>JAABUY010000001.1_pt1 | contig 885563 bp, 816 predicted proteins | sample 5560271 | NCBI WGS metagenome assembly JAABUY01 (sample SAMN10711886, study PRJNA513374) | rock metagenome | isolation source: Antarctica rocks | place: Antarctica: Victoria Land, University Valley
CCCTAACCCTAACCCTAACCCTAACCCTAACCCTAACCCTAACCCTAACCCTAACCCTAACCCTAACCCTAACCCTAACCCTAACCCTAACCCTAACCCTAACCCTCTTTTAAACTCTACTTCTTTTCTAATAATCCTATTCTATCTTATATTAACTTCCCTTTTTCTTTATTATTAAATATTATATATAAAACTTTAATCTACTTCTCTTCTTTAATTACTTTCTATTTACTTCTACTTTTACTTCCTAACTCTTTCTACCTCTACTCTATCTCTCTTTTCTATTACTACTACTTTTCCTACCTTTATCTTTACTCCTTTTCTACTTCTATTTCTACTTTATTTACTTCTATCTTATTCTAATTCTTTATACTTATATTTATATTAACTAAAACTTTTTTTTCTTTTTTTACTTAACCTTTTTCTCTTACTTTTAAAACTTCTATTATAACTTTATTATTTCTCTTTCTACTCTTACTCCTATTTTTACTTCTAATTATACTACTTCTTTTATATATCTACTTACTACTTTTTATACTCTTATTATAATAATAATAATAACTTTATCTCTTATTACTTAATTCTTCTTACTACTATTACTATTATTACTCCTACTCTTATTCTTAACTCTAAACTTTAATCTTAATCTTAATTTTAACTCCTAACCCTTATCTCTTAATCTTTAATCTCTAATCCTTAATCCTTAAACTCTTCTTACTATTACTACTACTATTACTATTATCTACTACTACTACTTCTACTTCTATCCTATCTTCCTTTCTAATACTTCTAATCCTATTACTAAAACTTTAACTCTTCCTCTAAATTCTACTTTATTTAATACTATCTAATTCTAATTCTAATTCTTTATCTTTTTATTTCTATTTACCTCTATTCTTATTACTTCTATTACTTCTATTCTAATCTTATTTATAACTCTCCTAACCCTTTTATTCTTATTACTACTTCTACTACTACTTATATCTTAATTACTTCTATTATAACTTTATTTATAACCTTACTTTTATTCTTATTATTTCTCTAACTACTAACACTTTTACTTCTAACTTTACTACTACTTATATAAATATTTAATTTATTTTTTCTACTTATATTATAATTACTATTACTACTATTTTATTTATTACTTTTATTATTAATAATACTATTACTTTTATACTTACTCTTACTCTTACTACCTTAATTTTTCTTATTACTATTACTACTACTACTACTACTACTACTACTACTACTACTACTACTACTACTATTACTACTTCTACTACTTCTAATACCTTTTTTATTATTACTATTACTACTTTTTCTTTCTTTCTACTTTTACTTCTACTTTATCTTCTACTATTTCTTTTATTTTTATTATTCTTATTATTCTTATTACTACTTATACTATTATTTCTACTTTTACTTCTACTTTTATATACCTTCTTACTTTAAATCTTTTTATTTCTTATACTCTTATTTTTCTATCTTCTTTTATTTTTCTATTTTTCTATTTTCTATTTTCTATTTTCTATTTTCTATTTTCTATTTTCTATTTTCTATTTTCTATTTTCTATTTTCTATTTTCTATTTTCTATTTTCTATTTTCTATTTTCTATTTTCTATTTTCTATTTTTTTACTATTTTTTTCATTCTTACTACTATTAATATTAAGATTACTACCTTACTACTACTATTATATTAACTATTTTCTCTTTTATTATTACTATTATAACTACTATAACTATTATAATTACTTCTTCTACTACTATTACTATAATAATTACTTCTTCTACTACTATTATTATTATTATAAATTCTATTTTAATTTACCCTTACTACTTTATCTTTTACTTCTATTATTACTAATATTACTTATATTATAATTATAACTACTTATCTTATATTTCTATTACTTCTATTACTCTTACTATTAATATTTCTTTTACTATTACTTATATTACTTCTTTTTCTACTTATATATTTATTTTAATTACTCTACTTATATTCTTATTACTACTTTTAATATTACTTCTTCTACTTCTACTATTACTTATATTACTATTATAACTACTTCTTCTACTACTTAAGCTACTATTTCTACTTCTATTAACCCTACTATTACTATTCTTATTACTCCTACTCTAACTACTACTCTTACTACTTCTTTTTTAATTCTAATCCTTTAATTTCTATTTCTATATATAATTTTACTTCTACTTTTATTCTTATTACTACTAAAACTTCTTTTATATTTACCTTATTATTTTCTTTTTCTATTAATCCTTTAACTTACCTTAAATATTTTAATTACTAACTATTAACTATTAGCTTAACTACTAATTATTAACTACTTAAAATAATTATATACTTAGATATTTTTTATTTATATAATTCGAAAATATTATTAGATTAATTAAATATATTAATTATACTTACTAGTAGAAGATAGGTAAAATAACCTATTTAAATTAAGACTAAATATATAATATACTACTAAATACTACTACTTTATAACTCTTATTTTAAGAGTAAACTAAATAGGTACTTCTTTAATCTAAATATACTAAGACTAGCTCGACCTTTTTATACGCTAATATAAGGGAAAAATACCTACTTATTTTAGCTTATCTTAATTAATTTAATATTAAGGTTTTTATTTTACTATTAAACTTTATATATAAAGAACCTTACGCTTATCTACTCTTATATAGCTTTCTAATATATCTATTTAAGGCTTAGACCCCTAATATTATAATTCTTAAATTATATAAGTCTAGGCTAGGAGTAGATATAGAAAGTACTACTTAATACTATTACTTTCTATCTCTTACTTTTAGAAAGTAGTAACTAAGTAGTCCTTTAATTTAAATACGCTAAGATTAGCTCTAGGCCTAGTTTATATACTCTATTTTAGGGGAAAAATATCTACTTAATTAAACTTATCTAATAATCCCTAATATTAAGGTTTCTACTCTATTACTAAACTTTACTTATAAATAACTTAGAGATTATCTACTCTAATATAAAATTTTAATACTTATATCTATTAATTAGACCTCTAATACTATAATTCTAGAAGTATAGAAGTCTAGATTAAGAGTAATAATATAAAGTACTATAAGTTAGAAAAGATTCTATTAAATTATCTCTTAATTAATAGAAGATATCTTAGAATATAAAGATAAAAGTATTATATTATATTAACTCCTAACTCTTATATATTAAAAGCTATATAAATACTCTTTCTTTCTTCTAATACCCTTAATATCTCCTTCGCTACTAACTTAGACTCTTTTAATAGTTAATTCGTTTTAAGACCTCTCTTCTTTATCTTTCTTCTTAGGTAGATAGCCTCTCCTAGGCTTCCTCTTTTAACTCCCTCTTCTTTAAGTCTCTTTATATACCTGGAAAGGATATCCGAAATAATTAGACCTATAAGAAAGGTAGAAATAAGAAGTTCTAGGAACGAATAATCCTTATACTCCTTATCTCTTATATACCCTTCTCCTAATTTAGCTTCCTATCTTCTATACTATTTTAAATATAGAAAATAACTAAAATAAACCGTATAAGGGATAATAGACTTACTACCCCGAAGAAAATTCCGAAAATTAAAGAAATCGTTCTAAAAACCCTAGCTTTCCTCTCGAGTATACTTTAATAGAGTATACTTTAAGTCTTTACTAGAATAACCTACTATATATTAAGGATATATATCGAGGTTAGCGTAGATATAATCTCTTATATCTTCGAGGTTAAGGGTTTCTTATTAAATTTTCTATCGTTTTTTTATAGTAATTAATAGAATCGCGGTCTCTTTTACCCGGATCTTATTAAGATCTTAAAATATATTAGTTTTCTATTAGGAAAGAATATAAGATAGATAATATACTAATTAGCTCCAGGCTAAGGCTTAGTATAATATCTTCGAGATTTTTATTTTTATTACTTTCTAAGTCGTAGACGTTCTTATTAGTATTATCGCCTCGGTTCAAGCTCTAAATATCTATATATAATTAGAAAAGTATAAATAAAACTTTATAAGACTTATCCTCGTCGTCTTCTAAGTAAAAATTATAAGAAATCGCTAGAGATACGTATTTCTCCTCCGGTTTTCTATCGAGATAGCTATTAAAAATAGCTCGGCGATAAGTATTAGAGATATAACTTTAGATAAAAGTATTCTTAAAGATTTTAATCTTACTAGGCCGAGGCTCTAGTTAAGTTAAAAGCGAAGAAGAGGTTAAAAAAGGAAGTAGTAGAATAGCCTTACTTTTCTTTCCGTCTCTACCCGCTTAGCCCGTTTCCTAAGCGTAGTCGTATAAACGATAAGGTAGATCGAGATAAAAAATAATTCGGATATTTAGAATATTAATCCCGTAGCTTAGAGAGCTAGTATAGACTAAAGTTTAAATTTTCCTTTTTAGAAAATCGGAAAGTACTTATCTTTTTTCTAAGTTATTAGAGTAATAAATAACTGATTTAATACTCTACTTATCTCCTTAATAAGCTCGATTATTCAAGTATAAATAACTATCCTATCGCTATAAAACTTGTTATCCTTTTCTTAAATAAAGAAAAGAGCTTTTTCTTTTAGAATTTTAAAGTAAACCGAATATCGAATATTCTTTCTAAGGGTCGAATTTCGGTAGATATTCGGCCTAGTAGAGTCTAGGCCGAGGGTTTAAAGAAGATCGAGTTCGTATTTTAGAAGTAAAGTAGCTGTAAGAAGAACGGGCTAGGTTTTAAAGTTAACTATTTCTTTAAACGGCTAAGCCTCTTCTAAAAGGACTCTTTTAAGTTAAGAACGACCTAAACCTCGTCGATAAATACTTAGTCGAGTCGATATATTATTCGTACTTAGTTAATAAAGTTTCGAAAATCTAAAGAGAGAAAGGTTTTCGGCGTAGTAAAGACGAGACAGGCTGAGTCCGAGGGGCTCCTAGCGTTAGAAATAGCCGAAGAAATCCCGAGGGTCTAAGCCCTAGAAAACTAGTCCTATAAAAGAGAGACGAGAGGCTTTATAATAATAGAAATCTTAAAAGATCTAAGGAAGGAAGGGAGTTAAAAAAGCATACTTTTCCCGGATCCCGTAGGTAATATAGCTAGTATAGGGCTAACCCTATTAAGTATATCTACTAGTATTTCTCGTTAAGAAGATCGAAAGCGAATCGTAGATTTTCGAAAAGCTCTTGAAGTTTCTTATCGAGGTCGATATTCCATAGAGACTCTAGTCGAGTAAGACGTTAATTTTCGAATTCCCTTTCGAAATTTAGTTTTTCGAGTCGATTCCTCACGAATTCTTGACTAGAACTCGTAAAACCAAGGAGATAATACTAGTTCTATAGAAAAGTAGTTAGTATTAATTAGAAATAAATAGCTAGGAACGAAAAATAGACGCTAGTAGTAAAAAACATATAATATATAGTAGAAAAATAGAATACTTACTATACTAGCCTCTCGGAATTATTATTTAATACTCTGGATTTCTCCTACCGTTTTGAAAAGACTTCTCGCGTAGACTATTCCAGCTACTCGAGAGTTATAACCGGCCTATAAATCTAATAACTCTTATATACGTACTATTTCTATTACTTTTAACTCTTATTACTTACTAAAAAGTAGTTATAGCCGGGGATAGAACGGAAGAATCGCTGGCACGCGATTCCTAATTTCCAGGGGGTTTCTATCGACGCGTTCTTCGAAACCCGACCTTTCCTCCTAGGATTCGTCTAATCGTGCGATTTCTTAAGGTGTCTTTATATACCCGATATCTCTCTAGTAATATAGGGGTAGTCTTAATACGCTAGCCCGTCTCGATAAAGGGCTAGATTAGAAAAGAAGTAGGAAAAAGAATCTAGAATTGAAACCTTCTTTCGTTTAGTAATATCTCAGACTAAATAAGAATATTTAGTCGTCTTTAAAAAGATATTTTTACGTTCTTTAAGTAGAAGTTAATATAGTTTTTAACGGAAGTAATAGTTAACTCTAGAAGGTAGAACGCTAGTCTTATAACCCTTACAGGCTAAGAAGCCGGTATCTCCTAGTACGCTAATAAACTCCATAGTATTTAATAGAGAAAGGTCGATTTAATATCTAGTATCAAGCCTAGATTAAAAGGTTAATATCTCGTTAAATAATAAAGAGAAGAAGAAGAAGAAAGATAAAGAGACGTTTAAATAATTACTCCGGGTACTAAAGGCGGTAAGATTAAGGCTTAGTACGGCCCGTCGTCGATCCCGTATCTTAGTACGATATAAGGAATATTAACACGGATCCTTACGCGTATTTCTTTATATATTTACTTAACGCTATATCTTGACGAGGTTAATAGATATTATAATATAGTAAGATCTCTATAATAGACTTCTAATACTAGGCTTACTATATATATAAGAAAATTAAGGTTTATAGTATATCTTCTAGTATAAATAATTAAATTCGTGCGTATCCTCTTTATATACTACTATTAAATAGAGGGTTTTTAGTAAGTATTATTACTTTTAATTCTAGATATATATATATAGGTCTAAAAATAGATATCTAAGTATAAATATAGTTATATAATAGTAGAGTTACTTAGTAATAAAAGGATATTCTCACGTACTTATTCTACTACTACAAACTTCCGTATTATTCCCTAGAGATATAGATAACTTAGAGTACTACTAAACTAATTATATTAAAGAACTATACTAGAAGTACCTTAGGACGAGTTATTAGGCTGAGATAGCTACTTTATCTCGAGAAGTATAGTAGTAAGTATATGCGAGAACTTATCTCGTTAATAACTTCGGCGATACTAGGCCGATTTAAGTAATTTTTAGACGATTAGAAAGGCCTTAATCTTAGCTTTAAAATATAGTCCTATTTATAAGATAACGTAGAGGTTTACTTTCAGGGTAAAGGTTCGCGTTTTAGCGCCGGGAAGGCCTTTAAGGTTTTGAATATTAATAATCCCCGATCTTAGAAAATTAATAACTTTACCGTACTAGGCCCGATTAGGAAGCTAGTAAGCGTATTTTCAAGCGCTAAACGCGCGCTTTTTAACGATATCATATTTATGAAAACCGGACTAGGTTTAAAGCGCATCTGATTTAACTTTATAATTCTAAATTAGACTTGACTAAAACTTAGTACGCCGTAAATTAGATGCGGGCGCATCTAATTTATCTCTATAAGATAGATCTCGCTTTAATAGTTAGCCTACGCTTAACCTAAGCTTTTAATTTATAACTAGTTAGTATTAAGAAGAATAGAATTAATAGTAATACTAGTTAACTTATTATAGTAAGAAGATATAGCTATACTTAATAAATAGGATTTTAGATAGGTAGAGAGTAGGGTTTAATTTATACTTTATAGTAAGTTACGTGTTATAAACTTAGCTTTTAGTACTTCTAGTACTTAATAATATTAAACGACCTCTAAGAATAGGTAATTTTCTTAACTTCCTATTAAGCCGTTATAGAGCTTAATTTAAGAAAGAAGGCTTATAATATTAGCATAGCAAATTTTTATGTAAAGAACAAATATTTTGAGAAATCTAAAGAGTACTAAGCTTGGGCTAGAGAAGTAGATTAGTAAACATTACTTATAAGTAGCTATTAATAGAGAAGTAAATTTAGGATCGAGATAAGTTCGCAGTATAGAGAGACAAGTAGGGGCTTTCTTTCTCAGTAGTAGATTGACGGACTTGTAGATTAAAATTTCAGGTTCGTATGTCACATGCTTTTTACAGATTCGTGCTTTCATCAAAACCCCGGCTCCTCCTAAAGTCCTTGCTGGGGGTTCACGTCCTTCATAATCCTTGTGCAGGTGCCATCAAAGCTTTGCGTTGTGGTTCCCTCCAGCCGGAGCGTTTGATGCGTTGACCACGTCTCTCACAGCAGCCCAGTATTTCTCTTCGCCCTCGCCCTTGCCATGTCTGCAATGACCGGTTTTGACAAATCTATCCGTCTTCACGTCCCACCCTTTGCTCTCCGCCACAGCAGCATGATGCTCTATATCCTGCCATCTCACCAGACGATCCTCTCGAGAATAGAAATAAGCCCGAGGGATACCCCTAGGGACCAGGCGCGAATCGACAAGATCGCTATTAGACTGACTCAACACGTTCATGTTACCAGAAACCCTCTCCACAATCCACATCAGCGAGACCAGGGCGTGAATGAACGCCAAACCGAGAATGTAGACAAACAATGGAGATTGTGGAATCTGAAAGCTTATGCCAGTATACGCGGATTTGTAAGTACCGCGGGAAGGTGTACTGTCGAACAGGATTCCCTTGACTGGGAGGATTTTTTGGCTTTCAGCGGACGACGTCCCCTTGAACGCGCGGAGCAAGACACTTGCACTCTGGGCGCCCGAGTTCGAAAAGAGGTGCATGTAGATTGGCGAGTCCGGCTCTGCGCGCAAGGCAGAGATCACGCTTCCAAGATTGCGCTTTTGCGTGCTGATTGGTGTGTACACCATGTTTGGCACCGTTCCCAAGATCACCATGATGCGCGCTGTGGGCATGAACGCGGCCCACTTCTGGAAGTAGAATTGTATGTGAGCTTGAGAAGCATTCATCCAGGTGTGAAGGAGAACGGTGGGCGAGGTGGTGTTATGTTCGGGAGGATGGTAGAGCAGGGTCGTGGGCGTCAAGCGGGTTAAGTTTGCAAGAGGGGAGGCTTTAGATGTAGATGCCATGACAATGGTATACTCCGCAGGAAGTCTCAGAAACGCCACACGATATGTTGTTTCCAGTGGGCCATGGAACCTCTATGAAGGGTACATATAGCGGGGGACGTATTGATATACATATTATTACGCGAGACCGGTTTAGCGCCTTATAAATCAGCCTTTAAGGGACCTTCTTCCCTCTACCCTTAAAGGTAGATTTAAGTAATATCTAGGGGTTCTAGTATAATATACCCTTAATAATAAATATAGAGGTTATTAAGGAGGAAGTTTATAAGGTAATTAATAAGTTAAAATAGAATAAAGTACTAGAGATAGATAGGATCTTAAATAGATTCTTAAAAATAGTAGAGAGGAAGCTACTACCTAGCTTTATATACTTATTCTAAGCTTATCTAAGGGTTAGATATTATTTAATAGAGTTTAAGAAGGTTAATATAATTATCTTAAAGATATTAAATAAAGAGGACTACTTAAAATTAAAGTTATACTATCTAATTATTCTACTTAAAACCTTAAGAAAGGTATTAGAGGTAATTATTATAAAGAAGATAGGTAACCTTATAAATAAATATAAACTACTACCCTTATAATAGATAAAAGTAAAAAAGAGAAGATTAATAATAATATCTTTTAAGATAATAATAGAGGTAGTATATATAATATAAAATTATAGTAAATTTAATATAGTAAGTATATTATTACTAGATACTATAAGAGTAATTAATAATATCTTTTATAAGAGATTATTATATAATTTAAAGAAGAAAGAGATTTTAACTCTTATTATATAATAGATATAAAGCTTTCTAATAAAAAGGGCTATAATAATTATATTAGACTAGAAGATAAATAGAATAAAGATAATAGAAATTAAAACCCTTTAAAAAAAACTAATATTACCTATTTAATTTCTATCTCTTAACTTTCTACTTATAAAAGAGTATATAAAAATAAAACTCTAAGTATAAATTAAATACTTTATTAATAATATCTACTTAATAGTATATAATAGAAGTATTAAAGAGAATTATAAGATCTTAGTAAAGATATATAAGATATACCTTTACTAGGTAAATATATATAAAGTAACTTTTACCTTTTATAAGTATAAGTTAATCTATTTATTAAAGAACTTAAAGAGGTTTAATATAAAAGTAATAGTAGATTTTAAAGTAGTAGTAATATACTTAAAGGTATTAATAAGATTCCTTAAACTTTATATTAATAGTAAATTAAAGTAGAGCTTATATATTAATAAAATAAGATTAAAGATAGAGATATAAAAGCTAGCTTTATTAATTACTAGCTTAATATAAGATATTATACTTAGTAGAATAAGATAGATTTATAATATAATAGTCTAGCTAATAATAACTTATATAATAGATAATAATATAATATAAAAAAAATATTAGAAGTAAAGTAGATTAATATTATAATACTAGAAATTATATAAAATAAGTACTTAAGAATAGTACTTAAATCCTTTAAAGTAATTAATATATAAGTATTAAAGGTAGAGTTTATATTTATATTTATATTTTATACTCTACTATCTAGCTACTTAGAACTAATAAGGGCGGTTTATATCTAGCTTACTAGAAGAAACTATAATCTATAAAAGAAAACCTTATCTCCTATCCTATTTACTATTATATTCCTAGATCTCTAGATACTATATAGTACTATATCCTATATTCTTTATATAGTCTTACTCTCTTCTTTTACTAGGGTTACCTACCCTCTTATCCTCTAGTTAAAGCTTAAAGGTAGAGTTAAAGGTCTTATAAATAAAGATAGGCTTTAATTAATTAGTACTATATATATTAATAATATAAGGGACCTATCTATTAATTAAAGAAAAGGGAAAAGAGGTTTATAAAGACTTAAATAAAAGAGAAGTAGTTTTAAGTAAGAGGAGCCTTTTAAGTAATAGTTAGACTAACTATTAAGTAAGGATTTAGTACTAAGATTTTATACTAATTAAATACTTAGATTAGGGTCTTAGTACTAACTTAAATACTTAGTACTAGCTATTAATACTAACTTACTAAGGCTTTAATACCTTAGTAAATTAGGTTAATCTAACTTAAACTACTAAGGTATTACTAAGATACTAAGCCCCTAATAAATAGTAAGGAATCCTAAAAAAATCTAGAATTACTCTTATACTAAAAATAGATTTCTTTTAATTAGAATTTTAATACCCCCTTTAATTCCCTAGTAATATATATTACCTTTTTATATTACCTTAAAGAATTACCTAGGTTAAGCTAAGTAATAATAATAGAATACTAAGTAATATAGTAGTAAACTATATATATAATAGTAAATACTACTATAAATAGAAATTATTAGTAATATTATAGTTATTATTTCTATAGGAATAGCTAATTAGCTATTATCTTTTTATATTACCTTATTTACTATTAAGAACTACTTAGTTAGTAATAATAATAATACTTAGTAATCTATTAGTAAGTTATATATATAGTACGAAATATTATTATAAACTAAAAATATTCCTAATATTATAGTCTTAGTAAAATAATATAGGTAGAACTAGAGTCTTAGTAATTTAAGTTAATACTTTAGTACTAATACTTAGTACCTACCTAGATACTAACTTAAATACTTAGTACTAACTATTAGTATTAACTTAAGTACTTAGTACTAGATTTTAGTATTAAATTACTAAGACTTAAGTTAGGTACCTAACTTAAGTTTAAAGTACTAACTCGACGCGGTTAGTCTAGTAATAGTAGAGGGAGGAAATATAGAGATAGTAGCTTAAGGCCTTAAAGGTAAGGGAATTATAAGAGGAGATAACCTTATCTTTAAAGAGATTAAGAAGTAAGTAAAGGAGAAGTAAAAAGAGAGGTAGCTAGGATATTTAAAGGATATTCCTAGTTATATAAGAATAGTAATATAAAGGGGAGAGATTTAGAAGATAAGTATTAATCTTTATATAAGGCTTTTTAAAGCTAAGAGCTTTATAAGTATCTAATTATATATAAAGAAAATAGGACTATATACTTTCTTATATAAAAGAAGGGTATTAAAGGTTAATAGTACTAGCTATAAATATAGATTAAGGTATTAGAATATAGAGTATATACTTATATTCTACTCTAATTATATAAAAAGAAGGAGGTTAATACTTTAAAAACTAGGGTTAAGTAACTTCTACTAGATAGTATTAACTTTAAAGGGGTTAAAGGTAGTAATTAAGTAGGTTATTTAATAAGGTATACTTAGCTAGTTTATACTAATAAAGGAATAACTCTTTAAGTTTATATAAGAGTAGATAGGATCTAATTAAAGAGTAAAGGGGTAGATAACCCTAGTAAAAGAAGAGAATAATAATATAAAGAGTATAAGATAAAGTAATATATAATATCTAAAAATCTAAAAATATAATAGTAAATAGAATTTAAGATAAGGTTTTCTTTTATAAATTATAGTTTCTTCTAGTAAACTAGATATAAACTACTTTTATTAACTTTAAGTAGTTAGATAGTAGAGTATAAAATATAAATATAATATAAGCTAATTAATTATTATACTAATAGCTTATTATATTATAGTAATACTAAACTTATCTTAGAGAGAATACTATATCTTATCTTAATAAGCTATTAATTAATATATTAAGAAGTTAAGAAGCTCCTTTATATAATCTTCTTACTATAATAGAATATCTAGGAATTAAGACCTTAAGCTTATTATATCTTATTAATTAGTTATAAGTACCTTAATTCCCCTTCTAGAACTAGTATAAATATTAAAATTCTAATACTTCTTTATATTCTACTTATACTTATACTAATACTACTTAATATTTTCTACTTAATTTAAGTTATATAACTTATTTTAATATATTTAAGGATCTAAAAAATATTAAAATTAGTATAGTAGTTTAAAAGATATATTAGAATAAGTAGATTTACCTACTAAATTCTATATACTAATAGCTAGAATATAGATTATAAATAATAAAAATCCTAATATTATTTACTAATTACTTATTCTACTATATTATCTACTAATATATCTACTATTAGTTTAAATAGAAGGAAATATCTATCTTATTACTAGGTAGGTAATACTATTAGTATAATCTAGAATAGTATATTACTATATTAGCTAATACTATTATATTTATAAGTTAAAAACCCTACTATTTATATTACCTATTAATATATCTAAACTAACTATTAAGTTAGATTTTAGTACTATAAACTAGTACTAACTTAAAAAGCCCTTAGTACCTTAGTAAGTTAGATTAAACTAACCTAACTTATTAAGGTATTACTAAGATACTAAGCTACTAATAAATTAGCTAGATAGCCTAGATTTTTTCTGAAATTAGTACTATTCTAAAAATAAATTATTTTATAATTATAATTTTTATAGTCCTCTTAATTCTCTAGGTATATATATTACTTTTTTATATTACCTTATTTACTTAAAAGTACTACCTAGGTAATAATTGTCAGGATGTAACCAGAACGAGTCAATGGTGATTTGGTGACTAAGAGAATAAAACTAAGGAGACAAATCTATAGTATAAGCAAAAGAAGATATAGCCCGCTGCTAAGACGCTAACCCTATTAGGAGGTAACACTGATGTTATGTCAGGTTCGACTCGTAACATTACCCCCCCCCTCTGGAAAAGGCTCGTCCCGAGCCGATTAGAAAGTACTTAGTTCATTGAACCTCCATGAACGTTCATTAAACCCCCATATAACCGATTACCTAATCATTCGCGGGTACCGCTTGTAGAATTCCTCCACCACATCCTTTGCGTTATCGAACTCACCAGCGTCTACGTAGTACCATTCATCGTCGCGGTCGTAGCCCTGCCATTTAACCTTGAATTGTAGGCGTCGAGTACGGGGCTCACGCCGTGAGGATAGGATGTCGTCGACGATAAATTCGTTCCCGTCGTCGACGGTTACTAGGTTTAGTGGAGGGAGCTTTTGGCCAGGTAAAGGATCGTTAGCTGAAGGCCGTAGCTTCGAAACGTGGAAACCTTTGCTTCGTTTCATGCTCAGGGGAAGCTCTAACCGGTAGGACGTCCCAATCTTCTTGATGATTTTGTAGGGGCCTAGCATTCGGTCTTCAAGCGACTTGGATGGACGGCTTGTTTTCATGTCCTTCGACGAAACCCACACCATGTCGCCGACATTATAAGATATATCCCGCCGATATTTGTCTACTTGATCCTTTATTTGCTCTTGAGTGACCTTAAGGTTGGACTTGCCGTAATCCAGTAGCTCTTGCATACGCTGGCTTATGTCTTCGGCCTTAGACGCCTCTAGACGAGCCCTTGTTGACGAGTAACTAGAGGTATCTGGGCCGAAAGACATGCGGGGGTGGAATCCCTTGTTCATGTAGAACGGTGTCATTGAACTGGCAGAAGAGGTGTTATTATTATCGCTGAATTCAATGATAGGTAACCACTTCGCCCAGTCGTCTTGCATGTATGCAACGTATTTCCGAAGCCCTTGCTTGACGTCTTGGTTAGCTCTTTCGGTTTGACCGTCTGTTTCCGGGTGGTAAGCGGTGGAGATGTTAGTTTTGATGCGGAGACGTCGACACAGTGATTGCCACATGTCGGAAATGAACCTAGGGTCTTGATCTGACACGATAGAGCTAGGAAGCCCATGAAGGCGGAAGACGTTCCAGATCATGATCCACACAAGCTCCTCTACTAACAGTTGTCCGTCGCCCCAGTGGCAGGGAATGTAGTGGCGTTCCTTTGTCAAACGATCGATGACGGTACAGATAGCATTATAGCCTTCTGAGTCCGGCAAGCTTGTGATAAAATCCATGGCAATATCTTGCCAGCGTTGATCAGGGATAGGCAACGGCTGTAGGAGACCATTAGCTTTATCACGAGGTGCTTTGCTTCGTTGACAAGGGTGACAATTGCGAATGTAGCGGCGGACGTCGCTCGAGCATCCCGGCCAGTAGAAGTGTCTTTTAAGCATGTCTAGGGTTCGGGCTAAGCCTGCGTGACCGGTAGATGGTTGATCATGTACTTCCTGAATCACTTCCGTACGTTGATCTCCTGGAACCCAGAGGAGTCCCTTCTTGAACAGGGCCCCGTCAACTACCCGACAATCTTCTAAACCTACGCCCCTATAACGCCTCTCGCCCTTAGAGATAGCTTGGACGAATTCTTGAAAGTCATCATTAGCTTTATTAGCGGTCAATACCCGGTCGAATAACATTTCCTCGGCGTCGCCTAGGCGGATTTCGACACGGTCGGGAGTAAGGATTGTCTGGTATTAGTACTTGTGACGTTCATCCTGATCGTCCACGGGGCGGGAATCAGCCCTCCTAGTCAAGGCATCTGCTTTAGTATTCTGCTTGCCTGATCGAAAGATGATCTGGAAGTTGAATTCAGTAAGCAGATCTAGATATCGAGCCTGGCGGCGAGTCAACTACTTGTTCTCCATGAAGGTCTTTAGGGCTTGATGATCCGTGAAGATTTGAATGGGGAGATCCGTGTGTTCTAGCTCAGGGCGCCAGTGTTCAAAGCATCGAATGATCGCTAGAAGTTCCTTATCGTAGATGTGATAGTTACATTCGGCTAGGACCATGTTTTTGCTGTAGAAGGCCACTGGATGTAATACACCTTCGTCGTCATACTGGGATAGGATCCCGCCGGTTACCCAGTCAGATGCGTCCGTCTCTAGGATCGACTGGCGGTTCGGGTCGAAATGGCGAAGGACTGGGGCCGATACCACATGGTCTTTGAGGGCTTGGAAGGCAGCTTGACAAGCCTCGCTCCAGACGAACGGCATATCCCTTTTCGTTAAATGAACGAGAGGTTTAGCCAGCTTGGAGAATTCCCGAATGAAACGTCGATAGAAGTTCGCGAACCCCACAAAAGCCTGAGTTTCAGTGAGGTTGGTGGGGATAGCCCATTTGACGATGGCTTCTATTTTCTTAGGGTCCATGCGAAGACCTTCACCTGAGACTATGACACCGAGAAAAACCGTCTCTTTAACATCGAATTCGCACTTTTTAATATCCACCTGTAATCCGGCTTTGCGTAGGCATTCCAGCACTTGCCTAACGTGCTTTCGGTGCGCAGAACGGGATTTGCTATAGATGAGGATGTCATCCAGGTAGGCCTGGCAGAATTCGTTTAGAAACTCCCATAATACATCGTTAATGTATTGCTGGAAAGTACTAGGACCATTAGTCAGTCCGAAAGGGAGGACTCGGTACTTGTACTAGCCTAAAGCCGTAGTAAACGTCGTATAGTCCTCACTATCGGGGTCCATTCTGATTTTATTGAAGGCCGAGATGATATCTAATCGTGTAAGGTGCGAGCATCCCCTAATCTTACCGATGACTTCGTCGATCAAGGGTAGGGGGTAGCGATTCCGCTTGGTCAAGGCGTTCAGCTTGCGGTAGTCAACACAGAAACGTAAGTCTCCATTTGCTTTCAGAGCGAACAGGACGGGGGACGAGTATGGAGCTTTGCTGGGAGTGATGAAACCCTTGGACAAGTTTTCAGTTAGGTATTCCTTGACCTTAGTCAACTTGAATGGCGACATCTTATAGGCTCGACTCTGCGGAGGGGATTGGTCACCGACGATCTCGATCTTGTGGTCGGAAGGACGGTGCGGGGGTAGCTTATTGGCTTCCGATCGGTCGAACACGTCTAGGAAGTCGTAGTATTCCTTTGGCAACGTCTTCTTCACGTCCTCAAGGTTGGCTGTAGACGCTTCCACGGATGATAGTTCTAGTGATTCCACCTGTAAGTTCCGGTGGAGAGCCAGCTCATGGTCTATCTCTTCTATGGACGCAGCAAAAACGTGGGTACTATCCTGCTTCGCTCTCTTGGCTAAAAGTCCAAAAGCCTGTGCTCCAATACTATATATATCGAAAGGAGCATCCTCTTTTTCCGGCGTAGGACGACGAAGTAGCTTCGGCGGCCCTTTCGGGGTATGTGTTGGGGAGGGCTTTAGATATTGGTTGCTGGAAGGTACCGTTTCGATAGGACTCGTAGTCGATAGGGGTTGTCGATAGGAACCGACACTGGGGTTCCAATACCGCCCGGCAGTTTTGGCCGGAATGGTAGGTACAGCCAGTTCCGTTGGGCGTCTTCTAACCTCCAATTTTGGCATGGAAGCGAGCTTATCGGGCCAGACAATAGAATCGTTTCTCATGTCTAATAGGCAGCCAGCCTTTTTCATCCAAGGCTTCCCTAGGATAGCTGAGTAGGAACCTAAGTCGGTTATGAGCATTAGCAAAGTCAATTCGCTGTAACCGTCCAGCTGAAGGGTCGGGTAGATGGCGTGTGTTATAGGCCTCTTCCTGACTACCCCATCGAATCCTCGAATCCGCTTAGGTTTTGCTAACGGTAAAGGGTCGAGACTAAGTGTATTACAAATGACGGGCACGAGGGCTTTATTAATGAAAGCATAACCTGTTGCTCCAGTGTCTACTAAGAAATCGAGCTGGTATTTGTCTTCCTGACAGCTAAGGGTACCGGGGACCAGGAATGGACGATTCGTGAAGATAGCTTCTTCATGAAAAGAGTCTATATTGCACAGTGACAAGATCTCACCCCCTACCGTGACTTTGGAAGGGGTCTCTCGTTTTCCGACTCTGAGTCGCCTCCAGAGGCGCTAGATTCATGGAGGATATGGCCTTCTTCTCCTTCAGATTCACATGTAGTTTGGAAGGCGTTGATCTTCCCATCACGCGAGGGCTTTTGAGGACAGGCACGGGAGGTATGGCCCTTTACACCACAGGTGTAACAGGTAAGGCCTTCGGCCGTACCAGACGGTGTGCCCCTAGGCGAACGTTCCACGCGGCGGAATGGAGCGGAGTACTTCACGGGGACGACGGGAACTGGTGAAGTTTTCCTAAACAGCGAACGTCTAGGACGATCGGTCTCTTTTCCACGGTCCCTCTCTTCACGAGAATGACGACGAGCGTCGTCGATTCGAATGACGTACGCTTTCATATCCTCGAAAGACTGGAATTCAGAACCGAGATGATCCAGCGAGTCCTTAATGTGGTAGTTGAATTTCTTAGGTAACTCCTTGAGTAGTCGAGAGTGATCGAGACCTAGGGTGACGGCATAGAGTTGGGCCGTTGCAATGAGGTCTGCGGCACGCTGGTTACCTTGCTGTAGGTCGTCATATTGTCGTTCGACCTTCTTCTTCTTGTTAGGGTCGGAGAAGTGTGGTTCTAACTCCCTCAGGACCTCGAGAACTGTAGAGAAGGGGTGTCCTCCCAGAATATCACGTCTAGGCTCAAGGATCATAGCGGCTTTACCGCCCGTCCTATTGCAAACGTAGGTGACTTTGTGCAGTTCGTCTCGGAAGTTCCCAGTAGCCAATTTATCACTGACATGAAGCTTCCAAGTTTCCCATGTAGGCTCTTTACCGTCTGTCAGCATAGGTGGTGTTGAGATCTTTTCCAGTTTGCCGAAAGTGTCCTGACTCGAGGACTGCGACGTTTCGCGTAGGTTCCGTATTACCCGATCTCTTGCTGCTTCAGAAGCCTGTAGTTCTGAAATCTGTTGTTGTAGAAGCTGTTCGTTCGCAGTAGGGTTTGAAGGGGCCGCTGGAGGTGAGGTAGGTGGACGAGGGCTGTGACGGGTTTGATCGATTTGGGCCTGTAGGTCAATATTGTCTTCCATGGTTTGGTGGAAGAGCTTATTTGCCTGAAGGCCTAAGTCTCGCTGTTCCCTAAGCGTCTCAAGCATATTAAGTACGTCCACAGGGTCTTGTTCCGCCCAGTGTTGTAGTTGACCGATAGTCTTAATTTGCCAGGCGTCCCTAGCATCGGTATCACCACTAGGTAGGTCATTGCCCAGGACAGATAGTCGAGAGTGTCTCGTGTCGCGTCCCAACCGCTTAAGACGATCTTTTAGATCCGGGTATTCTGCGTCTCCGGTCGACATAGTTTCTGGATTATTAGGAGGATGAGGGTTGGTTTGTTGATTAACCATTTTGATTGGTCAGACAGGTACAGAGCTCAAACGAGGTGAATTGACTGCGTCTGACCAAGAAGTATGTTCAATGAACGTTTGTGTGTTAGGTGGTGTTAGGTGAGCAATGGCTCCGTGCACTCCAGGCACTGACTCTACACTTGGGTAGTCCTTCTGCTTTCTTACAGGGTAACAAGCCTACTTCCTTTAGTAGCCTGTGTCGTCGTACACTCGTGGTCGACCGATGTTATGGGTGGGGAACCGACACTGGGGTTCCAACACCAAGGACTCAAGGACGCGTCAGTGCTCCTATTTCCTTAATCAATTTCTTTAAGCTCGTTCGATACGTACGAGCGATATGGTGAAGAGTTTTATTCTAATATCAGGATGCAACCAGAACGAGTCAATGGTGATTTGGTGACTAAGAGAATAAAACTAAGGAGACAAATCTATAGTATAAGTAAAAGAAGATATAGCCCGCTGCCAAGACGCTAACCCTGTTAGGAGGTAACACTAATGTTATGTCAGGTTCGACTCGTAACAATAATAGTAATATAAATAGAAAATATTAGTTATATTATAGTAATTATTTCTATATAGATAGTTAATTAGCTACTACCTTATTTACTATTAAGAATTACCTAGTTAGTAATAATAATAATACTTAGTAATATCTTAGTAAGTCTTATATATAGTATAAAATATTATTATAACTAAAAAATATTCCTAATATTATAGTCTTAGTAAAATTATATAAGTAGAACTAATATCTTAGCGAGTTAAGTTAATACTTTAGTACTAATACTTAGTACTACCCCTTAGTATTAACTTAAATACTTAGTACTAACTATTAGTACTAACTTAAATACTTAGACTAGGAATTTAGTATTAACTCGCTAAGAGTTAAGTTAGATACTTAACTTAAGTTTAAAGTACTAATCTAATATATTTAATCTAAATATATCTAATATCTACCTACTAATATATCTAATATTAATCTTAATAAAAGGAAATATCTATCTTATTATTAGGTGTAAAACGCTATTATAATAGGTATATATATAATATATAGCTAATACTTATATATATAAGCTAGCTACCTACTAATATATCTAATATACTTCCTACTATTTATCTTACCTACTAAATACTAGATAGTAGGGTTAATTTTCTAATAGAAAAATCTTGAATTTTTACAGGTATTTTCTAGTATATTAATAGTATAAGATAGTAACTACTTTATCTAAGTATATCTCTTAGCTATTAAACTAATCTATACTTTATTTAATTACTTCTCTATTACTTAAGTATCCTCCTCTTTACTAGGGTAGTTAATAGTATATTCTTATTATTATATCTAAGAAGTAGATAGCTTATAACCTCCTCTTATAAATAAGAGCTATTAGCCTAAAGTATATTATAAGTAGAAGGAAGTAGTAGAAGTAGTAATAGTAATAAAGGTATTAAGTAACTAGTATAATTATAATATATTTAAATAGCTTAGATAGGTACTAGGTACTTATTATAAGATTATTAGAGTTCTTCTTATATCTACCTCTTAAGAGGATAGCTTTAAATTAACTAGATTAGTATTTAATAAAGAGGAGTATTAAGGATAAGATAAGATAGACTTTATTAAACTAAACTAAAAACTTTAACTATCTAAGTATAATAGTTAATTAATTATATTAAGAAGATAATATAAGTTAAGTATAAAGCTTTTATCTACTAGAAAAGTATTACTATTTATATAGATATAGGAATTTATATAATAGCTTTAAGTTACTTCTACTTATTCTAAGCTACTTATATAAGTAGTATTAAGTAGTCCTCTACTTATTCTACTTACCCTACTTATTCTAGCTAAGACCTAGTAAGTAAGTAAGTCTTAATTATTATACTAAGACTTCTTAGATTATTATAAAGATCTAGAGATATATTAATAGTTATAGTACTAATTATATAAGGATTTTCTAATTTTCTCTAGGAATATTAAGACTATTATATAAAAATTATATAATAGTATACTTTAAAGTAGTAGTAAATTAATATAAGATCTATTCTTATATTAAGGGAGGTATTATAGTTATACCCCCTTTACTTATAATTATACCCCCTATTTACCTATATTTATACCCCCCTAGTTTAGATATAACTTAGAGCTTCTAAGGTAACGTAGCTATATACCTACTTATACCCGCCTCTACTTCTAGGGGGTTTAGGTACTAGTAGCTACTATAAACTCTATAAAGTTACCGTATAGAATAGTTAGACTATTATAAAGTATAGGGATTATAATACCCTTATACGCGCGTAGGTTATAAAGTAGGCTACCTTTAAGAGTCTAGTAGCCCTAGAGGTACTACTTTAAAGGGCGGGTATTAGTAGATATATAGTTATATTACCTTATAAGCCCTAAGTTATATCTAAACTAGGGGGGTATAAATATAGGTAAATAGGGGGTATAATTATAAGTAAAGAGGGTGTAATTATAATACCTCCTTATATTAAATATAAAGGATAAGAACTTAGTACTATCTAATATTAAAGTACTATATTATTACTATAAATAATAATATTAAGAGGAAGTCTTAATAGAGATAATATTAGTAAAGTATCTATAATTTAACGCTAGTAAGTTCTAATAATAGTAGATATTACTAGTACTTTAGTACTATTAGACTTAGTATTAATATATATAGGATTAATATTAATAGATATTATAACTCGTCTTTAGCTGTAAAAGCTTATAAGATAGCCTGACTTAAGTTATCTTATATTAAGTGTCTATTAGAGAGTTTATAAAGAGATTATTCTGTATAATAAGAAAGCCTAGTCTATACGTGAATAATAAAGTCGTCTATCTATCGCTTGACTGCTTAGGTTCGATCTCTAAACATATAGGAATGAGATAAACAGCTAAATCCTCTGATTACTCACCTTGTCATGATATCAGTGTGGGTGGAAGACCTGTAAAATTACTTATTCCTCGAGGACTTTGAGTAAGCCTTGCCTAGGCGCAGGTATCGCTACTATGACGATGCGCATGCCGCTCCTATCACAGCCAGTCGTGTGTGGGCGTTAGAAGCGCATTAGCTGCGAATCCACTATTTGGAGTATGTCATCGCTTCTGATTGCCGCCGCAGGTCCGTACCAGAGATAGCATACGAATTTGCAAGTCTTCGGTGCCAAAGCCGGAAAGCTGAAATAGATTTCAAGATGAAGTCAAGCATACTTACTGTTTTCCTTTCAGCAGTCTTGACCTCAATCTCTGCGACGCCTCTTGACTTACCTTCTGCTCTTCCTTCGAGATCCTACCTACCAGATCCACGATTCACGATCCGCTTAGAACTTGATGCCACTTTTCTCCCCATCAACGCAGCATTCCTCAACATCCTATTCTTCATGGGTACCATCTCCATCCACGATATCACTGAACAGCTTGCTCCTCGCACATATAGTGCCCCTGGCTACCAGGCAGTGGATATTCGATCCTATGCTTGGACGGAGTCACGATTTCTTCTTTGGGGAATCTACCTTGCGGTCACCAACATGGTCGACAATGCCAGGTTCCACAACACGCAAATAGAGCTTTACTGGGAGGACAGACTTGTAGGAAGGATCAAGATTGCGGCCAAGAACGTTTTGATCTTACCTAGTGGAAATGACAATATGAAGAATCATGCGGACCAGAGGGGACGACTCAACCAGGGTCTCAGTAACAGAAGTGATGACCTAATCACGATCAATAAAGGAGCCGTTCGGACAGTCCAAAGCGTTCCGAAAGGTAATTTAACCGGAGGCAACTCTACAGCCGACGATATAGCGACAGTGTGGAATGCTACCGACCTTAGGTCATTGACAGCAGCGGCATCTTTGACAAACAACTCACCATACACATTACCACCATTCAAGGTCCAATTCAAACCAATCGCCGGAGCCAGCATGATAGAACGCAACAGTGTCTTTTTAACCTTCTTCGCCGCCCTCCTTCACATTGCGCAATTTCGTCCAGACGAGGAGCTGAAAACCTTTCGGATCAATTCACCAGTCGGCAAGCTGTATCTGCAAATGGATGAAAGTGATTATACTTGTCTGGTGATGATCTTCCATTCCCTGTTCCCCCTGTCCCGAGGCAGATACATGAGTATGCTAACAATCTTCGCATTACCTAGTATGGAAGAGCAGTTGGCGTTTTGATTTACGTCGCCAGATATATGGCGGAACTTCCAGCATATGGATATCGTGAGACTGGCTTCGAGGCCAAGGCGGGAGATCGGGAGGCCTGTGGGGGGTCAGTCCTCAAGAGCCTGCTAGCTTAGTCGTTTCGCTGGTATCATATCCTTGTTATCAAGACCAAGTGATGAACAGGAATTGAACTCCATAGGTCGCAGGATTCGCTATGGATATAGTCTGGTAATTGTCGTGTTTTGTCCTCATTGATAGCGCTATGCCAAAGATAATCGATTCATAGAATATTCCCGTGATCGCGAGGTGCTGCTTGGAACCGCATGACTCCTTGTTCCACGACACGGCAGCCGTAGCAGCTATCTCAGGGAAGCCAGTGTATCGTGTTCACACGACGTAATCAGTCTTTAAATGAGTACTCCTACTGCTTGCCTAGGTACGATGACGTGGAAACCGGCCTATAGTAACTCTTGAGTCAGAGGCATCATCGTATATCCTTGATAATGTGGCCGACCAGTAGTCGATGGACACCGAAGACCGTTCTGGCTGGGTAAGCCTTTTTTTTGTTTCAAGGTCTGATAGGGTGTGAAGGCCGCTGCAAACACCCTCATAGAAATAATCAAATGTGCAATGATACCGATCCATAGTCATCGTCCATTCGATCGGGAAGAAGGTTATTAAAAGTGCCTACAGGCGCCAGCGTTGCTGATCGGAATGAGAGCTGCATAGCAGAATTGCTGACAACGCCAAGGACCGCGCCACCACATGGCGACATTGGCATATATGTCAGCGTTTGGTATATGGCGTTTCAAAGGCGTTCCAGTGCGTTCCAGGGCGGTTTGCGCATCCCCGAGGTCGACTTGAAGAAAACTGCCCCAAAGGATTCAAATTCGGGCCCATTCATATACAGGGACTGCGTAGGCTGAGTAAGTTCTAATTCTATTCACGAAGCTCAGCTGAACCGTAACCTGAAGATTCCCCATGATCGGGCTATGCAACCATCCTTTTACCTAGGCCGCCAACTTCAGCCTCTCAGGCGCCCAACGCAATCTACCACAATCCAAATATCCTGTCAGGACGTTAAGAGCAGAGACACAATGCTGCGACTCACATCTCTGCAACATCAAACCCCATTTTTACGACGATCAAATTTAGTACCATTAACACTGCAGTGCGATCGAAGACGATGTCAGGATCATGGCGGTATGGGCTCTTTGATTGTTTCTCGCCTCTAAACACGTGTAAGCCAGCTTTGTTGTCTCTGATTACAATCTTCCGCTCACAAAGCTGTACATCCAGGCTGTCTCGCAACCTGGTGCCCCTGCATTCTCTATGGCAAGACTCAAGCACGCAAAGATGGCGACCCGTACGCTTCTGCCTGCAACGGTAACGTACGGTCTTCCCTACTGCGTTGACCTTATCAACCTACTTATCTTGTTTCCATATAGTGTATGGGCTGGACAGCTCTTTGCGTGTTCTTGAATCCCGCACAAGGCCTGCTTCAGATGTCCTCTCGCGGATCGATACGTCGGAATCACGGCATTAACAGCAACGGATGCAACGACTGCCTAATCTCTTGTTGCTGCGGCTGCTGCGCGTTGGTGCAGGAGGACAAAGAGATACGTGCGGCAGAGGCGATGCCGATGGTGGAGAAAGGCTATGTTGCGCCCAATGGTGGGCAGCCCATGATGTATGCACAGACTCCAGCATACGGTGACCAGAAGGTGGACGTGTAGTAGGCCAGGTATGGAGGATTTGAGTTTGATGGGGGAAACGGAGGGCGGTTGTGGCTTTCTGAACCAAGAAAGTTCTGGCAATTCCCAGGCAGAGGTTTAGCATTATAAACTTTCCTTGGTGTGATTGTGTTTTTGATTCCTTTATCATTTCGGGTTGAACGTGAGACTATGCAGCTGGATGGCCATGATAGCTCAAAATGGCCACGTATAACTCCGTCGGAACTTGGTGATGAGTCCAGCTCTTGCATTATACTGAAGTAACACACCTGACCACATACCACATCAGCTCAGGTAAGTGCTATATCAGGAGTTGAGGAGATTATAAATGGGCAACATAGAGCAAAGGTGTGCGACCGAGCAAAGGAACAGAGAGCGACATACAACTGCGGCTGGCGGCCTGAACTTGTGTTGTGTCGGTCGCCAACGTAGGGACAATCATTGTCAGACGTAGGGGTCGACGAGGTCAGCCTTCCCATACCAAAGAGCAGGAGAGCCCCGGGGGTACCGTCCAGAAGGAGCGTTCGTCAGGCGTCTCATCCACTTCTGAGATTTCGATATGCTAGGAGTCTCGTGTACTAGACATTCAACTCAACCCATACCCAGGTGTGTTACAACATATAAGATGGTTATCTCGCGAGCATTTCGTCCCTGTCTTCCGCGGGTTTTCAACGTCATGAAAAGCTCCATTTGCCTTCGGCGTACGTCTTTTGATATAAAGCGGGGGTAGATTTATCTAAATCCACCTTATACCTTTGAGTCTCTCGGCATCAAAGATAAGAGGGTTCTCACAGCCGCATGATCTAGCCCGTTGCCAAAAACAACTTCAAGACTCAGTCCCGACGTTCTTACATACTTGGCAATAGTATGCTATGCGCCTACGCCTTTGTTGATTCCAGTAGCGGTAAGCTATCAACTTAAGCATTTCTTATCCTCAGCACAAGATTGCAAGACGGCTGTGCAATGCTGGACCCGATTTCAAGTCGAGTGCCAAGAAATATCTGGCCTTGGCACTTTGGACTCGAGATCTTGGTTGATTGGGCGCAATAAGCAACGACATCGACGTGTACCAGCAGCGGTAGCTACGGCACCAGTATACCGAGATGCCGCTGTCAACCATGTTCAAGAAGGGGAGCAGACGTGGGGAGAATGAGCCGCCGATGGCCCAAGAAACAAGATCCCCCTACCAGCCATACGGCTCTTCCTACACCCAGCCACCTGCCTACACTCAGGCACCTTCCTACAACCAGCCATCTGCCTACACTCAGGCAAATTCCTTCACTCAGCCATCTTCCTACACTCATGCAACACGACCTACGGTACCTCCTCCATTGCCCAGTCGGGAGAATCTGACATTGGAAGCTACTCCTTCCCCGATGCCATTCACATCGGTCTCTGCAGCTCCACAACAGCCAGCGTCAAGACTCCTTCCGCCGCAACAATCGCAATTGTTACCACAGCACCCCATATCCCTTTCCCCACCAATTGCTGTGTCGCCAAGGTCTACATCTCCGCAGAGGTATCCAGCCTTGCAGCCATCCTTATCAAGCACCTCCATCACCTCGCGAAAATCGCCTTCGCCAGGCCATTATCCAGCTCTCCAACCTCCCGCGCTTTCGCCTCAGCCTTCTCCAGGGCCGTCACCCTCACGACCTCCCACGACGCAGCGAGACCCCCCAAGAGTTCGCAAGATACTGTCCCTCGATGGCGGAGGCGTTCGAGGTCTATCAATTATCAGAATTTTGAAGTACATCATGCAGGAGTTGAATAGGGAAAGAGGAATGGAGTCGGCCCCCTTGGACCCGTGGCAAGAGTTTGATATGATTGGAGGAACGAGTACCGGAGGGTGAGTCTCCAAAATATCCAATTGGTATAAGGATTACGATGCTACACAACATGGACTTGCTGGGTTCTGCCTATCCGTTCAACACAAAGATCGCATCATCTTTTCTCGGGTTTCCCACTGACTTGCTCAGGATCATCGCCATCATGCTTGGTAGACTGCATATGTCGATCGAAGAATGTGAATCAGCATATTCATTGTTATCCGAGACAATCTTCACCCCGATTCATAACCCTGCCAATCCTATACGCGTCTACAAGTTCTTGAATGCACAAGGAAAATTCAGCAGTACACCTCTAGAGGACTGCATCAAATCGACAATTTGGTCCAAAAATCTCTCCGAGCAAGCACTACTTAAGGAAGTAGACGGAGACGCCTGCAAAATCTTTGTATGTGCGACCAGGGCTGAGAATCACAGTTTGGCGATCCTACGATCTTACAGGACCAGACGTCACGATCCCTTGTTCGATATCTGCAAGATCTGGGAAGCAGCACGCGCAACATCTGCTGCATCCACCTTTTTCGAGCCAATTGAAATAGGACCCAGCCGCCAGAAGTTTGTTGACGGTGCATTGACAGGAAAGAATAATCCAATTCGTACGGCAAATACAGAATCACGAGACATGTGGCCGGAGCAGGACCGGCTGATACTCAGTATCGGTACTGGAGCTGCCCCTGGTCAAGCTGTCACTGGCAACCTCATCTCACTAGCGACCCGTCTCAAAGAGATCGTGGTGGACTCCGAACAAACGGACAGAGATTTCCGAATGGAGAACAATGACATGATCAGGAATGGCCGACTGTATCGCTTCAATGTCCTTCATGGTCTGGCAGACGTTGGCTTGGAGGAGCACCAAGCTATCAACAAAATCGCATCTTATACAGATAGGTACCTCGATCACCCTGACGTCTTTGATATGGTCCAAACTTGTGTCAACAATTTGAGTCTCGGAGGCCAGCGCCTAGGTATAAGGCCAGAGGAAGGTTTGTCAAGTGAACAGAGAACAGACGGAAATCGACTGCAGACTAACCTCTGGTGGTTAGAGCTCGACGGGATGTTTGATGAAATGACACTTCACGATGTCTTCGTAGCCTTCTGCGCGGATTGTCTCCAAGGTGAGCCAATTATCCTACCATCTCTGGAGCTCTCAATACTCGACTGTGTCCGACTCATTTCTCCCACATCATACATTGTGTCATACCAAGGGTGAGCTTTATGCTCGTTCGATTCATGCTCGATCGAGTTATGTTTGTCGACTCATGCTCTTTGAGTCATGCTCGATGCGAGTTACCTTCTGACAATGGCTCATCAGTCTTCCCCGTCCAGCATGTTTTCCCACCTTCGTGATTTAGACTAAGCAGTGACTCAGGAGTGCGAATCAACGGCACCACGTACTACTGTGTTGAATGTGACGCCCATTTTTGTAGCATTTGTCAAAGCTCTCATGCGATATCACATGCTACTCACCTTGTGCGCTTCTCGCATCAACAGTGGAGTCAGTCCATGACGATAGTTGCAGAGCACGCTAGCTGCTCTGAGTGTTCCCTTGAAGTGAGATGTCGGATTGAATGTCTGGTGTGTTCTCGAGCCATTTGCTACGATTGCTATGAGCATTCAGATAGACGCCTCCCGTGGTACCAGCATCGACTGGAACATGGGAAGGGGAATGGCATCTTGGCAACAATCGCCCCAACCCATTCTGTCATACCTCCGGGAGATCATCGTTGCGATTGTTTTCAACCTACTGGATGCCTTGGGCATTGTGGTCGATGTTCCGAGTGTACGTGATGTTGTTTCCTTGCGACTGATATCGACCAGGTCTTCGCGGCGTTGGTGTCTCCAGTCGGTTCACCGACCCACATCACTGATCTATGGAATGCTCCCAAGGCTTTCCCCAAGTACCGTCATGTACTGACTTTGACTTGTGGTAGCAATAAAAAGTGGTAACAACTTTTACAAATGTCGGACTTGCAAGAGAGAATATCACGAAGCGCAAGAGATGTGTGAGCGTTGTTACGGAGAGTCACAATTACACGCTGGGCATGATATTGGCCGTTTGATGACCGTACGAACCACAGACATGCCGGATGATCTAGTTTATCAGACTCAAAACTGGTGGCGATGCACTTTCCCAGGCTGTGGGCATGGTATGTATTGAAGCTTTCGCTGTGGTACTCTAAATATCCGTCTTGGTCGACCAGCAACGCTGACAGCCACAGTCACGGGTCCTCAGGTAGATTGGATGCACAAGCACTCGGAAGGAATACTGTTTATCGGCGACGCAGTAGCGGATATTGAACGTTTCCTTACACCCATGGGTTGCAGTAAGACTGCGATCATCAGGATGCGACTCAAGGATCCTCCAAACCCCACGGAAAAGATGAAATGCAGTATCTGCAACAAAGGTACGTTGCCGTTCAATACTCCATCCCGGGTGTTCGATTGATGATTCGGCAGCGATTGCCTACGATGTATGGCAGCAGTGGTGCACATCCTGCGACTCATTCAACTGTAAAACCTGTGTCGATACCGGTCGTGCCGGCCACCGCCATACGATGAACTGGACTCGAGTCGTCAAGGTACCTCTCAATGCCGAATTCGTCTATGGGAAGTATAGGATTTGCGATCGCTGTCAGAAGCAGTATTTTCACCACCTGTTCGAAGGGTTTGAATGTACGATCTGCCGGTGGAATCATTGCTGTCTGGCGTGTATACAGAAAAGCATCCGACCAGATCATCCTGTTTGTGGTGGGAAAGCCTCGACCTTTGATTTCCTGCTACGACGAGCATGAGCTTGGTCAGTCGATGGGCATGTGTCTTCTGTGATGTGAGAAGATGGTGACGATATTTATGAAGGTGACGATGATGATGTTGATACACACTATGGGATTCTGGAGACGAAAAAGCCTGCCGCTCAACGTTCATGCCTCGTACATCAACGTGTTTGATACAATAGAGCATATAATCTGTTAATTTATATAGGAACCGAGATCTAACCAATGTATAGGAGGATACTGCTCTCCCCCAATTCAAAGAATCTAATACTTTCGCTATGACCTACAGTGATTCAACCGCTTGATCTCCACAGCATAAAAAGCTTTCGATGGCATTGAATATGGGAGTTTCTCACGACTGGTATGTAGACTCCGTCATCATTTTTGATCTCATCCATAGATGCAGGTATCGGATATTGCTCGCTTCGCTAATGAATCGGCAGCCGCACGGTGCTTCCATGGATACAATAACACTCGCAAAGTCACCCTTCGACTCTAGTGTATCTACCTCTCCCATACTTACTATCCCCTCCTTCTCGTTCACGGCCGACTTCAAAGGAAACCCTACAACGAACGCAACAGTGGATCCCTGTATCCTATACTTCCTTTCCCCCATCACGACCACCATCAGTATCAAGCAAACGACCTTAGTATAATAATCGATGCCTGTATCAACCAAACAGCCATCATTATCATAGCGGCACATCGCTCAACCCCGCCCTCCTCCACTCCGTCGTGAACATCATCGATTTCGAACAATCAAATCCACAATACCGCCCTATACCTACCTGGACCACACAGCAGCCATCGTCAATACACCAAGAAGTCGCTCAGCCCATGCTTCATCCGCCTTGGACGTTGCGACCACTTGCCTATACCTAATAACCCCAATCATACCTGCCAAGACCTTTGTTGATGAATGGCTACCTATCGATATAGCAGCGCACTCCTCATGCGTCCTGCGTTCCCTTCGTTATTGATATCTCTCAGTACAACAAAGACAGACCTACCAAACAGCCAGTCGTTGTCCTCCCATCCCTTCCTCCACCCGCCCTATCCTCTATCCCAAACTCCCTTCACCCTACAGCAAACAACCCAAGACCCTCTTAACGCTACAGCCACCACAATCTAGGAAAATTGGTTCGATTCCTATTGGCGTTCTTTCAATGGTGAGGTCGTGTCTTTTACTACAACATTCTAGCAGCGATGAAGAATCAATCAATGCATCAGTAACAGGTTACTTCTAAAGTACGTACGTCGTCAGGGTTACTAATTTCGCGTTTACTGTAGATGACACCTACAGTCTACCTACCTACCTACCATACTGTTCTCATCAGAAGCTACTCAAAACTCAACGGATGCTTCGTAAGATACTCCTCCAACCCCGTCAACTTCCCCCTCGCCTGCCCCGCCGTCCACTGCACCTCCTCCGCCGTCTTCTCGCCAAAATACCCATAATCGCTGATCCACAAAAACATATCCGTCATATAATCCACCATGACCGGCGGCAAAAACCCCCTCCATGTCTCTAGCGGAATCTGCTGATACGTCACCGTCTTCCCCGAAACTTTACTCATCGCCTCCACCACCTCGGTAAAGGTGTAGAGTGCCGTGGCCGCAGAGAAGACTTTGCCTTCGTACTTGGCTGGATCGGCGAGGATGGCGCCGACGTATTTGCCGGTGTCGTCGACTATTTCGATGAGGGGGAGTTGGGTGGTGGGGGGGACGAAGTGGGTGATGGCGTAGGTGTTGGGGCCGGAGGGGTGGGGGCCCATGAAGGTGGCGAAGTTTTGCATGAAGCTTCCGGGGGCGAAGAAGGCGCTTTTTAGTGGTAGGGTGCGCTGTTAGTGCTTATGTCAGTCTTTCTCCATGGCCATAAGTGATGAGAGGAGGGAGAGGAGAGGAGAAGACGTACGATGTAGGCCTCAATATCAGCCTTAACGTCAAAATGCCCCGTATTCTTCAGCTTCCCCTCCGAAGCCTTCCCCACATGCGTAAGCGTGCTGAAGATATAATACTCAACCCCCGCATCAACAGCCGCGTCCGCCATCGCCTTTCCCTGCCCCCACTCCCTCTCATACAACCTCTCGTCGTAAACCGAGACCGTAACCGCAAAGACGGTATGCGCACCTTTCAGCGCCCGTTTTAGCGATGCTTTGTCGTCCACATCGGCCTGCACGACTTCTACGCCCTTTTTTTGGAGGGCCTGGGCGGCGGGTTTGGAGGGGTCGCGAGTGATGGCGCGGATGGCGTATTGTTTTGATAGGGTTGGGTCGTTGAGGACGTAGTGTACGACTGAGCCGCCTTGTTGGCCTGTGGCGCCGAAGACGACGAGGAGTTTGGACATGGTGGTGGTTGGATGGGTGGTTTGTGGTTTGTGGTTTGATTGGTGGTGGTGAGTTGTGGAGGTACTGGTTGGATCGAAAGTTGATGGCTTGATAGAGGACGAGCGCTGGTTGGTTGATGAACTTGGTACTACGATGATACTTGAGCGTAGGCTTGGAGTGTCAACAGATCTGTCGGACAATGCCGTACCTATTAAATGTAGCTGCCTTCGAAGCCTAGCCTATCCCCTCGCTGTCGCTGTGAAATCATGCTTGTTCAGCTCGGCCTTTTGTATGCAACGACGCTTATCAATTGGGGTCAATCGGGAATGGACTAAACCCGAATCAAAGGCCGAAGGATTTAAGACTATCCTGATGCGGTAGCCTTAAGTCCGACCGCCTGGGTGAGGCTGGCCGTCGGATGGTGGCCCCGGAAATTGCACCCTAGTTAGCTTCGATCCGCGATAGCGCCTCCCTGAGTACGAGGTGCAGTTCAATCAATGTGACACCAGGAATTGACCCGAACCGCGATGAGATTGCTGTATACCCGCATAAGGGGTTATTCTCTACTAGAAGCTCTCGACAATTGGAAAATACTCCCCTCCGTCCTCTCCATCACCACCTCAGCATTCGAAAGGGTAAAATCCACCTCCCTCAATGCTTGCTGCACATCAGCAGGGTTTCCCCTTCCCACCAGCGCCACCAACGCATCGTCCGTCATCATCCCCCTCGCTCTATCAACCAGAGCGTCCGCATCCCGATACCCTGAAAGAATTCCGTCGACGGCTTCATCGATGCCCTTGGCGATCTCTACCTTTTCAACACAGTCCATCGCGTCTTTCTGAAGCTTACGTGCTGCCTGATGGACGGAGTCCAGCTTCAGTGATAGCGTGACGCCTTCTGAGAACAGCCGTGCCCGTATATCGATTTGATCACGGACTCCAGTTGCAGGCGGTATGTGCGTGCAAAGGCGGACGAAGCGGGAGGTCACTTGGCTCTCGGGCAGTAGCATATGGGCACGATTTATTCTGATCCGAGTGGAGTAGTATCGCCAGAACCGCTGGATCTTGCTGATAGCCTCCTTCTCGCTAGAAGAGTACTGCGTCTCTTGGCTGGCTGGTGGCGCAGTGAGCGAGCTTCCTGCAGATGTATCCGTAGTCGCAGATGTAGTAGAAAGCGGGATGAGCTGCTCGAATGGTATCGTCTTTACGCCAGCCAGTTTCTTCAAACCGCTTAACGCAGAACTGTTGGTCGAATCTTTGGCCACCACCAGCAAATTGTCTTTGCCATTGTATTTGACAAATGCGAGGGCGAGCTGCTGGCTTAGCTCAATATGCGTGCGACATCTCAGGTGATGTGCACGGACCGTCTGCATCTCGAAGACCGTCTGCACACCACGAAACATTTCGCCGAAACCAGCAGGTAGGGGTGATGCTGCTGCTAAATTAGCCAAAATAACCCCCAACATCTCAGCATTGCGATGTCGTAACGGTAACGGCTCGTGGATTCTCCCGTTACACAAGAGCTTGGTTCGTGGCTCCGATTCTTCATCCAAACGGCGAAGCACCCGACAAAATCCTTTGGCAGCTTCCACGAGACATTGGTAGTAGGTGCGTGCCTCATCAACAGACGGTGCCGACGCGGCTATACTATTGGCTCCCCTGAATCTTGGCAGATACTGATCTACCCAGGACTGAGTGATCAAGCATTCCTTTACGCATGTCTTGATTATCAGCCATGTCGTCACAGACTCGAAGATGGCGGTGAGAGAATGTAGAGTTGACAAAGCCGGGATAGCAATCTTGTCAAGATTGTGTATGAACGTTCGGAGATTGTTTTGGAAGGCCACAGCAGCATACCGTCCACCGTCGTAGATAATCGAGTTCATCAGACCAAGATGGCGCTGCAGCTGATCTCGGCCATCAACATGCAATTTGTAAGACAAAGCTTGGAAAAGGCGACTTTGCACCGATGGGCCAAACATCTCCGCAAGTTGCATTTGTTCCAGCAAAGAGGTGAAATTGTTCCTGGTAATCCATTCTTTTCCGAGTCTGAAATACAGCAAGTCTTGGAGGGAAGAGCATATGGCTGGGTCTCTGTCACCGCGGAGTAGTTCTGCATGTAGTCGGCCGATCGTAGCCGGATGCTGTGTTATTGCGGAAAGAAAAGTGAGTCCTCCCAGAAGTCGTTCCGTCCAGCGCCGGCGTATGGTCTGATATTGCTCCATGAATTTTGCGTTCAAAGCCCGCCGATAATAGAGTACTGCTAAGCCACAGAACAGACCGTTGATTCGGAGCAGGTCCTATTTATCCATTAGCCCAGAACGAGCATGATATTGGCGCACAGAACCTACCTCTAAGCTCTTAGAACAGGCAACTTCACCAAGGCTACCGTGGTACCTCTGGCATTTACCATTGGCCTTATCTCTACAAGCCCCTATATAAAGTGAGTAATTGCAGCCTCAAAGCCTATGTATTGGGAAACGCCATACCTAAAGTCAAGAAATAGAGGCAAGGTGCCGGCCACTTCAAGGTCCATAGTACTTGGGATTTGTGATCTAGAGCTACAACCGCTGCCACGAATGCGTCGAGAACCCACTGCTTAGCGGCCTGAGGTATGTCAACAGTTGTGATACCGAAAGCCTCTGTTCGTCGGAGCGGAGACCATGGCAATACAATGTGCTCTCTTTGCGAGTCACCTGAAGTCCATATTCCCATGGAAAGTAGAACAGCTGCCATGGCACCGAGATCCTTATTCACAAGCTCCTTCACGACCTGGACGCCTTCGCGCATCATTTCAAAGGGTAAGTGGTCCAGGGTGGAAACTCGGCCAATTGCTTTGTCATCGAAAGCACGACGGAGGACCAGGAACCTTCTGGCTGATATGTATTCCAACTTCCCAAGAGCGTAGCAAGCGTTGGAGTCTTGCGAAGTGTATGCAGATGAAGTTTCCTCCCATGCTTTGACCCTGACCGCCATGCTCGGGGTGAGGATTGTGGAGGGTGATCTCAGCTTTGCTTCGAACGACTTCTGTGTTCCGTTCACCAAGGAGCCAGCCCAGTTGTAGTCGAGTAGTTGCAGCAATTCACCTTCTGGAACTTGAACGTTATTTTTGACCATGTTCTTGGTGAACACCACTTTCAGAGCATTCTCCAGCTGTCCAGTTTTGTAGAAAAGACGGTATATATCTGCGTATCTTTCCTGTGCAATGTACAGTCCGATCAATTCTTTCTCCATCCCATAGTCAATAAAGCATTGCTCTTGCTCCTGAGATGACCCGAGTAATTTGATTGCATGCTTGCATGCGTCGGCAGAGAGCTTTTTTTGCTTGAGCAAAAGCTTAGAGAAGAGACTGTAGCTTCGTAGAGTTGCGGTAGGGAAATTGCCAATATGCTCGGCGAGATAGGTTACCAAGTGGTCATATGCTTTTCCATCCCGCAAGGCCGCCGCAGCGCTGCTGAAGTCTCGAGAAGTGTGGTAACACTCATGAGCTTTCAGATAGAGACCAGCCTTGGAGAACAGCGCGGCAGCTTTGGATGGCTGATCGTGCACCAACCACGCTTCCGCGGCCTCTTTGTAGCTTTCCATTGCTACCAAGACTCGTACAGCGTCGCCAATCTGATCAACTTCCATGAAATGTTCGCTGGCCATTCCCAGGTTACGCAGAAATCCTTCCATGTCATCTTTGGCTTTGCAGATTCTGCCTTCCTCTTCTTTCAGGAAGCCTAGTGCGATGGCTTCTCCACGGTGGTCTCCGGCTCGACGATAGGGCATGAGGGCTTCTTTGAACATACGCCGTCGCATGAGATCGTCGGCTCTCCGAGCCCATCCCACAGGATCCACGGAGGTGCTTGGTCGCATCATCTCAACCCGCACTGCGAAGTCTGGGTGGTTAGGTCGAGTGACTTCGACCAACGCTCCCGAAAAGTCATTAACTAGTAGCCTTTGCACTGAGACAGCTGTGTCCTCCGTGGTTTCCACGATAAACAGTTGAATTCGCGCCCTTGTCACTGCTACATAGAGATGTTTGAGCTCCGAACACATCCCGCTGTGCTTTCTCGAATCGAAGTCTGCCGGTCTCTCACTGAGTGTGGTCAAGCTTCGGACTCCCGCTTGATCAGCACATCCTGTAAAGAAGTCCCACAAGATAACGTCGTCGAACTCCATACCTTTGCTTTCGAGGATCGTGAAGATCAGTGCAACATCGCCTATTTGATCTCGCAGGTCCGTCTTCGACTCTGCATCTCTTACCAAGATGACCTGCTCTGCACCAAAGTCGGCACGTTGCTCTGACTGTTCTCCGGAGCCAACACCACTTGATCGAAGTATACGAGTGTCGCATCCGATAAGCAGTACAGGCTTAGGACCGCTGAGATTTCCGATCTCAGGCTGTAGCTTGTCAACCGTCTCTGGGAATCCCTGCCATATCATCCCCATGACTTGGGATGCAACGGCTAAGATCCCCTGGTGTGATCGGTAGTTCTTCGCCAGCGTGAACATCTCGGCGTGACCCAATTGAGTTTGATTAGTAGAGTTGCCTGCCAGAGCAAAGTGATCATATATCATCTTTTTGATGTCTGAGAAGCGAAAGGTAGAGTCCTGTGATATTGCTTGCGCTGTATCACCTGCAAAGTGGAAGCCTCGGGGGTTCCTTGCTATCTTGAGAAAGAGCTCGATATCTAGACATCGTTGATCCTGAATCTCATCGATGTAGATCTCATCAAAATTCGCCCGCAGGACTTGCAATAATGACGAATCGTGCCGCGTTGCGCGTAGGAGTTTCACGACTCGATCGATGTAGTCCAATTCGCCGAATTTATGTTTTAGCGCCTCATAGCTTTCAAAGACGTCGTAGACCCGGGCTCGTTCAGCTTCCAGTGTGAAGGTTGGAGCCAGACGGCTGCTTCGGTTTAAGTATTCGGTGCGACTCAGAGACGTAAGAAAATCTCGCGATGATTCAGATCCTTTAATGACCCCCATGATCTCAGAGAAAACAAGATGAACAGAAAGACCCTTTGTGAGAGTCTGGGAGAATCGCGGCCAGTAGTTCACCTTAAATCCATAGAAGTCAACCAACTGCTCCTGATGTTGGTAATTTGCGCGGACATTCTCATCAAATGATTCATGTGAAGTCTTTCCCATGTCGGTGAAGTTCTGGCGGTCCATCCCGACCACCGTATTCTCCAGAAGCCGCAGAAAGCGGTCGAAAGTGCACACCAGTGGGAAATCAGAGTCCTTCAACGCGAGAACGCTATCATCATGCTGATCCTCGTCTACCACCTTCGAAAACATACGTTCATTCTCTTGGAGAGACGCGATGCTAGCAGACTTCGACAACAGAGTGTCGATGAGCCGTCTTGTATAAGATTTGAGCTTCTCTGCTAGATATACGGATCGCGTAAGAAGAACCTGATGGATGTTAGCGTGAATGCAGAATTAGAGTCAGCTCAAACCCACCTGCCGTGCAGGTCTCTCGTCCAGATTCGCTCTACTGGCTAAGAAGCTGCCGACCATTTTGAATATCAAACAAGTCGTCTTGCCCGTACCACTGCGACCTAGAACGAGGCTGGCTGTCTGAAAGTGTTGAACACATCGCGCCTCATCCCCTGACAAATCAAAAGGGAATTCGGCAGCGAGATCATTGGCGAAAAGGGCGCGGATAACAGGCTCCGTTAGTGCATAGAACCTACTGGCCATTGCTATAGTTTCCTGGTCGACGGTCCTTACGTCGAAATCTGTTGGAGGTCTCGAGGGGCTAGCGACGTCATCTTTGAAACATAGTGGGATTTGCCGTCCGTCTATGATTGAGTTACGTTGGCAAGAACGACTGATAGTTTCGTTGGTATAATTCTTTTGGATATGAATGACGCGGTAAAAGGCTTTCGAATTTTTATGAGGATCGCCAACCTCCCAAACAAGAATAACCTGTTGTGGTGTCTGCTCATCTCCAGCATTTCCAATTGAAATCTGCCATAGAATTGAGGAATTTTGGGCACATTTAGTAGTCCGGAGAGGTACCATGAGTTGCTCTCTCTGTCCACTCGACCCCGCGAGGCTAGATCTGAGGTATCCGGACGCCAAGTCGTTCAGCTTTGCTCTCAATGGGTCAAAGAGACCGGCCTGGCTGAAGGTCTGAATACTCTTGAGTGCCGGTGCTGATAGGAGTATTTTCCAGATTCCGATTCCTTTACCCAATACATCGAGTTCAAGATCTGAGCCAGCAGCAGTGGTGCTCTCAAGTATGGCTTCATTGGCATCCTGCGGTGTCGATCCTAGGCCTGGAATGCATCTTTTGCACGGGAAGCTCGCTGCAATTGACCGAAGGATGGCAGTTGTAGCGTCTTCAGCGAGTGTCTCAATATGATTTTGGACCATGCGACGTGATTCTGGTTCTTTTAGACCGAATGATTCTAGTAGGCTCCTAGAGCCTTCTTCCAATGCTAGGAGATTTGGTTTGTTTGATGGCATTCGAGTATTTTGCTTGGCTTCTCTTGTGAGTAGCCTTTGCTCTAGATCTCGAAGTGTCGTCTGGAGGACTTTGAGGTCGCCCCACTGCTGTACCGCATGTGCAATTTCATGGTTTCCTGTGCAGGATGACACCATGCTCGATAATTTTTGGGTCCATACTGCCTTACTTTCGACGTCAAGGGCTTGGAAAGTTGGCAAGTAAACCCATTGCCGTATTACCACACTGCCACAAGGATCAGAAGCGAGATACTCCAACAGGCCGCCGCATCCACTGATCACCTTGGCGAGCCTCCGTAACCCTCGCGGCTGCGAAGGCGCAAGACAGATCTCTAGCGCTGGTGTAAGGGATACGACCAACTGCTGGAGCTCTAGGAGTTGATAAAGTTCGGGTATCAATTTTGTCAGCAAGTCTGTCATTCGAACCGCAACTTCGTCAACTCTCAAAGCTCTCACAGATGGTAATGTCGAGCGTAGAGAGCGAAAGAATCGCGCCAAACGAACATAATTTGTTGCAAGGTGAATCATAACTTCATCGTCCATCAAGCAAGAGATTTGTTGAAGATCATGAATAACATCATCAACAGCTTTCTTATAGCAAGCAGTGCTAGGGTCTTCTTCTGCCGCAAGCAGGGCGGTCAGAGCTGAGGTCCTAGCCATGATAAGAACGGAGGCGTGGTGTTCTATAATCCGAGATGAAGCCAAGCGGTAAGCCGACGCTCTTGTTGTATGCGAGGAGTAAAGATGTGAGTCTTGATCGTGAGGTTGAGGATTGAGAATGGGAACAGTAGCGCGTTGATGTCGGTACGAATCAGGATGAGGAGACAAGAACAGAGGACTGGTGAAGTCAAGTGGTATTAAGAAGGGTGTTCGCGTGCTGCCCTCTTTAGCAAATGTATTGCAAAGTGTTTGGAAGCCACAGGGTGATTGATGAGATTAAGCAGGATTGTTCAATAGTTGAGCGTTATTGTTGTTGATCGGCTCAAGGACAAAGAAGTGAAGCAAGCTCACTGGTGAATTGAGCCGGCTTGACAAACAAGTTCATCATTGCAGCGGGCTGTTCAGCAGGCTATTCATCAGAAGTAGTGACAGCTTTCTGGACAGCATATCCGTTTTGATCATACATTTCGACTCATCCAAGCAGTATGACTCTCACACAGCTTCGCGAACGTCATTCTCGTCGGACACCCCGACATGTTGAAGCGAAGTGACTCTCAAACAGCTCCATTTATTGGACATCTCGGCACTCCAGGAACGTCATTTTGGTTAGACATTTCGACACGTTGTTGAAGGGGAGTGACTTTCACACAGCTTCATGAATCGGACATCTCAACACGTTCGAGCGGAGTGACTCTCATGCAGCCTCGGTGGCGTACGATGTAGAGACTACTCACTGTCGAAAGCCGTAAAATTTCAGAATCGTGTGGATGCGTCTCCCTCTACCTGCTACGCTTCCCCATAGCTAGCCTGAGAGAGAAGATGACATACTGTTGGAGATTGTCGAGCCCAAGGCCGCGGGCGTCCTCAAAGAGCGCTGCAACTGTAAGCATACTAGAGACATAGCGTTAATGGCCTCTTAAGCCATCGCACCCTAATAACATTCCTTGAATTGGCTACCATCCTTCTAAGTTCATTTCTAGAGTTCATTATCAAGCATTTCCGCCTCGCTCTGCCTTAGTTGATTGGTATATAGGAACCTCTGTCGATACGGTCAAATTATTACCCCACATCGTAGGTGTTGCAGCCGACCGTGTATATCCACGCAAAGAATTTCACATTCCCCAACTTCTGCTCCCCACCATCCATATACCAGGATAGTCTCTTAACCGATATCTATCCTCGCCCCCTCGTCATGGCAAATCCAGCACCAATCATATGGCCTCTAAGCTGCCCCTCTGGAATATATTCGATCTCATACATAAAATCATACCCTACATATGCATGTACGTACCCTGTCATAGCCGTCAGTATTATAGTCCACATACCCCACGTCAGATCATGCATTCCGGCGGAATGCGAGATGCTCAAGAGGAACTCTCTTTCTTGCAATTGATATCCGTGACCTGGCATCTTGGCGGTAACGCGGTAATCTAAGCTGGTGTAGAAAGCCTCCCGTAAAGCTCTTGTTACGAGCGTTTCATTACGGCCGGGGATCAAGCCTAGAGGGGCGAAGTGAATGGCCAGGTCTGTGTCGGGGATGATGTAGTAGAAAGGATCAGAGGGTGGACCGGGAGGAAAACTGGATCGAATTAGTAGAGGATTCGCATTGCACCCGTTGATCTCGCTCACGATGTAAGCTCCTTGCTTAGCCCCACGATTCTTGAAGATGGATAACTACTGTTCACGGCGTTGAGTGACTTTGACGATAGTAAATCCAGTTGTGGTCGCGCTTTGATTGTGGTGGTGTAGAGGCAGACTTGCAAAAGAAGATTTATTCCGCGGAGTATCATCATCAATGCTTGCAGGTGAAAGAGCTGACAGAATCGTCTCGCAGTAAAGGATTGATGTTATGCGACTATAAATGTGTCGCCTGGCGCGTATGGATCCTTGTACAATGCAGGGAGCAATAGGCGCCAGCCGGATTGGGGGATCTGATCTCATCTCGCACGGACTGAGATTATCTGTTGGCTCTCTTTCAAAACTTCTTAGGCTGCTGTTATGTGCACCAGGGCGCCCGGTAACATTCTATGTGTAACGTGAAAGAAGATAACGCCTTTGGCGTAAGGAAGATGAGAGCATAATCAAGCACAGGCCCTTGCTGATGCGATTTTGGTCGAGCATGCTAAGCTGCCAGGAACTTCATCGTTTCCAGGGATATATGCGTTCTCTGATGGACGCCCAAAGAGTCTGTAAACGCACGTGTCTTGATAGTCTGAATCGAAACTGAGAAACCCTTATCCTGTAACGTCTACAGGGCGTCACCTAAACGTGAAATGACTTTCCACCAACGATGTGACCAGTTCCTATACCTGTAGCCTCGGACCAAGGTTGGACGGCGCTGCTGAACATGACGCGTAGAGACCTGAGATGGTTAAGCATAGATAGAAATCTGTAGGTAGAGGTTTTGCAGGTATGGTTACAGCACGTGTCACCTTGCCTCCCATGGCGACCGCCTTGAATAAAGCTTCAGTTTGATATCCAATCGCCTGTGTATGTCTTTCCACTGACGGTGTGGGATCTTGTTGAATCAGGATGTGGGTCGATGAACCTGATGCGTGGGGCAACTAGATCTGTCTCCGAAGCGGAAGTAATGTCCACATCCTCAGTTGATCTGGATCATTGACAGTCGCTGGGCTGGACATCAATTGGGTTGATTGAGCACTACCATCGTCTGCAGAATCTTGGCCTCGAGCTTGAAGCCTCGCCCAGAGCTCGACCCTCCGCCTTATTATTCAGCCTCGTTCTCCTCTTCTTCCTCTCCCCATACCACCGTTCCCTACTCTTCCATCGAATCCCACGAGTGTGCAATATTCAGAGGGCGACATCGTCGTATCTCCAGCGTTGCACCAGGCTCTCGGAGGAGCTGTACAACGCTACCAAGACAATTGAGAGTCAGCACCGGCCATGACCTAGTAAGCTCAGAGCTGATCACATACGTACCGGTCAAAACAGCTGTCTGATTATCCGGTGCAGAGGCTGCATTCATTCGAGCCGAGTCCGATTAGTACTAGACTATACAGTAGGAGTATACGCGGCCAGGCGTAGCAAGCATTTCTCGCATTGGCGGCAAAATCTGATCCTATAAGTCTGTAAAGGTGCATTCGTATCTCTGCCCTTTTCTCCTGCCGGTCGAGAAGGAGAACGTCGGACACATAATCGATGACATGGATTATCATCATGGAACTTCTGTTGCTGTAGAATTGTTGGAACTAACTCGACCGCTCAGAGCGGGGAAATTTCCGCTCATTGAACTAGTCCTTAGAATACTGACACTAGCGCAAACAATCTTCATGCAAATGATGGCTGAATAGCTCTATTCTATAGAAAATCCAGTGTGAACCCTAAAGGAAGATCTTGATCTACCGGTCGAGCATGGAATGATACATAATGTGTGGGGGGCATCTACCAATTCATTTGTTGACAAGCTCTCCTTAGTAACCATAACATCTACCCCTTCTTCCTAATACAGACGACTCATGTACGGTATACAACTCCTCTGCCTCCACTTCGTCGTCCTCATCATCCTCCTCCAGCCAATATCCATCAGCCTGGGCGCTGACAGCTCCATCGTTTGCTGAGGATGTGCCCAAAGATAAGCCATGACTCGGTACAGCTGGCCAATAGTGTTCGTTCTCTTTCCCTTGTTCGTCCTCATTGTGTTCTTCCTCCCCTCCGCCATTTGTATCACTATCCCACCGGGTCCGTCTCTATGCTGCCATTGATACTGTATGTCTCAGTGGAAGCATCCCAGAGAATAGTCATTGATCTGGTCGAGCGGAGCTGGAGTCACCATCCTCTTCCTCAGTCTCGCCCCCCTCGGTAGGCCTATGTTCTCGATGGTATGTTCTGCATCCTTGAAGATCGCTACATTCCCATTGTCCGGTGTAGTAAGTCGTTTTATCGAAAAGGCCGCCCCCACTGAGCCGGCTGTGCACAAGGAAATAGCTTTGATCTCTTCATATCTTTCCACCATTGGGGATGCTTCGCCCGTTGGGTTAGCGATAGGTCCATGATGAGTTCCAAGGATACGCTAGTACCTAATATGTGCTCCAGGTCCTCCCATTGCCGTCACATGTGCGTTGGTAACCAGGGGCACACCAAGATTGGGGTCGGGCGCTGCTTGACCACTTGACAGGGCTTGGTCATGCTTCGACTGCCTTTGATCTGTCTTGGAGGTAAGCCGCGCATATTTATTTTTTTGATTAAAGGCAGATAGTGCTTTCGGACCTGCTGCCATGGGCCCTTTCGTCACGCGTACATCCACCACCTCTCAATTCCCCAACAATCCTTGCACTTTGGTACGCCGCTCAGGCACACGTGCAGAGTCGGCGAAATATCGACAGTTCATATCCTGGGCGAGGCTTAGTGGCTCTTTTCGTTGGTCAAACAGATACCACATGATCGACTAGCACTTTGTGTCAATATCTGACATGTTCGCCCGTGGCACGAGGAACCAAATACGGAGACTATAGTCTATCAACTGGGAACACGGCATTAAGGGACGCCCTAAACAGCTGTGTTGAGTCATTAGCCGGCCATAGAAAGTTCCATCCTGCTTGGGGTGTGAGCTCCAGGGTGATACACATTAGACGTTCCAGTGAATCGGGACCCTCGCATTGGTCGATGACCGTTGCATGATTGATGGCCTCCGTATTCGGGGCTTCTGTAACGAGCGCGTATTCGAAATCTTGAATGACCCATTGATCTTCAACTCTCGAGTCTACATGCCAGTTTACTTGCCCGACCAAGGATGACCCTGGTCCTGGATCTCTGACTCGCAAGCCGATACTAGGTGAGTGGTATTGTCCGGCGTCCAGAAATAGTTGGAAGTTGCGAGCTGCTTGACGAATGTCCAAATTTCCGACAGGAGCTCCATCGTTCACCTGTACGATACAATGGATTGGCACCGTCGGATTGATAATAGACCCAAAATCTATAGATTCTGCCATGCAGGGCATCGTAGAGATTCGTGCTCTCTTCGCAACAGATTCTTCACTGGTGTCAGTCGTATGCTTTGATCGGCCGTCTGTTGAAACTCGGGCTTACGCTTCGCGTTCAGCCAATCCCATCCCAATTATGGAACATACTCCGACCTTGATGTGATCCGCGGCGCCATGAAAAGCTGCTAGCAACTCTCGGTCTGAGATTGGGAGACCATTGGCAGCAGCTACCTGAGCATCCGGCATGTTTGTGGGATTGGGGATTGGTTGATTTGCCATCCTTGGTTGATATGGGACGAGCCACTCGTGACAGGCTACCTGAGGCTAGTAGTGTGGTAGATGATGAACGTTGAAAAAGATAGGAGACTCAGTGGTTTCAAATTGCTGTGCGAGATACTGTGATGCCAACAACATGTTATGGTTTGGTAGATGAGCTGGTGTTGTTGAAATTTACATTGCCTAACGTCATAGGGCGAAGAACTAGGTGTACGATCACAACATTGCCAAACTTCGCCACCAAACTCACCATCTTCATAACACACTCGTCCTTGCTTCATCATGGCACCTACCGCTCATATTTGCGTTCACACCACTTAGAGACTTTTATATCTAGAACATCGAATTCTCCTCCCTTCTCACGAGAAGGGACCGTCTTTGTGTGGTCGTGTCTTGTGCTTGGTGCTCCCACATGTAGGAGCAGCTCGCCATGCCACCCACCCTCGAATCACCACTGTGCCCGCAGGGTAAAACCGCGGTGTACTCAAAAACAAACAATGCTATGGCTAGCCATGCATCAAACGCAGGAGAGGAGGTCGAGCGCCTCCGCAAAAATATCCAAGCGCAGGACGCATGGTACAAATAATTTCAGAAGGTTGTCGGGACTTGGCCTACGAATGACAACAACGCCACCAACGCGCAGCATGCAGAAGCCTTGGCTACGATCGCCACCCTCAAGCAGGAGCTCAGTGCGAGCGAAGTGTCGCATGCAACCACCGAAAGGTTGTTGCGGCTAAAGCAAGCAGAGCTTGACCAGGCAAACAAAGAGTGCAAAAGTTTGGAATTATGCCAGAGATCCGCCATTGACGCCATGGAGACCGTGGTCGATGAAGCTAAGCAATCACTGAAGTGCAACAAGGGAGAGTCAATCTTTATCCTACTCAGGGAAACGGTGCTCCAGAAGGCAATGGAAAAGATTGATGCCGTGGCTGATGAATACCTGGTCGACGCTCAATGGGCGCGTGAGGCGGAAATTGGCCAACGCCAAAGTCGTGAGGAGTTACTTCTATCACTCACATCGGTACCTAAAGGCACCTTAGAGAATGATGAGCAGCAGAATGTGCAGGCACCGGCCTCAGCAGCTACATCGTGCAAACCTGCGGCGTTGAGTCCCGAAGACATGAGACGTACAGCGCCACTGCAACCACAAGCACCGATGTTCGCAGCCAAAGCGGTTGCTTCAACATCTACACGCAGTGCCAAACGCAAGAGCCCTGATGCAATAGTTCGAGACAATCCAAAGAGGATCGCGAAAGACATTCGGTAGCCAACGGTAGCAGAGTATGACAAGGTTTCTCTTTTCGGTGACCTGCTCAGACGACTATCCCTGTCGCATCATACTGCTCGACGGTGATAAAAATCACCGCAATGTTGCCACCTCACTCTGGTTCGATCATGGCGGCGGGGGCGGGGAAAAGGTCAAGTCAACACTCATGGGGAGCCAGGAAGAACCAGACCTGCTCCCAGAACCGAGTAACTCCCCGAACTAACCGGAAAAGGCTACACACAGGTTCCGCGAGGAGATTTAGTCATTACCCCACTGGCTGCTCGGATGGAGGCGCGTATTGGCAAACAGGGAGGGATACATGGGTCAGGATTAGGTATGCTGCCCACCGATCCGGGTCCTCGAGATTGGATAGAAGCGAATTACGGCTGAAGCTCCACGAAATCTGGGGGTAGAAGAGGCTCGAGTGAAGGAGGTCCGGTAGCTTCAAATTCTTGATGAGGCAAGAGGTACGCTCATTGAGTGGTTCAGGGCTACAAGGCGACTGTGACGGTATGGAGACAACAATGAACAACTAGAGGCGGGCTTGCACCAACACTAAGATCCGAGAGGCCATTGTGAAGCAGTAGCTATCATGCTCACAGGTAGTCCTGCCAGCATCAAGAGTCTATTCCCTCAAAGATGACTCCGTCATGTACCAATAAGGTGACATATACGCTCTGCCAACCTTCCATAACCAGTCCAAATTACCGCCCCTGATCCACACGATGTTGTGTATTGTTTGTCGTGATCACGTGATGTTCATCCTGTAGGGCTGGGGCGTGAGCCGGACAAAGTCCAAATCACCGTCAACTTCACCATCTTCTTTAATACATTATCATGACAGATGTCACATTACTAGCCTTCTTCTGTGATATATTTCCGTATTTCACGCATCGCTGCTCTCCCTGAGAGTTGGTATCTGGGACGGTTCACGTGCTTGGTTACTTCTACTTTGTAGGAGTAACTGGCCGTGTTCAATACCTTCAAAATCTACACTCACCTGGGTCAGGTGTTGTGCTAAAAAAAACCTCCCCCTCTTCACAGCATGGAAAGACATGCCACAAACCCTTCAGATGAGAATGATCGTTCTCAGACTGTCATACGTCGTCAGGAACGGGAAATCACTGACCAGCGCGAGCAGATCCAAAGCCTCAAGGCCCAAATCTTCAAAGCCGCTGCGAGAGATATCTTAGGTAGGGGCGCAATTAAACCGAAAGCTCTTGCGGGTGATCAGCACGTGGATCGCGAGTCACAGATCGACGAGCTCGTACAACTCTTCGAACAATCTGATACAGCGCTTGCTTCGAGCCAAAGATTGCTCAAGGTGAACGAAGAGGCACTTACGAGAGCAAGTGCTGAATGTGTTGAATTAGAAGCGCAGCTCAGATCTGCCGTCGAGACCATCGAAGCCATGACGAGCGTGGCCAGAATAGCGCTATCATCAATGCATGAAGTCAAGGGCAAGAAGACGCTGAGTGTCCAGCAGAGGCTTGAGGTTGCTGAGACTGCATTGAAAGATAGTCATGCCAAAGACCCAGGCTTTCCGAACGCAGATGGAAGCATACCTCAGCCCAAGGGTAAGAGACCACAAGAATATTCTGACCTATCCATCAAGCCTACACAGGATTATACGGCTCCACCACAGACGATGCCAGAATCTCGAGTTCAACAGCAGACAGAACACTCATCCAAGGCAGCATTCGTCTCGGACAGGAAGCTAGTACTCGAGTCCAGGGCCATGACTACACCCTTAGCCCGTCAGCACGCGGCATCACAGCCACCGATCAGATTACCCCGGAAGCCGGTGTCCGAAAACAAGATGACGAGTACTCTGTCAGAGCCAGCTCACGACCAGATGGTCCGCCCATTCGCCTCGGCATGGTCGGAAATCGCAAAAGAAGCCGAGAGGTTTCCGGCCTTGGGCGTAGGCCGAAAGCCAGAGCTACCATCAACCCGTCCAGATAAGGTGACAATGCCATATATCGGTAGTTCAAAGCCTACTTTTCGTGATCTCGACACCATCCGGGCGGACGTAAGGCGGCAAGCTGCGGAAGGGACGCTTCGTCCCTTGACCAAAAAGGAGGAGGAAAAGTTCGCGCGACGTCAAGCTTCGCGCGTCAAGAGGCCCCCGCCACGGTATTTCCACTCAGGTAAGAGTGAACCGCAGGACGTGCCAGAGGAAGATGTGGTAAAGGAAGAAGACACGATGAGCGACCAAGAATCAGACGAGTACTACAGCTTGTCGGACGATGAGGCCTCTAGCTCCCACAAAGCAGCTGTTGAATCTGCCACAGTCGCCGAGCCGGAGAAGGCGCCGACTACCGAGGACACAGCAGAGAAGGTGCCAAGTACCTCAGATCAAACTGAGCAGGAGACGGTGAAGGAGGAAGAGCTTGAGGTAGAGGATACTGCTGCCCAAGAGGCGGAAGAGGAAGGGAATGAGGCAGAAGCAGAGTGGCATAAGAAGGAGAAGAGGAGAAGGAAGAAGGAGAGATCGAAGGCGAGGACGAAGCAGAGAAAGGAGGAGGGATACAGTCGTTTTATCTCACAATGGCGCGAACGGGATGAGATGCATCGGGCGCGAACACCCACCTGATAAGAGCGTTGGCGACTTGGGGGGCCCCGAGTAGCGGAATATAACGAGCAAATGGCTTTCAGAACTTGCTGCAAATTCTAACATCAACTTTTCGCACGCACTTCATCTCTAGCTGACATGCCCTTCCATACATGGTGGACAATATAGGCGTCATTCGCTTTGTTTGCTCGTACAGTCAGTACCTCATCGACCGTCAAGCCTGTGAGAAACTCAGCCTTATGCTTGCATTAGTAACCGTGTCTTGGCACTCTTGGCACTGGCTTGGATCGTTCCGTGCGTTCACCTCCTAAAGTAGTCAATTAATCAATCGCTCATTAACATGCATTAGCCAAGTCTCATACTTCTCGACGAAGCCGCTCGTTGCGGTATGGAACAATCTACTCGTGGAGCAACTTAAGGGACAATGTAAGCCAAGTCCGATGGCGTTTTCAATGTGAAGTCTAACCAACGTGGCAGTTATAGCTTTTCCATCCTCCTCTATTCCCACATGCGAAATGGATCGCTTCCTTGGAGGTACCTCCAATCGAACGTAAAGCAGTCCCGTCAGAAGTGGGGTCATTATCAAATCGCAAGCTGGGCAACAGCATCGCAAGGCATCCATTAGGCAAGGGCGATCGCAGGTGTGGGGGATAAAAACACAGCAAGTGATCTCGAAGAGAGGACATGTCTCTGCTCTCTGGATCGGCTCTTTCGAGATTACAGCATAAGCTTGAAGTGCAACTTTCTAGACTTCAGTCCAGAGCGAGCCCGCGTGGACGTACATTGCCAGTATCAATCAGCCATTGACCCCTTGTCCATCCACCGAGCACATGTGCACATACGTTGAGCAAAGCATTGTGAGAAGGGGGAACGAACCATGATCATAGGTATCAACAGGAAGACCGACGGTTAGATATCATTGGTCAGCTCTAGCTCTAGCGGACGCTACGATATGAAAGTAGACCGAAAGGCTACCGATACATAGATTGATTTGTGCAAAATGGTGACGAAATTATAGGATTAAACCCTTCGAAAGTGGAATAGTGTGAGTGTATAATAATGTATCGTATCAGCCTATCATAAATGACTATCAAAATCTGCTGAAAGCACCGAGATAGAATGATGAGGCAGTCATGGAAGAGCTTTTGTAGCAAAGTTGGGCATATGACTGCATGTTTACCTTCCTATTCACCTACCTATAAACCCCTTTACTATCACCAACATCACCACATCCTATCCTCCACCAAGCCACTCACCTCATCCTCACTGCATCCTCGCTCCACGGCCATGCCGTGCCCCAGATCACTCTCAAAAGCTCCAGCCACCTTTCCTTCCCCTCATGTGCGGTCACGTGCATGTTTGCTAGACAATATGATATTTTTGATCCCATCTTGTTAAGAACTTGCTTTACAACAGGAAACATAACCCTTTGCCAATTCCGACTCCGCCACATTAGACCCGCCCAAAATCCCCGTCATAAGGCCTAGCCGCTCTTCTTCCATTAACCTAGCAGCCATAGTCTCCTCAGTAGTCAGTCAACAGCTTCTCACTACCCTTGGAAGCCAATTCTCTGCCTCCCTGCGCCTCCCTCCTCTTTGCGGCTTCTACCTTTCGTGCCTTCTTGTCGTCTTTGTTCTGCTTAGGTATCTCTATCCTCTATCATGTGGTTGGATCGTTACGCATCTCCTGCAGTGGCTTCATCGAGTCGTCGTTGGTGGTGGTGGCGGCGGAGGGGTATCGATATCGGTAGGATTCCTCGTAGTCTCGAAGCCTGTGGTGTAAACAGGAAGCTTCTCTGCGGTATCATGGAGTTATTCGGTCCACCAAATCCGACCCTCCACCGATCCAATCACCTCAACCCCGTCCCCGCGCTCGTACCATGCCCACACTCATCCTCCCAAGGCTTACTTCTTAGGCCTCCCCTCAAAGTGCACCCTCTGAGCGGCGCGGGTCTCTTCGGCCGTCAATTGCCTGGTGTTGCCCTTGGGAGCCAACTCCCTAGCCGCGTCCGCCTCCCTCTTCTTCGCGGCCTCGAATCTACGAGCCTTCTTGCCGTCCTTGTCTTGCTTGGGCGCCTCCATTTTCCACTGCGTGGTCGGATCGTTGCGCATCTCTTGCAGCGACTTCATCAGGTCGTTGTTGGTGGTGGTAGTGGCGGTTGTGGAAGCGACCTCGATCGCTGTATATAATTATATATAACGTAATGAAATAAATGGTTAGTATTCATGTCTCATCAATCGCGACATGTTTGCGTATGTCTCGTTGTTAGTGCCAAGCTCCATGTCCAGCAACAATTCAAGCATATCAGCCTTCGGTTCAAGGATCCCTCTCCTTGATGGCATCCGGGTGGGTTTCCTCATGCGTGCCATCGTCGTAGATCAGCCCTCGCCGGTGCGCATTGGCTAGCATCATGGTAAAGCCGTGTTGTCTTGGGTTTTTCTTGACACTCCCGGCGATCAACGCCCTCGCCTGATGGACGACCACGAGGACATCTTTAGCCCGAGTGACAGCGCAGCACAAGGGATGGGCATCATTGACAGGCGCCGACATTCTCGTGTTCCCGCGAGGTGACTCGATATCTTCGTCTTCGTCTTCGTCCTCGATCCTCTCACGGTAGTTGCTGTCACCCTTCAGGTCTGCCGCGACGACGTCCAGAATGCAGACTTCGATTTCTCGCCCTTGGTACGCGTCCACGGTGAGACTTTCCATACTTCCGACCTCATAGAAGTGGCCTCCTTCTTCATCTCTGTTGGCCTCCGACAGCATCTGGATATGCTGCAGCTTCTGGTCCGCGTAGTATGTCAATATCCCGATCTTGTTGGGCGCAATGCCACTCGCAAGGAAATGGCTGGTAAGCTCGGTGATCACGTCAGAGTTGGCGTAATTGACCAGAGATGTATTGCTCCGTCGGTACCGCGCTGAAACATGTATATATATAAAGACTTCATCAAGAGTAGCAAGATAGGATGATAAAATATAAAAAAACGGCTCAACATTGATGTCCCAGTACTCGGAACCATCACCCTTAGATCCTTTGGTATCCTGATTCTCATGAAAGATCATGCTCACCCGATCACTCGATGATCATTGTCTGCTTTGAGTATGAAAATCCTCGTAGAAGCACTCGTTGACGAACTTGACAATGGCGGGTGCCGTACGGTACGCTACCATAGCGACCAGTATTTCCACACCATCCAAGCAAAGACATTGAGATCCAAAGACCGCACAAGATTCATACTTTGATGAATCCAAACGATATCATGGCCTTCTGGACGCCTCTCAAAGTAAGCCACAACCAATTTTGTACCCATTTGAACGGAACTGCACTATGAGTCGGATCATATTGATATCCTTGAAATCAAACATTGCGACGGCTAACCGAGTGGCACCGCGCTCATTGTAGATACCAGCGAGGTTGAAGGTCAGTAGTTGCCGAGGTTTACCGAATATATATATATATGACTCTACCGAGTCTGAAAAGAGAAGCCACCAAAATGGCCGTTGAAGAGACCCATGCCCCTGGCTCGAGACTTTAGAGTCCATCTTCCTCTATAGCGGCTGCTGTGCTGACTATCTTCGAGACGTAATCCCGCTGCTTGATGTAGTTGTTCGCCAATTCGGCGTAGCTTTTGAAACTCCTCCAAGGCAATTGTTCTGATACGATCGTCATTGACGCGGGCTTCGAACTCTTCCGTGGATGATATCACTCCTGAAAGCCTCCATAGTCGACTGCCAAATGAGTCTATCAGCGTCATATTTTTTGATCTTCCGCGCAGACTCTGGTTGTAAGTGGGACGAGCACTCCACTTGGACAATTTCCCCGTAATCTCACGAGTATTCGCAACCTCAGACCACTCGATAACGTTATTCTCCCCATTCCACACACAATCGCTGCTATCACACACGGTGTCGTGAACGAAACGCCAGCGCCACTCGATAAGGAAGGAGTCTTTTGCGATTGTTGCATCTGCAAGGATGACCTTATGGATGTGCCAGCCACTTGTCATCAAGATTGGAACATCGGTCTTGACTCGTTCAAGGCGTTTGCTCTGTTCTCCCACGGCTTGCCTGATCTCCAGATCGTAGTTCTTACAGTCCGTAATGGTATCGGCCTAGGCTATCGCTTCTTCACGGCGCTTTGTGTCGCGAGTCGCAAGAATATCTTCGCATTGTCACCGTGCTTGTAATTTGTCGGCAAGCGTTGCCAAAATTTGGATGCCATGCCGTCGACAGAGATGTTCTGAGGACTGACGCCAATGAACTTGTGGTTTTGAGTGACGGCCCCGACCAAGGTTCGTGCGACAGTCTCCGTCTTTCCCGTCCCTGGAGGCCCAGTGACCCCTACGAATTTGTTGCACACATTTTCCAATTTCGTGATGCATTCGTATTGCTCTTGGTTGCCACCGCAGGCCTCTTTCTGAGCTTTCTTGAAAGACGCCCACGCTATGGGTCTGACATCGCCAAGATTTTTGAATGTGCGTCTAAGGCCACTAGGCTCCTGCATGATGGCCTCTCGTAACCTGGTAAGTGTGTCTGGGACGTAGCTGGGATCGGCCAGATTTATGGCTCCTACGAGATCTCTCTCGGCAGCGGAGGTGTCGAAGTCAGTTGTCATATAGGCTCGCAAGAGGCGCCTGTCGTCGAGATCACGGAGATCCGATCGATTCTCGACTGGTCCTGCCCTTTTGTTCCACCTCAGCAGAATGCAAAAGTCCGTCCCAGGCTGTGCGCATCCATCCTCGGATTCTACAAAGGACCCGTAATGGAATTCGCTGTCTAGAGCCGGTGTGATATGCTTGTCGAGGCACAACTTCATCATTGATCCTGGCAGTGGTGGGTTCCCAGTGGTCGTATTGTCTGCCGCACGCTGCATTCGAACGAAACAGAAGACATTGCTGTCGATGTTCTTCTTGCCGACGATTCTGGGAATCCTCTGGATGTAGGTGAGGAATCGGGTGGTGTTGATGTAGGCTATGCTACTCCTTTGCTGTTGCACGTCCCGAACGACTGGCATCGCCATTGTGACAACGACCTCGGTGAACTCTTGCCAGGTCGTTTGCAGTGGAAAGGTGTAGGAACCTCTTGGAGGGACCGACCTATCTTCCAAGCCCTTCAGATGCTCAATATGTATATATATAGAAATAAAAATCGATGAGTTGCACACCTTTCCTAACCTGATAATGCATTCATGCTGCGCTTCGTTGCTACCGCAAGCTTGTGTCTGGTCAAATTTGAAAGAAAAGGAAAACGTTTGCGGCTATGATGGAAGCTCAATGTACAGACAAAATAGGATCATCCCAGCTATACATGCTGCACTTCCTCTCACATCTCTGGGCGAATTCGGGCTCTTTCCAACGATTACGTGCTTCCTGTGTGGTTCATGCGTCGGCTTTTCTTGTAAAGTTTCATGCAATTGACCTTGATGCTGTTGGGCTCCTGTATCCTGCTCACTGGATCTTGATCATAGATCGGGTCTCCCGATCTGATGCCCTCGACGAGATCTCCCTCGGCAGCGGTGGTGTCAAAGTAGGTTGTCATATAGGCTCAGAAGAGTAATTGGAACACGTGATCCATGGTTTCATTGAAACCACATCCGTAGAGCTTAGTTTTCTCTGTTTTCGTGTGTATGAATCGAAATGATATTCGGAATTGCGCGACATGGTAGACATGATATCAACTTTAATCGAGGGGAATCAATGAGGACGTCAAGAGTGCTTGTCCGGTTTCACCAAAGCCTTCCGTGACGATAAATAAGTGACGTAGCATGGTTACACCGTTCTTAGAGATATCAAATCAAGTGACTGTCGTCGAGTCGCGGAGTTTCGATCGACTTTCAAGTGGTCCTACCCCTCAGCAGAATCCAAAATTCTGTTCCGATCTATGCACATCCATGCGTCATCTTCCACAATGGTTTCGTAAAATAAACACTAGGTCGATCTGGTCTGATGTGAGGCTTGGATGCATTGCTGTCGTCGAGACCCAATCTGTTGGTAATCTTGACGGTGTTGATGCTTCAAAACTCACCTTTCGTTCGATTCTGAGGTTGTGATTGAGGTATGTTGCCCTCTGTTTCTGCCTCTCGGCTTGGTATTGCGCTTGTTGCTGCGCTGTTCAGGCCTGTCTCTTCGCAAGCCATGCGGGGCTGTCGTCAAGGGTGGTCACATCGTAGTAGACTAAGCCACGATCCTCGGCATCCTTGACCATCTGGCTGATGGCTCCACTCACTACATTGGCCTTGCCTTGGCCGTGTGAGCCAAGGCAGCCATTTGGCCGACGACGACCAAAATATCTTTGGCACGAGTGAGAGCACAGCAAAGACGACAAGGATCTTTGACGTGGTGAGGCTGCCGTCCTGCCTTATTTGCGACTTGGACATCATCCTCGGCATCACAGCCATCGTCGGTTTTCCCCGATCTCATCGGAGCCGCAACTATGTCCACAATGCTGAACCTATAGATATATATATAAATTTCGCTAGCCTTTTTGCTCTGTAAGGCAGCGACTGTGGAGAATAAAGGTCAATATGAATTGATGCAGAGTTTTCAGAAAGAAGCTGCTGCACGGTAGCTGGACCTATGTTGGATGGAGAGAGCAAAAGAAGAAACACCTTCAAGTCTATCTCCGTCACGAGGAGACTACCAACCTATTCAATGATCACCGCAAAAGTGGCCCAGTCGAGGAATGCCTTGTTGCGGATTTTTGCTTCAAAGCCGCGATCGTCTGGCCCTTTGATCCAGTAGAATTCCTCGGAGATCTTGCGCCCCGCCTCTCGGACTTCGTTATCGGCCTCCAGGCTATGGTGAACCCTGAGCTCTCCGTTGTAAAAATACTCGTTCGGCCATTTCATGATCGCTGGCGCCATGCGGTACTGTACCTTGAACCGAATGATCTTGAACCCCTTGGATTCCATGAGACCCAGGATGGATACCTTTCCGTTTTCAGAAAACTCACACAGCCTGCCAGCGATTCTGAAAGGTTGCAGTTGCTGGTGGTCGCCGAAGATGTAGACCGCTTTCCAGCCCGTGTGAGCTGTCACCACGACCGCGAAAGCAGCAAGGCCGACCTGTCCGGCCTCATCGCAGAAGATGAGGTCAGGTTTGAAGCCGATGTCGATGAGGTCAGAGCCAGCATTGTTGCAGGTTGTGAACACCCCGTCAAGGGAGGCGTACACTCTCGTCATCACGAATTGCCACTGCTTCTCGAATTCTCGCTGGGTTTTCCTTGGGAGCCTCCCGTCACTCTTGATGTAGAGATCGACCAGCTCGCTGTACCGAAAGTACGGGCTTCGCTTCTTGATCGATCGGATCTCGCCTTTCTCAACACGAGCGGTGAACTCTGCCGCAGTGATCGGCTCGCATCTCATGGCCGCGATCACGTCGTCATCCAGATGTGGATGCTGAGGATTGGCAAGCGTTGCGTCGATGTATTCCTGGGTGCACGCCTGCGTTGTCCACGCCATCTCTAGATAATCATGTTGTTGCAGTGCCTCGACAGCCGCCGTGGTGAGGACTCGGTGAATGTGCCAGCCACTCGTCATCTTGACGGGAACGTTGGTCACCTTTCGGGTTGGCGAGCTCGTTCTGAAGTTTGACAGCGTCGGCGTATGTGTGGCTTTGGGCGTAGATCTTCATGAGCTCTTTTTCGTGGCCAGCCAGGTCGATGATGGACTCGGCCATGGCCTTAGCCAGCTCGACCACATCCTCTTCTGGCATCTCAACGAGTTCTGGCCGCTCGTTGACGTCAAGACCCGGGCAATCTAGGGCCTTGTAGTTCTTGATTGCGAGAAAGGCTCGCAACTCGGCGCCCTTGGTCTCGAGTCGCAAGAGGAACTTCTCAAGCTCCCCGGATTTGTATTTACCCGGGAGTTCTTCCCAGACCTTGTTGGCAGCTCCATCGACAGAGATGTGTAGGGGAGCCGTCGCGAGGACCTTTTGATTCTGCAGGATTGCGCCGGCCAAGGTCCGGGCGAATGCTACGGTCTTGCCTAGAAAGTCGCCAGACTAACGGAAAAGTTTACCATTGTCTGCAAAGAATATGTATGATATATATACGAATGAAGAGAAAGAGAGGAGACAGAGGGACACAATATATATAAGTGTTGAGATTCAGAACGTGATGATAGGTCGGTTTGTTGATGCACTCTTCGAAGTAGTCAACGATACATGTGTGTAGTATGAGGAGGTCTGAGCTCGTGGCATCCTGCACGGACTGGGAGTCGGGTTTGAGTGAGCTGAAGAGGTCTGCGGATTGTTCGTTTGACTTACAAATTTGGGACGATTCATGTCTCCAGATCGCCAACATTTGCTGGCTCAATTTCTGTTGCTTCGTTCACCTTCATATCTCTCAGCTTGGTCAGCTCGGCCAACTTCTTGCGATTTGGTAAGTCTGTCCAGTTTTCTGCCCGTCTCTTCTTGAGGCATGCACGATGGTCGACCCATGGCTGCTGAGAGAGACCTGGAAGAGCCAGGGCTGGAAGCGCTAGAGGAGCAGGATTGGCACCACCGACATCCATCGAAGTGTCGTTTATCAAAATTGCTGCTCGATTGGCCGCAAGAATGTCAAAGTTTAGGTTGATCCAACCGCTGGAAGGAATCCGGTTGGTCGCCTTCAGGCTCTTACCGAGGATTACCAAGTCGTATTGGGTCATTGAATGCTCTTCAGTCGATCTCTTCAAGTATCGAAGTCTCCAATTGGATTTGGTTTGGCGGATGTCATGGGAGGTTTGTTGGCACCACAGCCAACAATCTTGACATGGGCGAGTATACTGACTGAAATGATGACAGAAATGTGAATAAATATGAGCAAGGAGGGTGTAATTCAAGGACCGAGAATATATAGTTGGATAGACAATGTCTCAATTTCAGAACATTTCTTCATAATCATTTACTCAATGAGCTTGGAAATTGGTGTGAATAAGTGGTGGGGATAGTTTGTGAGGGGTGGTGGTGAGGGTAGGTGGTGGGGAGACTCAACCATCTCCTAAGATATATCAGTAATTAATCTCGGCTTCGGCAATCAAGGTCAATTTCTGGCTATGGGTCTAGAGAGGATCAGTACCTATTCTCTATGTCTCGATCATATGAGCTGGGTCGAGAGTTGTAATGCTGACAGTCTTCACTACTCCCAGACATACGCCTATTCTTTCTCCGTCAGATATCCGCAAACCAATGTTCTCCTCGATGTCGACGACGGTAGAAGTATTGTTGGCTGAACACCGTACTCTACTTAAAGCATCGATGTCTAAATGTACCATGATCTAAAGCAATGTATGATTGTGATGGCCGTTCGATGATATTCGATAGACCATATGGCCTGAGGTTGGTGATGGGGATAAAATCTGACAGATAGAAAGTTGGGAGTTGATGGAGAACACAGGCTTTTATGCTGCTCTCCCCGAGTTGTAGTGAATTAACACGTCTGTCACTTGCGTGATGAATTGGGACATTGCAACCGATCCGAAAGCGTCTGTCACCGTTAAACGGAATAGGACGTCCTTCACTCGTCTGATGAAATGAGGCATCCCCTTTATCCATCTGCTTTGTTCCCAATTGATGCAATCAGTGAATCGTACTCTCCTTTTTCGGAGCTAGTACGTGACATTAGACCCATGTCACTGGCGTCTAGCAAGTGCAAAGATTCCCTTACGTACGCAAGGGAATTAACACTAATGAAATTCATCAGGTAGTGTCATAGTAAGGCCAGGTACAGGTGATCAATCTCACACTTTGCCTTCACCTAGCTAACCTTTCCTTGAAGATACTGGAGTGCTTTCCAAAGACTGCTTTCCCAATCGCCACAAAACTTGCTCTAATGTCAGATGTACCGATGAAGTAAAGGAACTAATGCATTTAGCATTCAAGAGTCTTTCCTTCCAAGGAAATGAATCAATCGAGGGAGTGACACATGCTTTTCCAACAACCTACTTAGCCCGAGTAATCAATCCGGAGGACATCGGCTCAGTTCACCATTGCTAGTGACGTATTAGTGTTAAAGTGAGGTAAAATTGCAAATCTAAAGTAGAGCTGAGGGGTATACCAAAGTCAGCTAAAGGTCGTATAATCTCACCATCCATACTACAGTATTGTCATTATTCCTAGCACGCACAATTCTTCATTGCCTTCCAGGGTAAAAAGCCCCACCTCATCGCTCACTTCTACATGTCCCTACACTCATTCAACCAGGGTGTTGTGCAAAATAAAGCCCTTGAGTAGCATGGAAACACGTACCACAAACCCTCAACATGAGGTCGATCACCTCAAATCGGTCATTACTCAGCTGGAGCTGGATAATAGTGATCTGCGCGAGCAGGTCACGCGCCTCAAAGCGCGAATACCTAATGCTAGAGGGGTGTTGGGTCCGAGGGCGAGCGAGATGAAAATTTCAGCTAATGTTGAAGCCCAGAACAAAGTCGGCAAGAAACCCCAATCTGGATCCCGAACGGCTGATACTCTAGGGCCAAAGTCTGGGTTGAGATCCAATCCGGTGCTCGTGCCCAGTGCTTCCGCGATATCGGCCAACACCAATGCGCCATGGGGCTCGGGTCGAAGATCACCTTCTGGCCCTTGGAAATCACTAGTGCCACCGTTCAGTAATCCAAAGCCTGAATTACCGGATTTAGCCACACTGCGTGAAAGAGCTATAAAAGACAAGGCGGAGGGTAGGCTCCCGCAGTTATCAGTGGAGGAGCAAGCAAGGTCTGCGCGACGTGACCGCTTGAGGAAAACGAGAATGAAACAACACCGGAGAAGTCTCCTGGAACGTGCGGAGGTGCACTTCGATTCAGAATCGGATGAAGAGGACACAGATGAGGCGGATGGGAAAGTCCAAAGAGATGGAATAAGCGTCTCTGAATTTCCGGAAGGAATCCATGATATGTCGATCAAGGAAGCCGATACTCCGTCCACCAAGGAACGTAATGGCCCGGATGGGAGTAAGGACAAAGATCATAAAGAGCTTGAACCTAACTCAGCACCGCCGAAGACCACAAGAGGGGCGAAGGTGACCCAAGCAGAGGTAAGCATTCGGCAGCAACCCAGGCCACAAGAGGATACTGACGAAGAGGATGGCCCTCAGAGACAGCCAGCTCCACTACCTTCTGCCGCAGGAGATCCGGCGGCCACATCAACGAAGGGTCATTCAAGTGTGGAACCTGATTTCGAACCCAGTCAGTCTTATAGTGTAGGCTCGGCTGGTGAGTCTCAAGGTGAAGACGTACGGAAATGTAAGGCCCATTTGGGGGCATTCCATTTTCGTGCTCTGACTCTCAATAGCCATGATAGATGCAGAAGTCCACGAAGCGCAGCTGGATCGTCAGGACGAGTCGATGATGCGTGCTGTCCAAGTGGCAACGATGGTGATAGAAGCGGCGAGACTCAAACGGCAGGAGGAGAAGTCAGAACAAAGGGAGGAACACAAACAAGCGGAAGAGGGAGGAAGACAATGAGGGTCGAGGGTCCGAGCGTTCGCAAGGTAAACAAACAGTCCCACCTTCAAACCCTCCTCCCGTAAATACTTCTTCGCGGTGAGGCCAAGCATAGAATATATATGAGAAAAGGGTTGGAAGACTTGAATCCTTTTGCATGGGCTATGACGCCCGCAAAAGGATACACCGATAAAGTGTATATATTCCCCCACAATATGCCAAGTCCGAGAGCTAAATAAAGTAAACTACTCATTTATTTACCGGTATCTTATCGATTAGCGTGATACACTTGGTATCTCCGAGGCGCAATCGTGTAATTTTGGCCTATAAGTAATCACATCCCACTATGTATTTTATATCAGACTACACTAGAGTAGCTCGTATGCAAAGGAATTCCTCCGCTCATGGCTTGTAGTTGTCGAAGTTTTGGTGCCAACCTGCATTCCCATTCAATAGGGTCGAAGAGCGTCCTCAGGCCACAGTAAGCGAACCCCGATGCCTCTCGTCCCACAAGCTAACCATCGCGGTAGCTGTATTCGTTGCCTCCTCTTCTTTCGCGCCGCTTTCCTGCCATCCAACCGCACCGCTGCCCTTCCCTGCTAAAATCTGTCTTCCTACATGTTTCTTCGACGCCAAAGCATTGTTATCCACCAAGGTGGGGTGGTTAGAAAACATCCTAGGCTTGAGTGGGGCGAGATCCTGCTCGCCAGCCAACGGAAATGGGCGATCGAAAGGATAAAGGAGCGGTAGCTCGAGGCAAGAGCATCATATTGTTTCCATCAATGGCCTGGAGAGGGAGCCTCGGCTCATGCATCTGGCTTTGACAAACATCATAAGCCTGGGGCTAGCATTGCCTAGCCGCCGTAGACCTTGTTACAGGAGGAGGACCTCGGTGGCGTGGGGGACAGACAATACCCGATTGAAGGACGATCAGCCCGGCTTCGACTTTGACTTGGTCTTCTTCCATCCAATGTTCACACATGTGTCCAGCCTTAGCAGTGAGATATCAAGCAGGATGGATGAACATGTTGATGTTGGGTTCCCTGAGGAGACCCATGGATCTGACAAATCACGCTACCAAAACGTCAAATGGACCTTACGCAACGCAATGATAGCGAATTGAGTCCAATTAGGCCCAGATACTCGCTCATAGTACCGACGCAAACACTCACGCCACATTGATCAAGGACTACTACCCTTGTCTTGGCCTAGGAAAGGGGCCGAGCAAGCTGAGACAGACTACCGTTCGGATACGAAATTCGAGATCACCCTCAACTTCATCAGGTGCATGCCTCCGAAGCAACAGGCTCTATCACGATGTCATAGCGTCGGCTGTGGTCAAGTAGAAAAGACAGCGCTTCGTAGAGGTTACGGTTACTATACGAGTGACAGCAGGCTTAAGCAGAACAGACTTGAGCTTGACTACGCAGTGAGGATTGGATCCATCGTTGTCAAGTATCGAATAGACGGTGCATGAGCTGACTACTTGTACTTCTTCTTCATCAGAATCACACCTCTAGCGCCCGATCCTCGCCTATCTCCACAGTATGCCGCTCACCTGAGGATGCCTCCTTCAATTCAGCCAACAACAAGACCAGCGTTTCCAACCCCAACCAACACCGAGGACTTATCTTCTCTTCAGTCGCTTCATCTATGCCCTTCTTTCCCATCTCATCCAGTCGCATCCAGTCGTTTCATCTGTGCCCTCCTTCTCCATCTCAGAAGCTTGTAATGCGCCCACGGGATCATATCGTTGACCCAGGTAGGCCCCTCTAAATTCATGAGCATTCTTCCCTCTTGGCCAACATGACCCATCCGTGCTTCCATATCTTTTTAATCCCAGCCTTGGCGGCATCGCAGTCTTTCAGACAATATCTAGATCTTCACGCATCTATTGTAAGATTCGCCGAGGCAAAGTTTTCATGATGATGGCTTGTGATGTGGACTGTAGGCCAAAACGGCGTCGGTGATCTGATTCTCGAGCCTCCTTGTTGATGTTGTACTTGATGACTGTGATACTCTGTGTATGCCGGCTCGACTTGTGCTCTAAGCGGGTTTGTCAGTCTCAGCTTTTGAATCCGCGCATTGAGGTTGGGAGGTTTGGCTGACAGGGATGGCCGAACACTTATCAGCCGTCGATAGTCCACCGATCTCAATACGATTTGCTTGTCCACTTGCTCGCGATCGGTGCAGGTAGCTCCTGCATCTCGACTTGAGCTCGCACAAATCTTCCCCAATCGCTGCTTCCATGTCAGCGAATACGCAAAGCTCGATTGTGGTTATGGGTTTTGTCTCACCCTTTGACATTTGGTCATTAGTGTCCCTCATGCCCACCGGTTGATCTGCCCAGCAGTCTGTATCAACAGCATCACTGCGTTGTTCATTCTGCGGTCAGCAACGTCGGAGTAACTTTAAGGATGATGTTCCAGTCTTACTTCCGAGCCCCCAACCGTTGTCAATCGCAGCTTGCGTGTGGGAAAGACGCCCAACCAAGAGTTCATAATAGCCAAATGGGCTTATTGTCCCTCGCGGATGTGTTCATCTCAAAGCCCCCTGATGTTGGGGCTCCGTGTACATGCCTAGCAAAGAGATGAGAGAAGACCCCGCAAATGTCCACTGGAATGGTCAGTTTGATAGCAATGTGACTTCAAGCCTGTACCTAGCATGCTCCCAACTCTACCACAAGACTTCTGGTTGGATCGAACGCGTTGCTAGCAGTGAGATTCTTGGATATTCTTGCGTCCTGCGCTTGGCAAACGCACTGTTTCGATCTCTGAGGTAAAGGCCCTAGGACGAAAGTGTCGGTGTGGTCCATAATGGTGAGCTTGCCAACTCTCGCCAGCGAGCTCTTGATGTCTGACATAAGCTTTTAGTATCGAACTCAGTCCTGGGCTTGGGGTACTCAACATGAGGAAATTCCGTCACTATGATACCCTCCGTGATCGCGAACATGGTCTCATCGTCTTTGACATGCAGTGGGCTCAGTCTTTTTACGGACAATGGCTCACGCGCATGGTATTGGGCTAAGAGGTATAAATGGTTTTGGTTTTTTTCACAACACCCGCGCCGGATGAGTGTAGATATGTTTCCACGGCCTTCCACCGCGTGAACGGTGAAAGGCCAAGGAGCACGGAGAAGGACACTATATCCGGCTACTGGATATAATCCAGAGCCGGATAAGGGCAAAGAGGCAGGTCATCGTCAAAATGATAGCAGATATGTGCACTTTGTGCACGTAATGAGAAGAAGGATGAAGTATGTTACTTCGTTGGAAGAAGAAGAAAGAAGAAGAGTGATAGGATCGCGCGTTTGTGTTTTTTATTTCCGCACTAGCACTTTATCACTGGTCGACATACCGCCATCACAGGCAATACTCAATGACTGCAAACTACATATTTGCCCCGAAGAATCACATATTCTTGATACAACAGCCCCTACTACACTCCCATTACTGGCTACTTCGGTGGCCAGTGTTATACTGGCTGACTGGTCACTTTCGTGCCAGTCAGAAATCTCTGCCCATCCAATAGGGTGTGGCAATTAAAAAAACCCCCTCAATGTCTCCACATAGAGACGACGCCAATGCGGTGGATACCAATTCAATTGATCTTACAGATCACGAATTGAAGCTGCTTGCAGCGTTCCGAAGCGCGCCAGAGCCAGTCAAGGCCATGGCCTTCAGCATGCTTCACTTGGAATCTAGTGAAGATAGTCGATTAAACTCTGCAGAGGGCAAAGGCAAACATACATCAGACATTGATGAAGCGTCAATAGGAAAGATAGCCCCGACTACGGTCAGCCCACAGGAGCTAACACCCGTTGACTTCTACCAGATCCATCCTGGGACAAATTTCAACTGCGTCATACAGGAGGGAAATTCAACCACATTCGGAAGTCTGGCCGATACAAGTGATGGTCATGCGGTGAAAGTTTCCATATATGCGGGAGAATCGGCTAGATCCTGCATCGACCTACAATTCCTGTACCCAGGCTCGGACGGGATTGAAGTGGCCGGAATGAAATGGAATTTAGGAGAGAAAGCGGGCCACCGGTTGGTTCTTCAAGATTTTGACTACGTCCTCGTCAAGGACGCCCCCCAAGACACCGCAGTCAACCACCAGGACGTCATTCAAGCCTGCGTCAGCGAGGCATTTCCTCGTTTGGTATGTATGACCCTAGTGCTTACAGGGAGAGGACAAGGCTACAGGCGCAAGGACATTGGCGCTGCAACTGACCTTTTCGAGGCATGCTTGAACACCATCCTGAATCCTCACGGCCAATATACCCTTCGAATCTGGTTTTTGCTGCCGCTACAACCCTCAGGGACGGACCGACAACGCCTCTCAGTGACACGAGATCCGCTAGGCCAGAAGAAGGAGCATTCCAGCAGTGTCACAGATAGTAACGGCGAGTACCTCACCGATCCCCTGGAAGCATCGAGCAACACCACCGAGGCGGCACAGCCGCTGAACATGGGCATTGCAGGTATGTCCATCCTTGAGCAAGGCACCAAAGAAGCCAAGCTTACATTCGCAGCAGATACACAGGCAGACACTGAACTCAGCCCGCAAATTCCCGATACAGAGGAAGGCGAGGCTGTGGCTCGTACATGGGAAGGAAGAGAAGTGGATGACGAGGAAATAGATAGGGATTCGTCCGAAGATCGACTTATATACTGGGAGGACCAGTACGAGGAGGAGGATCTATCTGCCGGCCGTCACGTGTCGGCATCAGGTGCAGTGTTCTCTAGGATGCTTACTGGTCGTATTCCTTGTGATATGCCTACACCTGAGTACTACTCACGGCGGGACCAGGAATCTGAATAATAGGACGATCCCCACTCCGGATTATCTGATAACAGCGAGGACGAAGAGGAAGGCAACAAAAAGGAAGAAGAGGGGGATTATGACACCGAGGACGAATAAGTGTAAGTGGATGAGCACTGTTGGTTCACTCTACCAGATTGCGACTGACATTTGGGGATATCCGTAGCAATCGATGGAGCTGTCAAAGCCGGCTTGGCCGGTACTGACTGAATGCTCATGAGGAGAGCGAGGAAATGGAGGCGGTGGAGCTGACTACGCTACATAGGTCTTTGGTCTTATAACAAGGTGCTACGGAGATACTAGGTGTACGGAGGAGAGCATGACAACTACAGCATCAGTGAGCAGGCGTTCACCGAATATGGGGCAGAAGGCAGGCCTTGATATCATGCAATTGCCGCTCGTGAAGCTATACAGATTCTTCCTACACATTTCAATGCGGCCATGCTCGACCAATGGATCAATACGTCAAGTTTATTTTGGCATTCCCATAATCTGTCCTGCATCACTTAATGTATAGTCAGTCCGTCCCTGTTGCAGAAAGGCCGTGATAGTCATACTTTCAAGGTCTTTTGAATATTGGTATTATCACGTATTAACTTGCAATTCCGCAACTTTGATGCTTGCAGCTCAACATCTACAAGAGATGTTTCGGTTTACGAGGTCGAAGTTTGTGGAGGAGTAATTGAGTGAGTTGGAGTTCAAACAATCTGATGGCATTCAATCTTAGGACATCACAAGATGTTACTTTCCCTGGATGTTACTATCAACGCTACTAGGATATTGCAGACATCATCCGAACGGTACTACGGCTGCCCGGGCGCTGACATTGATTGTGCTATCGAACATAGCCCCCTCAATCAAATACAGTGACAGGGGTGTGATGATTCACAATTCAAGTAAGGCCGATTCACTGCATCGGTCACTATTAAACAAATCAGTGAACCATGTTTCGTCGTCAGTGCGTGGGTCAGTGCGTGTGTCATCAGACCCATGTCACGGTAGTCAGTCGAGAGCGCCCAGATCGAAGGCGTGATCATGAGGATTTCCCTTAAGTACGCAAGGGAAGTGATGCAAATAACACTATTCAGGAGTGTTATTGTCCGGAAAGGTGCAGATGACCAAGTGTGACACTCCCCCTTCATCAAGCCTTCCCTTTGAGATACTGATGTGCCCTCCAAGAATGGCGATGAAATGAAGTAGTCATTCAACATCCAAGACTGTTTCCCCCTCAGGAAACGCAAAGTGACTCAAGGGAGTGACACACATGCTCTTTCAACAACCTTATGTGCCCGAGCTGAGGAATAAAACAAAGTGAGCTGAAAACACAATCAACATCCACAATCTCACCATCCACATTACAACATTGGCGTTTACTTGCGACACGCTCAACCCTCATTGTCTTTCTTTGTGATAAGACACTATTACTACCCATCTGAGTTATATCTGGGAGCGGCTCTTGGGCTTGCTTTGACGTACTCACTCCTACATACACTCACCCGATCCGGGTGTTGTCCGAAAATTTCCTCTCACACCAATGTCTATGCCTAATGACAACACGAATGCGGTGGACATCGACCCGGCTCTAGTCTTTGAATTAACACTACTTGGAGCATTTCATAACGCACCTGAGCACATCAAAGCAGAAATCTGCGTCCTGCTTCACTTGGAGGCTACTCAATATACGCGTCAAGCAAGCTCGGTGGAGGGCGAACGCATCACGTCAGGAACTGGCAAAGTTTTGCTGAATACAGGCAATAAGGGTAAACCAGCCTTCGAGCAAGACTCCCAACCAGCAAAGCTAACATATGCAGCAGAGACAGATTCAGATCCAGAGCTTAGGCCGGTAGATGAAGAGGAGGAAGTGAAAAAAGGGAAGAAGGAGGAGGGCCAAGACGCAGCTGCCGGTAGTGGTATACCATCAGTACGTGAATCAAGGGTTGCCCGATACCGTAGAAACCGTCCGGCCGATTTCTGTCCTGCGTATTTCTTGACACCGGACAGTGAAGACGATGAAGAGGACAACACTCAAGGGGTGCGCTCAGAGTAGGTATTGTTATGCATAATCGCGAGGAAGAGCATCACCATTCGTCGAGACACCTTTTGGAGATTCGGATGTCCCAGTCATATCCCAGCATGGCAATATCATGTATCTTAGAAGGCGGATTACTGTTGTGTGCGTGGCAGGGTGATTGGGAGGAGGAATTGAACACGGATCAGGAACACCTTGGTTCAGACAAAGTGGCAGGGACTCACGACATCTCCAGAGTTGGCAGTCACAATCAATGAGTAGCATTTGGAGAGATGGTGGCTTCTATCAGTGTTCACTGCTGTGATCGCAGCTCTTTGAGTCTGTTACAACCACGCTATCAACTATCAAATCAGCAGCTACTTCTATACACATTGATACTTCAAGAGCGTCTTGGACATCAACCATTCCGTTCATCACACATCTGCCTGAACCTTGCTACCCTCCAACTCGGCAACTTCACCACTATGATAGTACCCGAGTCCTTCATACGAGTACCTCAGCCAATGACGTTGCCTATAACCCTCCCCCTCATCAACAGCTCCGACTCCCATGATCCCCATGGCACGCTCATGTACAACGCTGACTCTGGTCTCGAAATGTATGTCATGGCTCAACCCACCTGGTGGGTATGGATGCCGACACCTTACATACTCGACAGCGTGACACATTTCATGCAGCAGTGTGCTTATCATCAGCTCGAGCGGTGGACGCTCCCCATTGAAGATGAGTGCGGCGTTCAGCACGATTTGTACCTCGCCACGCTTGAAAAAGCGGCCCTTTCTGGCGAATCCATAAGAATAACCGCGGCAATGCTCACGTGCGATGCCCATCCGAAAGTCTGAATTTGCTGAACAAGAGCTCCACCACACACGGACACGACCGCGAAGATGGCCACCAAAGAAGACAAGATCGAGGTCGTTGAAGGCTTTGATGACCAAGTCAGGACCGTACGTGCCACTATGTGCGATGTTGTCAAAAGTTTGTCGAAGTCTGTCAACAGCTTTCTCCTCGACCGGTGGAACCACTTTGTCGGCTTCATTCTGCAGCAGCATGTCAGTGGTGAGTCCAACGTCGGTCATATCTCCAGTACGATCGCGCACGATTAGTGGAGGACGCCGGTGGAAGTCAATGTCTTTTCTGGTACATGGATATCGTGTACCCGTCTTTGTGCTGAATGGTTTCAATGCCTCTTGATACATCTGGCTGAGCCGATAGATCGAATGCGATTGCACAGACTCCTCGGGCACATTGTACAGTCTTTCCTCGGCTGGAGTGACAACTCGATCGAATGCTTCGCTAACACTGTCGAAAAGGCTAATCATGCTTTCTCTGTTGAAGTCGATGAATGAGTTTGCGGATATGTACTAGACTCTTCACTATCGAGACCGGAAGGGATGGCCAGAACCCGTCTCTTGGGAGTGCCTCCATATATGAGATATACAGATACAATGGGACAAAAGACAAAGACATGGGTCTCAGACTGTTTCGGCTTTGTTCCACTTCGTGACAGTCAACAACATTGTCCGTTTAAATGCACAAGGAGATCCTGGATCGAAAGAAGTTCAAGAAGAACAACTAGTGATGGAATGGCGACAGGGTTGGTAATGATCCATGACTTTCTCTCTGGGCGGAGATGGCCATTCCGATCTTCTCATCTCGCAATAGCTTCGCTGAACAATACAGACGGTTGTGTGAATCAAGGATCTCTTCAGCCAGCCGCAATGGACGACTCTCTGTAGGTGCTGGAGGGGTCACAGCCCAAGAGAAGCGAGAACATCAGTATTCAGTCTCTAAACATCCAATCGGCCTTTCTGAACTGATTATGTCCGTACCAGACACTGCGCGCCCACGGGTGTAGAGAACGAATCTTCGCATGGCCGTATCGACTTGGAGGGTGCTCGTCCCAAGATGGAAACGTGTCAACCACTTTGCTACATTCTATCATAAACGAAGCCTCTCCTCATGGGCATGGCTGAGCCTTTCCGATCGATGTTCGCATTCTGAAATTAGCAGCTTGATTACCATTCATGCACTGGAAGAATTGAGGTCTGTCAAACCCGAGTCCTGGTTCTATCAATAGTCTCGATTTCAGTCGTTCTCGCCTGGTGACTGCGGCTCGATGCGGATTTCATATGGCATTGCTGCCCAATGATCCATGTCTCATTACAGAAGTCGTCTTCGGAGAACTTGACCCTATCGATCATGTTCTAGCTATCGTCTTCGTGACGTCCGTTTATGGGAACGTCCGTAATGTTTCTGGTACGTTATTGCCACCCATTCTTCCATAATAGCGGACACAATATGCTAATCTTGTGCAAGTGATATCTGCCTTCGTCCGTTAGCTATAGACACTTAGATCTTTTCCGTTTGCTGGATGGTGGTCGTCGTCACGGCTGTGGCCATACCGGCCGTACACTGTCGAATCCGGCGCACCACAGTTCTGCAAATAGTAAACATCCCTGTGCGACAAGACTTTCATTGGTATTACTTCATTCCCCAACATCGAGGCTGTGTAGTGGTTTTCTGGGACATTTCGTATCATGGTCGCCGCTCTATGTTTGGCAACTTGACCTGGGGATTTGCACGCTTTCTCCTCTGCTTTTGAATACATAAGAGCAGAGTCTCCACCCGCATTCTTTCACTCTTCCACCAAACCATTTCATACTCGGTTGCCCAATCCAGTGCAAAGATCCGCCATCTGTTCCAATCACCTCACACATCAACGTCATACTGCACACCCTCTCAATCCCCGTCAGATCGCTCAACTCCTTGAACAAGAGGCTTGAGACTTCAAAAGCAGATATCTGGACAGTAGACTTCGTACGGGTCTCACTCACACACCCCCACAAGGGTTCCCAAGCTGACTTTTCCGAAGGCCACCCTCTTGCATAGCAAATACAGCAATCCACCCGGTGCACCAGATCTGAACAAGCGGTATCTACTTAACCACTTAATCACCCTACACAAAGCAGCCCTCCACTTTGCAATGGGGGACATGGCGAAAACCGACAAAGGCAAGGGCAAGGAGATACGCACAGACCCTAGCCCCCCACCCGAGCCCCAAGGAAAAGGAAGAAAAAGCAGTCCTCTAAGCGAAGAATCAGCAACGAAGCGGGCTGCTGTGGCCTCCGGGGATGGGCATCACGCCAGCGTTCCGGCCGAGCCTCGCACCCTTGCAGGGATATCACATCCCGGTACGGTAAACCCTTGGATCACCGAAGATCAGGAGCTCCAGATTCGCGCCATGAAGTTCAGGAATCCAGGCGCCAATGTTGGGCGCGTTGCTAAGAGTATCGGGGGGGGAATTAGTGAAGCGACTGTGAGGGAGGCAATGACCTTGATCGGTAAAGTAACAGTCGAGCCACCCGGAAGGCGATGGCTGCCAGCGCATGACGCTCAATTGCACAAATTGACGAAGGCTGGTAATAGTGTGCCCGTGATCGCATTACTCATGGACCGTACCGACAGGGACGTTGAGGGCCGCATCCGGGATTTAGCTTCCAGACCATGATCAGTGCGGCGACACCACTCAAGACGCACATACAGTTGAAGTGAATGGGAAGTGGATTCTTGGGGTTTGAGAAAGGCGTGCTTATGGAGGGATCTGATAACAGTTCTGTTTGATAAATATGCGATGATAGACTTCACCACGTCTGGAATAGGATTAAATGAAATACAACTCAAAATCACATACTCCACGCACTTCGTCCAAGTGGCTTTGCAAATTTATACCGAATATCACATGCAAAAGGTGCTTACGTGCTGTATCTTCAGTATTAAAACAACCCTGTCTCGATCCAATCCGAACGATGTCCTCATTGACGTACATTGTAGTAAATCCAATTAGAAGGGGAGAAAACCCCAACGGTGCAGCAGAAAATAAACCAAAAAAGGCGCCCCCACCCGAAGGAATGACCCTAGGAATGGGGGCGGGTTTATATGATGAAAGCAGCATCCTTTTACGGTACGCGCTTGGGGGTTCGGAGGAATCGGGAGTGGTGCAAGCTTCGTCTATCCGAAGACCGACTCCGCGACCACTCAACTATCCCTCCACGAGATTTTGGGGCCTTATTAAATGATATATTCTTCATTCCGTACAGTAGTGAAGGTAAGGCTGGATTTGAATTAGCTTGGCTTGGCGAAAACATCCAAATAACACAACACTAAGCATGATAGCGATGCTAAAGCCGCACCCACCTCACAATTCACCAGAAGAGACGGGAAACCTAATTGACCTCACCCAGTCGCCTCCCTTACAGCATAGACGATAGAGCGAGGTTACTATTTGTCAACCCAAAGAAGATGAGGGGGAATGAAATGAGTAGGCATACCAACTCGATCAATCCCTATACCCGATGAGCTCATCTGATTCCTAGGTAGTGGCAATTTCAAAGCCTTCACTTACATCCCTCATCCCCCCTCACTCTGTTTGATTGCATTAACATTCATTCATGTATCTGGCCTTTCGGAGATTCCTCTAGTGGCTGACAGTTCTTGCTTCCCTACCATGCTTGCTGTGCACCCCGCAAATCTTGCGACACTAGACCCTGACACTGCATCGTGACGCGTCCTTCTGTGAATAGCCGTCGTAATGAATGATAGCTCGGTCGTGTTAAAGTCTTTACGTGCTCATGCATGTGGACACTCCAGAGTGAATTCTCCCGCGCCAAGGGTTCTTCCTATATCAATGCGCTCTTCTTTCATCAATGCAACGAAAAACACAACATACCCACCTTGAATCTTCATCAGCCATCATCATACATCATCCATCATACATCATCGTACATCATCGTACATCATCCATCATACATACATCATCCACCATACATCATCTAGCCACTGCGGAACGCATTTCATACATTTACACTCAAACTTTGATTCCTGATAGTAGCAAAATGTTCATCTCAAACGGCTCCAAGAAACCCGAGCGCTTTACCCCATTGGTTTCGACACATAACACAGCTCCTGCAAAGGATCACGACGACTTTGTCAAGCTACCGGCCGAAATCCAGGTGCTGGTGATGATGCTGGTCCCAGATCTGCCAGCGCTCCAGCACCTCATCTCTGCGTCGCACACACTTAATGCTATGTTCGACCAAAATCATATAAAAATCGCAAACGCCATAATGAGTAGATTAACGTTGGAGCTGAGACAAATCATGCGCGCCGTAGCTTTCGCTCTCACCGAAAGCACCGATGCCCCACTGATCGACGGTGAGGTCTTCCACAACATGGGCTCTTCCAAGGAGGAGCAATTCCGTGGCGTGGACGAGAAGTTTGGAATCCCCACCCTTCCTTCCACCTTGCCACTCTCAACGACACGAAGGTTACTCTTGGTGTCGTGCCGCATCCAAAGGGTGAGTAATCACTTTATAACGACCCAATTCGCGCGCCTCAATCGCATCGAAGTAGCGCATCTTTTGATAGAAAACCAATCCGATGGACTCTATGGGTTTCTCGACTATACCCGAACGGCAGTCCCTTATACTCCAAAGGATTCTGGACCGGCCCGCTGGATCGAGCGATACTGGGTCGAATGTACCCTTTGGCGACTCCAATTGCTCGCGATATTCGGCGTGCACCATGGCCGAGTCCGTTGCTCAGATGCTCGCTCCATCGCCAAGCAAGCAACCACCACGTCATCAACCTTCCTTGGCATGCAGAAGGTCTTGCTGCTTGGGGAAAAGGACCAGATGGATGGTATGTGGGAGTACATGAACGAGGAGCAGCTCTCGATGCGGGAAACGAGTCTAAAATCCCTTGAGGTCGAATATCTTCATTCAGATATAGACTTCCCTGCGAGTGCAAGGCTACCACTTCTTGACGAGATACCAACGGACGAACTGGCACGTGCATGGGAGCAGGATCGGCCAGCAGCTCGACGGCAGACGAGAGCCAGGTCGTACCTGGATAGTAATATGACTGGGCTGGACGGTTCACCTCCATGTGTAGACTGGGAGCCCTTCCGTCGTCTTGGGTTTGGTTTCTGGGATTGGAGGAGAGTGTGTGACATGGAGCTGCTGACAAATCAATATAGCGAGCACGTATGGTCCTACTTTCCGAGGGGCTCCACGCTCAGGGATGGTGTCGGAATCCGCATGTCCCCACGTAATTGCCTCTTTACGTGGATGAGCATCAAGTTGGACGGGGAGAAGATTGTGGGTGATAGACCTTTTCCCCGATAGCTGAGCAACTACCAGAATGAAGACCCTGATCCAAGATTTCGTGTCCAAAAAAAGGCCAAGGCCTGCACTCCCGGAGGGTGAGTGTGAAGACAGAGATAATGAGTGGAGGGTGGTTATAAAGATGGAGATGATGAGTGGAGGTGATGAGGGGAGGTGCTGAGTGTAAAGATATAGTACGGTCTCCACACCCAAAGGGATGTGGAATATACACACTCGGAACAGTGGTACGGGCTGGGTTCGAATAGACGTTGCTCGGCGAACAATTATTTTTGACGGAATAATATAATAATAGTACCGTTTCATCCTACACTCACTGTCATTGAGTTAAAGCGACCGAAGACTTGCTACGCCCTTAATACGTTACTATCCAAGTGAGCGTGACAGGTTACTCATAGGTGTTATATTAAAGTCATCATACAAGTAGATGAAGCAGGTGAAACAAAACAAAGGAGGCGATTTACCTTCTTGATCAATGCCTGTAGCTGAAGGTTCTGTACCCGAGAGGTGGATCTGCCAGATGCACCGCTGTCGAATGTAAACTAACGAGGGTAGGGAGATGGTGGGGCAATAGTCGCTCCATCTATCAAGGTAGACGGCGGAATCGCTCACTCCCTACAAAGTCCTAAAAGGGCACATCAGAATCAAGGCATCGAAACCGCAAAAAAAGGTGGGGGCGGCGCTCATCGAGGACGAGCGCCAAAGCTCCCCGAGCCACATACATTACAGATGGGCTATATAAGTGGTGGCGCTCGCCGAGGACGAGCGCCAAAGCTCCCCGAGCCACATCCATTACAGATGGGCTATATAAGTGGTGGCCGCTCGCCGAGGACGAGGGTCGCGCTTACAAGGCCACATCTGAGCCAGATGGGGTAAAAGTTTGGTTGTTTGGTTCGCACAACACCTGCGCCAGGTGAGTGTAGGGAGTGGGGGACTGATTGACTCAGAGGGGACGTCGACCACTTGACTATTTCCCCCACGAGAATTTGGGGCTTATTCTGTGATATATTAGGTTGTTAAGTGAAGTAATAGGAGGACTGGATTTGGGTTAGCGTTACTTGGCGGATGTATCCAGATAACACAATACCATTCCATTCCACTCTACAATACTTACAAAAGATACTGACCCTCGCTCTCACCAAGCCACCGCGTTTTTAAAGCGGATCGCTACGCCCTCAGCCAACGCTCCTTACCAAAGCAAACGTCAGAGTACTTGCAGACGCTGGATCAGAGCCATCATTCGCTGGCCCAGGTGGAAGATGAATTAGGAGACGAGAGACGGGTAAGCCTACTCGATCAATCCCCGAACCGGATGGATACACTCACAGTAGCACCTACAGATGTTCGGCCACCCCACAAGAAGCGGCTCGACTCACACCATGCCATAGCCCTCTCACCCATCCATGCCATCCCCACAATGGCACAGACGGTCGGATCAAGGTCGTCATTCGGCAACTCAAATCAAAGAATCAGCAGGCGGAATAAGACAGGCGAGATCAGACAGGCGAGAGGAGACAGACGAGATGAGACAGTGAGGATACCTACTCAGTCAATCCCTATACCGGATGAATTCACACAAACCCTAGGCAGTAGCACCTCCAAAGCCACACTTACCACCCTCAACCCCCCAACGGCACAAACGTCGCCGCCAAACTCCCCAAAATAGCACAAGGCGTCGGCTTCGCAAACCTCGTGCGATAATACGACGGCGGAAAACAGCCAGGCCCCCTGCAGTAGTCATCCCTAGGCACATACGTACAATCCTTATCATCCGACACCAACCTCAACTGCCTCCCCGCAACGACATAGCTCCCATACCCCACATTGACCGCCTCTCCACTGGTCCCCGCCGGCCCATCGCTCGGGAAAACCTTGACGTTGACACCAGCCAGGTTCCACGGCGCCCCGGCATACTGACACCCATCCACCATAGACGCATAGATCAGATTCTCGCACGCATCCCTCTTCGGCCCCGGTGCAGAGCCTTCGAACGCTTTCGGCGGCAGGAAACTCCCAAGCGCGCAGCCGGGAGCGGTCAACCAGGTCCACTTGCCCAGATTCTGCCACTGGTTCGAGCACAGGGTGCCGATCAGCGGCGCGCAGGCGGTGATGTTTATGGGGGCGCTGGAGCCGGTGTCGTTGAGGCATTGGACGCCCCAGGCGGCGGGGGCGGAGACGGGTTCGACGGGGGTGTCGCAGGAGTCTGGGACGGTGGGGTCGGGCATGGCGGGGCCGCAGGCGTCTTTGAGGGCGGATGCTGTTCCTGTGGCGATGGGTGCTGCTGCCGTCATGGGAGGAAAGGCGGTGGCGTAGTAGCTGTCTTGAGAGGCAAAGGCTGCTGATTCGGCGGCGGCTGCTGAGCCTGTTAGAGGAGGAAATATTGTGGCGTAGAAACTGTCTTCGGACTGAACAAAGGCCGATTCGGCAGCGAGCGCACTTCCCGTCAAAGGACCGACGGTGGCGTAGTAGTTGTCTTGGGAGTCGAAGGCGGCGAAAGCGGCGGATTGGGCGAGGGCTGCTGAGCCTGTTAAGGGAGGGAAGGCGGAGTCGAGGGCGGCTTCTTCGGAAGAGTAGACGGATGCTGCTGAGCCTGTTTTGTGGGTGGGGGTTAATTGAGAGGAACTGGAGAGTGATATGGGTTTATGGGTTCTTGGGGTAAGATAGATAAGGTAGGGGATTTCTCTCCGGTTGGAGAGGTACTTGTTCTGACTGGAGTAAGGATATAATGAAGAGACGAACGCACCAGTCAAAGAAAGATACGCAGTCGCGAAGAAAGAGTCCTGGGCAGCGAACAGAGCGTCGTCGGAAGCCATAGCCGCGGATTCAACTGCTGCTGCTGCGGAGCCTGTGAGAACGCTGGCGTCAGCTCGTGCTCTGCTTATCTAGATTTGGAGGGTGGAGGGGGAAGTAATGAGTGTGCCTCTCGAGCAGAAGACGAGGAGTGAGTGAAATGGCTTTCGCATCCAAGGACAAGACTTCGAGATTGCACCGGTTGGATTAGGGACAAGGGACAAGAGACAAGGGACGAGGGGCAGCGGAGCGGATTCAGATAGGGAGGACGCACCTGTTACAGAAGGAGCAATTATAGCGGGAGCTGCGGATCGGGATGCTGTCGATGAGCCTGGTATCGATTCATGTCAGCTCGTGACACAAACCCGATAACAAATCCAACCACACAACGAACGAAGCACATCCTAGCGCAAACCCCCCACAGCAAGTAGTCCAGAAAAACCACACACCTGTCAAAGAAGGATGCGCAGAACCACCAGAGAGATTCACATTATCGCTATTTTTAGGTAGAGCAGTGCTCAAAGGGGTAGCGACGTTGCCTGCTGCAGGCGTCGACAAGGCAAGAGTGACGGCGGGGGGGAGACTGTATTGTAAAGGAGCGTGGAAAGACTGACCGCCACCGTCAAGGCCCTGTCGTTGCCGCAGCTTCTGCGCCGAGGTGGCGAGGATGAAGGGGGAGAGGAGGAGGAAGAGGAGAGGCTGCATGATTGGTTGCATTGGATCGATGCAGGTCAGGAATGCGAAGGTGCCACCTGTGCGATGTTGACGATGTTGGATAAGTGAACGAAAGGTAACCACGTCAAAAACAAAGCACGAGTCGCTGCTCGATACAAAATTATGACCTCAAGCGCAAGTCGCAACAGATACTTTCAGTGAAGCGAAGCGATGTCAAACAGTACGAAGCGCTTCGCGAAACAGTCCCTCATGTCAATATCAATACAAAAAACCCACGGATCGGATCGCGTATTGCGGCAGATTGAGAAACATGGCAGGACAGAGCCGCTGCCACTTACAGCTCAAGTCGCAGGCTATATATAGACAATGTCCCTAATGTCCGAAGCTTCAAGAAAGCAGCCTCCGAATACTGAAAATGACCCTGAAGAGTCGTGGAATCGCTCAAAGTAAACAATGACAAAAGTCAAAACACGCTCAACATACTTCGCGCAACCGAATTTTTGAATACGATTATACAAGTATATGCGCTCAAGATATGTCAACATGTCAAAAGATCAAGGCAAACAACATATACAAGAGGGATATCAAACAAATCGCAAGCAGAGGCGAGCACACAGCATCCAACGGTGTACGAAGGAGGCGAGACCGACTTTCCCGAAAGATTCATTCGACGAAGGGGTCCTCCAAGGGTTTGTGTTCATCGTCAGTATCTTCATTCCCATCGTCTTTGCCGGTCTTGCTCCCAGCATCTTTCTTGGGCTCGTCGTGGTCTTTCGCGGCTTCCCCCTCGGCGCTTTTCCAGGATTCAGTCTCATCGTCTTCTTTGACGTCTAGCTTTGATTCAGTCTCGGTATCTTCCTCGTCGTCGGTCGCTTTCTTGGCCCCACTTTCTGCATCTATGGGTTCCGTCTTAATGCCTTCTTTGGCGTTCGACTTTGAGTCTGTCTCGGTATCTTCGTTGGTCCCGGCGGGCTCTTCCGTGCCCTCAGTCTCTGCGTCATCCTTTGGCTCTGGCTTGTCCTCAGACTTGGATGAATCCTGTGCATCTTGAGACTTCTCACCAACCTGCTGTTCAGCTTCGTGATCGTTCTTCTTCGCATCTCCAGATCCTGCAGCAGGCTTTGCAGATTCCTTGGATGAGTACCTTCCAAAGCCAAAAGACGGAATGTACGACCCATAGCCTGAGGGCTTCTCTTTCTGCTTAGGTGATTCCTTAGCTTCGGTGGCTTTGGTGGGGGTGGCATCTGTTGAGTCGCCTTGGCCCTCGGTAGACGCCTTTGTATCATCGGGCTTAGACTCCGGAGCAGTAGCGGGTTTCGCATCCGAAGAGTCTGTTGGCTTCTCTGCAGCCGGTTTAGAACTCTTTGACGAACCAAAGCCGAAAGAGGGAATATAGCTGCTATACCCGGTCCCTGTAGGTTCTTTGCCGGCCTCCTGTGCATCTTTGCTGGCTTCATTGCTGTCCGGTGCATCATTTGAAATCTCGCTCGCCGGAGAAGCTTCTACAGGTTCTTTCGTGTCAGATGCCGGGTCATCCTTTGAAGGCTCACTATCATCCTTCGCATTGGTAGACGTTTCAGCAGGCTTTTCCGCGCTGTCAGGCTTCTTCGGCTTGGAAATCTTTGTCCTCTTCGGATTTGGCTGGACCGTATTACCAGGAGACTCCGGCGCCGCCTCCACCTTCTTCACCCCTTCAGGCTTTCCATCCCTTAGTGCTGTGTCCTTCACCCCTTCAGGCTTTCCATCCCCCAGTGCTGTGTCCTTCACCCCTTCCGAAGCCTCCTTCCCGGGAGGCTTCCCCCCTGGTCCTGCGTCCTTCCCAGTCACCTTCTCAACTTGACCGGCCTTCACATCCTTACCAACCCCAAACCCAGGAATATAACTCGTCGGTATATATCCAGCAGCAGTTGCAAGGTACGAAGGCGCCGAGTCTGCACTCTTTGCAGCTTCTGCATCGGCAATCTTCCCCTTGGCTGCATCCTCACCCTCAGGACCTCCAGAGCGAGATATGTAGACAGCATCGACAGCTCGCTGATACATGGACTTGGTCGCCGCGTCCGCAGCGTTACCAGAGTTCGCCTTGACGCCCTTTGGATCTTTGGCAACATCCACTGACGGACGAGACAGATACAACTGCTCCACGGCCCACTGCATCAGACCGGTCTGTGTCTTCTGTTGCACCTCCTTCTCCATAGCGGAAACCTGCTTATCGGCTTCTTTGTCGCTAATCTTTGGGGGTTTGCGTTTCGCGTATTGTTTGTATATCTCTCCAGCACTCTCCTTGACGTCCCCAATATAGTCATGTTCTTCTTCTGCGGTCATCGCCTTGAACGCCTCTGCTTCTTTGGCAACTTCGTCCTTGTCGATATCCTCGAATCCAATCTTCTGCAGAATTGACCCGACAAGATAGCGGTACCGAAGATGACCAGACACGGTCTCGGAGACGTCAAAGTTCTCAACACCCGAAAGCCCTGATATAGGCATCAAACCGGCTACCCCATATTGAAGGCTTGCCGTTCGATAGAGGAAGGCAAGAAGATAGTCGTTCTTCGAGTAAACATTCACCAATCGACCACTAACAGCCGTCCGCATTGACCGCCATGTACCAATGTCCGAGGGAACCGGGGCGCCGAGCATAACGACAGACTCGACAAGCCCAAAAGCTTTCCGTTCCGCCAAGGTCGTCAGGCAAGAATAGATAACTCTTGCACCTGAAGAATAGCCAATCAAAGTGACAGGCCGTTCGCCTTGGGTATGATTGATAAGAGCATCGGCAAGCACCTTTCCAGCTTTGTCGGCTCGAGCTCTTGCAAGATTGAAAGGATTCTCGACCACACGGGCGATCTTGACCATAGCAAGAGGCCAAATGACAGAGGTCAAGTCTGTGACCATTGAACGTTGGTTGAATGCATTCTGGGCGTACCCGTAGACGTCGTTGGCGCTCATGGTGTTGATGCTCTGTCCGAGGCTCATGAGCGTCTCGAGTTCAAACCGCAAAGCAAACACCTCCGCACTAGGTTTGAGCACTTTCCACGGAGTCACCACCTCCTCTTTCTCCAAAAGCCAGCCAGAGATAGCAATGACCACACGCAGACGTCGTGTATCCGTAACAGCATCAATAGAATCCTCATGCTCCTTTCGCTCACCGTGCACCGGCAGAAAAGCGAAATCGTTGACATCGGCAGAAAGATTCCGCATCATCTCGCCAGTCATGCGTCCACCGTATGCTCCGAAGAGACTGCCAACCAGATACGTATTTCCCGCCACTGCACCTAGATATCCCGCAGCAGCAGAAGCCCCCAGGCCCATCTCGCTCATCATTGCACCTACGCTGGCGGCGATCATCGGAGCTGCGAAGCCCCCGGAAAGCCCTACAATGGCAGCACCGGCGACAGTTGCGAGCCTCATTTTCCACCGACGAGATTCCTCACTCTCTTTGCCTTTGGCTAGGGTCTCTTTGCTGGCAGAAACCTGCTTGGCAGCCTCCAGCAGTCCCTTTGCTGTCTTCTCTTCATCCTCGCGAAGGGCCTTCAGTCCAAGTTTGAGACTGGATGCAAGATAGAGAAGAAAAACTCTAGAGGCGGCGTTGTAGTGTTCCAGGCTCAGAAGTAGAAGGAGAAAAGAATGAAGGACAAGCTCACGTCTTGTTATTGTCATCTTCGTCAAGGATGTAGGAACGCGGGGAAACAGTTGCTCAAGCTTTGGAGAGGTCTTGTCAGCCTCGTTGGCGCCATCTGCATTCATCTTCTGTACAGGCCGTTGTCCTGCCAATGACGACTTCCCAGTTCCCTCCTTCTGCGCTAATTGCAAGGAAGGGGTCTTTCCTGGATTGACCGTCTCATCGACTCGCTTCAGGAACCCGGCTCGCCAGTCGTCAAACCATTTGAGAGATGCCGTCTTCAATTCTTTGACCTTTGGCGTGGAAAGCGCCTTTTGCCGTTCCTCACGCACCTTCTTCTCCTTGTCGTAAGCGGCCACGTCGACGGTACCGGGATCATAGTCCAGACTTGCGAATTTGTCCTCGTTGCTGTCATCCCCGTATTGAAGGGTGGCTGTGGGATTGAAGTTGTCTTCGATAGTCCGGCGCATTCGATTTGTGATACTCGCTGTCAGTTGAATCAAATCTCCACACTGTTCACTCGAGAGGATAGACTTCAGATCTTGCTGCTCTTCATCAACCCTGTGCGCTGTTCGATCCTGTTTCACATTGAGTCCTTGATTGGGCTTTGGCGTGGATAGTTTTCGTGGCTGGCTTGGCTTTGACGTTGAAGACAGTTTTGGTGCTTGCTTCGGCGTCGATTTCTGTGCTGGCGCCTTTGCTGGCTCGTTATCAACCTTCTTAGGACCAAGCTTTGGAGGTTTCCGCTTCTGATCAGCACCTGTGACCTTGCTCAGATTCGAAGGTTTTCTCGAACCAATTGAAGGCTTCCGTGTCTGTGAAGACTCTGAAGGCGCGAGGCTGCTTTGTCTTTTCTGGAGCTTGGGAGGCTTTCGTTCCTGTTCAATACTGGCAGTCGTCCCACTGTAATTCGAAGCCCTTCTTGATTTCACCGAGGGTTTCCGTGGTGCTATGGTAGCTTCACTGCCCTGCCTCGAGGGAAGCTTTGGGGGCTTCCTTTTGAGGACATCGCTCGACGACTGCGCGGGTGAAGCTGAAGGTCTAGGAGTAGCATTTGAGGCTTTTCGTAGGCCCGCGTTTGATGGTCGGGGCGTGACTTTGGGTGTAGCGTTCGACGCGCTACTGTTCTTCTTGGGGCCCAGCTTTGGGGGCTTTTTCTCCTGAGTGCTCATGTCTACAGTATATTGGTGGCGCCGCTGAGATCAAGCATGTATGTACAGGTATTGCGATATATACAGTTATCTTTGATGATGATCCGCTTGGATGACGAAACAGGTTTTGGCTCAAACAGGCCACCGCGCGTCTAATCTCCGCTCTCTTAATTCCATGGATGTGGCTGTGTTGCTAGCTCAAATAGAGACTAGCTCAGTATACGGACATCTGTGGCTTATTCACCTACAACCATACGAAGACGAAGATTCTCCTCGCTGGACGCTGGACCGCGGAAAGAGTATGTCGCCTGTCTAGGACTTCCAGATACTTATCCAGACTTTATGACGGACGCTGCCTAGCTCAAGCTCTTGGTAGATCCAACAATACAGTCAATCACCCTCAACGACCCCTTTTCGCTCCTGAACGTCTCCATCTTCGCCCTGATCATCAATTACTCGGTCCCAGCACCAGTAGACACTCTCCTTGGGGAACTATCCTCAATAGGTCTGCGCATATGATTGGATATCACTCATAGCAGCAACAGGCAAATCATTCCAAAGGCTGTCATACTTGGAAGCACGGGGTATTCATGGAGGTGGTTGAGCCATAGATCCTGAGAACCAAGTAGAAATCGGACCCGCCGATCTGAGCAAGGGTTGGAAACAGGATAGCCAGGTCCCAGAGTTCGGAATGTTGCGCCGTCACAATCCCCGTTCAATCAGGAACAACATTGAAAGACAACCTGCATGATACGAGTCCCTCTGGCCATATCTCTGTGCACATCCCTTTCTATACCCTACGGTCCTCCTGCTTCAACCAATCAAGCAAAGGCACTTCCCTCCACTGTAAATCAGCAATCCAATCAACCACCATCGTACAAAACAACTCACCTAAAGCACCGCCCTAATCCCCTTCCTCCCATCCACAACCCCAAACGCCCCCCCACCCTTCCCAAGCATATCCCTCAAATCCCCCGCAAGGACCTCAGGCCGCTCATGCGCAGCAAAATGCCCTCCATCCACATGTTCCCTTTCAAACACCACCTCCCCCAACGTCCTCCCCCACGCCCTCGGCGGCACGCTCAGATCTCTCGGAAAGTACGAGATTCCCAGCTTGACATGCGGAATCCACTGCCCAAGCACAGCGACAGCACTCGAATGGCGTTTCTCGTAATAGATCCTGCAACTGGCAGCCGGCCCTGCTGTCGAGAACCAGTAGATACTCACCCATGCCAGTATCTCGTCGTCTGACCAGGGATAACTGTCGGTCCAATCGTGGAGCTTTTCGTAGATCCAGGCGAGGAGGGCGACGGGACTATCGTGGAGGCCGTAGCCGAGGGTTTGCGGTTTCGTGGATTGAAGTTTGTTGTAGGCGTCACCTTCTTTCCGGAACCAGTCACTTCGGGCGATCCCTGCTTGTTCAAAGGCGGAGTATGGGGTCAGAGCGTGCTGAATGGCTTGTGCTGGAAAGCTTCTGATGGTTGGCGCAGAGGCGGAGTGTATGTAGTTGATATGTGATGCTGTTAGCTGTCAGTATTGGCTTGGTCAGGCTTGAGCTACTTAGACGGTAGAATTGGAGACCTTTGACATGTTGCGGATACAAATGACCCATCATCCGAGTGATATGGGAGCCCCAGTCGCCGCCTTGAGTCACTGAACGTAGATCATTATCAACGCATCAAGTGATAGACGTGCTCGCCTTACCGTACGTGTCATATCCCAATTGAATCATCAATTTGTTGCAAGTCTCGGCATACTGAGGAAGTGCAAAGCCACGTTTCTTGACCCCATCTGAGAAACCAAAGTTTGGCAGAGATGGTGCAACGACATGGAAAGCCGGTCCAGCTTCTCCACCTTTGGTAAGGAGAGGCAGAAGCTTGACCACCTCCAAGAAATTGCCAGGCCCTGTGAATCGAGTCAGAGTTTTCTACATGATAAAGACGTACGGCTCGACTCACATCCGTGCACAAACAGCAACGGTATAGCATTCGGATTCTCGCTCTTCTGATATACGAAATGTACGTTCAACGGCTCAAACCCCTCGACCTGCACTTCAGTCTGAAAATTAGGCAGCTCATTCATCCGCTCCTCCTGCTTCCTCCAATCGAAACCATCCTTCCAGTGTGCAGCCAATCGTTTCATATCTGCAAGCGGCACGCCATAATCCCAATCAGCAGCCTCCAACTCGTCTGGGAAATCTGCTGTATCGAGCTTTGCCCGCAGAGCTCGCAGCCGCTCGTCCGGGACGGCGATCTTGTAGGCCTTCAATGGAGACATGATTGCCTAGGGAGCTCAACAAGAGCTGTGTATGTAATTGGGCTGGAAGAAATGAATGGAATCGACCCAGATGACGACAGAACGAATAAGTGTTGGATTGACGCTGACCAGATCTGAGCAGCGAACCAGGAGACTTCATATCGAAGCCTTGCTTGAGAAGGCTGCCCTTCCGATTTGTAAGCCACATCCACTTGGATTACACGGCCCCCTCGGGCATGTCTGGTGCTATGTATGATGTCCTGCATAACGTAACAGATGGTCCAAGAAAGGAAACTTCCCTCGCGATGTATGCAGATGCTTAGAAATCAGCCTGAGTATCTCGTACGGACGCGACATCAGGTAGCCCAATACACTCATCGAGACCAGCAGAGCTACACGGGACGAGATGCACCGACCTTGGTGATCCAGGCACCAGATACGGCGGGGGAAGGTAACATGTACGTAGCTTATATACGTCTCTGTTCAATCATAATACATCAATGATACATCATACATGTCTCCACCACACCAACACTCCCATCACCCCAAAATCCAAGCTCACGACCAGCATGAACCCTCCCACCCCCAAAACCCTCACCTCCTACAATCCCTGCTCCGACTCCGACTATTCCCCCCATCCCTCCCCCGGCTCCGACTCTTTTCCTTCTTTCCACTCGCACCCCCAGCCAGTGCACCAATCAGCGCAGCACCAGCTGTGCCAACACCCGGGCCGATGAGGACATCGCCCAAGATTGCGCCCGCGCCTGCACCTAGGAAAGCGTTCTTTGTGCCTTTGCTTTTGCTGTCTTGACGCTGCTTGTGCGGTCTGTGGTGGTGGTGGTGGTGCTGATGGCGGTCGGGGGAGGAGGAGGATGAGGAATCAGGGGAGGGAGGATAGGCTCCGTTGGGTCGTTGGTGGGGTGGGGGTTGGGGTGAGGGATAATTTGCTGGTGGATATTGTTGCTGCTGCGGAAAAAATGTCAGCAGCTGGCCCTAAGGGGACTATTTGTAAGGAAGAGTGGATGGAAGTATTACCTGTGTCGGGTAGTTGTTTGACGATGCATATGGTGTATAGTAGTGCTTGCTAGGATGATGTGGGCTGATGTATGCTTGCTGCCACGGCGCCTGGCCTTGCTGCTGTTGGGGAGGGTAGTAGGGTTGGTAGCTCTGCGGCTTCGGTTGTGGTGAAGGTCGTGGAGGTTGCTGCTGTCCGTAGTTTGCGTGGTACGGAGGCGGAGGACCTTGCTGCGGGGGCGGTTGTGCTTGTGGATGCGGTGGAAAGTTGTTCGCGCCAGTGTAGTAATCGTTGGCTGCCATTGTTCTCCAAGCAGATAGTTGATCAGTGAGGGTGAAGAGGGTAGCCAAGGTAGGAGTCGCCGTCTGAGCAAGGTATTGATTACAACAGGCTGCAGAGTGTTTATATACTCTGGTCTATTTTTAGCATCAGCTGATATCCATCGTCATTCGATCATCACAGGTCCTTGCCTCCACACCATACCTGTTCGGGCTTGATATTGTGATGAATGGCAATCTTCCCTACTAGCGAAATGTACTTAGAACTATCGGATCTTCACCAGAATACTGACACTATCCTAAATTCCTCGACTACATGCCCTTTCTTTTGCCATGATCATCCAAAGGTCCTCCCCTGGCCACAGACTACCAGCTGCATCCCTCATGTGTAGTCCTTCTCTCGCTAGCTCCCAATCATACCCATGCGTTCCCATCTCATATCCCTCTATCGCCTTGCAAACAAGTCCCTTCCCTTCATGCCGCATGTATCAACCTAGGCGTCGTGTTGTGCGATTTGGCTTTCAGTATAGAGGCCTGTAATGAAGCACCAGCACTCGAAAGATCCATGTTCGTCCGTCGACACTGGAAGAATCAAGGCTCGAGAAAGGACCGAAGGTAACGCAGAGATTGCGTTGCTAATCACGGCGAGCAAATATCATACGTGGAAGCAACAGCGGCGTATCTCCTTTACTTACGGCCTGGTATCCTCCATTGTGGATGAATTGTGAATCTCCATAGTAGCAACAAAGCTCAGACGCATATCGAAAGCATCCTATTCTTTGCACATCTTCTTGCGAGTATCAGCTCCGAGTCCTGCTGAATTCAGACTTCAGTCAAGAGCAAGAAGGATCCAAGTCTACTGCTATCCCGGAGCTCTATCATCGTGAGTGTACATCATCATCATCGTGACGCTTTCGAGCGTGATTTTCTATTCGTCCGCAGCCAGCTTTGTGGCCGCTGTACATGATCCAGCAGGCAGAAAATGTATCAATGTCATCAGAGGGAACGTCTGGCCAGTTCTAGGACCGAGCTATCACGTTTCGGACAGTTCCATTGGTTGCTCGTCGCTTCAGTGGTTGAATTATCGCCTGCAACCCCCAAAGCGCTTTGATAGGCGATAGACGACATCCACTCTCCGGAAAAGACCACGAACCCCATTATGATCTCAGTTCTGCTTTGACGTCTGCGTAACCTTCAGGGAAAGGATCGTGGCTCGAACCCCCTCGCCTCCGATTGTGCAGCATCCTGTACGCTCATTCGCTCAGTCTTGTCCAAATCCACGATGAAGCTTTCCCGGGTAGCATTACCTCCTTTCGATCTGAGCGCTACTCTCTTCCTGATCAACATCTTCTCCTTAGCCACCGCCTTCCCAGCCAACGCAGCCAGCCCACGGGCTCCCACTCTAGCCCTGCCTACCAATCTGACCTCACCGAACCTCACCCATGTAACCTCGTAAGCCTTTCCCAAGGCAACATTTCCCAATCGCCGTCCATTAACACAAATCAGCCCGATCCCCCTCAAAGAATGGCCACCAGCCCCGTTGGCCTTGAAACTGCTCGCCCAAGACCCCAAAGACTTCTGCGTCCTTTATTTCACCGAGATCGGCGTCGATGACGGCACGCCAGAGGAAACACAGGCATTGCTCTGGGAATTACTCGATCAAATCGACATCTACAACCTTTTACCCAATAAGGATCCAGCCAAAGGGTTCGACACAGTGATCAAGGATGTAAGATTGGTCCTGAAGCCGATGCCGCGGCAGTGGCTGCCGGGGGATCCGCTGAGTGTGTATTTGGCACGTGAGGCGGTGAATCAGCTGTATGGATTGGTGTTGAACAACGCGGCGAGAGAGTTGAACGCGCTGATTGAGTGCAATGGGGTTGCGTTTGGGAGGATTAGGATCTGGTTCGATGAAAGGGTTGGGAGAGTGAGCGGTATTTCGTAGCGTGAGGAGGCGCGACTGTGCGATTCGACCTGCAGTCTGGATTACTAAAGCTTCTGATCTGGTCAACGAATGCCACGTCCCATTCTGTTCAAAGCGTACAAAGAGCTCATTGCACACAGCCCTAGACCCAAGTAAAGTCAAGAAGGAAAGGTAGAGCGGATGTTCAATGCAAGAGAGGCTGTGATTACATTTGTGTCAATGGAAGGAGTCTGTAGGACGTAGGTGTAAGGTGATGTCTGTCATCGAGCAAGTATCAGATCCTTGGATCGAATTTGTCTGACAGCGTACCTCATGCTCTCGTAACTTGAGGATATCGCAGCTGTCTGTACTCTTAGCGATCACATAGCCTGCAACTTGTAGCGTGCTTGTGTTCTTTCCCTCGTCGTCTTTTTAAGGCTATCTCGACGCTCGGGTGAGGATCGTTGCTATGGAGATCAGACCTGGTCGTAAGCGTATACGCACGCCCTGTGATACTTTGACGTCTGCAAGGGTATCTGGAGCTAGCTAAAGGAGTGTAGGTGGTATTGGAGATTGGGTCCCCGATGGATGAAATTACTAGAGCTGCCCATTAACGTGATGAGTCACTCAGGTCGATCTAACCGCACCTATAGTCCATACTGGTGATGAGACAACGTACAATGACTGTGAGACTCTGTGTCAGCGCTTCGTCTGTTGTATAAGAAGAACTGGGCAATGCATTCATGATCCCTGACGGAGACGATACAAAGGTAAAAGCTTGAGCCACGAATTGCAGTAACATCTATACCTCGTGCAAGTGTGAACAATGAAGCAGGGGAAAGTCATGCAGTGCCATGGTATGCTCAACGCTTAGATTATGTCACACGAATATTGCGAGTGATGGGCGAGTCGTTGTAGTTCGTTAATGAGCATAGTGCGAAGAGCATTCAGGGTTTATAACCGAGGCCGCGCCCCTACAATGACACGCTTAGACTCTGTGTTAGATAATGTAGGTACCATGAACTGTATGGGGTATGGAAGGTCCATTCGGCGAGTCGTTGCGTTGACAGCCGCCTCGATAATGCGGCGAATCTTTGTCTATAGTACGACTTCGATACGGACAGACTGGTCACGTCTATGGTAGAGAAACGACGTGTGGTTTGTTCCGAAAGTGACAAACTAAATCCCAAGCTTCCGTGACCGCCTCCTCCGGACCGCTGATTGACAGCAATACCTGACGCGTGAGAGGTCTCGTCCTTTGGATGCTGATGATACACCCAGTTTGCTCCTCAATCTCAAGCTTTTTCGGCCCTTCAAACACTTTGTCGGCAATATATGTATTAAGTGAAGGTCCGTCATGTATTTCTTGACGCGTTCGATTATGCTTGGTGACATCCAAGGTACGAGACCAGCTGCCAAGTTCAACGGAGATGAATTCTCGAATGCCGGTCTTGACCTTGGCAATCATGTCGTCCAGCTTCCCTGGATTCTTGCCGTAGTCTATCGAAGAGAACTCTTCGCAGTGAGGAAGTATAACTACGCGACCGAGTGTCTTCGATCCAGAGGGTTGACCAGATTTGATATTCCGAATGTGGTCGTGATCCGCAGCACTGAAGCACAGCAAAATGTCATAATGTTCCAAATCTTTCAAAGTGACTTGACGTCGCTTAAGAGTTCTCATAAGGGCAACAACACTATATGGCTCACAAGGAGGTCCTTGGGCCCAAGAGTATTCACCTCGAGGGATAAGCTTGTTTAGCGCTTTCATGACGACAGGACTGTCCTCCATGGTATTCTCATTCTCAACACAACACCCCGCGGAGGAGATACCTTCAAAAATCCACCTGCCCGTCACATTAGCTTTCCAGACCCGCCTATATTCCAAGTACGCATGGGCCATCAAGGCGTGAACTAAGATACATCAGCAATAAGACATTCGATCGATGTCGAAATCTGACTTACCGCCGTGAACATTGTCGACACAGAGGATCCTGTGATTCTGAGTCTCTTGTGGCACTTTAACACAGGATGAGCGTGGAGCCTTCGCTTCTGGTACACTCGGCCTTTCGCACGTCGTCGTGTCGGGTGTTTCGACGGCTTTGCGCTTGCGTTTGGGTGACCCTCGGTCTTCAATTGATGATGTCCCTATCGAAGGTTTTCCCACGATGCCCTCGGGTAGTTTGGAAGCCGTCTGTTGCATAGGAGATACAGATGGCTCAGATGCAGCCGCAGGGGCTATACTGGACTTGACAGAATTTTTCGGCTTGGATGGAGGCTCGCCTGATGCAATAGAGGTTACGACTGGTGATTGGTGGGCCATTGGCGATGTAGGAAGCTGTGGTAGAGCGGTAGGGACCGATTCATTCAATGGCGACTGGACCCTCGCTGACTCGTGCGATGCAAGGCCTTCCGCAGCACTCTTGCATGCTGCATGAGCTTTTTTGCTTGATGAACCTGCGCTTACCATCTCTTTCTTAAGTTTATCCAATATCTCGTTCGTCTGGTTACCTCCACCTTCACTCGCCAGGGAACATGCGGCGGCCTCGGGGAAACACTGCTGCAAGATTCTCAAGATCTCGTCGACGTTGGCATCGTTCTTTGCCCGCGTCTTTGCTTCGCCTTTGCGTGCCTTAGCTTCTCCATCTTGCTTATTAAGAATCTCATCCAACTTCTTCCCAGACACACGTCCGTCTTCAGCGTGCTGTTCATGCGCTTTCAGATTCACCAAGTCAAGCATGAGCCCGAAGTTGGTCCTGGACTTTGTGAGATTCGAACGGAGGTCCTCAAGCTTGCACCGATCCTTGATGGCGTAACGGAGTCTCCCAAGCATGCCCATGCTGGTATGGTCGATGTAGTCTGCTAGTATTACATTCAATGCCATCAGATTGGTCTCGAGAGGCACCATCTCGCGCTCAATCATTGAGACCCTGCATGGAAGCATCAGAAGATGCACGAGTGATCATGAATAAGCTTACACATCGGCATGCTTTGCCACGAATGATGACTTGTCACCGACTACATCTCCCAATATCTTCACTGCCAAGCGCATTTGTTCGACATCCCTGCTAGCTGCCTGAAGCTCTGCTGGAGCGCCTTTACATTGCCCATAGAATACCAAGGTCTGGTCGACGAAGAAGAGTATGTCACCTATCCCTATGCCGAATGACATCTTCAAAGGGAGTAGTGTTTTGGCACTCTGATCCGTGAATTACAGAGAGTGTCATCAATGAGAATGATAGATTCTAACGACGATGGATGATCGAGGACGGGTGGTAGTACGTCAATGGCTCAGCCACTATGGCTTTTCGACCAACATTAGTGACATGCAAGTAACCGATATAGAACCGTCAAGGCATACCAGCCTTGCCGCTGGTACCTTACGCTGTCACTCTGGAGGATCATGATAATAAAGGTGTATGTGGGACCACAGAGCTATCTGCGTAGATGACGTCTCTGACTACACATAGAAGTCCAAACCTCCATCCTCGTGCTTTACTTCATCATTTCGAATTCCGACACTAGAAGACGCTGCCTAAATACCAAACAAGTAGAAACGTCGATCTAGAAGCCAACAGACGCCAAGAACGCATGGTATTTCTGGAAAGAAGTCTGCGCAGAGTAATGTAGACTGATCATATGTCCGGTCCCAACAGGTATGAAGTACTGACATGTCGAAGCCTTGGGGTACAACGCGCAAGCCTGAGCCTGCGGTGACTGCGGTCCATCTCCACAGGTAGCAGCCAAGCAGAAAACATCATCTGCATCGCCAGTGACAATGTATACCGGAGCTGTCGACGCCGGCGCTGCCTTGAGACCGCCTTCGATAGACAGCAGCTCACCGAGGCCGACAGGATCCATTTGGTTGAAATCGGTCAAGAAGACTGCGGTGTCAAAGGTACCAGGCCTACCCCAGAGGTATCCACGGCGACCAAGTTGGGAAGATGTGACGAGGTAGCCTGGTGGGAGGCCAGCGAAGCGGGGAGAGTATACGTTTGCGGGAATCAGGACTGTCTGGGGAAGATCGACGGCAACAGGAATGCCGGAGACACCGTAGCCTGTGAGGATGAAAGCAGCGATATCGCCTGGATAGTTTGTTGCTTGGGAGTTGCCGAGGACGGAGCCATATGAGTGGCCAACGAAGATGATCTTGTTGAATGCTTTGCCTGTGAGTGTGTCAGACGATATTGAAATCTTGGTGAGCGTTGGATAGTCGGTTACCTATCCCTGGCACTGTGCCTGCTTTCAGCATCGTCACAAGCGCATGAGAGATAGCCGTCTCAATGTTGACTTGCTGCACTGTGATAGGGTCTGGATGGGTAGAGTTGCCCACCCCGATTCGATCAATGACCAGAGTTGGGTAACCCTGCTTAGAGGCGTAGTCCACAGTGGAGTACATGTCACCGTTGAAGCCAGTGGGATAGCCGAGACCGAACCAGTAGAGATTGTTCTCCGTAACACCAGACATGAACATTTGGATAACGTTCGTTCGATTCGCGACATTTACCTCCGGTGGGCAGTATCGGGCAGCAATGATGCCATTGAATGTGGTCGGGATGAATGGATAAGCCGCAAAGCCATCACCAATTACAGTTTGAACTAGAGCGTTGATAGCGCCAGGATCGTTGTAGTTTAGACCAGCCCCAGGAATTGGAAAGACCTCACTGTTGGCTGTAACAGTCAAGGGTATCCTCAGAGAAGTGCAATTGGGGTTCGCAGCACCAAAGTGTACGTTCAAGGAGGAAAGGAGAAGACCAGCTATGAAGCTCAAAGAGCCCCATGATGGGTTCGAGCAGGAAGAAATCGACATCCTGTATGCTTATGGATAGAAAAGTAGACAATTCAAGGGGATGGTTTCGTTTGAATCAAGAAGCTTCTGAAAGGCACAAGAAGCATCTTATAACCACCCCAGAAGAGCAATATGGCTATCTTAAACCTCGGAGATGTTATCCACTAGACGACGGTGACGTAGCTAGGTCATCGCCGTCCAGGTTGCAATCTCTACATCCAGTTGCAAATGGATATCGACAGTCGCCGTATCTCAAAGTTATCTGGTGGGATCAACATGAGCTAAATCGCACTAATCACGTTGAGGCCACTGTGAGAGCGAGCAAGCGAGCATGTTAGATCCATAATTGAACACCAACTGTGAAGATTTTGGCGTATTGGGGCTAAGCGAAGGACCTGTCCCCGGGCAAAGCCACCGAGTCACGGTAGAGGTTTGGTGGTCTTTGGGGTCGGAATCAGGCAACTGACACACACATAAGCTCTGCTTTATTGCCAGACTGGTAGTCTCTTGCGCTGGTTGAGCCACAATCTCATTATTTGTCATTGCCAATCGCTCGAGAGACATTCTTGAAAGCCCTAGTCTTCAACGGACAGATCACTGCCAGATTGCTGACCCTCGGAAGTCTGAAAGCCATATTGGACAGTTCAAGCTTTCTCTTGTCGACGCTATTGCTAGAACTTCTCCGTAGCCATAATTTCCAAGACAGACCATGTCAGGTCAATGACTGGCTCGGAATTAGTCTGTTCAAGCTCTGCACTCACCCTTCAATTCATTGACGATACGAAGAGATGTAGTCAAATCTTAGAGCGGGACGGCAGCAGCACTGCAGTAGGCTTAGCGGGATCTCCTGTATAAGAGCCCGCTGCTTGTCATAAGTCAGATGGCAGGTCAACAAAGGCCCCCACATATCGCTTGCAGAAATGTCCAGAAAAAGCAAAGATAAGACCCGCCGAATCTTGGGATGACGCACAAAAGAGAGCCGATTTAGGTATTTCCAAGGACAGGTGGGTTTTAGCTGCATAGACGAGGGGTGGCTGCATTGGGCGCAGGTATCAAAAGGGTAATGATCAGCCAGAACTAGATATGCAGACAGAAGCGAGTACCCGAAAGAAGCATCAGCAACCTCTTTGAGATGAACCTGCTAGACCAGCGAGCGCAGAAACATTCCTTTTCATAGTAGCCAGAAGATCGGCATGACCAAGACGCCATCGCAGAGGAAAGCAACGTGTGAGCGGCACAGATCCTCGAAGAGATAGGTAGATCCATTTGAAGAGGATTGATATCGCACCGTTCCGATCCCGCTTCCTTCACGGAGCGATAGGAATAGCTCTGGGGGGAGGATCTTCGAGAGCCTAGATCAACAATGATTGAGGCCTGACGCGATGGGCCTCCCTCTGCTCTTGACAATTGAGGGCTGCTTGCATATGATTCGGCCGAGAGAGCAGTAAGTTCACAGGATCCAAAGATGTAGCTCTAGTTGAACGCCTAGACCCGTCCGCAATTGTCATTGGAGAGGTGGCCGAGTCGTTGATGGTGGTTGAAGAAGCAGGTGAGATGGAATGGAGAAGAATGTACGCATCCTTGGCACACTAATACACCTTGATGTTAGCGTGCCAAGACTGCCATGCCCCTATCTGCTACATCCTCAGCTGGAATGCTGTATTCCTGAGCCTGTCGTAGCCGAGATCATGAGGGATTGCAATATTCGAATCAATCTCGAAGTATGGCGTTGTACTCATAGCAGGTAGCGATCGGGGAGTATATGTAGTTCATCAAGAAACAGAAGAATTCACAAACAGGCTAGAACTACCACATCCCATGATTGCCAACGGTTCCCCCACTCCACCATGTCTCTCACCGAAGTTGCCTAAATGCAGCCCTAACATGGACCAGATCCTCTTCATAATAGCACTCTTCCTCAGCAAGACCAACCCAAACATCAGGCGACCGTCTTCTCAACTCCCCAGCAAGAACCGACATAGACTGCACCACCTTCTTCATCTTCACCACAGGCGTATAATCCCCTCTTCCAGTCCAATTCCACCCATACCCAGATTGGCCCGGATACTGTCCCCCCAGCCCATTTTTCCCCACCTCAAAGCTCACAGCGGTCAGAGCATCCATCGCCGTAGCAGATATTCCCTCAAATACCTGGATCCAGCGCTCGGTCTCCTCGTCGATAGTAGGCCAATACTCATGAGCCGTGGTGCTCCGACCTATGGTCTCCACGCACCAGTGGCATCGATTACATATCTGGACCGTGATGCGCCGTATCAAGTATTGCTTCGCCGACGGTAACTCGGCAAAGAACATCGCCAGCGCATTCGGGCAGTCGAACTTGATGGTGTAGTTCCAAAGGAAGTACGCATCGAACTCGTCACGCAACGCCAACGACGCGCGCCGGATACGCAGCTCAAATCCGTCTTGATATGAGTATAGTGGCATATACCACTGGAGGGCCAAGATATCCCCGTCAGCAATTTCGTCTGGGTCACAGTAAACTCCAGCCTGTTTCAGGCTTGGCTGGAAAAGTATGAATCTCCGACGTAAGAACTCCCCTTCCAAGAGGTACCCCTCGTCGCTTTCCCATGGGTCTTCGATATCGTGAATCACCGTCTGGATTGCGTGTTCGAAATGGGCGTCGAAGACCAGGCCGTAGATCCTGTCTCGGATCTCCTGGGGGAGACAGCCGAGAGCGCCGAGTTGGGCATTCTGCTTGTTTATGCTCATTTTACCAGACTTTGCCATGGTCTCAGACATTCTGTATTAGTACTGCTTTGATGGTGGTGCAGTAGTCGATTGGATTGGTCTAGAGTGATAGGATAGTGCGGGTGAGATGCGGGACAGAGATGTAGTTGTTGACTTGGAGCTGGAAGAGTCTATGATGGAGGTAGAGTATGCTGATGTTGTAAGAGTATGTTTATGTGAGATGTTGAAGTACAGCTGGGTGTTAGTCACAGGAATATATATATAGTCCAGCATTACAAAAAATGCGAATATCCAGAACTGTTCCCTAGTCATAACGCCCAAAAGAGTCATTTCCGAGAAGTAACACGCATATGCTCTGAGCTAGAGGCAAATTGGCTCCACCCTGTCCTTGTGCAGGTTAGAGCCAGCTTGGCAACGGCAATTTGTGGGGATATATATTGCTCGAGCGTTCATAAAAGAAGGCAAAGTAGATTCAAGGCTTCTAGGAGCTGATTCGTCCTCCAAAGGCTTTATAAGGCGTGACCCACTTATCTGTGACCTTAGCTTAGAGGAAAATGCACATTCTGTCTCCTCAACAAACGAAAAGGCAGAACGAGGCGACCTTGACGTGTTGGGAATGGGAAACAGGACAAGAACTCCGGTGTTCAAGATGATGCAAGCTCAAGGTAAATGTTGCCGGAGTCGTGCATGTTTGTACAATCACAGTCGTCTGACGAATGATATGAAGGCCAGGCATCGCTCTTGTTCGCATTGCTTGTAAAAACACTTGTAGCGGAACATTACCAAGACAATGCCCTGGGTAAGTGCAGATCGCAACAAGCTCTCCAGAGACTGCGGCAGTTGTCACAACGAGGGAGTAGTGGCGAGTTGAGTTTGGTGCGACTGAAGGACTAGTGCTTGATGTGGATAACCATGATGAGGTTTCCCGGGATACGAAACGAGATGACCACCACTGCTTCTAGAGTTTGCAGATGAAGTGAGTTCTAGCACAAGCCTTTCAAGACTACCAAGAGAGCAATGGCTGTGACGTCCAATGGGATCTTTTCGGAAAGTGTTCGGTTAAGTTGCGTACATAACTTCCACAGGCCAACTCCTGGGCGGATCAATAGTGATAGTCAATTGACATCCAGGTAAGCTGTCTTCGTAATCGGTTTGTGATGAACCTCCATAGGAGTAGATGTAGCCGATCCAGCGACCAATGTGGAGTCCTCCGCTGCCGTCCAAGTCTATGCACCACTCATCAAACCCAAGAGGTAGATGAAGCCATACCATGAAACCAGGCATTCTTGGTAGCAGCGGCTCACGATATCAGGTCTCCACTAATTCCTATTCCCACGATCGCGAATCAATAGCTGTCAACGCAAGATCTCCGGTAAAAGAATAACTCCAGGAACAGGCCCGCCGCTTGTCCCATTTCGAAGCCCGTAACCGAGAGCATTGGCCAGGATATATGGGCATCTCTGTGGAAACCCTCAAGATGGTATCCTCATGTTGTCTTTGGCTTCGTATGTTGCAGTATTTGTACTCGCTAAGCAACAGGTCGAACGAATATGAAGCGTTTGTGATACGGTCGAGTAGAAGTAGAAGACCGGCGAACACTGAAGAATGAAAGCAGATAGAACGGAGATAGGCTGATCAGAGCGTCATAGGTGGTCACCTATACCCTTGAGACTCCAGGTACCACGTCCGACATACTGTCATAGCTTGGACGAGGAGCAGTGTGATCTTGACCTCTGTACTTCAACGTCAGGATTGAACCATCTGTATGACGTGACAATATGTCATAGCCAGCAGAAACCACTCACAATAGTACTCAGAATATATTGCAGCGTCCCATACATGTCCCGGTAACATGCAATGCTGTCGTATGGCATCCCAGGAGCATTGTCCGCCTGAAACGCCCTAGACCCCGGGGAGGCTAGCCTAAGAGATAAGCTACTGTAGGGTGCCCGATACCCGCTGCACCTCACCGTCATGCCTAGAACCCCGCCATATGTTGATTCCAAGTTTCTCAGCCACACCTCCCTCTACGTGTCATACTGCCTAAACATTTATCTTTTCACCATCTAAACACTGTAAGTAGCACCACTGTCACCAGTACAGTCGAAGCCACAAAATCAAACACAAAGGATAAGAAAATGGCAGATAAAGCGCAAGAAGGAGCGAAAGAAGGGTCAGACGCAGCGGGGTAAGTCCATCTGCAAGTCGAGTCTTCTTTAGAAAGCGCTGTACTTCACAACTCGAAACCCAAGCTCTACTGACGCTCTGACTCCAGTGGCTACCTCTCCTCCGCAGCATCCTACCTTCCCTCCCTACCTGGTACAAGCCAAGTGACCGACGCAGCCAAAGACGCGCCAGGCCAAGCACAAAAGGGCGCTGGTGCCGTAGGGTGAATCTTGCCTCTTTAACCCACTCCTCTTGCAATGTAGCTAATGTGTTTCAACAGCGGAGGACTCAAAGATGTCACATCCCCGATTCCCGTCGTCGGTAGCGTGGTACGTCCTTCCCTCACTGAAACCCCCCTCCACCCATCAACCCGGCCACAGGCAACCACTGACACCAATCAAACAGGTCGAAGGCGTCGGCAACGCCCCCATCGCCCAAAAGATCGGCGGCGCAGAAGAAAAACCCGGCTACCTAGGCCAAGCCTACAACCTCGCCGGCGGCGCCGTGCGCACAGTCTACGACGCAGCCGGCAACGCAATCGGCACCGTAAGCCACAAGACAGGCGAATACCTCCACGGCAGCTCCGCCGAAACAGCCTCCAAGAGCGACGCCCCAGCCAGCGAAGAAGAAGGCGTAGCATCATCGAAAGAGGAAGCCATGAAGAAAGACCAAGAGACCATCAAAAAATCCACAACCGACAAGACGCAAGAAGGTGCCGATAAAGCGCAAGAAGCGGGGGAGAATGCCACATCGAAGACAAAAGAGACGGCAGGGAAATTAGGCGAAACGGCCAGCGATACCTCCGAAAAGATGAAGAGCGGCCACCGCGATATCGAAGATAACATCCAATCCGGCGCCAAAGACGGCATCAACACCCTGCAAGAATCCACCGGAACAAAAGACGCCAGTTCAGGCGCCAGCTCCGGCCTCGAATCCACAGCCAACGCTACAAAAGGTACCGCGCGCGGCGTGGAAGACGGGCTCACGGACACGGGAGGCAAAGTCGCTGGCGGGATCGGGAAGGGGAATATGGAAGGTGCGGGGGATGCGGCCGGGGGGGTGAAAGATGGCGTTGTGGGGACGGCGGGTAGTGTTGGGGAGGGGGCGAAGGGGGTTGCGAGTGGGGGGGCGGAGACGGTGAAGGGGGTGGGGTCGGGGTTGGGGGCTGGGGCGTCGAGTGCGGCGAGTGGGTTGGGGGGGATGACGGGGTTGGGTGGGAAGTGAGGGTGTGGATGTGGATGATTTGTTGGGTGAGGCTTTTGGGTAGATATCGGATCATGAGGTTGGATATGGCTTCTGGATAGTTTTAGCGTTGTTTGCGTTTTGCGGATACCAGAATGAAGACCTTCCTGTGCCTGCTCCGTACGCTGTGTGCAGAGTATATCCGCTTGCTCCATCGTCCCATCCTTTGCGACATCAGACGATGATTGAAGGAATCGGACCAAGCAGTGATGACATCACCGTGCATACACATTTCCCAGCCACATGAAATTTCTCAGGTACTGTTGTAGATTCCCTTCTCGTCAGCTGCACCTACACTGCATCCCCATGTCTCCTCCCACCACCATCTCACACAAAACCCATACCCTCCTCTCCCTCTACCACAGCCTAACCCACCACCTCGTCCCCGGCCCCAACAGCAGCAGCTACTTCGTCCCCTTCCTGCTCCTCCCTGCCGCCCTGCTAATCCCCCCCCACATCCTCAGCCACCGCCAGCTCCGCCTCACAATCCTCCCCCTCATCTACGCATGCCAGATCCACGCCTGGTACACCGTCGGCATCGACGTCATGTCCATCAACCTGAGCTTGTGGAGCTTCGTGCTGCTTGCGTTGCGAGACCCCAGGCGGACGCATAGACGGGTATGGATGAAGCCATCATCGACAGCTGTGAAGGGTGAGGAGGTGGTGGAAGAGGCGTATCCGGTGCAGCTGGGGAGACGGATACCGTGGGTGTTGACGCTGCTGGTGTCGCTTCGGTTGACGGGGTGGAGGATTGCAGACGCCTCTCATGATAAGACGCAGCCGCCGCGTAGGATGAGTCCGAGGGAGTTTCTCAAAACTGCTGTGGCGACGATCACGTGTAGCTATGTCATCTTGGATGCCACATCGTGCTATGTGCGGACGGATCCTTACTTTTTCATGTCAGGAATGAGTGTGGATGCCGCATATCCTGCTCCAACTGCAGGTAAGCCGATGGTTCTTGTTCTGCTGCGATTATTTCCTCCACGACTGCTAAGATCTTCGATCCTTGCGGGACAAATATTCGCAATGGTGACGAGTATGTTCTATCTGCCGACTCTGCCAGCGATTGGCCTGAATGCTGTTGGCTTCCTCCCAGACCAGTGGAGTCCACAGACCTGGCCCGTCTTCTTCGGCGAATTTGCTGCTGTAGGTGAAAGAGGACTCCGAGGACTGTGGGGATCGTGGTGGCATGGGATGAATAGACAGATCACGGCGACTCCAGGCCGCGCCTTGGCCCAAGCTCTTGGATTACCCTCCGAATCCCTTGCAGCATACGCGCTCTTGACAACCTCAGCCTTTTTCTTCTCGGGTGTCATTCATATGGGCTTGATACCGCCGGAGCCAAAATCGACCGCGCTGTCAGCGAACGATATGAGGCTGCGTTTTGCAGTCTTCTTCTGGGCCCAGATTCCTGCGTTTGCGGTCGAAGTGGCGGTATCGAAAGCCATTGCTCGGTTCGTACCCCAGATTCCATCGTTGCGGGCTTCAAAGATGGCCGTTCTGGTTTGGACGGCCGGGTGGCTATGCTTGACACTTCCAGTCCTGACGAGTCCTTTTCGGGAAATTGGATACTGGACATATCACGCGGTGCCTGTCAGCCTGATGAAAGGGCTGGCGGGAGAGGGCTGGCTAATGTGGTGAAACGTCGCTCATTAGATAGACCAATCTTGACCTTTAGATAGACCAAAAGCATCCGTAGTAGTCCAGGTGGTCGTGGAAGAGCCATGGGTGTTGTGGCCGGGTCACTCTCATGAGATTGCATTAGAATGTCCTGTAGCAATGTGCAACATGCAGAGCTCAGCATATGAAGCCAATCTGCCGTGAAAACCTCACGGATCGTCTTTCCGCAGCTTTGGAGCTTTCAGAGTCTCTATCGATGGCCTCGGTTCCTTCTCCTCAACCTCCTTTGTGAACCCCAGCACCTCCCCTATCAAACCCCTGGGCTTCGGCACAGGACATTCATGGGGGTTCTTCCTCTTCAAAACATCCTCGTCCTGCTGATGTTGTTCCAGCTCCAGCAGCTTCTCCTCCACCTCTCCATCCCTTTGTCCCTCGATCACAGCTTGTGGCCGTCTCCGCCGTCTTCTCTTTCCGTCTTCACTGATCTCGAAGTCTCCATCCGCGAACTTGACGCGGGGTGCAGGGCAGGGGAAAATATGTGGCATGCCAACGACGAGGAAGGAGACGAGGAGTGTGGTGCCGAAGAGGGAGGTTGTGAGGCGGGATCGGGGGTGGAGATGGGGTATCATGGTCGTTGGGGATTGAGGGACTTTCTAGTGTTCGAGTGCGTTAATGCGAAGCCACTGCTATCGAGCGGACGTGTGCCTGGAGTGAAGAGATACGAGTATGGGCGCCAATGAAGACTTCTCACCCTGGGTTTGCCTGGGATGCGTGGATGTGCTTCCACATACAGGAGAAGATTGACCGAGGCTGCAAAGTGTGGCGCTATCAAGATCAGACTACGCGCTAGTTCTGGTGGGAGATGTATTGCAAATTCATGGATTTACATTTGTACCCATCAACTGTAAGAAAGGACTGCTACAGCCGCGAGAAACCCATACTTGCCCACCAGCTCTCTGCGTGTTCCACACTACTCGAAATTACAGCTACCACCACAAAAGATCCATAACCTCCCAATCCTATGCCCTGCCTCTCGTCATAGCTGTATATATCACCTTATTGACGTGCAAATTGATCTGGAAAGGAGTCGATGAGAACGTAGCAAAGACTGCCCGTGATTGAACACAACAACAGATCCTGTGCTCAAGCAGCAAGCAGCGAGCAAGGCGTTCTTGCTCGCCCTTTACTGGACGAGGATGAGCGACCTAGATCGGTACAGTACATTCAAAAGCATTCACGCAGAACCTCACTGACACAACCTACAGAGCCATATCAGAGCTTCGAGCCTGCAAGATCATCCCGGAGCCCCAGGTCCGCGAGATTTGCCACAAGGCACGCGAGCTGCTGATCGAAGAAGCAAACGTGGTACAGGTCGACGCCCCAGTGACAATATGTGGTGATATCCACGGCCAGTTCCATGACCTGATGGAGCTGTTCCGAGTCGGCGGCGATGTGCCAGACACAAACTACCTCTTCATGGGCGACTTCGTGGATAGGGGCTTCTATTCGCTAGAGAGCTTCCTTCTACTACTGTGCTTAAAGGTCAGATACCCGGATCGCATAACGTTGATAAGAGGGAACCACGAGAGCAGGCAGATTACGACAGTTTACGGCTTCTACGATGAATGTTTACGGAAATATGGCAGTGCGAACGTGTGGAGATATTGCTGTGAGGTATTCGACTACCTGGCTTTAGGGGCTATAGTTCTGGGTACGAGTTCGACGCTGGAGCCGGGTTTCACGGACGGTGCACAAACGATAGAACCGGTTGATGATGAGGTGGAGATTGAGATTATGAATTCCAGGAACGAAGTCACAGCCCGATTCCCACGGGGTAGGCGACGGATATATGAAACCGATGGTGCAGCTGCTTCGCCAGGGGACCCACCTTCCAAGAATGGGCCTGCCGGAACAGGAGCTTCTGGCAACAGCGGTGGCTCCCAAAACAGTGGTGGAGCGGTGCTGTGTGTACATGGAGGACTGAGCCCATTGATCGATAGCGTGGATAAGATACGGCTGCTGGATCGGAAGCAGGAAGTGCCCCACGAAGGCGCAATGTGCGATCTGTTATGGAGTGACCCTGACGAGATCGACGGCTGGGGCCTTTCACCCCGAGGCGCAGGTTTCCTCTTCGGCTCCGACATCGTCAAGCGCTTCAACCACCTGAACGACCTGTCCCTGATAGCGCGAGCACATCAGCTGGTCATGGAAGGTTTCAAAGAGATGTTCGATTCCAGTATTGTCACAGTCTGGTCAGCGCCGAATTACTGCTATCGATGTGGGAATGTTGCTGCGATACTGGAGCTTGGAGAGGACACGAGCTATGGAGGTACGATATCGAGAAGTAATGGTGATGTGGGAAGGAGGTTAGAGGCACCGCCGTCGAATAGCCAGCCGAGATCAGGGCCAGGAAGGAGGTATAGGGTATTTGAAGCGGCACCACAGGACCCGAGGGGCATGCCGGCGAAGAAGCCTGTGGCTGACTACTTTTTGGTAAGCAATACATCCTCTCCTCTTATTCACGAGTACCCTAACATACGCACAGTAATTATACCCTGAAGCCGGCTGCGCTGTGAATGCTCGTATGCCTCACAACCAGAGTCCAGCGCTATCGTCTTTACATAGAGATACCCAATTGTAAACGCCCAATCTCTGATAATCGTGCGTTGAATTCGTTCACAATGCTGCTGATCGCCCACCTAGGGCCTTTATCCCAATACCAAAGATCCATCCAATCACTTCTCTATTCCATACCTGGCAAGGCAATCGTCCCAGTGATTCCATCAAGGCGTAGTCGGAGCGGGGAAGCAGGTAATAGAACGTTTGTTGGAGGCCTTGTATGAATCTCCGTGACCTCTCCCTTGACATTCAACTCCCTACAGCAGCCGCTACAACACCAAGCAACCATGTGACCCCAACAGCCACATATAGTCCTCCAGAAGACCCAAGATCATGTATGGATCACAGCCCCAACCCCATCCGCCCCCCCAGCCGTCGCACAACTATGATACGCCAAAAGCGCATTCTTCACCGCCGGACAATCAAAAGACAACTGATCCCCAATAGCCATACACACATTCGCCGACGCCAAACCCGCCACAAACGCACTGTTGACCGGAGAACTTGCACGCTTCGCCTTCGTATGAATGACGCCCGAGCCTGCGGGGGACGATTGCTGACTTTTTCCGCCACCGAAGATGCTCGGGTCGGGTGTGCCTTGGTTGTTCATGCAGTCGTTCCACATGTTGTAGGCGATCTGTTCGCAGCCGCCGAAACAGGTCAGGCCGGCGGTTGTGGCGAAGGGGTTTGTGGGGGAGGGAGCGGTGACTTGGGCGAGACAGAGGGAGGAGCAGGTTTGGCCCCATTTGCTGGCGTCGACGGAGCAGGAGGCGCCGGTGTTGGTGTTGGGGCTCTGGCGGGTGTCGAGGGCGCGTTTCTGGGTGCTGGGTCGGTCACAGGAGCCGAATTGGTAGATTGAGTTGCCGTTTGGTAGGATGTTCGCTGGTGTTACGGCGGAGGTGTCGCCGGCTTTCTTGAAGCAGTTTCCTGTGCCGGAATTTGTTGGGTATAGGACGTAGAGAGGGTCTGTGGTGCGAGCGCCGGCGGAGTTGTAGCCCAGCGCACCTCCGATTCCGGCATTGAATATCTGTGTGAAGGCTGCTGTACATTGAGTCTGTGAGGGGACGGAGTTGTTCGGGTCGACCCAGAAGATCGCCGTGCATTGGCCGACTGTCACTTGATAGTGCTTTGACAGATCCTTATTCGGCGAGCAGATCTGCGCGAATGCTGATTGACAGTCGCTTTTGGGGGCTGCTGTCTTGCAGCTGGTGTCATCGGCGCTCCATGTGTAGAGATCTGAGTTGGGGTATGGTGCGGCTGTGGCTGCTTGTGGCAGGGCGTTTGTAAGATGGGTGAGGTAAATGGTAGCGGCCAGCGCTGTTAGTGTTTGTAAAGTGAACATGGTGACCGTACAGACACAATTGTTGGAGACTGGCAATGAATGGAATATAACACAGGGATAATTTTGTACAGGAATTGAGGTTCTTGTGACTTGCTGTGGAGAACGATCTGTACTGTAGGGAGGAAGATCGCGTTATATAGCCAGAGAGGCCATAGTGAAATATGGCAGTGCAATAGGAGACGATGACACGAAACAACGGTACAGGCCGAGTGTGACGATACCCTTCCATGTTTTGACCTACCGTGAAGCTCAGAACAAGGGCGTTGGTTGGTTCCTGCAGACATGATACTTGTAGTGCCACGGGTCATCTACCCACGGCTATGTCCTGGGATGGGACGACTGTGAATTCAGTGTCTCCAGACAGTGGAATGTTTCTCCACATGTTTGAGAGTTGCGGATCGAGTAATCTTCCGCCAGTGAAACACTCCCATAGGCGCGTGTTGCTCATGTCGTACTCGCGACCCATGTGGTGAACAAGAGTATGCACCGCCTCGATGATGACAATTGTATTGTGAGAGAGTCACCGTCGATTCAGGTAGTGGTTTATTGCTTCGACTGCTGTCCTCGGCTGCGCAATTTAAATCAGACCGAGATTGCGGATACACCAAATGAAACCGTTTGCTGACATCTCCAGCTAATGAATGATCTTGGAGACCCTCTTGATAAGCGGGGCCAGTGCTGGTACACAACGATTTGCTCATCGTAGCACCTCCACAGAGGCCTTCGTTCTCGAAGTACATTGTACTGACGGGGACCAGAGTAGCGGTGACATGCCCAGATTGCCATTACTCTGAGGATTCCTTGAGAGGCGGCTGGTCACAAGTGGTATACTCGTGGCTTCCCGCAGGGTCGAACCGTGAGTCTCTTGGAAGCGATAGAGGATCTCCCATGTCCCGTAACGGAGATATTATAGCCGCCGTGTCCGTTGGAACCGTTGGGCTTAGGTTCGGGTCTGGCATCGGTGAAGCTACCATTCCTAACAAGTTGTGGGACAGGCTTGAGACCATAGCTTGGTCGGTGGCCGATGTCTGTACCCAAGGCATAAACGGAGGTGGTGTGGGGGGCGTTGGGAGTCGACCGGTTCACCCATATTCTATCCTAAGTCATGCCACTTTGACAACGTATCTTCCTATACAATCAAACAGGTATCATGGTGTTGCTTCCACTCTGTTACCACGATTTGATCAAGGAGAGCTAGAGATGAAGAGAGAAGAGGAAAAGGGTTGTCATTATGCAGGAAGACCTTGGCGATCTTGGCAGTGTTTACTTACTAACGTGAAGGCTTCAAGCCTAAACGGAATGTTTAAGCCTTACTATGCCATATCCCACACACAGCGTTCTTCCCTGCAGTACTACCCTCAAGGGGACAGTCTTTGATATCCAAGTCACGCAGAAGTCTCTCCCAGCTGCCCAGTTAACTATCCTAATGGTAGGAACATCCTAATAGTACACCTTCCATTTCTGTTCTTGATGCGATGCCATTGGTTTGGTCCCTGGTCTCAGTATATGACGATCAGCATGAGGGATACATCACAGTGAATGATATGATTAGATGAATCCCAATATTACTGCTCTTTGACACTCTATACTTCGTTACAATAGCCTTTTGAACCACGTTTGGCTCGAACACTCTCAAGGATCCACCCATGTGGCCCTTGGATCTAAGTCTAATGCTTCTATTGCTTCTAAATTGCCGTTATGTTGGAAAAGGCCAGACCGTTCACGGTACCATTCAGCGTCAGTATCCTTCCAGGAGACCGTGGAGACCAAGGCGGCATCGCGTCGCCGCTCGGAACAAGCTGGTTTTGCCACGAATTGGTAGCCCACATGAACACACCAATAGCTTCTCTTCCACCTAGGAGATATCAGTATTAGAGCCACACTCTCACCGTACCTGTCAGGCAGAGAAAGCCTCAAGAATTGGTTACTGCGTACCTTCAGTCGCCATACCCGGAGTCTGATTTATCATGATACAATTCTTCCTGATTCGATCGCCTGCTTCCCAGAGTTCGTGAAAGGAAGCCACATCTCTATAAGCAGAAAACCCCTCTTCTTGCAGAGGAAGCGGCACGCTCTTGTCCTGAAAGAACCTCAACAGCACGATAGCAAGCGTGCACGTTCCTTTTCCAGTCAGATTTCAATCACAGCATTCGTACAGCATGAACTGACCAACGGTATACTTCCTAGGTGTAGACCTTGATTTGAGCCCTGGGGTTCCCGGCATCTTTGGGCTGAGGAATTCAAAGTCGTCCTTTTCCCATTGCTTTGTGCGTGGTTTAACTTCGATGTCGTACAGCTTGTCGACGGTAGCAAGGCAGTCTTGTTGTGAAACGCCAAGTGCAGCCCATTTCGGGTCGCCTGTGCAGAAGGTCGGTATAACTTGAGGTGCTGGATTGATGGCCGCTGATGCTATCAGTTGGATCGAAGTCGAGAGAACTGCCAATGCTAAGAACAGGCGAGAATATATGCGGGATATCATTCCTTCTGCCATGTCCCTACGGATACTGACGGTTTCTGATGGACTTTCGCTGACTCTTTGACGGGGAGGTCTCCCGCAATCCAGTAACCAAGAGACACTGCAAAAGATCTGTCCTCGGAGTAGGAAACGTTGCCCACATGATGTAATCATTGCGGATAGAGGGAAAGCAGTTCTCCACCACGTGTGAAACACGATATCGCTGGCGCATCGCCCTGGACCCCACACTACATCCGCAGAAATCATCTCATCCCGCGCATGTCATTGGAAACCCCACAGTGCTATCCGGTTTCCGACCATCATATCAAGATACGCGCTATTTCCGATCCGTCCGTATGTCGCTCACTTCCTCGTGGGCTGATCGGAGGGATCGCATACAAGAAGTCAGCGGCACGACGTAGTGTGGGTTTCGCTTGCCGTCGATGATTCACGATATTCGATCATTTAAAAGTTTGTTGCATAGTGGAGCACACCTTGTCAGGACATCCCAGTACATACTTGGAGGCAGAGTGTACCCCAGTATTTTCAATGTATTAACTAGTAGTAAAGTGATATCAGCATAATGAGAAAGGTCGAGAAGCTTCTCTGGTAACATGGTGGAGACCCACAGTATTGCAACATTTTTCTCCATCGCCACTGATCAATGAATTAAGGTAAGGTGTACTGTAGAATTAATTAGAAGATCGTAGTCTAGATAATCTCAGCAAAAGAATGATCAACCGTCCACACTCACAACCTTCCCATCCCCCAAATCTATAGCCTCTCACGAGATCCATCGCTTCGCAGCTACCACATTGCCCCCAGAGCACTTCGTACCCGCAGCCAGCTTGACCCAGACAACATTCTTAGCCTGTGAGCACATCCCAACCTCAGCTCCATCAGGTGAGCAGATAGATTGTCCGGGAGTAGAGCAAGAGCTTGTCGAAGCGCCTGTTGAAGCAGTGTTCGAGGATGCTCCGGAGCCGGAGACACTGCTTTCAGGGGAAGGAGCTGGAGATGCGACCACTGGAGCTACAGCAGAAGAAGGTGCAGGAGCAGACATCGCGGAAGAAGTTGACGCCCCGGACTGGGATTTGCCAGATGATGCGTTAGGGAGGCTGTCAGGTGCGCCGGAATTCGAAGTTGAGCCTGATCCTGGAGATGCAGAGCCTGAGCCTGAGCCTGAGCTCGAAGAAGCAGAGCCTGAAGAAGCGGGGGCTGAAGAGCCAGAGCCCGAAGAAGCAGAGCCGGAGCCTGAGCCTGAGCCTGAGCCCGAAGGAGAGCCCGAAGAAGTAGAGCCTGAAGCAGAGCTTGCCCCAGATCCAGAAGATCCAGAGCCTGATGCAGAACCAGCACTCGACGAGCCACCAGAAGCACTGCAACTCCCGACAGGCGCCACCCCCTTAAATCCCGAATTGGTCTCAACCGACTGTCCAGGCTCAGGAAACTGCACATCCCCACCCTCAGCCGTCGTGCATCCCGTCCCAATATTCGCCACAAACAACGACGGAAACGACGCTGCCGCACGCTCTGATATCTTCGAACTGAAAAAATCCTCATACTCATTGCGAGGCATATCTCTCTTGCCAGACCCACCTGTAACCTTGACCGATGCGCAGTTCATATACATCTCGCGATTACCGACCTTGTTGAACCACGTCCAAGCCAACGTGTAGGCGCCAGGAGCGACACCGGCCGGGATGCTGTACTTATACGTATCGGGATCGGCGGTGGTGCCTGGACTCGCGCCCTCGGGGAGGTTGCCGGGGGTGTTTCTGGCAGGACAGCCGCCTTCGATGGAGTGGATGACCATCCATTTCGAGCTCTTCGTCGCGGGACTGTCTGTCGTTAGAGCGATCTGACAGGAGCCACCGCCATGGACAGCGGTGCCGTTGAAGGAGAGAATCTGTTGCTGGCCGATGGCCATGTTGGTTACAGGGGCGCCGGTGTTGCTAGTGGCTTTGCAGGGGAAATTGGAGCCGTCGGCTGCTAGGGGTGATTTGTCTGGCGTACCGTATGATGCTGGTGATGACATTATCATGTGGGCATTGCCTGTAGCAAAGAGGGTGACGGCTGTAGCTGCGAGGGCGGACTTGAGGGAAGGCATGTTTCTGGAAGGCGTGATGTTGCTTCTGCTTGGATGGCTGGAGACTGTTGGATTGTTGGATTGAGTATGAATGTGCTTGCGGAAGGTGTGGTGTGTGGTAAGGAAGGAGAGACAGGGACATGCACCGCAGGATATATACATGTAGGATGTGAGAACCCCGAGCAGCTTGCCTTTGATCTAGACAATGGGTATTATGTGTATTACCAGAACAGACAATAGCTTTTGATTACAACAATCATGAGCTAAGAAGGCAATGCAAATTGTTGTGAATAATGGTAAAACTCATAACAAAGATCAGCGCAGACTTCTCGTAACAAAGGCCAACCGTACCATTAGTAACGTGTTTCAGTAAACACATAATTATCATCATGCAAATACTGGTAACCTGCACAAATAGAACAAAGAATAAGCATTACTGAGTTGATTGAGATGATGAAGAAAGGAGATCACTCTAGATGGGACAATAACGACCAAAACATGGGGATGCTCGGGGTGAGGGCAGAGGCAAACACGCGATGGCATAAAGGCTTGACAGAGTAGAGAAACCTATACAGGCTCCGCCGCACATCACCATGTACTGACAAGTATATTTATATATCAAGGCCTTTTCATTCATATATAAGAAAGGGTTCCGGACTTTACACACCCAACATGATGCATAGTAAGCACATACAATCGTTAGTAGTAGCAAAGGAGTTGGGCCAACACAAGAATGAGAACAACACTTACCTCTAACACCCTAGGTTCCTATCTCTGGACTCCGAAGCTCATCCATCTTCACCCACTTACCATCCTCTCTCTCCCGTAATCCCTCGTACCAACCGTTAAGACGCTCTTGGGGGCTCCAAATGCCCGCACCAAGTGTTCAGCAAGTTCGTGACACCATCAAGACTCTACGCCAGCAACACCCAGAAGCAGGCAAGAAGAAGCTCGTTCGACTGCTGAACGACGAGAACAAGTGGGCTGTGACGACAAAGGAGTTCCACCGACATATCCACGCACTAGAGCATGAGGACGCACCGCCAGCTCCTGATGTTCTTCACGAAGCCGTCAGGACGTTGCGGATCCAAAATCCGACGATGGGAAAGAAGAAGTTTACTAATGTGTTGAACACGACACATGGGTGGAGTATCCCAACGAAGGAGGTTCGAGAGTGTCTCGTGACAGTGGACTGTGAGCTCACGGGTGAAGGTTCGGACGTCGTATGGACTGCCTGATCGAAGGATATTTAGTCGATGAGATGGCACTGCGAAACGAGGAGGGCATACGTTCGGATGCATGATGTGTTGAGACTTTCAGGCCGTGGGCGTTGACTTTAGCTTGCGTTGTCTCAGAGCCGAATCGCATGTGCAGCGGACTAGCCTAATATCGTTGATTTGTATTTAGTTCCTCTATGTTGTAGACTGTTGCCGGAATGTGAAGCAATTTATCCAATGCCCGCTTCTCGCCACGTGCTTAGACGCTGTGACGCTGTAGACGCCCTTTGTTCTTTGTGTCACACAATCGGCCGTTCCGGACGATTCGGATAACCTTGAACTGACGACATGTTGATATCCTTAACTGCCAATGTGTGCTCTGTTGTTGATGAATAATGGACGTCTTCCGGCAGCCAGTGGATTGGGCCGAATTTCCACCCACTGTCTGCTTACTAGGGCTCAGCAAGTGACTGCATCATGAGCTGACTGGCCGATTATGCAGTATTATATGTCCTATACAATAGCGAGCACGTGATATATTTATAGATGGGAGAACAGTCCTATGGACGCAAATTGAAAGCCGGCGTTGACCGATCATATTATCCACGACGACCGTTTCTGTCGTAGTGGTAAGGATGCTGGCACATGGTTCCAGTAAGAGCTGTCTCATTCCACACTCTGTTCTTCTGCGCCTTCATGCATTCTTGCTCCATTCAATACTTGGTTCTTGCGTATTGGCATTGAGACCCTAATCCACACGGCGTTGCGAGCGAGCAATTCCCATCGTAACGTCCTGCTGTCCTCTCTCATAAAGCAAAACCTTCTCACTTATGTTACGAGCGCCTTCTCATGGTCAAAGTAAAATCAATTCAGTCCGAGTGATATTCGACAGAAAAACTAGCCGCGGGGGCTCAGACGCTTCCAATTCAGCCCCCAAAACATCTCGCTTGCACCCCCTTAGCTCCATGCGCCTTCGACATGGCTTGATATCATTGGTCTCTCCGGGCGCCATAGGCAATCTCCGTCTGCTCTGATACGCTGGGAGATGTAACCTTTGGCCGTATTGGGACATGGTGCTGCCATCACGTGTCGGGCTATGGGGGGCCGCGGGCCAAAAGTCCATACAGAATGTGCGCTTGAAACATGGCGCAGAGCCTGCGACAGGGTACAGTGAGGCTGAAGGTGTGCGGCGAAGCTGCGCGGATAGGGAGGGACGAGATGCCCTCTTCAGAGGAGCACCGTTGCTGCCTCTCATTGCAGTTACTATAACTTCGTTTCGTCCCAACCTCCATTCGACGCTCATTGAAGCTTGAACCTCTGCCCTCACGATCGTTATAAATACCGAGAGCTCAGCAACCTCACTCTCCGACACCATGGACGACAAAAGTAAGCCCACAGCCTCGTCTCATGCCTGAACCGCCCAAGACTGACTCAATCCTTCAGCATCAGTCCCCCCTTACCAGGCAAACCCAAGCTCCTTGCCCCAAGCCGCACACCAAGCGCCAATGCACACCGCGGACAGCTATACCTCCACGCCCGGCCAGCCAATGGTGCAGCATGAGTAAGACTCTCCAATGACTACGCCATATACCTCTCCAAGCCCATCTATACTCCATGTATTATACCAGCGCTAACTCTGAAACCTCCACCGCAGTATATACCAAGGCCAACCCGCCATCTCGCCCATGCAAACAGGCACCACGAACCAATACCCCAACAGCCCAAACCAATACCCGAACCAACCCCTCGGCTCCCCTCCCCTCGAATCCTACCAGCACCAGCAGCCTCCCCCTCTGATGGACCAGCAAAAGGTAGACTACTACGGCAGCCAGCAGCAAGTCCCCACGCAAACAACCCTCCCACAAACGCAACCCCAACAGTCACAATACCAAACCGCCTACCCCCTCCACAACCTCCACAGCACCGCCGCCCCTGTAGACTGTCCCATCTGCCACCAGCGCGCGATGACGAGGATTGAGTTCCATTCCGGGAATACCACACAGTAAGTCCCTACACCCCCATCATCAATCCTTACTGCAAACCTCATCCGCCTTCTACCCTGTTCGAGGACAAGTATGCTAACAGCACCCCCAGCGCCTGGGCCCTCATCATCTGCTGTCTCACCGGCTGCGGCTGCATACCCTACCTAATCAGCGGTCTCAAAGACGTCGAACACAAATGCGGGAACTGTGGCGTCATGCTCGCGATCTGGCACAAGAGCGGACGCGTGGATGTGCTTGCGCATGCGTGAGGTTGGCTGTCTATCAAGGATGAGCGTCGTAATTGTGGTGGAGTCTTTAGTTCCAGAGTTTTTGTGGGTAGTGCCTTTGCGTTGGGTTTGTTTGGGCTGCGTGGGCTTTGCATAATGAACGATCTCTATATTTCCTGCGCTGGTTAATCGCGCTGAGGGTACTGAGTCTGTCTTTCTGCGCACGATAGTAAAATGGCAGGTTTTGATCTGTAGTCGCTCATCGTTTGGTCCATGCGTGTCTCCGTTGTGGGTGAAGCGCTATGAGACCTTACAGTACTTCGTTTCAACTAAACACTTCATGTTGTAAGCTTCACCTTTGAAGCTCAGTCCACTGGGAAAATATAGCCATGCCAGGCTGCCTGTAGGATTCTTCGCCGCCATCGTTGTGGGCAAGTATACCCGGACGCGCGCGCGTGGAACAGCATCCTGGCTTCCATCCTACCATCCGTTTGATAGAACACCTGGCCTGAATGGTTGCAAGCAAGCTCTCCGCACATGCAGCTAGGGCTCTGCGGCCATGGAGGGCACAGCAGGCCGCAAGAGGATGTCTGCCTTCTCGTGGTATATCACCCTTTCCAAAGTCACTCTTTCCTCTTATTAGCATACTCGTCATTCTCCTTAGATGTAATCCTCGATACACACACCCATGTATATATATATGAATAGCCCTCAGCCTCTCGACAGATAGCGCCCTCCCATCTCCAGGCAATGGTAGTCGTCTTCGGCAACGTCACAAACCACACCACACCATGGATACCCGAACCTAACAGTCGAGGCACCTGGACCCTCCTCTCCAGCTGCATACTAACCATCGCCCTCTGTGCATGGACAGCCCTGCACCTGAACGTCCCAGAACACGGCACCGCAGACCGTCAATGGCTGCGAAAGACGAAATGGCTCGGCCTCGGTCTGGCAGCGCCGGAAGTGGTGGTTTACGTGGCGTGGCGACAGCGACAGGAGGCGAAGAGGCTGTTGCGAGATGTGAGGAAGCAGTTAGGACAGGTGGAGCCGCCTTCTGTGTCCCGTCGCTTGCTGCAGACTTGCCTCAGTTTGTGGAAAAAGGATCTCAGATCTGGTCGTAAGACGGTCTCGACGGCGTCATCGCCAGCGACTGTATCGTCGGCGAGTCGTCAGGTGCTGAAACCGGAGTGGACGCTCGTGCATGCTTTTTATGCCGTTATGGGTGGATTCGCTATGGATTGTAGTGGTGCGAGCGAAGCTTTCCTACCGGGTTCGAGAACGCGCGCTGCGTTGACGGTGGGGGGTTTGCGGTTCCTGCTTGAGCACGAATTAGATCTGCTGCCTGATATTTCCGAGGTAAGAGACATTGCTAAGTTGATTGTGGAGTCCCCATGATACCGCCCTCATGATGCACTGTTGGTTTGTTTGTAATGAGTCCCAAGTCATCATCATGGGAGCGTACCCTTCTTTACACCACCCGCACTTACATCATTGATTTATGAGAACGCTTGGGGAGCGCATCTATTCACGGATCCCGGCTCTACCCATTGGTAATCAAATGTCAATGGACTGCTGACTCGAAATCTGCGCAGGCTCAAATAAGAGACAAAAGCAAAGCGGACGGCTTGAAAAAGTTCCTCATCTGCCTACAGGCAGGCTGGTTCGTGGCATCCTGTATTATGCGTTTGGTCAGTTCTCTACCCATCAGTCTGCTTGAGCTCAACGCCATGGGCCATGCGGCGTGCGCGCTGTGCATATATGCTATGTGGTGGGAAAAACCGCTTGACATCGATGAGCCAACTCTGGTGCAGGGATATAGGGCGGAGATGTTGTTAGCGTATATGTGGATGAGTTCGAAAGTGGGCGCTGAGGGTCTGAAAACTCATGATATGCATGGGTGGCTTCGGGATGAGTTCGATGCTTTTTGGATGTATCAAGATCCGAACTTGAACGATCTGGTTTTCGAGAAGCTGGATGATGAGATCAATGGGACGACGGGCACGGATCGATTGAGAGAGGATCTACCGCCGTTGCAGCCTTCTAAGACCAGTGGTCCTGATCCCGTCATGTATCCACTGGGTTATCGACACTACTCCTCGGCGTCTGCCTTGGCCTTGAGGATCCGCATCGTCAACTGGTTACGCCCAAAAAGAAAGTTCCTTTCGTTCCTTCGGATTAAATTCCCAGCCGGATTGGGCGTCCGCAAAACAGCCATCAACCACGTATCGGAAATGGACATCACACGTTGGAGACTAGCCCACGAAGCTATCCAAAAGTATCACCTCGAAGCCGACGTCTGCGCACGGCACCAAGACCGTTCCGACATATACGACGAGAACTCCAGGGTGAAAGCGCGCATTGGCAACCTCGTGAATTTGATCGGAAGCAGATCCTGGGAGATATGGTTTGGATTTGCTGTAGCTGGCGTTCTGTACGGTGGCCTCCACATGCTCGCATGGAATGCTCCATTCTCCTCCCGACTAGAACTGATACTTTGGCGAATTGCAGCTTCGTCCGTGACATTCGTGCCTTTACTCACAGCGCCTGTCGCTCTCCTCTTCAGCCAGAGACGGCTAGGGCGGGCAAGTACACAGTTGGTGGAGAAGACTAGAGACGAAGTCGTTGAGCTCAAGGGTGGACTTGCAATGTTCTGGTTCAGAAGAGCAACGATGGTGATATTCATACCGTTCTTTGCTCTCGGGCCTTTTCTTTGTTTTTCCTATGTTCTAGGACGAGTGTACCTTGTTATAGAATGTTTCAAGAATGTGGCTCATCTCCCAAAGGAGGTCTTTGAGAATGTATCTTGGTCTGCGTACCTACCCCATATCAATTAGCAGCATTCCATGTATGAATTCAGGCGTATTTGATGGTGGTGTTCTTCTCACGATTAATCAACCCCATAGCCTAGCGACCTGCGTTAGATTCTCAAGGGTAGAGAACTACATTAGCCATAAGCGACGATGTTATTTTCAAGAAATCAGACCGTCTTCTTCCAAACAAACCCTATGATCCAACAAGCCAATTCCAGCTTTAGGATCTGTTGGTATTAGCTATAGTAGCTAGGTGGCTGACGGCAGATGCACACGCCGACTCTGATCAACGGTTGAGGCTATACATCGCTCACTGGGGAGGAATGTTTTCGGATTGAATTCAGGGTGAATCTTCCGATAGCGACCTCACGGGTCTCCCCACGTCAAGAGCTTCTCTTCCATCCCCTTGATCTGCAGCGCCAGAGCCCGGGAGTAGAACCGACAGAGCGCAAGATTCCCTCCCATATACCAGAACCCCTCCTTCCCACTCCGCCGCCACACTCCTCTCGTCTCACCCTCTGCATCGAAGCCCCAAACCTCACCCGCCTCCTTCGCCACCTCCTCGCCAAAGATCTCCCCAGCCGTTTCCTGCATATTGCCATAACCAGTCGCAAAGATGATCTCGTCTGCTGGAATCTCATCTCCGTCCGCGAGAGCGATGGAATGTGCGTTGATTCTGGTGATCGAAGTTGCTTTCAATTTGATAGCGCCAGAGGCGAGGAGCGCGGAGCAGCCGGTGTCGATGTAGTATCCTCCGCCTCGCGAGAGATATTTGGTCCATAGCCCGGCGCCGTCGGGACCACTGTCTAGTGAGAAACCGACAGACTGTAGGCCGGCTAGCATCTCGTGATCGCGCTTGGTGCACTCATTCGTGGCGTCCATTTGAAAACGCTTCAGAACAGGCGAGGGGAAAGAATGACCGATGACATCGGCGTCATCCACGGGTGGCTGTGAAGGACGTTAGCACTGGTAATGGACTGGGTGCCTGTTGGTGAGGAAGTGGAAGCTCTGAAAGGCAACAGTGGCAAACGGCATTGGAACCTGAGGTACGTACACCACCTTCGCAATACAAACCTGTCATTGTCACGTCCATGAGTGTCTGACATCCTACTACGTGCGTACTGCTGCGTTGGATCATGGTGACATTGTAACCGTGCTCGTAGTAGTCTTGTGCAATATCGTGGGCGGAATTAGAGCTGCCTACCACTACAGCATTCTTACCTTTACCACTCGCATCAGGTGGAACGCCCTGGAATTTGGAAGAGTGGATGAGTCGATCGCCTTGGAAGGTGTCGGTTCCAGGAATGAGCGGTATCAAGGGCTTGCCACTGGCACCTGTGGCAAGGACTACGTGGCGTGGATGAAGGGTATCTACCGAGGGCAGAGTTCAGTCAGTCAACAGTCGCGCAAATGCGGGCTTAGGGAACGATGTGCATACAGCTCGTCTTCGTTCCATTCAGCTCCCGTTCGAGTTTTACAGTCCATGTTTTGGTCGCATCGTTCCATTCAGAGCGCTTTATTGTGGTGCTGGTCCAGATATTGAGCTCAAGGATCTTTGCATACGACTCAAACCAATCACCAAGCTTGTCTTTTGGCGTGAAGATCTACTGAGTATTAGAAGTTGATAGACTATCTCTATCGGTACTATCCATGCAAGACATACAGGCCAGTGTGGCGGAAAGTCGAGATACGGCATGTGATCGTACCTATTTCTATCAAATTTCGTTCTTGCAGCTCTCTCTCGAGCATTGTAACTCACCAAACAGAGTCGTGAAGTACTAGATGGTGGTAACGACTTCGCCAATTGTCTCCGATACTGGATATGCGGTCAATAACGAGAGCCTGAACACCCAGCTGCTTCAATCGAGCAGCCACTGTCAGACCACTCTGTCCGCACCCTTTATTAATCCTGTCAGTGTTCGTGCTGTCATCTACGAGCAAAATCAAACGCACCGACGATCAAGACTGCCGGCTCTTCATCTTTGAGATTCTCTTCCCTGACTCTCTTGTCCTTCCAATTGTTGCGTCCTGCATAGGAGGCATGACCTGTACCTGTAGGCCTTCGAGTATAGTTCAATTCCTCATGACCTGCAAGTTCAATCAAGAAGGTGAATAGCGTATAGCACTTCCAGCTGCCATTCTCATCCGGTAGCAGTCTCACCAAACCTCTGCCCTTCCCAACATCGGTCTCCACCACGATAAACGACTGTACGCACTTGATGCTTCCAGGAAAGTCTAGAGAAGCAATAGCTGGCTTTCGAAAATCGCTTAAGGTATCAATGCTGACGGATCGAACGCGCCATCTATTAGATGACTCTGCGAGGAACGAGGTGACCTTCTCAGGTCCGTTAAAGGTGCGAAAACCCCATGACAAACAGAGGAGATCTCTCCAATATGATTCTTTGAGGAAAAGTCCAGAGACGTTTGTTTTACCATCTCGGATCCGGTTTGTGAACGATGCCGTCCATTCTGCAGCAATCTTCTCTGGATTCAGAGGCAAAGTCGACTCGGTGACTGGTTCTGGGAAGGAGATATGAGGCAGTTGATGCGAGCCAGGCATCACCCGGTTCGATGGTGGAATACCCAAGGTCGCCATGTTGTGTAAGATGGTATTTCGAGGGCTTTGGGGTCGTGAGATAGGTTGTCGACCACTGTAGAAACTCTGTGATACGTCGTGATTGGTAGACTGTAGGCAGAGCCATGGAGCCGTCCACGCCGTCCAAGCCGAACCAATGGGCCAGTAGCGAGCTTCCTGCTATGTCGTAAGCAGCTACTCATCGTCATGCAGCTAGTATGCTCCCGTACGCCCATATGATGGGATGCTGTGGCACTTCGCTACCCCGCATCAAACTCTTGGGACAAAATCCACAAGTGTACGAGATCAACACAGCTGTGGACGAGTCGTATGTACAAAAGCATAGATCTCAGCTGGGCGGTACCGCGACCACCCAATTCCATTTCGATTCTGCTGGTCCTTTCCTAGCATATTGACCTCAACCTTCGGTAACCATCGTTCCATCGACGACTTGCACTGACTTTGGTGCGGCGCATGTCTTTCTGGTTGCGTTCGATCTCCTCCCCCACTTAGATAATGTGCCACCAACCGAATCCTACAATCGAATCCTACGCTAGGATCAGCTGAGCATGAGGCGGAGTACACCCAGCTCGAAAATCCCCTCCTGCGTTCAATGAATAAACAGAAGTGATCCCACGGCTGTAGCATATCACTGTGTAAAAGCACCGTTGAATGATCTTCACAGCGTTCTTGGTGAGTCGCTTCGGTACCATAGACTCCCTGCCTTCAAGTCCGGGTGAGCTTTCTCAATTTGACGTGTTCTTTGACTGGAATATGCAGTCGTACATGTTTCATCCTTGCAGCAGTAGCTGGCAGCCGTACACTACGTGTTTGCGAATATGCGTGCCTTGAGTTGAAAGAAAGCCGTCCAGCCAACCTCGACACTTCTATTTGCATAGCAAGTTCTTCGTGGATAGGTTACCCAGTGACCAAGGAGCAACACAAAAGCCATGATTCGCCTTGCGTTCTCAGCTTGTTCTTGTACCACCTTACGTACTTACTGTGCCTCATGTGGTAGCGTCAGCCCTCCATCTCATGCTGATTGCCTACGTTTCATTCGATACTCCCCTTATCTTTCTCATGCCTGATGCGCAGCCTTGCGCTGTGTCTGGGGTGACCAGATGTCATTGGACACCGACTTTGGTACCGTCCAGGATGTGATACAGTAAGCGGCGTGCTGCATGAGGCATAGCTGAGGGTGGTGTCCTGATGGAGAACGAGTTTGTGAACACAATAGTTTACCATGGGGTAAGCCGAATCTACAGAAGACGCTGCCTCTTTCCTGAATCGCTCTCCCAAGCACTAGGATCCTACATCCTAAATCCTCCTCTGTCTCTCCAAGTCTGAGATTTTGCTGAGCTATTGTGTGGGCTCAGTGAAAGTAGAGCCAAGAAGGTGGCCATTGACAGCGATGCCCAACTTGGCTAACCCAAATAACGCTCCACCACCTGCACCAGGCGAAGGCAACAGACAGCCTGGTATCGTAGCCACCACGATCATAGTCACGGTGCTGGCGGACATCTTCGTCGTTCTCCGATTGATAGTGAGGAAATGGGTGACCAAAAGCATCGGTTGGGACGATTGGACCATCATCGCAGCCGCAGTAGGCAGGAGCTGACATCCTCTTCTCATCTCAAGCTAAAACGGTATCTGAACAGCTAGGTATCACCAGCAATTGCGCTCTAGTGATTGTTGAAGTTCACTACGGCTTTGGACGACACAAAACCGACCTCACACAACAGCAATATTCCGACTTCACCAGATACTCCTACGGAGAATGGATCCAGACATTTGCGACCCTCATGTTCACAAAGGTCTCCATCTGTCTATTCCTCCTACGAATAGTGATCAACAAGCCATTCATTCGGTCCCTGCAACTTCTGATAGGAGCACTCGTTCTGAGCAATATCGTCTTGACCCTCATGTGGATTCTTCAATGCCGGCCCGTCTGGCTCTCATGGGTCAAACCTGAAACGCCTGGATCCTGTTTCACACAGCTTACGCTTCGAAGGATCATTCTTGCTCAAGCAAGTAAGTCTATGATAACCTGCAGCAGCCCAGTACTCATCAGACTAGTCATTTCCATCGTGTCCGATTTCATCCTAGCAACGTATCCTATCTTCATCCTCCGTAGACTCCAGATGGCGCTCCGAGTAAAGATAGGCTTGTGCATCCTGATGGGGCTCGGAATTATGTTAGTATATTCACTGCAGAAATTATCTAGTACTGACCTGCTGGCTCCTAGTACCGGGGTTTTCTGTATCATTCGAACCATAGGCAATTGGCAGAATGTCAACGACGACTCTACTTGTCAGTGATGCCCTTGTTAAGACTTGACAAACAACAGCTGATGCATACGGCAGGGAACAGTGTCCCCAACTGGTACTGGCGATCGTAAGTTCTTCCCAGATACTCGAGCCTCATTTCGCTGACGATCCGCAGATGGGAAGTCTGCGTCGGTATCATAGCCGCTTGCATACCCACCCTGCGCCCCGGCTACAAAAGCATCAAGACCCGCATCGCAAGCTACAGCCGTGCACGGTCCAGCGCTACATCCCAGAAACCTAGCGAGCCCAGCCACATGGAGAATGCCAAGGTGCTGCCGTTAGCTGCCTTTCGACCTGACCGCAACGAGACCAGCGTTGTCTGCACAAGGGCTTCGTCAGAGGAGCGGTTTCAACTTCCGCTGCAGGGTTATGGCATCATGAGGACCACGAGAGTCGACATGGAGAGCCAGAGGAGTATTAGTGATGGTCTTCCGGAGCCGGTTCTGAACAGCAGCCGGACTGCTCTGAAGGGAGCAATGGGGACGCTGATCTAACCATGTGCTGGGCAGCCTCGGAGATAGATGTTGAATCGTGTAGATTGTACGGTGACAATACAGAAGCGGGAAGAACCGATAGGTCGCCGTGAGTGTATGCGACTGCGAATGTTGGCTTTGCAATTCTAGCCACTGACGAGGCAATCGAATGATTGCCTGTGTAGATTGCCTCGCTCTGTATCTTGTAACACAAGAAGGGGAAGAAGCAATAGATGTCCGTGAGGGTATGCAACTGCGAATATTGGCTTTGCAATGATAGCCACTGGCGAGGCAATCGAATGAAGGCCTGTGTAGATTGTGTATGGTGGCCTCACTCACCCAAATCGCCGATCAGCAGGCTGCCTCCATACTAAGAGAGGCGCAGTGAGGCGGGTGTAGCACTACTGTATGACCTGGATACGGCAGGATGCTGTGTATGTGGTATTCCGCTGCCAGTGACGTCGAAGTGGCATGCTCGCTGGTTGCACAAGGTTCCAGGTTCAGGTTCAGCTCGGGTAGCACAGTCGGATTCCATCACCTATTCACAATTCAAGTGACCACGTTCCCTCACCATTCCCCAAACTTCATCCCCACCATCTCAGTACTTAATCTTCCCCATCCACTAACCAGCACCCACCTCTCCCTACCCTTCTCCCATCCCAGATTCACCCAACCACAATGCCACTCACCACCATTGCCCCCACCAGCCGGCTTGCCGAAAAAGTCTGCATCGTGACTGGCTCCTCCTCCGGCGTTGGCCAAGCCATGGCCATCGCATTCGCCAACGCTGGCGCAAAGCTTGTTGTATGTGCGGACTTGCGTCCCACGACCGCCAAAGGCGACGGGACGCCCACACATGAGATGATATGTCGGGAATTTGGCGAGGGGAAAGCCGTGTACAAGAAGACTGATGCCACGGTGGGGAGCGAAGTGGAGGCCTTGGTGGCAGAGGCTGTTAGATTAGGAGGGAGATTAGACGTGTAAGTCTTTTGATCTGCTCATCTGTTCGGATGAGCGTGTGACATTATATACGTGAAGAGTGAGTAGGAAACGGGGTGAATTGCTGACGGATATAGGATGGCGAACAATGCCGGAATAGGAGGGACAGAGACGGCAGGGAAGATCCACGAGATGACAGAGGAGACGTGGGACACCACTATGTAAGTTCCCTCGAGTTACCTTCTGATCGGTACGGTCATGTCCAGCCGTGTCGTCCTGGGCACTTATGGCTGATGTGAATGTGTCCGAGACAGGAAGATCAATAATCGCACCGCTTTCCTAGGATGTAAGTACGCATGTATCCAGTTTCTGGGTCAAGAACTCCATTCGAGTGGCCATCGCGGTTGGATCATCAATACTGCCAGTATGCTCGGTCTGGTTGGCCTGAAACCGCAAGCTGGTCAGTGTTCCTTTGACCAGCCCCCATATACAGCACAGATTTTGATAGTGTCCTTAGGTGCATACTGTGCTTCGAAGGGCGCTGTGGTCCTTCTCACGAAGCAAGTAGCCATCGAGTATGCGAAAGACAAGATCCATTGCAACGCCTTGTGCCCTGGCTGTCAGTACTTCCCTTCATCTTATCTTTAATGGCGTTGCTCCTCTCCGCTCTAATGGTATGTGCATCACTCATGTATGGGAGCAGATCTCCGCACACCCATGACGCAGCCCATCTACGACGACCCGAAGCTTCGCGCTGAAACCGAAGATATGACCCCTTGGGGAGCGTGGGGTATGCCACAGGATGTGGCACAGTGTGCTGTATTTTTGGCAAGCGAGGATGCGGCATATGTAACGGGCGTGCCGTTGGTGATCGATGGAGGTTACACGGCAGCTTAGGAGCGCCTTCAAGCGTGGCATTACAAGCAATGTGCATTGAATCTGTTCGATTGTGCATCATAACACGAAAGTTCTAAAGACCTTGGATTCGATAATGGTCGTCCATGACGCCGATTGAATGAGACAGTGATTACCAGTCGAGATCATTGAGGCGTGCGAATAGACCTCTGCTCTGCAGTGCTTGAGTGGTAAGCTGCCATTGATCTTGGCTATCCCCACTTGGTGGTCTCCATGGCCTCGACACCAGCGATATTAGGATATTCTGGGGAAGTCACATTCACCATGCTTAAGGAAATAAATCGACCAAACCAAGTAATGCGGCCAGTAATCGCATAATGAAACCAGCTTACAGCGATATCTAACTCATAGTCATGTTCTCCCCAAGCGGTCTGAAGCCATGACACGGCCCTGTCCAGGGGTAAGGCTGATTCTGAAAGGTCTCTATCTTGCATATCCCAGGAAGTACTCGATGTCGAGATTTTGGAAGCCTTGCATGCAATAGAATTCCAGGACTGGCCCGGTAAAATGCTACCGATAATTGATAGGTTCCATTTGTAGCCTGCAAGGTGGTTCTCTTTCGTACATCCATGAGCCCGCAATGAGTGGCAGGAGAGGCTTGTGGAATTGGCTGGGAAAGTGGCAAGCTGATCCTCCTTCTGATCAGTCCTGGAAGTCTTCCCCTTCGTCGCTTCATCCATGACCAGATTCTCCCCACTCCAAGGCGTAGAATCAGGGATTGATCAGGATGACTGAGCTGCAAATATCAAATTCCAATTGCAGCCGATAGAGTATTTAATGCCAAGCGATTCAGGGCTGATGCTGATCTCCGCAGGGAAGGGATGGAAATCCCCTTCTCCGTTCTCCCTTTCCCCATGACAGAAGGTGACTTATAACCGTGGCGGTGGTAGGGGACACATCTGCCACCGCATGGCTGATGAGTGGTGGAGATCCTTGCCGTCCACCGCGCGATTTATTCAAGGACAACCATAAGACCAAACTTAGTCAGGCACCACAATTGAAGTGGCCAGTGGCGCGTATGAAAAGCTTCAGGGCCGTGTCCCTGCGTGAAGAAAACAATGTCTAGACCGAGCCATCCCCACCCGTCTCGACCGCCGGCAGTTAAGCTCAGAAGTCGAGAACGGCATCTTCCGTTGGCCCGAAATGGACTATCGATATCCTAATCGGTTGCGGGGTCGGGTATTGTACATTGAGGAGTTGGGGTGGAGGAAGCCAGTATATGACCAGGGACTCTGCCAGAGCGCGGTCACCTACGCAATGGTATGACCGTCTAGAGCTGCTCGCTTTTTCCGTCCGAGTCTGAGAACCCGACCTTGAGCGGACAAAACAATCATGCTTCAAGTCTATCTCGATCCGTGTACCATCAATTGCCGCAAGGTGCTGGCGGGCCTGGAATTGATTGGTACAAAATACGAGACCAATTTCATCGACTTCTTCGCCGGCGCTCAGAAAAGCGACGAATTCAAAAAGATCAACCCAAACGCCACGGTTCCTGCTGCCCGCGATGATGACTTAGTACTCACAGAGTCGAATGCAATTCTGCAATATGCGGCAGATCTGAAGGGCAACGACGCATATCCCAAAGACTTAAAGAAACGCGCCGACATCAATCGCTGGCTGCTCTGGGAGGCCTCGGCTTGGTTCCCCAGCTGCTATGTGTATCTTGTGGAATACGTTGTGAAACCGTTGCTAAAGACTGAGCCCGATCAGGCGGTGATTGATGCCCAAGCACCAAGATGGCACCAACTTGCCACTGTCCTCGACGACCGGCTGTCCAAATCCAAGTGGGTAACAGGCGACGATGTCTCCATCGCAGATATTGCAATCGCAGCGCCAATGCACCTTCATGCAGCACAACGTCTGCCGCTTGAGCAAACCCCACATCTCAAACGCTGGATCGCCGACATTGAAGCATTGCCTTGTTGGCAGCAAACTCAGGGTGCGGTTGACAAGGCTCTGATACCAGAGCCTGATGCAAACGGCACCAAATCTGAAACAGCTACGAACGGTACCAATGGCACCAATGGCGCTACTGAACACAAAGATGTTCGAGCGAACTTCAATTATACCAAAGACGTCCAGCAGCCCACCGAACTGTATTTCTACGAGTCGGACAAAGCAAAGGGCATCCACGAGCCTGGCGACGATCCGCATGAGATGCCGGTGCATGATGGCTGGCATCGCGCCGATTCGTTCTCGGTGGACAAGGAGGGATTTTCTCTTCATAACTTCAAGACCGCTTACGACCAGTGGGATGATGATACAGCCGTGGCAAAAACTTTCTATCCTGAGATTGTCGAGTTTCTGAAGAAGACACAAGGGGCAAAGCGCGTCCTCGTCTTTGATCATACGATCCGTTCGAAAACCAACATCTCGAAGAAACTGACACAGGAGAGCGGCACATCGCAGCGGGCGCCGGTGACACTCGTCCACTGCGACTACACAGCCGAATCAGGTCCGCTACGGGTGCAGCAGCTGATGGGTGATGAAGCGAAAGACTTGTTGTCGCGGCGGGTAGCCTTCTTCAACGTATGGAAGCCCATACGGCGCGATGTCGAAGAGCATCCGTTAGCCATGTGCGACGTCACCTCCTCGCCGCCTGACGATTTCTTCAAGCTCTACCTCCGCTATCGTGATCGCAATGGCGAGAATTATGTCATGCGGCATTCTCCGTCCCACAAGTGGTGGTATTTTCCGAAGATGACTCCTGAGCAGGTCGTCGTATTGAAGACTTTTGACTCCGAAACCGATGGCCGGGCCCGATTCGTGGGTCACTCCGCCTTCAATGATCCGACATCTCCAGCGGACGCGCCGACCCGTGAGAGCGTAGAGATTCGCACCATGGTCTTCTACTGAGCGGTAAGGATGGTAAGGATGGCATGAAGGCATTTTTGAACGTTTCATAGCACTTGTACCCATATCGCAGTGTTGTGGATTCATTCTCAGCAGCTGTGTGACCGCAGCACATTTGTGATTGACTCTGACATTTCTATGTGAGGAGTACCGGATGTGACACATATTTGATCGACGTTGTATGCTGAAGAAGATATGTGCGCGCCAAGGAAGCGCTAGTCCCAAACTGGCCTACAACTTCTAATTTAAACAGCTCCAACCCTTTAGGGATCCTGCCCAAACGTCCCTTGTTATGACAATGCTATTGACGAAGACGCCCCTGAGGTATCGTAGCACTGGAGTGCCAACGAACTGGTCGCCACAGCAGAACTTTTACAATTCATGATCTCACTTGACAATCTCCCTTACGACTCGTCAAGAACCATATACAAAGAGATCAAGTCGTCAGTAACCCAAGCCAAAGCCCAAAACCCTTCCGTACGACTGACAAGGTTCAGATCCCCCCACGTTAGAGGGTACCATGCAACCCACACCGATTGATTGCTTAAATCGTGTAATGACATGAAATAGAAACAACGGCTTTCAATGCAAGACTGTCTATTTATCTTTCGCCGACCTCAGGTACATACATCTTCTTGATTCGTCCGCAGAGCCATCAAGCGTTCAAGCTTCACTATAAATAAAGCGACTCCCATATCTGCACATCTCTGTACAGGTGGTTACCCAAGAACGAAGCAAGCCTAGTGGACACTCATAAAAAGAGTCAGCGTGTGTCTATCGCCAACTCCAGTCTGGCTACCCCCCACTCCACCCCTCACACAGATCCCATTCAACGCCACCCCTATCATCCACAACGAATACCAGGTAGTATAGTCCACCCCCCCATTCGGAGGCGCCCAGAGAGTCATATTACATCGTCCATCGGCTACCAACCCAACGCGTCAGCATGACAATTGAACAGGTAACAATACGAAAGACCACCCACAAGATAGCAGCGTTTGCCTTGCACCCGACGAACCCGGCGCTTCAATTGCTAGCCGGTTGGTGGACGCCGGCATCGTGTCGAGAATCTCCTGGCACGATGCCCTCAGATCGCTCGAGAGCGGTGGACCAGCCGCACAGCGGACCTCAGGGCGGTAGTTGTTTATGGAAGCGCTGACACGGTTATCACCACCTGCCCACCAATCAGTCCCCCAAAACCCCCATCCAAAAAAAACCCTCTGAAATTCCAATCCTCAAATCCCCAAAGAAAGAAAAACTCACCCATATTCCTCACCACCCCACCCATCCCCGGCCGCCCTGGCCTCAAACAATCATCCACAACATACAACAGCCCAAACGCGAGCCGCTGCGTCCTGAGCCTCCCCACAATAAACGGCGGTATCCTCACATCGATCACACACCGTCCATCCCCTACACCACTCCCCACCCCATCAGCCCCCCCTCTCTCTTCCCACGACTCACGAAAAAAGGAAATCAAGAACTCACGACTAATATACCCCCTCGGCAAACTGACATCCACACCCCCCCAAGCCCCACCCCCGGGAAGCCTCACCGCATACGTCCGTTCAGTCCGATCGGTAGCATCGATCTGCAACAGCGCGTCCGCGCAGCTTTCGGGCGAGATGCCACCGGGGTAGTGTGCGGCCACGCAGATGTGTTGGAAGGGGATACCCAGGTTCGTTGTATTCGCCACATCTAGGTTAGGCAGGAGGAGGGAGGAGCTGTTGATGGTGAGTGCATTGACTGCAATGGTGGCGGTGCTTAGAAGGGCAATGGTGTGGGAAATAAGCATCTTGATTTGCCTGTTATGCTCTCGAATGCAGAAGGTGAGGTTGTGAATGGTAGAGATAGGTATAGATAGATATGGAAATACAATCCGCATCGGCAACGCAATGTTAGTCCGGCATGTACCCAGATAAGCGACATACAGCAGTGAGTGTGATCGATATTGAAGCGCAGCGGTACGCACAGTCCCGAAATGCGTTCTCTCGAAAACCTATATGCGAATACCCTCCATAAGCGCCATCCGACGTCACTCACATCACAATTGATGCACAGATGGAATGGGATGGAAAGCACATATAATCAACTGCACAGAAATAGGAACACTCAAGTGACAAATATAGTTGTATTTAATATGGCTAAAGAAGACGCAGCGTAATTCCTATCAACAACAGCGCAGCCACTCCACGAAACCTTTCAGCAAGAATGAGATCAAAAGCAACAACCATATCCAACTTGATTTACCATTTCCTTCATTCCCAAAATTCCTTCCATTACCATACCATCTTTGATTGTTCAAATCGCGGTCGTGTTGGTGCTTCGGCATCGGCCTATGGTGAAAGGTAAGCCACATCTCCAGCGCCGACTGTTTGATGTTGCGGGTATGTCGAGTCAGAGGCGAGCAGGCTTTGTGGCGATCTCCGGCCTTGTAGTTGACACAGCTGGGTTTTGGGAGCTGCGGTGGTGGCGTTTGGGTGCTGGACTTAGATGTTGGAAGACTGTTGGCGGCGCTGAGGAGGATGGAGGTGGGTTGTCGGAGCTCCTGAGATGTTTCAAGGGTGCTGGAGCTGGGGTTTGAGGAGGGTTCAGGTTACCCTTGGGTGCTGGACCTGGTGTTGAGAGGGTTTCGTCGGCGCTGAGGATGATGATGGAGGTTGGTTGTCGGAGCTCCTGAGTCGGCGTGGAGGTGCTGGGACTGGCGACTGGGAGCTGCTGTGCTTCCCCTTTGGTGTTGGATGTAGGCATCGAGAGGGTTTAGTCGGCGCTGATGATGATAGAGGTGGGTATTTGGAGCTCCTCAGCTTTATTGGAGAGACAAAGCCGGCTTTCAATAGCTGGCGTGCTGACCTTTGGGGGCGGGGAGTGAGAGGTTGGTGGGGGCGGAGAGGAGGATGATGATTTCGGTATTTGGAGCTCCTCAGCTTTATTGGAGAGACATGGCCGGCTTTAAATAGCTGGCGTACAAGTGTCTAGTCGGCGCTGATGATGATGATGATCTCGGTATTTGTAGCTCCTCAGCTTTCGTGAAGACGACACAGCCGGCTTTCAATAGCTAGCTGACCTCTGGGTGCTGGAATGGTGATGTGAGAGGGCCGGCGGTGATGATGAGGATGATGGAGGTGGTATTTGGAGCTCCTCAGCTTTATTGGAGAGACACAACCGGCTTTCAATAGCTGGCGTGCGAGGGTCTAGTCGGCGCTGATGGTGATGGTGATCTCGGTATTTGTAGCTCCTCAGCTTTCGTGAAGACGACACAGCCGGCTTTCAATAGCTGGCTGACCTCTGGGTACTGGAATGGTGATGTAAGAGAGGGCCAGCGGTGATGATGAGGATGATGGAGTGGTATTTGGAGCTCCTCAGCTTTCTTCAAGACGACGGACCAAAGAGAGTTCAGGCTGCATTGCCAGGAGCCGTCTCGTCCGGCGAGACGGATCTCCCCTGCGAAACACCCCGATCGACACGTCGCTGCGAGTGCAGTTTCCGGACCAGCCGGGTCTGTTGCATGGCAACGGTATTGACCGGGACGACTCTCTGTGCCGCACTCGTCGCATCCTGTGGTTTGCAGTAGCGGTGGACGTTCATGAAGGCTTGTATGGTCCTGGAGTCCATGAAGCCGGCGAGAGCGTGGTTGACGATCTCGAGACCCACTCTTGCAAAGGCATAGTGGGCGCTGTGACCGGGCACCCACGTATCCTTGTGCTGAATGGGGATGCCGAGCATCACGGCCCATGCGTTCATGATGGTGTAGAGACCGCAGGTGTTGGTGCCGCCTTGCTGTTGAGGGACGCTGTGGAAACCGCTGTTGCGGTATTGTAGTGGTGTATTGACGGCCGGGTTGGGCCATTGGCCTCTCTCGATCAAGTTGCGAGCTCGTCGGAGTATATGTTGGCAGTTTGGCCCGGCACCGTCGCCTGCGCTGTCGTAGATGCGTAGTTGGACTTCGTTTGGCTCTCCGACCATCTCTGCTACGGCAAGTAGCAGGTGGCCAACCTCTTCGGAGTCCTTGTTCGTGGGCGCGGCCGAGGTCTGTCCGGCGAATGTATCCTTCTCGGCGGCGAACAGAATTGGCATGAGGAACCGCTTGTTGCTTCCAGCCACTGGCTCTGGCTGTGCGGTGTAGAAATAGGTGTCAGGTGGGTAGAAAAGATCCATCCCAGCATATGCGTCTCGGGCTGACCTGGGGTTGCCAGACCTCAGGCCTTCCCACAATGAGCCGATGGCGACCCAGACATCGTCGAGGGTCATGTTTGCCGTATCGACTATCTGGAGACTGGTGGGATTGGTGCCGTTGTCGAGACCCTCTTTGAGTGATCGTCTCACATCTTCAAGTCAGTCGTGCAGGATTGTATCCCAAGGAACGGTCGATGTTGCGTCGTCTCGTTTTCTCTTGGTGCCGTTGCCGACTTTCTGCTCTGGTAAGTATCCGTTCATGGCCTGCCATGAACCGAACCAGAGCAGAGCAGTGTCCTCGATGCTGACGACTGCGAAGTCAGGCAACGGCCCAGCAACGATCTGTGGGCTCACTGCGGTCCCGTTGATCGCAAGGTATTTGAGAGATTGGTTCACAACGAAGTAACCAACTTCACCGCTGTGGGTGTTGCGAAGGCGGCGGAGGTCGAAGGTCTTGTCGACATTGTAGGAATTGGTGGCATCTCCATTGCTCAGGTCGTTCCTATTCATGTCAATAAAAGCAAAAACTCTCAAGGTTTGACAATACTCACAATTCGATGCTCACGAAATCATCATCGATCCCGTGATACACGGGCTCGACTTCTCCTTGACCTGTACGCATGTATGCGTAATATCCGCCACAACGTCCGTCATCTGGAAGGGCATTGTGTTGGAGAATCTCGGTCCGGCCGAGCGTGCGGGTGTCGTGAGCATCTTCCCACAGACGACGGACATTGCCATGGACATGTTTGTCCACGAGGCCGTGAAGCTCCTCGTGGCGATCGCCAAAACCAAGCACGAAAGGAGAAGGGAGGCGGCAAGCTGGAAGGTAAGTCCGTCTGAACCCCTTTGGGAGTTCTTCACTGATCCATCCGTCGTCGTGCAGTTCTTCTCGAGTCACTTCTGGACCCGAGTAAGCAACTGGTGCCTCTGATTGACTTGATGGCTCCCGATAGGAGCTTCTCTTCGTCTTCTTTGTGGCAGGCAGCTCAGACTCTCTCTCTTCCGCCAATTTCCTCTTGTAGTATACGTCGGGATCTACGTATGGTGGAAAGGTCCTGCTTTGGACGGGCGCGGTCCAGGGCTTCGTCGTGACTGGTGGCGCACTCACGACAGGAGCCTCCTTGGGCACGGATGTGCGGTCACCGTTGTTTGATTGGACGTCGACGGACAGAAGATCACTGAGAGATGCGTCAGTGTCGTCGCTGATGCCCAGCATTGAATTGGTCCTGGCTCCACTTTCGAGAGCAATGATTGCATCCTGGACAACCTCATTGAGGTTGTCCTTCTTGGTGCCGTATTGTCGTCTGGTGGCCTTCTTCGTAGGTACCGTCTTGGGCTTTTTGGTGGGAGGTGGTGCGTTGGTGAGTCCGGTCTTGAGCTGTGGTGGCGGCGCACCCGAGAGAGCTTCCAGAGCTCTACTCGATGGTTTGATCTCTCTCTCGCTCTTCCGTAGCCCTTGGCTTGTCGGCGCAGCCGAGCTTGCCTTTTGGACTTTGGAGGCGGTCTTCTTGGGTGCTGGTTTGGCGGTCTTGGATGCGTTCGCTTTCGCCATCGTATCTGAGGTCGATTGAATTGATGTTGGCGTAGATCTGTCGTTGAAATTGATCTATATTTGTATAAGAGAACTTCGGTGATTGCAGTGCAAATATGTGTATGAGAACTGGTGATTGCGGTGCAAATATGTGTATGAAAACTGGTGATTGCGGTGCAGATATGTGATGAGAAATCTGGTGATTGCAGTGCAAGTACGTGTATGAGGACTGGTGCTTGCGGTGCAGATATGTGATGAGAAATCTGGTGATTGCGTGCAAGTATGTGTATGCGAACTGGTGATTGCGGTGCAAGTATGTGTATGAGAACTCCGGTGATTGCGGTGCAAATGTGTATGAGAAATCTGGTGATAGCAGTCAAGTATGTGTATGAGAGCTGGTGATTGCGGTGCAAATATGTGTATGAGAAATCTGGTGATTGCAGTGCAAGTATGTGTATGAGAACTCCGGTAATCGTAGGACAAGTATGTGTATGAGAACTCTGGTAATTGCAGTGCAAGTAAGTGTCGAAGAGAAGTCTGGTGATTGCGGTGCAAATAAATGTATAAGAGAACTCCGGTGATTGCAGTACAAGTATGTGTATAAGAAGTCTGGTAATTGCAGTGCAAGTAAGTGTCGAAGAGAAGTCTGGTATTGCAGTGCAAATAAGTGTATAAGAGAACTCCGGTGATTGCAGTAAAAGTATGTGTATGAGAGAAGTCTGATATTGCAATGCAAGTATGTGTATAGAAGAACTTCGGTGATTGCAGTACAAGTATGTGTATAACAGAACTCTGATAATCGGAGTGCGAGTAAGTGTATAAGAGAACTTTGGTAATGCAGTGCAAGTATGTGTAAAAGGCAACTCTGAAGTAATCACAGTGCAAGCAAGTCATGTAATCACAGTGCGAGTAAGTTGAAGTTGTTTTGTAAAGTTTTTCTTCGACGAGGTTTGCTTCTTTGTAGGCAGCATGAAACACCCACCGGAATCAGCTTCAATATGGTAGCCATTCAGAACAATAGAAACGCATACAAAGGGGCGCACTAACCACAATTCGCAGCGCAGCGCAACCAGCCATCCCATTCAATTTGCATAGGAAACATTGTTTTCGTATTGCGTCTTTGAGAATAATAGTATTCAGATATTATGAAACAGATATTATGAAACACATTCGTCGGTCGGGTTGCATGGTCAATAGAACAATGGTAAAGTATTGTCTGGCTATTAACCAGTATATCGATCGACAGCAGTGAATAGCTTCGAATTGCCCACCGTGCACTTTCGCCACTCCTTGACGTCGCTGCCGCACCCTAGATCTGCGCGAACGTCCTCCGTGCTGACATCTGCCCGCATGCTTGTAATAATATGGGCAGCATATTCGCACGATGACGTATCATCACCGAATGGGAGATCTTCACTCGATACTTCATAGCATTGAGTTGAAGTTTTTGACTGCGTAGGGTTCATGTGGGTGAAGGATGGGTCTGTGTTGAGCGTAGTGACCTGACTGTTCATAGAACGCTGTACTTCACTTGACAGCACCCCAGATGACATGGAGTCATTATGGTACTTCATAGATGTGTAGGGAAGAGAACCAGAGCTCGTAGCCGCCCCATGGTAATGATTGATGCCATTGCCGCTTGGAGCAGGAGCATGGGACGCTTTTCCTTCTTCCAACCCTGCATCTCCTGCTTCATAGATAGCATGCTTTTGATCAGCTCTTCGAGAGCTAAGGCTGGTTCTCTCATCAGCCATGCCTGTGACTCCCTCTCCCCTTTTACCTAGCACCTGCCTCAGTCTCTCATTCTCTTCCCTGAGCTTTCCGTTCTCATTCCGTAGCCTGGCATTATCTTCAGAGACACTTCTGGCAGCCAACTGAATATCTACACTGGCTTGCACCCCTAGAGCCTCGGACTTCCGAAGCTTTGACTCCAGCTCTTGCAGATAGCCTTTCCGGCGCGCTCGAGAGCGCCGTTGGTTCTCGCGTACACGGGCAAGGTCAGACTCGGGACCTGATTGCTGGCGTTGGCCAGTGGGGCTTGCAGTGTCTGGGAGCATATTGTTGATGCCCACCGGCGTTCGTAGAGGCCCAAGCGAAAGGGTAGGATGTGATTGTGATGCCTGTTTCACTGATGAGCCAAGCCGGAGAAACCTCGGCTCGAATTTGCGAGAGGGGGATCACCTCCACCGAGCAGATTGCGCTGTGATTCGACTGTAGAACAGACCATAGGTAACAGCTGTCTTCCGAATGTTCTCTCTCCTTAGGATCTTCTCTATGTTGGTGACAATGGTCTTACTTCACCACGCAAATATGGCAAGTCTGACGCTGCCAAGATCCCAATCAGCGCCAAGCATTTGATAATTTGGGATGTCAGGGTCCAGCAGTCACCGAGTGGCCCTCCAACCCTCGTGCCGGGGCTGTGCGCCGTCATGATATCTCCAGACGTGGAAGCGTCAGATGCTCCGTGACCTTGACCCTCTCTCGCCGGCAAAGCCAGGTCATGAAGGTGTGTACCAGCACGCACGTGTCTAGGATTGGAAGAACACTCCAATCTGCCTGATTATTTACAACATAGACCCATCTAACCTGTGAAGCTCTTCCAGAATTAGCTCACGCACAATATCAAAACCAAGATGTCTTCCAGGCGTATTTACAAAGACGATAATGAAAACGCTCGTGAAAGATTGAATGGTCCAGCAAATGACGGTACCAACAGCGATATCAATGGCAGTAATGCAATCAGAACCGACGAATCCAGGTCATGGAAGCAGGAAACTGTGCAGCAGAGTTCAACAAACCCAAATGCCCCGGTTTCGTCGAATTTTCTACGTGCGGCGATGCTCTTCGTGTATTTCTGGACTTGTGTATACGTGTAAGACTTTTGAAGTAGTACAATATTCGATAACTAAGACTTGACAGCCTTGCCATTACGCAATATATTGGGGCTCCACTTTACTTCGTCAAAAAAGACTACTACTACCGCTTCATGACCTTCACCAAGCAAGGCATGGCATTACTCGTCCTCTCAATGACACAATGGTGGACCAAAACCGAACTTCACGTCAGCGGCGATGAAAGTGTGAAAGATCAGATCTGTAGGCTGCCAGATGGAACAGTAAAGTGCAATTTCGCAGATCGTCTTGTTCTGATCGCAAACCACCAGGTATTGAGACCGTGTCCCTCTCCTAATCCCTCACTAATAACTGTCGGAAGATGTACAATGACTGGGTCTACCTCTGGTGGACCGCCTACACGGCCTCTTTCCACGGCTCGGTCTACATCGTCCTCAAAGACAGCATCAAATACATTCCGATCGTTGGTTTCGGCCTTCGTATGGCGGGTTTCGTTTTCATGTCTCGAAAACTGAAGACCGATCAACCGCGCCTGACACATCGCTTGGCCCAACTTACCCGTAAAGATCCTGCTGGACACCGCGCTCCAATGTGGTTACTGATGTTCCCTGAGGGTACTAATCTGAGTAGGAATGGACGTGCTGCTAGCGTGAAATGGGCAAAGCGGCAAGACATTCCAGATCTGAAGTATCAGCTCATTCCTAGGAGTACTGGGACGTATTTCTGTCTCAAAGGCTTAGATAGAACGGTAGAATGGGTGTATGATTGCACTTTAGCATATGATGGCGTGCCGTAAGTTGTTTCCTTCGATTTCTACATCTACAGATACTGATTGTTGAATATCCTACAGCGAAGGCCAGTACGGTCAAGACGTATTCACCCTTCGCTCCACGTATGTCGAAGGCCATCCTCCTCCCATCCACATGCACTGGCGCCGTTTTGCGGTATCGTCAATCCCGCTATCGAGCCTCGAAGACTTCGACGTGTGGCTGCAAGAACGATGGGTTGAAAAGGAGAAGCTTCTCGAACAGCACGCGAGGAGTGGCAGCTTTCCGTCCTCTCTAGACCAAGGTCAGAGTCTCAAGACAGAGGTGAAGCTTGGTCACTGGTCAGAGTTATTGAAATTCAGTGGCGCACTGATTTTACAATTCATATGCGTTGGCATCATCCTCTTCTTGTATAGCGGAAGAAAGGCTACGTAAAGCTATGACGGTACTCAGAGCAAGCTCAATCCTACAAATGAAGAGAGTGGTATTATTAGATCTTACTGTCTTACTCCCTTTTGCAAGCATCTCCCTTCCCAGATTATCTTCCCACACCAACATTTACCATTTGGGATAGCTCCCATACACTATTGCACACAGGTGTCTGCATAGTATTGCTACAACAATGAAAGCCACTGCACAATAGAAAGAGAAAACCTACCGCCAAAGGCGAATAGATTTCAACGGTAATGAATCGGGGGGTTCGGACTGTTCTGTCATATGGAACAGAACAGTCTAATAGCCCCTGATAGTCATAACTGTGGAACTGGCGATCTGCAGGGGTAGGGGTGCTATTATTGACAGTGTAGATATGTGATGACCCGAAGGGACAATAAGAGTGGAAGAGTACGGAGTAAAACTGAGATAGGGACAATAGAACAATAGAAAGTACGGAGTAGATATTGCCAAGTCTTGGACAATAGGAGTATAGAGTACGGAGTACGATTAGGCACGTGGGGATCTGCAGGGGCACGGATGCACGGGGGCTATCACAGATAATGTGATGACCCGAAGTAACAATAAGAGTGCCGAGTACGGAGTCGTGGTCACGGAGTATAACAAAACAACAGAAAGTACTCTAGTAGACAAAGAAAAGTGCCAAGTCTTGGCAACGCTAGAATACTCGAACAAAGGAACTTCTTCCAGCCACCTCCGTGTTCGCACCATTGTTTCAACGTTTCTGTATTGTCTACTCTTTTTGGAGCTCTTCCACCGCTGTACATTCATTTCATTATTCCCAGGATCAATAGCAGTCCTTTCCGCGACTACCCGATCAGCAACAATAGCAACACCATTGCAAAGACCAGCCAGAAGCCGAGTGAGCCTTGGGGGCACTCTTCAGTATGAGATACTACGATGACGGCGATCTGATAGACGGTCTGGTAAGCTGCGAAAGATCCAATGACTCCAAACCCCCGCCAATCTGACCGTCCCCCAGAAAATAGCCACCAGACCCCTCTCCCCCGAACAACTAGCCGGCGACTACCACGTCGTCTGGACCTTCTGCAACGGAAAGAAAAGAACCCTCGACTGGAGCTCCGACCTCGCCCTCGAAGACTGGAACCTCACAATAAGCCACATCACCGAAGACGAGAAACCAGACCCCCTCCGCTTCACCGCCGCCCTCATGTTCGGCACCCTCGACCTGAAATACACGCTGGAATACCAAAACACAAAAGTGAACCACCTCCGGCTCCTGGAAAACAACGCCCCAGGCAACGGCGCCGTCGAAGACGAACTCGTCCTCACCTTCAGCGACGTCCGCGACGAACAGGGGTTCTCCTACCTCCACTGCAACTTCGCCACCAACGAACACAACCCGGACGACGACATGACCAACATCTCCTTCGTCGCCAAACGCACCGACACAGAGGGCATCCTCCAACTCGGCCTCACCAAGAACGAGAAACTCCGCCTCGGCTACGCCGTCTGGGACGACGGCACCTTCGAGCCCGAAGACGCCGAGCTGGAAATCAACAACCAGAACCCCGAACAATTACAGCAGGCGCTGCAACGCCACATCGACACCTCCGTCAAGATCCACGCCCGCCTCGTCGCCATCCAAACCAACATCAACAAACAAGTCCTCAACGCCACAAACGGCATGCAACAAGCCATGAACCGCGCCTGGCGCTCCGCCTCCGTCATCCCCAACCCAAACTCCCATACAAACCTCACCCAAACCCTCGCCCTCGCTCCAAACCTCACCATCCTCCCAACCCACGAGCGTGGCAAATCCCCCCCCTCCCCCGCCACCAAGCGGCGGAAAACCCACACCGTTTCATCGACATCCGGAGCTCTAGATCCCGAACTGACACCCCCCTCCCAGCGGCGGAAAAAGGACGTGTCGGAGAACACGCCGACGTCAATGTCAATGGAACTGGACGGTCATCATCCGGAACCGGGCTCGGGACAGAAGCGGAAACGGGGGTCGGGGTATTTGAGGGGAAGTGGAAGTCGAGGAGGGCGGAAGAGTTTGCGGCAGTCTACTTGATGTGTCTTTATGTCTTATCTCATCGCATCGCACGCGCTGTATATATTCCTCTGCATCGCTTGTTCTCTTGTTCAATTGCTTGGAAATTGAAAGGGAAAGGGCGGCCAAAAGCGGGCGTCGGCGTCGGCGCTCTTTATTCCATCCTTCCCAGAATCATATCCCCCTTCCTCTCTTCCCATCTCTATCCCCGTCCCACAACTCCCCCTTCCTCTCTTCCCATCTCTTCCCATCTCCATCTCCATCCTAGAATGATAATAGGAATGGGAACGGGTCTTGTCATTGCAATCAATTGCACTCCTCATTCATCATCGATATCAATGCGTACATATCCTATATCCTACGTAGCATAGCATAGCGGCATCCATCCCTCCATCCCTTTCCCCCAAACACCCTATCCAATCCCAGCCCTCAATCCATCCCCTATCCCCCCATCCTCCCATCCCCCCATCCCCCATCCATCCCACTAGTACCCACTTTAGGACACCTATCCATCGCCGGAACTCTAAGGACGAAACCCCAACCCAACCAGCAACCAGCAACCATCAACCAGTACCTACCTATCGTGCAACACTCCACCAAAACTCCATAATATAACTACTGTATGATAAACGCATGGCTTCTTTCTAGTTCTACACTATCTACCTACCTTTAGAATATGCCCCTTCAAATCCCAGAAAGCATCGCTCAATCCCCATCAAAAGCAGCCCTGCAGACAGAAAGCATCAGCCACCTACCTCTGCATCAAGTTTCCCCTCCCATCGATCCCACCATCATTGTAGAATACGCGCTAGATAGATATCCTCAAGCTTTGGCTTCATCGTAGAGTACGGAAGCGCTGGATGTACATATAGATAGAATATACCAAGCTATTTATAGGGAAATATTGTTATTGTTGTTGTTGTTGTTGTTGTTGACCTGCTATATGCGCACTCAGAGGCAAGAGTACTGCTAGAGGCCCCATACGATATGTATATTCTCTCACAGAGTATGCTGAGCCCATACAATCTATCTATCTCAAATCATAACGTCGTCAATACAGTCGTAAGCACATAACGTTACCGTACTCAAAGATCTGACTTCCTCTTCAGCCCCCACGCCCAAGTACATCCCTTCTATCTCTCAAAGCCCATGCTGCCATTGCCATTGCCATTTCCATTCCCATACCTGCCATTTCCATTTCTATATCCCACATTCCCAGCACCACCATCAAACCCCGCATTGCCCTGCTCCGTCCCATTCCAGCTCGTAAACATCTGATACGAGTCCCGTAACCACCATTCCTGATCCTGGATCAACCCCTCCACGCCACCGAAAAGCATGGTCGGTGATGTCTGCTGAGGCGCCGAAGAGATCCCACCCTGCCTCCATGCGTCTCGCGCCTGCTGCCGTTGAGGCTGTTGCTGCTGAGCCTGCGGCATGACGTAGTTGTGCTGCCGGGATTTGTTTCCGAACTCGGCGGCCGATTGCGGTGGCATGCTGAGGGCGCTGTGGACGCTGGAGGCCTCTGGTGTTGTCATTGGGCTGGTGAGGGGGGCGGTGCTTGGGAAGAAGCCATTGGTAGGGACGCCGTGGATGTCGCTGGAATAATGGACGTTGTCGTCGGAGTTGGGGTCGACGGTGGGCCTTGCGACAGGTGGTGGTAGGGGCTGCATTGGAGTCGGAGGCGCCAGTTGGCCCTCTGGCTTGTGCAATGATTCGTGATCCATAAAGGCGCCGTACTTGGCTTCCGCTCGCATGAACGCCTTGTCTGCTTCCTCCGGTACTTCGATACTCCATCGCTTGGCTACCAGATGTAGTATTCCGAGAGTCCTCCGGGCGCAAAGCCAACTTTCACTAATCTCTTCCAGATGCTTCAAGCCGTGAACGATGTCACGAGCGGCATTCTTGTCTGGGAGATTGAGTAAATGTATGGTGCATGCGGAATGAGAGATGTAGACGGCGATGTTGCAGATCTGACGGAGGCCATGAGTGCGTTTGTAGAGGCGGAGGAGCTTGGAGATTGTGGAGGCGGCGTGAATGAGGATCTTTCGTGGGGAAACATTGGAAGGTAGAGGGGTGGTGTTCTGTTTGTACTTCAGAAACGGGCGGAAGAGATGGATGAATAACAGCTGGAAGAACATGCTGCAAGGCGTCAATACTGCCTGATGGTACCGCAAATGTCAATACTCACTGCATGACCAAGACATGTGGCAATTGACCCTCCTTCGGCACCATCTCTTTCGGCAGGTTCTTCCGCCATGCCTCCAACCTCGTGTGTAGTTCGCTCAACTTCTTGAGCTCCGCCTGCTTTCCCAACGGCTTCTCAAGTTGATGGGGATGGTAGAAGTAGAGCAGGAGATCGCTGCTGATTTCGCATAGCTGAGACGTCTGAAGGGCGACAGCGCGAGTTCGTGAAGGCTGCGCGTTGGCCTTACCGATGCCCGAGTCCACGTATGGCGACCACATGTCGGCGTCCTCTACGGGAAATACATCAAACTTCGGGACAGCCATACTTGTCAATGGGAGCTGAGGCTGCCGACCGAGATAGTTCGACCAACACCTGACTTGTCAGTACGGTCAATGCCCAGGCTGCAGACTTACTTGTCAAAGAGAAAGCATCCCCAGATTGTAATCCTTCGAGCATCGATCTCTGTCTCATCAAGGTTGGCGGAACCAGAGTCGATATTCAGGCCCAGGTCGTAGGCCATCCGAAAGCTCATACCACTGTATACCCATCCTCTGGCCTCCCGTCCACAGCCGGCTTCACGGACAGACATCAAGGCCAGTGCTTGTACGGTCGCAAGCTTTGGCTTTTCATGCTCATCATATTGTAAAATCAGCCTCTTGGCTTCCCTGAAGAAGTGATCGCCAGCGGTGGCACAATCCTTGGGGTCGTCCCTCGCTTGAGGCCAAGACGTGAAATGGCAGCCCAAGGCCAACATCGCATTGACCAGCAGTGGGGTGCAGTACTCGGTCTTTCGCTTGAAGTTGCGAGAGGTATTACCTAGCAGGAAGTCGCGCCAGAAGAGGCTCTTGGAGAGGGTGGTGAAGTAGGTGTAGTGCCAGGTGAAGTACATGTTAAGAAGATGCACGACAAGCTCGGGATTCGTAGTCACCTCCGTCCACGACGTGATGGCATCGTCTTGTTGCTCGTATTCTTCCGAGTCGTCTGCCGACATGGCTTCCTCGTCACCGTCTCCAGCTCCAATGAAGATCAGATTGGAAGTCCCCCCGATAATGCTCATGGAGCCATTGTCGAGACGTAGTTTCCCCATCTTGCCTGACAATTCTTTTTCGAACTTGGGCACCCCAGAAGGCGTGCCGCTGTCGGTCGGTGTATCTACCCCATCGTCCTCTCCAAGTGCACCATCTCTTGCCAGTATTGATTCGGCAACATCATCCAAGCTCTCGCATGTCCGTATCTGTTTGACCAGCTCGGGAACCTCATTCTCGGGGAAGTTGAGGATGGCCTGTATGAGGGTCTGCAGGGTGGAATTGCGGGTCTTAAGGTTGTCAATATCTTTCTTGTAGACGCCCTTGCGGCGGTGGTCCGAGTTGGGGTCGTAGATGCATTGTGTGCCGTAGACAGAGGAGCAAGCAGCACAACTCGGTGTGTTCCCATCACACTATGCGATGAAGACGCATGTCAGCCAATGCGCCATTGTACGTAATATCATCAGGCTGTGGCTGGTGAGAGGTCTTCTAGACCTACCTTGGACTTCCTCCTCCGACAGGCTATGCAGGCAGTACTGACGCATCTCCTCTTTGCTGACGCCGCCGAGGCAGGAGAATCTCGATCTCGGTTCTGAGACTTGGAACTGGATCCTTGGGGAAGGGAATCCACGGTAACAGGGAATCCGTTGGTCGGTGAGTGATCCAGGTCGGCCTCGATCTTGGTTTCTCCATCCATCTCCTCGGAGATGCGGGCACCCAGGCACAATATACTTCGAGGTAAGCTTGACCGACCTTTTGACGCTCGTCCCTCCGATGGTAGGGGAGACGCGCGATTATTGTGAATTGGCGAGTGGATGATGTAGATGAGAGCATCCACTCAACCCCTCGATGATATACACATACACCCACAGGAAAGCTGAAGCTGCAGCATTAACAATCAGAGGCGTCGACCCTGGGTGATAAGGGAAATGCATGATTAATGCCCATGTCCACCCACCACTCACCCCCAATCGTGATGCACACGCTCAGCTGGAACTAGTTCTCTTCTATCTATCGGAAGGATTCCTCCCCCAACCTTGCCGGGCCCTTCCCGCCAAATCTCGGCCACACCACGGGCCTACTCTGCATCCTCTGCAACATCTGCATGCCATGCGAACCAACGAACCAACGTCTTGGGAGTGGAAGAAGAAGAGAAACAAGCATCGCGTGCGTGGTTGAGAGATGCAGTGGGGGCTTCTTCTGTTATGGCAGCTTCAGACATCTACAACAGGCTAGCATGGCTTTGTGGCTCAATATGAAACCTGCGATTACGCAGCTCGATGAAATCCAGTGTTGATGTGGTAGAAGACAAGATTACACACCCATCATGGACGCCACAGGAGATCAGGACCTCAAAGTCCAGAAATCCTCACCCGAGCTGATCGCCGAACTTCGAAGATCCCTGGCCCGTTTCCTGTGGATGTCGAATGGCAATGGCACAGTTCCCGTCCGCCGTAAGGTCCGACGGCTGGTTCGAGCACGCAAGACTGACCAGCTCATCAGGCTAGTACGTCTGTCCGTCCTCCTCTGACTAGGACGGGCCTGATCTGCCCTACCCCTGCAGGTGGAGCCCTTTCAAGAATGGCCTCAATTGCTGGATCCCCTTCTCAACGACCTGCTCCCACCACTGGCCTCTGCCTTTATCGAGTACCTCTCGAATCATGCCACCGAGTACAACAAGTCCGGGAAGTACTCATCACAAGGCGTGATACCATTGCCGAGGGCTATCTGCAAGATTCTGTATATTTTTTGCAAAGTCCGAGGCCAAAAAGTGATTATCCGTTTCATGAACAATGAACCCAGGTATCTGGAACCAATGCTTGATGCTCTCGAGTCCTGGGCTCAACCTGAAGCTTCGGGCAATGGATCTCCTAATTGCGAACCCATGATATGGGAAGAGAGGTTTGTTGTACTATGGTGGCTCTCCCACCTGATGTTGGCACCGTTCAATCTTATTTCCATGTCCTCCGACAGCCCCGGCAAGTCTCTTGGTTCTCCTTCCTTGCATATTGACCTACCCAAAGACACTCTTCCTATCGCGAAACGCCTGATTCATGTGTCTACGTTCTACATAGGCTTCGCTAGTAAGGAAAAAGAAGCAGCTGGGCTGTTACTCGCGCGCATTGCATTGAAGCCAGATATGCAATCCAGTGGACTTCAAAAAGTAATCATTGAAAGAGTCATTTCCTTACTCAATCAAGACCCAGGCGATTCGTTGTCTATTCATACCCTTATCGGTATTCTTTCGTTCCTTGCAAAGTTCATTCTGTCCGCCGACAGCGAAGCCCTTCAGCCCTATCTCAAGTCGATATACAGTTCAGTCAACTACATCACATCGAAAAAGTCCCCCTTTTGCGAACAGGTCACCTCATCGGCTCTAGCATGCAAATTCGTGATCAAGATACGTCGCGCCATTGCTGTGGCAGGGACCAAGGCAGACCTTCAAAAAGCTCAGCCGCACATTGGCGAAGAATTGCGAAAAGAACAGCTCGAAGATATCCTGGAACAGCTTTTCGAGGACCTTCAGAGCAAGAACACGTCAATCAGGGTTGCTGCAAGCAAGGCGCTGAGTATTACCACTGTGCAACTCGAGGATGAGATGGCTCACTCAGTCTGTGACTATGCTTTCAACGAATTGTTTGCTGACCTTAGTCATTGGGATGACGTCCAGACTGGGCAGCTGATCTCTCGATCGGACTTCCATAAGCACGGTCTTGAGTCAGGGAGTCTTCCATCGTCATTCAAGCCTAATTTCCGAACAGTAAACGCTGCGAAATGGTAATGATGTCCATAATCTCGTACTGTTTAGATACACCTTCTTTCAGCTCCAGAGTCTCTGTCAGCTCATCCTCTTTCATGGCTATGTCCCTCTTGCCAGATACTCTTGATGTGAATGACTTCGATTTCCTCCCAATAGTTGCTGACTCAGCGTACTAGGCATGGTTTGATCCTCACTTTATCTCAGCTCATATACCACCGTCTGGTCAAAGAAGCTCTGCCCAATGTCGTTGACACAGTGGCTGCCGCCCTGCATTTCCAACAAAGCTCCTCTTTGCGAGTCTCAGTGGGCGCTAATGTGAGAGATGCCGCTTGTTTTGGGCTGTGGGCGTTGGCACGGCGGTATCCTACCTGCGAAATACCTCCGCTCTCAAATGTTGGGACTTTCGATACCATCACCAGAATTCAATCTCTAGCAAATGACCTAGTGGTTACCGCGACCTTGGACCCAGAAGGAAACATTCGACGAGGAGCTTCGGCGGCTTTGCAAGAAATGGTTGGTCGACATCCAGATCAAGTCAAGCAGGGCATAAAGCTTGTCCAAGTTGTCGACTATCATGCAATCGCCTTACGATCGAGAGCGATGCTGGAAGTAGGTATCGACGCTTCCGAAATCGACCCCATGTACTGGCAAGTCATTCTGGACGGTTTGCTAAGTTGGAGAGGAGTAGGCTCGCTAGATGATCAATCTCGACGCCAGGCTGCAGACGCGATTGGTCGTCTGACCTTACGCAGCAGGGCGAAGTTGCCAATTGCGTTTAAAACCGTACACAGCCATCTGTCAAGAACATCTTCTGACCAGGTCGAGTTACGGCATGGTTTGATGCTTGCCTTGGGCCAAGTCGTACTGGCAATGCTCGAATTACCAACGCAAAGGGTCCCCGTCGAGGAACCTCCTACAACATATATACCCAAGGACGAAAAGGCCGCACTATGGCATGTCTTTTATTCCGACGACGCCATGCAGTCAAATCCCCATGCTGATGTGACTATGGATGGCGAGAAATTCATAATTCTGTCCCCGCGTCCAGATTTGAGACTGGAAGCTATGTGTCGATTGATCTCAATCCTCGCTTCCTCAGTAGCGTCTGAAACTTCCAACCCCCAATTTGCAATAAACTCGAAGCCATCCGAAGCAGATTTGCATATATGTATTGAGGTAATCAGTTTGAGTCTTCATAAGACAGATCCGATCGTAACAGATGCAGCCTCCGAAGCTGCAGCCAGAATTTTCCGTATTATTGACCCCTTAGCCCGCGAGGGGTTGGTATGTCAGTGGGTCAGGATCATTGACAACGGGTCATTAGGGCGAAGGAGGGATCAAGTAGGCGTAATCGCAGCTCTCGGTGCAGTGTTCCGGCATGTTGGTGATTGTCAGTACGCAAACTCTCCAGAAAGTGAGACGGTAAAGTCTGGAATCACAGGTCATCAAGGAGTACAAGAGTGGCTTGATAGCGCCCATGAAGACCCGAAATCAACTTCCCCAACGCAGATCCTCATCATCGACACTTTACTAAACCAGCTTCGTATCGAGCATTTCAGAAATAGCACAGAGCACCGATGCGCTATCTTGCGTAGCTTGACGTCTGGTGTCCTTGCCTGCGGAGGTCAGAGTTACTATCTCATTCAGTACTGAATGCTAACGTTTCCAGTGGTCACCAATAAACTCCTGGATACCGTATATACCTCATCGAACGACTACACGATCAACGAAAAAGGCGACGTCGGCTCTCTCGTCCGCGTGGAAGCAATCAATGCAGTCGCCATGCTCTTAGGCAAAGACCTTCTCAACAAGGCTGTCAAGCAAAAGTTCCTAGCCCGTATCTGCGGACTTGCAGCAGAGAAGCTTGACAAAGTTCGATGGCGAGCTTGGAATTGTCTACGGCCATATCTACCAGCGTTCGGCTTTACTCAGGAATTGCTAGAGTAAGTCCAAGTCTAGTTCGTTACTGGCTGTAGCTAACGGCCTTGGATGTAGCACAATCTGTGACATGGCGCAGACTTCATCGATCGTGTATTTCGATATTCTCTTGCAGCTGAGCTCTCATTCTTGGATCAGAAAGCCTCTCATGGAAGGCTATATCACTTCTGCAGGAGCCGGCTCTGAGTCACTTGTGCAGGCTACAAGAGCAGCGTTTGCTGCATATACTGAAAGGACCGAGCGCGAGCTCGGGACCATTGATGGGGTTTCATTGACCACGACTGTCATGGTAAGGATCTCCTCCCATCTTTTCCTTCCTCATTGTCAATTGGCTTGGTTGAGCAACACATTCCCCGGACCCATGTCGCTCTTTTAAGGATCTATATGCTCTACCCACATCCTTGTTTAGTCTCATGATCCGCAACCATGTTCTTTCTTCCAACTCCTCTCATCTTCACCTCCCCTTCTACACCCCCACCCCCATCTCTCCACCCTTCCTCCCAACCCCTCATATCCCCCCCCTCTCCCCTCCTTCCAAACCCAAACTAACACCCCCACCCCAGCAATCCCTCACGGAAAACCTCTCCAACGACCGCCTCCTCCCCCCCACCCTCTCCTTCCTCGCTTACCTCCTCGAAACCCAACTCATCCATCCCCTCCCCAGCGAGAAAACCCTGTAAGCCCCTTCCCCCTCCCCCCATCCCCTCTCCCCTTCCCTTCCTCCTATCCAAAACCCACACACCCACAACTAAACCCCCGGCCCCGTCGTGCCCACAGCTACACAACCCTCCTCACCACCCTCCAAAAAACCCACCACAAATCCACCAACATCCCCAAAATCACATCCGCCGTCAGGATCTACGCCGCGCTGCTCCACTATCCGCCGTTAAAGCAAGCGGTGTTGAGGACGTTGCAGCGGATGCGGAGGCATCGGTATGTGAGGGTTCGGGATGCGGTTGAGGATGCGTTGTGGATTGAGTGTGGGGAGGTTGGTTGATGGGGATGGTGGACTACGTAATATGACACCTACCGAACAGCGCTCTTTCCGCCGTACGGATGAATTGTTGTAGGGAGTCGTGCGGGTGGGTGTATCTTTACACAGAATACCCCATGACGGTAAGTGGCAATCCACGACCGGACATTGTTTCGTTCCGTTCGATTGATCTGGTTTAGGGGGGTAGCGATTGATGCGTACTACGGTGATGCATGATGCGTAGGGATTGGAGGGGGGGTGGTCGCAAGTGGGTATATATAGCTTAGGGCGGTGGGTAAGGTGGATTAGAGGAGGTGGAATGGTGGTTTACGGTTTATGGCTCGCAGGTTGTGGTGGACTGTATTCTGGCGCTATATGCAAATTCCCTAAATTTTATTACGGTAATCACTCGGAGTGGGTATTCGAATCAATCAATATACACACCAGCCCCTTTCCCCCAAACTCCAACATCTATCTTCAATACCCCCACCATATTCACAACTGCAACACCAAATTCCGCCTCGGCCGCTCTTTCCGTCTAATCTCCCCTTTTACCTGCGAATGCGCGTCGGTAGGATTAGTGGCTGGGAGTTCGTAGACAGCGTTGCGCTTCACGTCTAGTTCGCCTGCTGCGGGCGAGCCGGGGAGTTCTTGGTGGCGGCGTGGTAGGGTGTGGACTGGGACTGGGGAGGGGAGTTCGACGGTTGAGGGGGAGAGGGGGGTTGGGGTGCGGTGGGCTGGGTGGGTGGAGGCTTCGAGGGGTGGTGGCCAGTTGGGGTTGGTGTTGGTTTTGGATGTTGATGTGGATGTGGGGGAGAGGTAGGATGAGAGGTCTGTGAATTGGTTGTGTGAGTTTGTGGATTGGGTTTGGGTTTGGGATTGTGTTGGGGCGGTATTGTTGATGTTGTTGGGGGGGTTGTGCTGTTGATGTCGGCGGCGGCGGCGACGGATGTAGAAGAAGGCTAGAGCGCAGAGGAAGAAGAAGAGTGCGGTGGCGCCGATTATGATTCCTGGGAGGGCGCCGTCGCTGATATGACGCGAAGGGCTGGTGGTGTCGGAGGTCGAGTCGATCGATGAGATAGCTGTGAGCTGCTGATCATTCCTTTTTGAGGAGGTGGCTTGGGAGACGTGGAAGATAGATCGTTCGTAATCGACTGTGATGTATGCTTCCTGTAAGAACGCTCGACCGATGGTATACTGGGTGTCGTTTGCGGCGCGGCGGATGGGGAAGTAGTTTGTTGCGTTTGGGTACAGAGGATAGTCTGCTTGGAGGACGAATGCTGCGTAGGGCAGTTCTATAGCCACGGAGGACGCTTGGCTCGATCCTGTCTGTTTGCCTCGGATGTCGGCAAGTGGGCCGATGTTGAAGACGACGGTGGGGTTCAGTTGGTTCATTTTCGTTTGTGTAGCGTCGTCGATGAGATAGCGTTGGGTAGTATTGTCATAGCTGAGACCAAACGCCTGTTCGAAAAGGTCGCAGGCAGCACGAGGAAGCCATATATCCGGCACGCTGGAATCAATGAGCGAGTAAATCCCTGGAGGCGTTATAGCGGACACAGTGCCTTGAAAGGTGTTTATTGCGGTAATCGATTGGACGCCGACGGTCAGACTCCGCGAGTCATTGGGATCAAACGTGAAGGCTACATCGTTGGGAATATAGCGTGCCTTGTCATACCCACCTAGTGTGAGACTGCCAAAGGAAGGAGTTGATGTGTTGTATTTTGCGCCTGCTGTGTATCCAAACGACATGCTGGGAATGAGCTTTTGTGTGGCAAGATTCGCCATGAAGCTCGGTACTGCGGCAGTGAAGTTTATGGGCTTGGGGCCCAGGCCAAAAGATCCCAGCCAGAAATTACTGGTGGCAATGCCGGCAACGACTTGATGTGGCAGGGTTGGAGCCTTTGGATCGGCACCGATTGTGACGGTATCAAATCCATACTCGCCATTTTCGTGGATGCCAAGGTTCTCCTCCCTGATCAGGTTGAAGATCCCGTTGGACTGCCATGACGAGGATGCATCGCTGTTGAATCCCTGGCTAGGATGTACTTGGAAAGGATTGGCTCCTCGTAAATCACCGCAGTTGCTTGGAGGGTTCGGTATGGAGGCATTCGTGCAGCCCAATGGTATGGGAACCCAGGTTTCGTCCCCGTTGGTAGCAGGCAGCACTCGGAATGTTTGCGGCGGTGTACCCACTTGGATCAGGAACGTGGACCAGTACCCGTCATTGCCATCCCAGGATTGACTTGTAGGCACTGAAAAGGGTTTTACCTGGCCCGTTGCTCGAGGGTGCAACCAGTTCGTGAGGGGCATGGCAGTGGTCACGCAATGACACGAGCGACAGCGATCATTAGAGTTACGAGAAAGTAGGAAGTCAAGTATTTTCGACCATGAAACAGTGGACGTGGACTTTGTAAGGAAAGTGACTAGCAATAGACATGTGCATCGTCCATGTTGGCCCAGGCGCCACCAGCTTGATCTTCACCTTGATCCTGTCCTGCATAATCACAGAGTATCCTCCCACCCTGACAGAGGAATATTTCCCGAGAGAAGATGAAATTCATAGAAGCGCCATTAGACCTCCGAGTCAATGAGAAGTTGTTTTATATCTGGTAAACGGCTGGATATCAACGGCGCGGTTGAATACGCGACGGGTGATAGATCAATGCTAGCCCGATATGGCTAGATCGAAGTTTCAGCCATATCTCTGAGACAACAACGGGTCAATCTTCAGTCATAGCAGACACGATACTAGGTAGATCACCCTCAGTCTTACGGGTCTACCAGAATACCGATAAATGATGCTACGTTGACAAGCTGTGCTCTCCTTCCAGTGGTGGCCCTGCTATGCTCGAAGACGCTCGGTATGTTTATTCGATAGTCAAGCTGTAGCAGACAGCTCATCGAGCATTATTCTGGAAGAACCTGATCTGAGACAGTGCAAGGACCTCCAAGGTGCGGGCCGATACCTAGTACAGTATGCGTGTGAGGGGACGCTACTAGGTTGGTAGCCGCACCAAACAATCAATCAACAATGTCAATCATGTTGTATGAAACACCAGACATTAGCTTGCCAAGTTGTGGATGATTACGTTCGGGATATAGGAGTTTTGGCGACTGTGGGCCCCGATCACTCGATGTTAGCTAATCTACTTCTCTCTCCGTCTCCTACTACGTTGTTCGGGCTCTAGGTTTCTCTTTTGCAATGTCTGTCTTCTTCATTGGAACACGACAACATGCATTGCTTCGTGCCTTTGCTTTGGACGATCTTCATGATTTCGTTGTCATGTAACGCGGAAGATCCACAACCGAATGGCTCGGGATTGCCCGTGGCACCACCAACCGTACCTGCAAATCGTACGTCACATCGTACAATGTCGAATTGTTGCGAGTCTATTCACTAAGCATCATATAGCACCATGCACTACTTCTAACACACCAGCTCATGCCTTTTCAGATATAACTGCTGCACCACCGTACAACTATCCCAACGCAACGGGAACCGCCCCGCCTTACATCTATCCCAATGCAACCGGAACAGCTTCAAACCCTGTATCTAATCCAACAGACAGCAGCGCAGTATGTGCCGGACCCAATGGCGAGAAAGGACTGCTGCGAAAGAGATTGATCTCTGTCTATGCGAACTCGGGGAGTCCCCAATCTAGCGGCAGTGCCACTTTCGTGGTGGAATGTTCTATCGAGGCCCACGTCCAGCCGGAAGCGAGTGTGATTTCTTCTCTCCCCAATGGCGAAGAGTCCCATCTTACAGATACCAACCTGCTTCAGCAACAAGACGCCACTGAGGGCAGCCAACTCGGCGCTGCTTCCACAAGTACATCGACCGTAACGACGCCAAGCGCCCAGCATCTAGGTGATGCAATGGGGATGGCTTTGAGCCCAGCAAAACTATCCTTAGCACGATCTACGTCAGCGCGAACTTTCGTAGCAGCCTTTGATGCGAACGATTTGACGGATATGCAGATGTCCCGGTTACACGCCGTTCTGCAGCCGTCTCAAACCGACATGCCAAACATGCCAGCGCAAAGTCCCACCCCGAGTTCAGGTTCCCAGTCAATGAGTAGCTCGAGCGTTGCACCTCCGCAGAGTTCGAACAGGAATGGCGTGTCCATATCTACACCATCCCTTGGGCCTCTCAAAGTCCCTAATACAGACGCTTTGCCGAACGCCGCACTAGGAGGGGCTTACCTGACCGGGAGGCCAGAGAGTGCAGAAATAGCAAAGCAGTCCAATGCTCCAAATGTCCCCGAAGGTATGAACAAGGCCACCAGTGCAAGTGGAGGAAGCCCAGCACCGCCGGAGCAGGGTCGAACCACACAGCATGGACCAGAATCGAGCAATGTCAGCCCGTCTAAAGTCGACTCAACCCCAAAGGCTAGTGCTGTAGTAAGCGGTGCATCAGGTCCGGTTATGTTAGATTCAGGTACAAGCCTGGGCGTTGCACCGGGCTCACCTATATCTGTGTCCTCCGGTTTCTCTTCGAAACCCGGCTCTCCGCCTATTTCGGAGTCGGGATCCTCGAACGTAGGCTCAGATCCAACACTACGGCCAGGATCGAATGGAGGCTCAGCACCCCAAGTTTCATTCCCACTCAGCAATCCAAGCCCCTCGAGGACGGGTTCTGGGTCCAGTGGCGTTGGTATCATTGCGATCGGATCTCAGTCCTACACCGCGCGAGAGACTGGTTCGTTTGTTGTAGTGGGCTCCCATACCATTACCCAGGGAGCGCCCGCTGTCACAATTGGATCTACGCCAGTCTCAGTTGGCGGGGACGGGGTGCTAGTAGCCGGAAGCCATACATTAGGAATGAATCAGCTTGCCGGTCAAACGAATAATATCATCACAATCGCATCAACCCCCTACTCCATCTCCCCAATAAACTCAGGCTTCGTAGTCCTCGGATCCAACACCATCTCCTCAGGCTTGCCCGCACTCACAATCGCGTCTGAGCCCGTATCGCTCGGCACGAACGGGATACTGGTAGCTGGCAGTCATACATTAGCGACATCAACCTCACAAGCTACGAGTAGTACAAATTCAGTGCCAGATGCGATACTGAGCCAAGGAGGTCCCGTTCCCGGACCGACTGCTGGTTTGATATCTAATAACAGCTCATCATCCAATACAACAAGCGCGAAACCTTTCCATGCAGGAGGCGTTAAAGTATGGAATACCGTGGGGAGATGGACTTGGATGATCGGTGCAGGCACCGTATTATCTATTGTTACGTGTGGCATCTTATGAATCAACCCATTCATTTCGTTACGATTAATTCTCTAGGAATAGCTGCAAGGTAATCCTACCTAGCCTTTCCCTTAATCTTCTTCATAGTTCACTTTACATACGGAATTCTCAATATTCTTCCGCGTTGTCTGGTACGCACTGCCACCATGGGTCGAATATGTGATCGGCCTGCTATCCTTGACCCTTTCTATTGTTGTCCGAAAGGAGCGCCCTGGAGTTCCACTCGAACGTAGGTTTGATAACTCATCTACAACATAGCCTACTACCTCAAACAACACAACCACCAAACCCCCCCAGACCCGTATTACCGCAATTGCGAATTGCAGGATCCCTTTTATGTTGAGGCCGATAATTCAGGACGGCTGGGGCTTGTTGCTTCTTCGGATTCCTATGGATAGGATAGAATGTCGAAGCTGTGCATGTAAGTTGGGCGACAGTCCAGGGAGTGACTTTGAAGGGGTTGAAAGTCATTAAACACCGATCCACCTTCAGCTTTTCACCTATATAGGATCAAAACCTCATACCCCAATATCAACACCAACATCCAACGCTAAAATAGCTATCCTACACTCTCTCCTTCCCCCCTCTGTCTTCGAGGTTGAGGAAGTCTCCCTACCGGGTTATGATCAAGCTGAAGAAGAGAGCAGCCTCAAGTTGAACAGTAGCTTTCCCAGAGACTTGGACGCCAATTTTGATTTCCTCCGACCAAATGCACCATACCGAGTCCGAAACAGAGTAGGCGAGGCTGCATCGGTCTTGCTCCGAAACGTGCAGGTTTTCAGGCTGACCGAAGCTTTAAAGCCCAATCGCAGTAGCTCGGTGGTCGGAATTCTGGCCACGAGCTGAAGAGCGTACATAGCTCTGCACCGGAAAGAACTCGATTTCGAGTATTCCCAGTATACTGAGGTAGCAGTAGACTATCCAATGTCAACGCATCCTCCACCAAGCACGGCAGGTTCAGCTTCCATGAGCGGGATCTCGGATTTCTCCGCGTGTTTTGATTGTAATTGAATCATGGGTGAAGCCAGCTGATAATTCACCGCTTTGGTAAAAAGTCAGAAGATTCTAAGTACAACAAGAGAGGAGTACTATGTGCGTGAGAGGGTCATCTACAGCGCAAGTCCGAGTGGCAGCCACTCAGATTTCCGCCACTCCATCTGCACAGCACAGCCACTTGAAAGAGAAAGAAAAGTTGGTTTAGGTTGTTCTAGATCAGTCGGCAAGGGGATCACTAGACTGAATTCAGATTAGCCCCCTTATGACACTTGGTATAGCTCGGTTTGACAATGTGCTTCAGCTGTGCAAGGATCAGGAAGAGTGGCGAAATTCTGCTTGTGAAGTTGTTTACTATAGACAAGCGCGTTCCATCGTGCACATCAACAAGACGAAGGACCGTGCTGAGATCGATTACGTTGCAGGATGGATTGAGTTATCGTTGTGCAGGATTGCTGTGGCGCATGCATATCAAGTGGTTGCCCTGCAGTAAGGATTGGACAAGTGGGGCTTGCTTCAATTGTGGTCTGGAAAGGAATAAAGAGAATATTTCCCCATCTTTAGCGGGACAGCATTTCCAACTCTGTTCAACTCAATCTCCTTTGACGTTCACCGTGTCCCATTTGAATCAGAATCCTCCGCTTGGACTGAATCGATTGGTAGGGGGAGATTGGACGCGCAAAAACAGGAAAGCGCGTATGTGCTCCTACCTTACATTAGCCCCTTAGCCTGGCCATTCCCCTTCCAGCTTGGATCGTCATCATCCGTCGCATTCTCCAGAAATCAACATCAAGCCTGTTTATTAGCACAACCAACAGTTGCATTCTTCACAGCATCCGTACAATACGCCCCGGTTGAGCTCTGTACGGAGTAGGCTTCTTGCTCTTGGAGAGCGTAGACAGCCATACGAAGCCATCAATATGGACCCACCCACATCTGTCCATCATGCGCTTCTCCCTCGCCAGAGTGTAGGTTACTCTGGTCATTCGTTGACTACGCTGACATCGTGAATAGCAAGGTTCTGCGACGAAAGGCCCAGCGAACTCTCCATCCCTCTCCTCGCTCCTCTCCACCCTGATCCCCGTCGGACTGGTCGCCGCAATCTACTTTGGCCTCTTCCTCATCCTCCGCACAAAGTTCAGACGCAACTATGCACCCAGAACCTACCTCGGCTCTCTTCGCCCTCAGTAAGCAAGCCCACGTCTGCTCCTACTTGTTGCTAATACCACTTCCAGGGAGCGATCGCCAGACTTGCCTCGTGGACTCTTCAATTGGATCAAGACGTTCAACAAGATCCCTGATAGCTACGTCCTCAATCACCAATCTCTCGACGGCTTCCTCTTGCTTCGATACTTGAAGATTTCCGTCGCTCTGTGCTTCTTCGGCTGCTTGATAACATGGCCCGTCTTATTCCCCGTCAACGCTACAGGCGGTTGGCATTTGACACAATTGAACATGCTTTCATTCAGCAACATCAACACCACCATCCCAGGTAACAAGAACCGTTATTATGCACACACTTTTGTTGCATGGATCTTCTTCAGTAAGTCACCCGCTTCAACTGGCCAGGCTGGTCAAGCTTACATAGCAAGGCTTCGTCTTCTACATGGTGATGCGTGAGAGCATCTACTTCATCAACTTGCGCCAAGCCTACCTCCTCTCCCCACTGTACGCGAATCGCATGTCCTCCAGGACCGTACTCTTCGCCTCTGTGCCAAAGGACTACCTAGATGAGGGAAAACTCCGTAGGATGTTTGGAAAGCAAGTCAAGAACCTCTGGATTGCCAACGATTGCCAAGAAATTGAGAAGCTCGTGGAGGAGCGGGACAAAGTTGCGATGAAGCTGGAGGCCGCCGAGACGAAGCTTGTCAAGACAGCGGTACAGAATCGGGTCAAGGCTACGAAAAAAGGGTCCCATCATGACGACAATGTAGGACACAACGCCGGTGTCGAGGGTGAATCCGGCTCCCTGGCTGCCCGTTGGGTCAAACCGCAGAAGAGGCCCACTCACCGTTTGAAGTTCCTCATTGGCAAGAAGGTTGATACAATCAATTGGTGCAGGTCGGAACTCGAGCGCCTTATTCCCAGAGTCAACGCCTTACAAGACAAGTACCGTCGCGGAGAAGGCACTTTCATCGGCTCGGTTTTCGTCGAGTTCTACACGCAAACAGAAGCACAAGCAGCCTACCAAAGCATTGCCCATCATCAGCCCCTTCATATGTCTCCTCGTTTTATCGGCATCAATCCTGACGAGATCATCTGGAAGAACTTGAAGATGGGATGGGCCAAGAGGATCATCATGAACATCGTTACAATGACTTTCGTGGCCTTGCTCATCATCTTCTGGTCGATCCCTGTTGCGTTCGTGGGCATTCTTTCCAATATCCATAATCTATCGACCGGGCCTATCAAATTTCTGAGTTTCATCAACAAGATCCCTCCTGTCATCCTTGGCCTAGTCCAAGGTCTTCTGCCCACGATCCTGCTCGCCGTTCTCATGGCTCTCTTGCCAATTATTTTGCGAAAGATGGCCAAGCTTGCTGGAAAGCCAACGTTATCGACTGTAGAGCTCCGTGTACAAAATTCATACTTTCTCTTCCAGGTGATCCAGGTTTTCTTGGTCACAACAATAACGTCTGGTGCCTCAGCTGCTGGTGTGCAAATCTTTCAGCAGCCTAGCAGCGCCACTACGCTCCTGGCTGGGAGCCTTCCACAAGCATCAAACTTCTACATTGCCTACTTTGTTCTTCAAGGTCTCACCATCAGCTCCGGTGCGGTGCTGCAACTTGTCGGGGTTATTCTGTTCCGAGTGCTAGGCAAGTTCCTGGATAGCACGCCACGGAAGATGTACAAACGATTCGTCACTCTATCGAGCTTGGGCTGGGGCACCGTCTTCCCCATCTACACTCTATTGACAGTCATTGGTTAGTGTTCCCTGTACTGTCGTTTTCTGTCTAACTGATAGCAGCAATTACCTATTCGATCATTGCGCCCCTAGTGCTAGGTTTCGCTACAATTGGGCTTTATCTCATCTACCTGGCGTATCGCTACAACTTGCTCTTCGTCTTCAACGCGAACATTGACACGAAAGGACTCGTCTACCCACGAGCGCTGCAGCAGACCACGACCGGGGCTTACCTTGGAATTCTCTGTCTCATCGGTCTCTTCGCCATCAGTACCGCGATTGGCCCCTTGATCCTTATGATTGCATACCTCATATTCGTCATTCTCTTCCATATGTCGCTCAACTCGGCCCTGGACCCTCTGATGATGTACCTTCCCAAGTCACTTCAAGCGGAAGAAGATGCCCTTCTGGCACTTGAGGATGGTCACACCAATGGCGATCACTTGCACGACACGAAGGGTGTTCATGTCACGGCCGCCGACAAGTTGGGAGGCAGTAGCGACAGCAATGGCAAGGCGCTTCCCGAGGCACCTCACAAGCAACCAAACTTCATCACCAAGTTTCTTGCTCCCCATATGTATACAGATTACTCAACCTTGCGTCGTCTCGTGCCCCGTGGCTTTGCAGAGATCGCTTACGACCCGGTGGTCGAGCGGGACGCCTTCTACCACCCCGCCATCGCCAGTCAAACGCCGGTTCTGTGGATTCCAAGAGACGAGATGGGTGTGAGCAGGCAGGAATGTCACCACTCCAGCAAAGTCATCCCGATGACGGACGAGGCTGCCTTCTTCGACGACAAGGGCAAGATGACCTGGGATCACGAGAGCGCGAGACCACCAATCTACAAGGAGAAAGTTTACTACTAAGCGTGATGCGGTTGCAGTATTTGATTTGGAACATTCGTTAAAGCATGATACCACTTGTTTTGGCTTGTGTCGATTCGAGCCCGCGTGCGTTGGCATTGGAGATACACGAGCGCGTTGTTAGTGATACCACTGTCCCCTTTCTTACGGTAGCATTCCTATAGCTACAGTAATAATGCAAGAGAAAGGATTAATAGCATACCTGCCCTCTTGACCAAATCTGGGTGGCAAGGCCTCAGCGACATGCGGTCTCAATTGTAGCCTATAGACACCCGATAAATGTCGAGGATGAAGCCGTAAACTATCCTGTATACGTTATCTATGGTGTTTCTTTAGCCCCCCGGCTTGTAACCCTACTATCGCCGCCCTCCATATTTGCCCCCGCTGTGGCCTCATCATGGCTGCTGTAGCCCCTGCTGTTGTCTTGCTGTAAACGCTGTGGCCGCTGCTGCTGTCATGCTGTAGGCCCTGCTATTATCTTGCTGTAGGCCGTGTGGCCGCTGTTGCGGTTATGCTGGAGGCCCTGCAGACCCTGTCGTTATCTTACTGTAGGCCCTGCTGTTGTCTTGATGTAGCCCCCGCAGACGTCTTGTTGTAACACTGTAGCCCCTGCAGTATAGTAGCTACGATAAGATGTCTATGAGGGCTACAACATATTGCGGTTACAACAAGACGTCTGCGGGGGCAGCAAGGCGTCTGTAGGGGCTATAGGGCTATAATAAGTCGACCACGGGGACTACGATAAGACGTCTGTTAGTATATATAGGCTATATCGACGGCCGCACGTCGTGGAGGCCTTCGCTAACTGCTGTAGTATGTCGAAAGCTAGACATGGAATCTTTTGTATTTAGGCGATAGGGTCTCGGGATAGGCAGAGTGGCTATCTAATACGATCACAGCCTATAATCGGGGGCCCCCAGGTCGCAAGCTCCTAGACGGTGGGTGAGATCCAGATACAGGACACACCTGGATCCATGTGAATGAGGGAAAAGAGACTTCTTTACTGGGCGGGATGTAGTATTGATAGTATTTCGCCCTCCATCTGTTCTGCATGATCGATAGTACAGGCCTCCACCTCACTAAGGTAACCCCCAAATGAACTAGGTTGCAGGGTCTGATGTTGCTCGAGATGTCATTAAGAAATTGGCCCTTGAGGTTTCTGGGTCCTAATGCGTAGAGGTTTGAATACTTCACAGGTGGTCTTAGTGCGTTGAGGTGCGATCATTCCGGCTTCAGCATTCCCTATACAAGGTATATCACTCTTGAATACTGGGTACCTTTCCTTCAGAACGAGAAAGTGGTGCCTCGGAGATATCAAGAGCAGTCGGCAATGTGCTCGGAAAAGGCGACTCGGGCTCTTCCTCGGCAGGATATCGAATGTCGTGCTCCAGATCAACATAGTGATAGACCCAGAACGAGCAGAATACGAAAGTGCTGCCCGCTACGGTGCCGGTTGCTAGAAATATCACAGCCACCTCAGTCCGTGTCAGCAGCATCCTTTCGCCTGGACAGCGTCGATGGAAGTCGTCTCTGACTTACATTGGAATTCGCACTCCAGCTGTCCCTCCTTATGAGCGGCGTGCACACATAAATGGTCAGCCCGGCTGAAAAGAAACAAACGGAGTACGACATGAACATGATCGGGCACTGCCATGTAAATACCATCTTCCAACGCGGTCTCCATTCACCGAGTTCGTTGCTCCCTGGGTAGAGTCCTGTGCGTGGACTTGGCTCCTCCTTCTTCGTCAAGAACAAAGGGAGGAATCGGCGTATTTCTTCTGTGGTGTTTAATGCATGTTTTGACGAAGCCGAAGGCTTTCCCAAGAGACGGAGCACTGTAATTTGTTGCGCCGGGAGCAATATCCCGAGTATTGATAAGATGAGGCTGGAAAACCAGAATGCCGATGCTAACCAGTATGCATCCTTGATCCCAGTCCAGGAGAAAGAACCTATCACGGCAGCAGCTAGAATAGCACACTGTGAGAGTAATAAGTCAGTCCGAGGGATTGAAGTCTGGGCCTGGAGGATCGGTCGTGCGAGGATAGAGTAAACTTACAGCAATGGAGACAAATTGCAGCTCGTCGAGCTTGCGAGATCGCCAGCGATCTATCTGGGATATCAAATTGTTGTGAAGCATAGGTTGCTCGGTGGATCTTGCTAGGAGCTTTATAGGTCGTAGAGTATTGAACTGAAATATGCGGTAGTATGGGAAAGTCCCAACATTGACCGCGCTCGTAAGCAACTTCCCGACGAAGTACTGGAGATGTAAGTGATGGATTTGGCTTAGTAAGAGGGGGCATGGAGTGGCAAAGTTTACCCGGAAGACCGCGACTCGGGATTGCATAAGGAGATATTATGTTTAAGACGGGACGGACATCGCCTTTTTCTGATTGCTCATAGGAAGGAAAAAGTGTGTTCACCTTGAAGTATTGCCATGTTCGTCGTATTTATGGTATGGGTGGCACCCTACATGGCATCTCTAGCTCAGACTTGCGGGATGTCGGTCGCATCGCATTTTCGTAATGCATCCACGGAGCCTTGACAACGATATTAAAAGACGGCAGAGTGAGTCGGATCCGATATTCCTACTTATCTTGTTGCCCGTTCGAAGCCTGATTTTCCAGCAAGGCTGACCATTGAAGCTTCTCAATCACAATGGAGCATAATGACTCTTGTCTGTTCTTCGACAAGTACCTCCATTACAACAGTTTGGATCAACCCGTTACTGATGATAGAGAGGCCCGCGTTGCGACGAAGTTATGACTTACTGATTGGCTAAAGAAAGAATAGAATATTATATAATCAAGGCCTTGGCGTCGCACCAAACAAAGTTTACTTGCGGGAGTTTACGACCAAAGGCTTCTACTATTTCCTTCATACTATGCTTATGTAGTGCCGTCGCCGTTAATCTAACAGTATAACGCACCGGTCTATAGCTTACTACGAGGTAAAAGCCATGATATGTAGCGAAAGTAGTTGACCTTCTGGTGGTGGTCTTCCGCCAATGGGGTCCCCTCCACAAGTTTATCTTGTCACCCGAATGCCATTTTAAAGACAACTCAGCCACCGAGATGGGATACAGGAGTCATCGATGGCCTAGATTCCGAATAAAACGGATAATGATCTCAATGAATTCACTGGTATGTGTACATAGCTTCGAATTCGAGGCTCTACAACATATGATGACGGAAAGCAAAACCCTTCAACAGTCCGCACCGTCTTATGCGCTCGATCCGTTGCATAGTCCGTGCGGTACGAAATCATACATGTGCGAAGGTCCTTCAATTGAAGATGTCAGCCGATTGAACTTCCAAGGAGGATCACCTCACATTGTATTGACTATGACCCTATCTTTGGGTTGGCTCACGGGCGCGCTGATAACGCCAATCCTTCTTGCAACAAAGCTCCCTGTCTCTCACTCTCTGTTCGTCCAATTCCTTGTGAGAGGAGCGGAGGTGTCCGACAAATTGACTACGATCGTATTGACCGAAGCAATTTATCTCTCGACATTCGTATCGAGCGCCAGTAGCGTATTGCTCCCACCCCAGAGTGTCCTTGCGTAGCCGTCTACGGGCAACAAGCTTAGCAGCGCATGCTTGAAACTCCTGCCGGTTTGCTATATCTTTGGCCCACGCATTGAATACATTCGTGATGGTATCGATTGTTTTCGTCCCGGCAGCCTTACTCCTAAACCGATTCTTCTTGGGTTTCCACTCATCCAACTCAGTTTGCAGCCCACCAGGATGATTCAGTCGATAATATGAGAATTTCCTGCGCTCGTCTTCATTGAGAGTCGTAGATTCATGTTGCATGTGGTCATGGTTGGTTTCGGGACAAGTGGCCATCTCGATAGAATATCTTGCTAAGCGTGCAATTGTAGACCAGAAGGCTACCTTTCTCTCCTCTCGATTCTTCCGTGCTGTGCCGACGCTGACGACAATGCCGATTGATGTATCTCCATGGAGCTTCTCTATCTCGATCTTTGCATCCCGCACGGGGTTGTTTGACATGCCGAAACCTCCATCGGTAAACAGTGTGTGTTTATCAGGCATGGTACTCTCAATCTTCATTGGTTCAAAATATAGCGGAGCTGCTGTGGCGGCTCGAGCTACTTCCCAGACCTCAAAACTCTGTGCACGCTCATGATTGACATCGGGCAGGCCTTTTTCCTTCCTTTTCTCTCGGGAGCCAAATTCAGAAGAACCAGTGTTGGCTCGACTTAGTCCCGTGGTCGACTGGGGTGTCGGTTTAGTCGAAGCATCAGGTGGGACTCGTTTGATATGATCGTACGAGCGGATAAGGTATAATGAATCAAATTTGCCCTCATCTTTCTGCATAGTAGTCACAAATTCATATATTCGTAAGCTTAGTGAGTCCACCATGTGGTAACTATCATGCTTTATCTGTCAGGGTCTGGCTTTTTAGATCAAGCTACCGCTTCAAGGGCTTTCCTTCTAGCCTCATATGATACCATAGATGCTGACAAAGTCAAGGAGAAAATACTAACGTTTTGCATAAACCTTGAGCTGACGGGAAGAAGATCTTCCCATGGGCTTGATCAGGTTCCTCATTGCGCCTCTTGCATACGTCTTTGAAAACCTTCTCTAACCTCGTCGCTTTATATTTGTATCTCTCACCAAGCCCAAATCTGAGTGTGAAAAACGTACGAGGTCTTCCAAAGATTTCCTGACCTAGATTTCGGTATTCATCCAGACAGTCAGGAACGGTCATGCGGAAGCGCCCCAACAGGATGGCTATGATACTACACGGGTCAGTAGCGGGTAGGACTCATGGATCGCGAACACATTAGACTTACGATCCAGTACTAGATCCACATATGTAATCGAAGTAATGACACGGAAGAAACCTTCGGGCGCTGGGGAGTATGCGGAGTTTCGCCTGGTCGTTATGGGCATGTTGCCATTGGCGTTTCTCCTCTGCCGTGAGGGGAATTTGAGAAACATTGTCAGGCCAGGGCTGAGGAGAGAAGCTATGATAGGTCCTCTGATCTTCCTGCTCCTCTGCCACGGCGATATGTTGCATGAGCAATTCAAGAGCCAACAGAGACCAATAGCCGCGAATCCCTCCGCCATCTAACAAAGATTATTCAGCCAATATTCTAGCTGTTCTTTTTAGGTAATCTGACCTAAGCTGAGGACGTTCAATTTACGCCACGCTGAATCAGCACTTTCATCCGCATTTTGACCGAAACCATTAGGAAAGGGGGCGATATCATCGTCTTTCTGCCGCTGCGTAGCCTCAAGGTAGGACGACATTAAGCTGGGACTCGATCACTATGATCGGATTGGAAAGTATCCACATTGGAAGCCCCCGTTGATCTCTCATGGGAACCATGGCTGTCATCTACAATATTATTAGCGAGGGGAGTAGCCAAAGAGCCGCACCGAAACCTGCCACGGCCAAGCCAATCGGATGTTAGATCAATGAGAGCTGAGGGCATGCAGAGATTGCGCATGGCAAAGGACTTCGGAGCTGCCCTCTTCAAGACGATCACCAATTCACGGTGCGTAGCGCCCTTATCTACAGCACCCATGCCGGAATGACCAGACATGTGCTCTGTTAAGAACGTAACCATTATGCAAGAAATATGGGCACTGGCTTAGATCAGTCGTTGTGTTCGTAGCCTTGCAGGCAGGGCGGCTCGCAATCAACATCATTGCACGCAGTTTTCCCTTCCGGGTCGAGCGTGACAAATGTTGAAGGCATTCCTCAATGCCTTCGCCGTTGTGAGTAGCACAAGGTCGTTACAATTCTGAGGTGGGCAAGCATTCTGGATGCATTCAATAGTGAACTAATAGCTAGGAATAGCATCCGAAGTGTTAGACTGAGGCGGGTTCTCAGACTTGGTGCGAAAGAGGGCGAGTCAAAAGAATGACTGTTCAACCCGAGATATAAAAAGAAACAAGGGTGATACAAGAACCTAGCGTATGCAGGAAAACTGCAAAACCTTGACCATGGGAGATAACCTATCCATTGGAAAACGATACAATAGCTATTGCGGCAATATCAGTCCACAACCTCCCATTTCGGAATTAAATGCTCTATGCCTTACTATTCATACCTCTGACCACGACTAATCTATCCTTTATTCTGACAAGGCATTCGTCAGGGGTATGTAGATGTTCCAAGGTGCGCTCGTAACACGGAGAGGCTAGAGAATGCGCATAGATTTCTTGCGGGGATTCTCGCTCGAAATCTCCGAACGGACCATACGTTGTATCACCCGCAATATCGGTCACATGGGGCGCCTGCAGCTAGTATCAGCCTTGGGAACTGCCTTGTGGGTCCGAAGGGTAATGTATGAGCACGAACGTGCGACCTGACTTCTCGTGCCACCTCACAGCCTCGAGCCTCACTGAACTCATAACTAACAACTACCTCAATATGATCGTCACACGATAAATTTCATACTTCGATACATCCCGTTTCTGAAGGTCAGTATCAGTGCTTACCCGTGACTTCACGATCCATATATCCGGTCTTTTGTCAATGTTCAACAGCGCCAAGAACACAGCAAGTGCTGCATCGGCAGCCGAGGGGGTTAACCCTCATATAGACCAAACACCCAAAGGTCGTGGGCGTACGACACGCTTAGGAGTGGTAATAGTCTTTGATGGAGATCGGAGGACTGTGGAGGTACACCACGAGAAAGACCCTCGTAAGTGGTATCCTGTCCCCATTCGTGTACTCCGAACTGATCATATCTTCAGAACTAGCCAAACTGACCGCACACGGTTACTGCACACTCAAAATTCCCTCCCGACGCAAACGAGTCACCATCTTCGTCGACCCAGAGACGGAAGCGATACCGACGACGGAAATTGCGACGGATGGCCTGTACAACGTCGTGCTCGCGAAGTTATATCTTGATGAATTGGGCAGATATCATCGGTTCCTTCGATTCCTTGGATTGCTTACGACGTTGTATGTGTTGCATCCAGCGTCGTGGGCAGAGAGCTCGTCACGGACTTCTACTGGTAGCTTCGAGGGTAGAGAAGGATGATGGACGAGGGTTCATATGAGCTTCGCAAGGCAGGCGGGTTCGATCTTCTTATATGAGTCTTCATGGTTTATTAGGTTTGTGTAGATGATCGCGATGAGGTTCGGAACTTGGACATGGACAATTTGAAGAACGCTATAGTATGGCTTTTATCAAGTGCGCGAGAAGTGTTACTTCTTCTATTTAGGAGGGAGGATTGACTGTTCATATTGCGGCTTCTGTGGAGGAATGGTAGCAGAGGGATAGTGAGATGTCAGGAAGTTGTACCTTATAGAAAAGGTAGGATGAGTCTTGTCGTCTTCTAATATTGTTGCTACTATGGGGGTTGCTAAGGAGTAGGAATAATAGGGGCATCTGGCTCCCTAAATACATGATTCCAACGCTAGTCTAATTACCCCTCATCACTTATCCACATGAGTGCCAAGCATGCCGAGACCCGCTTACTCATCTAAGTATAAGGCTGATTTCTAAAACCTAGCCTTTATTATCTAAGATATTACTAATTTCGTGATACATCCCTCCTCGTTAACACAAAGGTCCTTTCTCTAAGACTATCACCCCCTCCTCTTTCTTCTTTCTTTAAGCCTTGTGCTATAGTCGTGGCAACTCGAGACTTCGGCCCTGGGCTGTCCGACAGATCGATGACATTGGTGATGGAGACAACGAATCCCCTCCATTATAACACGATAATCCTCCAGCCTTGCTCACTTTACACAGCCACTCTGTATCGGTTCCGAGAACGCTTGGATCTCCAACCTGCTGTAAACGTCAGCTCGTTGATATCAAAACTTTCTACTGTTCTCCGCTGAAAAGGTTCGAGATTTATATATACCGACGAGTCTGAGACTCCAAGCCAGTAACCCTTCGATGAGGGATGTTGAGATGTTGGTCTGGTCTGTCCTTTCCGCTTCTTTCCCTACGACTGAGGAAGGGATGTAGAGAAATCTTTGGAAGGATTCGAGAGAGTCTAAGAAGTTCTGTTCAAGGTAAAGATCAATCCTCGTCCTGTGTTATGATGTGTTGTGCAGTGATCCCACAGGAATCGATGCAGCCATTTTGGCCGAGATGGTTCGTTATTCGTTCGTTGTTCTGATAATACCTCTGAAATGGCTATTACATCAGCCTGGAGGGGCAATGGGTCTGCATCACTTCCATAAACTTTGTTTAGTCCTAGTTCATCGGTGACTAACCGACCTTTTCTGCCATTTGGGGTGTCTCTAGTAAAATACAAAGGCGATTTGTGGCTAGAATATGAAGCCGCTTTCCAAACTCTTGTCAAAGATCTCTTGCTCGGGGAGATCAGCTCTATTCTTGATCATGATCAGGATCGAGGTTGAGACTTCGTTATAGAATATATATATGAAACGATCCTATATTGTACACCTTCAGCTATCGATGCAACACCTATCGCTGAAGGTGGCTTATCTTTATCTTCTATCAAATGACGGATCTTGCTTGCCATCGCGTATCGTAGGGCCGGAGAAGTGGTCTCCCAGAAGCAATCGGTTATTGTGCATTGATCTGACGTGGCGATGAGATCCTATAGATCCAGGACCCTCAAATCTTTATATCTATCAGGTTCTGAGTCACCTGAGTACCCGCTTTTGGCGACAGTGAGGCCGTAGGCTACCATCTCGTGTGAAATCAATTTAGCGGAGAGGAGGTGGGTAGAGTCTGTATGCTCTCTCATGTGGATTAAGTGGTCGGCTGGTGTAATGTTTGGTCGGACATGCGAGGTGGAGAGATTCTTCATGGTCACGTTTGGCTTTGTATTCTGCGCACTCCTATATTATTTCTGGTAGCTTTGTCTAGTAGATGGTTTGCTTGTGTTTTTACGTTCGTATTGTATTCTCGAGAACCCTTCAGGCTTATTGATTTGGTCTGATGGTAGTGATCTGAACCGTAGCTGACTGGGAAAGACAATTTTGTCAGAAAAGAGAACGATTGGGAATAACCAATCTTGAACGATTCTTGACTTATTTTCAATTATTTGCTTGCTTAAGGGAGACGCAAAGCTCTCTTAGGTGGAAGGTCTCGAGTGTCTGCAGATGCAATGACTGAATGTTCGTATATGTTGATTGATCAATAAGGAGGGAAAGCTTTCTCAAACCTACAGTTCTCCAGTCTCCACAAACACAATAATTGCAATAACCTGAAAATTTCTGCATTCTTGAGATTGGTTGCTGGTTCCTAGATCGTGTTGTCATACCCCTTCCATTTGACCTGATAGCCGTGTTTACGGCCTCTCAGCCCCCTACGCAGAATCTTTGCCACCACATATTCTTCTCTACCCTGAATGACCACGGGTGCTGGAGGGGGAATGGTCCGGCCGAGAGGATCGGCCTTGCCTTGTTCCAGATGAATCACCGATATGACGGGGCTTATCCTAGACATACTTGGTGGTAGTTCCAGCCTGTACGCCAAAGGGCTGACTTTTTGTAGGATTCTATAGGGACCGACCTCTTTTGTTGAAAGGGATGACGATTTAGGAAGATGGTAACTTGCATCGCCTGTCTTAGCCAGTTTCAGGTACGCACTACCAGCCAGATCTGGATTCCTGTGCTTTGAGTCCTATCTTGCTGCCATTTTGATAAATAACAGAAGCAACGTCCTCGTTGTTATTCAGCATATGTATAAGCTATTGAATAGCAAGAGCATGTAAGGCAGAACAATGTGATGTCTCCAACCCATGTGTCGTCTATCCTACTCAGTATATAGAGATTAGGACCAGCTATTATCAGTTTTGTAGCTAATGCTTTAAGGTAAAGCAAGACTCCATGAAAGAATTATGATATTTCTGCAGTAGTGAGATGCTTGAATGTTAAAGCTGCGAAACTGGGGAAAGTATACGAAAGCGGCATGAGGTGGGGGCGCAGGCTTTCGTCGGGTCTTGAAAAGATAGGAGTGGAGTATCCCTGAAATCAACGATGGACGAAAGAGGCGCTTCTGGTGATGGATAAGATAGCTTGGTACCTTCTATATGAACATCGTCTTGAAGGATATCTTCAACTGTTATTCGTTCGTTATGCCCCGGGCGAGAACGGTTGTCTATTGCCTTGATCGGTCTGGATAACGGGAAAGGATGTTATCGGGACGCGTATTGGTCCGCAGGAAATGAGCAGGCGGCGAGATCCCGGTACTTGTGTCGTGAGCAGATTATTGCTTCGACTGATAAGGATTATTCTGGTAGGACAGAGAAGAGGGTCAGGCCTTGCTGTTCTCCTTTCCGTAGGCATTGCCATCGTGGTGACAAATTCCAGGCCAATTTGGTAGCAGGCTCTCCCATCCATTTGTACTGTCACCCTAGACCACGATACATAACTCTGCGTTTGTGAGTTAGAAGACTGCCATTCTAACGTATAGCGACGATGACTGAGCGATAGATATGTTCCACTGCTCGTCAGTTCAGCAGGTAGATTCGAATATATAACGGATTTGATATTGGAATAATTATGGGGAAATTCCCAGTGTTTGTTTGCAAAACGGCGCAAGGTTTCCAAGAGATTCTAAGACCATTCACCTGTGTTGCTACCATTTGTCATGGTCATTCCATAATCATGGATGGAAGATATGAAGATATTGCAGGTAGCCTGCGTGGGTGACGCACCATATGGAAAAGACCGTTGAATGCTGCCTGTTTGAACGGTCATCAAATCTTACCTAATCCTGAGGAAAATCCGATAGACACTTTTGGATACCTTCTATTCTATTATCGATTCATCCCGTGACGATTGGCGTCGGAATACGTGTAAGATATAGTATTGATTGATTTGAGACTGCAAAAATAGCATTAGTAACCCGATAAGTAGGTCGTTGGTGCTTGATTGATACTAGCCACCTATGAGGCAACGAAGTACGTGGAAGGCTTCCATAGACAGCCTAATTTAGTGAGTATACTATCAGCTTGTGATAATCGGCGTAGCAGACGGCGGATTTCTATCTCTGGTCTATTCCAACAGAGTATACCGTTGTAATCTTACAACGCGGCTTCAGGAATTGCTTTGAGGGTGGTTCTGGATATTTAGTGGTATCGAAGTGCGTGTACAACATATGAGTATGAGCTTTACCGGATAAGATTGGAGTTGTTTGCGGTCATTGGCGATATGCATCTCGAACACATGTCTTGCTTTCGGTTGTCTCTGCTTGCTATGTCATGTCGAATTGTGGAGTATATTTTTTCAACCCTTCGAAGTGCGATAATCTGATGCAACGGACGCTCAACGTCCGTCCATGGAGTTATGACACCGAGAATTGTGTATTTTATCTCAGTTAGGAGCTTGTTGGGCTATGGTATTTTGTTGAAACTGGACCACTTGAATGTTGCCAACGTTGGAAGAGTTTTGATTTTGAAGTGGCTGAGATAAGAGGTGAGAGGTAATAGATGAACAGCGCGACTTAGCCATGGGAAAGAGGATCTCCTTCTTGCTTTTGCCTTTGCCTTTGCCTTTGTGCAACATCACCGTACCTAACTCCCAGACTTGTCAATGATACTACTGAAATTGATCTCGAGATGACCCAACCCAAGGTTCTTGCGCCTTTGAGTTCAAAATATGTCAGACAACTTCGAGACATGACGGAGACCGTCACTGATATCAATCACTTCTTGAAACATTTGTCCTGACTCCCAGAACTCCACACCAGGATTCTGATTTAGCCGTCTCATCTGATGATTAGACTATCATTGCGAGAAGCATGAACATTACGCGTAATCCCTTCCACGACGTCTTCACATTCACGGAGACTTACACTTACGATGCTTAATATCACACTTTGAAAGAGAGTTCTCAAATGAGCCAGGTGATCTTACCCCCCGGCAATTGAAAGTATACCATATACTGTTATGATATCAATGAACTCGTCGAAGCGTTGAAATCATGGGTTGTCCATCCCCATTATATTCCGCGTGCTCTTCAGCAAGTTTAACCTTCACAAAGGCCGAGCCCATAACTTGTCGAGTCTTGTGCGAATCCGCCGGAGAGAGTCCGTCGTGAAAGCCACCGAGGGAATCCCTTCGAAGAGACCTTGGTATAGGTCATGAAAGATCATCGGAGGCGGCGAGATGTTATTGTTCATCCGTTTCGTCTCCGCACATACACTCTCTGCGTGATGATTGCTGATCGCGGTAAGCATCAAGAACGCGAGTATCTTACAGGTGGTGAATGATGACTAAATATATTAGAAATGGATCACGATAGCGCTTGATCATCGCTGGCAGTTGATATGGAAATGAAAAACTGACAGAGACTCAAGAATGAAAACAGAATGGAACCGCGAAGATGTAGCTCCCATCTCTTGTTTATTTCGAACAACAACCAACAACGTCATCTTCTCATGATGATGCGACGACGCTTACATCTTCTTTCTATAAGAGTCGACAACAGCGGTCGCAATGACCCCTTGAATTCCAAATGTATCATAATATGCGGGTTTTCACCGGGAGATCAGAGGCCTTCAATGACGTTCGTATTTCGCAGCGGTAGGTTTTGGAGGAGACACTTTGTTGCGTACCTTAGTTACTATCCGGCCATTATAGCAATTGAAAGAAGTGGGATTCGTTCATTTTAAAAAATATTCTCGATGTCGTTGATAGTAAGATCTTCCTCTTACGCACGACACTGTAATATCATGAAATAATCCCATGACTGGAACGTTCACAAGCCTGCCCTCGAAGGGTTTGTAGTCTTCGACACAGGCGGCAATGAAGAATGAACAGGGAATCTGGGTTCGAAACAAAGCAAGCCATGAAGTTTCGAATCCTGGCTCCTTTTCGAGGTGATTCTTGCTTGACCGTGATCTGTTGGTTCTCGCTAAATTAGCGAGTACTTTTTGAATGACTCAACTTCAATGTCTTTGACATGCACAGTCCAACAAGTTTCTTGACGATTCTATGTGAAAGAAAGATCAGTCGAGAATGTTTTCGATCAATCCAACACAATACCGTGCGTTGGATACATCATCCATAGCGATCCAACAATATACAATCAATTGTCGAATCGCTCGAGGAGCTATGGGGAAACCATAGAGCGTCTCCATCGGAAGCTTATCGTGTCGCGAGATACATGTGTCCATACCTCGAGCAAGTATAACGTTCATGTCGATGGCGCAGCTGTTGCACGTCCAGCTAGGGCAAAGGATAAAGTTATACCCGTTCCAAATCGGGTTTTCGGTCTGTCAGGTCGAATTCGATACAATGTTATCGGATCTCGATATTACGATCGTTTTCCGAACACTGGCTTTTCATATCAAGTCCCAATGAAAAGTCCATATGGGTTTAGAGATCGCAACTCTGGAAATTTTGCATTGAATCTTGCAAGTGCTTCGCTGATGATCATCCAGCGAGACACTGAGTAGCGCGCAAGGGAATATACAGTCGTGGTCAACAATATTGTAGACACTAAAAGTATATTTGTGTATACAGAGCTGTGGGAATCGCTCAAGATGCACGACATCACTCACTGCCGAAGGACGTACAAACGGAGCCAAGCCTCGCTTGTCGATCATGAACGGAGGGACCACTGGGGATCTCACAGGTCCTTCCAGGAAATTCCTTATCCCAATCAGCGGTTTGGCGCTTCCTCGGCTTCTTATTGTGGGTGACCCCCCATTGGGGGCCTCCATTATGTTTTTGGCTTACTGTAAAGACACGTGGAGCTTATCGCAAATGTGTATACTGACGGTATATATGTATAGAAAGAGCTTTGAAAATTACCCAAGACGCATGTCATCGCTCAGTGCCAAAGAACATACGGCGTAGTCCATGCCGCAAATGTAGGAACTGAAGGTATATATATATAGAGAAATTTAGGACTTAGGGAAGACGCACGAATGATACGAAATCCTGTGGAGTACCAAGTCGATATCGTGACCGTTCTCTGTGCTATACATCTCGAAGTAAGAACATCGAATAGAGAGTACTCTTCTGAGCTTCAGATTCGCACCGCAAACATGTTTCACAGCCCGAAAATATTAGCTATAGACTTGTACATTTCCGTGTAACATTCACTAGGGAGGAAATATAACTTATAGAAACAGAAAGCGATTGGGTACAGTATGTGTCTGCTCCGTCAATATTGTTGACTTATGCTTGCCGCAGAGCGTGATATGTATGAGGGAGAGAACGTGATTGAGGAATATTCTTATATTGCCGAAGCAGTCATCAGTGATGATGAAGGTTCCGAGGTGTGTGAAGTAGCCATCAGTGATGGAGAGTTTGAGTTGTGTGAAGCAACTCTCGGTGCTGGTGAGGATTCCAAAACAGATTGAGAAGCTATATTTTCAGTATAATTGAGAGGAGACAAGTAGCTCTTACAGCGACTTATATCATCTTATGACGACGAACAAGTTGAGGTCTCGCGTCCACTCCAGATGAACATTATGTTGCAAGGAAATGCTGCTTCTTGAGTGATCTTGTTTCCCTCAGACTATCATTTGAGAATCTCAAGCCGAAGCTCTCACTTCTAATGAGAGTTTCGCGGCTTCACCTGCTATTTTCAAAGAACGATTGATCAGACGGCAAAGCCTAGCAGCGTCTCCATTACAAACCCGACGTCGAAGTGCCAAGATCAAATGAGGTGTTGATAGCATACAGGAGCGTAGCAGGTTCAGTCAGCGGCTCAGGAGGATGAAGAAGCGACGAAGCAGAATGAGAAGAGGAGATTTAATAGTGATTTTAGTCAAGACTTAGGTAGTGATTGGACGAAAACAACAAGCAGAGGAGTGAAGAAAGAGGAACGCTTGGGCAAGGTACGCTGCAAATGCTCGATTCACTCCAAAGTAGACTTCGTAAAGGACAATGTATGAAGTCGGAGAAGCATCGCATGGGGTCTGAGAACGTCTGTGGAGCGAGATCGGAGGAAAAGATCAAAGTGGTCTTGATCAGAAACAAGTGAGGATCTCACATTGGGGCGATGCATAATTCCATCATGGAAACGCAAATATGAGGTAGATTCCTCCCCTGCAAACTCTGGTATACCTTCTCGTGGCGATTATTGGCCTGGAGCCTGGCCACCACTGCATAAGTACTAGGGAAAATGTATGAGCCAGCCACGCAATATCCGGTATGAATAGCTATGAAAGACAACGCAGCTCGCTATTGTGCTGGATATTAGGAAGAGTAGAGCTCGTGATCATATTCATTTGACAGCCCTCGTACTAAGCCATAGACTGAAACTTGGACCTACAATCGAAGAAGTCATCGAAAACGCCGCGATTTGTGACGATGAAAGTATCAAAAGGACTAGCTTTTGAAACAATAGCAAGGAGTTTCTTATAGTCGAGCGACATTATATTGATGACTTTTGACGAAGTGAACCGGATCTCTCCGTAAGCATTGACAAGAAACGCCCTTTCTACTCGCTCATACTTTACCCTGCTCATTTGAGTGTCGCAGGTAAAGGGTTGTGCTTTTCTGGACTAGCCGTGACACAGGTTTCATCAAGGGCGCTTTATCATGCTTTTCCACCATGAAGTTGGAGAAAATAGGGTAAGCTGCATGAGTACTGCAAACTGGGCGGTGCGTTTGCTAACGATCATCTGGGACAAGTTTGGACGGCCGCTGCAACATCAATCTGGTCGTAGACAACATATAGTTTCGCTTAAAGTATGGGAGACAAGCCGTCATCCATCAGGTCAAACGGTGAGTTCCGTAGCTCGATCGTTGGAATTCAACTCTCCGATAGCAACGTAGATCCTCTTCACTCTCTCCTTCCAAAATTCTTTGCTACCCAAGGTGGCTTTGTCAAAGAGCCCATCATGCCTTTCATCCTTCCAGCCCTTGGTCCAGCGCACATATTCTCTCAAGCATACTTGAGCAAGACCGGAATTCATTATCTCGAAGTTCTGCCGATCATCGTGGGTCATAGTGAAGGCAAGAAACCAGAATCCAGCAAAGATAGAGCGTCGTGCAAGGTGAAACGCAAGCCTGTGGTACCGAGCTCTTTTTTCATTAGATGGGAACAGGTAGACGGGCACATACGTCAGGAGGCCGAAGACGAAAACCAATATGAAGAATACCCACACAGGCACAGTTCCTTGTCCAAAGATTCCCAGATTCATGCCAAGCATGGCGCAAACAAAGTTGATCGGGAGATATAAGAAAGCCAGGTTGGAGAGTTTCCCAAGGCTGATTGCCGTGGCCTTTGACTCTTTAGCCTCTGCCAATTGCTCCGACGCCAGCTCTGCTTTGTGGTCAGAATCGGTGTCGTGAATGCTCCACTCGTATGTTCTCATGGTATTATCATACAATGACATGAGCATCTCCACGTCGGTCACGAGACTATGAAGCTTCCGCCTGTTTGAATCATTAACCAACTCCGAGCCCTTACCAAAGGTAAATGACTCATGCTCTGGAGTAAGTGGTCCAAGATACCCGGACAAGGCTTGCTTCAATTTGACCAATTCCAGTCGCCGATGATGCATAGCTACGATATCTGGATGGCCTGGGGAACAAACTTGCTCGCAATCTCCCAAGTCGATCGGCTGCGTATCGTGACGCAAATTATAATCTTCGTAACATCTTAGGACTAAGAGACGGGCGTAGAAGTGCACAATTCCGCAAGAGAATTCAGATGAATCACTAGGAAACTTATGATTCATGAAGGATGTATCGGCGGTAGCAGCGAAAAGGTCGTTGGCACAAGAGTCCGTGTATTCCTCAGGTCTCAACAGCGTTAGTGGCTGCCGATATTGCGCTTTCGAACGGATGAGTGCGATGACTATTTTCGCGGTTATTCCTCCGACGTCGTCGAATGTCTAGTGGGAGCCGGACTCACCAATACCACCTCTGCAGCAGACAGACAAGCATTCCGCGTCTACAGTCAAGCGGAGGACGGAGGCTCGCGTTTCTGACGGGAGACGAATAGGATTCCAATGGCCGCCAAAACTCGAAGAGCTTATATTTAGACCATCTTCCTTTCTGAGACGGTTGCCGAGTTCTTCAGGGCAGCCTGATTCATCGCTGATTTCTTTATAATCGAAGTGATGTCGCATGAATGACACCTCAAGCTTGAATTCATTCCATAGGAGATCGAGGATTGCCGGATCCACTTGAGAGCTATCTCTATGACAGAGTATCACCGCACGTATATATTTCGAGGCGAGACAATGCTTGAGCGGTGCAAATGACCCAGGCCGGAAGTCTTTGGTGATAGTGGCTGATGCATCTCTCGTCTCTTTGTAATGAACCCTAAGCAGATATATTGGCCCGATACTGCCCGTAGAGACCGCATCTGATGAGACAAATTCATGGAGCCAGTCACAATCGATCGACGATGCCGAGTGCGCCTTGGTGAAGTCTTTCAAGCTCCGCCATGGCGCACTCGCAAAACTTGAGCGTTCTCCACTGGCGGATTGCCGAGCATCGTCGAGAAGTTCCATCACCTCTGGAAACCGTAGAGCAGCGAACTCTAGATATTAAAGTATATGAACGACATAGGATACGATGAAGGAGCGGTGTACCAGGCGAGAATGCTGATGGATTGGACATCTTGTTTAGTGTATTCGGCCCTCGACCGCTAGAAGTACGCCTCAAGGTGACCTTGCTGCATAGAACACGGTCTCATGCACGAATGCCACAGAGCCGTGTCGCTTCCTCATTCCCCAGCCTGTGCTTGATAGCATATGTGCATATCTGCTGCGCCCCTGCACAGCCCTATGATCACTCTTGCTTTTTTATGCTCTGTCATGCTCCCTCGCTGCTCCTTCAAAAACACCCTTGTGCTATTTGTTCGAATAGGAAACGAAGCAGTGCCGCCTCGAAGGGGATAAGGGGAAGCAGGTGAGATCATTGAGGGAGCCGAAGAGGGGAGCCTGATCCGGCTCATTGTAATCGGACAGCTAGGAGACGCGCATGATCGTGCAGTCCAAAGTATTTGCATGCCGGTTCTATCGACAAGATGATAGATCGATACCATTGCCTGGCTCTGAGTAGCGCGATGTGATCGATGAGGGGCTGCTAATCTTCACCCGGCTGCTTCTAGATTACTCTACGGCAATTCATATATACTTCATGATATAAAGGTGAAACCTCCTACGGTAGGCTCAGTGACTGATCTTGCCTACATGTACTTTACATAGAAACGCGATGATCCTGCCAATGCCCCCACATACCACGTCCCTGCACTAATCTAAGAAGAATTCTATAGGCTGCGAAGGGCATTGTCAGGCAACACTCGCCCATAGCAAGGGCGTACCCAGCTCTCGCCTATATGGAACTAAGTCAGCTAACGAGGCTGGGAATCTCAGCCGCAATCCTACGGATACTTTCGATATATATTTTGATCTCCTGCTCGGAAATTGTCCTGCCATCTAACCTCTCAAAATCAGGCGATAGTACTAGTTTCTCCACTCAGACAAAATGCGCAGCTTCGTAATTATTACGGCGTTGATCGTCCAACTTGCAATATCCGCCTCTGCGCAGAAAGGAGGCAAGGAGCCGCCGCCGGAGCCAGCAACAGGGCCAAAACGCCCAACAGTAGACAATCCGAACGGGGCCGTTGACTCAAACGGCCAGTATCACGGCGAAGCAATAGGCGTCCCCGGCGCCCTCGCCCTCGGCCAGAACCCTCACCCAGCGAAGGGAGACGAATCGATCCACTTCGACGACGTCGCAGAAGCGCTCAAAACACTGGTCGAGAAGATCGTAGGCGCCGTTGGCGACTCGCTGGGCGGTAGCAGCAGCAGCACAGCTGGTACAGCCGCAGCCACCCCCTCAACGACAGTCATGCCAGAGGCCAGAATCCCCCGCAAGGCCACGCCCTGCTCCGTCGCCTTCGATGCCTTCACGTCTTGTTCGGCGGCATACAGTGGTACTTTCTCCGCCGTGGCCACGACGGTGCAGGCAGGCTGCCTTTGCAACGTCTACAACGGTTTCGACTTCAACGCCAAAATGCAAAGCTGCTATAGCTACGCCCAGAACCAGACGCAGTATCGGAGCTATGCCAGCGTTATCGCAAGTGCCACCGCCGCGTGCACGTGTGACCCGAATGAATCGACGTGCTCGGCGTCGTCAACGACGACTTCGGCGGCTCCGGCAGGTCCATCTGGAACTACGTCAGGGGCGGGTGCCGCTCCAGCAGCGCCTGCTGCGACCAATGGGGCGGCCGTTCGAAGTTCTGGCGTCGGTCTTGGTGCCGTGGGTGCTGCTGCGGTGCTTGGTATCATTTCCATTCTCCACTGAAGATGGAATCGCCATCTCATTTGCGGTGCGGAATCAATATTCGGCCATGATTTTGCGAACACTCTACAAGCACCAGCAGCAGCACCCGTATCATCTTCCGAGACGTACAGAAGTCTGGCATTGTAGCCGATCGCTATACTCGACGCCTATCATAACAAAACACACCAAAACCAAAGGACCTCCTCGTCGATAAATACGGCTCAATGGTAGGCGCGCGCACCCATACCATCAACATCATAGCCACCCCCCCCCCTCCCCCCCTTCGTCTCCCCCACCGACCACCCTCCACCTGATCCGCCAGAGTAGCTTGCCATGATCCGATACCACCCTTTCTCCTATCGCAACTCAACCGCGCACTCTCTACCCCCCCGACACGACACGATCCACTTCAAAACCGTGCGAGTCCCTCTCACAGTCCTCACCAATACCATCAATAACATCAACCCTCCTACTGTATTCCAGTTCAGGATGTTGTATTATATTAATTTAGGAATATTTGCGTTGCTGAGAGTTTTCAAGTGTAGTTGGGGAGGGATGAGACGGCGAGGTAGATAGAATAGTCCATCTGTACGGATATTTACTGAATGAATGAACGGCCGTCCACAACTGCAGCAGTCAAGTCTTGCAATTCGCTCACGGTGTTGTACTTATGCACTAATCCCCAGACCCAGTGCATGAGGTATCGATAAAACAAAACAACAGAACAATAAAATCCTTCTCCCATCCTCCCATCATCAATACCCAACGCCCAACACCTATCCCAACCCCCTTCCCATCCCCCCTGACACGCTTCACAACATAACACGACAAGCAAGCATGCACCTCCCATCCCCCTCCCCATCATACACCCATCCAATCCAATCCACTCCAATCCAATCCGATCCAACCCATCCATAACCCCATCACCACCACCTTACATCTCCTCAACCGCACAATTCGGATGAAGGACATAAACCACCTTCTCCGCCTCCCTCGCACCGCTACCCTCATCCGGATCCAACCCTTCGCCTCGGATGCGCATGAAGATGTTATCCTAGATGAAACAATCACACGAATCAGCCAAACAAATCCCCAACCCCCCCAAGATCCCAAGAAAGAAAGGAACAAAAACAAACCTTAACCATCCTCCTCAAAACCTTCCCCACCAGCTCCCTCTCCTCCTCCCCCTCCTCCACACTCTTGAGCTCATCCTCCACCCGCTCCAGATACCACAGCACCAACTCCTCATGCTCCACCCCCTCTCCCGTAGTCTGCTCATCCTCGTTCACGCGTCGGACGAGCAGGTTCAGGATGGCCATATACTTATCATACGTGATCTTCGTCTTTCCACTTCCCTGCGGTGCAGGCGCTGGGGTCTGTGACGCTCTAGCTCTACCACCCGCTGCGCCATCATCGCCGTCTGATGCGTCGTCGTCATCCTCATCACCAGCGTCGGCCATGGGAGAATCGCCATCGTTTCGATCCCCCCTGTGCCCGTTAGCGGTGCCATTGTTCACAACCTCATCCTCGTCGTCTTCGACTTCTATATCGTCTTTCTCAACACTGATGATGCTTTGGCGCAGGAGATTGAAGGCCTCCTTGACGAAATTCGGCGTCACGTCGTCGACGCAGTTGGCTTTGGCGATGGCTTCGCTGAGTCGGATCATGCTCTCCAACTGCCTGACAGTGATACGGTAGCTGTTCCTGCCGATACCGCCTTGAGCGTCGTCCGCTCGCAACTCCTTGTACTTTTCCACGAGCAGGGTCTTGGCTTCAGGCGTGAATTCTGGCTTGAAAGTTCGTGCGAAGCGGATGTAGCGTTGCAATTGCTCGGTTGAGAATTCTGGCTGTACGGCTTCGTCTCGGTTCATGTGGATGTTGACAATGTGCTCGGCCAGATGCCGGTCTACACTTTCGTTGCACTCGTCCAGGATTACGAAGAACAGATCGAAACGACTCATGATTGGCGCGCTCATGTTGATGTTCGCTCGGAGCGTGGTCTTTCGGTTGTATCTCCCTCCTACAGGATTAGCGGCGGCGAGAATACTAGTCCTTGCGTTCAAGGTGGCCTGTATACCGGCTTTGGCGATCGAAATAGTCTGCTGTTCCATGGCTTCGTGGATAGCCACCTGGTCGCCAATATCCATCTTGTCGAACTCGTCAATGGCGCAGATGCCGTTGTCTGCCAGCATGAGAGCACCGGCTTCGATGGTGAACTCGCCTGTCTCTTCATCTTTGACTACCGCTGCTGTAAGACCGGCTGCAGAAGAAGCCTTGCCGGATGTGTAGACCGCGCGAGGTAGGAAAGAACATATGTATCTGCGTAGGCTGAGTTCCAAAGTCTCGTGTATGATAACGGAAGACTTACTTGAGAAACTGACTCTTGCTGGTACTCGGATCTCCGACGATGCAAATATTCAGATCTCCTCTCAGTTGCATACCTTCGGGTGTGACTTTGCTCACACCTCCCATCAATTGTAAAAGTAGCCCCTTCTTGACAATCTCATGACCATACACCATTGGCGCCAAGGAATTGACCAGCCTCGAGTATATGTGATCACTGTGCACCATCTGCTTCAAGTCCTCAATCTCGGATGCAGTCAACGACTGCAAATAAGCGTCTTGAGCATGATCTCCCGTATCTTGCGGATCAATGGTTGCAGTCTGGTTCAATGACGCCAGAATATTCCCAGCTTGTCCATTAAGTTGCTGATTGGCCGCTTGTCCCGGCGTCGAAGTATCTGGCGTCACCATGCACGAGAGGAAGGCCATTCTGTACGTCAAATCCCGAACACCCAAAGCCTTAAGACCCGTCACACCACTCCCTCCAGCGTCGCCGCCTCTGGGAGCATTCCGATTGTCCCTCATAGCTTCCGGTCGTACACCCGGAAGTCCGAGCTGACTAACGTCTGGCACCACGATGAGCGTCCCGGTGAAAACGCACTTCTCGCCTGCTTTGGCGCGATCCACAATCTCTCCTCGTAGGATCACGTCCATTGTTCGAGGCATGCTTCCAGTGGGTATCTCGGAGCTATTCTCCTGAATCCTGACCTTCTGCCAATCGACAAAGGTACTTTGCCGAATATCCAACCGCCATCCTTGCCGGTTGCCGCAGACCAGGTTGGGACACTGGGTCGGCTCAGTGTATCTGAAGGTTTGCTCGACATTCGGTATGACCGTCCTGCAGCCTTCGCAGATGAATGTAGCAAGGTACAGCTCCGGTCGCACTTCTGATGTTCTCGTTACAGTCCCTGATATCGAGAGGAGCTTGCCCACAGATGCTGTCCGTAGCTGCCGTACTCGCGAGATCAGAGGTAGATTGTAAAACGCCAAGGTAAATAGCTTGTCCGTCTGCTGATTCGTGGTTCTCGAGCCTTGTGTATCAGCCTGGCTTACTCCGTTACCTGCAACAGAAGACCCAGTTTGTGATGAAGCACTCGTAGGTTGCCTATGCTCTTTGAAATAGCGTGGCTCGTACTTCGCGATCAGATTGTGAAGTGCTCGTGTGAGGAAGGGTAGATATCGGTAGTAGTCGTTTGCGATCGCATTAGCCAGAGTCTGATTCTGTAACGACAGGAGGTGTTGGAAGTCGACGTAGAGGGTAGAAAGATTGTAGATTCTGAGGCCGTGAATCTGCGCAATGTAGTATTTGTCACTCGTCAGAGCGCTGGAAGGCGGCGCTCCAGACAATGTGATATCCTCCACAAAGCTATACAAATCAGCGCATGCTTCTCAATGTCTTGTACTTCAGACATACATGTCCAGAAAGTTCTCAAACTCCTCCGCAACCTTTTCACCCACTCTATCCACTACCCTGTTCACCGCTCTTGCGAAAAGATCTTTCGGTCGATTCCGATCTGTACCTCGAGCGCCGACGATCTCGTCATCTGGGAACCCTTCGACATCGCTGAGCGCTCCGTTGCTATCTAGAGGTGGTACTGAAGAACGCTGAGCGCTTCGACCGTTGGGCGTTTTTAACGGACCATTCCTACGGGCGCCGGCTGCGAGATCGAGATCTGGATTGTCTGAAGTCAAAAGGCCGTTGACGATGGATGACATGGTGCTTATGGAGATTTAGGGTGGACCGTACACGAGAGATGATTCTGGTTTTGAAGTCCGTGTCAGTGGGGCTAAGGCAATCGCAGAAGACGCGTTCGCGGTTTTCGGGACGCGTTAGTATCGCGTATAGTGGTCTTGGCGTGGACGATATATCGTGCCAAGGCGGCTTATATCCAGAGGGTAAAGTTGACACTTTACTCCACCATAGCATGTATACCAACCGCTGTGATTGTAAAGGACGTACAGCATGCTCCTCCTAAAGACATCTAAGTAACCAACTACAGTCAGTCAGTGGAACCTATTAGGTACGACATACCTTAGTATACTCACAACACCACAATATCACTTACGTGTCAACCTCGCCATCTAAATCGAAGTTAGGCAAAGAGCGGAGTCATACGCAACGAGGTTATTGTATCAGATAGCGCTGATGCTGATAATGTGTATGGCATGCTGCCACAAGTTGTAGGAGCAGGGGAAGCGTGGATTCGGAGACTTGGACGAGCAGATGTCTGTGGAAAGTTGCATGTCACCACTTTCAATGCAGATCAAAAGAATATGTGCTTGAGGCTTCGTGCTATGCTACATGGTTAAAGATAGTGAGTGCGTGAGTGCGCGGATTTGCCATTCGCGTCGGTAAGCTTCGACTGAAGCAGCGAGATATCCGTGTAGACGGCCAAAAGCAAGGAAAGCCTCAGTCACATCAGGGCAGATGCAGAAAATCATCATCAGGGATATCGAACCGAGCGCTATTATATCATTTCCTCCACGCAATAGGGTCGTCCTCGTCGTCAGCCAAAGGCGGCAGGATCGCGTCCAGCTTTTCATCATCATCCATCGCGATGAACGGCTTGTTGGTCTTCTTGTCGAGTATGACATCTCCAAAGAGCCGCATAACCTCTTGAACCGACAGCCCAGACGTGATGGTCTTGTCGTCCAGAGCGCCGTGAATGATGAATTCCTTATGCTTTTGCATGGAATCGAGTCTGTCGTCAACTGTATCGTTGACAATGAATCTTGTGACGAATGTTTCATCTGCCTGGCCGATACGCCAGACGCGGCAGAAGGCTTCAAGGGTCAGATTAGGACTAGGATTTGGGGACATGTGCTCATACCTTGCTGCTCCATGCAACTATTGAACCAAAGATCAATGCAAGTGACTCTAGAGGCCATGGTCAGATTCACTGGTGCTTCGTTAATATCCCACCTGTCAAGGTCTTCTTTGTGCGTCAACTCACGCCCAATACCTCCACATTTCAGCGAAGCTATCATGATTTTCATTTTGCTGTTCTCTTTGCCAAAGGCTTCAATGGTTTTATCGCGAGCCTGATGGGACATCTTCCCATTGTACTGCACATATCAATAAATAAATGCCATGAAAGGATGGCTAGGGGTTAACTCACAGTACAATATTCCCAGCTATTCTTCTGGCAAACTCTTTCGAGGATGGCCATTCTGTAACCGTGTTAGCTAGGGCTAGCGCGTGAACAAAAGGGGGACCAACATCATAAGAAATTGGCTGAAGACAATAATCTTCTTCTCTGGATCCTCTTCAAGCCATCTCGTGATCTGATTTTCGACGCCAATTGTCTTAGCGGATAAGACGAGTTCATCATCATAAGCAACCCAGTGCATGTTGACCTTCCCAGTCTTGACCTTCCTGCCTCTCAAGTCTGGCGACAGGTCCAGAAAATCATCGACCACCAGTTCTTTAAGCCCGGCACAGGACTTACTTGTCTCGAACAGCGTTCCACACTCTAGGCAAGATGTGCTCTCTTGATCTTTCTTGGACGCTGCGTAAGCCAGAAATTCGAGACACTCCTTGCAATAAACATGGAGGCAGCTTGTAACCCATGGATCTTCCGGTATGTTCTTGCACTTGTGGCATAGCTGCTCATTCCTTAGCTCTTCTAGTTTCAAGGTATTCTTCAGACCTTGCAGTCGTTGACCGAATCTAATGGCGAGTTCGTTAGTCGCTCCAGCTTCTAGGTCGACGGACTGCTGGTCTGGTGTGGATTCGATAATTTCACCCTTGGCTGCCACCATCCTTCTAAGGGCGACAATGATAGTCTTTGCGGGCTTGTTCTCCTCTGTCTCATTGAGACTTGCTGCGGCTTCGAGACGATCGACGCTGTCTAATCCGAACATGTCTTGTAGGATTTCTTGGATTAAAAAGGTGTGAGCTGCCATCTGCCGTAATCGAAGGAACATGACAAGTCCATAGCCTGTCTTGTGGTCGAGCTCACCCATGGCTGAAGCCTTGTTGATAGCTCTGATAAATCGCCTGCTAACAATCTTGTAGATCAGGCGCTCGACGAGATTGAAATTCAGACGCTCAGTCCCCTGGTGTGTGGCTGGCAGCGAGACAATTGGATATCCAAGGACTTTATCATCCATCGTCCGTCTAATCATGATCTGATCCAACATGCAATGTAAGCGCTTGTTGCAATCGCTGCTGCCTGCGACACAGAAGTGTCGGGTGAAGTCTTTGAAGGACCCTGTCGCCTCTACCCTCAAGAACTTGAAGTAAGGGTAAAGCTCTTCTATTCTGTTCATGATGGGTGTACCCTAAAAGCGATCAATCCCCATCCCCGTCAGCCCTTGGGTCCGGAGAGGAACTCACAGACAAAGCCCAACGGTGCCGAGCCATCAATGCTCTACAGGCAACTGATGTATGGGAAAGATGGTTCTTGATCGCTTGGGATTCTGCAATATTTATCAACACCGTTACCGCATTGTGGACTCTAGCCATACTGACCATCAAGAACTGCCCACAAAGTCAGCCTGGGAAATAAATATTCTGCTTGAATTAGAGTAATGACTTACTAATTCTGTGGAAGCGAGCCTTGTGAAGTATGTCGCGATCTTCCTCCCAGATCTCCATCCACCAAGCTTGAAGCTTTTCTAAGTCATCGATGTCATCAGGTACATTGGTCTTTGGATATGATCTCATAACCTTGTGATACCATCAGTGACACAGCCGGCGATTTGGGGTTATTATTATACCTCTTGGTAGGTGGTGAGACTATATTGATCAGTCTTTATCGAGACGAGTCGCTGGTATATCACTTACACAATATTGGCATTCTGCATGTCATCGATAGCACCCAAGCCAGACTGCCGCTTGCCTGCGTAATGGGACATAATCCGGCGGATAGCACCTTGAGCAACATGCTTGCTAATCTCCTTCTCCCCTTGGAACTCGTCAGCCTCATGCTTTCCCGAGAGATCAAGACTACCTACATTGGCCCAACAGTGAAGGCGGGCAAACAATGAGTGTAGACTTGTGCTTGTCACGGCGGGTCGGAGGGTTAGCAATTATCAACGTCAAAGCCATCACCGTTTTGCCAAGTCCCATGCCTTGGTCCACGTTAGCATTCCTCTGTCCAGTGGTTCAATGCCAGTTCACCATCTGCTAAAATGCCCTGAATTCAATGTCAGTACGCCAATTGAACTAGACGAGCTCGTAAACCACTAACCCCTAATGGCTCACTGTCCCCAAGTTCTCTTTCTTTCATCCAGGCTGCTCCTTGCACTTGATGATGGTGCAGCGAGGAACTTATGCCAGTAAATTTCCAACCACCATCACCATCTGGATTGACCTTTTGTTTACCCAGGGTAACGGTCGCTTTCCTGATATGCTCCTTCTCTGCTCCAGCCCGACGCCTATCTCCAAGAGGAACATTCGCAACCATGTCAGCCAAAGCCTTGGCCTTGTTCTTTGCTGTCGATTTCGGGAGAGGTGCAAGATCGCGGATGGCGTTAGCACTCTCGAAGACGTTGCTGTTGAGAAGGCTGGCCGCATTGTTCAGATAACCAGCTTGTGAAGGCTTCTTCTTTCGCGGCGACTTGTCTTTTCTGGTCCAGGTTTTTCCACCATTGGTATTGCTCTGCGCTCCACGAGGCGCTCTTGTCTTTGCCGCCTTGCCCGTTTTTCCACCTTTCTTGCTCCTCTCGTTGTCTTTTTGCTTGTCCGCCTCCCTTCGCTCTTTCATTAAAAACCCGTCGATACCTGCCCTCAGATTTGATTCAAGGTCCTTTTCAAGATCCCGCGCTGAATTCAGCCTTTGCTTCTTTTGGCCTTGCGCGGTGCTACCTTGGTCATCTTCGCTTGCGACAGCGTGAGGACGCTTTGCGCGTCGAGCAGGAGACTGATGAACGAAGAGTGCATCCTCGTCGCTGTCTCCTTCCTCACTGCCGGGCCCACGAGAGTTGAGATAGTCAAGTTCGAGTCTCTTGTGCCGGGCCTTCTCCACTTTGTCCGCTCTCCGGAATTCGTAATCATCCTCTATAGTATTAGCATCTGCTCTCTGCTTGACCTTGTAGCTACGCTTCAGTTCGCGGAACGTGACTGCAGCCTCTTCATCGAACTTCGGATCGCTGCTCATCCAGGCATCGTCGTCTATGGGATCGCCCTCCAAGCCTGGAGGCTTCAGCCCGTTCAGTCCCTCGATGGGACCTGCAGACCCAGAGAGGGCAAGCATTTTCTCTCTGAGCGCTCGCTGCTGTTGGTATTGCTTCGCAATGGCTTCCGAGGTGGCCTTTGGCCTTGGGGTGATCTTCTTGCCGAGGAGAGAGGTACCTAGCCTTGGTGCAAGAGCGCTACCCAGCTCCTTCTCAGATCCAAGCTCAATGATATTATCGCCGTACATGTTGGCCGTTCCTGATTTCAGTCTCGCACGGAGCAGGCTTGCTGGAATCAACGTCTCATTGTCCACAGTCTGGTCTTCATCGTCACTGTCTGAGATGGAGATGATTTCGTTGGCCATACTCTTCCAGTCAAAAAAGTCGTCGTCACCTTCTCTCTTGATGACGAGGTCCTCTACATCGCAAAGGTCGATGACCTGCCCTGGGAGAAAGCGAGACATAATTTCCTCAACCTCCGGAGATTCCTGTTTGATGATAACCTGTTTGTCCTTGGAGGGTCGGCCTGGAACATTTGGCGAGTCTGCATTGTCGGGTTTGGTGATGATCTCTTCCTCCTTTTCTGTGTCGCTTTCCAAGAGCGATCTGAGCTGGTCTGACCCTGTTTGAATAGCCTCGTCGATCGCGATATGCCTGCCTGCCTTCGTTGTACCTTGGTTGGCCACTTCGCCATGGCTCGTGCGGAACAGAGTATCAAGGTCAGGCAAAGCTTCTATACTGTCGTCGTTGATCTGCGGCTCCAAACCCGTACTGAGATTTGGTCCATATGTTTGTGTTGGCATCAAGAACTCAACGCCTGAGTCTGTCAAAAACGTCATCGGTAGGTCAGAAAAGTCGACTTGGGGTTTGGTACCAACTAGGTCCTCATAGCTCTCGTCTTGAAATGGGTGGAAGGCGTCTGGTGGTAAACCACCATCGACCGGATCACCGCTCGCAGAAGTCATTGCTGTTAGCTATCTAAATCACTGCGAAGGAAGATCAGTTGAAAGATTAGTATTATGAGCAACAGGGACTTTGGAGTGAGTTGACTTGTACCTTTCTCAGTAGCCTTCAATTGGTCCAAGCGAGCGACAAACCTCGCATGTCTTCAGCTGGATGATTTAGAATTTCCTGGAGGTTGCGAGAAGCACACAGCGAAAGTGAGCGGATGCGTCAGGAGTGATAGACTTCTGCCTGTAATGATTTGAAATATCCTTAGCTAGTAGACAAGCCGACATGAAGTTAGTCGATCGAGCTGAGACATAAGATGAGCAGAGGCCTACAAGTTGTTTGTCTTGCAAATGAAGAGAGAACGATGTCTGAAGAAAGTGTAAAGATTGCGGACAGAAGAAATACTTGACGGAACGTTATAGATACTTGCGAAGGCTCGTAAGTCGGTGGCTAAGTGAAGTAAATGTTATGCATAGTATCTTGAGGAAAGATATGCTCATTCAGAGCGATCTTGCTAGTGGACCCACGGAAGGTCGGCTTTAGAGATCTAGGTAGTAAGGAAGGCTGAGTTGAAGCGGTAGAAACGTGGGGTTTGGTGAAGATAATACTTAGTTCTTGTGGAGTGGAGGCGCTTTGGGCTAGAGAAGAAAGATGTGGGACCTAGTGAGGTGGGTTAGAAGTGTGAAGGGTTGAAGAGGCGAAGTTTGAAAGGACGATGGGCAAGGGAGATAGAAGGAGCCCAGATCAAGTGAGACTTACCCTTGATCTTGATATCGTAGCTTTGTGGAATGGTATGCTCAAGATAGCGCTCAGAAGGCGGATCGGGGACAAGCAATGCTCGGATGTAGTAGTAAAGAAGTTTCAGCTCGGCAGCGGAGCAAAGATATTTGAAAGGCAGGTGGTTGAGTAAGGAACGAAGAAGATCTTGAAGTGTGTGAAAGAAGGTAGATCGATAAAGGCCGAAAGATTGATCGATGGGGTAGCAGTCCGAGGGTTGGTGACAAAAGTCTCTGCCGACTTTCTCGCCCAATTGACCCGCGGTCGAGGAATATAGCAAGTTGAGAGCAGATAGCGAAGAAGCTAAGCAGGGTGGGTGTACAACATTGGAGAAGAAGAGTGGGGCCAGGACTCCAGGACTTCAGAAGTTACGAGGAGTGGTGAAGATGAAGTCCAAGGATGAGAACATCCGCGCCCCAGGTGTTTATTTTCTATGACGAGCCTCTTGAGGTGAGATCGCAGTAGTAGACATGGATCGAGGTGTTAGTGTATAACCCAATCCATGCATTGTTGGAGCAAGACCAGATAGCACCTTAGTAAAGCCGTTCAGCCGTAACGCCATAGTGCAACGAGCTGGTCCGGGACAAGCGCTTCATGGTTTGCGTAGCCACCCTGGGTATCTTGCACACGAGATCAATAGATAGCTGGCCAACAGTTGAGGGTAGCCAGCTTTGCTGACTTCCAGTGTCCATACTGGCCCTATCGACAGGGCGGTCCATTCTCATATCCCTGGCGTTCGCAATGGCTCTGCGGAAACAACATAGAGGTGCTCTTGAGCAGGGATACTGCTATGGGCCGCCGTGAAGAGTCGAGGGCAATACTGTTAATCAGATGTAGAGGGGCCAAAGAGCACCTCATCAGACTCCGCATCTTCAGTCAGACAGAATCAGCGATCCCATTCAAGTACCATCGAGAACGTCTGCACGCCAGTGTCAGCATGCCAATGTCCCATGTACCAGACGTTTCCATCATGATACCTACCTCGCCTCAGCTCCAGCTTCATAGCATGCCTACACTTCCCATGTCATCTCCCTGCCAGAGCATTATGGGGTCTTGTGGTGACAAACCCTGACGCGGTCCGTAGGTCAGAAGGCGCCGTTGTGATATGGTGGTTGAAGTGAAGTCAAGTGCGAGACGAGGGGGAATCTTTCTTTGAAGGCGCGCCTTTGCCGCCGCATCGCCGCCGACTGAGTACTGCATGAATAATCTGTAGAATAAGAGGATTTTTGTCACAGTACCTCCAATTGTCAGCCTTTTTGGCGATAATCCCGGGCTCTGCAAACTGTCTTCACTACGACGAGTCACAGCCTCACGCACACGTCTACAAAGTCTTGAGACATGACGGATACCAATGCTTTGTTCTCCTGATAGTGTCCTGTCTCATATTTGCGTAAATCAAGAGCATAGATCCGCAAGCCATTCACGAAAATTATGTACAAAGAAGGCTAATGAAAAACCGGGTTAGTATGATTACGGTCCGCTTCGAATAATGCCGAACGCCGAAGCCTGAGGTACCTACTTAAGGTATTTTACATAGTTGCGCCCGAGGCTGCCACCTGAGAAATGAAATTCGTGATGTTTGGTAGGTGATGTGTCCCCGCTTTGAGCCGAACGTTAGAGGCGCGCATCTTTGTCCGCCGCATGAGAAGAGTAGAGGAGATCTCCGGAGACTTTCGATTCCGGTATAGAGGGTGTCGAAGTTGTAATGCCAGGCGGTATGGGAGAGAACAGATGCTCGTTGGGAGCCAGTCTGAAACTTGATCTTCGTCAAAATCAATGGCCTAAAGTATCGAGCTCGTCTGATAGATGTGGTGCGATTGTCCTGCGCATAATGGCGGCGGCCTGTGGATCTCAACGTCTCACACAGGCGAACCGCTGGATATTACATGGGACCGATTGTATAGCGCTTGCTCAAATTTTCAGAGCATACTGGGCTACCAGTGTTAGAATGCGGGTATAGGCATCTGGCACTCCTCGTTGATATCAAAACAAGGGTTATCAACTATTAATCGTTCTCGGATCGTCAGGTGGATAAAACCTTTTGTGATATTAGTAGAATTCAAGCACAGGATGAACCAAACATACCAAGCCGCTAGGGCTATGATGATGTATAAGACCTGCAATAGAACCCCTTCCAGCCTACAGTCGTGTTAGCATAAACCTTGGTTGAGATATAGCTACACTAACCAGTGTGATTTCCCATCCTGAATGAGGTAATTGACCAGCAAGACCGCGACGAACAATACCGTGATCTGGAACGCATTGAAAGCAAGGTTCATGGCGTCGTTCTTCAAAATCCACCCGAGGACAACAGCGAAAGGTATGACGAGGAGCGCAATTTGCATACTTGAACCAACGGCGACTCCAATGGCAAGATCCATCTTATCCTTGCAAGCAACAGTCACGGCAGTTGCGTGTTCTGCCGCATTGCCAACAATAGGGAGTAGAATGAGGCCAACGAATGTCCTTGACACTGAACCGTTGCTTGTGATAGCGTCGATACTGCCGACCATGAATTCGGCACAGACTGCAACGCACGCAGTCGAGGCAGCTAGAGTGAATATAGCAACCCATTTGCTCAATTGTGGTTTCTCAGGTTCGTCATTTGACTCTCGATTTGGCCCCTCTTTTGTCGCATGGTCGCTTGCATGGGCTGACATACCAACACCTATATTGACCATACCCTTGGTGGCGTCGCCTTTCTTGTGCTTTGATCGCTTCTGTACTTTCGGACTGGGTTCGTTATACATTGAGCTATGTGTCTTGAGCTGGAAGAAAAGATACGCCCCGTATACCACTAGCAGTAGAATGGCGGTTCCCCGGGATAATTGTGTAATTCGATCTGACTTCAGCTTCTCTATGTGCATCACGTAATCAGATATTCATGTTCGCTGGCGTTTGGGGTGGAGAACTTACGAGTACCGTCTGCCCAAGCTTGGAAAGCCGCGGGGATGATTAAGCTGCCGACAGCAAGAGCTAGTAAACTTGAGGCTGTCTGTGCAACTGTCACATTGAAGTGCTGCTCGACACGATTCAATCCACCAAAGAAAAAGCACATTCCCATGACGAGAAGTAGATTGGAAAGTATGCTACCAATCAAGGATTCTGCAGTGGATTCGGGCATCAGTGATGCTGTTCGAGGATAGTGGGAGCTTTGAGACAAACCTTGCACAATATCGACCTCGCCCTTAACCAAAGCTAGTACAGAAACAATGAGCTCGACAGCATTGCTTGATGTTAATCAGTAATTTGCATGGTGGAGACTGGATTTTCGACTTACCCAAACGTTGCATTGAGCAGTCCTCCGAGGGTCTCCCCTACTCGGAGGGCAATCTCTTCGGTTGCGTAGCTCAGCATAGCGGCGAGTGGAATGATGGCGATGAAATTGATCACAAAAACTCCCACCCTTGATACACCAGGTACGTAGTTGACGGCGATGCCAATTGGAACAAATATCAACAGGACGTTGATATAGGAGTTGAGGAGTGTAGCCCGGAGTTGCCCAACAGCAGTGAATTTTTGTGTGTCCGCTCTGAACAAGGACGACCGTCTCCTTGGTTTCTCCAACTCCTCATCCCCGCCGACCTTGCTCTTCTTGCCAATGAATGGGAACTTTCGATGTCTCGTTTTAGGAACGGTAGACGGCTCCGAGTCCACGACGGTTTCACTGGAAACTGCTCCGGAGTCCTGACTATCTTCTTTTTCTCTCTCATGTTCCACAGGGTGTGGGCTCTGTTCATAGTCATTTGCATTTGACATAAACCCATTGACCGGGGACTTGGATGATGAGGAAGGCATGGTGTCGGCATGTTTAGGAACAGAAACGTCATCGAAATTTCTTGAACGTCGCTCATCCTCAATCGAGTTGGGCGCGCAGTTCTCCGAGTAGTTGGTCTGGGTTCGCAAAGCTGGATTCTCGACATCGCTCCGGTCTTTTGTCTTCGTTCTGATCTTGCGGAAGGGGTTGTAATTAGGCAGTGCATCGGGGTGGTCGTCATCGTACCATGCCTCTCGTTTCGCCGCCGTTCGGTATTTGTCTGTAGGAAGCATGAGCGAAAGTTAGACGCGGCTAATTGCAATTGTGAAACTCACGCATAATCAGTAGAGGTGGCAAAAGTATGCGCTGAAGTGCACGTTCCCGTGGAAGATATCAGGCTGGTATCAGAACGTCAGCCTCGTGAGTACAGCGTTTGAAAGGGCGGACAGCCTCACCAACGTGCAGATGGGGCTGACCGTAGGTCGCAAGGGGGGTCAGAATATAATCAACAAGTGGTTGACGATCGTTCAGAATGATCTGCGACAGGGATCTAGATCCTTTGGCGTGTTTCTATGCGGGAGCTTTGCCTCGCGGTAAGAGGGAGGTTGCAGGAAGTGCTTCTCTAATGGGGATGATGGGGAGGGAGAAGGCTGTGTTGTAGTAGTTGAGAGTGGATGATGCAACGATGAGTTCGAGGCAGGAAAGCTGGCAATACCAAGAGCGTAATACCAATAGCCAAGCCTTTTCTTCCCTGGAATTTTACTGAGAAGGGGCCGGTAATTCTAGCGTCCGAGGGATCGTTTTGAGGCAGTGCAAATGCTTGTTTTTGTGAGTTTACTGATCTGATAGGATTCTCGCACTGGATTGCTAAGTTGCTGAGGCAAATTAGGCAATTGATGGACTTTAATCTGCAATCAAGACAATGGCCTTTCACTGACTAGGCAATGATGCGGCGAAGCGTCACTGACCTCATGCTTTATACCTCAATGAACAATCCTTTACGCGCGGGTACCTACGTGTCAAACGGCAAAGCAAGGGGGGCCAAGTGTAACGCCCGCCAGAAACTAGAATTAATCGTCGGCATATCGTCATCACCGACAACGACTCCTGCTCCTGGCTAATGTGATAGCCTAAAGTACCTCATAGCGCATCTACTTTCCCGCCGGCGCACGGAACATTTGATGCAGCTGCTTTTGTTTGGCAAGGGAAAGCAGACGTGGTGCAATCATTGTTTGCCCTGACCACTGGGCGTGTGGCTGCCCAAGGAAAGCTTTGTTCTCTGTGCTACCGAGTACCAGCTCCACTTGGAGTCAAATATCTTCTTGGAAGAGTATTGCCGAATCACGCAGGACCTGGATGACAGGGGATATCAGTCTCCATGCATTGACCTGTTTCATGCTCAAGTCCGACCAGCTTGCCCATGCGGATGGTTTGGGCGTAGATCGGAAAGCCTGCAAATACAGAACAAAGAAGCAGGCACCTGGGATACCTGTCTTTCCCAGATACCCAATCATGAAGCACAGGTGAAGCAGTAGATCTATTGGCGCCAAGGATCGATGTGATCCAATCATAGCGGTACCCTCGGTTGGTCAATATCGAATGGCGACCCAACCGGCTTCTCATCTTCGTCAGGTGAGCACAGAAGGCTCCGGAGTCGTGGGCGGTAGGCCAGCATTTACGGCCGAAGAGTCTCATGCTGAAACTCCAATTCCAGTACCACAGCCGTCAAGAACGTTGGTCAACCAGCTATTCGTTCTATCCATCCATGATGAGCATCTCTCGAAAGAGGACGTCATTCTGAACATCTCTCCACGCCATGAGGTTCACAATGGAGACTTACTGCAGCTCACCCCAGCCAGTAGAATGCTACTCGATTACAGATCCACCGACGGACACCCTGACCCATACAGTCGGCTCGTTTTCTTGTTCCGAACTCCGAACCAGGAGCTCCTGTCGAAGCAGCCAGCCCTACGAGTATCTGTATCTCAACGTGTTGCAGCTGCGGTTGGCTTTGAGAAGGGAATCCAGGTCTTGGTGTCTACCGCCAACGACCATGCCTGCCATGCAACCCATGTCGAGATCGTCTTTCGAGACCAATATCTTGCACGTGCCGATATGTGGCACATTGTCGCTCAGCAGCTGGTCAATACTTGCATTCACAGAGGGCAGAAGATAGAGTTCATGGGCAGCATCCGAGCCCACATCAAGACCATTTTTGCGCACGGGAGGAAGGTGCAGTCAGCTCTCTTTCATCAATCTTCCAAGCCTATATTCCGTAGCGAGTCTGCCCGCTATGTACTCTTTATCCAAATGTCAAAGGAAATGTGGGACTTTGATGCCGATGGCAATGGGGAGATCATGTTCGACAAAGTCATCAACGGCTTTCTTCCAGCGCTCTTCCAGAGATGGCGCGAGCTGAAAGTCAAGCATCTCATTAGCATTGTCTTGTTTACAAGGATGGTATACGAGCAGCACATATCCCAAGATCTGACAAAATCGAATCTCAACGCGACCAAGACTTACACGTCGAGTATTGGAGGGGAGAACACTTGGAAAGACTTTTACCGAGTTGTGGTGAGTGATTTAGCAAGTGGAGAATGGGCAGACATCCTCAATCAATTGAAAAAGGAATTCAAGGTGTTTCTTAGGGACACTTCGATCAGAAAGCCCGACCATCTGCCTCATGGGGAAGCCTTGGCAGACACGCCAAGTCGTATCATTGCTGGGCAGCCATCTGCTGCCACTCGGGGGAATGTGCTCGAAGCAATCAACCTGGCATCCTCGCAATTTTCATCTGATTATATCGACCGAGATCTGGTCAGGACAGGAGTATCCATTATGGTGATATCACCAGGGTCCGGCGTGTTCGAAGTGGACTACAATCTTCTAGTTGCGACTACAGATAACCTCATTGACAATGGTATTGGTATCGATCTTGTTTGCTTATCAAGAATGCCGTTACACTCTGTACCTTTATTCAAATACCATCCGCCTCCAGTAGCTTCATTGAATAACTTGCTACCAGACAGATATGATATGAACGAGGATCAGAAGACGCCGACAGCCAGTCTCATGTCTCAAATCAGCTCTGGAACATTAGCCATACCAGCTATTGCCGAGGAGAAGAAGGACCGAAGGGGGATGGATCTAGAAACGTCACGGAGAGGCATATGGAGCTACGGGATACCCCACTGGATTGACATATCCTTCTGGGTCCCATCTTCAGAAGTGGGTCCCAGTCAGGTAATAAGTACGAGCAAGATCAAGGACAAGTCAAGCTTCGATACGCCACAGCACAAGACCTTTATCCCACGGGTGAAAATGTACGAACTCCAGATGATGGGTATAATGGAAAACGCAAGTGGCGACATCTCCATCCCTTGGATGTCGCCTCCCCAGGCAAATACCGCTACAGATGCCAAATATACTAACGTGCCTGAATTGCCAAAACTTGACCGCAAGATATCGGTAGCCGATTCTTTTGGCTTGCAGAATCATGGTCGTCTTGATTACTCCCACAAGCTCTCAACGTCAGTCTCGTCAGATCAATCCATCATCAATCAGCGGAGCATGCAGCCCCAACTGCTATGGATGGATGATTACGATGATGCTGTATATTGCCATCCTCTAGAGGCCAAGAAACGATTGCACAAGGTCAAGTTAGGGAAGAACGCTTCCACGATTCGCCAACGGCATCGTTATAGCCCTTCTCTACTTAGCACTTCAAGCAACAACCGCCACAAATCTATACAAAAGAATTGGCATTATCCCGATGATGAAAATCATCTGAGCAAGGACTCGCTGAACTACCGACCATCACGAGTAAAACAGGGCATTCATGCCAAAACCAATGATGCCTCATCTGGTAAACCAAATGCTCGTCTTCAAGCGAACAAGGGCGCACGCCAGATTAGCTTTGGCCCTAGAGCATTCCCAGCAAAAGCTGTCCCAAGTACCGAGGTCACCACTAAGCACGAAACAGGCTCGTTGCTTAGCCGTGGGTTCAAGTCTGATTTTGTGGTGAAGCCAGCTGGACTACTAAACGCCACCCCATCCAAAGAGCCGGCCAGCAAGACATCTATCAGTCCCAATTCCCAGATTGTAAAGGCCGAGCGACAGTCATCTGAGTCAGAGTCCTCACAATCAAGACCGATCGCCATCAGGAACGCTACAGCCAAACGTGTCACTGGTGACATCGATATTAGAGTGAATATACCTGGTAGAGACTCCAATGGCCTTGTCCCAGGAAGCCAACTCCAAAATCGACTTACAGCGCTACAGGACCTCCAGATCCAAGAAGAGTATAATCCTATACCAGAGCTGGGTCCGGTGGACGATTCCCTTCCGCTACCAATTGCTCTTTCTCCAAGCACTACCTTGGCTCCTTGGCTTACGATTCTTAATCCTTGCAATCCTTCCAAAGCAAGGATCGCACTGGCTAGCCGCTTAGGAAGATGGCAGCACGTCTTCCCACGGCCCCTGAAAACTTCACAAATCAAGTGGAAATCTTTGTGCTCTCCTGCAGCTGTTCCGCTGACGACGGAAGATTTTCCCTCAGCCGAACAACTCGCCGAAGAGTATGAAGAAATCACGTACTTCATAGATTTGCCCAACGATCTCAAGCTTTCCGAGACCTCTCAGTCTCTAGCATCGGAGATGTTAGCGTTTCGTCTCTCCCGAGGCTTTCAATTGGTTACCGGACCACGTGTCGCGGAAAGTACCAAGATATCTTCCATGCAAAGCTTGGACGTCTTCGATGAGCGGATCCTTGCAGACACTGGGAGTTTGGTCTTTCTCGCAAGAGGTAGCACAGTCCATAGATTATCACGGGTTGAGGCAAGCAGAATCGAGGTCAAACAGCTCTTTCGTCACGGAGGGGAGGCGATCCGAGGATCTGAGACTGGTGGTATGCTCTACAGACCTCTCATTCGGTCAATGCTCGCGGATGAATACAAGGTACAGGAAATATCCATTGCACCGCATCGTAGCAATTTCGACTGGAAGACGATCGACGCTTTCATAGTTGGGCATGAAAGACCGCAGGCTGCTGACTTTGTAGACAGTCTGAGACCCTGGCGCGCGCGCTTCGTACTCATTCCGGTGGAAGCACCATCAAGTGCTCGTCGCAGAGTGCGGATAGGTGAAGACGACGAGGAAGAAATCCGGCTTGAAGGTATTCGAAAGCTTACACAAGTATGGCAACAGTTTCGATATATCCCTCCTGACGAGCGTCGGTATCAAGCACCATCGCGAAATCGTAAAGACACGAACCCTCTAGACATCATGTATCAGACCAGGAATCCGTCAGCGATTGTTGCCGCAGAGCTAGAAAGTGCGGCAGAAGGCGATGCCACTGGAGGAAAAGAGCAATTGCTACCGGATTCAGACTTGTACCACAGGTCGAGTTTCAAGATCGCACCTTTAGCAGAGACTATCCAGAGTGAAAAAGGCGTTCAGTTGCGAGATAGGTGGTGGCATTTTCGGTTGCACTACAATTGTTTCATCGGTTTCGAGTTGACAAGCTGGTTACTGCAAAACTTCAGAGATGTTGATACCCGCGAGGAAGCTGTGGAACTTGGCAATAAACTCATGATAAGTGGCATGTTCAAGCATGTGGCGCAACGGCACAACTTCAGAGATGGGAATTACTTCTACCATATTGCAGACGAATATCGCACGCCGAGGCCGGAGTCTAAGAGCTGGTTTGGCCGGGGCAAGGCGTCGGTGCCTTCGACGCCAATGTTAGAAGGTCTACCCAAAGAGCTCCACATTACGGGGCGTTCCCGTTCAAGCTCGACGAGCAATCCCAAGGAGGACAGTGGACCTACCACGCCAACCAGAAAGAAGAAGCACCTGGGTGTCGCGCTGAGCAAGTCTTTGATCTACGATGTTGATCATCGCAAGCGATCATACAGACCAGAGCTAGTAAACCTTCATTATGATAGGCTGCATAATCCGGACAATTGCTACCACATCCGGGTCGACTGGATGAACACAACCCCCAAGCTGATTCAAGATGCAGTTGTATCATGGGCCACTTCAGTCGATAGGTTTGGCTTGCGCCTTGTGGAATTGCCATTGGCCGAAGCTTCGTCCATAACTAGTATGCATCCATTCCGAGCTCCTCATCTCGTACGATTAGCGCGACAACCGCCTGAGAAACAACCTCAAGGCTACTTTGAAAGCACAACTATTGGCCCTCAACCAAGGATTGAAAGGAATTTCTACCAGAAAGCCATCATGAAACGATTCAACTTCGTCCTCGATTTCGAAGCCGCGTCAGAATTCCCAGCAGACGTAGACGTCACATACTCATGGGGCAAACCCGACTACCGCTACCCACAATACATTCACCGCTCGGGCATGCTCATCGCTCAGATCACGGACGACGGCGACTTTCTTCTCTTGGCGAATCGGCTCTACGATAATCGCAGGGCGGCGCCTCCTCCCCACCAACATTCAGCCCGAGCCGACCATGCCAGCGACAATGATCAAAGTAAGGGTCTTGGTTTCTTCAGATCAAGTCCTCACCGAGGTGCGCACGCCCCTAATCGCCCTTCGCCGCTCCATTCACCACACGACTCTCCCTCCGTCCACGCCGCTCTCAGTGTTCCCCAAACCTATTTTCCCTCTCAGATCGAGCCTCATGGACCAACGCCCACACCAGCGTCTGGCTTCCCAAAGCACATCGACCCCACGCGTCCTTCGCCCACAGCCTCCAGCTCCCCAGACGCAACAAAGCAAGATTTCGAAGCCTTCTGTAATAACTCCGAAGCATTGAGTCTTTTCTACGACGAGGTCCTTAGCAAAGCATCTACACCTGGGCCGAATACACCATTCATGGGTGGCAAGACGCCGAGTAAGGCATCGGACACGGGCGAAGAGAGTCCCATTCCGACGTTCGCCCTGCCGGGGAGGTTGCTGGACAAGTCGGATGAGAAGAGCGGCAAGAAGGTGGAAGCTAAAGCCAGGGCTGTGTGCGGTGGAAGTCCAGTCGTTGGTCAGAAGGGCGGCGACAATGGCTAAGCGATATCGTTATTGGACCAGTCACAGACGCAGGACACATGTCAGTTGGAGACTTTGGTACAGCGACCTCGATGGCCTGATACTACAGTAGCGAGAATACGCATGACCACCGACATCTCGGTGATTGCAACCAAACACCCGTTATGATATGAGAAAATTAAGAGACCAGTATCCGACTCCACACAGATTATTTCCAATATCCTCAATACTCCTATATTTTGATATGTCTCCAATATATCCCCCCCGAAATCTCGACTTTACAATCACATCCCCCCCTTCCATCCCCATCCCCATCCCCATCAAAACAAGAGCTTGCGCACAACCCCCTTCCGCTCTTTCAGAAAAAGAAACAAAAGGAATCACATCACAGTCTGAGATCCGTCCGTCGAGGCTTGGTGCATGGGATAAGAGTTAAGGGTGTAGCAGCGATTATGACGTAGAACTTAGGAGGAGGTTGGAGCGATGGTATATGGGACATGTTATAGATACATACCAGGCATACCGCGCCACAGCGCTTCACCATCGTGAAAATTATGCGGAAAATATACCATCTAAGCTAGTCTGCGGGGGAAAGTGCGAAGACATCGTTCATGATTTATGGCGTCGTTATGCACGTAACGTACCTATTGAGACGTGTATAAGGTAGCTGAGAAACCACACACATCTCTAGGCTTTTGAGGCAGTGATATAATATGATATAATGTGAATTACGGAAATGTCATGGGTTGGGTTTTAGAGAGGTCTTTCATTTGATTTGGAGTTGGGTTTTATTTTTATATATATGTTGTATTGAATTGTATGTAGATTTGGAAGCTGCATGTGCTGAAGTCCGGTAGATATACGATTCCCGCCGTTTTTGCGTTTATTTTGCGAGGATTGGTTTTTGTGCTTCACATTAGATGCAGGAAATATGTCAATCAAGTCGCTAGGCGCCGTGCGTATAATATCCATCCTCCTCGTATAGGCCAAGGTCCTCGCTGCCTCCGCAGCCCAGGAAAGGTAACCCCATCAAGAATCAAGTCAATCCGCCTTCCCATCCACCTTCTCACTCTCCAATTTGTCCAGATCAACGCCATTGAGACACCGCAGGTTGATAGGCTGATGGGTAGCTTTCCAACCAACGCGCTGATTGATGATGGAAACGCCACACGTCGTGCAGAAGGAATGACCGGCGGTCTTGGTGCCGAAACGGTAGCAGTTCAAGTGTTCCCGGCCTTGGACCTGTACTTCTTCCGCTTTGGGGTATATCCACAGGTAGGCGTTCTGTGTGGGTGTTGTTGTTAGCGTAGCTTTGCAGGTTGGGATGCGAGTTTTTGGGAAGGGGGAGCATACGCGGGAGCAGATACTGCAGTTGCAGTCGGTTGCTATGGGGAGTTTTTCGAGGTTGACGCTGTAGGTCACTTTTCCGCAGTGGCAGCTGCCGCGGTATTCGGTGATGCCGTCTTTGTTGGGGGCTGATGTCGTCACGGGAGGTGAGTAGGCGGGTTTGAGCGCGGCACCGTCGCAGGGTCCGATCTTGAGCTTTTCTATATCGACATCTTCGAGGGTGCGGACCTGGGTTGGGTTTCGGTCACTGGGTGTGTTGCATATGTTGGGGTGTACTTACGTTGACTCCGATGGTCGATGGACCGTCGATGTGACGCTTGCCCATAATCGATGAGCCGCCTAGCGAGTTTGAGGGTCAGCGTCTGTTTTTGGATATGAGAGTAATCCGAGAGGCGTGTCTGTGGAGTTAGGTGCTCCTGATACATGCCTCCCAGACCACATCAGAAGAAATGAGGCCGGAGATTGATGTACAATTCGGGCAGAACATATGGCTCATAGTCTTGTTGGCGAATAGGTATTCTTTCAAGGTGCCATCGCCTTTCTCGACAACGTATAGATCATCGGATGAGGGGAAAGTCCATAGGTAGCCTTTCTGTATGGGCAACGACTCAGCAATCTGGATTGAACATTGTGTAGGAGGCAAGCCAAACCTTGGAGCATATACTGCAATTGCATGCAAAGACAGTCTCGAGCTTTGGGAGCTTGACCGTGTATGTGAAGCCGCCACAATGACAGCTTCCATGATAGTCAACAAGTGCATCCGTATTGTGATCTGCCATGTTGGAGGTTTTGGCTCTCTTTGGATTTTGCTGATTCCAACGCTGTGCAAGACAGTGAGAGCAGAAGCTCCTTGGATATGACTCTTGGGCGGGGTTGGGCAGGCAGCAACCAGTAGCCCTAGGCTACATACTTTTTGTCCAATGAAGGACAATGGAGTAATCGTCCAAGCGGTGCATGTCGCCAAAGCGGAAAAAGACGCACCCCGCCCTTTAGCTCCAAGCGCGCGGTCACGTGACGTGTTTCCATTCTTCACCGACTTTTGGTGCGCAAGCCACCTGCGCCAACCTTCCTGTCCTTACAACAGTCCAATCGCTCCTAACATCCTCGTCCGCAGTAGAGTCGGAGAAGCCACAGCCATCACCATAACCATGAACGGACCGCACTTTTCATCAGGCTCCAGCTCCGCAAATATGGGGGCTTCTGGCGTGTGTGCAACACCCTGCTCTCGTCAATAACAGGAGCTGGTACTCTTCTCATAATCATATCGAAGAATGAAAGATAATGCTACAATCTTCTGTGTCAGGTCTACAGCGACTTTTCTCCAGTGCTTCATCTTCAGTCTCTCCACATAAGCTCGAGTCTTGTATAGAAGATGCGCATACATATGACCTCCTTTTCCCTGGAGGCGTCCGACACGGAGACCCAACTCAATACACCGGAGTCACGAGTAGCGCAGATAAACGAGGCGGTCTAGACATATGTCCACGTGATGTTCGAATTGTGATAGCTCAAGATGCAACCGGTCCTTGGCCGGCCCCGAAAACAGTCTTGTACGACTCACATCCTCCCACAATACCAACACCACAAGCATGGAGCGGCTTGCCTACAGAGGCAGCTTCACGTCGTCAGAGAGCCGGCTCACTCGGGGGCTTGACCGGAGGCGGGTTGAGAAGCAAGGATAGTCAGAAGCCGCGAACGGCTCCGCATTCTCGACAGTCGTCTTTCTCGCAGGTATCTCAACCTGGTGTCACATCGCTGACCTCGCCCCTATCCTCTGTGAATGAACTCGGAGGGCTGTTCGGAAACGGTGAGGAAAAAACCTTTTCAGCGAGACCAGCTACAAGAGATGGCGAGACTGAAGCGCTGCTGGATTGCATGTTTGGAAAGTTCAACGGGGTCCCGTCCACATCAGGCACAAAGCTCCACATCAGGCCGCCCAAGTCAACGCCGAATTCTTATGAAAATAGGCCAGGCTCACGAGCTCGAGATCCTTCAAGCCCTGTAGCCTTTCCAAAACGAAGAACCCCTTTGACGAGGTCAACCACTGCTAGCGAGCTTCAAAATGAGTCGGACAACGGAGCTCGACCTACGCCCCGTCCTGACAGTGGCGCAATCTGGATAACGAGACTCTTCTGCGTTGACCTCATGGACTCTGCCATCGCTACTGCAATCTCGAAGGAGTCATCGTTGCTGGAACAGATTCGGATCCGTGACACAGATAGGCCCAAGCCCGGAAGTCTCAGTCCAACGTCCACTAAGAAAGCAAAGGCGAACCAAATTAAAACTCCGATGTACGCAATTGCTATGGTATTGCACATGCCACACCACCGGCAACGACCGCAAACCCCTTCCTCTAACCGGTCCTGCGGCTACTCTGCGGGTAGCACACCGCCATGGCCGTTGAATGGATCTTCAGGCTCTAACGCGTATGGGCTTGAGCCAAATGATGATCTCGAATATGTTATGGCCCATCGGAGTGTGATCGATCGAGCATTGAGTGAGTTAGAAATCGTCGCCCTCTCAACGATCAGGGATGCCTTATGCAAGGTTGTTTTGAATCCGGGTCACTCCGAAGGAGACTCCATCAAGAGATCGGGCTCGGGCTCAATCGTATCCACTAGAAAACCAAAACGGCCATCGCAACAGACCTTAGAGCTGCCTGCTGGAGTGTTACAACGATCTACTGTTACTCGCGACATGGCAGATAGAACAGGAAATCGGATCGCTCTTGCTTTAAAGATGCGTAAAGTCGTTACAGGACAAGGTCGATGGGATGCCTGGAGGCACGAGCTGCGATGGGTCGACAAACGGGCGAATGGGAGAGAAAGCAATTTCTTCTTCTTCAACCTACTCACCGCCTACCTGGCTTCGCATACGCGCTGGCTTCAGGTGTTGGCTCCAGATCAGTATAGACGGCGTTACGCAAAAATGGCAAGAGATGATCCGAACGAAGACAATAGTATACGGCACCGCACCGTCATAGTCTCGTCGGACAAGATGGGAAGTAGACGACTAATATTCCTTCTATCCATGTTCCTGCCGGGAAGTCATTCCAATCTGTCATCAGACCCGCCTGTGCAGTATAAATGGCCCAGTCTTGGACGCTCTGAATCGCCACGGTCTAGCGGCCAGATCGGTCGACAGCACATTCTAGGAAAGACGAGCGAAAGAACCAGAAATGATCCTGCGTACGGAAACACCATTCTCCATAGTAACTCTAAGAGCTCTTCGGATGCAGAAACCAGGCTCAGTGCTAAATACCCCACTGAAGGCCAAAGTACAATTCAAATCAGCCAGGGAGGATCAGACGTTCGATCGGTTGGGAGCGTTGCTTTACTTATCAATTCTGACGGCTCAGCGACACGAAAGAGTAGCACTACTACCACAGCCACTATAAAGGCCGAATCTGCTGTCCCTGTAGCCCACTTTGCAAGTCACTTGAATGATGCTTTAATGGATGGCCCAGAGGGGTCAAGGCCAAGCAGCAGTGACAGCCTAGCACCACGGACCTTGCAGCGTGCGCTATATCGCTCTGATAGCAACGAATACAGCACTGCGAGCACTGATTCGCCACCCAGGAGTGCGTGGGGAAGCCTGAGTAAAATCTGGGGTGGCCGACGTGGCTCCTCTACCGAATTGGCTTCGTCTGAAGAGGGTCTTGGCATCTCTGGGATTTCCCGGAGCGTGGGACGTCAGCGTATGGTGCCAACGCTGGATCAGTCGGTGGGAGAAGTGCAGAAAGCCAAGGTTCAATGCTACAAGATCTCTACAAACCATGGAACCGCTGAGCATCCTCCATCGCAAGCTTCCCTGGGGATTTCACCCCAGAAGTATATGCACGACATGCTTGCGCCATTCCCATTGAAGCTTTCGGTTGATGAGAAGGATGGCCTTGTCGACGTGGATCTTCCCCAAGCCAGCCTCTCCAGTGTGAGCTCGCCCATTGCTGTCCGCACTGCAGCCAGCAGCTTTACCGATCGCATTTCGCTTAATGGCCGCACCCAACGTCCTGTTTCTCCATATCCTGATCCTGGCACGGCAGGGTACGTATCTGGCTGGCTGCGAAGCTACCATCCAGATCTTAGCTTGCAAGGAGTGCGCCCATACGATGGTCTCAAGGATCAGATCATCCGTTCAATGCGCAGCACCCCTTCGCCGACCAGTGGTGATGACAGCAGCACCGATGAGTGGAGCGAAATCTGTTCAACTCTGATCGCGGATTGTAGCAATTACACAATCACTCGCCTGTCACTACGACGAAAGAACGCGACGTCCCTTCATCACAGGATAAGAGCAGTTCTCGAGAACCCTGTCAGAGATGTCAGCTCTGAGGAACAGATCATCGAAGAGCCTCTGATGGATATGGACCCAACCTTGACCGATGCAGTCGAAAAGGTGATTTCCCACAGTGGCGAATCCTCACGCGTTGCATCTCGAGCGCCCTCGCCTACTCGCCGCCGCTACCATAACCTAACGGTAGAAAGTCCTGGGCTCGAATTACCGCACGGTGAGTGTGCGAAAACGGTACTGGGAGCGCTGGAGCAAGTGGCTCGAACTGTCTATGTCGAGATGACAGCTCAGGACCAAAGCAGCCATGCTCCCGGGAAGGCAGGCAGAAATCCTGACCTGCCCGAAGAGGGCATTCTGCGGCAAGGAATTTACAAGTGGTTTCGAGAGGTGGACGGCTATGCAACGTAGGCGATGGAGAGCTGTAAGAGGGCGTTATCGTGAGGGAATCGATAGCGTGCACGTATGGGAAACGATGTGGCTACTAGGATCCCTCCTAACCTTGATTTTGTGCTGCGGTTTAGCGGGTTTTTGGGATGATACCCCCAAGCGTTCTTTTCTAGATACTGTATCTCATGATATCCTGGCATGTTTTACAATCAGTAATGATAATGATAAAGCAAAGCGAAGCTAGGAAAGTTCTTGTCATGTACGATTAGTGTGTGGCTATTCGGTCACTATTCGGTAAAATTGTGGCTACCATTGGTTCCTACCACTCTCTACGGCAGTGACCAATCAATCAATCAACCAAACAAGACGGCATGGGTTTTGCGCCTATAAAACGCCACTTATATATACCTCGTCGAGTACTTATCTTCAGAACTGCCAAACCCAACCAACCAACCTGGCTCCTACTTATGTTGTATTCTACCGCTGGCTGACGTGGAATAAATTATCGCCCTCGAAACACCCATCGCCAATACTCATACCCATACCCATACCCATACCCATACTCTTCCATAAGACATACGTAAGGCCTTACATCGCGCATACTACTATGTTGTACAAGCCAAGCCAAGCTTCAGGAGAAGTTTCATCCCCGGTAGGTGTAGGCGCAGTCATAGAGCTACCGCGTAATGCGTATGTTGTCCTTACTTGAGTGGCTTCGGTAACCTCTAGGAGGAAATGTCTTGGCATGGAAGGGGACAGATTGAGATGAGGGTTTGAAACTATATGTTGTAGGGTGCCGCTGGGCTGTGGGTGGAGCTTGGAGCTTGGTGGGATTTGAAGTGTGGTCTTTCATATTTAGGTGCCATTTTATTTACCTACCTTTCTTTTTTCTACTATCACAAAATGCGATCGGATAAGTAAAGACGTGACATACCTCCTCTCTCTCTAGAATACTCTATCGACAACAAAAATTCACCCCCCCCCCCCTTTTTCTCACAACTTATTCGACTCCAAAACAATGCATCTCCCCCTCTCCCCCCTGATACTGTCCCTTTACCTCGTCATCCTCTCCACAACCGCAACCCCACTTTCAAATCCCGACCTCGCACCCGCCGCAAACCCAGCAGACGAATTCCCAAACGTGGTTCACACGACTAATCATCGGTGGGCAGCACGGACGCCTACGACGATGGTGCCGTAAGGTACTGCTGCGTATTGAGTGATATGAGCTGGATGTGAGTGGTGTCTTGGTTATGGTGATTGTGTGTAGGTGGTGGGGTAAGGGGTAGAGGGGATGCGGGTTCGATCCAGGACTTCTGGTGAAGTTGGGGAGGGGGTATAATCGCGCTGCTTCGTTTGTGAGATGTCGAGGATAGCGGTAGATTGTGGGATGCAGACAACGAAGCTATGGCTGTGTATTTACTCGCTGTGGAAGGGGAGAGATTTGTTGTAGAGATTCCAAACACGGAAAGCGTCGAGAGCGGGGGATGAAAGTGGGAATATGGGGCTGGCCAGTAGCCATGTGTCCACGTTCGATTTATCGAAGTGTCGAAACGTGGATGTTGGGTATTAGCTACCGAATCTTGTCGAGATGATACCTAGTTATGTCAGAGAGAAGGGTTGTCGTGTAATGATGTATTGTATTAGTCTTGGAATCACGCTGAAGTAGATAGTTGGCTTAAGATTGACCCTTGTAGCATTCACATTCGATCAAGAAGCTGCAACTCACCATGTGCATCACCCTACCCTTTCCCCCTGCCTTCAAAACAGCGTTCATAGCTCACACATGATGGACTGTCGTGCAGCTTGTGCTGAAGCCGACGGACCATTCTTATTCACAGGAGGGAACTGCGGGATCATGAAAGTAATGCTCGACCGTGAAAGAGAATCCCATGTAGCCAGAATACTGATGTCGAGGTGATACGAATGAAGGATAGTATGCACGCTTTGAGACATAGCCAAACGTCAACAGTCTTCATGTCGGCGCGGGAAGAGTCTCAGATACTTCTTGCCGGTAGTGCGGCCGAAATCACCATGACCTGTCTCGATACAAAATAGTATCCTCATGACGAAAGGATACAGGCGATAATCTTGAAACGAAAGGAGTTATCGAATAATGGGAGTTTTGGAGGGTGATTGCATGGAAGCTAGTACCTGCTGTACAGTTTTGAAGTGCCTTTGATGATACCGCGATTCCAGGGTATGATGCGTCGAAGGCCGGTTGGTGATATTGCGAGGCAAGCTAACATGCACGATTATGAACCTTCGATTAGTGTGAGCTGATCGAAAATCTCAAAGCAATGGAAAAGAAGAAAGCCATTTGCAACAAAGAAAGCAAGCAAGCATCCGACTCAAATTTCCATCCAATGATAATTCTGCGAAAACGACCGGAAAATCAACATGTAGTTCCTGATACATATCAACGGAAAGGATTTCTTTCTGAAGACAGCTTCAGCGCTCGGATTGTAAAGAAATAAAAGTAGTAACTGGCGCCGATTTTTGATGATTTATGGATGGTAGGATAGAGTACATTCGGTCGCTGCAGCAGTGGCCACTTCAGCTCCTGATGTGGGCACGGGTGCTCGAGCGGTAACGGATCTCGTGTCGAGCATGTATATACCCTTCTCTGTTCTCAGAAGTGGTCTGGTATCGCGCGTTGAGGAAAACGGTCCTATAGTACGTTCGGCGTTCTCTGGTCTCTACCGAACCTATGTCAAGTTGGAAGCGTTGAAGTAATCAGGATGCAGAACTGATAGAATTGACCAACCTACTCCCAGAAGCTAGGCTATATGAAGTGTGCTCTTTTGACGAAGGCAGACACTGCTATATAGCTCTAACATCAATGCATCGTTGTGTCATGGCATTTACGGATCCGTTCTTGCAGATCTGGGAGATCTAGTACCGCAGGCTCCGGCATCTTCCTGAATTCGTAGTTGATTCGGGAGCCACCAAGTGAGAGATCTGACTCTGTCGCGCTAGGAAAGGAATATGTTGCAGATCTTTTTTTTCTACTTCCGGCCGCGTTGGTGATGACAAGCCTTTGCTGTATGGAATGGGGCTAGTCGAAAGGAGCTGAGGCGAGGCTGACGGTACCATCAAATCCAAGTCCACGATACCCGTATACTGAACAAAAGCAACAACAGTGACCCTGTCATTGCAGAACATTATCTATAATGCATGCAAGTCGTTCTTTCTACTAACCAAATTGAGGGACTTCCAAAGATAGACTATCGTCCCGTCCATACTCTTCATTCACAACGCCCACAATTGTCCACAAATACCTTTTGATACCTCAATAATCTGATCCAATCCTTGAGAGACTTGTGGAGAGAGAGCATCATCGATGGCTTGCGTGATGAAGAAGACTACTTAGCATCGGCAGCAAATGGATCGATTGACAGTAATCCCTCGTTCTCGACCCATCATTTTCGCTGTGATTGTCGTTCAACGGGTATTATACGCGAGAAATGATGAACTCAAAGATCTGGAGAACAGGAGATCCTAGGAATAGAGAAGGCGAGAGATATCCCTAGTACACGAGAATCCATTAACCTACAACACGAAGGGACAGCACGAAGCAAGCTGCTACAAGAGCAGTAGATGCACGGTAGTGAGTCTAGAAGGTTTACTCATGGGTTAGAGAAAGACTTTAGCGGCGCTTACACCTTTCCATACAAGCGCACTCGCTTAGAACTAGCTCCGAATTCGCGATGCCAAGCCATTCAGAAATACCCTATCACGTGATCGAACTCTCGGCTCGATTTTCGTGGCGAGATCTTAGCATGAAGGAAGAGCTCTACATCTAATCCAGGAATATCACAACGCAGGAAAGTCTTTTATTGTGCAACAGATTGGTGTCGAAGATAATAACGATATTGGATCGATGAGCAAGTCGCAGTATGAAAAATCATAAAATGTCCAGATATTCATGCATTATTAAAAGGAACGACCGAATCCCAACCTGCAGCACTTCCAAGGGTCATCATTGCCCACAGCCTCCAATCAACATTGTCAACACTCATTGGGCATAGGAGTCTACCGCTGGATCTCCATCCGTGTACCCAATCGCGCTCGCATCGTAGACAACACAGCTAGACAAATCCGGCGGGCCAAAATACGTCATCTGTTTGAACACCTGATACTCCCCATTCGGCTTGGGGCACGCGAACCAGAAGTTATTTTCTTGTGAGCCGATCCACTGAAAGATGGAAGGCGCCTCGGTAGTGAAGCCGGATTCCTGGGTCAAGATTTGGGCGCCGTGGCCGAGACGGACAAAGTCGACGAAGATGGCGCCGACGGGAGCGGGGTTGGCGTAGCCTAGGTGGCCGTCGTAGGTGTCTATGTAGACTGGCTGGGGTGTCTTGGAGTCCTAGCGAGCAGCGATGTCAGTCCATTGAAACGGGGGAGTATGTAAACTGTAAATCACAAATGAGGGACGAAGCTGTACCAGATATGCTCTCCCGTCTCCGGTAACGAACAGAACCGCTTTCTGGACCGTAGCACTGCTAAGGTAGAAGTTGCCACTGTGAGCGGTCATATTGTAGCCTGTGATGCCTTGTCCAACCGGGTACGGCGACTGGAAGGCTGAAACAGTAAAGGGCCTTGTTGCAGCCGGAGAGCTGGCGCGTGTAGCCAGTGGACCAGCATGGATGAGAGGAAGAGTAGCAAGGCTCAGGCACAAAGCAGAGACGATAGAGCCGATGGACTTCATGTTTGGGGACGATGAATATTTGCCGGCGCTACAATTGGAATATGTAGGGTGGATAGACTGGAGGGACTCCAGGCTTGCTTTATACTTGGTGATGAAGGGATACAGGACCAATAACCCACCAGTATTCAAACGGCCCTCGTATACGTTCTGCCCGCTTGGGCCGATTCAATCCAGCTTTCGCTTCATATTGCCTGCGTCGAAACACCCTTCACCTCCCCTCGTATCCACGATACCTTAACCGACGATTCCCTTCTCCACTCCATTCTCCACCAGGTTCCTAGGTCACGATAATGTCAAAAACTCACCCTTCTATGCCACATTCTCAATGGACTAGCGCAGTTTCTCAGCCTTCTCGTATTCAGGTGTACCTGATTCGGTGATCTGTACAGTCCTCGCTTCACTACCGATTTCATTGGTCCTTCGTCATGTCATGGGATCAAAATCGCTAGATCATTGACTGCCTGGGCTCAAACTCCTCTTTCTCGACGTTGACGGTCCACCGTGATGTCCTCTCATCATGGTGGTATTTGTAGGTTACTTTCGATGCGCAAGCCATAGATTGATGCAGCTAAGACAGGAGGCTGCATTTGCTTCGTATTCGAAGCGCATGCTCACGAGGCTGTAATATAGAGATGGGACGATAGTAAAATTACCTTCCAATTGCTCGGGCTCGTCGTCGTAGAGTGGTAGGATAGCCAGTCAAAGGATACCTTGCGAACGAGGGGAAGTACGGGTCAGCCTTGGAGATGGGCATCTAGCCCCATACATGCTAGCGTCTTGGCCATGATCTCGATAACAGAGTTTTCGACTTCTTGTATTTATTCTTACCTCCTTGGAGTAGCCAGCACATAGCTATGTTCACGTTGTTCAGAACGACTAGAATTCAAATACCTCGCTTCATGATCCAATCAAAAGCATGCTGGTTCTGGTGTCGGTGGTGGGTCACTACCAAGGGTTCACAAGTCCAATAGCCCAACTGCCAAGCGGGCGCGTCAATGTTTTATAGAGTGATCGTACTACAGAGTTGTAACTAATAAGTCAGAGTGATAGATCCAGTTGATTACGCTGGCCAATGACCGTGAGCGCTCCCAAAAATCAGACCAAAACGCCGAGGTGACTGTGTATGCTGTAGTGACAGGCTGAGTTGTGATCGTAATAACATGTTTCTTTACCATTTGGAAACCAATATTGACGGCAAATACTTGGTCCGGGATTGAACAGACACTCGCAAGCCTGACTGTTCTAAAGGTCTTCAGGATGCTTGTGAGCGCAGTGCCTGATTTCCCGCAAGCTCTCTAAATAGGCTTGACGGAGTTTGGGACAAGATCAACCGAGGAAGCGGAATCAAGGGGTAATTGTTTGACTCCGTCACGGGGCATTGCTTCTGGCTGTTGGGGGGCTTAACGTCCGAAATATGCAGAAAGCATGAGATGGGATTCATTTCTCACTGCATCCGCTTCCCAACCAACTTTTTCGTTTCATCTACCTTTATCTCCATATATGGAGATGGTATGTTTTGTATTCGGATTACGCATAATTGCCGGGAGCTCCGCTTGAACCCAGACGGCCGTTGCCTACTGCGTGTCAGCACTCCTACAACTCTTCTAAAAGAATCAGTGCTATAGCGTTGGTTGGAAAAGTGGGAAAGGGGAGCACTGAAAACGAAGTGATTTAAGATTTACCAACGTGATCGACTGAGCCATCTGCTTTATATGTCCAGAGAATAAATTCCAGCAACGACAAACCGGCAGAATATGTAGCATTGACTAGTGGCGGCCTATATCGCCAAAGAACTGGAAATTGTCTCCGGAGGCCCAGGTGATCATCAGGTAGCCGATGCAGATAGCGTCGGTGCAAGACGTGCGGCGGAAAATGGTACCCCTCGAATTTGCGCGTCCCAAACGATAATGGCAAGCAGTTTACGCCTAGCTGCATGTGGATTGATTCGGCTAACCCAGGCACGGGCAACGAATTTGCTAACGGCTTCGGCTTCCACGTAAAAGATTTCGGAACAAGCAAAACAAGGGCCGCGGGATACCAGGCTACTCCGGACTCTCTTTGCAAAAGCTTGCCTCGATTCCATGTTTGGGGCGTCGATCTCACAAGTGAACTGCAATGCATCCCCGTTGTTGATCCTCCGATTGCGTATCAGGTGACGGCAGCGATCCTGTAGATCTTACTACTATCATCAATAATCCTGGAAAAGCCCACTGCGCTCCAAGTCCAAATGTTCTGCCGACCTCACAAGAAATTTCGAAGCTGCATCGGATGATAATAGGAAGAATGGGACTTGTCTCAACCTATGGAACCAAGCAGAGATCAACGGTAGCGAAACATGCGGCAGGATTCGATTTTTGCAAAGACAATCGTCTTGTCGTCAGCGATTGGCATGGTCACAGCGCCCAGGATGTGTGCACGGATCCAAATTCTCGAGGGCCAGGTTTCATATCCAGTAAAGAGGGCTTATACTGCGACATGTGCAATAGGGTACTGTATGACCTTTGCTCAACCGCTCTCAAGACAGGATGCTTTGATCTCTCCTCCCACATGATGAAGCCAGGACCAAACCACTAATCTCAGAAATATGGAGGCCTTACCGCCCGTGCTGTTGCAGACGGGCAGGGTAGAACATTCAGCAGTGTTGTTCATTGGGGACCCACTGGATGAGGTTTCACACTACACGGCACGTTCAACAGCATCTTCACCCATGGGATCGTTTGCATTGCCCAATGTCAAGTTATGTTAGCTATCGTTCGATAGAACATTCCATGTTTGCGTTTGGCGTTACTCTGATGGGGGCTTGAGATCCTCTAAATACAGGTTTCTAAAGCAAGTCCTTTAGATCAGGGTCTGTCCAGAGCCGTACCCCATCAGCCTCGTATCCCCTCCCGCTCGCCAGCGCGTAGAAATAAATCCTCCGCGCCTTTGCCGCGCGCAATCCCTCAGCCCCTCGGCCCGAATAAAGCTAAAGGGCCCCCTGACACATGAACCCCTGCACACTAGTCCCCAGCGCATCAGCTCCCAGCGCATCAGCTCCCTGCACATCAGCCCCCCCTCGGCAAAGTATGACGCCCGAGTACCTCCCCACGTTCGCCCTCGATCATGAACATCAAAATCCTTGGTAGCAGCTCATGACTCCTTGGAGGACTATCCTCAGAGCTTGGGAAATTCAGCCTTGTAGGCGTCCCTAGGCGTACCCGGGCCCTCGTCATGGAAGCGCTGGGGACCGGTGCAACAGTGCCTTACTTGATCATCGCAAAGCCGAAGGAAGGGGCTTAGCGACGGGCTAAATGATAACAGGTCTAAAGATGCTCGAGGTACGACGCTTAATCAGGGTGCTTTGATTCGAGATCCGTATACTTATGATCATGTTCCTAAGTAAACAGCCCAAAAATCAAAGACACCATGTCGCAACCTACTCGTCAAGCCAGCAAATCCCTCCTATTGCTGCTTCCCAACGAGCTGCTACAATCAATCTATCTCCATTGTCTGGAGCCAAATCTTGCCCTTGCCTCGGGGCTTTTGGGCGCTGCCTTGTCGAGCGAAACTCTTCTACAAGCCACCCTCTTCCAAGCGTTCTGGAGTCCTGATCCTCTGGAGTTCCGCGGCGTCGATGTCCAACCCATTGTGAAACTTCCACGATATTCTCTACTTGCCCGATCCGCCCATCTCAGTGAGCAGACTCCTGAGGAACGAGAGAAGATGCAGCGGCTTATCCTTGCGCAACGTTGGCCAACTTTCACCCGCCTGAGAAAATGCTTTTCACAGCTTCTGGCTGCTGCTTGTTACGATCTCTTCAAAGATATAAACTTGTCTCTAACATTTGAAGACCAGCTTGCGCTGGACGACTTGATCGAAAACCCGCCACACAAGTGTACAGTGTTCACGGCCACAAGCCTTGACGGCTCCAAGATTGTTCTTAATTACTACTGGCCCCTCGCTCGCAACGCTCGGCTCACCTACACTTCTCGTGAGCTCTACACTGGACACGACCCCCGGTTCAATTGGCGCTGCACGCCGAATCTCGAGATCGAGCCTACTATCGTGATGACTCTTCCAGATGCTTGTCTTCAGGGCGCTCCGTGGACACATTCGAAAATACAGAAGCTACGGATGTTGAGCTACGGGATGGACATGAAGGATGTAACGTATTCTAGCGCTGGCTTCCATGCAGGGATGAAGAATGCAGTCCTGGAGCGAGATCCAACGGCTTTGTTAGTCCTCGCCTGGGTTGCTGATCGTATCTTTGCAATGCGTAAGTCATCGCATCATGACACGCCCTTTGAACTTCCACAGGATATCTTTCGTTCAGCCATCTCCAGCTCCACCGAAGATAATGAGTCTGCCGATGCTATCACCATCTCAATCTTCAAGATACTCCTTCGTACTCACGCAGAATCAATGCCGAAATCTGACGATCGTATTGTCGCCTGGGCAACACACCTCTTGTCCAGACCCAGCAGTCAAGCCTTTGGCCAGTGGCTTCTGGATTTTAGCTCTCGGCCCGAGGAAAACGAGTATATAATTGACACGGGTCGTTGGGGATTTGGACTATATGGGATCCGAGGCGATTTTGATAAGGTAAGAAGACCCCTTTTCCAAGGTGGAGATTTCTCGTACATGTACCAGAGATCAGGTCATGAAGTCATGGAAAGCTGGGTGGTTACTGAGGGTGGTATGCCCGGCACCTTCGAACACGATGTCGGAAACATAGGTTCCGAGATCTGAATCACAGTTCCAAATTTCGACCACCGCCCTAAGCTCTCTTCCCCTTTACCTAGATTCTCACTAGGGAAAAGCAATTGCTCCACGAAATTTGGGCGGACGCAATGATTGTAACAACGTCCGCGGGTACATGCTATGGGCGGGAACGCTCGCTTGCTGTAGGGGATGCACTCAAAGACTTTGAAAGGGGCAAGAGTTGACACAGTAGGGCATGGGCTCGGCGCTAGGACACGGCAATAACCTCCCATAATATAAGGACATTACCTTCGTGCAAGAAAGGGTTGGAATGGCTTTGATTCCCTTCGGCCAATCGGTAAAAAGGAAGATCCTATCCCATGTCCTGGCGAATTTGGCACTCGTCTCGGATGTACCTCGGTAAAAACCCCTGAGACGGATATGGGATAAGAGTATTCGTTGCCCTACATTACATACTTCGATTCTCATCAATATTATTGGAACATCATACTACACTTCCACGTTCCACTTCGTCACACCTCATCAAGCGAATGTCATGATAGATATTCGAATCTATGATTTCGATGAGCGTTATCATCCTAAACCGGCCCCAATTCTTTGATTCTAGCTTATCATCGTGATAGTCCTAAGGCCATGTCTCCTCCATCCTCCACTCCCCCTTACCCTCAGAACCCTGCCCCTTCTCGACGACAAAGGTATAGACTTTCCTCCTCGCCGTAGCCGGGTCGCTAATATCTAATTCTTCGACCTCTTCAGGCTTGATGATGACCACCCTGAAATTCGACCTGGCAATCGGATCATGTAGATCCGCCACCTTCTGCCCAAGCTGATGCTCCTCATCCGGTTCCTCGCCATGCGTCGGTCGACCTGGCGGTGGGTTCTTCCAACTGCCCCTCATCCCCGGCGAACAGTTCCCGAAATGCGCCGTCAGCTCTTTAGCCCAGCTCCACTGCTTCTCATCACCTTCTCCGTCTGTCCGTCTCATTCTCCGCCCTACCTCGCTCTTTACAGTCCGCACCCCACTGCCTCCCTGCGAATCATCGATATCTTCCCCCACCACAAACGCCTCTCCTTTAATCCTCCACTGCTTCCCAACATCTTTGATCCACCACACCGCCTCCACGGGCCCCCCTCCCCCACTGCCCTGCACTTGACTATCTTTCTCTGCATGCCCGGCACTGCTGGCGAATATCTGTCCTACCTTTGCCATACGCACGTCTGTGGTAAAAGTAGGCATATCACTGTCGAATATCGGCGCGTTTCGCGGTGCTTCGTTGTGTTTGTTCTCGGGTAATGAGCCCCACATGCCGCGGTAGATGCAGTAGCGGAGGCGGGGTACGTAGGGGACTGTGGAGCCGCTGGGGGCGGGGGCGAGGGATGTGAAGACGAATTCGGGGGAGGGAAGTTTGGAGAGGTGCGATTCGAAGGCGCTTTTCCAGGGGGCGGGAGGGGTGGTGAGGTGGGTCGTTGTGCCCGACATGATGTGGAGGAAGGAGCGGAGTCTGAGAGTTGCTGGTGAACCTATGGTTAATGATAGGCAGGAAAAGGGGTTTGAGAAAGCCGTCTTTATGCAATTGGTGTCAATTCGCTTGAATATATTGATGTATTATGTACTATAGAGAAAAGGAATTTGGCAGTAGAAAGTATGAGTGATGACGTTGTGATCGTTAGGAAGCTTTGCTTCACTAGTGAAAAGCCATCGTTTGCGCGCGCCTTGAACGATGTTGATGCTCCCAACTACAACATATGGCCGTCGCAACCGCGGATTGAGAGTAGTGAGAGCGAACAATCCAGAGACCTGCATCGAATATACGGTTGGCGACTCGAACCGAGCTGCCAATGTCGCAAACCTGCTTTGTTCGAGAGGAAAGACTTTGCGCCACTCATTTCGATAATTAGCGTAGAATAGTCGCCATGGCTGCCTGGCGCTATTCTAGAATAGAACTAGCCAGGAACGCGGCTGGCTGCTGACTGCTGTTCTTTGATGACTGTCTCAAATCAACATGCATTTCATAGGCAACAGGTCAGACCCTTGCTCACTCTAGGCGAATCTTTAGATAGCAAGGTTGACATTGTATAATGTCTCTTCCGCCTGCATTGAGGTTTGGGACGTCATCTGATGATACCTCCCCTCTTATTGACTTCGAGTAAATCGTCCAATTCCACATTGATTCTGCAGGAAACGAGCTTCTTCTCCGCTATGGCATCCTTCCCGACATATCTCCTCAATGTCTGGCGTTTGGAGCACGGGGATGAAGAGCGTGCGAAGGCTGCTGATGAATTGAAAGGATGGACGCCGTCCTCTTTGACCGAATTCCACTTGAGATGTCAACTTGAGAAGCATTTCGGTAGTTCTGAAGTCAACAGTCCACTGCCTTCCCTTTCGTCAATTGCAGTAGGCAAAGTCCTTGATGTGTTGCGAAGCTCCGAAGATCTTACTACAGATGCAAGAACGATAATTGACAACCTTAGCTCCACTACTCTCCGTCAGCTGCTCGAAGACCCTCGAACGCGCTATCAAGTACTGAGGGCATTCGACAATTTGCCCGAAAGTACCGTCAGCATAGGACGAAGATTGGTCGACGTGGATGAAGCGATTGTCCTGAACGAGCACTACATCAGGTCCCGTGGACGACAAAATAAAGATGGCAAGTATCTCGTCAGCCTGGGCGATCTATGTGATGTCGTCTCAGAAAAAACCACCAAACGCAGGCCCACTGAAGCTACGTGCAGCACGGAAGCCCAGCTTCTAACGTTCACGCGTAAAGATCCTCCCAAAGGTGGCCTGGAAGTCTTGGATTTCTGGAGGCCGAGGCAGATGAGTATCAATTGTAGCAATGCTACCTTCGGCAAGGTCTTTGACCGTATCACCAGGGGCATCCTTCGTGGATTGGACTGGACTAATCTCTTGCTTGCTGGTGGCATGGCTTTAACGACCTTACTTCACGTTGATCCTAAGAGAGACACAACCCCGTCCGTACAAGATCCCGACCTAGATATTTACGTGTATGGACTTGGACCAGAAGACGCTAATCGGAAGGCCGAAAAAATACACGATACGTGGGTCAGAAATCTCCCTGCGTCAACAGGCGAGAGACTAGTAGTGAAGAACGCAAAAACCATCAACCTCCTTACGAGCTATCCTAATCGCCGCATCCAGATTGTCTTGAAGTTACTACCTACTCCTACAGATATACTGCTAAACTTCGACCTGGACGCCTGCGCTATAGGTTTTGACGGATCCAATGTCTTAATGCTCCCTCGATGTGCACGCGCGATCGAGACTGGCTATTCTGTTTTTACGATGGATCTTGTCTGGGGCCACCACCTCGGTGACAGAAGAGCATCACAGGACAGTCGCGTTTTCAAGTATGCTGATCGTGGTTTCGGCATCAGGTTCTTGCCGAGCTATGCGAAGTCACTAGAAGAAGATGGACTTGAAGCGGCCACTCTCAAAAGCTCTCGGTCACCCGCAGCTACCGGAGAGGTGAAAATGAGTGAGCGAAGGCAGTACTATCGCTGGGCTCAGCGAAACCGGAAGCCTTCTGGAGACGAACCAGGACTGAAGACTCTGAGACGGATTGCTTACCTTGGCCAAGACTATGTACACCGGTTCTATTTTGGAGCCACCCCGCTTGTCCTCTCCCCTAAGAAAACAAAACAGCAGCAGGCATCCCAGGGCATTGTAGTTCCTGACGACAATCCCAACGGTATTGATGAAGCCGAAGACTTATGGCGCGAGACATACGAACGAACCGAGAGTGAAATGCTTGTTTTGACGGAGGCTAATGCTCATCGCAGGGCAAACCATCAGAGCATTGAAGGCCCGTTGATGAGGCTCAGTGATCTTGACACGCAAGCCTTGCATCATGGATTGCCTGGTGGCCGTCGGGGACTGGGAAATCTTGAGATTTTCATGAGACACTGTGAAGCATGGCGACTTCATTCTTGTGCAGACGCAACGTAAGTTTTGAAAATGCCATCTATATATCAATTCCCTATCGAATGACCTGACACTGCATTCGAAGTCTTGACATGGCTGCGACCGCCAGCTTGACCTATGATCCCGACACGTATGACGATGTTCCAACATACGAGTGGAACCAAAAGTTTAACCCTGGGAGCTTTTCACGTGTCATACAGGTTTATAACGACGAGCTTTGGCAGATGGTCAAGGAAGCCATCTGCGAAAAGTTGGGAATTACACCTGCTCGTACAGGTGGATGTAAGTGCACTCCTTGCGGCTGCCATTTGACTGCAATTGTTCCCGCGAAAATGCCAGTACAAGCAAAGCTTCAACTTCATGCCGTAATTGCATAGTTGATGATGTTATGCGATAACCATCTGATCGCCCTGGGACCAAATTGTCGAGTATATGCAATTCAGCACCTGCAAGTCCAGATTTCACGCACAATCGTTACCAATAAGAGATAACCGCTCTTTATAATAGCACTAACTATCATTACAGATGCCAACTACGTCACTCGACGGATACGTCGCCAAGTATGTGGTCCAGATTTCAAAAGTGTGCAAGAAAAGCAGATCACAATCCCGGTCAATATACCTTCCGGGCTAGAGATATACCTGCTCTCTACTATTCAACAGGAATTTAATGACATCCCTTCCCATTTCTTCGATGCTAGACCTCTCATTCCCATCCATGACTCTACGAGATACGACGCTTCTTCCGCGACTCTTCCGTCTTTGCGTGACACCGCCGCCGAGTCGGGCAATCTGAGATACTGGGTCATCACCAATGAAAGTATGTGGGCATGTCAACATCGTGTGATGGACGAGTTCGCGGAGCTCATGTGGACAATGTTTCACTGGTTCAATCAAGCTATTTCGGCATCCTCAATGCACGGTAATAGCACACTGGGTGACACCTCAACCTGTTGCTGGCAACTGGCGCGTTCCTTCAGACGGCGCATCGTCCTACCTGAGGTGCCAGACAAGGCTATCAGCTCTGCGCCTACGAAACCTGGGCTTCCATCTCTAAGAGAGACGCTGCTCTTCAGGCCGTGGGCCTTCTGTAGCCCCGCGAAGCTAGAAAGGGATTTTGTCGATACTGAAGAACGGGGACACGAGTTGTTTAACGAAGAGGCTGTGATGTACCCGTTCCCGGATCACTTGTTCTGGGATCCGTTAGACGTAGGTACTTGGGACGATGGGGAAGGTGTTCCAGAATGGACGGTTCCCGCCGAGAGTGAAAATGATGGTCAGAACGAAAAGGGAGTTTGCACCTACAGGATCTGAGTGTTTGGTCACCCATTGTTGTATCTACGTGTTCACTCAAGGGCACACGGAGTTCGGATGGAAGAACATCTCATATGACGCACTGTCCCAGTATTGTACTTTTAGAAACCTCAAGGCGGCGAACGAACAAGGTGTGGGTGACTTAAGCTTATTGAGCCGGTAATTCCTAAAGAGCATAATAGCAAATATTACGTTTCAGCAATAGGTGCTAGTGTGTCATGATATCTCTACCGTGGGTTATTTGAAACCTTGGCTCATCAGCTTCTGTAGCGCTCCTGCTTGTTCGCATACCGTCCTTTGTGACGGGCGGATGTAGCGACATTCCGGACACATCGGTTGATATGTTCTCTGAATCTCTGTCACAGTAAAAAAACAGCAGTATCCGGCGCCTGCCCATCCGCACCCTTAGACCTCAAGCCATAGTCATCAGGTCACCTCTTGACCCTAGCTGGAATTCGCAGTTGTTTTCTCCAGAAAGCAACCCCATCCAGCTTGATTCTTCGGGACAGTCTGCCCTATTCTAGCTCTTGAAGTATACCTCTGATTTGGAGTGCTGTTTTTTATTAAGCGATATAGCGTAAAGGAAAAGAAGATCTATTACCATTCAAGCTCGTAATAGCGGCGGAATTCACTGAGAGATTGAGGATGATTGCAGCGGTTTGTGATATTGATGAGGGGAGTGAGAGGTTCTGATGGCGAGAGAACGTTGGGAGTTTTGTAGTCTTGCTACCGAATTGGTATCACTACATATGTTACTAAATATAATATATAGTTGATTCTGAAAAGGTCCTTACCATTTCCTGGAACTTTGAACGTAATTGAGGGAATCCCTGCCTTATATTTACATCTCAAGTGATAATCCGATTTAGCTGGGTCGTAATAAGCTGAGCTGGTTGAATGATAGGTAGATCATGGACTCTCTGAAGCTGGACTTGGACTTGGACTTCGTTTGATAGCTGCTCGCAGTGAATCCTCGCTTGAGTCAAATCTGGTAATTGTTGCGCCATTATTCTGACGATGAGTGTGGTATGAATTATGTTGAGGATGCGTGTGTTGTAGAAACGCGAGTAAATTAGCGTGTATATATATATATATAATCCTTGATCTTTTACCCCTAGCCTGCCCAACCTTTTCTAGGCGGGACAATAGGTTTGAATCCCACCCAGATCTGTCCTCACCATGTACCCTGCGAGAACGTGACGTATATATATATGTAGACAGCGGTAGGTGGAGCGATCGGCATTGCGGAAGCTCAGTTTTCGTCCGTCGATATCCCTCCACCAGTGTTTAGCCAGTAATATTGGGTGCATCCGTGAAGAAGGCATTGTCTTCTTCTGCTGTATTTAGCAGAACAACCTCCTACTCCGCGCCGAATGGGAACAGTATACCACAGTATCAATCCTCGAAAAGAGGTCTGGCCCCAGTATCCGTTGGAAGATACTTGTCCTGTCCAGGTTGATAGATTACTTCAACGTATACCCTGCAGACCCACTTTGATAATGCAACTCCAGATCCTATGTTATCAGACCACCGGTCTCACTTGATCCAAAGGGCGAGGGAATTCCCTTCGCTGGTTTCGTTGCAAGGCGAAAGTCATGGCTTCATCTTCGGCTTCGTAGGGATTATCCGGCCATACCTGAGGGAACTCGTAGCGCCAGTGCTCCCTTGGCCCGGCGAGGACCGCGTCTATCTCAGGCTGTGCCCAGGCTTCGTCTAACTCGACAGATTCCAGAGGAACAGACTCGACAACACTGAAGGGTAGCAAGGCAACTAACAGTTGTCGAAAGCTTCTTCGATTTTCCCCCCCATGCTGAGCACGTTCCTCAGGCTAGGCAGTGGGGAATCACCAGCTCCGAACATAGATTCTGCATCTGCGTAGCTTATCAGCTGCACTGAGCACCATTTCTTCAGGTCTCCTCTTATGTTTGCGACCCTGCGACTCAGATACTCGTTAACGAGACCCTAGAACTTCGGTAGTCAAAGCTGAGGACCGTCGGGTCCGACTGTTTCACCTAGTCTGTCAAGGCCGCCTCAAGCGCCATCCGAAGCTCGATGAAAGAGGCATCTTCTAGCTGAGTCTTGCATGTGGCAGCGTCGTACAAGTGTTCCTCTAAGGTCTGTCGGTGCGACAGGATGATGTCTTCTCCTGAAACAACCCTCTTCTTTTCCCTCTACTAACGTAACAATTGACTCGAGGAAAAATCCACACGCCTTGGGAAAGGCTTGCTTTTATGATGCTTTCGCAGTAAGGAGACTTGGCATCCCAACAAAAGTTCATTTATGAAATGAAATACTGGTGTCAAGAAAATCTGTCTCAGAAAACTGACTCACTTTCCTCTCGAGGGACAAAAACTTGTTCCTTACGTGGAGCGTGCAGTCGATACGGTCAATGATCTGTGATCAGATACCAATGGAGAAGTTGGCATTTTTCCTGACGCTACAGGTACCTAACGGAAATGAGGCATGCTTTGGCATGCTTGATAGTAGAAGTCTAGTAAGAATACAGAAAACGGCGATTATAAAGGTTAATATAGTATATATGTGTGATTAGCGGGAGGGCGAGGTAATTTAGAGATAAATATATATATAGATTCGTGTCCTAGGGGGTTATGTCAGTTTGTAAATGGTCGATAGTGTAGCAAGCCAAAAACCGTAATGGTTCGGAAGGTCATTATAAGGGGGTCAATATTCGAATATGGAAGGATATGTTGCAAGTATACAAGGTTTCGTGCACAGATAGCGATCAACGTATTATGAAGGAGTCAAAAAGGGAAATGAAGGAGGCGTGAATGTTGGATTTGACGCCATCCCTTCACTGATATGGAAAACTGAGTCTTTGTGCTTGGCCAAGGTGTTGCAATCATGTAAAGAGGGCTTTGTATAATCCTGACCTGGGCGTGAAGACGTTGATCTTGGCTTTTACGAGCAGCTAGCAGAGATAGTAAAGGGTAATACACTTTCACTCGTGGAGCACAACATAGAAGCTCTTAGCCGGGCGTTTTAGCCGACAATGAGAAGAGTATGATATATGAACGAATGATTGAGGGAGTACTTGCTATTGGTCACAGGGTCTTCACCACTTCACCATGGGATGAGTCTCCGATGTTTGGGAGAAAAGATGCAGCGGAACCTACGGGGGACTAAGTAGGACGCATCGCATTGGTTCTTTTATCTGCTCCAGCCCTCACTGACGGGACAGCATCGAAACCCAACCTTTGGAGACGGATGGGCTCGGCGAAGACAGAGAGTAAGTACAATTTGCTAAGATCGAGGTAAGCTCTTAAAATGGCCGAGAGGGAGATATTTTTATGAGAGTTGATGTCAACGTTTGATGAAGTAAGGAAGAAGTCCAGTGGAGGTGGCGAATGGAGACTAAGGATTGGTGATACCGAGATTGTCATCGAATGAAACTGCGGCTGGCTCAAATGTGAAGTCGTGAAGTCCCGAGGCTCTAAGGTCTTCATCTTCACCGCCTTGATCGACAAGTGTAGTGAATGCCGAGCATGATCAAGCTCTTCATCCACATTTTCGTTATTGACGCATTGGAAGAGCGAGAGCGGTCGATTTTTTAAGAAGAATGGCAGGAACGCCCTTACTTGAAAGTTGTGCTTACAAGATCGGTGGTCAGACCCTGCTTTGATCGTTCGGAAATGTTTCTTGATGATCAATGTGATAGCAAATTCACCACTCGAGAAGAAATTTATTTCTCAGGATGAGCAGCATCTCCAAGACTTTGGAGATATGTAGAAGGAACTGTAGAGCATTAGGAGAATTGAGAGGGCGAATGGCTGCAATTGCTGCGCAGAGACATGGGGAATGATGTGAAATGTATTGTTGGTGGCTTAGCTTGGACCAATTTATAGCGCAGGTGAAGGACCCTGTACTAATGACAACAGAATCTCAGGGAGCAAAGCGTGTATCCTGACGGCTCACTGCCATGTACGACGATATCAATGCCTACCAGTTACCGAGAAAACAAGGGTGGATTCTACGACCTTTTGTTTTTATACCGCGTCGGTTAGGAGTGAGCCAGACCGAATTCATTAAGTTCCACATTAGAATTGCACAGAATGCATTCAACCATCATACTATACAAATGCCATAGGGATGAGTCTCATCTGGCTGATGGAAACAGCTGACCCTGGCTTTCAAAAACGTGATGCAACCACATTCCCAATAAGCAAGCTGACCACTATGATATCTTCGCTAGCACAGACCCGGGACTTAATATACTCGACAAGTCTCACTAGTATGAGGGGCGGTAGCAATCTCCATGTACAACGGGGTATTTGGGGTTCTGCTTGCTGAACTTGGCCGAAAGATCCGAGGAACGTTTCTTGTGTCGCACAATTGGTATGGGATACGCGGATCGATTGCTTTGACCGGTAGTACGCTCAGACTGCACCACGCGGCGAAGGCGTTGATTGATGTTATTTGCTGGCTTGGAAGAGGGCTGATCCACGATACGGCGAGGTAAGGAACGGCTCCCAAACTTGGTCTGCAATGTCTGGCCTCTAGGAACAGGATCGCGGTCGCCGAGAAATTTAACAACAGAAGAAGGCCTTGATTTGGCAGGCCCTTCTGGAATTTTTGTCCAGTCATCATCGAACCGACGCTTCTTGCCTCCAGAGCCTGCTTCAGCAGCCAATTTTGCTTCTTGAAGAGTTGATCGCATCTCATCCAACGTTGCTTGACCCATGACAACCTCAATATTAAGATTGATGGATTCTGTGCCACTTGAGGAGTTCTCCCTGGACGCTATGTAGGCAATGCAGTTCTCCGTGGTATCGCGCAAGAATTTGGCAGCCTTTGTCCGTTCCAAGCCCATAAAACGGATTGCATGGAAATCGTTCTTGGCGGTTAGGTAAGTAAGAAAGAGTTTCTTTAGCGTCTCGTTTTCTTCGTCTCCAGCCGCTGGCTTTGGGAATCGATTACCTATTCTATCCCCAAGAGACAGCTTGTTGCCTTCGTTGGTGATACCATGACACTGGTCGGAAAGTCGAGACTTTTCATGATCGTCATGAGCAGACGGACCTGCGCTTTCATCCATACGGCTATCAGATATGCGGGTAAGGTTTGGCAAACCGTTGGAGTGGACGGTAGAGCTTGGAAGGATTGATTGAGCCTGAGAGGCAGCTGTAGATGATGTATTCCTTCCGACGTGGAATTCTGCGGAGGGAAGCCACTGTATTAGTATAGTCGTCTCCAGGGGGCGCCATGATGGGGATGTATGCTAGACATACGGTTTAGGATGTTGTCTCTCGTTTGGATTGCTTGGGCTAGTGTTTTGGCTCTGCCCCTCTCTGGTATCGCTTTAAGACCTATAATCTCGTCCATGTAGATTTCGATTGCAGCATTTTCGTCGGCCTCCCTCTTCATGAGAACTTCAAAGGCTTTTTGAACCGCTGTAATCTCGCCATCAGCTAGACTTAGCGAGCGTCGCCGAATCACGCCGAGATCGTGAATGAGAGTATTCCAGAACATGCATTTAAGCTCAGGCGATTCGAACATCTCTGATGCAATAGGGTGTAGTCTTTCAACCCGGCGGTAGATCTTTACTATCTCGCGGACTTTCGTATCTTGACTGAGCTGTAAGACTGACATCCTGGAGCTGTTGTCCGCTAGGCTGCTGAACTCCAATCCTAGCTGAAGACAGACAGAACGGACCAGGAGCCCGTGAAGCAACGTACACTGTTCCAAATGTATCACCCGGAGGAGTTCGAATCGATATTGTGAATGCGGGTTCGGTCGAGGGTAAAGGTTTCTGTTGATCTGCTGATCGCGACGTGGAGGTCGCATGTGTTGAGAGATACTCGTCGCGGTCCCATGACCACAAACCGCGTCTTTGTTGTTCTTAATTCTTAAAACATCACACCTTAGGCCTCAGATCACTTCACTTGGAACACGATGATCAGCGACAGAGGTGATTGACAGGCGTGATCCAGCAGACAATGAGAGTTTGTTCCAACGGCCAGTACACGGCGAGGTCACTGCCACTACGACGAGCGTTGCTTGTCCGCTTCAGCCATGTTATTCTGCCAGCGCCAACACAAGTAAGAGGAGCAAGCTGTATCTCACTTCAAACTACATGGATATCAACAATGAACGACGCTATCAAACCGAACACTATCCCATGAATTGAAATCACATAGCCTGAGCCCACCTCGGCGTCACCAAGAAGCACAGCGCACCGACCTTTAATTTAGTACTCTACCTACATTTTCAATCATCCCCACCTAGTGATCCTGATGAACCCACGAGCGTACGACGTCGAGCATAAGACCTGGCTTCCCAGGCTTGCAAAGGATAAAGTCGACAGCCCGGCGAAAAACATCATGCCTCGATAGCGCCAATACTGAGTACAGTGCACGTAGAGTTTCGTCTCACGATTCATTCTGTAGACTTGGGCTTCCGGGAGAGTTGTGTTTTTGAATGCTGTCTGAGTCTGGACAGGAACCAAAAAGGAGAGAACGTTTTAGCACGTCTCGCGGATTCATCCTGCTGCTTCACGGACTTCAAAATCGTTCTGGCAAATGCGATCTCACAAGCCATAGGTCTTGAAAATCTTCTCTGTTGGACACGACGTTGTTTTCGGGTATTTTGATTGGGTAAGCCAAATTAGGTGCCTAAGACCCTTCGGGCTAGGAGAGTCGACAGCGTGGCGTGCGTGGCTACGGTAGCCGGGAGGCGGCGGCCTTTCCCGGCTTGGCATAGAATCCAGGGAGTTGTCATCCCCTCGATCGTCGGTGCGTCACAACACCGCTATTGATAACATCAATCATCTGGCCTTCGCCACAGGATTTGATGGCCGACAACCGTCATGCAGCTTCCGGAATTGACCGAAGCTGCTAGAGAAGTCTTGACATTCGAACGTTGAGCAAGAACGATGAAGGACGGCATACATAAACAGAATCCTCTGCGAGCTGGTATGGGTGATGGTGTAAAAGTCTTGACAGTACTACTGGGTGGAAAAGAGGTTTATATTAAACAAGCTGGCGATGGCATTTTGGCGGAAGTCTTCACTCGAAGAGCATCTACAACATACACTCAAAGCTCTGGGTTCCTCCTTCTCTACAACAGTAGATCTCAAAGCTCGTCTTTCCAAGTTCCTGTGCCTTCTCAGATCTTAAAGCTAGTCCATGCCCGTGTTGACCGTTGACAATAGTACATGCAGAAGTCGCCACTGTCCCTCCCTTCGCGTGAGAAGGATCACGAACCATCGCTCCATTGTGTCGAGTTATCAATATCCAAATCCAAGCACGATTTCGCGCATTGGTGAGAGTGTTCTCTGGCGCGTGTGTCTCAACCGAGAGTACGCAAACAAATAGGGACTCCTAAAAGCTGTGATGATGGGATGAAAGAATTCGTCCCGGATACCACATTATCCTCACAACACATTTAACATGATATGGCAGCAAGAGGCATAATATCTGTGAAGTCGTGGATCATAGTCGGGAGATTACGATTAGAATTGTCAACAGGCGTAGGACGCGACTTCTCTTTTTCCAAATCATCATTTCAGTCCCTCTTAAATTCCAACATTGATCACCTTCTTCTTCTCGGCCTGTTATTCATTTCACCCCTGTCGTACCATTGGATACATAAGCCGATCTACTCCAACGCGTCATCTCCCTTTCGTCACTATGTTATCCTCGGCAGCTATCCTTGCTACTTCGGCGCTTTTTGCATCCCGAAGTCTGGGCGCCCGTCTTGACCAACGGGATCTCAATGCGCCTCTTCTTGAGTCTTATGACTACATCGTCGTGGGCTGCGGTATCAGCGGCCTTGTGGTGACCAACCGGCTCTCGGAGATTACAGATAGGACAGTGTTGTGCATCGAAGCTGGCGACGCGTGAGTCTTCTCTAATTGCATCAACTCATACTGAATGCCCCAGTGATCATTATGAAGCAATCATCCAGGACCCGGTTTACGTGGGTGCTGACGTTGGGGGTATCTACGATTGGGACCTTGTCACGGTGCCACAAACACAGCTGGATGGCAACTCTCGTCCGATGCCTCAAGGCAAAGTGCTCGGTGGTGGCAGCATATTGAATGCTATGTGTTGGAACAGAGGCGGGGCCGATGACTATGATGCCTGGGAAGCCCTGGGAAATCCTGGGTGGGGTTGGGAGGGCATGCTCCCGTATTTCAAGAAGGTACTGATTCATACAGCGAGTTCCTACCTGAGCTGACATGAATAGAGCGAAACATACACTCCCGTACCTTCGGACGATATTGCAAGAGAATACTCGATCAACTACAATGCAGCTGTCCATGGTACCTCTGGTCCAGTCCAAGTCAGCTATCCCAAGTACTTCTATCCTCAATCCAGTAGGCCCTGTTCCATCTTCCGGAGGCTTATCGACGCTAATGGAATCAGTCAACCTTTTCGCGGCCATGAATCTTCTTGGTCTTCCGACGCAATTCGACCCGAACGACGGAACCTCAGCAGGACCTGCATTCGTTCCGACAGACCTTGATCCAAACAATCAAACACGCTCGGATGCCCGTCGCACATACTATGATCCATACGTTGGGAGGAGTAACCTCCATGTCATCACAGGGCAACATGTCACGCGAGTACTAGTCGATGGTATTGGGGGCAGCAGTGTAGTTAGCAATCCGACTAATGGTGGCAATAGCAATGGTGATGGTCCTGCCTCGGGTGACAACAATGGCTTCGGATTCGGGCCTGGTGGGAGCACGCCGCCTCTCAATGGTACAATACCTCCTCAATTTGTTCGTCGACAGGATCCTGGTACTTCAAATCTGAGAATTACTGGTGTCGAAGTAGGTATTGGTCCATACAGTTGACGACTTGGCTAAATTGCACAAGTTCGCACCCAACGCCACCGCACCACGTCGAACAGTGTATGCTACACGAGAAGTCATCATCGCTGCCGGAGCGTTGCACTCTGCCCAGATCCTTCAACTATCTGGATTTGGTCCCACAGCAATACTGAACCAATTCCACATTCCTATCGCCCTCAATGTGCCTGGTGTTGGTAACAATCTTCAAGATCACTGCCTTGTGGGCACCTTTTACCCTTGTGAGCATTGCCCCTCTCCCATCTTCCTAGTGTCATTCCTAATAGAATGGCAGACAACAATGCCAGCTATCCGTCGCCAACCGAGCTCGTAACCAATGCCACATACAATATTGAGGCAGAACAAGAGTATAACGCTAACAAGACTGGTGGGCATCGACACCCGTGTCTTGTTGAACAGCCACTGACATACCCAGGGCCTTGGACTGCCGGATCTCCAAATGCACTGGCCTTCAACCCGTTGCCATTGATTACCAACAACTCAGCCATCATACTGCTCAACGCTACCTACCAAGCTCCCACAGACTTTCTGATACCTGGACTAGATCCAACTATCATTGCTGGCTACGCAGCACAGCAGCAATCATTAGCATCACGGTTGGCGAGGATAACGACAGCAGCATACGAGATCATCAACAACAATGCTGGAAGTCTTACCGTCGCTGTCTTGCACCCATTCTCACGAGGCACATGCCACATCCAATCAGCTGACCCATTTGAGCCTCCATCCATCAACCCTCGCTGGTTGACAAATCCAGTGGATCGACAGATCTTAGTCGAAGCTTTGTTCTTCAATCGGCAGATTCTGGCTACGCCACCCATGGTCGAGCTGCAATCTGCACAGTTTGTACCGCCAATCAATGCGGACGAGGCTGCTCTCAATCAAATCATCGACAATGGCTTACGGACTGTGTTCCATCCAAGTGGCACATTGGCGATGCTGCCGCTTGAGCAGGGTGGAGTGGTAGACTCGCACTTGCGAGTGTGGGGTACCCAGAATCTGAGGGTTGTCGATGCTAGTATCTTCCCTATGATTCCAGCCGCACATCTACAAGCCGTCGTGTATGGTGTAGCGGAGAAAGTCTGTACTACCCCATGAAGGATTTGGACCTGGCTGACGCTATATTAAAGGCCGCCGACATCATCAAGGCCGACAATCTACCAGCGAGTGGGATACCAACTTCCTCTTCAGTGGTATCGACTGCAAGCGCTATTCCGACTGTATTCGAGAATGCAGCCGTGAGCTTACATATAGACGTCCTCGCAAATCCAACGGCAGGCCTTTCATCGGATAGCCTCCATGTTGCAGAGCCGAGCTCCACGCATCCTTCGACCTCAAGTACATCAGATAGCACTTTCAACAACCTATCGACCGATCCATCTACCACCGTAACAATGGAGTCCTCGTTGTCTCCAGTCACGAGCACTAACCTAACCCCTACCCCAAGTCAGAGTGATCTTTTAACAAGCATACCAGCAATTCGAACAACCCCTGGGCCAGCCCTGAGCTCCCGTCCCTCGTTCTCCTCCGTGACAACGAGTCCCCTCACTACATCTTTAGATTCAGCTCTAATTGAGACACCACTACCAGCTGTTACGCAGGACAGCGCAACATTTCATTCCCCACCAGAAGCTACACCTTCCGACCCATCATCTTCGAGTCTGCTCGAGGCCGAGCAGCAGAATACTTCGGCAGTGGCTGTAATGACCTCTATCATTGGAAATCCAGACGCATCAGGAGGTCAAAAAAGGGCCGCCGTTGATGCCTTCATACATTGGGTACTAAGTTTCATGACATGAATTTTTCCCTGGATAGCATGAATCGGGTGGAATCATATCTTGTCACAACTATGCCATTGGCTTACAAAGAGTATGCTTGGGTCTACTTCATGTTTTAGATTAGGTTGCGATGTTATTACTCCGTAGGTGGTAGCATAATAGTAACGGAACATTCGCATCTGTGATATCTCATGATCCTCTACTGTTAGAGTGTTCGTATTCAGCGACAAGGATATACCCATCATGCCCGTACATCGTATCACAAGCTATACCAACACCCCTTTCTTGCGTGATCATTGCAGTCCGTGCGAGAGCCCTTTGGCAGGCGCTGTATGTTGTAGGTAGCTGATCAAGCCTGGATCGTCCCACTTCTCGATGGATACCTACCTAGGTACCTTTACCGATGATTGGAAGACCTAGGTAGCTTACGAGCGGACACAGCTTGGGTTTTTTCGGTCAATTGAAAGGGTATCGCTAGACCTAGACTAGAGACCCTGGGGCTTCTTCTACATTTAGCATCATCATGCTTGCTTGCATGTTTGATGATTTGGATCACGGGGATAGGTTAGGTCTTGTTGTAGAGAAGTTCGATTGGGGAGTGTGAAGTTTGATATGATGATACGGGATATGGAAGAAAGGAGGAGACATGAAGCGGGGGCTGGGGAGGGACTGTTATGGGAATGGAGAGTCTTTGGGGGAGGGGGGGGTGAAAGGGTGGAGTGGAGTTTGGATGGTGTTGAGAGTTGTTTTTGGCTGGGAGGGGAAGGGAGATGGAGGTGTTGATTATTGTAAAAGAGTAATGAGTTTTTTTTATGGATCTGGGTATGTATGTACTGTTTTCGGTTCTTTCATTGATGCTTGTGTGGGTATGGGTATGCCGATGCCGTTGAGGGGAGGCAAGGCTTCGTCTGGCTCGGATCCGGTGGAGGAGGAGTTCTGGAATGGTGATTGGGGTTGATTGTTAGCGAGAATGATCGGCAGGTTTGCACTTTTGAGGGTGAGAAGGGCGGCGGAGGAGGCTGGGATTTGGATATCTGATCGGAAAGTCTCCGATAAACTATGAAGGCTTCAATATCTGATACTCGACGCCCCACCCCTAGTCGCTCTAGAAGACAGACTAGTTCGTTTCAACGAGCTGACTGTTCACAAAATCGAAATTGATCCATGGCAGTCCTTGGGAGAACCTGATTGCTTCCAGAGTTAAATATCGTTATGACGAGGCGTGACGAGGTGTGATGAGAGCTTCCGCGTCAGCTGATTTCTTCCTTATGCGGGTGGTGTTTTGTGGAGATTGCTGAGGCGTGCGAGCAGGGCTGTCATCTCTGGATACAGTAGCTGAAGCCGACTTTCTCGAGTGATCGAACATGGGTCTATAAATACACACACTCAATCACATCAACTCTGACCAGTCGCATGGGTGCGAGGAGGTGTCCTGTTCGGGATGGTCCAATGGGGAGTACACACACGTTTCGAAGGATTCCTGTTGCACTTCGTTCGGTCCCTGCGTCCTAGCAATCCAGTTCCCTCACGGCTGTAGCCGCTGGGCGGATTCGTAGGCGTGCTCTTTGCATGCTGGTATCGTCACCGCGGAGTCGAGAAAGTCAGGCCATGCCGGCGACAGCCAGAATCAGGGATCTGTTGTTTGCGCTCGCTAACGTGCAATCAATCTGAACTATTCGTAACACTTCATCAGGTTTGAGTCATGTCCAGCGGGAGACCTTTTCCGGAATTCCGAGGTGGGCGGCACACTTTCAGGCGCATTGTTGGCATGCAATAAATGCACGCGACTTCACCTGCAGCCGTCAACCCCGCAACTGCTACCCAAATCCGCGATGGTTGGGCATCAAGCGAACCCTGACCGAAGCGCACCGCTCTTCTGCCGGTGATGATGAGCACTTCCCTTTACCCCGAGTAGGTACGACATCAGGCGAGATTGGACGGTATCGTGCAGGAGGGGGAAACTTGTTATTCCATCGACAGAAGGCGTCATATCCTCTGCAAAAGTGATCATCGGCCGTTGGAGATGCGGGAAGCGACAGTTTCGAGGAGAGTGCCTTGATCCTCGCTGACTGGCTATCGGTGCACCTTGCACCTCGGCACCCTCGTGGCATGGGGGGCACAGCTGGGGGCTCTCCCGTCCAAGTCTCTGCATCGGTCGGTGCGGTCCTCGGGCCGTCAGGTTAGGATGATTGGCACACACTCGCACTAGCAGGAATCGGTTAACGTTGGACCATCTTTACGAGTCATGCCATCCGTCGCGTTGTTTGAGGAGGGAACGTTGAAGCGGCCAAATATATTGACCCCATCGGTGTGCATCCCTTGATCTTGTCCAAAGCTCTGAAGTGGCATGCAATGAGTAGAATAAGGCAAGCGGTGGGGTGCTTTCAATCTAAAGAAACGCCAAGACTGTGCTACTGCAGCACGAGCATTGGTGTCCTCTGCCATGGCCAACAACCAGCGGTGCCTGCTCCAGGTGCTTCTTTAGCAGATCGGTAACTCGCGACACAACACTGATTGATTTCTCTGTCGACTCCATGTACAGATCCTCCGTTGCAAAGCCGTAGAGGTCAACTCTGAAGCATATAATCTCATTCACGAAGAAACTTTCGGGTATTTTAGATGATGAGATGGAAGGCTGCCAAACACGTGGCGAGTGACAGGTCGACCGAGCTAGCATCGCACTATTCCCCTTATCGAAGCGCCTTCCGTCCGCTTGAAAGGATGCTACGACTAAAGTAAGCTAGGGTACATTGGGATCAACCATTCGAGAGCCATTGATTGGTGGAGGAAGACAATGCTATTCTCAGATAGAACTAGGACTATTCCAGTTCTAGTGACCAACGAAGGCATGAGGGGGACAAGCATATCCATTCCTGCTTACTGTACATGGACGACAAACACCCACTCTATAATGTGTGTGAATGATCAAGCCAGGTACAAGGATACAATGGCATTGTTGACTTCATCTTTGTGAGACAAAACACAAGGCTTATTGTTGCTTTCTCCAGAACTAGCATCTCGGGAAGCATTCACCCTCCGTTCCCCACCGAACCCTGCCTCGTCCCGCAGCGACCCTTTCCTTCCTCGCATTGTCAATTTATTACCCTCACATTTCCTCCCTTGCTCGCATGCTCCTCAACATCCAGATGACAGCAACACCCAATGATGACTTGACGAATTACACGAATTTCATAGTCCAATTCTGTCCTCCGGCTTGCGCAATTCCATTCTGCTGTCATCAAGCCCAATCAATTCCACCATGTCAAAATCCGTCACGCCGCTCGAGAGCTTCACACACCTTACCGAAAATATTCCCTCATGGCTCATTAAACTCGACGATCTCACAGCTCAGGTGGCCGAGCAAAATGCTCGCTTCATTCGAAGCTCGGAATTCGGCGAACAATTGAAGAAGAAGAAACACAATTCCACGGAATCACTGCGGCCCACTGACGATGACGATAACATTGAAGATAATACTGCTGTCCCACCTACAGACGAATACATACCTCCGAACCCCTCGCACAAGTGCCTCTCGCACGCCTCTCGACCAAAGGCCGCTGCCAACAATGCTCTCGTCGCAGCTGAGATCCGACGGAAACGAAAACCTGGATCAGGGCACTCTCATGCCTCTGGCCACGCACCCTATCGTACCAAATCCATGGTCATCGTCTACTATGATTCCGCAATACAAGAGTCCTTCGAAGCCGTCGTCCGGAACATCGCTGGTGCCCGCAATACGTTGAGAAAAGGAAAGACGACCGCCAGCTTCAAGGCTCGGATGGCCTCTATAGGTGTGGGTATGGATGATGACCCGTTCTCGGGTGCCAGCAAGTTCAAGATGATGGCGCCTAAGATAACGAGACCTTCCATGCCAAGCACTCGTCTTGGTGGACCAGATCTGCTCAGTGGCGGCAATATGACGCCTTTTGAAGAAGCGGACAAAGACCTTGAGACGGCCCAGAGCTTGTGCGAAGTGGCCGCGCATCAATTTCTGCGCGACGGTGATTGCAGGCTTGAGATTGAAGGGACAAGGAAGAGGTTTCAAAACGTTCTTGACTTGGCCGGGAAGGAGGTAGAGAGGCTGAAGGAGGAAGAGGAACAAGAGAAAGCCAAGGAGGCAACAACGGCAGAGCAGCAGACCAACGGCGTCACGTTGACTACGGACACCCCAAGGGCGGTGGAAAGTGTTGAGGAGAGGGTGCAGCCCAAGACAGAACCTCCTCCACCGAAGCAGGTCAACTTTACGGGCACCGGTACCATCGAGATCGATGATGGCTCGGATGCCGAGTCTATACATCTTGATCTCTCTGCATTTAGGAGGACTCGAAGGGGGTGAGCTCCATGCTTCAAAGTTTCAGTGTGGCTTGGTATCCGGCACTTTCGAATACTCCTTAGTTTGAATTGCTGTTTCTTTGAGCGATATTGGGGGTTAGCTTCTTCGCATATAATGCTAGGAACGGACGATAGGAGCGGTCGTCCAGCGATGGCGTTTGCTTCCCGTCCTTTCGGAAATCCGATGAGGCCCACAAAAGAAGACAAATATAAAGTGCCTTGCTCGACATGGCAGCATCAAGAAATCTGGAATGCACGTGCTTTCGTGAGACGGCGAGAGAGTACTGTGTAACTTTACGTCTCTTCTGTTTTTGCCCTTCGTGCCAAGAATCTCCTGTCAACCTCACTTCTCCTCCTTTCATCTCTCCCATTTACAATCTTCCATTGCTCCAACACTCCTAGTTATTGGGCAACTCAATATAGCAATACTAGTCCAATACTCCCCAGCCACATACCAGGAATCATGTGTTCAGGCCACTGAACAGGCTTGCGAGCAGATGACATTACATGAGGTCTGCATTAACATGTTCGGTTACACGGCCGGAACCACGCCAACATTAGATGCATCAATCTTCGTGCACTTTAACTTAGGATAATCCCGCTGCTGACATGAAAGTCAAGCATCACAGCAATATGACGGTTAGCCATCAACTCGCAGCTCAGAACTCTTGGGTCTACGTTGTTGAAAGTAGCAAGACACAAGGCAAACAGTCGCCTCGATCTTCATCGTTGTCCCTCTTTACCATCAACGATCATGCTTTATCAAGTCAGCCTTCAAGGAGACCACCCTGCCGATTTCTAGTTTGGCAGCGAATTCGCACGATTGGCAGCATGGTACCACCGAGTGTAGGGCAGCGGAGGGTGAGTAACCATGCCGCAGTCCTATTCTTCTGCTATTCACCCTGACAGCCCATTTTGTTGGAGGTTGCATTCAGCATCAAGCACTATGTATGATATTGATGTTGGCTCCGACTCTGGCTTGTCGGACGGTGAAACACCACCTGTAATCCCTGTTAGGACCGCTTCAGTTCTAGCTAAGAAAGGCATGAAGTTCGATGGAGGAATTGACCTTAGCAACGCCATATGGACTTCGGCTCGCACTTACTCCAGCTTTCGTCGGAATGTATTTGACGACGAAGATCCGGGTCCAAAGCGGCAGTGTGTCACTCGTCACCAATAACATAACCCTCTAGAGTACGATAGACGCCTTCATCCTCTGGACAAGTATACTCGCCCTGCACATGTTACCAGAGTGAGTGGAGGGTACGGAAGAGCCCCGCAGAATTCCAAGGGTAGCAACACCTAAGACGAAGGTCTCAACGGCGTGAACAAGGAAGTGGATGATAGAGTTCCCCCAGCATCACAGGGAGCGAAACTTCAAAGTGGAAAAGAAACCCGTGAAGGCCTCTCGCACAGCTAAGCGTACTTCAGTTGCCAAGTCCAAACCGTCGGCGTTTGTCAGGTACCCAAGGTCGAAGTGAAGCGCGACATCATAGGATGAGACAAGGTTTCTGCTTCCTGATAGCTATCCTGGGTGCGTTTCTGATCCAGGCTTACCATCGCAACAGGATTCATCCGGACTACGACCGAGTGCACCGCCCAGCCACGATCAAGGCTACTTCGAGAAAAAAATGCGTAGGAGCATAAGTCTCATCGAGTGCATGCCAGAACGAATGCTGCGACAACCCGAGTGACCGATGACAGCGCGGCTGCGATCTTTGCAGGTGATGGAAGGTCTGTGCTACGCCGAGACGTTGTAACTACAAAGCTGACCTTTTCCGGAATACAATCCATCGCAATACCTCCACTGTCTCCAAGCAAAGACCGTAAATATCCAGCGTCAACCGAAGGTAAAGCACCACCACAATCTCCGCCACATATAGGAAAGGGCCTAAAGCGACATCCCCAGAAGAAGTGGGAGATCTTTTGCAATCGCTTCCAGACATGCTAGAAAGGGTCTCAAAGTTGTCATCATCCAGCAAGGAGTGTCCTTCGAATCTGCGTGGTAAAGCTCCTCTTAATGTTCATGACCTGAACAGTCTTGACAGGCGCATCTACCACCTCCAGAATGGCGCTCGGACGCATGGAAACTCTCTGCTGGTATGATGGGACTACGTCAAGCAGATACTGTTTCAGAACGGAGATATCAGCCTCGACCCTTTTAACGGCGAAGGTGCGATGCGGATCAAGGCGCGATATGAGGAGGTTCGACATGGTGTTGACGCCGTTCGGACCGGTAAACCCGTTCCCATAGAAGACCCGAATTGGACGGCAAGACATGACGAAACCCTCGAGGTCTGTGATCAGGAGCGTGGGTTGACCTTTGGAGCTTCGGAGGCATAGTTTCTACCGTCCGCCCTCTACTAGCTGGAAAGGATTCAGCCATGACGTCCAGACAGATGACGATGCGCAGATAGATCATGAACTCGTGATCGATATTCCCATTGGCTATATCGTGTTAATGATAAGGGCACCTCTCCTTAGATCACGGGCGCCACAAAAGCTGCTTCTAGAGCATCTTCACCCCTTCACGCCAGCGCTGAAGAAGTAATATAACCCAACTTTGAGGACGGACATAGGGAGCATCACTACATTTCGTGAAGATTCGCCAAATTAGCAGGCTGTGGTTCAGAACTACAAGGCACAGCGAACAGATCTGCTCAAGGGGAAACGTGAAGGAAACAGGAGAGATGGCAGAGTGTCCCAGGGATTTCCATCTCAGTAACGCCATCGAATCGTAAACACTGCGAAGCGAAAACGAACTCGATCCATCAATCTATTTTTAATAGTCCTGTCTGACAGACTTCACCACATGCACGCACGCTCACCTTATCTAGACTAAAAATGCCTTATTCGATGTTGCCATCTATCTATATTCGAGCCCATGAGCATCTGCTCATGTACAAATCCATCTCTCGTCATGATCTCCTACACCTAGCTTCAACGTGAGGAACCATTTCAGAATTCTACCGTGGCACTGAACACCTACACCATACGACCCACTTCATTCTTCCTCTCCTCGAACAAAAGATCTTTGCAAATAATTCCTTAACTACTATCTTCGGCTACTGATACTTATATAACATATAACAGATGCGATCCTCGCATCACAAAAGACATTCCACATCTCTCCTACCTACCCACCCACCTACCTATCTCAACTTTCAGCATTGGCCTGAATGAGTAGAGTAGCAGCGGCAGCTTTTTCCTCCATGCTACACGCCGTTCAACTGCACCACCGACTAATATAGATGTTCCCAAAGCTGTCACGATACAGGGACAGAAGGAAGGCCATACCTCCCAAATCTCCAATATGTTGTTAAAGAATCTGTATCCTAGGTACTTCCTCCGAGCAAGGAGGAGCCCCCTCGAAGCAACACCATCCCCCAATCCGCTTCCCCTCCCCCCAACAACCCACTCAACGCAGACATCCACAATCTCCTCCCCCCTATCCCCTGAAACCCCACCCAACAACCATCCCCTACATCCCCCAACCCCCCAGTCCTAGGAAAACCCCCCAAAAAAGCAACCAAACACCCCCACACCCACCTCCCCCAACCATAAAGCCACCACCCCCAACGCCATCTACACCAGCCTTACACCCACCCCCTCCCCCGAAACCACATCATCACATCACACCACACCACACCACACCACACCACCACACCACAAATCCACTACCTATCCTCCCCCAATCATCCACCAGCGAGATAGTAAACCACATGCATTCCCGGATATCAGAACAACCCTCCCCAACAACCTTCACGGGCAAGAAGATATCAATCATAATCAATAACACATGCTATGCTAAGCTATGCTATGCTATGCTAAGCTAAGCTCAATGAGCGTTTATGAATCCGGACGAGTATAGTGTTTGATGGTAATTATTTGGGAAGATGGGGCTGGGGATAGAGGATAGGTTGTCGATAGTCCCGTCCGGGAGGGTTTTGACGTGTGGAGTGGATGGTAAGGTATGGGGCGAGGATGATGACATGGAGGGTGAGGGGGTTGGATTTGGCTTTGGCTGTAGGTAGCCGGATAAGTGATTAGGAAAAAACATGTATATAGCAGATCACCGCGTCTGACACTGCAGATTTGATTTGAGGGAGGAGAAACGGTTTTGGGATTCCTGAAGGCATTTCATGGCCTGAGGCGGAGGCGGAGGCTGAGAGGATTATTGCGGGAGTGAGGGAAAAGGGACAATGAAGGTGAGAAAAGCTAGCTAGGGTTTGAGCTGATTGCAGCAGATGCGATATCAAAGGTAAGGAAGGGAGCGAGATGAAAGTACGTATCTGCGGGATTCATTCAAAGTCGTACCAGACAGATGATGGCTAGGTATCTTACCTTATCTTACCTTACCTTACCTTGGCCTACCTTCCTCAGAACCCTATTGCAGGAAATGTCGAAGGTCACCATATACCCCACCTTACCGTACCTTATCATGCTTGATGGGTGACCGCGTTAACTTGGGAAAAGGGTTTAGTAGGGCACAAGCCAGGTGTGACGTGTAGAGGACATACATAATATAATGCTGTTCGCGCTTTCAATGTCAGTCTCAGAGGTTTGGAAAAGGCTTTAGTAATTGGGGTATGGGGTATAAGGAGTGGTTTGTTGCGTTAGTCTTAGGGTGGAGTGGGGAAGGGTTGGTATATTGGGTTTTGATGGGGTTGGGGGATTTTGTCTCTTGTGTTGGGAATGTAGAGTATAGGTGTGGTGTGGTGTTGAGCAATACCTTACAAATGCTGGTAAGGTAGTTGTTGCTATTGCTGGATGATGCAAAGAGCTCGCAGGCTTGAGTGGGGGTTTACTATATCATTAGATTGTTAGATAGAGGTAGATTACGTGGATTGGTTTGGGGGTTTGGCTTGTATCAAGTCTTCATGCGCGCTATGAGTCTTGTAGGGTTTGATATATCGCCCATTGTGCTGATACTCAAGGTTTGCTAGTCTTTTGATACCTACCTCAACGCAGGTCGGGAGGGAAGGGATGGTGTAGGAGTTGGTACAGGTTGGATGGTGTGGCTGGCGGATGAGGTGGGATATTCGAATGTTGCCGATTCGAACACTTGCGCTTGGTGGTGCAGATTAGGAAAAGCAACTTGATCTTGCTGGGCGTTGTTGTGCGAAGATTTGTAGCCACGAAATCGTCTTCGGAAGGATATCAACCCATGAAACCAGCCATGCATCGCCCAGTGCAGCCCCGCTTCAAGGAGTCTTGCAGCAAAGTGACCCGAAGATATGCCAATCCAGGCCCATCCCGTCTCCTCCTAGCTCGTGTCACCGTCCAAACCCAAACAGCCCCCCAAGCCCATAACTCCCTCCCTTACCTCCACTCTCCCCCCTCATAGCCTCGTCTTCGATCCACAGTCTCAAGAAGTCCCTATCTTTCATCTCCGCAACGCTCGTAAGTCGCGTCTGCAACTGCGCCTCGCCACGACTGATGGCCAGGAGCGTGGGGATAGTTGTAATCTGGTTCCCCTCGAGCAATCAATACACGACCCAATAAGTCCTAGATAGAACAACAGAGGAATGATCCTCTCCTGCCACGTAAAGGCAAAGTACGTACCATATACCGTCCCGCCACCTCCCCCAACGTAGGCGAGTCGAACTCCACCTCCGCGAACCCCACGCCCCCTTTATTCTCCCCCGCTCCCTCTTTCTCAATCAGGTTGCGTACGAGTGGACCCACGGCTTTGCACGACGGGCACCATGATGCGGTCCAGAATGTTATCAGCGCCGTTCGGCTCGAGGCGTGGAGGAGCGTGAGGGTGTCGAAATCTGCGGGGGAGCGGATGCTGGGAGGAGGATGTTAGGACGGCAAAATTGGGGTTATATGAGTGGGGGGTCATGTGATGTCTGGGTGGGAGTGATTGGGATGAGGAGGAGGGAGAGGGAAGTCAACGTACTTACGGATCGTAGATGCGGTTTTTGGCTTCGAGGCGAGAGGTTGTGACGAATGTTCCGGCTTTGGGATATGGATTTGGCAAGCTGGTATATGGAGAGCGAATCAGCCTAAGGAGGCTATATCGTATTGAAGGTGGAGGCTTCATGGTGCGTAGTGTTGGTCGTTGAATAGAAGGTAGAACTTTATTCAGATGTCTAAACATTCAGCCCTATGAAATTCGATGACCACCTTCAAACATCACGAACGTTCCATTCGAGTAGTTCTTCCTATCTCTAAAAAATAGACTCAGTGTGAGTAGCATATTCATGATAGATCACTTCCGGACTGCGTTAACTTCTTGCTCAATGGCACTACGTCGAGGAGAAGCACAATAATCTGAACCAAAACCGCGTCTCCTGAGTCTTTCAGTCCTTTCGTCTCCTCGATCGTCCCATCGTTTGCTATGATGACCCATATCTCTCTCCAAAGACTTCAAATCTCCGACGCTCCCAGGCATCAGGCCACTTCCTACTGTCCCTCTTTCCTTGATTTCTTTGGCGACCCTCTCTTTCTAATCACGGGGTCTTCCTCATCAATTTTCTCCAAAACCTCTCCAGATGATTATCCGGCACCCTCAAACTCATGGTACTGAAAATCAATCATTGGGGTCTTCACGCTCATCGGTAGCTTCTGCGGCCTTCATTGTGAAGCCGCAATCAGGTGTGACTGCTAAGCTCAACATTGGCTTGCAGTCTCTTGTTAAAAAGGTTGGTACTGGCGATGACAATCATCTATTCGGTCGTACTCTAAAGGAATGTTCGAAAGCCTTCTCCGACTAGCTCAGTTGATATCAACGTCTGGAACAACTCGCATTGTCTTCTTTGGAAAGATGCTACAATGCTCTATTGAGCCTCGACTCCGTGGCCCTCCTTGTGCTCTCTGCCTTGACCATCACCAATCCTAGATTATCCGGAAGTATTGACATAGTCATATACAGAATAGGAGCCAATTGTCCAAAGGACTCAGTCTGAAATGAGAGGCTCTATGTGGATAGTAAACCTCTCAGCCACAGGATTTATGCCGAAAAATAATGTCACCACAAACATTGTGAATTTCATGGAAGTCTATTGTCTATCACCGTATGATCTCATTGGGTCTCTTCGCCTATTGATAGTGTATAGTTCTGCCGTACTACGCAAATCGCTTGACAGATCGGAGCTTTTCTTTGCGCGTGCTTTAGTCTTCGTCGATTATGCGCGGGAGAAGTTCCACTTGGTACCATGCGGGTCTCCCACACTTTCGTTGACAGACAGAGTCTACAAGATGCATCGCCCTGCCTTTTTGGTGCCTATCGCAATTGGGGTTGTCCTGGCAGCACCTCCACCACACTCCGCTACAAACATCAACGTGACCAACCTTCTACCTCTAATCTTAGTTCCACCAAGGTAAATGCAATCGTCCTGCCTGCGACGTCTCTCAACTGAGAAAGCCCGCCAACACTAGCACTTCGAGACTTGCCATAGGTGCGCCGAGGTAATATCAAGCCCCTGTATCTCGTCATTGTCATCAATCGGACTCACCTCCAGAACAGTAATAACACCTTCCTCTCCGCGGACGAAAAGACATATGCCGTTCCCGGCAGTGACATAACACTGAGAGTGCGGTGGTGGAATGATCGTCCCATCAACCACAAGATCCTCGGCGCCTACCTTTCAGAGATGCAGATGCAAGTCATGCACCACATTGCGGAGAACAGAGACAGTTCGCTCGCAAAATTCGACGATGATCCTTATCGCAGGCGTGGCATTGGCTTCTATGCCATCTTCTCGTCGACACCATCGCCTTCGCGCGCAGAGCAGCATCTAACATACAAATATCTCTTTGAGACTCTGGAGGGATTGTATGATGTAATGTTTGTTGATAATCATCCCGACGGGTCATACACAACGATCACACATGAAAGATTGGGAGTCTTGGGCACAGCAGTGATCTTGCCCAAGGATCCAGTGCTTTATGATGTGGCTACGGCATGATTCAACGGCACTATCTTAGTTCACCAACGAGTGCTTGCTTGTGTACTTTCAGATCAGACACTTCCTACATATGGTTGTTTGGGTATTGCTGTCAACACTGCAGAGTCGTCATGTATCATAGCATCGTCATCAGAGATACTTTGACAATTTTATGATGGAATTCGTTCGCTTTTGCGGGTCATGCAATACTCGTTCGCATGGTAACCCGGGTTGAAGACAGGTTGGTGCATTGGATCTGCTCTAAGTAAACAACGCCGGTCAATGCAATGCTCGCTCCATGTCAATGCCCAAGATTCTACGCTTCTAAATGCTTCCAGCAGAACTCAAACCTCACCCATTCTTCCTTGGCCTCACAGTACGCCAGCTTCCTCCTGCACCCGTCTGACAACACTTTGCAGAGCCGTGCAAGCTGGACTGTCTGGAAAGTTGTCGAAAAAGCTCTCTCCATAGTCACACGCCATGCCGATCCGGGGATCGAGTGGCACGGCGCCGAGGAATGGTATGCCCGTCTCCTTGGCCAGCTTCCGTGCTCCACCTGTAGTGGCCTTGAAGATCTGGTTCTGGTGTTTGCAGCTCGGACACACGAAGCCTGACATGTTCTCCACAATTCCCAGCACCTTGATGCCTGCCTTTCTACAAAAGTCGATCTCTTTCCTGACGTCCAGCAAGCTGACCTCTTGCGGTGTGGTCACTACCAGTGCCCCATCGACCCCAGACTCCTTCAAATATGAGTTGACACTCAAATGCTCGTCGCTAGTCCCAGGTGGTGTGTCTACAAGCAGGTAGTCCAAGTCACCCCACTCGACGTCTTTCAAGAATTGTTTGATGAGGCCATTCTTCTTCGGCCCGCGCCATATCACAGCATCGTCTCTTGACGGCAGCATGAACTGCACGCTCATAACGCCCAGATTGTCGGCGACCCATACAGGACTCCAGCCCGCATTGCTGACATGGATCGTCTCAGCTTCTACCCCCATCATCTTTGGTATGCTAGGCCCGCAAATGTCTGTGTCCATAATACCCACCATGCTTGCTTCATCATTAGCGAACGCATGACCGAGCATCGTCGTGAATGTGGATTTGCCAACGCCGCCTTTGCCACTCAAGACCAGAATCTTATGCTTGATGCCAGAGAGGCGTGCAGTTATTAAGGGGATATCCGGATCGGGGCCCTTTGGTGTTGACGCGCATATTGACTGGTTGGGGCAGCCAGCACAGGCATCGCCCTGACCTGCAAGCTTGGACTCTGGACCTGGACAGTGTTCAGGTTCTGGGGCGATGAGGTTAGGCTGATTCTTGAGCGGTGCGGATAGGTCCACTTGAATGGGCTCTTCGACCGTGATTGTGGTGGTCGAAGACATTCTATGATAGCCCCGCTAAGCGTTTGACAAGTTGACTGCCTAATCGATTATGGAATTAGTATGGTATGGAGATGAATTATGCGGTTTATCTTAGTGTATGTCGTGACTGGATCAACGGCCGATTTGAAGGGCGGCGCTCCTCCGGAGGGCGAGGCTTCACTTGCGACCCTGCATCCTTTCCCCATGCGTCCGCCATATTTAATGTGCATAGAATATAGGACAGAAACTAGTTGGATAGTTCAACTTCTGCGGCAGTCGCATACGTTCAGGCCCCTCGAGAAGTCTTGCAGCTCGGTGGAATGGATTGTAGGATCGCCATCGCGTTTCCTGACCCCCACCCTCTGAGAGTTCCTTGGTCCCAAAACCCTGCAGCAGCGTGCAACGGTGGCAGCAACATGCGTCTGCCCATAAGGAGTAATCTGCATACTATTACTCCTTCGGTCACTCAATGGCAACTCAGTGTCGATAGTCAATGTCCGCGTGACACTACAAAGACTCTATCTCGATTCAACATCCTCGACTCTTAACGCCAGAACCTGCTCGAGTGTCAATTCAAATTAATGGTCTTCTAATACACGGCCTTCACCAGCTCAACCTGGCGGTCTCCAAGCTCTTAAGCTACATGAAGTGGAATGTCTGCAGAGGTCCCCATGAGCGTCGATGGCTTGCGAGAGCGGAGGGGGAAAGAACAAGGCAATGAAGCGAACGGCCATGCAAAACCACCTGCTGAACCAGTGAAGAGTGACAAAACATATGGGAGAACACCCGATGGGACAGGTAGGCTCACGACTTCGACAATCTTCACACGGCGTTTCTCATGTTCATGGATCAACTTTCGTATATAACGACTGACCGTTTGCACGAACAGTCTTCGTCGTCCCACAAACCCACGACATGGTATCTCAGCTCCTCTCTCCTAGCCAGCCGAAGAACTTTTCCGATGGCGTTGTACTTGCGGTCTTGGGGACAATCATTCTAACGATCTACTTTCTACCACCCTCTCTCCGGATCCCCGTTTACGCCGGAGTCTTCCTTTTCTGGCGGGCTTGTTACAATCTGGGTATTGGATATCTCTTGCATCTCCAGTCCACGCATTGGAGATTGGTGGCGTGGGCCAAGCGATCGAAAATATTCGTCAACCCAAAGACTGGCGATAATCCACACCCGATATTGTTCCACATCTTAAAGCATGAGATGGAAACCAAGATCCCCAAAGACTATAAGTTCGAAGATGCACCTGTCGAGTACAACACGTGGCTTGTATTTCGAAGGGTGGTAGATCTCATCCTCATGTGCGACTTCGTATCCTACGTCCTCTTCGCAATGGCATGTGGAGGCAGACCTGTTGACGAGTCAATTGTGCGAACAGCACTGCGCTGGCTCGTAGGGCTGAGCCTGTGTGGCTTCAACCTCTGGGTGAAGCTTGACGCTCATCGAGTAGTAAAGGACTACGCTTGGTATTGGGGAGATTTCTTTTACTTGGTTGACCAGGAGTTGACATTCGATGGTGTTTTCGAGATGGCTCCTCATCCAATGTACTCAGTCGGGTATGCCGGTTACTATGGCATATCACTTATGGCTGCTAGCTACAGAGTCCTTTTCATTTCCATCATAGCCCATACGGCTCAATTCGCATTCTTGTTGTGGGTGGAGAACCCTCATATCGAAAAGACCTACAATCCTCCCCCATCGAGGAGGCAACGATCCGAATCAACCCCGGAATTCGACCATGAAGACGCACAGTTTACCGAACTGGATCATGTGTACAACGCGCCACCCTTAGCGTCCATCAATCAACCTTCCCCTGTACACAATCTCTTCGGGCTTGGCAATATTGATCTTCACAGAGTGACAGATATCGCGGTCATACTCCTCCAATTCTACATCTTCGGCCTTGTGGTCCTGACACCATCCACTGCCCCCTATCAGACTCTGTTTGTTATCAACGCAGCGGTATGGCGTCTGTGGTATTCCATCGGTGTTGGTTATCTGCTCAATCGACAATCGACAAAAAAGAGATGGACGCGCCATTTCTTGAAGTACGGCGAGAGCACCGAAGAAGCTTGGCGGCAATGGAAGGGCACCTATCACCTCTCAATGACACTGTGTTATGCGAGTTTTGCCGCAGCGTCTTGGAAAATGTATTCGATCCCGTCAGATTGGGAATACGGAATGGTCATGTTGAGGCATGTGGTGGGATTTAGCTTAGTGGCTTTACAGATCTGGACCACCATCAGTATCTATGACTCTCTAGGCGAGTTTGGCTGGTTCTTTGGGGATTTCTTCTTCGACCACTCTCCAAAATTGACATACAGTGGTATATACCGTTTCCTCAATAACCCGGAGCGAGTGATTGGTTTAGCTGGTGTTTGGGGTGCAGCTTTGATCACTGGCAGTACCGCAATGTTTTCTCTGGCTCTGCTCAGCCATGTCCTCACCCTGATGTTCATTCAGCTTGTCGAGCGGCCACACATGCAAAAGTTGTACGGACGAAATCTGCGAAGGGAATCAGGACTTGTGAAAAGCCTCAAGCGATCCTTGCCTCCACATCTGTGGCAGTGGCAGGGCAGTGTCGACAAGATGCTGGAGGGGACCCTCGATTCCGTTGAAGATTTCTTCGAGGCGGCTCAGCCTAAGATTGCAGCAGGGGTGAACACCATGGTCAGGGACACAACGGCCCTATTCAAGCATCCTGCCCGTATCAGCATCACGAGGCTAGCTCCGGATCTCGCGGGCTATGATCCCAAAGATTACTCCCTTGATGTGGAGGGTACGCCTTCAGTAGCCTCATGTACAACGATCAATGGAAAAGAGCGTTCATCAAGGCCAGAACAGCGATCCCAATTCAAAACGCTCATCTTTGAGTACGGCGAACCCATCAAAGTGCGATGGACGGCGCCATTGAATCACTGCGAGAAGGACTGGATAGGTTTATATATGGTTGCAGATAATGGCTCCAGAGACGCGACTCGAGTCTCTTCTCAGGGCCGATGGGTAGCTACGACAAAAGACCAATACGGGTCTATCATCGCTGATCGTGGCATTTTGTTGAGCGATGTTCGTGTCTCTGGCGCTGCACGTAAAGATGGTGAAAGTAAGGATTTTCTATCGGGTGAGATGGAGTTTTCTGGGGACAAGCTCTGGTGGACGACAGGAGTTTTCGAGTTCCGGTATCACCATAATGGGAAACACAATGTAATGGCCATTTCAGTCCCTTTCGAAACTAAGATCAAGAAATTCGACGAAGACGACGTCGAGGTAGATGCGAGTGGATCCATAAGACCAGCTGTTGAAGAGGCCGTGCTGCAGCTGGTGAGGAATTGCTTTGATAGAGATCCGGAAATTGCGCCCTCCACTGTTGATGAGTGTTTCGGAAGTCAAGTTGAGCGAAACGGGAAGTATTCCAAGCGGGTAGTTTTCGCCGTGCATCAGATGTGAGCTGCTTCTTCGACCCAATCAGTTTGTTCCCATGCTGACAAGGGCGTAGGTTCGGCATCGAATTTGCGCCGGAAGTCGTACAAGCCGATGGCACTGTTCGGAACCTGTCCTGGCGGATCTGCAATGCAAAGAAAGTGTTGGTTGGTGCATTCCCAGTATCGTCATCTTGCTTCATCGGCTGACACTGCATTGCACAGGAACCCTACATGCATCTTTCCGGAGGCAAAAATACCCCGACAGAATCGAGGTACTGAAATTAGCAGCATTGGAGGCTATCGTCATGATCGTCGAGATATCCCATTATGCATTTTTGATAAACAGCAGTGCTGCAAAAGGAGTATATAGTGTGCAGTACGGTGAAGTCATTACGAAGCTTCCAGTACATACAACAACGTCCGCATACCTAAATGAGCTCATTTTCTGAAAACACACGTCCCAAAGAAGCTCAACGAATGTCTGTCTGCATTCAGTTGACTCGTGAAAATCGCCACTATAATTGTTGCGATCGGAGCAGATTTCTACTCATCAAAACCATGTTCCAGCAGCCATGAGCGAAACACAATTCGCTGCACCACTTTGCATCAGCTATCAGCGCCCAATTCGATCACAACCACTGACCCAGCCTCAGCCTCACGCTCTGCATTACTTCCGATCAGTGGCGGCAGCGTGTTGACGTATGACGCAGTACACATCAGTGTTACGACATCGGCGAGCACTTGTATAGGGCAGAGATGACCGGGAAGGAATACTCGCACTCGCGCCGCATCCGTCGTGGGTACTGAATCCCGCACTGTAGACCATTTTCTATGTGTATCAAGAGCCCTGAGTTCGAGCCACTGCCTGTGAGTATTGTAACAAGATGCTGCTATGGACTCGATGTACCTCAAGCAGCCATAGCGATTATGAGCAGTGTGGACGCTTAGCATTTGGGATCTTTTGTTAAGTAAGTCCAACGATTCTAACCTTATTATACTGTCATCTCCTACGTTCAATGCTTTTGGTCCATAAAGTAGGTATTATCATGCCAAGGCTCGCTTAGATCTGTTGTTGACTCAATCCGCAAGCCATTGCGACTGGTCTATGTAGTCCCAGCACCACTGACAGCACTACATCTTTGAATTGCATCGTATTGACCGAAGCTGGCCCCCTCCAAGGCTTTGATCCTCCTGCTTCGGTCCCAAACCCTGCGAGTCTCCGGGGCCTACACTCATCCATCCCGACGTCCAACAGCCGGCTACATCTCCTGCAGAATGTCAACTTCTACCTCCTCCCCGAAAAGTCTCACAGCATTCCTCCATTCCTCCTTTCCCTCTGCCATACCAGCCGCCACTGCTGAAGCCGATCTCCCGACCGTATCCCATAAGCTCTACCCTAACACCACCTACACAGATAACGAAAAAGTCGAGATATCACAATGGCTCACAACTTCCTCCCGTCTCGCCGCGCCGGATGAGGACGAAGCAAAACATGCCGAACGTCTCGGTTCCCTCAATATACACCTCTCCACACGTACAACGCTATTGGGCAGCAAGCCTTCCGTGGCCGATCCAGCCTTGTTCTTTAGACTAGCACCGTCGGTCAAGTCGTGGAGCGCTGAGGAACGGACAGGAGAGAAAGGGTACCATCATATTGTACGCTACATTGATTTTGTGCAGAGTGCGCCGCTATTCGGGCTTTCACTAGCCTTAGAGGACAAGGTCGATATCGATGTGGACGACATCAAATTTATACATAAACCAATAGACCCCAAAGAAGAGAAAGAGCGGAAGAAGAAAGAAAAAGCAGCTGCCGCCGCTGGCGGAGCAGAGAACCAAACACCCCTAGTAATCGGCCGAGGCAAAGGCGAAGACAAAGCGTCAAAACCACAACAAGACCCCACCTCCCAAGCCAAACCCACAACTACCGAAAACCCTCCTCACCACCAAGGTCAAAAGAAAGAGAAGAAAGAAAAAGCCCCCAAGCCCGCCAAACAACCACCGAAGGAAACGCCCCTCTCCCCGCACCTCATCGACCTCCGCGTCGGCCACATCCTAAACGCCATCCCCCACCCAAACGCCGACTCCCTCTACGTCTCGACAATCGCCTGCGGCGACCCCGCCGGCACCGAAAACACCTCCTCACACGAAGGCCAGATCGTCCGCACCGTCTGTTCCGGCCTGAACGGTCTTGTACCTCTGTCAGAAATGCAAGGACGGAAGATAATCGCAGTCTGCAACCTCAAGCCCGTAACGATGCGCGGCGTGAAATCGGCAGCGATGGTGCTCGCCGCATCGCCACGGATGAAAGAGGGGGAGACGAACGATGGCGACGGTCATAAGGGTGAGGGGCCCGTGGAGCTAGTGAGTCCGCCCCCGGGTGCTGAGGCGGGCGAGAGGGTCTGCTTTGAGGGGTGGGAGGGGGAGCCGGAGGGGGTGCTGAATCCGAAGAAGAAGGTTTGGGAGAGTCTGCAGCCGGGGTTTACGACGACGGAGGGGTTGCAGGTCGGGTTTGAGGTTGGGGGGGTGGAGGCGTTGAAGGGGGTGGGGGGCGATAAGGGGGTTGGGGTGAGGAGGTTGGTGACGAAGGGGGGAGGGGTTTGTACGGTACGTAGCTTGAAAGGTGCCGCTGTGAGGTAGTTCAGGGGGTGGAGAAAGCTTTCCCCGTTGATCATTACGTTTGCTACTGATGATGATGAAGATGCTGCTGCTGATGGTACAAGCTGCTCAAGTGGCATCCAATCGAGCTGGCCGCCTGCCACGGTAGTATCCTGCCTTCGCGTTCATTACCACCGCCATGCATTAGCCTTGGTCATGCACCCGGAAATTCTCAATCAAAGACAGCGCCATCGCCTTCCCCACCCTCCTCTCCATTTCCCACCTCATTGTCGCTGACCGCCTCCTCCTTGACCTCGGTCTTTCCAGCTTTATCAGTTTTCTTTCCCTTACCCTTACCCGCAGCGATAGCTTTCTTTTTCTTTGGGGATTTTTCCTCCTCCTTCTCCTCCTCATCATCCACTCCGGACTCCTCAGCGTTGCGCTTCCCCCCTTTTTTGGGAGTCGACGACGCACCCGCTGCATCAGGGTCCATACGCTGCTTGAGACGGTAGAAGCGTGTATTGGCGGCGTTGGGCTTGATGTTGAAGGTCTCGGCGACTGCTTGCATGTTGATCTGTTGACGGCATGAGATGGATTTCTGTCATGATGTTGGCTGCGAGAGAAGATATCTCACCTTCTTGTAGTCTGAGTTCTTGAGACATGCCCAGAGGAACATGAGGTTCTCGTCGGGTGGGGGCTTGGGTGGCATTGCGGCTATGGCAAGAATGTGAGGGTAAGAGGTGTGAGAGTTTCGAGGCTGGTAATGTATGAGTGTTTGGAGGAAAATTTGTGGACTTGCTGTTCTTTGTTGTAATGTTGTGCGAGTGATAGGTGGGATTGGAAAGTTTATGTAGACTTATGTGTGGAGGTTGAAGTGTTGTAGGAATTATGTAGAGTTGTGTATGAAATTCAGAGACTCGTATGAATTGTGTTGAGGTTGTGGGACTTCGAAAGTGAAGTTTACGACGAGGTAAGGAATAGAGCGTAATGTTTTGCCTTACTCTTCCTTCAGTGATGAAGCTTGAAATTTCATCGTCAGCGTGCACGCCAAGTATTCATGAATTTTGGAACTTGCGCTTGCTCCACTGCACTGGTATGGGTACGGTTGAGGACACCGGATGGATAGATATTTAGAATGTTGTAGACTTGGCTCCGGAATACCAAACTGCTTCAAAGAGACGATTCGGTGATAAGACTTCAGCTGCACATTCCGGATCCAATCTCATGACAGTCATGATAAGATTTCTGGATAAAAGGGTATCATACACCGGCGTTATGCAGTCGTTACCTCTTAGAAATACTCGACCTGAGGTCTTCATATCGTTAGTATCTCCCACCAGTAGCTGCTGTTGTTCTCTTCACATCGCCGATAATTTCTCTGGTATCTGAGGCTGTTTCGACTGAATCTTGCTCTCAGTAGCCTCCTGTAGAGCTTCTATCAGCACCAAGCGTGCCGTCATCGCAGCCTCCACAGCCCGGTCAACAAGCGGCTCAAATGTCAGCGGGTGGCTGGCTTTGCCATTGGTTTGTACCATATTCCCTTTAGCCCATAACTCTGTGATTTCGTCTCGAGACTGTAGGTAGCCAATCACGCAGGCCGCTATAATCTCCTCTTGGTCGGACGGAGAGGGGTCAAGGACAATTTGGAGCGGCATTGAAGGTTGATGAATGATTGCAGCAACACCACCAGTGACTAAGTCAACACAATCAATGCCAGCATCAGTGATAGCAGCAGAGGCGACCGTGATACAGCCTGAAAGGATCGACATCAAGCCCCAGCCCCCAGTTCTTCCATTGCGATGCTGACCAAATCTCTCCGGTGGATGATCATCCTCGCCTTCGAGGACAGTAACACTGACATCAACTCCACTCTTCGGCCATCTCTCCCCAATTAAGACACTTCGTAACGCAGTCTCCAGATGAGCAGCAAGATCTCGTTCGGTGGCATCAGGAACATATCCTCTTCTTTGCTGGGCAGCAAAGGGTGCAAACTTGACGCGAGTCGATAACAGGAGCTGGGGAGAGAATGGTGCGGATCTTTGCAACAGTCGAGGGCCATGTACAGTACACGTGAGCTTCAGACCTGAAGTCTGGTTCGTAAGTGATCTGCTTTGTACTGTGGAAGTTGGCTGGAGTTCGATATAGGCGGAGCCGGACGCAGATGGCGTTAGTCCGGTCTTGAGAACTACATCATTATCAATGATTAGCATGATAGAAGATTGAGCTCGTACTGAATGAAGCACTCACATATTTTGCGAAGTTCATTAGGTCCTCGAGTACGGCTTTGAGGACTACTTGTCGTGTCAATCAGCCCAGGAGCGAAGACAGGCGGCGTCGTACCTCCAGGCGGTCCATTGACGCGCCTTCTATCGGTGGCCATATTGCCAATTTCGGTGTTCGCAATTCTTAGTTAAGAAGATCCGACTTTTGTATATCGCGCTAATGGAACATATGAATCCGGTGTTATCTCCGGAGGCTCTTTTATGCCAAGCCGAGCGACCTGAAGGAGCGCCAGCAAACTTTGGCGACTGCTAGTGCTCACGACGGCGTAGGATTTCGCTCTTTCAACGACAATGTGTCTAGCTCATGACAGTCTTCCTGGTGTTCCAGCTAACATAGATGCTCCGGTATCACGACATGGCACCAAGGAATGGAAAACGGAACCACTTTCCTGTTTCCTTGAGCACGTGCGCGATGGACACTGTTGGGGACCGCGTATGAAAGCGTCTTCGAGCGCTCGCAATGTCGTATGCCAGGTTACACCATGATCATCGACCCGGGGACTCTGTCCGCCAGCCAAGAACATCGTTGTCCGATTCGGACGATGACATCGAGCTCACCGGAAACTCTGGACGAGAAGACGCGTCACGAGGTTTCGAATTGAAGGACCTTTCCCACACCCAGCATGCATTAGAAAGTGATGGATTGCCGTTCGATCCAGAGTTCGAAGATTGGCAAAGTGACGCAGAAAAAGGCACCGACTTTAGTAGAGAGCGGCGAGCAAGCGCCTCGACCGTGCACAGTTTCATGCTCTACACGCCAGATGAAGAGAAATCCGTGATCAGAAAGTTCGACAAGAAGCTTGTGCTCTTCGTGGCTTTACTATATATGCTTTCCTTTCTCGATCGATCTAGTATGTGTTGCAATAATAGTCCGTTCGCCTAGGAGCTGTGCTGATGGTGGGCCAGATATTGGAAACGCAAGGATCGCTGGTTTGTCCGAGGATTTGCACTTGAGTTCTTTGCAATATGAATGGCTGTTACGTGCTTTCTACATTTCTTATGTATCATTTGAATGGATGACCTTGCTATGGAAAGTCTTTCCTCCTCATATCTATCGTATGTATGCTTCCTCTCACATTCGAGTATCATAGAGACTAACCGTAGTGATAGTTGCCATTTGCGTAGCATCATGGGGTCTCATAGCCTCCATGCAGTCCCTGGCCTTCTCTTTCACGTCCCTACTCGTCTTCCGCGCAGCCCTCGGGATTGGCGAGGCAGGTTTTGTGGGCGTTCCATTCTTCATGTCTTTCTTTTATAAGCGAGACGAACTCGCTCTCAGAACTGGCCTCTTCATCTCAGCCGCACCACTGGCCACATCATTCGCCAGTAGCCTGGCCTGGGTTATCACTAAACTTGGAAGTCATATCCCAATTGCTGCGTGGCGTTTGTTGTTTCTCGTGGAAGGCTTTCCAAGTATTGTCGTCTCGGTGTTCGTGTATCTGTATATACCTGACAATCCGGAGACTGCCAAGTACCTCACACCAAGAGAGCGAAAAGTAGCCAAATTGCGCCTCCGCAGAGAGAAAGGCATCTCTGGAAAAGGAACTCCAAAGGGCCTGAGATGGTCAGAAATTCGAGAAACGCTCTTGGATCCAAAGAGTTATCTTACTGCCGTGAGTTTCTTCACCAATTCGTCACAAGCTAGCCTAATGAGTGTCCGCAGGCAATGTTCTTCTGCGCCAATGTAGCGTTCAGCTCATTGCCCGTCTTCCTACCAACGATAATAGAAGAGTACGCTAAACGCGACTCACTCATCTCATGCTACCTATGCTAAATTCCGTGCAGGATGGGTTACTCGGCCTTGAGTTCCCAAGCCCTCTCAGCGCCACCCTATCTCTTCGCTTTCTTCACTGTCCTCCTAACCGCCTACCTCTCGGACCGCTACCAGAACCGTAGCGCCTTTGTAATTTTCCACGCCCTTCTAGCCTCCACTGGCTACGCAACAATGGCTGTTGCTGGCTCCCTGCATGCAAGTCCGCAGTGGCGCTACATAGGCGTGTACCCCGCAGCAATGGGCTTCTTCTCTGTAGTGACCATCATCATTACCTGGACAATCAACAATCAAGACTCCGACTCAAAGAAAGGGACGGGTGTTGCAATGTTGAACTACATTGGACAACTGGGACCGTTGGTAGGGGTGCACTTGTACCCTGACCGTGATCAACCATATTATGTTTCTGGAATGGCAATCTGTGCGGGCTTTATGGCTGCTGTAGCTGTCCTGGCATTTGGTTTGAGGACAATCTTAGCTGCAAAAAACCGAAAGATGGCTGCTGAACAGCCGAATGACGACGGAGAAGACGCAGATTTGGTCGCGTCAGATCGACAGCGTCGAGAAGCAAAGCGATTCATATTTATGATTTGAGTATAGCGTGTCAGCTCTTGATACCATCTCCAGCGGATGGCATTCCCAGACGAGACCCAATAAAAGATATTCGCCAGCTCTGGAGACAGATAACCATACCACGCCAAGTCCCAATCTATCACTCTGACACATGCGGCAACGAGCGGCTACGGAAAGCGCACATCCACTACAAGCTTTGCTTGTCCCATATAGCTAGCAACGACGACGAAGGGAAAGCGCCCTAAAGAAAGTACCTGACGAACGAGGGTATCGTGCGAACAAGTCACTGCGACTATTTCAATTCATACTCCATCTTGCTAATAATCGTATTCTTTGTCCAGTCATGCACATATGACAGCCCTGTCTTGTCTTCCAGACCCGCATGCCGGCTGGCAGTGCGTAATGCAACCAGGAAACTGGGCAGTACCGTGCGGACTTCATCATCGATTGTGGCTGAATAGATATTTCCTCGGTGGCTCTTAGCACAGATTTCGAGGCGGACATCCCGTGCAAAGTTGGCAACAGCAGATTCATTGTGTCCAGAATTGCATTTCGACACGGCTTGCTTCTGGGAATAGTCCAGCCTCGACCAGACCCTAGCAGTGCTGATAAAGAGCGTGTTGTGGTAGGATGTTGGGGCTTTTGGCGCTGATGTGGGATCTGGAAGTCCGGTTTGGCTGGTGTATGAAGGGCCTGACCCATAGAATTTGCTCAAATGCTCGGCCCTGCGCGCACGGATCGTCTGCCTCGCAATTTCTGCTCCCTGCTTATTCGTTTCTGTGGAGAGAAACTCGAAGCTGCATCCTGGTATCCCGCAGCGTAGGACGCTGGCCCCAAAAGGGCTGGCAAATGGAGGCATAACGTTGCTCAGATGAGCGTTCTGCGAAGCTTTTACTGGACAGAATATTGACATCAAGACCTCCACGATGGCTTTCTGGGGAACGGTCCCCGTGGGATCGAGGATTGCTGGAGCTAGTGGCTCTCGAGATTTGGTGTTGGCGAAAAACGTCTTGGGCATGGTATGTCCGTTCTGCATGTACAGAGCCCAAAATGTAAGCAGTTGTATGCGTGATGCCATGTTCCTGCAGACAGAATCATGGTTGGAACCCTCAAACCATGACAAAAAGCGCCTATCACGCTGTCCCTCGCCTAGAGCATGTTTGAGTCTGGGCCAGAAATTGCTAGCGGAAACCAGGGATGCCGGTCCCAAATCTCGTGGCACCCCTGGTGCATTGAACTCTTGGTATACAAGACCCAGGAAAGGATAAGTCCATGACTTGTCGCCATCTTTCTGCCGAAGCAAACCATTCATCATAGCAGTAACAACCTGGTGTATGAGCTTGGCGTTTTGTACTGCCTGTATCTTGTCCTTCGCTACAACACCCAGCAGCTCATACCATCGCAAAAGTTGACTAAAGCCGGCCAAAGGATACTGAATAATCCAACTATCAAGACCTGCCGTTTCGTATTCCTTTACTGCCGACCGAAGAGCTTGGGGATAGCCTACCCATTCACCAGTCTCATTGAAATTTTCATGACACCTGCAGTTCCGTAGGAGGTTCTGAAGGGTCCAATCAAGGACCTGCCGTCGATCTCGAACTTCCACATCTTCGGTATTGTCAATCGAGCACCAATCCTTGGTTTCTAGTGTTCGGTCTAGGATGGTCATGAAAAGCTGCACTATGCCCGAAGCCCCTGTAGCAAGTCCAGCAGTGAGGGCCATCGTCAGCTGGTGATCGATGTACTTTTGATTGCTGCCTTCATAATCGACACTTGGAATGGTAGCAGCTATTTCTTCCTGAAAGATCGATCGTGGTAGAAGAAGAGCGCATTGAAAGCAAATACATTGGCTTGAAACCATGTCCGCATTATGTTGTGCTTGCGCGGCAGCTAGTGGGAAGTTCAACGCGAAGTCAGTGGTGTTCTCCTCGACCGTGTCTAAGCTCTTGAGTACGACAGACATGATCTGCTCCTCGCCGCAACAAATTGGGCATGTACCCCGAAAAGCGTTAATACCGTCCGAAAGGTCTAGCGCTGAAATGTGTATCTCAGCATCGGCAGCAGACACGGTTTGCGACCGCATGGCTCTGTTACTCTTCCTATTAAGGATTTCCGCGGTGTAGGATGCCTTCTCAAAATCTGCTATAATAGCAAGACCCTGGTTGATGAGTTTATTTGTTTCCTTAGAGAGCAGGACTTCTTCGCTCGGAGTATTCTGCATAGTCAGATATGTCTCCCTATTAGCGGTATGAGCCCGTCGCAGCAGTTCCATGAGCTCCTTCAATTGCTCTGGCTTGGTACCCTGCATCTTCTCCATGATCTTGCCTGCTCCATGACGGTCTTCCAAGCGAACAACAATGTCTTCCTGCTTATGTCGTAGGAACAAGTCCCTCAGTCTACCAAGTTGACCACGAGTCTTACAGAGAAGAGCGAGCTGAGTGACGGCCTCTTCCTGGAGCACCTTCCTCAAATCTTCGTAGCGTAAATGCCTTTGCTCAAGCAGAGCAGGGACGTCGACAAGGACATTGCCAGTAGCGGTGTCCCACTCTGGCCCAAGGGATACGGCTCTTACGACCGATCTCCCTTCATTTGGCGCAAATCCTATGCCTAACTCGCCACAGTGCTTGTCAAGAGCGGCTTCATTCGTGTATGTAGGGAGTGAATTCCAGTCTGACAGATCATCAGAATGCGTCACTTTCAACGGTTCGAACGCTCCTTTGGCATCAATGACAAACAATTGCCCCGTGGCATAGTCCTTGTACAAGATTAATGCCTCTCGAGCGTTGGCGAAGAACGAGATGCCAACAGAAAGATTTGCCTGATCTGGGGCCTTATACCGCGCGCCAACTACGATCAGTACAACGGGAATTTGGATCACATCTAGCGCATCTGCCGTTTGCGTAAGTTCGGTGACATCGCGCGCAAAAATTTCTCCGTCTGTCAATAAGATCCACAGATCCGACCCCTTTATTTGGTCTACTACGAGGGGCTGGTTAAGAATAGCAACGGGCGAGGTCCCTCCATAGCCATCGAAGAATTGGGCGCCCACGGCATCAACGAAGGAAGGCTTACCGCATTGGGTATCCCATAACGCGACGTGGTCATCCGGGTTTCCATGAAGTGCCATCACTGTTCTCTTCTGAGCCTTCATGATCTCTCCCCTGGTACTACCGGAAGCATCGACAGCAAAGAACTTTTTGGCATCGTGAAATGGGACCTGGACCGTTGCTGGAGCATCCTGGGCAGTTTCCGCCGCCTTCACCTGCCAGGAAGGCAGCGCCATTGTACGAAGATTATTCACAGGAAATGCTAGGATCCAAAGATGTATCAGATCTTAGAATTTGCACTCACAGATGGACGGTAGAGATGTAGCTTGCGTTAACTCGACATCAATGTCAAGACGGCCCGATCTGATATTGGATGTATTTGCTGGAGTAGAGTCATCTGTGAATTAGAAAGAGCCGTGGCAGCTTAAAGAGAAAAGTACGTGAATGAGTCACTCAGCTCAGCTTGATGAGGAGGTAAGCCACAAGGGCTATATGACTCAAGGACATAGTAGCGCGCTGTAGCCAAGGCATAAATGTCAGACAGTGTAGGCCAGTTGGGTCACAAACACTTGGGTCTTATAGTGTAGTAATACAAGGCCCACATGAACGCGGTTGCACTATCTAATGCTTAGCGAAAGCGGAGGAAGGCTTAGACAGCTTCCCGCCGCAGACATAGTGGACTGACATGTTATTGCCATCCTTGACTTCTTCTCTTTCCAAGATGTTAAGCCTTCGATTAGCATGTGTGGCGGAGGCAGTGTTACCACTGGTCTCGCCAAGTCTAGGTGAAATTGTCAGTAACTACAGCTACGGAGCAGTATATTCGGATCGGCCATTCCACCAAGATCACTCAAGCACCGAAGTTGATACTATCGCTGTACCGTAGGTTCGTATCGTATATTATCCCGTCGGTAGAGAACTCAGCCTTCTAAGCTAGGTCGACCTACAGCTAATAACTCAGGACAGTCTTGCGACACCGGTGGGAATGCCCTTTGGTCCTCTGTCCAAATAGCGAATTAGTGGCAGAACCACGCTTAGAGGATGATGATAGTGGGAGGAGCGGTGTATGTGCTCAGAAAAGCCGGTTTAATCAAGCGCCTTCCACCGGCTCAGGGCAGGCGAGGTTCAAGACGACCAACTCAAGCCATGAGCTCTGAAACCACTGGATGCCATCAAGAGCAAACAAACTCCACAACCGATCATCATGAAGCCCAAAGACTCTACTCCGGTATCAGGGAGGGTGGCTCGGCGGATGACGCAGTCATAGAATGGATTGACTTTTCTCATCGTGGCACGTATAAGAGATGAAGAGAGTAGAACTCACTAGCACGAACATTAGTAGCCTAAGTGGCGCGACCTGATAAGCATTCGTATTAGCTGGATACTTGCTTATGCTAAGTTAGTCGTGGAAGGAGTAGTAGATGCCATAGTATCAGAGAATATGGTAAGATTGGTAGGTGTTATCATCAAGTTTTATCAGAAGCAGAACTGATGTATTGATATCTCATCATGGTAGAAGACTGGGGGGAGTGGAAAGCTGCGAAGCATGTACATACCAGTAGGCAAATCGTCTACGGCTGCGGAAATGATCAGTCTGCGACCCTTGAATATGCATCAGCAAGAGAGCACCGAAGACAATTGACTATAGAATGATAATATATGACGTAGCAATCAGATGGTAGTGCATGTTGTTCAGTAGCTCATTGAAATGTCGCCGGAACTTGTGTGATGAATTTCTTCATAATGCTGAAGGGCTGAATAAAGGACTCAGGGGATAGTAGCACGTACCTATGTAGAAGAAGCGATGAATGCAAGATCCAAGCACAACTAACAGACGACATCTCAGGGGTCAACTAATCTTTAGCCTGCACGCTTTGTGGTTGAGTGCTACAGACTCGAGGCAGCCACATTCAGCGGATTGGAGTGGACCGGGCTGAGCCATGATTGCACTGATATTGATTGCTCGATATGCACATCAATTCTCTGGCAACCTTGTTTCGATACTAACGATTTGATAACAATGATGCGATCGTGGAGCGTTGATGTCGAAAGAACTGTAAACGTTAGAAATTTTAACCTTCCTCAAACGCGCGCTAAAAAGTCGTCCTAAAGTAGATCGCGCCAACTAAACGTTGTACCTCGACTTCTGTCGTTGCAGTATACTTATCAAGCGTTTAGCTGTTGTACGGAGTACCATTTCGGGCCTTACGAGTTTCCCTAGCTCGAACGCTCTACCTGACAACGTGCTTTGACCAGTTCAGCAACTTCGCCGAGCCTTCACCAAAGAGTAACCCAAGGGCTAGTGGCCTGAGCTGTAGTCATTGGCAAATGCAAACCATATCTCTATGGATATTTAGGAAGTTCTACGTATCCCCACGGGCGTGAGCCTAGCAAGGTTCCTTCCTCACACGACCGTGCAGACAATCGGTACTCAGACTTTCGCATCTGATTATCGACCGCAACGCCCCCTGCTGAGGGGCAGCGGTGTATGGGAAAAAATGAACCGGCATAATGCCTACCTAAACGGGACTAACAAAGCGTATTCATCAAGAGAGAGCGGAAGTCTTTCGATATCACCCCACAGGTAGTATTTTTCCTTCTGCTAAATCCTAGTCATAGCCATCATACGCATGATTTGAGATATACCGCTAACGTTCCACAATCTGTGAATAGATTCCAACCTAGATCCCAGCCCGCTCTACGACGAAGAAGACAGTTGCTTCTACGGCTGGCCGTGGCAGGAGGCACTTCCCTACTGCTGATCCTACTATTCTTTCCTTCACTGCGGTCTACAATCATCGGTGCGTTTTCTCTTGGCTTATTGTCGGGTGGCCCACCGGAGTTACAACTCGAGACTGTCCGGTATTACGACTTATCGAGCTCCGTTGGTTCGGCTAGAGGATGGGAGCATGAAGAGAGAGTCTTAATGTGCGCCCCTCTTCGTGATGCTGAGTCACATCTTCCAATGTTCTTCGCACATCTCCACAATTACACATATCCCCACCACCTGGTCGATTTGGCATTCCTCGTGTCCGACTCAAAAGACAACACTCTCAATCTCCTGTCTCAAATGCTCACAGAGCTACAAAATGACCCAGACCCCAAGATGCCTTATGGAGAAATATCAGTGATCGAAAAGGACTTCGGCCAGAAAGTCAACCAGGATGTGGAAAGCCGACACGGCTTCGCTGCCCAGGCAAGCAGAAGGAAATTGATGGCCCAAGCTAGGAATTGGCTGCTGAGTGCAGCATTGCGCCCGACGCATAGCTGGGTCTACTGGAGGGATGTTGATGTTGAGACTGCTCCTTTCACCATTCTGGAGGACTTGATGCGTCATAACAAAGATGTTATAGTGCCCAGTAAGTTTGCCCCAATCTCAACCGATGTATTCTAATCGTGGTCACAGATGTGTGGCGCCCTCTACCTGACTGGCTTGGTGGGGAGCAGCCGTACGATTTGAATTCTTGGCAAGAATCAGAAACAGCTCTAGCGCTCGCCGACACTCTAGATGAAGATGCGGTAATCGTCGAGGGCTACGCAGAGTACGCGACCTGGAGGCCCCACCTAGCATATCTAAGAGATCCGTATGGCGATCCCGACATGGAGATGGAAATAGATGGCGTTGGGGGCGTTAGCATCCTGGCGAAGGCGAAGGTCTTTCGGTCAGGCGTCCACTTTCCGGCTTTCAGCTTCGAGAAGCATGCAGAAACAGAAGGCTTTGGCAAAGTAAGTTCAGAGCCTTCTTCTTTACCGTGTTGCTCATTGGATCCTTAGATGGCCAAGAGGATGCAATTCTCGGTCGTCGGTTTGCCTCACTACACGGTCTGGCATCTGTACGAGCCGAGTGTCGATGACATCCGGCATATGGAAGAGATGGAACAGGAACGGAAGAACCACGAGAATGAAGAGCGGGAACGTGCAGAGCGCATGAAAAAGATCAAGGACGAATTCAATGATCCCGGCAGTCAATGGGAGAAGGATAAAACCGGAATGCAGGATGTTTCATCCCAGGAAGACCAGATACGTAAGGAGCACGATGCGGCAATTGCTGCTCAAGAAGAGAAAGAGAAGGCAGACAAGCTAGCAAAAGAATCGGTACCCAAGGAGTCGAAGGAAGTGACCAGCGGTATCAAGGACACTAAGGATACCGAAGCCAATAAGCATTCCAAAGAAGTCAAGGATGTCAAAACCACAAAGGATGCGAAAGCTGGCCCTGATGCTAAAGATACCAAAACCACAAAGGATGCGAAAGCCGGCCCTGATGCTAAAGATACCAAAACCACAAAGGATACTGTGCCTATCAAAGATTCAAGGGACTCTAAAGCTGTCGAGGAGGTGGTAGCTGTAAAGGGTGCCAAGGACTCAAAGGCGGAAGCAGCTGGTAAAAGTTCCAAAGACGCGAAGGAGGTCAAGGCGAAAGAGAAAGAGGCTTGATCAGGCGGAAGATCATGATGCTTAAAATCGGCTACACCTAGTCGCATATCAGGTACATCTCCACAACATGTACAGGTCCTTCCAATATTCTAGCGAATTCGCGGGGGATCTTGATTTGGTATTCTCTATGCCTGCGTCACACTCATATACATCTTTTTTGGGAAGGCTCTAAGACGGATTCAATCTCGGCCTGCTCGATCGTCAATTCCTATGTTATGTGACCTTTGGGTTTTCCTCGAACCAAATTACGAATTGGAGTAGGGAGTCACTTAAGGCCGCTGAAGGAAAGCACCCCATGTGGTAACGGCATGATGCCTCAGATCCCTCACTTCCGTAGACTTGTATCATACTTGAGTAGATAATAAAACTTTTGGAACGCAGGAATCGGGTTTTGCGAAGACGTAAATCTGGGGTCTCGGTTGACATGGTAATTCTACTTGTGCAGCTTAGAAGCTGGTCGTAGGCCCCCTTTTTGCACGAAGCCAAAGCTGTATTCCATATTCTACCGTGAAATAGACAGGTACTTACTCAGATACCTCGAGGCTTGGCGAAAGGAAGGTGACCGACAAAGAGCATCACATAAATATGACTCCGGGCGGCCTTGAGTTTCCCACATCCTCTTTGTACAATTTCTGCTACAGCTGACAGTTGTGACTCGGTATTTGTCGGTTGCAAGACTCTTGCGAAAGCTTGGCGCTGGAAAAACAAAAAATCCCCCCCCCCTTTCTTGGATATAAACCCACCCAACAGATCATGATTGTTGTCATGTTAGTCTAGAAGACGTCAAGAATATCTTGTTAGCGTATCTTCTGATTTATTTACGTATACTGTCGTATCTACCTGAGTTTTAAATATAACGTTGTAACAATGGGGCGGGGAATTATTGTGTTCAGTGCCAAGCTTTCGCAGGAGTCTTGCAACCGACAAATGACCGGTACCTGGACAATCTACAGGGACAATTAAGTGTTCAGCTGCGACGACCCAGCTCAAAAGAATCTGGTCTACAGCAAAGCCAGAGTACAAGGGTAGTATGACAAGCGCTACGGACTGGAAAGACGGCTTCCTATAGTCACGACATATTGTAATGCCTGGCAGCTCTGTACATCCTGTAATTGCTGACAACCACGCTGCTATGGAGTTGCCAGCTCGGATGAAGGACCAAGACCACAGTCCGGGGATACACGCGGATCATTCTTGGGACACGAGAATATCCATAGCTGTGGATCCTGTGGCTTTGATCACTACAGAATGTATCACAGTCACTTCGGCAATGAGGAAGCATGCTCGATGGGCACATTCGTCGGTGTCTGCAATTCTTGGGGGCCCAGCCACACCTAGCAAGAGAGACAGCAGTAGATTTTCCAAAGCCAGTGATAGGAGCTCAGCAGCTACCTATAGGCGGTCAAAACAAACTATCAATGGGGACTCTGGACCGGACGATACCCTGGCCAGCCGTTGGGGGCTTCGGGGCAAGAGAGGCAAGAGCATGCAGGACAACCCATTGCTATCTGCATTTGCACGACTGAGAAACGATCTCCGAGGATGCACAGGTCAGCTTCCCAATTGTCCATGATTCAGCAGAGAACTGACCTTTCCCAGACATCAGGAGCTTCGACATGCCATCTCTACTACATCCTTTCCTTCAAGTGATACGATCCTCCTCGACCTCCGCCCCAATCACCTCGCTGGCAATCGTTGCAATTACTAAGTTCTTCGCATACAATCTCATCGGTAAAGAATCCCCACGACTCTCTCTCGCTATGCAATTACTTTCAGCTGCTATCACCCACTGTCGATTTGAAGCAAGCGACTCGGCAGCAGACGAGATTGTCCTTTTGGGGATTCTGGAACTCATGGAAATAATGCTCTCTGGCCCTGGTGGTGATCTGCTCGGGGATGAGAGCGTATGTGAGATGATGGAGACAGGCCTCAGCATGTGCTGTCAGACGAGACTGTCAGATCTACTCCGAAGGAAAGCAGAGATGTCAATGATCACTATGTGTCAAACGATTTTTGAGCGCCTGAAGTCTCTTGAGATTGAAGCCGGCGAAGACATAGGGGTTCTCGAAGCTGACATCGTAGAGAAAGCAAACGTCGTCATGAATGATCCAGCTGTGGATGGGACAACAGGTGCTCTACAGCCCACGGCGAATGGTGGGCCATCTTCCATCGATTTTGAGCAACGTAATCAAGCCCCAACAGAGACTGTGTCGGAGCTGACAAGCATCAAAACTCCATCAGAAAGTCCCGCTGGTGGGGCTTTTGCCCCACAGGACAGCAATACCCAAGATCTCGCATCGACTGGGATTAATGGAAACTTAGCCGCGGTCACTACGAGTGCCAGTGTATTAGACAATACCCAGCAGTCAGAGCAAGACCCGGACGATGCTGCTATCATCACACCTTACTCTCTGCCATCTATCCGAGAACTTTTCCGGGTCCTCGTCGACCTTTTGCAACCACATAATCGCCAACATGGGGATACCATGAGGATAATGGCCCTGAGGATAATAGATGTTGCTCTTGAGGTCGCCGGGCCATCGTTGGCGAAGCATCCCAGCTTGGCAACACTCGCAAAGGATGACCTCTGCCGGTATCTGTTCCAATTGGTTCGTTCCGAAAATTTGGGACTCCTCAATGAATCATTGAGGGTGGCGGGGACACTACTTGCTACGTGCAGAGAGGTTCTCAAATTACAACAAGAGCTTTTCCTTTCGTATCTAGTTGCCTGTCTTCACCCACGGGTCGAGATCGATGATGAGCTAGGTATAGATCCTGCACTTTACGAAGGAGTTCCCAAGACGCCAAAGCTTGTGAAACGCGATGCTTCTCAGGCTAGCAGTGGTCGGTCAACGCCCGTTCCGATCAAAGAACGTCAAAAACTTGGCATGGAGGGTGGCTCCAGGAAACCCGATTCGAGAGAAGCCATGGTGGAAAGCGTGGGTGCGCTGTCACGCATACCCAGCTACTTGGTCGAGCTCTACATTAACTATGATTGCGAGGTGGATCGTAGCGATCTATGCGAAGAGTTCATAGGCCTACTTTCTCGAAATGCCTTCCCGGACTCGGCAAGGTGGAGCACTACCAATGTTCCACCTTTGTGCCTTGACTCCCTACTCGGGTATGTACAATTCATTGCTGATCGTCTCGACGACGAGCCAGTCTACGAAGGATACCCTGACATGGACAAGTTACAAGAACAGCGTAAGCGTAAAAAGATAATCATTCGCGGTGCGACTAAGTTCAACGAGAATCCCAGAAACGGTATAGCATTCTTGGCATCTCAGGGTATTATTGATAATCCTGATGATGCTAAGTCAGTCGTAGGATTTCTCAGAGGTACGACAAGGATATCGAAAACTGTTCTTGGCGAATACTTGTCGAAGAAGTCCCATGAACATCTATTAGAAGCTTACATTGATTTATATGACTTTACTGGACAACGTGTTGATGAGGCTTTGAGAGATATGCTCAACTCGTTCCGCTTACCTGGGGAATCCGCACTCATCGAGCGGATCGTTGACGTTTTCTCGACAAAATACTGTGGGAGGTCTACACCTGAGGGCATTGCCAACATAGATGCCGTACTTGTTCTTACGTATGCTATCATCATGTTGAATACGGACCAGCACAACCCTAATGTCAAGAAGGAGAAAAGGATGACATATGATGACTTTGCCAAAAACCTAAGAGGCGTGAATGGAGACAAAGATTTTGCCCCTGAATACCTCCAAGAGATCTATGACTCCATCAAAAGTAACGAGATAATCCTCCCTGACGAGCATAATAACAAGCAAGCTTTTGATTATGCCTGGGAAGAGTTGCTCATCAAGACGCGAACTGCCACTCCTTTGATAATGTGTGATACAAATATCTTTGACGCCGACATGTTCAATGCTACATGGAAACCGATCATCGCAACATTGTCATACGTGTTTATGTCTGCATCGGACGATGCTGTCTTTTCCAGGGTCGTCCTAGGCTTTGATCAATGTGCAGGTATTGCAGCCAAGTACAACCTTACGGATGCACTTGACCACATCATCTTCTGCCTAAGCTCGATGTCAACTCTAGCTTCCGAGATTCCTGCAAACACCGCTTTGAACACAGAGGTACAGGCAGAAAGGAAGAGCGTCATGGTCAGCGAGCTAGCTGTGAAGTTTGGCAGGGACTACAAGGCACAGTTGGCCTGCGCTGTACTCTTTCGACTCATACCAAAGAAGGAAGCCCATATCAAGGACGGTTGGAACCATGTAGGTAATTTCACTAACGCGGTATCCTTCTTGGCTGATCTTCCGACAGATCGTCCGCATATGGCTCAATCTCTTTGCAAATTCTTTGTTAACGTCTTCATCTTCAAATTTCATGGATGTACTTGATATACCAGCGATACCGCTGCAACCGCCATCTCATGTCATCGACCGAGAACAGCGTGGCAGTGAAGGTGGTCTAATCTCAACTTTCAGCTCGTTTCTGTCGAGTTACGCCGCGGACGATCCGCCTGAGCCATCGGAGGAGGAGCTTGAGAGCACCCTGTGCGCCGTTGATTGTATAGAATCGTGTCCAATGAACAAAATCTTTTTGAGGGTGCTGTACGTGTCGGAGCTGTTGCAGAAATGCCGAACGCAGGTGCTGACTACTTGGCAGTATGATGCCACCCCATGGCCGTGAAAGCCTCGTTCACGCACTCCTCAGGCAACTGCCCGAACAATCGTCACCTGTTGTCATTGTTGTCAAGCCTGAAAAGCCTGCTCCCGCTCCGATAAGAACTAATGGACATCCCTCGAACCCAGCAAGTCCAGCATATGATCCATCCGTAATCTTTGTTTTGGAGTTGTCAACTATCTTGGCTACGCGAGATCCGTATTCTGTTGCATTGATGGGCCAAGCTGTTGCTGACGCACTTCAGGCCATTGTCAGGAATGCAGCTAGTGTTCATCCTCTCATACTATCAAGAGCCGTTTTCTACCTCCTATACCTTTTGAATGCGAGCCAGGTAACGAAGTCCTTTTCTTTCTGGTTTGCCTGACTGAAACCATTCAGGATCACTCTTTCGTCCGAGCTCCTCTCATACTCCATACTATCGCAAGTTACGATCAAACGACCCTAGAGAAGGCAGCAATGCCAATTTTGAAGGGCTTGAGTCTTTGTGTACAAGACCCAAGCCCACTGAGGAACGAGATCACGAACACTCCCGACTTTTGGGCGATAATCAAAAACCTTCAGACCGTGCCGGAAGCGGCACGTAATGCCTTCGACATTGCGACAAGAGTGGTGACCGGTCAACCACCGGTGGTGACTGCCGATAATTATACAGAAATAGTATCTCTCTTGAACCATTATGCGGCGGCAGGACGTGTCGGAGCAGCATTTGAGCAGCAACGTGACAAACACGCCAATGCCCGAAAACGAGAGCAGAAGCCCACCAAGCCAGCCAAGCCACGCGAGAATGAGGTGGTTGACCGTGGTGTTAAAGCCGTGGGAATGATATACCGATTAACGAACCGAATACCAGCACTGATTGAGAAGTCACATCTTGAACGCAAAGAAGGTCAACCACTGGATTCCCCTCGAATTTATCATGATAGCTGATAGTCGTGTAGCATGGCTGGCTTATTGGTCGCCAATCTTCGAAGCCCTTCGATCCCAATGTCTAAATCCTTGCCGCGAAATTAGACACCAAGCAATCCCCTGCTTGCAAAATTCGCTTTTGTCACCCGAATTGGCCTCCTCGGATCATCAAGAGTGGACAGCAATCTTCGGTGAAGTACTCTTCCCATTGATCTCTCGACTCCTGAGATCAGAGATCTACCAGACCGATCCAGTTGGTATGAGCGACACAAGGGTGCAAGTTGCCAATTTGCTGTGCAAGATTTTCTTGCACTACCTAGTACTGCTGTCCGAGTGGGACGGGATGCTCGATCTTTGGCTCAAAATCTTAGACATCATGGACCGTTTGATGAACAGCGGACAAGGAGACAACCTTGAAGAAGCTGTTCCTGAGAGCTTGAAAAACATCTTACTCGTGATGGCGGATGGCGGCTACATTGAACCGCCTTCGAGAGGCCAACGGCCCACCGAGCTATGGGAAGAGACCTGCAAGAGAGTAGACAGGTTCTTGCCGAATCTCATAGCCGAAATATTCCCGCAGCTCAGTAATTCAGATCCAGAGCCAGGACATACATCCACGGGAAAAGGTGCAATTTCGGAGCCTGTCGAAACCCCGAGAATATCTGCTGACCAGCCTCCGGCGGTACGGCCGAAGGAAGAAGTCGAAAGGGCTACTTCGTGAGCAGAATTATATTAGCGGGGAGATTCGGCTTTGTATTGATTGGCACATGGCGGCATAGCGGCATAGCGATTAGAACAATAGATATGTATATTTGTGCGTGTAGAAGGACCAATTGGCGACCTGGGTTGTATCATTCAGCATGCCTAAATGGGATCGTCATATAGATCATGGTGCTTGGTTAAAAGGGATCGATTTGATGTACACTCAATTCTAAACTTGGTAGATGATTGCATCTAAAACCACTCTCAAGAGATCTCTGGGTATCATGTTCGTTGATCGCCACCTATCCGCGAACTGCCTCCTAATATGTTGTATCTCCCTACGCACCTCGACCTCCGCAATCGAAGCTCCTTCTCTGCAGCAGCCTTCATATCTGAAGATCGTAGATCCCTTATTCCCGCCCCCTTCGTTCCTTTGCTGCAGGTCTGTCTCTCCTGAGAACTGGAGTCATCACTTGCGCAAGAGCAGTCACCGGATTCGGCCCAAATGATTCCGCCACCATACATCCCGAAGGCTTCGGGAGATGAGTAGTGGTTATGGTCCTGGATCCCCTGGGAGCATGCATATTACGTGATCAGCTTCTGTTTCGCCTATAAACGTCCATCTCCTCTAGCACGGCAAATGCCAGACAGATCGTCACTTCTTATTCATCATCAAGATCCACATCCAATGCATCAGGGTTAGCAGCCAAAGCCGACTTGTCAGCTTCCGGTATATTCCCTGCTTGAGGACCAGTACTAGCCGCAACGAAACCTACAGGAGCACGAGCCTGACGTTCAAGCGCCGCCATTGCGTCAGCCTGCTCGGCTGGGTGCCCTTCAGCGTCCCCATTAGCGGCGTCCTCGGGCCGCTGTTGGCTTCTTGCCAGCGCCTGCGAAGCGATGAAATTGACATCGGTGTTGTACTGGGCCTGCACGCTCCGCTTGATACGAAGCATTTCCTTGAACGTATCCTCGTTGCCGTGCTGGACTTCGAAAGCCTCCCATTTCTGCCAGAACGTTGGTGTAGTGCGAGGATCGCAGAATTGGGAGGCATGTCCATAGATAGCTCTGGCTCGATCGATTTCGCCGAGCCTACGTTCCATCTCTGCGAACTTGAGGCACATGTCTCGGGCTTCTCTGTCTGGTAGTGCGGCAATCGCTCGTTCGTAGATTGGGCGGGTAGATGTGAGACCAAAGTTTGATGCTGATTTCGTAATATAAAAGTAGAACATCTCGAACTTGTCTTCGTCGGATACTGCGCGAGTGGCCCTCTCGTAGATTCGCATAGCATGCCGCGCGAGGCCTCTCTCCTCTTCCAGGCTCCCATACATGAGGTACAGGACCTTGGCGAACTTTGGGGGGCAGCCTTCAACTGCTTGCTCAAACAAATCCCTAAGCCTTTCAATGCCGATCTTGCGGTCTACTGCTTTCGTCAAATAAAGGTTCCAAAGCTCGAAAGCGACAGGGTAATTGAATAAATCCAGACCTCGCTCGTAGATCTTGAACGATTCCTCGAAGTACTTGCTCTCTTCCAACAGATTGGCATAGTTGACCACAGTTTGAGGCGTAGCTATCCGAAGCTCGAAGATTCTGTCGTACACCAATTTTGTTTCTTCCAAAGTGCTCTGACTCTCTACAAGGTCGACATAAAAGCTCCACAGTTTCCAGCTTTTATGTACGCGCTGCTGTGGAGATAGCGTCTCGTCAAAGTAGTCAACTGTAGATCGCTTTGGTGCCTGCGTTGCTTTAGCCATAATGGCTACTGCCTCATCGAAATTTTCATGTTCGAGCTCTATCTCTGCCCACCCACACCACATTTCTGCCAATTCTGCCACTGACTTGAACGGTACCTTAACGGCCTTTTCACAAATAATCCGAGCAGTCTTCAAGTCGCCACCCTGTTCGTACAATTTTGCGTAATTCAGCCAGAGCTCGTGAAACTTCCCAACAGCTTTCCTTGGCTGTACCGCTGCAATGGCATCGGTATATGTCTGCACAACCTCCTTTTTGTTGTCTCCCCACAATCCGGCCCTCTTCTCCCATTCATTGACATTGTTGGGATTCTGCCGCAAAAGTACATCGTTTACTAAAAATGGCCGTCGGTCCATAAGCTGCTCAAAGCGCATCATTCGAATATCCAAATCAAAGTCGGCATCTTCGTCTACTTTACCCTTGTCGGACCGTGTTGCTGCGGCGTCCATTAGGTTGCCAATGATGGATTCCTCGAATTCCGCGTATGAATCAAAGATGATGGTGAAATCCCTGACGGTCATTACCGTAGTGATTCCTTCTTCAAAAACATCCCGAGCCTTCTCGAAATTACCTTTCGTGATCCAATACGTTGCAAGTCCTGCCCAAAGCTTTCCGCGTTGATCTGCGAATCGTTCGATACCGCTGCGAACGATCTTCTCCACATTTATACCCACGGTGTCGCCTGTATCGATCTCTCTAGCACGGGTGACCAATAGATCCACCATCTCACTCCAGATTTGAAAATCACTCTTCCTATTCTTACTTCGAAATCTTGGATTATTCAAGATGTCCATGTACTTCCTTACAGCCTCTGTGTAGTGGCCCATCTCTACCAGGAGCTCTATGAAATCTTCAGTATCTTCTGGGTGGATCTGCATGTATCGTCTCCAAATTTTTATTGCCGTGTCTCCAGAAGCTGAGCTTGCGAATGGCCGAAACAACGCCCAGATACGGTTATGTTGTGTGATTGGCAAAGCTCGCAATGCCCTGTCAAAAGTCCGGCGTGTAGGCGTGACCAAGGGCTGCCTCATCAGAAAGGAGAGGTACATCTCCCATATCTTAGGCATTTTATTCAAGAGTACGAGCGCTCGCTCGAACAGCGAATTGACCTTTGCGAACTCAATCGAATGAATAGCAGCGTTCTTATTTCGTAGGTGTTTGATTCTTAGTTCCAGATACATCTTCCATAACTTGTAGGATCGTGGTAATTGCTTGCAAGCTCTCTCAAGTACGAAGGCCTGCTCGAGGAGGGTGCCATGCTGGTGCTTGTATTCGATATAGATCAGCCACGGCTTGGTGGATCCTGGATCCCTCAAGATGTCTTGCTCGTGTACGACATCATCGGAAGACTGCGTTAATAGGTCAGCAGCTAAACCTCCGAGTTCCAGGCTAGCTATCAGGAACACGGTTGCGACTGGGTTGTAGAACTCACGATGAGATATAGACATGAGCCCGACACATGCATAGCGCTCTTCGGCAAGATGGTGTTGGATACCATAGCTGCCAGCAGTCTACCTGGCATGCCTACGCCACCAGCAATGTTTGGAAAAAGTCGGCGCGCAAAGTATTAAGTACCGTAGTAAAGTCTGGGCAAATGTTGCCCAGCGCCCAAGTCTGTAGACGCTAGAACTAGCGGCCAAGCTTGCCACTTTCTAGCAGCTACGTCGTCGACGTTCGCCCAATCATCTACTAAACGATCTTAACGTAGGCTCGGTTTACTCGATCTTGTAGCCTTGCAAGAGCGGAGACTAAGCGCATACATCCGTGAGAATTCGCACGTCACTTGTGATCATCAAGGATGGGGGTATATCTCAGAGGATTCGGATTTCTCTACTGGGTTAAACGCTGAAGAGTCAATTTCCAGGATCGAGAAGCGGTATTCCCGACGCGGCAGTCGCTAGGGCTTATGAAGAACAAGCTCAAGGGCGCAGAGACCGGACATAGTCTGCTAAAGAGGAAGAGTGAGGCATTGACAAAGTATGTCCCCATGTTCTTCTTGAACTTGACTTGATACTGTCAGACTGACATCCATCAGGCGCTTTCGAGGTACGGCAGGATTCTTTGACAGTGGGTATAGTTGCTTATTCGAGCAGAGATTACCCGACGCATCGATGAGGCTAAACGAAAGATGGGACGAGTGATGCAAATAGCGGCTTTCTCGTTGGCAGAGGTCACATATGCAGTAGGCGGAGACATAGGCTATCAGATTCAGGAGTCCGCCAAGCAGGCACGTTTCCGGGTTCGAACCAAACAGGAAAACGTCTCGGGTGTATTTTTACCACAATTTGAAAGCTTTACTACAGAAGGGAACAACGATTTCGGTCTGACTGGGCTAGGAAAAGGAGGACAACAGGTCCAGCGCTGCCGAGAGACGTACGCGAGGGCTGTGGAAACCCTTGTCGAGCTCGCCAGTCTGCAGGCAAGATAAACATTCGAGGTTGACTTGTGTGGTTCTAACTCTCTCCCTAGACCGCCTTCGTAATCCTTGACGAAGTCATCAAGGTTGTGAATCGGAGAGTCAACGCCATTGAGCACGTGATTATACCCCGAACGGAGAACACCATCAAGTATATCAACTCAGAATTGGACGAGCTTGACAGAGAAGAATTCTATCGCCTCAAGAAGGTGAAGAATAACAAGCAACGAGATAATGCTGCAGCGGAACTGGAGGAAAAAGAGAAGGCGAAAAGGCGCGGAAGCGACAAGGAGAACACTGCTAACGATTCTGGAGCCACTGATGTCCTCGGGGAGAATGAGGACCAAGATGTGATATTTTAATTTGCAGACCGATGGTTGCCTCCCTAGAACGAGAAACGTATTGGTTCCTGAAAAGTCTAACATGTGCTGTTCTAAATGGCCTAGGTAGGCCTGTTAGGCGTCACTAAGGTCAATTATCTCAGAGGACTCAGAGTATTGCATTAGCTACGGGTGGTACTTCATAGCGAAATAACGGTTGCAGTACATAAGGGTATCATTGCCGTTGATATACAACTTTAATGACTTTTCCCTCTTCGCCGAGGGTCATCCCAGCAGTGCTCTCTTTAGCTCTGATGGCTCCTTCTTCGGCTTCATATTCCACGAAAGCGATCCCGCTCCTTCCAGGCACTAGTCTCACCTCCCGGAAACCCTCGAATCTGCCAAATATGGCTGTGAGTCCATCGACGCCGTATTCCTCTGGTAAGTTTTGTATGAAGAGAATCTTGTTCGGCGGCAGATATTCCTCGGGTATGACTGCGCCAGCTGCGGGGTTTGAAGACTTGAGGCCAGCGCCACGAGATGCCTTCACTGGTCGGGCAGCACCAATATCTGGAACGGCTCCTGCTGCTGGTCGTTTGAGTTTCTTCTGCATTTCTGCAGCTTCGGCCGCTTGTTTCCTCTCTAATCCCGAAAGTGTCAGTGCAGCTAACACCTTACTATCGAGGCGTGCAACTGTTACCCTTCTCTGCTATTCTCCTCCGCTTGTGTGTCTCGAGTTCCTCTGCACTGCCGTCCTTCTGTACCGTAGCATCACTTCTTGTCCTGGCATAATCTAACTTCATTGGTTTTTCGAATAATTCGAATCCCTGGACTTCCTCAATCGCACGGGTGGCTGCCTCAGTGTCTTCGAAGACAACGAAGGCCTGCCCCTTTGCCTTCATATTCTTTCTGGCGACCAGATCGATGACATTGCCGTATTCCGAAAAGATTTCCCTGAGCGCCTCAATCAATTGGTCCTGCTTGATAGATTCTTCCAAATTCTTGACCTATGATACGGTCAGTTTCATTCGTCGTGGTGCAAGTAGGAGAGATTGGGCGTACTGACATAGACCCTAGATATCATGAGCTTCGCTTTACTGTTAGGGATAACACCAACGTTGGATTGGGCGGATTGAGCGCGCCGTCTTGTCCTCCCCCCACTGCAGCCATTTCTTTTTGGGTATATGGTCAAGGTTGAGTTTAAACTGCCTGAGGTTCTGACATAAGTAGACACTTGTTTTCTACTTTTTTACTTATGTTACGTTATTTCCCAGGAACGAGCGCGTCTGAACGAGCGCGAACGCTAGCGCTAAGGAACGCTCGCAGCCGCATAAGTACCTCGACACCTCTAATCCAGTACGAGACTGTCAACGTGCTTGGCTCAAATGTGTCTTGACTTAGGTGAACATATATCTGATGTAGGGTCAACTATTAAATGATCTTGTTCAGACCACGCATCAAGTACTCATGGCTTGGTTTCAATCTCAAAGCTAAATACTCTGAATTTGTCAATGCGACTATGGAAGGTAAACTATCGTTGACAGATAAGGAGTCAACACTGCGGCAGCTCTTGCTCGATGTATCGACATACATCGGTACGCTGGAGGGTTACACCAAGCCTGAGCTGAGATTTACGGGAGGATGGGTTCGAGACAAGCTTCTCGGCTCAACGAGCGTAGACATCGACATCAGCATCAATACGATGACCGGCTACACTTTCGGGACCCTAATGAAACAATACTTAGCCCAACCGGACACACAGACTAAGTACAAGCAGAGTGTCCTCGGTGGATTATCAAAGATTGAAGCCAATCCGGAAAAGTCTAAGCATTTGGAAACGGTCACCACTCGTATTCTTGGTCTTGACATCGACCTCGTCAATCTCCGTAAAGAGACGTATGTCGAAAATAGCCGTAATCCGCTTATGGAATTTGGTACTCCTGAAGAAGATGCTATTCGTCGGGATGCTACCGTCAATGCCTTATTCTACAATCTTTCCACCAGTGAAGTGGAAGATCTGACAGGTAGAGGTCTCAAGGATATGCAGAGTAAGGTAATCAAGACACCACTAGCTCCGTTACAAACATTCAAAGACGATCCACTAAGAGTTCTGAGAGCCATACGTTTTGCAAGTCGCCTGAATTATAAGATCGCTGTCGAGGATGAGAAAGCCATGAGCAATGGTGTGATTAAGGATGCATTAAGGCTGAAGATAAGTCGCGAACGAGTGGGCGTCGAGGTCATCAAAATGCTGAAAGGTTTGGTTGAATCCTGACCGGTACGTTACTCGCCTGATATCTTGCAGGGCCAAATCCTCACACCGCGCTTACTTTGATCGATCGTTTGAGTCTATATAACGAAGTGTTTACCATACCTACCGACAAGGAGTGCAGTGTTGTCGAGACAGCGCATTGGTCTAAGGCTTACAATCAACTTCTCGACATCATTAGAGCCAGATCGGGGATATCGAATGGGCAATCTACGTTACACGATATTTCTGCAATCCTACTCCGCAACTCTGACGATACCTTTCTAGCTTGGATGGTAGTTTGTTTTGTTCCTTGGGCGAGACAGACTCAAAAGCTACCGAATAAGGCAACCTCGAAGAAGCCTCCGTCTGCTGCGAGCCTGGCGGCTAAAGAAGGCATTAAAGCTGACAACAAGATCACTAAAGTAGTAGACGAGGCTGTCTCCCACCTGGACGAGATTATTGCGATGAAAAACGACGTCAATGATCAAAGCCAACAAACTACCTCTCCCTTGAAGCGAAAGCATGGTACAGCTGACCGCGCATCACAAGGACAGTCTATCCGCAAATGGGGTACGCATTGGCGTACGAGCGTGATCTATGCGCTACTAACACAGGTCGGAGAAAGCGAGACACCCAGTGGTAAGCTGTTAGTGTTCGGAATGTTGAATGCTTTGCTTACAAGATTAGAAACCCAGAAGATCTTGAATGGGTATGCCTTTTGGCTGTCGGACCTCCAGTCATTTGACCTGCTCGATGTTGACCAATTGAAATCCATGGTGCACGGCAATCAACTTACTAAGGCGCTTGGAGCCAAGAATGGCCCATGGGTGAGTAAAGCTCTCGACATGACGATGGAATGGCAACTTCGCAACCCGGATGAGACGGATCCCGCCGGCGCTATTGCAGAAGTCGTGGCCAGAAGAAAAGAGCTAGGCTTCAATTGAGCAGATCAAGTTGCGTTGTACTGGATCTTTGCAATTGTGAAACTTACATGCGAGGATTAGTTTCCCCCAGCAAAATTCCAGAGATACGACTTTCGAATGCGTGCCCGACTCAATCCAGCGTCGTCATGACTGCGAGAAAGAGTCATGGGAGCGCACGTCAACGCACGCGCCGCTCCCACTATCCAGATGCCAAGTCAGGACAAGCCAGGACTTTCCGCATGCGGTGTACGTTGCGTGACCACCACGAAGGGGTTTCATGACAATGGGCGATGGTGCGAAAAGGCCTTTAGATCGTGCTATATGCATCCTAACGAGATGACCACAAATAAGGTAATTGAATCAATGGCTATGACACCAACTGTCTAAGACAGACATGATTACAAGGACCAAACAATATTACATCCCGCTAGATAAAGCATGTCTAACGGAGTTCCGAACTTTTACATGTATCACGTAATGATAGAATACACAGTAATAAGGATCAGCTTAGAAGTATTTTGCAGCTTTCGTAGCGAACGTTTGTTTCTTCAGTAGCTTCAGCCCGCCATGATCCGTGTACACTACACACCTTCTGTGGTTGGACTCGGCGACTAATTGTATGTTATAGGGTGAAGGTTAGTGGTGGTGAAGAGTTTATCCGAGTTATCCCGAGCACGTGAGCAGGGTTAGACTGAAGTACCTAAAGACTCAAGTACAGCACATTGGAAATCAAGGTGTTGCTGTCCTTAGCCCCACTTGGCATTTGCATGCATAGGTAAGGTAGTCAAGTCCAATTTATGCGCTCCATGATGAAGAAGTCGGAAGGAACACCGGTCTATGTTCAAGAATGCTTGGATATCATCGGGTTACGAGAAATAGCTCGAAAACACATCGAACAAATCACAGCCACTGACTCTTTAACTCCACTGCCCCATGAATTGCTATCGACAGATACTCAGTCGACAGGCCTAGCATCTCTGGTCGAAATACTCGACCTTTCAGACTCTAACGAAGACAGACAGAAAGTAAGGCTTTGGGATCTTCGTAACGGAAAGTACGATTTGACAGGATTACTGATAGTCGTTTGAAAACATCATCATATTGGAAGCCTGTCTCTCCAATGGGACGGATGTGGGCGAAAGTTCTTCCAGGCCAGATGCAGCGATCCTACTTTGCGAATGGGTAGCAAATGCCATCTTGCCTCCCAGGGCATTTGCCGAGACCTCCCCATACTCTGCTGGTTGGTCTCATACATGGATGTAGCAAAGCTTGGCTGACGGTGCGTAGAGGAGAAACCAGCGCTCACTCCTGATATCGTTGCTAAGGAGCATGCTTTGAGCTTACATGGTCTATTACTCCTTTCTCATGTGCAAAAACTTGCTCCTCTCTCTTCCCAAGTGTCAAGGACAGCCGTATACACATGTCTGGCCTCTCTCAGCGACGACAGCGACCCATGGACTTCCTCGGAAGCTGGGAACCTGGCCCGGTCTCTTGCCGAGGATATCGTTGTTCCAGAAAAGATTTCTGAAGTACTTCATGCACTACTTCAAGAGAAGATCAGGCCTCTCTTTGCCAAAGTCAAAAATCCAGCGGTCACACAACAAGGCCGAAAAGCCATAGATCCACTTCCGATCGACACTACTGCACACAGCGACATGGACGTGGAAGCTAAGCCTTGGAAGTATCGCGACATGTATATCGTCACAGTTTTTCAGTGGGTATTAAAACACTTGGATGTTAGTACCATGATTTCATCCGTACTAAATCTATGCTAAAAACCCGTCAAGGAAACCTCGATGGAAGCAAACTGGCCCCTCATCATCCCTCCACTGCTAGCACTAATCGACGACTCCTCTATTCAATACAAAGCCAAAGGATGCGCCTACCTTAGCATCTTCCTCCAATCCTGTCCTTCACCTTTACTTGGGCGTACCGGCCTTGGCGAAGTGTTTGAGAACGCCGTGACGCCGTGTCTGATGTATTTACCCTCTCTAACAGAGGAAGCGGAGTCATTGCACTTATTGAGGGCAGCTTATCCGGCACTGATATCTTTGGCTCGTGTTCGCTTTGCGGACGAGAAGCAACGAGATGCTAAGTTGGCAGCGCTTGATAGGATCCTCAGGTATGGAATTCTGGCTGGGTATGGCCACGCGGGTGACCACGTGAGGATTGCGGAGCTTTTGGTAAATCAAACCGAGGAGTTGATTAACGAGATGGGTATTGCCTCTGTTAAATATCTAAAGGTATGTTGCGAATCTTCGGAAGTCAGGACTCGTTGACGTTTTTCCGAAGCATCTACTCCCATTGCTATCCGCAATCCTGGCGGCTCCGTTCGCGACAGCTTATCCCCCATTGCTAGAAGCCTCCATCAAAGCGTTGGAAGCTGTCATGGTTAATGATTGGCCACGCATCGCGAATCACAGGGGTGAAATTCTGAGAGGCCTGACGATCTGCTGGAGTAAAATCAAGGATGAGGAGACGAGATCTAAAGGGCTCACAAAGGTACAGAAGAGCATAGAGCGATCTGTGCGTCTCCTGACGCTTCTTACGAAGAAGGATGTGGATATAGCAGCAGACTATCAGATGTTGATTGATAGTAATCATCACCTTCGAGATCTATTGATCGTTTAACAACCATCAACCATGCACGAGAAAAGAGCCCTAGTATGTCAGTCCTTCTCGAAATTGTGGCAATCCAGCGCCCTGTAAATGCTCATAACTCCTCGACAATGCTGCGCAATGCTGCGCAACGACAATGATGTTATCATCTAAAGGCCCATCAGGAGTCCACACGCTGCTTGAACAGCGATTTGCCCTTCACCCACTGTCGGTAAGCTTTATATCGCTTCTTTGCCGTATCTGCCTCCGTCACTGTCAAAGGGTCTTCTCCAGTATTCAGAAATTCTACATAGTCGGCGAGGTCATCCTCTGTCGAATGCATGTTTGTGACTGCGTCAGCAGACGTACTATTGACATAGTTCAACCATTCCAGACTCGCATTCGGTGGCGTTTCGGAAGAGACGACTAGGGGTAGGTTCGATGGATGATTCACATAACGTTGATATTCATGGGCCTCGAGGTTAGCGACGCAAGGGTTCAGCGAATTGGTAACAAACTGATCGAGTGTCCATTGTGTTGCTCCAGACATGTCCTTGGACCCTTTCTGACCTTTCGTAGGTTTGGCTGATGCTGGGTTTATATCCTTCAGTGATTCGTTGGTTGGTGGGTGTTTCAAAGTAGTGTGCTGGGGTAGCCTGTGTCCACTTCGGGATTGTGCAAGGCGCGGTAGAAGGCTATGCTGAGCATCTTGAGCAGGCTTAGCATCGGTGTTTAGCGTGAATTCTCTGCGGAGATCTGCAGCTGTGGCTTCTTTCTTCGTCTGTGACTTTCCCAGCAAATTGTTATCGTGTCCGTCCCGGACTTGGAATGGGCTCAGACTGTAGTTGCTGTCTTTGGTCGCATTGAACGGAATATATTTGTACGTTGAACTCATCCTGATCGCGAGCAACTTATCGAATTGGGATAACTGGTGAGGACGATAATACTCAATCCACCATTGGTCAAGAAGACTGATTGGTCTCCCAGCAAATGAATTTTGGGATCGCGATGCGGGTGGCGCTTGTATGCTACGCAGATGTTCCGGCGTGAACCACTCTATGTAGCTTCTTCGTTCTCGCTTGGACCAGAGCCTAGGGTCTGCGTGGTGTAAGTGGTAATCCGTTGAAAGATCCCAAAGCATAGGCTGTCCCTGGACGAAGATGTAATTTCCAAGGAATAGATTGTACGCCTCCTGTCGTTGCTTGTCAAGGAACGAGTTGTTGTAGTACCGCTTGAAGCTTTCGACCATGTCCCGGGAGTGACTGCTCCATTGGTTGATTTTCCTGTATGTTGCCATTGTGTTCACCAGATGAGAACCACCATATTGAATTGCAATAGTATCACCGTGATCGTGAAACCTATAAGAATTCTAGTATCAATGATAGATCTCCTCCGCACAAGGCCGAACCCACATGTGTGTGAATAAATTGACTGCGTCGGTATCGTATTCAATGGAGGAATCGTCTATAATCCCCAGTGCGTGCAGTTGATGACCCAGAGCACGCTTACCAATGACAAATTGGGCGGCATTGGTTCGGTCTAAGCAGTCAATACAGTTTGTTCTCGCTACCCCATTCTGTACCTTCATGTCATCGAAATTGCAGGACCCATCATGGAAAAATCCGGTCAAGTTTACAATTTCTTCGCCAATTGACTCCAGCGTACCAATAACATCTTGCTCTTGGCTTCGCACGATATGCGTCAGCTCCTGAGCGGTTCAATTCTCAATGGAACGCTTACCTTTTTGATGCCCGACTCATGTCCCACGCTTTATACCGGATCTTGTGGCCGTCGGGTAAGAACTGGTTTAGGTAAGAAATTGCATTCCCGAATTCATGAAGGAGGATCGATTCCCGAGGTATACGCTCGCGAGACTACGTAATCTCAGCAAAACGACAGACGGCGTGATCATTGTCGAATATCCCTACCTTGACCAAGTTTAGCACATAGACGGGTGAGCCGTAGCGTTCAAAAAGATTGTTAAAATGGAGAGCCGCTGCGCTGTAGAAAGGATCCACAATATTTACTAGACTGATCAGCATGACATCGCCCAAACCATGGTACAACTAACACTCGATATCAGGTTTAGGAGATACTCCAGTATTATCTTGGGTCCAGTACAGGGGTACACTGCCACGATGTTGTACATAAGACGTATAGTTTGGGTTTGAGAACGTTTCGGAGCCCGGCGCATGGAAGGATGTTGTTAGCATATGCGACACTATCTGTTCTGTCTCGACATCGTTCGCAACATATCCCTAGCGTTCACGAGGCGTTAGCCTGGGCTCGATGGTCATGGAGCAGGTATGGCTTGCCAGATCATTTGCTCCACGCTTCAAAAAGCGGGCTCCAGCAAAGAAGCGGGATCGTCTCGCGATGATGGTGATATAGATGCTTCGTCCGTAGTTGGAGATCTCTGCACGAAATGTCAGTAACCTTAGGTCACTAAGGACATAACCTTGTGTACTAGCTTGATCTACAAATCCGTGAATTATGGGTATGCACCAGTCATGGGTAGTCCTCAAAGCGATAGCTGCGGGCTTGAGCAGATGGTGGTTCCAAATAAACATGGAATTGTAGTCTCTGGCGGCATTGTCTATTTGGCCCTTTCCGAGTGCCTGACGCTCTCGAAGAATATTATGCTGTAGTGTTCGAGTAATGTTATATGAATAGCTGAAGTAAAATGATTGCGTGAGATCCAAATTTTTGAAAATTCCGATGGAGCGTGCTTCTTCGGGGTCTCTGTCCAATTTAGGGCGAGTTGAAGAATCTGTGAGAGGAACGAGCTCAGTCCCATCAATCTGATAAACGTAATGACCACCAATGACGGCAACGGCGCTTCTTTTGGTGGCAAGGAGCATATAATATGCACCAGTGAACCTGATGAAGCCCAGAAGGCCCCAGAAGCTATACACGAGCTTCAGTCCTCCGGAAGCCTTGTTCGCCTCGTCCATGGTATTCAGGAGCCGGTTCATTACCATTTTGCCATACACGATGCTATCATCTGTAATACCGAGATGCCCGTTGTCAGTCGTCCGATCAATTTTCAAGAGCCTGAACTTGCGTTCCATAACATCCCCTCCAACCACGTAGAAGCGGTTTGCAGCTTCGTACAGCCAGAATTTCTGGAGGCGACAAATTTCGTTTTCGCCTACCTTCTCGTATTCTGCAGTCTTATTGCGCTGCACTGTGGATGCTAGGCTCGCAGCTCTTTCAAAGATTTCTTCAGTTGCTGATCCAGCGTCCTCGCCGACGGACCGGAATCCATTCTCGGCGGCCTTGTCGGAAGCCGGTGCATCGTTGGAGATCGGAGAGATAGGAGCACCCACGGCGGGTCTATCAACATCTACGGCTACGTCATCGATGCGAGTTAAATCTATACCTTGTTGGCGACCATGATTGTTGCTGACCACGCGACCATTCGACGGGTCGTCCTTGAGAGCAGCTGGTGGGAGCATTGGTGGAGTGACCTTCCTCATTGTAGGACAATTGTGGTGGCCAGCGAGACCATCATCTCCATCGATGTGACGTTGCCTCGTCTGAATTCTTTCAGCCCAAGCGTGAGAGTTCGTCCATCATGAGCTTGCCACCCTTGTGCATCGCTTATGGCCCATAGTCATGGCTAAAATTATCACGGAGCCTACAAGGCACTCGTAGGTTGTGTTTAGTAGCCTTTGAATGCAATATTGCAGCGTCTATAACATTCTGACCTCCTCGAATAGAGTACTTTAAAGAATTAGTATGGTACTGTATTCCCAACGACGATCGCCCAAGTTGTATCAGAATCGGTATTATAGGCACAGGTCCATGCACGGAATAGAAGGGTTCACCTGGTACCCGACCACACCTAGTAACCGTCCAGCCCTACGGGACTTACCGCCCGGAGTTTCGATTTCCTTAACCCCGGGTAATGCTCTAGGGCTGACTAGTAGCTAAAACGCTGTATTCTATAACTTATTATATAGGCGGATTCTAATAATATATTTACGATAAAACTTCTTTAGTATTATATACGCTATAAATTTGTACGTAAAAGTAGATTATAAAAGTCTACAGGTGTAAAGATAAAGAGCGTAGACGGTTACTAGGTTAGACTAACCGTCGAGTCGGGTTTTAGTACTATGAATTGGTACCGACCCGAATACTCGGTACTAGTTTCCGGTACCGACCTGAAAAGCCCTCGGTACCTTGACGAGTTAGGTTAACCTAACCCGACTCGCTAAGGTATTACTAAGACGCTAAGCCCCTAATAAAATAGTAGGAGACACTAAGTTTTTTCTAGAATTACCTCTATACTAAAAATAGAATTTTTTTAAATTAGAATTTTAATACCTCCTTTAATTCCCTAAGGATATATATTACCTTTTTATATTACCTTATTACTTAGGGGTATTACCTAGGTAATAATAATAGTAATAATTAGTAATATAATAGTAAATCCTATATATAGTAAAAAATACTACTATAAATAGAAAATATTAGTAATATTATAGTTATTATTTTTATAGGAATAGATAATTAGCTATTACCTTTTTATATTACCTTATTTACTATTAAGAATTACCTAGTTAGTAATAATAATAATACTTAGTAATATATTAGTAACTCTTATATATAAAATAGAATATTATTATAAATAAAAAATATTCCTAATATAATAGTCTTAGTAAAATAGTATAAGTGAAATTAATATCTTAGTAAGTTAGATTAATACTTTAGTACTAATACTTAATACTACCTTATAGTATTAACTTAAATACTTAGTATTAACTATTAATACTAACCTAAATACTTAGGCTAGGAATTTAGTATTAACTTACTAAGAGTTAAGTTAGATACCTAACTTAAGTTTAAAGTACTAACCCGACGCGGTTAGTCTATACTAGGTATAGATAGGTACTAGGTAAACCCTTCTACTTAGCGTAAAAAAATTCGCGCTCCCTTACTTATAATATATTTAATATCTTATATATTAGGTATTAATACATAAGATTAATACTATAATAGTAGTATACTTATATAACTCTATTACTATTTTATTATATTAGGTACTATAGCTAATAAGTTAAATTATTAAAAGATATCTAGCTATCTAGAAAGTATAAGAATAGCTAAGTATATTACTAAGGAATATTTCTTAGTAGCTTTCTATAAAAGCCTTTTATAGACTATATTATAATAATATACTAGTAAATAAAAAGATATTAATATCCTTATTAATAATAGGAGGTAATAAGGTAATAAGGCTCTTAATACTACCTTTAGTAAGTTATTAAGTAATATAATATTTAAGGTACTATATACTTATAATTCTTTACTAGCTTTAAGATATTTTATAATTCTTTAATATTTATCTATTAATTATATTAGGCTATATAACCCCTCTACCTTATTAGGTATTTTATTACTAGGCTATACCCCTTCTTAATAAGGCGCTTATTAATTAGCTACTCTATTTTAAAGGATCTAATATTATTAGTATCTCCTTTAATAAATATAGAGAGTAGCTCTTTAAGTTAAGGGTAAGAGAATAGGTTATTATCTAGGTATAGCTTTAATTAAGTTATAGTAAATATATTATAAATCTACTAATATATAAGTATAACTAAGTAGTAGGCTAAGTAGCTAATATATTTAGTAACTTTAAAGGGACTAATAAATTATTAGCCGTATTTTTTACTTATAATAGATAGAATAGAATACTTATAGTAAAGATAGAGTTTTATACTATCTCTAATATAAAAAAACTAAGGTTAATAGTAGTAATTATAATAGAACTTAGAATATATCTAAGTAAATATAATTATATTAAAGGCCTAGAGATAAGTAATATCTCTAGGTATAGCCTATTTTTTATAAGTATTAAGGTCTAGTAGTTAATTAAGTAAAAACCTATAGGTAATATTATTTAGGGATTAACTATTAAAGGTAGAGAGTAAGTTATTATAACTTACTTAAATAGCTAGAATAGTAATAGGCTAGGATATTATATTCTTTAAAATAAATATTTAAAATTATAAAGTAATTTTTATAAAGTAATTAATATATTTACTAAAACTGTTAGTTTATAGGTAATAAGTAGTTAAATAGAGAAGTTTAATACTAAGTTTATTAAATAAGGTAATCTAAAGTTTACTTAAGAATTTTTAATCCCTATTAAATATAATCTATATAATAATCTATTAGCTTAATCTATTATAGTAAAAGTAGCTTTCCTAGGAATTAATATAATTTTCTAGGAGAATTTATTTATAATTATAAGAATTATATTATAGCCTTTAATTAAAGTTAGTAGTATAAGAATAAAATTAATTATTAAGGTATAAAAGGGTACTAAAGGTAATATAATTAGTTATAATAAATTATAAATTAAATAGTATAAGATTTAATATAACTAGTATTATAAATAATAGCTAAGAAAATTTTAAAGCTTCTTAATAAGGCCCTTAATATACTATTACCTAGATAAGACTTTATAGTATTTAATAAACCTAATATATTTTAAATATATAATATTAAAAAACGCCTTAATAGTTAGTCCTAGAATATATAAGTAATTAGGTCCCCTTATATTAAACTTTTAAATAAGTCTATTAGTAGTCTAATAAAAGGGAAGCCTTATATAGTCTTTTACTCTAAGGTAGTTATTATTATTAAGGACCTTCTTTACCTTATATTATAATAAATCTACTTTATAGCTATTAATAAGCTATTAATAAAGAAGTAGGCTAATCTTAATAAGATTAATAATAGTATAGGTATATCTTTATAAAGTATTAAGTTTACCCTCTTTATTAATAGCTACTTTTATAGTAGTAGTATTATAAAGGTTAGATAAGGTATTAGGAATTATATACTATTTCTTAAGCTTATAGTAAAACTTAATATTATTAAATTACTAGATATATTTAGAAGTATAGATAAGGTAAAGGTTTAATTTAATTATAAATAAAGTAGATATTAAGGTTTATTTTATAATTCTTAGTACTACTCTATAGTTTATATATACTATAGTCTATAATATAGACTCTATTATATAGTAGATCTTATCTAGGACCTATATTATTCCTAGTAATTTAAGTTTAGTAGGTTAATATTATATCTCTATATTCTTTAATAGATAACTAAGAAATAGAATAGGTTAAACCTAAAATAACTAGGGTATTCCCTATCCTTTATAGTACTATTAATATAGTATACTATTATATTAAAATTAAAAACCTTATTAGTATTAAGATTTATAAATAGAATAATTTTATTATTAAAATATAATAAAAAAGTAGGAGATAATAATACCTTTTATAATACTTTAAAAAAGGTAAATTCTAACTTAGAAGGGTCTATTAATAGCTTTTATCTTATAAAATTCTTATACTTATTTCCTACCTTAGAAGCTAATATAAGTATAAGAGTCTTTCTATTCTATAATAGCTTAGAGATAGCCGCGTAGTAGGTAATATAATTATATAGCTAGCCTATTATTCTAAGATAAGTTTCTAGCTATAAAAGAGACTCTAGAAATAAAAGCTTTAATATAGTAAGAAGCTTATCTTCTATTATAAATAGCTTAAAGGAATTAACTTTCTATCCTAATAGCTAGACTAAGGGGTATTTAAAGAAGGCTTAAATAGGATTTATTAATATCCTATACATTTATAATATAATAAATACTTACTTAAGATATTAAATATACTCCTTTAAAGTTCTAAAGTAGATAATAATAATATTAATATATACCTTAATAAATTTCTAATAGGTATAAAGGAGGTAATTAATTTAATACTAAATATAAGCTAGTAAGTTCTTATAACTTATAACTTATAATATTAAATAATTCTTAACCTTAATAGTTAATAACTATAAGCTTATAATAGTTATTAGGGTATATATACTAATAATAGAAAAAGCTAGTAGTATTAATAATACTTATATATTTATAGTCTTCTATAATAGAGATTATTTTTAATTTAATTTAATTTAATTAGTTATATACGTACTTATCTAGTAGCTAGATAATAGCGGGTTTCTTTAGTATATTAAGTAATCGCGTTAACCGCGATCCTTAGTTAGAGGAAACCCTTAGAGCCGTAGTACTACGACCTCCGTAAGCCCTATAGGTAAAAAACCTCTACCTGCCGTAAACGCTTCTTATAGCCTTCTTATCATCTTTAGTACTATATTTAAATACTATACTATACTTCCCTTTATTATTAATCTATATAAAGTGCCTTTAAAGTAGGTAGGCCTAGCCTACTAGCCCCTATTAGCGCTAGAGGCGCTCCTAAGTTAGACCTAGGTAAGATCTAGGTTAGGTCTAGGTTAGATCCGGTCCTAAAGAGTTATTCCCTAGCTAGGGAAAACTACTAGAGGGGACTATATTCTAGGAACTATCGGGTAATAGCCTCCGCTCCCTTCTATATTATAAGTATTTTATAGAGGTCGTTAGTACCTACCCTATTAATAAGGAGCTAGCGCCTTTCTTAGTACCTAGGGTAGAATATAAAGACGTGCTTTACGTCCTACTTCCTCTACCCGTAATCCTCGCATCTAGGCGAGTTAACCCCAGGGACCCTCTATCTATATAAGAAGTAGGCTAACCCTATCTTCTTAGTACGTAACTACGTTAGTACTAAGCTAGCCGCCTTAAAGAGATTCGTGTAAAGCGTACGCCTATTAGCCTATATATCGCCTTCCTAGGCTACTATCCGTCGCTACTCCGGAATACTAGACTAGTATTCCTCCTATACTACTCTCTATAATAACCCCTACTATACCCGAACCTCCTTCTAGACTTACTACTTCTTAGGGGTATCGTCTTCCTTTCTTAATTTATTCTAGTTATTTATTCGGAGGGCTCGTAGGGCCTACTCCCTTTTCCCCTCTACTAGGGACTCTATAATGGTTCGCGGTCGGCCTTACCGCTTATAAAGCTTCCTTTAGATCCTTATATTCCCGGCCTTAGTAGCGGGGTAGATACCTTAGAGCGCCTAGTAGCGGAGGACCGTTTAATCTAAGGTTACCTATATTAGAGTAATTCTGCTCTTAACCTTAAGTTCCCGTACGCTTATAGCTTTATAAGCCCCTAGTACTCGGCGAATATATCGATTCTAGATGATATTAAGAGACCTAACGTGTACCCTTATAACCCCCTTAAGAGCCCTTAGAGAGTATTATACGGCGGCGGTATAAGTTATTACCGGCCGTATTATAATACTATATACCTGTCTTACCTTATTTAAAGGCGCTCCCTATATTAATACTATTATAATCGAGAGCGATAGCTCTTATACTACTATCTTCGCCTTAACCTTCTAGATATAAGGGCCCTACCGGAGCTTCCTATTAATATATAGTCCTAGAATACGGATACTCGTCTATAGCCTAGTTATTATTAATCCTAGGTCTATTAAAGCGGTTATATCAAACCTCCTTAAGTACTAAGTTAGGTGTACTAGTTTATATTTCGCCGGTATAAACGAGGCCCTATAAGTACTTACCTACCTAAGGTACTCCTAGTACGCTAACGCCAGCGTCCTATATATAGCTTTAGTACTAGTCCCGTAGGCTAGTAGGTATATATCGTCGATAAATCTACCCGTCTAGACCTATAACCTTAACCTTAAATACCCCTCGATAAGGGGGGAGTTAAAGAATAGGAAGAGGATAGGTAAGACTAGTAACCCTTAGGGGATCCTAGTCTCGACCTCTTTTATACTACTTATTCGTCTTCCTAGCGTAATTAATATAGCCCTTTCCCTTAGGAAACTTTTAGTCTAAGCTACTATTAACCGCGGGACTCCCTTTATCCTAAGGTTATAGATAAGCCTTTTATAAGAGACGTTATTAAAGGCCCTAGCTACGTTAAATAATAGTAGGCTAGCTACCTTATCCTTCTTATAGTCCTATACTATATATACTACGTCGACTATTATTTCTAATACTATTTTAGTAGATCTTCTTCTCCTCGCCCCTATCTATTCTATAAGAAAGAGGCTGTAGCGCTCCGTATAATCGCTGAGACATTTCGCTATAACCGCTTCTAACGCCTTACCTAGAGTACTAAGTAGGGCTATCGGCCGGTATACTTTCGGCTCCGAGTAGTCTACTTTCCTCGGCTTCTTTAGGACGACCGTATTAGCCTTTTTAAACTCCCGCGGGTAGTACTTAAGTCGTAGATATACTTAGAAGAGGTAGGTAATCTTTCTAATAAGTTTCTCCGTAATAATACGCAGGAATCTATTAGGGAACCTATTAACTCCTAGAGCCTTATCCTCCTTTAAGCGGAAAATAGCCTTTTAGACTTCCTCCTTACTAACTATATCAGCCGTTAAGAGGGGATTAGGGTAGTTAGTATCCTAGATATCCGCTAGGTCCGCCTATAATAGCGGAGGGAAGAAGGTCTCGCGTAGGACCGAGACTTTTTCCTTAAATATAGTCGCTATCTGCCTATTAGTAGCCTGCTTTAGGGCCGGAAACTTTAGTAGCGGTTTCGCCTCTATACTATTCTCTCTTACCTATTTAGCTAGTTACTATACTCCCTTAGGGGACTCCCTAGCTTCGTGTACCGTATAATAAAAGGCCAGCGCCTTCGCTTTAGTAATAACTCTATTCCTATCCCTAATAGCTATTATCCGTTACTATTCTAAAGTTATACCCTAGCTTCCCTTTATCTTTATAATAGTATCCTTTAATCGTTATATAGCCTTCGTATATTCCGGGGTCTAGTATAACTTTCCCTTCCCTAGTAGCTTCGCTTATAGGACGGTGAGATCCCGTATCTCCCCTATACCCTCTTAGAGGCGTAGTAGAAAGTCGTCTACTTATAACGTTATTATTAAAGGGGTCGCTAGGAGGGCGCCGTTTAGCGCCTAGGCTCCCTTTCTTACCTCCTTACTATCGGCTGTCTTCTAGGCGTACCTCTAAGGCTTAGCCTATTCCTCCGTACTAAGGTCTAGCTCGGTAACTATTAGGGTATAGTCGGACCTATATTATAGGTCTTCGCGTACTCCGTACCCTAGTACGTAGTCTACTAGCCCTAGCGTTATAAAAACTAGATCGATTACGCTTTTATACCCTCTAGAGTACTATATAACCGCGCCTTCTAGGAGGAGGAGCTCTATCCCTACGGATATTATTACCTTAATTAATTTATCCGCTTTATTATAATACGTGAACCTACCTAGATTATTCTAGTTCGGGTAGTATAAGTTAAAGTCGCCTACTAGGATATATTCCCTAGGGGCTTATAATAGGCCCCTAGCTTAGTTAAGGCGGGACGGGTTATTAGTTATAACCGTAGCTAGGCTCGGATTATAGATATTATAGATATATACTTCCCTAGTTATAATACTAGGATTCTCGCTCGAATCCTAGTTAATAGTCTGGATTTCCGCCTTAGTCGTCCGTATAGCGGTCTGGCCCCCTATTCTAGACTCCTAGATAGTAGTCTAGGTTCCTCCTTTAAGCGTCTGTATTACTAAGGAGTATACGTCGCGGGAATAGTAGGTTACTTCCTATAACTCTAGGTCGATTCTCTTATTAATATATAAATAGGTTCGAGTATTAGCGCCGCCTTTATAAGCTAGATAAAATCTACTATAACTAGGGTTATATAAAGTCCCGTTATTAAGGTTATAATAAGGCTCCTAGATAGCTAGAATATCGATGCCTTAGACTACTTAGTCCTCTAGTAGTACTATTATAGTCCCCTTCTCTTTTCTTATATTATATTATAGGATTATTAATAGAGCTAGGTATAGCTCTATTAATAATCCTCTAAGTCGTTCTATTTATCTATTATATCCTAGTCCTAGCCGCCCGTCGCGCCGGCGGTAGCTTCAGGTCCCTGCGCTATCCTTACTACTACCGCTATTACCTCCTCCTCCTTTCCCGTCGGCGTTACTATAACGTCGATCCTCTACTAGCCTACCTCCTTCCTCTTAAGCCGCCTTGGCCGGCTAGGCCTAGCCTACTACTACTACTACTTCGGAGCCGCCCCTACTATACTTAGGCTGATATCCCTCTAGGAGCCTAAGCTACGGTCTAAGTTAGATCCTAAGTTAGATCCTAGCCTAGGTTCTAGCCTAGAATCTAGCCTAGGTCCTAACCTAGATTCCGGCCTAGGCTCCGGCCTGAATATTAGTCTAGATACTAGTCTAGGTACCGGTACTAGACTACTCGTAGGTGTACCCGATATTACCCTGCTTTCTACTACCTTTCTCTTCCTTCCCGCCGTTAGGGCGATAATTATAAACCCCTTAGCGTCTACCGCCGGCTTATTAACCTTCCTCTCGCTATAGTACCTATATAGCGGTATCTTAGTAGCCTAAAGCTACTCTACCCTCTTCCACTCCTTCTTCTAAAGTAGGTAGATCTTATAGAACGCCTTGTGTCCGCTCCCCCCGCATGCCCTATATACTAGGGGGGCGTTAGGAGCTTTCCTCTAGTACTCCTAAGAGTCGTGGTCTCTACTATAGTCTACGTATTAAATAGAGTTTAGGTATAAGCGTGCTATATACCTATATTCTTAGCAGTTATAATACTATATTATCGACGCTAATTCGTCGAACTTCTCTACTACCTTTATCTAGTATAACTTTATAAGCTATCTCTTTACTAGCTTATCCGCTATCTCTAGTATAGCTATATTAAGGATTAATAACGAGTACCTCTTTATAACCCTACTCCTCGTCTTCTAAAAGGCCGTAGGTAGCTAACGGGCCTTAATAATATCTAATCCCGGGTATATTATCACGTTATCTCTCTCTAGGCGGTCCTTAATACTCTTCTAGTCCTTTATATTAAACGCTTATATACTTATCCCGTAGACCCGTATTAAGAACGACTTCCGTATAAGCTTAGCTAACTATAATACTCTTATTACCTACGCCTCGCTCTTCTCTAGTCGCTCCCATCCCTCTATTATAGTTACGGTTAGCTGTAGATCCCCGCTATTATTTAGCCTCCTACCTGTTATAATCTAGTCTATATCTTTATACTACTTATACTAAAAGTCTTTAACTATTATATCTCCTATTAAGCTAGCGTACTTCTTATTCTCGTTAGGGTCCTTTACTATTACTATTAACTACCGGAGACGTATCGGGGTTATTAAAGTACTAGATATCCCTATTACCGCAGGGAGTCTAGTAGAGATTAGAGGGGGAGAGGTGGGTGAGCGAATAAATAGGCTGCCTCTCGCCTAGCTATTCGCCGGAGAGTTCACGCGCGTAGGACCGCTACTCTAGCTCCTAGCCGGCGTATTTCTTTATACCTAAGTAGGCCTTCTCTTTATCTCTTTATTAATAGCCTGTTAGCGGTTACTTATAACCCTTATAACTATAGCGGTAATTTTAAGGCTCGCTTAGGTTATTCCCTATATCTTCGCGTTAAGGTCTTTATAATCAAGTATATATACTAATTATAACGCGTCCTCCGCCGCGTTAATTTACTTCTTTTTATCTAATCTCGTCTATATATTTATCTTTAACGCGTTATTAACTCCGTCTTCTCTACCTATATTCGTACTACTACTAACGGTAGCGACTCTACTACTACTACTACTACTACTACTACTACTAATACCTCTACTACCATCCCTATCGCCCCTTAACTAGATATCTAGCTATTCTCTCGTCGCACGCGTATTATCGCCGTCGCAGGCTAAGGACTAGTATCTAGTCGCATTTATTATATACGTCGCGTATCCTAGGTTAATCTAATTTATTATTAGGTATATATTATTAATAAAGCCTTTAATTTATATTTAAAATTTTATCTTTATATACTCTTTTATAAGTAGGGAGTTAAAAAATAGAAATAAAATAAATAAAAATAAAAATCTTTAAAGGATCCTAGTTTTTATTATCTTTATTTAATTGTTTTTTAACTTAATATAACTATTATAACCCTTTTTATTAGAAAGCTTTATACCTATTATATAATAAGGGTTAAACCCCCTTTCTTTTTTAACTTATATAATAACTTTTTATAAGAGATATTATTAAAGGCTTTTATAATATTTAATAATAGTATATTTATTATATTAAACTTATTATAATTTTATATTATATATACTACCTCTATTATTATTTTAAAGGATATTATTATTAACCTTCTCTTCTTTACCTTTATTTATTATAAAAGTAGTAGTTTATAACTCTTTATAAAGTTACCTAACTTTTTTATAATAATTACTTTTAATACCTTCCTTAAGGTATTAAGTAGAGTAATTAAATAGTATAATCTTTATTTTAAATAATCCTTATTCTTTAATTTTTCTAAGATAAATATATTAACCTTTTTAAACTCTATTAAGTAATATCTAACCTTTAAATAAGTTTAAAATAAGTATATAAAGCTAGGTAATAGCTCCCTCTTTATTATTTTTTAAAATTTATTTAAAATCCTATTTATTCCTAATATTTTAACTTATTTTAACTTATTAATTACTTTATAAACTTCTTCTTTAATAATTTTTATATTTATTACTAAGGGTACTTTATATTAGAACCCTTAGATATTACTTGAATCTACCTTTAAAAGTAGAAGGAAGAAAGTCCCTTCAAAAACTTTTATCCTTTTTTAAAATAATTTTACTCTAAAGCCTTCTTTACCCTTTTTAAAGGTAGGAAACTTTAGGAGCTCTTAAAGTAATATACTTCTCTTTCAGCCCTATTTAATTAATTTTTAAAGTCTATTAAGTAATTAAAATACCTTATATACTCCCTCTTTAAAATAAAATACCTTTTTTTTAATACTTTCCTTTTAATTTTTTAAGCCTTTTATTATACTTCTAAACTCCTTTAACTTCTCTTGTTATTTTATTTTATTTTAAGTTTTAATACTATCTTTATAACCTTTATATAATTTAAGTTTTAAAAAGATTTTATTTTTAAAGAGGGTATTATTTATAATACTACTTTCTTTATAATTTCTATTAAGCTTTAAAGTATTTTAATTAAGTAGTTATCTATTTACCCCTAAATTATTAACTCCCCTTTAACTTCCCTTTTAATAATAAGTATTAAAGAGCGTTTATTTACCTTTTTATCTCTTTTAAATTTACTATTTTTTATACCCTTTATAAGTATAAAACTACTACCTTTACTTTAAGGCTAACTTTAATATATATTAAAATATAATTAAACTTATAATAGAAGTTTAATCTAATATAATATTTTAATAAATTTTATTTAATAAATTTTATTATAAATATTAAATTAATTTTACTTTTTACTTTTTTTATTTTTTAAGTTATTATATCCTTTAATAGGGTAAGCTCTATTTCCCTTTCTTTTATAATATCTATTAATATATCTACTACTTTATAATATATATATCTACCCCTATTATTTTAATTTAAGTAATAGAAGTTAAAGTCTTTTATTAATATATATTCCCTAGGTTAAATTAACTACTCCCTTACCCTTAATAATATAAAAGGGCTATTTATTAAAGTCTTAAACTTTAAGCTAAGGTTATATATATTATATATCTAAAGATATATTAATACTCCCCCTTCCTTCTTTATAACTTATATCTCTAAGGAGTATAAGTCCTTTAGTATAAACTTAACTCCCTATTTATTAATATTTTAATATTTATTTATAAAGAAATATATCTTTATATCCCTCTCTATTTTATATATTAAGTAGAATATTTTTTTTATTTAAGTTATATATTAAACTTATCTTTTTTATATATAATAATTTCTAAATAGCTAGAATAATTATTTATTATACCTCTTTATTTTTTAATAGTATTATTTTTATTATAATCTATTCCTTTATATATTATATTATAATAGTTTTATTATCTTTTATACCCTTATAAAGGTCTCTATTAAATATCCCTTATAACCTCTACTCTTTTAATAGTTAAAGCCTCTTATATTAATATATCTTTTAATATTTATTAATATATCTTTATTACTTAGAGAGTAATTAGCCTTTCTAGCCTATTTTATAAAATTATTATTAATAGTAGTATTATTCCCTTTTCTCTTATATCCCCTTAAGGACTTATATATATAATAACCTTATTAAGGTCTTTAAATTCTAATATAAGCTTTCTCTTTTTTTTAACTCCTATTATTATCTACTTCCTTTAAGGTTACTTCTACGTATTATATTACTTATTTCCTCTTATAAAGCTCTTATATAACTTCTTCTTATTTTTTATTATTTTTTAATAAAGCTTATTAAATCCCTCTACTTTAATCTTATATTTTTACTTTTAAGTTATATAATTATTCTTTTTATAATTATTATACCTTATAACCTCTCCTTCTTTTACCTTATATTTCGTTAAGTAATACTTATTAATATAGATTTTATATTATATTAAGCTCTTATAATATCTTATTATATATTTATACTATTAATAATTAAAGTATTATACTACTACTTTATTCCTCTTCTACCTTTTATACTTTATAAGGTTATATCTCTTTATTAAGCCCTTTTTAATTACTTTATCTACTATCTTTAATATAAAGAGCTTTAATAGTAGTAAAGCTCTATCCTTTACTACCTCTCTCTCTCTCTCTTCTCTTATATAACTACTTATAACTAGGCTACCCTTATAATCTTTAACCCTAGGAGGTTCTTTTTATTCTATTAAATAATTACCTCCTTAACTTTCTTTTATTTTAATATATCTACTACCTTCTTTAATACTTTATATATTATAATTATAAAGGTTTATTTTAATATCCTTACTAACTTATATACTTTTCTTACTTAATTATTATTCTCTTTTAACTCCTCCCTTACTTCTATCTCTATTATAAATAGTATTAAGTTACCTCTAATTAAGTACTTTATTATTATAATCTCTTATATTTATAAATATATAATTATCTTAAACTTCTTAATTAACTACTCTTTAATAAGTACCCTTACTACTTCTCTTTTAATCCTATTATTAATCTAGATAGTTAAGGTCCTAGCCTTCCGTTTATTTATTACTCTAGATACCCTCTTTATAATATTACCTATTAGCGCCGTAGTAAATATCCCTCTAGGACCTATATTACTTATTCCTATATCTATTAGGTAATAATAGACTTTAAAGTAATAATAATATATTTAAAGGTATTAATAAAAGCCCTTAAACTTTATATTAATAATAAATTAAAGTAGGATTTATATATTAAAGATAATAAGATTAAAGATATAGATATAAAAGCTAGCTATATTAATTATTATTAGCTTAATATAAGGTATTATATTTAATAGAATAAGATAAGTCTATAATATTATAATATTAATTTTATATAATAGAGATATAATATAATTTAAAGGGGATATTAAAGGTAAAGAAGGTTAATACTATAATATTAAAAATTATATAAAACAGGTATTTAAAGATAGTATTTAAGGCCTTTAAAGTAATTAATATATAAATATTAAAGGTAGAGTTTAAGGTCCTATTAATAAGGATAAGCCTTAATTAATTAATATTATATATATTAATAATATAAGAGATCTACTTATTAATTAAAGAAGGGAATATAAGGATTTATTATAAATTAAAAAAAAGGAAAAAAAAGGATTATAAAGACTTTAAGAAGAGAGAAGTAGTTTAAAGTAAAAGGAGCCTTTTAAATAGTAGTAAGGGGAGAGGATATTAAATTAATAGCTTAAGGCCTTAAGATTAAAGGAATTATAAGGGGAGATAACTTTACCCTTAAAAGAACTAAAAAGTAGTTTAAAGAATATTAAAAAAATATCCCTAATTATATAAAGATAATAATATAAAGGGGAGAAATTTAAGAGATAGAAATTTAATCTTTATATAAAGCTATTTAAAGCTAAGAGCTTAATAAGAACTTAATTATATATAAAAAAGATAAGATTATATACCTTCTTATATAAGAGAAGGGTATTTAGGGTTAATAATATTAATTATAAATATAAATATAAATAAAGGTATTAAATATAAGATATAAACTTATATTCTACTTTAATTAAATAGAAGGAAGGAAGTTAATATTTTAAAAAGTAGGATTAAATAACTTCTATTAAATAATATTAACTTTAAAGGACTTAAAGGTAGTAATTAAGTAGGTTATTTAATAAAGTATACTTAATTAACTTATACTAATAAAGGAATAACTCTTTAAAGTTATATAAAAGTAGATAGGCTCTAATTAGAAGATAAAGGGGTGGGTAAATCTAATAAAATATAAGAATAAAATAGTATAAAGAATATAAGATAAAGTAGTATATAATATTTTAAGATCTAAAAATATAATAGTAAATAAGATAAGAAATAAAGTTTTCTTTTATAAATTATAGTTTCCTTTAGTAAGCTAGATATAGACTACTCTTATTAACTCTAAGTAGCTAGATAGTAGAGTATAAAATATAAATATAAATATAAATATCTCTATTATATAAGTTATTATTAGCTAGATTATAATATTATAAACCTATTTTACCTTATTAAGTATAGCGCTTTATATTAAAGTAGTAATAATTAATAGGGCTAGCTTTATATATCTATCTTTAATCTTACTTTATTAATATATAAGCTCTACCTTAACTTATCTTCTTACTATAATAGAATATAGGAATATTAGGACTCTAAGCTTATTATATCTTATCTATTAGTTATAAGTACCCTAATTACCTCTCTAGGACTAGCGCGAATATTAAAAGCCTAATAATTCTTTATATTCTACCTACTTTTATACTAATACTCTATAATATTTTCTATATAAATAATATTACTTAGCCTATTCCTACCTACTTAATACTTTAAAAATAATTTAAATTAGTATAATTTATATTTATATTTATATTTATACTCTACTATCTAGCTACTTAGAGCTAATAAGGGCGTTCTAACTCTAGCTTATTAGGAGGAAACTATAATATAGAGAAGAAAACCTCTCTTATCTACCCTATTACTATAATACTTCTAGGCCTTTAAATACTATATATTAGCCTCTCCCCTATACTTTATACTACCTTAGTATTAGATCCTAATATCTATATACTCCTTTCTCTTACTAGGGCCTCGCCCCTTTCTCTATACTATTTCCTAATAGTACCTCTTAAAAGGTCTATTCCCCCCTAATTACCCTCTTACCCTTCCCTATATAGTGTAACTAATATAAGTAACTCTAACCTTTTTATTAGTTACTACTACCCTAGCTACTCCTTTCTTATACTATCTAGTATTATAGTATCTTTATTTATTTAACTTATAATACCTAGACCTTAATTACTATCTTATAACTAGGTAGCTTAGTAGAAGGCTTATAATTTCTTATTAGGAATTACTATATATTCTTTCCCTAATATATAAGAGGGAGCTATTATAGTTATTAGGAGGTATAAATATACTTTATTACTACTATTATATTACTATTTTCTAGTACTAAGCTATATAGTAATCTACTTATAAGAGAAAGTAGATTATATTAAAATCCTACTAGCTATACCTATAGTTATAGGGTTACTACTCCTACTCCTACGCGTAGTTATAGTCCTCCTAGCTAGGGGGGGTAGCCCTAGCCTATTATTATAACTCTTCTACTTAGTATAATACCTTCTATCTCTTAACCTAGAGTCTCTTATACGTAGAGCTAATGCTATTAGCGGGAACTAAGGTAGGTATTATTATATATACTAAGGGCGCGCTTACTACGCGTATAAAACTCTATATAAGGAGCTTTACTACTATATAACATCTTAGTTTTATTCTAACTATATTTAGACTAGAGACCTCTTAGCTCTATTAATAAGTAATAGGTTCGTAGCTAGTACTATATATAGGTAGATCTTATTACTAGCTAAATTAGTATAATAGTTTATAAGATCTATTATAATAAATAGATTTACCTACTAAATTTAATTTAACTATATTATATCTTAGTACCTCTCTACTATATTAATAGTTTTTTCTTCCTACCTCTTCTTTATCTTTTATAGTATAGTATAGATATTAATACCCCTCCTTATAATCTATAATATGTAAATTTTATTAGCTATCTTTAAATAATATAGTATTACTCTTCTTATACTAAATTTAGCTCCTCTAACTCCCTACTAATACCTTCTAAGCGCCTAGCTCTTTCTAAGCTATACCCTAATACTATTAATAAGAGGGTTAAATCTTATAAGACTAATAGTATAAGGTGTATTAAATATTTAAAGAATATTACTTTAAGTACCTAGGCCTTATTTATAAATGTACTAGTAAACCCTAGAGATATTATATTAATAAAACCTTATCCTAGAGAGATACTATTAAGTATTTACCCTAATAGCTATCTTAATAATAGTATTACTCTCTAGTAGTATATAGCCCTTACTAATATAACTATTTAAGTAGTTATTCTACCTAGGAACTTATAATAACCTACTACCGTAATATTTTTAAATACCCCCTAATATATAAATTATTTTTTAGCTAGCTCTAGAATATTATCCCCTTATATATTATTAGTATACCTATTAATAGGCTAATAAAGATAATAATATTACGTACTAACCCCCCGTTTAATAAGACTTATACTAGCGCTAGAATAATATATATTAGGGGTAGATACTAGGCTAGGGATATTAAGTATATAGAGATCCTTATATAATAAGATATATAGAGCTTTATTAGATTAATAAATTATTTAATATTATTAGAAATATATACCTCTATTATAATATACTATTATAGAAAAATAAATATAGTAACTTAAAGGATAGTTAATAGCTATATTATAATAGTAGGAAGAATAATTAGCTATCCTCTAACTAGTTATATAAGCTAGGTAATATTAACTTATTACTTAAAGGGCTAGAAAAGGAGGTAGAGCTTAAGGTATAATTTATTAATAAATTACTTAGTAATATAAATAATATAATTATTAATAGATAGTTTATAAGAAGGAGGACTATATATAATAAAGAAGTTTTAGATAATATTATTAGTTATAATAATTATCTCTCCTTTATTAGTAAGGGTATAGTTAATATTAATACTTATATTAGTTAAACTACCTTCTAGATCTAGGGGTCTATTTATTATCTAATAGTTCCTCTTATTACTAATAATAGCTTTAAGTTAAGATTTACCTAGACTTATATACTAAATAATATATAGGAGTAATTAAATATTTACTATTAAATAAATAAATTATATACGCGTCTATCTAAACTATTAAAAGATAATTACGGGGGCTTATAAGTATTTTATAGTCGCTATAATAGTAGCCGACTTATAAGGGAAACCGTATACTTATACTAAGTATAAGCGCGGGTAAAAACCCTTACCTTTCCTACCTTCTTTATAACTTTTATTCCGTTTTCTCTTTATATTATATTTAGTCCTTTATAATAATAGGCGGTTATATTTACTACTATATTAGTCTAGCTCCCTAGGGCTAGCTTATATACTATAAAAGCGAAATTCGCTCTAGTAGTAAAGATTTATATTTAAGGTCGGCTCTAGTATAACTACTTCGCTGCGAGCGAGAACTAGCCTAGTAGCCTAGTCTAGATTATCTATTTTACTACTCGTTTTACCCCCCCCGCGTTTACGAGTATCTTATAGGTATCTACCGCGCCTAAGGTATCCTTTAACTCCTAGCGGCGGTCCTAGAGCCTAGGGTAATAGATAAGGATATACTTTATATCCTACCTACGCTAGCCGTACCCGCAGCTTACGGATATAAAGCCGGGGACTTTATACTAGTATAAGAAGGCGGCTAGCCCGATCTTTCCTATTCTTATCTACGTAAAGACGGAGCTCTTAGCCTTCTAGAGGCCCTTATAAAGGGACCTCCTACCGGCCTATAAGCCCCCGAGCTAGGCGGGGGGGTAATCCCTAGCTCCTAGTCCCGACTAGTATTCGTCTTATATAGTATCCTAGAAGGACCTCTACTAATAGTATATTATCTTCTTAATCCTTTAAGGGGGGCGGGTTACCTCCCTAGTTACGATCGCGCCCTAGTCGTCTAGGCGTAGGGAGCGTAGAACCTACTCGTTCTTCTCTTCCGCGGGGGACTTTACTACCTCTCTCCTCCTCCCCCTCTTAGCGTTTAGCTTCCTTTAGATGCGCCTATTCCCTATTACTATTACCGGGTAGATCCCCTTTAATATATACCGGCGGAGAACTAAGTAATCTAGTATTAGTTATATAAGGGCTATCCCTAACTCTACCTCTAGTACTCGCGTTAGGGTAGCCTTATATACCCCTAGTACGCGTCTTAAGTAGCTATTTTAAATAACTTTAAGCTTCTTTACGTACGTCTTCTTTATATCCCTTAGTCTTTATAATATATATTATAAGGCGGACGCGTAGGTTACAACTAGCCGTACTATTATATTATATACTTTCCTTACCCTATTAAGGGTAGCTCCCTAGGTTAATACTATTATTATAAATAGGGCGAGGCTCTAAGTAGCGAGTCTCACTTATAACCTCTTTAAGTACGGGTTCTACCGTAATTTACTATTAATATATAGTCCTAGGACTTAGATCTCCATTTATAGCTTTATTATCGTATGCCCTAGGCTAATAACTATACCTATATTAAAGCGGCGGGGGTAACAGGTAAGGTAGACTAATTTATATTTCTAGGGGGCGAAACTCGCCCCGTATATTAAAGCCTATTTAAGGTAGATCTCGTATACTAGTTCTAAGGTCTTATAATTACCTTCTATAGTTTTCTTATATACTAGTAGGTAAATATTATCTATAAACCCTCTAACTTATAACTATAATTTAGCCGCCGTATACTCCTTAATAAGTAGCGCGTTAAAGAATAGGAAGAGGATAGGAGAGATTAGTAACCCCTAGGGAATCCCTATTTCTACCGGCTCTATCCTACTTATTATCCCCCTAATTATAATAGACGAGGACCTTTCCGCTAGGAAACTTTCCGTCTAGCCTATAATATAGCGAGAGATCCCCTTATACCGGAGGTTATAGATAAGCCTTCGGTAGGAGACGTTATTAAAGGCTCCTATAATATCTAGCGAAAGGAGGCTAGTTATATTACCTCTATTATAGTCTTATACCGTATATACCGCGTCTATAATTATCTCTAGCACTATCTCTATTAATCTATTCCTTCGCGCCCCTATTTATTATTAGGGGAGGAGGCCTTAGCTTTTAGCTAAGGATAGATATATAAGGTTAGTATCCTACTTATTTAGGTCCTTATCCTAGTTTCTACCCCTCCTTACAGGCGTTATCTTTTACCTTAGAGCTTAGGACTATTCGCCCGCAGGGGGGCTTTATACTTCCGGCGGAGGCGGACTATTAGTACCTAAGTTAATCCTTATTTACTCCTTAAGTATATCTCCTAAGCGGATCTAGGTGTTATTACCGCTTTAACTTACTCTCTACTCCGCCGCAGGCCCTATTTAGGTAGATTATTCCCTTAGCTCCACGTACCGACACGCGTATACTATCCTCTTAGGCTAAATAGACGGTCTCCGTAGTAGCCGCTATTAAATACTACGCCTTATAGGGTTAGGACCCCTACTTCGCGTTACTATTAGAGGTCTCCCTTATTTAGGCCGTCTATATCTCGTAGGGACTACTAGTATTAAGCCCCTAACTAGGTAGTATAATATAGTATTTCCACCCTACTAACTAAGGTACGTTATACTAGGTTTCTAGCGTACCTATATTAAAACCTACTTTTTATTCCGCTCCTAGCCGGTAACTACGCGGGGGGGACTTAAACCCCTAGGAGGTATAAGAGTCGGTATTAATAAGTTCCCTATATCTAGTAGTCCACGTACCCTAAGGGTGCCCTATCTAGTAGCTAGTAGTCTAGCGTATCTACTAGTTAAGACTAGCTTCGGCCTATATTAATGACGCGTAGTAGCTACTAGTCAGGTAGTTTTTATAAGCGATTTCCCTTATAAATATTAGGCGCGACCTAACGCGTCTTAGGCCTTAGACCTAGTCCTAGCCCTTTCCCTACTAGGGGGTACCCGTATAAGGAGATAGGAGGGTACCTGTATTCGTCCTCCTAGCCGCTCTTAGCTAATAACTGCGTAAGGGGACTTAAACCCCTAAGAAGTAGAGGACGCGTCTTAATAATTCGTCTCCTATTAACCCGTTTTAATAATATAGCCCCGGCATCTCTTTCTAGTCTATCCCCTACTAGGGGGTACCTATATAAGGAGATAGGAGGGTACCCGTATCCGTCCTCCTAGCTGCTCTTAGCTAATAACTGCGTGAAGGGACTTAAACCCCTAAGAGGTAGAGGAGGCGTCTTAATAATTCGTCTCCTATTAACCCGTTTTAATAATATAGCCCCGGTATCTCTCTCTCCCTAATACGTGTATCTATCTTCTTAGGCTATATAGATAGTATCCCTTTATAAGCTTCTTATAAACTTACGGCTATCTAGCCGCCGGAGGCGACCGTCCGCTAGGGGTTAGAGCCTATTAAAGGGTTAAGGTCCCTAGGGCTATATATATATACTTTAAGCTGTATTTAACTACGGTCGCTACTATTATATACTACGCCTTATAAGCCTTCTATAGAAAGCCTATTTCACGTTACTTATAAAGGTCTCCCTTAATAACTAGTCGTAGCTAGTTCAGGCCGACCGTGTCTTATAAGAGTAGATATTTCTATATACCCTAGGGCCCTAGCTATATATCTATTCCTAACTCTTACTAACTAAGCTCTTCTATAATAGTATAAGCGGTACTATATCTACCGCTACCTTTATCCCTAGTAGCGGCTTCAGGCCTTAGTACGAATAAGGTACGCTATCGCGTCTTTTCCCGTCCTCGCTACTCCGCCGCGCTAGGCGGTCTAATAGTCTTAGAATAGAGTCGAGCCTAAGGGTATCCTACCGTATAGTTAGAATAATATTATATCTACTAGCCTAAGGCTAGCTTCGGGCCTAAATACGGGTTAGGTAAATACGTATCAGATAATTCCCTTATTATTACCACGTCGCGAAAAGACCCCTAGCTAATACTAAAGGCTTAACGTAACGCGACGGCGGCGAGCCTCTAATAGATTTAAACTATTTATAGTAGCTATATCTAGTATAGGTCTGTAGTACTAATATAGTACTTACTAGACACCGCGAGGCATATTTACTATTAATACTTTAATAATTTAAATTAAGATACCCTTATTTCTACTTAGTATACCCTCTAATCTATTAACTTATATATCTAAGGTTTTAAATAACTATATTAAGAAGGATAAATTATAATATCTTATTAATATTCTAAGTATTTATATCTAATAGCTAAATCTTAAATAATAGGATAAAGGTACTTATAATTACCCTACCTTTATAAAAATTACTTATATTATAATAACTTCTAATAATACTATAAGAGGCTGTATTAAGTAGGATATCTATATTAAAATTATTAAAGGGGGCCTTATATTAATTCCTAATTAGTATCCTTCTTATATAGCCCTCTAATATCTACTCCTATTTTTATTTAGTAAATAGTTATAGTATAACTACCTCCTATTAGCTAGTTATTAGCTTCTAGGTAATTATCTACTATATATAATATAATAAAATTATATTATTAATATACTTATCTAGTATACCTTAATTAATAGTAATACTAAACTAGAGTAGAAAGATAGTAGTAACTTTAAGTAGGTACTAAACTAATATATTACTAGTAAGTATATACCTTAAGGTTATAGTAGGTCTTAGTAAGTAATAAGATATTAATTTTATATAAAATAGATATAAATAAGCTAATTTAATATATTTCCCTAGTTATTTTCTAAATCTAAATCTATTTACTAATAAATAGTTTTAAATAATTTAGATAATAATAAGAAGATATTTTATATATTTTTAATATTTAGCTAATTAATATCTAGATCTAGCCTTATTTCTTTAATTATACTATTAATAGTAGATATCTATTTAACTATTAAGCTATTAATATCTAGATATTAATAAAGCTTAATTATTTAAATTAATATTATTAGAATTAATAGACTATTTAAGTAAACTACTACTCTAGCCTAATAGATAGGCTTAATACTAATTTAGATATCTTACTTAAAGATATTAGTAGTAAGGTAACTATCCTCCTATTAATAATACTAGGAAGCTTATATATTATAAAAGTAGGAATATAAGATATTATAATAATAGTTTAAAAAAGGGGTAAACCTATTTTTTTTTACCTTTATATATAATCTTAAGTAGCTTAATATTTAAAGCTTATTAGAATCTAATTAGATATTAAAGTACTATTATAACTTAATTACTTATATCTTTAATTAGAAGCTCTAGGAGTTAATAAAGGACCTCTTTAAGTAATATATCCTTAGTATTTATATAGCCTACTATTATATTATTAAATTTTAGAAGTATAATCTCTTATATACCCTAATATAAGAGAAAGAGGAATAGGCCTTATAAGAGCTTAGGGTAATAAGCTAGAACTAGATAGTAATAGGTACCTAAAGAAAAGTATACTAGTATAACCTAGTAAGAGATATTAAGGAGTTCTAGGATACTAATAATATCCTAATAAAGGTAAAAGATTAGAAGTAGCTCTAGTAGGAGGAATAATAGAAGGCCTACTAGGTAATAATCCTAGAGGAAAGCTAGGAGCTAGTAGTAAAGGGCCCCCTCCTAGGTAATTATACTAACTACTACTAGGGTCTAAGGAAAGCGGAAAGCTTACTAGTAACCTAACTCTATAAGAGGAAAAACGGCTTTAAGGTATTTCTACTTAAAGCTAATATCTTAAGGATCTAGGACTCTAGATATAACTACGGCTAGGTAAAATAGAATATAAAGTATATCCTCCTCTTCTACCTAGAATTATAAGAGTCGAGACTAAACCTAATTAGAGAGGCTAGAACCTATAACTTTAGAGAGATACTAACTAGGCTAAGGGGTACTTATATAGCAGCCCGCTAGCTAATAAAGATAGGCTATCTAGAATAATTCCGACTTACTAAGCTCTAGCTAGAGCGAATAAAACTCCTTTAAGAGGCGGTCCTACTACTAAAATTAATAAAGGTACTAAAAATAAAGTAGAAAGAGAAGAAGGTAGCTAAAGAGCTACGAGAATACTACTAACTAGATATAATAGAAGATATAATCCTAGTAGAAAGGACTTACTAGGCTACCTAGTAAGTAAAATATTATATAAAAAGGAGGTAATAAATAGAAGTTTTTAGTTATAAAAGGTTTCTTTTATACCCTATTATAGTAGGATATAGTAGCTTCGCTACTTTCCCTACTAGGAGGGTATACCTAAGTATAAAAGACTACCCTTATTAGTATAAATAATACTAGAAAAGGCGTATAAATAATTAATTAATTAATCCCTTCCTTCTTTATATATTAAGTAGAATACTTCTTTACTTAGATTATATATTAAACCTATCCTTTTTATATATAATAACTCCTAGATAATTAGGATATCTATCTATTATATCTTTTTATCCTCTAATAGTACTATTATTATTATAGTCTACCCCCTTTATATATTATATTATAATATTTTTATTATTCTTTATACCCTTATATAGATCTCTATTAGATATTTTATATAACTTATTCCTCTACCTTTATAATAATTAAGGCCTCTTATATTAATCTATCTTTTAATATCTATTAGCTTATCTTTATTACTTAAAGAGTAATTAGCCTTCCTAGCCTATTTTATAATATTACTACTAGTAGTAGTCTAACTTCCCTTTCCCTTATATCTCTTTAAAGACTTACTTATATTATAACCTTATTAAGGTCTTTAAATCTTAATATAAGCTTTCTCTTCTTCTTTACTACTATTATTATCTACTCCTTTTAAGGCTACTTCTAGGTATCTTATTATTTATTTCCTCTTATAAAGCTTTTATATAACTTCTTCTTATTTTCTATTATCTTTTAATAAAGCTTATTAAGTTCCTTTACTTTAATCTTATACCTTTACTCTTAGATTATATAACTATTCTTCTTATATTCCTTTAAGTTATACTTATTAATATAGATCTTATATTATACTAATAATAGGATATAACTACAGGTAATAAGATATAGTAAGTATATCTTTAAGGGGGAAATTATAAGTAGTACTTATAATAGTAAGAAGGTAATACTATTTAAGATACTATTATAATCTAAGGAAAATAATAGGTAGATTCCTACCCCCTTTATTTATAAGTAGTATCCTATCTAGCTAGTATTTACTATAACTATTAATAAATTATAAGGCTAATTAATAAAGTATATAGGTATTAACTTATAGACTAGGCTTACTTTTAGTTATAATTAGTTATATATAACTCTATTACAGGTAATAATATAGAGAAACCTCTATATTATTAGGCTTAAAACTCTTAAATATATATCTAACTAAATAATAAGGAATATTATATATAAGTAGGTATTATTAGATAATAGATAGACTAGGAATATAACTTCTAATATCTTCTTACTATAATAGAATATCTAGATATTAGGACCCTAAGCTTATTATAACTTATTAGTTAATTAATTAGTACCCTAACTACCCCTCTAGAACTAGCGCGAATATTAGAGCTATAATAATTCTTCTTATTCTACTTATAACTATATAAATACTCTATAATATTTTCTAATTAAGTAAAGTTATATCACTTATTACTAGCTATCTAATACTTTAAAAATTATAAAAATTAGTATAGTACCTTAAAAGATAGTTTAGAATAAATAGATTTACCTACTAAATTCTATAACTAGAATAGATTACAAATAATAAAAATCCTAGTATTATTTATATTTTACTTATTCTATAATAATACCTACTAATATATCTAATATTAGTTTAAATAGGGGGAAATATCTATCTTATTATTAGGTATAGAATACTATTAGAATAACTATATATATATAATATAGCTAATACTATTATATATATAAGCTACCTACTAATATATCTAATATACTCCCTAAAATTTATCTTACCTACTAATATATCTAATATACTCCCTACTATTTACTATACCTACTAACGTGTCTAATATTAGTCTAAATAGGGGGAAATATCTATCTTATTATTAGGTATAGAATACTATTAGAATAGGTATATATATATAATATAGCTAATACTATTACATATATAAGCTACCTACTAATATATCTAATATACTCCCTACTATTCACCTTACCTACTAACGTGTCTAATATTAGTCTAAATAGGGGGAAATCTCCGTCTTATTACTAGGTATAAAACGCTAGTAGAATAATCTATATTAGTCTATTAGTATATATATATAATATAGCTAATACTATTATATTTCTAGGCTAAATATCTAATATACTCCCCGCTATTTATATTACCTACTAAACGCTAGGTAGTTGAAGTAACTTTCGTAAGTAAAAATCTAGATTTTTACAGGTATTTTCTAGTATTAATTATAATTAATTATTAATACCTAGATCCTATTAATAGCTACTTAGTAGCCTATTAAAATACTAATTAAGATATTAGAAGTATAAAAACGGCCTAATACTATAATTAGTTATATAGTTATATCTTAATATTAGACTGTAATATTAGACTTTCTAATAATAAAAATAAACTATTCTACTATTTTATTCCTAGAATATTACTAGTTAAACCTTAAAGTAATAGATAAATACTAGGTTATAGTAACTCTTATATATAATAGATTCCTCTATATTAATATAATAAATCTAGTAGGACTATTAATAGTTATTATAAGAGTATAAAAGATATATTATAATATAAGATATATAAGGAATTAAGAATTATATTAAATAGTTTAGTAGTATAGAAGTTATTAATATAATAGAATATTACTATACTAGATATCTTATAATTAGTTAGGTATCTAGTAGATAGTATTAGTCTTTTAATACTTCTATCTTAATAATAATAATATCTTTTTCTAATAATAACTAATATAATAAATTATCTAATAATAGTATACTTAGTTATATTCTATTAGTCCTAAAAAGTAATATTATTATAGAGTTATAATATAAGTAGACCTAATAACTATTTATTAATATTCTAGTACTAGGTAACTATTATAAATAATTCCTTAGGTCTAAAATTAATATTTCTAGTAATATTTACCTTATAACTACTATAATACTTAAGGAGGGTTTTAGTATCTATAAAAGTTTATATATATATCTATTATACCTAGATCTAAACTTAACTTATAACTACTATTACTTACTAAGAAATAAAATAATTATACTTTTAAGTATACTTTTCTTATATAAAAATCTTAAATTTTAATAGGTATTTTCTAGTTATTAATATAAAGTTTAGAGACTCTTATTAATACCTTTAATTCTATTATTACTTTTATATTAAACCTCTTTAAGCTCTTTAATAAGTAGACTAACTTATATTTATAAGGGGTAAAAGTTATCCTATATATATTTACCTAGTAAAGGTATATTTTATATACTTTTACTAGGATCTTATAATTCTCCTTAATACTTCTATTATATACTATTAGGTAGAGATTATTAATAAAGCCTTTAATTTATATTTAAAGTTTTATCTTTATATACTCTTTAATAAGTAAGGAATTAAAGAATAAATATAAAATATAAAATAAGTAATATTAAAAATCTTTATAGGATTTTAATTTCTATTTTTTTTTATCTCTTAGCCTAATATAATTATTATAGCCCTTATTATTAAAAAGCTTTATACCTATTATATAATAAGGGTTAAGACCCCTTTCTTCTTTAAATTATATAATAATCTCTTATAAGAGATATAATTAAAGGCCTATATAATATTTAATAGTAATATACTTATTATATTAGACTTATTATAATTTTATATTATATATACTATTTCTATTATTATCTTAAGAGATATTATTATTAACTTCTCCTTTTTAACCTTTATTTATTATAATAGTAGTAGTTTATATTCCTTTATAAAGTTACTTAGCTTCTTTATAATAACTACCTTTAATACCTTCCTTAAGGTATTAAGTAATATAATTAAGTAGTATAACTTTAATTTTTAAATAATCCTCTTTTTAAAAAATATTATAGTAATTATATTAACCTTTTTAAGTTTTATTAAGTACCTTAGTATCTAACCTTTAAATAGGCTTAGAATAGGTATATAAAACTAGGTAGTAACTCCCTTTCTATTATTCTTAAGATCTTATTTAAGATCTTATTTATATTTAGTATTTTATCTTATCTTATTTTAATTATTAATTATTTTATAACCTTCCTCTTTAATAATCTTATATTTATTATTAAAAGTATATTATATTAAAACCCTTAAATACTATTTAAATCTACCTTTAAAGGTAGAGGGAAGAAAGTCTTTTAAAGGACCTCTATCTTTTTTTTAAATTATATTATTTTAAGGCCCTTACTACTTATTTTAAGAGTAGGGAGCTTTAAAAGTTTTTTAAGTAATATGCTTCTCTTTTAACTTTATTTAATTATTTTTTAAAGTTTATTAAATAAAAAGGTACCTAGTAAAATAGCTACCCTTTCCTACTTCTAGTTAAGCCGCCTACTAATAGAGTTTAACACTACCCTATTAGGTAATATAGTATACCTTAGGCTTTCTACCGCTTTATCTAGGTATAAAGACCCTCCCTTACTATTTTCCTATTTCCCTCTATCTTTCTATTTAATATACGCCGTCTCCTTACTCTTATATAAGTTCGCGCCCCCTCCTACTAGCTATTACTAATTACTATAACTTAACCTTATATAAGGTATTTTCCTAACTATCTTTATATAAATTACTAGCTCTTAATTACTCTCTTACCCTTTCCTAAGTAACTTACTCTTATCTATAACTTAGAGTAAGTAGTAGAGATATACCTTCTTATTTACTATCTTATATCTTTATACTACTACTATAGCTTAGCTTAACTAAAGGTAGTTCTATTTTAAAGCGAGCTAAAAGCCTTTATATAATAGAGTTTCTAATTAATTTATCTAAGACGTATTTTTATAATTTTCACGTCTCCCCTACTAAAATACCTATAACTACCTATTTACTATAAGATGTATAATAGGCTTATATAATCTATCTAAGGCTAAATAGAGTACTCTTATAACTCTTAAATAGTATTATAATCTATCTAATATATAGCTAGTAAAGTAGTACTAATATAATAAGAAGACTATCTAAAATATACTTAAACGCGCCTAAGAGGCTAAAAAGGAAAATTTTAACCCTCTATTATCTAAAGTATATTAATAATATCCTAGGCCTAGAGTACTTTATAAAATTAGCTTATAGCTTCTAAGATAGCTTATTAGATTAATTAATTAATTATTTATATATATACCTATTCTAGTATTATTTATACTAATAAGGGTAGTCTTTTATACTTAGGTATACCCTCCTAGTAGGGAAAGTAGTAAAGCTACTATATCCTACTATAGTAGGGTATAGAAGAAACCTTCTATAACTAAAAACTTCTATTTATTACCTCCTTTTTATATAATATTTTACTTACTAGGTAGCCTAGTAAGTCCTTTCTACTAGGATTATATCTTCTATTATATCTAGTTAGTAGTATTCTCGTAGCTCTTTAGCTACCTTCTTCTCTTTCTACTTTATTTTTAGTACCTTTATTAATTTTAGTAGTAGGACCGCCTCTTAAAGGAGTTTTATTCGCTCTAGCTAGAGCTTAGTAAGTCGGAATTATTCTAGATAGCCTATCTTTATTAGCTAGCGGGCTGCTATATAAGTACCCCTTAGCCTAGTTAGTATCTCTCTAAAGTTATAGGTTCTAGCCTCTCTAATTAGGTTTAGTCTCGACTCTTATAATTCTAGGTAGAAGAGGAGGATATACTTTATATTCTATTTTACCTAGCCGTAGTTATATCTAGAGTCCTAGATCCTTAAGATATTAGCTTTAAGTAGAAATACCTTAAAGCCGTTTTTCCTCTTATAGAGTTAGGTTACTAGTAAGCTTTCCGCTTTCCTTAGACCCTAGTAGTAGTTAGTATAATTACCTAGGAGGGGGCCCTTTACTACTAGCTCCTAGCTTTCCTCTAGGATTATTACCTAGTAGGCCTTCTATTATTCCTCCTACTAGAGCTACTTCTAATCTTTTACCTTTATTAGGATATTATTAGTATCCTAGAACTCCTTAATATCTCTTACTAGGTTATACTAGTATACTTTTCTTTAGGTACCTATTACTATCTATTTCTAGCTTATTACCCTAAGCTCTTATAAGGCCTATTCCTCTTTCTCCTATATTAGGGTAAGGACCTAGTATTTAATTCTACTATACTTCCCCTTTAATTAGTAATAGATCTTCTTATTTCCCTCTATTATATTTATATAAGTACTACGGAGTACTTAGTATTTTATTACTAGACTATTAAGTTAAACCTAGATTAGGGGAGTTACTACTTCTACCTCTAGTACTAGTATTAGCGTCGCCTTATATATACTAAGAGCTAACCTTAAGTAGTTATTCTATATTACTCTAAGTACTTATATATAAGTCTCTATAATACTAACTTATTAGATATACTACTAAAAATAAGTATTAATATTAGAAGCCCTAGGTAATAATTATACATGAAATTAAGTATATAACTAAATCTAGTACTATTAATACTACTTTTAAAAGAGCTAGATATAGATAATATCTACTATAATATAAACCTCCCCTTAATATAGAATAAAAGCGTAGGCGCTTAGACTTTACTAATAAGTAACTAGAAAAGCTAAAGGAGAAGGAGTATATAATAATAAGATATTAATAAGATATTAATCTAGGTAGGGGAATTAAGAAGTTAAATTTAGGTTATATATTAGAAAGATAAGGTCTACTATATAGATTATATAAATATATAGTATTATAGCTATATAGAAATAATATTTTAGGGGTACTATACTTTAGAAATACGTAGTCCCTTATATATATTTAGAAAGGAGACTATTAGTAAGAAGGCCTACTACTAAGCTAATCTAGATAATTAAAATACTAGCTATCTAATCTAATAGTAGGTTATTAAGGAGTAGTTCCTTACTAAGTAAGTTAAGAAACTTAAAAGCCGACGTCTTATATAATATTAGAGAGTATATATTAAAAGTTATTTAGAACTTACTATCTTTATTAATTATAAAAACTTAATTAGCTTTATAATAACTAAAGAGTTAAATTAATAATAAGTTAGATAGTCTAAGCTTCTTAAATAGTATAAGTTTAATATTTAGTATATTTTAAGTAAAAAATAATAGATAAGTAAATACTTTAAATAAATAATCTAATTATATATAAATAAAAGATATTATTAACTAACTTATCTTAAAATAAGAAGATAATAGATTATTAATATTAACTAGAAATCTAGTAATAACTATATAAGTTATAATATATATAGTTCCTAATCTTAAGGAAGTATATATAAGAGATACCTTAGTTAATAAGCTTAGAAAAGAATAATCTAACTAAGACCTATTATTATATAAATAGAAGTTATACTTACTATCTAAGGTAGTTAAGGGAGTAATTAGAGATTATTATAATAATCCCTTACTAGGGTATCTAAGAGTATTTAAAACCTTAGAACTTATATAAAGAGTATATATTATACTAAACTTATAAGTAAAAGCTAAATAATATATTAGAGAATATATATATTATTAGTAGAATAAATTTATAAGATATACTAAGTATAAATAAATTTAATTTACTAAAGTTCTAGATATATTATAGAAGGATATTATAATAGACTTTATTATAAAACTACCTTAGTTAATTAACCTAGTAATAAATAATAGATATAATTTAATAATTATAATTATAAATAAGCTTATTAAATATACTATAATAGTTTTATATAAAGAAACCTATAATACTAGTTAGCTTAGGTTTATCTTATTAGATAAATTAATTAGAGATTATAATATATTAGAATTAATAACTTTAGATAGAGATAAGCTCTTTATATTAAATAATTAAAAGACTTTAATTATCTTAATTAAAACTAAATTAGTAATATTTATAATATATTATCTATATATATATAAATTAAATAATAGAAGTATATCTAAGGTACTATATTAATAAAAGGTAAAATAATTAGGTTTTACTACTCCTAATAATATAATTAATATATAATAATAAGAGATCTAATATTATAAAGCTCTCTCTATTCTTTATAAATTATAGATAATACGTAAATCTATTCCTAGATCTAAGATAAGGATTAAATATAGAGAAAGTACTAATACTAATATTAGATATAAAGGTATTATATAAAGATATATAATAATAAATCTATAAATAAAATATCTCTATAAAAAAGATAGCTAATAAAAAGAGGGAAAATAGCCCTTAATTAAAGAAGGGGGATAAAGTATATCTCCTTATAAAAAACTCAAAGGATATAAGACTAAGTAAAAAACTAGATTATATTAAGGTTAAATTATTCTTAATAATTAAAGAAAAAGGACCTATTAATTATAAATTATAACTTTTATTTAATACTAAAATTTATTTAGTATTCTATATCTTAATATTAGAGTACTTAGACTTTAATACTCCCTTATAAGAGAGCTTCTATTTTAAAATAGAAAAAGAAAATAAGTTTAAAGCTAAAGTAATCCTAATATAAAAGAATTAAACCTATCTTATTAAGTAGAAAGGGTATAAGGACTTAAAGAGTACCTAGGAACTAGCTAGGAACCTTAAGAACTATTAAAGCCTTTTATAATAATTGTATTAATATTAATAAGACTATTCTAATTAAAATCTAGAGGGATCTTAACCTACTTAAAAGATATATTAAAAAGGAAGTTATTAGAGTTAAATATATTAGACCTTTTATCTACCTCTACCTTTATAATATTCTTTAACTCTCCTTTAACTATCTTATACTCTTACCTCTTTAAGGTAGAGATATCTTTATTATATTATATAAAATAAGCTAGAGCCTTATTAGCCTTCCTTTTCTTCTCTTCCTTTTATTTATAGATCCTAGCCTAGTAAGTAGGAGAAAATAGTATAAGATTATAATTATAGCCCTTATAAGTATATTTAATATAATAGTTAGATAAACCCCTAACTTTATACTTTTTAGAATTATATATATTCTTATAATTCTAATATACGCGTATTATATTAATAGAATTAAAGGATTAAATTAATTAATAATAGTAAAGCTTAGATAATAGATAATATCTATTAATAAATATTATTATAAGATTTTTAAGATAAAAACTATTAGAGGGGAGTTTAATATTAGGACTAAGGCTAGTAGGCCTTATATTATACCTAGTTAAGGTATTCTTTATTATAATTTAAGTAGATTACTAGATTAAGGTAATAATTAGTGAAACTATAATTTACTAAACTAATAAGGTTATTACCTAAATTAGACCTCTTAATAGGATTTTATATATCTATATAGATAGTAATATTTCCCGCCTAGATAGGAGCTTTATACTTAACTTATATTATCTACTAAACTAATCTCTTAGATATTAAATATAATTCTATATTAGACTAGTTTAATATAAAGCCTACTTACCTTCTCCTTAATACTCCTCTCTATAAGATCTACTAATAGATCCCAATTAAATATCTAGAGACTAGGGGTTATAATATATTAGCTCTACTTATTATTAAAATAGAGGTTAATAGTCTACTTATAAGTAAGCTAATAGTATTAATTAATAACTAATTAGAATATAAAGTTATCTATTCTACTAAGTAAGAAGCTAGTAGTAGTAGTAATAGTAGTAGTTATAATAGTAACTACTTAACTACTTATAAATAGATTAAGGAATTAGATATACCTAATATCTAATTAAGCTTAGTAGGGAGCTTAGGGGATAGGTAGGACCTAATTTACCTTATATAATAATCTTAATATTAATAGATATTATATTAACTTAGATACCCTAGTCTTTATAAGGAAAATATATATTCTACCTTTAATACCTCTTTATACCTTGAAGACCTTTTATTAATACCTGCTAATTAGGTATATAAGTCTTAAGACGGAGATTATATAAATCCTATACTTAGCCCCTCTACTAGTAAGGATAGAGAAGATTAATAGGACTATTAAGAGGCGGAAGTAGGTAAAGAGGTAGATAAAATAAAAGATATTTATAAAAGGGATAAGAGCTAAATACCTCTATTATATTCTATAAAGAAAAGGCTTCTAACTCCTACTAAGTAGAAGCCTTCTATAAAGTATTATACTAAGTATTACTACCTTTCCTCTCTACTTTTTTCTAATAAGGAAATAGAGATAGGGGATAATTTAGATATTAATAGCTATAAACCCTATTATATTTTAGACTCTTAACTAGCTCCTTCCTATTTAATTAACCTTAAGAGAGATACAATTAATAATAGTATAAGGGAACTTCTAAGCTATTAACTAGATTAATAATTATAAGCTTAAATAGTAGTTTTTATAAATAGTAGAGTTAGGAAGGAGAGATTATTATTAAAAAGAATATAAAGGGAAGGGGTAGAAGGCCTTATAAGTAGTACCTTATTTTTATAGAAATAGTCTTAGATAGACGGAAGTTATCTTAGTACCCTAGAATTACTATAAAACTAGAAGGATAAGGTATTATAAGGTAAGTATTAAGCTAAGGGTAACTTATAACTAATTACTACTTTAATTCTTCTAGCCTACTAATACTCTATTATATAGTAAATATTAAGAGTTAGTATTAGCCTACCTAAAAGCGTACCCCCTTCTAGACTAGTAGTAATATAAAGATACTTCCTATCCTTCTTTCTTCTAATAGATATTAAGTTAGGTAAAGCTAATAGTTAAGTTTCTCTTATATTTATCCTATATTAGATATTAGGTTATCGCTTACCCTCTTACTTTAAGTATTACTTTAAGTAATCTTAAATAAACCTTATACTTATTATAAAAGTAAGGAACTATCTTAAATTATATCCTTATTTCTTATATAGCTCTCTACCTCTAAATAAAGAAGCTAAGCTAGGTATCCCTTCTTACTCTCTTATAATAGATATTAAAATTACCTCTTAAATCTTATAATTATCTAAGTATTTCTTATATTTCTAGAAGGGAGTATTATTATTAATAATAAACTTTTAAAGTCTACTTAAGTATAAATACTAAGGGGAGTTAGAGAATATTATATACTAATAATAGTAGTAAATTAATAACTTATATAAGTATTATATTTAGATAAGAGTAATACTTATAACTTTAAGATATAATATATATTAAAGTCTATAAATTTATCTTTTCCCGTCTTATATACTTTATTCTTATACTTTTACTACTTATATCTACTTATTATTAACCTAGATAAAATATATACTACACCTAATCCTCTTATTATTTCCTTATTTTAGACTAGTAGCTTAAATATTATTACTTATAATAACTCTATATTATCTATATAACTTTTATATACTTTAATTAATCTTTAATATAAGGCTTATAGATATAATATAAACCTTTATTTCTCTACCTTTTTATATTTTCACTTAAGTAAAACTAAGACTAGGAGAAAACTAGCTAACTACTTATATTTTAAATTACCCTTTAATATCTAATCTTTAAGGCTTTTAGCTATTTTATATATATTAACTAACTTATACTTCTAAGCTCCTTTTTATTAATTATATTTATAATTCTAAATATAGTATAAGGTTTTATACTTAGTATTTTAAAATATATAAAGATCCCTATTTTAAATTTATACTAGTTTTAAATTTATTAGCTAAGGAAGTATTTAGATTTTATAATACCTTTTACTTATACTACCTAATATTATTACTAATATAATAATTCTAAGATTAACTTATTTAGATAATTTAGGAGGGGCGTAGTTCCTAGTAATACTAACCTTAGATTTAGAATTAGGCGAGCTTTTAAGAAGGGCCTAATACTAAAGGTTTTCTAGAATACTTTAAATTATAATCTAATATATTCTTAAATTATATATAAGACTAGTATAAAGTAATAAATTAAAGATTTAAATTTAATACTAGTAGTATAAGGCGCGTCGTAGTAGAAGAGGAGTAGAAAGTCTAGTAAAAGAGTTAATATTAGAGCTAATATTTAACTTAGGATTTATCTTTAATTAGTATATTATAATAGACCCCTCGCCTTTCCTCTTCTTATACTTCCTAGTAGGAGACTTATAGATAGGTTATTTACTACTTATAATACTTAAGTAAGAATAATAGAATAAATTATAGAGTATATATAAAAGTTAATAGTAAAATACTTAATTACTATATCTATCTTATAAAGAATATTAAATAAAGAAGATTTATCCTATTATAATAGTTAAAATAAAGAGTATATAAACTAGGTATATAGCCCTATTAATAGTAAGAGTAATTATAAGTATTATAGTACTAAGTCTTATATAAGGATCTAACCTAATATAATAGAGCTTAATAAGAACCTACTACTATTAAGCTCTATCTAATATATATTAATATATACGCTATTTATATCTAAGACTATACTATCTTACTTATAATACTCTTTTATCTCTACCTTATTAGTAGGATACTAAGAGGATCTTATAATATAGGACTATCTAGGCGAATATATAAGTTAGTTTATAATAAGTAGTTGTTAGATAATAGCCTTATAGATATTATAATAATAGTAGAGTTTTACTAGATTATAATAAATAGTAGTTATATAAGATATAAACTTATTTCTACTTAAGGCGAGCTAAGTAATTAAAGCTTATATAATAAGTTACTCTTAAGCTACTAAGTAAGACTTAAAGGGATTCTAAAAGTTAGAGGGGTATCTAATAGAATCTCCTAGGTAGATAAGCTCTTTAATAATATATATATAAGCTTTAGTATATTTAATAAACCCCTTAATATAGTCGTACGTAACGAGGATTTCCTAGAAGTCTATTATAAAGGGAAATATAGTAAGAATATAGTAGCTAGTAAATAAATAATATTATTAAAAGCTTAACTTTAATTTACTAGCGTTTAATACATTAGTAGTTTATAAGTAGATAAGCTAGTAATTACTATATACCTAATTAAGCTAGTTATTAGATAGATTCTTAGTTAATATTAATAGAGATATTTCTAATTTATATAGATTAATTAATTAGGAAGCTATTAAGGCTATTAAGGAATAATAAAGTATTAGAAGGGGGTAGAAGATATTTAGCTATTACGCTATTACTAAGTGAAACGTATAAAAGCATAGCGAAATCTATATTAGTATACTAGTAAAAGAGAAAGAGTAAACGACCTTATTTACTAGGACCTATTAGCTAATTATAGTTAGTAATAATATTAGTAGCTATCTATCCTTATAAGCCTTTACTAATTTACTAGCCTTAGATAAATCTATAAGGTTATACTATAAATTATCCTTATTATTATAATTAACCTACTTAACTAAGTACTAAGTTTTACCTCTTAAATACTATTTATCTAGTAATCTCTCGATTTTATACTTATTATTATAAATAGTACTATCTTTAGCTATTATAAGGGGTAGTTTTTATCCTCTTATATAGATCTACCCCTTTTATTTTTAGCTTAAGCTATACTACTAATACTACTAGCTATATATATATATTATAGGGGGTAGCTTAAGTTAATAGGCGAACGATCCTACCTTTTATAAAATCTTAAATAAGCTGGTATATTATTATAAAAGTTTCCTATTAAAGACGCTAGGGATCTTATATCCCTTATATAAATAAAGGAAGACTTAGTTATTTTCTTTAAATTATAAACTTTTATACTTACTATTATACTAGGATTTTATTATAATATTATTAAAGGCTATTATATCTTCTACCTATTCCTTATAAATAAGTTATAAACTATTAAAGGCTTTTATAAGGATATTACTAATTACTAGTATATCTATACTATTATTTACCTTAAAACTATAGTAGAGCTCGTTAGGAGTATATCCTATAATAGTAGGGGAGTTATTAAGGTTAGCCTAAATATATAGGAGTATATAATCCTATTAATTCTAGGTATCTAAATAGTATATAAGGTAGAATTATTTAATAATTTCTATAATCTAATTAATATACTTACTCTATCTATTAATTTATAGATAATAGGCTATAAATATAAAAAAATTAACTCTAAGGCGTTTAAAGATTTCTTACTAAAAGTCTAATATAAATTAAGGATCTTAATTACTAATAATACTACGTGGAATTCCCTAGTTATAGGATAGTAAAGATAAAATTATAACCTAGACCTACTAGGAGGCCTTTTAAGTATTAATATTAAGTATAAGAAGGACCTTCTTTAAGAACTTATAAGTAATTATTAGTAGATAATTTATACCTAATAGTATAATAGGTAGGGTAACTATAAAATCTATTATAATTATATAAAATAGTATAGGTAGTATTAGTATAGGGACCTATTCCCTATATAATAGATATCTTCTTATTTAATTAAGTTAGTATTAAGGGTAGTAACTAATATAGGCTTAGAGGTTCTTAGCTAGATATTTAATATATACTATATAAGAAAGTTAGTTATAATATCTATAATAACTATTATAATTAGAAAAGTTATAAGCTTATTTAAATAATTCCTTCTTTATAATAGGAGGAATATATTATTAATATAAAAAATAAGCCTATCCCTAAAAATAAATAATATCCCTAGCTTATTATATTCTAAAATTATATTTAGATTACTATTTATAAGAGCCTTTAATATATCTATAATCTTTTACTACTACTTATCCTTCTAATAGCCTACTTATAATTAAGATTTAAAATCCTCTATTATTCCTATATTTATTATATAGTAAACTATAAGGCTATTAAAGTCTTTAGTATTATAGGAAAGGCTATTATATAATATAAGAAGAATATTATAAATCTTATCTAATAAATTAAAATTCTTAATAGACTTAATTATCCAAAGTCTTAATAGTATATTAGGAATTATATTTAATTTCCTAAATTTATAATATAATTTTAAATTAAATAAAGAAAGGTACTATAAAGCTTATATAAGCTAGAGATTTAAATTATCTATACTTATAATCCTTAATATTAGTTATTTTAATATTAGGATTATAATAGAATAATTAGTATAAATAATTATAAATAGTTATAGATTTAAATTAACTATATACTAAACTTTTCTAATAACCTATATAATACTAGTACCTTCTAATTTAGTAGGCTAATAGTTCTTCTCTATATTATTAAGATAGTAAATAAAAAATATAATAGGCTATATATTAATCCTTATAAAAGGCTTTAATAATTATATAGGATCTCCCTTTATATAGTATATAATAGCTATAAATCCTACTACTTTTAAGGTATCTCGATCTATATATAGAACCCTATTATAATTATAGTAAATAAGAAATTAGGGAGTCCTAAAAATATCCTATAAAACTTAAAAGGCGCTAAGCTCCTCTTATATAAGCTTATAGATAATAATTCTAATTACCTTCTATTTTCTTATATATCCCTTTATACCTATATTAAGGCCCTTATTTAATATTACCTTTCTCTTCTATAGAGGGTCTACCCGCTAAGTATAATATTTAAGTAATAGGCGTGGTTATCTAGTAAGTTTAAAGAATATTTCTAAATCTCCTAGGTTCTATAGAAATTATAATAAGGTAATAACTATAATTTTCTCTTTTATTATAGATATCCCTAGGCTATTAATATACTAACCTAGTAGGGTAATAAAGGGGTAGCCTATATATAACTTTAATAGTAATAGGCTTATATACTTCTTCTAGAATAGATTAAAGACCTTATATAAGTATTTTATATACTCCTATAAGGTATATAAGTAAATAATAATATTATTAATATAGGCCTTAGTAAACGCCTAGTATTACTAAAGTATAGTATTAGTCTAATACTAAATATATAGAGGTAAGCCCTTATAACCTATAAAGGCTATTAAAGACTACTTCTAGCTATAATAGCTTATAATTATAAGCTTATAATAATCCTTAACCTAGATATAGAACTACTAAAACTATCTTATAATATTAATAATAATTATATATTAATAACCTTATACTAATACTCTTATATTAGCTTATAAGAGGAGTAGATATATATTATTCTCTATAATTCTATTAAGCTCCTATATATTAATTATAACGCAGCCTTTTTACCTACTAGGAGTATTATACTAAATTATAAAGTAGGGATAGCTAAATAGGGTAGGTTAATCTAACTATATAAATTTCCCTTAGGCTTAAAGCTTATTAAAGGTCTTATTAATAATATCTTTATTCTCTTACCTAAGATAATATACTTATATAGGCTTAGATAATATATTTAGCTTTAATAAAATTAGTATCTATTATTCTTCTAAGATATTAACTATATCTCTATTATCTATAAAAGGATCTTAGTATAATTTAATAATTTTAGCTAGTTAATTTATAATATATACTTCTCTATAGATTCTAACTCTATTCTTAAGTATATTCTTAAGATTAGGGTTAACGGTAGTACTTAATTCTACGGAAGGAGCCTAATTAATAGATATAGTAGATACTATAAATATTATAAGAGCCTTCTTATTAACTATAGTTAATAAGGATATAGCTAATATAGCTAATATAATAGCTATTATAGTAATTTTCGCCTATTTACCCTTCTAACTATTATACTAACCGCTAGTTATAAGGCTAGAGTAGTATATATTAACAATTAAATATCTATTATAATTAAATTCTTTTATAGTCTCTAATCTTACCTTCCTAGGAATAAAGATATCCTTATTAATATTATTTTTAATAAAGACCTTCTTAAGAGAAGTATTAATAATATAAGTAAATACCCTATTAGCGTACCTAAGATTAAGATTATATAAGGGTTTAAAGAGTAGGTCTTAATTATTTAGTAAAGTCTTATTAAAGATAATAGCTACTAAAGTAGTAGTCTTTATAAGAATTAAGAATTTTTTCTTATTCTTAATTACTTATCTTACTAGTAAAGAGTAAATTTAAGTACTTATTAGGATTTTAATATTTTAATAGCTACTAATAGTAATTTATTACTCTATAAAATCTAATACTATAGCTTTTAAAGTAAGAATATCTACTCTTATAAGTATTTTAGCTTTTAAGTTATTAATTATATAAAAAAATTCTAGTAATATATATAATTATAAGCTTTTTATTAATTATACTATAGAGAAAGAAAGTTATAATAGTAAATTTATTAGAATAGTAAATTTTTAATTTAAGGCCCCTAATAAGGATACTAGAAGGCATAATTTTAATTTCTATACTAGTAGGAATAAAAGTTATATTTATAATTAATATTATATACCCTAGATTAGAATAGACTTTAATATCTTTACTATTAGTAGTTAATTATAAAAGGCTTTAAGATAGCTATAAAAGGCTTTAGTAAGATAGTCTTCTAATATTACTTATAAAGATAATTAAAGAGTTTATTCTTTAATAGGAATCTAAGATAGTAATAATAATATTTATAATCTAAAGATAGACTAGTAGCTAAGAAATAATTTTTAAAGTTATAGCTATTATTTAGTTTAATATCTTCTATTATAAATACTTAATAATATTATAAGGTTTCTTTCTAGGATAGTTTATAAGAACCTTCCTAGTGAAAATTAGAGGGCTTATAAGTAAAGTCTTAGTATAGTCCTTCCTAATTATAACCCTAAGGACTCTAAGAAGGCTATCTCTTAGAGGCTTCCTTAGTAGTAGCCTAATAGACTTATAGAGGTCTTAGAGCCTATTACTATTATTCCCCTTATAATCTAAAGGGAAAGTAATTTCCTTAATTTTAGTTCTAGTTCTAGTTCTAATTTTAATTCCCCTAGTATTAAAGACCTTATTAAGGTGCCCTATTAAAAGAATTAGATCTATTTAATAGGGCTAGTACCATTATTTAAAGTCTTATAAGCTATACTAGGAGGGTATAGATATTTACGCCCTAATTACCCTAATTTTAATAGCCTTAATAGGGTTAATAGCCTAGTAGAGGCTTCTAGTACTAATTATTATAGTAAGTATTATTATTATTTTATAACTATAGTTAAGAAGGTAGTAACTACTAGGAACAAGATTAAGATTAAGATTAAGATTAAGAAGGTTAAAATAGAGATTAATACTTACTATACTATTTTTACTAATTTAATTTTAAATATTAAGAAGTATAATTCTACTATTAATACTTCTTATAATCTAATAAGGTAAGGAACTTATTATAGTTAGTATTATTACTAGGCTTAAGGATATTATACTAGAATTCTATATTAAGACTATTCTAGATAAGAAGAATATAATCCTTTATTATATTAATTATTAAATTCTTAGCTACTCTTATAATAGTTTAAGAGTACTCCTAAGGCTCTCTCTATTAAAAAGTATCTTATATATTATACTTCTTACAGATTAGCGTACCTATATTAATATAATACAGGGCCTTCTACTATTATATTAATAGATAATACTATTTATTAATATTATAGGTAATAAGATATTATTACCTTCTCTAAGCTTAATAGTATACTATCCCTAAGCTATTCCTTAGAGATATAGTTAAAGGTTTATATAGATAATAGTATTACCCCTCGCTTAAATAATATCCTTAATATAGTCTATAAATATATAAATATCGCGGAAATAAGTAGTCTTATTAGTATATTTTATATTAGAGGCGGTATTTATAGATTTATTATTATAGAAGAGATTGAAATATCTAATATTATTAGGATTAAAGCGGGGGGTACTATTATTAAAAGGTACTCTAGGAGGTATACTAGGATTTATAAGTCCTAGCGTTAGTAGTAGGGCTAGTAGTATATTACTAGTAATTATTTCTTATAGCTTAGCGCGCTAAGCCTTAGTAAAACTTATATTCTTACTTATAGCTAGATATTATATTAGTCTAATAGGCTATTTATATATAGCTTCTTTAATAGAAGTCTTATAAGTTATAGGATTAATACTAAAATTTAGCGGCGTAATACTTAGTATTACTAAGGGTATTCTTATAAGTAACTTAATATTAGATAGAGTAAGAGTAGAAGATATAGTAATAGGTATTTTAACTAATAGGAATCTCTTAGGACTATTCCTAGTTAATAGTAGCTAATACTTTATAAAATATAATAAGAGTTATAGAAGACTTTAGTACTACTTAGTACTTTTAATAAAATACTTAACTACTTTTTAAGAGGCGGGGCTATTAGTAGCTTAATTAAATAGATAGAAGGGTAGTTCTATTAAGGTAGTATATTAACTACTTAACTTAGGGATTCCTAGTTATAAAAGATACTTATAATAGGTAATAATATAGTTAATATAATAGCTAGTAGTCTCTAGTACCTTATATATATATATATCTTATTAGTATCCTAGATAAACTTATAGATTTAATTTACTAATATAATAAGAGAATAATTAAGGGGTAATAGTTAAGCTACCTTAATAGCTTCCTTTTAAAGAAAGGCATCTTAGATCTTAGGGAAGAAATATAAAAAAAGTAATAAACTTATATAAAGTTTAATAAAAGAGGTTACTAAAGTCTTTAGTAGTAAGCTAAAGTAGTATAATATTATACCTAAGTATAGTAGTAGAGTATACTATTAAGGCTTATCGCTATTATAATAGATAGTAATAAATAGAGATAGATTAGTTATAGAGAAATAGGCTTCTCTATACTACTAGAGGACTTTAGGGATTATTAATATTATAAGGGTAGCTTTAGTATTTTTAGTAGTTTAAGATAATTACTTAGTATTATAAAGCCTTTTATATAGTATTATTACTATATTAATAGGTATATTTCTAATTTATATAGATTAATTAATTAGGAAGCTATTAAGGCTATTAAGGAATAATAAAGTATTAGGGGGGGGCGGAAGATATTCCGCTATTATACTATCGCTAAGCGAAACGTATAAAAGTATAGTGAAATCCATATCAAATATTCTCTACTACTAGGAGGCGTTCTTTAAATAGCTTATTAATAGCTTAGAGTACAGCTAATATTTTATAATAGTAGACTTAGGGTTTAGTAGTAAAATCTATATAAGAATTAGCTACTACTAGGCTATAATAAGGATAATAGAGACGGAGTATTCCTTATCTATAACTAATTAGAATTAGAGTTAAAGGAGGATTAGTAGAGGTATAAGTCTCCTCTTAATATATATAGGCGTAGACTCTATAAAGATATTTAGAGATATAAAGGCTAATTTATAAGAGGTATTTAATACCTAATTATCTGTATTAGGTACTATACTAGTAGTATTTATAGAAATCCTAGAAGCGGCTAAATCTAAAGTATCTACTCTAGCTCTACTATCTATATTAGAAGTATTAATAGGTAAAGGAGTATGAAAAGTATTTAGTAAATAATTAATAATATTAGACTTAGAAGCTAGGGGATCTAAAGTAATATTTTTAACGGTAATATTTACCTTATAAGTAGAAGTAATTAATTCTAAGATATCTAACTATTACATATTATACTAAAGTTAAGAATCTCTAGCCAGTTATTTAGGCTCGCGGTATAAGAGTTATAGATAGTATGACTTAGTTTAAATTAGGTGTAAGTTATAAGAATACTTATAAGATAAGGAAGTATTCTATATATATAAGCGTCTAAAATAAGGTAGGGTAACTAAGAGTAAATTAAAGAGGTAGATATATAATATAGCCTTATATATAAGTATAAAGCTTATTAACTCTATATTATATATAAGGGTACTACGTAATAACGTGGCTATTAAGTACTATAAACGGTATATATATACTTATATATAGAACTCTCTATTCTTATTAATAGTAAGACTAATCGCTACCCTTTCCTTTAGGGGAAATTCCCTCCTCTATATATTATAGGTAAAGGAGTAGTATAGTACTACTATATATTATAAATACTATATTAATAGTAGTATTATATTCCTAACTAGTCCTTATAATTATCTCCCTATCTAGGCTCTTAGGCTCTAAGAGTATAAAAGGTTATAACCTATTAAAAGTACTCCCTCTATAATAAAACGCGGCCTTAATAAGAGTATAATAATATAGTTAGCTATAAAGCCCCTTAAGCTAAGCCTTAAAGAATATATAGTTTTATTAAATTATAATAATTATATATAATCCTTATATTATAATATATTCCTATTATACTTCCTATTATTTTATATTAATTTATTATAAAAGTAGTTAGAAGTCTTAGTATTTTAAAGTAAATAGGAAATTATTACTATTAAGGGTTTACTAAATATTTAAGGTATACCTTCCTTAAGTAACTTTAATATCCTTCTTCTAATTATAATATCTTAATTTTTTTATTAATTATACTAAGTCCTTTTTAAATTCTTATTTATATTATTACCCCCCTCTTACTTTATAATACCTCTTTATACTCCTAGTAGTTACTTTATAAGTACCCCTTTAATAATTAACTTACCCTCTATTAATTAAAGAAGGCTCCTATTATCCCCGCTTATAATAGTACTTAACTTCCTTTATTAAGTTACTTATAACCTATTCTTATATTATCTTATATAATATACCTCTAGTATATTATATATTAAAGTAAAGAGTTATAAGTCTAATATTTTTAATTAAAGCTTTACTTACCTTTTTAGTAGCCTACTTTATATACGCGCCTCCCCTAGCTTAATAAGATATAGCTATTATAAAAACCTTAATAGGAAATATAAATAGGAAATCCCTACCTTTACTTACTACTCTTACTTACGCCTCTTATAGGCTTTTAATATTATAGCTACCTTTAATACTAGTTTTAATCTTCTTTAACTTACTAGATTCTAGTAAACCTTTAATAGGCTTATTTATTAATAGCGCTACTACCTCTATTATACCCCTACCCCCTCTACTACTACTACCTTAACTAGGGTAGACCCTATTATTACTAGCTATATTATAAATACCCTTAAGGGTATTCTTAATATCCTCTACTAGTATATATATACTACTCTATCTCCCCTTTTAAAGCTTTATTAAAGCCTTATTAATATATTATAAGAGTACCTCCCTCCTATTATAAAGGATAAAGAGGAGGATAAAGAGGAGGATCCTATTAATAGTAATAATAATAATAATAGACTTAATACTACTATTAATATAATACAATAGCCTTTTAATATAATACCTTTAATAGTTTAGTTATATTAGGTGTCTTTTCTTTTTTGTTAATAATAATAGAAATCTTTTTCCCTCTTATATAATTATAAACTTTATATTTTAGAGTAATCTTACCTAAATCTTTCTAATATATTTAGTATATTAACTAAGTCCTATTTATATAGCTATTAATTATAATTATAAGATTAACCCTTTTACTTTATTAAATACTAAGGTTTATTATAGGAGATTTTATAATTAAGAATAATTTTAACTTCTTATTTATCTTTATTATTTATAAGCTCTATTTATATAGCTTTTATAATACTTTAATTATTACCTTTATATAACTCTATAAATAAGACGTAAAAGATATTATATATATAAAAGGTATTAGGTAATTATAACTTATATACCTAGCTACTAATATAATTAAAGACCTTAAAAGGCCTTAGATAATACTATAATAATTTTTTAGTTATTTATATTAATCTAATATACTTTATATTTAATAAGATATAATTATTTATATTATATTATCTTTACTTTTACTATTTATTTATATACTCTACTTATATAACTTATATTTAATATAAGTACTACTTTAAACCTTTACTTTATTTTTAAAGTAACTTAACCCTTTCTTATATTAATAGGACTTCTCCTAATAATAGCTTTAAAAGCTTTATATCTAGCTTAGGTAAATAGTTATAAAGCGACTTATATAAAGATAACCTAGTATTAGTATATTTTATATAATTATATATAAACTCTACTAGATAAAGTAACTCTACCTAGTTATCTTATCTCTAGGTAGAATAGTAGTATAAATACTATTTAAGTATACTATTCTATATCTCTATTTAAATATTTATTTAGGGATAGAAAGTAATATTAAGCTTTCTTTTTATATTAATATAATAATATATAGCTACTTAAAAGCTACTTATAAATACTATCCTTTAATTACTAATAATACCTTCTAGCTAACTAAATTTTAGGAAGATCTTATAGTATAGTAGATTAGTAATACTAATAGTATTAACTATCTTTATAATAGGTAAATATCTAGCTACCTTAATATAGTAGTTTATAACTACTAGGATTATATTATAAATACCGCCCTTTTATTTACTTAAAGGGAGATTTATAATATAATTTCTTATAATTTCTTAAAAAGGTCTTATAAGTATTAGTAATAATAATAGTATATTATAAATAGTATATCTATATAGCTTTATTAATTAATAGGTTAAGTATTCTTATATATAATTATAAATATCTTACCCTATTAATTTCTAATAGAACTTCTACTTAATAAGCTCTTATATATACTTTTATAAGTAGTAGCTAGTATAAGGATTATTATAATAAAACTTTAAGATTTCTTATCTAATTACTTTATTACTAGGTATAAAAATTATACTACCCTTATAAAGAACCCCTATCTTATTTATTAATAGAGATATATTAGTAGCCTTTTTATAACTTTAGGACTTTAATAATTATTTCTTATTATAAATATCCTTATCTCCCTCTTAGAGATATTAGAGTATCTCTAATATTAAGCTATTATACTTATTTTATATATACTCTATTATTAACGCGGTTATAATATACCTTCTAGGTACTATTTAATTAATATTAAACTATCTTATAATAGGGTCTAGGCTATTACCTACGCTACTTTATATCCTTAAGAGCGCGTTACTCTCCTCTATTTTTAAGGTATAAGGCTTCTTGAGCCTTATTTCTAACCTTTTATACTATTTATAGCTATAGGCCTTACTATATTATAGACCTTTATAAATACTATATATATAATATTTATTAAAAGGAATATACCTAATATTTTTTAACTTATTTTATAATATTAATAGATAAGTATCTTTTTTATTTATTACTAATATATAATTTAGCTACTTTAATAGGGTATTAGCTAGGTTTTTAGTACTTATATAATAGTATATCTTAAAGTTATATATTATAAGCTTTATTACCTAATATATTTATCTCCTTATTAATAATAATATTATCTAGAAATACCTTAAGTTATTATAATTAGGTATAAACTACCTTCTAAGAAGTACTATTATACCTAGAATACCTTAATAATTATAAGTAGTTTCTAATTATAGGTCTTATATCTAGTTTTTATTAAATATAACTTATAGGAATAAAAAGTAATAAGATACTACTCTACCTTTACCCCTTTAATACTAATTAGGAACTTTTATAATAAAATAGCTATAATAGCTAGTATTAAAGTATTAGTCTCTAGTTAGATTTCTCCTATTAAGTTAAAATATATAAGTAATAGTACCTCTTAAAAGAGTTACTTAAGCTACTTAAATATTATTCTTATAATATTACTTAATATTAACTTTCTATTTTTAATATATAGATAATTATTCTAGATAGTCTATTAACGCCGCGATAATAGAGGAATAGTACTTAATAAAATAATAGTAGAAATTAGTAAACCCTAAAAAGATCTAAATATCCTTAATACTCCTAGGTTTAAGCTACTTTATAATAGTATCTACTTTATATAGATTTATATATACACTATTATAACTAATAATAAACCTAAGGAATTCTACTTCTATTATTATAAACTTATATTTCTTTAGGCTAATATAAAGTTTAAATTTATAAAGGTATTATAATATAGCCTTTATAACTCTAATATAAGACTTTTTATCCTAGGAATAGATAAGAATATTATCTAGATAAATAATATATATAATATTAAGTAGTCCTACTAGGGCCTTATTAATATATACTTAGAATAAGGTAGGCATATTAATAAGTCTAAAAGGTATAACTATATATTTAAAATAGCTATACTTTATATAGAATATAATCTTCTATTTATTACCCTTTCTAATTTAGAAGTAATAATATATATCCTTAAAGTTTAACTTAGTTAAGTACTTAATATTAACTAATCTTATTAATATTTTATTAATTAATAAAAGGGGATATTAATTCTTAATTATAATTTTATTAAGCGCCTTATAATTAATATATAAGTATAGTATTCTATCTATTTTTAGTATAAAAAGTATTAATATACCTATTAGACTTATAAAATATTAAATCTAACCCTTTTCTAAAAATTACTTAAAGTACTCCCTTAGTACGCGTAACTCTTTTTCTAATAAATCATAGAGTAGGTTAAAGGGAGGTTCCTTATTCTCCTTTATATTAATCGCGTAATTATAAGGTATATAGGCTAATAGTACCCTAGTATTCTTAATTAAAAAGATATCTTAGAATTCCTAAAATTCTAGAGGGAGCTTAATTTTAGATAGTAGGCTCTTATTACCTACTCCTAAGTATATTATAATAAATATAATACTATTAAGCTACTCCTTTAAGCCTTTAGTAGTATTAAAGTACTCTTTAATATTACTTTTCTTAATAGGGAACTACTAGTTTTATATAAGCTAATCTACTTAGGGATTTTATTCCTCTAATTATAGATACTTTAGGTAGAAGTTATAATTAAGGTTTATTATTATATAAAAGGCGCCCTTATAATATTATATAATATTATTAGAGTTAATAAGTTTAATTTATCTTATATAAGACCCTAGTATTAATATTAGATTTCTAACCCTATTATATAAGGTATTACTAGAGCTAGGATTTATTTCCTACCCTTACTTCTTTATTAGGCGTATATTAATATAATTAGTATCTACTTTAAAGTTAATTAATATAATAAATTCTCTTTATAAGTACTTATACTCTATTTATATTATAATAATAAGTTATTATATCTACCTTTTCTCTTATATTATAATAGTAGATATAATTATAGTACTCAGGGGTTTTTTAAATTTAAGCCTTTTTAGCTAGCTTATTACTAGTTATAGGCTTATTAGTTATAATATTTATAACTATTAATTTTATACTTTAATAATCCTTAGTTATATATCCCTTCTTTTAATAATTATAATATTTAATAGTAGAAAGGTTAGGCTTAGGCCTTTATAAAAGGTATAATAATATATTAATAATACCCCTCCCTTTTTATTTTATATATAAGCTATTATCTCTTTATCCTTAAAAATTTCCTCTTCCTCTTTATAGATATTAACTTCTAGTAGGAGTATTATCCCTTTAGTCTTTATATATAAGTACTATTATATAGGGCTCTAGTTAAGTTACTAATATAATAAAAGTAGCCCTTATCTCTAGGATATTAGGTTATATTATAAGATAATTATAAAGATCCTTATATAACTTATTTAATAGGTTATTATAAAGTATATATTTTATTAATAGCTTAAGCTACCTTTCTAACCTAGTAAAGTAATTTATAAAGTTTATAATCTTTTAATATTCCTTTTACTTAGCTTCTAAGTAGTACTTATTAGTTATAAGATATTAATTTTAAGGATCCTCTATTTAATCTATTAAAAAACTATTAAAGTATACCTAGAACTACTTATCCTTTAATATATATTTTATATACTTATACTATATAGCCTTAAGGTCTAGGGCTATATAATATAATATATATTAAATCTTTATATAGTTATCTAGAAAATAGGCTATACTTATTTTAATTATATTAACTATATTATTAAACTATTCTTAATATTCCTATACTAACTTCCTATTATATATATATATGTCCTACAGCCTAAAAATATAGGTTTTATATTAAGGACGCTTTAATTCTAATTCTTTAGTTAATAATAAATAATAGTAATAACCTACTTAAGTAGTATTATTAATATATATTTCCCTCTCTAACTCTTATAAGTATTATCTTAACTCTTATATTTACTCCCTTTTTAAGACTTCTTTAAATTCTTTTATCCTTTATAATAGTACTTCTTAAGTATTAGGTAGTAGGGACTTAGTTTATATACCTAATAGCTACCCTTATATAGTTAGTTATAATTATAATATATCTATTATTAATTTATTAGCTAAATCTTAAGACTTACTTTCTTTATAAGCTTAGTCTCTTATATTAGGGCGGGCTATTTATAGTAGTTAACCAACCTTTTTACTTTATACCTATAATAACCCTTCTCTACTTATCTTACTAATAGTCGGGCTACTACCCCTAAGTAGGGGAGTAATTAGAATATAAGGGTACTATATAATAATATAGCTATTAAGTACTATAAATAGTACGTATATACTTATATATAGAACTCTCTATTCTTATTAATAGTAAGACTAATTACTACCCTTTCCTTTAGGGGGAATTCCCTCCTCTATATACTATAGGTAAAGGGGTAGCGTAGTACTATTATATACTATAAACGCCACGTTAATAGTAGTACTATATTCGTAACTAGTCCTTATATTATATTACTAATCTATTATAGTTAAATACTACCCTCGTTTAATTAATATTAATAACTTGTAATCTTAAATTTAAGTAGATACTTATAAATCCCCTTATAATACCTCTTTATTCTTAACTTCTATTTAAAAGGTTAATAGTAGATAGAATAAGTAGAAATAGTAATACTAGTTAGCTAGTAATTAATATACCTCTTAATATATATATTATTATAGTCTTTATCCTTTAAGTACTATAAGTACTAAGGTAGATAGTTAGACTAGTAGTAGAACTTAGATTATATAAGACTAAGCGCGTCGTCTTATATCTATAACTTAATTACTAGCTTATAAACTATAATTATAGATCTCTATTAATACTTAATTAAGCGGAGCTATACTAGATTAGTAGTAGTACTTAGTCCTACGAATTAGTAGTAACTATTTATTAATACTAGCGTGGATTTTAGTCGCAGGGCCTAGTCCTACGAATTAGTAGTAACTATTTATTAATACTAGCGCGGATATTAGTTATAAGGCCTAGCCTTATAAATTAGTAGTAACTATATAATACTCTCTAAGACCTAAAACCTTAGACCTACTAACTTTAAATCTCTAAATTTAAGCTAGGGAAGCTATAAATCTAGTAAATAGCTTATAAATCTAGTAGTTCTCTAGAATTAATTTTACTAACTTTACTCTTTATAAATACTCTTAAGTAAGTATTCTTTATATTAATATATATAAATGTTTTACCTAATCTTTCTAGTTATCCTCGCTAGCTTCCTTTAATATTAAGTACTCCTAATTTAATTATATTAGAGAAAAGACGTCGGGCTATAGTATAAGTAGTAGCTATAGTAGAATCTAACTTATACCTAGATCTATAAAGGTAATTTATAAGTTAGTATTATAATATTTTTACTACTTATATAATCTTATATAATCTAAATTAATATTAATCTAGAATATTATATCTAGAATAATAATACTTATAAGTATCTTATATAGATACTATAAGCCTTAAGGGTTTTATAACTCTTAGAATAAGGTTACTATATTATAAGGACCTTCTAAATATTTATTAAGCTCCTTATATAATAATAATTATATAAATCTTACCTCCCTTTAAACTTTAACCTTACTTCCTATCTAGAAAGCTATTTAGATCCTACTATTATAAGATATCTTCTAGTAAGTATAAGTAGCCCTAAATACTTATATATAACCCTCTTCTCCTTTAATATAAGTAACCTAGCGAGGTTTATACTTAACTAATATTTAAGACCTCCTTAATTCTAAAGGTAATAATTAGGCTAATACTAGTTATAAAGGCCTAGGTAGTATTAATCTAGCGCCTTTATAACTAGCTTCTTAGAGTAATAGCCCTAGTACGTAGTACTCTACTTATAGTTAGGCTAACTATATTAAACCTATTATTATACTACTTATAGTATTTATTAGTATACCTTAGTCCTTATTCTTAAATATATTCCTATTATCTTGTCTTATATTTAGTATAAGGAGCTAATACTAAATAATAGCTCTTAATATAGAAAATAGTTCTATACAAGTACCTCTTAATATATAAGCTATATTAAACGTCGCTAATAAGAAATATAAGTATAATACTACTACCTACTACTACTTTTATTAGCGCTAGAAAGAGAGAGAGCGTAGAAATTCTTAGAAAATCTTAGAGTTAAAGTAGTAGATTTAAGAGATAGTAGAGGAGAGAGAATTTTATTATAAAGAGAGAGATTATTTTTATACCCTTATAACCTATATTCTTAGCTAAGATTAACTTCTACTATAATTATTATCTCTTAAGTAAAGGTAGCTTTACTTAGTAGGCTAATAGGATATAATTATATACCCTATTAGATTAGTTATAATAGTAGTATATTTCTATCTAATCCTAGGCCCTTTAATTTATATATACTATAATAGTTATAGGTAGCTAGGCCTATCTAATATATTAAAGGTAATATATAGATCTTACTTATTATTATTTATAGTCTTTAGAAAGAGACTCTTTAATCTCTAGGTATATTCTTAGAATTTAGGTTAGATAGAATTATATTTATAAGAATACCTATAAATCTTATCTTTAATCGCGATCTAAATACTTATATATAGTATTAAATTTATTTATAAGATTATATCTAAAAGAGAAGCGTAGGTATAAAGTAAGTTATAAGATTAAAGGTTAAAAGATCCTTTAGTTTAACTCCTTATAATTTAATTATATATTAAAAGTTATTTTTATAAGAGGGAGATAACTTCTACTTTAGTTACTTAAGTATATTAAAGCTACTAAATTATTTATCCTCTTATTAATTACTAGCTTACTAGCTTAAAATTAGAGGCTCTTTATACTTTAATATAAATAGACTCTTAGGGAATCTTTTAGCTTAAGTTATATAGATTATAATTCGCGTTAGTAATAAGATACTCTCTTAGTTTTAGGTTATATTAACTTAATACTTAAAGGAGGTTTCTAAATAGGAGGCTAGAAACCTTAGAGTATTTAATAGTAGTAAAGGGATTTATAGTTAATATATACTAGTAATATATAAGTAAATACCTTAAGAGATAAGAGCTTTAAAGGAGATTTATAAGGAATTTAAGTAGCTAATCCTCGTCTTAAAGCTATAACTTTAAAATCTCTAATTAGATTCTAATTTATAACTATACTTCTAAAGGCTTAGTTCTAATACAGAGCTATTATAGTATCTAATATATTAATTATTAGCATCTTAGTATTTATCTAGCAGGGTCCTTATATATAGTACTATATATTTAGGTAGTTAAATACTAGCGCGATAGGAATTATTTTAGTAGAGGCTTACTAGAATAATCTATATTATACTAATAACTAACCTATTAGATATTATAGTATATTTATTAATACTAGCGCGGATATTAGTTATAAGGCTAGGTCTTATAAATTAGTAGTAACTATTTATTAATACTAGTATAGATATTAGTTATAAGGCCTAGCCTTATAACTAGGTAAGGGTATTATAGCTACTACTTATACTATCTCTCCTCCTTTAATTATAATCTAGTAAGAATAGTATTAGTACTCTACGCTATTATTTATCCTTCTATCTCCCTCTTATATTATTTCTTTTCTTACTATAATAGAAAGGATAAAAGATAGAAATACTAATAATACTAGGTATTAAGATTAGAAATAAGTAATAGAAGTTAAATAAGACCTTTAGAAACTTATAAAGGATTATAAGAAATAATAGAACAAGGTAGTATTAAGATATTAAGGAAAACAGGTATAAGATATTAAATAGCTATAGATTAATATTAAGTAGCTAGAGATAGCTATTAAGTACTATAAAGATATACTATAAAAGCTATAATAGGGTTATAGTAATTCTAAGGACCTAGATTTTATACTTTAGTCTAGAATTTCTCTACTTAAGAAGATCTTATTTAAGAATAGTAAGTTATAAGAGTTTTCTATTCTTTTCTATTATTATTTATACTTATTAATTATTACTTAGTATTAGGGATTAATATCTAGGCTAAATTAAGTAGTCTGTAATAGAGTTTAATACCTTACCTCTTATAGAAGATATTTAGGGACTATTACCTTTTAAGGCGTAAGTTAACTAGCGAAATTACCTCTTATTTATAGCAAGAGGCGTCTTATATATCTTATTAACTACTACTAAATACAATAATCCTATTAACTAGTAATAAGTTAGCCTAGCTATCTTTATTATTACTATCCTATCTACTAACATTTTATAAGTATATATAATAACTTAGTAAGTAAATAGCCCTACTATATAAGCTTTCCTTTTAAAAGTAATAAGTTTTAATACTTTACTATTCTAGACTAGGAGTATAAGGCCTGTAGATATAGTTTAAGTAAATTCTCTATTAACCTAGAACCTTATCTAGAGGAGTATATATAACTACTCTTATAGGATATAGGATTTAGCTAGAGTAATAATTTAACTTAGATCCCGTTTAATAAATTATATAAGGCTTTAAAAGGGATCTCTAATAATAGCTTATTTAGACTATAGTAAAGTAGAAGTAATATAGTATTAATAGGTATAATAGGTAGGAATTATAGTAGGTAATAATTTAGTAAATATAGAGAATTATCTAATTATAATTATTTTATATCTCTTACTATATCTCTTACTACTACTAGGTTAAAGTCCCTTAATAATCCTAGTATTAGTATTAAGGCTAGAGGTTTATTAGTATAAGCTAAGGACTTAGTAGCTTTTAAGATCTAAGGAGGTGAATTTAATAAGGGATATAAATACTAATACTAAATAGATAGTAATACTAATATTACTTCTAGATAGTTAATATACTATAACTTTCCTTATATAAGTAGATACTCTTTATTATTAATATTAGTATATAAATAACTACTTAATTTATAGGTAAAATAATTTATATTACTACCTAGATTAAAACCTTATTATTAATTACCTTATAATTATTATTACTATCTTCTTTATTATTACCCTTATTATTTATATAATTATTACTTTTATACTTACTCTTATTACTTTATATAAAGGTATTATCTTTAATATACTAAGAGCTATCTATAGTATTATCCTTACTATTATTCCTACTCTTAGTATTAGTATCCTTATTATCTTATTTAATATTAATATAAGCTTATATAATTATTTAAAAGATATCTTAATATATAATAGCCTTTCCTCCCTCTATATTATATATTACTTTAGACTAGTTAACTTAGTTAAGAATTAATTCCTATACTTTTATTAGTTCTACTAGGGAAATACTATTATACTAACTAGTAGAAGGATACCTAGGATTAAGTAAAGGAAAACTTACTAGATAATATAGTAGAATTAATCTATTTATAGTAATTTTATATTTCTTTACTTCTCCTTCTTATAGAGAATCCTCTTCTTTACTAAATATAATAGATCGTTTTAAACCCTTACTTAATATAAGGTAGAGAGTAAGTAGTAGGTCCACCTTATAGTATTTAATTAACTACTAGAGTAACTTAAGTCTTAGAGGTAGTAGAGATATACTAGGCTTATTCTTTATACTTATAATACTTAAATAGTTTATTTTATTTAGGGCTAAAGGTATATTTAGAATATAGTATAATATTTCTTTTAACTTATTCCTTAACTACTTTTAAGAGTCCTATTCTTATCTATTTTTAGCTCTTTTTATTCCAGCTCCTTACTACTAGCTATAAAAGTAGAGGGGATTAGAGGTATCTAAAACTAGAGCCGCTATAGCTTAGACTATTTTAAGGGTATACTAGAAGAGTTTACCCCCTTTTAATCTAAACTTACTTCTAGTCTAACCCTAAGCGGCTAGCAGGCCGGATCTTTTAAAACTCCGTACTCCTAGGTCTAGCTCTAGGGTACCTTTAAGCCTAATAATATTTATTTCTATAAGTCTCTAACTAGCCTTATTATATTAATTATAGTACTATAAGAATTATTAGGCCTAAGGTACTCTATAATATTTATTGCGAAAACAAGTTAAAAAAGTCGGTCGTTGTAGAACTAGAGGGCCTAGAAGTAAGTTTAGACTAGAGGGCCTAGAAGTAAGGTTAGACTAGAAGGGGGTGAACCCTTCTATGGCTGGTGGGGTGGATTAAATCCGGGGTATACTACCAGCTTGCAGGGTAGACTATCCACAGCTCGTGGGGTAGACTATGCCTCGTGGGGTGGACTAAATTTGGGGTATACAACTAGCTCGTGGGGTGGACCGTGGCTGGTGGGGTGGATTAAATCTGGGGTATACCACCAGCTCGTGAGGGTGGACCATGCCTCGAGGGGTGGACCAAATTTGGGGTATACTACCAGCTCGGTGGGGTGGACCATGGCTGGTGGGGTGGACCAAATCCTAAGGGTTACCAGCATATGGCTCGGTGGGACGGACTATTTGGTACACCACGGCTCCAAAAGACAGATATATATATGTATATATATATGTGGAGTTACTAGGCTGGTCCTTTCTGAAGAAGAGTCAGGATGAAAGTCAGCGTCGCGCTATTCCTCTTCCGAGAGACGTTGCGGCAGCTTTAAATGTCAAGACGTGTCTGTAGTATTCTCTGGGTTCTCGGCTACAGCTATCCAGGCTACCTAGAGACAGTCTACAACCTAGAAGTCGAAATAAGAGGGTAAGCCGCGCGACAGCCCCGAAGCACTACCTACGAAAGACGTTGCAATTCGACGAAAGTTACCGTCGATGTTAAAGGATCATGGGTACCATTCTAGAAAAGAGTGATGTTCTGCGACTGACCTTGATGATGCTGGGACGGTGATTGAATGATAGTGATAGTGAAGACTCGGACGAAGACGATGATGAAGAAGAGATATCTTCGTTGACGTCTTTCACGCCCAACTGATTTTTGCACATCGTGTCCAGCTTAACGAGTCTTCCATTCTCAGCATGTCGTTCCCAACTGGAACAGTGGGTGATTGACAACACCCTACTTCATCAAGCGATTTACTTAGAAAGATCTTGACTACCATGGACCAGGCCGGAAACTCAACCGCCAAGCTGTTTAATTCGAGCAGTGATAGTATTGTCTCCGTGGCGCCGTCGTTATCCAGCAGAGACTAACTGAAAGAACCTACGAGGGACATCCAGGTCTGCCGTATGCATCTATTCGATAAGGTTCTTAAGCTTCTCAACTTACCGAATCAGAACTTGCCGATATCATACTCCCTTCCTTCAAAACACTATGGATAATCAAGCGCTACCGCGAGCTACTGCTTATGAGACTACTTATGACAGAAATTTGGACCGCTTAATAACTCAAGCAGAGCAAGCTGATCTCGTAATACTAGAGTCCGGATCCAAAAACCTCGACGTAATTTTGAAACGCACCCAATCTATGACCAAGACCTATCGCTCAGGATATTCGATCCGCCCATGACAAGAGATTAATAGCGTAGGCGTATGGTGGAAATTCTCTCAGTATTCATGGGAGGGGGCTGTGATCAAGTCGTCAGCTTAATCGATGAAAATGGAATCTTGTTGGTATATGGTGTGTATAAGTGCATATCCCCCGCACCGGGGCGGGGCCTATATAGATAATTTCCGTTGTCTTCCATGGGTAGCCCGACGTATCTTGGAATCCCGGCCACCTCACTCCATCCATGCTCGCTCAAACAAAACCCCTCACCCTCCAAAGCAGAAACACCAGACACCTGCGCTGAGTTGTAGGGTATATGCAGCAAATTAATTCAAACAAGGATGAAAACTTGCGATGAATCGTGGACGCCCTGACCGTCCGCTTCATCTTACCCCATCGATGCGCGCTCAAGTGAACCTTCTAATCTTCCTAAAGAGAAATGCCAGACGCCAGTGCTAATTCTTGGAATATATGTAAAGTAGTATATAAATATCGATGGCACAGTTGCGAGTAGTCGAGGTTTACCTGTCCACATCCCGCGCAAGCCACTATCTCGCGCTTCTTCGACGATGCCGAAATAATGATGAGAAGGAAGTTAGTATTTTTGGTTTCCGTACTTTTGATGTCTTGACAACGTCCATGGAAGCTGATAATTTGGGGCAATTCTTGAGACCGTCTGGACTTGGCTGTGCGAGAGGAGGTGTTTCCAGCTGTCGGAAGGCTGGATCACTATTGCCTTCTTGTTGGCCGACTGCAGGAGTTTCAGTCAGGATTCCGAGCGCGGTATAATATTCCGACTTCATTTCCTCCTCCGCCGAGGTAGGTTGTCCATCGCAAATATATTTGCCTCTGGAGACAGTATGGTCTCGTGTTGGACTCCTACCGTGTCGTAATGACTGCTCGGTAGATTCGGTTTCGGAATCTTCCTTGGAAGAAGTCCAGTCATCGTCGGATCGTGCCTTCAGGTTCAGGTATTTGGATTTCTTATAGTCAGGCCCAGAATCTTCTTCGCTGGAAGTAGAGTCGCCGCTGCTTGGACCCTTTACGCTAGGATCGTTTGGCTGCGTACGAGCTCTACCTCGCCGTGAGCGAACAAGTTTGCTCGAAGCTTTTGCGCTAGAGTCGTTTGATCTCGTATAGCCATGCACGGAATCTTCCTCGCTGGAACAGGGGTTGTCGTCGATTCGTGCTGTCACGCTAGTATTGTCTCGTTTCCTATAAATTTGAGCCCACCGTGATGGAGCGTTTATTGAGATCCAAGGAGCTGGAGTTGGGTCTCTTTCATGTTTCTGCTCTGTGGGCTCGCTCCATTCCCTATTTGTTGCCCCTCGCTTTATCAGCAGTGCTTCTAGATTTCTCAGGCCTTCAGTGACTTCATCATTCGGTACTGGCTCCCGCAGTTTTTGCCGGGCCAAGTGATTGTTTGTTTTTGTCGTCAGCATCGATAAAACGGTTTTGTGCCTTACGAGGTATCTCCCTTCTTTTCTGATGCTTTCGTTTGGGTCTGCACCGGACGCCAAGAAAAGCGAGAGTAGGCAACACCAATCGAAGGTCTGGGTGTTGATGGGCATAGCTTCAGTGAATGTCAGTGCTAGCGCCCACGGGCTGTAGCCATCAATGCCGAGAGAATGATTCGGGTCCGCGCCAGCACTGAGAAGATCGTCAATGATGCCAATGTAAGTTTTCAAAGACGTTCGCCCTTTTTCTTCAACTATGCCCGACGAGTGGTCAGATTGTGGGTCGACATGCTCTTTCATCAAGCAAGATGCGCGGAAAACAGTGGCGCGCATCGCCTGCTGTACCTGTGCAAATTTGATCTTTGACGGACCCGAAGTACATCTATAGAAAATGTACTGCCTTAGACCCAGGGTGGCCGCGAGTACGAATATGGAAGCTTGAGACAAGTCAAACCCTTTGAAATCTCCGAGACAGCAAGGTCGCCGCAACTCGGTAGTTGCCCAGTCGAACTTTTGTGAATTACTTGATGAATCCTGATCGCAGCCATGAGAACCTATGTGTGCGCTGTTGATCGACGTCCAGCAAACCTTCATAGCCTTGTCTAAGTCGTTTAATATCAATTCAGCGCGCTGAGAGGTGTCATTTTCACTAATGCGGCAAAACAGGAGGCAACGCCGCATACTTTGCCATGTGGGACTCTGAACGATGTTGTCTGGATTCTGCTCCTGAGGTTGCGTTTTGACGTCGATTAAAAAACCTTTCGCAAGGGCGATATTTGGATCAAAACCAACGGCAGTTGTATGAAGGAATAGATCGCTTATGACTTCTGGATTTCGCAAGAACTCAACCACTGTTCGGTGCAAAAAGATGACTCGTGACTTCAGAATTCTGTCATCTTCATTGAGGCGCCAGTCTTGCCAAATTTCAATCAGACCACAACATCGACTCCTGAGTCTACCTTCCATAGCCCTGCACTTACTAAGTCGTAGTGCAATGGGCAGCTCTCCAATTTCGTGGCTGAATGCAAGTCCAGGATTTTCTTCCTCGGCAAAAGACAACTGCAAGGCGCTGAGAGGTTGATCGGCTTCGAATTCAGTATGCCGAAGAATGATTTGGAGCAGCTGGGAGGCTTGGCGGAGATAGAGGGGTTGCATCTTATTGAGCATATGACTGTAAAGGTTCTCAAGATCGGGGGGTAGAATTTCAAGTCGTCTCTGGAAATCCATCAGTCGGTCGTAATTTCGAAGCCCTTCCAGCAAAGATGCCACGGCAAGTATAACCCATAGAAAGACCCCTTCGGCCTTCTCGGCGATAACATCGACTATCTTCTCTGCTTCCTGGCCCTCTTCTTCGAGAAATGCGCGCCACCTTTTGTGAGTACGAACTTTCTTATCGGCATACGATCTTATGTCATCGTGGGTCAAGTCTTGAAGACGAAGACTCGGACAGCCTCCCAAAGCGTCAAAGCAAACCGGTAATGGCCTGCTGGAAACAACAACTTTGCATTGGGTCGAGGGAATGCAAACAAATAAGTTGACAATATCGATATGATCCTTTTCGAACTCATCGATGCCGTCCACGAAGAGACATATCCTCAATGGGATGTCTGTTTGCTGCGCAAGTCTCAATATGCCGTTTTTCAATTCGTGGAGTGACGGCTCCTCTTTTGCGTCCACAGACGCGGCCCTACAAAGCTTAGGCAATACCGTTGGAATAAGATCTGGGACTTGGTCAAGGATATCGTGCAGAAAAGAACGCAGGAGCCCGACTTGACTTTTCTGCAAGGGCGAACCGAGATTCCAAGAGAAGTAGGATGCCACCACCAGCCGGGTTTTCCCCGCCCATTCGGATAACGCTCTCTTTACTGTCTTCTCGTTGAACATGTACTTCATCAAAGTTGATTTGCCGGATCCAGCTTTCCCATTGATCCAGTAGCATCCTTCACCCGTTCTCATCCATTCCGAAAAGTTATTCCATGGTCGTTGAGTCCGCTTCGGGGTATCAAATATCCACTTGAAAGTATCCTGATCCGCTGGGGCCACTTCGTCTTCTCGGTCCCTGATTTTTCTAAATGAGAGGTATTCGAGAACCCTACGCTGAACAACGGAAAAGTCGCTAAGTGATGCTGTTGCATCAATCCTAGATTTGTCGGCTTTGTCGGAGGGCTTTATTGTCTGAAGGGTCATGCACTGACGCGAATGGCCCTCATCTGTGAGAACCCAAGATGTAGGTTGCTGAATCGGCTGCGATATAGTGGTGGTTTGTCCGTCTCGGTGGGTCAGGATTGCGGCAATGACTTCTCGAAGCTGTTCTCGTGTTTGTTGATGAAATGTGGCAACTTCGCGTGCACTGCTTTTTTGACTGATGGAGATGGCCTCGATTATGTCGTCATCCTTGTGTTCCAGTCGATCGAACCGTTGTCCGTGGTTTTCCATGTGCCCTCCGACCTTTGTATTCAAGACTACCAAAGTCTGAAGCGCTAACTCATTACGATATGTGTCTAGTCTTGATACCATCTCATTCACTTCTTCCTTACTCCAGACCGATATAACCGCCTGGCGGAAGCTCGCCCATGGGGTGCGGCCATCTTGTGGTTTGAGTCTGCTCAGGCGTGTGAGGAGTTCGTCGGCAGCGCCAACGCACTGATCTGCAATGTCTTTCAATGCCTGGACCGGGGTGAGCGATGCTGACCGTTCTCGGTGGAGAGACTTGGAGGTATTCTTGAAGCATTACCTTGCCATTCTCATCTGGTTCAACAGATGTCTCCTTGAAGAATAGGGAATCTTTGAGGTTCTCGGTCTGGTTTCGAAGGTCGGACGTAATGACTGTCAATCTTGCGTGATCAACTAGGTCCTGCTTGCGGACCTGTTTCGATCCTTTCCTCAAGACTTTCGCTGTGAAATCAACGAGCTGGACGACATTGCTAGCCAAGCCAAGGGCAGTGATGGGGTCCAGCATTGCGTCAATCACACAAGCATCTTTCTTTGCATGAAGTTCTCTGGAGACTGAGAGATGTCAGAGAAACCCCACCATGCAGAGTTGCCAAGAGCTATATGTCAATCTACATAAGGGAGGCGTTCTTCTGTCCCAAGTTGTACCTAAGGCACCCGTTACCGGATCAGGTCTTCGTGCCGTATTCGCTCTCTAGGTCAAATTGCATCCTTACGCGTAGCAAGAGGCTGTGCAAGGCAGAATTATTGCTGGATGGCGAGCGTGAGCAAGTAGAATAGCCGCGCACGGGGCAGCCAATCCAGGTTATTTACGCCTCCACCCTGCATACTCCCTGGTTGCTCCTAGGAGCTGTGCCTACGGCGGACGATAATTGACACTAGGACAAAATCAAACCACCAAGAATGATAGTAGGTAGGTATTACGCGTACAGGCTTAGGAGCCTCTCTATTAGGCTTAGCGGCCAACTAGCGGGGTAAAACCTTGGGGGTAACGTCAAGGTCACGCCCGGGAGGCTGCTTCTGGGGGACACGTTGGGGGAGCGCCTAGGGGGCTGCTTCCGGGGGACACCGTTGGGGGAGCGCCTAGGGGGCTGCCTCCGGGAGACACCGTTGGGGGAGCGCCTAGGGGGCTGCCTCCGGGTAATAGGCCGCTAAGCCTAACGTAGGACTCGCTAAGCCTAATATAGATAGGTATACGCTAATAAGGATAGGGCGTACGCGTAATACCTGCCTTAACATACTATTATCCTTGGTGGTTTGATTTTGTCCTAGTGTTAATTATCGTCCGCCGTATGAGCCTCCTCGCGGGTTCCTCTCTGCTCGGAATCATATTCAGGTACACCGTGAACACTGGATTCAACGTTTCTCAACCTTCAAGAAGCCACCGTCCAAGACGGGAGATCCTCTCTCTTTGACCGAGGTTGTATCCAACGACAAGTGAGTAGCTATCGAAATGACATAGAAGCGTATTGTGTAGAGTTCAAGCTTCAATCCGGAAAACTGACAGCGATAGGCCAGGCCGAAGTGAATTAACGGAAAGGCGCGCGGAGTTTAAGTAGCAGGAGGCTGAGCCAGGCAACAGTTGACGAATGTTAAGCATGAGCAACTATAGCCGAGTATGAGGCAGCTAATACAGGCTCCTCGTGCTCCCTCGGTGCTCCCTTTAAAGCGGCCCTACTTTCTTTCCCGATCGAAAATTGCAATTCTTAATCCTAAGTTCAGGGGGTATATATAATATATATATTTAGGTAATCCTAACCCTAATATAGTTAATAATCTAATTTTAATAGATTTAATCTATTATTTAAATAGCCTCGTATAACCCTTTATAAATTATCTCGTATTTTCTAAGATCTAGATACTTTAATTTCTATTAGTTATATTAGTTAATTAGATTAGGGGGCCTAACTTATAATAAGTATTTTACTACCCTTCCTCCTTTTCTTTACTAGGCCTAAGGTTTTACTAGGCTTAAGCTCTCTATTAATAAGTATTTTTATATTCTAATTATCTACTATCTTTTTTATTATTATTAGTAAAGGCTTCTTATCTAACTTATCTAATTTATACTCTCCTAAGACTTCTACTTTTAATATAAGTATTATCTAGATTTATAAACCCCTTATAAGTAGAGACTTAGTAGTATTAGCCTTTATTTAAAGAGCTATACTTAATATACCTAGAGGTATAATAGATAGAGATCTATAAGATTTAAAAGACTTTAGTAGATATTAATCTTATAATAAGGATTATAGTTATATATATAGCTATTATCTAGTATATCTTCTTTTAAGGCTTAATTTAAAAATTCTTATACTAGTTAGACTAACCGCGTTAGGTTAGTACTTTAAACTTAAGTCATGTATCTAACTTAACTCTTAGCGAGTTAATACTAAATTCCTAGCCTAAGTATTTAAGTTAATACTAATAGTTAGTACTAAGTATTTAAGTTAATACTATAAGGTAGTACTAAGTATTAATACTAAAGTATTAACCTAACTTAATAAGACGTTAGTTTTAGTTAGGGTATTTTATTAGACTCTAATATTAAGAGTACTTTTTAGTAATATAAAAAGGTAATATAATTATTTAATAGTCTTTTATAGATAGCCTATTTATTTAATTAGATATCTCTATAATCTTATACTTATAATCCTTCTATTTTTTACTATCCTCTTTATTATTATTATCTTTATTATTACTATTAATCTTATTAATATCTCTTAACTTATATTCCCTATCCTCTTTTTTATCCTCTTTAATAGTATACTTAACTTCTTTCCTATTAGTATTAACTTTAATTAAGATACCCTCCTTATCTTAATTCCTTTATATAAGGTTAGGTATAATATAATCCTTTATATTAAACGCGTTAGTATACTCTTATATAAATTTAATATAAGTATTTATAGTATTAGGGTCTTATATATCTTTTAACTCCTTTAAACCCTTATAATATATAATCCTTTACTTAATAATTTATATAATAGATAAATTAAATTTAGTAAATTTTAGCTTAATAGTATCTATATCTTCCTTAGAAGTATTCTAGAAGTTAAGTTAATTAAAAGATAGGATTAAAGATTAATTATATATTTACCTCTTTTATAAAACTAATTATATTATTTATATAATTTATATAATTTACTTATTTATTTAGCTTAGCTTATTCTTTAGTAGCCTCTTTATTATCTTTAAGGTGAAACTCTATTTTAAAATATTCTACTATATAGTATTAGCTATTTAGGAAGTATTATATTACTTAATTATATTATTATAAATCCCTCTCTTATATATTTCCTCCTTTATAGTATCTTTAACCTTAATTATTAACTCTATATAATCTTCTTTAGTAGCTATCTTTTATATATCTAATTCCTTTAACTTCTTAATCCTTTTTAATACTACTACGTAGTTATTAGATATTTTTATATATAATAGCTTTTTATTATTATCCTAGTCTTTTACTTACTCTCTATTTATAATTAATTTAGGATTCTAGTTATAAAGACTTAATATTATTATAGTATTATATTAACTTATCTATTTAATAATATATTTAAGTAATATAATTAGTAATAAATACTTATTATATATTAATAACCTATCTTACTATAATATTTTAAGTATATAAAGGTAGAAAGAGTTAGAAAGAAGATTTTAAGGGGTAATTATACTTATAATTATATTATAATTATATAGAATATTCTACCTAATATTATTTTACCTTATATTAAAAACTTAAAAACTTATATTCCTTCTTTTATCTATTATTAAATATTTTTAATAACTTTAATAATAGTTTATATTAAGTAGACTTATAATATTATTTAATAATATATTTCTTACTTTATATATTAATAGGTAGATAGTATAATTAGCTAATAAAATATTATAATTACTAATAAAAAAGTTAGAGGGTTAAAGCCTATATAAGATAGGAGGGGGAATATATTGTTAAGAGGGAAGAGAAAGGTAATATAAAAAAGTAATATATTAAAGTATAATTAATTAATCCTTTATAATTAATATAACTTATAAGATAAAGATATAAAATTAACTTAAGTCTTAAAACTCTAAGGGAGATAAAATAATATTAAAAGTTTATTAATAACTTTATTTTAAAGCTACTATTTAATTATCTTATAAGGGAGGTAATAGTAGATATTATAGAAGTTAGTATATATTTATATTAAATCTAAAGTTTAGCTTTAGTAGTATTATAAGATATTATAAAAGTATTTATAATATCCTTTCTCTTAAGTAAGTATATTACTATTTTATATTATTATTTAATCTTTATAATAATTACTTACTAATATATCTTATAATATAAATTTAAATCTACTTTATATCTATACTAAATATATTATAATAATATAAAGGGATTTATCACTTATAAGGGAGTTAATAAAGAGCTTTAGTATTATACTATTTAGTACTTAAAGGTAGTAAGGGTTTTATAGTATTAAGAGTAGAAGATAGGTTTAAAATAGTACAGCGCTCTTAGTATTATAATACTCTTAGTAAGATAAAGAATTATATTACCTTCTTATATTACCTTTATATTTATATATAGAAATTAAATCTACTTTATAAATCTACTACTTAATTATTAATTAACTTTAAGTTAAATACCTACTAATTTATTCATTTTAAGATACCTATTAATTTTAACTTAAAAGGATCTTTACCTTTATTAATACTTTAATTAATATCTTCTTCCCTTTAAAGAATATCCTAGGGCTTAGTAAGAGCTTCTTTAAGGTCTAAACCTATAGTATAATTATAATACTTTAGAAGTATTACTTATTTTATATACTCCGGTTTTAATTATACGTAATCTTATAAATATACTCTTAAAGTAAGACTAAAGACTCTCTTAATAATACGGATATATAGGTTTTCTATAGGATAATTAATTGAGAAGCTAGATATATAGCGATTAGTAAAGGCAAAACTATTAGAGCGCTAAGGTGCTAAGACTAATCCGTCGCTATTAAGCTATTAATAGATATATCACGTATTAATATACCTGTAAAATAGAAAAAAGCACGCGCCCTTACTAAAAATAGTTATTTACCTCGCTATAAATAAACTTACTTACCTTATTAGCGATATTATATAGTAAAGGGATACTAGATATTATAGTCTACTACTAATCTAGTAGTATTAGTTAGATCTAATAGTTTATACTACTAATTCTATTTATTACCGTAGCCCTTCTACTTTATTAAGTACTTAGGTTTACCTTAGGTAATTTTCCTATTAAGAAGCTATTTAATCTTAAATAATAGGGCATTTATATCCTTATTCTTAATAGTAGGAAGGTTTTTAGAGTTAGGATAATAGTAGTAATATAGGTTAGACGTAGGAGGTAATAGCTCTAATTAAGTTATTAAAATAACTAGGTATATCTTTATTATAAGGGGTAGATTAAGTTAATATACTAGGTTACCTACTCTTCTTAGAATTTTAAAGGGGCTAACTTATTATTTAAATAGTTTATAGTTTACTAGCCCTTTTAATTAATACTTATGCTATAGCCTAAGGTAAATTATAGCGCCTTATTATAGGTTAAGGGTAATATATTTTCTATTATACTATACCTTAATAATTATATCAGTAAAGGTAATAGTTTTATTAGTAGAATTATACTTTATCTAGTATAAGTAATTATAATCTTTAAGAGGTAGATCTTATAATAGACCTAGATTATTATTAACCTAGTATTTATATATAATTGTATTTAGTATTAATCTAGTAGTAGTATTTATAGAGTTATTATAAATAGTATTAAGAAATAGTAGTACTTCTACCTAGCTAGATTTAGGATATACTAATAAGTAAAAGTATAAGGTAACTTCTATAGATTAATTAATCTATTTAGACTATCTATCTATTTAAGGGTAATAGGCTATTAAAGTTAATATACTTATACCTAGCTTTAGAAAGATTATTTTCTAGAATACTAATATAAACTTAGTATCTTAATTACTAATAAATACCTAAGGTATTCCCTAATCCCTTTTAAATAAGGTAATAATATTAATATTAATTTATTCTATAATATCCTAGGTATCTTTACCTAGTTTTAGAAGGACCTTTTTAATAAATTTATTAGTTATTATTAGGAATATATTAAACCCGTCTATATTAGGGAGTTTAATAATAAAGTCTATTACTATAGAGTAGAATAAAATTACTAGTATACTAACTAGTATTAGAGATCTATATAGCGTATAGTATATAATCTAGAATACCTAGTAATCTAGGTAATATATAATATAGACGCGTAATCTTTTAGATAGATACCTTATAAAGATAGAGTTAATTAGTCTATTATAAGTATAGTAAAAACTACTATAATTAGATATATTATAAGTAATCTTAAATACTTTAGATTCTATAGACTTAGGTATATAAAGGCGTTTATAACTATTAGTAGCTATATAATATAATAGATTATTTCTTAACTTAAACTAAATACTAGGTATTTTAAGTAATTCCTAGGAAGTAGACTTGTTAATCTATATAGATCTTAGTAACTTAATTATTCTTATTTATACCTTATTATTCCTATAAGTAGCTTATAAGCGGGTTTTAAAATTATTAGATATTTTTATTAATATAATATAGTAAATATCTTTTATAATATTAGGTAAAATTATAACTCTGTCTAATTCCTCTAATAGTATATATTTATAAAGGATATCTAGAATACCTTTCTAATTCTAAGGTATTTACTTAGATCCTAGTAATTATAATAGTATATTAGGTATAATATTTAATTTACCTAATTTATAATATATAATAATATTAAAACTAGATAGATATTATAAGGTATAAATAAGTTAAAGATTTAATTTATTTATACTTAAAGTTATAATTAGTATAGATAATAATAGGAGGTATTTATAAAGATTTAATACGATACCTTATCTTCTTTATAACCTAGACTATACCTGCTGCCTTAAGTTTAGTAGGCTAGTAGTTCTATTTAACTCTATTTAGGAGCTTACTAAGGAATAGTATAGGTTAAATATTAGTTCTAGTAAAGGTCCTATTAAGTAAGGGGTCTCTCTTTATATAATAAACTATTACTATGAAACCCTAGTATTTAAAGGTATTTAAATTAATATATATTTATCTAGTATAATTATAATAAATAAGGAAGATTAAACTCTTAAATACCTTTTATAATATTTTATATACCTTAACTTTAATAATACTAGGTTTATTAATAACTACCTTTATAAATTAGTATTTCTAAGTTATATCTTTAACTTTATTACTATTATATATGTAGTATATAGCTTACTAGCTTAGCTTACAGAGAGCGGAAGCCCTCTACTAGGCTACCTTATACCTATAAGAGGCTTTACTTCTCTAATAATTAATTATATAACTATGAATTAGTCCTATAAGTAATTACTATTATAATAATAGTAGTAATACCTTTATTTATACTAATATCTTCTTTAAGTACTATCTAACTATTTAAGAAGAACTAAACGCTATCTCTATAATACTAGTATTAAGTCCTCCTAGCCTAGGAAAGACTTCCTTAAATACTATATATTAATAATAATATACCTTACTATTAAGGACCTTAATAGTATACTAGAGGCCTTATATAAGTATTATAGTAAGGCTATTATAGTAGACTTCTTATCTATAAAAGCCTTTACTAACCTTCTTTATACCTCTAGAGAGTTAGTACTAAGGTAGGGAATTTCTACTAAGACTCCTAATAGATTTACCGCTCTTTCCTAATATTTCTCTATATTCTATTATCGTGGCTCCCTAAACCCTTTAAGAGGTAGTAGAACTTATATTTTAGTTAGATAAATTTATATAAACTAGTTATATCTTTACCTCTTTAATTAATAATACTGCTTGTTATATTATTTCCTTAATTATAAAGGATACCCTTAGGCCTACTAGATTAGGCTAAGAAGCCTCTATTAGTTAAAGAGGTACCTATTCTAGATTTATATCCTTAGAAGTAGTTAGCCTCCTAGTGGCTTTTATATAGTCTTAGCCTTAAGACTAGGCGATTAATAAACCTACTATTTATAAGGCTATCTTACACTTTAATAAGGGAATAGAAGCCTCTTATAAACTCCTTAATAGTCCTCCCTTACTAAGTAAATTATAGACTACCTCGTCTCTTAATAGTACTAATAATACTAGGTAAATATTAGCTAAAGAGGCTATTTATAGACACCTAATTAGCTTAGAACCTAATCCCTCTAGCTATTAGTAATTATCTAGTAGTATAATAACTTTTACTATTAACCTAGCTATATAAGTAACTATTAATACTACTATAGCTTAATATATTTAGGAGAACCTAGCTATATATAGCCTACTAGGTCCTCCTAGAGTAGCTGGTTAGCCTAGTTAACCTAGCTAACTAGGTAAAGTAGGCACGTTAATTATAGTTAATAGTAGTAATAATTATTCCTAATAGAACCCTAGGGACTTAGGATTCTTTAATCTTATATATAATAGTAAATCTATTAGTACTAGCTTAGCTATTAAGTATACTAGAAAGGATACTTACTTTTAGGATATTTATATATTTACTAATTAAGCTAAGTAAATATACTTACTTAAGGATCCTACTACTATTAGGAATAACCTTTAGCTAAGCCTTTATAGATAAGTACTTAATAGTATAATAATAAGCTCTCTAAGATAGAATAAAGGATAGTAATCTTTAATAATAGTATTAATAAATAGGTATAACTACTACTAAAAAGGTTCTAATAGCTATTAAATATCTCTATTAATAGTATATTATATAAGAAGTTTATTATAAAGGATACTACTAGCTATTATAAGCTATAGGAGTTTAGTACTAAGATATTATACTTTACTAAAGATATAGGGTTAAAAAAATATAAAGATTTAACTTAATATTATATATAATACTATTAACTTTAAACTTTACTATAATATTTACTATCCTATTAACTAAACCTCTATTAATAACTTCTTATTAGAACTTAAGGATAGGAAGCATAAATAGTAGGTCTATATAAGTAGGTAGAGAGCTTCTACTAGTATACTAGGTAATAGGCTATAATAATATCCTAGTTATAAATATAAGCCTATTAAGTAATATAGTTAATACGGTTTTTCTAATAATAGAGCAGGGTACTAGCTATTTTAGTAGGGTAACTAGTCTTATAATAATACTTACCCCCCGTTTTCACCTTTTTAAAATAACTAGGCTTATTAGATAAACTAGCAGCCTTATTTAAGCTAGTAATTTTATTAAAACGCGCCTTAAATCTTACCTCTAGTATAAAGGCTTTAAATTATAGCTAGCCTAGTAAACGCGTTAGATTCTATATAATAACCTAATTAGCCTTAGCTTTAGCAACTATTATAGCCTATAAAGCCTAGTTAAGGGAACCGCTAGCTAAGTAGTTAACCTTAGGATAACTATATACCGCGCTTTTTATTATAATAAGTATACTAGGCTACTATAAAGGATATAGTAGAAGACTTTACTAATAGTAATCCTAATAGTTATTAGGAGTATTATACTACTATATAGCTAGGTAATACTTATAGCGTTAAATAGCTAGACTTATTATAACATTAGTATAACTTATTCTATATAAGGGATAAGTCTTTAGGAATAAATAAGGACCTTATTAACTATAGTTAATAAGTACCTAAGGTAAACTTTATAACTTAATATAATATAACTAGTTATACTTACTCCTCTTATACCTCTACCTTTTCTTTAAGAAATAAGCTATTTATTTACCTATAAAAATACTACTAGATATTATAAAAGCCTTCTATACTTACTTTTATATCCACCCCTATAACTACTAAGAAGACCGGTATAGCCTATTTAATAATACTAGGTATATTATTATTAGTTAAATTAACTATTTATCTAGATTAATTAAAGGCCCTAGGATATAGCTTTAGAGGATAGAAATATACTACTATAGGTATATTCTAGTCTATAGATATAGCGGACGAGTAGATAGAGGTCTACTTAGATAGTAGTTATTTCGTTATATTAGTTAACTAATTATATCTTATAAAGGTTCTACTAAATATAGAAATTAAAAAGATAGTATCCCTAATACTAGTATAAGGCGTTAGTAATAAAATTATAAAGACTAATAAATTCACACTAATTAAAATATATATTAGCGGGACTATTAGTAATAAACTAGTAATAGCCTCTATAATTATAGAAGCTTATACTATAGAGGATCTTAAAGCTAACCTACTTATTAGTAATAATATTTTAGTATTATTAAGGGTAATCTTAGACTTTAATAAGTAAATAGTAATATTAGGCTCTTATTAAGACCTTATATTACTAATAAAAGTTTAAACTTAGTTATCCCTAAATACTAAATATATTATAAAGACTAAGGCGTCTATTATTATTCCGCCTTATAATACTATAAAGGTACTTATAGTCTATAAAAGAGATATCCTAGCTAATAGAGACTTCCTATTTAAACTAGAGTATACCTAAAACTTTAGCCTCTAAGGAGGTATCTTTATATATATCGCTAATTTATTTATATTAGAGGTCTATATATTTAATACTTCTCCTATCCCTATCTAGCTATTATAAAAGGCTTATCTAAGCTCTTTTATTAAGTATAATTAAGATGGCGCCTACCTTATTATACTAGCAGACGCCTATATAGCTATAGGTAATACTAGTATATAGAAGGCCCTTATAAAAGGCTTTACTATCCTTATAATAGTAGTACATATTAGTATTATATAGCCTTTTATAATAAGGACCTTAATTATAATAGTAGACCCCGCCCTTAAATATATACTACTAAATAGTATTATAATCTATAGATTACTTAAACTAGTATAGAAAATCGCTATAATAGCCGCTAAATTCCTAGATATCTAGATAGATCGGGGTAATGCTATTAACATCCCTAAAAGCGAATAGATACTAATACTATTAAAGCCTAATATAGACCCTAAGCCCTTACGCGTATACCTAGTTATTTAGAAGGATAAAGATCTAATTAATAATACTTTTAAAAGGTTATATTTTTAAGGGAAAATATTATAATTAAACTAATTAATACCTTTTAACTATCCTATTTTCATAGTATAGCGAGACACGCTAGAAGGATATAAGGGGTATATAGTAATAGATATACGCGGTCTAAATAAAATTATTTGATTAGATAGTTATCCCTTACTATTATAGTTAGAACTTATCTTAATAGTAGCTAGTTTCCCTTTTATATCTACTATAGACGGCACTAGTTAGTTTCACTAATTTAGTATATAAAAATAAGATAGATATAAACTTATAGTTATTTCCTATTAAAGTTAGGAATAGTATTATATTACCCTTATAGGATATAAGGGCTCTCCGCCCTATATTTAGAGATAAACTAATAAGCTTCTCCGCTCCTTTAGGAAGTTTATAAAGGCTTATATAGATGATATAGTTACCTTTTTAAAAACCTTATTAGAGTACCTAATATACTTATAAGCGCTATTTAACCTCTATTAGAGCTATTATATTAGTCTTAATCTCAAGAAGATATTCTTAGGCTATCTATCTATTACCTTACTAGGCTAGAAGGTAGACTCCCCTAGTCTATCTATATTAAAAGAAAAGCTTATAGTAATCAATACCCTATTATTTCTATTTTCTCTTTAAGACCTTAAGATTTTCCTTAGGCTTATAGGCTAGCTCGCTTATCTATCCCTAGATACGCTTAACGTGCCGATCTATTATAGAAATATAGGACTAACCTAACTAGGTCGCTTCCTAAAGGTATTAAAGGCTTTATAAAGAAGATTTAGTCTATATAAGTAGTATATAGTCCTACTAAGAATAAAAAGAAGGCTTTTACTAACTTAAAGTCTACCTTTAATAGTCCTACTTTCCTTATTTATTTTAATAAAATAAGGATCTTATTTATAGATCTAGACACTTTTAAAAGGTAGGGATTTATAGTAATAATCTATTATATTAAGGATAATATAATAGAAGGCTTACTAAGGACCTTAGTTTAACTAATAATATTCCTTAGTAAAATACTTAACTAAGCTAAGTAGAATTACTAGCCTACTAAACTAGAAGTAGCCGGTATTATATAGGTTATTAGATGTACTTATTACCTTATTAAATTATACTAGAAACTACTAATAATTATCTATACTAATTATTCGGCGGTAGTACCTATCTTATATTAGACTAGCCTTACTACTTCCTTAACTAATAATTTTAATCTATAACTAATTTAGGCCTTATCCTACCTATTATAATTTAACCTTATAGTAAAGTATAAGTTAGGGAAATCTAATATTATCCTAGACGCGCTATCTAGGCTTTAAGGGGATAAGATAAGCTCTATTAATACTATTAGGATACTAGACGCCTTACTTACTAAAGGCTTTAGTAATAAGGGCCTTATTAACTATAGTTAATAAAGAGCTACTACGCTTAATACCTTATACGCGGCGGCTTTGATAGAGGCTTACTTAAAGGAGAATAAATTACTAGCGCTTAGTTATTATATTACCCTTATTAAGATATTAAAGGACTTTAAAAAGCGCCTATCTAAGGCGTACTAAGAGGATAGCTAATAGTCCTTACTACTTAGAATACTTACGGCGGTAAACGAGAACCCTATTATAGCGGGTAATAATTCTTAGTAGTTAGAGTTATATTTTAAGAAACGTGATAGCCTTATCTATTATATAAACTTTAATAATAGCTGTAAAAGGTTATATATCCTAAATATACTTAGAAAGGATATATTTTAGCTAGCTTATAATTAGTAATATTATAGTAGGTATTATTATACTTATAAATAAATAGTAGCCTCTCTATACCTCTATTACTTATAATAGTACCTGCGTACCTATATAGAGTACTATCTAGAATACTAACTTAACTAAATAAAATAATATAAACCTTATAGTAGTATAGTCCTAATTAACTAGCCTATAATTCCTTTTCATACTATAATAATAGATTTTATTATAGCGCTTCTACTAATAAATATAGAAGGCTATAATAGCCTCTTTACTATTATAGATAAATTCTTAAAAAGGGTTCTTCTTATTCTAGGGTAAACTATTTAGGTAGCTTCCTAATAGGCTAATATAGTCCTTATAAATCTTATAGCTTATAGCTAGGGTATTCCCTATAAGACAATTAGTAATAGGGGTTCTAAGTTTATACTATTATTCTAGAGAACTATTTTCTAGAAGCTTAGTTATAAACTATTAATATTAACGGCGTATTATACCTAGATAGATAGTCTATCTAAGCGGACTAATTAAATAGTAGAGATCGCGCTATAATACTACACTACGTAAAATATTAATAACCCTAATTAGACTATAATCCTCACCTATATATAGGGGTACCTTAATAACTCTAAAAGCTAGTCTATTAGTATTTCTCTAAATAAGGTCCTCTATAGCTTTAATATCTATAATACCCTTACTATACTCTCCTAATAGCTCCCTACGGAAGACTTTAGTAGACTATAATAGCTTAAAAGGGACTAGGCTAAAGAATTAATAGCTTTTATTAATATCTTCGCTAAGATATACTATAATAGTAAGTATAAGTCGCTATTAATAGTAATAGGGGATAAAGCCTATCTTAGGCTAGGGGAAGGATATTATATACCTAGTATTACTAATTTAAAACTATATTAATAGCGTGTAGGGCCCTTTAAGATTATTAAGAAGGTAGGCCTATTAGTATACTAACTTTAGCTAAGTCCTATTATACGTATCTACCCCGTTATATTAGTAGCTTAACTTAAGCCAGTACTAAAGTCCTCTAATCCCTACGCGCGAGTACGTAATTATCGGCCTCCTCCTGTAAATAAATTAGACAGCCTAATAGATAAAGCTAATAACTATAAAATTAAAGTAATTATTAGTAAACAGATATCTAGTTAAAAGGTTTAATATTTAATTAAGTAGAAAGGCTATAATTATAAGTATAATTCCTAGTACAACGTAAATAATCTATATAATACTTAGGATATAGTAAATAAATATATTAATTAAATATATTAATAACTATATTATTAGAGGTAATAAGGCCCTCTATATAATATAGATATTACTTTACTTTCTTTGTAGCGGCATTATTATATATATAGTATGTAGCTTACTAGCTTAGCTTACGGAGAGCGGAAGCCCTCCGCTATGCTACCTTATGCCTATAAGAGGCTTCGCTTCTCGAACAATTAATTATACAATTACATATCAGTCCTGCAGGTAATTACTGCCATGATAATTACCTACCCTATTAACTAAGAGCTCCCTTATTAAGGAGGTCTTCCTACTTTATAAAGGCTAAATAATCTAGGCGTATTAATAGATTAATAATCTTAACTAATTAATAAGCCTAAGGTATATTTTAAAATCTTATAAGTTTAATAGGAACTTTAAGGCTTAAATAACTTTAATTTTCTTAGTAGATATTAATAATCCTAGGCTATCTACCCTTTAGCTAAGTAGTATAATAGATAGATATCCTAGAAATAACTTAGTAGGGCTAAGAGAAATATACTTTCAATAGTATATATAAGTTAAAAAGGTATTAGAGGTATCCTAAATATTCCTTTAAAGTCTTAAAATAGGGGATTATATTATTAATATATACCTTAGTAAAACCTTATAAAGATTAAAGTAGTTTATTAGTCTACCTTTATATATATATAGTAGTAAACTCTTATACTTTATAAATATAATATTTAACTATTCTTAGTTATAATAAGAGATAATAGTTAATTTAGGTCTATCTACTACATTAATAAGAGATTAATAAAAGTAGCTTATAATATTAACTATAGAAATAAATAGGTAACCGGCTACTATATTAAAAATTTCTAATTATAGAGGTATTAAGTAGCTATCTATCTCTATAATCTTATTTAGGCTAATAATACCTCAGCCTTTCTATTTACCTCCTAGTATATCCTACCTATTAAATAATAAAAACTAGGTAACTAAATTTTATTAGCTAGTTTAACTAAATTATTTTACCCTAAAAATATGTATTATTTAAATATCTTATTAATAACTTCTTAATCTTTCTAACTTAATAGGTATACCTAATAAGGCTTTAGATCTACTTCTAACTTAAGTAGAATAGGTATCTACTTATCTTCTAGAATATTAATAGTTTATCTATTATTAGTCTAGATTTCTAGGAATTTATTAGCTATAATAGTAATCCTAACTGTATTTTTATATTTACTATAGACTATTATTCCGCTAGGTATTATATATTCTAGTAAAGGATTAATTATTATAATAGATAAGGTAATACCCTAGCTACTAATTTTAAGAATTATAGATAAGCCTTAAGACGGTGTAGATATACTTATTATTACTATTATAATAGCTATAGCTATAATACCTTATATAATTTTAGATTTCTATAATTACCTTAGCTTTTATATTAACTAATTATAGGTAGTAAGTAGTACGTCTTTAAGACTAATTAGATATATACCTACCTAATTATATTTAATAATATTACTAGGGCGGGTATATTATAAGATTTAAGTAGGTTAATCTATAGTATTATATAACTATATAAATGATGAAGAGGAATTAATAATATAGGTAAATATACTACTATCAAATCCTAGGTTACCCTTATACTACTTAGGGCTTAAATAAGAAGTCGTGATTATTAGGTAGTTCTTTACCCTAGTAAATTATAGGTATTAAGGAAGTAGATATTATTAAGATTATAACTATTCCTTTAATACAAATTATTTAATAGACTAAAGGTATTAACTTAGTAATAGTATTAATTTCTATAACTATATCCTAGTAGGTACTAATAGTTATATATTAGCTAGCGGGGTTAAGATATATTTTTTAAGGTACTATTATATTATTATTAATAAGTATATTAGCTTAGAGGCTATTAATAATATATACCTTAATAATTATCTTAGCTATAATAGGTTTCTTAAGTAAAGTACCTTTAATAGAAATAAGTATTTTCGCGTATTTACTTATTTTATATATTATATTACCTAGTCCCCTAACTAAGATTAGGGAAGATAGCTTAGAAAGTTCTAGACTAGGTATAATCTAAAGTAATAAGGCTTAGTTAATTAATATTATTAAGTAGCCTATATTTATATAAGCCTTAAGGGTTTCTAATACAATCCTAATACCTAGAGTTATATAGTAAAAACCCTAAAATATATAGCCTAGTCTTCCTAAGAGAGGCGTAATACTAGATTTAATTAGGATTCTCTTAGCTACCTTAACGTAGTTAATAATAGGTAATATATCTACCTTATTAAATAACTCTTCTACTAGGATATACTTTTCTAGGTTTATCTATTTAGTATAGAGGTAGTAAAAAAGCTTATTTTTAGAGGTAAAGGTCTCTAAGTACTATTAGTAAGATTAAAAGTTAATAGGATTTATAAAGTAGATATCAGGATCTTAAATAATATTATTAAGTAGGTCTAGCCTATTAGCCCCTTTATATTCTTAGCTATAATTAGCGCCCTCTTAGTCTTTATAACTACTATAATAGGTACTATAACTCCTATTATAATCTTCCTTAATCGCGTCTTCTATATTCTTATTAGTATAACAGTATAACTAATTTATAATATTCTATTCCTACTATCTAAGATCCCCCTTCTTAACTAAATACTAGGTAATAGGCGTAAAGGCGAGGTAGATAGTAGTAGAATACTATTATAAAGTAATAATTTAATAAAACCCTTTTAGATATAGATTAAAAGGACCTTAATAAGGTAAGTATAATTATAAAGTCACTAATTCTATCTATATAACTATTTCTAGGATATACTTATTTTATAAGGGGATGCTATTAAGGTTTCTATATTATAGTAATTTAATAGTATATTTCTTACCTTTAATATATTAGATAAGCTTATACTAGGTAGGGAGGAGGATATTATAAGGCCTAACTTTAATATCTATATCTTTAATAATATTATAATTAAAAATAATAATATTAATACTAAAATAAAGGATTATAACTCCCTAATAATATTAATTATCTACTTTTTATTCTTATCCTACCTAAGTATATACTTAGGTAGTAAAGATAGTAAGGCTATTATAACCTAGAGGTATATTATATTAAAAGCTATTATAGGTATTATATTTATTAATATCTAGGAAAGTATTATACTAATTCTATTTTATATTAGAGGTAGGATAAGAGATAAGATTATAACAGATATATATTATAATCTAAGCTTAATAATTTTATAAAAAAGTAGTTAACTTATCTATTATAATATTTATTTATAACTAAGAATAGTTTAGTATCTAAATAATAATATTAGTAGTATAACTTACTATTTAAGTTTAGAATATAAAAGGATAATAGAGTTAAATAGGCTTATAAAGTCTATTTTATATTCTAATATTATAATATAGAGTTATAGGGCTAAAAGGGTAGGTAGTTAAGTGCAAACTATCCCTTAATTAATTATAAGAGTATTTATAAAGCTACTAAAAGTACTTATAAAGCCCTATTATAATAAAGACTCCTACTACTATAATACTTTTAGGCTTAAGGCCTTATAAAAGGAGATAAATTTATCCTTAAAGAGAGTTTTAACAAGGCTATTAACTATCTATTTATTAGTCTTAATATATTTTAACTTAATATTACTAGTAGTAACCTATTTTTATATATAATAATATTAGATATTAATATACTTTATATATATATAAAACTAAGGGTTCTTAGTTAGGGTAATAGCTCCCTAATTATTATAATAGAGTATTATAATAGTAGGCTAATAGGTATCTTTAAAGAGGTCTAGCTTAATAAGGAGCTATTAAAGCTAGATAGCTTCTTTAATAGTTTATATCTAGCCTACATACTCTACTTTATAGCTAGATAGGGTAATAGTAGGCTATTACTTTAATAACTAGGCTATTACTCTACTATTAATATTAAAAATATAGCTTATAATTAATAATTAATTATCTTAATTACTAGCTTAATTAGTATTATCATAATTAATAAGAGGAAAGATACTCTTATAAAAAGTAAGTTATAAATTAATTATACTTTAAAGGTGATAAAAAATCCTTTTAATAACTATTTAACATAATTAATTTATATCTTTTAACTATTAAGATCATAAAGGTAATATTTAACCTAGTCCTTAATATAATATATATTAGGGAGTTAATAACTAATTAATATTCCTTTTAAAAAGTATTAGGAGTTATATATATAATCTTCTTTAAATACTTATAATTTATTTATATCTATTAAGGTTATTCTAAGATATAATTCTTATATATTAAAGTCTTTTAATACCTTTTTAATATAGGTTTTTTAACTTAGTTATAATATTTAATTTATTTAATCCTACTTAATTAATATACTTAAATAAAAGGAATATAAACTAAGTTTAATTATTTAAAAGTATTTATTAAATATAGCTTTAACTTAATTAATAGTAGTTTAATTAGGTTTAATAATTAACAAATTATTTATATAAGTTATTATAACAACCTAATCTTTATAATTAATTAAAATGCTTTTATTAATTATAAGTAATATAAAGCCCTAAGTCTTTAAGAATATAAATAATATAAAAAACTAGATTTAAAGTAATTATTTTAAGTTATAAAGTACCTTTTTTAAGATATAAATAAAATATTCTTTATTCTTAATTATAAAGCCTTTAAATTATTTAATATAAATATCTTCTTGAATATTTTTATTAAAAAAGGCTATCTTAATATCTATTTAATTTAATTCTTAATTAAGGGATATAGCTAATATAAAGATAGCTTTATAACTTATTAACTTTATTATTAAAGTAAAGGTCTTATTATAATTAATCCCTTCTTATTATTTAAAACCCCTAACTACTTAATATACCTTATAATAGAGGACTTTATTATAAGGCCTCCTTTTTAACTTGAATACCTACTTCCTTTAAAGTACTTTTTAATTTAAAGGTAGCTATCTAAGTACTTATATATTATTTTATATAAAAGAGTTAAATTTATTTTATAATATTATTTCTTAGTCCTTTTTAATATTATTTATTATAGCTTTCTTATATAATTTAGGTTCAAAGGGTTTTATACCTTCAACTATTATTAAGAAGGTAAATATTATTAATAGATCTAGGGAATTATTATATAGTTTATTAAGAGGTATTTTAAATTTAAGGTAACTAAATAGGACCCTAGCTAATATTAGGAGCTTATTAGTATCTTAATAAAATATTACTAAATAGGCTTAATTTAGTTTAGGCTAGATATCTAATAGGGTCTTAAGGTATTTATCTTTAGCTATTATATCTTTGATATAGATTAATAATATATCTCTAATCTAGATTAATAATACTTTACTTTTAAAGGGAGATTACCCCCTTATATTACTAACTACCTATTTAGAGTAGTAAGGGAGGTTTATAAATATATATCTTTTAACTTTTAATCTAATATAGCTTATAAAGACCTTTTTAATAAAATAGATATTAGATAATTAAGTAAGCTTCTTAATTTTATTATTAATGAGATAGTAGATAGCCTTACCTTTATAACTAATAAATTAACCTAAATAGAAATAAGCCTTAAAATAATTAATTTTTATAATAATCCTATTAATATAGTAGAAGGCCTAAGAGTTAAAGATTTATAAATAGGAGAGATTAGGCTAATAACTATTAAACTTTTTATAAGGTATTATCTTAATATTAGACTTAAAGGACCTATTTTAAAGGTAGCTAACTATTTAAATAAACTTGAATTAGTACTTATAATCTATTCTACTATTTATTAAAGTCTTATTAAGACGCTTTATAAAACTATTAGCTTAGGGAGTATTTTATATTATACTCTCCTAGATAATACTATTAATCTAGTAGTACTTTATAAAGGTTATAAAGTTAAATTCCCCTCTACTATTAATATAATAGTATTATATATATTATATAAAATACTCTTAGTTTACCTTAAAGGCCTTAAAGGCTAGTAGGAACTTATTTTTAGCCTTAAATAGAGTAATATCTAATTCCTTAATATAGTTATATAATATTATATTAAAGAATTAAGAGCTATTATAAGTTATAATAATCCCTTTATAAACCTTATAAAGGCTTATTAAATTACTATTAATATATTTATATAAGTACTTCCCTAAGGTAATAGGATAATTATATAAAGCCCTTATTATTTAGGTCTATATATAGATATTATATATATAATTTTTAAAGATAATTTTATTAAGGCTAATTTTATTAAATATATTTATTAACTATTTTAAGTTCTATTAGTTTAAATAACTTATATAGGTATATTAGAGGTTAATAAATAGAGAGACTTAAAAGATTATAAATATATATACTTTTAACTTTAAAAGAAGCTAAAATATAATTACTAGGATTATAAAGGTAAAAGTTAAATACTTTTAAATATTAAAGTAGAAGATATTATTATATTAAGTATATATAAAGATATAATCTTTATAAGTAATAATATACTCTTATAAGCTAAAAGAGACTTTAACTTTAAGATAAAGTAGTCAAAATATTAAAATTAAATTTAATTAGGTATTTAAGATATAAAAGATATTAATAAAGTATACTTTTATACTAATTCTCTTAATAATCTTATAATAGATAATTATAGTATTATACCCTATTATATAAAGACCGGCCTAGTTAATTTTATATATAAAGGACTTAAGAATTACTTTATATTCTTTAAGGATATTTTAATTATTAATAATATATTAGTCATATACTATATCTAGGAGGATAGTAGTAGTAAGGCTAGTTATACCTAGTATAATTATAAAGCTAATAACTAGATCTTATAACTCTATAAATATATAGGGATACTTACCTCTAATATTACTACCCTTTTAATTATAATCCCCTTAATTTTAATTTTAATTTTAATCTACTTTAACTATCTTAAAGTAGGCCTTTATTAACTTAAGGTATTTAATTTAATATTTAAGCTTTAAGTAGTTTTAATAATTTTAATATTTATAATATTTATTAACCTATTATATATTTAACCTAGCCTAGTATAATAGGTAAGTAGTAGTTATAGTTATAATTATAATAAAAGATTTTATAAACTTTTAATAAACTTTTTTATTTATTATAATTAACATAAATTTATTAAATAAGATTATTATAATACCTTCTTTAATAGTAATAGTATATATTTAAATAAATATACTTTAAAAGGTATTAAACTTCGCGCTAAGATATTAGAAATAGGTATTAATAATAAAGATATAAAGGAATTTATATCCTAGGTTAATTAAGTTAGAATTAATAGTTTTAAACTTATTTATATGATTACTAATATCTTTATAATTAGTATAAAAGAGGGTATTAAAATTATAGATAATCTTATTAAAGATATTAATACTTTAAGGCTTATAAAAGTCCTTAAAGGTCTTTTAAACTATTAAAGAGATAATCTTATCCTTAATTATATTATAAATATTAATATTAAAATATACTTTTATTACCTTATAAGCCTTATTATACTTATTATCCTAGATCTCTTAAAGGTTTTAAATTACTAGGATAATATAGTTTATCTTAAGGATAGCTTTAAGGCTATTAAGGATAAGATAAAATTATATATTATAAGAGTATAATAACTAGTTATAACTAGATTTTAATATAGGAATAAATATAAGGGGGTATTTACTACCCCCTTTAATCTCTACTTTAATATTAATAGGAGGTATATCTTTAGTATTAATATCTAGATTATATAAATTTAGTATTAAAGACTAAGTTAATACTAGTATTAATAATTATAAATATAAAAAGGGTAGTTTTAACTTAATGATAAGGCTAAGGATAATACTTTTACCTAATATTCTAGGGCCTTTTATTAAAAATAATAGTAATTAATTTTAGAGATAAAGTTCTAGGGTTAATAAAGGTATAAAAGAGGTATTATTTAATAATATTCCTTAATAGTTAATAGTAGTAGCTACCTCTTAATTAATTTTATAGCTAATATTTTAGTAGAGATATAAGAAATTAAGGAAGTAATAGTTTACTTAAAGGTTAGTTAGAAGACCCTTAAGATAAATTTTAATTAATTATTAATAGATTTCTTATTTAGATTCTTTAAGTTCTAGTATAAAGTAATTAGGATAATAAGAAGGGAGAGAAGAATCTAAGGAAAAAGGGATAGATATAGCTAATTTATAAAGAGGTTAATAAGTATTCCTAGCCTTCTCTATCTTCTTAGCCCCCTTTTATAAGAATATTATATATTATCTATAGTATTAGCTAGGTAATAGGTATAAATATCTATTACTAAAGTAGTTAGTATATATAAGGAATAGATATTATTTATATAATTAATAAACTACTATATACTACTATTAAAGGGTTATTATTATTAAAGTTAAAGGGGATTTTAGCTAGTTTTAATATCTTAGCGGAAAATGTCTATTAGTAGATTCCCTAGCCCCTTTTTACAGTAGTAGTAGTATTAATATAGAGGTAATCTATAAGGAATAGTGTTAATAGTAGTTATAGGGTAAATAAATTATTAATACCCTACGCCTAGGCTTATAACCTATTAAAATAGGTAGAATAGTAATAGTTATTATATTATTAGCTATATAAGTAGAGAGAGATAGAATATATAAGATATTAAGATAGGTACTAGCGCGCGTTTAATACGCGGCTAGTCTAACTAACTATATCCTATTTTAATATATTTTAATATATATATTATATTAAGCTAATTACTAGTAGTAGTAAGGTTAGTATCTTTAGTAGCTTATAAAATCTTCTAAGTGTATTTATATAGCTCCTAGTAGTTAGAGGTATTATAAAGAGTATATTTCTCATATAATATATAATTAATAGCTATATTAATAGACTACTTAAATCTATTAATAAGTATTTATTTCTATTTATTAATCTTAACGCCTATTTTTATAAGTCTCTTATTATTCTTAGATAGCTTACTTAGCTACTAAGATAAGGTAGTACCTTTTAGGTAAGCTAGAGGTAAATATAAACTAGGTTATTACCTTTAATACTTATAATATTACGAGTATACTTAAGAAATAAGTAGATATTATAAAAATATATCTCCTTAGGCGTATATTCTATTACTAGGGTACTAGAGGTAGCGGATTTCCCGTTATAAAGTAGATTAAAGAAACTAATATTACTAGGATTCTAGTATATACCTCTATTTACACTATTACCGTTAAGTCTAGTAGGCCCTTAGGGGCCCTAAGGCCTAGATAGTCTAGAAGGTCTAGCTCCTACTAAATTAACTATCTAATAAGCCTAGTTTTAAAAAGGTAAAAATGGGGGGTAAGTATTACTATAAGACTAGTTACCCTACTAAAATAGCTAGTACCCTGCTCTATTATTAGAAAAACCGTATTAACTATATTACTTAATAGGCTTATATTTATAACTAGGATATTATTATAGCCTATTACCTAGTATACTAGTAGAAGCTCTCTACCTACTTATATAGACCTACTATTTATGCTTCCTATCCTTAAGTTCTAATAAGAAGTTATTAATAGAGGTTTAGTTAATAGGATAGTAAATATTATAATAAAGTTTAAAGTTAATAGTATTATATATAATATTAAGTTAGATCTTTATATCTTTTAACCCTATATCTTTAGCGAAGTATAGTATCTTAGTACTAAACTCCTATAACTTATAATAGCTAGTAGTATCCTTTATAATAAACTTCTTATATAATATACTATTAATAGAGATATTTAATAGCTATTAGAACCTTTTTAGTAATAATTATACCTATTTATTAGTACTATTACTAAAGCTAACTATCTATTATTCTACCTTAGAGAGCTTATTATTATACTATTAAGTACTTATCTGTAAAGGCTTAATTAAAGATTATTCCTAATAGTAATAGGATCTTTAAGTAAGTATATTTACTTAGCTTAATTAGTAAATATATAAATATCCTAAAAGTAAGTATCCTTTCTAGTATACTTAATAGTTAAATTAATACTAATAGATTTACTATTATATATAGAATTAAAGAATCCTAAGTCCCTAGGGTTCTATTAAGAATAATTATTACCGCCGTTAAGTATAATTAATATACCTACTTTACCTAGTTAGCTAGGTTAACTAGGCTAACTAGGCTAACTAGGCTAACTAATTAGTTTAAAGGGACCTAGTAAGCTAGGTACTACTAGGTTCTCTTAAATATATTAAGTTATAGTAGCGTTAATAGTTACTTATATAGCTAGGTTAATAGTAAAGGTTACTATACTACTAGATAATTAGTTAGAAGGATTAGGTTCTATGCTAATTAATTATCTATAAATAGCCTCTTCAGCTGATATTTACCTAATAGTAGTAGTACTATTAAGAGATAAGGTAGTCTATAGTTTACTTAATAAGGAATGACTATTAAGGAGTTTATAAGAGGCTTCTATTCCCTTATTAAAGTATAAGATAGCCTTATAAATAATAAGTTTATTAATTACTTAATCTTAAGGCTAAGATTATACGGAAGCCCTAAGGAGACTAGTAGCTTCTAAGGATATAGATCTAGAGTAAGTACCTCTTTAACTAATAGAGGCTTTTTAGCCTAATTTAGCGGGTTTAAGGGTATCCTTTATAATTAAAGAGATAATATAGTAGGTAGCGTTATTAATTAAGAATATAAAGATATATCTAGTCTATTTAAATTTATCTAGCAAAAAAGTAAGTTCTACTACTTCCTAAGAAATTTAGGGAGCTATAATAATAGAATATAGAGAAATATTAGGAAAGAGCGGTAAATTTATTAAGGCCTTAATAGAATTTCTCTATCTTAGTACTAACTCTCTAGGGTATAAAGAATACTTATTAGTAAAGGCTTTTATAGAGAAGAAGTCTACTATAATAGCCTTACTATAATACTTATATAAGGCCTCTAGTATATTATTAAAGTCCTTAATAGTAAGGTATATTATTATTAATATATAATATTTATAGAAGTCTTTCCTAAGTTAGGAGGACTTAATACTAGTATTATAAAGATAGTATTTAGTTCTTCTTAAATAGTTATATAATATTTATAGAAGATATTAATATAAATAAAGGTATTACTACTATTATAATAATAGTAATTACTTATAAGATTAATATAAGATTATATAATTAATTAATAGAGAAGCGAAGCCTCTTATAGGTATAAAGTAGCCTAGTGGAGGGCTTCCGCTCTCTATAAGCTAAGCTAGTAAGCTATATACTATATATATAGCAACTTATTTAAATATATTTCTTTATATTAGATATACTTAAATTACTAGTTACTATTAGGTAGTTTAAAAGTTTCTTATACTTCTTATATATAATCTTTAATAATCCTTCTACAATTAAAGCTAATTAAATAAAGTTATCTATAAGGGTACTACGTAATAACGTGGCTATTAAGTACTATAAATAGTATATATATATAGAACTCTTTATTCTTATTAATAGGAAGACTAATTACTACCCTTCTCCTTTAAGGGGAATTCCCTCCCCTATATATTATAGGTAAAGGGGTAGTATAGTACTATTATATCCTATAAATATTATATTAATAGTAGTATTATATTCTTAATTAGTCTTTATAATTATCTCCCTATCTAGGCTCTTAGCCTTTAAGAGTATAAAAGGTTATAACCTATTAAAGGTACTCCTTTATATTAGAATATAGCTCTAATAAGAGTATAATAATATAACTAATTATAAAGCCCTCTAAGTTAAGCCTTAAGGAATATATAGTTTTATTTAATTATAATAATTATAAGTAATACTCTTATATATAATCTTTATATTATAAGATATTCCTATTATACTTCCTATTATACTTTATTAATTTATTATAAAAGTAGTTAGAAGTCTTAATACTTTAAAATAAATAGGAAATTATTACTATTAAGGGTTTATTAAGTATTTAAAGTATATTTTCTTTAAGTAATTTTAATATCCTTTTTTTATCTATAATATCTTAATTTTATTAATTATACTAAGTCCTTTTTAAACTCTTATTTATAGCATTACCTCCCTTATATTCTATAATACCTCCTTATACTTTTAATAGTTATTTTAAAATTATTACTTTAATAATTAACTTAACTTTATTATTAATTAAAAGAAGGCTCTTATTATCCCCCTTTATAATAGTATTTAACGTCCTTTATTAAATTATTTATAGCCTATTCTTATATTATTTTATATAATATACCTCTAATATATTATATATTAAAATAAAGAGTTATAAGTTAAATATTTTTAATTAAAGCTTTACTTACCTTTTTAATGATTTATTTTATATATATACCTCCTTTAACTTAATAAAATATAACTATTATAAAAACCTTAGTAAAAAAAAATTCTCTACCTGTATTTACTACTTCTACTTATACCTCTTATAAGTCTCTTATATTATAACTACCTTTAATATTAATATTAATCTTTTTTAGCTTACTATATTTTAATTAATATATAATAGGCTTATTTATTAATACTATTACTATTTATATTATACCTTTAACTCCTCTATACTACTACCTTAGCTAGGGTAGACCCTACTATTATTAGCTATATTATAGATACCTTTAAGAATATTCTTAATATCCTCTACTAATATATATATACTACTCTATTTCCTCTTTTATAACCTTATTAAAGCTTTATTAATATATTATAAGAGCGCCTTCCTCCTATTATAAAAAATAAAGGTAAGGGTAAAAAGGAGGATCCTATTAATAGTAGTAATAATAGTAATAGACCTAGTATTATTATTAATATAATATAATAACCCTTTAATATAATACCCTTAATAATTTAATTATATTAAGTATCTTTTCTATAATAATAGAAATCTTCTTCCTTTTATATAATATAAAGTTTATATTTTAAGATAATTTTATTTAAATATTTTTAATATTTTTAATATATTAATTAAGTCCTACTTATATAATTATTAATTATAATTATAAGACTAATACTTCTACTTTATTAAATATTAAAGTTTATTATAAAAGACTTTATAATTAAGGATAGTTTTAACTTTCTATTTATCTTTATTATCTATAAGCTTTACTTATATACTTTTTATAATATTTTTATTATTACCTTTATATAGCTTTATAAGTAAGATATAAAGGTTATTATATATATAAAAGGTATTAAGTAGTTATAACTTATATACCTAACTATTAATATATTTAAAGACTTTAAAGGACTTTAAATAATATTATATAGCTCCCTACCTAGGAGGGTAAGGAATACCTAGCCCGCTTCTAGTTATATAATATATATAACCCGAGCCTATTACTAGTAATAAACGAGAACCCGTCAAGCCTACTAATTATAAGGGAGGAGGTCGGGCGACCTAGTAAGTATATTATAGTAGGGGATTTTAACCTCTACTACCCTAACTAGAATAACCCGGGGCGGTTCTTATACTACTTAGAAGTAGACTAGCTAGTAGGAATTATAGCTAATAACGATATAAACCTAGCCTTACTAGATAGGATAGTTACTTAGAGGGCGAGGGGGTTTAAGAGCGCGATTAACCTGGTCTTCGCTACGCCTAGACTTCTCGACGTAGTATAGGTCTACTAGGTACGCCTTAAGCTATAGTTCGGCTCCGACTACCTTCCTATATATATAGAGCTCGACCTGAGAGTAGAGGAGTAGTAGAGCGTACTAAAGAGGTCGTGGAAGACGGCGGACCCTAAGGAAGTTAGGAAAGGGGCTTAGGCGCTAAGCCGGAAACTAGGTCTCTAACTACTAGAAACTATAAACTAAATAGATAACTACCTCTCGCGGTTATAATAGGGCCTAAAGGAGGTTATAGACGAGACGGTCCCCTAGGCGAAGCCTAGGGGTAGGAGAAAGACCTTCTAGAACTTAAAATACCGATATACTACCGAGGATACTATAAGAAGTATAAAAGTATTCTAGAGGTATAGAGATACTACTACGGAGGGAGCTAAGAACGTAGCTATTAAGGAAAGGAATAGGGTACTAAGAACGGAGAAGGCGATCGACTTTAGAAGAAAGATTTATAATACTATTAAGTCCTAAAAGGGTATATAAGGCTTCGCTAAGTAGGTAAGGAATAATAGCTCGTCGCTATAACCCCTCCCTAAGTTCCCCCCTCTAAGGAGGGGCGATAGGGAAGGGGTAGCCGAGACCTTTAAGGAGAAAGTAGAAGTCCTACGGATAATATTCTTCCTACCCCCCTTATAAGCCGACCTAATAGATATTAATAGTATAGAATACCTACTACTAGTAGGTAATAGTAGTAATATTATAAGCGAGGAAGTCCTATAAGCTATTTATAAGCTAAAATAAGATAAGGCCCTAGGGATTAATAGGATCCCGAATCGGTTCCTTAGGCTAATAGCGGATAGGCTCCTTAGGGAGCTTACTTATTTATTTAACGCGTACTTCTACCTTAGCTACTACTTAAGGGAATTTAAGAAGGCTAATACGGTCGTCTTAAAGAAACTAAAGAAGGAGGACTATACGGTACCTAAGGCGTACCGTCTAATAGCGCTATTAAGTACCCTTAGAAAGGCCCTAGAATTAATAGTTATAGGGCGACTTAGCGATTATACTAAAAGTTAAGGCCTCCTCCCGTAATAATAAATAGGGGCGCGAAGGAATAGATTAATAGAGATAGCGCTAGAGATAATTATAGACGCGGTATATACGGTATAAGACTACGGTAGAAGTAATATAACTAGCCTCCTCTTACTAGATATTATAGGAGCCTTTAATAATATCTCCTACCGGAGGCTTATTTATAACCTCTAGTATAAGGGGATCCCTCGCTATATTATAGGCTAGATAGAAAGTTTCCTAGCGGAAAGGTCCTCGTCTATTATAATTAGGGGGATAACGAGTAGGATAGAGCCGGTAGAGATAGAGATTCCCTAGGGGTCGCTAATCTCCTTTATCCTCTTCCTATTCTTTAACGCGCTACTTATTAAGGAGTATACGGCGGCTAAACTATAGTTATAAGTTAGAGGGTTTATAGATAATATCTACCTACTAGTATATAAGAAAACTACGGAAGGTAACTATAAGACCTTAGAACTAGTATATAAGATCTACCTTAAATAGGCTTCGACGTACGGGGCGAGTTTCGCCCCCTAGAAATATAAATTAGTCTACCTTACCCGTTACCCCCGTCGCTTTAATATAAGTATGGTTATTAACCTAGGGTATATAATAATAAAGCTATAAACGGAGATCTAAGTCCTAGGACTATATATCGACGGTAAATTACGGTAGGGCCCGTACTTAAAGAGGGTATAGGCGAAACTCGCTACCTAGAGCCTCGCCCTATCTATAACAACGGTATTAACTTAGAGAGCTACCCTTAGTAGGGTAAGGAAAGTATATAATATAATAGTACGGCTAGTTATAACCTACGCGTCCGCCTTATAGTATATATTATAAAGACTAAAGGATATAAAGAAGACGTACGTAAGGAAGCTTAAAGTTATCTAAAATAACTACTTAAGACACGTACTAGGGGTATATAAGGCTACTTTAACGCGAGTACTAGAGGTAGAGTTAGGGATAGCCTTTATATAACTAATACTAGATTACTCGGTTCTCCGCCGGTATACGTTAAAGGGGATCTACCTAGTAATAGTAATAAGGAATATACGTATCTAAAGGAAGCTAAACGCTAAGAGGGGGAGGAGGAGAGAGGTAGTAAAATCCCCCGCGGAAGAGAAGAACAAGTAGGCTCTACGCTCCTTATATCTAGACGACGGAGGCACGATTATAACTAGGGAGGTAGCCCGCCCCCCCTAGAGGATTAAGAAGATAATATACTATTAGTAGAGGTCCTCCTAGGATACTATATAGGACGAATACTAGTCGGGACTAGGAGCTAGGGATTACCTCCCCGCCTAGCTCGGGGGCTTATAAACCGGTAGGAGGACCCTTTATAAGGGCCTTTAGAAGGCTAAGAGCTCCGTCTTTACGTAGATAAAGACGGGAAAGATCGGGCTAGCCGCCTTTTTATACTAGTATAAAGTCCCTAGCTATATATCCGTAAGCTACGGGTACGGCTAGCGTAGGTAGGATATAAAGTATATCCTTATCTATTACCCTAGGCTCTAGGACCGCCGCTAGGAGCTAAAGGATACTTTAGGCGCGGTAGACGCCTATAAGATACTCGCGAAGGCGGGGGGGGTAAAACGAGTAGTAAGATAGATAATCTAGACTAGGCTACTAGGCTAGTTCTTACTCGTAGCGAAGTAGTTATACTAGAGCCGACCTTAGACGTAAATCTTTACTACCGGAGCGAATTTCACTTTTATAGTATATAAGCCGGCCCTAGGAAGCTAGACTAATATAGTAGTAAACACGACCGCCTATTATTATAGAGGACCGAATATAGTATAAAGAGAAAACGGAATAAAAGTTATAGAGAAGGTAGGAAAGGTAAGGGTTTTTACCCGCGCTTATACTTAGTATAAGTATATAGTTTCCCCTATAAGTCGGCTACTATCGTAGCGACTATAAAATACTTATAGGCCCCCGTAATTATCTTTTATTAGTTTAGATAGACGCGTGTATAATTTATAAATAAATAAATAAATAATATTATAATAGTTTTTTAATTACTTATATTAATTTAATATATTTTATATTTAATAAGGTATAATTATTTATATTATATTATCTTTACTTTTATTACTTATTTATATACTCTATTTATATAGCTTATATTTAGTTTAAATACTACTTTAAACCTTCCATTTACTTTTAAAGTAACTTAACCTTTTCTTATATTAATAGGACTTCTTTTAATAATAATTTTAAAAGCTTTATATCTAACTTAAATAAATAATTATAAAGTACTTTATATAAAGGTAACTTAATATTAGTATACTTTATATAATTATATATAAACTCTATTAAATAAAGTAACTCTACTTAGTTATCTTATCTTTAAGTAGAATAGTAGTATAAATATTATTTAAGTATACTATTCTATCTCTCTATTTAACTATTTATTTAGGGATAGAAAGTAATATTAAGCTTTCTCTTTATATTAATATAATAATATATTTAGAAGCTATTTATAAATACTATCCCTTAATTATTAATAATACCTTCTAGTTAACTAAATTTTCAGAAGATTTTATAATATAATAGATTAATAGTATTAATAATATTAAATATTTTTATAATAGATAAATACTTAGCTACTTTAATATAATAACTTATAATTAAGGTACTAAGATTATATTATAAACGCCGCCCTTTTATTTACTTAAAGGGAGATTTATAATAAAATTTATTATAATTTCTTAAAAAGGTCTTATAAGTATTAGTAATAATAATAGTATATTATAAATAGTATATCTATATAGCTTTATTAATTAATAAGTTAAATACTCTTATATATAATTATAAATATTTTACCCTATTAATTTCTAATAGAACTTCTATTTAATAAGCTCTTATATATATTTTTATAAGTAGTAGTTAGTATAAGGGTTATTATACTAAAGGTTTAAGATTTTTTATTTAATTACTTTATTATTAAGTATAAGAATTATATTATACTTATAAAGAACCCTTGTCTTATCTATTAATAAAGATATATTAGCGGCCTTTTTATAAACTTAAGACTTTAATAATTATTTTTTATTATAAATATCCTTATCTCCCTTTTAGAGATATTAGAGTATGTCTAATATTAAGCTATTATACTTATTTTATACGCGCTCTATTATTAACGCGGCTATCATATACCTTTTAAGTACTATTTAATTAATATTAAATTATTTTATAATAAGGTTTAAGCTATTATTTATACTATTCTATATCCTTAAGAGCGCGTTACTTTCCCTTATTTTTAAGGTATAAGGCTTCTTAAGCCCTATTTTTAACCTTTTATACTATTTATAATTATAGGCCTTACTATCTTAAAGACCTTTATAAACGCTATATATATAATACTTAATAAAAAGAATATATATATAATATTCTTTAACTTATTTTATAATATTAGTAGATAAATATCTTCTTTATTTATTATTAATATATATTCTAACCGCCTTAATAGGGCGTTAGCTAGGTTTTTAGTACTTATATAATAGTATATCTTAAAGTTATATATTATAAGTTTTATTACTTAATATACTTATCTCTTTATTAATAATATTATTATTTAAAATACTTTAAGTTATTATAATTAATAATTATTATAATTAGGTATAAGCTACCTTCTAAGAAGTACTATTATACCTAGAATACCTTAAAAATAATAAGTAGTTCCTAATTATAGGTCTTATATCTAGTTTCTATTAAATATAACTTATAGGAATAAGAAGTAATAGGATATTACTCTACTCTTACCCCTTTAATATTAAATAAGAACTTTTATAATAAAATAGTTATAATAATTAGTATTAAAGTATTAGTCTTTAATTAGATATCTCTTATTAGGTTAAAATATATAAGTAGTAGTACCTTTTAAGATAGTTACTTTAACTACTTAGATACTCCCCCTTAAATTAATTTTTTTAAATAGTTTATTAACGCCGCGGTAATAGAGGAATAATACTTAATAAAATAATAGTAGAAATTAGTAAACCCTAAAAAGATCTAAATATCTTTAATATCTTTAAGTTTAAGCTACTCTATTATAATATCTACTCTACGCGGATTTATATATATACCGTTATAATTAATAATAAAGCTAAGGAATTCTACTTCTACTATTATAAATTTATATTTCTTCAAGCTAATACAAAATTTAAATTTATAAAGGTATTATAGTATAGCCTTTATAACTCTAATATAAGACTTTTTATCTTAGGAATAGATAAAGATATTATCTAGATAAATAATATATATAATATTAGGTAGTCCTACTCTAGGGCCTTATTAATATATACTTAAAATAAGGTAGGTATATTAATAAGTTTAAAAGGTATAATTATATATTTAAACTAGTCATATCTTATATAGAATATAGTCTTCTAAGGTATTTATTACCCTTTTTTATTTATAAGTAATAATATACGTCCTTAAAGTTTAATCTAATTAAGTACTTAATACTAATTAATCTTACAATTACTTTATTAATTAATAAAAGGGGATATTAATTTTTAATTATAATCTTATTAAGTACCTTATAATTAATATATAAGTATAATATTCTATCTTTTTTTAATATAAAAAGAATTAGTATACCTATTAAATTTAACCCTTCTTTAAAGATTATTTAAAGTACTCCCTTAATACGCGTAACTCTTTCTTTAATAAATTATAAAATAGGTTAAAAGGAGGTTCTTTATTCTCCTTTATAAAAATTGTATAATTATAAGGTATATAAGTTAGTAGTACCTTAATATTCTTAATTAAGAAGATATCTTAAAATTCTTAAAATTTTAGAGGGAGTTTAATTTTAGATAGTAGGCTCTTATTACCTACTTTTAAGTATCTTATAATAAATATAATATTATTAAGTTACTCTTTTAAGCCTTTAATAATATTAAAGTACTCCTTAATATTACTTTTTTAATAAAGAATTATTAGTTTTATATATATTAATCTACTTAGGGATTCCATTCCTCTAATTATAAATATTTAAGGTAGAAGTTATAATTAAGGTTTATTATTATATAAAAGGCGCCCTTATAATATTATATAATATTATTAAAGTTAATAAGTTTAATTTATCTTATATAAGAACCTACTTAGTAATAATATTAGGTTTTTAATCCTATTATATAAGGTATTATTAAAGCTAGGATCTATTTCCTACTCCTACTCCTTTATTAAGTATATATTAATATAATTAGTATCTACTTTAAAGTTAATTAATATAATAAACTCCCTTTATAAGTACTTATACTCTATTTATATTATAATGATAAGTTATTATATCTACTTTCTCCCTTATATTATAATAGTAGATATAACTATAATACTTAAGGGTTTTTTTTAAATTTAAGTCTTTTTTAATTAGTTTATTACTAGTTATAAGTTTATTAGTTATAATACTTATAACTATTAATTTTATACTCTGATAGTCCTTAATTATATATCCCTTCTTTTGATAATTATAATATTTAATAGTAGAAAGATTAAGCTTAAGCCTTTATAAAAGGTATAATAATATACTAATAATACCCCCCTTTTTATTTTATATATAAGCTATTATCTCTTTATCCTTAAAAATTTCCTCTTCCTCTTTATAGATATTAACTTTTAATAGGAGTATTATCCCTTTAATCTTTATATATAAGTACTATTATATAAGGCTCTAATTAAATTACTAATATAATAGGAGTATCCCTTATCTTTAAAATATTAGATTATATTATAAGATCCTTATAAAGATCCTTATACAACTTATTTAATAAGTTATTATAAAGTATTTCTTTTAATAACTTAAACTATATTTTTAACTTAATAAAGTAATTTATAAAGTTTATAATCTTTTAATATTCCTTTTACTTAACTTTAAAATAGTACTTATTAATAATAAGATATTAATTCTAAAGATCCTCTATATAATCTATTAGAAAATTATTAAAGTATATCTAGGACTATTTATCCTTTAATATATCTTTTATATACTTATATTATATAGCCTTAGGGTCTAGGGCTATATATTATAACGCGTATTAGATCTTTATAAAATTATTTAGGAAATAGATTATATTTGTTTTAATTATATTAATTATATTATTAAACTATTTTTAATTTTCTTATATTTATTTTCTATTATATATATATAGGTCTTATAGCCTAAGAATATAGGTTTTATATTAAAGATACTTTAGTTTTAATTCTTTAATTAATAATATATAATAGTAATAATCTACTTAAATAGTATTATTAATATATATTTCTCTCTTTAACTCTTATAAGTATTATTTTAATCCTTATATTTATTCCCTCTTTAAGACTTCTCCTTTAAGTTCTTTTATCCTTTATAATAGTAGTTCCTAAGTATTAGGTAATAGAGACTTAATTTCTACGCCTAATAGCTACCCTTATATAGTTAGTTATAATTATAATATATCTATTATTAATTTATTAGCTAATTCTTAAGACTTACTTTCTTTATAAGCTTAGTCCCTTATATTTAGGTAGGTTATTTATAATAGTTATCTAACCTTTTTATCTTATACTTATAATAACCCTTCTTTATTTATTTTACTAATAATCGGGCTATTACCCCTAAGTAGGGTAAAGTAATTAGAATATAAGGGTATTATATAATAATATAGCTATTAAGTATTATAAATAGTATATATATATATATAGAACTTTTTATTCTTATTAATAGTAAGACTAATTACTACTCTTCTCCTTTAAAGGGAATTCCCTCCTCTATATACTATAGGTAAAGGGGTAGCGTAGTACTACTATATACTTAGACGTCACGTTAATAATAGCGCCGTATTCCTAAATAGTCCTTATATTATCTTAAATATTAATCTATTTACCTAATATAGCTTTCTTAAATTAAAGGGGATCTTTAACTTTTATATTAAACTTTAATTTAATACTTTTACTTATAGTAGTTTACTACTACTATACTTTAAATTAGACTTTAGAATACTAATTCTATTTAATATATTTATTGTTTCTTACTAGTACTAATTCTAGGAATCCTTTTTTAATAGACTAAATAGTATTTTAAAGAAGCTCTTTTATAAAAGCATTTATTTAATATACTCTAACTAACCTAACTTATAGGTTAGCTAGGATAAATACTACTTAATATAGAATTAAATATAGTAAGATTATCTAATTCTAACTTAATAGCTTTATCTCTAGGTTTTATAAGAGTTAATATAGTATAGACTCTATATATAAAATAATATAGAAGTAATATAAACTAGTAATATAAATATTTACTAAACTAAGAAGAATATATAAAGGATACTAGGAATATAAAGTTATAAATATAATTATTCTAAATTAATTATAAGGAGACTATTTTAATTCCTTCTATTATTATATTAGTAGCTTAGCTTCTTAGTAATACCTTAGTAATACCTTAGTAATTTAAGTAAGTCTAACCTAATTTACTAAGAAATTAAGGCCTTAGCGAGTTAGTACTAAGATCCTAACCTAAGGATTTAGTTAGTACTAAATCTTAGTACTAAATCCCAACTTAATAGTTAATCTACTTAAATTAATAATTTATAATACAATTAAGAACTCTACTACTTAACCCTTATAAAAAGATAGGCCTAGATCTAGTTAAACTAACTATTAAGTCGGGTTTTAGTACTATAGATTAGTACTAACCTAAATACTTAGTACTACCTCTTAGTATTAACCTGAATACTTAGTACTAGTTTCTAGTACTAACTTAAAAAGCCCTTAATACCTTAGTAAGTTAGAATAGACTAACTTAACTTATTAAGGTATTACTAAGAAGCTAAGCTACTAATAGAATAGTAAAAGACTTTAATATAAATTCCTTATAATATAAATTTAAATAGTTTTATATAATTAGGATTTATCTTATATTTAATATTCTTTACTTATTATTTTATATAATATAATAGTTTATATTATTATTTTATATTACCTAGAATGTATTAGTCCCTTTAAGTCCTTTAAGAGTATTAAGTTTTATAAGCCTTAATTATAAAGCTATTTAATTAGAACTTAAAATTTTTAATATAAACAATTTTACATCTACCTAGTAATCTTCATCTTAGCTAATTTATAAGTTAGGGTAAATAGAGTATATTAGATAGATCCTTTCAAGAAAAGAAAGTACTTTTTTAAATACTATTAAAGCTACTAAGGAAGATTTCCTAGACTTAATTCTAATAAAGAATAATAAATTTATTAAATAGAGTTAATATATTAAAGTCTACTTTAAAGTATAATAGTAGTAAACTACTATTAATTAAAATATTAAAATAAAGTTTAATATTAAAGTTAAGGGTCTACTTTAAATTAAAAAGATTATATTTAGTAGATAAGCTAATATTTAAAATAATTTTATTTAAAATACTTTAATAATTAAAGGATTATTAAAGATTACTTATAAAAAGTATAATAAAGTTTTAGACTACCTAATAACTACTAATAATTTAAGTATATCTAATATAAGGAAATATCTATAAATAAATAAATACCTTTTTTTATAAATAGCTTAATTTATTATTATAAATAAAACTTTCTTTAAGTTAGGTATATTATTTATAGTAATATAAATTAGTAATATAAAATTAATTATTTAGAGATAACTTATAAAAGAAAGTAATATTAGGTTTTTTATTGATATTTATTAAGAAAAGTAGAATAAATAATTATATAAATACTTTCTCACTTTGAACTAGTCTTTCTAGATTAATAATTAATTAGAGTTTTAATAATTACTATTAATAATATTAGATTTAACCCTAATCTATTATATAAAATTTTAAAGTATAATCTTTTTAAATTTTAAAGAAATATATATATAAATTAAATTAAATTTAAATATCCTTAATATATTTCTGTTATATTAAATACTTAGTTTAGTCCCTAAAAAGTTACTTACTTTAGAGTATTAATCTATTAAATTAATACCTATTTCTAATATTAAGAATACTTTATTACTTTATTACTTTTATACTACTTAATATTTAATATTCTAAGTATTTACTTATAATAGAATTAATAAAGATATTAACCCTTTATAGAATTAAAGATAAGCTTCTTAGGGTTATTACTAATAATACTAATAATAATAGAACCTTAAAAAATAAATTAAAGAAATCTCTAACTTAATAAGATACTTAATAGGATAAATTATAAAACTCTATTCTTTATATAATCTATACTTTTAATCTTATAATATAAGACTTTATTAAAGCCTTAGACTTAGAAGCTTTAGATAATATTATAATATTATTAAAGGATACTTAAGTTAAAGATATTTAAGTAAATATAAGTCTATCTATTATTATTAAAAAGGTATAATATTATAAAGATAATATAAATAGGTAATATACTTATTAATGTTTTAAATAGATTTATATTCTTATAATAGTAATTAACTTATCTCTTTAATAAAAGCTTTATTTTTTATAATTATAAAAAAGCTTTAATAATAGACCTAGAAAGCTTATATAAGATATTTATATTTATTAAAATTCTATATATTTAATACTTTATTATATATATTAGTTATATAGCTTTATTAATACTTAAGTAGATAAGAATATAATTATATTATTATTTAATAATATATTAAATCCTATTTATTTATTTATCTTAATAGTTTCTTAAATAATAAATATAAGTATATATTTAAGATTCTAATTATATAATACTCTTTTTAATTATTTTAATAATAATAAAATAATAATATATAATAGTAGGATTATTAGTAAAGTAAGTATTATTTATACTTATAAAGTATCCTTTAATAAGAGTAAAGAGAAGTATACTTTAATACTTAAATTATAAGTCTTTATTATAAATTAAAGCTATTTAATACTTTTGTTTTAAAAGTCTATTAAAGGATATTCTTATATAAGAGTATTAAAAGGATAATACTTTAACTTATTTAAATTTAATATAAATAGCTAAGGATATCCTTTTATATTTAATATTATTTATAAGTATTAAAAGAGTCTTTAATCTTACTTAAAGAGTATATTTATAGGATTATATATAATTAAAATTAGAGTTTATAAAATAAATAATACTTTTAAAGTATTATAATTATATTATAGGTTTAGATCCTAAAGAAGCTCTTATTAAGCCCTAAAATATATTTTAAAAGGAAGAAGATATTAATTAAAATATTAATAAAGGTAAAAATCTTTTTAAATTAAATTTGATAAATAGATTAATAGTTATTATTCTAAAGTTAATTAATAATTAAGTAGTAGATTTATAAAGTATAATTAATTTCTATATATAAATATAAAGGTAATATAAGAAAGTAATAAAATTCTTTATTCTATTAAGAGCGCTATAATATTAAAAGTATTATAATATTAGGAGTATTATACTATCCTAGACCTACCCTCTACTCTTAATATTATAAAACCCTTATTATCCTTAATTATTAAATAGTATAATATTAAAGCTCTTTATTAATTCCTTTATAAGTTATAAATCCCTTTTTATTATAATAATATACTTAATATAAATATAAAGTAGATTTAAATTTATATTATAAGATATATTATTAAATAATTATTATAAGGATTAAATAGTAATATAAAATAGTAATATACTTACTTAAAAGATAGGATATTATAAATACTTTAATACTTGAAAAAGCCTATTAGATTTACTAAAAATAGGTAAAGACTTATAGCGTGACATTTACGCCGTAGAAATACGAACTAGTCTACCTCTTAAGAATACTAAAGAGGTTTAATATATTAGAAATAGTCTAATTTAGTAGTATAGAAGTCGCCTTAAGTATAAGTATAAGAGTCCTAGGATTATATATTAACTTAAAACTCCGCTAGGGCCTATATATTACCTAGATTAAGGTAAGGGCTACTACCTAATCTTAGGCGCTAAAGTACTTAATAGGCTTAGCCTAGAGCGTGACCTTTATAAGATATAAGATAGTTTATAGTATAATAGTCTAGCTAATACTTATATTTATAGCTCTAATATAGTACTACTTAAAAGGAATAGTTAGCGCCGTAGAGACTTATACGCAGGCGCTTAGAGTAATATAGAATAATTACTTAAGGTTAGTCCTTAGCGCGTATAAGGCGACGCTAATACTAGTACTAGAGGTAGAAGTAGCGACTCCCCTAATCTAGGTTTAACTTAATAGTCTAGTAATAAAATACTAAGTACTCCGTAGTACTTATATAAATATAATAGAGGGAAATAAGAAGATCTATTACTAATTAAAGGGGAAGCGTAGTAGAACTAAACGCTAGGTCCTTACCCTAATATAGGAGAAAGAGGAATAGGCCTTATAAGAGCTTAGGGCGATAAGCTAGGACTAGATAGTAATAGGTACCTAAAGAAAAGTATACTAGTATAACCTAGTAAGAGATATTAAGGAGTTCTAGGATACTAATAATATCCTAATAAAGGTAAAAGATTAGAAGTAGCTCTAGTAGGAGGAATAATAGAAGGCCTACTAGGTAATAATCCTAGAGGGAAGCTAGGAGCTAGTAGTAAAGGGCCCCCTCCTAGGTAACCGCACCGACTACTACTAGGGTCTAAGGAAAGTAGAAAGCTCGCTAGTAACTTAACTCTATAGCGGGAAAAATAGCTTTAAGGCGTTTCTACTTAAGGCTAATATCCTAGGGATCTAGGACTCTAGATATAGCTACGGCTAGGTAAAATAAGACGTAAAGTATATCCTCCTCTTCTACCTAGAACTATAGGAGTCGAGACTAAACCTGATTAGGGAGGCTAGAACCTATAACTTCAGGGAGATACTAAGGGGTACTTATATAGCAGCCCGCTAGCTAATAAAGATAGGCTACCTAGAATAATTCTAACTCGCTAAGCTCTAGCTAGAGTAAATAAAACTCCTTTAAGAGGTAGTCCTACTACTAAAATTAATAAAGGTACTAAAAATAAAGTAGAAAGAGAAGAAGGTAGCTAAAGAGCTATAAGAATACTACCGACTAGATATAGTAGAAGATATAATCCTAGTAGAAAGGACTTACTAGGCTACCTAGTAAGTAAAATATTATATAAAAAGGAGGTAATAAGTAGAAGTTTTTAGCTATAGAAGGTTTCTTCTACGCCCTATTATAATAGGATATAGTAGCTTCGCTACTTTCCCTACTAGGAGGGTATACCTAAGTATAAAAGACTACCCTTATTAGTATAAATAATACTAGAATAGGTATATAAATAAATAATTAAATTAATTAATCTCTTATTAAGCTTATTATTAGACTTATCCTTATTTTAAGAGGATTATTTCCCCCTATTTATTTTACCTTTAGCGCCTCTATTTCCTCTTCTCTTACTACTACTAGTATTATTCTTTATAGGTAGCTTATTATTCCTAAGCTTGAAGTATTCCTTTTAAGTATAAGTATAGTATTTAATAAGCTTCTAAATAAGCTAGGTATTAGGTCTAGGTACAGCTCTATTTTAATTTTTAATTAGAATAGTAGGACTAGTAGTAGTAAGAGTATAAGTAGCTATTATAGTAAAGTTTAATTCTTTCTAATTAGTTAAGGGGTTAGTTATTATCTAAATAAAGTACCTAGTAGTATATTTAAGGAAATAAGCTAGCTTAATAGTATTAGTCTTACTTATTAAGTTATAAGTCTAGATATAGTATATAAAATACCTTTTATAAGCTTTACTAAGTCCTATATAAAAGAGGAAGATAAGGAAGTTTATTTTTAGCTTTAAGTAGGTAGATATTAAAGTAATTTTATTATAAAGAGACTTAAAGCGGGCTATAAAATCTATAGTATCTTTATATTAGCTAAGGTCTAGCTTAAGTAGCTAGTAGTATAAGTTATTACGGGTAGCAAAGCCTACTAATTTATTATTAGTCTTAAGGGCTTCTTATAATATATAAGTATTCTTAATATCCTTATAATTAATAAAGAGATTATTATCTAAGCGGCTCTTAATAGTATTAATAGCTAATTTATACCTAAGCTCCTACTTTACTAGCTCCTTAGAAGTATATTTATAGGTTTTAATATTATTAATTATTAGATAGTTAAGGAGAGCTAGAATAATAAAGGCTATAGCCTAGTCTACCTTATAAAATTTAAAAAGGTAAGTAGATATTAAGTACTTATATATTTCTTAGGTCTATACTTAAAGCCCTTCTAGTCCTTTAAACTTCTTAATATAAAGTAGTAGGCTATTAGTCTTACCTATAATAATAGTATTTTCTTCTAATATTACTTTTTATAAGGGCGAGTATAGGCTTTAAAGGGTTGATTTGAATTAAGTAGCTCTAAGTTAATAGTAGTATTAAAAAGATTATTACTATTAGGGGCCTTAAAGGATAATTCTTTAAGTAGAGTTACCTAAAAAAGGGGAACTATTAAAGAGGTATTAAGGTATATAGTCTTAAATATTTTAATTAAACTACTTATATTTATATTTCCTAGCCACCTTATTAAGTATAATATTATACCTTAGAAAATTATACTTAAAGATATAGTAACTTTAATAGGTTTTATTCTACTATTACCTAAACTCTTTAATAGTAGTATCTAAGGGAAAGATAGGTATCTAATATATTTATATTTAGCTAGAAGCTAAGGAGGAGCTTATAGATAATAGGCTTAAAGTATTAAAAGATAAGGGAGAATTACTTAAGAGAATATCTTTATTTAATAGAATTATAATAAGATTAGAAGATAATTATCCTAGAAAAATAGGGAATCTAGCTGCCTTTTATAGCGCTTATACCTTATAATCTTAGTAACTATCGCGTTTTAAGGGGGCTAGGAGATTATATCTTATACTTAAAAAGGTTAGGAGTTATTATAATAGGCTAATAATCCGGTTCTTTTAACTATTAGCTTAATAGGAGGTTCCTTACCTTTACTTTAAGGTTTATAAGCAGTAGTAGTATTAGAGTATATTAATAACTACTTAGCTAAAGCTATATTAGCTATCTTATAAGTAGTTTTCTAGAGTAGGTAAAGTAATTTTAATATTACTTTTACCTAGTAGACTAAGGCTATACCTCCTTTCTTACTACCCTAGTATATTTATCCTACTAAGTAGGTTAGTATTTTATATAAGTGGAATTAGTATTATTTAGTATACTTAGCTAATTAATAGGTACTATTATAGAGAAAATCCTAGTAGTACTAACTTCCTTAGAAGAATCCTAGTAGCTAGGAAATTATAACTTTAAGCCTTAAGGCTTCCCCCTAACTTTCTTTAGTTAATTAATTATTATAAGGTAAGCTCGCTTATTAGTTAAAGATTAAGGGTTACTTATAATAAATAGTACCTTATAGTATAATATATATATTATATAGCGTGCCTATATAGCGCCCTAGACTTTATATACTTAGTTAATAAGCTAGTAGGCTAAATAAGAGGTAATTTAAATAAATACCCTACGTCTAGGCTTATAACCTATTAAAATAGTAGGAGTAGAATACTTAGTTAATTTATCTAAGACTATAAGAGTATCTATCTATATATACTAAGACTCTATACTTAGTCATCTTAGTAAACCTTCCTTACTAAGAGTACATTTTAACAATTCTAGGTTAATATCCCTAGAGCTTAGGAAGATTATTGTGAATTCTAAGTTATCTTAGCCTTATAAGTAGGTTATTAATAAACATTTAGCTTATAAGGCTATCTCTTAATTTAATAAAGGAATAGAAGCCTTTTATAAATATCTTATTAAATTATTATTACTAGAGTTATCTTAAGCGACTACCTAATAGTAAATATCTAATACTATATTATCTATTCCTAGCGGCGCTAGTATTAGATAAATATTAGTAGAAAAGACTATCTATAATTAGCCAATTAGACTAGAATTAGAACCTAAATATAGTTCCTTAGAAAGTATATTATAGAATATTAACCTTAAGGTAATTATATAAGCTACTATTAACGCCGGAATAGTCTAGTATATTTAAGCCTCCCTTAGCCTCTTTAATAAGGACCCTTCTAGCCCTCTAGGCCTATTAGGCCCACCGGGCTAGACTAGCTAGGAAGGTTAGGCTATAGTAGATATTAGTAATTAAGGCCCTTATTAGGATCTTAGTAATCTAGGGTTTTTTAGTCCTATATATAATAGAAAATTAGTAAGTACTAATAAGGCTATTAAATATATTAATAAAGAGATTTATTTTTATAATATTTACCTTTTTATAGATTATATTAAGTAGATATACTCTCTAAAGGATCCCGCCTTAGTATAGAAAAATCTATAGCTAAGTCTTTATATTTAGGCTCTTACTTAGTAGATAAGTTAATTATTAGAATATAGTTAATACCTTATAAAGATAGGTAATAATATTAATAAATAGGTAAGGCTTTTATTAGAAAGGTTTTAATAACCTTTAAATATAGCTATTAATATTATAATATATAATAGATTTATTATAAACGATATAGTAAATTATTAAAAACCTAGTAAATTTAATACTAAGATACTTTAAGCTATTAAGGATACTAGACTTTAACTTATTAAAGTATAACTTAATATTATTTATAATACTATTAATTTAAATTATATTAAGATATTTATTATACTATTAATTAAACTACTATTAATGACTTTCTATTAAACTTAGATAAATTAAAGTATAAATAGTAGGCTTATACTATTAGATATTATAACTCTAGTAGTAGTACTTTAAATAACTAATAAGGTTATATATTTAATAAAGGTAGACTTATAGGGTAATATAGTTAATATAATTTTCCTAATAGAGTAGGCTATTAGCTATATTAGCCTAGGAACTAGCTATATAATAATACTTATCCTTATACTCTACCTTTTTAAAGTAATTAAGTTTATTAATAAAATTAATAGCCTCCTTATTAATATTATTAAAATACTCTATAAATTCTACTTTTTACTTAAAAATTATAGATTATAATAAGTCTTATAAATAAGTTAGATTTATAACTACCCCTTTACTTATACTAATCAAAAAGATTTAGATAAGGCTAAAGGCGAGGCTAATTTAATAGGTAAATAGGTAGTTAATTATAGGATAGCTACTAACCTTATTTCTCTTTTTAAAGGGCTTATTAGCCTTCTATTAAAGATATTATAAAAGACTTCTTTAAAGGATTTAAAGAATTAGGATACTAGTAGTATTATACCTTATAAGTTAAGGGTAAGTAGTAAGAGGATCCCTTATATTATAATAACTCTTATAATATAGGTAATAAGCTATTAAGTAGAAATAATAATAACCTTATTAACCTTAATAATAATATACTTTAAGTAAATTTTATCTCTTAATTAAAATTAATAATATATATCTATTCCTTATATATATTTATATTTACCTTATAAAATAAGCTCTTTAGCTACTTATAATAGTAGTACTAAACTATATAGAAGCCTTTAATAAGGATATCCTCTTTAATAAGGTCTTTATTAGGTTTAATAGTAAAGCTTATAATAAACTATACTACTTTATAAGTACTTATACTTATAGATTTAGCTATTATACTAGATTAAGGGAAGGTACCTAACTATAAATTCTATAGTTAGAAGTACGCGACTATTAGTATTTTATAGTTTATACCTACTATTATTATATTAACTTAGACTAATGTTTACCTTAATAGTAGTTACTTAATTACCCTAATTAATTAATCTTATCTAAATAAGGTCCTTTTTAATACTACTATTAAAAAATTAGTATTATTAATACTTATATAGGGAGTTAGTAATAAAATTATAAATACTAATAAATATATATTAGTTAAAATATATATTAGGGGTACTATTAGTAGAAAGTTAGTTATAGCCTTAATAGTAATAGAAGTCTATATAATTAAAGATCTAAAGGCTAATATACTTATAAGTATAAATACATTAATTTTATAATAAATAATTCTTAATCTAACTAATTATAATTTAAATATTAGTTCCTATTAGGGCCTTAATACTCCTATTAGTATTTATAACTACTTATTACCTAATATAAAGTATACTATTAAAGCTAGGTCTACTATTATTATTCCTCTTTATATAATTATAAGGGTTTTAGTAGTCTATTAGGGAGAGATCCCCTCTAATAGAGACTTCCTCTTTAAATCTAAATATTCTTAGGACTTTAGGGATAGTAGTATTTATACTTATATTACTAATTCTATAATCTCTTTTATTTATATCTAAAACTCTTTAGCTATTTTAGTATAATTATCTTATAAGGCCCGCCTTAGTTTACTTATTAAATATAACTAAGATAGTACTTATTTTACTACCCTAGTATAGCTACTACCTACATAGGAATTATATAGCCTATTATAGTAGCTTCTATCCTAATAATAAGGTCCTTAATTAATTCTACTATTAAATATATTTAGCCTAATAGTATTACTATTTATAGACTCCCTAAGGTAGTAAGGTAAATCACTACTATAGCTGTTAAATTCCTAGAAATCTAGATAGATTAGGGGTTAATAGTAGATATTCTAGAGGAAGAATAGATACCTATCTCTTTAAAGCTAGATATAGTATTAAACCCTACCTAAGTCTATCTTATTAGCTAAAAAGACTATAAACTTATTAATTAAATATTTAATAAATTATATAATTAAGGAAAAATAACTTAGGCTAGTTAGCTTATACTCTTTAGTTATCTAGTTGTTATTATACAACGTAATATAATAGAGGGATATAAAGGTTAGGTAGTAATTAATATTAAAGGCCTTAATAAGATTACTTAAATAGATATTTACCCTTTACCTTTATAATCTAACCTTATATTAGCTATTACAAGCTATCTATATATCATTATAATAGATAGTATTAGTTAGTTTTACTAGTTTAAGGTATAAAGAGAGGATTATTATAAGCTTACTATTATTTCTTACTATAAGTAGGAGTAGTATAATATTACCCTAATAGGGTATAAGGGGTTACCTCTATATATCTAATATTAAACTAATAAACTTCTCTAATTATATAGACTATTTATAAAGATATATATTAATAATATAATAGCCTTTTTAGCTAGCTTATCTAAGTACCTTACCTATTTATATAAGCTCTTTATACTCTTCTAGGATAAGTAGATTAGCCTTAATTCTATAAAAACCTTCTTAGAGTATCTATCTATTACTCTACTTAGCTAATAAGTTAATTCCTTTAGGCTTATTAACCTTAGAAGAAAAGCTTCTAGCTATTAACTTACTTCTATTTTTATTTTTATTAAAGGATCTTAAATTCTTCCTAGGTTTAATAGGCTAGTTAAGGACGTCTATCTTATAATACGCTTAGTAAGTAAATCTATTATAATACTATAAAACTAATCTTACTAGTACCCTACTAAAGGGTATAAAGGGTTTTAGTAGGAAAATATAGTCGGCGTATATTATATATAAACATATAGAAGTAGAATTAAAAGCCTTTAAAGACTTAAACGTAGCCTTTAATAACTCTATATTTCTTATTTATTAACTTAAATACTTTAAAGAAATAGGGCTTTATAGCTATAGTTTACTATATTAAAGGTATTATTATTAAGAGTTTTAGTAAAATAGATATTAAACTAATAATATTCCTTAGTAAAATATTAAATTAAGCTGAATAAAACTATTAATTAATAGAGTTAGAAGTTATTAATATTATATAGGTTATTAAGTATACTTATTACTTAATTAAATTATTAAAGAAGCTGCCTACTATTATCTATACTAATTACTTAGTAGTAATCCCTATCTTATAATAAATAAGCTTTAGCTCTTTATCTATAAATAAGCTAAATTTATATCTTATTTAAGTATTATCCTATTTATCCTAATTTAATTTAATTATTAAATATAAATTTAGTAAATATAATATTATTCTAGATACTCTCTTATAACTCTAAGTAGATATTCCCCTAGTTAATAAGATTAGGACGCTTAATACCCTATATATAGAAGCCTTTAATAAGTTATACTTATAAGAGTATAAATAATTATTATTATACTATATTACCCTTATTGAAATATTAGTATCATTTAAGTAGAAGCTTATATAAGTATATTAGGAAGATACCTAGTAGTTTTAAGTACTATAATTACTTTGAAAGAGTAATAAGGACCTTATTAATATTAGTAGTAAAGATAAAGTAAAGTAGCTAGGATTATAATTTAAATTATAGGATAGAATAATCTATTATATAAATTTTAATAATAGACTTTATATATTAAAGGCCTTAGAAAAGGAGGTCTTTAAACTAATATATAGTAAGTAGTACTATAGCGGCTACTACTATATATATAATTAAATAGTCTCTTTAATATATATATATACTATCTATTAAAGTACTTATAAATATATATTAATTACTACCCTACCTATTAGTTAAACTAGACTAAGTATTATAAACCTTATAATAGCTTACTCCCTATTAATAGACTATCTATTCTATTTTATATAATAGTTATAGACTTTATAGTTATATTACTACTAATTATAGAAGGCTTTAATAGCCTACTTATAATAATTAATAAGTTCTTTAAGCGCCTACTATTACTTCCTAGGTAGTCTATATAGTCTATAAGCCAGTAGGCTAATATTATTTTAGCGGTATTAATAGCCTATAGCTAGGGAGCGCCTTATAGAATTGTTAATAATAGAGATTCTAAATTTATATTTTCTTTCTAGCGGGCGGTTCTTTAAAAACTAGGCTACGAACTACTAATATTAACTTTATACTATATATAAATAGACGGATAATCTAAATAAATAAATTAAACTATTAAAATTACTATAAGATATTATATCTCTGAATAAGTAAATATTAGCTCTATTAATTAGATAGCCGTCCTACCCTATCTATAGGGCTATATTAATAATTCTAAAAATTAATTAATAGGGGCCTCTCTTAATAAAGTCCTTATTAGATTTAATATATAAGATATACTAGGTATACTTATATAGCTACCTATTAAAGACTTTAATAAGTTATATTATATAAAGCGTAATTAGGCTAAAGAATCTATAGCTTTTATAAATATCTTTACTAAAAATTTATTATAAATCTAAGTATTAACCCCTATTATTAGATAAGGGTAAAATAGTATACTTATAACTAGGTAATAGTTATAAGATTCTAGGTATTTTAAATTATAAATTATAAATTGTATAACTAATATATAGGACCCTTCCTAATTCTTAAATATATAGGTCTATTAGTATATTATCTATAGCTTCCTTTATTTATAGGAATCTATCCTATTATAATAATTACTTAATTAGAGCCTTCTATAAAGGGATTAGATCTTTATAAATATCTTAGAAATATATACCCTCCTCCTATTATTAAGAATAATAGCCTTAACGCTACTAAATTAGATATCTATAAACTAGAGGCTATTATAGGTAAGTAGATTAATAGGAGTAAGACTTAGTATCTTATTAAATAGAAGGGCTATAGCTATAAGTATAATATTTAATATAGTAAGAAGGATCTTTCTAAGGCCTTAGGCCTTATTAAGGACTATAAGCGACGGCTATATAGTAAATTGTATAGGGTTAATAAATTATAAGGACCTTTTTACTTTTATAGAGAAATATTTACTTTTATAGCGTGAAGTAGTAATATAAGCGTTACCTTATTATTTATTTATTAGTATTATTATAGCTTTTATATCTAATATAGTATAGAAGGCTTCTATACTATACTCTAGTTATTCCTTAATAGAATCCTTAATAGCTAATTAATTACCTATATATAAAATTAGCTTACGGCTATTAGTTACTATAATAGAAAATCTATTTATTTAGATATATCTTTTAAACTATTATACTAATTTTAATTATTTTTAGAGTATTAAGTACGCTAATATAAGCTATATAACTTAATTTAAGTAGAAAATATTAAGGAGCGTTAGTATAGATATAGGTAGAATATAAAGAAATATTAGAGTTTTAATATTTATACTAGTCCTAGAGGGGTAATTAGGGTACTTATAACTAATTAATAAGGTGTAATAAGCTTAGGGTCTGAAATTAGGTATTTTCTATTATAGTAAGAAGATAGGTTATTAATATATAATAAGTAGGCTAGTAATAAGATCTACCTATATATAGTACTAGCTATAAACCTATTACTTATTAATAGAGCTAAGAGGTCTCTAGTCTAAATATAAAAAAATAAAACTAAGATATTATATAATAGTAGAACTCCTTATATAAAGTTTTTATATACGCGGTAAGCGCGCCCTTAGTATATATAATAATACCTACCTTAGTTCCTATTAGTAGTATTAGCTCTATATATAAGAGACTTTAAGTTAAGAGATAAAAGGTATATTAAGTAGAAGAGTTAAAATAATAGGCTAAAGCTACCCCCTCTAGCTAAAAGGACTATAACTATAGTAGGAGTAGTAACCCTATAATTATAGGTATAACTAGCGGGATTTTAATATAATCCGCTTTCTCTTATAAGTAGATTATTATATAACTTAATACTAGGAAATAGTAATATAATAGTAGTAATAAAGTATATCTATATCTCTTAATAACTATACTAGCTCCCTCCTATATATTAAGAAAAATAATATAATAATTTCTAATAAAAGTATTATAAGCCTTCTACTAAACTACTTAGCTAAGGAATATAATAATAATAGAGGCCTATATATTATAAGTTAAATAAAAAAAGGATACTATAATACTTAATAATATAAGAGAAGAGTAGCTAGGGTAGTAGTAGATTAATAGGAGGATTAAGGGTACTTATATTAATCAAACTATATAAAGAAGGGTAAGAGGAATATTAAGAGGGAATAAACTTTTTAAGAGGTACTATTAAGAAATAGTATAAAGAAAGGGGCAAGGCTCTAGTTAAAGAGAGAAGTATATAGATATTAAGATCTAATATTAGGGTAGTATAAAGTATAAGAGATAAGATAGTATATAATATTTAAAGGTCTAGAAGTATTATAATAAGTAGGGTAGGGGATAAAGGTTTTCTTTTATAAGTTATAGTTTCCTCTTAATAAGCTAGAAGTAGACCGCCCTTATTAGCTCTAAGTAGCTACCTTAGATAGTAGAGTATAAAATATAAATATAATAAGTATTTATTACTAATTATATTACCTAAATATATTACTAGATAGATAAGCTAATATAATACTTTAATAATATTAAGTCTTTATAACTAGAATCCTAAATTTATTATAAGTAGAGACTAGGTAAAAGACTAAGATAATAATAAGAAGCTACTATATATAAAAGTATCTAATAACTATATAGTAGTATTAAAAAGGATTAAAAAGTTAAAGGAATTAGATATATAAAAGATAGCTACTAAGGAAGATTATATAAAGCTAGTAATTAAGGTTAAAGATATTATAAAGGAGGAAAGATATAAGAGAGGGATTTATAATAATATAATTAAGTAATATAATACTTCCTAAATAGCTAATACTATATAGTAGAGTATTTTAAGATAGAGTTATATCTTAAAGATAATAAAGAGGCTACTAAGGAATAAGCTAAGCTAGATAAATTAGTTAAGTATATAAAGAATATAAAGAATATAAATAGTATAATTAATTTTATAAAAGAGGTTAATATATAATCTATCTTTAATCCTATCTTCTAATTAACTTAACTATTAGAATACTTCTAAGGAAGATATAAATACTATTAGGCTAAAATTTACTAGATTTAATCTACCTATTATATAAATAATTAAGTAAAGAATTATATATTATAAGGGTTTAAAGGAGTTAAAAAAAATATAAGACCTAGATATTATAAATACTTATATTAATTTATATAAAAGTATATTAACGCGTTTAATATAAAGGATTATATTATACCTAACCTTATATAAAGGAATTAAGATAAGGAGGGTATCTTAATTAAAGTTAGTATTAATAGGAAAGAAATTAAGTATACTATTAAAGAGGATAAAAAAGAGGATAGGGAATATAAGCTAAATAGTTAATAAGACTAGTAGTAATAGTAAGGATGATAATAGTAAGTATAATAATAGTAAGTATAATAATAATAAAGAGGATAGTAAAGAATAAAAGGATCTTAAGTATAAGATTATAAAGCTATCTAACTAGATAGATAGACTATCTATTAAAGACTATTAAATAATTATATTACCTTTTTATATTACTAGAAAGTATTCCTAATATTATAGTCTAATAAAATACTTTAACTAAAATTAAAGTCTTAGTAAGTTAGATTAATACGTTAGTACTAATACTTAGTACTACCTTATAGTATTAACTTGAATACTTAGTACTAACTATTAGTACCGACTTAAATACTTAGGCTAGGAATTTAGTATTAACTTACTAAGAGTTAAATCAGGTACCCGACTTAAGTTTAAAGTATTAACCTGATGCGGTTAGTCTAGATCTAGTTAACTATAGCTTCTAGGGGTATATACTAAGTATAAACTCCTATAACTATATAAGATTAAGCTAAAAATCTATTACTTAGATATTAAGAAAGAGCTAGGGGTTAAAATTAGTAAGTATATACTCTAGTAATAGCTTAAGGATTATAAAATTATAGATTAGCTCTTAGTAAAGCACCTACTTCTCTTAAAGATATATATAGAATAGTAGTTAAATTAGTATAAGGTCTAGAGATAGAAATATATACTAAAGTAGGAGTTAATAGTTTAATTAGATAAGTACTTAATTAAGCTAGGCTTAAGTAAAAAATAAGAATAGGTATTCTATTACATTAATTAGAAATAGGATAAGGAAATAATATAACTATTTGAGAATTAAGAAAGGAAAGGCTAAGTTAATTATAATATAAGTAGCCTTTTATAATATTAATCAAAGTAATTTAGTCTAAATAGTATATAATCTAGAGGTAAAGGTAAATAGATATACTATTATATTATATCTTAATATATTAGAAGATTAAATCCCTATAATCTACTAATCTAGTAATAGTATATAGTTTATATAAGATAATACTTATATATATATTATAAGAGTTATAAGGGATAGACTAACTATTAAGTTAGGTTTTAGTACTATAAATTAGTACTAACCCGAATACTTAGTACTAGTTTAGGTACCGACCTGAATACTTAGTACCTACTTCTAGTACTAACCTGAAAAGCCTCCGGTACCTTAGCGAGTTAGGTTAGACCGACCTAACTTACTAAGGTATCGCTAAGACGCTAAGCCCCTAATAAAATAGTAAGTGACACTAATTTTTTTCTAGAATTATCTCTATACTAAAAATAACTTTTTTTATAATTAGAACTTTAATACCCCCTTTAGTTCCCTAGGGATATATATTACCTTTTTATATTACCTTAAAGAATATCTTATATTAGGCTAGGGAATAATAATAATAATAGTTAGTAATATAATAGTAAACTATAGATATAATAGTAAACTATAGATATAATAGTAAATACTACTATAAATAGAAATTATTTATAATATTATAGTTATTATTTCTATAGGGATAGTTATTATTTTTCTAATTATCTTATTTACTATTAAGAATTACCTAGGTAATAATAATAATAATAATACTTAGTAATATAGTAATAAATCCTTTATATAATAGTAAATATTACTATAAAAAGAAAAAAGTACTAATATTATTATTATAGTTTTCCTAGGGATATATATTACCTTTTTATATTACCTTATTTACTTCTAAAGAATTACCTAGGTAATAGTAATAATAATAATAGGGAAAAAAAATAAGAATATTACTAGGGAAAAAGGTCTTAGTAAGTCGGGTTAATACTTCAGGTTAATAATTAGTACTACCTTATAGTATTAACTTAAATACTTAGGTTAGGATTTTAGTACTAACCTAAATACTTAGGCTAGGAATCTAGTATTAACTCGCTAAGAGTCGAGTCGGGTACCTGACTCGAGTTCGAAGTACCGACCCGACGCGGTTAGTCTAATAAGGGAATAGTTCTAAGAGAATAGAGTATAACTTATTAATTAGCTACCCTACTTACTAAATCTAAATCCTATTAAATACCTCTAGTAATTACTTAAGGAAAAGTATTATAAGCTAGAACTAGATATTATAAGTTATAATAAGAATAAAAAAGAGAGGCTAAGGAATTTATATAAGATATTAGAAGTAACCTAGTATTATTTTATTAATAATAAGATATTATATTTATTAGTAGATAGTATAAAAAGGAGGGTTAAGGCTATTATAAAGGCGAAGGGATAGTATACTAAGTACTAGAGTAGACTAATTAGAAAATAGCTTAGTAAGACTATAAAATACTATATTTTCTATTATTTATATAATTTTAGGCTTTATAATTTATTAATTAGTAGTATAGTAAGTTATAGAGAAAGGTATCTGTTTTTAGTAGGGGAACGCGAGGTATCTTAGGTACTAAGACTTATAAGCGGGACTATAGTAGTTTACAAATCTATTAATTTAACGCTAGTAGCCCGTAAATTATCGAAGCTCCCCTACTAGAATTAGGTAGTACAGTCGTTTGCGAAGGTATTAGCTAGACGCTAGTAGGCCGTAATTTATCGAAGATCCCCTACTAAAAATAGGTAGCAAGGCCTTAATAATATATAGTCTATATTATAGCCTAGAAATATTATTAATAGATATCTAAATAAAGTTATAAATTATCTTATATACCTAATTTATAGAGTTTTCCTTCTAGCCTATCTACCTACTATTATTACTACTATTATTATTATACTAGCTACGTAGTAACGGCTCTATAATATACTATAGTATATACTACTTATATAATAGCCTTATAGTAGTAGTATAGTCTAGCGTATCTTATACTTACTATATATATCTCGCCTAAATACCTACCTCCTTTATAGCTATAAAGACTATAGTTCCTCTTAAATATACTAGTAAAGCGCCTCCTAGATTTAATTAAAACCCCCTTATTAAGCCTTAAGTATAGCCTAGTTAGACTTCTATTTAGTTACTAGCTCTTAAGATAGGAAGGACTACTTAGAAGTATACTTTTAATAATAAGTTAAAAGATACTATACCTTAGCCTAAAGCTAATACTTTAAGGCCTACTTATAGACTAGAAATAATATCTACTAGTAGAGTAACCTTTATAATTAAAATATTAAGACTAAGTCTTAGTATAAAGCCTTAAGGTTACTTATAAATACTATAACTATAGCTTAATAGCCTAAAACCTCTATTAAGCTCTTAGTATAACTCTTAATATAGCTTTATACTCCCTCCCCCTCCTAATATATTCTATTTAAGTATACTACTACCTCCTCTCCCTTCTCTTTCTAGCTAGTTAGATTTCCAGCCGACTTATAAATAGGTAATAAGTCTAGAGTAATAGGTAAGGGATAATTTTAAATTTTTTTTACCCTTATTATTTATATCTTTTATAGCTTTTAGTCTACCTTACTAGCTTTACTATTAACTAGAGGAGAAGAGTAAGAGTAGTATAAAGTTAATATAAGAGTATATCTTAAGCTCTTAGTACCTAGTATATAATTATACTTATTATAAGTTTAATAGTTAGATTAATAATCTTTTTATAAAAGTAAGAGATATATTTAGTTCTTATAAGATAGAAGAAGAACCTAATATTAATTAGGATTTAATAAATATCTAGAATTATATTATTACTATTAAGGCTTCTATTATTATTAAAAAGCTTATATCTATTACTCCCTTATAAATTATAAATAAAGGGGACTCTAAGTTAGTAAGCTTTAAGATATATTTAAAAGCTATCCTTAAGAGGAAGACGCTAGATAATATAATTAGTAAAAAGTTATTTCTATAAAATCAATCTTATAATTAGCTACTATTTAGAATATATAAATATAAATAGGAGACCTCTATTTAAATATTTACTCTTATATATTTAATAAGAGCTTATTTAATATTAATTAAGGCTACCCTATTTTATAGTAAATTACTTAAGATATATAGGTATACTATTAATATTATTAATAAACCTAAGTAGATTAATATAGAGTAAGAGATTTATAACTTTTAATAAGATAGATTTTCTAGCTTTAAAGTTAATATTATATATAGATATACTACTTAGGCTATAGATAGGTCTATTATAACTTATTTATAGCTTATTTACCCTAGTAGTTAGATTATTACTCCTACTCTAAGTAATCTAATAGAAGCTCTATTATAAGAATATAATATTAGAAATTAGACTCTAGTAAAGAAGTTATATAAGGAGATCCTAGTATTATAGAATTATACTAATAAATACTATTAAAACTATAATAGTCCTAAGGTATTCTATTATATTAATAGTAATATTAAGTATATCTTCTTTATAACTTAAGGAGCTCTAACCTAGGCTAGTATTATACTATAAGATACTAGAAAATACCTGTAAAAATTCAAGATTTTTACGTTAGAAAATCACCCCTACTACCTAGTGTTTAGTAGGTGAGGTGAATAGCGGGGAGTATATTAGACATGTTAGTAGGTAGCTGGCCTGTATATACGATAGTATTAGCTATATTAGATGCATACACCTATTCTAACAGCGTTCTATACCTGATAATAAGAAGGATATTTCCCCTTATTCAGACTAATAGCAGACACGTTAGTAGGTAAGGTGAATAGTAATACGTAGGTAGGTAGCCGGCCTATATACGCTATAGTATTAGCTTATAGACCTATATAGTAATATAGATCATTCTAATAGCGTTCTATACCTAATAATAAGACGGATATTTCCCCTCTATTTAGACCGATATCAGATACGTTAATAGGTGGCCGGTATATTAGATATATAGGTAAGTAGCCGGCCTATTTATATAATAGTATTAGCCTATAGACTTATATAGTAATATAGATCATTCTAATAGCGTTCTATACCTAATAATAAGACGGACATTTCCCCCTATTTAGACTGATAGTAGATACGTTAGTAGGTAAGGTGAATAGTAGGGAGTATATTAGATATATTAGTAGGTAGCTAGCCTGTATATACGATAGTATTAGCTATATTAGATATATATACCTATTCTAATAGCGTTCTATACCTAATAATAAGACGGATATTTCCTCTAATTCAGACTAATAGTAGACACGTTAGTAGGTAAAGTAAATAGTAGGGAGTAAATTAGATATATTAGTAGGTAGCTAGCTTATATATATAATAGTATTAGTTATATTATATATTAGAAGGTCCTAGGTCTAGTCCTAAATATATATAGGTAGCCGGCCTATTAATATAATAGTATTAGCTTATAGACCTATATAGTAATATAGATTATTCTAATAGTATTCTATACCTAATAATAAGACGGATATTTCCCCTTATTGAAATTAATAGTAGATACGTTAGTAGGTAATATAGTAGAATAGGTAATTAATATTTAAATATTAGGATTTTTATTATTTATAATCCATATTCTAGCTGTTAGCGTATAGAACTTAGTAGGTAAATCTACTTATTCTAATATATCTTTTAAACTACTACACCGATTCTCGTTATTTTTAAAGCGTTAGATAGCTAATAATAAGCGATATAACTTTATTTAATTAGAAAATATTATAGAGTATTCGTATATACATAGGTAGAATATATAGAAATATTAGACTTTTAATATTTACTGTAGTTAGCACTAGTCCTAAGAAGGTAATTTAAGGGGCTTTAGACTAATTAATAAGCTGCAATAAGCTTAGGGTCCTAATTACTAGATATTCTATTATAGTAAGAAGATTATAGGGAGGATTATAAAGAATACCTCTTCTATAACTCTTATAACTAATATAAGGGTATTTATAAAGAAAAAACTAAGATTAAAAGAGAAAGAGTAATTAAAGGAGTAGTAAATTAGAATACCCCTTCTATTTAAAAGTTAACCTTAGGCTACTCCCCTATATAATTAGTATAACCCTTATAAAGGAGTCTTTTAGCTACTTACTTCCTCCCTATATCTTCCTCTTTATAATAAAGCTTTTATACTACTAATCTAGCTCTTACTTACTATTCTACCTACCTTATAAAATATATAAACGTCTAAGTTATAAAATAAGTTAAAGGAGCGAGTAAAAAAGCTATTAAACCTCTAAACCTACTTATTAAGAACCTTAATAAGGGCCTCTTATACCCTAAGACCTTCTACTATATTAAGACCTTCTATAATACTAAGACCTTCTACTATATTAAGACCTTCTACTACCCTAGAACTATTAGTATACCTCTAAAGTAGTCCTATTAAAGATAATCTTTTAAATTTTATTAAGTAGATAAAAAAGAGGAGTCTTATATATAAGATAGATAATCTAGATAATATATATAAAAAACTTATAGATTAGAGTCTTACTACTAACTTAATATAAGAATAAAAGACTAATAAAGAGTTATAAGCCTCCCTTAATATTAAGTATAGTATTAGTATATATCTAGCTAGAGGTATTAGTTAATAGGGTTATAAAAGAGGTAGAAATACCTTATATATATTAAGGCTTTTTATAAGATCTTTACCTTACTATCCTAGATATTTAATTAAACCTTCTAATACTCCGCGTAACTTTAGCCCCTTATAACCTATAGTAGTACCTAAAGAGGGTGTAATCTTAGCTTCTATTAAGCGGGAGGAAGGTATAGGGGTTAAGGGGTTTAATAATTATAATAACCTCTATAAGAATTAACTATCTTTAAAGGAGTCTAATAGACTATTATATTTAAGTAGTAAATTAATATAATAATAGTAAGGTTATATATAGGTTTTATAAAGTAACTAGTATTAAATTAGCTTATAATCTCTACTTTCTATATACTATCCCTTATATATAATACCTAACTTTTAAAATAAATTACTAGGATCTATCTACCCCCTTTATATATCTATTACTACTTATAAAAAGTACTTATATCTATTATCTTCTTTATATATAGTAGCTATATCCTAATACTTCCTTATCTACAGCTTAAGGATAGTAAATAATATCTTAATTAGATTTAGATCTAGTAAATATAGGGGTAAATAAGCTAGTTTAACTCTAGCCTTATCTAATATATTAATAAGCTCTTAATTCTAATAAATACTTATATTATTAATTATAATTACTAATAGTAGATTACTACTAGTAATATAACTATAGTAAGGAAGGACTTAGTAGTAGATAAAGTTATTAAATATAATAGCCCTAATTAAGCCCTAGTATATAAGGTATAAGAGGTAGCTATTAATTATAAATATAGGTTATATACTCTACCTCTTTAACTATTTTAAGCTTTATATCTAATATAGTATTTTAATAAGTAGTACTTATCTATAATACCTATTACCTAGCTACTACTATTAGGATATAATTAAAAGGAGGCTAATAAAGTCTCTTACTAGTATACTTATATATAGTACTCTTATTAAAGAAGATAAGCTAGTTAGCTTATTAGCTAGCTAGATATATAAACTATAAGTTTCTAAGGTCTTAATTATATTATTAAGCTATCTTCCTTATATTTTTTCTTAATTAGTTAAGCTACTATAAATACTACTAGATTATTAACTTATTAATAGTAATCTTAAACTTATTATATAAGAACTAGGCTATTTTATTAAGGTAGGCTATTAGCTACTAGTCTAGGTAGATTAAGAGCTCCTCTTATAATAAGTTATTAATAATATAATTCTAACCTAGTTAAGGTATATAAAAAGGTATATAGATTATATCTTACTCCTTCTAACTCTTCCTTATATACTTTAGCGTCCTAAGTATTACGAACTAGTTATCCCTAGGGTTAATAGGTCTAAGTAGGTCTTATAGAGAGGAGTATTAAAGACTAGATAAGTAGGCTTTATACTAAACTAATCTAAAGGTAAAAGGTTATATTTAGTATCTAGGAGAGATATCTATATAATAATATAAGTTAAATATAAAGTTCCTATCTAAATAAAATTTTATACTATTTATATAATTATAAGAAATCCTATTAAGAGGTATAGTTTATATAAATCTAATATCTAACTTATCTAATCCTCTTAGTAGTTTAAGTAGATCTTTTAACTAATTTATATTACTATAATAAGATATACTCTTATTATATATATTATAAGACCTATTTAATTTATTTATAATATTAGGTTCCCCTCCTCTAATTTTTAACTTAAAAGCTTCTATCTTTAATTATATTAATTAATAGGTACTAACTTCCTTTATTATACTATTATTATTAATTAGTTAAGTCTATTAATATCCTTTCTTTAATAATATATATATACTAGAATTATTCTAAAGCTAATTATCTTAAGAAATATAAAGTTAGTAGTTTATCTAATTATTATATTAAATATACCTATCTTAGGTATAATTATAACCTTACGCCTTTCTCTCTTATAAAGTAGGCCTAGATTAAGTAATAATAAATATCTAAGGCTAAAGAAGTAATAGAGATTTTAGCTAAATTAAATTACCTTTATATAGAAAATTAAGGTATTAGAGAAGAAGAAGTTAGAAATAATAAAAGGTAAAATTTAGAATATTAAAGAATAAAAATAGGAGGAGTAAATTATAACTCTTAATCTTAATAACTTCCTCTTTAATATTTTATTTAAATAGGTTAAAGTTCTTATAAATTTTAATTAATCTAATTTTATAGGTATTAATAGAATTATTATAAAAGGGTCTAGTAGTTTATAAGATTTTTAATTAGCTCTTAAGTACCTTTAAAGTCCTTATATTCTTTTTATATTATAAGGTAGCGCTAACTTTTCTTTACTAGGATCTTCTCTACTTTAAACTTAGTTTCTTTTTTAATTATATAATAAAATATTCTTTATAAGGGTATATTTAGATCTATTAATTTTAACTTAAAAATATAAAGTACTAGGTATACCTTAATATTAGGTAGAACGTTTAATTTATAATTAATTAGTCCTTTTATCCTTTAAATAGAGAATAATTTAATCTTAATATAATATAATTTTTTACTTAATTTTTTTATTTTAAAATCCTTTATAAGGAGGTAGACTTTATCTCCCTCTTTTAATTAAGGATATATTTTCCTTTTTTTTATTAATATACCTTACTATTCTATTATTTACCTTATAGATTATACCCTATATATCCTTATATAATTACTTTATTTTTAATATAAAGACTATTACTTTATTAGCTTCTAGACTAGGCCTTAGGTCTAAGAATATATTTACCTATTATTTATAATTTATAAAGAATGGAGATAGCTTTATTATATCTAACTACTTATTATTAAATACTAACTATATTATAAGTAATAATAATACCTAATTATTCTATTTAATATTAATATAATATTATAGGTAAATTTTTATTATTTAGTTAATATATTCTATCTATCTATCTATCTATAAGTAATAAGTAGTTAATATTTATAATTTTATCCTAATTACTAATATTAGTATCTTTTAATAATTTAATATAAAGAGCTTATCTCTATTAGATATAATAGACTTAGGTATATTATAATCTTTAATTAACCTATTAAGGAGAATAAATCTTAACTATTTAATAATATAAATCTCTTTAAATAGTATTATAATTATATACTTTATTAGTTTATTTATAATAACTATTATTAAGTCATAAACCTCTTTTATAACTAGGTCTCCTAATTTTAATAATTTAATTATAAAGTCTAATATAATATCTTTTTATAATAAGTTTAGTATTAGTATAAACTAGATTTAATTATCCTTTATATAGTATATTAACTTATTTTATTAATATTAAATATATTCCTTAATATATTTTACAACTTTTACTTATAAATTTAGTATAATATATATCCTTCTAATAAGCTCTACTATCTTAGTAACTCCTAGGTATCCTTATAATAGATTATTATAATAATCTTATACTACTTCTTTAATATATAATTCTAGTAAGTAAAGCTTATTTTTATACTTTAGGAAATTATTTCTTAGTTACTAACCCCTTAGCTCTATTACTAGGTTATTAGTCTTATATCCCTTTTAAATTATATCTAAAATTCTTAGGACTTAGATATATATAGTTACTATTAATATTTATATTAATACTAATAAACTATTATCCTCTTTATTTAAGATTAGTTTTATTATTATATTCTTAGATTCTATATAATTTAATCTCCTACTAAGAGTATCTACTTAACTATTATCTTTTCTAGGTATATATACTATTTTAAATTTATACTATCTAAGTAATTTTAATTAATAGACTTATTATTAGTTTAACTCCTTTATTATAATAAAGTTAATTAAGTTCTTATAATCTATTATAATAATTAAGTCTAAATAGCTCTTAATATATACTTATTAGTATTATAGTATATATACTATAATAAGTAACTCCTTATTATATATATTATAGTTCTATTCTACTAGTATTATTTTCTTAAAGAAGTAGGCTATTAAATACTACTTCCTATCTATTATTTAATATAAGTAAGCCCTAATTATAAGATCTAATATATTAGTCTTAATCTATACTAGTTTATTAATTTAAAAAGTCCTAAGTATTAAAGGATTTATATAAGATTATTTTAAAATCTTAAATACTTTTTCTTAAATTATATCTTACTTAAACCCTATACCTTTCTTTATAATATTAGTTAAAGGAATAGCTTTTTTAAAGTAGTCTTTAATAAATTTATAATTAAAGTTTATAAATTTAAAGAAACCCTAAACTTCTTTAATATTTATAGGTATTAATTATTTATTTATTACCTTAACCTTTTTAGGGCTTATCTAAATACCTTTTATACTAACTATAAATCCTAGGAATTCTACTAATTCCTTATAAAATTTATATTTATCTAGATTAAAGAATAGTTTAATATTTATAAAGTATAATAAAACTTCTTATATATATTAAATATAGGCTTCCTCCTCTTTAAAGTATATTAAAATATTATTAAGGTAAGTAATTATTATTTAATCTAAGTATATCTTTAATATATTATTGATTAATACTTAATAGGTTACTAATATATTAATAAGTTTAAATAGTATTACTAGATATTTATAATATATTTAAAATATTTAAAATACTATTTTCTATTCTCTACCTTTTTTTTATCTAAATTAAATTATAAGCTCTTTAAAGGTCTAGCTTAGTAAATACCTTTACTTTATTAAGTTAATTTTATAACTTACTAATATTTAGTAAAGGGTACTAGTTTTTAATTATAATATTATTTAACTTTTAATAATTAATATATAACTTTAACTTTCTATCCTTTTTTAATATAAAGAGGATTAGATATCCTATTAATAATTTAGATTCTTGAATAAATCCCTTTTTTAAGTTCTCCTTAATATACTTATAAAGCATTAAGAGTTCTTTTTCTAAAAGTATATATATTAGTCTAAATATTAGCTCTCTATTAAATTTAAGTTTAATCTTATAATCTTATAATTAATTCTTAAGTAGAGCTTTTACTATTCTTTTTTCCTTAAAAAGCTACTTCTACTTTTTATACTAATAAGAGATTATAAAAGGTTTATCTTTTCTTTTAATTCCTTTAACTTATTTACCTAGCTAACCCTTATTAATATATATTAAGTTAGACCCTTTTTTTTAAAACTTATCCTTCTTTAAAGTTAAAGTTATATATACTTTAATTAATTTATAATTCTACTTTTTATCTATTATTATCTACTATTAATATATAAGTTAAATCCTAGTAATATCGTTAATTTATTTAAAATATAAGTACTCCTTCTTATTAATTTATAATAGGACTATATTCCTTTAACTAAGGTATCCTTAGAATAATATAATATATAGCTATTATAATAATATTTAAGGAAAGCTCCTTATAATAGTATTAATTAATAATAGGTAGTAAGGTTATCTTTTTATCTACTCTTTTTAATAGTTTTAATTTATTAACCCCTTATAAATTATACTAATACTTCTTCCTTTAAGTAGATAAGCCTATTAATTATACTATTTCTTAAGAGATAAAGTTTTTAGTTAATCTAGAATCTATTATTATAATAGTCCTTTAACTATTAATATTTACTAGTATATTTATATATATATTATACTAAGATATATATAAGTATTATATAAGGATTAATATATTTATCTCCTTATACTTTCCCTTAATATAAAGGATTACTCTTTTCCTAATAATAGGAGGAATTTAGTAAGCTTCTTTTATTATATATATTTATTATAAGTCTTATAAAAATATATATACTATTCTATTAAGTAATACTTCCTAGTATTCTTATTATATTTAAGATATATATAAAGAATATTATACTACTTTAAATTATACCTTAAGAACTACTTTTAATATCTTTTTATTCCTAGGTATTAATGATAACTTATTACTTTATAATCTTTCTATTTTTTATATCTATATATTAGAACTACTACTATATTACCTAGTTATATTTTTATTATATAATAATACTAGTAGTAGTACTTTATATATACTATCTAATATATAATATTATATTCTAGATAGTTAGGATTACTATAATACTTATTTTTTTAGTAATATATTACTATACTTTATCTTATATTCTTTAAGCTTAGATTTTCCTTTTAAGCTACTTTATATTCCTTCTTTTTAATCCTTAGATACTAAGGTATAAGGTTTAGATTTATCTAGAGATTTAATTAACTTATTTTTAGCTACTAAATTATTCTATCTTAAATTATTTATTTTTATCTTTTATCTTTATTTATATTTTTCTTTATAAGCCTTATAATTATCTTCTAACTCTAGTTCTTATAACTTACTTTAGATTTCTTTAAGGTGTCTATTAATTTACTTAATATTCCTACTTCTTTTTATAACTTCCTTTTATAGCTTATAATAGTATTATTAAGTTTCTTAAATATTTACTTATAATAGATTAAAGTAGTTAAGTAGATCTATTATAATTTTTTTTTAATTATTAAACTCTAATTTAAGTAGATCTTTTATAAGTCTATTATTATTAATAGGTACCTTTTTTAGTATATTAAGTTATAGTTATTATACTATATTTTTTAACTTATACTCCCTAGCTATATAACCTAGTTTATTATAGTTATAATAAGTAATTACTTTCTTACCCCTACTTTACTACTTCTTACCTTTAAATACCCCCTTCCTTAATTTCTTTATAAAGTTAAGTTTTATTAGTATAAGCTTATAAGGATCTCTTTCCTTATAAGTTAGTTAATAGGGTTTTATAATATATCCTAATTATCTAAATCCTTTAATACCTCTATTATACTATTTCTCTATTATTTATTTATACAACTTATTATTAATATTAATAGCTTCTTTTATAAAATTATCTTTTAATCTTTAATAATATATTATTATAAGAGTATTATTATCCTAATTAATTTAAGTAATAAAACTAAGTAGAGTACTCTATAACTAATTTCTTTTATAAGAGATATTAAATAATATATATTACTACTTTATTCTTATTTAATAGTTTAAAGACTCTTTAGATCTCTACCTTAAATTTAATAAAGCTTTTAAATTATACTTTAATATTATTATTATTATTATTATTATCTTTATACTTTTTTTAAAATAGTCTAATCTATTTTTATATATATCCTTATATATAGGTAATTATAAAGGTAGTTTATTTCTTAAAAAGTAATATATAATTTAAGTTATATAAGTTAATCTTTAAGCTTATCTCTATCTTTATAATAGAAGTCTAGTTATATAACCTTAACTAATCTTTTATTAATATTATCTATTATTAAATATTATTAGCTAACTTAGCTTAAAGTAGGTTCTTATACTAAAATACTTATCTTAAGGGTACTTAAAGTATTATAATATAGTTATCCTTAAGGTTAATAGGTTTAAGTAGGTCTTATAAAGAGGAATATTAAGGACTAAATAAGTAGGCTTTATACTAAATTAATTTAAAGGTAAAGGGTTATATTTAGTATCTAGGAGAGATATCTATATAATAATATAAGTTAAGTATAAAGCTCCTATCTAAATAGAAATCTATACTATTTATATATTTATAAGAAATCCTACTAAGAGGTATAATTTATATAGATCTAGTATCTAACCTATCTAATCCTCTTAGTAGTTTAGGTAGGTCTTCTAACTAATCTATATTACTATAATAAGATATACTCTTACTATATATATTATAAGACCTGTTTAGTTCGCTTATAATACTAAGGCTAGCTTTATATACTATAGTAATCTATTTATTATTACAGCTAAGTTTGAATTTATATCTAATATACTCCTTAATAGTAGGGGTAATAAGAGGAACTATAGTAATAGTAAGACTATAAGTAATAAGTAATAAGGAAAATATTAAGGGTTAGATATATAAGATAATTTAAAGCTTTAATTAATATCCATTTAGAGGTTTATAAGTTATAATTATAACTATATATTATTAAGGCCTTACTACCTATTTTTAGTAGGGGATCTTTAATAAATTACAGCTTACTAGTATCTAGCTAATACCTTTATAAACGACTATAAGGCCTTAATAAGATATAGTCTTAGTTATAACTTATAGATACTTAATAATCCTTAGAATAAAGCTGTAAATTATCTTATATATATAATCTATAGTATTTTAACCTCTAGCCTATAATCTTACTATTACTACCTCTTATAGTTACCTCTACTATAACCTTATTATAGCTCTTATAACCTCTACTATTATCCTACTATAGACTTTATAACTACTACTACTATTATACTATAAGCCCTACTACTATTATACTATAGGTAATACTATTACTATACTACTATCTTACTATTATCTTACTATAAATAATACTATTACTATACTATTACTATACTATAGGAAATACTATTATCTTACTATAAGAAATACTATTACTATACTATAAGTAATACTATTATAATACTATTATAATACTATAAGGAATAATATTACTATACTATAAGTAATACTATTATAATACTATTATAATACTATAAGGAATACTATTATTATACTATAAGTAATACTATTATCTTACTATAAGCCTTATAATATAGTAATAGTATAGTAATAGTATTACTTATAGTAAGATAATATTATTCCTTATAATAATATAAAATAATAGTATTTCTTATAGTATTTCTAATAGTATTACTTATAGTAAGATAATAGTATTACTTATAGTAAGATAAAAGTATTTCTTATAATAAGATTATAGTATTACTTATAATAAGATAATAGTATTCTTTATAATAAGATAATAGTATTAGTTATAATATAGTAATAGTATTTCTTATAGTATAGTAATAGTATTTCTTATAGTAAGATAATAGTATTTTATATAGTATAGTAATAGTATAGTAATAGTATTACTTATAGTAAGATAATAGTATTACTTATAGTATAGTAATAGTATTATTTAAAGTATAGTAATAGTATTTCTTATAGTATAGTATTATAAGCTAGGGGTAAAAGTATATATAGTATAGATATAGAATAAATTATAGCTTTATTTAGATATCTATTAAGTACTTTATAGCTTATAAACGCGACTATATATTATTAAGGCCTTGCTACCTAATTCTAGTAGGAGAGCTTTAATAATTTATAGGCTACTAGCGTTAAATTAATAGATTTATAAACTACTATATATTATTATATAACTTTTATATAATAGTCTTAGTATTCCTAGAGAAAATTATATAAATTAGCCTAGCTTATACCTAATAATCTAATACTTTCTTTATACCTATATATTAACTATATTAGTCTTAATTAAGTAATTCTAAAGCCTAGATATATTAATATCTTAGTATTTCTAATATTATAGTATCTTCTAAGTATTACGTAATACCTCTATATAAGAAAGCGCTAGTAGTAGACCTTCCTAGCCGAGGACTATATAGGCCTAGTCAGCGTACTATATAGGTAACTAAGGCTGAACTTCCTTATTAGATAGGTACTCTTACCTCGTTACTACTAAGGGAGGTTAGTACGGAGGTCTATAGTACGGCTTAGGAGCAGTAGTAGGAGTAGGACCCTAAGTCTCCTATGCCTTTACTAACCTAATTATTATCGCTAATAATACCCTTATTTATCGTTAACAATGCCCTTATTCATGGACTAACTAGATCGTGAGGGGGCTGTAGATGGGAGCCAATTAGGCGAGATATATGGAGTCGTAGCGAGGTAGGAAGGGTACCGACAGCGACGAGGGTAGTAGGCGATGAGGGGAGGTATGTATAGACTACTCAGACGTTGATTAGGTGCTTCAGGGATATGTTGGAAGGTACAGTACTAATTACATGAGGATTTTTTATCTTTCTCTAGCGTTGCCAAGACCGCCGCATAAATGTTTCTCGATGATATCTTGTGCTGCAAAGGCCATCACGACTGCTCTAGAGCATACTACTAATTTCCCAAATGATTCCATGATGACATCTTCTAGGCAATGAGTAGTACGCGTACTAAGGCGTCAGATTCTGCTGGCTAGATCAATTGGCCTCACCTCTTTGGCTCCTCCTCTCCAGCGTCTAAGGTGCATTGTTCCTCTGGGGAAAGGAACTCCTTCCTCGTCGAACAGCGCTGAATCTGCACATGGATACTCACATATCACATTCTTCCCAAAAATGGAGCGCCTCATGTTTGGAGAACAGCTGAATCTGCATATCTGCGATTCATACGCATTAGTGTCTTCCATGTCTAAGAGCGCCCCATACTCCGAGAAGAGCTGAATCTGCAGCCGAGTGATTCAGACATGTTAGTGTCTTCCATGTCTAAGAGCGCCCCATGCTCCGAGAAGAGCTGAATCTGCAGCCGAGTGATTCAGACATGTTAGTGTCTTTCCAAACTATGAGCGCCCCATGCTTCGGAAAGAGCTGTATCTGCAGCCGTGTGATTCACACGAGTTCGTGTCATCCCACATCAAGAGCGCCCCATGCGCTGAGGAGAGCTGAATTCGCTCCCATGTTCTTCACCCATGTCAGTAGATTTCTAGATCAGGCATGCGGCCATCGTCAAATGGAGCTGAGTCAATAGCCGTGTGATCAGCTCCGGCGCCACGGCTTCGTTCTACTGTTCTGGACCACGGTGACCGCAAGCCTTTGGGTTGATTTGGCCCTACGGCTATGTGATTTACCCATGTAGGTCTAGCAGCCCTTCATTCTCCTCCACATCATTACTCTTGATGATCCTTACACGCTGTCTATAAAAACATCCGTCTTGGCCACGAAAAGAAGAATTTTAGGAGTTGTTCCACGCTCAAGTTTACAGAGCACACAGAGGTTAGCCAGCATAGCTAGGTTGCGCTCAAGATGGGGTTCAAAGATCTTCCAGTAAACCCTTGCCCCATCCATATTCTTGTTGAGGCTAATACTTATACACGTAGCCCGTGCCAAAGCCCAGTAACTCCATTGGTCTGGCATACCTTTACGCAAACCAACAATGCTATATCTTTTACTATGACGGAGGCGATCAAAAGCTCTCCATGGCCAAGGGTAAAGAAGAAAAGGGATATAATGGGAACGCCATTGCTGTGGGCCTCTCGAAAGATTACATCACCTTCAATCAGGAACCAACTCCAACTCCACTTGCTGCTGCATTCAATGAGAAAACCAACGTAAGAGATAATTCTAGCATCTGTATGGTACGAAGGCTGACGTCGGGAAGGAAATGCGTGTTTTCTATGTTCAAAACGATTCCACGATTGGAGAGCTCAAATCCCTTGACTATGGTGACACTTGGGATTATGGCGCTCTGACGAAGGCAGCGTTCAGTGTCGAGTTCCTGGGAGGTCTAGCTGCTTGTGTTGGGGATTTTTGGCGGATCATTATTCACATGAAAGGCGAGCCAGACACGCTTGTCGAGATCTATGAGGAGGCCCCTGGGACGTGGGTCAAGTACATCATCCCTTGAGATTTGCCTTTTGACAAGTCAAAAACGTCCGCCTTGGATGAAATGGTAACTGAGAGTCTGTGGTTCTTGCTTTCTCTGAACGGATTATGTAGCCCGAATCACTCGTTTAAACCGCAAAGTCGCGAAAATCTTAGGCAATTCATTCGGCGTCTGACCCCGGAGCCCTTTCTTCTTTAACTCCAAAGCCCATGACGGGAAGGAACTTCTCTGGTCATTGCAAACACGTAAGTTCAGTGAAGGTGATGACTTCTTCGTTGACTTTAGACTCTCATCTTGCTCAGTGGCCAAAGGACTACCCAGCTGAATGGTCATCTTCACGCCCCCCAGAATTTTCTTGCAATCGAATTCTCAGCTTCTCCCAGTGTTCGCGGCCACAGCTATTGTGAAAGATTTTGCAGGAATCGAGCATTTGACAGCCGTGCAACAATTCGATTATAGACGAGTTTTTCGTTGGGCTTTGAAACCTGTGTCCTAACGGTAAGAACGCCTCAAACGCCCCAGACAAGTCGACTTTGGGCTTCAGGAGGAGCTCGTGCTGTTGTCAATGCCGTGACGAGTATCTTGACGGGATGCATCCGGTAGGTCGTGTTTCATAAACCCGTATATAGCTATCTCAAGTCTCTCGGTTCCCTAGTCAGGCGTTGTGGCTCCAGGCCTCCCTCTGCCGGGAGGTACGCCTGGAAGACTTATTCGATCACTTGTTAATCTCCTAAAGCCGGTAGTCATCAAGACGATGTACGAGCGTATTCATGTGCTTGGCTTCCAGAGCTCCCCTAGTCCTTAGCTGAAATGGCTTTACAACCCTCGACATCAGGGCTGTCATACTGACTTTTGGCTGTGCCGTGGGTGAGTTATTCGAGGCAGCAGCTGTAATTCCTTTACGATGCGGACCTTCTGGATCTGAGAAGCCTTGGAGAACGATTCTATCATCGAAGATGAAGATAATTTGCATGGTAGGAGACATATCCACCTAATTCCTCCTTTACGGTTATCCAAGCACGCTTCGATCGGCTTCAAGAAAATTTGGTCGATAATCGCGTGCCCGGCGTCCATTAGCCAGGCTGCTGCTCAAGAGCGAGATGGAGATGCTTCTAATGTTAGGCGTCCGATGAATTACGCAGACCGTTGAACCTTGTTCTTGAGGTCTCGGGACAGGAACATCCTAGAGCATTTATGTCTTGTTCTCCTAGCTGGAGGTTTGCGTCCCGATGTGTGATCGATATCCTCTCTGATGGCTATAATGTATGTAAACCCTCGTATTGTCTGATTCGTCAAGCGACTGGAGCGATGGCAATTAGATGCTGAGACCAATCCGTGGAAGGCTCCTATGTCTAAGGTGTTTCATGTGTGTAGATGGCCAGGCCAGAAGAGACCTGTGAGTAAGGGCCTATAACAACACAGTACGCTGAGAGCCCAGATCGATATAGAAGCAGGAATATGCTAAAGTGAGAACTCCAGACTTCATGTTGGATTGCTCCATCACATAGTAATCCAAACTCGGATTTGGTCTCCAATAAGCAGGGTCTTGGTGATATCGTATTCTACAAAGTAGACACCAAGATTGGCCGATGAGTGGAGTTCGGATCGATCGGTCCTGTCCCATATGATGTGGAGGTAAATTCCCGTAGCTTCTGCCTCCACCAATGCTAAGGAGACTAGAAAGTTGTCAATGCATGACTAGCGACTGTAGCAAAGACCTACTTATCATTTGGTTATCACTTGGTATCGAGACAGTATTGGATGGAGTCTCGAAAGTTGAATTTATCAAATGTGTAAACATATCGCGAATCCCTATTATCTTGCTAGGTGGTTGCGATATTTCTCTAATGGTTAAAATTCGAATGCATGCAATATGCGTACCAAACATATGGTACTCCGATCCCTGATCTGCTCTTAGACTTCCGGTCTGAGGGCGGTCGTTCAAAGTGAGCCTCTTTGCCCACTTCTCTAAAATTTTCTCGTCATCGAACTATTTGGTACCGCGCAGGACTCTAGTGTCCCCACTCTCCGAACATTATTGGCTGTCAATACTACCGTCATTCTTGATCTAGCGGCTTTCACTACATGACCCGTTGTACCTCGCAGCGTCTCACAGAACAGAAAATTGTAGCGTTCTCCCAATACTCGAGAGGCTGCTGCTCTCCGTGCTAATTTATCATCATTGTTGCATTTCGTGATACTACAATCGGTCGAGGTCCTATGACTGGTTCGTACAGGGGTCCCACATTGACCTCTGGTCGTTCCCATTGACGTAATGGGAAACAGTATGAACAACGTCGCATTATCCGCAAAGGTTTTCTGGCAACTCCCTTGAGGTAGCTAAGGCTTCTAAGGAAACACTCTTCGGCAACCTCTCTGCTTACGGAGAGGCAGACGATGGGATATTGAAATTGTCAAATTGCGCCGAAGGAGCTTTTTGGTGCGGCGCGGAAAGGAGTGAACAGCTCTCTCCAGGGTAGGGCACCGCCGCAACTCTGGCAAAACCAGAACACCGAATATGCCGAGCGAAGTGTGTATGAGACATGTTTGTAGTCTTGTAAGAGACCCTAAAACACGGTCGGAACAAACAAAATCCATTGAAGGTCTATTCATGCGATCATATAAGTACCAATGGTGGTCGAATGTGCAACGACAGTCTCCATTGCTTCTTCAGAACTGGCTGCTGTTGCTCGTCTTAGTTTCTCGTCCGCTGTCTCACACTAATATCGGTCACACAATGTACTAGCGTAAAGTCATATCACCATGTAATGATCATTCAGAATTTCAACGCTTTTCGTCACCTCGTCCGTGATCCGTACTATGAGCATCTAATTTTCAAGGTTTATCGAAGTTGAGATTATAGTTGTCCGTCACGGAAGCCCCGGAATGCGCTCGAAAAGCTATCTGTACTCGCCTTGTCACTTACTGGAAAGCAGCCGTGATATCACCGAGACCTGTGTCGCAGATAAGTCGTACAATAGCGCCATATCACTTCTTGCCGATGGTATATTCCGCTACGATGCGTGAGGGTATCTTGAACCTTGTGAACCTTACCTCTCTTCTCTTGGCCTTCTTCAAGCCTACCCTCGATTAATTTCCACCGCAGATACAGAAATACTTGATACCTACTCAGAGCCACTGGACTTTGCCTCTACCACTTAAGAGATAGGATGTTCGGACACAACGACCTTCGGAAGGTAAGCTAACGTCGGCTATAATATGGCATGTCTTCGCATCTTCAACTATCTTGAGTACATGCATCCATCCGCATCATAGGCCCGCTTCTGCCCGGAGTTCCATATACTGCAGCTCGTAATACGGACACTGCTGTAGCTAAATGAGTCCGAGGATTAGTGCTTGGAGTACCTTTTTTCGGCAGCCAACGATGTCATGGAACTGATCCAAACTGTGCGTCGGGTCTTGGCACCATCCATTTGTTACCCAAGTGGTATGACCGCAGATTGATACCGACAGGTAGTACCAATGTTGACAACATCATTAGGATTCACCCTTTTGAATACCTAGCATCTATGTTCCCGTTCTGTAGGGCACCATGGAGGTCTCCGAATCCGCCTTTGATCATTGTCATTGCCACCTATCAAATCCCCTTCAACGCTGCCCTTATCCAGGACCCTGGCTGTACGTGGAATGACAACCTTAACTTGGACATTGACATCACGATTACACGGAGTAGCTTTCGACCTGTTGCACGCGGAGCTACATCTCGGTGGTACACCTGGATCTATCCTGTGCTTCGGCTTATCCTTGATCTCAATCCCATGCAGCTGCTTCCGCCGATGGTCATGAGCTGCAGTATCGTATGGCTTGTCCTCGCTGCTCTCTACCCATCCATCAAAGCGTCTCCGTTCGTACAAGGTCGTTCTGGATTTTCGTATCATTTAGGGCGTGCTGATCGGCTGAAGAACCTTCAACGTCGACTTGATTGCACATACTCCACGAAGTATGGCTGCAGGTTGCCTGGCACCATCGAACACCATATGAGCCATTGCTACAAACCTGCTCTATGTGCATCCAGATATAAAGAACGATCGAAGTTCCATAGCTGTACGATTGGGGAAGGATCCAAAGGTATCCTGGAGGGAGTTCTCCTCACATGGCTCGTTGTCCTGACCGCGATAAGCTTAGTGATAAAGGCGGGTATATCATATCTCCAAGGCACTTGTGGCTATGCTGCAGCCAGATTGTGGGCTACATGTTGGACATTGTATTGAGAAAAAACAAGAGGGCTGCTGTGTTTACTTCAGGATGAATGCAGGTGTGCGGCCGGCGCTATTATTACGGAATCCTCATAGAATACAAGATGAGATCAGACCTGCTCTGAGTTGCTTCTGTGGGTTCCTGGTGCACTTGCAACGAGCTTACCAGTGTAATGCCCGGGATGCTTTTACGGTTATTGAATTGGAGTTTCCGAGCAAATTAGATGTCCCCTAGCTCTGTTTCAGCATTCTAGCTTGTGGAGTAGTCAATGCGTGGCGACTCGGGAGAAAGCACTGTACAGCCTGGTGTAGGGAAATGGAACAGGATGGAGGAAAACGACGGAAGGGAGTTCCTTTTGTGTTACGCTATGGGCATAGGATTGGAAGAAATGAAGACCACTTAGGATAAGTGAAGCAGATGCGTACCTTGCGATACTGCCTTACTTTCTCAGTTAAGCCTCAAGAATCTTGTTCATGATAACATGATGACACCGAGATGTTCAGGGTGTGTCGATACTGTAGCTGAGACGCCCAGCACGTCGTTGTTCGGTAGGAACCTTTATCCTTGCCAGGGCTCAACGTCCTGCGCTGGCGCAAGCCTAGACGACAAATTGCGCACGTATCGATCGTATAGTTGATTATCCCTATTCCCTGCTACCTCACAATCAATACCGATCAACCCTACGAAGGGGTAATTTTGCATCATCGGGAGTCGGTAACGTTCGAGTGGCCAGCATTCTGAGTTGTGAAACCTTCTCCATCAATATCATCACTGTTGTAGGAAGGGTGGAAGAAAGGCGTAGGCTGGCCAAGCTGCTCGCTTTCATCTGCAGTACTCGTACTCAAATCGACCTCGCCGGTGCCCACATCGATCAAGGTTGGAGGCGCAGCTGTTTCTTTGTCGCCTAGTGCATGGACCAACATTTGCCACATGGGCTGCATACTGTTGACAGGGAGGCCTGCAGGCTGTTCGTTGTCGTATCCATATAATCCCTTTGCGACTTGTAATCGAGATCGGGCATAGGCTAATTTGTCGAGTCTTATCCAAGACTTCGAAGCCAAGATGTTCCACAATGCTGCTTGCCTTCTACGAGAGCTTGAGACATACGTGGTCGCGTCCACGCGCATACCATAGCAGTCCGCAATGCGCTCAGTGGCTAATGCCTGCGCGAAAGGGGTCAAGACACCAAGCTCGAGTAACCTACCTCCCCACCGAGCAGCATCATCTACAGCGATGGGACCTCGAGATGTAAGTAACTCGATGGCAATGGTCAGGCATCGAACAACGTTGGAAGGCATTGAACACCTTGTCAAATACGAGTAGGTAGTAGCATCGAGCATCTGATCAATGTTCTCGAGCTTAGATTTCGAGCTATATGTCTGCGGAGTGAGCAGAGACGTAATTACGGCCATCTCGTTCGCGGCTGCATGGTAACTCCATGCTTTGTCCTGACTGTAATCGGCGCGTACAAAGTCGTATGTGCTGTAGGCCAGTTTCCAATCTCGTAACATAAAGGCATAATCACCTAACTGACGCATCGTAGCTTCTGGCGAGTCGGGTGGGTAAAAGCCTTGTTGCTGATCATAATTGCCAGAAGAATTTGGAACTCCACCTGCACCAGACGTAGCAGCCTTGGCAGATCCAAATCCTGTCCAGCGCTTGGACAAGGATATGAATCTTCCACTGATGCCGCGCCTTCTGGATGCGACTTGATCATTCCATGTCATCACTCGATTTTCCATGAATGGCACTATTGATTGTGTCACCATCTCCCGTAAGAGAGCTCTGATGGCGGTGGCATCCGATTCCAGAATGTATCTCTCGGAAACCTCGAAACCATCAGTGTAGTCTGAATGTATCAGCATGCATTAGTATGAGTTGAGAAAATGGACTTACCTCGGGTGCGAATCTGATCCAATTCCTCCCCTGCCGAGAGCCACTCACAAGAGGGAACTCTCGCGCTATCATCGTCAGTTTCGACGCACTGAGAACTTCGTAGCCGAAGGAGATGGCAATGAAGGCCGAAATGCCTCTTCATAAGATCGAACAGAGCAGTGGACTTGGTGATGTCGTCCGTTTCTTCGTCATGGATCAGAACATAATATCTGAGAAAATCTGTGCCTACCCATGCTAAAGTCTTGTTGCTCCCATGACCTGTACTGACGTATAGCTGGCGTAAGGCTTCAATAGGAGCGGGATGATGGGAGCTGACTGCAATTACACAAGCAACAGGATGAGAAAATGTCTCGTAGGGAACCAGAGGCGCTTCCGAAAGAATCTTGCGAAGATAGGTCTTATGCAGTTGGAAAGATTGGGGTCGCGGCTTGTGGATATTGCCATCAATTTCGAAGATTCCATTTTCGCTGCCGAGCGAATTTTCTTCCCGGTCTAGCACTCGGTCAATTGCTTTCTCTGGGTCACTACTTTGGGAAGCTTTGCTGTGCTCGGAAGCAAATTGGAAACCGTTGACCGGGCCTCGAGAATCTTGGTCAATCGCTCCACCAGCCAGATGATGTGTGTTGGCGCGCTGCAAATGTTCTGAATCGACGAACCTGATCCCAAAGTCATCCCAGGCTTTACTGCTGCCAACGCTGTCTCTTATAATGACCTTGCCTTGCAATTGTTCCCCGTAAGGCCTAAGTAGACCGCAAAGTCCGTCCTTGAAACCCTTACCCCTCACAAAATCTTCAGTATCTATCGATGCGTAAACAGCTACACGAGGCGCGAACGATCTTAGGATAATTTGTCGATTCTCTTGATTGCTATCACTCGATGTAACGGAAGGGGACGTTCCTCGACTACCAACAGCTAATCGATCATGGCTTTGCGATCGTGAGTCAGACGGGGACCTAGATTGTGGTACGGAGGATAAATGCGGCGTAAGCGTCCGTTGAGGTAGTGAATAGGGGAGATCAGTTTTATTGCCGAATGTAGGAGCTGTTGCTGCCTCGGGATATGGTTGACTGTTCGAGGGGTCTTCTCTTGATAATCTATGAGCATTTTCTGAGGGCAATGGTGCGGATACTCCATTGGCATTATTATCCCTCAGTTCCGATGACCGGTTTCTTGACGTAGACATCCACACTATATATTCCTGTCTTCCTTAGTAATTGAAGCCTTCTTGTTCGCGTAGCTCTCCCGTTGGCTATGGGGAATGATTGCTAGGACTCGAGACACTCGGCATCCCCTCAATCTCCGAACAAGCTCGATACGGAGACATGTGTTGCCTGCCCGGTTCAGCCGAGTATTCCTCGAGGCATCTTGAGGAGGCAATGGGGCGGCGGCACTTTTCAGTCCTAGAAATGGAACAGTCTCACCGTCCGAGGGTCTAGAGATTATTTGAACGGCGTGAACGGGAATTCGGGTCCGCAATTTAGCCGGGAGCCCCTCGGTCCATGTCAACAGTACCTAGCATTCAACACCGGACAAACAAGAGTACTCCAATTCAATCTTTCGGAAGTCGGTCTCAGTTGATCGCGTCGAACTTCATGGCTCTTTGCTACAAGGGACTGCCTCTCATAACGATATTTCAACATGACTGAGCTTCTGAGCTTTATTTTGACCCAAGAGGATCAATTCCGAAGGTCAGATCCATGTTTGCCGCTAGCTGTGGTTGGGGTACGGTCCATATCATGAAAAGTTCGCTGACTATAGAATCAGACAGCGCTTGCCGTCGCTGTACGCAGACTTTACTCTACAACGTCATTCCAATCCAGACGGATATGCAGCAAACACATCGGCATGGATCAACGCTTTGGGGAAAGCTGCTCAGGCTGGACTGGTGCCAGCAAAAGGAGGTGAACGGGACAGGCTTTCACTACGGACAGGGGATTCCCTCTTACAGTCTTTGGAGACTAAAGATTGGGGGAGGCCTCTGGCCCTCGGAATCGTCATAGTAGGTATATATATCTTGCTGTTTATCTACTTAGTGGATAACGCCTTGATAACCAAAAACGTAGGATGAGGCCGTGTCACAGCGCCGGATGATGCCCTACGCAGAGTTCCTCACAGCTCACAGCAGCATATACCAACGTACCTGGACCGTTCAGCCGTGGTGGCTTCTTTCTTGGGGACTGCGGCAACTCGGTCTCTTTGAGTCGTCTACAAGTGCAAAGACGTTACCCGCTGGTCGCTTTGTTATTCTGCAGAATGTTGAGGTGTGTCAAGGCTTGGAGATACGGTGCGGTAAGGCTCACAAGTGATCTAGGATGCTGCCAGCAAAATATTGAGGCCAATGCGCGACAAAAACAATCAGGTTGATCGAGTTTACCCGATGTCCCATTTCAAAACACATGTAGCGAATACACTCGAAACGCGCGATGGGTTGACCGATAGTGACTTTCACATTGTACTTACACATCTTAGCCGAGACAAGTCAGCAATCATCTATGACTCTCAGGTACGTGCCGCGGTACTCCGCCAAAATCACCATCCAGGCTTAGATGATCATAGACTGTCAAATTCAAAACCGTAGGCGAGACATCATCCACGACTCTATCAGATCAGGACAGGACAGTGTCTTCATTGAAGTCATTGATCACGGACATCAATGACCAAGTAGCACAACTCTCCACTCGAATTGGTACCTTGTCTGCAAACGCACAGATGGCAATTCAAATCGAAAATCGACCTTCCGCATTGGCAGCGCTTAGGTCTAAAAGGTTGAATGAGTCCATCTTATCACAGAGATATAAAACCTTATCCCTTCTCGAAGAGCTCTACGGCAAGATTGAAGAAGCAGCTGATCAAGCGACCATTGTCCGTGTCATGAAAGACAGCACAGCAGTACTTCGTAGTCTGCATGCAAAAATCGGTGGGGTCGACGAAGTCGAAGATATTGTTGAGGGTCTGAGAGATGAAATGAGTAAAGTAGATGAGGTCAGCAGTGCATTAGAGGCGGGTGTTCAAGGAGACGTAGTTATTGATGAGAGCGCTGTTGATGAGGAGCTGGCGATCATGGAAAGGCAAGCCGAAGTCGAGCAGGAGAAGAGGGAGGCGTTGGAGACGCAGAGGCGGCTTGCCAGCATTGATGACGTGAACAAAGCAGCTAAAGCCAAGGCACCACAATCACAGATACCAGCTGAGGGTGGAGAGAGTCTGAACGAGGAAGGTATCATTGCTCTCAAACGACTGTCGCTCCACGAGGAAGCGCCAGCTGATGCCAAGAAAAGCGGTATTTCTGAGGTCCCAGCGGAGCGAGTGCCGGATAGTGTTGCAGGCAGCTGAAACGCTCTCAAGGATCGGGTCTTTGGCTAATCTGACGAAGGACCCTAGGCAGGGTTGTAAACCCCAAATGCACAAATTTGGGACCAGCGTCCGTTTCCTGGAAGACTAGACATATCATTGACAACAGACTCGGAAGTAGGGACTCGAGGCTTTACAGTGGTCATTCACCGGGGGATTTAGGATCTATAACACAGGCTTGTGTTATGACCTTTTGATTCTCACTCTAGAATGATGCGACTCGATGAGAGAAGCGGATCAGCTGATGTGCTGCTTTGTGCGTGGTCCGATGCTGAGTCGGTAGTTGGCTGGTTGTTACCATCAATGTTATCGGGCACCAGGCGATTTGGTCCGTCGATGTTACTGGTGTCTTCAAGCTTGGGGTTCGGCTTTTTCCGAGCCATTGCAATGAGAGATTGAAAATCTTGGTCATGGCTAGCGGCCCAGGCAGCCCCGTCAAAATTCTTATCCATCACCGACGACGTGCTGTTTCCTCCCGTCGAGGCGTTCGCGATCTGGCGGCCCTGGGTTCTATCCCAAACGTCTAACTCATGAAGCAATTCGCGTTTCGATCTCGGCCTGGTCGAATCGCAATTGGCGTTGATAAGGTTGACCCATTCTGTGTGTCTGCGAATAAGAAGTGCTCTTGGACCACCACTAGGTATGCCGATCTCCGAAAGCTTCTTGCGCAGTGCGTTCTCTTTGAGGAGGGAATAGTTCAGTTGTGGTAGTCGCTCTTTTGACTTGGAAGGTTTGGGAGGATTCGAGATAGAATCGTTGAAGTGAGGTGATGTTCTTGGGTATGTTAGCACTGAAGTCAAGCATTCTCCATGGAGAATTTCTACCTTGTTGGGATGGGCTGAGCTTTCAAGTTGTTATCTGATCCATTGTGTATGTCTAAGTGTGGAAAGACCGCCTCTTCTTTCATCCTTGCATTGCAAATTGGGCATGCACTTAAACCATCGTCTACACCTAATATCAGACTAGACTTGATACCATATTCATACCCACCTACCCAGCTCGAACACCCCATCTACGTAATCTTCTACCGCCTGACCAGAGTCGAGGTTGTGAGAAGCTGCAGTCTTTCTGTGTTGTAACCTAGTCCTTCTTTCCTGACCCCCAGATTTATCGCAATCTTCTTTTCCGATATCAGTGTCACTCAACTTCCTCTTACTCTTGCCTTTCGCGGCATTGGATTTATTGTTCTTCGCAGCTTCGCCTAGCTGCAGTATGACCGGCCTGGCGACTTGAAATGTATCCACGAGCTCTTGGACGATGGGATTCGGTCTAAGCTTGATCTCTTGGTCTTGTGCTCGACAGCTAGGACACCTACCGTCCGTCGTGAGGCACCGTCGTATGCAGAGAGAACAGAAGGTGTGAGAGCAAGACGTGATCATAGGTGTATTGAAGAAGTCTTTACAAACTTGGCAACGGAGAGCGGATTCAACGGGGCCAAGCAGTGATACTGGAGTCTGTAGCCAATCCGATGGATCTGGGACACTGAAAGAGCTGTCCATGTAGACCCCACCCCTCTCTACGAATCCTCACAAGAAGAATGGCGTATACCTTGCTGTCGGAAACAGCCTTCAATATTGTATTCTATACTCGTATAAAGAGTGAATAGATCGTAAAGTGGATGCCGAGCGCCAAGGCAGGTGGTCGCGTCCAACCGCGAAAGACGCGTTACTCGACCACTAACCTGCAGGTACTTTAGACTAGAGATCTTCAGTACTTTATGAGCCTTGGATCAAATATACCGGCTAGTGACATTGCGCCTGCGAAGTACTTCGATATAATGGCTGCCGAGTGGAAGACATTTCTGGCCGCGACTGTTCTGAACGATGGGCAGATAGTAGGCTACTGCATCTACACCCAATCCTTGGGGCAAGTTTATTGATTTCTGTGATAAAAGGTGTCGTACCGCTCTTTAGGCAGAGAGCTGCAGGTGCACAGCAATGAGGCCAAGAAGTACTGCACAACACTATGGCCTGCGAGTACACTTCCTGATACCTTCCCAGAATGCTCTATGAGTTCCACCGTGTCCAAAACTCCAAGAAGCCAGGGTCGGTCTATGCGACCTATCTCCTCGAAGGAATGCCGAAGAACGCTGTAGAAATCAACGTAAAAGGACATCCCGAAAATGCAGAAGATGTGCACATGCAGAGCAGTCCATATATGAGTAGTTCAATGCCACAAGAATCCAACGAAGAAGATGCAGTAACATCGAGGAGGATTATGCTGGCCAGAGAAGAAGAACTCGAAGGTAGGGAAGCAGCGTTCACATCAGATACTGCCTACAGCATACATATAAGTCTTCGTGCTGATCGATCCCGGCAGCGGCGCGAGCAAAGTATGAGCAAATCCAGTCAATCCATGTCTATAGCCTAGGGCCCAGCCCCGTGCAGGTGAGCTAGAGAACAGTCAAATAGAGACCATCACCACAGTAAGCTAATGTCGCCAGAACCTCCAAGTTCTATCCGAATGCAACAGAGCAATAACTGCGAAGCATAATGGCGAGGATCCGTTGGTAGTAGGCAAACGGTACGGAGTCATCCACAACAATGGCGTGAAGGTCAGAGCCTCTCCCGTGAAAAAAAACGCTTTCTAAATACATTGCTCTAAAGCGAAGGACCGCGAAACGACCAGTCATACAAGCACCAACAGTTCAAACAGTCAAGAGTAAGGAGAAACCGAGCACCAAGCCTCAAGAGACCCAGAAAAGCACCCAAGAATCGAAATCCTCCGACAGACCCTCGTCAAGCGGGAAACCAAGCACATCACTTTCTCAAGCCGAGAGCAAGTCCACCGACAAGAAACCAATCAGCAAACCAACGCCCCTCCAACGAGAAAAGTCCGACATATTCAAGTCCTTCTCGAAGTCCAAAGCCAAGATCGTTAGGGAGGACACTGGTAGCTCCGCCGGTGCATCTCCTGCTCCTACCAACGTACAAGCGGTGAGGACGAAGACTATTGTGTTCCAAACCGCCTTCGCTAAAACAACCAGCAGCAAACAAATAGCATTCCACCAGATGGTAAGAAAATCCCCATCCCATGTCGATAATAAGAGACTTCCTCGACTGACATTAGCAGAACCCATGAAAGATGCCTCGGAAGACGAAGACGAGGACACTTTCGTTCCGACTACCAAGCCCAAAGCGGAGCCGGGAAAGTCACGATCGGAAAGGGAAGAGCGGCTCCGTAAACTAATGGATGAAGAAGGTGAGTAGATTATCCAAGGTTCAATGCGTTGAGATTGACAGCATACAAGACGAGGAAATGCAAGATACTGCAGAACAGCATGTGCAGCCTTCCCAAGCATCAGAGCCGGTCGATAGTTCCATGGCGTCTTCCCCCGAGCCTTCTGCGATCACGACCCAAGGCCGTCGGCGTGGGAGGCGGAAGATTATGAAAAAGAAGACGATCAAGGATGAGGAAGGCTATCTGGGTAAGCGTACCTTGACGTTCTGTATTGGTATGGACTCCATGAGGATTAACGATTTCAATTCATAGTCACGAAAGAGGAGCCGGCATGGGAGTCCTTTACTGAGGACGAGACGGTGCCGCCTAAAGAGAAAACAGCTGCAATTACAAGCTCGACCACTGACAAAGCTAAAAAGCAGAGCGGAAAGCCTGGACAAGGGAACATCATGTCATTCTTCGGTAAAAAGTAGACTGGTATTACAGAAGGCACTTTCACTTGATAGAGTTGATGCAATTGAATGCATTTTCCTATCAACTTGTATGGACTGTCGCCCGCACCACTCTCATCGTTTCGTCATGTTCCCATGGTACTAGGTCAGTATCTCACCAGATGAGTGGACTAACTTAACCGCCAATACCCCTCTTTCCATCACCATCAGTATCCTTCATTGGGTTGAGTTTGTCCATAAGGCCAGGCTTCTTTGTTCCAGTAGTGCCGCTACCATAACCCCCGGTGGTACCTGTGCCAGTGCTCGAGCCAAGATGATCACGACCAGTGCCCATACCACGGGAACCATCCATGTCCGAATCTACGCGAGGATCGAGCTTGTTCTCGATGTTAGAATTGTGAGGCCCAGCATTTTGTGTACCGTGGTGGTGACCGGTGTGACCTGTTGATGAGCCGATACCAGTATGGCCTGTTGATGAGCCGAGACCGGTCGTAGAGCTGCCACCAAGGGCACCGCCAACCGCTCTTGGTTCGCCCTCAAACCCATCGTAACGCTCCTCACGACCGGACAAGCTTCCACCTTGCTTCTTGAAATCGGCCATACTTACTGCGGGCAGGGCAGAAGCAGCATGATGCTTAGGCTCGTTTTGATGGACTTCATGGATGGGAACGGTCGTGTGAACAACAGATGGCTGAATGGTCTCTTTGTTGATAACGGGTTGGATAGTCTGTCTGATGTCAATAGTTGCGTGTCAGGGTGCGGTGAAGGCACTAACCTCATGTACGTGATGATGAACGTGCTCGCCAGCAATGACTGGTGCTACGGAGTGAGATTCTTTCGTACCAGCCTCAGTGCGAGTATTTTGGAATTGCAGACGCTCCTGCTCCAGACGAGCCTTGATGGCCTCAGCATTTCCGTGCTGGTGTTCACGGTGTTCGACCGGGACCATGTTGTGAATGTGTTGCTCTGGCAACACTTCACGATCTTTGACTGGCTGCACGGAAGTGTGGTAGTGATCTTGGTGCACTTCGCGATCGATGGCGGTCTGAGCCTCCTCATGACGGTGCGAGCGGATCTCCTCATTCACAACAGCCGGAGCGACCTTCTCATGGACGGTGGTGTCATGATGACCCGCCTTGGACCTAGTATCGGTTGTGATTAGTTGTGTCGCCAGTGTGAGGAGTTTTGTACCGCAATTGGAATTTGTAGCGGTAGTAGTAGGAATGATGCAGCAGAATCATGGAGCAGTCCTTGGTGGGGTAGTTCTAGTGAGACTTACATGAAACTCTCAACAGCCGCTTTTGCTTTGTTGGCCATGATGAATGAAGATTGATAGTAAAGTTGGTTGTTCTGTGAGGTGTTGTTTTGTAGGATTGAAGGTGGTAATGGTTGATGATGTTGGGAGATGGAAGTAGTTGTAAAGATTGCAAGGAGGGGTGGTAAACAATGCGGGTCAGCAGGGTTATTTAGGGTTCTTGGAAATGGCGCTAACTACATCATCGATTTGAGGTCACTGCCACATTTCTGGTGGGCTTGTTCCAAGTTTTTAGCTGGTCAATTCGGAGTGTTTGCGGGCAAATGGTGGTGCAATACTCCGTAGACTACTCTAGCTGCTGGGGTGGGTGGGTGGTCACGTCAGAGGTCGAGGCTGCCCTCCTGTTGGTGCACTCCAACCGGGCTTGCAATCCACGCACAACATCTGCTTTGAGGCAAGCTCTTCACAAGCCTCTTGATGGCTTACTACATCTGGTCGAGCCTCTCGGCTTGCCTTGCTCGATCTTGGAAAGGATCGGCTGTGTGAACGGTGTCAAGATCGCAGAATCCCATATCACTATCAGAGCCCGCCATGGGATTTCATCAATGAGACCATGATCCCAGGCTACGCCACCGCTTGCTTACGGAACTTGGAGACCGGAAGGCGGCGTGGCCGTGTTCCAATTCCCTCTGCAAAGGTCGATGGGCTAGATTATCGTTGGATTGCTGCTACTCACATCGACGGAATTCAGATTGGCAGTGTTGTGTGGGACGTACCAATCTACGTGTTTGGGGAGCCTTGTAAGGGAAGAAGCTTCTAGACCACACGGCTGGACTTAGAGCTACCTACTTAAGCTGTTTTATCACTGTCTGCCAAGACGGGGTAATAACTGTGCTCGACAGTACTCATTACATTTTACCTAGCACTCCTAGTAGCAGTAGAATATGGTGACGTTGGCCTGAAATTAAGGACTTAAACTAGTCATCAGTGAAGCTTGGAAAATTCCCGTCATTGTCGACCCTGCGCGTACTCTGGCGATAGAATATTCCTTGCCCATTCGACATAATTCGTCAATATTCACTGCCGCAGGATATCTTCGTAGGTCAGCATGGCGTCACGTATGAAAAAGATATTCCATCGCAAGAAGGACGAAGGATCGGAAGGGCCCCCACAGCGCACTCGCGCGCCTGCCACTGCAAGTACCGATCCAGCCATTCGAACATCGCTGTATGAGTCGACCACAGCCGGTGGACTGCCTCAAACTGGTGACTACCCAATCAAGGGCAACGACAGTTCAGTCATCCTGCGGGCAGACCGCAAGTCCTCAGTCCGTTCAATCCGGAGCCGGCGTAGTTCGAGCAGGGGCAGCCAGCTCAATACGCCCTACCAAGCGCCAACACCTAATCAGAGTGACGTCGTCCGGAAAACTCCTCGCATGTCTCAATCACCCTCACATGCTAACATCCCTGGCTCCTACAATCCCTACAACTCCCATCAACACCCGCCATCAACCATGTCGGGCCAAGACGCCCAACGGAACAGCTCGTCCCGTACACCTCTTTCCCAAGAGTTTGCAGGTCTAAATCTTGGAACCGGACAAGGTATGCTTACTATGCACTGACTATACATGAGCGGTTGTTGATATCCCACAGGTTCGACTACTGTTACCTCTACTGTGACTACTACACGATTTGGTCAACAGGCACCTAACGTGAACCAAGGTAACCCCCGTCGCCAATATCCTTATGCTGGACAGCAATTCCCCGAATCTGGAGCCACAAGCCGGAACATTGAACCTCAAAGTCCTTATGCAAATAGGGGAGTCACACAGACTCAGGGCAATGGTACCAAGAACAACTATCCAGGTTACGGATCCAGCCAGGATACCCAACCCTCAAGTCCCTATACAAACAGAAGCACTCCGCGTTATCAGGACTCTGTCAACCCGGATTGGAACGCTGCATCTAGACCAGCTCACATGGAGACCAACCCGCCAGACTCTTATGCAGAACGAGGGAACGATTCTCTGAACAGTGGCAGTCCTAGAATGGTCCATGATGGAGCTTACCGACAATCCGCTCCATCTACCCCATATCGGAATGGGATTTCGAGCAATACTAGATCCAATGAACCAAATACCTCAATCAGTCGGGATGGGTATCAAGATCTGGCAAGACAGAAATCAATTTCCAGGAAACAGGTTGGCACTCCTACGCACGCCCCTTACTCCCCTGTTCAGCCTTCGACATCTTCAAGCCCCCAGCTCAGTCATAATCAACACCAGAGTGATTCCAAACCGCTGCCATTCGTACCAACATCATCCAATGATGGGTACGGAGATCATGGGACTCCAGTATTGTCACAGCCATCCAGCATCCTCGACAGATCTCGACCGATTACCAAAGGCTATGCGGCCCCACGGGACGGAAAGGACGTCGTTGATCGAGCCAAGAGCAACACTTACGACACCGAAGTCATCGAGAAGATCGCTCCAGGTAATCCCGTGCTGTCATCTTTCAGGGGATCTTGGTACTGATATTATTGGTGCAGCTGTGGTTCATGAAAATGTCACCAAAGATGTACATCATATCCGAGAAGAGGTCATCACCCGGGAAATTCATACGCACGACGTTTATCATCGGATATTACCAATAGTCGATGTCGAGGTGCTTCCACCGCGCCATTTCCTGCCGGTTGAGGGCGGAGGATTAGTGGAGGTCAGTGCAGCAGAAGTACCTGGCAGGGGCCACAATTGGGTCATCGCGGAGACAGCATCCAAGATACCCTCAGACCAAGCTGCGCCTCAGGGACGCCGACGCTTCACTGCTCGTACTTTTCCGGGTCAAGAAGGAGACACCGTCAAATACATAACTCCTGATGGATACGAGAAAACCGAAGAGACATGGGTTCACCCACCCGAGCTCGAGGAGGGGGCCAGGCTCACCGGACAGTCCTGGCCGATGGTGTTTGGGGACGACAACGCGTCAAACTCATCGTATGCCGATCCAACACCCAATCAGTCGAGCAGGAAGAGCCCTAAAAAGGGCCAAGCAGCTCAGGCCAGCCCAGCTCAAAGAGCCGGTGGGTTTGGCAGGATGGCCCAGTCACCACAGGTTTGATCGTCCGATACAAGTTGACGGTGTGTGCATCATTTCCAAAAGCAAAGCGTTGTGCGTTTAAGGGGTCCATCTGTGTTAAGAGGAAGTCATTCGGCTTCCTTCTCTGTACACTAAATTAGCTCGATCCTGTACCGGTGTGCTCTTGTACATATGAGATTAGTCGGAGGAGGTTAACATAGCATTTTAGCATCAATAATCATTAAGCAACAGTGACCCTATCCCAGTCCGTGGCAGGCGGGCCGTTGCCAATGTAAAAGAGTGCTAGCAGCTACGATGGTCGATGAAGAAAGCTGTGCGATATAGATGTATGACAGGGGCTGTCCTTTGATACAATAACTACACATTCTGATGAATGTGGCGCCGGATGGTATTCGGAATAGAAGACAACGTTGGGTAAATATGAATATGGATGATAAGGTGTCGTGATAGATTCTATACTATTATCTGAATGGGAGGCTCGAAACGATGTCTGACAGGTGGAGCACGTGCGCGTTTGCATTGTGTACATACTCTATCAGCTCTACGTTCTACGTATATCGTTGGTGGTAAGTTTGCCTGGTCCTGGAATTGAAAGGATGCTATTAATTCTGGAGAGCGTCGAGATCTCGCCGTGGAAGCCTAAACTACTTTCGCAGATGTGATTGTACCCATAGAACCCAAGTTTCAAAGCCTATGTATTCTAAAGAAAGGTCAATTATCAAACACTCTACATGGCTACTACGTGTAGATCGTTCCCACGCCACTGTATCCATGACTGCGTACGCTTTATCAATTCCCACGCTCCGTCGCAGAAAATTTGTGTAATGAGGCGTGAAGCCACGACTTAGAGGCCTCGGTCCATGTTATAGGAAGCACAGAGACTGGTCGCAGATCCGATGTTGCATGATACCGGTGGCAGCGGAAATAAGGGCAGAAATGACGCACAGATATTGGGATTTCTGTTTGGTCGTCGTGCGCCGTTGTAGAAGAATCCCGGTACCATATCTGTGCCTTTGTAGAGACTTGCCACAGACCAGTTTCTCAGTACTTTATCAAACCATTGCGAAGAGGCCAAGTCAGACGCCATGGCTTGACGCATTTGGCGCACGTGGATGGCGTTAAACGTGTTGTTGTTATTCGTGAGCTGTCGCTCTGGTGGAGGCCTCGCGTCGGGTCACCTTAGTGGTCGCAGGTTCTGGGGGCCAGTAAGGCGTGTTGCATTACGCCGTTTCAGGGCCAATGTGGAGGCAGTTTGGGAGCCACGGACAGCCTCTGATTTGCTCGTTTCCTGCCCGTCGCGGCAGGATTCCAAGCCCTTTGCTCCTGGCTAGCTCCAGGAGCAGATTGGATATCACCATATCACCGTTCAAGGTGCATAGCGGGAAAGCTGGCAGGCTCCAGTGTTTCCAATTTTGCATCACAGCGTGTAATGGAATCATAGGCGCAATTTACGATATGTGGACCGTCACAATAACAATGGGTGTCCCCCCCCTGGCTAGCTCTCTGTTAGATTTATCACCCTCCATCCATCTGCTGTCCGCGCATGTTCCTTACATCCTCATTCTCTTTTCTATTTTGATAGATTGACCGCTGATTGACTTGAGCATACAGACTCATTCTTTTGTCGCTGCTCACTCTTTGTCCTCTGTCCATTTAATTACGCTCCTTCGCGACACTTTGTTGTCAAAGACTTAATATCCTTCATTGTAGATTGGTTGTCTCGCACCAGTCACTCTAACTCATAATCGGCCTTCACTTCTCAAAATAGACAGGTGCTAATCTCGATTGGCTACCTCAAGCGTTCCTTTGACAGCATTTCACACGACCACTTGACGTGGTTCTTATAGTCCTGCATCGGTTCTGCTAGCCAGCACCATCTCGAACTATGCATTACCTATGGAGCTCATCGCTCCTCTTCACCATCCTCCTCGAATTCTCGTCGGCGTCTCCGCTTGCAAAGAAGGACGTGACGGCATACTCCAAGATTCATCGACAAGTCATCCCGGGGTCGGGACCCAAAGACTTTTCAAGAGCGATGAATAGGGCGTGTCTGAGATATAGTCTGGATTGTCAAAGCCCGGCGCAGGAGAAGCTCATCGCCGATACTGTCCCTACTCCATCTCCTAATGAAAAGCTGGCTACCGGAGGAGGCGGTCGTGGTTCGGGGCAGGTATCTGCTTTCCCCGTCAATCAAGATTCCGAATACATTTGTCCCATCACAGTCGGAGGTCAAATCTTGAATGTGAATCTCGACACCGGATCTTCTGATTTGTATATGCTCCAATCTTCCTCTCCCACATGATATATTTCGCTGACTGGGCCTTTGATCAGTTGGGTGTTCAACACAGCGCTGGAAGCCGCCGATCAAAGCGGTCGCGTTGTCTACAACCCGGCCAAGTCGCCAACGTACAAGAACGTCGCAGGCTCTTCATTCGCTGTCAACTATGGAGACGGGTCGCAAACATACGGAACTGTCGGTGTTGATACGGTGGAGGTGGGAGGCATCACTGTGTTAGGCCAGGCAATCGAACTGCCGAGCGCTGTCAGCTCAAGCTTCACCAAGGATGTTAATGCAGAGGGAATACTTGGCTTAGCGTTCTCATCGTCCAACACCATCAAGCCAGAGGCCCAGCCAACCTTCTTCGAGAACGCTCAGTCCTCTCTGCAGCACGCCGTCTTCACCGCGAATCTCAAAGCGAATACACCAGGAAACTATCAATTTGGCGTAATCGACCATACGGCCTATGCTGGCGACACCATCAACTACACTCCCGTCAACGGCTCCCGTGGTCTATGGGAGTTTGCAACAAAGCCAGGCTCGAGCCCTGGAGTCGCTGATACCGGCTCGTCGTTGCTGCTCCTCGACGATGATATCGTCAATACGTACTGGGCCCAAGTGTCGGGCAGATCTACCGATAGACAGGGCAGTGTCACATTTCCCTGTAGCACCACGCTGCCGGACTTTCACATCCAGCTAGGGGGAGGTTACGTAGCGACTATCGCCGGAAACCTGATCAATTACGCATCAGCGGCGGGCCAAACAGGTTGTGAGTACTCCCATCCCATTCATCTTGGCCGACCAATTTCTCCCGATGCATGTACATTGACTAACTAGTTTCTCAAACTAGACTGCTTCGGAGGCATTCAGTCGAATACCGGCCAGCATATCAACATCTTCGGCGACATCATGTTCCAGTCGCAATTCGTGGTCTTTGATACCCAGAATATGCAAATAGGCTTTGCGCCTCACGCAGCATAGGTTGCGTGGCGGATAGCGCCTTATCTCTGTGCCACACTTAGGGGCTGGCAGGCGGTTGCCTTGAAACCGCGAATGGCTCCGGAGCGCTTGAGGCGACGAGTGGGTCTGGCGGACGGAGATATTATCATAGACTTTGTAATTAGACGCTCTTTATGAAGGAAGAAATCTCACGAATATCACTGCTTTCCGTCACCGCATGGTGAGGTGTTTGAATGACAGCCAACAGCTAAGTAACGTTGGTTGGACTAGTCCTGACTCTCTGCCCGTTTCAGAACGAAGGATTCATAGAAGGATATAATTTTTTTCCATGTTCGGCTATCGTTTCGACTATATAATTGGTGCATCATGAAACCACACACGCCGCTTTTCTCCCCTTTCCCTACACCGATTCCTCTATACCGTTACAAGTTTACTGCTTCGTCGACTTCGAAGCCGTAGCCGCAGCCCTCACCTCCTCATCCTTGGGCAGAATATCTGGCGTAGGCCCTACCGGCGTGATACTCTGCAAACACAGATAAGTCAGCAACATATCCAAATACCGCACTCCGACAATATCAAGCCCGAACATACAAAAGGATTAATCTGCTTATGGCTCTTGGTATAATGTTTCTTGATATGTTCAAACTGCGTCGTCTCCCCAAAGGCCGGCACGTCCCAGTACAGCTTCCTCAGCCACTTGTGCAACGCCGGATACCCCGACCTGATGTCTCGGATGTTGCACTTGAAATGCTGCACGTAGACGGGGTCGAAGCGGACGATGGTGGTGTACAAGCGCACGTCCGCCTCGGTGACGTGTTCGCCGTAATAGTAAGGCGCGGCGTGCCCGGCGAGGTGTTTCTCGGCGCGGTCGAGGGAGGCGAAGAGCGGCGTGACGGCCTTTTCGTAGGCTTCTTGGGTGGTGGCGAAGCCGGACTTGTAGACGCCGTTGTTGATGTCGTTGTATGTCCACTCGTTTGAGCCTTCGATGTCCTTTTTGAGGTTCTCGGGGAAGAGGTCGATTTTCTTGTATTGTTCTGGGAGGAGGTCGTCGAATTCGGTGTAGAACATGCGGATGATCTCGCTGGACTCGTTGCTCACTATCTTCTTCTGCTTGTGGTCGTATAATGTGGGAACCGTGAAGCGGTCCGTGTAGTCCGGGTCGACGTCGAAGTAGATGTCCCGTATATGTGTAAAGTCCTTGTGGAGTGGATCGGGCGTCACGTTATCTCCTGGGACGTCCTCCTCTGGCTTTGCAAATCGCCAGCCTTTCGATGATCAGCAGGTGACTCCAGGCATAGAGCATCAACTGTTAGTACCTTTCTCTAGCATCTCCCAGTGAACGGAAGTATATGGTATGAATTCTTCAAGACCCTTGAGCTTGCGGACGATAAGTGTCCGTTGAGCTACAATCCCAATGAGCGTCCGGAAACTCGACAGCATGCATGGCCTCTACTGACCCCACGGGCAGGCATATGAAACATAAAGATGATATCTGCCCTTCTCCGGAGGGAACTCTGCCCCGGATTTCTTTGAAATCCAACTGCGAAATACTGACGCCCCACGTTTGAATTCTCCAGATTTGTCTGCCCAATTGGTAATGGATTTACCAGTTCCCGAGTGCTTGATGACTATTTAGAAAAGAAGATCATAGTCTATCGGGGTCATCTTACAGCCATATTGTACGAAGAAATACAGGCGGTACGAATATAGGTAAAAGTAAATGATTGTGCTTTGGCAAGTATTCCTCTTGTAGTCAAAGCAAACATAGACTGATATAAGAAAATGGGAGCTAAATAAGACTGGGTACTTACTCTGCCCTTATACAACATGCAGGTGGCATGAACGCTAAAGTACATATATTATCTTATCGATCGTCATCATTCCGGCAGGATCCTAGCGCAGAGTTCACACCCTGACAAAGCATTAGTAATGGAAGGATCAATAACTTGTAATTGAGCAGACATAGATCAGAAATCTGGTTCCAAGAGCTGCATTATGCGCCACCTTTACGTACAAAAGACCTCACTGTGTCACGGAAAGCGTACGAAGTCTATGCGCCTTGCTAAAGCAAACTGCTGCCTCCGATATCTATGCCAACGTTAATGCACAAGCGCCAGCAATCTATGCCATGTGCAGCCACTTTATGATCGTCCCTCTAACCATTACGCTATACACCAACAATATCCCGGGTAAAAGTCTGACACCCATTGCGAACGGCCGAAAGCTATGGACCTGAACTCTCGTCTGGGCATATCTATTTCTTTAGTTTCAGCATAACATATGGCACTTCCACGTCCTCCTCAGTTTGATCTTCCACAGTCATCTCGAAGATGACATTCTTTTGGTGATTTGGTATCGGCTTCTTGCTGATCGTCTCGACCAGCTTGCTCAACCTGTATCACTGGTCAGCTAAAGGCGATGGATACGAGCACAACGTAGACCTACTTGAGAGGAAGGCGGTCCTTGAGCTTGCTAGGTGGGTAGAAGCTAGCATACAAGAGACTGACACCGGAACTCAGCATCATGATGTCTAACCCTTTTGCTTTGAAGTCGTTAATGAATTCCTGTAAAGTAACATCCTCCACTTCGAATCTGTCCCAGAGCTTGTCAATCGTGACCTCGCCCTTGCTGCCCAGATATTTTCCTTTCGGACTTGCAATGGGCTCACTGAATCCAAAGAAAGGAAGTGCGAGATTTACGAAGCCGTTCTTGTATTGCTCGATATCGTCCTTGCCGTCCACGATCTTGTAAAGCTCAAGCACAACAAGACCGGTGACCAAGGCTGTTGTCGTCGCGATGGCGGGGATGATCTTGCCTGCAATGAACTTGGTCTTGTGCCGATCTGCCTCCGCAATCCCATAATTCTGAGCACGCAGGTTACTTGCTGCAGTGATGAAGTCGATGTGGTGATTGGAGTCATCATCTTTTTCGAATTCCACAGGCTCGAGCTTGGAACCTTGTAGCGACTTCGCAGGTGGCAGCTGGGATACAATCTGCTGCAGCGTGTCGTTGTCGTCAAACCTCGATCCTGGCTGTTGTGCATTTGGATCGGGTTCATTGTCGTCGGCCTGTATTTTGACAGTCGAGCTGGGAGAGAATTCCGGGATGATCATATCATCCATGACCTTCTGCACATGCTGAAGAGTGACTCCAGTGCCTTTGATGCCATAATTAAATGCATGCAAATGAGCAGCCGCAATAACGAAGCTCATGTGGGTAGAGTTGGATGCATCAAAAATCAATGCATCTGGTGCACGCTTCGGTCCAGACCAAAACGGCGCACCACTTGATGTCGTAGAATCCCTAGGAAAATTATAGAGCAATTGCTGGATAGCATTATTGTACTCGTTCTCAAATTGTTTCCTAGCCCACACGATACAATCATTGAAGTCGTGTGGTTTCTCTTTTACCAGGTAGTCCCGGAGGCTCTCCAAAGTCGGTATCTCGTTACCAGCTTGCTTCAACGTCTCCTGAATGTAATTAGGCTGCGAAATATAGAGGTTCACAGTCTCACAAGGCCCAACGAAGTAACCATGAAACTTTTCTTTCGCCCAAGCAATCGTGTGATCGATCTTGTTTGGAAAGCTGCGCAACGTGCACTGAGGAAAAGACTGCTCTGGTGGATCCTGAGAGCTGGAATAAGATTCCGTCAGACTGGGCAGGACGACTTGGGTATTGCCTTTGGTACCGAGAGTTCCGCTATCAAGTAGCGGCTTACGGAAAAATACACACCGACGATCGACGTATTGCCGGGCATCCACATTGTCTAAAGCATTCGTAACACCATCGAGCTCTTCCCAGAAGTCCTCGTTAAAGATGTGCTCCGTTTCAGCACCGACTCTGTCAGGCAGGATACGGATTTTTCCTGTGAGATCTGGATTCATGGCCTGAACAGCTTCCGCAGCACACTCGCTCTTCAGCTTCCCTACGTCCTTAGGGCGAAACAAGAATTGTCGGTTGAGATTGCTCTTCTCGATCTGATCCATATCCGCCACACTGATCCTGCCTTTGGGTCCACTTGCTAATCCGATCATAGCCCAATTCTTCAACATCTCACATCCAATTGCGCCAGCACCTACAAGGAATTCTTTGATGTTGGCAAGCTTCTCCTGGAAGTCTCTACCAAATACAGCAATCTGTCCATCATATCGGCTGTCCATGGGTTTGCACAGCTCTTCTGAACGCTTCACGGAGCTAGGCAATGACTCCAAAGAATCGAAATAGAGCCATTGTACAATTGGATGAAATTTGCCGGAAACCGACTTCAGGACCTCCTGCGCCGCCAGACCCCCAAAGAAAGCAGCCATGGGTGCAAGATCTCCTCGAGCTTGGTAGCTGAGCTCCTTTAGGAGCTTCTGATCCAGCTCTACCTTCTCATCTCCTTCACCAGCTAACTCTTGGGCATACTTAAATACTTCAGAGGCATCTTCATCAGAATGAGCGCGCGGCAGGCCGCCACCGTGATGACTAGCGAACTCCTGCAGCGCTTGGAAGCCAAGGTGTAGCTGTTGAGGGCGGTCAAATTTGGCAAAATCCGACATGAGGAGCTCGGGCTTCTTCAGTTGCTCTGAAAGAGGCTGGAAATTTACAATCTTTGGCACTTTGACTTGGGTGTAGAGACCACCACGTTTGTACTGTCCTAGCTTGGAGACATCTCCAATCGAGAAAGTATATGGACCTTTGACTGTGATCTTCCGAGGGTCCGAACCATTCAAAGCTTCCATACCCTGCACTTCGCTAAATGTAACCATGTCCCCATCTTCGAGGCCATGCCTCGTTTCATCCAATGCCGATACCAGGCCATCCTCGTCAATACCGGCAACGATTCCGCTCACAGGGTTCTCTCCAGTGGGATCCACTATCGCAAACTCCTTGCCAAAATCGGTGAAAATGGTACCGAAAAGTCCAAAGATGTCTGTGACGATAACAAAGATGCCGTGTTGGTGGCAGTAATCAGCGATGGTTATTTGGTCTTTCAGGGGCGTCCCTGTAAGGACAACAACCTGATAACGATTCAATAAGCCAAGGTCTGCGGTGAGGCGCTTGCCTGGATGCTCGGAGATAGGCGTATATGCGTTGAGTTCGGCAACTCTGGGGATGGTGACTGTAGCTCGTGGCTTGCCAACGTCATTTGGATGTAAGAAGAATTGCGAAGAGAGATCAGACATGGTAGCTGGTTCCGGATCAAATAGTGTAAGGGATTTAACCCCAGCCAGGGCAACGTTCTTAGCTGTTGATGATCTATCAGTGCATTGGTCGAGGTTCATCAAGGGTATAAGATAGCTGACCTATCTCGACACCCAAACCCCGCAGGCCAGCGATGAGAACGTGTGACGAGCCCATTCGTTTCATCGCCTCATGACCCAACACATAGAGTTGTCGACTGTATAGAGACTCATCGATTTCACCATTCTTCAGCACCTCGGAACCGACAGAGGGGAGATCGACATCCATCTTAGATTCCTGGAGAGAAATACTCAGCTGCGCTCGATGGAAAAACGGGATATGATGCTTTCAACGAGGCACACTGCGTAGAGAGGGTATACTAGAATGTGAGGCTGATGAAAAAGTGGATATCGATGCTGCCGAATACCCAACTTTGAGGGAGCACAAGCTTAAGCACGTACCGTCATGACCTTCTTATTTTCCGGGCGGCTATGCTCGTCAGAAGCTTTCCTCTTGCCCAGCGTTGCCGCCTTCGGGATATCAGCGTGAGGATGAATTTTGGGTAATGTGGAGGTGCTTGCACAACGGCAAGCTTAACTTCTGTGAAAGCGTACGTCGTTAAATGCAACAGGAAAGGCAGAACTTATGCCTCACAATCCTCTGGCAATAACACACGCGGTTGAGGTTCCGTTTGACCTCTCAGACTCCACAGTTGTTGGAATTGATCTAGCTGAGCTTGATGCAACAATGTGAACGAATGTGAGAATGAGCGCAAGGCGAGCGATGCAAAGGAATCAGTATTTTATGCCGATATGTAATCTGAGCCATCAAGGAAGGGCTGGATCTTTAAGGATCTGGCGGGTAAATACCGGCGGGAAGTGACGATCTTCCGGGGATGCCACGCCACAATGGCGTCTTTGAGGCTGAAAGACAGGGTGACAGGCTGATATCGTACCTGATAGACTTGTTGAAGATGGAGATCCCTCGCCCGGTATCATGGTAAGATAAATGTCCCAGGGGTCGTCGAAAGCTAGATGATCACGAGCCACTAATTCCGCCGGCAGATACAGCCAGCTTAAGAATCAATCCATCCCGGACCACTCCTTTCAAAAGTCCAGCCATATGGTTGATGCTGGCAATGGTACTCTCCGCGTTAGTGTACGCACTGCTGGGGGCCACGACTCTGGTCAATGGCGTCACTGAAGATGAGTTCAAAGCTCGAGGAAGAGCAGGTAACGGACAAGAGGCTTTGGGCTCAGGTATAGATGGAGAGAAGTACAAAACAGCGTGTCCGGACTACAAGCATTATGCAGTGGTCCCACAGTATGTTACGTCTTCTGCTGAGCAATTTGCTAGAATATTGATTGATTTCTCAGTCGGCCGTTGAGCAAAGGTCCATTAGCTTTACCATATCAGCGGCCTGCGCCACATTGCCGGACCTTCTCATCACCGCTGGTGGAGGACATTATTGGGAACATCACGGCTCGAATGGAGGATAAAGACCTTGCCAGAATATTTGAAAACGCTTTCCCAAATACACTTGACACCACCGTCCGATGGCATGTCGATGGGACAGAGAAGCACATGAAACATTACAAGGATGGTGCGTGGGGAGGGGCGCAGAGCTTCATCGTGACTGGGGACATTAACGCGGAATGGTTGCGGGATTCCACCAACCAATTGGCCCAGTATCAAACGTTGGCCAAAAAGGACAAAAAGCTGGAGGTCCTGATTCTTGGTGCTATCCATACTCAAGCGGAATATGTGATAGAGTCACCATATTGCAACGCCTTCCAACCTCCCCCACCTAGTGGAGAATCAGCGGTCGGCAACGGCCAAGACGATAATGTTCATCCTGCGTATGAGCCATCAAGGGTCTTTGAATGCAAGTATGAGCTCGACTCGCTTGCCCATTTCCTAGCCTTAGGAAATCAATTTTACCAGAGCACGGGTTCCAAAGCGTTCATGAATTCGAGATGGTTCACTGCTATGGATGTTATTCTTGAAGTCTTGACAGAACAAGCTAAACCGACCTTTGATCCAACAAGTGGAAGGTTCGAAACGAATGAATACCGATTTCGCAGGACCACGAATCGGGGAACGGAGACACTGAGTCTTTCGGGCATTGGAAACCCACTTGGTGCGGGAACCGGTCTCATCCGTAGCGCTTTCAGACCCAGTGATGACACTACGATCTTGGGTTTTTTCATACCGGCGAATGCCATGATGGCGGTCGAACTGAAGCGGACTGCTAGAATCCTGAAAACCTTGGAAAAGAATATCCTAGCCGAAAAGCTTCAGGAGCGCGCTGAAGGCATAGAGAAAGGCATCTGGGATTTCGGAGTAGTCCAACACAAGAAGTATGGCGAAGTATTCGCGTTCGAAGTTGACGGTTATGGATCCTCGATCCTCATGGACGATGCCAATTTACCATCTTTACTTTCACTGCCTTTGCTAGGATTCGTGGATAGAGAGAACAGAGTCTATCAGAATACCAGGAAGATGATCTTGGATCGAGCTGGGAATCCATACGCCCTTGTTGGCAAAGGATTTTCTGGAATTGGAGGCCCTCACGTAGGTCTGCAGCATGCTTGGCCTATGAGTCGCCTCGTACAGGCTATGACTAGTAACAACGATGAGGAGATCAAGCAAGTACTGGAAGATGTGAGAGATACAAGCAGACTCGGCCTTGTCCACGAGAGTGTAAACGTGAACCGGGTGACGGATTATACTCGTAAGTATTCATCTTTCGTCCCGTTAACGTGATACTGATTGTTGTACAGGAAGTTGGTTTGCCTGGGCGAATTCAGTATTCGCTCAGACAATCCTAGATGTGGCCGCCAGGAAGCCGCACATCATCTTTGGGAAAGACGCTCTCCCTTTCGTCATTGGGTGAAGCTTGGGCATGGGTGACGACCCTTTGCTGCGATTAGCGAGCATTGCTTTGGGCGTTGGAATGAGTCTATATATAGACATTGGGATACCACAATTGTACTCAGTCGAAATTGTGTAAGAAGGCGACGATCACTGTTCAGCCATTGCTAATGAACGATACCTACATATCTTCAAGGAGCCTAGAACAATTAGATAGTTCGAAGCTTGGTACTCCAATGACGATCTTCATTCTTGCCTCCGAAAAGCCGTTCTAGACAGTACAGCAATTTGTATATGGCTATCCCACTGCAGTATCCACAATCTGATTCCATATGAGACTCTCCCCGGTCCACTTCCTCAGATATACTCGCATGGCCGCCGCAAACCCCACCTCCAAACTCATCTGTAATCAAGCCCACATTCCCCACCTCACACCCCTCCAGCACCATGCTAATTCTCGGATCCAAGTTGCGCCTGCCGGCGACAAATCCACCCAACAAGCAGACCAATACACAAAAGGCACCTTGGAACGCTCCCAGCTCTCCGCCTCCCCCTTCACCCAATTCCACACCTGGTTCTCCGCCGCCCAAGCCTCCCACGTCCACCAACCCGAAACCGTCTGCCTCTCCACCGCCCACCTCCCCTCCGGCTCCGTCTCCAGTCGCTACGTGTACCTGAAAGAACTCGACGCCGCCGGCTTCGTCGTCTACAGCAACTGGGGCACGAGCCGCAAAGCGGCAGATGTGGAGAGCAATCCGAAAGCGAGCTTGGCGTTCTGGTGGCACGAGATGGAGAGGCAGGTTCGGGTTGAGGGGAGGGTGGAGAGGTTGAGTAGCGCCGAGAGTCAGACTTATTACGAGTTGAGGGCTAGGGGGTCGAGGATTGGGGCGTGGGCGAGCGAGCAGAGTAAGGTGTTGCCGGAGGAGGAAGGGGGTAGGGAGGTGTTGGAGCAGAGGGTGAGGGATGTTGAAAGGAGGTTTGAGGGAACGGGAGATATCCCAGTACCTGAGTTCTGGGGAGGGTTGAGGGTTATACCTGAAATGGTTGAGTTCTGGCAAGGGAGGGAGAGCAGGCTGCATGATCGATTCAGATACGTGAGAGACGAAAAGGGGGAAGAGGGATGGAAAATAGAAAGGTTGAGTCCTTAGATGGCAATATTCACGGAACAATGAAGCTTTGATGATTGAATAATAGTATTGTCTGTTGTACATCGCTTGCTCCAATAGCTTGCAGACGACCTAGATGCTGGCTATCCAGATCTAGCGCTGAGTTGAGATGGTCTATTTCTTACATTGTTGCCCCTTGCGTCGACTCATGTGCATGAAGCTTCCCCAATCTTTCCATACAGTAGCAAATCTCTTCCCACGCAAGCTCGAACTGTGAATACAGGAGCAGCCTGAACTCCATAACCGACTCTTCCTAAGCGCACAGTGTGTATCAATGGACACCAAGAACGCCAACCAATGCATCACAACGCCTGGATATTGTACCGAGAACTCAGTAAGCGCCAAAAAACATACGAACAGAATTGCAAGTTTTCTAGACCGGGAGGTCTGACAGGGCTACACTGCCAATTCGATTCATGCCATGACCAATCAATTCTAGTATCTTGCCGGAGACTGCTGATGGGTAGCCTCTTGCCAACATTTCGTGTACAGTAGCCAACGCACCATCACGATCTTTTGCTGTGAGGAAAGCTCGGGTCATAGCCTCGTAGGTGCTTGGCTCTCTCTTTTCCATGCCGACACTGTCGTACATGGCCCTCGATTTGGCGATGTTGTTCTCCGTGGCCCAGCCATGGATAAGGGTATTAGCGATATAAGGTGTCATTTCGACTCGGTTAGCAGCCATCTGAGCAAGGACTGCTTCAGTTTGTCCAACACAGTGATTGGCTACCATTGATTCGAATAAGGCCTGATATAGGCAAGCCTGCGGGCGAATCTCGCCGCTGGCCAAAACTTCGTCAAATATTCGACGAGCACCCTCCATGTCATGAAGTGCACATCCCTTGGCATGAATGAAAGAGGCATAGTGAACCGCCTCAGGCCGTTGACCGGACGCACGAATCGTAGCAAGAATGCCCTCAGCTGCAGGCAAGTTCACAGGCTCGAGAGTAGCATAAGTATCGATGAGCAGCTTGTAGGTGTGCATGGTAGGTTGGATATTCATTGACTGCATTCGGTCGTAGTATGAGAGCACCTTCTTGCTGTCACGCTTTGTCGTGAGAAAGTATTGCATCAGGCTGTTGTATGGAGCTGGCCGAGCTTTATAATTTGGCATAGACTCCATCTCGTCGAAAAGCTGCTCAGCAAAACGTTCGTCACTGACCCGGCATAGCGCATTAACGACTGTACCGTAAGTGACACTCGTAGGCCGAATGCCTGCTGCACGCATCTCCTGAAAGTATCGAAGACAATCATCAATTCGCCGAGCTTTGCCCAATTTACCGATCAGGGCATTGTACAAGAACGATGAGGGTACAGCTCCCTCGGACACAGCCCGACCAAATATGGCTACAGCTTCTGAAGCCTCGTCAAATGTTTTGGTCGAGTCCTTCAAGGTAGTGATATACAGTCCAAACGTGTTTGCAGTAGGAGCCGAACCCATGTCAAGCAGTTCTTGATGAAATTGCGCGGCCATTTGGCGACGGCCAACCACAAGGCATGCCCCTACCATGGAATCCAGGATGGTAGACCATCCATGTCGGACTACTGAGTACTGAGCCAACAGCGGTATGTCAGTTCGTGCCATTCCTATTATGTCATGAATTAAATTGGTGCGTCCCTCTTTGGCAGCCGCAGAAATGAGTTTTGCATAGACAATATACCGGGGATGTCGACCAGCGCGACGAATATTGCGAAACCTTATTAATGCCTCGTTTAGACCAGCACTATTCCGAGAATTCTCCAGTTCATCCACAATGATTGTCGAGCCTCGATAGTCAGTAGTGGTGGCGTATGGGTCGTACGTATCCGTCAAGGGCACTCCAGAAGAGACGGCAGAGCTTGACTGTGGAGTGAACGTTCGCTGAATATGTGCTTGCCCAATAGGTAATTGCTGGTGGCTCTGCCACTTGGCGAGGAGGTCAGGTCGCTCATCGGCAAGCGTGCCTAGAGCCTTTTCAATCACGCCTGTAGTGCGCTCGTCTAAACTAATCCCAGACGCAACCACGATTTCGAGAAGGTGTGCGAATCGGGCAGAGTGAGTAACGTCCTGTATGAGGTCACCGTTTGCTAGTAGCCCAGCCTCGACCTGCAAGGCGAGTATCGTGTCTTGCCAGCTAAGGTTTGCAATGTCCTCAGATCCGAGCCCAGCAAGCATTTGCTCAGCAACCGGCGAAACTAGGCCACCATTCTCAACCATTGCCCATAAAAAATTCATGCTGGCACTAGGCGATGGGACTACGTGGTTGTCTGCGAGGAAGGCACCGATGAATTCGATGGCTTCGTCGATTTCTTCGGTAACCTCCTTCCTGGAATTGGGTGCGAGGACAGCTGCGCGGATGCGACCAAAACCCTTGCGGGCTTGCATCAAGCCTTGATCAATAAGTCCACTGCGAATAAGGGCAACAGCATACAGGGCCGCTGGCTCCACAAAGGACTGTCCAAAGCTAGTTGGGAGTGCCCACAATTCGCTCGCCGCATCGAGGTTGCCCTGTCTGATGCGAAGCGCGAGCATCGAGAGCACTGTCGCTGGTGTTTCACTGGCGTTTCTTGAGAGATACTGAAAGGCTTTGGTAGCAGATTCGACGTCGCCATGGTCAGCTGCTGAGATACATATTTTTGCCATGGCTTGGGTTTTAGCGAAAGGGGTCAAGCTTCGCTCTTCCGCTAATCGCAATGCTCCTACAAAGTTCGAGGCATTCAAGCTCTCTTTAATGAGAGCACCGAATATCACCGCGTCTTGAACTGCTTCAAGCCGCTCTTTGCGATTCTCGGTCACATTGGCGTAAGACTCAAGTATCCTGCCAAAGAAGCGATTACCACCATCAAGTTTGCCACAAATGGCATAGGCCTTTACAACAGCGGCATATACCTCATTGTCATTGCGATTGATGATGGAGGACTGACCAGCATCGTCAGCAATGGCGAGGTTCTTGTACTCGTTGTAACATTCAATGGCGCTACTCAGGTCTCCAGATTTGGCGAAAGCTTCAATCATTGGCGGAAATATGGTAGCGATTGGCTTGACCTTGTGAGACTCCATGTGGGTGTAAGCGCCGATCATATCGTCAATCTCGCCCTTCGAGGCGCAGGCTGTAATTAGTGACTGATATGTTTCAGCAGTGTACTGGCGTTTCTTATCCAGAGCCGTCGATATTCGAAATATCTTAATAGCGTTCGACAGAGCATCGTCCTGAGCTAGGATGTCATATTCAGCTTCATTAGACGGAAATAAAAAGCTATCTTTGCCCATGATACCTCCGAAACGTAACCTCTCCTTGTTCAAGACACTTTTCATGTGGACCACATCCAACGTACGTTGTGAAAGAGCGCAAATCAAAGAGGTATAAAAAGTCGTATCCGGATTTATCTTACGGCGAAGCATGTCCGAGTATATGTTCAATGCTTTCGGAACGACTTGATGCTTGGCGATAGGGAGATGGATCGCAGACGCAAGAAGCGCATTGTAATCCTCAATTGTGGGCTTCAGGCCCTGTAGAACCATCGACTCGAACACAGGAGGTATCCGATCGTAGGAAAGCTGCTCGTGAAGTTTGCTGATATGCTCAGAGAATGCTTGGGGATCCGTGTCCTGCACGGATGTGGCTACTGTGACATTGCTGCGAGGGCTGGCGGTTTGTATAGGTGAAACGGAGAGAGGCGCAGGCGAGTCTCCCGGTTCATTGACGGAATTTTGCTCAGCACTATGACGACCCAATCCTAGGTTTCCATCTGTCGACGGGGGAGATCGCTGGATCTGGGTAATGACTTGTGCAATCGCTTCGTCCACCTTGGCCAGAGCGGCGGCCTCTGCAACTTCATCCTCTGCTCTTTTGATGTCATCCACGGCACTCGTGCTGTATGCGCGATCTAACCCGCCATGACTGTGTGACTTAGCCTTGACGGCAGCAAGGTTCGCTCGCTCCTGAGCATTCCCAGCCGGCACGACGGAGGGTGGGCTCCATTCAATCCTCTTTGCAAATTGAAATTGCGTCCACTCTTTTGCTTCTTCACCAGTTTGTTGCCGTTTCCACAGCGCTTCATAATATCCTCGAAGGTTCGGATCTCCATCTTTCCGGTCTACTGTTTCCGAGGCACCAAAATTTGACTTGGCAGCGGTCTCAGATTGGCCTAAGGCATTTTGGAAAGTTGTGTGAAGCTGAGCAGTCTGTGGTCTCCCAAGCCTGCTTGGCCGTGGGTATGGAGTGGTTGTGGAGGCGTACGATGATTGTGTCGCTGCAACGAAAGACTGAGCATATCCATGGCCAAGACCTTTGCTAAAACTTGGGCGTGCGATATGGGTGAATGACTTGAACACCATTTGGTGAAGCGACCTGATCGTTTTTATAGGAAGAAATCAATGTCTGTGGACGAGGGTATAATAGTTAGCGTCCTGGGAGGCAAGAATCTTCAAGCAGGGGACGGCAAGAAAGCAGCAAGGCAAATTTCGCCAAGGGGATGGATAGAACTCACATGGTGTGAGTAAGATGTCGAAGGCAAGTTCATTGACTACTGGAACCTTCACAGAACGCTCATGAATAGGTAGACGATTTTGCCTGCCCCAGAGACATAAACGGAGGTTGATCCGGTATAAGCCTTCAATTATGTCTGAAGAGCCTGGGATGTGGAATATCTGGAATTAATACTTGGTAGGTACTTCCCTTGGGATATAATCGTATCTGTCCGTGCAGAATGGAAGTGTAGGAGATGTTCAACTTCGGCCTGCTAGGCACCTAGGCAAAGAACTCCCTGATAATGGCCTGGTAGGTCAATGCGAACGGACCAGTGCGATTAGCTTATCAAGCGAGCTGAACTAGGACACGGTCATGAGATCAGTACCATCATAGTTGGCGGCCAGGTATTGGTGAATTGCTGAGGGAAATCCACTTGGAGAGAGACTGGCTGAGAAATACGAAAATCGCGAGGAACGTCTGTCCGAATACTTCTCGCCTGAACCCTATCTGTTCACGCTAGAACTATCCTAGCCCAGTCTCGGGCTCCGCATACACCGACCCGCTCCGTAACGAAATACGCCAAGTGTTTCAATATCAAAGTCACCTTGATAACGTGCGTTGACAAGCCAGCAATGGAGAAACCAACAGTCGCATTCTCGGCTCCAGGGAAAGTTTTGTTGGCTGGAGGATATCTCGTCTTGGATAGAAAATATACAGGTTTGGTGTTCGGACTTGATGCTCGCATACATGTACACGTACAGACTCCGACTATGGAAACCTCTCCTGGTCTGATCCCACCCGAGATCGTTGTCAGGTCTCCTCAATTTAAAAATGCAGAGTGGCGATACAATTATCGCGAGACTGAAAATGATGGGGGAATTGAGATCATACAGCTGAAAGGGTGAGCATGTCGATTCCTTCATCAATTCATGGATTCATGACCAACCTGTCCCCCGCGGGGCTCACGAGCTTGGAGTTACTGTCGTAGTTTTCCTTCACTACTTGAAGTAAGGAGCTTAGGCCGAAGTCGAATTCGATTGAAGATCAGGAGCTTGACATTCTAACAATCTTTAATTGCTGTAGCATGTGCGTGGGACTATATTGATAGCGTACCTATTCTTTGCGCTAATGTTCACGCACTGATCCCTCTCGGAACTGGTAGACATTCCACATCTCTAGACTCGCGGAACATATTTGTCGAGACAGCTCTTGGGTATGCGCTGACATACTCTTCGACAGTCGACCATACGAAGTTTGGGCCAACGGTAGTCACCATCCTAGCTGATAGAGATTACTACTCGCATCCTGGAGCTTCTGAGAAATCCTTTTCTTTGACCCAAGACCGGTTTTTCAATTTCAACGTTCCGTTGGATCAAGCTCATAAAACAGGCCTAGGGTCGTCGGCTGCGCTTGTCACCGCCCTGACTACCGCTGTCGTAGCACACTATGCTCCTCACGAGGTGACAAGTGCGCAATCCCCTTCTGAACAAGCAAGAATGCATAATCTTGCACAAGCTGCTCACTGCGCTGCTCAAGGTAAGATTGGGTCAGGGTTTGACGTTGCAGCGGCAACGTACGGATCCTGCGTCTACAGACGATTTTCCCCATCAATCCTGGAAGGACTTGGCGAAATTGGGCTCAAAGATTTCTGCAAGCGCTTGAAATCAGTCATTGAGGACGTAGATGCATCGAGAAAATGGGATACCAGCATCGACAAAATCTTTGCTGCCGGCATGCCCCAAAATGTAAGACTTGTGATGTGCGACGTGGATTGCGGCTCGCAGACTGTGGGTATGGTCAAGAAAGTCCTCTCGTGGAAAAGGGAGAAACCAGAGGAAGCGACTCTTCTGTGGGCGAAACTGCAAAGAGGAAACGAGGATCTTGCTTCGGAGCTCCACGAGCTCGTGAAAGTTGGCACAGGCAGAGCTGAAGGCTACGAAAACCTGCGTACAACTGTGTTGGCTATCCGCTCACTCATCCGTGAAATGTCTACGAAGTCCGGCGTCCCAGTGGAACCAAAGGCTCAAACGGATCTGATAGATGCTTGTTGTCGAATACCTGGTGTTGTTGGGGGTGTAGTCCCTGGTGCTGGAGGCTTCGACGCTATTGCTCTGTTGGTAGAGGACAAGCAGGATATTATTGACAGTCTTCATCGGTTCCTTGAGGGCTACCGAGTGAGTTCGGAGCATGGCCAAGGATCTCTTATCGGCAAAGTCAGACTACTAGGTGTAAAGCAAGAGGACCAGGGAGTGAAAAGAGAGGATCCATCACAGTACAAGGGATGGCTACGATAAGTATCGTAAGGCGATGAGGAAGTGGCCTAGCTCGTATTGTAGTAGGCGTCAATACTGAGCCAGAGTTCCTCCACAGCGGTAATGGATGTGAACTGGTGCATGGCGAACATCAAGCTCATAAGAGCGAATCTGTTCGTAGAACTATATTTCTTTCGGGCAGGATCCTGAAACGCACAATACCTTACTTTCCTTGAATGCCTTCCGAACTTGAATTTGTGACTTCTTTAGCAATTCCATTCTTCCGGATTTTTCAGTTGAGTGGCAATTCTCATCGATAAGGTCTTTTGTATACATATGTATTTGTAAAGATAACCCTAAACGTCTCCCTTCCCTTGCGAGACCATGGCGTGCATGGTTATTATGTGCGGAGTACCACCTGTCACCACTAGCATAAGCAACAAGTGCACAGCCGTGACAGCTTCCCGCGGCTGATCGACAACGATTTCGACTTGCTTGAAAGCTTGGCAACGAATGATTACTCCTTCCATTGCGTTAGCAATTAGCATCGTCATCACATACAGCTGCTATCTTTACTGTATCATCATGTCCATATCTACCTGCTATTAATCATGCGGGTCATCCAATGTTAACGTATTGGCGTTGCTTCTCAGGGATTCTGCCCGCCACAAGTACACTACATCACCTCGATTCTGGTAACAACCTCTGCAGTCTGCTGATAGCTTGACTTCTCCTGTTGCATTCGCCGCGCTCATTAACTGTCCTGCTCTTCAGCACCAAGCGCTACAAGCTCGTTTTCTCCATTGTGACAATGGCTTCCGCAGAGATGCTTCATCCAGCGGCTGCAGGCGCAAATAATAGCAGTGGAGACGCGCCAGTCCTAATCAATGATACTACCCAAGAGATGGTGTCCACACAACCTATCACAGGATCCTCAGCATCTATAGGTGCGGAGGAGGATCTTCCGCCACTTACATCAGAACCTTCCACGAAGTCGTTATTTGGGCCATTTCCTGAAACAACAAATACAATTAATGATGATCCACATCCGACCGCATCCTCGGGGACGAGGCAGACGCCAGTATCACATGCGTCTGATGAGATCGAGTCTTCCCAGGCGAACCGGCAGGAAGTGACCGAGCCCGCTCTGATATCAAATCCTCAAGATTGTGAGCACTTAAGCTCCACCCATATCAATAACCCCAGCACTCCAGTCAAAACCTCTCTGCCTCCTTTAACGAGAGAGAAGACAGCACCTGCGATCGGCCCTGCTACGGACAAGCCAACACCTGTGCCAAAACAGTCAGATGTAGAAGGCCCAGCGCTGTTCATCACGTTGCTTTTGAGCAGTACTGGTGCAAGGCATCTCTATAAGCTTGACGAGAAGTACTTGCGAAAGCGCAATGTAGCAGTGGATGGCAATAATCCGATTAACATAAGTTTATACAAATTAAAGGAGTTGATCCTAAGGGACTGGCGCGATGGTGAGATCAATTCTTCGGGGAAGGCTGGTATCGACTAGTATTGACCTGCTGACTGTGTTCATGTGATTAGAGTGGGAGGCCAAACCTTCGAGTCCGGAATCTATTCGCTTAATATCGATGGGAAAGATGCTTAACGATAAAGCTCGGTTAATTGGTGAGAAGCACCTTGACTGATTACTCGCTTGCTATAGAATACTAACACTGATTGAAGATTGCGGCTTTACGAACGGTACTACGCCCCACATAATCCATATGACAATCAAGCCACAAGACATTGTGGACGAAGAAGACGCCAAAATGAAAGCTGGGGGAAGCGGCCGTCCAGAAAGGGAACGGAGTCCGGGCTGTCGATGTATCATTCAATGACTGGCGTTTCCGTTTATATACCCAATTGCAAATGGAGCACAACAACGGCAGTTTGCTTTGGGGAAGAGGAGTAGGGGACGAAGGCATGACGGCGTTCAGATGATGGGGCCAGGTGATGATAGCATTGTCGGCGTGCATGGTGTTTATACGCGACGCCATTCGGGGCCTGGGCACATTTGCGCTAAGGGTTTGTACATGTACCCAGTGGTATTTCCTTGCGTGTAGCATAGATGGAGGAATTTATCATCTTGGATTCCGGTACGACATCCACCCTGCAAGCTAAAATCATTGCCTTTGCTTCAGTATAATTCAAATTCTTCAAGGTGCCGTAAAGACCATTTCTACTTTACTGCTGTCGAATTTAGGACACCATTACTGGGCCCCATATGACCTCCTCCAAATTTCCTACCACGAGTCCATCTTTAGTTTCGCCTCCATCTCCGCATGGAAGCCCGCCCCCTCCCTCGTCTCATCACCCCGATAAACATCCTCCCAACTAATCTCAGCATCTCTCCCACCCAACACATCCCCCCCAACACCAGCACTACCCCCTAAACACGCAGGCCTCCACTCCCCCTCCCTACAGATCCTAGCTTCCATCCCTCGCCTCACCGGCTCCGCGATGCCGAAGTTCCGACGCAGTAAGTTCATCTTCAGCGCATCTTGCGTTGATTGCCAGGCTGCAAGGCGGGCTTCGAGCGGGTGGGTTGATGTTACTGGTTGGGGGGCGCCGGAGGTGGTGGGTGGCGGGGCGGTTAGGGAGGAGCGGAGGGTGTCGTGGATGCCGGGGGCGGAGGGAGCGCCTTTGGAGGTGGCGGAGGAGGTGTTTGTGGTTGAGGAGGAATGGTTGGATGGGGGTGCTATGCGGAGTGACTGTGGATGGCGGATTAGTATTGTTGGGACGCTGTGCTCTGGAGAGGAGGGCAAGACGCACCATCGTGGAATGTGATGGTGGCGTTTGTTCGATTGTTTGGCTGTTGGATGAGTCGATTTGGTGTTCAATACAGTCTTCAAGTAAGATGCTTGGATACACGCGGCGGAATCTACGTGGTACTAAGAAACAGCGCTATGTTATTTATTGAGATAAATTACGCCTTACATTCAGTCTTCGGGAGTTGTAGAACATTGTTCAATGATACCAGGTTCGCGATTAAGAACATCACAAGGTTGACGACTTCATAATACTCTTTAACAGATTCGAGCAAATTATAGCTAGGATTGATCTCTGGCAAGAATCATGATTGGTATCCAAGGATTAAATCACAGCGTTCTCCCCGAACCCTTTCAAGGTACTCAGTAGATGGACTGGACCTGTTAAGGACTAGTTGAAGATTACAGCTGGGGATCAAGCCCCGTTAGCTTACCGTTCACGCTAATAAGCAAATTGAGAACTTCACTCCATCCGCTATGCAAGGGTATCGTATGATAGGGGAACAAAAATTTCATCCAGCTTTTCGACTTCGCCTTGACCCGGGAACCTTGGCTCCTTTGGGCTGCTTCTCTTCCGTCCTCTCTCGCTCCCCCTCTGGAGCCCTAGCTAACTTCTCCTTTTCGGATATCTCAGCTTCTTTCTTGGCATGTGCTCGTTTTACTGCTCCCTCCTTCTCCAGCGCCTCTATCTGCTTCTCACTGAAAGCCCATAATTTCCTTTGAGCAGTTTGGTCGATGACCTCCTCTCTCAGATATCCAACCTCTTTGCATTCTCTCAAAAACTTACCACCATTGCCTCGACCCAGCTCTCCTTCCATTGCTGCCATAAGGAAGCTCTGGGCGCCCTGGATCGGTGATTTGAGGACTAGCCACCAAATTGGCCATGTGACAAGATAGAGTAGTAAACCCCACAACGACCCCATGGTCATCCACCGCCGCATACCAGGTGTTCTAGTAAAGCCTGGATCGACCAGTACAACTCTGGCATTATTCGTCTGCTTGTCAGGTCGCTCATACGCATCTAGATGCCTTTGAAACGCTAGGGCAAACACCATCGATGCAAGTTTGCTAGTCTCATACTTCCTTCCTGGTGGCAGTGGATCTCTTTCGTCCTTCAGAGCTGTAAGAACCCCTCCAACATGACTGGAACACGTTGCAAATATAATGCGAACATCTCGATCTGGGGGCTGCGCTCTGAGTGCTGGACTCAGTATGCTCAGGAGGTGAAAATTTGCCAGGTAATTGATTCCCCAGACCGGGTCGACACCGTCCTGGGTCTTGGTGGAAATACCGAGTCTGGGTGTCAAGGTGTCGGCACAAAGAATGATCATATCAAGTCGACGAGGAGGGGCGTTGTCGACCCACTTAGTCGCGAAAAGTCGGATAGATTGTAACGACGCTAGGTCTACCTGCTCAGCGTAAATCAATTCATTGCCGGTAGTAGATCGTAGGTCCTCTATGTAATCGACCAGAAAGGCATCATTAGGCGCATGATGCGTGAGCAAGATTATTTGAGCACCCCGAGTCGCAAGATGTCGGACGACTGCTGCACCGATACCAGATGTTCCTCCCTGCATAGGGTCAATCCAAACTCAGAAGGAATGGAGCAATCATAATACTGTTATCATGACCACTTTGGAGTGCATCAGGCGCTCCGACGTATTGTTGGCTCCCCCGAAATACCATTTCAGAATCCATGTTAGGACCACCCAGGGAAGAGCCTTCAAGAGGGGGATGAAAAAGGGAAACGCATCCGATCCCTTGAAGATGATGTCCGAAGCCAAATGAATTGGCATAGTAGCTACACAACGCCACGATGGATCTATGCAAGGACTGCTGAGCGATTGGGGACTTCGACTGGGAGCAAGTCCAGAATACAATAGAATAGTACATAATTGAAAACGGTATCCTATTGACTCACTATTCTAGTTCTAGAATAGCTCTCTTTGCAGATATATCTGAGAATCCGCTCCTTCGATCATCGCTGATGTCGGATGAGATGTACTCGCCGCAGGAGGAGACGCGAATAGCATCCGGAGCTGGTATCAAGAGACGACGAATAGAATTTGTTCGTGCAAATGTCGAGACGGAGTCAAACGATACTCAAGTTTTGTCCCATCCTATCATTTCAGCTGGCGATCGATACCTCTCCATTGTTCTGAAGAGTGGTGGATCTACGAAAGAGCTCGAAACTACGGACACCAAAATACCTGGTGTATCATCGGAAAGCCATACAAAGCAAGTGCCTGTACCGAAAGCAGTTCTGTGTGACATATGCAAACTACCTAGAAGCGTCCCGGACGACGACACAGCCACCAGTGCCATACCTCACGAAGCCTCTATAGCCCATTTGGTCTGTACCAAACATTCATATCCTCCGTCACATCTGGATCGCAACCGGCAGGGACTCAAATACCTTTCTTCCTACGGATGGGACCCGGACAGCAGACTTGGCCTAGGCGCGGCAGGCGAGGGCATACGGGCACCTATCAAGGCGAAAGCGAAGAATGACACTGTGGGCTTGGGTGTTAAATTGAAAGACTTCAAGCACCTTCAGCAGAAGAAAGTCGAAAGCTTAAATGCGAAGCAAGCCAAGAGGAAAGATTCCGAGGACAGAAAGAGGAGGGAGAGATTGCAAGAAATATTTTACAGAAACAGTGACGTGGAGAAATACCTCGGTGGTGCGTAAGAGACTCTCAGGCGACCTCGTGTAAATTTCTGCTAAGCACAGTAAAATCTCATGTTGTTTGTCAAGCCGGGCATTATCTCAACACATTGTGACAGTTCAAAAGAAGAAAATGCATGTCATCTCGAGACTTGAAAATTGCTTGTTCGAATACGAATATGCTAAAAGGCTAGAGATGATTCCAGTGGTATCTTATGATGTCCAACGCCTGAAATGAAGACCAAAACACCATCAAAACACCATCCCATCCATTCCTTATTATGATAGCTAGAAAGCCAGCAAATGGGAAAATGCGTCATTTCTTAGAGCCGAAAAAGTGATGCTTCTTCTTTCCTTTTGGCTCCTTCTCCCTGTCCTTTTTGCTGAGCTTACTATTCGCGGATTGGACGGTATTTGGGGGTGCAGGTAGCGAATGTTGTTGTGCATCTGTGCCGTTGGGAGGAAAAGTCGAATTAATACTCATAGCACCTATGCTGGCAACTACGGGCCGATCCAATTGAGGAGTCGGCTCTGGTACCCGTTGCGGCACTCTCTCGAACAAATGAGCAGGGGCACGAGGTTTCGGTCGTTCCGCTGGAAGGTCAAGCTGTCGCTTGTCGACACTCAAGTCTCCAAGTTGCCTAAGATACAAACTCGGAGTGACCATATGTGATGTTACTAGGAAGACATCCTTATTGTACTGCTGAGAGACCTCGTAGCTGGCCCGCGACTCTGAGTAAGTGGCCCCACCTGCTATGAAGACAATTATGCGTTGCTTTGGTTCCAGAGCTGAGGATCGAGTCCTCGCCCATGTAGGCTTTGCACTCCGCAAAGACGCCTGAGAAACGTTATCTTGGCCGGAGAGCCCCTCGGCGGCGTCAAGATGAGGTTTTGTGAAGGGAAACATGCCCTGATCCAGCGTGCCTCGAATATGATCTTCAAGCATCGGCTTGATGGCAGGGTCAAATCGCGAAAGCCCTGACTCTTCTTCGCCTGGGTTATGTGGGGCTTGTTTTCTACCAAAACACGGTTGTGCTAATGGACGAGTGTCCTTCAGCGATCTCGAAACATGTGCACCAAGATGGTCAAGGTTTTGAATCACTTCACCATCTTGCGCAGGTAATTGGGCATGTGCAAGAAGTTTTTGCGTGTCAGAAGGCAAGAGACCATCTCGGTAGAGTAAATATTGCATAATTAGTCGGAGACGATCAGGAAACGTGATGTCGTTGTCATCAAGTAGCCTTATGACTTGATCTGCAACGTTTTTCGGCTTCTTATAGTCCTCGTCTAGTCCTGTCGCTAGTGACTGCTCGGATTAGTGAATATAAGATAACCCATCCATTCTATTGACGAACCTGTTCTACCGATGCTATATCTGCTAATCGACGTTTCTGAAAGACGCCCATAGCATCAGATGCCATGTTCAGGTGTAACGAGAAAGCTTCCTTTCCTTCCTGGAATTGTGGAAGGCCAGCGAGCATGTCCTTGATATTGTTCAAGCTGCTGGGATTATCGCTATATGGACCATCATTAATTGACCTGTTCTACTCGTTCTTTACATTGGGACCAACCTTTCCGAGAATTGCGGGTTTTTAGCTTTGAAGGCCTGAAAATCGGAAGCGAGCTTTTCGAGAAGGTCTTTCATGTGCAGATGGCGGTTTTTGACCCATATATTATCTTTCTCCCCAATTTCGATATTTTTTAGATCCATAACACCTTCTTTCTGATCCGGGGTAGTCTTATAGTATACTTTATCCCCTTCTTCCAAAGGCAATAGGTCATGAACCATAGCTTGGTACGTAAACTCATGAACCAAAGGAGCAAATAAGTCCATTGATCTATCTGTAACGATCAAAGCCCCTCTAGGACGTGGGGACGGAGGCGGGAACTCTTCGTGAAATTTGGCATATTGATCCAATTCGAGCTGGACGAAGCGAGCCAGGTGCGAGCAGAGGACACTAGCATCGTGTCTAGGGCTCCGTGGACTGTAGTACCGAATCGTAGGATATTCTCCTAATGACACACATACCGATACGATCTCAAGGAAACAGTCAGTAAATTTCATAACCTCATTTCTGGAATCGTGGAGGCGAAACAATACCTTCTGTGCCAATTCATCCATGTGCATCCGGACAAGGTGATTGCAGGCTGGGTGGAAAAGCGTAGGAAAACTCCAAGGGTCTCGAAACGTTACAAGATGGGACTCGCGAGGGTAGAAATCGATATTCAGCACCCGAAGCTGAGCTATCTGTTCCCTTGCCATTGAAGATTGATCCAAACGAGCGCGGAGTTGGGGAGGAAGCACTGAGAGGTCATCGGATTAAAATCTGAGCGAGGCATGCAACATTTCGGCGAGAACTTTGGGTTCACGTAAGGTATCTTACATGAAGTCCATATGACAAAAGATCTGCGGTATCGCCGACGCTCAAAATCTGCCATTAAGCAGTCCACGACATGCGGCTGTGGCGTAAGCAGGTACAGAGCGTCCATTTCTTGGTTCATTGGTCGTCTCTCTTCAATTTGCTCGATGTCTATCGCTCGCTTAGTCCAGTCCTCCGCATCCTGGTCTTAAAGGATTTACTCGTGACATTCTCCTTCAATATGTCGTCTTCTCTGACAGTACCGTCCACAATTCGCTTGCTTCCAATGTCTAGAATCATCACCTTCCACTGGAAATGAACGTATTAGACTTGTATCCCTATGCCGCAAAATCAGAAGGCATACTTCTCCTCGAGCTGTAGACCTTACGGTCTCGAGAATGACTGCAAGGTCAGCTACTAATCTTGGTATATACCCAGAAGTCGACTGACTGTCTTGTTGTACCGCGATGGCAGAGGTACTCATACTGGCGGTACTGTTGTCCGAGGGGCAAGCAACGCGCAGGTCAAGCGGGGCTCCGTAGTGGAACTATGGGTATGGCAGCAATATTAGGGTATCGAGCAGAGCATGCTGAAGACCCAAAGCATTGGTGCGTGTCATCCAGTATCGTTGAATTGAAGGATTCATGGATTCCAATTCTTCGACACCTGAAGCTATAGACAAGAATGGGGGGGGTATCTACAGATGCGGGTATGTAATGGTAACAATGCCGCTAGTATGTAACAATGCTACTAAAAGTCCGGGCCCAATCACCCAAATTGTCTCAATAACCCTTACTCTTTGAATCTGTTCATTATGCGGCACATAAAATTTACGCCTCTTGAGTAGAAGTGCTCCGATAGACAACCGGGACTCAGGCTGACCCCAAGTGGGGAATGCTACCTGTTCATCGAGCCTTGACTAATCGTCTGCTCGCCACCAACAAAGTTGCAAAATGGACAGCCAGGCATAGGTCTACGCGGGGCTCGGGAGGTAGTACAGGCACCTCGTCGATTATAAGATCAGCTTCAAAAGAACATGGCAGGAGGCGAGCTCCAAGTCCGATTCCTGCTTTGCCCAGGGCAGAGTTTCTGAAAGCGAAACATTTCATTCCATGGCTGATTATACGGCTCCAGCACATTAAAAGGACCTCTCTTGATGAGGGTTACGGGATATTTGCCAGGAACCTGATAGCGATATTACCGAACAAATCGATCTGGGCAGCGTTAGAGACTCGAGATCATTTAATTCCGAACGACGGGGACTGGAAGCCTGTGGAACAATCAAGACCCTTGTCTCTTCTCAGCTCTCTTAGAACGGCATTCAGGTCTTACGGAGAGTCCGGTGTCGATACCCAACTCAGATATTCGTATCATGGCCTCCGTGCGAGCCAGAAATTTTCGAAGATCGATATTGAGGATCAGGAGAAGCTTGCAGATTTACGTTATCCTGTGGAATGGTATCCAGCCACAAGGGCTGTGCAGAGAAAGATCATATTGCACGTAGGACCTACAAATTCCGGCAAGACCTACCATGCCTTGAAGCGGCTAGAGCAAGCGAAGTCAGGCATCTATGCAGGGCCTCTGCGGCTGTTGGCTCTCGAGGTTTACGCAAGGCTAAATACCAAAGGGAGGACATGTGATCTTGTTACTGGCGATGAGAAAGCTGCTCACGACGGATCTGAAATGCAAAGCTGCACGGTCGAGATGGTGCCGCTCAACGCAGATGTAGAAGTGGCGGTCATTGACGAGATACAGATGATAGGTCATAAGGAAAGGGGCTGGGCTTGGACGCAAGCACTTCTTGGTCTCAAAGCTAAGGAGATTCACCTCTGTGGGGAGGAACGCAGCGTACCCTTGATCAGGGAGCTCGTAGCGTCCATGGGAGACGAAATCACTATCCATACGTACAAGCGTCTGAGCCCACTCGAGACTATGTCGACAAGCCTCAACGGGAATCTCAAAAATCTGAGAAAAGGTGACTGCGTAGTCGTCTTCTCTCGCGTAGGTATTCATGCCATGAAGCGCGATATAGAGAAATTGACGCAGAAACGAGTGGCAGTTGTATATGGGAGCCTGCCTCCAGAGATCAGGGCACAACAAGCCAGGCTTTTCAACGATCCTGATAACGACTATGACATTCTCGTTGCGAGCGACGCCATTGGCATGGGGTTGAATCTGTGAGTGACCAATAATGTCTTCAGTCAGTGACCAAGCTGATATTGTTTGCAGGGCGATCAAACGCATCATTTTCGAGTCTGTCTCGAAATTCAACGGGTCCCAGCACGAGGTAATTGAGGATGCCAGCCTGAAGCAAATAGCGGGACGTGCAGGTCGATATCGCACTGCAGCTCAAGCAGAAGGAGGAGCCAATGAAAACGCGACAACTTCACAGGCTATAGCAAAGCCCATCTCTCCTCCAAGCCTAGGATTGGTAACTACTCTCGAGACGGCAGATCTGCCAGTTCTTCGGAAAGCTATGCAAACAGAATTGAGTCCAATAATGAGTGCAGGGATCTTCCCTCCGACCAGTGTATTGACAAAATTTGCGACTTACTTTCCACCTTCTACGAGCTTCAGCTACATCCTGCTAAGACTTCACGAGCTCTCAATGAATCACCCGAGATATCATCTGTGCAATCTCAACGATCAAACTGCTATCGCAGATAGTATTCAGCCTGTCAGCAACCTGACTATCCACGATCGGATAGTCTTTTGTGCATCTCCCGCCTACACGAAAGGTCCAGGCATGCGGTCAGTACTCCAAGCCTTTGCCCGATGCGTCGGCGAGCATTCCAGTGGGGCATTACTGGATATCCCCGAACTTGATCTGGAGGTGCTGGGTGAAGAAACAAAGATCGACAGAAGTCACATAGAGCGCTTGGAATCGCTCCATAGAGCCCTCATTTTGTACCTGTGGTTGAGCTACCGGTTTGCAGGAGTCTTCGTCGATCAGACAATGGCCATTTACGTGAAGAAACTAGTGGAAGAGAAAATTGACACGGTGCTCGCTGAATATTCTGCGAGCCCTGAAATAAGGGAAAGAATTCGTAAGATGAGAGAGGATGCGTTAATGCAAATCAGCAAGCTCAACGAGCCAATTTCCGAATCTGACGATTTCGAGACTCAACGAAAGAGGCTGGAGGGTTCGCTAGTTCCGGATAGTTCATCTGCCTACGAACAATCAGTGGGCATCTAGTAAGCATACTCTCACTGAGGAGCAGCTACAAGGCATAGATATCGAAGCTCAATGAAAGACGATCGTTGCCTCACTATGAGCTCCATGCATCATATCAGTTCAGTTTGGGGTCGATGGATACTCTAAGATCCTTGCATAAGATATACGGATGGGATGACGGTAAATAATCAAGGATGAAAGCATAGCGGATTTTCGTCGTTTTGGTTGTTTGTACAGCATCTGTGTCGGCAGGATGCCGATGGCGATATGTCTGGAGTTGTGGAAAGGTTTTAATAAATCTTACATGGGAAGATGGGAAGACCCAATACCGCGTTTGAGGAGAATCACTCAATCGAAGTGGTTAGTCATGTATACAAAGACTATGTGCAGTAGAGAAGGTGTGTTATCATAAGAATTTCTTTTGAATCAGGAGTACAAGACTGGTAGGTGCAGATCCACATCCCTTGGGAGTCTGATCCCGGTGCGCAGTTCATTCGGATACCAATAAAACCATAACTTTTGCTCCTTCGGGTAATTTCTGGTTTGATTACATGGCACGCACTGGAATGTTGATCATATAACTCAGGACACAGGCATATGGATATTAAATTGGGGATCTGCCTGCCGTGCATGTGTTAATCCTGCGTCGGAAACGATCCGTACGACAGATGTTTTGATAATGCTAATGCGGGGCAGATAAAGAAGCTAGCCGTATCGAAATGTAATATAACGCATTTCACCCAATACTCACACCTTTTCTTCCCACGTACAGGCCTGATCATTTCTCCCATCTTCTCCTTCCACTCACATCAGCTATGGATGATCTTGCCTCGTTTGAGCTGCTTTCGCTAGTGTCAAAAGTTACGTCTGAATTGCAAAATCATCTAGGCATTAATGACAAGACTTTGGCAGAATTCGTGATAGCACAGCATTCAAAATGCCAATCTTTGTCTGATTTCAGATCCCAGATGGAATCTATGGGCGCTGAATTCCCGTCAAGCTTGGTAGAAAGCGTGGACCGGCTCATCCTGACCATGCATCCGAAGTACAAAGGAAAGGCTGACGGACGTGATACCGTCAAGTTCACGGAAGGTGAAGTGAATCTAAACGATGTGGACAAAAAAACACGGATTTTCAAAGGGTTGGCTGTACCGGACAGGGAACAGCAGTGGGAGGATGAACCATTAGAGTCAGGTGCAAAGGACAGTGCCCTCGACGACACCTTTGCAATGCTGGAAGGCATGGCTGGGAAGGCAAAAGCCGTGCAGAATGGCGCGATTGGCAGGAAGAGGAGCCGAAGTCCAGATGATGTGGACGGTGAGCGGAGTCGACAGAGCAAAGATAGGCGAAGATCACGTTCAAGATCTGGTAGCCGAGATAGAAATGGTCGATCGTCAAATGGCCATCGCGCAAAGGGCCAGGGTTCTCGTCACGAGCACGAAAGCAGCAAGAGACGGCATCGACACGTTGAGGATGACTACTTCAAGCGGCCTCCAACTCCTGAAGTTGACGATGCTCCCAAAATGTTCAAGATCTACAATGGCAGAATTAGCGGCGTAAAACCATTTGGAGCCTTCGTTGATCTTCAAGGCGTGAAAGGGAGGGCCAGTGGGCTGGTGCATGTCTCTGCCATGCTGGAGGGCGAGCGGGTGAATGATCCCTCGGATCTTGTTTCCGTTGGGCAGCTTGTGAAAGTGAAGGTTGTGAGCATACAACCGGGAGATAAGGGACCCCGGATCGGTCTGTCAATGAAAGAGGTAGATCAGGTGACGGGTCGTGACTCCGTGCCTCAAAAGCGGCTGGCATCCGGCGCAAATATGGAAAGGCTCGATGGTATGGGTCCAGAGGTTAACGGCATTGACCGGCATGGTAGTGCTCCCGTAATTCCTATCATTGAAGGTAGAGGGAATCGAAGGCCCACAAAGAAGAGAATGGCATCTCCAGAGAGGTGGGAGATCAGACAATTGATTGCATCAGGAGTTGCATCTGCGCTGGATTACCCCGACATCGACGAGGAATACAATGCGACGTTAGCCGGAGAAGGCGAGTTTGAAGAAGAGGAAGATGTGGACATCGAAGTACGCGAAGAGGAGCCGCCATTTCTTGCTGGACAGACCAAGCAATCTCTAGAACTGTCACCCATACGAGTCGTGAAAGCTCCAGACGGTTCAATGAATAGAGCTGCTCTAGCTGGTACATCGCTGGCCAAGGAGCGCCGAGACCTACGCCAGCAGGAAGCACAGGATAAAGCTGCCGAGCAAGCATCACAGGTTGATCTGAACGCGCAATGGCAAGATCCTATGATGGCCCCTGATCAGCGCAAGTTCGCCAGTGATCTTCGTAGTGCACAAGCCGACAAGACTCAAAATGTCGCTCCGGAATGGAAACGAGCGACACAAAGCAAAGACCAATCTCTCGGGAAGAGGAGCGAATTGTCGATCGACCAGCAGCGAAAGGGTTTGCCAATGTATAAATTCCGCAAGCAACTTCTTGACGCTGTCAATGAGAATCAGCTCATGATCGTTGTGGGTGAAACTGGGTCTGGTAAAACTACACAGCTTACACAGTATCTGGCAGAGAGTGGTTTCGCTCAACACGGTATGATCGGGTGTACTCAGCCTCGCCGTGTTGCTGCAATGTCTGTTGCAAAGCGTGTGGCAGAAGAAGTGGGCTGTAGGCTTGGTAAAGAAGTTGGGTATACCATTCGATTCGAAGACTGTACGAGCCCTGAAACGAAGATCAAATATATGACCGATGGCATGCTTCAAAGAGAGGTGTTGCTGGATCCGAACTTGAGAAAGTATTCTGTCATAATGCTGGACGAAGCCCACGAAAGGACTATTGCTACCGATGTCCTATTTGGGCTCCTGAAGAAAACCTTGAAAAGAAGACCTGACCTTAAGGTCATCGTCACTTCAGCAACTCTCGACGCAGACAAATTCTCCGAATATTTCAATAAATGCCCAATATTCACAATTCCAGGTCGAACATTTCCAGTGGAGGTCATGTATTCGAAAGAGCCAGAGTCGGATTATTTGGATGCCGCCCTGGTTACAGTGATGCAGATCCACTTGACGGAGCCTCCAGGTGACATACTACTATTTTTGACAGGGCAGGAAGAAATCGATACTAGTAGCGAGATCCTGTTCGAAAGAATGAAAGCTTTAGGTCCAAGTGTCCCCGAGCTTATCATTTTGCCTGTCTACTCTGCTTTACCAAGTGAGATGCAGAGTAGAATCTTTGAACCTGCTCCACCCGGTTGCAGGAAGGTTGTCATTGCTACTAACATCGCAGAGACCTCGATCACGATTGATGGCATTTATTATGTTATTGATCCGGGATTCGTTAAACAGAACGCGTATGACCCCAAGCTTGGAATGGATTCCCTAGTCGTCACCCCTATATCTCAAGCACAAGCTCGACAGCGAGCTGGCCGAGCTGGGCGAACCGGACCAGGAAAGTGTTTTAGGCTTTACACCGAGGCGGCCTTTCAATCCGAGATGCTACCTACATCAATACCTGAAATACAACGCCAGAATTTGTCCACTACAATTCTGATGCTCAAAGCAATGGGCATCAATGACTTACTGCACTTCGACTTCATGGACCCTCCTCCAACCAACACCATGCTAACAGCCCTCGAAGAACTCTACGCTCTCTCAGCGCTAGATGACGAAGGACTTCTCACACGTCTTGGCCGCAAAATGGCAGACTTTCCTATGGAGCCAGCTCTTGCCAAGGTTCTTATCTACTCTGTGGATATGGGTTGCTCGGATGAGATTTTGAGCATTGTTGCAATGCTCTCCGTCCCAACCCTTTTCTACCGCCCGAAAGAGAAACAGCAACAAGCTGATCAGAAGAAGGCTAAGTTCCATGATCCCCACGGCGACCACCTCACGTTACTCAACGTGTACAATGGGTGGAAACAGTCCAAATTCTCTACTCCTTGGTGTTTCGAGAATTTTGTCCAGGCTCGATCGCTCAAACGAGCGCAGGATGTCCGGCAGCAGCTTGTCAGCATTATGGAACGGTACAAACACCAGATCGTATCTTGTGGGCGGACCACAATGAAGGTGAGACAGGCCCTCTGTTCTGGGTTTTTCCGCAACGCGTCAAGAAAAGATCCACAAGAAGGGTATAAAACGCTTATAGAGGGTACACCCGTTTATCTGCATCCGTCTAGCGCTCTTTTTGGCAAGCCTGCTGAACATGTTATATATCATACACTGGTCTTGACGACGAAGGAATATATGCATATTACTACAGCCATCGAGCCCAAATGGCTTGTGGACGCAGCACCTACGTTCTTCAAAGTCGCAGCTACCGATCGATTGTCGAAACGTAAGAAGGAAGAAAGGATCCAACCTTTGTACAACAAGTTTGCTGGTGAAGATGACTGGCGGTTATCAGCACAAAAAAGACAGGGCAGAGGCGGTGGAGGCGGTACATGGGGCTGAGTTCAGGTTAGAACCACTCGTATCACACCCATACTCAAACTCAATTCGTACTTTATTGTTCATACTCAATCTCCCCATGCTTCTATTATAGTCTTAGCCGCTGTCCAGGTCAGGTTGCGCTGAGCTTCTCTACCCCGATCCCTTGGAATGCCTTGACCACTCGATGCATATTTGATGTCTCAAGTATGGTTGCTTCTTACAAACTTGCAGTGCTGTTGATTTTGAACTCGTCTCGGCTCCTGCGGAGATCTATGCCACCGCTTCCACAAGACAAACAAGCGTATGATATCTGCCTTTGAATTTGAAGCCTGCCTTTATAGTCTACAGCCAGCATCACGTCTAATGTTGCTTCAGTACGTCCGATGGGGTAACACTGGTACCGATATCAGACCGTCAGCGCTTTTCCTTTGTCCAAGACCCACTAGCCTCATCAAAGCACTTCTCAGACTCAGAGTTAGCCACACCGTTTGAGTACTCCATCATATAGCAATCAAACAAGCTCAGTCTCAAGCTCGGAACTTCCGCATCAGGAGCGCAGATATCTCGAGGTTTGAAAGTAAGTCGAAATCCAACAAATTTCATCAACAACCTCCGAACCTGTACTGAATTATCCTTATTCGAGCAGTAGTGCCTTGAAAAACTCGAGGCTACCGGCATTGGATAGTGGGGATAATGACGATGACGAGAGCATCAAAGTCATCGACAACAAACGCTCCTGTGTGGAACGTAGAGAGCAGTACCTGCTGTTCGAAGCGATTGTAGAACTCCGAAAGACTGCCTCGGAGGGAAACGAGGCGACGAATTGTGACAGTTTGCCTTTTAACAGCGGAGATGCGTCGATAAAAGACGTCTTTGTTGGCGGTAGTGTGAAACGATTTAATACCCGCCATCTTACGCTTATGGGGATGTACAACACACGGAATTCAGAATGGTTTTCACCAACGTGGGTGTCATCCAAGTTCTACGGATCCACATCCATAAGCTTTATTTGATTGCGCTAGGTCTGTACAATATCGCTAAAACATCAACAGGAACGGGCTCCCATGTATAGAGGTAGCTAGCGAACACCACACAAAAGCAGCGTTGGTAGCTGCCATTGCAATCTGTGTACCAGAGTGTTAATGAACAATTCTGGAAGAACAGTACGTACTGTATACGACGCTGATACCTCAGTCCTCAAGGCAGTTCCTGTTCCCATAGCTCCTCTAGATCCCTCCTGGCCATCTACGCCAAAAAAACCCAGAAAGTTTCGCCAGCGCCATTAGGAGTGCCGACAACGCCTCCGCTTCTATCAACGCATACAGCTCCATACCTAGCTTATTTTCGCATAAGTGAATAGGCAGCCGTTGTCCCATCAAATGGTATATCTCCCAAGTCCACGAACCCTACATTCTAAACGACATGAAACAGCCTCCGCAAAACAACTCAAGAAACTCAAGAAACTCCTCAAAGTCCATCCTATTCTGCCTAGCGCTGAATTCAGCAAAGATTCATAATCTCCTAGTTGACATATAGGTAGGATATCCAAGTAGATCGATAAAGTTTGGGATATCTACCAATGACATGGTGAAGGGGACTGGATGATCTTGTCCTAAATATATCTACAGACTTTCTGCTTAGATGATACGATAGCAGCGAGAAAATAATGTAGGAAATAAGGTATATAGAAAGCGTCGTTTGTGTGCTCTGATTTCATCTGCTGCTTTTCCTATACGTTGATTGCGGATGGTGTATTTGGGATTTGGGGGTGTGTAGGGGTGTAGATACTAAATCTGGATGAAGGAATGCTGGTAGTTATGGAAATGGGCGAGAATTCTGATACTCTCGGTATTAGATACATAAATGAGGCTGGTTCGCAACATCAGGTCCGGCAAACAGGAGATGTGGCCGTATGTTTCGCTACGCACTTTCGTGGTTAATATCATATTACATGTATATCACTACCCCTCACCAGGCATAGTCCGTTTTCATTTACTTGCAACCTGGACTGTATTGTCAAGTACCTGGTCATTGGCTGGCTTGCTAGCTAATATTGCAAAGTCGTCTTCAGCTTAGATATTCAGCTGCTCTAGAACTACTGCAAAGGGTCAAGCTGCTAATTTGGGTATCATGCATTCGTAACCCGATTCATATCGTGATCCATCAGCCCCCACGGCTTATTGTCGTCGCTGTTGCGGCGGAAAGCCTTGCCCAAAGTTCCCTGCGTCGAATGCCCCAAACGGCATTCCCTCCTGCCCAAATGCTAATGGGAAACCTGGAGGCGCGGGATGCATGAAACCTGGGGGGAGCATGCCTCGACCGTTGGTTGGCACACCGAATTGAGTCCTCTCACTTGGAGTGAGCCCAGGAGGGAAAGCATTTTGATTACGTGGGGGAGTTTGGAAACCGGGAGGAGCGGCCATATTTTGGCGCTGCGAATGCAGATGCTGAGGATAGCTAGGGGGCAGCTGGTCTAGCCCCGGAGGGCGCTGTAAGCCCGATGGAAGCATAGGCTGCTGTGGTCCTGTCGATGTCTGACGCGGTAGATTGCCATCAAAGAATCCTGGCGGAGGGCCTCTTCTCTCTGTGCCAGGATTCAATTTGTCGCGACCTGGCACGTCATCGAAGAAACCAGGAGGAGGCCCAGTGGTAGGCGTTTGCTGTAATGTGTCGTGGGGTGATATCATCAGATTGGAGAATGGCAGCGAGCCGGGTGCTGTATCTTGACCCGCTCGACGGCCATTGAAGTCGCCTTGCCGCAGGTCATGGCCACCGCGTCGTGGTTGCTGCATCAGTTTCAGCAGAAATTCGCTGTCTGTGTTCTGCGCAACAGCTTTCACTGGCGGCGAAGTAGCACCAAGCAGGCTGTACAGTTCATTATCCTCAGGCCCTCTCTGAAGCTGATTGGGGGGTGATGCTGGTATTTCTCGTTGTTGTCGATGCTTTTGCTGGCTACGTGGTGGTGTCTGAGACTTCCCATTCTGTTGTGGTTGCTGCTGCTGGCCCAGCAAGTTCAATATTCGCTGGAAGCCTTCCTTATCCTCACTGGAAGAATCTGCAGAGGGAGCAACCAGGGGAAGAGATGGCTTCTCTTGTGTTATTCCCGGTTCTGGCTTGGGATTGAAGAAACCTGTGAACTTTGAAGCCTTCGACATTTTTGCTGCTGTCTTCGCCGCATTTGGCTCTCCTCCGTTAGCCGATTCGGTGATAACCTCCTTACTTTTAGGCTGGTTCCAAAGGCCAAAGAATCCATCAATGCTCGAGTCGACAACCAGAGGCGTATCTACTTTACTCTTGATCGAACCCGTGCCAGTACCTGGGACAGTGCGATCGGGGCTAGGTTGCTTTTCCGCAGGGACCTCTGCTTTCGCAGTGTTGCCTGTTTTCATGCGCTCCTTCCACCGCTCGAAATCTTCCTGAGTGTGGATATGATTCTTCGGTTCTGGCTCAGGGGTGTCCATCCACTCTGGATCAAGCTCTGCTTTGCCACCCCGATTCCATTCCCGATCCGATCCACGTGTCGCTCGTCTCTCTTTGTCCCGCCAATCTCGAGCTCTCGTAGATTCCTGATCTTCCATGCCTCCTTCATCGGTACGGCCCTCATCGCGATACCAAGGCGGCTCATTACGACCTCTCCCATTGTCTGTACGACGTGCTCCGTTCTCGGCATTAGCGTCACGGTCTCCCTCCCGACGATGGTTTTCGAAGCCTCTTGGTGGTCTGTTCTCACGTACTCCGTCCTTGTCTCGGTCGTGACCTCGGTCCCCATTCCTTCGATACGGACGCTCGCTGTCTTCATGGGTAGGATTCTTCTGTTGCCGTGCATTCGACCAAAGGTCGCCTTCCTCCTTCATGCTCCGCCTGTTTTGATTGGCTCCTTGCTTGGAATCTCGAGTCTGATCCCCATCTCTATGTACATCTTTGGAGTATCTGTCTCTGAAGTTGGTGCGATCATTCTTAACGATCGTATCATCTGGACTATTGAAACTTGCGCGCTGCGGAGAGTCAAACGTTTTAGAGGCGTGTCGTGTGCCAGAAGCCGAAGCAAAAGCAAAAGCTGTTTTTGGAGGCCCGAGGATGAAATCTTCGGGCACTGTCCGGATCGTGGATCAGCAGAGATGATGTATAGAAATTCGGGGTTATAGGTACCGTTTGTTGACCGGGCCTTTGATTCGAACGGTGGCCTTCGGCTCGTCGTGCTCTCGACCGTAGAAGCCTCCTCAGTCTTAGATCTATTGGTCGTCTTCCTCTGATTCTGATTTTGTCCTTGATTCTGTTCCGGGATAGGCCTGTAACGAGCATTAGCCTGAAGCAGGTCCCAATGCATGCAACCGATTGTTTACCCCATCCATTCTTCCACCGGCGGCAGGCTCGCAGGCTTGTACACCAATGGAGATTGCCGAAGCCTCAGCAACTCGTCATGAGTGTATGAACGTGCCATCTTAAGCGTAATGGGAGGCTTGAAAGCAGTGTGAATTATGTGCACTGCAAGAAAGAGACTTGTTTTACAATTCGGGTTCAGTTGCGGAGTGAGGAATTGAGGACGAGAAAGACCCTCGACATGAACGTCAGTATCGACTTGGTCAAGTACCTCAGTAGTCTACGTACCAAGTATGATGTCTAGCCAAGGACAAACGTAGGAAAAGGTCGAGAGAGCGATGTGTCGTGGAGGGTTTTATAGAAAGCTGGGAGTCAATTGCAGCTCTTTGAAGGGAGGAAAATCAGAAATTGGGGGATTATAAGGCCATGATATAGCTCTTGTGGAGATTGATATATGACTGGGTGGTCATGGGCAGTATTTATGGACTTTGTTAACTTAAACCTAAGATGTCCGAGTGAGGTTGAGATTATAGGGCTGGATCCTCGCCGCTAACGAACTTCTAGGGCTCCAGATTCTAACGGCGCGGGGGGAGGGGATCTGGGTTAGCGCCTATGACTGTCTCGTGCGACTGCTTTGATACTTGCTAAAAGAACGTGTGCAGATATGTTTATATCGTCACCATGATGATCATCAACGAGTACGTAGCATACATGATCGTAGCATACATGATCGTAGCATCCATCATGTATGCTAATCGTGTTGGACATGAACGACGCAATGTACTGTTGTACATGTGAACAGGATAGTTCAAGACTAACTCGTCAGCATTCGGAAAGGGCTGCATGTTTTTGATGCTGGTTCTCGATCTTGCGTTCAAAGTTGAAGAACATGGTTAGATTAAGGGGAAGCCTATAAAGGGTATGCGCAGAGGTGTCTGATCAAGGGGTTGCGTCTCAAAAATTCAAATCAGCTCATCACACAGGCAATATTACAGCAAGGCCAATAGCATGGATGATCATCAGCTCTTCGATTTTCGAATATTCTCTATGGCGGCACTCAGAGTCTCATGGCTCCACTCGTTGACACGTGCCTGATCACTGATCTGATAGGACCTTGTGGCCAAGAGTCTCAGACTTTCCTTTGTTCCATCGGGACTCCCACCGAGGGCAAGACGAGACACGATCCAGCCAACCAATCCACACCGAGTGATGAGCGTTGAGCTACCTTCGACGTAAGTACAGCGAAATAGCAAAGCCAGAATCTTCTGAAAGCATGCGTCTGGTATCAGTGGCGATGCTGAGAAGGAAAGAAGTCTTTCGAATACATGGCAGCCATGATAGATGACGAAGTCCTGGGGGTATTTCAGCCTCAGACTTGCAGGCAACGGTAGTTGGACTTACAGCAGGTGTGCGAAGACCATCAACGAGAGCATCGAGAAGCCACTCGGCTTCTTGATAATGGGCTTCGTCACGTGTGGGCGGATTCAATAATATCTTGTCGACCCAATACGATGCTAGCTTAGCCACGTTCCATCGAGGTGCTTTGTGTAAGAACCTGTTAACCTTCTCATACATGATATGCAGGGGATCTGCGACGACTGACAGAAGGCGTGCAGCGAGCACACCTGCGATGTAAGGCAAAGAGTTGTCAGACGTAACATCTTTCGCAGTCTCGATGAGTTCTCCGGCGATAACGTAAGTCTGTCGCCACTCATTGTACCCCGATGCCTAAGTGAAGTAAGTCATGGGTACAGTATTGCATGTGCATCCATACCTCGAGCTTTGCCATAAAGGTACCGACACTCGCTATTGCTTGTTGGCGAATCTCTGCGTATTCTGAGCACAGGCAAAGGAAAAGTTCCTCAATTGCTCCATCGCTAATGGCGTCCATGACGTCTTTGCGAGTCCATCGATTCAACCCTGGATGATCCTCAGTCTCCTCTGGAGGGCCCGGTGGTACTTGATTCACACAGGGCTCGGGCTCGCGTGATTCACCCTGAGACGTTGGTTTTACTTCGAGCTCTTGCTCACTGATGCTATCGAGAGTGGCTGATTTGATGGATAAACCTAGCTCTGGAGGGTCGTTCAGAGTTCTATCGAGCATATTGCGGCATGCTTCATCGTTGACTGCAACACTGATCTGGTCACGTATGAGTGCGAGGACTCTCGTACATCCGCGATAGAGCCTATCATCGTCCTTGGTTCTAATGCGGAGCGATGAGAGTTCTATGTAGCGAACAAGCCAGGTCGCCACGTTTGTAACTGCTGCCTCGTCTGCACTTTTCACCAGGAACGGCCATTGCTCGACGACTGTGATCAACAACAGATCGATGTGAGTGTCAGCGGTCTCATTTGCACCAGCTGTTGTAGCAACAATGTTGGAAAATGTGTCGTAGTAGTGCACAGATTTTCTCACCACACGTAAGATGCAGTTGTCAAGAAACTCGAAAACCTTGCTCGAGGCCTTCCACTTTTCGCTATCCTGCAGCGTAAGGACCAGAACTTCCAAAGAAAGCATACCATTGCTGGAATCCAAGAATTGACGTTCTTGAACAATAGAAAAAAGTATGGTCCTCAGTTTCAAAGAATCATAACGGACTTGTCTGCGTTCAACATACAGCTTGAGGAGCGTAGTGAATGGTGATAGCCACAATTTTTCTATCAATGTTGTTAGTCGTGGACATTGTGGTAAGAAGGCTTTCCGCACCTGATTTATGCCACCATTCTATACTAGGTGAACATTTCGCTATGTCAAGGATATGGTCCAGCTCAAGGATCCGTACAGAGTCCTTCTCTTGACTCCGAACATCCGGATCGTTACCTTGGAGCAAGGCCGAGAGCGCTATTGACGCATCAAAATTCGCTTCTAAGGCTACGTGAGGGACCACTACATAATAGAGCACCAGTAGACGGCTGAGACATTCCCGTAGGACGACTTTCTCAGAAGAACAACCTCGAAGCTGTGCGATGACATGGCTGATATCCGGAATACGGCTACAAAATTGAGCGGTTATCTCTAAAGTAGCTTGTTTCCATTTACTGGACTTTCGATTCTGATCCTGATGACCGTGTCTACCTCTGAATATTCGCAGGACTTCTGCAAGCTTTTCGAAACCCGCGGTCAAAAGCTTCGCAGATAGAAATGTTATCAAGTCAGTACTCTGATTCAGACACCTAGTCATGATCTTTTGAGTCAATGGCTCCGGCATGATGCTGTCGATGAGCTTGTCATATGGGGGCGGAACCCGGTCGTCGAAATTGGAGACTGTGAATGTTCTGGGTAGGGGTAGTTGCACTGTGGCACGCAAGAATGATGAGTAACCAATCCAAGTGGTCGTGGCTTTGGGATCGAATGAAAACGCTCGATTCCTGGCAAAGTAATCGGGTACCATCTCAGGCGTGGTTCGGAATACGGCCAGTATCAGCTCGCCATGCAGTACATTGGCGTACGGTCGGAGGCTCTGTAGAAATATCGCAAGTTTTGTGTTTCTGCCTACTGGCTGATTGTCTTTGCGAACGCTTGGATGGGAAACGGGCTCCGTTTCAGAACGATCTTCACGTTTGCCATCCCTGATTCCGGTCATACGCTGCTCTTGGGCGTCTAGTACCCCATCACCGGGAGAGGTGCAAAGGAACAGCAGGAAATTATGGATCAGCTGTTGGACATTGATCCGCCCCTCAGCGGTATCATCGACTTCGGTATATCTGTACAAGGTAGCGAGACGGCTGAGAACCCAGTCGTTGAAGAATCGGGTTTTGACCATATGAGGTAGGGTGCTGGCTGAAGCGACGTCTTTCCTGAGGACCTCAAGGAGTTCGAGAATCACAATGGGCGAGTCTTCAAGGATATCTTCGAAGATCGCACGTACAATCTTCCCATGAGTCAATAATTGTATTTTTGCAGCGGGCACTTGAAGCCTGAGATTGGCATATAAGTATCGTAGTGCATTATTCCTAACAGAAGGCCTTTGCCGACTCTCAGCTCCTTCTCCAAAGGCATCTTTTCTCATTCTCAAGAATATTTCGAGCCGCTTGAATATTACCTCTCGCTGGCGGAACATACTATGAGCAGAATGGCCACCATCAAACGATACAATCTCTGTCAAAAGGCGCAAACATGGAGATATTAGGTGCTCCTTGGCTTTGTTGGCACTTAAGCCTCTATCAAATAGCCTGATTTGATCATCTTCTAGAAGGGACCTGCATAGGTGATTTCCGCAGTCGCGGAACTCAATCAGGGTTGAAATGGTTTTGAGGAGGAGAGCAAGCACAGCGACGATCAAGGAATAAAGACTCTCGACGTTTTCTTGTGCTACATAGTGCCATGTTCGTACTATGTCTGCCAGATGCGTGGAAGAGGTGTCGCCTTCCTTGGTCGTTTGAGACTGGAGGTATTTCAGGAGTATCTTCCGCCTAGCAGATCGCTCGTCATGTTCGTTGCCGTAGGCAATCGAGTCTAAGAATGACCTGAACGACTGATATCCTTTTAACGGACTTAGTTCTTACCTTATGAAGGAATGCTGGAGAAGTTGGGTTCTTACTCTGCTTTACATGAGGTCCAGCATCTTGCTGAAAAGCTAGTAGTGATTGAAGATCTTCAGATGATTGTATGTTGACGGGCTCCTGTTGAGCTACTGACTGCCTAGTGAGTTTCTGTCTTTTGCTGTGAGGGCTATCATCATCGGATCCTGATTTACGCTTGGCCATGATGCCGAAGGACACCACGCGAAAGGATTGTGATTATGTAGTATGAAAACTGTGAGACTGGATAATTTCCGGCGGAAACATACCGCACGAAGTCTTGGCAACGTTAGTCAAAGATAAGATAGATAAAGTATGACGGCGGGCTTCCTACCACGCGTTGGCCCTGAAATCTCGACTTTACATACCTTACTTCTCAGGCACACTACATACATAAATCATTCTTAGCCATGATCAATTGAGCACAGACATGATGCGCAATGGATCGACAAAGGTCTTAGCCCAGCTACGGACCTTTCCCCAGACATCGAGGACTCAACTATCCCTATCGCCAAGCAAGTTGATTAACAGGAGATACCTATCAATTGACAATGCTCTGCAAACATTAAAGCGTCGACAGCTTGGACGCTACAAGCAAAAGCTGTGGACCCATCCTAAAGAATCCCCCTTCCCCTACATTTCGACCCGATCAATATCCACAGACCCACTTCCTCATCAGCGCGGTCCTGTTTTCCGCTTCGTCTACCGCCTTTTTGCCTACGCTGGAGGCTTTCTCTTGGTCAGTGGCGGTTTAGTCATAGCGTTCTTCATATACGATGCATCAACATACCGGGAAGATCTTTCATATACGGATATACCTGTCTCAGAACATGCATTACAACCGAGAAGAGGAGGCCCAAAGAATCTGCCAATAGCAGAGGTGCTCGTCGACGACGACGACTGCCCTGAGAATTCAAGAAAAAAATATAAGCCCAAATTGGTTATACTGGGTAGCGGATGGGGGAGTGTAGCACTGTTGAAGGTTTTGAATCCCGAGGACTACCATGTTACTGTTGTATCCCCCGTCAATTATTTTCTGTTCACTCCTATGTTACCTTCAGCTACTGTTGGGACGCTGGAACTACGATCATTGGTAGAGCCTATTCGCCGAATCGTACAGCGAGCGAGGGGCCACTTCTTGAAGGCCGAGGCCGTCGACGTAGAGCTCTCCGAGAGGCTGCTGGAGGTTGCCCAAACAGATTCCAAGGGAGAGGTGTCCCGCTTCTATCTTCCCTATGACAAATTGGTGGTGGGAGTTGGTAAGAGAGACCTTTGCGCGTCGTTGGGCTATGGCTGACATGAGGAAAGGGGCCACTACCAACCCCCACGGTGTCAAAGGGCTCGAGAACTGCCATTTTCTCAAAGATATAGAAGACGCTCGACTAATCAGGAACAAAGTGGTGCAGAATCTTGAGGATGCTTGCTTACCAACGACATCGGACGAAGAACGGCGGCGCCTTCTGTCCTTTGTCGTCAGTGGCGGAGGGCCCACTGGTGTAGAGTTTGCAGCAGAGCTCTTTGATATGTTGAACGAAGACATGGGTCGGTCGTTTCCAAAGATACTTCGGAACGAGATCTCCGTGCATGTCATACAAAGCAGAGGCCACATCTTAAATACTTACGATGAGGTACTGTCTAGATTTGCGGAAGCTCGATTCGCACATGATCAAGTCGAGGTCTTGACGAACTCTCGAGTCAAGGAGGTGCAGAAGGATAAGATCCTTTTCGCTCAAAAGACTGAAAGTGGCGAGACGGTGACCAAAGAGCTCCCTATGGGGTTTTGTCTTTGGTCTACAGGAGTTGCTCAGACCGATTTTTGTAAGCGCATAGCTGACAAGATCGATGTGCAAACCAATAAACACGCCTTAGAAACCGACACACATCTTCGTCTTAACGGCGCTCCGCTAGGCTCAGTCTACGCTATTGGCGACTGCTCAACGGTACAAAACAACGTCGCTGACCATCTGGTCCACTTCCTACGCCATTTGGCTTTGGAGAAGGGCAAGGACCTTGAGAAAATGCAAATATCATTTGCGGAATGGCGCGGTGTAGCCCAGCAGGTCAAGAGACGCTTCCCTCAGGCTTCGGACCATCTCCGCCGGTTGGACAAATTATTCGAGCAGTATGACGAAGACCACAGCGGGACTCTTGACTTCAATGAGCTGCACGAGTTGCTAAACCAGATCGATTCAAAGTTGACTTCCCTTCCAGCCACAGCCCAACGTGCCGACCAACAGGGACAGTATCTTGGGCGGAAGCTTAACAAGCTAGCGCAGGCCGCACCCGGGATGATGGCTAACGAGGTCGACTATGGCGATCTGGATGATGCAGTATACAAGGCTTTTGAGTATCATCATCTAGGTAGTCTGGCTTACATTGGAAATTCGGCGGTCTTTGACATCAATGGACTGAGTTTCAGCGGAGGCTTGATGGCTGTCTACTTGTGGAGAAGCGTCTACTTTGCGCAAAGTGTAAGCTTGAGGACGAGGATACTCTTGGCCATGGACTGGAGCAAGAGGGCCTTGTTTGGAAGAGGTGAGTCCAAAGATATGCCACTATACTGAGATGGTGATCCTGACTGCGAATTAGATATGATGAATTACTAGGACACCTGCCCGAGGGCAACAGCACATATACAATCAGTTGCGCGTAGAATGCAGCAATTCCCGTGAGCAACTCAAGTATTCCCGAACTCACTTTATCCATGAGATGGCCAGAGTCGATGTGAATTGGTACTATAGGAAGCTAATATAACTGTCCATGTCAATGTGTATGAGACATCGCAATCCGGTCCGGAAAGTCAATCTTTGGCTGTAGCTGAGCTTGATGCATTGTGGATACTATTCTTTTTGTGATATTAAAAAGGGGTGAAAGGTTTCTGCCGAACAGGCTCAATGTTCCTGTAGCTTTAGGTTACACTCTCCATGACTAAATTCTAGGGGCTGGAGAATCCTCACTGTGGTTTGCACAACGTTTATGCGAAGATTGATTTCGCTTCAGGCAACATGTCGCACGTCGTACCTCTGTAGGGACGATCTGAAGGAGAGCATGGTTCCTCTCATCTGATCAACAGACTCTTTAGTATACGGTCAATTACACGCATCGATCCACGATTCTCTAGCCATCTATCGGTCCGCGATGTTATCTAACCATGACCACCGAGACTAAAGAGCGCTCTCAAACATGGTTGACTCGTATACATCTTCCCAAAATCGTGAGTGCACACCGAATACTATATCCAACAATAGAAGACATCGGGTCAAGGCAACTATCTGCCACATTAGGATTTCGAGACAATGCTGCTGAAATTCCCAATTGTCAATTGTACGCGACGTTGTCTTGGAGGCATGGGGGCTTACCATGAGGTCCTGGAAGCAAGCTTGGAGGTGGTCAAGAGTTCAAGGACGTTTGGACTATAGTCCCATACGCTACAAAACAATCTCCCCCACATCAAGCCCACACCTATCTTCATATCCTCATCCAAAGTTCAGACTTCATGTATCAGCGAAGGAGATGGCTCCAACAGGAACAGGCATGGATTTCATATACAATTCAAAACTTTGACTGTAAACCTCAACGCCCGAACCAACATCGAATGAGTGATAACAACCCGTACCACAAACCCCCTCCCCCCCTCCTTTTCCCCCTTTCCCCCCCGTACGATACAACACACCCGAATCTTGCAAAACCCCAATCAGGTCGCGACTCGTATACACCGCCCACCGGTCCCGCCTCAACAAACCCGAATAGAGATCGTTCAACTCCATGGAACGCTTCACAGGAATCCAATCACCGCAAGGAACGAAACGCTCTATCTATCCCTCGAAATCCCACGGACGCCACACATTCTACCTGCCACTATGACCAGCGCTGGCCATTCGCAGTCCTGAACGCCATCCGGGACGCAGCCATTTCGGAAGACAAGCTGGTAGACGTTCTCCGTACGCTACGGCATCTGCAGCCAGGTGCGGACGAGATGGACTGGGAATTTACGTATACCCGTGCTCGGCTTGGTAGGGATGGGTTTGGAGTGAGGTTGAAAGTTTGAGAGAGGGTTGATAGATAGATGGGATATATTTGCGACGGGTCTTTTCGGTTAGGATATCAGTCATGTTGAACCATGGAATTGTCGAAGAGATATAGATGAGGTCTAGAGTAAGATCTTATAAAGTACCGGCCACCTTCTCTAGAATAGTGAAAAAGTACGTCGCTGAACCGACAAACCCATGAACTTGGACATCTTTTATTTCAATAAGTCTTGAAGCAAAATTGACAAATGACTCTATCGCAAAAACCAATCGCCATCGGAGAAAATCGAAGCATACCATCTATCAGCTCCTTCTTCCGTCGATGTAGAACTGCCAATCTCGGGTATAATATGTGCCAAGGATCTAATAAGATACATAAAATAGCATGTGATGTCCCTTGCGATTGTGTGCTAATCTACACATCTACATATATTTACATACTATGCTTCTCAAAATTGATACTATGATTGGTTGCATAGTGTAGTGGTTATCACTCTTGGTTCTGATCCGGATCGGAGTATCCAAGCGACCCCAGTTCGAATCTGGGTGTGACCTTTTTGCAGTTTTTGCATCCTCTCGAAGGAGAGAGATGCATGTTTTTTTTGGTATATGTTGTATGGCAAGAAGATATGGCATATACCTTAGGTTGTTGCATGGCTTATATATACGGGGTAGCTGAGTTATGGAAATTACTTGGGTTTTAGTGTGTTGAGTTGAATTTCAGATTGGTGTCACCAGTAGAATAAAGCAAAACGGTTCTAGGAAGCTAAGCTGTGAATACATAAGGTAGGTATCCAAGTGCCAGTTGAGCTATCTTATCATGACTGGTTATTGAGAACGGTGCGGGTATCATTATCACCATCCATGCCCTGCGTCAAGCTTCCAACCTTTCTCCTGTTACATCTTCCCCGCTGGCGGGAAGACTCGACGTGTCACGCTACTTCTTCTCTGATTCCCTAGCGTCAAGGTACGCTACCCTGTGCAATAGCTCAGGCTTCGTACTTCTCAAGTACGCATGTGGCGATCACAGCGACTGGCTGCGACTCAGAACCAATCTCGTAGTACCTCTGATCCAGGCCATTTTGCTCGGCCGACGAAATGTAGCCCAAGAGACGAGGCTTTCACCTCGACTTGGCTCGGCTCCTTATGTCTCAGAGTCCCATGCTTGAATTTGGCCCAGCAGTATTTATTTATTCACTGTGCTACCCTGACTTATGCATCTGACCGTTCACCGAGTCAGCAAGGCCGTACATCCAGTCCCCAGGCCTTGAAGCGGGCTCACCACTTCTGCAAACTCGATCCACTCTCCCATGCCTTTGGAAAAAGCATCGTCTTCGTCGACCATACTCTCATGACCCCAAAGCACCACTTCATCGAAGGAGCCTAAACCATGAAGTTCTTTGGCCTCTTCCTCGTCTTTCCCATCATCCCCTTCGTCCTGTCGATGCTGCCCTCGAGCATTCTCTGCCCCATCGTTCTCCTTCGCAGCATCTCTGATAACAACGATTCCCTTATACCCCTCTGGTACCTGTAGGCTTTTCCCTTTCAGCTTCCTTCCTCGGAAGTATGCTTCCAGATTCCCATCTATCACTCATCAGCTCCATGACTGACTGTGCGCTCTCTAGGTCGATAAGTCTTCTTGCCTTTATCGTGTTCTGGAGCCCAGTATTTGGTTGATGCGTTCACAGGTCCATCGTGGTCGATGCGGCATGGAAGAAGATTCGGTATACATTTGGTCGAAGCTGCAGCCTCAGACGAGCTGATTTTGAACATGTTTCAATGAAGACTTTGGATAGGCGTGAGGATTTATTTAGGGACGGGACTACTCGAAAGACGCGACGCGCCGTAAGCGTTATATATTCTCAGCGGTAAAGTATTCAATCACTCTAAGGTACCTAGGAACCAGGTATTCTGGTTCTAGCGAATGAATTTGGTACTCAAGTATTAATACAAAAATGCTTTTAGAGGGCTAGTCTTAGCAAGGACTGCCAGACGTTTGGTTCACGAACCGATTCAAGGGGGAGTTTATGAAGAATCCATGCCGCAAATGCCATAGGCTCTAAATATTGCCATGAAGTCATTATAGTATCCCTATGTAATAGATCCATTACTCCGTATGAGTACGTTGGATTCACGTCCATAAAATGCGGTGAAAGACCACAAAAGCAGCCGATTGGCCCGCCTTATCAGATCTGATCGCCAGGCACAAAGGATGGAGGCTCGGATCGTTATCTCGAAGGATCAGAGCCGTGGCTCTTGATCGCGACTCGCGAGATCTCGTTCTTTGTCTTTACTTATTCAAACGATAGACATTCGACAACACTCGCCAGATCGCACAGCTGGCTAAAGGCTTCTGCTAGGAGCCATGTGAGACTTTACTCCGTAGTCTTTACGGAGTTATGGAAATCAATGTCCCGCAAACTTGCGGAGGGCGGAGCTTGGCCCGGTCCACGATACGATACGATTACGACCCCACTATCGCAATAGTGCATATTTGGTATGTCACTACACTTTTGGGCCGAATTCCTGTACCTGGAATTACCAAATTTAATTGAGAAAATCCTTCACGGCCTCAATGCTTGCGATGATTGCGGTGCGTACGAATACGTATCCTGCTGACATCTACCTCCATTGATTGCGCTACATGTGTACATATGCCAGCAGCAGACTCATCTGAGATTGTTCGTCCAGCTTGCAGCTAGCAAGGTCACTGTCACTCCTCCCTCTCATAGGAGAGACCGCGAGCCATGGCTATCCTCACTCGTTCACTTGGCTCCCTGCGTACCTATATGGGCTCCTTCACCTGGGGGCCTTTGGTGCAGTTTTCGCGCTCCACGGTATTAGGTGCGCTCAATCGAATTGAGGTTGGGCTGTTGATCGTCACAGACAGCGATGGAACGGTGACAGTTTGCGGGCACCCTGGCATAAAAGATGGTTCTCCAAGGACGGAATTGAAGGTGCTCAAAGAGGCATTCTGGGTGCGGGCAATGTTGTTTGCTGATATGGTGGGTGAATTGGTCCTGCTTAAGCGAGGCGCCGGGTTTGCTTGGGTATCGTAGAGACAGAAGTGAGGGCTGAGAGTGTAATCGTCCAGGGCTTCGCCGAGAGCTTCATGTTGGGCGAAATATCGTGTTCAGATCTCGTAGCTTTCTTTCGGGTATGCTGGCTTCCATCACGCCCCGAATTTCGTCTGTTCACTGATGGAGGTAGCTCTTCATTCTCAACCGCGCCCAACTGTCGAATGCCACAACTTTCACCTCTTCTCTCGCTTCGACCGTCACTGGTCTCGCCCGGAGTACAAACACGATGGCCAATTCCCAGTTAAATGTCTCGGCTCATTACGACATCAGCAATGCAATGTTCGCTGCTTTCCTCTCAGATGACATGACCTATTCTTGTCCAATCTGGCAGCCATTGTCGGATCCCAAATCTCAGTATGAGACCCTCGAGAGCGCACAAGAGACCAAGCTTCAGTATTTCATCGATGCTGCCAAAATCAAGTCTACGGACCACGTTCTCGAAATTGGAACTGGATGGGGAAGCTTCGCAATCCAAGCGGTCCGAGAAACAGGTTGCAGGATCACAAGTCTGACCTTAAGCCGAGAGCAGAAAGAATTAGCTGAGGAACGGATAGCAGCCGCAGGATACACAGAAAACATCGAAGTGCTGCTTTGCGATTATCGGGCTCTTCCAACCCCCAGAGAAGGGCTGTACGACAAGGTAGTCAGCATCGAAATGCTAGAAGCCGTTGGCCGTGAGTATTTGGACCAATACTTTGATTGTATTAATCGATTGATGAAGCCTGATGGTGGGATCGCTGTATTTCAATGCATTACGATGCCCGAGACCAGATATGAGGCATACTCGAAGGGTGAAGACTTTATACGGAAGTATATTTTTCCTGGAGGTCATTTGCCGACGGTGAGCCAGTTGATCGGAAGTATTGAGCGGGGATCGAAAGGTACCTTGGTAGTGGACGCTGTACTGAACATTGGGGGACACTATGCGAAGACGCTGCGTTTGTGGAGGGAGAAGTTCAACAGCCGTTTCGACAGCGAGATTCGGCCAGCGTTGATGAAAGAGCACAAAGGGATGAAGCAAAAAGATGTAGATCTCTTCAGACGGAAATGGGAGGTAAGTCTGCTTCGATTCCGCGTACATGATTAGCCTGCTAATCCGAACCGCAGTACTACTTCACGTACTGTGAAGCAGGTTTCAATACCAAGACCCTCGGCGATGTCATCATCACTGTAGGGCGGGAGGGTGCCGCAGAGATGCTTGAAGATATTCCTTCATAGACCGACACGAGATTTTCTGCCCCATGGTAATGGAGGCTTTCTTTTGTAGAATCTGGGTGTTGCTAGCGATTTGAGCCTGCAAAGTCCAGGATGATCCCTACGAGGGCATTGATTTCTGAGAGCACATGATCCGTCTCAAATGGAGCACAGTCATCATCTCTCGACCTTCATTTCTTTCGGTTCTTCCTTTCCTTCCTACTCCCCTGCTCGGACTTATCATCTGCTGTTCGATCATGCCTCCTATGACTCGATCCCCATTTCCTGAGATGCTCCTTCTCGAAGGCTTTCTTCTCTTTTCGAAACAACAACATCGTGGTTTTTGCATCTTCGATACTCGAGTGCTCCCCATCTTGGATATCGACTCCGAGAACTTGGCGTGCCAATTTCTTCAAGCTTGGCGTTTTCCCACCTGCCAGTGCTCTGTATGCCGGATGCCTACTCGTATCCCTGATATCTCTCTTGGAATGTCCCAGTAGTAGCGCTGCCAGATCATGCTTGATGGCATGTCCGATCAGTATCCTCCCATCCAGTAATTTTGCGACATCCGCCAGAACGACTTCGAGGATGCGCGCTTGCTTAAGAAGCTCGGGCGTTATCCCTGATACGAAGGTGCGATAGTCTGTAATGGCCTCCTTAGGTAACACAAAGGAGTCGTAGAGCTGTTGGCCGTGAACATTGACGATCGAGACGCGAGCGAGAGCGGAATCGGTTTCTGGAGTCGGCCCAACACCGACCATTTCGCAGTCAATGGCGATGTATTTGCCGGCTTTAGCCGTAGGCGACAGACCCTCATTGACGTTGTCCACTGTAGTATTCGCACCTGGTATGGAAGTGCTTCTTGAGGAAGTACCGTAGGCGGCTGCTATGTCTTTTGCGGGGATATCGTTATCTTCGGCCCAGAGGGCTAAGGAGGCTGAGGGTGCATCTTTGGTGCTCGACCAGCTCAACCCCATCTTCTTTGGATCATAAACAGTCTTTCGCTCTGTGTAACTTGGTTTTCTGGGGTTCGGCTGAAGTTTGCGGTGTTTAACGCCGTTGTGTCGTGGCTGCAGGACCTCAGCTGCTTTTCGTTTGGGAGGTTCCGTTGTATCGTTCGCTAACGTTTCTTGGAGCTTCTTCCAATTGCTGGAAAGACCTTTAAGCTCTACCCTAGGGCTGACTTCGTTGGCCATAGCATGCTGGACCACGACTGGTGCTGAAAAGGAAATCATTTGTGGTGGAGATCCCGCAGAACCAATTCTGGTAATATAGATTTAGGGCTGACCATATCGCATCACCTGCGAATAAAGGGGTCCTACACTACGACATCAATCAAGCTTAACCAGCAAATCATGTAAGGATTCACGCGCAGAGGTCTGGTAGGATTGACTCTCATTGTGAAGGCCTAGATCTGCTTTGGAGTTCGAAGCGTGCAAAGAAAGGACAAGGGCGACAGGAGCAGATAGATAGCTTCACACTGCTTCTGCGTTATATATGCGATATGACCTCTGTGATGGGGCAACTTCGGATGCGTATAATAGCTTGTGAATAGTTTATATACATCGGTTTCGTTCTGTTCTTTTATGCAGTCCGCCTCTAGTGCGCATTGTTCTTGTGGTGCCCTGTAGCACACGATTAGACTTCATATAGTAAGGTGTATTATTGTAGTGTACATACGGAGATGGAAGTAGTAGTTGTTGCCATATCCGAGGACTAGAAGGAAACCAATGACGTGGATGATGGCTAAGTTAGATGTGTTAGCTGAAGAGGCATCGAATGTGCTGTATGAGGCCCAGCTGTGGAATACTGACGAGCAGCAGAAGGATTCTTTCCGAAATAGCGCGCCTGATATCTTCCCAGCAGCCCCTTCGCTGCGTGTTCCGGTGCTGGACCTCGGGGTAACTTTTCGTAGAAGCTCACGACTCGCTGCATACGTGCAGCATCTTGAGCGCCACCGATCGCCTGGCGAGCACAATATCAGCTCGAGCTCATTGGCGTTTCCTGTGTAGATTGATTGATGTTGCGGAGCGCTGTTTTCTTGGCCGAGTTGAAAGTCCGGCTGTATGGGTGTTTAGGACAATTGGAGGCAGAAACTCACAGACGGTGAAGCAATCTGCAGTAATAATCAGCAGAGTACTCACGTATCATATGAACAGAAGTACCTTTGGAGGGACTAAAGTGGAGAGACCACGCCGAGCGATGAAGCTCATATTGAACAAAGTCTTATAATCTGCTAGTCCATTAGATATATATTCACGGAACAATTGCAGTTGCAACGAGATTATCCTCACATGATGAGATCAATCGTAATTGTTGTCGGTCGCTGTTGACAGGAGACAATGTCACGGTTTGAGGTGATGCAGTGTTGCTCTGAGTGGTGGAGCTGCTCTGAGCTAGCGTGGCAACGAAATAGCTTAGAATAGATATTAACGACGACCTCGCAGCCTTAATACCATTAGCACTAGACAAGATGCCTTCACTACGACCACAGCTTGCTAGTCGGCTCTTGCAAGCCAGCGCAGCAAGATCTCACCACTTGTCAATAAACGGTGTGAGATACGCAAGCAAAACATCCAGCGATAAGTACCAGGATAGATCTGTCCAGCCAGCTCCGAAATCCGATGCCTCAACATCTCCAGCCCCAACCCCAGGCGACTCGCAGATGATCAGACAAGAAGGCCCCATGGAGGGTATGGTCGATCATCGCCCAGACTACGGGGCCCCCATCGATCATGGAACATCGTGGGTACGCAGGTAAACCCCGGAGATGCAATGCTAACCATTGAGCAGCCAATTCTCCCTTGTTCCAAGGCGGGTAATGGACGGTAGTGAGCCAGGGGAAACTTTGCCCGCTGCGGTACTCTCTGGAGCTCCTGTTGATTTACAAGCCCGCACAGTTCGGTGGGCCAACGTCCCCATCACGACCCATGAGTATAGTGGCTTACACACGTACTGCAGCATATATCGCCCAGCAAAGACAGCTACACAATCTGGAAACTGGCATGGTCACCAGTGGCGAATGGATTGGGATATACTACAAAAAGGACATCGATGGGAGAACCCGCTGATGGGATGGCAATCGTCTGCGGACTATCTGCAGGGAACACATCTCAACTTCAAGTCAAGAGAAGATGCCATCCACTTTGCGGACAAGCAGGGGTACGAGTATTTTGTGCAGGAGCCGAACGAGAGAAGGATGGTACCGAAAGCATATGCGAACAATTTCATGCACAGCCCGAAGAAGCTGAAGAAGATACCAACAAAGTGACGAGATTGTTTTTATTGTACATAATGACGACCAGCGATTGATCAACGGCAAACCGCGTATGGCGTGGGTTTCATCTTTTAGGCCAATCATTCAGCGCCCAATCCAACAAACATTCAGACTATGCGAATGTCATTGCCGGTGAGCTTCCCTCCTGGACCTTTGGACCGGTGAAAATTGGGTATTCGGCCTTCGAAACGGTCCTCACTTACGTCCGAAATGTGCTGTTTCCCTCAACAAGTCTTGAGCTTGCAGCTTGCCACCTTGAACTTCCGCCCAAGTCCATTTGTACTGCTTTGGCGCTATGAACAGCCATATCTGACCCTCCGTGTATCAGGATCAACGACAGAGGCCAGACTTTACAGGACACTATCCTCTTGCACATCATAACATCCTTCTATTCCCTCACCAAAGCCTTCGACAGCAGACTTTCACTATATCTTGCTATTGCACCAAAACAACGGACTTACACATCTCTACCTAAGTATTGTGATTATACCTTGCGTCAGAGGGCTGCACTTTTACCATATTCTCCGCCAGGGTCCGATCCATCAAGACACGTCTACCTCTGAGCCCCCTGCAATACGATTATCTCGCTATACTTAAGACTTCGTGTTTCATCCGAGAGCGTTGTCTTTCACCAGTCCATTCAGCCTTGAAGAGCTCATAACATTACACCCATACGTCCTTCCCATAGAGAATCTTCTACTGTCCTGCTTCACGATGGCTAGGAGCTTTTCTCTCTTCAATCGTCGCACGTCGCCTCCATTTACCACACATCAACCTTTGGCTGTTCTCGATTTCAAGAGGCCTAGATTGATACAGGGTCACGCTTTTACAGTTGAAGACATGGCATCTTCGATCTATCTACCATGCATAATTTGTGACAAAGTGATTTACTTTGTCACAGCCATCTATTATATCTTTTCAATACCTGTGTCTTCTTACCATTTCTCCGGTTGGAGTGAATCCTTACGGTATCTATTGAGATCGAAATCTGAAGTCTGTCTGTCCTTTGCCATAACCACTTTCGATGCAAATCCGACCTGTTCTTCCAGAATACCTACTGAGATTTTACGCATGTTCCAAAATTGCAATATTAATGACGGTCAGACTCCATAGAGACAGCATCTCAGACTCGAGGTTGGTTATAGTTGTTTAGAGGTAATCTCCAGAGCAAAACGCAATTCTAGATGATCGAGGCCTACCTTAGGCGATCCACCACAACATGTACTTCAATACCTACATCTCATCAAGACCGCCGCCAAGTCTGGGATGAGTCGCTGAAGATATACATCGCTCAGAACAGCTTTAAGTTATCCTACGTATGCGCATCGTCGATGACTTTCGGACACACTAAAAGAAGGGACCGCGCATTGCTCGTAAGAATAAATATTCATCACCAACAGGAAAGCTGACACTGTGTCCTTCTCTCATCCAGAAAACGAAGGCGATGCATAGCTTCTTCCCTAGATAGTCTAGCGAACATCCCACCTTTTCCACGATATATCATGCCTCTGACACTGCCCAAAATCTGCCATTTTACCTGGCAGCCCATTTCGCATACACACCTAACAACCAAAGTATCTCTTTTCTATCCATCGCTCCTGAAAATCTTCGATAATCCTACACACCACGACCTTGACCTTCGGAAAGACATTGGTCAAGCGGTTCACTCCCATCCTGCCCGCAAAATACGTGACAAACACCACTCTCTCCTCTGGGACTCCATGATCCACCAGCACCCTCACAGCCATCAGTGCCGCACCACCGCTGCTCATCTGGGGGTCCAGAAGTAGCACGCTAGCGTGAGATGCTATGTCGGTGGGCAAATGCAAGTAGTGCAACTCCGGCTCCCCTGTTCGATAGTTCGTTTGTATCAGAACACGGCCGCTCTTGCATTCGGGTATGACTCGTCGGAGGCCTGTTTCGAGGCAAGAGCCGCCACGGAGTATGACGACTGCGCTGACTTCGCCGGCCATTCGTAGGCCTTGGTACTTGCTGCCTTGAGGGGTTGTGACTTCCCATGGGAGAAAGTGGAGGTGTTCCATAGCCCTTTCGACTAGAAGGCTGGACAGTCTGTCGAAATAGAATATGAAATCTACCTCCTGCGTCATTGGGTTTTGAATGATTGTGCTCATGCCCACAATCTGTCTTGTCTGCTTGAGGAGCAAGACGTTTTCGGACAGCGGCTCGTCTTCAACTTCTTGACCCAGCCTTTGCAGGTCTTCCTGGTGCTTTCTCGATTTAACGTCAAGTGTACGCTTGACATGCTCCACCACCATTTCAATGGCAACGCGGTTTTCTATTCCGCGAGGTACTATGATATCTGCTAACCGTCTTCAGCCTCGTTGAGAGTTATGTGCTGGTCCATTCAACTCACCAGCAACTTTTCGCTGCGGCTCAACATAGCGTTCGAAGTTTGGTTTAACAAATGACATCCACTGCTTGATACAACCCTCAATGTCTCTTCCACGTTCTCTGACATCACGCGTAACTTGCTTTGACTTAGCATCAGCTTCTAAGCCGCCAAGCGATGCTGGACGGGTACAAACATACTCCTTCGCGCGAGGCAGACGTCGGCATCCGCGTCTGCGAAGATTCTCATATCCAACAGATCTAACACTCGTTGATCATACAAGGCGAAGATACCCTCCAGTATCAAGACATGGGGGGAGTAAATCGATGTGGTCCTCTCCTGCCTTTGATGGGATTCGAATGAGTAGATAGGTATCTCTGCTCGGCGCCTCCATGTCCGTCAACTTACTGCCGCGAGGAGCAAAGGAGAGGTAGCTACCCGGCCTTGAGATTCTCTAGACGTTCTACCAGAATGTCAAAATCAATTGACGTTGGTGAATCAAAGTCATATTCATTCTTATGCGCTAACATGTGTTGCTGCGGGCTCAGAACTTTATAGAACGAGTCCTACATCGGGAAATAAGTAATAGAAAGCAGGTTCAGGCCAGCCTATCCTACCATCGAGAGAATGACGACCCAAGGCAGGTTTAGAGAGGACACAATTTCTACTGCTAACGAGGTTTTACCAGAGCCCGAGCTGCCAGCAACACCAATGATACTTGTGTCTGCCCATGGTGGTGAATAATGCCCTCTCTCCATGACAGAGAGACGGCAGGCTGCAGGAGAATGCAACGACAACCTCGTGTCAGAATCTACATGTTCGCCGGGAATATATACAATACAGTAAAGTATCTTACGATACGGAGTAGCGCTGCAGAATAAGACCTAGTCCCGATATGGGTCAGCCTTATTCTACCCGTCGAAGCACAAATCATGTGGGAGTATTCTAAAGCTACCTAAGGCATTATTGCATTTTCTTCCTCAACGCTTTCTCACATTATTCCGATGTCAGCTTCCCTCACCTCTGACACTATCAGAAGTGGGATACCGCGAAATGCTATAACATCTACGACGAGGCGGGTGGCCATGGTATTCTATGCATGATATAAGCAGGGCATGGACAACGAAGGCTGACAGCCGCACAGCCTTCCTCTACCTCATCCACTGCCACTCCTTCTAGACATCCCTTCGATAATGACATGGACGAGGTCAAGCTTTCAAAGAGGTAGGTGTAGTCAGTGTCTTGAGGCCAGTCGCCAGTTGTCCCAAGCGGCTCTCTGGTGCCATTCCTGAGGCTGGATATCCTTCCCTCTCAACATGATGCTTTATAACTCAAGTTGGGAATCTCTCCAAATTATCATGCGGAAAATCTAAACAAACTTGTTCTTCTGATACTATATCGATATGCAAGACGTGGAAGAAGCTTCGCTGCTTTGGTGCAGCCATAGCTTGACCCCCATGCTGACCCCGGTGGAATTGACAGCGACCTCAATGCAGTCATCATGGACTACCTCATCAGCGAAGGCTATCCTTCTGCCGCCCAGAAATTCGCGCATGAAGCAAACATAGCACCGATGTTGGACGTCGAATCGGTGCAGGAGCGTGTGGACATTCGGGAGGCTATCAACAAGGGAGATATTCATACAGCGATCGAACAGATCAACGAACTCAACCCACAGGTTAGATACACTACCCCACCATTAATTTTTCCCTGCCGCCAAAGTTCATTGCTATGATTATATTTTGTTCATGCACCACTCATAGACCCTTCGGGGTATTGATGAGAAAACAACTCAAACTACTTCAGTCTTCAGTCTGAGCAATGCCCATTTGTCGCATCCACTTCACACAGAAAACTGGTCTTACATAGACGCTACTGACACCCTGTAAGCTCCTCGATAACGATACATCATTACACTTCTCACTCTTACGGCTACAACTGATCGAGCTCATCCGCACCGCCATATCCACCGAGAACGGCGACATCTATCCAGCTCTCACATTTGCAACTACACATCTTGCACCCCGTGCACCAACAAACCCACAGTTCTTGGAAGATCTCGAGCGCACCATGGCCCTCCTTATCTTTGATCCCAATAATCTTGCCCCACCCTTAGCAGCCTTACTCGAGCCAGCACTCCGCCAAGAAGTCAGTCAACGCGTCAATCAAGCGCTTCTGGCAAGTCAGGGTGAGCGCACCAAAGCTACCCTGTATGACCTTGTCAATCACCGGGCCTGGGCCAATCAAAAAGCCATCGAGGCCAAAAAGGAACACCTGCCACTTCGAATCGAGCTTGGCTATGGTCAGGAGCAGAACGGCCATGAGGGTTCACATAACGGCACATCTCATCGTTCTAACGGGCAGGGTGACGCCATGGCGGCCGGATGGGAGGGATATTAAAAGTGATACCCTGGTTTACTTGAGCGAGGAATTGGAAGGCGGCGTGAATTGAGCATTCAATTTAGCAAGGCGTGTGGCGAACTTTCATGATCAGTAGCGCTGAATATACTGTATCAAGGGTAAAATCTCTTCGATCTTCATGTTCAGAATATGACCACTCGGTATATTGTATTGGTATCTATATATCTGATATTGACGGGGACGGTCGGGGCCACTGACTCAGCCTTATCAAGCCTAAACGATCCTTAAGATCCTACCCTATAATACGCTCTCTTTCATCATACAAACCCATCCACCAAAATTCGTATCACGATCTTGTAATCTTCAAACTTTATTAAGTGACAGTTCCAGACTTTGCGACAGCGATGATCCCCAGAGATGGCTCGCAAGATCGCATCGGAACGCCTGATGCCGTTGAAAAGGGAATGGCGACGGTACACACCTTGAGGTAAGTGTAGACTGAGAAGATTCGAGATATTGGACAAGTTGCTGACAATTAGTTCAGGATCGGAGTGAAGGCTTTTGTCAATAAAGTGAGTTGGTTATTGTGTTCGCCTTTGCAACCATCTATGTCCTTGGCAATTCAGCTCTTTTGCAATTCTCGTTTTGCGCTATCTTCATTCACAAAATATTTCCATTCTAGAGAAGGCCTTGCATCACCGAAGTCTTTCCGAATAGATACTATTTGAGTTGATATGCGCTTTGTTAAGAGCCACTGGGCGCTACTCACTCCCCAGGGTCACATCCTATGCAATATAGGACAAAGCAAGCGATACTGACTCTCAAGCCAAGGATGGTGAGAAGCGCAAAGCCGAGATTTTGTCCATACAAAGCAGGAAAGGTGAACCAAACTATTAGTAAGCTCACAGCTATTCACAGATTAGCGATCTCACATTAACCAACATCCAGCGTCCACTACGAAGACTTCAATAAACGTCTTGATGGTAGGCTAACGCATCATAGCGAAAGGGATCTTGAGTCTCACAGATTGCAGAATGGGTACCTGCGTCACGGCTCGACCTTTCTCAGGAAGTGGAATGGCCACAGCCAGAGGCTCCGACGAAGAAGTCTCAAAAGACATCTACTGCTCCTCCAAAGTCCGCCACTGTGCCCAAATCTACAGCGGGCCAGAAACGACCGCGTCCATCCACAACGGCAGCATCGAGTCGCAAAAACTCCGAAGCACCTGAACTTACACCTTCTACCGGCAACCAAAGCAAGCCAATCCGACCTTCGCTCGTAGGCGGTAAAGAAAATCGACCAGGCAGCGATGGCTCCATTTCTGTTATTGCCCCGGAAATCACAAATGGCACTCCTAAAGGCGGAGAGTCAGAGTTAGATCTCGTTGATATCCAAGATGCTGCGGCAGCTGCCAAAGCGTCGAATCCCCAGCACACCGTTCCTTACTCACGAGAAGAGGAAATCGAGAAGCTTCGCACTGGTGGTAGCATGACCCAAAACCAGACGGAGATTTCGCGAGTGCGCAATCTCGGCCACATTCAAATGGGCGCCTTCGAGATGGAACCCTGGTATTTCTCCCCCTACCCATCAACGTTTACCGAAGCCGACACGGTCTACATTTGCGAATTCTGCCTCAGTTACTACGCTTCCAACCAAACATTCACCCGTCACCGTGCCAAATGTCTGCTACTTCATCCGCCAGGTAATGAAATCTATCGGGATGATTTCGTTTCCTTTTTCGAGATTGATGGCCGTCGTCAACGCCGGTGGTGCCGCAATCTCTGTCTCCTTAGCAAGCTCTTCCTCGATCACAAAACGCTCTACTACGACGTTGACCCCTTTCTCTTCTATTGCATGACCACGCGCGATAAACACGGCTGCCATTTAGTCGGTTACTTCAGCAAAGAGAAGGAATCCGCCGAAGGCTACAACGTAGCATGCATCCTCACTCTACCCCAATACCAACGGAAAGGCTACGGCAAACTGCTCATAGCATTCAGCTACGAGCTCTCCAGACGCGAAGGCAAACTCGGCTCCCCCGAAAAGCCCCTCTCCGACCTGGGTCTCCTCGGCTACCGCGCCTACTGGGCGGAAACGGTGACGGACGTGCTGGTCGAGCAGCGCCAAGCCTCGCCAGACGGCAGAGGCGGCGACATCAGCATCGAGGATATCGGCGCCGTGTCGGCGATGACGACGAACGACGTGCTGCATACTCTGCAGAATCTGAACATGCTAAGGTACTCGAAAGGGAACCATGTGATTGTGCTGACGGAGGCGGTGCTGCTGGCTAAGGAGAAGGCGAGGGCGAAGGAGAAGGCCAAAGGGATTGTGAGGAGGAAGATCGATCCGGAACGGTTGATGTGGAAACCGCCTGTGTTCAATGCCAGTTCGAGGACTTGGAATTGGTGAGATAGAGTGTGGGATCTGTGGGTTATTGTGGCTGCAATTAGCGTGGAGGTTTCGCATGTAGGGTATGCAATACCCAAGTTGTATATAGTTGTAATATGGACTTCCACCTCGAGAGGAAATCTCATAAAAACGAATACCAGTCATATATCAGCTACTGTGAACATTACTTATCCCTATTTGCAATATACCACAATCTATAATCTCTGAAAACACCGGCACCCCGAAAACCATCGCCATCCTCCCATCCCATCCCATCCCATCCCCCTTCAAAGAAAAACTCAGTCCTTATCAGCAACTGCCGTTCATCCATCCATTCATACCTACATCCCTCACCTCCCCTTCACAAAAATCCAAACCTCATGTCCGAACACCCTTAAACCGCTACCATCGATGATACCCATACGATGATACCGCCGTCAGAACCCGCACCTGCACTTATCTGTGTGTAGTTGCGAACCAACTAGCCCACTTCTGACGACGATGACGACGACGAAGAAGCCTAGACTGGGCTTGCATTCGCAGGTTATTGGTGTAAGGGGGGTGCGGGAAGGTAGCGGGTGGTGAGAAGTCGGGGTTTTATAGTATGTGATTTGTTGGCTTTTGCTGGTGTTGGTGGGTGGGTGTATGTATGTAGATGTTTTGATGAGGGGGGTTAGGGGTCTAGGAGGAAATGGCGGATAGGATATGGTGGAGATGGGGTGATAGAGTGTTGATGTTGAAAAGGACAGAACGTGAGAATGAGAATACATGCTCTTGTGGAGATGGAAGGTAGTCAGCGAATGTTATGGTTTGTTGTTAAGGAGAAGGGATTGTGAAAGGGGTAGGGATCTTTGGGCGTGGCATGTATACAACATATCCGTGCTCACTTTTGCAGTCAAAGGGAGGGTAAGTAAGAAGTGGATGCGAATGAGTGCCGGACAACGACACATAATCACGCAAGGCAAGCCATCAGACAGAGCAAGGCACGATCCAGAAGCAGGACTTAAAGTACACTCGGACTAAAATGGATTCCAGACCTGGATCCGATAATCACATCCATAAGTCCAGTCAGGACCGCTCAGTGCAATGTCAGATAGCTGATGTATCAGCAAAAGCTTCTTTGTAGCTAACAGAAAAGCTAAGAACTGTACTATGCAAGTCATTGAAGCAAAGATGCTGCACAGAGGTGGGTATCTTCCAATTCAAATGCCAGATGCTCGCTCCTCAACGCATCCATGATTGTGCAAATAAAAAAGCAAATAATGTCGACAATATGCTCCGAGAAGGTAGATCCGCTGGAGCCTGAGTGGTTTCGTTCATGCGCGGCCGTGGGTTTGATCGCTGACATGATCAATCCCAATCTTCGTCCGAACCTACGCTCTTCCCGCTTTTCCGCCTTTTGAGTATTGGTCTCCCCTTCTTCTTCTGTGTTGGTGTTCCCGCCATCGAAACGGAAGCTTTTCTTTTCGTGCCTTTGGAGCCGCCACTCATTGGCGTGTCTCGCTCTTCTCCGTCACTAGGCGTCTCGGGACGCTCAGATCCTTCCTCGCCTTCTGCGGCTACTTTCACCTCAGCGTCCACCGAAAGCAGTTCAACGAAGTCTTTGCATTGCTGGATCATTTGTTCTTCGCTAGCGAGAGAGCCGACCTTATCGGCGACAGAGGCCACGAACTTGTCACCATTGACACCTTGAACTCGACTAGGAGTTTTGCTGAGATCTTTCGCTGCAGGTTTGGCTTTGTTTTCCTTCCTCTGTTGGATTGCGCTTAATCCATAGAGTCGGCGGAGATAAGTCCTTGACTCCCAAAGCGAACCGAGGATGATGGACGCCGTCGTCAATTGAGTTAACCTCACGGAATCAATCATTGGCTTCGAGACTACCGCTGAACCCTGATCTTGAGATGCACCTGGAACTGAAGCTTCTGGCATAGACTCAACAGTAATGTTGAAGATCTCTGTGCTAATGCTGTGCGCAATACCAGAGCCGTTGTCAGCAACGATCTTTTCCATACATGCAATGGTGTGTAATAACTCATCCAATCGACCGTAATCGAAGAAGGCGAGATTCTCAATGAGAAATCTTGAGAAATGTAGTGCGTTTGCAGCAGCGCCTGGAAGGCCCATCTTCGAAATGTCGCAATTCACTTTCGAACAGAAATTGGAGAGGAACTTCTTCTGATATTTGCCCTTGCTAGTCTTGATGATTTCGAACATGGCAGATAGCTTTGAGGTATAAGGCCGTGCAGTGTATCCTAAAGTATCTCCAACAACGTCTTTTTGATACCTGAAAGCTTCTTGGATGGCTCTCATATATTCCCGTTCGAACATGCTTTCGTGCTGTTGATGTAGAAGACGATGTTCCTGAAAGGCGATCGCGGCGATCGCTGGATTGGTTGAGGTCTCAAGAGCGACTAGGGCAGGGCCCGATTCCTTGGGATGTACGAGCCCCTGCCGATTGATACTCGCAATGACCTCCGTAGCAGTCAAGGCTGATGAGTCTTGGCTGGCTATAGCAATGCTCAATATATCCTTTAGAAAGCGTTGGGCGATCAGTGCCGATGCGCCATCTCCGTCGTTTGCAGTCATCGATCCCCCCAATCTCTCGCCAGATGTAGCGTTGATTGCTTCCACACTCTCAGCACCTTTGGCCTCAGCCTGGCGATCTATCCTAGCGAAAAAATCTCTGAAGTTGGAAAGCACTATTGTTTGAAGTTCCGGCTCGCCCTTGCGAAGCACATCTTGAAAGCCGTTGCTGATGCTTTCCTGGGTGAATTGGTATGGCCATGACTGACAAACAAGGCCGACGCTGTCGAATGCCTGAGCCCTAAGTGACAGAGGCTGAGCGATAGCAGTGAATGGGTCGATTGAGTCAACGATCAGCCCAGCCACTGACCGCCCTTTCCACCAGGTCAGGGAATTCTGGAAGCTTTGACTGTGACTCTCGAAGTCACAATGTTTGCCAAAATAGCCTGCGATTTGTATGTATTTCTTTACTCGCTTGATGTCGTCGCCCTGATTTGAGTCAGGAAGCGTCATCTCCCGCATATTATACAAGTTCTTAAGAACCGATATCATCAATTTCAACAGCATCTGAGGATTCTGCAACGTGCCATTGATAGTCCACAAGCATTCGGCCACCTCGTTGAGCTCCGCCTTCCCAAGCTTGGCAATGCTCTGGAGCAGCGCCGTCTGGATTTCTCGTAGTAGGCCATGTTGCACATTTGACAACGCGGGTAGTACGCAGCGAAAGATGATGACAATTGACCGAAACATCTCAAGGTCATCTTTGTTGGAAAGATTGGCGATGTAAGGCTGCAGGCTTTGAACCTGATCTGGAGTAAACAGCTTAGCATTTGCAGCTGCGAGAACAGTCAAAGTTTGTAAGATATGCCGCTGCTCCAGCCGTTCCGCGTTTTGGAAATTGTCGATTATGATGTCAAATGCTGTAGCAACAAGTGATTTGCAAACTTTGAAGTTTGCTACTGCGTTCTTGGAGCTATTCGAGAGCACTTCTTTCAGAAGTTGAACAAGCAATAGGGCCACTTCTTCGCCTCGCCGGACAGTACTAACGATTAAGCTGGTTTGCCTTCTCAAGTCAACTTTGTGCTGTGCGGATGCTTCTGCAAGATCAGGAGTGTTCCAGAAGGGCGACAACCAGACCTCCTCACATGTTAGACGCGCGAGGTCCGAAACGCCAATATCAAGGTCCTTGACTCGCTGTAGGAGGCTATCCACGATCACTGTCTTAACACTATCGTCAGAATTTCGGAGATAGATATCTTTCAGCAGCTTAATCGAGCGTTTCCGGATACCGGCCGCCGGGTCATCGGTCAATTTTAAGATCTGTCTCAAAAATTCGTGTTCAAGGGCTGGCCGGAGAGTAATACACTTTCCAATAAGAGTCAAAGCTGACTCTCGTACCATCGAGGATGCATCAGTCGCGCAATTCGTAATCAAAAATTTGACGTTCCTCGCCCGATCAAGCACCGAAGGATCTCCCTCAAGCATTTTGTCGACACTTTTTAGGCTTCTCGATCGCACAGTGATCTGTTCACTGGTGACGCCGTCGAGCAGGATTTTCAAAATGTAGTCAGATTGGCGGCAGAAGTCCATGCTGAGGACTGTCAATCTGTAAGCAACGCGGCGCTCATTACCCGATAATTTTGGCAAAGTGCTTGTACGGTATTAGCACGAGCTACCCAGCAGATATTCGGAGGGGGTTGTACTCAGAGACAACCGATTTCACTCCTGCGAGCATCTGCGCGAGTTCGAAAGCCAGCCTTTCACTTTTGGCATCTGCCTTAAGACCTCCGGAGGAAGCAGCTTTGGCCCATTGGGCAAGATAGTAAGCGTGCGCGCTCCTGATTTGTAGATCGTCTGAGCTGTTGGATTCGAGATACTCCACTATAGCATGATAAGGTCCATCCCACATGACCAATTCATTGCTTTCCAGAGATCCTCCCATATAATCGTCCAACATTTGGCGTAGGTACCCGCTAAATTCCGAGTCTTGATTCTCGAGAGATTTTGCGGCTTGACATGTGTTTGACACCAAATCCGAAATAGCTTGACCCATCATCCCTAGTAACTCGAGTGCCATGTTCTTTGCAGGGGCTAGGGATTTTGGCAGCTCCGCAATGTTTCGACAAGAAGCGAACACCGTTCGCAGAAGCAATTCTGCAGCTGGCCACTCAGGTACACCAAGGACAGCGATGAAATCCTGAACGAACATATCTAGGTGCTGTCGATGAGGTGACTCGCTTGTTTTGGCGGTCCTTTGTGCACGCTGTATTATATACTTGATAAAATATTGAGCACTTTTGGTAGCATGGTCGATCAGGAATGTAGCGTTCTTACTCAATTTCTGCATGGTAGTGCTGGTATCTGGATGATCAGTATCCTCAGACTTATCCAAATCTTCGCCGTGCTTCAAATTTCTCTGGAATGGCTTTCCATGCTTCTCTTCAGATACTTCGGATCCGCTCTCTTCGTCCCGGTTGGATAAGGGTGAGGTCCGTTGAGAAGCCGTAGCCGTAGCGGAGACTGAGCGTGATGCACTTGTCTGGACAAGTTGCATTACCAGCGCAGAAACAAGCATAATGCTCTTGCCCTCTGTCAGCCTGTATTGTCGAGCGTGCTTCTCAGTAACCGGCAGCTTTTGGAGTGAAGTAAGTATCTCATCGAAGACTGAGATTTGCTGCTCTGGATAACGCGAAAAGATCGTAGCAATCTGATCCATGGCCGTCCTCCGTAGACTCTCAAACTTCTGAATGCCAAGGATTGACTCTTTCTCGCTGTAAGCATTATCGACGAATAGCAACGGGGTGGCGAAGAATTGAATTTTCGTAACGATGATTTCGGCAACTTCGACTTTGATCAATAACTTTGCGATCAAAGCCATGACTTTCGTTGCATCGAACAAAAGCTGTGATAAAACTTTTTTCGAGGACGAGGCAGCTTCAAAGAAACCCGAAGTCGAGCTTGAGCTTCGGAGTTCAACAATAGGAATGACACAGCTGTCTATAACCTTTCTCACAACTCCCAGCAGACTCTGCAATAGCTCTTCTGAAAAGAGTTGCTTTTCCTCCCTACCCCCGGTCATGATCCTCAAGATCGATTTCGCCGAGCGGAGCCCAGCGTCGACAACATCGAGCCTCGAAATCCAAGAAGCGAAGTCGTCCGCATTGTACCCTGCATTTATGTGTAGCTCTGATGACTCGGCGGAGTCTAAAGCGCCCACACTAAGCCCTTGCAAACGCTGCAAATGCTCCACAGGGACGTCGCCAAATCTGCCAAGCTTGATCACTTTGTGTAGAAGCGAGTCTAATCTTATATGGACAGCCGGCGCCAATGTCAAGATCTCTCGGTCTTCGTGATAGGCCGAAACAAAATAGTCCACGTTGATCGAGACAGCCCCCGATCCATCGGGTTGCGATTGATCTTCAGCCTCGAAGACATCTTGGATCACTTCTTGTAATTGACGCAAAGTCTCCTCAGATGCCGCCCTTTGATCTTTTGTTTGGGATTGGTGTGCCCCGGGAAGACCTTCACTATCACGCTTGCGCTTTCGGGGTTGACCTTTGTTCTCAGCGGAGGGCTCGTCATATGTAGTGAAGTCGGTACGGCGAGATTCGGCCGAGGAAGGAGGAATAACGACCATCGGAGTCAGCTGGATGTGTGTCACAGTCGGTACATGTATACTTTTCACAGAATCCCTTGGGTTCTGTGAGTAAGCCATATCATTATGGATGAAGCGTTGAGCTACAGGAGTAGTTGGCAACTGCTGTTGTAAACTCTGCATCTTGGGCTTAGGACCTGAAATAGATTGCGGAGAACTGGGGGTCCTCGGGGGTGGGGCCTGAAAACCTGTTGTCGAGTGGCTGGTTTGTGGTTTTGGTCTTGACTTTGGCGTTGGAGAGGTTCCTTCAGGGCTTGTCGGGGTAGGGTCTATCAAGGTAGACGGTCATTAGTCTCAGATTATGTTGATAGCTCAAGTACATACATCTATTAGCAAGGTTTGTTGCCTCGAGCATCATATTGGCGAAGGGCCCGACCCTCGGGGCTGATGCAGAGCCAGGACCAGACTCACTTTCCTTTCCACCAGGGCGTTCTTGACCACTTTGGAGTTCTTTTAAAGGTTTAAACTTACTGTACACAGATGTTAAACCAGAATTATTAGAACGTGGAAGGGAAACTCACAAGTCACTTATGAACGCCGGATCCAAGAAAGTCTTGAGATCATGCCGAGCACGTTGAGCTGCACTCGACAGACCTTGAGTCTTGATAAGTTCTTCATCGAGGTAATGCAGGGATTGCTGGGTGGTATGCTGCTCGGGTAAGGTCGAATAGGCCTGCTGTGAGCCAGAAAGGTTGGCATTGGGTATAGGAACAATACCTGCGCTATTAGCAAATGCTTGCCCAATAAATTGAGTAACTAGTACCTGAGCCGAATGGAACAATGGATGAGAATGGCGAATACTGCAAAGCCTCTTCAACCTCTAAGAGCCTTCGTCGACTTGGGACGACTCCTTTAGACTTATGGCTCAGTGACCCATTGGATTGCTGAGGAACCTTCCCATTGACGTGCGCTCGACCTGATCCGTTTACATTCTGCACACTTTGTCCATGCGAAGGATGCTGTGGGGAGAATGCATTGGACTCCCTATAAGCTGTTGTTCCATTCGGATGCCTCGTAGATATACATCCAGTGAAATTGGAAGGGACACTAGGGTTTCCGTTCGACGACCGATTGAAGACCATTCCATTTGACTGAGCCAAAACCTTACGAGGTGAAGTGAATTGGCTTCGGTTGTCACTGGCAGGAACGACAACCGCAAGGGCAGCTTTATGGTTTGGAGAAGCCATTGCTACCAGAGATTACAGCAGATAAAGCAATCCGTGTATGTAATACCATCTGAAGAAAGTCGAGATGCTCATCATGTCACTGGAGACACCACGTATAAAGAGTGTACAATAATTAGACAACTGCTGAAGTATGGAATTAAGGTAAGTACCTAGGTGAGTAGGTGGAGCTCATGATCTGCACCAGCCCTACCCGATCGGGATGTCGGCATGTGCGGACCGAAGGCCGCGACTTCTTCTCTTATCAGCGATGAGTATCAACCTCGTTGCGCGACGAGGACTCTTCACCACGAAGAGGCACGGAAACACATCCAAAAATACTCAATGTCTTCATAGGTGTTAGCTTAGTAACAGCCGCATTTACCAATAGCCTATCACCTATACTCTTCAAATAAGAGACAGATCTTGCCTAAACTCCCAAGATGGCAGCAATTGTGTTTTGCACCGATTGTGGGAACCTCCTGGAGGGTTCCTATGGAGATGAGAAAGCGATACTCAAGTGCGATGTATGCGGTACGCAAAACAAAGGTACCATGGCTTCAAAAACTACTACGTTCCGGTGATAGCGGAATTCATGTTGTTTTCACAGACACATCCTCAAATGCCATCACAACCCGGTCGAAGCCCACAGCTTTCCCGTCAGCCCTCCGTTCCAAGCGCTCAGCAGTACAAACCCTCACCGAGGATGACGTTCAGGGCGATGCCGTGATCCAACAGACGTGTTCAGAATGTGGCAGAAAAGAGATGAGATACTACACGCAGCAACTTCGGGGTGCAGATGAGGGCTCGACCGTGTTCTACACCTGCGAATGTGGCCACAAGTAAGCCTCCATATGCTTTGTCCTCTTCATCCTGTATGCAGGCTGACAGGCGGGGTCTACAGATTCAGCACGAATAATTGATTTCGAACACACTGTCGCTGCCATCTTTAGCACTTCACTTTTGCTAAAGGTGAAAACGCTCCTTCGTCGGGCAAAGTCGCATACTCGATTTGCCCACTCTTCTCGAACTCGGCCATATCCAGCGCGACAACCACGCTATCTCTTACTACCTGCTCTGGATCATCCAAGAAACCCCTCAATATGTCTTCCACACCCTCTTCGTCGCCTAAACTTCCCAGGGCCTCGGCCGCCTCATGCCGTACCATACTCTCCTCCTGTGTATTGCTCAAGGTCGAAATCAGACTTGGTATTGATGCTGGATGTGACAGTTGGCCGAAGACAAATGCGATTTCGTGGCGAAAGAGAGCTGACGAGTCGGTGAATCCGGACGCCAAAGCTTTGACTGCTGGTATCGCTGTGGGAAGATCAGGCGGGGATGATAAGTCTCGAAGAGCGAACATTGCTCTATAACGATCGAAGAGAGGTAGTTTTGTGTCCAGCAACTTGACTTGAAGCTGGGGGACTGGGGGGTTCTCAGTGGTTTGTGCAAGTGGTGGAGCTGGATCAATGGATGTGAAATCACTATTGCCGGACTATCAATTTTCGTACCAGCGACCAGGACAATCAGTGCCTACCTGTTCCGTATCCTCTCTACTTTTCTGTCGACGCTGTGCTCCCATTCGATTCTCTCGACTGCGATATCACAAGTTTCCCTGACAACCTCTACCTCCCACGCATCATCTCTTAAACTTCTTAACAGCTCCAGCGAGTCCCAGTCACCCACTGCACCCAATGCCTCTGCTGCTTCATGTCGACACATAGGGTCCTCCCCTCTATCCTCCAGTACCCTCCTTAGAAAGGGGACCGAGTCTAGATTCTTCGTTTGGCCTAGGCAGTATGCGAGCTCGTGTTTGAGCAAGGCAGAGGGCGAGGAGAATGCAGCAGCTATGGCGTGGATGGCAGGAAGAGTATATGGCGTAGGAGGATACTCAGAAGCATAATGTTTCAGGGAAAACAAAGCACGGAAGCGGATAGCCAAAGGCGTCCTTTCGGAAATGAGAGCACTGCGGAGTGGGATTATGGGATTCGGCTCCGCTTGAACGGGATTACCGGAGTGGACGTCAAGGCACGGTCCTAGGGAGGTCTTAGGATGTGTCGGAGCGTTGAATAATTCCTGGGGAAGCACAGCTGTTGGCGCCATGGTGGGTAGTCCTCTGGAGGCTGAGTGTGAATTATGAGGCACAGAAAGTCGAATTTAACCACAGCGGCGAAAGTCTTGGCGGAGCTGAGAAGGTTGCGGGGTTCTGTCCAGAATTGAATTACTTCAATACACCTTGTCACCTTGTCTTTACCTTGTCCTTTGGCTTTCGGGTCCATCATTATCGGAAATCATATACCATGGGCTCCGTCGTCCTACCCCACTTGGTCACAGGCTGGCATGTCGATCAGGCCATTATGTCCGAGGAAGAACGTTTAGTGGTTATCCGATTCGGTCGTGATTGGGATGCGGATTGTATGCGTCAAGACGAAGTACTTTACAGTAAGTGGCCCATTACATTCATTCAGCTCCTTGATACCGCCTAATCATAAATGTATAGAAATCGCGGACCGTGTCAAGAACTTCGCCGTACTATACGTGTGTGATCTTGATCAAGTGCCAGACTTCAAACAGATGTACGAACTCTACGATCCCGTAACACTCATGTTCTTCTTCCGCAACAAGCATATGGTATGCAGGGTTTTTGCAGCTGAAGTACATGACGGAGTCTAATGACACACAGATGTGTGATTTTGGGACTGGTAACAACAACAAGCTGAATTGGGTGCTCGAAGACAAACAAGAGTTGATTGATATCATCGAGACTATCTACAAGGGAGCCAAAAAGGGGAGAGGACTGGTTGTCAGTCCGAAAGACTATTCGACCAGGTACCGCTACTAGATTGCCGAGATCAGGACTAGAAATTGCACAGATAGGGGTTGGGAACTCGCTTGCCGATATGGAACAGGGAAGGAAGGGTAAATACTCCAACGGCGGACACTGACACAGGTTTTAAGGATGGCTCATACTTTGATAGTGTATCTGGGAATTTCAGTCATTGGTTGGTCTCACTGTCAGTGTGGTTAGATTCACGTAATCCAATGCTGACGTCCGGATCTTTGTGAAAAGTGTGGAGAAGAGTGATTCCCGGAAAGTACTCCGAATGCTGCATCAAGTCATTTGGGAAAACATATGGCTCCGAAGCTACCGCACTTTGTCACAGCCAAGCCTGCCTTGACTGTGCAGTATGTGGGACTCTCACGCTCGGCTAAATATGCGACTTTATGGATCTTGATGTTCGATCGTGCTATACTATTCTGAGGAACATATTAAAGCTCTGGACGACATCGATCTTTTGATTCGGTATTCTGCCAATTTCAGGGAAGACTTCACCTCCAAATTACAGGCCTCTCCATGCTTCTGGATTCTGAGACTGTGTTTTACTTCTATGGCAATTACTCTTTCATATGAGACTTACTCTTGCATTTCAAGAAGCAAAACACCTCGCCGCAAGACAATATACGCGTTCGACTTCGTTACTTCGGCCGAGATCTCTTCAGTCCAATGCACGCAAGAAACAGCCGTCCCGTACTTCAAGGGGAAGCTGGTGTTCCAATAGAACGCATTCAGATCATATCGTAAAAGGTCCCTAGTATACGAACCAATCTATCTCAATGCCACATAACAACCCTCTACAATGGGAGAAAGACTTTCCTCATCAAGCCGTGCAACACGAAGGCCTCTACACTGGCGCATGGACTCAAAAGAGCGGTCGATGAGCGAAGATCATCAATCACAAGGCAGGTTCCAGTGTGGCCAATCTCAAATGCACGCCGTCGAATAGTCTCTGCTTCACCCGACCTTCGAGCCTAATTATATAATTGCTGGCGCATGACGTGTTACGTCAGAATACTGCACCGTTGCGACATGGTAATAATCTTCGTTCGTTATTTGTGGCGGATTAGGAATATTTCAATGTCTCGAGAACAAACGAAAACGTCCATTTCGATTTTTCACCTAATTCTGGAGCTCCGAGCAAAAAATATGGCCAGGAGACGGTTGGTGATGTGCGCTAGGTGATGCGTGCACGATCGACAGGACTGAAGAGAGAAAATAATGGAAGGAAGCCAGGGCGAGCTGGATTGAGTAGTATATCAAGACTCGGCTGTGATCTTCCATGTGGTTGACTTATACGTGATTCGGAATAATATTCTTTGGTCGAGGACAATATTCAGCTCAAAGCGGCGTCGATAGGGGGTCCTGCATTTAGGGAGCTGACTTGAAGAGTGGTAGATTGGTTTTCACCATCTCATAGACTTTAAAGGACGACGATCTGGTATCGCGTGTTGGGAGAAGTTGTGCCTCTCCTCTCATAGTATATCCACTGTAATGGAGTGACCATTCAAATAGACTACAATTTCGGGGCCAAGCTCCTTTATTCAGGCTTGAGCACCTTGTGTGATATGTTGACTTTGGGACACTCGGAAGCGGCAGATTGATGACGTGGACATGATAGCCATGGAACCCGTATGGTTTGAGGGAATTCTTGAGTTTGAGGGCCAAAGAAGGGGTGATTGAGGACAGACTGGATGGAACAGCTGTGCTGAATGTTGTTGGTCCTGTGGATGGAATGACTAGCATGTGCAGACAGGCTTTCCCAATGAGCTAGATCGAACCATCGACTTCAGGTCATGACTGCGCTCTCTCCGTTCTCCCTTTCCGATCTGTCTTCCCCTTAACCCTGTCAACTAACCTTTTCACATCATCCACCTCTAGACCATCTTCCAGTCTCCGCATCTTCAATTTCCGTATGGAGTCCTCTCCCCCAGTCGTATCATCTCCGTCTCCCAACCTCCTCTTCTTCCTCCCCTCATCCAACAGCCTCTTCATTCCCTCCGTCCCCTTGAAGCGCGGATGACTCGGGTCAATGGCGAATTCGTTGTACTCAAAGACATCTCTGAATCTTTCATCGCCAACGTTGATCTTGAAGTTGTCCTTGTCCTTGGCCTCCAGAGCTTGTTTCTCCCTCTCTGTCATCTTCCGTTTTGTTCTGTTCTTCTTCGATAAAGTCTTCTCGGCTTTGGCAATCTCGTTGATGTCGAAGTGATTGATGTCTTTCGCATCCATTTTATCGTCCACCATTAATAGCTCAAGCTCCGCTCGTTTCGAGGCTGCTGCGGCTTCCTCAGCCGCTCGTTCTTCTTTCTTTTGCCACTTGTCGGCCTTTCTTTGAGTAGTACTAACGGCTTTGTCTGTTGTCGGGGTGGTGAAGAAGGGGTCTGCAAAGCCAAGATCTTGCTCCTCTCCCTCTTCCAGGTTTGATTTATCACCGAGTTGCATCGTCGGGTCGACAACCTTTACAGATGGATCGGTACCAGTGCGTGAAGCCTTCATTTTCTCTTTTCGGCGAGCCTTGCGTTCTTTCTCTCTTCGAATATACTTCTCCGCCGTTGTCTCATCTCGCTCGGGCTCATTTTCGAATACAGAGCCCTTGTTTGCCTCTGATGTGAGTCCTGATGAAAATGTAACTTGCAAGTCTCCAATAGGTGCATGTCTTTCTGCTTTTGACTTTGTGCTCCCTGACTCCAATTGAAGCCCAAGAAGTGCACGCATCTTCTGTCGCTGAGCTTCCTTGATGGATAAGTTCAATCCAGATTCTTCGCCCTTCTGTCTATCAATAGACGCTGAACCTGGAGCTGCCGAGGTTGCATCGACAATCTGAGGCGCTGGGCCCTCGTCTTCCGAACTGTCGGTGCCGAGGTATGCCTTCAAATCATTCTCATCAATGTCTGCCCGACTACCCGAAAATGCTCTTTTCTGCGCTTCTTTCCTCGAAACATCATCCGCATCCCAAGTAAGCCGAACTCTGCTGTGCTGCAATGCATCGGTCACAAATTCATTTGGCCTGTAGCCGTCAGGTATTCGATCGCATTCATCTCGCGGCTCGTCTTCGGAGAAGTCTGTCTCGGGGGGTATGTATCGCAGATCGAAGAAGTTGGCTGTAGTGAGGTATTCTGTGCCATCTACAGCATCGTATATGGCCTGGGCGACGGAGACGGAAGTGCAATCCAAGACGGCGTAGTAGTAACGTAATCTCTCAAGCTGATATTGACGCAGCTTTGCGGAATTGAAATCTTGGCCTCTGTCCTCTTTAAGTATTGACTTTCTAATCTTCTCATCTTCGGCCTCATTGCCTTCCACATCTTCTTCTTCCTCTTCTGAACTCTCGGATCCGTCATTCTGCGCAATACTAGTTGATTTACCACCAAAGATCTCCTTTGGTGGCCCATCCATCTCTTCTTTGTCCATTCGCTGTTTTCCAAACTCGCTAGGATAAATTGATATTTTCCGTATCCGTCCAGTACTAGGCACAAAACTTGAGAAGACGGCCATGAGATCTGCTGCTCTGATGTTGTCCCAATCCAGGTTGACTACCGCTATCCTGGATGAGAGTTCTCCCTCTGGTACACCATTGCCACCTTCCTGATCTTCAAGGAGACCAAATACTTCATCTTCTGCAGCCTCGTCTAGGTCTTCATCATCTGAGGAGCTGTCATCGGAAGTCGACGCTTCAGCCTTTACACGTTCCAATTCTGTTTTCACCTCTTCATCTTCATCTTCTTCCTCTGAACTTTCTTCACTCTCATCCTCGATCCTGTAGTACCTCTTCAGCTCGTCCTTTCCAGAATTCCTAGTCAGCTTCCTGCCGTATCTGTCCACCTTTGCTCTGCTGGAAAAATCGTCATCACGCAACATGTGCGCGAAGCGCTTGTCGATTTGAACATGGGTGCTCCTTTTAGACGGCAATCGGAACCGTGGGTCGGTCTGGATATTCGTGAAGCGTGGATCAGCTGGGAAGAGATTAGCCAGCAGATACATGTAAGTGTAGGCAAGCTACTCACATATGTTGTCTCCTATGTTGGTCCCAGACCCCTTGGGCGTCTTCTGTCGCATTGGCTTCGGCATCTGGGGCCAGCTCTTTTGCTGGCAGTGAGCTGGATCGGGTAATGTGCAGTGGACGATGCAACAACTTCGATATGAACGAGCAAAGTGGAGGATAGCACTTTTTTGGCCCGTTTAGATAAGATAAGCCCTATGTTACTCAGACTAACCCGAAGTCATACAGGCGGCGAAGCTAACTACTCAGGGCTTAATGCTTACCTTATCTTGGTAAGCGCCAATTTATATCTCTCAGGTGTAAAACTATATGTTTCTATATGTTTGTGTTTCCTTCGCCACACATGTTGCTGGAAGTAAACGTGATAATATCTTGCTCACGCTGTGATAGCTGCGCAAATTTGCAGGATGCTGTCAAGCTCCTCGGCAGGCGTCCTTCCCATGCCACACTCCGTCCCTACGCCTGCGATGTTCGGGAAAGCCGCTTGTGCAGCTTCAAGTCTCTTCTTCGTGCCGCTCTCATCATTCGCGTGGACCACACCTAAGAACAGCTTGGTGTCGTGTAGCTCCAAATTGCTCAACGGCTTGAAGTAGGCTGCGTCTTGCCTATCCTTCGGTACAGGCATATGAATATATGCAATACGGTGTTTGGGCCCAACCTTCTGGATAATTGTATTTGCCATGTCGACCAAAAGCTCAGTGTCAGGTGGCTGCACAAAGTGCACATGGCCCATATCGCCGTAGCAGAGATGGTAGCCCAATTCTACGTCAGGCTCGACTGCGGCAGCCAAAGCAACTAGACGATCCACAATTCCCGACTTTACTGGTGAGAAGTACGGCTTCCAGTACTTGTCCTGGATGTTTCCCCGCTCGTGTTCCAGCAGTGCCATCTCCGTTGGCAGATCGAATTGGATTGTCAAGTCAGAGGCAGGAATCTTCTCTTGGATGTGCTCGAGGGCTTCCAGAAGTCGCTTCTGGTATAGCGGATCAACCTGCGCACATACTCCATCATCTTCTACGAAGCCGCGGATGACACTCAATGGTGTTGGTAGAGACACTTGAAAGCGAACGCCTTGCGGGATATCACCAGCCTCTCTGAGTTCCTTAAAGACTCCATATGAGGCAATAGCCTGATCGTCGTATCCGGTGGGCTTAATATCCTCGAGGGTATACTGCTTTGCACTGCTCTCTGCTGACGGCTGGCCTCCCCAACGCGGCTGTATGACGGTGATGGGGATATTTGGATGCTGCCAGGCAATGAAGTTGCCGCGCATACCAGTTTCACCGTCTGGAATTCGGTGCAGTCGCTTGGATAGTGCGTGGCTAGTCGTTTTGAAAAAATCGGACGCAGATGGGAGTGGTCCGCTGCCCATGAGAATGACTTCGGAAGGCATGTTGTGGCTAGCCATGTCCGAACTGAGGTGCCGTGGGTCAGCGTCGATGTCTGCAGGATAAGTTGAGTAATTTTGTGTGATGTGTATCGAGACGCAATGGTTGGTACCTTGCTTTGATCCGGTCAATGGTCCTCGAAACAAATTCGTTGTTGCGTTTAACGAGTGCGCTTATCGAGTGCAGCTCATAGATTGTGCTCCATAGTGGACATTGAAAATGTGGATCCCGTTCGACTCAACACGCCAGACTGTCACTTATTAAGTGCCTTGAGACCGGCACGGACACCAACTTAATTAAAGGCCTAGCGCTAATGCGCACGTTCATAGCTAAGGTATGGTCTCCCACGCTCTACCAAGCCACCATACCAATTGCTAGGAGCGGATGAACCATAACGTGCAGGGAGATCACCAACTAGATCAACTCTCGTGGGACTCTTGCATGACACCTGCATTTCCGACTTGAAAGGGACAAGATTTTCAGCTCCGCATCCTTCGGGGAGGGATTCGACGAGGCACAGACTTCTCACCCATACACCCGACTACGATATAGCCGATTTAATACGTTATCATGCTCTGCTCAAGAGAAGTATGCCGACTTCAGGATCTAATTGCCCTTTGTTCGTACGAATTTCATTATCTCCACACAATTTCTGTGCACCATATCGAAGCCTAGCGGTCTTGATCTCAAGGCATATGTTTTCAAGCGATGGCATCAGAACTACCCCCGGCTCAATTGAAATATTATGAAGAACATGCGAGCGACAATCAACAGCCAAATCTTATTGCAACTGTCATTTTGTGCCTCGCTCTACCTTCCATCGCTGTCGCCTTGAGATTTCTAGCCAGATGGCGGACGCGCGCCGGCTTCAAGGCGGATGATTGGCTCATTTTCCTGGCTCTATTCCCGTGTGCTGGGATGTCCACAACGACCGGTCTCGGTATTCGGTGCGTGAGTATGGCTATGGTATCACGCTTAAGACTGATTCGTGGATAAGATATGGTGAAGGTAGGCACATCATCTACGTCAAGGACCCAGAAGGCTTCGCAAAGGTATACTGCCCGGAATGAAGATCCAGATTCTCATCTAATCCAATGCAGATCTATATTGGTGGAGTGGTCGTGTATAGCTTCACTGTCATATTCATCAAGCTCTCCATCCTCTACCTGTACCATCGAATCTTTCCATCCAGAGGGCTCGTCATCATAGCGAGTTGTATCGCTGCTCTCGTGGTTGCCTATTCGACAGCACTAATTGTCTTTGCCTTCCTACAATGTATTCCCCTTTCGACTTTGTGGACTGGGAATCCAAAAGGCGTGTGCGTGAAAACACAGCCTGCCTACGTTACCTTGGCTGTCATGAATGTGATAACGGACATCATGATCCTTTGCCTCCCCATCAGGTTCGTCGCGCGACTGCAGATGAAGCCGGCGCGCAAAGTCCAAGTTTTGTAAGGCAGCACGTCCCTTGTCCACTTGAAAGTGCTAATCCGGCGCAGTATCGCTTTCGGTCTGGGTGGAATGTAAGCGCTAGGTTCTCTATAACGTCCATACTTCCCATCTAATATAATCCAGCGTTACCATATTTGGTATTGTCCGAAGTTACTATGTCGGCAAGGCTTCATCGACAGACACGACGTGGACAGCTACGCCCGGCGCGATTTGGTCGCAAGTAGAGATTGCCGTGGGAATAATCAGCGCCTGTCTGCCAGTGTACGGATCCTTGTTCAAAGGCAGGGCACCGAAATCTCAGGCAAGTTATACAGATTACGCCGGCAAAATACCGAAGAACTCCAGGACCATTCCTTTGTCTGATCGATCCATTACGGGAGGTTGGTCTTCTGTGACTGCCGCCAATGGCATGGAAGAAGATATAGAGGAAAGACCGTTTGTTAAATTGGGGGCAGAGGGTGCGCAGAATGGGAAGTCCCATCCTACGGTGAGGGATATGTACGACTCGAAATAGGGCGCCGTTCAGATATGCGAAGGTCAAGGTGCCATTGATCGAGCTCTGTATGCATGATGGCGTAAAAGGACTGAGGCTAGTCTTGTAGCAATTTCCACGATTGAATGTGCACATGCGGCACAATATCTCACTCTAGACGTGATTTCGCTACTCGCCCACAGAAGAAGCAGGCTCCTCTCAAACCCTCTAAATCAGTCTACGCTCTAATGGCAACGATCGAGGAAAACGTTAAAAAGTACTCGTCAATGAACGAGTTGCCAGATGCCACAAATGCGCTGCATTGGACAGGCGACCGTTGCTGCAGCGTTTTGACCATCTCATATGCACCGCTTTGGCAGCAGCTGTATCCAAGCCTCGGATCGCCTTGCATGTCTCATTTCAGCTCAGCGCTTATTAGTCTTTTGCAGGATCTGAAAGGATTCCCGTTGTGTGACGGTAGATGATCCAACTGCCAGATACGGCCCAACTCCGTAATTCACGATCTAACTATTTTGCTTGGGTCGCTTGTTAACCCATCACTCCAGATTCAGAAGTGTGCCTCGATGGTGTAGAATAACGTAGGCAAATGCTGGGATGGCACATGATATTTCCGCACAGGCCTTTCTCATGGTCAATGCATTTTCATGGTCAATGTATTTAGAAAGTTTGACTGTTGTCTCATCAGCTCAGGCATTTTGTTTCGATATTTTGTACAGGCGGTCGAAGGAATGGACGTAGTATTCAGGTATCCCAGTAAATTTAGAATAAGAATTAGCTTAATTAGGATACGGCTCGGGGCGGCATCGGCGCTATGCCAAACAAGATCTAGTGCCAATCACAACATCACCTTCCAACGTCGGACGTAAAGTGCTTTTTTTCAATACACCCACCTTGATACTTACACCTAGTGGAGTCTTCTGTGACCATGAAGAGCTTGGCAGAGTTTCCTGTAGAGCGTACAAGTGCTAGCCTCATCGTCTGGGCTTGCACAACAAAAAGCAAACCCATTTATTTCGTTTAGGAAACCATCGTTCGTTTTCATCGTCTCGGTCCACTATGGTACTATGTTCTTTGTTAATAAGCCTCACAAATCTCGTTATAGACTTATAGAGAATGTTGAAGAAAGGCGAAAGGCAGAAAGACCTGAGATCTCGCCTTCTGAAAAAAAGAGGAAATGGAAGCTTTTGCTTGCTGTTCTGACATGCTGCACTGCGTTCGCCCTCCTCGTTATAGGCTTTGCCAGTGGTATATACGTCAGACACATGCCAAAATGGGGTCTGGACAATGATACTACATCTTCGGCAGTGTGTAAAGACCCTCCGCTCCGGAAAGAATGGCGAAGCCTTGATCGAATAGAGAAACATGACTATATCAAGGCTGTCAAGTGTTTGAAGACTATGCCTTCGCAGGTGGACCAAAATCAAACACTGTACGATGATTTTCCGTGGGTACATATGCATCATGGCGAGTACTGTATGCATCCGTGCCCAAATCATCGGATTACCTGGAAACTAACTGCTTGACCTTCTGGTAGCCCACAATGCGGCCCCCTTCCTTGCTTGGCATCGCTACTTCATTCACGTCTACGAGCGTATGCTAAGGGAGCAGTGCGGATACCAAGGCCAGCTCGCCTACTGGGACTGGACTCTCGATTGGGAGAATTTAACAACCTCTCCTATCTGGGACACTGACACAGGGTTCGGGGGTAATGGAAATACAAGCGTGGGTACTGCGGTGTTCAATGCATACTGCGTTACAGAGGGGCCTTTTGCTCGTCTTGAGGTTCCATACTACGAGCATATATACCAGCCACACTGCTTGTTGCGCGGCTTCGACGACCACCTGGAGGACTTTCGTGATCATTTGAAGCCCGAAGCGTTAGAGAAGCTACTGCTCTCAGCAGACTATGATAATATCAACCTAGGCTTGGAGAACGGTCCGCACGTTGCAATACCCAAAAGTATCAACGGCGACTTTTCGCTACACACAGCACCCTCAGGTAACAAATTTTGCAGAGCTGCGTATGAGACTATCGCTTACCCGCTTCACAGATCCAGTATTCTTCCTCCACCATACTCAGCTCGATCGCACGTGGTGGCGCTGGCAGCTGATGGACCCGAGTACAAGGTCTATCGAATATACTGGAAGAGCAAAGACCAACTCGACGGATGTTGCGACCTTACAGGACCTCATGCCCATGGGAAGCCTAGCGCCTACCATTCAAGTGTCCAATATAATGAGCACAGAATCGGATCTGCTGTGCTATACTTACTAGCGCAATCGACTTATTTGGTTTTATTATCACTACCTCACTAATATGGAGACCTATAGCTCCAGTACTTGATCACATACCATATATGAACGACAGTAGTACCATACATTGACTCGCATTTGACGCAAAGTGCATCACCTACCAGATGTGCCGAAGCAGCAGTCTAAAGATCCTACGTCGTTCTGCTACGCTCACTCGCAACAGGGACCAGTGGGCAAGTATAAGGGCAGGTAGAACATACAATAGCAGTCTTGTTAGTCGACGTTCCAGGATTGGAAGTCTGCTTGAAAAGGTGCGCGTGGCTTACATTTGATTGGATATGCATATACTTACTAGTAATCGCAAGTATGCCATTTTTTCAGTGCTCGTCTAACTTAGGGTGGCTAACATGATGGAGCACTATTCACTGGACTGCATAAGCGCCGTGCTCGCATAAGGTATGTAGCGAGGCTAGAGTGGATAATTTGTAACCCCAAGTTAATATTGTTGCTGATGATATAGTACAAAGTCTCACGACGTTAGGTTACTTCTCCATCCGAAATACAGCATTATAGGAGTCTCCCACACCCTGACCCAAACTATTTTATCGACCCTTCTGTCAATCCTCTAAACCAAATCCTCATTTAGTATCCTGCACCAATTGCCTCCAGGTTCACATCTTCTGCTGCGTGGACACGTGGTGATGCCTCTGCAAGGACATTAGCAGCATCCCCTTTCTATGGGAAATTCAGTATATACCAGCAACGGCACCAGCATCAGCATTTGGCGCTGCAACAGGAGCGGCGATGTTTAGAGCAGCAAGGCTGAGCATAAAGAGGGCGACTAGTTTGATTTGCATGGTAATCGTCCCGTAGATCCCGATTCCGTGTAAAATACTTGTTGAGGAGAACGTTTATCTTGATGGTGATTCAATTTGAGGGTCAGTATTGGCTTGAGCAACTTCTCTGGGGGATTATCTTATAGATTCCTCAGTCAAGCTTAAAGGATTCCATTGGGGCTTGACTGGAAGATGGTTTCTAGAAACATTTGGCATGATGGAACGTGTGGCCGTGCGTAGGTCCTGCCCCCAGGTCCGACCATCTCCCAACATGAGAGGTAGGCCTAGCTGATATCAACGTAGATCCATGATGAACGAATCGCTTCTACATCGGAGTATTATAACCAATCCATTAGTAGGTCGCCGTGATATTATCCCCATCAATCTGAGCGTTTAGGCCTTCAGCCTTATCTGTCAACAAAGCGCGAGCAATAGGAGATGCAGAATTCAAAGTGGAATCTGCATACTGCATGAGTTATGCACACGAGTCTATTGGGCGGATCATAGAGCTGTGCCCGTGCTCTACCTCCGCTGATCCAAAGGCCCTAATCTCCATTGTGATCGACGGTATGGCACCCACAATGCACTTACGCGGCCCACTTCAATTCATACGAAGTCACCGTATCGCCCGGCGTTGGATCGGTGGGATGTTCCACGCTTAACGAACGCTCTGATGCCCAATTTTACATGAAAGGATTCGATAGCAGTGGCACGGACAAGAGTCAAGGGCGGCTAGTGCAACTTACGGTCGTCTCAGTCTGGCTCTCAGAAGCCTACCAGTGTACAAATATACTACATGATTGGGCTACAGGTAACGATACGAGCACGATCTCATCGATAGTACGTAAATGGCAGCTCAAGGCAGCCCGTCGCTCCCGTCATCGCAGAAGCCGAAATGCTCCTTCAACAGCACTGGGTCAACGCTATCCTTGTAACACGCCGAATGCTCCGTGGCAAAATTTCGGAGCTGATTCCAATCGCGACACTTGTGCAGCTGGCCATCACCGACGGTAAAATCGCCAAAGGTGTACAATGGGGTGCTGTCTGCATTGCACTGGACGCTCTGCGTAATCATCAGGTCTTGCGTCACTGCTCTAAATCTGGGTCACCTACTTGACGTAGAGTATCAAAGCAATGCGTCATGTGCATCGATGGTTGCCAAGTATAGGGCCTCCCCTCGACTGCTTCCCAGAAGGTCTTTTGTATGATCCTCTGATTCTCCGTCAGTCAATGGGTTGTGATCTTCGAATCCCAAAGCAAAGAACTCACCAAACAATGCAGCTGGTGATAAGCCTCGAGTAAGTACACTCTCTTACTGCCGTCGTTCGGTAATCTCATACTCTCCGGCCACTGCCTCTCAAAAGCCCAGCCTTCATCCATGGCCACGAACCCATGTGATGGCAAAATAGCCTCCCAAAGAGCGTCGCTTTCGCTGTGGTTCTTGGGAGAGTATTCAGTGTTCCACCGGAAACGAGTCCAGGTCGTATCAAGTGCGATGTCGTTTTGTTTGGCGTAGTCGGGTGGTATTGGCTCTGACCTTGCTCTGCGTTGCTTCGAGAAATGTAGTATCGTTGCGAAGTTTGTGATCAGTAGCAGTACCATCACAGAGACTGTCCATGACTTCGTGTGGTTTCTGCGATTGTCCTTAAAACCTGCCTGCCATGTCTTGGGCTCTTGTTTAGTTTCCCGGTCATCTTCGCTTATAGGTAAGTAAGTCGAGGACATTCTGCTTGATTCACGTTCGACATAATACTGTGAGCAAAGAAAACACAGAGATTCATCAGAGTATGTTTGCGACTAGCAGATACGAGAGCTCGGTCAATACTCAATCTGGCCAAGCGTTGATGATCTATACAAGGTCCTAGCGCTGTACTGTATGCGAGGTGCATACGTCCTGCAGATTCAAGTTTCGGTTACGAGTTCTGATCTTATCTTTCGGACTAGCTGGACGCCTTGACCGCTTGCACCGCTTGCATGGAAAATCAGCGTCTGACCGTACCTAATGAAGTAGCTCTGGGCGGAAGGACTAGAGTCATGCCTGCAATGTACGGTAGGTCAGTGTCGGCTATGAGGGTTTTCGATACTGGAAACTTCGTTACACCATTTTTTCCGTTTTCGACTTACTTGTGGATGTCGTTGTGACGAGAACGTCATGTTTTCAGAGTATTCAAGGATATCGAAGGTTGTCGAGGAAATCGCTGTTGATGAGGATGAAGACGAGAATGAGAGGCTTAGTTGGCTACGTTCGGAACTCTTCAAAGCGAATGGCATTTCAACCCGCGCTGCCGTTGCCATGGTTGTGGCCATTACCTTCCTTGCTGGAGCTGTAGGCTTCACTATTGGCGCGCTCGTCTTCCGGGATTCCACCCATACTATGCAATCTTTGGGTACTGTGCCACAAGGTCCGCCACCCTTCCAACTTACCTACGAAGGACAGCAACTGAATGACGAAAGTGCCCATCGGAAACACCGTGCAAGTCTTCCAATACAACGAAAGTTTCGCCGCTCCACCACCAGAACCAGGCAGTCCCGAACCGATCTGGGATTCCCTCATCCCAAACGGTCTAGGCTACGTTCACGGTAATCCCCTCTCCAGCTCCAACCTGTCCGTCATAAGCGCTTTCCATCAGCTCCATTGCCTGTACACTCTCCGACGAGCGTACTACTCGACCACGTCCGGCGGCGAAGATTTCGACTTCGGTCTCGATAGAGGACGGCATGCCGGACACTGTTTTGAGTATCTGAGACAGAGTCTTATGTGCGCTGCCGATTCGACCGTTGAGCCGGCCGGGGAGGCAGGAGAGGGGTTTCTGGGCTGGGGTTTCAGACGCCAGTGTAGGAATTATGATGGATTGGGGGAGTGGGCGGAGGAGTGGAGGGCGTTTGATGGTCATGGGTTTCTGGCGCATCCGAGCCACAGGCATGACGAGTAGGAGTTGATTTGCCACATGGTATGTCACGCAGACAGTTGATGCAGACATGTGGGAATATACGACGTCGATTTTAAACGCCTTTGGAAACTCTTTCACCCTTCCCATCTCGCCTCGATGATAGCCAACGAGGAACCTTCAGGCACAAAGGCCGAGACGAACCGGAAGCGACTATCAGCCTCCTTGAACAACGCCTCCCAATCATCTCTGTCACGTTCTCGCGCATTGCAGAGCGTGAGCATGAGCATATCCATCGACCTTGATATTCAGTGACAGCACGCAATACCCGTGGTCTCTAAGAGAACTCACCTGACTTCTCTCTCCGTCGTGAGGCTGGCGGTGTTTGGCTCAGGCAGCAGATGATCATTGACAACCACCCTGACGCCAGGCCTGAGCACAGGAACCAATTGTCTCAGGATCTTCACAGCGTACGCATCGGGCCAATTGTGGAAGATATACCGAAAAAGATAGACGTCAGCCTCGACCGGTTGTTCGGTAAAAAAGTCGTGCGCCATGAACTCAACCTTTCCAATGAGATCTTTGGGTAGTTCGCTTTCCTTCGCAGCTTCGATGACGTCCGGCCGGTCTTGGACAATGAGCTTGAGCGCCGGATGGGCTTGTGCGATGGCCATGCTCACGGATCCGTTGGAACCGCCCATGTCTACGACGGTGCCGGTGCCGAGCGAGTCCCATGGGAAGTTGTCGACGAGAAACGCAGGTGTGATGTCCGGACCTTCGCCGAATGCTTGCATGGCGCCGGCGAACCGTTTGGATTTGTCGGGATTGGCTCCTAGGTATCTGAAAAAAGGAAGGTTGGTGTTCTGAGCCAGGGCGTGACCCTAAGACGATATCAGGCTATCTCTCCACATCAACGCACTACCAGACTGTAGTACTGGCAAAGTGATACTCCCCGACTAGAGGTAAAGTAAAAAACCAAACCCAACGTACCGACTCACTCATCTCCTGACTCTTATACTTCTCCATAGCCTCCACAGTCTGTCAATCACACCATCAATCAAAGAACCTCTCCCATCCCCCCACCCCAAATGCCAAATCTGAAAGAAAGAAAAAACCCATACCCTCGCATACCCCTGCCAACACTCATCAAACATCACGCCCAACGCATCCTTCACCCCAGGCCTCTCAACAATACTCCTCGACGCCGCCGTATGCGCCACGAAGCCCTTCCTCGGCTCCCGAAAGCACCGATGGTAGCACATCGCAAAGCGCAATAGACGCCTGAGGTCGGGCTCGTGGATGTCGCAGCGCAGCGCCAAGTCGGCGAAGGAGATCTCGCCGTGCAGCGGCACTTTGGGGGCTATGTCGTATTTGTAGATGGCTTGGAGGCTGGTGCCGTTGTACTATATCACACGTCTACCGTATCAATGACATAGGTGCAACCAACACTAAGGCCGAGGGAGACTGACGACGGGTCTCAACAACATCTTCGGCCCCAGCAGCAGATCCTGAAGCTCCATCGCGCTCTCGATGGCGGATATACGCGCTGCTTCGGCGGGTTTGGAGTCGAGTTCCATTTCTGGGGGACCGTCGATGGCGAAGGTTGGTTGCGGGAGGTGGTGGGATTGGAGGTGGTGGGTGACGGTTTCGGCGTTGGCGAGGATGCGGGTGGCGAGTTGGAGGATGTGGGATGTCATGGCGGCTGTGGAGGGGGGGAGGTAGGGGTGAGGGGGATGAGAGGGGAGGAAGGGATGAGGGGATGAAGGGGGAACGTAAGGGAGTTGGAATCGTAGGAATCGTTGTAGTGGAGGAGGTTCATGCAGGTGAGTGAAATACTTGTGAAATATACCTTTCCAGATAATCATGCACCTAAAGGCAAGTAAACTAGCTTGCAGGAGATATCCCACTTGTATGTTGTATAGTTTATTCACAGAAGCGCGGCAATCATCGACCATTAGAATACTTTAGTAGCTTCAGAGAAGCCTTACGTGACGTCTTTCGTCATCCAAGGATGGCCACGGTTAGGAAGAATATATGTCGTGATTTTGGATATATTCATCTTTTAGTATTTCGTGCGGAGGGTGTCTTATGTAGGAGTAAGATGCCAAATTAATAGATGTTTGTTCCGAATGAGATGCGTTGTGCATCTCAAGGAAAGCGCAGCGAGCGCCGCCTAGCCCGCGCTTCGATCCTGCGGAGTAATGCTATGCATATACCCCCATCGTCTCTCGACATGGATGATTTCGAACGCGTGCTCAAGGTGGCGAGTGATCCGCCCTTGGAGCTTGTGGGGGAAGCCCCATGGCATCTGCTGAGCAAGAACCCGTTTCCCATACAAACCAGGTGCCTGCTCTCATGTCTCATGTTGGCGACAGCGGCCGTATCACGTTAGAGTCGGCAAGCCAAGCGTCCCACTGTTCCCAATTGATGATCTGAGTAGCACTGTCCTCCGTGGCTGAATCTTGAGCTAGCATGAAATCGAGGTCCATGTTCATCACATCGTCTAGATCGCCGATTTGGCTGTCATTGAAGCCGTTGGTGAACCAGAATGAATCGCTTACAGGGGCGCCGCCGATTTCAGTAAGACTGGGAGGGTGTGACGTTGTGTTCTGCTGAAGATACATACTTTCTAAAGTATTGCTTAAGTCACCCGGCTTCGAGTCTATGTCGCGAGTGTTTGTCTGGGGGTGGCTGCCTAGATGCTCAGGTCGACTGCTCCTCGTATCTCGCGCTTGCCTCTTGGCCTTCGCGATCTCGCGTTGTTGGCGTAGCTGCAATATAAATTCCGGCGTTGACGGAGAATTATCTCCGTTCTGCAGTGCAGCTTCGCGGTCACTGTATGCTTTCAAGCAAAGATTGCCCACGGCGACGTGGATGGGCTTTCTGGTGTCTAAAATCATATCTGGGGTGTTTTCGTATATACTGCCGATGACCTGCCACACTTTCTCGGCGTCTGCTATGAGCGGATTAGCTCGGAGGGTATCAAGTACGTGAATGAAAGCGTGCCATTGCTGGAAATATGCTGCATGCCACGCGAATTGCTTGAGCTGGGGACTGGACAGCAGCATATTGTGTTGCTCGAGAAGTTTAGTACTGATTTCCCAAACCCATTGACGCTCAGAAAGCGGTGTCTGCTCTATGCTGGCCCATCTTCGTGGATGATGTTTCAGAAAGCGGACGACATTCATGGCAAATCGGGCCACCAGCATTGTCACGAGGTGCAACGGCTGCGAAGGGTCACAGTAGCGTATGTACTTCGTTTCGAGGGTTTCTTCGACCCCTCTGAAAGCTTTGTCTATCTCGACTTTATCCCTTCCTGGCGCATGGAGGTCCCATTGACTGGAATTCTTTCCATCCTGGCGGAACCTGGCGACTCGGGCCGCAGCAAAGTTGGTAAGCTCATATCTCATGGCAAGGAATCCAAAATCTGTCAACGTGTTCGACTCGGCCACGAGTGAAGGCATGCCTGGATAGAGCTGATCATCGTTGACGTTGGTCGGCCACTTCGTGCTTTCGGCACTCGGCGAGGCCGCAAAGTTCAGCGGTACGGAAGTCGTGCGTCTTCAGTAGCCACCAGATACGTCGCCGTATCTCAGTTTCGAACGGGGGCAGGCCTAAAGATACTCCGTCGCGCTCAAGGCCCATGCCTTGTGCAATGCGAACAGCCACGCCTGTCAGAGACCAAAGAGCACGTGGGTCATAGATATCTCGCACCGAGAGGAGATGAATGACCAGTGCCTGAAGAACAACGAGGCTGATGGTTCCCATGAAGTTGGCTCGCGACAAACCTGCTTTCGTGGCGGATATGTATCGTGATAGTAGGGTCATGCGGGGCTCTCCAAGTCTCTGTTTGCACTCATCATCTTTCAGTGACATGACGGCCGCACTGTAGATTGCAAACATCAGTGCTTCGAAGCTCCGCGGTATAGTTGCGATATTGCGCGCAGCTTTCTGAATTGCCGGTCGTAGTGAAGGGACGTGCAGGACCTTGGTCAGAGGATCGACATTCTCTATAAAAATTTGCCATAACTGATGTATGCGTTCTGGTGGCGGATGGCGGAACTTATTGTTGGACTTTGGTTGACTATAAAGCACAAAGTCGAACTCCTCATCGGATGCTTCTAGTTCACTCGCATCTTTCGAGGAGTCCTCCAATGCGTCCCCAGGATCCTGGAACTAATGGCGATTTCAGTGGTCCTTCCCACACGACCGCGACAATTGGGCATGGAAATTGATCCAGGCAACTCACCTCCTCTACCACTCTAGTCCATAAGCTACTGGGTGGAGATCAGCGTATGACAGACGGATTGCGAAGTAGCTCACTTGTCGATGAAATTAAAGCGCCCTTGACCATGTATTACCTGTGTCTTGTTGACACATTGGTTGGGCTCAGACTCGGTGGAGGAAGGAGTCTGCAACCGAGACTCTTCCGGGCCTACTGCCACTCGTGGCTTAGAAATGGGACCATCTGGTAGCTTGCTCAGGTCAATGCCTTGCTCTTGAAGTAGTGTTTCGTAGTGTCTGAGTCGATCGCTCAGGATCTGGACTTTGACTCGTGTCTGTCTCTTTCGAGATGGCTGCGAGGGCTTGAAAGTGCATTCAATACTATGCTTGACACACGTACTGCATGGTCTTTGCCTGTCGCACCTAACCTTTCGCTCCGCGCAGCGGATGCAGGAATATTTAGGTCTGCTGAGAGTGCTCGATGGAGAGGAAGCTGCAGTAGCCATGACATCCAATCAAGCAGCGGTACCTGTGATAAAAAGCCAAGAACTTGCTGACGGCGCTGCCGTTATTGTTACCTGACCATGAAGTAGCAGCAGGGAAATGCTGATATAGAGCGCGAGAAAAGGAGATCATTTCGTTCACTGCAAGCCGTTTGGCAAAGTAGCCATCGGAACAATTTGCAATTAAAAGGCTACTTCTCCTAGATCGTTGACTTCACAAATATTCAAGGCAGGGTATGCCTGGACCTAGTCGTGTACTCAAGGTTCTTGGGGTATATATAAGTGATTACTGTTGTATGTAGGGGAGGATTGACGAAACAGACTAGAGACCGTTTGGAAATTGGTTGTAATCTTCGGGATTGTACGCCCACTTCTCCGTCGGCTAACTAGAATACGTGAATACTTTCCCTCGGAGCCGAGTCCTTCAGGAACACAATGAAAACACCTTCGGATTCGGAGCACAATTAGTGGTATTCTCTTGCAACATAGCATAATCGAAGGCTATATAACAACGGCGGTGCTCGCTTCGAATTCACAATATGCATCCTCTCCATCCCTTAAAAGCCCAGTCCATTGCCCACACTCTCGATCGCATCGAAGCTCGCCATGCGTGTCCTCATCAGCGGAGCGGGCATCGCTGGGCCCACGCTGGCCTGGTTCTTAGCAAAGGCCGGGGCACGGATTACCATCGTCGAGAAATGCCATGCTCTCCTGCCCCATGGACAGAACGTTGACGTGCAAGGCAGCGCCATTACAGTCATGAAGCAGATGGGGCTCATGGACCAATTACGACGATGGAACACGACAGAAAAGGGCACACAATTCATCAGTCCGAAAGGACGGCCCTTTGCCACCCTTCCTGTCAAGGAGGGAACCTCTGCTAGCTTCACGTCGGAATTCGAGATCCTTCGTGGAGATTTAGCAGCGATTGTCCATAACGCTACGAAAGACCATCCGAACATCGAATACTTGTTCAACACCACCGTCAAGAAAGTCGTCTCAAACGACGATGACACCGTCAAGGTCGAATTGAGCCGCGGGGAGGTGCAGGAATTCGACCTTTTGGTCGCAGCAGACGGCCAATGGTCAAAGGTACGAAAGCAGTGCTTCCCTCCAGAGTCCGTCAACGTGGTCTGTAAAGGCATGTACGTCGTCTACTACACCATCCCCCGCCTCCCCAGCGACAACGACTGGTGGAACATCTACCAAGCTCTTGGCTCGAGAATCATCACCCTTCGACCCGACCCCCACGGAACTATTAGGGCAATGTTCACTCTCATGCCCTGCAACGACGCCCAGGAAAAGGCATGGCGAGATGCATCCAAGAGCGACAGAAAGATGCAGCATGCGCTCCTAAGAATGGAATTCGCCGAGGCAGGATGGCAGGCGCAGAGGCTTTTAGACGCCATGGATCAAGCGCCCGACTTCTACTTCCACGTCATCGAACAGATCAAGATGTCCAAATGGTCCAACTCCCGCATCGTCTGCCTCGGAGACGCCGCCCATGCCCCAACACCGATCACAGGCATGGGCACTTCGTTGGCCATAACCGGAGCCTATCTACTGGCAGGTGAACTGAGCAAGCTTGAGAAAGGTGAACATCCTGCAAAGGCGCTTGGGGCTTACGAGAGCACCTTTCGCCCTTTTGTTGAGGAGAGTCAGAAGGTTCCGACCTGTTTCCCGGCCATTGCGCATCCGGAGACGGCGTGGAAGAGATGGTTGTTCCATGTCTTTATTGGGGCATTCTCTAAGATCGTGGCAGTCCCATGGGTGGCGAACAGATTTGGATTTGGGGACGATAGCAGCGACGAAAATTTTCCATTGCCACGGTACCCGAGCTTCGATGACGAGGGTTCTAAAGAAGGTAGAGATGCATTGCCGGGTGCCGGAACGATCTATTGACACGCTCGAAGTCAGACGTCGAGAGGGGTTAGATTCTACTTTACTGTATAATCAAGTGTTACCGCTCGGCGAACAACCAATGCCACGAAGTGTTTCGGGCTAAAGGTAGACCACCTTGGTCAGCGTCTCATCCTGACAGCATCCGTTCGAATCATTGGATGGTGGTAGTTATTTCCATCAGTCTTCAAAGCTTGCGTTGCACAAGTACACTCTGACCGTCCTCGTCCGCTATCTTCCCCCTCGCCTTCGCCTTCCCTCCATTTAGAGTAACCCTGGGTAGCTACAACTACGCTGTCAGCGGCGCCGTCTGCTCCTTTCCCTTCCTCGCAGAACGTTAAGATATGAGCATCATCTTTCCCGTACTGACTGCGATATAACATTGAATCGTATCCGACATTGCTATGTGAAGTAGCTAGTGCTATCTTTTCGACCATGCTCTATCTATTTTTCGCTCGAAGTCCTTCTCACAGGGTTATCTCATCTTGCGAGTACAAGCAACGAGGCTTTCGACATCAGAAAATAGAGAATTAGACTTGTAGACAAGCAAGCAGGGAAGGTAATATTCATGATATCATGTCAACACCCTTGTAGTATGTCAATAGAAAGCGCTAAAGGCGCCAAGTGCGCTTGTGAGTGCTGTACCACGACATGTACTTAAGACATGAACTCCAGAACGAACCCATTGCGAGATTGAAGAACAACCAACCACATGTGCAGCCGTGCCCCAAATATGCAGCATCTCAATCATATCCAAGGATTGCCACCAGACACGTTTCCCATAACGCCTCGCTGATGAAAGAGCCTCCCCACCATACAAACAATGCCCCTTCCCACCTCCCCCCCACCTCCCCGCCTAGACCACACCACCTACCGCATCGGCCGCGGCGAAACCGGCGTCCTAACAACCGAACCCTACAAATCCGCCCTCCTCCCCCACTGGCGCTTCAAAACCCCCAGCATAGCCCGCACCTCCTCCGCCGCGCTCTGGGCCGCCTTCCTCGACTACGAAAGCCACGACGACTTCGTAGGCATGGATATGGCGCGGAAGTTCCTGCAGATGGGCATGACGCGCGCGAAGCGGTATGCTAATCATAAGGGTGGGAGGAAGTATCGGGATGGGGTGGAGGGAGGGGGGAAGAGGGAGGTTATTCAGGTGGGGGAGTGGGAGGGGAGGAGGGAGAAGGAGGAGGCGAGTGGGGTTTTTAGGGGGGTGTGGGAGAGGGCGAGGGGGTATGGGCCGTATTTGGAGATGAAGGGGGTGTTTTTGAAGAGGCAGAAGGAGTGGGATAGGGAGCGGATGGCTGGGGAGGGGAGGGAGACGGAAGGGAGGAAGAGCAAAGAAGACAGGGAAGGTGACGGATGAGCTGCCCAGTAAGATGATTCGATGATTGTACATAGCGACCTGTCACGATTTCCAAGGCAATCACAACTGTGTTCGATCGGTAGTGATTAGCAACGGTGTTCAGGATTAATCTTCATACGGTTTTCGCAATTACAATGATACTATATGTGACTAATCCGTACTCCCTGCATCCACGTCGCAGGTTAAGTACAGGCGAGCGTGGGGAAGCGAATCTTCTCAGCCAACGAGTAAAGCGCCTTCGCCTGTGTATCGCAAGCCATATAACGCTGAACCCCTCGCTGATATACGCACTTGAGGAGCCCTTCTACAACCGCAGGTGAAGGGAATTGCTCCGAGAAAGAGGAAGGACGGCGAACGTCAGATCTGTACGATTTGCCGCATGCGCTTGCGCGTTCTCGGATCGGGCGATGATACGATAGCGTAGCCTTCAATGGACTGCACTTGCGGTGCGCGGGCCCCAAGCTGGATGGTTCTTGGGCTGGCCTTGAGACTGTAGATGTGGGCCACTCTGCGGCGTATTTCTCGGAGGCGCAGGGCTGCTCTTCGGGGTCGGACCAAAGTTGCCAGGGCTCTCGCGAGATCTATAGCCCTTATTGGGCTTCGAATTCCCAGAGCCATTCCGCTGCCGTGCTATGCCAGGTTTAGTACTCTGAATGCTCGAGCCAGGCACAGGGATTGATTTTGGCACGCCCATTCCCAGCAAGTTGATAAAGATACGGAGACTGCCATCTTGAATAGTCTGTTGCACCGCAAGGGTGTCTTTGCTGGCAGCTTCAACTTGAATGCTCGTCTTTGATTGCTTGAGCTGACCTCGCTTCGGGGCCTTGGCCTCCATCCATCCAATTTCTGGTGCCTTGGTCGGAATAGACACTGCTGGGAGAGACCCGAATTCTCGATTCTCGAAAAGTTCTTCCTCATCTTCCACGAGTCTTGATGCTGGCTCAAGTGTCCGGCTGATTGGCTCTATGCTCTGAGGAGGAAGTGAGACTGCTGCGGAGGGTTGTACCAGTGGCGAATCCAGCGGTACTTTTGTCGCAGAAAATCCATCAGCTACAATTGCGAATTTCCGTTCTGGGGATGTCTTCTTAACACCTAGCAGCCCGTTGAACCTGTCTTGCCAAGATGGATTATTGACCAGTGGTTGCGAAGCCGCCTGAAATGGCATTGCGCGCACCTCAGATATCTGTGGGGACTGCACGGGCGTTATGATAGTCGGAGGTAGCCTTACCTTCGGCGTCTTATCATCCATTAAATCCTGCATACCAGGGAGCTTGACTAATGGAAGCCTTTGGTCGCGGAAGTAGGCCGGATGGAAATGGTCCTCGTCATCTGGTAGAGGAGGCGAAGTAACACGGTAGGGAAGTGGAAAGCGTACTGCCCCTTGATAATGAGGCTGAAGACCAGTACTTGAATTTGGGAAGAAGCGTGACCCACGACCAATACCGGCAGCAGTAATAGGAGGTATAGCAGATGGGGTCACAAACGATGGCCTGATATCTCCATTGATCTGTGGACCAATGGGTCGGTCATGGGTATTTTGTGCCCTCAAGACCCCAACAACATGGCGTTGAGAATTTTGGTCATCAATCTTAACCTGTCGCCAAGTCTCATTCATGATCGGCAGCTGTGGCTGAGGCCGTTGTATGCCATTGCGAAGGTCTTCTGCAAGTCTAGCTGCATGCTGTTGCTGAAGTTGACGGTTTCTCTCTGCGTCCGTGACTTTGAAGTTGCTCCAGGCAGCCAATGTTGCCTTCTGCTGATCAGGATCACGTAGAGAATGCTCACCATTGATCTGTGGCCTCCTTTGTAAATTAGGTTCGATTGGAGACGGCAATGCCTGACTCTCATCGCCGGTCAAACCACTTGCAACGTTGGGCCTCAAGAAAGGCGGAATTGTCGTATCAGACGGAGGATACGATGGGACTGTCTGAAAATTTTCAATAACAGATACTGGCTTTATATCATTGGGTCGAAGTTCTGGCGCGTCACGGGCTCGCTGCAAATGCCTTGGGGGACCTATTGGCGCAAGCGCAGACGGTGAGAATTGATCTTGAGGTCTGGACTGCGGTCGCTGTATGCTCCCGCCGAATGTACCATTGCCGAGAGCCCTAGACTGCGATGTGGGGCCCCACACACTGCTCGACACAGGCTGCTCTCTGGTCAGATTCTGCCCATTCCAACCACCGTAAGCATTCTGGTCTCTTGCAGAATTGTTCCAAGATTGTTGCCTCGGCTCTCGGGCTGCATTCTGGTTGTGATTATCGGCCGCTCTGTAGACAGGGGCATCTGGATGTTTTTGAGACGACGTTACGCCATTTACCATAGGTGCAATTGCAGGCTCGATGGCTTCCGCACCAGGCTCAAGTTCCGGAGGTGAGGTTTTCTGGCTTGAAGATTGGCTTCTCGTCTGTTCCACAACCACACGCTCATTGGTAGCGTGTGGTATATTGTTGGCAGTATTTGCGTGCAATCGCATCAACCCACTTTTTTGAGGAGTTCCAGACACATCGAGCACTGGAGGCTTCGGAGGTGAGTGCGCGACAGAGCTGGAGGGGTCCAGTAAATGCGCAGGAGCCTGAGGAACATTTTGGGTAACTTCCAACTTCTCGGTCTCCTTATCGACCATGACAGCTTCAGGAACCCTCTTCTCGATCGTTTTCTTCTCTGGCTCTTGCTTCTCGTTTCTCTCTTCTAGAGGAGCCATGCCAAGTTTTTCCATCTTGATGCGGATTCGCTCTTTCTTTGCAGCTTCATCTCGTTCCTCTTCCTCCTTCTTGCGCTTTATGGCTAGCTCCCGCTTCTCCTTCATAAGAGCCCTCTGAGCAGCGACTTCATCGCGCTGGACAGGCTGAGCTGCATCAGCTGCACCAATCCGGCTCTGAAATGGCGATTCAGTGGCAGAGCGCGCTTCCTGCACGGTGTGAGAGTGGTGCATTGCTGGGGATTGCAGAGCGGACTGCGGTTGGTGCTCATGCTTAGAGCCAGGAGTCAACGGAGATACCAGAGGTTGAGATTCTCGACGCTGTTGAAGCTCATGCGGAATTCGGGACACATCTGATCCTTTATTCATCGAGGTTCTGCGGCCCGGAGGCCCGCTATCCCCACTAACAGTAGAAGAGCCTCGCCGAGTCCACGAGGGATGGTCTTGTTGGCTTCCAGAACGATGGGTCTGAAAAGCAGCTGAAGGCTCTGCAGGCCCTTGCTGATCGTATTGTGAACCTCTCTGAAGTAGTGAAGGAGGTCTGAAGCTCTGGTCTTTACGGACTGATCCTCGGCGACCGGCATTGGCAGGCTCGTACTGACCCGACTGCGCATTGTACAGCTGTCCAAGATTGCCATTCTGATTGTCCCTCCTTATCCTAGTGAAATCATCCGCAGCAATTTCCATGGCAGGTGGCGGTGCCGGGAGAGGGGCCATAGAATTGTTGTTATTAGATTCGTTGGGTTGTGGTCGTGCGGGCGATGGCTGACCTGGAGGATTGATATCGATGGGAGGAACCTTATCGATCGGTGGTAAAGATGCCCAAGGAGACCTTACAGGAGCTGGAGCTGAGGGCTTCGCGACCAGAGTTGGTTTCTCAGATGTTGCCTTCAGGACAACCCCACCAGACTTTGTTTGCGCCGCAGAGCGCGGCTTTAGAACAGTTGCGTTCGGCCCAACAGTAGTTGTAGGTTTCTGTTGTGCTGCCAGTTTGGACTTGCGTTCTTCTTCCTGTCGCGCCTTTTCAACCATAGCTCTTGCTTGTTCTTCTGCTAGGATAGCAGCTGGGTTATTTTGAGACAGATCTATCTTAGTGCCATCGTTCCACTCGATGGTTTCCGGCGCCCAATCATCCTCATCATCGTCAATGTCCGCCCATTTGGACTCCTTTCCGTCCGCGTCGGCCTGCAATCGTGTAGCGAGATGTATGCCATACTGTTGTTTGAGCTCTTCATCGGTGAAATGTTTAGGGGCGGGTTGTGGGGCGGCTGATCAGCTGTCAGAAGGGAGAGGACCATCCATTTTGGGACATGACATTACCTCTGTTCCTGTTCCATACTTGCATTGGGTCCGGACCAGATCCTCCATGTCTAGACCCGAAGTGTGAAGATTTAGGTATTGAGGCCTTGGTGCCACTGGCGGTCTTGGCGACAAGCCGGGGCCGAGGCGCTGGTGGCATTGTGGAGCCAGCGACTGCTGGGTTTGTAGCTGTGTCTTGTCAGCCTTTGTTGTGCTACCAGTCAGGTGTGAAGCACCATTTTCACCATTTGTCTTGGCGGCTGGCGCGGTTGGGGTGCCCGCTTTGGCGAGGAAGTTCTTCGTGACTGATACCGCTTTGAAGGTGGTAGGCTTCTTGACGGAGTTGGAACGAGCGTGGTGGGGCGCATCGGATTCATCTTTGCTTGCTGTATCTGACTTCACAGGCTCTCCTGTATCGGTATCCGAGCCAGCACTGCCATCGATTGCTATCTGATCCGCCAGTCCTCCGGCTGTTTCCTGCTCGTGAACATGGTCGATAGATGACATACGTATCTGTGATGTAACTGTGGGCAGAGTCTTGTGCGGGTAAAGGTTAGATGAGTGATTGATCGCTATGGTCGTGTTCTTGATGGGGGTGACTCGACGACGTTGCTACTCCGCAGACTGGTCGGACGATCATTTAGATGGACAAACGAGGTTTAGCGCTATTCTAGCCTGGGAAATGCCCTCTTAAGGAGAGCATGAGAAATTCAAGATTATTTCTACTGCTTGAAATTTTCTCCCACAAAGCAGAGGTCTCCACCTTGTCTGACGAAATCAAAGCGTAATTAATGGGTCCATGTCGATGTACTACACAGTTCGTGGTGTCACAGTATTGAACTCCACTCTCGTAGGCTCTTGATACAACACGCTTTCCTCTTCCAATTCGCTAAAAAGGAAAAGGGGTGACATGTCGTCACATATGAATTATCCTCATATCGATTATCGAATCGAAACTAGAGAAACAGTCACTCTCTTCAATCCAGATCCATCATTTCTGACGGTACAGCTTATCGAATTTAGGGCAGCTTCGTCTCCCTTTGACTTCCCCATTGCCCGTATCGGGAGACAACAGGCATTTTGTGTCGAAGGAGATGCACTCCGTATACCCAAGACTATGCAGAATGCCACATTCTACCACCTCTGCCCCGAACCTTATTAGTAGCTGATCCGTGAATGTGGATAGGCGACAGTAAGAAACCAGATGCGGCATATTTCTAATGAGTTGAGGTCACGAAACAGTATGGTACCACTAAATCGGATATTCCATGTTTCGCAATGGATTGCCCTGTGTTTCTTTCAGCTCGCTGTAATTGCTCACCACCTGCCAAGAGCCCAACGCCATGCTGAAAATCAAAACGCTGGCCAACCAGAACTAAATGCCGAGACATATGGTATCATCCTCGGGTCTCTATTATACAGGGCTTTCCCTTTGTTGACGTCTTCGAGTGTGCGCGAAAGCCATCTAGCAAGCACATCCATCGTTGCCTTCTGGTTTCGTAGGATTGATGTTGACATCAATCACTATATCACCATGATCAACATGTAAATCGCATCCAAAGCACGGAAAGGAACTCACTCTGACTCTGTCCCTCCACCCCGGCCCCCTCTCCCTCCATTCCAGGCAACGCTTGCGCAATTCTCCTAAACAGCGCCTTGACATTTGCCCCAACCTTCGCACTCGTCTCCATAAAGATTGCCCCGCTCTTTCTCGCCTCTTCCTCTCCCATTTGGCTAGAGACCTCCCTTTTATCCCCCAGGTCGGTTTTGTTGCCGACTAGCACGATAATGACATCCTGGCCTCTCTCCCCTCTCACATCATCTACCCATTTCCGTGTGTTGTGAAAGGATTTCAGGTTGGAGATATCGTAAACCACCACTGCCACTGAGGAATCGCGGATGTATGAAGGGATGAGACTGCGAAATCTCTCTTGACCGGCTGTATCCCATAACTGTAGGCGAACAGTGCGATCTTCGAGATACATAGTCTTCGAGAGGAAGTCAATGCCGATGGTGGCCTGATACATGTTGTCGAAAGAGTCGTACATGAAGCGGGTTATGAGAGACGTTTTGCCGACTGTATATACAAGCTATAAGCTAGAGCTCTCCTAAAGTAGATGTTTTTGTATGATAGATGCATACCACTCTGTTCGCCCAGGAATACCAATCTGAATATACGTTAACGACTACATTCATGAATTACTTCAGATGCAGCGGAAGACCGAAGCTTACTTAAATTTCTTCAGGGGATTCGAGTATGACCCGACGGTCGACTGGGATGCCATGACGGGCAGCCAGAGTCGGAAGAGGGAAGCAGACCAGTAGAGACAGGGTGTCAAGAGAGGGATTGTCCGCTTGCGGGCTTGCACAAAGACATTGATGTTTATTGCTTGAGGAGCAACCTTTACTTGGCCAAGAATTGAGGCACATCGACTTGGCTCATGGGTGCGGGCCCTTTCCGCTTGCAGCGTCCTTTCGGTAAAATTTTGCCCTCCCCGACGTCGACATTTCATACAATCAACAAAGCATCTCAGTCAAGTCCTCAAGAATATGTCGGTAGTGGTTGAGCGGCCGGTTGGGGCACCGCAACAGCATAAGCAGCCCTCCCGTAAAGGGAAGAGAGCATGGAGAAAGAACGTGGATGTCTCAGACGTGCAAGCGGGGCTTGAGCAAGCGCGAGATGAAGTGCTCAAAGGGTCAGCAATTCATACCATGGTTGAGGTCCTGAAAAGGCTCATTAGAATCGCAGTGGTATCATTGTCGAAAAGCCCTCCGATTCTCTCTTCACTCTCGATACCATCGGCTCCACCGCTATTCAAACGTCCTACAATAAAAGCCACAAACCACTCAAAGCCGACCAGATACTCGCTCAGCGCTCCGTAACTCCAGCCATAGACAGTCGTAAACGTCCCGGAGTCACAGATGGAGTGATCGAGCCTAGCAATAAAAAGCGCAAGACCAATGGTGTCAGTCCTAGAGAATACGAAAGACTACGTCAAGTCGCCTATGGAAGGCAGAGCGTCAAAGATGTCATCAAGAGCGATGATGCGCCCGACTATGACCCATGGGCCATAACGAAACCCGAGGATGAGGTACAAGATCCCAGGTTCTCATATCTGGAGAAGAGGAAACCAATCCGAGCACCCATGACACTGAAGGAGGCACCCATTTCCCTCGCAGCAGGCAAAGGCTCAGTCCCTGCACTTCCAGAACCGAAACCAGGTACTAGCTATAATCCCGTGGCTCAAGACTGGGAAGCGCTGCTTGCTTCTGAGGGCCAGAAAGAAGTCGTAGCTGAGAAGAAGCGCTTGAGAGAAGCTGAAATAGAGAAGGAAAGACTTGACCGTATTGCAGCCGCGGAGCACGAGCGCGAACACGATGATATACAAACAGAAGATGAGTCAGCATGGGAAGGTTTCGAAAGCGACTACTCGGGCGCAGAGTGGCTGAAAAAGAAGCGGCCGGAGCGAAAGACGCCTACGGAGAGAAATAAGTTCAAGAGGGGGAAGGAGGCGGAGAGGAAGGAGAAATGGGAGAAGAAGGAGAAGGAGAGGGGGAAGCAGCTGAAGCAGATCGGCGAGATCATAAAACGAGCAAAAGACGAGGCCAAGGCCAAGGCGTTGGTGATGGCTAAGGGAGATAGCAGTGGGGAAGACGAAGAAATGGATGACAGAGTGCTTGGGCGGAGGAGACTGGGAAAGGATGCGTACGTTTTACCCAGTATTCATTAATGGCACCGAAGCTAAAGTCTTGCAGTCTTCCCGAGCCGTCGCTAGAGCTTGTCCTGCCAGATGAGCTGCGGGACTCGCTGCGCTTGCTCAAGCCGGAGGGTAATCTCTTGAACGATCGCTTCCGAAGCATTCTGGTCAGGGGCAAAATGGAGACCCGGAAACCGATTCAGCAGGGGAAGAAGAAGCGGAGGAGTGTAACGGAGAAGTGGTCGTACAAAGACTTTGAAGTCCCTACGTAGCCATTCGGAATGAATTCATTGACAGAGAGTCTACGATGCGCCGTCTGCGTACCAACGAGACGATTCCAAGCGCCAAGATGAAATTCCCACTCCGTTCCAAAAGCTCCAATGAACACCAGTGAAGATCAAAGGTCCTGCTTGCCTGACCCCCTAAGTTCCAATCCGCCTCGTACGACCCGCACACCTCACTTCCCATCCCTAGGCTCCTGTGCCCTCAGATGCTGCCCCTGATCTCCAGTAACAGAGGGCATGGGCGGTGGTGGACCCTGCGAAAAACACAAAACACATATCAGCTTCCGTCACCCAGATATCATCAAATCAGAATGCGACCTTGCATACCGTACCACTCCTCCGCCTCCTCTCCCTTTCCACAAGTCCCGGCACCTCCGCCTGCGGCACGACAGCTTTCCTCATCCTCCCCATAGCCAACCCCTCACCCATCCACACATCATCCCCCTCTTCGCTGCCCAACCAATACCCCCTCCCCACACCGATCATAGCCCGCCCCAGCCGCCCTTTCCACCCTTTGCCCTCGGGAAGATGCATAGCGAACGGGTTCTCGATAACGTTGCTCGGCTTCCCCGGAGTGTAGAGCTGCGTGCTATTCCTCGCCAGATTGGCCACATGTCTCCTCAGCACCAGCCGCACATAGCTCATGACGACAAGACACATGTAGACACGAACAGCCCACAGCGCACAGATAACGACGATGCTGCTCACAGACTCTGACTGCAGCACCCCATGGCCCAAACTCGGACTCGCCGCCGTCGAAGCCGCGGATCTCCGCACCCCACCCGTAACCATCTCTCCTGATATACCCTGATCCGCTCCAGCCACCACACCCACATGACTGACATTGAACTCCGGACTCGAGAACCCCCCCGTATCACTCATCATCTTCCCCCCCACCCCCGGCACCTCCCCCCCGGCACCACCATCAGACAGATTCTGACTCAGCACCAAGAACCACGTAAAGGCAAAAGCAGCCGTATACGCCGCATTGACGACGCTATCCAGCACGTAGAACGTAGCGAGCGCCAAGCAATGAAAGGGCGACTGCGTGCGTATGTGAGGCGCGAGGGTGAAGGCGATGGCGAGCGCGACGATGCTGTAGATGTACATGCTCAGCTGGAGTGGGGAGAGGTGGAGGCCGGTCAGGAGGGCGAGGAGGCCGTAGAGGCCGGAGACTTTGTTGAGGAGGAGGGAGAGGGTGGAGAGTTCGGTGCCGGTGCGGAGGGACATTAGGTAGAGGAATCTCTGGGGGGGTGGTTAGTGGCGGTTCATTGTATGGGGTTTGCGATGGGGCTGCTGACTTTTGGCCGCGGTATGCGGAAGAAGCGGGAGGTGAGGCCCATCATGGTAGCAAAGGGTGTAGACACCCCAGGATCGTGTAGAGAAAGTCTGTGCAGATGTATCTATCATGAAAGGGAGATGATGGTGTGCATGGTGAAAGGCATTGCAGGGCTTCGGGAGCGATCACGCTAAGATTTGTGGATGTGGTCCCCGAGGTCCCCTACGCTATCATTCCACCACACCCAATAGATATGATTACTCTGTCACGTATAGCCTTTGTAGAAGTTTTCTGTGGGGCAGCATTGTATTAAGATATTTTCTATACTACCATAACCATTCTCCAATACTCCTCCCTCGTTCCCTACAAGGACGCCGGAACGCCCCTTGTAGCAATCCCAAAAGCGCTCACTATATGGCCAGAAGATGTCATGTAACTACGTGCCTCGCACCGTACAGGCAATTATATAGTATTGGTATACCTCCGAACCTAAACCCCACATCTTTTCAACACTTTTCCCGTCCCAACAATTACAACATCATATTAGTATATAAAAAAGCCGCGGTGACCGCAAGTATAATGGCCAAAGGCGAGGCCTTGGATGACATAGCGTCGCCTGTGAATGACGAGGAAGACGGAGAGGTCGAGGACTCTGTAGGCGAGGGCGTGGAGCCAGCCGCGTTCGCGTTGTTCTCACCAGGGGCGGCAGCAGCAGGAGACGCTGCGTTGGCCACGGCAGCTTCAGCTGCTTGGGAAGCAGCGGCTTCTGCGTTAGCAACATTTGATGCTTGGACGGCTGCCGCCTCGGTAGCTGAAGCAATGGCAGCAACGCCGGCTTGAGAGACCGCTGCGACTTGCTCAGGGCTGGCACCAGCTTGGACGGCAGAAGCTACGTTCGCAACAGCCTCTTGAGATACAACTGATACTTGCGCAGCAGCAGCCTGGGATGCTGCCGCCTCATTGGGGGTCTGTGGAGACGAGGCCGTATTTGTCTCGCCATTGAATATGTGGGCGGGCACAGTCTGGACAGTGACCTCTCCACTGGTCATAGTCACACTAAGAAGGAGAGGAGCCGGTGTGGAGGTCTGCACAGTCACTTGATTGCTGGAAGCAGTGGATGTTATGAGGACTGGGGCCGGCGTTGAGGTCGTGACAATTACTTGTCCATTCGACGCAGTGGAGCTGATCAAGACTGGGGCCGGGGTGGACGTCTCAACCGTGACTTGACCACTAGTGATGGTAGAGCTGACCTCAACGGCGGCAGGAGTCGATGTCATGACGCTGACCTGTTCGCTAGATGCAGTGCTGGTGAGTAGGACCACCTCAGAGCTGGTAGTGCCATTGACAAGGACAGCGGAGCTGTTGGTGCTTTGAACAAAAGCCTGAGCAACAGTAACCGCACTGTTCCCCTGGGTGGTGAGAACGACCCCACCAGTAGGAACAAACACTGGGGCACTAGTAATATTGGTGAACTTGAGCGATTGGCCAATGGCGATAGGTGTATTGAATTCTGATGCTGACGTTGCTGCTGCGATAGAGGTAATGACAGTGACAGGGGGGCAGGTCGGGCAAAGCTGGGTGGCTGTGAGGACCTTGTTCGAGTTTGTCGATGTACCAGGGACAACAGGGAAACAAGTAGGGCACTCCTTAGTGATGGTCTCGATCGAGGTCGGTGGGCTTGTAGTAGTGACTGGTGGGCAAGTCTGGCAGAATTGTGTGACAGTCTCAAGGGATGTAGCTGCATTGATTATGACCGGAGGGCAGGTAGGACATGGCCGGCTAACCGTCAATACCTTTCCTGACACCTGGCTAGATGGCGCATTTACGGTAACCAGTGGGCAGGTAGGGCATAGCTGTGTAAGAGTCACAGTTGGACCTGTGCCTGTTGTGGAAACCGGCACGACTGTCACAAGAGGACAAGTAGGACAGATCTGAGTGACGGTCACAGATGGGACTGGACCAACGGTAACGGGGGGACAGGTGGGGCAGAGTTGAGTGACTGTAACTGGAGGGCAATTGGGGCAAAAGCTCGTGATGAAAGGAGGTCCTGCAGAGCCAGTGCCGGAAGCTGTACCCGGGAAAGAGCGGGAGACACTACCAGATGGAACCACGTTCTTTCGGTTTGGTGCACCAGTGGACAAAGGCCCAAGACGGGATCCTGAACCGGTGCCGGTTGAGCTGCGAAGAGCGCGAGTCGAGCTGGTTCCGTTTGTCGATCTTGCTGGACGTGAGGAGGATGGGAGGAAGCCAGTGCCAGTCGATCCGGGCCGCGACGTAGAGTTTGTGAATCTGCCCGGGCTGGAGGAAGACGAGAGGATGCCTGAGCTGAAGCTGCTCGGATTAGACATGGACATCCTCGAAGTGGCTGGCCGGGTCGAGTTGGTCGAGCTGCTGCTGCGGCGGGAAGTAGACCCTCCGGTAGGGGCAGTGACGCCGGTGAGTATGCCTGAGCGGGACGGTGTCTGTGCCGATGCATCACTCGCTATCGCCAAGGCCACAAGGACAATTTCGAAGGCGAACTTCATGATCGCTAGGTACTAAAGGGATTAACGAAAGTGTGTTTTTAGTATAGTAACGAGTGTATGAGAATTGATGATTATCAGATCCTCGAATACCAGGATTGAGGTCTTATAGAAGCATGAGAAGACAGGCCGGTCAAGAATTCGCTAGCCTGACGATTTTTGAAAGCGAACGGATCCACCGCCATAGAAAGACGCGGTTCTTGGTGGTTGAGCATAAAGATGGCGCCGTGAAGCCTTGATGGAGCATCTCAACATCTTTCTTGCCCAGTGCTGCTTCGATATAGGGTTTTGATATAGCTGAGGCGCCCACTTCACCTCAAGCTTGCATTGGCGCCCACATTTTCGGGCAATAAGGTGAACCTTGAATGCTGAACCACTATCGAGGCACTTGACTTCTCTTTCATGCTACACCATTAGACGGAGCTTGGATGTGAAGGTGTCCGAGTGCTGCCGTGGTAGCAAAGCTAAGACAACCTTGTACTCCGTCCTAGATAAGGTATAACGTTGGAAGACTAGACGAGAGATCTTGAGTGATGGCGGAAGGTGGCTGTTGAGCAGAAACAATAGGAAGCCTTCGGAGAGAGTGGATGAAACGTTCCAAAGCGCCATCGTTAAGTTTTTCGGTTCGGCGCAACTTACTTTGATTGCCACATAAAAAAATTGAATCTGTGTGCACCCCGCGGAAGGTGAAGGATCCTCAAGCACTCGACTAGGCGACATCTGTTGAGAGCTCAGTCTATGGCTGAAAACCTTTTCACTAACATCGAATATCTGCGCAATGCTTGCCAGCTGGAGAAAACCTATCCATGCCGACTGAAGAGCTGTTAGATGTCCTGAGCTTTGCCTGCAGAGGTCATCTTCTATAATAGCATCCCCTTTCCACGGAATGAGTCGCAGAAGAAAACTTGATTGCCTAGGCAAACACCAGGCGGCTCTCAAGTCCGCAAGGCACGCACGACACCATGATACCCTCATCTACCAGCAACTGATTAATCGACTGATTCACATGTATCACGTAACAAGGTACATTGCATGTATCAGGGGGAACAAGCCATTGGGCTATGTTGAGTTGTGCCGCCTGTTCACCTCGTTCACCAGGTCCTTGACTTCGAAGCCTCCTTCGCAGTCCTTCCATTTCCCCCCATCCCTTAGACACCAATGCTCTCCTCCCACGCGTACTGTGCAGCTCTTCTTGACACCAGCCTTTTCACTTCTTGTCACGCTTGCTTCTAGCATATCTAAGCCGTTACCCTCTTCGCTGATGCACGCATTGAGATCGTCGAAGGAAACGCCATGCTCCAGAGCGCAGGACTGGACAAGATCCCTATTAGGTATACGCTGGTAAGACATGACCAAGCAGGTGGTAAATCCCAGAGAGATCTTCGTATTATTGGGAAATAAATCGGTCGCGCAGAGGCCTAGCATATTCCCTAGACATTCCGTGGGTCCATGCATACAGTGAATCGTGCCGTTGCCATCGACCTCCCCAATATACGAGAGCCGAAAGTCGACCTTATCATTCACCTGCTCCATCGCAGGTACCACAAGGTCTCTCAAACAATCTCTAGCGTCGGGACACTTGGACATTACGTGAGCTTCAAGCGGCACAAGGCTGGTCTGGTTCGAAGAGGAGAGGCGTGGTGGTGAAGCAGGTGTTATGGCAATCGGTCTCAAATCTTGCTTCGGGAAGATGGTAGGGACGCCATATGCAATGACCAAGAAGACGAGGAGAATAGCTGATACATAGGTGATGATTGAACGGCATAATCGGCTTCGTAAAGATTCAGGCAGCATTGATGATCTCTTGCTAGTTCTATGGTCTTGATAGATCTGATATCTGGGCAGGGAGGACTGTCGGCTGTAGCGCTTCTCCATGGCAGTCTTGTCATCCATGATTGATCTTCGACAAGAACTTCGAGTCGACTACGTTAATCGCTTGCTCTTGTTGTCGTTAACCAGCAAGCCGCCAGCTAAGCCATTGCGGGTTAGACTAGCGTAGGTACTAGTCGGTGTAGTGAAACAGCAACATTTACCGGCTTGGCACTGTGAGGCTCACCTTGCAATCAACGACGAAGGCACGGAGGGGGAATAATCAGACGACGGCGAATCGACAGCGTCACCGTGATCATGTCTGGTTGCTGGCGAATGGAATATATCATCGAAGAAATGGGTTGCCTTATGTAGGCGGTGGCCCGATCATTAGGCCAAGGATGGTACCTGTTTACTAGAGGCCGATGGTACATTCCTTCCTTCATTAGAATAGTGGCTACGAGGTTTATCAAAATTAATACATTCATAGCACTTTTAGCAGCTGCTGCTCCATTTGGAGTGGTCCCTTCGTCCTCTTTACCTACGGGCCCAGCTACTGTACAACCATCGCCAGCACAACGACCAGTTCTCCCTCACTTACGTCATCCGCAACTTCCTCCTACCTCACCCAATCGTTCTCTCATAGTGGGCGAAATTGCGCTGCCATCACATCAGGGCTAACGTAGTACCAGACCATTCTGCCTCAGCAGCTCCCTCACGAGTGGCAACTCCCCTTGCTGCTGTACTTGGAGTAGCAGCTCCTTCGAAAGTATCAGCAGCGCCCTTAGAAGAGCCAATCCCCGTGAGTCCTCCCTCTAAAATAGCAGCTGCTCCCTTAAAAGTGGCAGGCCCTTCAGCTGCCTTTCGGGAGTGGTAGTATTCTAGCTGCTCCTTGGACAGACCCGGGCCCAATAGTTGTCATGGGAATATAGAGATGCGATAATGAGATAACTGACGAGCGAGCGCAAGTCCACTGCCTGCAATGCAATGCCGCCTCGTGTTTACCGTGCCTGAGAATCTGGCTGGGGTCCACGCTTGGCATCAAATTTCCTGTATCTGGACGCTGTGACATTGACGGTATATTGGGCTCAAATCGAGTTGAGTTGGTGTTGCTCGAATGTCAAGGGTATTGGGTCTCCAGAAGTAATTCGAGACCACCAATGTCCCTGACGATGGTACCATCTTGCGATGATCTTTTATCTACAGTGACTCGTTGTATGATTGAGAATAGGTAATTTCCACTGTCAGCGGATCGAGTGAGACCTTCGTGTATAGTACTGCATCTATACCCAAGAGCAAACTATTCCGCACGAGAGAAAGTAAGGTACCAGATACGCCGGTGCTTAGGTACCTTACGGAATATGGGTTAGACATAGGGTGATAGGCACATAGGCTAGTCGATTGCGTGCTCAGCGGACTCGGTTCCGCTTGGATTGTGGCGAGTCGTCGTCTGTGTAAATTCAAAAGTTTCAGGCATAATGATGTACAGTAATATAATCCTTCCTCTCTCTCATCCGCTTCTTGATATGCAATTAATTCTTCTAAGATCCATAATTTCTATTCTGTAAGCCGTGATGTCTACCAAGTATAGGCCGTCGGTAGCCAGTGTCGGTGAAGCAGGTACGTCCCCCCCTGCATCTGTGCCCCGCCTCGGCCGTGGGGTTTCCATGTTTGTGCAACATTGATTGATCAATTGTCTATCAGTGGCAAGAATTGCATACCTATCCAGCGACATCGTCCTATCTGTCCAGCCTGCGCTTGGCGCAGACTCCGAATTCTCCAAGTCGTTGCACGCATTGGCCTCGGAGCGAACACCTGGAATAATAGCTAGGGAGCCTGAGGTTCGCCTTGAGGAGATACGTCGATACACTCTGCTGACACCTCCATCAGGTGCAAGCACTGAGACACAATGTGGATCCCCTCCTTTCTGCCTTCAAGCCTCTCCGATCTGGCAAGCTTGTCTCCGTCACAACCTCCTCCTCAATCTTGCTGGCCTCAATCCCCCACCTTTACAAGTTGGCCCAGTACCCAATCGTTATCCACGTTGCATTACACCCATATGGTTACCCAGACTACTCGGAAATAACCTCAATACGGCAGTGTGGCTTTATATTTCTACAATCAGAGACATTGAGGGAAGCGCAAGATATCGCCTTGTCAGCGCACGCCCTAGCAATAGAGACTACCAAGGGCGTCATCCACTTCTTCGATCCAGCAAATTCAAGAAAAGATGATCCGGTTCCTGTCGAAGACCGAGGTTTGATCCAGGATGTTTTGGATGTCGACGCTACGAGAGAGTATCAGTACACATCAGCCGGCGTAACTTCGTTATACGTCGATGAGGGGCGGCAGCCTACCATAACAGAGGACACATCCCCGTCTGGAGACAGTAGTCCTGCTCCACCCCGGCTGGCAAACCCACCAAATCTTGCGAACCACGGCCAGGGTAGGAATGGGGACGAATCATCAGTTGGGTCGTCTGCCCGCGAGAGCAGTGCAGACAGTCGTCCTACTATGTCATCGGCAACATCAATAAATTCTATGACCACGCGGCCAATCAACTCTGAGGACATTCACAGTTTCCTTTCGAGTATTTGGTCCAAAATCAGTACGGCTACTGGCCGTGTTTATCGGGCGTTCGAATATTCCGGACCAGAAGATGCGGACGCCGCACTATTTGTCTTTGGCTCTACCGGCATATTTGTCGACGAGATTCTAGCCGCCAAAGCTTCAGATGAATTCGCCAAGTGTGGTATTATTACAGCTCGGCTCTACAGGCCCTGGCTCGGTAGTAGCTTAACCGAGTCAATACCGCAATCTGTGAAGAGAATAGCTGTCCTCGAGCAGATCAGGAAGAAGACTGTGAAATGGGGGCCGGTTCTCATGGATGTTTTGACAAGTCTTCGAATGGGCCCATCGGCGTCGGGTGCACCATTGATTGTCGGACATCAATTGGGGTATCTGGAACCTGCAACAGCTCGCCAAGCTCTTCGTGGAATCTTTCAGAATCTGAAGTCACAAATTCCTATTCAAAACCTCGAGGTTGGTAACCACCAACAAACCCGGGACTTACTAAACGAATACAGTTTGGAGCAGCCCCAGGTTGAAGGTGCGTACATGAAAATACTCAGTCAGGTCTTCGGCGACAGACTACATATTGCGAACCGGCTGGATGCTACGAATGCTGGCATATCGGCCTCTCTTGCCGCAAATCCAGAATTTGGTTTTGGGTCTCTCCTTGCACGTATGGACCATCGCAGACGCTTCATTGGCGAGGTTCAGGATGCCGCATCCACTCGTGACTTTGTGACCGACATACCTCAAAGGTGGCTTTCAAGATGGGCACTGAGTGCAGAGGATCCTAAAAGGGCCAATGATCTAGCTCAAGAAGTGATTGCACGGCTCGGAACCGATGGCTCAAGATTGGCTTCGCAACTTATGTCATCGAAGTCCTTGTTCTTCAAGGAATCGCATTGGCTCGTTGGATCTGACGCTTGGTCTTACGACTTGGGTAATTCAGGTGTCCATCACGTAATTGCATCAGGCGCAAATGTCAATATGCTGATCATTGATTCTCAACCGTGGTCAAAGAGAGTAGCAGCCGATGCAACCAGACGAAAGAAGGATATCGGACTGTATGCAATGAATTACGGTAATGCTTATGTTGCCTCGGTCGCTGTGTATAGCTCTTATACCCAAGTTCTCGAAGCTATGATTGAAGCGGACCGATTCGAGGGGCCATCAGTCGTGGTTGCCTATCTGCCCTACAATAAAGAAAACGATTCACCATTGACTGTATTGCAAGAGACCAAGAAAGCAGTAGATCTAGGCTATTGGCCACTATATCGTTGGAATCCAAATAACGAGAACAACGGCGAGCCTAATTTTCAGCTTGACTCTGAGCGTCTCAAGCAAGATTTGGAAGAGTTTCTGAAGCGCGACAATCACCTGACACAATTGATGAATAGACACCCCATGTTGTCGGCCAATCTTTCGGAATCATACGGCACAGAAGTTCGCTCATTACAAAAGCGACGTGCAAAGGAAGCATATGATAAGATGCTCGACAGTCTGTACGGGGCACCGATGACAATCCTCTTCGCGTCGGATAATGGCAATGCCGAAAGCCTAGCAAAGCGGCTTGGTAATAGGGGTAAAGCGAGAGGCCTCAAAACAGTGGTCATAGCCATGGACGATTATCCTGTTGAGGATCTGTCAGGAGAAGAGAATGTTGTCTTGATTTCCAGCACAGCTGGACAAGGCGAGTTTCCACAAAATGGCCGCTCATTCTGGGAGGCTGTGAAGGAGAACGCCGAGCTCGACCTATCGCAAATCAAATACACGGTTTTCGCATTGGGTGACAGTCACTACTGGCCCAGAAAAGAAGATAAGATATATTATAATAAGCCGGGTAAGGATCTGGATGCAAGAGTCGCTTTCCTTGGAGGACAGCGCCTGATCGATATTGGTCTTGGAGATGATCAAGATCCTGACAGTTATCAAACTGGCTACAACGAGTGGGAGCCCAAGTTATGGCAGGCGCTCAATGTGGACAAGGTCGAAGGCATCCCTGACGAGCCGCCCCCAATTACGAATGAAGACATCAAAATTGAGTCGAACTTTCTCCGCGGCACCATTGCCAAAGGTCTTGAAGACACAAGTACAGGAGCGATTGCAGCCTCTGATCAGCAACTCACCAAATTCCACGGAACTTATATGCAAGATGATCGTGACTTGCGTGATGAGCGTAAGGCACAGGGTCTCGAGCCAGCTTACGCTTTCATGATCAGGTGTAGGCTGAATGGCGGCGTTGCAACTCCATCGCAGTGGTTACAGATGGACGCTATCAGCAGCTCCTTCGGAAACGAAACGATGAAGATGACCACACGACAGACGTTTCAATTTCATGGTGTCATCAAGAGTAAACTCAAGTCTGCTATGCGAGGCATCAACAGTGCCCTTATGACCACCATTGCCGCCTGCGGTGACGTGAACCGTAACGTTATGTGCAGTACGCTTCCAACAAAATCCGCTTACCACCGCGATGTCCACCAAGTCTCCGCCAAAATCAGCGACCACCTCCTTCCCGCGACAACGGCCTACCATGAGATCTGGTTGAAAGACGACAGCGACAAGCAGACTCAAGTCGCTGGCAACGCGCTCGTTGACAGCGAACCACTCTACGGCCCTACTTACCTTCCGAGAAAGTTCAAGATTACTATCGCAATTCCTCCGAATAATGACACCGACGTCTACGCCCATGATGTCGGCCTCATCGCTATCAAAGGTACCAAGGGTCGTCTCGAAGGCTTTAACGTCCTCGCAGGTGGTGGTATGGGTGTCACACACAACAACAAAAAGACGTATCCACGAACAGGCAGCATGCTTGGCTATATTCCTGCAGAAAAGGTACACTTTGCGTGCGAAAAGATCATGCTCGTCCAGCGCGACCATGGTGACCGGAAGAACCGAAAGCATGCCCGTCTAAAGTACACGATCGACGATATGGGGGTCGATGTCTTCAGAGGAAAAGTCGAAGACCTCCTTGGCTATCGATTCGAAGAACCAAGACACTTCGAATTCAAGTCCAACATCGACACTTTCGGCTGGCAAAGGGACGAATTTGGCTTCAACCACCATACCTTCTTCATCGAAAACGGCCGTATAGAAGACACGGCGGACTTCCCCATGAAGACCGGCTTGCGCGAGATTGCGAAGGTTCACAAGGGCGAATTCAGGTTGACGGGAAACCAGCATCTCTGCCTATCGGGCGTGCACGATGACGATCTCGATAACATCAAGAGCATGATGAAACACTTCAAGCTCGACAACGTCCAGTTCTCCGGCCTGCGACTGAGCTCGTCGGCTTGTGTCGCGTTCCCAACCTGCGGTCTCGCCATGGCGGAATCGGAACGCTACCTCCCCGAACTCATCACCAAGCTCGAAGACTGCCTGGAGGAGAACGGGTTGCGGCAGGATAGCATCGTGATGCGCATGACGGGGTGTCCGAACGGCTGCGCGCGGCCCTGGTTGGCCGAGGTCGCGTTCGTGGGGAAGGCGTTTGGGGCGTACAATATGTATCTTGGCGGGGGATATCATGGCCAGCGGCTGAATAAGCTGTATCGGTCGTCGATTATGGAGGAGGAGATTTTGGGGATCATGAGGCCGATGTTGAAGCGGTATTCGATGGAGAGGGGGGAGGGGGAAAGGTTTGGCGATTGGGTTATTCGGGCGGGGTATGTTAAGGCGACGACGGAGGGGAAGACCTTCCATGATGATGTGGCGGAGGTGGAGAGTGATGGTGAGTGATGGTGAGTGAGGCTTGAGGGAGTGAGGAGGAAAAGTGTCATGATTTTGTGGAGGTTAGCGTGCATTATTGTGGCATATTGGATCGGATTGGTGTATATATCTTTGGATTCTGTAATCTGCTGTATATATCGCTTTCTACTTGAGATATTCTAGATGTAGAGAAATGAAAGTCTAGGACCATGACATGAAGACAGACTTATTCCGCATATGCAAGGTATTTGTTACTTATCCGTACCTATGCTGAATGAAAGAGCAGCATGCCTCCGTTGATCTCCTTGGCATCTCACATTGACCATACGTCGTAGCAGCGGTGAAGCGTCCCTGTCATCTCATATCATATCAATCATACATAGCATATCTCAGCCTTTCTCTCATAGATTCTTGAGTAGAGGAGAATTGAGAGACTTCCATCGCCAAATATATTGCATCGTAGGAGATCAGCGTTCCTCCATGACGCTTTCGAGTTGTAATCTAGCCATCAGTAGGACCGTCGGGCCCCATCCTCCTTCGACGAGACTTCCTTACCGCCATTCTATTACGCATGTTCCGCTTCGTGATATCGTGGTCTGGCCCGAGACTCTTCTCCCAATTAGCGTACTGCTTGTCCACATCAAGACGTCGCTTCTCAATACTTTCCGATGCCCGATGGAGGCCTAGTTCCTCTTCCGCTATTGCCAAAGCTTCCCTTGTTGTCTTTGTGAAGGGATGATCTGGTCCATACTTTGTCACTCTTTGCTTCAGCATGCGTTGATGGATTTCTCTTATTGCTTCCCATTCGCCTGCGGCACGCAATGAGGCTGTGAGGTTGCTGAGGGATAGAAGTGCCATTTGATGTTGCATATCCTGGTCATCTGGGTCTAGATTCTTCTCCCAACCCACGAACCACTTTTCCCAGCGAGGAAGCAATTGTTTGTATAAATCATTGTTCGCAGCTTCGGATTGCGCGTGCAATGTTTCGTTCAGGTTTTCGACTGCCAGGAGATAATTCGGTTTGTTCGATTCGTCCGCTTCCTTGCGTAGTCGCACAGCTTCCTCGGCTAGGGCGACAGCTGTATTGTAGCTGCCACATGACCTGAAATACCACGAGAGCTTTTGAGCTAGAGTAGCTTGCGAATAGTCTTCTTCGTCAAGGTACTTTCCGTAGGCATAGACGGCTTGGGCATGAGGCAAGTAAACGTCACACAGGTCAAGCGTTTCAGGACCAGCTGGTGGGAATATTTCAGACACCTTTGTCAGAGACACTTCTGCCCATGCCTTGAATCTGCCATGGATTTTCAGCCAGTTTCGCGTTGCCAAATGAACCAACCTGGTGTCGTTCTCCCTGTTAGTGTCGCTCTCAAAAGATCACGTTACGGACTTATGGCTCCTAGACAAGGGACTAGGCATCCCCGAATAATGTCTCAGACTTCTGAATGAGTACGAAACCCAAGATTCTGAGCAGTGAAAGCACCTACCTATGCATACAGAAGGATGTATCCGTTGGGTCCGCAATGATCATACTGTATGCTTTGAGCACGCCCAAAGCATTAGAAGCCTTCACCAAGCTAATAGGCAACGGTAGGAGGTTCTTGGGCACCGCACGATTGTCGAGACAGGCCATGTAAGATAGCAGGTCCGCAGCGATAGGACTAGATCGGGCAATCTGTTCAAAAGAGATAACGTATGTTGACGCGATTGGGTTTTGTGCTTCACTGTCTCTTGTTGAGTCTGTGAACTCCTCAGCCAGAAGCTCTACTCGTGAGGCTTCGCTGTGGTTGTATATCTAACGATATCATCTCGTCAGTGTCATCCTTTTCTGAGACCACATCATATGATCTGGCGCCTAGCACATTCCCCGGGAAAACACTTTATAAGTCAAATCTGTACGAAGATGCCAATTATCGGGCTTGGTATCACGTACCTGGAGGTAGTCCGAAACAGAGATCGAGTTTTCCGCGACGTAGGATCCAGCTTGAGATACGGCAAGTGGCAGGTATTCTAGGAGACCTAACAGTTCAGAGACCTGATCACCATTGGACATACTTTCGCCAGAACGTGTATTGAGAAGCTCCTTGGCATCTGCAGGATCCAATTTTGGCAACATGATCAGCCCGGCTGCAGTAGCAAACTTGACGCCAGCTTTCTTGTTTCGAGTAGTGAATAGGATAGAGCCATTGGATGATTGAGGCAGGAACTCGGATATGCCTTTCAACACGAACGGCTCATTGGCTTCCCGCCTGCCAAAGAGTATATCTGTATCATCCGCGCTGTCCACAACCAGTAACCATGACCCAGCGTCTTCTGTACTTAGCCAGTCTTTAACAAGCTGTTTTGGATCTTGAACTGAGGCTGCAAGTCCAGGGATTTTAGCAAGTCTACCAATCTGCTGATAGTCTTGTTCGAAACGCGAGGCAGTGTTTGCGTGAACCCAGAAGACCGAGAGCTGTGGTTCTCTTTCAAGGCGTCGATATGTATACTCCAGTGCCACTTGCGACTTACCGAGACCACCCAGACCAACTAAAGCAATGCGAGTATGTCCCTTGTGGCTGTCAAGCTTTAGATCGAGATCCTTAATCTGAGCTTTCCGTCCTACAAAGAGGGCGTTCCTCGCAAAAGGGATAGACGAAAGACCGTGCACGGGATCGGGTCTAAAAATAGATGTTGGGAGGGACTGGGCAAGCAAGAGGCGTTGCATGTCATCTTGCATCTGTGGCAGTAGTTCATCATGAATAGCAGCCACTTTGCCAGAAACAATTGGCAGTTCATCATGAACCGTCGTGATCTTGTCTGCAATATTGGGAATGGTACCATGAACAGCATGGAGATCCGCTGCGATGCGAGGTATGCCGTCAATCGCACTCAATACTGTGGTGACTTTGCGAATGCTGTCCCTGATGGCAGGGATTTCACGAGATATGCCGTTAACGACAGTCTGTACACTAACGAATTCGAGATGGATTGTATTGAGCAAAGCGCTTGCAAATTGTCAGATCAACAATCTCCTTCGCCAGACACGAAGCTTGCCTATCCACAGTCTCAATACACAGCGCCAATGAGCTTTTCCCCTCCTCGAGCTTCGCAAAGTGAGCGAGGATCCTTTTCTCCTTGCTGACTGCGACTACTGCTTTCCATACTTTTACTGGCCCGTATGTGTTGTCCTTGGAAACCACCTTCGAGAAGATGGCAAGCAAATCATTTACTTCGTTGATGCAGCTGCCGAGGGTGGAAGAGACCAAGTCCGTCTGAAGAGCGGGGTTCGTCTTGATCAGCTTCGCTATGTCGACGAGCTGCTTAATTTGCACGCACTGTTGCCCAATTGACTCAGGAACGTCTCGGATCTTGCTATACAAAGTGGATATTGCACCAACAACCATGATCCCTTGCTCGAGGAGTGCGGACGCAGCAGCTAAAGCTCCCAGGACTTCGAAGCCTGTCATTGCTGCATAGGACAACCTTACATGTCATAGAATTCACAGATAAGTCATCACGCAAGCATCGACAACGAAATTGGTGTCGTGACCCTCAGACGGAGTATTCTGATCGGCGTTCTAACGTTCTTATGACTAGAAAGGACTAGTTCTAAAAGGGACTAGCCTCTTTCAAGCCAGGTACCTCGGCACTCTCGGCTCGAAGCCCGATGGACAACTTTTATGCACAACAACTTCTGAACACACCGCAGGTGGCTGTGGACCTGGATGTGGACAGCCGTACAGTATGGAGTTCATGTCAAGCCTCCAGAGCGGCTTCGATGACCACAAGCCTTCTCTGTTTGGTATACCTCCATAGTCGAGCCTTCTAGCGAAGCTGGCTAACAACCGCCAGAGCTTCTCTCCGAACAGCAGCTGTCCGCGCTCATTCCACCTTCCCTTCGCTACCTCCTAGCTGTAGCTACTCACCGTCATCCTCGATATCTCCTCCGCTTACTCAATTCTTTCGATGAGATTTACGCACTTCTCATGCTTGCTGTGGAGCGGCACTACCTCAAAACATATGGCGGGGGTTTCACGGAGAACTTCTATGGCCTCAAACGTGAAAGAGTATTGCATATAAAAGGCGGCGAAGCACCTCGGGCACGTCTCGGAGCTCTAACTTTGATGCGAGAAACATTGCAGCTGCAGAGCTCTGACATATGGAAGAATCTAGCTATCATGGTAGGCTTGCCCTACTTGAAGCGTAAGCTTGATGAGAGCTATGATATCCACGCGCCACAAGCAGCAATACTTGGTCCGAATTACAATCGCGATGCTCTTCCACACGATGCCACTATACGACAGAGGATACTGTACTATTACAAATGGTTTCTTCGGAATGTGTATCCTTCCATAAATGCTGCTTATTATTTCTCCATCCTCGCCTTTAGTCTCGGATACCTATTCGACAATTCGAAATATTCTTCGCCTTTCCTCTGGTTAATCGGGACCCGCATCCGCCGTATCGGTGAGGCGGATCGCCGTGCAATCGCACTCGCAGAACAACCTCCGTCAGCCGCGACTCCTGGTGCAGGTGCTCGTCCGGGTCAAGCCTCTAGCATTTTAAACCCCATAGTATTTGCCTCCATCATATATCCTCGCTTACTCTCGAGTCTCAAGATCCTTCTACCGACATCTATATTCGCTCTCAAGTTCTTGGAATGGTGGCATGCCTCGGATTTCGCGCGTCAATTGTCCAAAAAGGCCGCTGAAGGTCTTGACCTGCCCCCTCCAGTCATATCCGGACTACCTTCCAAGTCACCTAAATCACCTACCACAACAAATCCAAAGACATCTTCCACCTCAGTCTCTCCACCACCCATAACAACCAATACAGTCTCGCTCTCTTCTCCACCCCCACAGTCTCCAACTCCATCGCCCCTACCATCAGCCGTCGCCTCCAAGCCTACAAAACTAGGCCCTCCGATATCCTCTACAAGCCGTTTGCGCATCCACACCGTACCAGCCCCAACAGCAACAACATCCTCTCTCTGCCCTATCTGCATGCATCCCATCCAAACGGCCACAGCAGCCCAAACGGGCTTTGTCTTCTGCTACACATGCATTTTCAAATGGGTCGACGGTAGTCATGATAGACAGATAGCGTTCATGGCAGGCGGAGGAGGAGGGGATGAGAGATGGGACGACGATGATGATAATGTCGAGGTCGACGGTGCGGGGGACAAGCCAGAAGCAACAGGAAATGATGAAGGAGGAGGGAGCCGAGAGGGTAAGTGGGAGAGTGGGAAGGGTCGGTGTGCGATTACTGGGAGCAGAGTGCTAGGCGGCACAGACGGATTGAGGAGAGTGATGGTATAACCTGCTGTGTGCTGCGCAAGCAATGGGACCCTTTGACATATTAGCATGGCGTTACAAGGGTAGTGAAATCTTAGATACCACGGAAAGTACCGGCATGGTTTGCATATAGTCACTCAGAGAGAAACAGGATTAATTCCACACACCCTACGCACACCCATCACACATATCATCCATATCAACATAAACCACCTGCCTCCCCTTCCCATACCTCCTCTCCGCCCTCGCCCCCTCCATATCAAATAGCACAAACTCCGCACACAACCCCGGACAGATATCGCCATCGACCAGCGCGTCCGCCGTCTCCAAATACCCCTGCCCGCCATGCTTCCGGCCCAACCCGCGCATCTGCCCGTTGAACGTCATATAGTCTTCAAAGCGCCAATCGCCATCGAGCACCCACTCGTAATACCAGCACATGGTATCGTTCTTCTCTGCCCCCATACCCATACCCACACCCACCCCGGCCCCCACCTTCGGCGGTGGCGGATACTCCCTGCACCAGCCGCTTTGGTGTATGAAGGGCTGCTCGGTGCTGAGGACGAAGGTGGCGTTGAGGTGGTGGTTGTAGTAGGTCCATTGGTAGATGTGGCCGAATTCGAGGGTTGTGGTTGTGTTTTGGGCGATGCAGTGGCAGCGGGTGTCGGTGAAGTAGTCGCCGGGGTGGGGGCCGGTGAGGGAGCCGGGGAGGCGGCCGAGGGTGTTTTGGGGGATTGTGGCGGGGGTGGATGGGGGGAGGAGGGCGAGGAGGAGGAGGAGGAAGGTGGTGGGGAGGGGGAGGGAGGGCATGGTGGGTTGGGCGGTGAGTGGGGGGAGGGTTGAGTGGGTTTGGGGATGAGGTAGGGTGGGTGATGGGTATTTTTTATTTGGGGGGGTGCGGAGGAGGGATTGGATATGGTGTAGTATGTTCTAGTTTGTTGGATTGATGGGAAAGAGTGGGAAAGATCGGAGGATATATATTTATGGCCAACAGCGCAGTGCTTGAGAGAGATCCATGATAGAGTTTTGATAAGTTGACAAGTAAACCAGAGTACTATTTTGAGGGAGCCAGGAAATTGGAAGAAAAGTATGGAAGACATTTGGTACAGTGATGAGCAAGCCAGAGTACTGTGTAATGGAGCCAAGAGACTGGAAGAAAAGTATGGATGGGACCTTGGAAAATGGCTCAGCCCTTGGCGACTCCACTCTCTTGTTCTCTTCCTCCCCCCACTTACCTCAGGTAGCGGCTTCCGTGCAAAGCGCTACAATCCGTCGTAGATGTTTGCTTGGGATACTCTGGCATTCGAACCGCTTCCAGTGCACTTCCCAATTGTAGAATGAAAATAAGCAGGCAGTGGGCTAACATTGAATGAAAGGAATGTGATCCAGGCTGGGGATCCGCATCAAGATACGGACGTAGTCTCACCTCTTGGTGACAAGTCTTGACCACATCCCAATCGCAGCCCCATACTCCGTAGATGGAGATAGTTTCGCTGAGTTTGGCTTCCACTAGCTCAATGCCACATTTGAAGCTATTCCCAAAGACACCAGCGACAACGCTTCATGCTTCGGTGGATCGAGGTTTATTCATTTCCGACCGAGCAGGTATGTTGTCATCCATCACCTTCCTGGGTGAGTCTCTCGAGCTATTCTTATTCGTTCGCACACCTTTCGGATGACAATATCACAACACCCTACTTAGGGAAGAAGACGTCGCTCTTATGACAATGCGCTTTGATGATCTTCCTGTTCGAAATAGGGCAAAAGCGGTGGCGTGCGTGGCGGTCAGCCTCCATATTGTATGGTGGAATCGGCTTTCAGCTTCTATGCATTGGATCTTGTTTCCTCAATTGACGGTTGCTCGGTCTGAGTATCATGGACGTTCGCACCGCGTTGCAACGACCGCTTAGAAGGGTGTCTATCGAAACGCTTTGGAGCTTGAGATGACTTACATGATCAGCTTCTCTAGATCATTGTAGAGGGAACTTTTCAAAGTGCCCTCATTCACGAGATACTCTACGTAGTATACATATTACCACCTTTGAGATATTACCTTACCTTGATACGACAAAGGTCCGAGTGGACGCTTCACAACAGTGTACGCGTAAGACTAGCGTGACTAGGTACCTTAGCCCCAAGTAATCAGCGCTAAGTCCAGAGCGGTTAGGTGTACTCTGTTAGTGTCCTCTAGAGGCTACCTTAAAGTGTTGCGAGAACCGTCATTGCGAACCTCTCGTTTGACCTTCGGCACAAGACATGGAATCCAAGGGGATCAGGGATTATTGCTGTAGTCCTTATGGTTCGCGACTTGCGAACATATAGACCAGCATGATGAAAGACGTCTGTAAATACAGAATGGGATACCGCACCGCCTGCGAAAACGATAAGCAAACCTGGTTGAGAACATGATTTTACCTTACTGATCATTAGTGATCAAGGTCGTTATCTGATGCTAACTGCATCCAAGGTATACTAAATTTACCCCTGAGGCTAGCCACGGCGGCTCGCAGATCCCGAGGTAGTTCTTCTACTGGAGGCGCCTCCTTTGTATTCCCTGCTCTCCATCCCTTCAGATATCTGTTGGCCACATCTCTTCTAAACTGAATGCCATTATCTACGACCTTGCAGTACTTGCTCTATGGGGACTCTGCAAGGTACGCTACTGCTGAAAGTAGCAGTGTCACTTTCAGCGCTCGGTCACAGTCGTCAGTGATGCAACTTTAAAGATCGGGAAGAGGTTAGCACTGCAGCTAGGATGGATCTGTCACTTTTAGCTCGCAGTTGGCCAAGCTACCGAGAACTTTCATCCGAATTGATTGGATCAAGCGAGATGCCTAGCGCCCCTAGCCTTCAATAATCGTGAGGTAAAGTACCTAGTAATCCTGCCCCTGCCCCTTTCTGTATTGGCGCTGTCCATGTGGGATTCTGAACGGAAATCCAATTTCCCTTTCCATTTCTCTTGCCCATCCCCAACGCGCAATTTCACCAACATCCCTTTTATCATTTACCTCCAACCTTGTCACCTTGTTTCACAGACTTCCACTCGTTCAGTCTGCAAAAGAAAGTCACTCGTCGCGTATACTATATCTTGTAATTAATCCATTAATATTCATAATGCAATATTCTTATGCAATCCTCGTCCTCGCGGCTGCAGCTTCTGCAAACCCGGTGGCCCAGCTGGTCGCTAGGCAGGCAGTCACCGCCTCCATCGCTCCATCGGACCCGCCACCACCTGGATGTACGGGCGCTGCGGACAGGACATACGGTATCGTTGTACACACTATCAGCACAATACCTGCGCAGGTGAAAAGACAGGCAACAAACACCTCCAGGTAAGTGCCTCATACTTGGACTCGATCTTCAACCACGACACTAACAGGTTTCTGTGATAGTGACCTACCTCAAATCACTCATGGTGCTGTCTCCATCATCGGTGACGGCCAAATCCAAGCTGGCTTCCAGACCAAGGTCATGATGCCAATCGCCAATCAGCTCAATGATGGTCAGCCTCAGATTATGATGGCCCCTGTCACCCAGACCATCGACGGACAACCCCAAGCGCCTACAGTGCCCATCAGCAGCTCCACTATCACCGCTACATCGACCCCAGCAGCAGCAAGTGCAAAATCAACAAGTGCAGCACCAATAAGTGCAGTACCAACAAGTGCAGCACCAGCAACCACCGCATCCCCACAGACCCTTTCCACAGTAAGCAGTGCTACTGCCGCTTCTTCTTCTGCACCTAGCATGAAGATGATTGCATGCGAGCAGCCGGGAGACCTTGCAATCACTCTTAACAACGGTATCCTCAAGGATGCCAAGGACCGCACTGGCTACATTGCATCCAACTTTCAACTTCAATTTGATGGTCCTCCTCAAGCTGGTGCTATCTACACCGCTGGCTTCACATTCTGTGCAAACCAGTCATTGGCTCTCGGAGGGTCGAACATCTTCTACCAATGCCAAAGCGGGAGCTTCTTCAACCTATATGACCGTAAGTGGGCCGCACAATGCCATCCCATCACCATCAGCACTCTCGAGCTGCAACCGTGTTAGACGTAAAATCACCATGAAATTATCTACGAGGAGGCGATAATGGGTGGAAGGGGAGCATCTGGGTTGGATCCTAGCCTTTGATTATGTATGTCATCTTCAACAATTTTGGAACATACCTTCGCCATGGGCGACGAACCACATATTGGCAGATCTGTATTCATGAGGTTGGTGTTGGATCATGACATTCTAGATTATCTTACGGTTGGTATGTTGGATTTGGGGCGACGAGGCCAGGGGAATCGAAGCATGATTGGGCGCGGTCTTTTGGTGTCCCGTACACAATTCGTATCCGAACAAATTACATTCCGTGAGCAACAAACAAAGCGTTTCAGGTCGAGACACTGACTCTCGAGCCACGTTGGTGTCTTGGTCCTTTGTCCCCCTGTTTCCCCTACCTCGGCTTTTCTGGTCCATATAAAGTCTATGGCAAGGTAAATCAGGGTCTTGAGCAGAGTACATCTCGGACAACCACTAATTTAACCTGTCGTGACCGATCGTTATCGGGACAGACGCTGGCGCCAAACACACTGGAGCGCGGCGGCTGATGCAGAAGCGCAAGATCGATGAGTTAAGGTACTTTAGAGATACTTTATTCGAGTAAATTACGGTACTCAATACTGACTTTAGTGTTTCACTACTGTGATTTGGAATCCCCATCTGGGTGCCATTTGATGTAGCTCTGGTATTGACTTTACAAATCAGCACTAAAGACTACACAACGTCATCTCAGCACGATCTTCCCCTCGGTCCTCGGACCCTTGGAGCGAAGCCATACTGTTTCCATTTGCTTCGTTGCGGAGAAGCCTACAAGGTTTGCACTAATTGTAGCTGTCCATCCTTTCACTGCCTTTTCTGCCAATAGCACGCAGTTGTTCAGGCGCATTGTGCGGATGCGGTTGTTGAGTAATCCAGAGACCTGGATGCCGGGTCGTCATGGCGCCTGTTTATGCACGAACGGCTTTGACGTTCACGTCAAGACTCCGAGGAACGTTGATGGATATTAATGGCCTGCGTCTTCCTCTACTGATTGAACCTATCCTAAGTCGATCTTCGACCTTCCAATGATGGCGTTGATCAAAGATCCCAGTGATGTTCCCATCGTTGACATCCGCAGAGGAGGACTCGATTTCTCCATCCTTGATGAATTGCGGGCAACTTTTCGCTTAAGCAAAGGACAGGAAAAGCGAATGCCTACTCTGTTGTTGTATGATGAGCAAGGGCTGAAGCTATTCGAGGAGATTACGTACCTTGATGAGTACTACCTGACGAACGCGGAGATCGAAGTCCTCACTACCCACGCGGACGAAATGGCGAGTCACGTTAGTGCTGGATCCCTGGTGGTTGAATTGGGAAGCGGGTATGATGCCCGACATAGCCAGCGATGTCATCGAGAGCCTCCCAATGACAGGGTGCCGTTGCCGCGGAAGTGCGAATACTAATGGTACGGCAGCAATCTCCGCAAGGTCAATATTTTACTGCAGGCTTTTGAACGGGCTGGAAAGGATATCGACTACTATGCCTTGGATCTTTCTCATCCTGAATTGGAGAGAACACTTGCTGCCGTGGAAGGTAGATATAAGCATGTGCACTGCCGTGGGCTTTTGGGAACTTATGACGATGGACTTGTATGGTTGACAAAGCCGGAAAATCTCAGAAGGCCGAAATGCATTCTCTGGATGGGATCGTCTATTGGTAATCTGAACCGCCTAGAGGCGGCAGATTTTCTAAAGGGGTTTTCGAGAATACTTAGAGATCAGGACACAATGCTAATCGGCGTCGACGCCTGCCAAGACAGGGACAAGGTTCTTCATGCATACAATGACGGAGAGGGCAAGACTCACGAGTTCATCCTCAATGGTCTCGACCATGCCAACACACTTTCGGGGAGAGAAATCTTCCGTAAGGGCGAATGGAAAGTCATCGGAGAATACGATGAAGAAGCTGGCCGTCATCAAGCTTTCGTTTCACCTGTGAGAAACGTCATGGTCGAAGGAGTCTCTGTCGAATCTGGGGAAAGAATTCGGATTGAAGAGAGCTACAAATACTCACTTATTCAAAGCACAGAGCTTTGGGAGAAAGCACAATTGGTTTCAAAGGCGAGATTTGGTGATAGTCTCAATCAATATCGTAAGTCTTCTCCTACACTATTTCCAATCCGCAAGAACCCGCCATTGGCTAGCTACACATCTCTCTTGACCCTATCACCAATCGCTTTTGTCAATCTGATGTTGTTACCACGCTCAATTTTCCCCACCAAGCCAAGTACGACATACATGTCTTGCTACTAACCTCTCGGTATTGATTGCATCATCTCCTGGCCTCGGAGGCGCTTTGAGCGTGGCCTGAGAACACCATCAATATATTGACATTCGTCGTTCACTGATGGATATCGCGCCAGATATGCATCTTCTTTCGAAAGCAAAATTTTCCTTCCCACTGGAGGCCGTGGAATACGCTGCTCAGCCAGTGCCATCACTCTATGAATTCGAACAGCTCTGGGCAGCCTGGGACGCTGTTACCAAGCACATGATTCCACAACATCACCTGTTGTCTAAGCCCATCAAACTCCGAAATTGCTGCTTGTTCTATCTAGGACACATCCCCGCTTTCTTCGATATACACCTTACAAGAGCCACTGGGAAAGCACCCACAAATCCAGGCTTCTTCCAGAAGATGTTCGAGCGTGGGATCGACCCAGATGTTGATAATCCCGAACAATGCCATGCGCACAGCGAGATCCCGGACGAATGGCCTCCAGCGGAAGAAATCCTTTCCTATCAAGAAAGGGTTCGAGCTCGAACACGATCGCTTTATCAATGTGAGATCTTTGAGACGGATCGAAAGCTAGGAAGAGCAATCTGGATTGGCTTCGAACACGAAGGTAGGTCTCCCAATGTTGCGCTATCAACGACATGACGGATATGTTGACCCTGCGTAGCCATGCATCTTGAAACTCTTTTGTACATGCTTTTGCAGAGTGACCAAACGCGGCCTCCTGCTATGAGACCAGATTTTGAGCTCTTAGCCAAGCAGGCCCAAAAGGTAGCTGTGCCTAATGAATGGATCATGGTACCATATTGTACTCTAAGCGAAGGCATGAATGATCCAGAGAATGACGAGGGACCGGACCGTTACTTTGGTTGGGACAACGAGAAGCCTAAGCGTTCCATCCATGTACCAGCTTTTGAGGCGCAAGCGAGACCTCTCACCAATGAAGACTACGCTCGGTTTCTGGACCAGACCAGTCAGCAAAAGATCCCGGTCTCATGGATATCTGGAAAGACCAAAGCATCCCAGTCGAACAACCGTGAATACGCCAACTGTGACAGTACCTACATGAACGGTGCTGGTCCCCGGTTAACTAATGCGTACTTGAGAGACAAGTCTGTGCGGACAGTCTTCGGACCGGTGCCCCTAGAACATGCTCTTGATTGGCCAGTCTTTGCGTCATACGATGAGCTTTCTGCATGCGCAGCATGGATGAATGGTCGCATTCCAACTGTTGAAGAGGCTCGCAGCATCTACCACCATGTTGACATCAACAAGAACAAGCATACTGACAGCATCATCACCAAAAAGGTTTCGGCAGTCAATGGGTAGGCTATTATTCCTTATGTGATGTTTCATAGGCTGAAAAGACTCGGCCAGGCATCTGTCAAATGACGGTGTTGAGATTTCTCCCCCATCACACCCTTCGCATAAAAGCGCCTCTGGCGCCAAGCAGTCTCTAGATCCTAAACAGCTGTTCGCTGACCTCGAAGGCTACAATGTCGGCTTCAAGCACTTCCATCCCACACCAGTCACACAGAACGGCAACAGACTGTCCGGACAGGGCGACATGGGTGGAGTGTGGGAATGGACAAGTTCGGTTCTGGAAAGGTACAAAGGGTTTGAGCCTATGGGTCTGTATCCGGCTTATACAGGTTTAGTTTCCTGCAGAGGTTTTGACGTCTGTGGTGATCTAATGAAATGCAGATGACTTTTTCGATGGAAAACACAATATCGTCTTGGGTGGATCATGGGCCACACATCCTCGCATTGCAGGACGAAAGACCTTGTAAGTTCCATATTCGCCACCGTTCTACGCAAGGCAAAGCTGACAGGATCAAGCGTCAACTGGTACCAGAGGAACTATCCGTACGCATGGTGTGGCGCTCGCCTTGTCCGTGACCTCTAGGCCCAAAAAACACTAGGAGCGTTCAACACAGGTCTCCAATATAAGACGTAGCAGTGAGACGGGAATCAACTTCGACCCTTGATTGAATAAGAAAAGAGTGCGCAGTGTGCAAAGGGACTCAGCTTTGCATTTATTCAGCAGCACTTGGTGCACAAGATCTCCCTTTTCTACTCTCCAATACGAGCGAAATCCACTCCATACATCACCTTTCTCTAACAAAGGCCAGCAGCAGATCAAACCTTGCGTACTCACAATAAGGTGGCATTCATGCTCAGATTGAGACCTTTTTCCATCGAGTAAGAGCCAAAAACAGTAATGACAGGCATGTAGAGGAAAGCTTGCTTACTAATTGCAATATTGTGCGCTGTGCTTCTCGAGCCTTGCGTTCCTCTGTCTCGTGCGCTGCTAATTCCTGATCATGGAGTTCTGAATGTGGCTCCTCCGTCACCTCGGACTCTAAGCTCCATCTTCCCGATGAATGGGCCGGGCTCGACCTTGTTGTATACCCATTCTTTGCAAAGCAATATGATGGAAGCACAGACGTTGTCACTTGTAAAAGGATTACAATGCAGAGCATTGGCTAGGTACGTGCCCCCTGGTAGATACCCGACTCTCCAATTCATGGTTGTTAACACCGCTCTGAATTGGGAGGGAAGTATGTCCATGGTGTTTCTACAATCTGCAAATGGATGCCTATCGACAGCTTGCGCGTATCAACGCCATTTAGTCGATATATTCCAAAGGTGGTGCAAAGTTGGATCCTGAACATGGAAAGGGACAGCCGGTGTTGTCAGATAGCATCCGTTGCTTTGTTTACCCCCCTCGGCCTTGACTACCACAATACTCAACATCATTCACTTTGGATACATAACATCAATAGGCGTCTGGATATCGACAGGACAACATCGGCTCTTCGCATATTGTAATCTCCAGCATCACTCCACAATTGAACCAGTAACATTTTATCAATCATTGACACGAGACATTGTTACATATGCCACCATAATTTTTGCAACAATATCCCATCTTCAAACACACGCATACTCACCTCCCGCGGATATCTCAAAAATCTGCTACTGCTCTTGCTTATCTACACGTTCCTCCAAATCTGTCAAAGGATATTGAAGCCAGCGCTAGCATGCCTGCAGGTATGCTCTACAGGTGGGAGGTGGGTCGAGTCCTAATAGATGTTCAGATTTGATCTGGCTGATTTCCGGCTGACGCGTCAATCTAGGAACGCAATCATGGCTTAGGTACAGCGTCAAACAGGCTGAAACACGTTGACATCCCAGGACCACCATCCATGCTGATAGCAGCATGCAGAACACAAGTGCGGGACCTGCGCTACCGTTCTTTCGAGCCCACGGGCTAAGAAAACCTGTTTTGGTATTCATGAAGAGGTTTGCACCAGATATCACAAGACACTCTTTTACGTTGGTATGTTGACCTTAGTATCACCACTATGCTCGATGAAGGAGTACTAATTGTTCTCGATGCCCAGGGCAGTCACATCACTGCGATGCGTAAGTCGTTAAGATCCCGGTATTAGCCCATCGATTCTGACGTCCTGATAGCTGTCACAAAACCATTGAACTTCACGACAAAAGGCATCGTGAGATTGCGACCCTTATCCAAGATGTACATCGCCTGGACGGATATACCAGCAATGTCTTTAATAGCAGAGGAAAAAGTAAGATCAAGAACAAGCTCAAAATGAACCTGGACGCTCTTAGGCTGGACGCTGCAGAAGCTGAAGATGACGAGCGAGAGGTCAATTGGGACAACAACTCTAGTACTCTGAACGAGGAAGATCCCGAGGAGCGAAAGCAAAACTGGAACGATCCTCTTGTTGGGAAAGCAGCGAAGGCCGAGCGCAAAATCGCAAAGAACCAGATTCGCTTCGACGTCATCACCAAGGAAGATCTTGAAAATATCCAGATTGCATTGCATCCTGTTGATACTATAGACCATGCTAATGAAGCAGCTCAAGCGCCTAACGGGCAGGGCCTTATTGATAACAGGTACGTCATTGAGCGCTGTTCTCTACATTTCTACACTGTTTGTGTGTCATATGTCTAATCCATGTATCCTCGTCGTACGCTTCGAGTAAGGAGATACCTCGATATACAGCAATTGACTACCACTGGCAGTGGGCGGTCATTCTTGTTCATCAGTACCAGCTTCCCAGCTTACGATCTGAGTGCGAAGAGCGATCCAGCTAATATCGTTCCCTAAAATCACTACTTCTATTCCATAATGAAATGAATGCTAACCCAATTCTTGTACAACAGCACAATCGACAAAAACATCGTCTTCAATGCCAATTGTTTCCGATGGTCAAGCTTTCGGCAAAGTGTCCATGAGAAGAAGGTTCTCAAAAACAACAGGGCTCCTAGAAACGTGAACCTGGAAAATCCAGAACAGATCGACGAGATCTTGACGTTAGTTTTCAAAAGGCTAGGAATCAAGACCAATCTCGCAGAGGCTGCCAAAGCGCGCAAGGTCCTAGACAGTAAGCTTCGCAACGCCATACTGAAAGATCTGGCGGCGTTGGAGAATGAGCAAGCGGAAACCATGCAACGTATGGCAGGCTACTGGCGATACGCAAACAGGAGAACATACAACCAGATGGTGGAAAACAACGAGCTTTGGGATTGGGCTACAGGCGCAAAGCTACCGAAGGTCGAGGAAGAGATTGGGCTAGGTGCCATCCAGGAGGAAGATGAAAGCCTCGAAGGTACTTCCGATGGAGGTACGGTGGATGTCACACCAACGACTAGTCCCGAAAGCTGCTGGGACGATTCTTACGAGCTGGGTCCGGAAGATTCACCTTTATTTCCAAGGACAATGGCTTACGAGGAAGAGGACGGAGTCGAGACACCCACTGCAGCCACTCATGCAAGACATGGTGTGATTCCCAAGACATCTGCTGAAACAACAAGAAGCGGCCTCCAGCACCTTCACATTCGAGATCCCACGTACAGCCCTGGCCGCTCTCCAGGCCCCACACGCACCTTCACCGTTCCATCGCCGTCCCCCAGTGACGACGACCCCTACGACGGAGACTGGCAATTCTGCGAAAACCCTACCAAAACCGACCATATCATCCCCAAACCCCACAAACCCGCAAGAAACCCCCTTTCCCCCAAAACACCAAATTCCAAGCGTACACTCTTCGCCGGCAAAAAAGACACCCGAACCCCAAACAAAGCCGCCTTCATCCGCGAAGCCTCGCCCCCGCAAACCACAACTCCCGACACCAATAGTCCCTGGCCCAAAGCCCCACCACCACTAATCACCCAACTCATACCCCCACCCTCAACCGACATCCACAACCACTTCGGAAACCTAGACCGCGACATCCCCGCCCCCTGCGACGATCCCAAAATCCAAGCCCTCCCCCCTCCCAGTGCCACAAAAACCAAAGTCCTCAACATCGTCATCCCGCCCCAACCTGCACCCCCCGTGCTCGAAGAAGGGTGGGAGATCCAAGGAGCACAGGGGAAAATTAACAAAAAGGAGTTCTCGGCTTTGGATAAGATGAAGACGAAGACGAAGACGCCGAAATCGGCTGGGGGCGAAAAAGGGAACAAGACTCCTGCGGCGCCGAAGAAGAAGAAGGGGACTACGTCGGTGGGGGGGACGAAAAGAAAATGATCAACCACCATCCATTCGGCGGCCGAGATTGGACCTATCACTCCCTACGAATCCTACCCTTGTTCCAGTACAGTACAACATACTTCCCGCATGCAGTCTTCCCTTCTTTCGTTCTTTCACACCCCTTCAATCCTCGCTCGGAGATACAACATACATAGCCCTATCCCAATCCCAATCCATGTCCTGGCATGGCAAGGGCAAGGGTACTCGTATCAGGCGTTTCGTCTCGGCTAGAATAGAAAAGAGCCTGGGCCGAAACCCCTGCCTGATATGAGTGCCTGAGGTGCTGGGATATAGGTAGTGTGATGGTGTATTATGGGATCTCGATTCGATTGAGGATGTTTGATTTAGTGAGGGCTGTGTGCTGTGTGTGTGCTGTGTGTGTGTGTGTGTGTGATGTCCTAGATAGGAGTCTTACCCACATGTATTCCGTCATCAAGGACGTTTACTAGAACTAGTTGTGTTTTTATTTCTAAAATTCCTTTTCCATAATTTGGAGGAGCTTGTCCACTTTCTTTTAGCCTGCTTGTATCGATGGATCGATGTATGCATGTTTGGATACTGGATTTCAAGGAATGTGGGTTTTAGGAGGATTGGATGGCTGTTGGGGGAGGATTGGTGGTAGTGGTTGTGTTGGTGGTGGTGGTGGTAGTATTGCTATTAGGATCGTTGGTGTGGGAAGTGGTTGTGATGGTTGCGATTGGTGTGTGCGGGAAGATTGAATGTGGTCTATGTACCTTGGTATCCTGATGAATAATCTCAACACGCATTGATTCAACATGTAACATATTCCAATGTACCAAGTCCTCACGCGCATCAACAGTCATTGTCATGGTCATAGCCCTACTCACCGAAACCTGACTATCCTATTCTATGCACTGTATATTGGAAAATGCCCTATCGTATAATTATTCAACCCCCCCAACCCCAGCACAAATCCCCACCTCACACGAGAAAGATAGGTATCTCGTCCGCTCCCATCACCCTCCCTTCCTTCTCTTTCCTTGCCTGCATCCGTCGCTTTCGTGCCCTGAGCGCTTCGCGGTCGAAGGAGGAGCTGGGGTCGTGGACAGGCTCGGGGTAGGGGGTTGGGGGATGGGGATGAGGGTCCTTTTTGGGGGGTTTCGGGGGGGGTTTGGAGGTTGAGGTAGGTGGGGGTGGGGGGAGGGGTGTCATGTCGAGGAGCGATCTCCTGGCGCGTGGGCGGGGGGGTGTGGGAGGTTTTGCGGTGGGTTTTGTGTGTGGTGGTGGGGGTGGTGCGTGGGTTTTTGGCGTAGGATAGGGTTTTGAGGTTGCGGCTGGTGGATGGGAGGGAGCTCGGGGTGGGGCGTCCAGGTCGTCGTCGTCGTCTTCGGAGGTTTCATGCTTGGTTGCGGTGGCTTTTGCCGTCGCCTTTCCCGGTCCATGTGGCTGCGAAGCTATGGGACTTTGCTGAGTGAGTTTCGATCGCTCGTATCCGGCCGCTGCCCTCGTGTATGAAGTGACGCCTTGTAGACCCGTCAGGCTTGTCAAGGCCTTTTTAGGGCTGGTCATCATGAAGCGCTGCAGCTGCGTCCCTTCCCACGGTTGTGCTTGGCCTTCGGTCTCGTCGATGTCGCTGTCGTCGCTCGCGGTCACTGGACGCTTGGGGCCTTTGATACTTTCTACTCCGGCTTTCGTCCTTGCTTCCTGCGCTTGGGCTTCCTTTTTCTTCTTCGTCTCGGCTCGCATGGTGGTTATGCTATCGACAGGTCTGGAGATGTTCGAGAGGGTAGCACTGTTTCGATTTCGAGCCTCGTTTTTGAGACGGATATATTCGGCGTGATGGAGGTGTGCGGTGAATGTGCGCGCGACGGAGAGGAATTCGTCTTCGACCATTATGTAGATATCGTCGGCGGAGAGGCCGGGGCGCATGGGTTCTTCGGTTGGAGGTTCGGGTGGAGGCGAGGTGGATGGTGAGCGCTCTGTAGCTCGAAGAGCTGTCTGCTTTTGTGGCAATAACGGTGCGTGCTTCTTCGGTAAAATTGTTTTGCCTGGGAGAGTGGTAGATTCAGAGTCGGAGCCTGGGTCGAGTAATCGCTGTCGCTTGCTTGGTCTCGTATGTACAGCGGGAGTCTTTGCTGACGAGCCCGCTTTCAGCCATGGAAGGGTCCTCACCATAGTCACGGTCGAATGTATGGAGCGGTACGAGATTTGAGAGTGAGCAGTGGGGTGAAGGTTCGATCAATCAAGATTGGTACCTACCTTATCGATAAGAGTCTTGGCAGCGCTAGATGCCCGCTAGCGTAATTGAATTAGCTGAAGATTCAGCATGCTTTCTTTGGATTAGTGATGATATCCGACATCTCAAGACTTTAGAGGGCATGCACCCCTACATAGCTGTTCCAGCGACAGCGGCAGTCGTGTACCGAGCCTACTCCCGCAAGTCGCTGACACCGGCAGGCATCGTAACAGCGGCGCTGACAGCCATCATCCATGCCTTACATCCTTGGAGCATATTCTTCGCATTACTTTGTGTATTCTTCCTCTCTGGGACCGCTGTCACGAAGGTATCTTGCACGACCTTGGCTTCTTCAGAGTCCACAGACTCATAGCTACCCAGGTCAAACATGAAGTGAAAGCACAACTGACACTGGGTTCTTCCGGAGCATCCGGAGGAGAAGGTGCCAGAACTCATGTTCAAGTGCTTGCGAACTCAGTCGTATCATCGGCATTGATACTTCTGCATCTGTTCTGGAGCCCTCATGCAGCTCATGCGGATTGCTGGGCCTATGGCAGTGATTTGACCGTTGTTGGCATAGTGAGGTGCACTAGGCCGTATCCCACGAGCATCGCATTCTCCTAACTGATAACCTCAGTAATTATGCCGCTGTAGCAGCAGATACGTTCTCCTCGGAGCTTGGCATCCTGTCGAGGAAAAACCCACGTCTGCTTACCTCCTGGAACTTTCGAGAAGTACCACCAGGCACCAATGGCGGCGTTAGCTTGATCGGTACCCTAGCTGGCTTTCTAGGGGCGTTCCTCATTGCTTTGACTTCCGTGATCCTGCTACCATTCTGCGATGGGCACGGAAATGCTGGCTCGGGTATATTGTCTTCACTACAGCCTGGATCTAAGCATGGGAGTGGCTGGGGATGGCAAGAGAGGACGCTTTGGGTGCTAGCAATTACAATATGGGGAGGTCTAGGAAGCGTGCTGGATAGTGCACTTGGTGGTTGGCTTCAAGCCAGTGTGGTCGATACAAGGACAGGAAAGATAATCGAGGGAGTTGGTGGGAAGAAAGTGAGTTTGATAAGCACATTAAGACAGTGGTCGTTAACTCATTACAGGTGCTTGTCGCTGGATCTCGAACCCCAGCATACAAGAAGAGCGATGAGCCAAGCAGACACGTTGAAAGTGGTCATAGCATCCTTGATAATAATGGGGTCAACCTGCTCATGGCCTTCCTTATGAGTATTGGTGGTATGGTAATTGCGAGCTTTGTTTGGGACATACCACTGCGGAGAATCTGATGTTATGAATTCTTGTCTCTATGTGTACCAATCTTCATGAGTCATCTTCGCCATCTTTCTTCTATCCTATCTGTCGGAATTGTGCGACTTGCATCAACTCATCTCTTTCGTTTCATAGATTGAAGAATGGTATGTCTACGGACGGTTCGGGTGATAGCTTCCGGGTGCCTGAGCCCACTAAGGAGCCAAACCAAGAGGTCATGGCTCCTAGAATGGAACGGAGTATTCGGCCTTTAACCTAGGTGATAAATTCAATGGCGTCTCCACGTTTATTTTCAACCCCGCTGAACGAGGCCTGGTACACTCTGTTACTGCGCTACCCCGCAAAAGATCTGCGAGAACATTCGATATGGGCCATACTCCTCGCGGTTGAGCGGCTCCTCTGTTTGCTTTCCCTATGGTCTTCTCATGTATCGCTATGCATTTCCAGTGCATCAATTTGCAGTGAACGTCGAAATCCGCAGATAGAAGAAGATGGCAGACCTATTCTCGTCCTCAGCCAGTGATGGCATACGCAAGATGATGGACGAAACGACATCTGATCCCAACAGAATACCTGGTTGTGTTGCAGTGGTGGTCGATAAATCCGGCAAGACGCTATTCCAGCACGCCAGTGGCACCCGGGGTGCTGATACAAAAGAGCCCATGACTCTGAACAGCGTCTTCTGGATAGCTTCATGCACCAAGATGATTGGTGGCATAGCGGCTATGCAGCTCGTTGAGCAGGGGAGGTTAGCTCTCGATGACGCCGATCTTCTGGAGAAACACTGCCCTGAACTCAAGCACGTGAAGATTATTAAAGGAATGGATAAGAATGGGAAAGCGGAGACTGTAGAAAAGAAGAATAGGATTACCTTAAGGATGTTGTTAAGTCATACCGGTAAGCCTATATAATGAAAAGTCTCTGTTATGCGAGCCATAGCTGACGCATTAAAAAGCTGGCTTCGGGTATGGCTTTACATTCATGGCACATAGAACACCTGAGCGCAGAGGTTGACCAGAGACTGACAGATACACTTTCTTCAACGACATACTTCGCTTGAACGGCCAACCAGTCGGTATTGACGAGCTCGACGCCCATAGCAGCGGGATACTCGAACAACCCATCATGTTTGAACCTGGTACGCTCTTGGCCGCTATCCACATTCCACGTCCCTGCTAACCTCTCCCCTCAAGGCACGGACTGGGCATACGGCGTATTTTCCCACTCGAAAGCAATCTAAGACATTCGAAAAACTAATAGATATCCCTCAGGTCGGTATCGACTGGGCCGGCACCCTCATCGAGCGCGTAACCAACATGTCCCTAAACACCTATTTCCAAACCCACATCTTCGCCCCCCTGAACCTACACCACATAACCCTGTTCCCCACGCCCCAAATGAAACACCACCTCGCCCACATGCACCAAAAGACACCCGGCCAAAACATCCGAGCGCGCGACCACCCCTACCGCCGCCCCCTCATCGCCTCCCCATCCGAACACGACACCATCTACAACTCCGCCGGCGCAGGCGGTTTCGCCCGTCCAACCGACTACGCGCAGCTCCTATCCACGCTCCTCAACGACGGCGTCTCGCCCACGACCGGCGCCCGGATCCTGACGCAGAAAAGCATCGACGAGATGTTCACCAATCAGATCCCCGATTTCCCCAATTTCGGACGCAAGGGCATCAAGACTGCGAAGTCGACGTATTCGAACGATGTTCCGCAGCTTTACCCGCAGCCGGAGGAGCAGCCGCAGGGGTGGGGGCTGACGTTCATGCTTACGATACATGAAGGGGCGACGGGAAGGGGGAGGAATACGGCGTGGTGGGCTGGGTTGCCGAATCTTTTCTGGTGGTGTGATCGGGAGAAGGGCGTGGCGGGGATAGTGGCGTCGCAGATATTGCCTTTTGCCGGTGAGTGGGCAGATTGTCCCGCTCTTTGACGATGGGAACGCTGACTGGCTTCATTGTAGATTCTGAGGTTATGGGGCTGTGGGCGAAGATAGAGACGGCTGTTTACGATGGGTTGGGCGAGAGGAAAGGGGGCGGTCAACAGGACAAGCAACAGGATGATCACCAGAGCAGCGCACCCCAGAATGGGGAATGGGACGGCTATCACGAGGCTTTCGTTGCGAACAGCAATAGGTAATCGATATGATGCTGTACGGAAAGTTGAGAGAAACGCCGCTTGTCCGATGGTTGAATACTTGTACATAAGTTATACGGGCTCGTTGTCTGATGATTGAACAACTGTACATAAATTACACGGGCTCGTTGTCCCACCAATTCTTCTCTTGCCTGGGTGTCATATTCTCCGCCCCGAGTACATGTTTAGGGGAAGCAGGCCCTTCCGTGCCATCCGCCGGCGCTACCCTTTCAACATCACTGCTTTTCACAGCAGACTTGTTTCTCTTCGCAGGCTTGTGTCCCCCAACACCGCCCCTCCAAGGCTTCTCTCTAATGCCGAAGATCAAGCAGTCGACCGCGCATTGGAGGGACAGCAAGACCAGAGACAGGCAGCTGAGCGCAAATGGGGGATTATGCTCCTTTGTGTAAAAGTAGCAGTGGCTGATGAAGGGCGGAAACCACATTACAGCGTAGACGAGAGGGTATATGAACATGTATCGGAGCTGGCGTCGGATAGCCTTGTGCCGCTTGCGCAGAATGTTGTTTGAGTCTTGTTGTGGCTCCTTGTCCTGGTGAGGAAGAAAGGATTTGTCACGTAGGGCTTCGAGGAGGGTTTGCTGGCGACTGGGGGGTTCTGCTGACGGATCTGTTGGTTCCTGCTGACTTGCTACAGGAGAGGGCTCACTCGAAGTCGCAGGTGCCTGGCATCCTATTGATGTAGACCTTTGATGCGTAGTCCACTGGCCGAACCAGCGTCTCGCACGTGACGGTCTATCGGGTTTGGTAGGGCTCTTGGTTAGATCACTCGATGTTCCTTCCGAAATCGTGCTGCTTGCAAGGTTGATGTCAACTTTTCCCAACTCCGATTTGGTGTAGATGTAGATTGTCAGGTAGATGGCCACGATAGAGGTGAGGATCAAATAGCGAGGAATCCAGCTGAGAACAAGACGATACCATATAGGTCGTACAGGAAGGTAACAAAAGGTCCCTTGCGAGACATATGCATCCCCCTGATTGATGAATGCTAAGCTGGCTAGGAGGACGGAGCAACCAGCCGAGCACGCATACGCTGTATATCGGTAGCTATATAACCCTATGGAATTTCCGGGCCAGAGGACCGAGAGTACTGTGTGTATGGCTATGAGTAGGATGATGAAATCTGGCTACCCGGTCAGGATGCTAATACTGTCAAAGCCTTGCGCCAGACACCGACCTGATGCTTCGATCCCAATGGCAAGCGCAAACCCGGACGCTTGACAAAATTTCCAGGCGGTGGGAACATTTTGAGCGAATATTACCACCGGAGGCACAAGATACCAGATCGCCTTGAACAAATCACTCGCAATGAGTAGGATAACGAGACTATCCACCAGTCAGCCGGTCTGGATGTCTTGACACTGGCGCGTTCGATCGGGCAAGACCTACTGATGTCGAAAAAGCAGTGTTCTCACCCTCACGAAGTAGTAAATGGTCAAAAGCGCGAAAAAGACGCTGATTGAAGCAGATATCACCGCGAGGATTTGTTGGACATGATGCTGACGTGCGGTAAAATTGTTCGGTTTGCTGCTGGGAGTGCTTACTACGCCGCTCATCTTGACGTTTGGTGACGGATCATGATGCCCCTGAGTGATCAGATCGAGGGTTTGAGGGCGTAGAGCCCCTTCTCGGTTTCTGTTGTGGCAAATGCACAGCCATATGTTGCTGGGAATTAGGTACGAGCCAGGGCATACGGTCGTGAGTATACCATTTGAAAAGTGAGGTTCGAAATGTTTCCATTCCTCACTGAAGCCCTTGCTTAGAGTTTTCAGACAGCTATCCGAAGCTAGGTCCCAATGCTAACAATGAGAACCTCATTTCACCACCACCAGCTTCCTCTTCTCTTTTCAAAAACTTCTTCGGTCCTAATTGTATAGCTGTGTCGCATAGGACGTCCTCTCCCTCCTCGAGCTTTCCTCTGTTCAGCGGCCCTTTACGTGAGCCGTCTAATTCCCAGAGATTGTTCTTTTCGGATTTGACGAACGCAACGTAATGGAGATCGACCTCGTCTTGGGCTGACGGTGCTGCTGTGTCGCCCCCTGCAGCTGCATTTGCATGTGCCGATGCTAAATCGTCATTCGTCTCAATGAGTTTGGCGCGAGAGTGAGGGTTGAGCGGTATGGCTTTTGTGATGAGATCCGATAATGGACTCGCGGGTGCTGTTGGATGATTTCAGTATGAATCACACGATCAAATGACGGAAAGTATACCAATCAAATCCCGAGTCATGCCATTGCAAGTTGCATGGATGAGGCCCATCAGGCCACAAGCATTACCGATCGTTTGCTTGAACCAAAGCACCTCTTCTTCAGATCCAGTACCAGTGTAGTCGGGCAGAGTGCTATCTTCGTCCGAACGACCCTTCCTATAAGATGAAGAGGTAGGAAATACCAATAGAAGGGCGTGTGCTGGACGAGGTACAAAAGCCAGAAGGGAAGGGTCGTCCAGAGAGTAGACGTCATGCCATGACAAATCCGAAGAGAGACCTAGTTTGTGCACCAGAGAAGACATAACCTCAGGGTTGTTTTCTACCATATGATTAACTGCGATACTACTGGGAAGGCAGTCATCTGTTCTAGCTACCTAGTGGAACAAATCTCGGAGTTGTTAACTCTCCCTCCTTGTTATTACTTTGAGGAGCCTTTATTTGTGATATGCCAGCTCCCGGTGAGGCCTCCTGACTTGAGTCTGCCATGTCGAGATGTATATCGTTTGGGGATAGAGGAAGCTGATGATGTGAGTTGCAGTAGCGAAAGGTTTTGCAGCATATCCTTAGGGCTAAGCCCTAATCGCTGAATTCAGCCCAAAGACGTGCAAGGATCGACCTCTTGTTAACATACAAATACCGTACCGTGCGTACCAAGTCGAACGTCTGTTGAGCGTAAAGGCAGTGGTTGGCATAGCCACCTACACAGGACATCCTTTACGAGTCAGCAGACAGTTGGGAACCACAATGGCTACGGAGGTGATCACAACAATATCGCCTTCGACCAACCAGCCGATACTGACAAGGAGCGGCCTCTCATGCTCAGACGTAGCGCTTCTACCAGCTATCGCGGCTCAAGCTTTCAACGACTATCGACTCACATCGTTACGAGAGCGACAGGCTATCGTCGGGAAAGCGCTGCAGCTCATCAACGACAGGCAAAATGTTCTTGCACGTGAACTCACTGAACAGATGGGTAGGCCTATCGCTTATACTGGTAAAGAAATTACAACAGCAGTGACCAGGGGTGAATATCTCTTGAAGATCAGTGAGAATGCAATGATGGATACGCAGGGTGAGTACGAGCATGGTTTCAAAAGGTTCATCAGAAAGGCACCCATTGGCCCTGTACTCATTCTATTTGCCTGGAATGTGGGTTGTGACGGCTCAATGTTCAATGTACTGGACGCTGACATGGTATGATCAGTACCCATATTTGATCTTGATGAATTCCCTGATTCCAGCTTTGCTTGCTGGCAATTCTGTTATCCTCAAACCATCCCCTCAAACACCTACCATAGTGGAACACATACATGATATCTTCTCTGAAGCCGGATTACCTGACAAAGTTATACAATACTTCCACTGTGGCTCTATATCGCGCTTGGAGAGTGTTGCACGGGCACCACAGATCAAATTGATTTGCTTCACTGGTTCTGTTGCGGGTGGTCTGCAAGTCCAACGTGCTGCTGCAGATCGGGTGGCTCCTATTGGACTCGAACTTGGAGGCAAAGACCCTTCATATATCAGAGAAGACGTTGATGTTCAATGGGCAGCAGAAGAAATAGTAGATGGAGCCGTATTTAACTCGGGGCAGAGCTGCTGTAGTGTGGAGAGGGTCTATGTCGCTGAGAAGGTCCACGACGAATTTATATCGGCGGTGCAACGCGTGCTTAAAGGCTACAAGCTTGGGGATCCGTTTGACCCAAGCACTAATGTTGGGCCGGTGGTATCACAGAGGTCCGTTGAGACTATAAAAGCACATGTCACGGATGCATTATTAAAAGGCGCTATTGACTCAACGCCCGCAAACGAGACGTTTGATTTTCCACCACCCAATGGAAACTACGTCAAACCTACGCTCCTCACGAATGTGACCCATGATATGGACGTTATGAACGATGAAACATTTGGACCAGTCATTCCCGTTATGCGAGTCGGTAATGATGAAGAAGCAATTCGACTCATGAACGATAGTGAATTTGGCTTGACCGCAAGTATATGGACCAAGGACGTTGCGAAGGGCGAAGAGCTTGCAGAGCAGGTCGAAGCAGGAACGGTCTTCATCAACAGATGCGACTTCCCCAGTCCAGTAAGCCCTAACGGCCGTCATTGGACGGTCGCGCTAACACGTAGCAGGACCTTGCGTGGACGGGTTGGAAGAACTCTGGCAAGGGTGTCACGCTGAGCAAATTCGGGTTCGAGCAGTTTGTGAGGCTGAAAAGCTTCCATATCAAACATTACCCAAATCAGCAATAACGATAGTGGCTTTGGGGTATCCAAAAGACGATTGGCTACGAAGGGACTCCAGGTTTTGTACTCTTGAGCGCTGTCAGCGACGATCAGGACCTGGCTCCGAAGCGTGGCACCAGGAGTTTCGAGAATGCAGATCAGCAACGCAAGGGAGTGCCCCAGGAACCAACGATAGGCCTTCTTCCCGCAGCATAGGAGAGTATCAGAGATTTACCTTTCCACCAGGAGTGAAATGTTTCGGGGCTCTTCTCTATGATAGCTGTTTAGGTTTGCTTTGACGAACCACCATTGTGACGGCATTCCAGTAGTGGAAACGAGATATTTCCGAGCTATTCACCATCGCGTGGCCATCGTCATGGGTACGACCCACAATCCTGACACCACAATTTCGACATTCCTGTCCAGATTCATCCTCATTTCGGTCGACGCCCTTCCAATCTTGCCAACTCATCTACCTGCTGTACACCTTCTCTTCTTTCCTACAGTCTGGTGTGAAGCGATTCATCTGTACTACTTTGCATGGTCATTCGATCCTCCTCTTTCATTATATTGCCTGCATTTAAGCGTGCCGCGTTGTTCATCTCAGTTTTGGCAGCATTTCAGCGGGTTCTGCCAGTCTTTCCGTCTCCGAGTTCCCACAACATCAGAGCAACCCAACATCTGGTGTATGCCATCACTTCGAGAACGAACAATGACATGCATGGACCAATTCAGGTCGTTACCTTTCATCCGTCAAATCTTCCCTCCTCGAGGCAATACTCGCAGTGGAACCCGAAGTCTTCAAATCGTATGTCGATATTGAAGAACGAAGTGCGTTGTACTGAGCAAGTGTACAGGGAGCACCCATAGAAGGTAGCTTTCGCAAACACACCGATCCTATGGCTAGCATGGTAGCACTGTCAGGAGACCGGTATGGCAGCTGGCGCCCCCCAACCAGAAGATTGTTGGCTGATGTAGCGTCAGCTCTTCCTTGATGATGGGACAGCATACAGAAAGCACCGCTGCCTTGATTACACGGTCCTTCCTCCTGGAGAGGACGCCGTCGACAGGCTCGGGCCATGGGATGCAGGGTGACTGCACTGCGGACCTTCGTTACAAGCTTCACACGGCATATTGCCCCTCTGACAAAGAAGCCACCGAGGTCTCGATGACTCCCCGGGCCAACATCTGATTAGAGGTACAAGTATTGCACAAAGCAGTGTGCATTGGCGGTGTAAGATACAGGCTCTCGTTTGTGGAATATGAGGGACCAAGAGGCGATTCCGAATAAGAAAAGACCAAAAGTTCCTGTTTCACAACTACCATAGATTGATAGCTGATATTCGGCATACTGTTTTATGAGTATTCTACACTACGCAGTTGATCTGCAGTTATTCAGTCAATGAAATCTTTCTCCTTTCTCCTTACTCCTTATCGCTGTTCTTTTCTCAAGCCAAGCACGAGTCCGGCAATTGCAGCAATTATCTCCGACGCACCAACGGCATTTCATTTAATTCGTTCCCCCACCAGAACGTCATATTTCCAATAGTACCTTTTCATCATCCTTTCACCCTCATTTATACAGGCAAAAGAATCTATTCCAGTACAGAAGGCTAATCATGATCTTCGGATCGCTTTCAGCCTCCATTGATCGGGATAGGGGTCCATGCAATGCATGCATGGAATATCATAATGCTTTGAAATCCAAAAGTTTAATATTTCTCTAATATTTTCTCTGTTTGTCTGCTATATCCTCTAGGACTTACCTTCATATCCTACCATAACCTGTTCAGCTCCTCATAATGGCACCAACAAACAACAAGCAATGGACGATCGAAGGCAAGGACGGCTTCGATAGCCTCAAGTTCAATGACAAAGCTGAGGTCCCTACACTTGGCGAAAAAGACGTCCTCGTCAACTTTCATTACGCCTCGCTGAACTACCGCGACCTAGCAATTCCCAAGGTAACTTTCCCTTTAACTAATAATTGTGCACTGGGTTGTCGATAACCTCGAGCTCACCCATATCACAGGGCAAATACCCTTTCCCAATCAACTTCCCCATAATCCCCGCCTCCGATGGCGCCGGCACCGTGGTAGCCGCTGGATCTCGCGTCACTCGTTTTCAGAAAGGTGACGCCGTTCTCACGCTCTTCAACCAGTCCCATTTGTCCGGCAACATTACGGTGCAGGACCTCAATACAGGTCTCGGAGGGGCCGTCGACGGGACGCTGCGTCAATACGGTGCCTTTGACGAAAATGGCCTGGTCAAGATGCCGGAAACTTTGAATTTCCAGCAAGGCGCTACACTGTCGTGTGCGGCTTTGACGGCTTGGAACGGATTATACGGCGTCGAGGGGAAGAGGCTGATGCCGGGTGATACAGTCCTCACGCAGGGGACAGGTGGTGTCAGTATTTTCGTTCTGCAGGTACGTTTGGCTCAAACCCTCATCTAGGCCTGCGCACTAAACCAAAACGCCGTGTGACAGTTTGCCAAAGCCGCCGGCGCCCGCGTAATCGCAACCACCTCCTCCTCCGCCAAAGCCGAAACCCTCAAAAAGCTCGGCGCAGACCACATCATCAACTACAAAGAGGACGAAAACTGGGGCGAAACGGCCAAGAAGCTCACCCCCGCCGGCCTCGGCGTGGCGCACATCCTCGAAGTCGGCGGGCCGAAAACGATGACGCAGTCCCTCAAGGCCGTGAAGCCCGAAGGCACCATCTCCATCATCGGCTTCCTGGGCGGCGGACGCAGCAAAGACCAGCCGAGCTTCATGGACTGTCTGAGCAACATGTGCACCGTGCGTGGATTGGTGGTGGGGTCGCGACGGCAGTTTGAAGAGATGAATGCGGCGATCGACGCGAGTGGGATTAAGCCGGTGGTGGATGAGAAGGTGTTTGGGTTTGAGGAGGCGAGGGAGGCGTATCAGTATATGTGGGATCAGAAACATTTTGGGAAACTGACGATTAAGATTTCGGAGCCGAGTGCGTCGAAGTTGTGAGTTGGGTGGATGTGGATTGATGGCTTATGTAGCTGGGATTCTATCAATGATGAATCAAGGAATGGATCAAGAATACCAAACTTGTTGCTCGAATAGTGATATCAAAGCTATGTATCTATGCTGAATGCCTCGCTCTTGACATATCACCCCCAGCACCTATCTCTACTCTTATCACCACAGCACCATATTCCATAATGCTACAACGATCCACCATCCCTTACAATCTCACATCCCATCCAACGCTCACATTAGCCATGCATTAACTTATCCCTCAAAAACTCTCGAATCACCCAGGATATCATCTATGAACATTGGAGGTTTCCCACACACGGGGGATTGGTCGACCACAGTAATCAAAGGAACAACTTAAAGTAACATAGATACTTCAAGGAGAAGAGAGACGAATTTTAGATATGCCTTTCATACACCTCAATCTTGTTACAAAATACGAACAAATACCTACAAGATGACCTTCGCTATGCACCACCCTACGTTCCACAGAATATACAGAGTATAAACTGCATCATCGCTATGCCAACCAAAAAGAACAACAGGGTATAGACCTCAGCTAGAGAATCTAGCCATATGGCGTGATGTTATGTAGCAAAATCCGGAGTAGAGTATTCTCTCGTCATCTAAGAAAAGAAATACTGACTGTCCTTCAACCTCGTGACATCAAAGTCGCCCTGTATCACACATTAAGTCAGCTGGACAATAATAACGAGAGGATGATTCAGTCAACACATACCTTTTTCGGCACAGGCGGGAAGGTCAACGGTAACCAGACCCACATCTTCCTTATGATCGGCCTTTTGGCCTTCTTCTCGGCCATTGGCTGCTCCTCCTCCACCGCCTCCTCTTCCGCGACTTCGTCCTCCAGGTCTTCGCCGTCGTCTATGGATGTAAGAGCATCAGCCTCGATAGCGTCATGGTTTGTTGCGGATTCAACAGGCTCCGTGTTCTCCATATCACCAACATTGAGTTGCAAGTTGGCCTTCAACTTGGGACTCCTCGCAGTCGGTGTCAGTCCAATAGTAGCAGCTTTAGCTTCCAACGGCGCCAAAGCTTTCTCATCTGCGGCTTCGGAGAAGATCTTCGCTGGAGTATTCATCTGTTCACCCTCTTCCCTTTCCTTGGGGTCTTCAGAAGCCAGAAGATCCAAGCGGCGGCGCTCCAGAAGTAATTCGTCGCATTTCCGAGCTTCTATGGTTTTGGCAGGGCTTGGTCTGTCGCCATTGGGTCCCAGCTCCTTAGACCTTTGTCTCCGCCAAGCCAAGATGTTCTGTCCGATGGGAGTATCGTGACGTACAGATGCCAAGTGCATGTAATCCTTGTATCTAGCTTTGAATTCAGCTGCGAGGCGGCCAATAACGTCTTCAGAATGCATCCTGATAAACGCGTCGCGAATGATCTTATTCATTGCGTGGACATCTCCAGCGTGAGTCCAGAAGGAGTCGTGAATCGCTGCAAACGTGAGACCGACTTCTTTGCACTTCAAAGCCGTCAAAAACATGTGCGTTGCATCAAGAGAATGTATAAAATTTGGAGGAAACGCTTGGAGCTGCTTGGCCTTGTGCACAGGGTCCGCAGCTGACCGATTCATGATGGTGATCTTCTGAAGGTTGGTTTCGATCCTACGTGCAGTTTTCTTGCGGTAGGGCTGTACGACAGGCATCTTTAAAGGAGTAGTCCATATCACTGTCGTTTTGAAGTCCGTGATCTCGTCCTTTGCGGTTCCTCTCAAGAACGAGCTTTTGAACGGCCCACTGTGTTGTTCGCCCCGCGACGTCTTATCGATGTAAGCAACCTGCTCGGGGGCAAGTGATTCGGATATTCTCGCGGCACATGCAGTGAGCCAGTACTGTATATCGTGCGCTCCGTTGAACATGGTCGCAAGAGCCGCAAATATCTTCTTAGCGATGTACGGAGCTGCAGCCGCAAGATTTACGTCCGTGGTGTTCGGAAATGTCGTCAGAAGGTCATCCAGCTGCTTTCGAACTTGTCGTTTGGCTCCTGTAAATGTAACGCCATACACATTGGTCATCACTGTCTGCTTGACAACTTTCCTGGTGATTTTACCCTCCAGAGCGTGTGCTAAGCTGCTGCCTAGGGCTGCATCCTTTGCAATCTCAGCCTTGACGATCTCAGCAACAGCCGTATAGATGTCTGAGGGTCTTTGGCCTGGTTCAAGGTTAACTTGCTGGGCACCAGCGACATCGCCACCAAGTGCTGCGTAGTGTTGAAGGCCATTGCAAGTACCGTCTTGATGGATGGCAAGTTGGCAGACATACTTCGTAGGGTCTTGTAGATCTAGCGCGTGCTTCAATTCGTTGCAGGCTGCCAGACATTGCCAGGGATCTTCAGCTTTCAACCACCACCTGCTACCCTTGAGAGGAGCGTTCACGGAATCGCGTATCTCAGACAGATGGCTCTCGGTGAACTCTACTCTCTCTTGGAAGCTGGCTTTGTCGTAACCGTAGACATTGGCGAGATGAACTTTCAACCACCACAGACCCTCGGAAGAAAGCTCTTTGCCATGAGCAAACACCAGTAGTCCCCGCGAGTTATCGGCGCCCATATGATTCAAAAAAGGAGCCATTGGGTATGCACGTCCCCGAAAGTCGCAATTATGTGGAAAATAGAATGCCTCATGTAGGTACGCTCGAGCGACCTCCAATTGAAAGTTCTGAAAACATCTTTGGCTCTTGAGACCCGAACGATGGTTCTGAGCTTCACGCATACGCTTCATCCATCTAGAGCGCGTTACAGGACCTTCGGACGGTGGGGGCTCGGGTATTAGATCTGTAGGGGGACTCTCGGGTGGGATACTGGCGATAGCATCGCCACTGTTCCAAGCTTCGAGCATGGTATCGAAGACGAACCGATTGATCTTCCACGGTGTTTGAGCAAGAACATCAAGACCGGCAAACACTTGATTCATATCGCCGTTCTCGGCCGCAGTAATAGCATATCGTTTTGATTGCGTATCACCAGAGTGGAGGCGTATGACGGGGAGTGGATATTGAAGAAATCCGCCTTCAGCGTATCCTGCCCAAGGTTTGGGCTCGCATACCATTGGAAGGTATTTGGCTATCGCCGAAAGAACGGGTACTCTTGAGAGCTTGTCCAGCACTTCTGAGCTCAGTCGCACTACCCCAACACGTTTGCCTTGGACATACTGATACGTATGAAAGAAAACAGGCCGGGACTCCTGCACCTTGATCCCTGTTTTAGGATCTTTCCGGGAAACCTGCACCTTGGCAACGTCCATCAAATGAGACAGTAGATTAGCCCCCACCTTTACTCTCATGCTCGGACTCCACTCCAATTTGTCGTATGCTCGTGATGAAGAGCTGCGGACCAGCTTTGCTAGCGAGTCGTACCTTGATCTAGCATTGGCCACCGACATAAGGGCACGCCAATTCTTGTCCTTCTTATTTTTTCTAATCGCTTCAGCAATGCTTTCGTTCTGCACCCCATCGCCAATGCTCTGGACAAGGCTGTGAATTCTGATACCTCTCTCGTCAGAAACGTCAGTACTGCAAGTCTTCATCGCTGAGAGGATGGTGATTGCAGACATCTTTTCGGGTGAGAGGGACTGCAAGTATGGACCCCACAGCAAATACTCCTCATCACTTTTGCTCCTCTTCTCCTTCTGCTCGGCTTCTTGTGACTTGCGTATATCGTCCTTGATGAGGGGTACAAATTTTTCGTGCCATCTCCACATCATAGCACCAATAGATGCAGTTGAGAGACCGCTGTTGACGCCTATGCTCTTCAAATACTTGTCTTCTTCCCGCCAACGATCCATGGCAGCATTGATCGTGTTGTTTTCTAGAAGTGTCTGCCGCTCGGCTGGCGTTATATCTTTACCATCGGGACTTGGGATTAGACCTGTGTTTGAAAAAATGGACAATGATTGCTTGAGCGTAGAAAGACCTGCCCCCTTCAGCTGCATCTCGCGTACTTCGTCCACCTTATTCGTAGGTTGACTAAGCATGGGCTCCAGGTTGGTGGGCTCGGCTTCTATGGCCTCGCCAAGATTTTGATCCTGGAGATAGGGAGCAATTTCCTAATTGGAATTGAGTCAGCCGGTTTGGTGAACCGATGCAAAGAAATGTGCATACCTGGTCTAGCTCTTCGTACACCGACAAAAGTTTTTCTGTCTCCTCAATCTTCCCAGCTTCCTTGGCTAAATTGATATATCTCCTGACCGTGCGATCCTTCCTTACGTCGGCCCCTTGTAGACTGGCTCTTATCATCATAGAATATGTGACAGCGTCCGGCTCGACACCTATGTCCCTTAAGTCCACCTGAAACCATCTCTGTAGATGTTGCAGAAGAGGCTGGTCCTTATTCTTGACAATTCGGTGGGTGAGCTCGGAAACGTACTCATTATGTGCAATTAACAATCCCTCCTCGTCAGGTCTGTAAATCTGGTTGAGCCTCCGCACAAGAACCGCCGCTCGCTCGAGACGACCGACCTGGAGGCAAGCATGTAATGTTTGATGAATCTCATTGGTATCGCCAGAAATGGCATCCTTAGAGGTACGAAATTTCTTGGGATGTGTTGAGAGCGAATCCTTGATTATTATTGGCGACGAATCGGGCTCGTATCTTGGGTGGACACCAATGCTGGGATCCGTAAAATCTGGCTGATAGTTGTAGGTTTCTGTACGGGACTTATCCCAAGGAATGTAAGAGTCATATTGAGGTGCATAGTCGATAGCGGTGGCAGCAGAGGCAAGACTTCTTCGATGGGGCTCGCCGCAAGCCTTCGGTTGCACGGTGATCGCACGAGACTGATTTGATCTTCGCTTCGGGGTACTTCGGTCGACAGTAAACGTTGTTCTTGCATGATTTGGCTTTCCAAAGAGGGCAGGGCATAGGAAAGGCAGTTGTAAGCACTCCAAGGTGGCAATGGACTGTCTGTAAGCTTCTTGTGGCAAGCTGCGCTTTGGAGCTCGAGCGAACATGCTACAAACACGTCCAAGATTGATGATATCGATCGTCCAGGCCTCTATTCCCAGGCAAACTATGGTGGATCGAAAAAGGAGCGGAATCTATATATTAAAGTGTTGGTTTTCCCTTGATATCACGTCGATATCTCCTTTGCACCAAGAAACTTTTCGGCAGGGATACCAAAAGCGGGTTAGCTTGCCATGCATGTTTGCCACGCTTACTCCGTATCATCCTAGCCTATCTTAATTCCAAGTGAATCTGTCACCAAGTACATAGTTCTCTCAATTACTGGTACAAACATCACATCAATGGATTATCCACTGTATGCAAAATTCCATTTGCGAGTTGACGACATGGCGTTATCTTCGTGAAGAGTGCACAAAGTACGCGACGTAGAGACCAGATATGGTATCTAGGGTCTTCAGACCAGCTGTTCAATCTGCCTCAGCGGCCCGAGGGGATGGCCTTTGATACATCCTGCAGAGTCATAACAGTCGGAATCTAGCATGTCCACGTCGATTTCACGCAATTCTCTACAAGATCGATGGGCCGTCCTTCAGGTTGGTATGTAAGTTGCAAACCGAGATGGCGGCTCTTTGTCGATGTTTCCTTTAGGTCAAGCAGGGAGACTGGAGAATTGACATTCCCATTGCAATTCAGACCTGCGTCTGTCCATTGCTTGTCCTTACCAAGAACCGAATATCCGTCTGGTCGACAGAGGCGTGAGAGTATCTGACCCACTCTGTTGTTGTCTTCGGAGAGTGGAACAATAGTCCTTTCCTCAATTTCATTGATTGCCTCTCCACAATATGTCCTTGTCACAATCTGACAATGGAGAAAGGAAAATATGCAATTGTCTTGGGGATTATTATCATCTCCAGTGCCATTAGGTACAATTCGTGCTATGTACCCCACTACGTCTTCAAATTTGGAACACCTTAGGATCGTCAACCGTGACCGCCTCTGCATTCGCAGCACTGAGATCTCGCCGAATTATCAGCAGAGCCATACGCAAATCGGTGTCGTTAGACCATCATGCAAAATCTGCCTGGTAACCAAGAGATACTGGCGGCTTTGAAAAGCATAGTCAGTGAGCGGGAGGCTCTTCGACATGAGCTTGCGATCGCCAAGCAAACAATCACTGAGCTTGAACTTCAGAACATCGAATTCGACAGGTTGCTAAACAATGCCCACAAGCACTTCTATACTCCAGACCCGGACAAGGGCTCAGTATCCCCTCCGCCAAAGAGTTGGATTGGGACTTGGCTGAGCTCACCACTGGACAATCCAGCGCTCTTCCCCGTTGAGGAAGCATGGCGTCATGGTCATCTCCAACAAGCTCTGGCTATGATGCCCGCATTGCTTATACGCGAAGACCTTGGTGAGTATCACCATGTCAATTGCAGGCTGCTATATTCAGCGTTGATCCAGTCAACCGGGTCTGAACTCTCTATCGCTTTGCGATACGCCGAAGAAGCTCTTCAGATTGCTACTGACCAAAAGCTGCATCAACTAGTTGGAAAGGCCCATTTCCATCGAGGTCTCTGCTACTTGTACATGGGTGAGCCGGCCAATGCCGTGTGGTGTTTCATTCTGTCTTCGCACTTGGATTGCCATGAAAAGATTATTGATAGTTGCAGGCGCGTGGCGGAAAAAGAAGTCGAAGACCTCTCTGAGGATGATCCCAAGCGATCAACGAACTTCAGGTTATCCCTATCAACAGAGGCTAAAAGGCTATGCGGCAACTCCACCGTGATTAGTAATACTTGTGCATGAAAATCCATACTCGAAAAAACATCATTCTTTTTCATGAGTTTTCTTTTAGTTGCGCGCGATATTTCCATTTGCGGAATATCTGCAACGTGACGTTCTTGGTATCTACCTCCTTTGTCCTAGCCAACTAGACCACAAGAAAGTCCACTCGTAACAAAGACTCGAGTTTAGTAGCACTAGTCTTTGCACCACATATTTTCGAGATGATGCTTGCCGCCAGCATGAACATGAGATCAACGTCTGAGGTATCGTTTCCAAGCTCTAAGGAATTGTAGCTAGCTCTGGGTACAAACCTGTTGTATGGGGCTTTTCTGGGCTCTTGTTTGGGGCGCACCCAGCATCAGAGCTACAGGAAAGCGACTATTTCGAACAGTATTGGGTTTGTGTATTGTGACAGTCCTAGTGACGTTGGCGACATGAGTTACCCACCAGACACCGTAAAGGCGGACAGTACGAGAGGAACCATGAGCAATGTCGATGACCCTGCCGAAAGAATTGGTTCTCAACCCAAGCGTACAGCTGAAGCTCCCAGGCAGCCTATCATCGCAACTTTCCCACCTCAGAACATTCCTTCCTCACCTAACGGGAACCCTGCAGCATCACTCGAGCAGGTGCCGCTTGTGCAATCCGACGAGGGAGCAAGACAGACTATCGGTCAACGGTCGGACGACGTTTCCGCGTTTCCAAGCTTCCAGCGTTCACCCGAACTTTCGCCCATAGCGACGGATTATGATAGTGATGTAGAGGCCTCCATCAGCATCCAGGAACAGCAATTTGCAAGCAATAGCGTCCCACCTTCGCCGAGATACGACATGAGGTCAAAGGATTCGAGAAGTGACGCAGAGGCTGTCATCAGAGAACCCTCTTCAGACCAGGAAGAGCAGGAGGCAAGCCACAACAGGACCAAGATAGCGCTCTTGGATGTCCATAGGAGAAAACAAGAAGTAGAACAGCAGCTCAGACGCGTGCAGATGGACTACGAACAAACACTCCAAGACCACGGTGCAGGACAAGGAATGCCAGGTCAAAGTTCCCGAGGGCTTACTACTCAAGCAGAAGAGCAGGAGGCAGCCCACAACGAAACCAGAATCGCGCTCGTGAAGGCTCACAAGGAGAAAGACGATGCAGAGCAGAAGCTCGATCGCGCGATAGTCCAGTTCAGACGACAATTGCAGGCCGTCGGAATCATGCCAGAAGAAAACGCCCAGCCCGTATGGGAAGTCGACTCCGACGGAAAACGGACTGGGCCCCTTTACAAGGACTTCCCGAACATGTTCCGCGAATCACGCGTCGACTCCCTCGTAAACCGTGCCTGCTGCAGATTCATGCTTGCAGATTATGAAGGGATGGCAACGATTGCGTTTGAAGCCCTCGAAGCCGCAGAGAGCTTGAAGTTTCTGCCTCTATCCGCCCGGTGCCAATTCATGATCGGCATTGCTTTCTATCATAGCCGGCGCTTCAGTGAGGCACATGAGCGGTTCGGGCTGGCCCTGGATTGTGGGGATAGATACGGTATCTCAACCGAGTGTATCAGAGATTGGCTCGAGAAGTGCGAAGATAGTATGGCTGGAAAGTCTCCTGCAAACGACCAGTCACCTATACGAGATGAACATCCTCGAGATACTGTAAGATTTCGGGCTAGTGTTTTCTTCGCCAGGGCCACCAACGTCGCTCCCGACCTGAGGTCGCCAGACACAGATAGTGATGACGAGGTCGAGGAGGTCGAGGGCTACACATCTTGCCCTTCGCAGGGTTACGATGACGAGAGTGATGAGATTAAGGAGGTATTGAATCTCGATGCAGACGACCCAAGTGAACTCCTTCTAGAAGGGGAACAACCCACACCTTCAAGCAGTCCTACTCGCTCCTCCGCGCTCCTATCTGAAGAGATTAGCCAAGCGGAAGATCCGACGGAACAGCCTAGTTGGGTAGACATACCGACCATTAGATCCTCAGACACAGCGAGCGTACCGCTCAGTCAACTGGCACCAGATGCAACCGAGAAATCCGTCGCTACACTACCTTTAAGATCCAGATCCTCAACGACCATAAACCCAACACCCCTAGCATCCTCATCCGCACCCCTCAACCTTCTACGACAGAACCAGATCAAAACCCGAAACCGGGCCACAACACTCATCAGCCCCGAAACCGCCCAGAAACCCAACCCCATCACAGACGAAATCCCACTAAGCGTCCTAACAAAAGACATGCACGACGTCCCGCTCCAAGACATGGGCGTCTGGGTGAATCGATCCTCAGAAACCAGGTTACAGGAAGCAGCCAAGGACCATCGACCCAAACGTTTCGCGGTGGCGTTTATCCTGTATCGATCGGCGTATACGGGGAGGATCAGGCGGATGTTTGAGGGGGTGGATGAGCAGGCTGTGTCGGGTATTGCGAGTAAGAGTTGGGGGGTGGAGGTGCCGGTGGTGAGGGAACGGTATGAGGCGTGGGCGATGCTGGAGAGGGAACGACAAGGGGTGGGAGGGAAAGGGGGGATATAGGGTTGGGAGCTGAAGGGGGGGTGGAGATTGGGGTGGGTGGGGATGAGAGGGTAGGGGGGTGGAAGGGGTAAATGTTGCTGAGAAGGAGAGGGAGTGCTGGCTTTGTAGGCTAGGGGGCGTTTGTGTAGGTAGGCAGACATCGAATGGCTTCTTTAGCTCAACCAGGCTCCTTTAGTGAGACGAAATTTTGCTGCGTTACAGTCAAACCGGTCTATAACGATATTAGGCATAACGATATCCGCTTCGTAACGATATTTTCCCGTGCATTTGATTATTTTTGGTGCAGATTAACGATATTCGCGATATAACGATTATCGTTAGCTTCTTAGATATCTTTAGTGTATATCGTTATAGCATTTTACGGGGTACGCTGATATTCTGCGGTAGACTAGCCTTCGGAGGCCCGAGAGCTACTATTTCACTTGCCGGTAGGCTAGCTACTAAGCTATTTCAGGTTAGCATTACTAATTACTAAGTGCGCGGGAGTACTCCGTAATACTAGGCATAGGCATTACGATATCTCCTTCATAACGATATACCCCTATGGAAAATATATATCGTTATAGCCCGGTCTGACTGTATTGTGACTTGGAACTTGCCTTAGAGAGACTATTTGGGATTTTGGAATCCTGGTAGGAATGATGCATATGGCAGTGAAAGTTGTTCATGTGGAATATTGTTCCGCTAGCATAATATGAAGGAAAGGGAGAGAGAATAAGGGAAGTAGATTTAAGAATGATAGGGGTTTTAATGACGGATAGATATGGGTTCGAAGACTTGTTTTGAATACTATCAGGAGCATGATAGCAGTGTGAGAGAGGAACTTAATCAGGTAGACATCTTTACCATGATATTTCCAACTTCCTAGAGAGCGACGAAGACGCTAGGGACTTTTCTCACAACGCCATTTTGGCATTGAGGTTTATTGGCATTGCCCAATGCCTGGACACTGCTCTACTTTTACGTCTGTTGAGATGTTACTGAGATGTCACCGAGATAGCCAGCATAAGTTGAAGTCATAGAACAAACCCAAGATCTGGGATGTTCCCGCTCGTTGCATGGTCAACTTTGCTACTCACTTTCTGCCCTCCTTGAGAGGCAGAAAGATCTCGTTCCAGATGTCGCTCGCATCGCCGAGATAGTAGGTCAGACTTACGTCTGCCATGCTCGCCTGAAGACCACCGGACATGGTCTCGAGCTGCGAGATGAGGTTTTCGAGACCGAAGGCTTTACCCACCGATTGGGTGCCGGTAGCTTCACACATGACATGCACCACGTGGATATGGAAGTGGTAGTAAGTCGGTTGATCTATCTATAATAAGCTCGGGATTTTGGACAGGAAGTGATGGGCACTACATACAGTGGACGTAAAGCTTCAACATATCCTTCTCTAGGCCTGTGTAGAGTTTCACCGTAGCATCTAAGATCTTCTCTCGCATGTGCTTTAGCCACTCCACATGGCCTCGCTTCAGGTCCCGCAGGCTCCAGAGGTCCCGCCTCTCCACCAGAGCGAGCAAGTGAAGACTTGTCAAGGTCTTCTTGTCCCAATTGAGATCTGGTGTGAGGAGAAATCCTTCATCGGCATTAGGAGGACCGGCATCTCGCAACAAGACATCCTCTTGCTCGGCACGGCCTTCAATGATGTTGAAGACCCAATTGAGGCGTCCCTCGTCCCTCATCCTCTGCATATATGGTCGTACATATTGCTTGTAGATCTCCGGCGTCTCTGTCACCATACGAACAATTTGAGGAGAATATTTTTTGATGTGCTTCTCGGTGCAAGGGTGGATCAGGTTGAGTTTGAGGTCGGGAGGAGTTGCATCTGTGATGCTCGAAGAGGCAAGATACCAGCGGTATATGTCATTGCTGCCCAAGTTTTGGATATTTACGATATCGTCATGGATGGATTTCACTTTGTCGAAGTCGCTTGGGAACGCTGCCCGTTCGGCAGTGAGCAAAGTCTGGAGGCCATCAATCTTGCCGAGAAGAGTCACACGGCGACCGCCCTGGTCTATGTGACATTTTATTAGTTGAAGTACTCGTCAATGCTCAGGGTCTCTGTCAGACCTTGGTTGAGAAGTTTGTATGCTTCAAATCGTTGGACTACCTCGGCAGCAGACGGTGTCTCCATTCTTGCCTCCTTGATGTAATGAATAGCAGCTGTCTCGATTTATGGTCCGTCGAGAGAGCAGCAAAGGACAGGAAAGAGATTTGTTTTGCAACGTTCCTGATATCATTCGAGTATTGGTCACAGGCGTTCAAGTACAGTATGTAAGGAAGCAGGAAAGACAATCCTGTATGTAATCTGCCGCCATCTTTGATTGCTTCCAGGACTTCCAGTTGCTATGTGAGCGAATCATATGTCAAACTACCTCTTGTCGAGAGAAGAGATTGTGGTTGGTTACCACAGGACCTATCCGCGGTGTATTACCGTGTGTATCTCCAGAACGTGATACATTCGTACACCAAGACCAACTGATCACTATAGATATTATTAGATATGGCTTTCTATGGCGTCACAACATCATGAACTGGACTCTGACACCGGCTTGTCGCATAGAGTCTGACACGAGTATTGATGTGATGACCCGCTCCGCCTCTACATCTGGTTTAGTATCACCATTTCTAGCAAACAATTAAGGTTACAGTTTGCTTCAGCAAACAAATCATGCTGCACATGGTACGTGATAACAAGTGCTGCAAGGGACCGCACGAATCTATCTTCATATGAAGGAGCGGTGAAGGCCATGACGCTGATGGAGAAGGAGTATGTAAAGCTGATTCTAGCTGCTACGTACGTCTCACTGCGTCGTAACCTTCACCAGTATACCGAGTAGCTAGCCCGGGTCGACGAGCCACAGTCGATATATGGGACACTCCCTCATAAGCGAACGACGTGAAGAAAGCCAGCTATTCAGAGGCACCTCCAAGCTAGACCGACTCATGATTCGTCCAGCGAAGGAGCCATCTGCGTACAGCTTCCTAATGCTCCCAGCCCGACTCCGTAGTGTTCCAAAAAGTTTATCTGACGCCAATGCATTGGGTATCTCGCGTCCACTTGTCGTCAATTATACTCCCAACACGATTTTCATTCGTTCATAGACGTAAAAGCTGACCGCAACCATTGGTACAACTTTGACGTATCCAATGGTCAGCCCCACCCAAAAGCCCCTCCATCCTGATTCCCCAAAGATCCTACGCGCAGTCTCGGCCATACCTAACCGATGCCTATCGCCTATTGCCCCCCCGACCTGCATCCTCCTCCTAATGACTTCAAGCGGGTATGACGCTGTCTGGGATACCAAACCCGCCATGCCACCTGCAAACAGTTGAGCCCAAGCTGTCAGTACGGGAGGTGCATCGGGACCTCGGAAGGACACAGTGGTAGTGTAAGGCGTCATCCAGGGAAGACTCAGCCAGTCGGTGACCGTGTCGTGGGTCAAAAAGGACATCCCGGCGTAGGGTAACATGCCTGCAAGTGTAGGCGAAAAGCCACGGTAAAAGTTCATGAGGCCAGCCTTAGGGGTAGCGGCTGCAACAACAGCAGCTGGAGCTGCCGTTGACCGAGTCGATTTTGAGGAGACGTCAGGAGGATTCTCGTACAATATCTGGCGGCAGATACTAGAGAGAGAACTATGCGAATCTCCTTTGGTCTCAAAAGCCAGACGAACCCGTATAACTTCGAGCGGGTAGGTGAAGAAGACAGAGGTGATGCCCGCAAGGGAGCCGGATAGTAGACGACGAATGGGCGTTTCCTGGACGGGCGATCTAATGAGCAGATAGCGAATTTGTTCATATGCCACGAACTTGATTGCGGCGTAAGGAAATATTCGGAGCAGGGTCGCAGAGTGACCACGAAAGAGGCCTCGCAGGCCATCCTGGTGGTTGATGTCACGCATAGCAGTTACGACTCCGAACCAGTGGCCTGTATACTTCGCGAATTGTGGATTGGAGGCCTGGAAAAGGATTTTGACTCGGTCGAGAGGACCGACTACCGTTTTTGCCTGTAGTTTTTAGTATAGGACATAGCATGGGCTTGGACCCATACGGCACACCCTGCCAATCCGCCAGCCAGGCCAGTCCTCAAAGCATAGTTTATGTTCTGCTTGTTCTGATGTCTTTGGCTCCCAGCCCCCTTCGATGCTACCGTCCCTCGATCCGTAGGCCGTACACTTTGTGGCTCATCTTGTAAACTCTGTCCGCCCTGAGGCAAGTCCATCTTGGGTGGTTCTGCAGTGTGTGTTGGAGCAGCGGCATGGCCATCGGCCTGGCTCATACCCTTCACCTGGAAGTCCTGAATGAGGTCATCCAAACGGTCAGGTAGAGCTCAACAATCGCTGTAGAGCTAATAGCCGACTGGTTGGAAAGTTGCCGGACGACATGTTGGAAACGTCGCGTGCCTCGGCAATGTGTCAGACCTTGGCGCGGAGATGGAATAACACATAATTCTTGACCATATGCATAGTGTTTACACCAGCGGCTCGCATATCTCTATGCTACAAGAGTACTGTGATATCTACCTAAAGAGATTACGCGTCGGTCATATCATCATATGTCGCATGAAGTATGGACTCAGGAGATTACGAGATTCTCAAAGCTCCTCCTAACAGGTCTTCATCCATCTTCGTTGAGAAGATTGTACAGCAAGAGTTAGAACTATCGTATCAATCCCTTATGTTGAGACAAGGACCATGGCTCTGGATTCCCCAGATCGACATCGAATACCGACCCTATAGTCACTGTCGGACGACCAGAATCAAGAGACGATCTCCCTGCAGCCTGCAGGTGCGTGTTTGTCGCTTGTCACAGCTCGTCTCTCTGTCCACAAAATTGAAATCGATCGATCCAGGACTGCTTCTCACAGGACGAAAGCCGCTACACCGAGCGTAAACATAGATGACACGGTGAGCTGCCTCTCCGGGTGATGTCTGGAAGATACGCACTTTCGTGGGTCAATAATCATCTCGTCTTTTACGTCTTGTTTTGAGAAGGAACAGTAAAAAGATGCATCACCTCTGATACCATCTTTGCTGCTGGCTTTGTGCTGTCGAAGATGCTCACGAGATCCTCTTCTGCAAATATCTTAGAGCCCCTTTTTGACTCTGCAATCTTCGGACAATCCTTGATTGCATTGCCCCTTGTATTGATCTCACAGTTTCCTGATTTTTGCGATCATGTCTTTGTAATTTCTCTCAAGCTGTCGTATAAAGGATCTGCCGTGGCCAGACATTCGATAATGAACCCAATGTCTCGCGGATTTTAAAAAGCGATACTTTGAATACCGGCAACGTAACACAGCACGATTTCAGGACCAGTCCATTGCGTTCTCAATATTACCTGTGCTGTATAAGTCGTCCCGTATGAATTCAACGTTGCAATAAGTCCCTCGCTTCAAATGGCAAGCGTCTGTGGTATAGGGTTGAGTGAAATCTTCAAGCCTCCAAGCAATAGCAACAATGAAGTTGACTCTATAATAGTGCGTCGAAACTGTGACAATGATCAAGTCTTTGATTTACAATGTCTACAGGTCAACAGCGGGTCTCCAAGTATGCGTCCGCTACCGGAAGAACTTTGAATTCGATTTCAATATATATTATTCTACCCAGAGATACGCCACCACGTGAACTGCCAAGGCCACCAAAGGTTATAGCTCTTCACATCTATCAGTGAGGACATTTCTTTCGGTGAAGCTGCTATTCGTGCACATCCATCTCGAGTCCCTTGTTGTCCCACCATTCCATTCTTACCATCAGGTCTCCCATTCAGGGATACTCTTTTATATATAACACCTAACTATGTTTCCTCTAAAAACTCTGCACCTGGCCCTCGCGGCTATTCTCATCACTGTCACCTATGCCGCAAGCCCAGAAGAGGTCGCCATAGGAAAAGTACCAGGCTACTTGGACGGCCAACCCCCACGTCAAAGCGACTTCCTCACCAGCACATTCTGCTACTGCGCCCTCCCAAACCACGTCTCCAACCGCAAGGAAGAAGCTCACTACTTCCAATTCGAATACTACAACCTGCACCTAAACACAACCTTCATCCTCAATCATCTCTGCGAAGCCTCAGCCGACGATAAATTCACCTGCCTGAGTCCAAGGACCGTTGCCGAAGGAGAATCAGACAATCCAGACTGGGCAGACAAAGTATGCAGGTCCTGGGAAAGAGATGGTCATGTCTCCCACCACGATAAATTCTGCTACATCCCGTACAAGAGCGCGTACTCGGACAAGGAGGACTGGATGACATTCAACAAGCAAGAGCGGGCCCTTGGTCCTGGAAGCGGGCAAGGGCCCGCGTTTGAGCCGCCGGAAATGGTCGATGATGTTTGCACGGGGCTTTGCGAGGTGTTTACTGGGATGCCGTATCTGAACAATAGCAAGTTGGCGCACAATCGGATCATTATTTATGAGGATATGGATGATATGTGCGATCGTTGTAGGAAGATGGAAGAGTAGAGATATATATAGGGGATGTGTGGAGTCTTGATAGCTCACAAATAACTATCCGGTCGTTCCATGAGTATGCGTATAGAACTTTTGCAATGACACCACACTGCTTCGATCATAGCTTTTACATCGTTAGCTTATGTTCTGCAAGTGACGTTATCCCCAGAAACCAATCTGGTATTGAGGTGGGTACAACTGAGCCATGACACTACGCGAACCATCTCGATACACAGGGTGGAGAAAGTAGCTTGCAGTGTCTATTTTTTTTGTGATATCAGATAGTAAACGCAACCAAACGCAGATAAAGACAAAACTTAAGGAACCTACAGACCCCACAGAAGTCTGTTGTTAATATCACCCATATTGATGCGCAGCCTGGAAATACTTCAAGCCCTTCATGCAATGAGTCTAATAAGCCAGGCTGCTGGCTCATAAGCGAGTTACATGATTTCACTCCTCGTCTGCAACACCAAGCTCATCGAAATCTTCCAGCAACTCGTCCATATCGATCTTCGGCACCCCTTCACCATCCTCCGTCCCTTCAGTCTCCGCAACGCTAGCTGTCTCCACACCCTCCATCCTGTCCTTCATCCTCTTCTCTTGCTGTGCCTTGTACACAGCCAGCGTACTCCGCAATTCAGTATCTTCTTCCACGTCCCGCAGGAACATCTCGTAATCTCGCTCTATCTTCTCCTGGTCCTGTTTCCTAGGTAGCATCTCACCCTCGTCTTTGTTCATGCGCTTCAGTCGCCAGTTGCGTGCCTTGCTCTTCTTCTTGCGAGCATAGAATTTCTTCACTAACATGACATCGGGAATGCTGGACGAATAGGAGTTGCTCTCCTCGAGGGCTTCGAAATTCGGGTTGTTGAAGTTGGTGCCTGTGATGTGATAACCCATGACCTGGTCTCCAGGGTGTAGGACTGAGCCCAGGTGCGTCCGAGTGAAATATGTTATGTCATTTACCCCAAGGTCTGAAGACCGTGCCACTGTAGCTTCGGCGAGTAAGAAGCGGCCCTTTTGCGGACCTACGGGCTCAATATCCATAACGGTGAATTCCACTAATTCTTGTACGTCTGCTAGTGAAGTGAAAGGCGAACGCCAATAGATAGGAGTCGAGACATCAGCTGTTTGAAGGGTCTGCGGATCTAGAAGATTGATTGATGTACCGACGCGGTAGCATATGGTAAGGGGAGCGATATTACCAATCTGCTTTGCCAGCTTGAGGGGTAGGGCCACTAGGTCGTCTTTACATATCGGAACTAGTTCAACGGAAAAGGAAAATTTGTAGGATTTGGTCGAGGTGTGAATGTCCATGGAGATGAGCTCCTGAGATTTCTTGCTTCGGACAGGCGCGACGGAGCTGAGAAAGTCGACGAACTTTTCGGCATGGTTCCTTTGCGCATAGAAGAAATCGAGGCCATCCTTCGCTTCTTTGATATTGATGGTGTCTTTATGGGCAGAATGTTTCAGGATCAACTGTTCGAGATATAAGAAAGTCCGCTTATGTGGAACCTTCTGCCGCAGCTGGACGACGGCTCGCCATGTATTCGCGGTGAATGACTTCGCACAATCAGGGCATTGATGGTATGCCACCACATATTCAACTTCGAAAGTTTGCTGTAGTATCGTCCCCTCGAAAGCCTCTTGTTGAATAGTGATCTTGACCTTTACCCTCCGTGAATGTGGTTCTGTCCAGATAAAACTAGCGTCTATAATCCTGACTTTTGATAGCTTCGGCAATTTTCGCAAACACAATGCCAGTAATTCTCTCGATTCAGGTGACGCGGTGATCCAGTGGGCTGGCGGCTGCAGCCATCTTTCACAATCTCTGCAAATGTGTAATGTTGCCTCTCTTGGTATGCCTTCAGAGATGTCCACTGTAAGCTTCACGCAATCATAACAAAGTGCACCAGCTGCAGCAGTCCCGTCTATCGGCGCTCCACAATTACAACAGAGTATACTGACAAGTCAGCCTGCGAGGGCTCGTTCGGTAGTTTGGGGGAATACCTACGTTGCGCTATCTTGCGGTATGAATGATCTTGAAGGTAAAGCCACAGGCGCATCAATATCCATAGACATTTTCGGGGACTTTGATGTCGACTGCTCACAAGTCTGCAATAGTGAATCGTAGGCGGCAAAAGTAATGATATTAAAGTACACAATTGCGTACTTGCGTCAGTCATTTGCAAGCAGGCTAGTCGTTGGAACTAATCCCGTTCGGTATCCTAGTCAATATGGCTAACCTGAAGGGGCTTGGCCATCATGATTAGCCGACATATTCAGATATCGTACACGCGTGAAAGTTCAAAATCTTTCCCAGACTCGACTTGGACTGATACGAGCAATACGTCTGGATCTTAGCTGTTGTGAGAGGGAGCCCAATACAGGATGATCTTGAGGAAAACTTTAGCCCCACCTGTTAGCTGCAGCGATTGTCGGCTTATCTGGAGAGCTCTTGCCTCGCCCTCAGGCCTCTCTGTCCGTCCTGCACCGTTCCGCCGATATACGACTCCTCGTACCAGAATCCCCCTACATCGACGAAGTTTCGTCTCCTCTCCACTATGGAGATCAGATCTCGTCGCACAGAGGAAACTGCAAGACATGGCGTCCTATGAAGAGGACCCCAATCACGAAGATCCTGCTGTAGACCTTGGAGAAACCCACACATCAACTTCTGCAACGCCGTGGTACCTCCAAGTCGAGACTCCCCAGCGAGTCTCAAGTTCCTTATTAGAGCGCCAGCGACTCCCCGAGCTACCTCCTGACCCTCCTACGCTACTGAAGCCGATGCTCGAGCATATTTCGATCGATCTCGGCCTCGACGATCTTACCATCTTTGACCTTCGGAATCTTGACCCGCCACCCGCACTAGGTGCAAATTTGCTGATGATACTGGGTACCGCTCGAAGCGAAAAGCATTTGCACGTATCAGCAGACAGGTTCTGCAGATGGCTCAAGGTAACACATAAGTTATCTCCCTATGCAGACGGGCTTCTAGGAAGGGGAGAATTGAAGCTAAAGCTTCGGAGAAAAGCGCGTCGAGCCCGCTTGTTGAGTAATGTTGGATCATCGGAGACAGGTAATGCAGACGACGGGATACGCACAGGCTGGATATGCGTCAACATCGGCTCTATCGAGGACAGAAGGAGTCCTGTAGAGACCTTTGCGGGACGAGAGGGCTATGTGGGCTTTGGGAGCGGGGCTGGAGGAACTAAGGTGGTCATTCAAATGCTCACGCAAGAGAAACGAGATGAACTAGATCTAGAGGATCTATGGGGCAAGATGTTGAAGAGGCATGAGCGGAAAGAAGGCAGGCTGTCTTTGGGTCAGGAAGGCCTTCTATCGGACCAGGAGATTGGTCAAAGCTCTCTATCGGAACAGCTGGTAGTGCCTCACACGTGATCTTTGCGTTCTACAAAGTTCCCTGATACGGTGGGTCATCTACTATAATCACACTAAGCTTTACAATCGTCGCCCAGTATCCTTAGCGGCAGACATCCATCCTGGAGACATCGACCATGAGGGTCTTGACGACAAGATCAACGGAGCAGCTTGGGAAGGCGCACACTATATTGCGAGACTGAGATCAATGGTGACGAAGACGTAGAATCTCTCCCTGGACTCACTTTTGAGCTCACTACTTTGTCGGCTCATGTCCAATATCTGCGAAGCATGCCTTTGGAGCAGACCAACGACACTGTTGGAACAGATGCACACGACCATCCCTCGACTCCGTTCCTGATATTGTTCAATCACACATTGCTTCGGTCTCCAAATGCAGACGTCTTAATTCATCCTCTGGCTATGATACGCCATGGCATTATCATTGGTCATCTTAGCTACACTAAAGAGTATCTAATGGAAAGGTTCTATGAGGTCCAGTCGTCTTCATCGAAGATTCCGGAGAAAGTTTTCCACCGAATGTTTGATGCTTTCCTGACACTTTTCCCCACGGAGGCCGACATTCGACATGACCCTCCCATCAAGAAGTCGAATTTGTCTGGCGCCATCATAGTCCTTGTTGCGACGTGTTCCTGCGGTCATCCTATACAGGCGGACAGAATACGCGAGAATCTGCAAATGGCAATGAGACAAGCCTCTCGGAGTCGATGTTTTATTTGGACGAGAGATGATGCAAACTGCCTAGAGATGCTCAAAGAACTCCATCAACGCTTGAAACGCAGTCCATGCTATCCTGTGTGCTTGCGCATGCTAATCGAAAGCTCTGAGCAGCAACCAGTGATCCCTATTGAGGAATTATACAGCAGATATAACCCGAGTCTAGAAGACTCTACTACCTGACACTCAAGTATAATACAGGAAGGATATTACACGTAACAACCTTCCCATGCATACTCAAGTACTTGATCACCCCAAGCCATCCATCCAGCTGTCATGTTCCTTGCGAAAACCTCTAACGCACGATAATGTGGTGGCAGCATTGGCTCAACCAGTGCTTTCAGATTTGGCTTTCTGGAATGGAAGTCCGGGACTGCCACAATGACTCTTCGCCGGATATCTCCGACAACCTTGTCAGATTGATCTTCCGACATCTTACCGATCAATAAAATCTCGTAAGGTTTCCTCCACACCCCATCGATCTTTGTCACTGGTTCTCCATGCTCCGTCGTCTTTAGCCAAGCCCACTCTTCCACAAGCTGCACTTTCCAGACTTCGAAGGCCTCAAGCGCGTCAGCACGGACACTTGCCTTGTTTGTTATCCAACACGCTACCAGTGCTTTTGGAGCTAGGTGCAGACTCATCATGCTCTGCAGCACTTCCATGGGCTCCGGCTCTCGCATAGTCCTATACTTTGCCGATCTTTTGACCGACCGGTTTTCCCAGGGGGGATCAAGTAAAACAAAGTCGAACTGTCCAGGGCCTGCAGTGGCACTCGAGTCAGGATACATAGTCAGAGCTGCCATACTGATGGCAGGACTTGTGGTCTGATCAATCTTGGATAGGAAGAAACTCGCGCGCGGAGGTACTATGTAAATATGTTCTGCTATTTTAGATGGCTGCAGGTGTCGCATCGATAGAGGGTAGAGACAAGGATTATTAATCAGTCCTTTCGTGACCTGCCTCACGTTTGGACATGTGCCCATGTCTGTAGGATTCATGAGAGATGATAAGTCTAAGGGATCTTGACCATTGTTCTGTGACACAGTGAAGTCTAGCTCATAGCTTAGCTCCGATTTGGGAGGACGAGCTTTTGCACATTGTTGATCTGAGCCTATTGATCTTCGTTCATTTTCTTCGCAGCTCTCTTGCTCATGTTTTGGTTGTTGGCCTCGTCTGTCCTCTATAAAAGGCGACACCTGACGCTCTATGCACCATGTACGATCCCAAATTTTGGCGATTTGGCCATGTGCTTCATACAAGAGGGTTGCAGGGAAATCAACGTCATTACTATTGTACGGTCTCATTCGGAGTACATTGGCTTTTGCTCTATCATTCTTCGGTTCGGTGGACGGGTAAGGCGTTTGTAAAGCCGGGGATGAGTATATCTGATGGGTGCATGGACAGGAAGGCGTACCTTGTCCGATAGATATGGAGAGCGGGATGTCAAGGAGTGTCACGGTTCTTGTAGCGTTTTGCCAGAGGATAGCTGATCGAGGAGGAGACGCAGCCGCCATTGTGTCGCTTAGAAGCTGAAACGACTTTCCTATGTAGCGATGCTGGGTCCTATAAAGCCACAGTAGCTACATATCTGGATCTTGAATTTTGTGTGGCCTGTGATTTCAAGAGGCTTTCATCATGTAATTTTGCTGATACTTCGCACTTTCTGGACTCTCGTATCCTTAGATATATCTAAACATATTGTTCTTCACTCCTCGTTTCATGGAAACTGGTTGTCCGTTCTCCAATTCCATGCCAGCTTCGCCGCCGTCCCCAGCTATGCCATCCAGCTTTTGGCGTAGCTCTTCATCCAGTTCGGCCTGAGTCTTGTTCTTTTTCTTCAGGGCCTTCTCAATCTTAGATTTCAGACTGTCTGTGTTCTCGCTCTAGAGTAATTAGAATGGTATTGTCATAGTCTTGTTGAGACTGTGTACTTTAGCTTCAAGAGTAGGCTTTTCTGAATTTGAGGATTTGGTTGAGGAGAATCTTGGCGCCAGACCGTTCGTGAATCTACTGTGACTGACCACAGTGCGAGAAAAGCTGTTATAGGCGAGTATGGTCCTGCTCGACATGATCGGGATCCTTGGGGACTGTGATCATCGCCATGACAAGTTGTGAAGAAGCACGAAGAGTGACGTCGAGCTCTGTAGGGCTGACCGATCGGCGATTTCTTGGCCGACGAGGCCGACCTCAGGGTTTAGTGGCCGTTGCCCTACAGTTGAGGAAGGCTTTGAGACACTTCTCTCATCTCTACATACCACTTCTCCAACTGTTCTCGAAGATGCCTGTCGTCAAGGGTGGTGTCTGGACCAACATCGAGGATGAGGTCCTTAAGGCCTCTGTCTCCAAGTATGGCTTGAATCAGTGGGCACGTGTGTCTTCGCTCCTCGCGCGCAAGACACCCAAGCAATGCAAAGCACGATGGGTGGAATGGCTAGATCCTAGTATTCGGAAGATCGAATGGTCGAAGGAAGAGGATGAGAAGCTCCTCCATCTGGCGAAGTTGATCCCCACGCAATGGAGGACTATCGCGCCTATGGTCGGCAGGACCGCTACACAGTGCTTGGAGAGGTATCAGAAGCTACTTGATGAGGCTGAGGCGAGAGAAAGTGATGAGCTGGGACTAGGTGGCCCGGATGGAGGGGAGACCGCAGCGCCCAGTGCAGACGACGTGAGACGGCTACGGCCTGGGGAGTTAGACCCAGATCCTGAGTCCAAGCCCGCGCGACCTGACACTATCGATCTCGACGAAGACGAGAAAGAGATGCTCAGCGAAGCTCGTGCACGATTGGCCAACACTCAAGGAAAGAAGGCCAAGCGGAAAGCTCGAGAACGCCAGCTAGAGGAATCCCGGAGACTGGCGTTACTTCAAAAGCGTCGAGAGCTGAAAAATGCTGGTATCAACATAAAAATAGTCAATCGGAAGAAGGGCCAGATGGACTACAATGCCGACATTCCATTCGAGAAGAAAGCTGTGCCGGGCTTCTATGATACTCAGGAAGAGAAGGAAACTAACGAAAAGGAGCGGGAAGCCTTTGATCCGAGGAGACAGCAGCTGGCGAACAAGCGGAAAGGCGACCAGGATGATGACATGCAGAGGAAGAAGCAGAAGGGGGACAAGCCAGGCCCTTCGGCGGCATTTGCAGCAGCAGCAAAAGCTGGTCAGATGCAAAAAATTCGAGAAGCGGAGCAAAGCAGTAAGAGGAGAGCACTGAATCTACCGGCGCCGCAAGTGGACGAGGCTGAGCTCGAGGACATTGTGAAGATGGGTATGGTTGGCGAGCAAGCACATCGACTAGCTGGGGAGGGTGATAACGAAGCTACGAAAGGTTTCATTGGAAACTATACCGGCATCGTTGGCGGTACTCCAATTCGTACGCCAAGAGCGCCTCCTCAGGAAGACCACATAGCGAACGAGATTCGCAACATCCGTGCGTTGACAGAGACTCAGTCGTCGCTACTGGGTGGAGAAATCACGCCGTTACATGAAGGTAGCGGATCCACAGGTTTTGATGGGGTTGCTCCTAGGAAGCATGTGGTATCTACGCCCAATCCAATGGCGACCCCAGTGCGTCAAGGCAGTGTGAATGGTGTAGGAGCAACGCCATTGCGGACACCTGCTGGCACTGGTGCAACTCCAATGCGAACGCCTCGGGACAACTTTGCTATCAATCGAGATGAGTCCGGCGTCATGCAGATTGTTGGTAGCACGCCTCGGGAAGTCAAGCTACAGGAGCAGGCTATGCGGTCGAAACTCAAGTCTCGATTTGCAGCGCTACCAAAGCCGAAAGAGGTAGACTTCGAACTCGAATTGCCGGAGGAGCAACGGGAGCTCGATGGGGGGCTTGGCGTCTTAGACGAGGATGCGGCAGAGGGTGACCGCCGAAACGAGGTGTTACGTGAAGCCGCCGAGAGGGTGGACTTCAAGCGGCGAACTCAAGTTATGCAGAAGAATCTACCTCGTCCCTCAGTCGTCGACATCGATGCTCTGCTGAAAGTGGCTGCGGAAGTAACAGATCCGGTCAAAGCCATGATAGCCAAGGAGACTGCACTACTCATTGCGAATGATGCGTTGAAGTATTCTTTCCCTGGGGCCAAAGTCCGAGGGTCGTCAAGACCTTTAGAGGTTTTCGATGATAATGCATTGAACCAAGCTAGACTAGAGATAGCCGTTGAAATGCCGTCAAGCGAGAAGCAGAGGATGCAGCAAGACTTCGATGCGTCTTGGGAAAGCTTGCATGCGGCTTCAGGCCTACCCGGCCTAGCAGCCTACGAAGAAGACGAATTTGACGAACGACAAATCATTACCAAAGCCTTGGATAACATTCAAAGAAGCATCACGGACGACGCCGAAAAAGGTAACAAATTGGAATCGATACTCGCTGTTCACCTCGGAGGCTATCAAAAGCGGGCGAAAATGCTACGCGGGAAGATTGTTGAGGCTTCCGAGGCGCTCGAAGAGGAGAGGATCAAACTGGATTGCCTGCAAACGCTACAGATCGCGGAACAGGCTGCTCTGCCGAGGAGACTGGAGAGTTTACAGGATGAAGTCGCGTTTGTGAAGAAGAGAGAGAAAGAAGCACAGGAATCGTATAGGGCGATAATGGGAGAACTGGATGCCTTGCAGAATGGAAATGGGTCTGTCAACGGTGTCCACTAAGATCCATTGATTGGGGGTTATTGTCCATGCGCAGTTCTATGAGCTTAGGGGTTCCAGTCAGAAGCACCGATAAAGCCTGTACAGAGCCCCAAGATGCTATCTTTTCCACCAGGTCATGAGTATGGCCGCCGGTTAAGGCCTGTCACCACTGGAGTTGCACCTGTATCACCGCGATCATGAACACAATGATCCAAATCAAATTCATCAAAATTCGTATCAAACGGGATTTGATCGATGGGAACTACAATGGGTACATGGCTCATGAGACCGATTTGGAAACCTAGCAGCGCGGTTAAGGTTATTGGGAAGGTTGGTGGGCGAAGGCTGGCGTGGGGTTTGATCGATTGGATCGTCATTCGAAGCTTGGGAGGAAGGTTCCCTATGGCAATCTTGAGAAGTGTGGGCGAGGAGTCGAGGAGAGGTGACACGGTCTTGCCTTCGCTAGGGCTTAGGGGGTGGTCATCCTTTCTAGGAACATTGGGATCATATGGAGGATACTCAAGAAAAAACTGGTTGATATTGCGGTCTTCAGAAGATCTTGCTCAATACCCTCTGGACCTCATTGAGCTGCTCTGTTTCTGCGCCTCCTTTGCCTCTGACTTCGTTCTGCCTGAATCTTCTCTCAAAGCCTCTGCGCTTGCCTTCTCCGCCTCCATTGCCGGTAGTCTCTTGTGCTTTATCGATGTTTGGATCTATTCCCTCCACCGGACCACCACCCTCTTTCTTCTCCCTTTTCTGCTTCCTCGTCGCCTCCACCTTACTTCGCTCCAGATTCTTCAAGAATTCTCCCCTCTCCCTCCCCTCCCGCTTCGTACCTACCCTAACCCTCTCTTCCCTCTCCCTCTCCTCCGCCCTCACGCCCTGCATCAGATCTTCCCATCCGAATCCCCTCAGGTATTTGGCATTCCATACATCGTCTCTATACCAGCCTCCCTTCTTCCCGCCCACAGTCTGGCCATTGATTGCATCGACACACTGCTTGGCATGTTTCTTCCGCTCAAACTCCACCCAGCCGTCGATGAAGCTGTGTTTCTTGTTGCCGCCGCCTTTCTTGCGGCGGAGATAGGTGGTTGGTGGTTCCGGGGTGAGGAAGATTTTGGAGATGGGACCATGAGTTGTGAGGAGAGTTTTTACAGTGGAGGGGCGCATGAAGGGGGGAATGCGCGAGAGGTAGACTACGCCAGGTTTGTGCTTGCTGATTGATTTTGGAAGAACGCGGCTGTTCCTTTGAGTGGAGGGGAGAAGAGGCGACGAGGATTTTGCCAGAGCGTGCTCTGGTAATGGCGTATCCGCTTTGGACAGGACCAGAACATCCTCCTTAGACGTCTTATCTGGACCATCAGAGACATAGTCGGCTTCGCTCTCGTCCGATGCTCGCTCGAGAGCCGTCAATTTTTGCCTTTTGGAGCTGCGAGATACCAAGCCGGCTGTTCTACTGTCCGCGGCAGCTTCATAGTCGCTGCCAATGCTCTCGTCGTCATCACTGCCCCTCGCGTCCAGATACTCGTTTCTCTTCCCGACCGGCATATCTGCGACCAAAGGTTAGACTCTAAAGTTATTTCAAAGTTGCGAGGCAGAGATGCGGTAGAACTACGGAGTACTGAGGAACAACCAATTCTTTTTTAGGGCCTTGGCGTGGATCTGGAAGGCGAAGTGGGGGTTGGACGCTTTTCGACGCACGCTCATACCCCTCCTCCTCCCCTCCTGAAATCGGAGGTTCGAATTGGCCTGCGTGCGGTGCATTAGGGGGGTTATCTGTTGACCACGCTGGTCTAATGTTCCGGCACTCTTGAAAGAACGGCGGTCTGAGGTCTGACCCCCTGTTGGCACCGTTCTCCCATTGGCTTGAACCTATCTCCTTTTTGGAAGGGCCTTCTGTATCACCACTATGACTTCCCAGAAACCTATCCGTCCAGGGCGATTATGGTATACGCGCAGCCGATCTTCTCTCTATTCGTCGTCCGCCCCTCTGGCCGAGGCTTCTATCGCTAAGGATATGGAGGACGAGCCAGATAACGACCCTGAAAATCCCATTGACGACGACCTGACTGGAGATGAATCCCAATCGGAGAGCGAGACTCTGCATCAAACGCTAAGCGATAATGGGCCTTCAATGGTGGGGTCGTACAGAAGACCCAGCTTTACTATAGCAGGCTCAAGAGCCACCATTGGCACAGGCCTGAGAGAACCGCATCGAACGCCCACGAGAAAGGAGCGACACGAAGCCAGGAGAGAAGAGAGAAGCCTCCTACGAGACAACAACGTCATTCCGCCGAAACATCCTCAGATAGGAGAGGGTCCTGATACTCTTGGGCGTCGAGTGTCTCGACATCTGTCCGTGCCAAACCTTGGTATCCCAGGTGGAACTAGGAAAGTGATGCATCCGGGTGCAGGCACCTTCGATGGCCCGTCAGATCAACATGATTCTCACTCGGAGACGGCGCCATTGTTGGGCGATCCAAGTCTACCATATGGGGGCCAGGATAACCCTGAAACGCTGGACAAAAAATGGGAAGAAGCTGTACTGGAAGGAAGGATCCAGACAACCTGGCAGCGTGAAGCCAAGGTCCTAGCTCGATATTCGGGCCCTTTGGTTCTCACCTTCTTGCTTCAATATTCCCTGACTGTTGCTAGCATATTCACCGTGGGCCATCTTGGAAAGGTCGAGCTAGGCGCCGTGAGCCTGGCGAGCATGACCGCAAACATCACAGGTTATGCAGTCTATCAAGGTCTAGCCACAAGTCTGGATACCCTCTGTGCACAAGCTTATGGATCTGGGAGGAAGAGTCTGGTAGGACTTCAGACCCAAAGGATGGTGTATTTCCTGTGGTCAATCACTATACCCATTGGAATCATCTGGCTTGGCGCTGAAAGGATTCTTATGACGATCGTGCCTGAGAAAGATGTGGCTATACTCGCCGGGCGGTACTTGAAGATTGTACTTATTGGTGCTCCTGGCTATGCCACGTTCGAGTCTACCAAGCGGTACCTCCAGGCACAGGGCATTTTCTCTGCTTCCCTCTACGTTCTTTTGATTTGTGCTCCGCTCAATGCCTTTATGAATTGGCTCTTTGTCTGGGTATGTAAAAAACTTCTTCGCTCCATCCACTACGGTCTCTTCCTTTCCAAGCATGCTTTGGGATGTCTAGCAAATCTGCCTTGCTTATCTGCTTGGTGGGTACAATATGAGCGTTATATCAAAACCACTGCCAACTCTTCCAATAGTCGGCTCTTCCTTTGTGTTCCATAGTATTTTCATCTAACCACACTTCCAGCAATTCAATTGGGGTTTCAATGGTGCTCCCATCGCAGTTGCAATCACGGACAACCTTCTCCCTATCCTCCTGATCCTTTACGTCCGATTCGTAGCTGGCCGTAACTGCTGGCCTGGTTTCACTAAAAGAGGTATACCTTCCATATTGCTTCCCTTGGGGTTGTCGAAACAATCTGTACTGCTGTTGACGGTCTTAGCGCTCCACAATTGGCTCCCTATGATCCGTCTCGCCCTTCCCGGACTCTTGATGGTCGAAGCCGAATGTCTTGCCTTCGAGATCCTAACCCTCGCAGCTAGCTACTTCGGAACATCCCACCTCGCTGCTCAGGTACGTATCGCAGAATCTTTCGTTCCCATGGCATGTAGCGGCCTCGAGTCCCAAGATATATCTCGAGGGGGGCAGCTGCTTTTCCTACCGCTTAAATTCTTACATTGGGACATGGATCGCTAACGCCGCACTCCCCTTCAAGTCCGTACTCTCAACCATCGCCTCCTGCACCTTCCAGATCCCCTTCCCCATCTCCATCGCCGCCTCGACCCGAATCGCCAACCTCATCGGCGCCACCCTAGCGGACCCAGCCAAGATCTCCGCAAAGGTAGCCGGCTGCGCCGCCACCGCCGTCGGCCTCTTCAACGTCATCCTCCTCTCCAGCCTCCGCAGCTACATCCCCCAACTATTCACCTCAGACCCCGACGTCATCGGGCTCGTTGCCAAAATCCTCCCCCTGGTCGCCGCCTTCCAGCTCTTCGACGCCTCCGCGGCTTGCTGCAATGGCATCCTGCGCGGATTGGGCAGACAGGAGGTGGGTGGCTACGTGCAGCTTTTCTGCTACTATGCGGTTGCGATGCCGATTAGTATGGGCACGGCGTTCGGATTGGGATGGAGGTTGGAAGGCTTGTGGGCCGGCGTGGCTATTGCGTTGGGGCTGGTGACGGTCATTGAGAGTTTTTACTTGTGGGGTGTGGATTGGGAACGGAGTGTGGACGATGCGAGGAAGAGGAATGAGAGGGGTTGAGAGTGTCGATGTGTGGCGTGTATAGTGGTCCCTGGAATGGGCGCGCCGCGGTGCAGGGCGGCTCTTTATCATTATACTTCCTACAGCGTTGTGTAGCTGACCTATCAAATTAAAGAAAAGTAATCTTCGTCGTGCATCCGTGAGTCGCTCTTCTGGTGATTTGTCTCGTTTCGATAGTTTTAGTCCACATGAATTCGGTACTTGTAATCGACAAAAACCATATCCACATTATCCAACGAATGTGTGCACATGGCTCTTTCGAGACTAAACTCACACGGTTCATGACGAAGGGCATGAGAATCTGTCCCGGGAACTTTGCTAGTCTGTTTCTCATAGCCTTCATAAGAACCATCGCCAAGGCAACTTTATATACATAACAAAGTAATGTAAACCCATTTTCTATGCTAATGCACAAACTTCGCCAAATTATACAAAAGATCAAATGCTTTATGTGGTATCATCTCCACGCAACTCCCCCCGGGGGACCAAGAAAGGTTCATCCCAGCCACAAAAACGCCAATGCAATGCAATGCAATGCACCCCGGACGTGCTGGCCGGCCGTCATGCATGGACTGCAAAGAGAAGGATATAGATCTACATGTCTTGAACAGCAGGAGAGTAGTAGTAGTATTTTTGGACACTCAGCCAAGTCGATCATCGGCTTTTCCTAGAAAGTATCGGAGGGTCTCAAACCTGGCGGCAGCGGATGCTGTTGCAGGTAAGCGTCCGGAACCTTGGGCACGCTGGGACTACCTGGCGCTTGACTTCTGCTTCGGCTCTGTGCCCTCAGCAGGCCTCGGTGTCGGTAGTCCTTGCCCTCCAGTCCGGGTGCCATCTTGCGGATGCTGGATTGCGCCCCCCGTAGCGAGGTACTGCCTAGCGATCTCGCTCCGTCGCCGAAGTAGCCCGTAGAGCGCTCATCTTCCGAAAAAGTCTCGTCGGCTTCGTCTCCGGATTGGAATTCGCTGACGCTGTTGACCGCCTTGTTTATCATGTTGTTCGCAGGTGACGTTACGGAACGGGAGTGCAGGCTGGGTCGGGTTGGTGGAGCGCTTGGATACGAGGCTGTGATGGGTGGAGGGTTGAAGGCTGTGGGAGTCATGCTGTTGTTTGAAGGCCTGCGGATATCACGGTAGCGATCGTAATATCCATTATCGTGGTGCAGGGATGAGATTGAGGCCGTTCGGTTTAGAGACTGATACAGTATGGGCGCAGTCTGTTGGTCATAGATGTCACCGCTATGGTCTGCATCATGATCGTACTGGGTGATTGTAACGTTCGAGTAACGGTTCGTATCTTCATCCTCATCAAGCGTGCCGTCGAAGAAATCATCGAGGCTGTTGAGCTTGGTGAGAAGCTCGTCCATGCCTCCCTCCATGGTCCCAACACCGCTATCCGCAAGGCTGTGCTCAGATCTCAAGGTATTGGCGTGCTCCGTGGGGAAATATGACCCATGATGTTCATCGTCGGCGTGGAACTCAATTTCTGGAGTCGGTGCAGCCGGAGGCTGCGTCGAGCCTACCTGAAGGCAGGCCAGATACACAGCTTGCATGTTCGCTCTACAATTATTAGTGTGTACGGCAGGCGTAGGTATGGACCATCCGGTCTCTTCTGGAATACCATACAGACTTTGGGTCTTATCATATGCTTGACGTGTGCTACGTGGCCCGGGTCCGACAAAACTCATTCTGATGTGCTGTTTACTCATGGGTGTCTCTGACATGATCATAATGTGATCCATGACCTCGAGGGCTTGATTGCAGTACTGTGTCTGGAGTAATCGCAGCAGTGGCGAAATGAGGTCTGGTCCTTGGCTTGCAATCTCAGTCCTACGTGTGTCGACATCTTGTATTATCGTGAGGAGGACTTCCAGAGTTCTCAGCTTATACCAAGAGAGCCGATTGGTGAGAAGTCCGATCAGGAATATTAGTGTTTTGAGCTCCCAAATTGGGAAGAAGGTCCGCCGCAGTGATGACAATATTTGGATCAGAAATTCCTTACTTGACGTATATCTGTGCTTCGCAAAGGTATTGAGGACCATCGACAGTTGTGAGTTATCCTGGGACTCTGCGACAGACGCCAATATCTGTGCCGAGCGGTAGCACTCGTTCCGTCGCTCTGGTTCATCGAAAGAATGCAAAAACCTAGGTATATTCGCCAAAGTCCCGAACAGAAGTCGAGTTCGCGTACCGACTAAATCGTTATCGGGAAATCGCACGAGTTGATCGAGGACATGGAGCGTCATCTCCAGAGAAGCGTCCGACTTTAGCCCTTTGTATACAAGAGACGCAATGCCTTCGAAGGAACCATGCCAATCCTTTGGCTTGGCCTTTTCCAGTAGTGTTACTACTGAAGGATTGCTCAAGTCAACCTTTTGGAGTAACTTTTCCAGCGTTTGAAGGGTTGCGATGAATTCGCGCTCATATACCGTGTCCAGGCAGGCACATGTCGTCCAAAACAGCTGAGGATATTGCAAGAGATCTTTCACTTCCAAAGCCTGAATGATAGCTCGCAATGTCGTCAAAATCTCGAGAGAGAATATCTGTACCTCCGGTGCCTTATCAACGATGGTATTCGAGAGGCGAGCAAGTATGTCCGACAGCATCGGTCGGTCCAGAGACGTTAGTATGCAACGGAAAACCTGAAGAGACCTACACGCGATGTGTCGAACGGGGCAGCTCGTAGCCCAGCTCAGACAGATCTTAGCCCACTGTTCCTGGATCTGAGGGTATGCAATAGAGAAGAGATCGATGACTTGGGAGGTTACATAAGACATCGATGCTGGAATTCGATTATCGTCCTGAATATCCGCCGACGCCGGGATTTTGCTGTCATCCTGTACCTCCTTGCCATTCAACTCATCGTACGTCCACACCACATGCGATTCATGCTGTCTGACAGACTCAACGAAGCTTTCAATCGTTGACTTATTGGGCGTAGTACTGTCGTCCTCAATCTTAGTGATTACGAGCTCGTGAATTAAGTGGACCAGCATTTCGCGAGACTGCTCTTGCACTAGCGAGGTATAATGATCCCAAAGCACGATCACTACCTGCAAAAGGAGCGGCACGCTCTCTTTGTTAAGCTTCATCGGCGAAACCATCAGGTCCACTAAGAAGATCATAGAGAGCTGCCCTAAAGAAAATCCGTGCTACAAAATCTCAGCAAGCGGGCGACGAAAGGGTAATCCATTACTGACCTGTTTGGTGCCTATGGGCAACGCTAGAGAAAGATCCGCTACGTACGGTAGACCTAGCTTGTCTGGTGGTGGTAGGACTTTAGGTTCTTGCTGCTTCTGTACCATGTTCCTTGAAGTTATTTGCAAGAGCAGAAACTCGACCACTTTCTGCCCGGCTACTGTGCTGGATAAGTATACAATGATTTGCTTAGCATAGGCCACAAAACTTTGCTCTCGTCTGTCCAGGCACAGGGATATCACGAAGTCCAAGATGAGCTGCACGTTGCCTGCATGTGGTCCAGTAGCAAGCGCTTGCCAAAGTGCTTGTATCTCGTTATGCAGTCCACCACTGACTGTGATCGTGATCTCCATTAGATTTGCCAGTAGCATATATGACTGGGCAGTTGGACGCCCATTGGGCTCCACTTGCAATTCTATCACTTGAATCCAAGGGAGAATGGCTGCCACCATGTTACGCTGGCTATCGGAAGGCATTTTTTTGAAGTGGAATGAGAATTGGGAAAAGACGAAGAAGGCGAGCTCGGTATGCTGCGCCGCCAGCCGCTTTGAGATCTCGAATTGTGCTAGCTTGTAGACCGCCGTTGTTTGGTCCGATATGCTGATATCGAAATCCTGGATTTTTGAATTTCTTTTTTGACGCTGTTCGAGAAGTCGCACGAGTTTCGCCGACTTCGTTCTGATTTCGCTCTTCTTATTGCCTAGGGTAAACAATACTGCGGCCAGTACCCTCCAGAATGCTAACGGATAGTTCACTTGCTCGGTCAAGACCCTGGTCACGACTTCAAAGTAACTCTCCAACGCCCTTGATGGATCTACCAGATACAAACTCTCTATAGAGCACTCTAGTAAGTACGGGGAATCTCGATTATGTGTAATCAGGTTGTAAAGAGCCCGACGTCCAATGGCGTGATTTCTGTCACTTGGAGTCCCGAAGATCTGATTGATCCATGAGAGCATGCGGCGGACATCGAAGGACCGACTCTCTGCGCGGTCCATATTCACCTTGATGGGCCCAGCCTAAAGGAGTGTGAGTACAAAGTCAAAGTAACGATTCGATTCAACCCTTACACATAAAGCGGCCATGGCGCTAAGGGCAGCTGTTCTGAGGTTTTTCTTCTCAATCTCCATTGCCACCGTAAAGTTCGTTCTTTCTCCGGCTTGCTGATGCTGCTCAAAGGCGTACTGCCAGTTCTGTTCTCGCTGATCTATCCTGGCTTGATGTGGAGAGTATCCACACCAATCTTCCATGAGGGCAAAAGCAGATCTCCTTGAGTCAAATGATATGTATCGAGAAGGATCGGATACGCGGTTGATGCTGTCGAAGAGTTCCTCCATCAGTCCACAATACTGAAGCCTTAACTTTTGGCATTCCCAGTCATTCTGAATATTAGCATCATTCAAGAAGATCATGAGGTCTTTTGTGTAGGTGCATAGATTATTCAATATCCAATCATCCTGCAGGACCACTGACTCATGCAAGAAGCGGGCAGTCAATTTGTAGACATGGGTGACTTCTGCTCTGAGACGGTCTGTACTCGGGTTCCTGCGTGGATTACTCCCATTACGCTGATGTTGGATACCTATACGTTGCTTTGCTTCCTCTTTACATGTTGTAACTGCATACTGTAGTGACTCTAGAAGCGTCCTATAAAGGTTGATGTTTATAGAGCCTAGAGCAATCACGATGGCGTCGCGAATAGAGCTCTGAGCCGCCGACAGAAGGGGAATTATGTATGCAAAAAGCTGCCGAGCAGAGCTGATCTTGTCAAGTCCCTGCTGAATACCTCTGGAGATTTTGCGGGCGTGCGGCGTCTTATCAAGCTGGCTTTGCGTCTGAGCACCAGGAATCGTCATTGTAGTGCAGGCCATAACAAGATAAAGTTTCCATTGCTCGATGATTATTTGCGACGATTGTGTCCCATGGCGATCCAAGGTGTGCGGCGTACCGTGGTCTACTCCAGAATGCGACATCCCACGCACATCAGAAGACAATCGAATGATGCTCTCTTGCATATGTAGCAAGCGTGTACATACGATCTCGCGCCCTAGTGTGACCGCAGTATTGCAAAGCTCGTAGCTCAGACGAACAATTCTAGGAAACAATTTTGACCACAATGTTGACTCATGAGGCACGTCACTTCCACAAAGCTCGATCAGAGTACTTGTTGCTGCTTTTCTCCGCTTCCCCTTTTGCAATCGACTCCTCTCTGCGACAGTGAGTTGCTCATCATTACTGTCCATGACTCTCTGAGAGTCTCCCTCCAGAATTTGGATGATTCGTGGATTGACCCTTCCAAGCGCTGTGTCAAATTCTGTAACAATCTTGAGGACTTTAATGGCATACGACCTCACCACTTTAGATTGTGAGCAAAGGAAAAATACACCATGAGACTCGACCTCTTCAACGAGCACTTCCACGCTTGTAAGATCTAGCTGAAGGCCACGGTGTGCGGATGGGCTGTCTCCATATTTCTCTATTGCAGCATCTCTGCTCTTCCTCGTAATCTCCTCGATCCAGATTTGGAGCAATTCGACGTATAGCCTTAGAGTACTCTCAATATGCCCCGGACCCAGGAGGCCGTCATCCGACATCGTTGAATAACGAGCATCAAAACTGAAGATGAATCTTGCGAAGCCCATGGTAACGGGCTGCGCAAGTCCCTGCCGCGCTATGGACCTGAGTGAAATCGCTGATGAAATAGCGATATTGTTTTGCACATGGGCGGTGCCGGTGCATAAAAGATTAATCAAGGGTTTGAGTTGAATGTGCTGTGACAGGCATCGTGGCAACGCTTGCACCGCTGTGTGGAAAAGCTCGTAAAATCCCTGCCTATGCTCTACTAATCCCGCATGTTCGTCCCCGCGACTGAAAGGAAAACTCGCAGTTAGTGGTGTTTTAGGGGTGCCTCCACCGAACTTTTCATCTAGTACGGCTTGTCCTCCAATTGCGTTGTCACAAATGAGCGTAATTCTGCCCAGGATCTCGCAAAACCGGTTGTAGAATTCCTTTGCTATGGCGTCGAAATTGGACGTATTTACAGGCCGCGATAGCTGGTTGTTGTCAAATTCGGGTAATGAAGTAGGTCCCCCCAAGGGCTGGGACGTATATAGTGCGCCAGGCACTGTACGAGAATCCATGGCAAGGCCGCCTCCATTAAAGCGTGGGAACGGTGGAAAGCCCTGTTCCGTGTTCTCTTGATCCGCCATGATCTTCAAGAAGGCCCTGATTCCAATGACGATCTTCTCAGGTTCAAGTTGTTCAACTTTTGTATCCTTACCTGGGGCAAATAGATCGGAATTTATCAGTGGAAAAATGATGTGTCTGAAACAGAATTCTCGATGACCACTGCCAATGATCCGGATGAGCTCGATTATGGGCTCAGAAAACGAAGGATCATTTGACAAGTATGATTTCTTCCCCGAGGGGAGGACTACCTTCATTACATCTTCGAGCTTTCGTATTACAGAAACTGACGGTTCGTTAAGACGGTAAAGATACGTCCACACTAGCCGACAGATAGCCTGTAGAGCAGTTTCCCGCGAGTGAGCTCGATCCTTCAGCTTGGCTTGTAGAGAGGTCGCTTGCGAATGCCATTGCGAGGCGAAATATTCCGTCGGTGATGCACAGAGAAGTACAATAGTGAGACGATATGCTTCTTTCCAGTGTTTAGGCTTGACTATCATTTGCGCTACTCGGCAATTGACCATATTCAGAAAGTCTTTCCATTTTTGTGTATTGACAGCTGGTATCCATTTGGCCGCAACCGGCATAACCAAATCCTCGAGAACCTGACAATAGGCATGCTTGATCTGTATTCCATGCGAGTCGGCAAAGAACTCTCCTACCCTGAAGAGAAAATCACACGATTCCTTCCAGGACCCGTCTGGCAGTGGCCGGATATGGATATGTCGCATGGAATTGATCAAGAGTTCAGCCTTAGCATCGATGAGGCTTGTCGCGCCACCCTTAACATTTGAATCCTGTTGATAGAATGCTAATTCATTGATGAAACGTTGGGTGACAGTCTTGAAGTTAGCACTACTCATGACTCCAAGAAGCTGGCCGTAGATCTTCCAATTGGCATATCGAAAGGGATAAGGCTGGAAATCCTTTTCTGGCTCCATACTCCTCAATTGACTGAATATGATCTCCTCAATCTTCTTGGCCAATTCAGGGTTAAGGGCAGCCACATCCGATTTGTTATAAACTTCAATCAATACCCTGCAAAGGAGATAAATCGAGACTGCAGAACACATCTCGGCTCGATGCACTGAATCATCAAGAGAGGTTGGCGGCGAATACAATGGAATGTCGCCGACATTGCCATGTTGTCTACCATCTGGGTACAAGTTGTAAGAGGCTTCTGTGGTAGGCCTACTGATATCTTTGGGAGTTGGATTTGATGAAGAATTCTATAATTGGTCAGCGTTGACGAACTATAAGACCTGTCAAGCCTACATTACGGAATTCCTTCGCCTTGACGACTTCTTCGCCTTTAGCCCTACGCCACAACATCATGGTATCAACTAATGGCTTGGGCTTTTGCCTGTTTATGTGAGCGAGAGCTGAAATCAACTGATCTAGCTCCACATCGACGCCCGCCCCGCAGAACCTGTCAAGGGTCACCATGTCGGGAGCCGGATTTACGCAGTTTTCAATCTTCTGATCAGCCCGCACAACGAACTGTCGGTCTGTCAGAGTATCCATGTGGATGGTAGAAGATGTGACTAACCCTGTTGAAAAGATGATGAAGGGCGTATTCGCCGACAGACTTCTGCTCGTGATGGTGTCTCGACTGCGAGCGATGGTGACTGTGTCCATTTCGAGATTTCCCGTTCTGTGTTCGTTCGGCGCGCTTCTGTGCCAATGTCCCTTCATTTATATCTCCAGATTCACGATCCACATTCATTATCGCTGATGACGAGGAGACTTGTGTTGACCCATTCACTGTAGAGATCGGCGAGTCACCTGGGTACCGTACTGAAGCTTGACGACGGACCATCGTATTGATGGAAAAATCGGGCAGGCTTCCATCGGTGATCGCAGAGCCAGGGGTCTCTGGACTGAGGGGGCTGGTCGCCGGTGAAGCAACGAAGATTGCGTTGCGAGATTGTGGATAGTTGCTATGAGCCCTTGATGGCTGGCGAAAGTGATTATGGGTTGCGGACGGTCTTCTTTCGAGCGTGCCATTGAGACCTGCGGGTGAGCGCCCTACGCCAGCTGACGACTGGGACCTCGGAGTTATTGAAGTATTAGCTTGCGGAGCCTGCATATTGGATACGGCAATGTTTGGGAGCGCCGGGCCTCGACCACGAGACCCGGAGAGGTCGCGAACATGGCTTCGAGACTGATCGGTACTATTACCGTCTTGCTGATTCGGGCCAGCATGAGAGGAGGCAGCAGGGTTTTGGCTAGTTACTAGGGCATGTCGCCCATTCATCGCTTGAGGTCCAGCTGCAATGATCCTCAGTACCATTTGGTCTCCCTTGGGGACGCCTTGACTGGCGAGAGTTTTGGATACTCACACATGTTGCAGCTTGCAAAGTCACAGTCATAATGCCTCCATCGACTTATCCCGCTTGCCCCTGTCTGATTCCTCGGTATCCCTTAACATGTCGAAGTTGGTCGAAGTTTCGTCGGGTACGTAGGACTGGCTGCGAGGAAGGGCGCAGCGCGGACGAAAAACAGTGGTTTACGAAGTACTCCGTAGCTATATCTATCTTTCCACGACGGCTTATTGTATGATATGGTAAAAGAAGGGATACCAATCACCTCTTTATCGATTGGATAGCGTTACCGACCCTTCTCACACGAAACAATCGGGTAGATCATGCATCATAGCAAAATAGGTACCAGGGACGCATAGGTACCAGGGACTCGGGCTCTTTGCCTAGCTCTACGCTAAGAACTTATCCTATGGGAGCCTTGGCGGCCTCGGTTACTTAGTTCTGCTTTATCCAATCTGGGACCTCTTTTATATCGATAAGCGCTCAGGGGCCATTGGGAGGCACCTCTTTACAGCGGCGTACCGCTATCATCGTTGGCGGATTGGAAGTCCAGCTCCATGCTTCGAGACTCGTTCCTTGAATGATCGTTTGTGAATGAAGTAGAATTATGTCTAATCAGATACCTTCGAAGGAAATTGCCTAAAATAAAGGAGAATAGCAATAGGTAGGCTGGAGGATCATTATTCCGAGATCTACCGAAACCCTAGCATTTGTATGACACCTTCAACTGTAAGCATGGATTTCTAGAATTCGATCTTCTCCTTCTCGTGATTACTTACTTGCCTCATCTTCGCTTCTCAACAGCATCTCCTACTAGTAACCCAGCTTCTGTATTCGCAGCAAACTCATCAGTCCGTAGCTAGATTCATATTATCGAACCCTCAGGCAACACCCTATAAACACCGTTGAACATTGACTAAGTCGTCGGGTTCATTGAAGACAGTCTTCCAGAGCTTCCCACATACCGCTTTTCTGGTAGCGCCGCTCTGCTCTCTCTCGATTGTGACACCTTGTTGGGAGATTTGTAGAGAGAGACTGAGGATGGCGCAACTGGATACACTTGATCTCATTGTCCTCGGAATCCTTGTGGCCGGTACTGTGGCATATTTTACCAAGGGCACATATTGGGGCATAGTGAAAGATCCATACGCAGGATCGTTCTCGTTAGCAAATGGGGCGAAGTCAGGAAAGACAAGGAACATCTTGGAGAAGATGGATGAGTCGGAGAAAAATTGTGTAGTCTTTTACGGATCGCAAACCGGCACTGCAGAGGATTATGCTTCGCGGCTATCAAAAGAAGGATCTTCAAGATATGGGCTGAAGACGATGACAGCCGATCTTGAAGACTACGACTACGAGAACCTTGATACCTTTCCCGATGATAAGCTGGCAATGTTCGTGCTTGCTACATACGGCGAAGGTGAGCCAACCGACAATGCTGTGGATTTCTACGAGTTTGTTACTGGTCAGGATGTGTCTTTCAGTAATGGGGGCGGTGTGGATGAGAAGCCGCTCGAGAATTTGAAATTTGTCGCGTTTGGACTGGGAAATAACACGTACGAACACTACAACTCCATGGTCCGCCGAGTCAACGATGCATTCATCAAGCTTGGTGCTTCACGGATCGGCAGCCCGGGAGAGGGAGATGACGGGGCGGGTACAATGGAGGAGGACTTCTTAGCCTGGAAGGAACCAATGTGGACGGAACTGTCGGAGAAGCTGGGTCTTGAGGAGCGAGAAGCTGTCTACGAACCCGTATTTAGCATCACAGAAAGAGAGGACCTGGACGCAAACGCTACTGAGGTCTATCTTGGCGAGCCGAACAAGAACCACCTCGAAGGCGCTCAGAGAGGGCCTTACACCTCGCACAACCCATACATCGCGCCGATTGCAGAATCACGGGAGGTATTCACCGTTAAGGACAGGAACTGCTTGCATATGGAAATTGACATCAAAGGCTCAAACCTTAGTTACCAGACTGGTGATCATATAGCTGTCTGGCCTACAAATGCTGGAAAAGAAGTCGACCGCTTCGTCAACATCCTCGGTCTTTCAGAGAAGCGTCATGGCGTTATAAGCGTCAAAGGTCTCGATCCTACCGCCAAAGTGCCATTCCCTACTCCAACGACGTACGATGCGGCCATTCGCTATCATATGGAAATCTGTGGTCCGGTCTCTCGTCAATTTGTTGCATCATTGGCCTCGTTTGCACCGAACGACAGGTCAAAAGCAGAGATGACCAGGCTAGGCAGCGATAAGGATTATTTCCAAGACAAGATCTCTAGCGAATACCTCAACATCGCACAAGTCCTCGAACGGATAGAATGCAACACCAAATGGACAAGCATTCCCTTCTCTATTCTTATCGAAGGCATCCACAAGATCCAACCACGTTATTACTCCATCTCATCCTCTTCGCTCGTCCAGAAAGACAAGATATCCATCACCGCAGTGGTGGAAGAGATTCGCGTGCCCGGCAGTGATAACATCGTCAAGGGTGTCACGACAAACTACCTTCTAGCTCTGAAGCAGAAACAGCACGGCGACCCACATCCCGATCCTCACGGCTTAACGTACGAAATCACCGGTCCAAGAAACAAGTACGACGGCATCCACGTCCCTATCCACGTTCGCCATTCAAACTTCAAGCTTCCGTCGGACCCTTCGAAGCCAATCATCATGGTTGGCCCAGGTTCGGGCGTTGCGCCCTTCCGCGGCTTCATTCAAGAACGAGCCGCCCAGAAGGAAGCGGGTGAGAACGTTGGGCAGACGATCTTGTTCTACGGATGCAGGAGATCCTCAGAGGATTTCCTATACAAGGGGGAGTGGGAGGCAAGTCACACCCTCATCCGTCTTGTTGCACTGGCTGACTGTATCACAGCACTACAAGAATGCTCTTGGTGACAGCTTTACCCTCATCACGGCTTTCTCTCGTGACCAAAAACAGAAGGTCTACGTTCAGCATCGATTACAAGAAAATGCCACTCTCGTCAACGAAATGCTTGAGAAAGAGAAAGCCAACTTCTACGTGTGTGGGGATGCATCAAATATGGCTCGAGAGGTCAGCATCATTTTGAGCAAGATTATTAGCGAGCAGAGAGGATTGAGTGCAGAGAAGGGAGAGGAGATTGTGAAGAACATGAGGAGTAGCAACCAGTACCAGGAGGATGTCTGGTCGTAAGAGCAGGTTTGGTCGTGGGCATCGAAGGCTAGTAATTATGGCAATGATATGAGAATTCCTTCGATGACTGTATGGCAAGCATAGATCGGGATTTGTTCTTGGTGTCTAGGATGTTCATAGATTCAACAATACTTGTTGAGAAGTGGATGTCTTAAACAACTTAGCATAGCGTGTTTTTATCTTTTAACAATATATCTTCGATTGGCGGTACACAGCAATGGAAGCAACGTTCGCGTGGAAATCTGTAAGATAGGGGTCCAATCCATACTGCAACAACTGATACAGCCACACATGGAGTACTCAGGACCAAGATCGAGATAGAGGTTGCGGACGCGATTTGGCCGAGCTTCACGCGCTGGTGGAACGCCTGTCGATTGGTGGACTCAGAGCATGCAGGAGGGCGATTCACCTCCCGCAGCAAGGGAGATCATGCAAGAAACCCTGCATACCATCTCTGATCTCCTTTTCAACTGTGGAGGGAAATCAAAGGTATGACTACCTGGTCGTTGATGAAGCCGCAATGTGATTGATCATATACAGGGACAAAGCATTGGCTTTCCTGCGTTCACACCGCTCGGAGCAAAGGCTGAAGTATTCGACAACAGTTGCATGAAAGTCTATCATGAACCCAGTAAGCTGGATTGACGTGGATTACGGGAGAAGCTCTGCACTGAAGTGAAAAGAGTCGCCAGAAATTTCTTTCGAAAGAGCTAGGGCCATGTCCTGGGGTACAGTTGCAGCGCCATACTCATTGGACGGTGTAGGAGCCGACTCCGTAGCCTCCGCTGCCACTGTCCCCTCCTACACCCCGGGCTTGACCCCAGTTGGTGTGGGGAAACCGTTGAGACCGACAGGAAAAGGTAATTGGAACGTCAGCGCTATAGCCATCGGCCTTGGCGCAAGGGATAGTCGGACATGGCTCTCCAGCAACTTCATCGGCCTGGTCGTTGGTGAACGGAGACTGACAAAAGCGTTACTGATACGAGATGTGCTGTCCGCTTGATCATAGTTGTGATGGGATATGGTGAATTCGTGAATACGGAACCGAGACTTGTAGCGGAGAACAATCCGGCTTTTGGGCGGATCAGTCTGCAACAATGTGAACGTATGAGCTAAATTTAACAAGTCCATCGTGGAAGATTGAGTTCGGGGGATGTCTTGCAGGTGAGGCTCAACCCTGCAGGCGTCTCGCTAGCTTGATCTTTATGCCCAGTGCAAAATCGACGAGCTCAGGGATATTGGCTCAGAGAGCTATGCTCTCAATACCGGGGCCGAACACATCAGGCACGCATGCTGGCCCATGCAAGTCGCAGAGATTTCGCTCGAGCTGGGGGATGAAATCTGTGAACCATATGCAGAGGGTTTGAATTCTCTGAACGATCTGTTCTTGAGGTAGCGTCTCGTAATGACGCCAATGACGATTACAGTGGTCAGCCAGGTAGCGTAGCAACGAATTGAGATACAACATGGACAGTTCTTTCTCATCTCAGACATCAGAGAATAGCTGGGGTGAAGTAATTGAAGCAGGAGTGACTGCTTAGGCCTTCCTCGATCAATGTCACTGCCATGACGGGAAACTTCTTGGCTAGGAATTGTTTACTTCGACCCCATTCTCCCTCCCTTTCTTTTCTTCTCCCAACATCTCCACATCCTCTCAAGTCTTTCTCCCTCATCATCCGCTACAGCTCCTTGCACATAGTCAAGATTATTGGCAAATTGCTTGCTCATCCTCTCTGTATACAACGTACCAATTGCTCACATCGTATTGAGCTTGCTACTCATCTCTGCCATCATCAGACATCCTTCTCCGTGAGTTCATCTAACCTTCTCCGCTTCACTCCAACAACTTATACCTGCTTCACAGCGTTCCCTGATAGCTCCTAGTTCACCATTTGCTCCACTGTACCAGGAACATCTCCACGCCATTGCTGTAAGTGTTCAGGACTCCACAATGCCTCGGTTCATGCTGACAAGGAACCTTATTGTAGGCCTCAGAAGAGCAGCAATACAAAGTCAGAGCTAATCTTCCAGCAATGCAGAACAACATGTCTCGTACGTTTGGAAGAATGCTTTGTTTCTCGCTTTTCATCTGACCTCGTTATGCATTACACGCCTTATCATGAGCTGATCGGCTGCTTTTTTCATCTTTGTCCTCTTCAAGGCATAGACGTATCATCATTCCCATGTCTCATGCTGTATATCACGGATTGTACTCTTTTGCTGGGTGACATTGCATTGCATCGCTCATCGTGGCTGTCTCCAGCTTTCGTCTCTCTGATGTTCAGGGCTTATTCGTCGTTTTGCATATAGGCAATCTCTACGGAAACATGTCAGCAACGCTTCCAAGTCAAACAGTTCATCCAAGCCAGATGTACCATCAGATGCAGACTTCGGACATCCATCATGAGCATAACAACTCTGCAGTCGACGGCCTCGCAGACAGCTTTGGCAACATCAACCTTCGCAATGCACAAATGATGAGCCAAGCCAAGGCAGGCGTTGCCCCTATGAACGACGTCAACGTGAGCAACATCATAGGCACACAGACCGGCGGTCTTCAGCTTATGCAGCTCCCGGACGGTACCTTCATGTACTCTGGCTCGAACAACAATGTTCAGGGCAACTATTATCCGTATCCCAATGCCTACAATGTGGCTACCACCCAGCCATCACAGTACCAGCAAGCAGCTTATCAAGGCATGGCTCAAGCAGGAATCTCGAATGGACCACATACGCCACGCAACAATGCCTGGATGCCTCCTCAAGGCATACAGCAGATTCCCGAGCTTGTTGGCCCTCGTCGTAGCTCATGGTCCTCGAATGAGGAGCAGAGTCCCCAGACACCTCTCGATACTTATCAGCAGTCGGTTATGATCTCGGGTCAGTCGCCAAGTACCTGGAACACAACACCTTCTCCTATGCAGACCCAGTTTCAGTTCGCCAAGGCTCCAAATGGCGAATATGTCGTCAAAGATTTTTGGGCATTGACCCAGCAAGCACCAGCTATCCCAGCACCAGTTCCGGCTATCCATAGCGGACAAGACGGCGGCCGTGGAAGCCTTGACAAGATCCTGGACAATCGTAACGGAACGACCAACGTCTACATCCGTGGTCTTCAGCCAAACACCACCGATGCAATGCTCGAAGGTTACGGAAGACGATTTGGAGCCATTGCCAGCCAGAAGGCTATCATTGAGATGTCGACCAATGCTTGCAAAGGGTTTGTAATTTCCAGGACTGTTCTCCTATATGCGAAATCCACATGACGTTGTTAACTCTGCTGGCAGGTATGGTTTCATCATGTACCACAATTATGATGACGCGGAAAATTGCATCCGTGCCTTCTACTTCCTGGGGTATGAGGCAAAATTTGCAAAGGTAACGATCCATTATGAATGTGCCTGGTGCCAGTCCTCACAGATTCATCAGGAATCGCACAATCAGCGTCTCAAGGCCTTGAGTGACGAGAACAACACGAATCTTTACGTTTCGAACCTACCTAGGCTCATGGTCGAGGCGGTAAGTCCATACCATCCTTAGGCTTCTCGAAGCTTCCAATGCTGACTTACAAACATCCAGGGATTAGAAGCTCTCATCCAGGAAGTCTTCCCCAAGGAAACATATCCAGAGTATAAGCCTACATCGTCTAAGATCTTGAAAGACGGCAACGGAATCAGCCGTGGGGTTGGCTTTGCCAGGTACGGCAGGAAACCATACAGAGCCTATCAGCATTCCTGACCCGAACACTAGATTCCGTACTCCTGAAATTTGCCAGCAGATCATCGATGCCTTCAACAATAAGACGATTGGCGAAGGCAAGATAGCCACCACGCTCCAGCTCCGCTATGCCGACACCGAGGAGCAAAAGAAGCTGAAGACATTCACGGCGGAGAAGCGGCAATTCAAGACCAATGAGTACAACGAAGTCGTCTATGGCCCAAATTCTCCGTGGAGACGATTCTATTCACCTGTTTCGGCTTCAACTTCTTACTATAGTCCAAATCAAGCGCGTGTGCCAAGCTCTGCCATGCCATGGAGTACTCAGTCGCAGGCTTCGTCAATTTCTCCGCCGTAAGTGATATCAAGCCTGTCCACATATGCTGAAGAAATGCTGACATTCATAAGGTATGCTGCCTACCCACAGTCTGTTCTCAACAACGGATACTATACCCATGATTTGCTCCCAACCTCCACCATGAAATCTGATGTCAATGTTGCCCTAGCACCAGCACGTCATGCTACCCATATTAAGATCGAGAGCCCCAGTGCTACTGCAGCAGCTAAGAAGGCAGCTGCTGAAAAGCTTGAGGATAGCACGCCAGATGCCGAGTCATCCAATGCCTCGGATGAGGAGACATTGGTAGCCAAATCCAAGTCTAGCAAGAGCTATGCAGGTGATGTAGCCTTGTCGCCGACGAAGTCCAAGCTATAGGCTTTGATCGTTCGTCCACAGCTAATTGGACATGACTTCTGTTTCTGCCTCCTGATTTGTCAAAGGCTCGCTCTCGCCTCGGACCTGATACTGTCCTTCTCGTCAATATCATTTTTACGACACAATAATGACTTACACCCTGCATTCAGATGGAGCATGTTCATCGATCCCAGCATCCTCTGCTATGTTTCGACCATAGCGCGCAATTTACGCTCGACGGTCTCAAGAAAAACAGGTTCATGATGGGTGGTTTGCTTGACGCATTTCAGCGGCATATCCTTCGGGGCGTCATTTTGGGATGATTCGGACAAGCAGGTAGTCTAAGGACTCGGCGAGTAGCATTTTGGCTCTGATAGGCGGAGCTCTCTTTGCTTCAGCTTCTACTAGTACAATACATAGGTTAGAGATGGTATCAATATACTGGCTCCTTTGCTTTAGAACACCTACGCACATCATACATTGTGACCTCTCAATTATTTCTCGACTGTCGCATCTAAGGACTGACAAAGGCTTGCCACAAAGGGTATGGCCCAGAAGTATTTAGCAGATTTTGTTGGCTTCAGTTGCATTCTCAGTATCCTCGTCAGGGTCGTCGGCTTCGTGGTTGGAGTCTTCGGAATTATCTGATTCATCTTCTGAAGTGCGACCCTCGCCACCTGGAGGCCCATCTTCATCGACACCGACAATTTGCATGTACTTTTCGAGCTCCTTCGCCATTTTCTTGGAGAAGCCCGATGCCTCAACTTCGACATCCAATCGCTTATTGTCCTTGCCTCCAGCAAGTTTTCTTGCCTCTGCAAAGAACGGTCCTGGCTCACTACTCACAAAGTTGAAACGACGCTCGAAGAAGCGCTTGACGCAATTGATGTCTCGATCGAAATACATTTCTGCATTGACATGGTCAATGGATACCATCTGGGGGAAGTCGATGATTACTGGCGTAAGGTTTATAGACGGATTCGGTACAGCTTGTCTCTGGGGATCTTGGGGTCGAGGCTCTTGGATTGGCTCGTCTGCCCTTGCTTCCATCGCAGGCGTTTCTGACCGTGGCGGCTCAGGAGACTTTGCCTCGTCTTCCCGTATCAATATATTGAACTCGTTGAAATCCCCATGGATCAGCCCGAACCGCGCCAACCTCAATACAATGCTGATGAGCTCGGCATACAACCCCGCCGGATCAGGCACGCTTTGTATCTGCCTCAGCGGAAACGCATCCACCAACTCCATAACCACCGTATGTCTGCTCTGCGCCACGGGCTCCGGCACTCTGAATCCGTTTTCCCGTAGAACCTTCATGAAGCTGAATTCTTTGAGTGCGGAGAGGCGGGACATGTACATCCAGCTCGCGCTCGTTCGATGTCTCAGGTAGTCGCGGTTGTTTTTTATGCTGCGGAAGGAGATGCGGCCGAGGCGGTGGATTTTCACGATGAGTTGGGTACCGCTTGGGGAAGCGCAGACGTAGATGTCGGATTCCTTGCCCACGCCGATGCAATTGCCTGTGCTGTAGAGGATGGATCGCTTGAGGTGGGTGTGGAGGGCGAGGTAGTCGAGACCGCCGTAGGTGAGGCGGTATCCGTCATCTAGATAGCGGAGTGTTAGCATGAAAGACGGAAAGTGGGAAGGGTGGGATGGGCGCATTGAGTACATTTTGCGTTTTTCATTCGAGCTATCAGGTTCGCTTTTGCGAGGATTGAGATGCTTTTGTGAACACCACTTCCTCCTCGCAGACCGGAGAGTTGGACGATTAGTGGTGTGGGTACTATTTCGTGGTTTTTGCTACCCATTTCCACCTAGGAGGGTCTGGTCAGCCGTTAGTCTTCATGGAAGAGGTAAGGGTATGGATGATCTTACGGCGGTGAGGACCCGCCAGTCCTCGGGCGTGAGATAGCGTAGAGCCTTTGTGTCGAGCTTCATGATGAGTATAGTAGTGGGCTGTAGAGTGTTGGATTTTGCGGATTTCTTCGCGATAGCCATTGACTGATAGACTGTTGTAGGGTTAGGGTTAGGCTATCGAGTCCTGCCCGTAGCAAGCTTGTGAACTTGCCTCTAGAGCACGCGCCTTCGGTGCATCTCATACGCATCTAAGCTCCACTCGACACCAATATTATCTACCGTCCATTCACAATCCTTCGAAAAGCTGTAGATCGCTTAGCAGGTATTGGGAGACTTAGCTCGTCAGGCACCCTCCTGCCCGAGCCTCAGTAAGCAAGCTCTCCACGAGCCTCATTGACCGGCGACGACCATGACCAAGGAGAACGGAGCGCCCACTGCAGCAGAGAAGGGAAAAGGCAAGGCCACAGAGGAGAAGCCTCACGATGGCCCAAAGCAGGGGGATGAAGCCAAAAAGGACAAGGATGGAAAGCCGATAGTGAACGGAACGAAGGGGGAGGAGCCCCAGGAAGGCATACAATATCTCGGACCTATCGCGCTGGGCATTTACTGACCGTCGCCGCAGAAGAATTAAACGAGGAAGATCAAAATCTCAAGAATGAGCTGGAGATGCTGGTAGCCCGTTTACATGTACGTCTTTCAAAGCGGCATCTTGATCTCTTGCAGCTTACTCACCACTATGTACGCCTAGGAATCAGACAGAAGTCTTTATATTCCCGCAATTGACGCTATTAAAGATTTCATCAAAACCTCGACATCTTCCATGACCGCAGTACCGAAGCCTCTGAAATTTCTCCGGCCGCATTACGAAGAACTCACTAAGACTTATGAAAGATGGCCTACCGGCAAAGAGAAGGATGCTTTAGCCGACGTCTTATCAGTGCTTGGGATGACGCAAGGAGACGAGGAGAAATTAGACACACTAAAATATCGCCTGCTCGCACCTTCAGAAGATCTAGGAGCATGGGGTCACGAATATGTCCGACATCTGGCACTCGAAATAGGGCAGGACTACCAGCGGAGGATGACGGATGACGAAGACGCGCAAGATCTAATCAAGCTGTCAGACGTTCTTGTGCCTTATTTCCTGAGTCACAATGCCGAAGCTGATGCGGTGGACATCTTGAGCGAGCTGGAGAGAATACAGGAGATACAACAGTATCTGGACGATAACACGTATCCAAGAGTCTGCCTCTACATGGTTTCCATGGTCAACCTTCTCACATATCCCGAAGATCAGCAATTTCTACGAACCGCCCACGACATATATAAACAATACAACAAGCTCCCGCAAGCAATGGTACTTGCGATCCGACTTAACGACCTCGACCTCATCCACCAAGACTTCGATTCAACAGAAGATCTGGCGCTGAAGAAGCAAATGGCACTTCTGGTCGCGCGGCAGCAGATCTGGCTCGAACCGCCATCAGAAGCCGAAGAAGACCAAGATCTTGTCGACTGCCTCAGCAACGCAAAGCTATCTGACCACTTCAAGTCATTAGCTAAAGAGTTGAATATCTTAGATCCGAAAATGCCGGAAGACATCTACAAAAGTCATTTGGAAAGTACCCGAACGGCAGGTCTTACCAATGTAGACTCAGCTAGGCATAACCTTGCCAGCGCCTTCGTTAATGCATTCACCAACGCTGGCTTTGGGAACGACAAGATGATGTTGGGTGCGGCTGAAGGTGAGAAGACGAGCTGGGTATGGAAAACCAAAGAAGATGGCATGATATCGACAACAGCATCATTGGGTATGCTGTTGCGGTGGGATATTGAAAACGGCCTCGATCAGATCGATAAGTACACTTATGCGGACGACAACCAGATCAAAGCTGGTGCACTGTTAGCAATCGGTATCCTCAATTCCGGCGTTCGGATGGACTCAGAACCAGCAATGGCTTTGCTCAGTACCGAGGAGAACATTGGGGCAAAGAGTACACCAATGCGTATGGCATCAATAATGGGTCTTGGCTTGTCTAGTGCCGGTACTAATAAAGAAGACCTCCTGGAGCTACTACTGCCCATCGTAGAGGACACATCCCTGGATATGCAGCTGTCAGCTATGGCTGCGTTATCTCTCGGTCTCATCTTTGTCGGATCGTCGAACGACCGTGTCAGCGAAGCTATAATCACAACACTGCTAGACGAAGATCGACAGAAGCAACTGAAAGACAAATGGACACGCTTTATGTCCCTGGGCCTTGCTCTACTCTTCTTTGGGCGACAAGAAGAAGTTGAGGTTATTTTGGAGACGCTAAAAGCGATTGATCACCCAATGGCAAAGCCAGCAGCTGTCCTTGCAGAAGTCTGCGCGTGGGCTGGCACAGGAACGGTCCTGAAGTTGCAGGAATTGCTCCACCTCTGCAACGATCACATTGAAGAGAAGAGTGAAGACAAGAAGGGCGACGAGCTGATCCAGACGTATGCCGTTCTAGGTCTGTCCTTGATATCGATGGGCGAAGATGTGGGCCAGGAAATGGTCCTCCGACAGTTTGGCCATTTGATGCATTACGGTGAAGCCAACATCCGGAAAGCGGTCCCACTCGCCATGGGTCTCATCAGCCCCAGCAATCCACAGATGAAGGTCTACGATACGTTATCGAGATTTAGCCACGACAATGACAACGATGTGGCAATCAATTCGATCTTTGCCATGGGTCTCCTGGGCGCCGGCACCAACAATGCACGGTTAGCACAGCTGCTCAGACAATTGGCTAGCTACTATCATCGGGACCAGAACACCTTGTTCATGGTACGAATAGCACAAGGTCTTTTGCACATGGGCAAAGGCACCATGTCCATCAACCCATTCCACACTGACCGCCAGATCCTTTCTCGCGTCGCTACGGCTGGTCTACTCACCGTTCTAGTGGCCATGATCGATGCCAAGGACTTCATCCTCGCCGAGTATCACTATCTTTTGTACTTCATTGTTACAGCCATGCATCCAAGATTTCTCGTCACCCTCGACGAGGACTTGAAGCCTTTGCAAATCAATGTGAGGGTGGGGCAAGCCGTGGATGTCGTCGGACAAGCCGGCCGGCCGAAGACGATTACAGGGTGGCAGACTCAAAGTACGCCTGTGCTTTTGGCGTACGGCGAGAGGGCGGAGTTGGAGGATGAGCAGTATTTGAGTCTAGCGAGCAACCTGGAGGGGCTTGTGATTCTGAGAAAGGTATGTGTAATTCCATTTGATAAGAGGTGAAACACCAACTAACAATATGATAGAATCCGGCACTAGCGGAATGAAGTGGTGTCGCACCGTTTGAGCAGCTCCAGCAGCGCTGTATGTAATACTTTAGAGATAGAAGCGTGTGTCATAGCGAGCATAACACACGACCTTGTATTATCCCGTTCATCTACATTTAGAGACTTGGCATGAACATAAAGTTTTATTATTGATAGCTACAGGAGAAATAGAACGCGTATCTACGTCGAACACCACCGCAACCGTAGCAGAACGAAGTCGCCTTCTAAGACTGGCTGATGCTACAGATTCCCAAGCCTGTTGCCTTTCCCATAATTCTATCTGACAGAAGAGGAAAAAGCCTTCATAACCCGCTGCCCTTCTCCTGCACTGCTTCTGCTGTCGCATCTCCAATGGTTTTGGGCGGAGGTTGTTTCGTAAAGCCGTCATGACCCTGCACCGGTTCTTGCGTCTGTGCCTCTGCTTGTACCTCTGGCACTGGATGCGAAGGTGGATCTGGCGAACCCATTGCCGTCGCTGGTGGCGCAACTGGAGCCTCCAGAGGTATCAATTCTTCATTCATCTCAGCAAGGAGGCCAGCAGGAGCAGCGCCACTCTCAGCCTGCTTAGCTTTCGCCTGCCGCTGCATCTGTAATTGAAATTCATTCTGCATTTCTGCGCTGGCATCTTGCTGAGGTAAATTGATGGGGTTCACCATTGGTGTTGGTATTACGGGTTGGGACTGTCCTCCTTGTCTCGCCAGATGGGCTGAAGACTCCTGCTTCGCATTGGCATGGTGCTCTGCGGGGATTATATCCATATCGTGTGGCTCCTTCTCCGTTGGAGCGTTATAGTATTGATGCTGATTAGGTCTCAAGGGATCGTACATGTCATCTAGATGGCAGAATAGATCGAGCGCACCGTTGACTGCTCGAGGCGTTGTCTCTTCGATATTTCTGCATGTACCAATTTCACTGCGATAAGTCGCCGCAAAGACTGTTGCAGCTTCGTGGGAGACCTCATTGCTGATCTCGATGCCATTATACGAAAGCAGGGGGAGTTTGGAGACTTCTGGGAGATCGCCACTGTTGGCGAGCAGAGATATGAGGTCGGATGCTAAGAGGCTATGTTCGGTATTTGGCGGAGGTGAGCGCAGTCGCTTCTCATTTCCCGCTGTGATTGGTTCCAAGGGATCAAGATCAGGGGCTGGCAGATCAAGCTTCTTCGAAGTCTGCCCATACTCTTCCGGGACTTGGTAGAGCTCGTGGTGGACGGTGGCGATGGCGTCACCGTCGGCAGGAAAGTTGGGGTAAAGCATCGAGTACCCGCGGGCACGAATGAGGTCGAGTAGAAATTCAAGCCAGGAGGGGTGCTTTTCGCTAAAGACCTTTCGGCGGGATGTCGGTGGTTTCGTTAGACGAGCGGAGAGAAAAGAGTGGAACTCCATCCACTTATCCCCAAAATAGAGCGCTGCGTTGGCGTTGGGAGCTTGCCACAGGAAAGGTGTACGCTCTCCCGCTAGCGCTTTTCCTTTGTCTCTCAGGGGATTTTTCCCTAGTAGAGGAGGTTCGAGCGGCTCAGTATCGTTCAGATGATATGGGGGCAGCTCAAGGCTAAATCCCATAAGGTTAGGAAAAGCGGTGGTGGAAGCCCCGTAGGCGGAGTATTTATATTCCAGCAGATTATAGATGACATAGTGGTAGTAAAGAGGTGAAAGTTCTAGCTGCGGCGACAGTAAGAGGACATGGGAGTTTCCGGTCCTCACTGGGTAGAATGACTCCACGAGACGGGCAGAGGCTTCATGTTCCGTCGAAGTCCGACGCTTTATGCGGTGCCGCAATGAGACCTGCGAAGCATGCGGTGCTCCGGACCAATCCAACGGTGGCCAGACAAGAGTTTCCAGGTATCTCCACGTTGGAGGATCAATGTCCGTCGGGAGCTCAATTGTCAAATGCGGCCGTCGCATGCCAAAGTAGTCGGCATTCTCGATGGATTTCAAAAGCCGCACTAGAGAACCGGATGACTCTGGCGGCGCTTGAATGAGGATATCGACGTAAGTCGCGGTCCATGCTAGACATGATTAGCGACGAGTTAACACACACCGCTGAAGGCTTCATATACCTGCAAGAGAGCCACTGTCCAAACGAGTCAGCCACATCATAGTTTCCAGGGCGTCTGGCGGAAGTTCGATGATGCCCCTCCCAATGTCCATAGCTTTACTTCTTAGTGCCGAGACGAAGAACATGTCTTCCCTGCTCGGGTCATCGATAATGATTACTTGGGGGTGTACAAATGTATGGATATGTTCCATGCTCGCAGTTACACTGACTTCCATACGAAAGTCCGAGCTCCATCGAGAATAGTCTGGACGAGCATCTGCGACCGCGACTTAGCAGAAATTCCCTTAGTGGCGTTTTGTTCCATACCATGCCAATGAATCTTACAATCCTCCTCCACCCCATTAATTTTCCTAATCTCAGCTATATCTATATCGTCCCGTCCCATGACCGCAAAATGAACGTCATTTCTTCCCCATCTTGCCATCTCACATGCCATTGGTATAATCTCGGAAGCGCTCTTCAGATTTGATGCTGCGAACAAGATGTTCTTGTTGAGCTCATGTTGACCACCTAGGCGCGCAATCCCATGCAGCGATGAAGCCAGCATATAGAATTTTATAGGTCCATCGTGATAATGATCCTCCGCCTCAGAAGGGGTGGCAGGGCGTCTCGGCTTCTTTGTCGGTGGATCTTTTGAATCTGTATGAAGCTTGCCCCCTTGGAGGTCTGGCGCGCTGGGGGGAAATCGCGGACTGGGACCCAGGTCCGTTGGGATGTTCTTGATGAAAACGTAAACGAGGAGCAGGGCGCAAATGCTGTACATTATGGGCCTCCTCCTCCATTTTGTAGCTGGCTTCCTAGCAGACCATGACGAGGACGGTCCTCCGTTCAAAGGTCTGTGATCATCGTCCTTTTTCCCAAGCTCTTCGTCTCCCGCGAAGATGCTCCCCAGCCAAGACATCTGCTATTTGGCTACCCAAAGCTCGCATGGGGCCACAAGCACATCATCGGGGGGCCATACTGTTCTACCCAGAAGCGAGTGGGTTCATTGTGGAGCTCTGCAGGGATTCCAAAGTCTGCAGTCAGACATAGAATGACCAACTAGCACCAATACTACTTTAAGCCAGACATAAATGAGGAGCCGTACTCCGCAGTTTCTTGACGCGCTATAAGCGCGATATTTACAAGATGTCGCTACTCGAAAGTCGAAACATTGATCGTAAGCTATCATCTGCTCTAAATTGTCACTAAAGTATACTGAAAGCGAGTTTTAAGTGAGACTTGGTCATTGTAAATACCACTGTTCTTCATGAACTCAGCATGAGTATTTGAATGTCCCATTTGTAGGTACGCCAGTATGAAAATATTTCCGTCAGGTCCGGTAATACAAGATAGTGTCTTGCTCAGGGTCACCTCACATGTAAAGAATAAGTATCCCGATAAGCGTTATGCAAGAGGCTATGGAGTTGGACCAAGAGACTTTTCGTGGTACCAAGAGAAAAGCTGAAGATTCTCAGCCTAACCCACAAACTCCGAAAAGAATCAAGGTAGAGAAGCAACGGGGGAGGCAATGGAATGGAGCTGATGGATTAGTCTAGGCTCTCGATCAAGATGTCGTGAACAAGATCGCTGCTGGTGAAATTATAGTCGCACCTGTACATGCTCTCAAAGAGTTGATCGAGAACGCTGTCGATGCTGGCTCTACTTCCCTGGAGATTGTGGTGAAAGATGGGGGCTTGAAGCTGCTGCAGATTACTGACAATGGACACGGCATCAACGTCAGTGGGGTCGCCGTAGACTGGTTTGATGTGAAAGCGTTCATGAGCTGACTCCATCCAGAGAGATGACCTGCCCATTCTATGCGAGAGGTTCACGACGTCGAAACTTAAAACCTTTGAAGACTTGAGCTCCATTGGTACCTATGGCTTTAGAGGGGAAGCACTGGCTAGTATCAGTCATATCGCCCATCTTGAGATCACGACAAAGACTGCAGACTCAAGCTGTGCCTGGCGTGCTCATTACGCAGGCGGTAAGTTGGCACCAGCGAAGCCTGGCCAAAGTGCAGAGCCAAAGGCCTGTGCTGGCCGTGGTGGTACTCAGATTAAGGTAGCCTCCATTGAAAAAGCACCAAGACTTTCTACTGATATGGCAATAGGTTGAGGATCTCTTCTATAATGTCTTGTCTCGTCAAAAGGCGTTCCGGTCACCCAGCGATGAATATACCAAAATACTTGACGTTGTAGGTCGTTATGCGGTCCACTGCAACGGTGTGGCCTTTTCCTGCAAGAAGTACGGAGAACCTTCGACGAGTCTTGCTACGCCTTCCAATGCGAGCACAGTCGACAGTATTCGCCAGATTCATGGCGCTGCCGTCGCCAACGAGCTAATCGATTTCGAAGTCAGTAATGAACAATGGGGTTTCAAGGCCTCTGGATGGACGAGTAATGCCAACTACAGCGTCAAGAAGACTTGTATACTTCTCTTCATCAATCATCGCTCTGTGGAATCCTCGGCGATCAAGAAGGCAGTAGAGCAGTCATACTCGGCTTTCCTCCCAAAAGGGGGTCACCCTTTCATCTACCTCAGCCTTGACATCGACCCTCAGCGTGTTGACGTAAACGTGCACCCGACAAAGCGCGAAGTTAATTTTCTCAACGAAGACGAGATTATTGAGAGTATCTGCGCAGAGATCACCACTAAGCTCTCCCAAGTTGACACAAGCCGAACGTTCACGACCCAATCCCTCCTGCCCAGTGCCAAAGTACCCTCGGCAACCCTATCTAAGACTCAAAGAGATAGTCCACAACCAGGTCACGGCAAATCCACGCAGAGGCTCGGTCTTCCCACCCCTACGAAGCCCTATGAGAATAACCTCGTGCGGACGGATCCTCAGCTTCGCAAGATTACATCGATGCTTCCACCCTCCATCAGTAACACCTCAACTTCTACCCCTCCAATAGTCACCTATCTTACCTGTTCCAGAACGCCCATAACCTGCTGCCTCACCACTGTGAAGCGTCTGCGCGCCTCAGTCCGTGACGCCATGCACCAAGGGCTTACCGAGGTTTTTGCCTCGCATACCTATGTCGGTCTGGTAGATCCTAAGCGGCGCCTTGTCGCCATCCAAGGTGGTGTCAAACTATATCTCGTGGATTATGGCATGATCTGCAATGAATATTTTTACCAACTGGGTCTTACGGATTTCGGCAACTTTGGAGCTATGAAATTTGAGCCACCACTTGATATAAAGTCTCTGATTAGTATTGGCACGAAGCATGAAAGAGCTACAAACAAGCCGGAGAACGAGGGAGTGCCCTGGGATGATATTCCCGAAATAGTCACAAACCAGATCATTGATCGGCGAGCGATGTTGGTAGAGTATTTCAACTTCGATGTCAGCGAAAAAGGGTTGCTCCTCAGCTTACCGCTGTTAATGAAGGGTTACACCCCAAGCTTGACTAAACTTCCACGATTCCTCATGCGACTTGGCCCATATGTTGATTGGACGAATGAAGAAAACTGTTTTCATACTTTTCTGAGGGAGCTTGCTAGCTTCTATGTGCCGGAGAAGTTACCAGCCCCTGGACCAGTGATGGATGAAGAGGTAGCTGACAACGAATATGGCCGGGCTAGCATCGAAGAAAGGACAGAGGAGATGGCGAGACTGCTAGAGCACGTGCTCTTCCCGCAATTCAAGGCCAGAATGGTTGCCACGAAAGGTCTTTTGAAAGGTGTGACGGAAGTGGCGAACCTGAAAGGTCTATACAAAGTTTTTGAGAGATGTTGAAGCTTTAATGCTCTGGAAAATTAGCATGCGTTGGGCTTGGCAGCGTTCTGGGAAATTCTACGTTATGATTTGGGCTTTGAGCACTTCAGCGAGTAACTTAGAAACATACGTTTAGTCTGACTGTAGGTAATGTAGATCTAATACCTAGACGAAGCCATCAGTACTAGTGGGTGTGAAAAAACTTGTATTGTGTCATCAGGGTAATATCGAATGATTGGCTCTCACGAATTATTCTATCTGAAACGACGGTGAATTGCATCGAGCTCCAAATCCGGCCTTTTCCAGGGTTCACCTGCCATTGTTCGAAATCTATTGTCATAAGTGCTGGCCTCACTAGCTGGCTTGATACACCGCCAAGATGTGAGATGAACTGCAATGGCCGCTTTCTACTTTCGCATGGCTATTTCTGCGCCCTTTGCAATAGAACTATCCAATAAGCACTTCTAGCCAGTGTCGCCTTCAACTTGGTACAACAGCAGCCGCAAGACCAGCAAGCTCAAGGCTCGATATAAAATCAATACTCGGTGCAGCATTAGCATCCATGGCTTACTTATCCAATCTCGTCAAAGCAACTGGACTTGTGTCTCCAGCGAATCAACACTGTACAGATTCATCAACCATATCGGTTACCGTTTCGAGCAACACGCGCCGCCTCGTCCGGGAATCAATGAGTCCCACGAAGCGCACCAGGAGGTGGCTCGAGGCATCTACTCCCGTAGAGGAAACAGTCATTCACAAGGTGAAGAGCTCCAAGATCACCAAGCGTGGTCGTGACAAACCCAAAAACCGTAGCAGCTTCTGGGGCCTACCGCTTCTCACAAATTTCTTCAGCAAGAAGCAGACTGCAGATACCGAAGACCTTGAAGACGATACTATCAGCCATGATGACACGCTCATCCCAACAACCGAGAGCGAAAACGATTTCACGCTTGTCGCGGACAGTGGTGACTACGACGAGGAAGGCTTGGTGAAAAAGACCGAGCGTACGCTTCAAGATTATCATAGCGACCGCTATCACGATTACAATGACCCGGGGTTCAAGGAGTGGACCGACGATGAAATTTGGTTCTTCACTAGACTAAGGAACCGTGGTCGGGAGCCTTTGTTCGATCACACTTGGGCCTTGGACTTCCCAACCTACCCGGATTCCCTTTTCACAAAGGACCCCAAGCAAATCTTCATCAATAGCACTAATACCACGATCTTCAGAGGTAAGACTCATTGGCATTGATTGTATGCTTTACGCTAACACATAAACTAACAGCTGTTCGAGCCTTCGACAATGTCTCCAGAGCCGGTGGGCACGTCCACGCACAGCTCGCAGGCGGCGCTGTCCCAGAAAAACCTCTCTTCCGCGCCATCACCGATTACTACAAATGGACCCTACTAGATGGGAAGCTAGAAAACAAAGCCCACATTCCCGTAACCGCCATTGCCTGCGCCAAGCCTCGAGAGTCGACAGAGAGCGTCGTCGGCCGCGTCACCGACCAACTGCACGACCTGGGCCGCCAATACCGCGACAAATGGCGCCACCCTGACTGTAAAGAGAGTGATGCGCAGCAGGTTTATACCCATTCCCTACCGACGCTCTTTGGGTTCGTCATCAAATACACCGTGGTGGCTATCGTTACTTGCGACTCGAGTGTGCCAGGGAGCCCGATAAGGACATTGCACACGGCTGATTGGAAGGTCATCGGACAAAACGTGTGGCATGCAATTGCTCTCGCAATCGCATTCGTGAGGCAACGGAACTATCTCATGCAGTTGGATGCGGAGGGCGAGTTGGGGCCTGCGATTGATGAGAAGGGGAGTGATCCTGATAAATGAAAGAAAACAGTCTACAAAAGGTCGGAAGGGGGTCAATGATCTGTGCAAAGTCCGTTGATATACAGCTTGCATACTTGCGCTCGTAAGCGCACTGGTGGATGGTCAAAGTGTGACATGTATCTCAAAATCAATCGCATGTCCGGCTTTCAAAGAGCTGGAACGAAGGTGTTCAGGAGGTGTTGTTTAGTTCCCGAGATACCCCATAAAGCATGGCGTAGCATGCTTTCTTCTAGTTATCTATCATTCGCTCCCAGCGGCGCCTAAGCATGGCTGATACCCTCCATCTCTTGTAGCTATAATTCAGCGTCCAAAACACCTTTCTCTCTTGCCCTGCTTCTTTTACAACCCACCGACGGCTCGTCAAGCAATGCTGTCATTGTAGAAGTCCCCTGTCTATCAGAAAACGCAGCGCAAGGCATGCATCAAGTGATAGAATTACTTGTTTGATCCATTTGCTCTGACTCATTGCCATATAGCCTCTCATCAGTGGCAGGTTCTGCTGGATGAGGATCTCCGCGTACGGACTCTGAGCGGGCATTATGTAGAACGTAGAGGGCAAGCCGAACGGTGACAGAGTACTAATCGGCGAGCCATGGCAACTGGATCCACGACATGCTTGGATCACAACCTCGCTTTCGTCTGGATTTCCTGCCTTCTCCTCTTTCTCGGCAAAGCTTGCTCGGCCGGAGCTGAATTGCCCGAAGCAGCCGCATTCTCGAACAGCTGTCGACCAACCTTGTCCGCTAGGGACAGCACACGAGTACTGACCGTCGCACCATCGCGACGGTTCTTGCCCTCCCTTCTAGACTGCGCGATCGTCTCGATGAAAGCCCACAGCTTACCTTCAGCAACGATACGTCCGGTTGTCGGATCACGGCTTGGGGTCCACGCTTCCGCCAGTTTGGTTGTGGATGCAACCTTCTTGTCGCGGCTCCTGTTGATCAGAATGATGCCTTCTTCTTCAAATAGGAAGAAGGCGTTTTTGAGGGTCTCCTTGTTCACGGCCTCGAAATAGGAAAGGTCGCCTTGGTGGTAGAGGGTTTTGCCTAAGAGTTGTGCTGCGTCTTGGGTTTTCAGCGTGTCGAGCCATACATCGTTTTTCTGCCCAGGTGGCGGCGTCAGCCCCATCAAGGATACACCGCCTAGCCACGTTGACTCAATGAATGGCCAAATCAGGAAGCAATAGAAGTCAAAGTTCTCTCGGCCACTCTTTCTTTCTGTATCATGCAATCCGGCAGAGGATATTTTGCCATTTGTATCACGTTCGATGCTAATTACCTCGTCCTTTTCCAGACCTTGCAAAGTGGCTTCAAGATTGACGAGAAGCCCAGCGGTAGGATATATGAATTCGCCACGGAAGATTTGAGAGAGGAAAGAGACCTGGTCGTAGAGAGCTTCGAAAGATATTCTTTGATTTGCGGGCCCTCCTCCCTGCTTGACACGGGTATACATGGCAGCAGATACCAGTGCTTCTGATATGAACAGATGAATGGTCATGTTTCGGTAAAACGAAAGTTGAAATCTGTCGACGGCGTAGTATGTCGTCTCTGGCAATCCGTCAACGATACCCACTAGACCAGATCCAAGAACCTCCAACCCTCGATCAACAACTACCTCTGTAGGAGCGCCAGCGAAATGAGCCACCCGACCACCCTTGTTCCTCACGCGGTCGCTGAGCCATTCGACTCTGCGTACCAGCTCTGCTTTGCCAACCCCCCGGCCACGTAGAGTCAGTAGCACAGTACCTATTAGGGCTGTAGGCATGACCACCGAAACGGCGTTGATTTCAGAAAGAACCTTGAAACCTAATGTCCTCAACAAACGGACTCTGCCCTCCGAACTCTGCAGATTGGCCTGGCTGTGAAGTGTTGCCGAGTTATTTGCACGAGCTTGTTGCGCATCAATGAAAGCCCGGAGGCTCCATGGTTCGTGAAAGCGAACATCTACTCGCCCAAGCTTCAGGGAGAGCACTGAGGACGCAGACAAGAAGTCCTGAAGGTTCTCTTTAGGTTTTGGCTGACCCAGCAGCTCGCTTATATATGATTCTGTTTCAATGACTTTGTCGTATTGCGTACTGACAGGGCAAATGATGGCGTCCTCTACGCGTCCAGAGAGGACACTGTCGAGAAGAAAGCTCAGTATACCAAATTTGGGGGACAGAAGTTTACCAGTCCTAGATCGACCTCCTTCGATAAAGCATTCGAAATTGAAGCCGTTTTGTAGCAATGTATCGATGTAGGACTGGACAAGGGTTGTATACAAGGCGTCATCTCCGAAACTTCTCCTAATCCACATAGCGCCAGCGTGCTGAAGAAACGACCCAACAACCGGGAAATTCAGGTTATCTGAGCAGGTTTTTGAGTCAGCATGCCCTCGGATATACATCTAGCAGATTATTGGGGAGCATAGGGGGGTGGGAAGAGAAGTACAACAGTATAGACTCGAACAACAGTCGTGAGTTTGAGAAAGCCGTAAAAGAAGGGTATATTTCCAAGGGAATGTTTCAGCACCTCATGCAAAACAGCCCGAAATATGCCTTACCTCCTGCAACCACCGTAGGTAAGGCGATACCAAGGCGGTAGCATATCAGCTGTAGTGAGACATAGTCGACGTGGGAACGATGACATGGCAGGAAAATGATTGATTGCTTTTTCAATGCTGCTTGCTCGGCGACAGAACGCAAACGGAGGACTTCCTCACTCGAGACATGTATTCCTTGATGATATGCCCTTGTTAAGAGTTGCGTACAGAGATAGTAAGCACCCCTAATGAACCTCTTGCTCTCCATTTTGCATATCATGCTGTTGGTCAAGTCGGCAGCAACGTCCTGCAAGCTCGACTCGATTGCAATTTTCCGTCTAACTCTGTTCCTGTGCCTGTCCTCATCTTCCCCAAGCAAGCCTTGCTTTTCCTCTTCTTCAACTCTCCTTTCCGCCAGAAGTTCTATGCGCCTCTTCAACATCGGCGTTCTCAGTACCATAGCTATCATATTCTCAGAAAAGCCACTGTAGAAAATTGGTTGTCCAATGACATCATCGTAGGCCCGCCATCCCTGGCCAGAGACATGCAGGCTTACCTCCCTGAGGAAGTCCAATGGTGACTCGCGGAAACGAGCCATGTGCTCGACGAGATTCCGTTCTTGGCCCTCATTCTTCGAAGGAAGCTCGAAGTAGCCGGTTGGGTGTATGGTAACTTGATCGCCCAGGATATCCAAGTCAGGTGCCGAAGTCGAGTCAGGCTTGGGAGAAGACATGTTGGATGTATGTCAGCACTGGTCAGCAACTCTGTGCCATGCGTTGAGGTACCCTTCTTGACTACATAACTGTTTGGTGATGAACCTATGAACATTGACCGAGCCGAGGGAACTTCATCACCTTCATGTCAGAAGTACTTATGTACTTTACTCCCTCTCAGACCAAAAATGCGGGGGTTATCTATCGCGGCTTTCCGGGCTATCTTTAGGCGCCTTCCCCGCTAGAGAGCGTCCCCAGTCCCGCCAAAGCTTCCATCATTGGCCCTCATCTCTCAAGTAACTCTCTCTTATTCGACCATGGCATTCATAGCCCATATCCTGGATCCTCTAGGCACACGAGCCGTGTCAATAGATCGGTAATCCCTACGCCAATACATGATTTCTAGCACCCACTAACCGCCGACAGCTCCTCCACCGCCCATCCTTTTCTAGCTCGCCCTGTCTTCGCACCTCTCCTCTTCCCTAATGAATCTTCTGATGCCCGCGATCACTGCGCCAACGAGCGGACCTTTCTCTCATGGCTTCGTCTGAGCATCTACATGTCAGTCGTCAGCGTTGCTATTGTGATTTCATTCCATTTGAAATCGCAGCCTACGAGCATTGAAAAACGTATAGCTTTGCCTGTGGGCTTGATCTTCTGGCTATTGAGTCTGGCTTGCTTGTGTAGCGGGCTGGCGAATTATGTAAAGACTGTCACGAAATACTCAAGGAGGCAAGCATTGGTTCAGAGTGGGTGGAAGACGCAAATCGTGGGTCTACCATACTTTACAGGCTAATAATATTCTATGCTGATGTGGCCGTCGTAGGTCTTCACAGTTGTAGCCTGTGCCATTGTCGCGGTTTGTGTTTTATTTCTATCAACGAACGCGGCTTCAAGTCGATGATGAAACGCAATATGGCAAGCATCAGCATGCAAGTTTGAAGATAATCGGGCAGCGATTCCATGTTTATGAATTGACAGAGCTGCGCAACGGGCCAAACCCTCATCTTAAGTCAGATCTATTGGGGACATAGTGGAGCAGCACTTGGGCATGATATGCTCCTACCATCCAAACCGGAATTCTTGCGGTCACTGTCAATTTGACTATGAAAATCCGTGTCAGGTATTAGGCTGTTCCGCCGAGCATGCACTTATTTCGCAGGTATCGATCCTTAGGAATTCCTCAATTTGCATCACCATCCTGATCTCTTACTAGAATGCCAATATTAAGGCTTGCAAGAGCGGGATTTCAACATGTCACCACTCTGCTGGCGCTAGTACTTCATATTAATTCGTACACACCAATCATCACATACTCTGATTGGGATGGACTACCACGCACTACTCCTCAGTCTTCGTTTGTCTCCCAGCTTAGTCTGCTGTAGCACGTCCCGCACCTATGGTACAATATCACGGTGCGTGTAATTGCTTTTGTTTTTAAACCGGCTAAGTGAAGCATGCTGACTACCATAGACAGGTGCTAAAGGTGGTGGTTGCGGCAAATGCAGATCTGGAGGACAGACTCATAGATCTTACTCAAACCCCAATGTCTGGGCTCGCCCTCTGCGACGCTCGAATGTTCCGTAGTCGCCTACTTCTGAGCAGTCAACGGGATCTCAGCTACCACGTCGCACTTCTGACAATTATGGCGTTGGTGTACATGAATCGATCACCACGACGTGGTCTATCATCGGAAACCGACGAGCATTCCCCATCATTCGGTTACACCTCCTCAGCCTCTAATTCATCGCCATCTTACTCATTTACAGCATGCAAGGATACAAAGACCGCGGTGGGCGCTTATTCGCAAGATCTCATGTGCAACATTCTTCACATGACTCTATCTTTAGAGCGATCACAACGAATCCTCCAGATCTGAAGGCTCATTCAATGCCTGCAACGACTCCTCAGCAAGGCGAAGTCGCTGATGCATCCTAGGTCGCTCAACGGTAATACTATTAAATACAAGAATTTCCTGCGAATATTTCTCAATTTTCAAATGTGGGCCAGTCGACGTTTGGAATTAGTAAGGCTCGATTCTGATGCTAGGGCCTTCAAAGGCTATTCTCTCTTAACAATGACATGCTTCTTAAAGATGATGCGATCATCTAGAAATATCTGCTTGGAGTCTAAGACGTTTTATGCAAGTGGGGAAATACCCAAGATTAAATGTTGACAGGCTTAGGATAGTTCTAAGAGTAATCTAACTGCCTGGTCCATGTAGCCGAGAAATTTGTGTAATATCCATGCATTCGTGTTAGCATATTCGGAACTACAGATACTTACCTTATGCAAAAGTCTTTGTTGCAGGTTTCTCTTGGCTAATGATAGTAATCACATATTCACAAAATATTCTTTCGTAGCACCATGGTTGGCTTAAATTCAATTAGCCGTCCTAAAGCGGCTAGCTGAATTATACTCTGCTGGAGTCTCCCCGAACAATTGTATCTTCCAGTCCTCCTTTCCAAAAACCCCCAGTACAATATGGCGACCACTACTACTACTGAAAACCGGACGATTACCGCTGACAATGTTCTGCGTCTTTTCCCCTTTGTCGATACCCACAATGCCTCTCAGCCAACAACGCCTGACGATCTCGAGCTTCAGGGATACGATGAGGTCCAAGTTCGTTTGATGAAAGAGGAGTGCATTGTTTTAGACGACAATGATTTCCCAATCGGCAGTGCGAGTAAAAAGGATTGTACGTGTGGACGGGATATAAAACCATACAATACTATAGCTCACCGATAATCAGGCCACCTTATGGAGAACATCGATAAGGGGTTACTGCATCGAGCCTTCTCCGTATTCCTATTTGATTCTCATAACAATTTATTACTACAACAGCGGGCGCCCGAGAAAATCACCTTCCCCAACATGTGGACCAACACATGCTGCTCGCACCCTCTGGATGTACCCGGCGAGACAGGCGCTGAGCTTGTTACCGCAGTGGAAGGGGCTAAAAACGCAGCACAGAGAAAGTTGGACCAAGAGCTGGGAATCAAGGCGAAGCAAGTGCCGGTGGAGAAGTTCAGATATCTTACGAGGATACATTATAAGGCGCCGAACGGTGACGGAAGATGGGGAGAGCACGAGAGTAAGGCTATGTATTGCGCTTCCGTTGATATTACGGTTTATTGATTGACACCATTGGTCTAGTCGACTACATACTCTTCATCAAAGCGAACGTCGACCACACTCCGAATCCTAACGAAGTACAAGACACTAAATACGTGTCGGAAGACGAGTTAAAGACAATGCTTAAGAACGACACCCTAAGTTTTACACCCTGGTTTAAGCTGATATGCGATTCACTGTTATATGAATGGTGGGAGCATCTGGACGAGGGTTTAGAGAAATATGAAGGCGAAAGGGAAATTAGAAGAATGTGATGAGGTACTGAAGATTGTCCTTGTCGGCGGCCATGGTGCCACTTGAATGCGGCCTTGACGGAAGCTCTTCCCCAGGCGGTCGATATGCAGCCGGTCAGTATTCGGCATGTTGTGCAGCCAGGTCGTTCAGGCCCTAATACGAGGAAGGTTGACAGATCAAAAAGCCGAAAGCTGGCTTCCTCCCACGATTGAGCTTGCGACCATTGTTTCCGTGTTAAGCTTGCGGGGTCCGCCCTCCATATATCGCTTTCCGAGTTCCTCGAGGCAGACAATTTTTGCGCTTGATTGGCCCGAAAGGCAAGGAAAAGCGGCCATACCCAATGTAGCAGCTATAGGCGCGCAGAACAGCCCTGCCGCATATCTTCAAGAATTCCTCCGATCACTTTCTCTACCATTCCCTTCACAAAATCTTCAGAGTTTCGACGATATTGCGTAAATCGACGATTACCTTGCCAGTCTTCTAAGTTGACCGTCAAAGCGTCTCTTATCTGTATCTTCAACCAATCGCCCACTTACCGGTATGTTAGAACATGCAGCCAAAAGGATCACGCGAATCGGAAACAGGTCTAGATGCACTTCCCGCTCTGGCCGCTCCGCCTGGCTTTCCGAGAGGCCATTTTGCTTGGGATGAGAGGCACCGTCGATGCAGCGTATCACAAGACTGTGATATATTCACCGATGGTCCTCTTCGCTCTTCGCTCTTCCATTCTCCATATCTTCATATCCTCAGTCTGCTGACATCTGCAATTCCAATCCCGCTGTAGGCCCTGCAACGACAGCAAGAACAAATCACAGCAGAAGCGACAACGTTTGCATACATCTACCTTCAACGCCTTGATACCCAACTACTCGAGAACCTGACGTCAAGCCTTTTGCATCACGCACATACCTCACTTGCATCTGCAACAACCTGTTATTTGATTCCAAAGAACTCTTTGGGACTCGTCACCACCCTTTTCGTATAACGCACGAGACCTCGGAAGTATCTGCGTTGATGTCGGTTGATATACGCCAGAGCCTCACCTGTTTGCGTTACCCGTCCCGATTCGAGACGGTATCGAGAACGCAGTAAGTTATCTCTTGGAACCTTCCTCAGTACTTCCCCATCCCAGCATTTCCAACCTACAAGAAAATTACAATACCATTAAACTCTCAGACTTATCGCTGTACTCAAACATACCTTGCAGACAGAAATGCTGACCCGATATCTTGTAGATTATCAAAAGAACATAGTGGAGATTTGACAAGACCAATTGATTCCCATTGAACTTATTGTTATCGGAAGTAAGAACCTAAGTTTTCTATTTGTATGCAAGTCGACACGTCTTCGGAGGTACATCCGTGCTCACAACTGCAAGTTTTATGGAAACCAATTTAATCAACACATCAAGACGAGAAGCCAGTCCTCGTTACGAAAACATCTCCAAGTTCAAAAAGAATGGAGAAAGCCAAGGCCTCCATCATCATCGAGTCGATGCCATGTATGTCTCAAGCTTCCAGTTCAAGCCACGCTGCCAGCACCCATGAAATTCGCAGGCTCGACAAGAATGAGTACAAGCAAGCCGCGCAGTGTCTTGCCGAAGCATTCAAAGACGATGAAGTTGTCATGTATCTCATCAAGACTGGCGATCGCCCCAAGTGGACCGCTGAAGATGAATGGAAGCTGCACGTACATATTATGGAATGCATTGTCTACGCTCATTGCATGAAAGGAGCAGCCTTTGTGATCGGTCCAAATTATGACTGCGTCGCTCTCTGGTGAGCATCACCAACGATCAGCTAGCCCAAGTACCCACTGCTGACATGTACAGGATGCCGCCGGGCGAGAATATGGATGACTTTTGCACTATGCTATGGAGTGGCATGTTCGGCTTGAAGTGGAAATTATCTGATGAGGGCAAGAAGCGCTTCTTCAACGAGTTTCTGCCTCTCCTGCATGACACAAAGCACGAAGTTCTTGGCACAGATGACAGCAATTCTTGGTATCTCGTTTACATCGGCACTAAGACGGCAGCCAGAGGTAAAGGCTATGCGAAAGCGCTCATTGAGCATACGACTAGGCAGGTAAATCGACCCTCCCCTCAAGACCAGACGCAGACTTACACGTGGGAAATCTTCCGATGTACTTGCTATGTCGTTTCAACTACTAAAATTCATCCATTTCAGGCCGATAAGGAGAATCGCACCTGCTACCTAGAAAGCAGCAATACACTCAATCTTAAGCTTTACGGCCGACTAGGTTTTCAATTCGCTAAAAAGATTTTTCTCAAGCGTGGCGAGAAGCCAGTGGGATTAGACATCATGACAAGGCCACCCGTTGCTGAACAGCTTGCTGGGAAGACTGTGGGTTTCGGTGCACTACAGGCAGGGATGTGACTGCTTTCGAGTTTGTGAAGATCGCGGTGTGGAAGGAAAGGTGGGTGCTTGTCCGGGACTGAATCATCACAAGCGGAATATTGACCAGAAGACAGACTGAATGTGTGAAGAAGGGGTAGATATCAGAATGTGCAGTTAATTCGACTTTGGCCACCAGAACGTGCAAAGGATATGGGATTTTGACTATGCGCTTTTTTCGGTTTTGATCGTTTCACGAACAGCACATAGAAGTATTCAAAGACAGTCACTCGCTTAACGGCCTCAATCTCTACTCCTACAAACCCAGAACCGAATCCATGCAAACCGTCTCAATACTTCAGATGAGAAAATGGGAGAGCACTTAATTCAGTGCCAAGGAATATAATCATAACCTCACTCAGCCCTATCTATCTCCGCATTCCAACCCCCCCAACCTCCCCCTACAAAAAACCCACCACGCCAAACCATGCCCCCACCTACCCCCATCCGCCTCGCCATCCTCGAAGCTGATGTCCCACTCGGCGCCACCCGTGCCAAATACGGCTCCTACGGCGCCGTCTTCGCTTCCCTCTTCCATAAAGCGTGCGACGCGTCGAATGTTCCGCGTGAAAGGCTTCAGATTTCGGGGTGGGATGTTGTGGGTTTTGATGGGAGGGGTGAGGGGGAGGGGAATAGGGAAGGGCAGGGGGAGGGGGGGAAGGAGGGGGAAGGGTGGGAGGATATGGGTGGGGAGTGGGGTTGGAGGAGGAGGAGGGGGTTGCCGAGGAAGGAGGAGGTGGATGCTGTACTTGTTAGTGGGAGTCGTGAGTGGGGTTTTTTTCTTTTGGGGGGGTGGGAATGGGGTGACATTTGAGGGGGGGGTCCGGGGGGGTTGGGGAATGGGATGGGACGTACACGCTGACATGATTGCAATGATAGGCTTTAACGCCTTCGACGACGACGCGTGGATCCTACGGCTGGTAGCGTTCATACGGGAGGTTCTGCAGCAGCGGCGGGTGAAGGTTGTTGGGGTCTGTTTTGGACATCAGATTGTCGGACGGGCGTTGGGGGCGAAGGTGGGGAGGAGTAAGGAGTGGGAGGTTAGTGTTTGTGAGGTTTCGCAGACGGAGAGGGGGAAGGAGGTTTTTGGGGGGAGGGAGGTGTTGGTATGTTTTTCCTTTTTTTCCTTTCGGATGTTGGGGTTTGATTGGATTGGATGGAGGATATGAGGCTGATCTGATCCGGTGTTGGGTATCGACAGAGTATTTTCCAAATGCATCGCGACATCGTCTTTGAGTATCCCGACGGCGTCGAGGAACTGGGCTCGTCGGGGGGGTGTCGCGTGCAGGGCATGTTTATCCCAGGCCGGGTGATGACGGTGCAGGGACATCCGGAGTTTACGGAGGAGATCGTGGCGGAGCTGTTGGAGAGTAGGCATGCACAGGGGATCTTTGGCGATGAGGTTTATGAGGAGGCTAGGGCGAGGGTGGGGAGGCCGCATGATGGGGTGGTGGTTGCGCGGGGGGTTTTGAGGTTTTTGATGGATGGGTAGGGGGGGGTGGGTGTGGGGGGGGTGTGTACGATATGTGATATGTGATACAGTGTAGACGATTCACAAAAGAACTTTCGATGGAGTTGAGTGGTACACGACGGATATTGTTAGCTTTGAGCATGGGCATATACAGGTACGTGATAATGCAGCAACAGACACCCCCTTCTAGGGGGTCGTTATGATGGTCGCAACAGCAGCACGAGCAATCCGACAAACGCTACCCCGGCCGCTGCTCCTTCCATCATGGCAGTCGTTAGGTCTACACGTCGGACAGTGACGTGCCGCTCGCTGAACATGTCTCGTATCCTCTCCCGGACACTTTCGAGAGTTGATACGGGCATTGGCGGCCGCGGTATTGGTTGCGGTGGGATTTGGCGGTCTTCGGCTTCAACAACTTGAAGTACCGGCTCCTGCGGAGCACCCTGCGGCTCTGGCAAGGTTTCCTCGACCACCTGGGCCTGGTCCTGAGATTCTTCAACTATGTCTGCGGGTGCTGGTAGATCTTTGGCCGCGTTCATTTCCGCCAATGTTGCCCCTGCGCTTCCTTCCCTCTCCAATGCTTCCATGACCTTATCCTCGAATCCCTTGACCAACCTCTTCCTCCTCCATGGCTCCACGGCAACCTGAAACAATAGAAAGAGCAGAATGTTCACTCCCATCAGCCCCCACGTACCCCACGTACTCATCCTCCTAATCTTATCACTCCAAATTTGCTCCTCATGATATCTTGCTAATATACAGGCACTCAATTTTGCCCCCGCTTCTTCCGCTCTTCTTTCTACCGCCATCAATTTTTCTTGCGCTGCGATCTCGGCCTGCTCGTTCGCATGGTCGGAGCGGTAGAGTGCCGTGAATCGTTCGAGGTCGTTAGGAGTCCAGGCGTGTTTACGTTGAAGGAGCTCGTTGACTTCGCGCTGGGAATTGGAACGTTGGGATATTGCTGCGGAGTAGTCTTCGCGGACCTTCTGGAGGAGGGAGCGGGTGGTTTGAACGAGTTCCTCTGCGCAGCGTCAGTGTTGCCTTGGCAGCGAACGTGGGAATTAATTAGTCGACCTTGTTGTTCGATGTCTTTCTTCAATGCCTCAATACCGGAATAGCCGGTCAGGTCATTCAATCTCTGTCCAGCTATGAAGATATTGGACTGAAGATGGTCCAAGATGTGGGAAATTCTCTTCGAGAGGTGAGACCGGCGGCCTTCTTCTTGTGAGGGCAAATCATTTCGAATTTTGTTTGTTTCGATGCTGGATCCTCTTGACTCGAGTTTCCGCCGGGAAGTTGAAAACGAGGCCCTCGATGCCTCGGCATGACGAGAAACTTGTAATTCCGACTTAGGAGCGAGCTGAAGCCTGCTGGCTCTTCTCAATGCCGTTGTGCGTTGATTCTGGTGGTAGCATTGTTGACAAATCCACGGTCTTATGCACCATTGTTCTTGACCACGTGACAGCAGTGACTTGCGTAGGGGGAGCTTCAGCAAAGTCTGACTGCGTGAAGCTGAAGCATATCCGAAGACAGGTATCATAGCTTATCCATACTAAGTGGTTGAGAGGGTTGCTAGAAGCTCGGGATCTCAATATAGGTCACTAACCCGATGGAGCCTAGTGATATAATTGTCGCCGATACACCGGCCCCGCTCTTGCCTAAAACAGTCTTCCGGTCACTCTAACATTTCAATCAAGATGGGTTTACCAATTAGACCTCTGTCTTCAAACCGAGATGTACGTCGTTTTATCGCCGACTTACTTCAAAACATCGACGCAAACATAACGAGTGAAAGGGCTAGGGAGATGGCTGAGATGTTCCACGGTGATGGATACGATGCGTTAGAGCTTGATGGGAAGGAATGGGAAAAGCTTTTCGGTGAAATACATGGGAAATTGGTCTATAAAAGATTTGTACGCTTCCAGAACGAGTACGTGGACGTAAGGTTTAATCATCCTAAAGTTCATATTTATACTAACATCTATTGGAAGGATACAATATAGCCCCACCTCCGACATATCTATCGGATTTTCATCTTTCTTCTCGTCAATCATACAGGGGGGACTATTTTCGAAAAAGAAGCATTTACAATCGATAAAAGTTGGAACATTGCCGCCCTTGTCTACTTCATCTCCTACGGTTTTGCCTACATCTTCGCCTCCGCAAAATCCATCGATGATAACCCCTCATGGCCTACATATATCAAAGTTAGACCTATGGGACCAACGCAGAAAAGCTGGCGATCAACTCTTGGGTGCTAGAGAGCAGGACTGCCATTACGGAAGCCGAATTCGCCACCCTTTTCACCAAGAAATAGATTAAGAGAAGAATCTCGTGTTCTCCATACTTGGCAGCATCAACATTGGAAACATCTACATAATAAGGAAAAAAGATCCTGGAGTTACAGGGCGACATCAAGGAGGTGCAGCATCGCCTCCGCAAAATAGAATGTCAAATCAAACCCCCCACAACGCGTTAGGACGATGAGGTCATTCATGATATCTCGATTACACTGAAACTACTCGAAGACTGCAGCAAGATGACAAAGCGAGAGATTCATGAGCCAAAGATTGTTGCTCAGCAAGCGTATATCCAATGGTGCAAGCATTGGATGCTACCCATTGACAATGGACGAGAACTTTCAAGGGTTTTAACATGCCTGGTATTAGGCGAGGAACCTCTGCAGGCAGATTTGCCATGGAATACCGCCGAGTAGATCTTCGAGAGGTTCAGCGGTTGGCCTGACGGCCAACAACATCACGTTCAAGGTGCTGAGGCGAACCATAGCTTTCCAAATCGGTCTCTCGCCTTTTCAAGAGAATAGCTCATCAGACGTTTCAAGAACCCCAGTGACTCAGATGATATGGATCCTTGTCAGAGCCTAAGCTCCAGTCAGCTAGCTAACGATACTTGGCCTTTGGCCATCAACGAGACGTCACTTGCAGTGATCCTTTTCGTCCTCCGCGATACTTCGTAATTATTGATCATCATCAACAAATCATCGCTTTGGGTTGGATGAAAAACTTTGACGACGGGGTGCTTTGGAGATATGATTTGGAAAAGCCTTAGCATTGCTTCAATAATTGCATCTGTGTCCCACACACGATTTCCCCATAGATTCTGCATCAATACAGCTACTTCAAGTCACTCTGTTCTAACAGCAAACATCTGTGTCTCTTCAGATGACCGCGAGCAACACCATTAGTATCGCAGAAGATTAGGTCGGCATGAGTGAGAAGCATTTTTCCTTATAGATTTGCTCAAGGGAACTCGCCACGAACTTTCTGAGGATAATGCGACCCTCCAGCCTTAAGTGGCTGAAGACGATTACTGGCCTGGAGCGTAAGCCCACCGTCGAACACGATGCTGCAGTGGCACCAGCAGCACCACCAACGGCAGTTACCAGCAACCCGAGCTCCAGAACTTGCAACCCCAGTCATAAACCTAGACGATCATGCAATTCATCTTGCTCTCGTCACTCCTTTATGTGAGTGATCCCATGAATGCGTACACGACACTGTATACAAACAGCATACCGGATGCGAATACAAATCCATACACCAACTAGAAGTATCTAGGTTGAGAATGGACATTCAGATAGGCAAAGTGAACCGCGAACAACCCCATAGTGGCTCGATGCCTTATGGATGTGTCAACTTCGGTGGGGAACTTTGTCAAGAGAATGTTGATCTCTCAGTAATCCTTCCAAGCCTCACTCGGCCAATCCGTCACACTCATCGCCTCCTGCTCATCAACCATTACATCCGTCCAACCACCTGCTTTTAATATCTTCCGAATGGTCGGTCGCTTCTTCGCTGCATACTGCATGATGGTTCCATATTCCACACCGGCAGCAGTCAGCTCAAACTTCAGTTGCCCGTACTCCTGCCTCAATGTCTCGTTCACCGTCAGAGTCTCCTTCAGCGCTCTATAGCTTCTCAATACGAGCCCGTCGTCCTCGGGCATCACATACACGTTCCGAGCGGGCTCGACATCACCGTAGAGCTTGAAACTCCAGCGACCCTTGACGCCTCCGCTGCCGATGTAGTGATAACCCATCTGTCGATGGCCCCAGGACAAAGCGTCTGTGAAGTTTTCGAGGTTAGTATTGTTATAGTCGCTTGGGGTTATCGTTATGAGGATGTCAATAATGGGTTTTGCGGGGAGGTCGGGAATGGCTGTGGATCCAATATGCTCGATTTTGAGATAGGATACGCCCTCATCCGCGAGATCCCCTGCGAGCTGGGCTTTGATCACTTCGAATTGTTCTGGCCATGTGGGATCGGGTTTAGTGACTATGACTTCCATTTTTGGGACGTCTCGAGGTGCAATTCACTTGGACTCTTAGAAGTTGAGGAGATTTGGAGTGGGTGTGCTGGGAGATTGTTGGATCTATGATCACATTCGCCAACGTCTGGACAAAGACGATGTAGGCGGTGAGCGCTTGACCGGCTCGCTTCACCAGGGTGTGTCAAGCAATCATATCATAGTGAATGTTGGAAAATTTCCTGGTGAAGGAGCGAATCTTCCCCCAGTAGATTTAGAATGCTGATAAGATGATGATATGGTTCATTCAGAGATGAGGAGCTATCTGATGTTCTCTGGCTGGGGAGAACCTAGCAGCTGCATTAAGATTGTCCGCAGTAATTTTGTAATCTGGTTGTGTAGACAAACATCACGAATGGGAGACCCTGCATGGTGCTGAACGTTGAATGCGAAAGTGTCAAAGTCTTCAGTATGGCGGACGCTGGAGCTTGATGATTCAAGTAGAAGTGATATACAGGTACGCGAACCATAGTTATTTACAGACTTAACATAATGGTCCTAATACGATCGTATTATGTCACCGTTCAGACCGAGTTATCTGCGAATTAGAACTAGGCATCACGTTTGATAGTTCTAAGAACAGGATATCAATCTACGTAATACCCGAATTTAATACAAGCCAAGATATCATACAGTGGAAGAGGTGGTAATATACGAAGATTGAAGTGGCATGCATTACACATTTACATTACATATTCGTCCTAATGCATGTGGTCTTTGCTGAGATAATCGCATTCTTCAAAGTCAAACGTATGCGTCGGATCAATCGTCATACAAGAGAGCAGTGCGAGCAGGATACGAGCGGTCAATCAAGCAGTTTCTACATCGAAACTTGAGAGGTCTTCTTTGCCAGCTGGACGAGTGTAGGGGCGCGAGTATACTGTTGATAATCAAGATGGGTCTATTGCTCGATATCTCACAAACTCAACGAATGTCCTATTTATGTAGCTCCGATGCTCGACATGATGCCGTCAATAGAATATCTTTGATAAACTCAATGTTCCTATTCCGAACGGGTCTCGCACCCTAGTCCCATTGCGCCATATCCATGCAGATTGTCCGTGGACAATGATCTGTGAACTCCCATGCTCCACGACGCCGCGCTAGATGCAACAATAGGAACACATTATGCCTGGAGGCAGGGCAAGGAGCAACGCAGATCAGCTCATCTCCAAGTCTCCAGAACTATCTGGCTTAGAAGTGCCATTGGGTTCGTAGTGCTCAAACACAAGCCCATCGCCGTTGGCTTTCGCGGATTCCGGACGTTGGGCTGCGGCCGCTTGATCGTCAACGGTTCCCTCTGACATGTGAGCATCTTCTGAATGCCCTTTCTGTGGATCGCTGTGCTCATGGGGCCGGTCCGGCAGGGAGCGGGATGCGTCTAGGGTAGTCTGGCCGTTTTGCAAGGGCTGAGGCACTTTTGTCGCCTTGTTGGCCCTCCTTGCCTTGTATTCTCTGTATGTGGTGGTTTGTGGGATGACGTCTTCCAGGAATTGCAGATTGTCTATGCGAGATACCGCGTTTGCTGAGAAAGTTGTCAGTATATCAAAAGCTTGCAATGGTAATATGTCGTACCTAGATCCTTGTATTGAATGTTTCGCCGAGGTTTTTTTTCAGCCTTGACCACGTTGAGGGCTTGCTCTGCTAGATACCTTATGAACATTTCCTGGCTCTGTCAGTCTGTGCGAAGCGAAGTTGTGCGCTGTAAAGTTCACCGTAGCAATTGTGATCACAAATGAGGCGTTGTTCGACACTTGATGAGTATCTTCGTCGATGTGTAATATTTTCTTCACACGCGCCACTAATATTGTATGAGTTCATATCGCTGTCTGCATCTAAGACAACTCACGGGGTAAGGAGCACTGTCCAGTGATCTCTTCCGGAGGAGCAATAGCCGCATTATTGTAAGGCATCGTCGAAGACTGGGGCTTTCGCTTGGACTCTTGTCCTCTTTGAAGGTCGAGGACTAAGTCCAGAAACAGTGTATTTGGGTCCGCCCCCAGAAGGCACAATGTGCCGGACCCACAGTTATAGCGTGAGATCTGTGCAAGTATAGGGCTCCCCGAGACTTTTATTCCGGGTCTCCAAAGGAGTATCTCCTTTTCCCGGCTCCGCTATGAGGGTAATCTATGGCTTATTCAAGAGTCCGAGGGTGGCCCTATCTTTCGTGACGGCTGCAAATATGTAGAACGTAGAGCTTGAGACAGGACTACTTCGGTTTGTTTGAGTATGACAGTGCTATGAGCATTGACGTACTACGTGTTGATCGACAGCGACACAACTCAATTTACTACGCGTAGAATTATACCCGCGCGTAAATCCGTGCGCGTTTGGGCGTGCTGCTAGCCTGCCGCTTTATGGCCGTCATTCCCTAGGCTTCACTTTCCAACAATGACTTGATCCTTGGTATGAGCGCCCGAACGACATCATATTCAGCGCAGCCCCCGCGTCGACCGTCCCTGCCTGAACGAAGGATATCAAGACGGCTTTCCGCCCTCTCGAGCGCCGAGCACGGGCAACATGGAGCTCCGGCAGGCAGCACCGAGGCTGACCTTACCGAGGAGATCGAGAAGATCAAGAGATACGAGGACTTCACGACAATAGACTGGGTGCAGGATGCGGCGCGCGAACAATTGAGGAGGCGAGCAAGGCGAAAAGAGAACGCGGGGTTCTTTGAAAGAGACGGGTCCTTAGGATGGAGGAGGAAGCTGCGGGACTCGTACGATGCCGGCCAGGCGTGGATTGTCGTTACACTTGTTGGGGCAGCCATCGGACTGAACGCGGCTTTCCTTAATATTGTGACGGAGTGGCTATCAGACGTCAAGCTTGGCTACTGCACAACGGCGTTCTACTTGAATAAAGACTTTTGCTGTTGGGGTGAAGACAATTGCGAGGACTGGCACAGGTGGACTTCGTTATGGCCTATCAACTATATACTCTATTTCATCTTCTCGATTATCTTCGCCCTTACTTCGGCGAGTTTGGTCAAAGCATACGCTCCGTATGCTGCCGGATCTGGGATATCAGAGATCAAGTGCATTATCGCTGGATTCGTGATGAAAGGCTTCCTAGGTTTCTGGACCCTGTTAATCAAATCAATCTGTCTGCCTCTGGCAATCGCATCAGGCCTTTCCGTGGGTAAAGAGGGCCCGAGTGTGCATTATGCGGTGTGTACTGGGAATGTGATATCACGGTTCTTTGACAAGTATAAACGAAACGCTGCCAAGACTCGCGAGATACTGAGTGCTTGCGCTGCAGCTGGAGTTGCGGTTGCGTTTGGGAGTCCTATAGGTGGTGTTCTGTTCTCGCTGGAGGTACATTATACTTCCGTGTGGAGTTGCAAGAAATTGCTAACGGACCCAGGAAATGTCTTCATACTTCCCATTAAAGACCATGTGGCGGAGTTATTTTTGCGCTTTAGTTGCTACGGCTGTGTTAGCGGTAGGTAGTGTTAGAGGACTCCCCTTATACAGTTGCTAATATCTTCTTATGGTAGGCGATGAATCCTTTTAGAACAGGACAACTGGTCATGTTCGAAGTCAGATACGATAGATCATGGCATTTTTTCGAAATCTTATTTTTCATCTTTATCGGTGCCTTTGGTGGACTATATGGCGCATTTGTCATGAAGTGGAATTTACGAGCCCAGTCGTTCCGAAAGAAATATCTTTCGAAATACGCCATCTTGGAAGCGACCCTCCTGGCTGGCGGCACAGCGCTGCTATGCTATCCTAACATGTTCCTACGAATCGATATGACTGAGGCGATGGAGAAGCTCTTCGTCGAGTGTGAGGGAAGCCATGACTACGACGGTCTTTGCGAGTATGTGGGATTTGCAGAGAGACAGCTCCGAAAAGGCTAACGAGAACTAGAGCGAACAATCGCTGGTCGATGGTGCTCTCTCTCCTCTTCGCTACGATGATGAGGACGTTCCTGGTCATCATTTCATATGGCTGTAAAGTTCCAGCCGGTATCTTCGTACCCTCGATGGCCATCGGGGCCTCTTTTGGAAGGATGGTGGGCATCATTGTCCAAGCCTTGCATGAGTCGTTTCCTCATGCGAAGTTCTTTGCAGCGTGCGAGCCGGACGTACCGTGTATCACACCCGGGACCTATGCTTTCCTCGGCGCCGCAGCAGCCCTCAGTGGTATCATGCATATCACCGTCTCCGTTGTTGTCATAATGTTTGAGCTGACAGGAGCCTTGACATATATCTTGCCTACAATGGTACGTCGTGGAGACTTCACGTCCCCAAATTCTCCCAATAGCTAACACAGCGTCTCCAGATCGTCGTCGGCGTCACCAAAGCCGTCAGCGAGCGCTTCGGAAAGGGCGGCATAGCAGACCGAATGATTTGGTTCAACGGCTTCCCCTTCCTCGACAACAAAGAAGAACACACCTTCAACGTCCCCGTCTCGCAAGTCATGACAAGCGAAGTCACCTCCCTCCCCTCCTCCGGCCTCACCATCCGATCGCTAGAAACCGTCATGTCAACCAGCAAATATCAAGGATTCCCCATCATCGAAGACCGCACCACAAAAGCTCTGATCGGCTACATCGGCCGCACGGAACTACGCTACGCCATCGATCGTGCCAAGAAGGAAGGGTTCATCTCCCCCAACGCGAAATGCTTCTTCTCCCAACCGGACTCGACAGCCGTCCAGACGCCCTCGACCGCCGCACCCCCCGTCACCTTCGACGCCATCGAATCCGCCACAGGCCAACAGACCGTCGATTTCAGCCGCTTCATAGACCCGACACCGCTGGCCGTGCATCCCCGCTTACCACTCGAAACGGTAATGGAGCTCTTCAAGAAAATGGGCCCGCGCGTCATCCTTGTCGACTACCGCGGTCGCTTGGCGGGCTTGGTCACAGTGAAAGACTGTCTCAAGTTCCAGTTCAAAGTCGAAGCTCATGAGACGACGAGGGATGATGGGGCGCTTGATGCGAGGCAGGAGAGGCTGTGGGGCGTTATTAGTTGGAGTGCGGATTGGGTTTCTGATAGGGTCTTGAGGTTTTCGGGGGGGAGGATCAGGCTTGGTGGTGGGGATGGGAGGGGCTCGGGACTACTGTTGCAGTCTGATTTGGTTGATCGGAGGGATCAGTTGTCGCCTATCCGAGCGGCGAATTATGATATACTTGATGGAACGGAAGATGATGATGAAGGGGTGGAATTGCAGAATCGTTGATTTTTCACCGGTTCTGATCTGGGTTGCTCGAAGCCTCGTTTTCTGTGAGGAGCTTGCTAAGAATTTGTGCTGCTTAATCCAAGATTAGGTCCGGTACCCGCCTTATACCCATTCATCAAGAAGGTCCTTAAGCGCCCGGATTCAAGAAAGGGTATCATTGAACGTCCTTGAGAGAAACTCCGACGCCATTATCATTACGGATAATCCTAAATCTCCACATCTTTCCTCCTTCGAAACTGCAGCATAGGCCCCTTTTTAGACCCAGCAAGCCCATCCCCCATCTGAACATCACCACTCCCTCCGTCACCAACATCAACAGCGCGAAAATCCATACACCACACCATCCTCGCCAACGCCAGGCTCATCTCCAAATAAGCCAACGGTTTCCCAACGCACCCCCTCGGTCCGAGAAGAAAAGGCGCAAACGCTTTATTCTCCCTTACTTCAGGACAAGCGGGAAAGTTGATTCCCTGAAAAGTGTTGGGCGCAAGCGTCGACGGCGAAGTGGGAAAGATGGTATTCGCCCGCGACATGGGGAAGAAGTCGAATTTGGGTTTTCTAAGAGTGGGCTCGCGCTCCGCATTCCGGGGGGGCATGAAGCGGTCCGGGTTGTAGACGAAGGGGTCGGGGAAGTAGGCGGGGTTATGGTGGAGGGCCCATAGGTCGACTGCGACTTCGGAACCTGCTGGGATGTGTTCGCCGGCTATGGTGGCGCCGCCTGGACCTATTTCGCGCCAGGATAGTCCCGGATGTGGTGGTGCGAGACGCATTGCTTCGTCTAGGCAGGCGCGGAGGTAGTGACAGGAGGTTAGGAGGGGACCCTGGCGGATGTGTTCGATGCTCGTGAATGTGGAGCGGACTTCGTTGATCAGGCGAGCATAGATGTCTGGGTGGCGGGAGAGTAGGGACATGGTGGTTGAGAGGGTTTTGGCTGTCGTGTCGCATCCTGTGTATCAGGTCAGATTTCGCCCATGCTTGAGATATATGATTCAGAGTGAAAGACCAACCGGCAGCAAGCAATGAGCGTGCTTCATTTCGTACCTCGTCCTCTGTTAATCCATCTCCTGTCTTAGGATCGCGGGCGTCAGATAGAATGGACATCAAATCGTTTCGGTCACCAGTCTTCTCCTTGGATTGCGTTCGCTCCTCCGTCCATTCGTCTAAGATCCCCCAAAATCGCTGCCGCTCGTCTGCCCATGGAGGCGACATTGACTTCCCCGATTCGAGCCATTCGTTGGATTTGGTCCAGAGAAACATTGAAAAAGACGTCTTGGAACGATAATGGCAACTACTGACCATGATAGCATTGACCAAGCAGCGAAGATCACGCTTGGTCACGAGGTCGAACGATTGACTATAGATGATATTCGAGATAGTGTCCACAGTCAGATAGTTCACTGCCAAACTTTATCAGTATCCTAGCAAATTATGCAATACAGTCATACGTACTCCACGAGGTAATGTCTTGCGGTGGCGACCAGCCATCATTATTGATCAGAGGCCAACCAGTCTCTACATTTGCCAAAATGGCTTCGCACAGGTGGCCGATATGATCAATTATCATCGGCTCGTACGAAGTCATAGCGGCAGCAGCGAAGCTCTGACCTATAATGCGTCGTTTTCGTCCGTGGGCCTCCTTGTCGATGCAATTATGGATATTCACATCAGAAGCTGAAGGATGAAGTGTGTAAACCTTCGATTTTTGATTATTCTTTCCATGGCCATAGATATCTGTGGAAGAATTTAGTTTGAAAGATACGCCAACTCTACGTCCTCACCTTTCAAGCTCTCTGCCGTATTGAAGACAAGTCTATTAGGAGAGCATCTTACAACAGGACCTACAACATGAGATCAGCCCCATGGTATGCATAAGGTTAAAGTTCATGTCCAAAGAAAACGAACCATATTTTTCGTGACATCTATGGAGGTATCGATGAAGATCCCCAAAGTATGTGTGATAGATAGCACACAATGGAAGGGTGCGTGCCCAAAATGGTCCCGGGAACCGTGCAAGCGGGTGAAAGACGCATTCATACACTAGGGTGACAGACAGGTAGCTCGTACCGAGCCAAATGACCCCAGCAAAGATATTGAGCAGCCAACCACCTATGTGAATCGATGCCATTGTGTTCCGTGTCTGCATTACACAGTACAGGTCAAAAGAGGTAAAGTGAGCGAGACGAATGGCGAAGGCATCTCATACGGACGAAACGAAGAGGATCGTCCACGAAAGTTTGAATTCCTAATGGGTTCTGTGACAGACTTTATTGTCATCATCAATGTTTCCTAAAAATTATGTAGAGGTACCAGATGTGGATTGAGTGGTGGAAGTCTGGCCGGAAGCGCTCATGCCACGAGCCCAGTATAAGATTCGTGATGCGCAAGTGTCGATTACCAGATATGCGCCAGCCACTACGCATTCGTTCTCGCCAAGAGCATACAGTCATAAGATACATCCATATTGGACGAGTAATCAATCTGTGCTAGCAGGCGGATGTTGAAGGTCGGTGATGTTGGGGGTGTTAGTGATACGGCCCGTAGGTCAATATGGAAAGCCCGAGAAGCGCAAGCCGTGTACTGAGGCGGCTGGTCCGGTGGCGAGGTGCTCCAGAGAGACCCGCTTCCACGTTATGCCAACGAGTGCCGTCGGAATGCTTTGCGCTGGAAATAGATATCTTTATGGATGGTGGATTGCAGCCGATATTGCATGAATTGCAATGGGGTACATTTGGCAAGGTGAACTTATCATAGGCTTAACACACGAACGTTTGAACGAGACTTTCGTACACCGTCTAACTGATCACCACATCAAGTGGTATGCGGAACGCGTTTTTCAATTGTATGGGAGAATTCAAAAAGGCAGGCATGGAAAAGCCACAAGCGTTGTAGAGATGCAACTCACATTAGCTCGAGATGGCCAATAATGGCAGCTGCTCACACGTTATAACAGTCTTCCTGCGGAATGTACCCCAGTCATATCAAGGCTACTTATGGAATCGAATCCAAATGGATGGACAAAGGACTGAGAAGTAAAAGAAGATATTTGCCACTGGCCCTGGGGGTTCCTCAAATCAAGTCATGACTCAAGCGGAGTAAGTGGTGTGTATGCCAGTAGTCTCGGTCGCCTTTGCCTGACCCGCTGTCTCTGTATCAAAGGGCTCTGTTTCGATGGAGATCAAGAGAGTCTCAGAGGAGAGGTATGGCTCGATATGGATACTGCTGGTGAGGGACAGAGCAGTCGTGCAGAGTCCGTCTTCAATGAAGCTGTAGCACCGAGTTCCAAGATGATTAACCGGCTCCCAACTGCTCCTTGCGATGGTGTAGGATGGGGACTCTATCGCTCGTTGTTATAGAAACATCGCCAATGGCCGAGTAGAATCATCTGAAGGTCTGAAGCATTGAAGACCAGGTACAGTGATCGGCACTAGAACTGGGCGGTGAAGGAGCAAAATCTGGCCGAGATGCAGAGCTAGTTCTGTCGTCGGCAAGTTTTGCAAGCTACTGCAGGGAAAGTGGCCGGTCCGTCACGGGCTCCCTGCTGAAGCGTACTGAAGCGTGGAATTGCATCAATTGCATCGCCTCGCGCTATCTGATGACGGTGGGGATGGCCTTCTGTTGGACTCCGGTCCTGGTACTGCCAACAACAACTGTGATCGTCCACGGCTCCACATTCGGGTAAGATGGGCCAATGCGGTAAGTTGCAGTTGCTGTAGATCTTGTTTGCCACTCGTACGGTAATCCTCTTCTGCTTTCATCTGCAGTATCAAGTATTAACAGACCTTTGCAGATAGCCAGATCTATTTCGCTCAATTGTTGGCGCATAAGACTTAAGAGGGACAGTCGAGTTGAAACATGCGAGCTTGACTCTTTCCAGATTAGCGCAGCGCTATGGCGAATTGCGGTCGACGCTATTGGACTAGAGGAGAGCTAGAGCGAAACTACCAACTAGTAATAGTTAGTTCATGAACTGTGCCTTTTTCTTGGCGCCACCCAACCCTCCCCCGCCTCCACTACTTCCTCTCGACCATCTTCACTTTCATCCACACTTCTACATTCTACACCATCTCCATCCATGATCCTTCAGCACATCGTTTCACTTCTATCTTGTTAATTGTATAAGGATACTGCTCTGCTTGCCTCAGTCGGTCTCGACAGCTTCATCCTTGACCGATTGACAATCAATAGACCTCTCCTTTGTTGTTCCCGCCGTAACCGCTTGTACTGCCAGCCGCACCGACCAAGTCACTTCATCATCCTCCTCCACCCCACGACCATCCCGCATCTCCATAACCATGGCAGCCTATTATTACGGCTCACAGCATCATCAGCCATCTTCAGCACCATCACACTCGTCCTCGTCGTCGCATAATCATCATGGAGGCCGGTCAAGGAGAGCTCCTCGTCTTTCAGCATCTCAGAACTCACACAGACAATTTCGCGGGGTCCGAAGCATGAAAGAGTTGACCGAGAGTCCGCCGGTCTCGGCCTTCCGTGCTCGATTCGAGGCGGGCAGGTCTTTCGACTTGGATGATGATTTGGAGTTCTGCCCAGGCTTGCTGACAGAGGACGACGTAAGTATATATTCGCAGAGTCATGGTTACAGTCAACCACCTCAATAGCGATGCACAATTGCTTATGAACGTTTGATTGAGCAGTTGCAATCCATACATTCGTCCTCATCGGACGGTTCCCTCTCAAGCGGCTCGCCGCAATCATCTCCTCTCCAGCCGAACATCCAACCACAACAACAAGCCACTCCAAGCTTCTCCATGTCGTCCGCCGCCTCCAATAATTCCTACAACCCCGTGACTGGCTTTCAGTCAAACAGCAACCAACAGATGAAGATCCATCAACCATCTGCCCTGCGTACCCGCAACGCTATTCCTATAGTGAACCCAAATACTGGCATGCGGTTGCCTTCGCCTCCATCTTCCATTTCTCCCGCCATGATGCAACAACAGACCTACCAGCGTCAGTGGTAGGCGCCCGCAGATCTGGGATCTCGCAAGTCGTCAATGATGACGGTCTATTGTATCGAACGTCACTACCGGCACGCCCCACACTCTTTGGTATCCACTGGCTGCTCTTCTTCTCGTCGCCATCACTATTATGATACCCCTTATATGGACGACCTGTGGATTCGCGGTCTCGACTAATATACCCTGTTTCGATAATGGTGTTTGCGGGTCTCGCTATAGATGTGAGATGCAACCAGCCGTTGGCTGAGCGATTTGTGACATTCTGGATTACGGGTTTGACTTTTGATATGCATTGTATGGGTGGTGATATGAATGATAAAACGCAATTGGCAGCATGAAAAGGATTGGATTAGCGATCAGGAAAGCGAATCATGACCTCAGGAAAATATAGGAGATGGACGGAGCGACATACCTTGTCCATATTTCGGGATGACTAGGATTTCTGTTGTTGGTGTTCCGATGGGGATGAAGGATTTCCATGACTGCACATATCTGGGGACTACCATCTGACGGTTTTGATGACTACGGTATCTGGCCTGCTGTCTGAGCGCTGTACTGTATCATACATCTTAGACCATCTATCTACTCTTTACATCAAAGCAACTTTCATCGTCTACTTCGACCGAATCTCTCGCTTTTGACCATTTTAGCATTTTAACGTCAATTGCACCTATCATCCATCCAGTGAGAAACCCCGAACTGTGACGATGATTCGAGGCTCTGATCCCGCCATGCCATTCCTCGTTGACCATGTTTCTAGATCATGTCCCACCCGCCAACCGCAACAAGCAGAAATCCCGCCTGAAATGAACCGCAGGCGCTATGCCACCGTCGTTTGTTTGCCAGACAGACAGAGATCTGACAAAACATCTTTCCCACCGCACCAGAACAGCGCTCAAGTAGCCGTAGCCGTCTCTAAGAGCTTCGAAAAGACGGACCGACCGATTACCAATCGTATCGAATAGGCAGGCGTTGTAGAGTTGCTGGGATACGATGAGAGGAGCGCTTCGTGCGCAGATAGACTATGAGGTGGTGATTTATTTGGACGGACTGGGGTGTGTGGCGTGTTTTATGTGTGGAGGAGCCGTGGTATCTTTGAGGATTCTGGTGGAGAAGGCGCCCGTCGTAGGGGTTTGATGTTGATCGCAAAGTCAAGGTTGAGGGTGAGTTTTGCTGGCTGGATGTTTCTGTAGAATACCGGTCATAGACCTAGGTTTCAGCCATGCTTCGTTCGCATCCGTCTTCGCTTCCTTGCGGCTTGGGGGGTATGGCGGCCTTTGTTTGCTGCGTCGTTGCTGCCTTCGTCGCCGGTTTCTTCGTCTAGGTTCTTGGTATATGAGTCCTTCGTTATCAAGGGTACGCAATACCGAATCCTCGCCGTCTTTCTGCCCTCTGTACATTGAATGGCTTGATGGTTAAGCCTGTTGCTAGACGCTCTCGATGTCTCTCTCTCATTCATCCTCGACCAAGCGCGCCAACGCCAGGCCTTTCGATCGTGCCGGGCTACCTCTACTCGATCTTCTCCCCTCGGCCATACCAAGGATACGTTCCCTACTCTCAGTCCTACCAACCAACCCACTGCGCTCCATCGGATTGGCAGAAAGTCCCAGTCCCGGTCCGCTGCCTAGATTCTCGAAGCGGTCACGGGATTCGTTGACAGCGACGCTGCTACGACTGCGAGGGGTGGCCCATCCGGATGTCTTGTGGGAGCTGCTCGATGAGTCCGAGGTATCGACGTCGTCGGTACCATCTATGGACCCTAGCTCGAAGGTGTCGGCTGTGGGCCCTTCTTCGAGCACGCGCTCGTAGCTACCTAGGCTGTTGGTTGAGCGAAGGAAGGGTATTTTTCCGCCGAAGAAGTTGCGCTGGGAGGCACCTGCTCGTTTTGAGGGGGATGAGATCTTGCTGTAGATACGTTGACGACGTACACGACCTAAGAGAAGGTAAAGTGCAACGCATAAGATTAGTATGAAGAGCAGGAATCCGGGAATTCGGCGTGGAGAAGAGGCTCGAAAGAGCGTATCATGCCAATGATCATCTGTTTCGTCACTGGCAGTGGTGTTTGCCGAGATGATGGTAGGGAATTTGGAACCTGCGTATTGGAAGTCGGACGGGATGCCAGGCCCGGTGTTACTGCCGAAGCCCACAGGTAATGCGTCTCCGCTCGTGGGAGGAATTTGGCTGGACGCATAAAGTACCATCTTGCCAAGGGTCCAGCTGACTTCTGTATCGTCGATCTTGTTCACAGCCTGGAAAGACGACGTGTAGCCTTTGCTCTTTGCGTTGTCCAGTACCTTCTTCGTGCCATTATGTGTTCCTTCCTGAACTGCCTCCAATCCTATCCTGGGTATGCCAATGCCTTCATGTAGAATGTTGATCAGCCAACTGGCCTTGAAGCACACCTCTATCGCTGTCTTCTCATCCACCTTTTTCCCCCACTTATGTTTCCCAATCCCTTTGCTGATGATGTCCCAATCCTGACTGCAGAACTCCTCAACACGCTTTTGGTACGTGTGGAAATCATAGGCTTTATCATGATGTGCATCCTCAAATATCTCATGGGTGGTATGCCAGTACTCACTGACCCCAACAAAATGGTTGACATCAAAATCGATCGCTGGGACGTGAACCCCATTGAGAAGGCACGGATCGTCGTTACAGATGTGGTCTTTCTCAAGCAGAGGTAGGGTGTTGGTAAGACATGTGTCGAATTTGCCTGTTCCCTTTAAGGTCGGAGTTTGACCGTTGACTTCTTTGGATCCCGGTAAGAAGACATCGCCTTTGGTGGTGATGCTCAGACCGGCAGGAAGGCAAGGATCTTGAAGAACCTTTGTATCAACCGCACCACTGGCCTCTTGTAACGCTTCGATGTAGCGCTTCCTGGCCTCGTTGACACCAAAGCCAAGCCAGGTAGTTGTGAAGACTTTATATTCGGCAATCGTACCATCTATTGTTCTCAAGCGTAACCTCTTCAGATCGTTCGCGTGGCGATCGGCTTCTGTGGCATTGGGCGCAAAGGCAATTTGTGCGGATGCTCCTCCCATGTCTAAAAAGCCATATGTATGATGATCCTTCCCATGGGCATGCTCCTTTGGCGAATCGAAGCCCCCAATAAGATAATTTGCTGCAACCCATCCGTACAGCCCCTCCACCTCACCAGGTATTACCTGTATATGCACATCGCATTCTGGGAGCTGGAACATGGTATGTGAACGAGTGTAGGAGCATATCTGCCGTAAGAGTTCATTGCGCTGATCTTCCGGCAACAATCGCATGCCAGCCGTAGCAAGCAGAAAGACTGGTGTGTCTTTGACAGCCTCCTCAGGGATAACCTTTCTTGCTTTCTTGAAGAGCTCCTCTAGATGGTCTGGGCCCACGCGATCAGGTTTCTTGCCAAACGTCGATATACCTAGACATGGTGAACTTCATTGGGCTGCGAATGCCTGAGCTGGAATCTAGGACGAACCTGGGTGTATCTTCTTGGTCCATTCCCCCTTGGTTTCGAGCACCGGCAGAGATTGCAATTGCTTTGAGTTTGCTACTTTGCGGGCTATCTGACTATTGAGCCATCGATAGATGTGTAGACGCGTACCCTGTGCTACGTTAGAGAACAAGGAGACACTGTAGGGTAAGTTTGGTTTACCGATGAGCCAGCATCGAATATGATCCCATATTGCCCTAAGAAGCCAGCACGTGAGCCTTGGGCATTGAGAAGTGTGCAATGGTACACGTACATTTCGTCGAATGCATTGCCTCGACGCGGGACGAGAAATATTACTGGGCCAAAGGAGATTTCATGATGCGCAAATGCAGGTTTTAGAGAAACGACAGGCAGAAGACGAAATCGCAGAGGTGATCCCAGTGATGAGTGAGCGATACGGGGATCTGCGAGTTTCGTATCCTGGAGGCTTTGTCAAGACTTCGAGAGCGGCGATAAGGAGCGACGCGGCTCAAATTCCAAAAATACTTTGAGTTTAGCGTATGACGAACTAGCTTCCGCCGCTAAGATAAGGCTCTACACACTAATTTACAGCCTTGTTTCGGGTCTCTCAGATGCCATTGACATCGAGCGACTATGGATCTCAGGACGACTCCAACGATTGACTTCGAGCAAAGTGACAAGATGAGCAACAAGAACTCTTTCGACACGCTGCCTCCAGAATTAGCGTGGGTGACTGCATTTCCACACCTCAGTCAAGACGCCTGGTACTAATCCATCATGCCAGGAGCTATACATGCAGCTTCCTTTTTCAGTCCGATATCTCAAAATTGTCGCTGGCTAGAAAGTCAATCTACCAGCTTGTTCGCCCAGTCCTTTACCGTCACCCGAGCATTGGCACTTTCAGCTCCCTCGTACTCTTCTCGCGAACCATTTCTGAGGCGACCTACATGGGGAAAGCAGATCAAACATGGTCAAAACAAGATTGTCTAGACCAGACGAAATTCATGGATCTTACAATTGATCCAACGAAGAACGACGGCCAACCCGCACCAGCCGTGATGATCTCGCGGACTGTCCAAGCCATTGCGCGACGGTGTCCCAACGTGGCACTCACGTTGTGCTTCTCGCATTGTCACTGTTCGCGCAGCCCCGTCTCAGCGCTGGGAACTGAAACGTTCCCTCGTGTTACCAAACTAGTCGTGTATATTGGGAAGCATGATCCGGATGACACACTTAACCATGCGAGCGATTCAACGCCCTGTTTCCCCAATGCCAAATTCTGGCGACCTTTCGTCAGTGGTGAGGTATTTCCAGATTGCTCTGACCTTGAGATACGACATCACTGGGCAAGCACCCCACCCGCGAATACAAGTCTTGACCTGCAGAAGCGGTACCAAGCTTCTGCCAACCATTTCGCAGCCTCCCCTTCCCCAGGTCGACCTTCTCGCTTTGGACCTCGTCGTGCTTCGGCTCGTGCTCCGGCCAATCATGGCATGTATCTACCCAGCACAGAGATGATAGGCAACACGGGAGGTCTGAAGAAATTCCAAAGCATCATTCTGGAATGTCCTCCTGAAATCAATTCTCCTCTACTTGTGCAGCTGCTGGGAAATCCGAGCGCGGTAGCCTCGAATCTCACATGTCTGGAACTCAGGTTTTGTAATCTTGATTACGAGACGATGTCAAAGTTGATCTACCATGCACCTCCCCAAGTGAAGCGTCTAGTCATTTTCTGTGCCGACATCCAAGACGATGGCTTTCACGCCTTCCAAGAGGTAGTACACTTGTGCCCATTGGTTCGTGAATACGGTAAGAATCTTGTTCACCTAGAGTTTGGTGCTTCCACCGTGTGCCGCGACCTCTTCTTCGATGACATCGACAAGCAAGCTCTAAGGAACAACGGTATAGAGACGGGTCTGGGTATCGACGGGGGTGCGGATGACAAAGGCTTCGGCAAGCTCGATGGACACGCTATCAGAGAGACCGTCCAAGCATGCCGTAAGCGAAAGAGAATGAAATTCCGCAATGACCGTGTCAAAGAAGCTATCACTGCTGCGAGATCTCGAAGCAGCACTGAGACATCATCGACCTCTCTATTCGGCGGTAACAGCCTAAGCAACGCCAACCAAGCCGCTATCAGAGCTCAAAGAGAAACGGAAGCCAGCCTTGGTAAGCGATCTCTCGGAGTTGTTTTCCTAAATTCTCCGATTTTCGCCACATATTCTGAAATTATTGCCTTTAAAGTTGTCCAAATACTCCGATTAGTGTATCAAACTGCAGGGCATCAGTTGGAAGACTTTCCGTCAATTTCTCATTTCACTACGTTACTCTCCAGATGCTATTACTGACTTCAAGGTCTCGCAGACGAAGAAGCCGAGAAACGAAGCCGGTTGATCAAAGGGTCCAAGACCCCATGGTTCAGGAGGATCATCGCTTACCATGGACTTTGCAACGCTGCTGACACATGGGCCGAAATGCAGCTTGCCGCTGATATGGAAGAGGAAGGCATCGAATGGGTCCTCGCTAGTAGGTCTCAATCTTGTCATCGTGATTTCCCACCAAAACTCAGCTCATCACCCGCAGACAAGAAACTTGGACTGGCAAGCCAGCATTCCAACGGCAAGCCTACCATCGACATCAACATGGGCGAGGCTCTCCGTGAGAAGTACCGTTTTGACCAGGCAGGATTAGGTGACCTTGTCACTGCTTGTGACAACTCCAATGCGGAGACACAGGAAGAATCATGAGCTTGGACTTAAGCTTTCTTTGCTCTATTACTGCGGAGTTACATGGATTATGAGATAATGCGACATGGTTTTATGCTTCTAGACGATAAATAGTATCTTTCTAGCACGGCTCGCTTGGGGATAATCTCCTTCAAGACCCTGCACAACGGGCTCATTTCTATCGATACTAGCAGGAAAATAGACCTCCAAAAACGAAGCTCATCCTCTTTGGCAATGACATACCGTGAGTTTCCCTCATTCAGGAAGTGTTCCTCTTCGTGGCATCCAAGCAATATCCAGGTCGTGCAGATATGATTTTAGCAGCCTCATGTATGTTCGTTCTGACTACAACATCCACCATTACTTAACAGCCACTTACCCATATCCTTCGACAGCAAGAGATAGATACAAACCCCTGCCAGAGTTACAACACTTTCATCTGACCTACAAGATATTTCATGAGTTGGTACCTTTCTTTTCTTGACCTATGGTAATTCCATTTCAAAAATACATTGCGCCTACAATGTAAGTTGCACCTCCCTGCAAAGCACATCCCAACTCACCACCCCATCATCGCCAACCCCCTTCCCCCCTCCTCTTTATCCCCTCTACCATTTCAATCCCTCTTCCAACACCAACACCAGCCCAATCTTCTCCAAATCCCGAATTCCAACCCTTCCCCCTCCCACAAACATCCCCATCCATCCCCTCCGCCCCCGCTCGAAAACTCCCAAATCCGACTTTCATATCCAGATCCATCCCCATCGCCCCCAACCCTCCCCCTCTCCCTTATCCCGCCCCCCCTCCCCTCTCCTTGTTCCCCCATTAAAACATACCAACCTCACCCCTATCACCTATCACCTCCCAAACTCCCTCTCATCCACCCATCATCCCCCCTCCACCCCTCCTCCCAAGTCACAAAAACATCCATAACGAGAGCGAAGAATAGGCGGGTTCGTAGCCGACGTACATGAATGGGAATTGGCATGGAAGGGATGGAAGGGATGGGGGAGATGGAGGAGATGGGAGATGGGAGATGGGAGATGGGAGGATGGGAGGATGGGAAGGGGATATTGGGAGATTGGTGGGTAGGGAACCCCATGAAAGGACAACTGAAGCTTGAAAGGAAGTGGAAGTAGAAATAGATAAAGAGCATCCTATTCGACAATCTACGCTGGGGACGGTTACGCTATTCGTATACATTCCACCAACCCCTGCATTTTCTTCTTGACTGCAGTGATTCTATTTGTTTATATGGCATTTCAGAGACGTTGGAGGGGTGGTGAGAGCGTAGATGCTGTTGAGGGAGTGGAGATGAAGGGGATTTTGGGAATGGGGGGTTTTGGAGAGGATGACTGGGAATGTGGTCGGGATAGGGAAGAGATCAGATCGAGGGAAGTTGAGGGAAAGGGAAAGCGGAAGATGTAAGAGAGTGCTACATAGCTTTGATTATATGCTCTTGATCGCTTTGCAACCACATTGGATACTTTACTTCAATCGGATATATGTGATTTTGGGAGTATAGACTTTGTGTATGGTAGCGAGGGATAGATGCGTTACTTGCCAATATTAGGGTTTTGAGTATAGAGTAAGGGCTAGCCTGAAAGCTTTCGTACTATACCACAATCCAATGTCGCTTGCAATGAATAGAACAGCATTTGCACTTGGAATTGAATGCCCATATGCCACCCGGATGTCGCTTACTTGAGTTGTCGCAATTAAATTCTGGAGTGAGGAGATGATCGAGGAATCGGCATCTGCACGTCATGGTGGCTGTGTGGAGAGATCTCAGCCTGTTAGGAGGCCAGTTGACCTAACACGGGGTTTGCTGAGGACTATGGAGACGAGCCGCTGACTGCAATATGCCTTTGAGAAAGCGCCATTACCCAGAGTGCATGCTAATAGATACCCACCTTGCTGAATACAGTCAAGGTCTACAGACATCTGTAAACGCCGTCGCTGAGGCTTCTGAGCTATTGTCCCGATCAGCGTCCATCCCGTAGTCATGCAAGCCTAAAAATGCTGGACTCATTCGGCGTAGTCAAGATCCATGAACTGAGAAAGATCCCCGTCATTGGTACCCTGAGGCTGTGGTCCTTGATCTTGTCCTGCATGTGCCTGTTGAACCGGTGCTTGTGCTGCCAGGTTCGCAGGCGCTACAGCTTGCACGTTGATCTTCTGCTGTACGGGGTTGTCTAGCCCTTGACTGATCTGCGTACCAGCAGGAACGGACCTGCCAAATGTCTCGGAGCGGTCCTTATAGCGGGTACCGGTTTTGGTTGGTGCTCCGGTAGCGTCACCGCGTCCGTTGATCCAGGAGCCTACATCCCCGATCTCGCCGCGTTGGACTTCTTGTTGGAAGTTGGCGACGCCGTGGAGGATGGGCAGGAGGATGTACGACTCATACCAACGGCCTTTAATGTCTGTAATGCTGATGCGGGCAGCGGCTCCTATGATCTTCCAGTATGATATCGTGCGCTTGGAGGCAATGGTGAGTCGGTTTCGGTAATTGAGGTCTTGACGCAGGCGAATTGGAAGGTTTGGGTTCTCGGCGGGCTCCTGGCCAGTGATGTAGGGGATGCTAGCCCAACGGTAGATATCACCAACGACAATGATCGTAGCAGACGCCGCATTGGTAGAATTGGCTTTGAGCTTTTCGATTATGTGGTGGATGATCATGATATCCTGTTGGGTGTTGGGGACGCGAAGACGGACAGGCTCACCCACCCATAGCTTTTCGCCGCCAAGATAAAGACCGTTGTAGGAGCGCTCGCCGGTTGTTGTTGTGTTGTTGCTGAGTTGATCGATGAGCGAAAAGCTGTCGTCTATCATCTTAGCAGCATAGATGCTGCCATCTACTTCCACATCCCCGATACCATACCGGCCTTCGAGAACGGCCTTCCATTCGACAGTGTTATAGTGAAGGTTTTGTAATGTAAGAGCTTGATGGGTAGGACCTGGGGCGCTCCACGCAAGCCATGGACGTAGATCTTGTTCAGACGACACGATCTTGGCTCCTGGATGGCTGAATGGATGAGATAGAGGTTGGACGAGATATCGAGGACAGTCTTGGTTCCGTTGATCTTTGAATAGATCTCGCTTGGTGATGACCGAGAGACCCCATGCCGTGCCGCGGTTGAACCAAGTTAGCTCGCCTGGACGGTATATGAATTTTCCGACTTGAGCATCTATTTCTTGCTCTAAAGACTTTGCGGCAGCCAAAGGGGTTGGCATCAATACCCCAGGAACGTTACCACGGTTGATTGGAGTATTGGGGTTGGGGGCCGCTTTAGGAGCTGGGGGTGCTGTAGCTTTCTTCGGCGTTGGTTTGTTGGAGGCTTTGATGTCCTGGGGGGCCAAGCGCTGTTGAATCACCACCTGAGGATTCTTGGCCAAATTCTGCTGATTCACTACTACGCTCGGCTGTTTCACTGTGACTTTTGCCCTGATCTTGGATGGCGGAGGGTCACCGACTCTCTGCCTCCCAGGTAAAGGCTGGAGGGTCGCAATGTGCTTTTCAAACCACTCAGGACAACAGTGTTTGCAGCAGCAATCAGTGTGGTCGTCACTTTTGCCCTGTGATAGCCACCAAAGGTGAGGGAAGAACTCCGTGGGGCTTCGAAACCGCTGCTTGCGACCAAAGGGATAACCGTAAAGATAGCAGTCTTGGCCCTTGTTGGCTTTGTTGGCTTTAGTACCATCAGATTTCAGTGCTGATGATTGCTCGCCCTTTCTATCTTTACCTTTTTCCTTCTTTTTCTGGACATGCCTATACAGTCGATAGTTCTCTGGAAAATCTGCAAGAACCCAGGCCACATCACCTGGACCTTTCATGAGATTCATCTCATCATGTAGGCTCTCGCCGAGGCATGCTTTCCAGTAGATTGCGTCCCTATCGTCTGGAGGTAGTAGTTCAAAGTAATCGTCTTCGTTTGTATTTTTATCGAGTTGGGAGTCCGTGGGCCCATTGAATTCGCGGCCATGCTTCTTCGTTTTGATTTGCAGCTCACCATCTGAGCGCCCAATCCATACCGGTTTGAAATCATTGATCATCCGGGTCATAGCCATTATGTATACAGAGTAAACGCTTAGCGTATTGTTATCCCGAAAGACGAAACGATAACGGTGTTTATGGTTGGAAAGAAGCGCCAAAGATCACGTATGGGTTCGTGAATCAGACAATACTTCGGCGAGAATTCGAGCGCTCTTTCGGACAGTCTGTTCAGCTCTCAGCTCAAAGTACCCCTACGTCTTGGCCAAAGCTCATTTCATCGGAGTAGCATGGTCACTGACAATCCGTGAGAATTTATACAAAGATTCACGCTTGTTTCTCATCCCCTCCCATGCCCTTCATCGAATAGGATGGGTAAACAAACTTTGGGTATCTTTGACGATACACCTTGTAGGTAGAAGTCCGCCGGATGAATTTGGGCACCAGGAGAAAGATCCAAATAGAGTATGGTCACGTATATTCTGATGCGGACTTCGTCTTAGAACCAAAAGTCAGTCAAAAGGAGTGGTGATCCATAAGCATACTACCGATTCGGGGTGGTAGATGTTAAGTATCTATTCGAGTTTACGGTAGCGCAAGTCCTAAAAAGGCCTTAACCTATTGTAGAATAGTCTAGAACTTTCTGAGGTCAGGCACCTTAGGTTTAATCTAACCCTATCTAGTTAATTTGGGTAAAGCTATCGATAAGGCACAGAGATGATGATTCTGTACCAATATCAGGTATGGATCACAAAAGAATGAGTGTACCACATTAGAACAAGAGAAGGTTTTACGAGCGATGGCAGAACTACGGCTGCGAATCAGTGTCCGAGAGTCCCCTTTTCATAGATCATCTACCATCGTCACTGACATCAATGGCGAGAGGTTCAGATCTATCGTATCACTGCTACTGAGGCTACGGTTAAGCTACATGCCTTGACAAGGAACACAACGCTTACTGTGCCGCTGGAGCAGCACCCGCCACGTGAACACCGAGTACATCTAGATTTCATTCCTACAAAACATCCTTGGGTATCTTTTCATAACATCCTCCGTATAACGCCTACACTTAGGCTAGATCCTGGACAGAGCCCAACCACGAACAGTAATGCTGGCGTAGCCTATGCAGAAGCCTGCTTTAGCCTGAAACCATACTCGTGCGCTTTGGAGTTGACAGTTTGAAGGTCGTCGGTGTGAACTTGCGTTTTGGTGTACTCGATCCACTCAATGTTTCCACAGCGACACCGTCGAAGCCAAACGAACTGGGGGCAGCCTTACGCTTACGGCTCGCAGATGACTTTCCCATACCCTCCGAGCCGGGAGTCGTGATGCCAGAGCTATCGACAGTCGTTGCATAGGTCATTGACTCCGCCGGTGTTGGCGGTACGGCTGCGGCAGCCGCAAGCAAGGCCTGCTCTTCCTGGAAATTCTGATGTTGCTTGTCGATTTTGACAGCCTTCCGGGTGCAGAAATCGCGAGCTTTGTGATCCTCAACATGGTGGTCATGACAGCTTGGGCACTTGATGTAGAAGGCCTGCGTGACGGCCGGAAATCCCAGAAGTTCGTACTCCTTGAGGTTCTCTCCGAGAAGGTCTGTCTTGTCCCAATCAAGACAGTCCTCGCAGTATCCGCGCTCGCACCACCTGCAGCGGTAGATCATACCACCAGCATTGGTCGTGTTCTGTTCACAGTCTACACACTGATGCTGAGGGCAATGGAAGAACATCTTCCCCTTAGACTTTGCTTTGAACTCTCTGTCGAGACACTCGTAGTGGAACGAACGGGGACATCCGGAACAAAGTACAACGTCGCCACCATTCCAGCAGATTTGGCAATGCTGTAACAGTGTTAGCGCAACTCAGGTCTCTGATCATGGAACCACTTACATCCTGATTTAGGACCTCCGGCTTTTTCTCTCTCTTTGGCTCTGCCAAGCGAGGGTCTTTGCCGGCCATCGTAGGAACTGCCTCCCAGTCTGCACAATTCGCACTTTCCTTGCTGACAATATGGCCGTCAATGACGACTGTCGTGTTCTTGCCGATCCTCCTGGACTCTCTGGACCATTCCTGGGCAATGCCATCGTAGGCATTGGAGCCGCGGACCTTGGTGTGTTTCTTGCCCTGAAAAACGGACGACTCAACATGTTCGATCTGAGACAGCCACTTCTTCTCGTCTTCCTCTTTCACGGCAACACCGGGCTGAGTTTGTTCAGCCACATGGACATCAGCGGGTTTATCCTTGCACTTCTCTAACATGGTTGACCAATCCCAACCTAGCATCTCATTGATGTCCAGCTCAGGATGGGCGAGCGCTTGAGCTCCCCGACGTACTAAGGACATCAACTGGCTGGTATCGAGCTGGGGCATGTCGTCTTCCGTTGAGTCAACTATCTTTCCCCCTGGGCCTTTCTTACCCGACTTAGGGGTTGCCTGCGAATGAATATCTCTCATTGACTCAGTAACTTTCGCTGATAGATACAGCTTCTTCTGGATTCTGCCCATCATCTGTTCCTCCACTGTGCCTTGAGTGCAAAGCTTATAGACAGTGACAGGTTTGCTCTGGCCAATACGATGAGCTCGTGCCTCCGCTTGCAGCATAATTTGGGGATTCCAGTCCCTAGTAATGTTCGTAAGCAGGACGCTACATTGAGGAATTGAAGTGCTTACTGATCCAGCATGATCACATCCGAGGCAGTTGCTAAGTTGATGCCGAGGCCTCCAGCACGAGTGGAGATTAGCATGATTCGATAGTTGGTCTCCTCCTTATTGAACATTCGAATTCCAAGATTACGTCTTGCTCGAGATGTACTTCCATCGAGTCTTACGTATTTGAATTCCTCTCCATTACCCCCACGAAGCGCTAGGAAGTCTTCACAGCAATCCAGCATGCGTGTGAAGCCGGAAAAGATCAGGACCTTTTTCTTTTGATTGATAACCAATTCATGGATAATCTTGTCGAGAACGATGAACTTTGCGGACGCATGGACAATATGATCACCTAGATAGTAAGGATCTGGCTCCGCGTGAGGAAGGATATACGGATGGTTGCAGCACTTTCGTAGCTGCATTAGTAGATTCATCAGCTTCTTCCATGCAGAGCTCTTTTTCTCGTCCTGCCGCTCTTTTTCGAGAGCTTGCCGCATGATCTCTTTGCTTTCATCCCAGTCGGCAGCAGCATGTGCACCAGGCGTGGTAGAGTCGAGAGCCTCTAGCTCTTCGATAGTGTTGTTCTTAATTACGCTAGCCTCTTGATCTACCTCCTGGGCTTCCTGTTGAAGTGCAAGGGCCTCCTTCTTATCGGCGCCTTGAAAAAGCTCCTCTAGGAGCCCTTGGTCGGCACGGGTGAGAAGTCTCATATACCAGAAGCGCTGCATAGGAGTAAGTGGAACGTAGAGCAAGACTTCCGTCTTTGGGGGAAGGTTGAGATTGACTCCTGCACTGTTTTTCATTCGACGGAGCATGATCACTTCAAGCAGTCGTCGCGAGTCATCCATTACTTTTGTACTGACCTGACCCTTAGTCAGATTGAAAGAATTTCGGAAGAGATCAGCAGTCTTCTCTGTGAAAACTTCAGGATAGAGCCAGTGTAGAAGTGCCCAAAGTTCTTGGAGGTTGTTCTGTAGCGGTGTACCGGTGAGGATAAGACGATATTCCGCTCCCAGCCCTTGTAAAGCTTTCGAGATCAAGCTGAGATCGTTCTTGATCTTATGCCCTTCGTCCAAGACCACGTAGCTCCAAACAAACGCCTTCTTGAACCAGGCCTGCTCCGCCAAGAATCCTTCGTATGTGGTCACAATCAAGTCCACGCCGCGTTCTTCCTTAGCATTTTCTAGGTCCGAGTCCAAATCAATCATTGGCTTGCCCATAGCAGTGCGGCGATCATTCTTCTTCTTGCGTGAGATCATAGTTTGATTTCCGTATACGTCGAGTTCGCCGGTGGCTATCTTTTTCAAGCGGTCACGCTCTTGCGTTGCGCCATGAAAGCGCAATACCTTGAGAGTCGGTGTCCATTTTCGTGACTCGGCCATCCAAGAACTAAGTACACTTAATGGGCATACTACCAGACACGGTCGGTTTTCAGTATTTACGATCGCTTCCTCGGGATTCTCTTTGAGATATTGAAACAACGACAAAGTCTGTAATGTCTTTCCGAGACCCATCTCGTCCCCTAGGATTCCAGAAAGACCGTTCTTGTGCAGATAGACTAAGAAGGACAGACCAAGGAGCTGATATGGTTTCATGATAGCCTCAACTCCGACAGGTTGTCTGTCAATCACTCTATATGGGACACTGTAATCCGTCATATCATGCCCACGCTGTGCGACAATACGCTGAATATGGTTGCCGTCTGGTAGTAGGGGTAGGAAGAGGTCTCTCTTCGCGACGAAGAATTTAGACCTCTTCCCAGCGGTCTCAGTGTTTATGTACTCTCTAATCTCATTGCGCGCTGTCTTTGGGGCAGTGAGAGTTTTTGAAGAACTCGAGACGTTGACGATGTCTTTAGATCCGCGCTTAGTGATCTTCCTCTTCTTGAGGATTCGCTTGTCTGCATTTTCTCTGGCTTGTAACGAAAGCTTTAGATCGCCGTGTTGACGTAGTGAGTGTCCCGCAATGGACACTCGTGGGGGCGGCGTCTTTGGCGGTTCGAGTTCTTCATACTCTTCTTCAAGATCGACGACGCTCCGTCGCTTTCTGGTACGCTTCTCAGGGGACGAGAATGACGAGTCGGCTTGGGAGGAAGGCTCGGCATCGTCGGAGTCATCCGATAATTCGTACGACACCGACTGCTTCTTTTGACGAAGGCGACGATCCGCCATCATGGCGATTGGGTATGCTTGAGGAGTGGAGGTGACTTGCGAAGGTGACTTCTTGAGTTGCGGTCTGGGTGAGAACGAGGCTAAGATCTGCGAGGCAGTCCTGGGCCTGGGACTGGTGATCGTACCAGAGTCAAGAGATGGAGGTGGAGGACTCCACGCTGTTTGCGGCGATTCAGCTTGCATGAGTAGGTAAATTAATTATTCTGAGCTTGTGTGAGCGAAGGTAATGGTGGAGGATCAAAGCCTTGAACTCACACAGTGAAGTAAATGTGAGTGTTTCAGTCCGTCTTAGCGAATATAAGGCGATGTAAAGTCATGGATCAGGAGTGGGCTGGAAGCATCTAACAATATGTCTTTGACGCGAAATCTATGTATGTGAGCGATGTCGCGGTGGTGATTGTGGCCTGATTGCCTGAAACCATGCGCTTGGTGGAAAAGTCCGGGTCGGGCTCTTTACGCGTTCTCCACTTTTGGCCCCCAATTGTGTATCCTAGCGCGTTTGCGCACGTTGGACCATTTCCGTCGGACTCAAGAAAAGTACAACATATTGGTGTGAGAATATGGTTTTTGTGATAGCTATTCACATGATATAGGGAAGTTGTGCACCTCAACAACTGTCTGCGAAAGGCTTCGTCACACATGCCCGAGCATGTCGCTCAAACCCTCCTCAACCAGGCCCATCCTTCCGCTGTCGCTGCCACCATCTTCACGGATAAAGTCCTCCACAAACCTCTACGTCTCCGACCAAGCTCACCAGATCCGAACTCCAAGGATGCTCGTGCCAAGCGCCGTCTTCAGCGTCTCCACAAGAAGGAAAGGCTTCAGCGACGGCAAAAACCTAAGCCATTGTCAGCAAAAGAGAAACGCATAACCGGTATCTATGATATACTTGACAATGCCAGAAAGTACGAGATCTATGTACCGCTGCACAAAATGTGGTTGGGATATATGTGGGAAATTCTGGGGATGAAGGAGGGAGAGGACTCGTTTATAACGGCACAGAGTGCGGGCAGCAAGCTTGGGAGTGCCGATTATCACGGCGCAGATATTAGGGTGGTAAGAAGTAGGTGTGTGGGCATGGTGGGCTTGGCCGGGATAGTGGTCAAAGATACGAAGTTCACTTTTCAGGTTATCACTAAGAAGGATGAGCTGAAAAGTGCGCGGCTCCTCCAGCAGTCTAAACTAGCACATGAGCGATTGTTGACCTGTTTCCCAGCGATCCCGAAGCGACACACTGTGTTCCAATTTGACATTCCACAACCTCGATCGAACAGGGAGCAGATCGAAGGGTCACAAGATATTACTGAGCGGGACGTGGAAATCCAGCCCCATGCGCTGGTGTTTGAGCTTCATGGGTCTCAATTCGAAATCAGACCAACAGATCGGGCAACGAAGAAATTGAAGCAACGGAGAATGGACGATTTATGACACGATTTCTCAAGCGTCTTACTCATGTTTGCTCAATGCTACCCAATATACCCCACTTTGGCGGAAAATAAATCCAGCTTGATATTGTCGATTAGCCTCACCGTCTTAGTACCTCCATCTTGACCGCAGTCTTCTCCTGGCTGAGGATCCTCAATGGGCAGCATTTTGATCGCGCCGCTTAGTATGGCTTCTTCGGTCACCTCTTCCAACTCGTCCAGAGTATCTGGATCTGCTATCGAAATATATTCGATCTCGAATAAGGCACGCTGCCATTTTGGCAAAGCCGCCTGCTGCTTTTGGACCAGTTGCAGATGGTTCATAGCTGCATTGTGTAAATAGCGTCTTTTCCTGGCACCCTTCGCGAAAACCTCTTGTACCGCCTTTAACGCTTGCAAAAGCACAAGTGCTAACTTTCGTCTCCGCTCCCCGAGATATACATTGCGAGAGCTCATTGCCAAGCCATCCTCTTCTCGAACTGTCGAGCCCACTTGTACCTGCGTGTTGAGAAAAAAATCTTTGACCATGCGCTTGACCACAAATGTTTGCTGGATATCTTTCTGTCCAAAGTACACCCTCTCGGGCTGCACAATGTTCAAAAGCTTCATGCAAACCGTCGCAACACCTCGAAAGAACACGGGTCTTGAAGTACCCTCCAATCTTGCGGACAACGGAGTAATAGTAACAAAGGAACCCTGGCCATCAATCTCCGAACTAGGAGGTCCGCTCGGGTACATTTCCTCTGTACTCGGCATGAAGACCGTTGTGATCTTTCCCATTTTCCCCGCCGTATGGTCGTTGAGCTCCACATTCAGTTCCTCGAGTTTTTGGGAATCCGCTGGCCAAGTCCGCGGATAAGAGCTGAGATCTTCGTTGACGCCAAATTGCGTAGGATTGACGTAGATCGAGATGTAGACTTGGTCGTTTTCTTTTGCGGCTTGCCGAATGAGAGCGAGATGACCTCGATGGAGAGCTCCCATTGTAGGCACGAAGCCTACTGTTTTCCTTGCCATTAGTGCTTTGCGGCGAACATATCGGAGCTCAGGAACCGATTTGGCGACTAGAAAATTGCTATGCACGATCCTGCGAACAACACCTGCGGTCCTTGTTGGCATCTTCGGTCCGAGAGTCGAGGAAAGGTAGAACTAGCTGCAAGCGAATCAATCTCGAGTTTGGACGACGAATATGCAAAGACCCTGGGAAGAGACCTTTCCCAAGTCTTGCACGAGGCGGTAGAAAGCGCAGATAGACACATCGTGTGCGAGGTGATGAGGTGACAGGCAGCGACGAATAGAGGTGCTGGTGTGATGGATGCTGCTGCGAATAAGTGAGGATATCCAAACCTGACGGCTGAACTTCGGCTGAACTCAGGCCCTCAAAGTTAATTGTTCGGCGTGCCACAATCTGTGATCTATACAGACTTTAGCACGTTCCACGTCTCAAAAAGTTCACCATGGCCGAGGATGGCATGTTGATGAATTTTTCCATCGGTGCAGATCCCTTACATACAAAGTCTGTCTTCAAAGGTGGTCGTTGGAGAGACCGACTGCAAGCGAAGAAAAGTTCGCAGCGTTGGAAAGATAAACAACACGCCAATGGCGCTCTTACAGGAAGCAATGCTGTTCCGACGAAAGAGCGGGAGATTGCCCCAGCTGCAGCGGAGGATGATTCAAGATTTGTCAAAAGACGGAAGCTTGATGGCGCCCCTCACGCTCCTGCAAAACATCACACCAATACAAGTAAACCCAAAGAAGTTGTCTCCTCCCTCTTCACTTACAACCCTACATCCAAGCCTGCAGATCCATCGGCAGCTCACACAGAGAAGCAAAATGATCAGGAGCCATCAAATGCCCCTCTTTCTGCTAGTGCCTCCCCGTTCACCTCCCTCGGGCTGTCGCCTTTCCTATCCACCCATCTGACACAATCGCTGAATCTTACAGCGCCGACTGCCATACAGAAAGCGGCCATTACACAGCTACTCAAGGAAGACAGTGATGCCTTCATCCAAGCAGAGACTGGCTCCGGGAAGACCTTGGCATATCTGCTACCCATCGTCCAAAGAATTATGGCACTACCTACAGACGCTGCAAAATTAAACCGCACGTCTGGTCTCTTTGCTCTCATCCTCGCCCCTACCAGGGAATTGACGCATCAGATCTCCGCTGTCCTCACACGACTCCTGCGTCCTCTTCCCCACCTAGTGGCTGGGACAGTGACGGGCGGTTCGACGAAGAACCACGAGAAATCTCGATTGAGGAAAGGATTGAACATATTGGTTGCCACACCCGGCCGGCTTGCCGATCACTTGGAGCATACTGAGGTTTTGGATGTGGGCGCTGTGCGATGGCTGGTGCTGGATGAGGGCGACAGACTGATGGAGTTCGGGTTTGAAGAGGAGATCAAAGCCATTGTGCAGAAATTGGATGATCGTAAACGGGACCAAAAGGGGGAGAGGGTCTTGAAGAGACGGGTCGACGGCTTGCCAGAGAGGAGGACGACGGTACTGTGTTCTGCAACCATGAAGATGGGAGTGCAAAAGTTGGGTGAGATCAGTTTGAGGAATGCAGTCCATATCAAGGCAGATCCGGCATCATCCTCGTTGCCAGACGCGCCAAGCGAGAAAGATGGTCATGGGGATGAGAAGGAGAAGGCGTTCTCAGCCCCAGCCCAATTAAAACAGTCATACATCATAACACCGCCAAAGCAGCGCCTTGTCACGCTCGCTGCGTTGCTCAAGAGAACATTTGTCAGGAAAGGATCGGTCATGAAGGCGATAGTATTCGTTTCATGCGCTGATAGCGTGGATTTCCATTTCGAAACATTTGCTAGAAAATGTGAGCAGCCGCCAAAGGAAGCGACCGACTCCGAGCAGAATACAAAAAGCAGCCGCAAGAGTCAGGCAACGCCCCACAATTTACCTCCCACGGAGGATGTGTTGGGAACCCCAAAGATTGCGCAGGACGGAAAAGTCGACCTGCCCACCGTGGCTCCTGCATACAGCCTGGCCTCGGCAGCGAATCCGGATTTGATGTTGTACAAGTTGCACGGATCTCTCGAGCAGAAGCTTCGCACTGCCACCCTCCAGTCTTTCACCAAGTCTTCCGACCCTGCGATACTGCTGTGCACGGACGTGGCATCCCGCGGTCTCGATCTGCCCAATATCGACCTCGTGATAGAGTACGATCCTCCGTTCTCAGCAGACGACCACTTGCATCGAGTCGGACGGACAGCCAGGGCGGGCAAAGAGGGACGAGCATGCTGTTTTCTGATGCCAGGCGAAGAAGAGGGCTACGTCTCTGTGTTGAAAGAGTGTGCTGGTGAGGGGCTGGTGAAGAGCGAAGCCGCCGAGGATATTCTGCGAAAGGGCTTCGTCGGGAGTAAGAGCGCGCTTAACGGTTCAGGGAAATGGGACGATAAAGCCACTGACTGGCAGCTTGATGTGGAACGCTGGGTCATTGACGACCAACGAGCGGGCGAGATGGCACGTAAGGCCTTTACAAGCCATGTCAGAGCGTACGCCACGCATGTTGCTAAAGAAAGGCCGATATTTGATGTGAAGGCTCTGCATTTGGGACATTTGGCGAAGGCATTTGCTTTGAGGGAGAGACCGGGAAATGTGGGTAGAGGAAACACCGTCGGAAACGAGAAGCGGTCAAGAAGGGGCCAAGGCGAGAAAAGGAAGCTTACCAATGGTGGCGGTGATACCGTAGCTGAGGGAAGGCCAGGGTATGCGAATCTTGATATCCCTCCAAGTGATGGCCAGGTTGCAGCGAGGAAGATGCGGGCGAAGATGAAGGAGCATATGGCTGGTGCCAACGAGTTCAATATTGGATGATATGTTAGTATTCGTGTCAATAGATATCCCAGAGGGACACTTTGCCGTCTTTGGCACCAGCTGCCAGCCAATGAGTCGTTTGCGCTTTATCGTCTCGTCGCTGCTGAACAGTGCTCACGGTCGAGCTCTGTTCGGCTACCTCCGTGGTGGTCTCGGTTTTCTCATCAACTTTGTCCAGTACACCAGTACCCGTGGCGGCTTGGATGGCAGCGAAAGCAGTAGCGTAACAGCCAACTTTGTGCCACTTCAGTACTGCGAGCTCCTTCATGGTTCTACCCGAATAGACTCTAATATGGGCGTCCCACCCTGCAGTGGCGAAAACTCTGCCGTCAGAACGGTAGTGTAGGCCTTGCTGGCCAGAGTGCTTGGTTTGCGAGATCTTGATGGGTTTCAGGTCCGTTTTCCATACGCCCTTGCTGGAAGGGAGTGGATGTTTGGCTACGATGGCGTCGGCGGCGGAGGTCACATAGTGGTCCTTTGACGGGGAGATGGCTATTGAAAGCACTGCTGGGGGGTTAGACGGTGCGTTAGTGTGGGAGCTTGCAAAAGCTGACCTGGTTGGGTGTGGGGCTGAGCGGCATATAGCTTTTGGAATGGTGCACCCGGATCGTTCTGCACGAACACCATTGTGTGGCCCGATTCGTAACCGGCGGCTATATGAATTCGTGTGCTGTCTGCCAAAAGTTTTATTGCCATGACCATACCTAGTTCTCATTAACGTCGGACGTGAAAAGTGCAGTGATATTTCCTACCAGTGGTGATGGATCTATCTGCATGTATTGCGGCAACACGCTTCTCCGTAGGCAGTTGGTATACATCAATCTTGAACTGATAAGCTGTCCATTAACGAAGGAGACTAAGGATTTCGAGCATACAGCACCGGAGTCCACAGTATTGGGTACAGCAACCAGGATAGGATCTGGCAGCTTCGCGTCCCTCAATGCCTTTTGCGTAAATACGGCCTGTGGCATGCCATCACGACACATTGCAAAAGGACAGAAGTTTAGAGTGTTGACCGTTAGTGCATGGAGAAGCCATGGGGGCCTTGGCGTATCAGCAACGGCGTCGACTGGTAATGTCTTTGACAAGTCGGCTTCTTCTGTAGACCCAAGCTGCCATACGCAGAGCTTGTTATCCCTGCCATGGCTGGGAAGCTTGCGTGTCAGCCGCGATAACTCTGCCAAGTCTTTACAATAACTAACGTGATAACTCGATCAGAACCCCAGGTCCCAACGCCCAGAATAGCATTCCCATGAGCTTTCCACACGGCTACAGGTCTCTTGAACGAGAGATTCCATGAGACAATCCAGCCATCGGCATCGGCAGTCAAGAGCCGAGTGTTGCCCTCTGTGAAGTGCAGGGCGTGTATCTGGGCAGAGTGACCTCGTAAGATGAAAGCCGGCTGTGCTGGGGGCAACAGCTCTCCAGACATCTCGCACAACGTGGATATTGGTTCTCAATGGGAGTATAACCAAGTGAGTGTAGATTATATTTCGCATTGAGAAAAACTTTGGACCTTGTTGACTTGGGTTGCAGTTGTTTGAATTAACACGAGAAAGTTCAGGAAGCTTTGAAACAGTCGGGTACCCCTTCGGAGAGGTATGCGAACCTGTAAACGACACCTTCATTCATGAAGAAAGTATGCCGGCTTATTGGCATTACTAAAGGAGGAAAGGTTGAAGGAGCCATTTTCAGAAGGCCGTGGTCTGTCAATTAGGCCTCGGTTCGGAAAAAAGAGCAGAGTGACACGTAGGCAAGGTTACTCGACTGGCCGGGGATGTGCGCTGTAGACGCCTGGAAGGCATGTGGCACGGTTCAAGACTGGCAATGCATCGCCTCATGCATCTTTCTTGCGAACCAGCTGTGATTTTACATACTATGTAAGTAAGTAGGAGAAGCAATCATCCAGCCGAGGAGAGCTCGTTGACGCAAACCATCGTCAGCGGCGGTGGTTCTAGACCTTTGGATTGGCCGACTCAGGCCATGATCAAACGTCCTCTGAAGTTGATAGGATACTTCGCAGCAGGAAAAGACCTCCCTCCAAGAGATGTACAATACTCCGCATATTCCTTTGAAGTTGAGGATACCGTCTCGGCCCCAAGTACCTTACTTGCTTACCAAGGTTCGAGCTCATTGCAGCGTGTTCGGCAAACGCCCCAGCCACAGTCTGTGGCGCGAGCCCTCGCCTAAATTGACCATTCCCGCGCTTTTCCCCCTTGCTTTTCGGCCGACTGCTGTGGATCTTCATGTTACGACTTCCTCGTCGATTCTTCTTGCCCTATCTACAAATTTCGTCTTGTATCTAGTCGTGCAGTATCGCAACAGCTCGACTTCAACGATCTATCCCACTGCTTTCGAATATATAAAATAAGCCGGTATGCCGTTCTGCAATTGACACAGCCCACGTCATTAACTATGCTGCAAGGGATCCCCACCTTCGTCCCGTCCGAATCTCTCCGCTTTTACTGCAATCGACGTACCTCCGAGATATATCATTTGCCCACTCGCCCCTACAGCTACATCACTCGGTCACCATAATCGCTCCTCGACAGGGTCGGTGCACCGTGAAAAGCGCAGGGTGATACGTTACAGTCGATCCAGCGCACTGCCCTGGCACAACCCTTGCGACAGCAAGAGCGAAATCTGTTGCCCGGTTTGATGGCTGCATGGTGATAAGCCAATTGCGTCGGTGACACCGTTAGTATGGCAGCCAAATCCACTGCTGCGACAGTGCCCGCAGATGTTGCAGCGGCTGCGGCAGTAGCTGCAGCCAGACCGAAGCGAGTACGGACTGGCTGTCTGACTTGTCGTGAACGGCATTTGAAATGTGATGAAGGCATTCCCGACTGTCAGAACTGCAAGAAATCAAACCGTGAATGTAAAAGGGGTGTTCGCCTGAACTTTATAGATACTACCATAAAGGACCCGCCTATCACCCCTCCAACCGAAGACTGGGACGTTGTATTCCAAGACGAATCGCGGGAAATTGCGTCAGAGTATCGTGGAGGCTTGAGTCGATACACTACCCTCGTTCCTGAGGGAGAAGCAGCTAAGCAGGAACCTCAATTCGACTTTTCGAGCGCTGGCTCCATAATACAGGCGCCCGTCCTTGCTCACCAGCAATTGCCTTCTCAATCGGCTTTTCCATCCGCAGGTGGGGACGGATACCCGCAAGCAATGCAAATGCAAGATCAAGCCCAAGATTCCCATCAGAGGCACGGCTCTATTAATTCCGATTCAACCTACTCAAGCCACACAATGGGCGCCAACACTGTCTCTTCCTACAACAATTCCAAGCAAACGTTGACTCCGCCAAGCGAAACGCGAGAAACACTAACGGATCCTGAAGAACTCCTGTTCATGCAAGTCTTCGTCGAAGAAGTCGGTATATGGATGGACAGTATGGATCCATATAAGCATGTAGGTAGATCGTTTGTCGCCAGGGGAGCCAGACTGACCTTATAGTTTTCACGACTTCTACCGTTCGATTCACTAGGCGAGCCCATGTTACTAAATGCTTTCCTTGCTTGCGGTGCCCGGCACCTTACACTTGTAAATCCAGCATATCAAGAGGACAAGGCCCTACACTACTACGATTCGGCAACACGGATTCTTCTGAGACAGCTCCAGAATCCATATCGGGACACCGTCATATGTGCAACAACAGCTGTCATTCTTAACGTGTATGAAATTATGGGTGAACGAGCGCTGCAGAGGATGAATCACATAGCAGGTGCCCGTGCGCTCATCAAAGAATGTGGCTGGAATGCCAATTCTGTTGGAGTAGGCGCTGCATGCTTCTGGCTCAATGTAGGATTGGAATTGCTCAGTTGCCTACATTTCAACTGGCAGGTGGCATGGAATCCGGATGCTTGGGGCCTTGACATGGATTTCTCTCGACCTACGGGGCCTGGACGCGAGGAGATTTGGACTTACAGAATATTGTGGATATTAGCCAAGGCTGCAAACTTTCGCGCTGCGACCACGTTGCGGCCTTCAGATCCTCCACAGGATCATATGAGGATACAGAGCCGATGCGAAGAGTGGAAGAGCCTAATGGAATGGTGCGATGCCTGGAATAGCAGTATTCCACGAACTATGCAGCCATTGGGACATTTGTACCCTTATCAACAGACCTCAAAATCTCTCTTTCCCGAAGTTTGGTAGGTTGGGTTGGTTCCCAATGCTCATATATGCAACACTAACTTGCGTAGGTTGATTAAACGAGCAACTGCGGTGGCTCGGATGTTCTACCATACTGCGATAATCGTGTTGGCACAAACGAACCCTATGGCGTCGGTGAGCCAACAGGATATGCAAGACATGCAGGAAATGCAGATGCACAATGCCCGTGAATGCTGCGGTATAATAGCACACGTGAAAGACCGGTAAATTAAGCTTGTTGGTTTAGCCTCAGATATGATGCTGATAATCCGCTTAGAGGGGTTGCCAGCGTCGCTCTTCGCTCAATCCATCATGCCGGCGAATGCCTCGTCTCCCGATCTGAGCAAGAGGAAGTGCTGACCATTGTCAACAAAATCCACAAAGAAACGGGGTGGCGCATACAGTTTATCATTGACGACCTTATCAAAAGATGGGGCTGGAACGACCAAGATAATTTCCAGCAGCAGCAACAACAAATGCCAAACCTTATGGGACAGCAACCGGGCATGATCCAGAATTACGCCCCTCAATTCCAGCAGACTTCAACATCATTGCCCCCTGCACCGCCGATCAAGTCAATGCCTAAGGCTGGAATGGTCAACCCAATGCTTGTAAAGGCAGATTTTGCCCAGCCCATTCACCCCTATCAGAACTACTATGTGGCCCCGAATCATCAGAATCAACATTACAACCAATTCTGAATCCAGGACGATCTCCTCCATGTCCATGGATATCTCGTCCCAACTCATAGGAGCTAAACGCAGCATGACAAATTTTGATCGCTGGATATCTACATCCAACTACGACGCCATGTGCACTGAGTGATATTATCCACTTCCTTTCGCTCATAGCAGATCTGATATCTTGAGAGCGCGCGGTCCTCTCTCACGATTGTACATTACGAACACAGTAGGAGCAAGGGAGGCGTTGCGATGAGTAAGAAGAAAAAGCAGCATGCTTGGTAGTCGGCTACACCCCACGAAAGTGAACCGATACGGAATATTGGCCAGGCCGTTTACTTTGTAGTTATGCGATGAGGTATTGGAAACGAAAACGATGGCGCAACGTTGCATACATCTATGTACTAGAGAATGCCTCCAATTTTACGTACACTCACCTGGAATATTTGCGGTTTTGGCGGGTGACTCCTGAAGAATCAGTCATATCATTGGCGGATATGAAAGACTATCCGATATTTTGGCAGCGTTGGATTCCTTGGAACGAGGTTCGCCCGACTTTGGCCCCGAGTTTTCAGTCCGAGATTGGCCCGAGAATAAGCATACCAATTCTACGATTGATTGGCTGATATCTTGCGGGAGATCTTCAGGGCGCGAACGTCAGGCTATCCTTTTATAGTAAGGGCTGATGCGGGCTCCGCCGCTTTACTCAGGCACTAAGGTAAGTTACCTTGCCACTTGCTTGCCTTAGCCCCCTCTTTCCCATTCGCTACTCGAGTCTGCTCCCCGCCTCTGCCACTCACTTCGTAAGGTAAGCTCCGGCTGTTCATTCTGGCCGCTACCATTGTACACGCTTATGGAGTTCCTTTTGAAGATGAGGGAGATATATGGGAATCGCTCTTAGTTGTGCTTGGATTTGTAAGATCGCCCTCCGCGTACACCCCTATCTCCAGCATTTGGCTAATGCTGTCAGCTCGTTTCAGGTGACCTTATCGTTTGCGCAGCAACTGCCGGCTTCACAGCCACCGTACCGTAGTAATGGGCGGCACGGTTCGCGAGCGGGCTGCGAGCTGGCATCCTCTAGAGCTTTATCCTCGAATCACATCCTTTGAAATGCCTCCAAGCGCTCAACCTGACATTACCACCAGCTGCACAAGGCTGTTTAGACTTCGATCATATATGCCTACCATTCTCTCATTTTCATCCATGCTTTCGCCCCTAGCCTCCCATTCATCGGATTGATCATGTATTAGCATTAACACTCTAACACTTTAACACTCCACATCGTTCATTTTCCCTCTTGAGGATGCCCGGTACCTCCCAAGAAGATGCCCGCGCATTCATTGCTGAAGTAAGGGAAGACAACGGCGGCATCACTGCGGAGGACCGAGACTTTCTACTTGCTAATCGGCCATCTGCGCTTCGAGCATTGCAAAAGACACGGAGACAACTCGCGGATTCAATCAAGATGTAGTGCACCTTTCCGTGTTTAGGATCTGGCTGACCTTTGCAGAGTTGTCGAAAATCTGTATTCGAAGGAAACTCGCTTTCTATATGAGCTCATCCAGAACGCTGACGACAATTCTTACTCTACAGCGACGGCTCAAGGTGAAGAGCCGTTCATAGCCTTCAAAATCTATTCAGATAGGATCATCATTGATTCAAATGAGGATGGCTTTTCGGAAAGTAACATCAGAGCCATTTGCTCGGTGGCGAACTCGACGAAGAAGTACAGTGCAGGATATATCGGCGAGAAGGGCATTGGCTTCAAATCCGTTTTCAAGGTTGCACGCAAGGTGCACATTCAGTCCGGGCCGTTCTCCTTTGCCTTTTCGCATGCTCGAGATGACGATGACGATGGTCTGGGCATGATCACACCGTACTATGAGGACACTGAAGAGCTCCCAATAGGTGTGCGCACGCGCATGACATTGACGCTCTTGGATTCTACCAAGTTCGAGGAACGGGCTTCTGAATTTCGGGACGTTCCTGACACTTTCCTGATGTTCTTGAGTCGATTACAGCGACTATCTATAGAGCTGTATCCGCCAGACAACGCCCCTACGGTCGCTCAGTACTCGAAACGAGAAACCCAAGAAAATGGGCTGTACACAACATTCCTTGCAAAGACTACGCGCAAAGACAAGAAAGAGTCAACGTCAGAACAGAAATTTTATTCCATGAAGAGCGACCTTCACGATCTCCCGGTCGACGAGGCGCGAAAAGACAAGCAAGGAAACAGTATTGACCGGGCAACAGTCATCCTCGCTTTTCCGGTGGATGAGCACGATGAGCCAGTCCTCGAGCAGCAGTACACCTACGCGTTCTTACCCTTACGCCGTGTAGGATTCAAGTTCTTAATCCAAGCCGACTTCATTACTCAAGCCAACCGGGAAGATGTAGTACATTCCACGAGGAACAAAGCTATTCTGAATGGGGCCGCCAAAGCATTTGTGGATGCTGTGGTAGTGTTCTGCAGGCGTCCATCCCTAAGATTTCAGTGGCTGAGATACCTTCCCGAAGACTTTATCACAGATGAGTTTTGGAGGACATTGTGGACCTTGGTTCGTGAGAAACTCCAGCAAACTCCCCTTTTAGAGCCATGGAGCGGTATAGGTCTCTACAAACCTTCGCACCTCGAGTGGCTGTCCGAAAGTTTCATCGCTAAGGATCAAAGTCCCTTATTACGGGATCTGGAGGGTGCAGAAACTTACCTCTCGCCAAAGTACGCCAAAGCGGACTTCCATATACTTGAACGGTTGGGGACAACAACGCTTCAACGGAGCAAGTTTGTTGATCGTCTAGATGCCGATCTCCGCAGCCCTGCTGGCTCGAGATGGAGATTGATGAAGAACAATGCCGACTGGCGTACTCGGATCTGCACGTTACTTTCGAGAGCCTTCATTGAAGACCCACCCCATCAACAGAAGCGCTTGAGATCGCTTGCCTTGATTCCGTTGCATGACGGCCGATGGGTATCTAGCGCTTCCGAAACCAAAATATACTTCCCCAAGAGTGATGGTACTTCCATTCCTACAGATATTGGCCTTGAGCTCGTCTGCTCTATAGCTACCGAAAATGTTGCTTGGGTAGAGTTCCTTTCAAAATCAGGCGTGACGAGCTGCTTGCGGGATTCTGTGATCAGCTCGATTCACACACGTTACAATGCTACAAACCTTGACAACTTTAAAGTGTCCAATGGTGTTGCTCACATCCGATACCTCTATTGGTTCCTTCCGAAAGACCATTCGAGCTTATCCCCGCAGGTTCGACTTGCCAATCAGCACGGCTCCCTACTCAAGAAAGACCAATACCTTTACTTCCCTGACGAAGAGGATGACTACAGCCCAGCAAGACTCTTTAAGCAAGATGTCAAGCTTCCTGGTCATCCGGTACACTATCTACATGAGAACTATTCGAAGGCGGTGGATCCTGAAATTATCCACAACGGCCGGCCGTGGACGAGATGGCTTGAAGAAATGGCTGGGGTCCGCCGAATACCAGAGCTTCGTGCCAACGATCGCGATGGACTGTCGAAAGAATTTCAGTATATTGTCACTCATCAATCAAACCGGCTGCTAGGAACTCTGAAGCGCGGATGGGCCCACTATCGCCTTCAAACCAACGCTGTCGTGGAGGGCGAGTTGCGGAGCAGCGATGTGCTACTTGAAAATGGGCGCAGGACACCTCTACTACGTACGTGCCTGCCCTTCCCCAAGCTCAAGCAAATCGCTGCTGAGCTCCATATTGCCGACGCATATCCTTTCATTGCCATGTCCGAGCTTCTTCGAGACGAGGAAAGATTGGCATGGCAATTTGTGACGGACTTGCAAGTTGGAATTGAGGGAAATCTGGACTTCTACCTCTCTGCCCTCGCGACGTTCAAAATAGTCAACCCTGAGCCCAACACTACTTCTGAGAGAGACCAATTAGCTAGGATATACCAGAACATTCAGTCGAAAAGTAGTGAGGATCTTGATCAAGTTCGGTATGCGTCTGTACAATCCAGCCCCTTTTCCGACTAACAAAGATTCAGTGATATGTTCAAGTATCCTCTCATTTGGATACAGCCGTCAAATCGGATTGACTCTACATGGCGTTCGATCTCGGACTGCGTTTGGGACGGTCCGCAATGGCTTAAGTCAAAGCAGTGTCTGAAGCTCGAGTTCTACCTTGAGCTTGAGCATCTTTTCAAAGTGTCCCTGAAGATCCCCGATGCTTCTCAGTTAGATGTGGTTAATGATTTACTTATGTTAAAGAGCCATGGTGGAGACAATAATACCTTGGGAAGCAAATCAATCGCTCATACGGAGCCGAACGCTAGAACCACTGACGTGCCATATCGGGTCACTCCAGTCAATCAAGCTCCTGGCATCACTGAAAATCTGCAGAGCATCACTTGCATGGAGGCATATAGAACGCAGTCGTTTGAGGTACAGGGATCTTGCCATTGCCAAACAGGGCTGTACTAAACGTTTCAAAAGGAGCTCCGTCTAAAAGGATACGATTTGAGCACCAAGACCTCGATCTTTAAATCCAGAGCATTTGCTGGACTCAAAATGGAGAAAGTCATTGAGGAAGCTGAGAAGCGATACGATTACCTGTGGCAGAAGTATTCGTTCCCGATCAACGACGAGGATCCAGAGAGCCGGAAAGCCTTGCAATCCAGCTTTGAAGATTCCGCCTTGGTGTACATTCCAAAATTGAGGGCTTGGCGCCCTCCGTCAAAATGCGTCTGGGTAGAGTCGAGTGTCAAGATTCCTGGGAAATCTTCCGTTGCTGACGCATATCCACTGAAGAAGACATTCTTCACAACAATCCTCAAGGTCTCGGAGCCAACTGTCGAGATGTACATTGATTCATTGATATCAGAAGCTAAAGGTTTAGCATCAGCAGCGCAAATTAAGGAGACTATGGCACTGATCTGCGGCTTGGATATTGGAGAAAGTGACGTTTCGAGCCTTGTCGAGGCTGAAGTCTTACCGGTGAAGCTTGCAAATGGGGTGGGCGTCTTCGCATCCGCTTCTGCCGAGCATGAATACGCAGATTTTGTAATTGTGGAAAATGCCATTCACAGGAATGCCTTTGAGGGCAAAATAACTGTTTTGGACTTTTCTCTCGAAGAAATCAGGGATATCAAACCACTTCTCCTAGCTCTGGGCTTGGAAGGACGATTTTCTTCCAAACTCATAGAAGAAATCACAGAGGTGAGCGGAGGCTCCAAGGACCGTGAGATGACAAGAAATCTCCGCATCAAAAGTCAAGCTATGGTCCGGTATGTCATTCTCCACAGGACCTTGATAAGAAAAGGGAACCGCAATAAGGCCTCGATTGGCTGACGCTAGTACAGATGTGCTTCCCATTTTACTAGCCTCAACGAGAGACAGGACGTAGCCTCGCTATATCGAAAGTTCAAGCGCGCAACTGTTTACGTAAGTGACGGCATCAGACGCTCTCTGCAGATGGTGCAGGATGAACACACTATCGAAGGCGCATCAAGCCGAGCGAACTTTCATTTTGAAGAAGCAAAAGGTGCCCTACGACTCTACTTACCGAAGGACGAGGTCGAACGCGATGTTTGCTTCGAATCTGACCTCCCTCGCGGACTGTGTACATTTCTGAAAATCACTGATCCAGGTGGACCAGGCGTTATTGGAGGCGTCTTTCGAAGAGACAAACCAGCTGTCATAGACAGAATCCTCGAGAACGCGGGAGTGGGTCAAGTTGATTGTAACTTTGCTGCTCTGGATGAAGAGCTTGGGGCGTCAGAAGCTGAGTCGGATGTTGAGACTTTGGTCGAGGCTACCAGCGATATGAGGCATTACACGCCAGGTTCTGGTCAACCTTCGTACACAGCCTCTGGCTGGGCGAGATGGAGGGAGCGGCAATCCGAGAGTGAATACACGGATGACGTACACCCATCATATCAGGAGCGGCAGAGCGAGGCTCAGGAGACAGCTTACAAGCACATCCTCGAAAATGTTGTCAACGTAGCAAGACAACGTGTGCATGCTGGCGTTCTTGAATCGACAGGGGTCTCCATTGGGGGTCCAGTGACTACAGCTTTGCCTCAGGGCACTATTCGAGAAGCTTTCGCAACACGCACGCAAGAACGAGATTTCAAGGTTGGAGCAGCAGGGGAACTTTATATGTATGAATATTTGAAGGGACTCGGTCTGCCAAGATTCAGTTTGGAGAATTGGAAGAGCGAGATCAGAGACCGAGTCAAGATACACGCCGACTATCATGACATCAAGAACGACAATGACCGAAGTGCTATTGCTGACATTGAGTACTTGGATAACACAGGTAAGCTCACTCAATTCATGACCCAAAAGGGATATCTACCGCAAGGCTTGTGGGATAGCGAGAGACCCCTCTATCACATCGAGGTCAAGACGACTCCGAGTTCAGACTGGCAAGAGCCTTTCTTTATGAGTAAAGCTCAGGAACGACATGTAAGACCATTTATCCTTCAGGCTTCATATCGCTTACACGGTTCTAGATGCGAGATAAGCAAATTGAAGCTGGCAAAACCCGTTCCAGCATCTATATGATCTGTCGTATATTCAATCTGGGTAAAGGCGATCAAACAGGCGTGCATATCTACCTCGACCCCGAGACGAAGAGGAGAAATGGAGAGCTTGAGTTCACAGCACAGACTTGGGCTGTAAAGCCCTTGACCTATCCAAATATGCCTCCCAGGACTAACCATGCCGAGCAAGAGTCTATCCCATTTCCTGGCGAATTTGGCAGTCCTCTCTCGGCAAAAACCCCTGAGACGAGTGCCTTGCCAGCATATGGGATAGTCCCGAACATTGGTAACTTCGACATCCATAGCGTCCCGGAAAGCTACAAATTGAATCTTGGGTCATTATCGCTTGGATCTGAGAGGAAAACAGAGCCTCCGGGGGGCAGCACCTTTGGGTCAAACTCGGTACCTTCTGGCAACAACCCATCCACCCAGCCCCCTTCGACCGGCTTTGGCGGACTCGGGACATCTTCCACGCCTTGGGGCGGGTTTGGTGCGAAGCCGCCTTCGACTACGACAGGCTCCAGTTTTGGCACTACAACGACGTCTACAAACAGTGAGCCTTCGCTGAGGGCCACCAGCTTTTCCACATTTGGAACACCTTCTCTCACGCCATTCGGCAATTCTGGTACGAAGCCGTCTTCGACTACAGCGAGCATTTTTGGCACTGCAAAGACGTCTGCAACGACTGGGCCTTTGCAGAGCGCGACGGGCTTTTCCGGTTTTGGGACATCTTCTTCCACCTCAGGCGGCCTTTTCAGTAAGATACCGCCTTCGACTACAACGGGCTCGGCTTTTGGAACAGCAACGACATCTATAAACAGTAGGTCTTCGTCTTCCACCTCATCCGGCATTTTTGGCACGAAGCCATCTTCGACTACAACGGGCTCTCCTTTTGCCGCTGCGACGGGCTCTTCCGTATTTGGGATACCTTCTTCCACCTCAGACGGCCTATTTAGTAAGATATCGCCTTCGACTACAACGGGCTCTACTTTTGGAACAGCAACGAAGTCTACAACGAGTGAGCTTTCGCCTTCCACCTCAGGCGGCCTTTTCAGGATGTCGCCTTCGAACCCGACGGGCTCTGTTTTTGGCACTGTAACGCCGTTGACAAATAATGGGCCTTCGTCTTCCACCTCAGGCGGCGTTTTCGGGATGCCGTCTTCGGCCACGACAGGCTCTGCTTTCGGCACTACAATGGCGTCTACAACGAGTGAGCCTTCGTCTTCCACCTCACGCGGCCTTTTCGGAATACCGCCTTCGACTACAACGAGCTCCATTTTTGGCAATGCAACGACGCCTACGAGTGAGCCTTCGTCTTCTATCTCAGGCGGCCTTTTTAGTAAGACATCGCCTTCGACTACAAAGGGCTCTGCTTTTGGCACAGCAAAGACGCCTACGAGTGAGCCTTCGTCTTCCACCTCAGGCGGCCTTTTTAGTAAGACATCGCCTTCGACTACAACGGCCTCTGCTTTTGGCACAGCAACGACGTCTACGAGTGGGCTTTCGCCTTCCACCTCAGGCGGCCTTTTTAGTAAGACATCGCCTTCGACTACAACGGCCTCTGCTTTTGGCACAGCAACGACGTCTACGAGTGGGCTTTCGCCTTCCACCTCAGGCGGCCTTTTTAGTAAGACATCGCCTTCGACTACAACGGCCTCTGCTTTTGGCACAGCAACGACGTCTACGAGTGGGCTTTCGCCTTCCACTTTAGGCGGCCTTTTCAGGATGCCGCCTACGACGACTACGACGGGCTCTGGTTTTGGCACTGCAACAGCCTCTACAACGAGTGAGCTTTCGCCTTCCACCTTAGGCGGCCTATTCAGGATGTCGCCTTCGACTACAACGAGCTCCAATTTTGGCAATGCAACGACGCCTACAAATAGTGGGCCGTTGCAAAGTACTACCGGCTCTTCCCTATTTGCGACATCCTCTCCCACGCCCGGGGGACTGTTTGGCACGAACGCTACCAATTCTTCCAGCATCTTCACAAAGCCGACCGCTACCCCCAGCAACCTCTTCAGCGCGTCTAGAGGGCCATTAAACAGCTCAGGCTTCGCCTCCCCAGGCAATACCGGCACTACGAGCACGTCTAAGCCGACGACGTCGACCGCACCAAGCGTGCCTACATCCGCCGCAAAGTTGGCGAAAGGGGACAGCCTTTCGCCCAACCCATTTCAGGATCGTCCTCGTGCGGATCAATCGCCGTCGCCATCGCCGGCGCCATCACAGAAGTGACGCAGTCCTGTGGCGAGCATGTGGGGCGAGGAGGAAAGCGACGAAGAAAGCGATGCCACTCTGTAGCTGAAACGTAGCCAACTGCTACTAGAAACGCGGTGAGTGAATTTGGTCTTGGGTTTCCTACGGCCCTACGGACGATTTTCCGATTTATCGATGGATCCAAGACTTGTCCCATATTTTTCTTGATTGAAGAAGTGAGAGATCCCTTGGATACGTCCAAGGATTTGTTTAAGTAACGGTATAGAAAGCTCGTTTACTTGTTTATAGATAGCAAGCCTCACACTGAGTGGATCTAGTGGGGGCATGTTTCCTCTTTTGGAGAGAGCTAGGATAGTGGATATACGAGTAACATCCCCGGTGCTTCCCTCTCTCTGACTCAGCTGATGCACCCCTCTTTCCTCCATTCATACTTCCTCTTCCAACACCGTCCATACATCCTCGCCGCTCTCTAAAACCAATTCCACTCCCTTCCCCAATCACATGCAGCAACTCTCCAATCCTAAGCTCAAGACGCATCTCTCTAGAAAACATGACGCTAAAAACGACAATTATCCATATACATCCTGAAATTCCTTCGTATACGTGCATACAACATACTTCTGCACCTACCCTTCATGAAAATTCCTAATTTGTTGTGATTGAGCTTACGCAGCTTATTCCATGACGCTGAATACTTCGAGGGTTGTTGGATTCAGTTTATATAGGTGGAAGATATGTCGGAATAAATGAATGAATGGATTTAGCGTTGTGAGTGTTATAAGTAAAGGATTTTCACATACAAGTCAGGTCTTAATCTTCGTCATTGGGTACGCTAGATATGCCTAAACACCTAGTTATCATGGAAATTCCCTAGACATCATCTCCCACATATCATACCCCCATCAAACAGATCCTTGCCATCTATGCTACCAATCTAATGCTTTCCATACCTGTAAACGGCGAATATCGAAATCCTGATATCACACCCACGCAGCTACTAAGGTATAAGATATATGTCCTCATATGCGCAGAGATATTCTACGCCTTATTGCTAAGGAAATGTGACGATGTCGTGATAATTAGAATAAGTCTATATGCACAAGGGATATGGCTAGTTTCTTGACGACGTGCGGGTAAAATGATATACAACACTGGTGGAATTAGAGGTATACAATTGGAACGAACTAGATTGTCATACATTCAACATAAAATGCTCCGTCTTAGCTCGCCAAATGCCCGCCACCATACCCAAGCTGAAGCGAAGTTCCACGAACGTAGAGATTTGGGAATCCTAGAGAAATTCTCTGGTAGATACCTATATATATATTATATACACCCCGAACTTAGGATTGCAGATTGCCGTTCTAGGTTAAGAAAGGGAGTACGGCTGCTTTAAAGGGAGCAGTAAAGGAGCAAGAGGGCGTAGCAAGGGAGTACGGGGGAGCACCGAGGGAGCAAGGAACCGCACTAAGGAAGCATCGAGGGAGCATAGGCCGCAGCCTAGATTAGGTATCCCTTGCCGGCTAAACCTACTAAATTAATTCTGTAGAAGTGGACGAGAAGCGTGGCTTACATATTACTTGAAGAAGTCACTATTATAATGGTCCAAGGTTAGTGTTCACCGAAGACGGACCTTATTAAGTCTCTATACTCGCCACCTCATCGAACAACGGCAAAAGAAGGGTTCGAACGGACGCGTGGAAGGTGGCAAATCGTGTCCCGAGACGGATATAGAAAGGACGTGTTTTTGGAAGAGTTCTTGCTAAGTGAATCGTTTTCCTCATTGTATAGCATGGCTGCAGTAGATGATGTGGCGCCGGCCGAATCGCGGCTCAAGTTCTACTTCCAGACTCCGTACACAAGCTTCCCGTCGGTGCGCGAGACAGTGACTCTAGGAGGCCACGTCGAGATTCCCGAGGAGCAGCTACAGAGTCTTCGGTCCTTGATCATCGCAGTCGTCGGTGACGACAAAGACTACCCCGAGGATGTTGAGATGCACCCGGTGGCCCAGAAGGGAGGCGACTTTATCGACTTGCCCGCTCCGGTCTCCGGGTTTGGCTACTACTTCGACATCGCCCCGGGTTCCGAGCTGCCTGCCATCAAGCTCTACCTCCCCATGCATCACTATGGCCAAGACGATCTGAGCTTGGCCAAGGGCATCACGGGATGGATGAAAGCGCATGGCCGGGGCCAGTACTGCGACCGCTACATGAGTATGCTGGAGAATATGGCCTATCATCGCCACCTTGAGGATAAGAAGGGACTGCAGAGTTATGTCAGTTGCCTGATCAAGAAGAGCGGCGAGCTGGACATCACTACCTATATAGACCCAGAGGCCCTTGACCGCGTCAAGCCTAAGGCAAAGACCAACGGCGCGTCACATTAGACAATGAGAGATAGCCTTTGAGAGACTTATTTATTCAGGAAAGTGAATTGACGAATTGCAATTTATTTTATTTCTATTTCGAAAAGTCCTACTGTCCCTCGCTCCTTCACCTTGAAACGGGAACAGTGTTACATGTAAGTGGGCTGGGACACCTCACACCATCAATTAGTGATATAAAGATATATTTCACGCACCCACCTGCGGGTAAGTAATATAGACTTGTAATATATCGGAGTATATATATTGTATCTTGTCACACAGAGCTGAGACACAAATGACTATCTTCGTGGCTTACATTTAAGTAGAGAGTCGCCTGAGGGTTACTCTTGAGATCTTTCCGTTTATACACCAGGCATCGTCCGTAAGAAGTGGGATGTGGACTCGGAGAAGAGTTGCGAATTTGAGGCAGTGATGGTTGGGAAGCAGAATAATGGGCATCGTTGATGGAAATTAAAAGCAGAAATTATGAACTACGGCTATTACAGGATTGTTCAGAATAGCTCGCTCCATCACGTAGTGGTATAGCCTCTGTATTACATTCAGCGAAGGTGGCAAGTAATGAAAACCCATACCTCTTTCTTCTGTCCTCCCTGATTCTCTACCTTGCCCTCGCCCTTCCCTTTCCCTATTTCCGACCTCATTTCAATTGAATGCATCGAAGCGCGCCGCCTCGGTCTCGTCCTGCGCACAGTACTTGACGGTCCACTCCCACAAATCATCCCATTTCTTCTCGTCGTAGCTCGAAAGGCTGGATTTTATCTCCTTCTCGCCCTCAAAGTACTTGCCCGAGACTCCAGCCAGTTCATCTGAAATGGCGCATCGGGCAAGCGACGCACCAGACTCGCTCGGCTTGTGGATATTCGGAGTGAACAGTACCTTGAGAACCGGCGTCATCTTGGGCATGACGTTGTGCCAAGCAAAGCGAAAGACGGGGCCGTACTCGCGCGCCAGTCCCGAGCCCGGCATGAGACCCGGATCGAATGCGTTGACGGTGAGTCCGCGCTCCGTGACTCGCTCGTGGAGGCGCTGGTGCAATGCATATGTCCACATGATGTTGGCGAGCTTGCTGTTTGTATAATGCTGGGTGCCCGCCTTCTTGGCAATGGCAGGTGGAGGGTGAGCTAGTTGCTCGGCCGATACGTAGTTTGCATCCGGCAAGCCGCTCTTCATGGCCGGATCGTGAGTGCCGCTGGAGGTAACGACAATACGGGCGTTGGGGGCGAGATGGGGAACCAGAAGATGGAACAGGAGGGCGTGGCCGACATGGCTAATGGCAAAGGTAGATTCGATGCCCTCGGGGGTCAGGACCACCTCATTTGGGAATTGTAGGGCAGCGTTAAGGAGTAGTGCTTGGATTGGAGGGTGGCTTTTGGAGGACCATTTTGTTGCAAAAGCGCGAACCTTCTTGGTATCCGATAAGTCAAGGGGCAGAAAGATGGCATTGGTTTGGTTGAGCGTCTTGTTGATGGATTCGGCGGCATGTTCGCGATCCGATCGGGAGCAAACGACCACAAGCCAGTCAGGATGTTGACGGGCGATTTCGAGCGCTGCATAATACCCCAGGTTGATGGTACCGCCAGTTATAATGGCGGAACGAGTAGGTGCCGCCATGTTGAGGGTAGTGAAAGCCTAAAGCCCTAAAGCAAGAACCGTTTCAATTGACATGAAAGAGCCTAAAGGAGGCGTATGTCGGTTTATGGACGGATGTCTGATGGCCAAATACAGCAGTTTGCGAAGGCATTGGCCAGACGCTAGTGGCCCGCAAATCGTCGACTTAACGACGTGCGGTCTTAATTGTAGCCTGTAGATACTAAATAAACGTTGGAATGAAGCCGTAAATTGTCCCGTATACATGATCCATGGTATTTAAGCCCCTGGCCGCCCCCATAGTCACCCCCGCTGTGGCCTCATCATGGCCCCTGTAGCCGCTACTGTCATGTTGTTGTCTTGCTGTAGGCCCTGTGGCCGCTGCTGCTGTCATGCTGTTGTCTTGCTGTAGGCCCTGCTGTTACCATGCTGTAGGCCCTTATGGCCGCTGCTACTGTCATGTTGTAGGCCCTGCTGTTGCCATGCTGTAGGCCCTGTGGCCGCTGCTACTGTCATGCTGTAGGCCCTGCTGTTATTATGCTGTAGACCCTATGGCCGCTGCTACTGTCATGTTGTAGACCCTGCTGTTGCCATGCTGTAGGCCCTGCTGTTACTATGCTGTAGGCCCTGTGGCCGCTGCTGCTGTCATGTTGTAGGCCCTGCTGTTGTCATGCTGTAGGCCCTGCTGTTACCATGCTGTAGGCCCTGTGGCCGCTGCTGTCATGTTGTAGGCCCTGCTGTTGTCATGCTGTAGACCCTATGGCCGCTGCTACTGTCATGTTGTAGACCCTGCTGTTGCCATGCTGTAGGCCCTGCTGTTACTATGCTGTAGGCCCTGTGGCCGCTGCTGCTGTCATGCTGTTGTCTTGCTGTAGGCCCTGCTATTGTTATACTGTGGGCCCTGTAGCCGCTGCTGCTGTCATGTTATAAGCCCTGCTGTTGTTATGCTATAGGCCCTGCTGTTACTATGCTGTAGGCCCCGCTGTTATTATACTATGTTGAATAGTATGATGTCAATGAGTCATCTGCACGTGATTTAGGTGTAGTGCAATAGTATTATGATAACTAAATGGATGGATGTAGCTATATAGAATGGAATAACTATCACGAGAAATCTCTACTAGTCCGTTAAGACCCCCTGACTAGTCTTAATTAGTAACTACTAAGGTTAACCTAGCCTGAGTTCTAATACTCCCTCTTAGATTAGTAGTAATAAGGTAGTCTACCTATTATTAACTACTATATCTAAATACCTTTATACTTTACTTAAAGCTAGTCTTAATTATTATCTAGCTAGGCCGAAGTTAATAGGGCTAATAGGTTTTATTAGTAGATTAGTATATTAGCCTTTAGTATTAACCTATTAGAGATAGATTTCTTTAATTTTAGAAATAAGTTAATATATTAAATAATATCTTATTTAGATATATTTTATAATAGTATAATTAATTAGGTTAATAGCTAATTTTATAGCTACTTAGTTATTAATACTTAAGAGTACTAGTACTACTCCCTTATTATACCCTAGCTCTTTAAATATAAGGCCTAGATATAGAGCTTCTTTATATACCTCTATTATAGTAATATATTTAGACTTATATATAGATATTACTACTAGCTTTTATAATTTAGATTACTAGGTAATAGGGCTATTAAATAGTTTATAAATATACGCCCTAGTAGAATAAGATATCTTATAATTATTATAATATAACGCGTTAGTAAAACCTTCTAGGCTATTATTATTACCTAGTTAATAGATAAGACTATTATTAACTATTCTTAATAGATAATATAGTATCCTTTTTACTATATTTATATATTATAGAGTAGGGTTATTAAGTAAACGACTTAGGTTACTAATAATATATATAATATCTAGCCTAGTTATAATACTTAGCTAATTAAGTACTCTTATAAGGGACTAATAAGCCTCCCTTTTTGATAAGGAGGCTATATAGCTATTAGGGGTAATAGTAATATTAGCCTATTTTATAAGCGACTTAGCTAGTAAATAATTTTCTATACCTAGCTATTTTAATAATTAGTTAATATATTTTATTTAGTTAACCTAAATAGAATAGTTATCTAGATTTCTAATAATATTTATTCCTAAATAGTCTTTTAGGTCTCCTATATATTTAAAGTTAAACCTCTTATTAAGTTCCTTCTTTATCTAGGTAATTAGGTCTTAATTATATACTATAAATAGTAAGTTATTAATATATATTATAATAATAACTTTTATAATAGTATTAATAATTATATAATAATTATACTTAAGGCGCTTAAAACCTAGAGACTTAAGTACCTTATAAAGAGTTTTATACTGTTTATAAGAAGCTTATTTAAGGCTATATAGAGCTTTATTTAGTCTATAAGCGTATCCTTATTTACCGTTAATAAAGCGGTAAGGTTACTCTACCTAGATTTCTTCCTAAATAAGTAATTCTAAGTAGACTAACCGTCGAGTCGGGATTCGGTACCAAGATTTAGTACCGACCGAATACTCGGGTCAGGGTCTTGGTACCGACCGAAATACTCGGTACTAGCTATTAGTACCGACTCGCTAAGGCCTTGATACCTTAGCGAATCGGGTTGACCCGACTTGAATCGCCAAGGTATCGCTAAGACGCCAAGCCCCTAATAAAATAGTAAGGAACCCCGAAATTTTTCTAGAACTACCCCTATACTAAAAATAGATTTTTTTTAAATTGGAATTTTAATACCCCCTTGAATTCCCTAGTAATATGCATTACCTTTTTATATTACCTTAAAGAATTACCTAGATTAGGCTAGGTAATAATAATAATAATACTTAGTAATATAGTAGTACATTATAGATATAATAGTAAATACTACTATAAATAGAAAATATTATTAATATTATAGTTATTATCTCTATAGGGATAGCTATTATCTTTCTTAGTACCTTATTTACTATTAAGAATTACCTAGGTAATAATAATAATAATACTTAGTAATATAGTAATAAATCCTTTATATAATAGTAAATATTATTATAAGAAGAAAATATTAGTAATATTATAGTTATAGTTTTCCTGGGGATATATATTACCTTTTTACATTACCTTATTTACTATTAAGAATTCCCTAGGTAATAATAATAATAATAATTAGAAAAAAAATAGAAAATATAATAAGAAATACTACTAAAAATAGAAAATATTACTAGAAAAAATGTCTTAGCGATTCGAGTTAATACTTCGGTACTAATACTTAGTACCTACCTAGGTACCGACTCGAGGTACTCGGTACCTACCTTAGTACTAACTCGAGGTACTCGGTACTAGATTTTAGTATCGAATCGCTAAGACTCGAGTCGGGTACCCGACTCGAGTTTAAAGTACCGACTCGACGCGGTTAGTCTAATTCTAAGAAGGCCGCGATAATATCTAAATACTTAATAACTAGCCTATATTTAGCTATTAGGGCTAGGAGGAGTTATTATAATAATACCTTTAAGGTTAATAAGAATATCTTATTAAAATTAATCCCCTTAATTTAATAGAAGCCTTTAACTACCTATTATACTTTATATTAGGTTATTTCGCCTATTAGCCTATATTTATAGGATAAGACCTACCTCCCTAGTAAGATATATACTTTATAAGGTAGTTAATATAGTTCTTACTATATTATCTACTTATTATAATTAGCTAGTTCTTCTTTAGTAGTAGTAAGCTATTTATTACTATTATGCCTATTAAGAGCCTTATCTATTAATATTAGGTAGGGATACTCCTTAGTACTAGTAATAACGCGGGTAAGTATAGCTTTAAATCTATTAGAGTTATTAGAAGACTTTATACCCCTCTTATTTATTTAGTTATAATTAATCCGTAGTTTATTATAAATAGAACGATAAGATATATTTGGAATAATTCTCTAAGATTTATTATTTTAAGTTAATTATTTATTAATAATAGCTAATAGTATTAATTGATTAATTGATTAATTATACTCCTATGCTAGCTAAAAAGCTAATAAGGGTAGGCTATTCGGGGGTACGTATTACGTACATGTTATTCGGGGAGAAACCCTGCTACAGGGACAAAAACTGCACCTGATAATTGCGGTTCTCTTAACCATTTACAGCTCCTTCCCTCCCCCCCCTAGCAGGCCTGCCACTAGGGAGGTAGTGGAGGGGTCGGGTTTACTACCTATTACACCAAAGTTTCGTCTGCAGGTGAAACTTCTTTTCCTTGTCTAGGGCCTAGCCCCTTTCTCTTTTCTATCTCTACCGGCTATTCTTAATCTGATCCGTTTAGCGTAACGGATGAATCCTTATAGCGGATGATTCCTTATGGTCCCGGTTATAGCGTCCGTGACGGGGAGGGTGTGTGCGTAAAGGGAGGTGATAGAACTAGTACTTACCCACTAGTCTATCGGTGCCAGGCACTGCTAGGTGAGGAGGCCAGCGGCCCTGGCGTGCTTGCAGACCATTGGGTGGGAAGGCCAATGTCCACGTATCTCTATACGGGTTGGGCCTCTACTGCCCACTACTATACCGTGGGGACTACCTAGGTGCGGCTAAGCATCCCCCCGCCGTACAGTAGTAAGGTAGCGGATACCCGGTGTGTTTGCCGCGGTTATATCGGCCGCTGCTGTTAAGGTATATGCGTGTAGAAGATGATAGGTACCGTTAGCTGACCAGACCGGCGGCCCTATCGCGCTTGCAGGCTATTAGGTGAGGAGTCTAATACCCACGTCCTGTTTCGGGTTAGGTGCCCACTACCTGCAGCCGTACCGCAAGGACTACCTAGGAAGGGGACTGGAGTATCCTCGCCGCCGTACGGCAGTAATGGCGGCAGTGTATACCCGGTATGCTATCTGGCTTGCGCTCGATTGTTAAGAGGAAGGAAGGGCTGGCTCTATAGTATTACTATCTTTTCATTGTACTGTCATTGTCTGTGTGTACTATAGCTGCTCTAAGGTAGGCAGACTCAGGCTACCTAGACCGCGCGGAGCGGAATCGGCTGGAGTGTAGGGACGTGGCCTCGTAAGAGACCCTGTGGCGGGTATAGGTATAGAAGCACCATGTATATCCTGTAATACTGTAGAGGTTTTATATCGGTAGTATTTCTATCGTCTTGTACTGGTATTACTGGTATTGCTGGTATGTCGCGTTCATAACACGCGTAGGGAAGCGGAGGCTGTATTAGGGAGAGGTGGAAGGGTATCTATATGGCATGCATTTTTCGTCTGTATCTGTGTATTCTGTCCCGTTGCATCTTTTGCCGTAATCTTCTAAGAGTTCTCCTTCTATCTTCTCTGTTTTTCTGTCGCGTTGGCGTTCCTATTCTCGTTATTACTATACTCTGCCTGCGTGTCGATTCCGCAATAACTAGGTAACCCCAGACGGTACTTCTAAAACACCGTGAGATCTCTCAGCTCTCCTAGTACCGAGATACTAGAAGGTTCGTAGCCGGCACCACGTATAGGTGGATCTCGTCGCCGGCCAGCTAATAGTATTATAGTAGTAATTTAGTATATTAAACTATCCTAACTATTCTAATATTAATTAGTTAGTAATTCTAACTCTACTTAGCTATTTTTAGTAGTCTAATTATTTAACTTATTCTAATTTAATTTAGGTAGATTATCCTAATTACGTCTATTTAAACTATTCAGCCTACTTATATTATTAGTTAGGCCTAATATTAATTAGCTAGATAGAAAAGTTATTACTAATCTATTACTAGTATTACTAGTATTATTAGTATTTTTAGTATTATCTAATACTCCCTTAATATCCTATTAATTAGGGGTAGTTACTCCCTTTAAAGCCTAATTACTACTATCTAATTAGTTAGTCTAGAGCTAGCCTAGGAGGTCTACTATATTATTATTATTACTAGAGTCTCCCTTTATTAGGAGCTTATTATTATCTATTAATAATATAGCGGCCCTCTTATTAAATACTATATATATTAATTAAGTAATATATTATCCCTTAATATCTTATATATAGTAGATACTCTTACTATTATAGCTAAGGAAGTAGTATTTAATAGCCTTATTATCTAGTTTCTTCTTATTTAGTAATATATTAAATAAGTAGTACTAATATCTAAATAGCTTTAGGTATATTAATTAAGGTTTATAGCCGTACTATTTCTTAAAGGGGGACTTCCTATCCTTACTAGGTATAAGGTTCTTAATATAATTAATATAGTAGATAGCCTTACCCTAGAACTCTTATAATAGTCTAGTATTAATAAGAACTATTCTAACTTTACTAAATAGTATCTAGTTCTTCTATTTAGTAATCCTATTTTAATAAGGGTTATAGGGAGCTAATAGGGTAATAAATATCCTATATTCCTAGAAGATTTATTAATATTTATAGCCCTAGACTAGTTTATTATTACTTTAAATAAAGGCTGTTTTATACCCCTAGTTATTCTAATATTTTATTCGGAACTTAAGTTTTTATAGTAACTCTACTTAACTAGTTATATAATCTATTTAAGTAAACCCTATTACAGTTAAACCGGTTTATAATAATATGTAATTTCTATTAGAGGATATCGTTACGAAGGAGATATTATAATACCTAGTATTACGGAGTACTTCTGCACGCTAAGTAGCTAGTAGCGCTAACCCGAAGGGGCTTAGCTATCAGCCTATTAGTAAGCTCTTAGCCCTTAAAGGCTAGGTTTACTATAGAATATCTACGTACTCCGTAATATACTATAATAATATGTACTAAGGATATCTATAAAACTAATAATAATCGTTATATCACGAATATTATTATTCGTCACTAAAAATAATTAAATACACGGAAAAATATCGTTACTAAGGGGATATTATTATACCTAATATTATTATAAACCGGTTTAACTGTACTTTATATATAGATACTATTATATTAGTATACCCCTTAAGGGTAGTTATATAGCTTACTAACGCTAGGTTAATATACTAGTATTAGCTAGGGATAGTAACTCTAGCTATTAGTATATATAAGGGTATTTAAGTAATTTTCCCTAATATATAACTCTTATATAGTTCCTATTTCTTATACTTTTATAAGTAATTAGTAGCCTTATAATTAATATCAATAGTATATATTATAGCCTTTATAACCTTTATACTAATATATCTATATCTCTTATACTATTAGGTCTAAGACGTATTATTCTTAGCTAGGACTATTAATTTAAGGCGGAATACCCTTATCTAGTTAATCTATATAGTATCTAGCTAGTATATATAGTTATATAGAAAGGCTTATAATACCTCCTTACCTTATTTATTATAGAATATATTCTTCCCTCTACTACTAGTATATATATAGCCTTATAGGTCTAGTTATATAATAGATAGGAGGTTATATTTAATATTTAGTACGTAGTAAATATTAGTTAATAAGAATTTACTAATCTTATTATTAATAATTACTAGGATTAATACTATTCTAATCCCTTTAATAATTACTAGTTTACCTCTAGTTAGTCCTAATATAATATAGTTCTAGACTAGTAAATAGTTAGTAAACTTAGATTAGTCCTAGAAGATATACTCTTAGTCCCTTAAGTTAATAATAATCTTATAAGACTTATTATTTTATTATAAGTTATACTTAAAGCGAGTAGTATAGGATTTATCCTATTTTTATTTATCTAGGTTCTATCTACTTTATTAATAACTAGGACCTCTATTTTAATACTATTATTTATTCTATACTTCTAGATCTTTCTTTATTTTAGGAATAAATCCTTCTAGTCCTAGCTTTAAATTAATATACTAGTAGTCTCTTATATTATACTAGTAGTTATAAAATATATATTTATTATTATTATTACTCTAGCTCTTATTACTAGGCTTATTTTAATATTAGCCTTATTTTAGCTATTTACTAAAATTACTAGTATATACCTTAGATTCTTTAGTCTTTAAAGGTATAAACCTATTAACTAATAATATAGTAATATACTTAAAATCTTATAACTTACCCTTAGATTAAGTAATCTTAGTAAGGGTATAAACTACTTCCTTTATCTCTTCTAGTAGGCCCCTCTTAAAGACTACTATCTAGAAATCTATTTCTAGTAAACTATTTATTTATAAAAGCTTATTTATATACTCCTTAAATTTAGTAAGGTAGATATAAAGGTCTTTAAATTAATCTAAGTAAAGCTTATATAAAGTAAAGTATATTACTTTCTTAGTAGTATAAGAGTCTATCTTATATAATAACTTTAATTTAACTTATACTTCTTTTACTATTATCTAAGTCTTAATTATATTATAAGCTAATAGTAATATAGTAAGGTAAATAGTAGTAAGTACTTACTCCTTTAAATTAATATACTTTTCCTATTTTTCCTTATCTACCTCCTTAATAGGTAGTTTTACTCCTCTAGTAGTAGGTAAGTTAGGGTTAGTTAGTAGTTTATATTCTAGTCTTATAACCTTAAATACGCCGTTAATTATAAGTAATATATATATAATAATTTCCTATAATTTATAATTCTTAGTACCTTTTAACTTCTAAATTTTATAATAGTTAGATATAATAGTACCTATTATAAATAGTTCTAGGAGTATTTCTTCTAGAGTAATACTAAGTCTTAGTAAAAAGCTTATTATATAATTTATATAATTTCTAGGTTATATAGAACCTAGGCTTATAACCTATTAAATAGTATAATATTAATAAGTTATCTATATATAATTTAGGTATAATATAATAGTATTTAATTAATTAATTAATTAATTAATTATACTCCTATACTAGCTAAAGCTAATAAGGGTAGACTTTTTAGGGGGTACGCCTAGCGTACCTATCGTTCGGGGAGAAACCTAGCTAAGGGATAAAAACTCCACCTACTATCCGCAGGCCATACTATTATTTAGCTCCTTCCCTCCCCCCCCTAATAGGCCTACTATTAGGGCGGTATATTAAGGGGTTAGGTCTACCGTTTATAATACTAAGGTTTTATTAACTATATTCTCTTCTCTTTAGTTAGAGCGGAGCCCTTCCTCTCTATTAGTTCTCGCTAATATCTCTTTTACTAGTATAAACTAGTAGAGGGCGCCTAACCTAGTTAACTACCTCGCCGCTACCCTTATCCCTATTAGTAATAAGAGAATAGTATAATAATCTTCTAACCTAGCCTCTAGTAATATCTAACTCCTACTAGTATAATAGTCGGGATAGAATAGCAGGACGTGTTTACCGGTCTACCTCGCCGCCCCGTACAGGTAGCTAGGACTTAGGATCCTAGGCACCTTCCTAATAAATAAGAAGTAGTTAAACCTAATCTTATCCGTGCGTAACTAGACTATTATAAAGCTCTCTAGCTTCTTTAAGCCCTTATAAAGGTCCTATCTCCCCCCTACTAGGTCACCCTTCTATACTAGGCTCTTATATCGGCTTTCTAATCCCCGCTAGTAGTAGCGCCACCGGCCCTACTACCGGCCTTCCTACTAGGTTAGTATCCTTTTCTATAGCGTCGGGCTATTAAGTACCCCGTTTAGCGACCGCTCCGCCTAAGACTCCTTCTTAGCTAACGGGGGTAGCGGAGGGCGTAGCCTCCTACCCCTTCTTAGTTATAACTAAGACTTAATCTTCGCGTTTCCTTTCAGGACCGTCTTATATATCCCTTAGAGGATCTTACTCTATAGTAGGGCCTTATTAAGGAAGTCTCTTACTAACGGGATTCCCGCCTCTACTTTAAAGACTAGAATTAAAGTAGCCTTATACGCCCCTAGTACTTTACGTAGTCCTTTATTCTAGATTATTATCAGGGTCTTCACGTACTTCCCTATTACTCCGGGGGTATTCTTTAAGCTATATTATATTAGCGCCGCGAATATTATTATAAGCCTTACTACTACCGCGTATATAAGCCTATTAACCGGTAGAATCGCGCCTTATATAAAGCCGGCGACGTAGTAGAGCGCCTGAATCTAGTTATCTATCTTAGCTTATACCTTCCTTAGGTATATATTCTAATTTAGCTTACTATTAAGTATAAGTCCTAGGACCCTAATCGATATCTTTAGTTTAACTTTAATTCCTTCGAGCTTAACTATTACGTCTATCTTTACCCCCTTCGTTTTATAAGTTATATAAACGAGCTCGTACTTCTTTAGTATAAACGAGGCTTTATAGGTCTTCGCCTATTATAGGTATACCTCGTAGGCTTTATCTAGAACCTCGTAGTTCCGTTTAGTACTCCTATTATAAGCTAGTAGATAGACGTTATTTATAAATCCGCTAACTTAAATTAGTAGCTTTAGCTTTTTATACTCCTCGATTAGGGGAGTATTAAAAAATAGAAATAATATTAGAGAGATAGGTAAACCCTAGGGGATCCCTATCTCTACTAACTCTATCTAACTCGTCCTCCTACCGAGGGTAATTAAAGTCGCCCTCTTTATAAGGAAGCTTGCCGTCTAGTATACTATCCTCTCTAGGACCCTCTTTATCTTTATTATATAAAGTAGCCTAGAGTAGGAGATATAATCGAAGGCTCCGGTAATATCTAGGGAGAGGAGGCTCGTTATATTCCTCTTCCCTATTCCTTATACTATATAGACTATATTAGTAATTATTTCTAGCGCGGTTTCTACTAATCTCCCTTGCCTTATACCTATCTATTCTTCCAGAAGGAGGTTATTAGCCTCCGCGTAATCTTTAAGCCTAGCCGCTATTACCGTCTCGAATATCTTTCCTAAGGTATCTAAGAGGGCGATCGGCTTATAGGACTTAGGGTTAGCGTAGTTCTCCTTCTATAGTTTCTTTAAGATTACTATATTAGCCTCTTTAAATTTCCGGGGGTAGTATCTAATCTCGAAGTACCCCTAGAAGAGATAGTAGATCTCCTCCTCTAGTTTATTATATACGGCCCGTAGGAACCTATTTAGAATCCTATTTATCCTAGGAGCCTTATCCTATAACGGTCTCTTTATAAAGCTATAGACTTCTACCTCTATTAGATCCCCTTCCCCTAGTATCGGGCTTAGGTATTCTACCTCGGTAATATCTTTTAAATCTACCCTTAAAGGGGCTAGGAAATAGGTTTCCTAAAGGCGCTCTACCTTCTCCTCGAAGGTAGCCGCCAGCGTCCCGTCTTGTCTACTTAGGGAGGGGAACTTAGGTAGGGCTCTTAGCGATATACTCTTATTTTTCCCCTACTAGGCTAGTACTTATACCCCCCGAGGGTCTTCTAAGGCCTAGTATATAACCGCCCGGAAGTAGAGGGTTTTCTCTCTTTAGATCGTGGCTACCTTCGCCCTTTCCGCTTCTCTTAGAGTCTCCCTTATCTCCGTATTACGGCACCGGTAGTAGGCCTTTAGTTCCCGTTTAGCCCTTTATATTATATCCTTATAAGCTGAGTTCTAAAAGGACCTTGCCTTACTAGACGGCTTCGCCTACGGAATATATTCTTATATAATAGCCTAGAACCTATCTAGTATCTACCCTAGGTACTCGTCCGCCTCGCCGGCGGATCTAATCTAAGGGAGCCCTAGAGAAAGTCTAAGCTACTAGGCCCTATTCCTTATATTCGTGGTAACCTCCTTGTCTTTAAGTATCTTCTACGCCCTCCTCTAGACTAGGGTTTAGCTCTCCTAGCTCCATTTAAATTCCGTATATACCGGGAGGTAGTTAGATTTATACTAGAGGTCTACCCTTAGGCCGCAGTTTCGGAGTATATTAGTAGTACCCTTAGTAGTAAAGACTAGGTCGATTACTAACTTCAGACCTCTCCCCTACTATATTACTATACCCTCCGGTAGGGCGACTTCTATACTATATTTACTCGTTTCACCTAGTAATATATCTATTATAGCGTGGTATATACTTCTCCCTTTATTATTCTACTGGGGATAGTAGAGATTAAAGTCCCCGAGGAGGATATATTCCCCTAGCCTCTTTAGGGCCTCCGCTATTAGAGGGATTATTATTAGGCCGTCCTTTAACCTATACGTCGTCGGAGAGGGGTTATAGATATTATATATCCAGATATCATCCTCTTAGATTCCCTATTACCCTCCCTTAAGGTAATATAATAGTATTATAATAACTAAATAGATAGATATAGTTATATAGAATAGAATAACTATTACAAGAAATCTCTACTAGTCCGCTAAGACCCCCTAACTAGTCCTAATTAGTAACTACTAAGGTTAACCTAGCCTAAGTTCTAATATACTATAGGCCCTGTAGCTACTACTACTATCTTATTATAACCTATACTATCGTCTTATAACCCCCGTAGACATCCTATTATAACCTATACTATTATCTTATAGCCCCCGTAGACGTCCTATTATAGCCTATACTATCGTCTTATAGAAGGGTTTACCCCCTTCTAGTCTAAACCTACTTCTAGTCTAACCCTAAGGGGCTAGCGGCCTAGAGCTTTTAACACTCCGTACTCCTAGCCCTAGCTCTAGGGTACTCTTAGGCCTAATAGCATTCGCATCTATAGATCCTTAACTAAGCCGATTCTAAATATAAGTTTACTGTAAGAATTATTTAGCGTAAGATTTCCTGTAATACTTATAGCGAAAAGAAGTTGATAAAGTCTATCGTTGTGGAAAGTAAGGGCGTGGACCAGAAGTAGGTGTGGACTAGAAGGGGGTGAACCCTTCTAGTAAAGAACTCCGCCGAGATTTACATGCACTTTTATTTAATACAACTGTACGATGGTAACGTCCCTCGATCAGGGCCTCAACGCCGGCAATGTCAGGGTCCCAGACCGCACCTCCCAGAAAAAAACCGCCCAGTTCACGCTCCTTACAAAGCCTCCCGAAAACCGCTACAACTTCCCAGCCCCATTACAATTTCCCCTGCTCGAGCCACCCGCCGTCTGCACCGCACTGCCCACACAGGACTTCGTCCCGATAGGTAACTGACCGTGCGCATACCACTGATACTTGACATCATTCGGCGTCCATTCAAAGCCCCAGTCCGTCAACGCGCCGCAGCCCTCAATCTCCTTCTTCAATCCCTCGCCGTTGGCACCTAATTTGGCATCTGGCCAATTCTTGCCCCTGACCTCAAAGCCATCATAGACGAACTTGTAGGAGACGTCGCAATTATCTTCGTTGACTTGCTGAGACAGGGGTTCCATGTTGAAGACCCAGCCGTCGCCGGTAGTGAGTCTGCCGCCGAATTTGTAGTTGTGGGGGTTGTTGAGGGTGTCGGCGCCGTCACAGCCGTCGATCACGCCGGCGGTGAGGTGACCTTTGCAGTTGGGGGAGTCGTGAGGACCTTTTGACTCATCGCCTGGAAATTCGACAGAGAGACGGAGGTGGTCGACGCTGTCTTGGTTGTATCTAAACAAGCCAACTTGTTAGTGGCTATCCACAATCCTCGTAGATGCTTGAATATGGAACTCACTCTACTGATTTAGAGCCTTGGCTACAGAAATCGTTAACGTTGTTCACGGCAGTATCCCTGTGCATAACCCAGTAATTTCCGCTAATGCCGTGACATTTGTTTTCATCCTGCTTTGGAGCCGGAGGCGGAGATACCGTGCTGCTTGCCGTGTCTTTCACATACGCCGCAAATACCAGGTCTTTGATATGTTGATGGAATTTGACCTGCGGGTGGAAGATCTTGGCACGCCATCCGACCGAGTCCCAGCCTGCTTTAGAATCGAGATCGCCCCCATTGGCATCCTTGAATCCCTGTTCATCGAGTGCGTCAAAGATTGCATTTGTATAATCGGTCCCACTTTGAAATTTGGCGCTTAGATCTGCTGGAGAGAGTCCGCTTGTCACTTTGTTGGACGCATCTACCATGAACTTAACGGCGTCATCCTTAGGTTCGTCATACGGGTAGTGCCAGAAAAAGAGCTTATCGTTCTTCTGGTCCGGCTCCTTGACACCTTTCTCACAGAAACGATGTCCATCGAGGGCGCCATCTGCTTGTATATCGATGAATTTAACCCCACGATTCTTATTTCTATTGACGGCGTCTTCGATAGCTGCGTTGAGTGCGACGCTCATGTGGTTAAAATCCTTTCGTATTTCAGTCGTCATATTAGTGTGTTTCTTCCCATCATTTTTGGGATTCGCGGTGCGAGCAAAGGTGACATTATTACACGCTGTGTCGACTTCATTGAAGAATTCAGCGTAACCGGTGACGTATAGTAGGAACTTGTCGCCAATACTACCCTTTCGGCCTCTTACGACAGTCTTGTTGATCAGATGGTCGATATTATTGACCAGGTCCGGGCTGTTAATCAAATTCCAGCTGTGTTTTCTCTGGTCATCGCAGGTTCTATAGACTGGACCACCCCATAGATGAGTTTCGAGGATGCAATCTGGGTAATTGCAAGTTAGCTTTGCTCTTTCGGGACGATTTGAGTCGCGGGGCATAATCAAGGAGCAGAATATGTCTTGGACATCTCTCACGACAAAAGTATAAAGGGCTCAGATGGGAAGGTTTCGAGACGAATCATGACTTACTGAAGATGATACCGGGAAAATCGATATCGTCACCACCCACAGCGAGAGTCGCCATCTGCGGATCACCGAATTTTGGTCGAGGACCTAATCCATCGTCAGTCTGTGACAACTCGTGGACTGAGACATGGGGAGTCATACTAAACTGCCAATTGGGTTTCCCGCCTTGATCCTTATCGTAGAATTGATAGTCCTCAACGTCATTATAGTGCGATCCGGAACATACAACGTTGTTGAAGATGTAACTCCCCGTTCCGAGTTTGTCACTAGCGTTCAGGAGCACGGGCCATGCTTGATCGTATCGCAAGCATCGTCGGCCATCAACATATTTAGTGGAGCCCACGCCTGAAGCATAAGAGTCTCCTAGGGCAGTCCACTCGAATTTCTTGTCGCCTCGAGGGGCAAGAACATTTGGCCGAGCCATAGCGCACGGGAGGAGGGCGAGCAAAAGCCATTTCAGTCGTATAGTAGCGGCCATGAATAACGAAAAGACAGGGTTCGCTGGAAGATGAATGAAAGGTTGGATGCCAATTGACAGTGCAGGCAACGGGCTATGTGCAGAAAATGGAATGCAAAGATGGCCTGGAGGAACACTACCTCTTGGGTTGAGACACACATGTTATATATATTTTTGTGAGCACAACGCCGCAGGCTCGCATTGTACCTAGTAAGATTTTCAGCTACAACATCTCAATATGTTGGAATAAGATTACAGCTTTGATTACCTTCGCCACATTGTGGTAGAAAACCGTCGCAGCTTGTTTCATCATGAGGCCACAAGTTGGCATATATCAGAGCGCATTGAAGCAGCGCCTGATGTTGACCCTCAACCCTACATCAAGCCTTCTTTTGAGGTGGGGTCCTGCGGCCAACATCGTTGCACGTGAGACATATACCTTATTTGGGAGCATCCACCGCGTACGTTGCAATGAAAAGAATCGAATCAGAAAGAAGGATTTCTGTGTGTAATTTCCTCTGGTCAATCGTGGTGGGCAGCTTGGTGCACGTTGTTTCAATTTTGATTCTGGACTAATCGTGCTTTGAATCTGGTTGGGAGGTTCTCACAAGGCTAGCTTATGCGGCGCCTCACTGTCAATTCCAAATGGTTGCCCTATCTTTGTAGCCGGCCCTGACCTTTTGGTGTCCATCGTGTAGCGTGACATAAGATGACCACCACACTTCTACTCTCTGTAGATATAGCTATACGTTCGACGGCACAAGCTGTCAGCGTACTGCTAGCTCTCACCCCATTGTTTCCCTATTCCTAGTTCCTTTGTTTGACAAATTGACAGCATTACTTTTCTTGGCTCCGGCGCTGTGGGCTCGCCTAGCAGCCAATCACTTATCTTTTACCAGATATGAGGAAGGCAGAATATTTCGAGAGGGTTCAAGGAAATAAAGGGTGTGTTGCAATCGGCTCTCGGTTTCCTCATTTTCATTAGCCGTGAATTGGTAAATGTTTGAAGGGCTGCGGCGCTGCTTCGGCCCTAGTTTCTATGCGGCTTAGCTGGCGATCTGGTGCTTACAGCTTGCAAACCGGGCACCCGGGCTGAGGGCTTGTCATGAAATTACTTTATGTTGAATACAACGTCTCTGCCGCTCACTTTCGTATCTGAAACTGCTCACACCCTCTGTCATCATTATACGCTGAGTCAACCTGATGCCTGATTTTCTGGTCGTTTGTATTTGGGGTCTAAGCTGATTTCCGTGTCAACCTTTGATACATACTCTTGCGCCAGTTCAAACACATTACTGCTTTCAACGACATCGAAACAAGAATATGCACCCCATCTTTGACTCTATCGTTCGAGCAGTGTCATGGAGTATGGCTTATCAGACAGTCTCTCGTCCGCAATACTATGATTACACACAGTCTACCTCTGTCATAGCACACGGAAGGATCGCCGGTGGTTCGCCGCTTAGATATTGTAACGAATCACGCGACACGGACCTCTATCAGATTGAGCACATTGAGCTCTATCCGAGCCCTCTCCATATGTATTTCCTCCAACAACGCTTTCCTAGACTCTGTAAAACTAACAACACCGTTGCCGAAGCGATGACGTCTTCGAGGTCCACCTGTACGGTAAATTACTCGAACCCTAATCTATTCAACTGCTTCAAATACTCACGCACGCAACTTCAGGCACATTTCTCCAAAACATTACACAGAACGCGACATTGGGCTACATGGGCCGCTACGGTAATAGCACTGAATCCGAGGGCGGCAGGATGGACTGGTGCGGAGGTTTCATTGATAGCATCGACCAGCTGGGTCGTCATCGTAAGCATGACTGTCCTCCGGATAAGGGATTTGGTCTCATCATGATGTCGTCTTGGGTCATGCCTATGTTCATTGTTCCGGTAAGTCTGCTCATCCATGATATGAACGTATGCGGGAACCTCGACAGCCTGATTAGGATGGCAGGGACCCTACTACTTCAAATTCGACGCCGTGACGAAGGAGGAAGAGAGGATCTATTGCCTCGAAGCGGAAATCTATCTTGATTACGAGGACAAGAAGGATCAGCACCGTCTAAGCATGACAGGACCCGGGCATAAGGGATCTCGAGAAAAGTTCCTTGAAAACTTGGAGAGCTGGGATTGAGCTTGCCAGACATAGTCTTTCTTTCCCAGCTTTTGTCTATAACCCTATAATATACGCGTAGATAGGTACTTTCTAGGCTCTATACTATTCGAACATCCCAGCGCCTTTTTGGCGTTTATCCAATCGCTAATAACGCAATAACTACCGATATTAGATGACGGTCCTAGGTTAATTGGGCTCCCATATACAATCCGTAAATCTGCCCGACAAAGGCCAGAAGTAGAGAGGGTCTTTTCTAGGGAAAGGTTGAAGCGGTTTATGGCTCAGCATGCGCCCCAATACGTGGATGGCGGTAAACGTCGATACATGGTTGGCTACTGTTTATAAGACACAAATCAGATAAGGCTGCATCAACTCATTGCCAACCTCCTAAAGTCTATCGAAGAAGGTCTGCGTCTACCCTTCCTACAGATCACCCTCGAAAATATTGAGGTCGTCATGGGGTCCGTGATGACTGATCCGCTCTTCGTCATGAATTAAAAAGTAATGGAGACTCCCTGGTCTCTCCACCTCTTGGCTTTCGCATGCCAGCAAAGACGCTCCAGTGGCTGCTTTTGCAAGATCGACATGAAAAGCGACTGTCTTCAAAAAATTACACTGCCTGGAGAGAATTGGAGGCTGTTGTCTGTATTAATCGCCGGGCTCTGCACGACGCGCTGTCAGCATGGAGCTGCGGCGCTAATGCAGCTTGCAGATTTGCTGTTGTATGAGGCAATTCCTGCCTGAGGTGTAGCCTTACATAGGTAGCATCTCGTAGCCTAGGTTTACGAACCACATTCAACACCACTGACAAGAAGTCGGTCAACGTCCTAAAAGGCGAGGCCAGCTTTATAGGAATCATCCTCAAGGGACGGTTTGTGGTAAAGGCTTGTTTTATTCTTCAATGACTGACACCATAGCGAGAACAATCTTCCAGGACCCTGATACCAATGAACACGCAATTCCAGCTCGGTTTCGAGCTGACCAATATCCTCAATCCAGCTACCCAAGCGATTTCTGCGATCAATTCCATTGCGCTTGTGGATGCGGTGCGCAAGGCTGGCTCTGATGTACTAACAGAAGTCAAGCTTGCCTCTATTTTAGGCAAAAATTGTATCGCTGCAGAAGTTGGAACCCACTTCAGGCAAGCGGTTGCAAAGTCTGAGCGTAGTCTTATTTCGAGATATTTAGAAATTGCTTTGGAGTCTGGCGCCGGCCCAACTGTCCAGAACGCACTCAAGGATAAAGCCCTATTTTCGATGATCGTTCAGATGTCGCTTCTGTGTACTGTGCACGAACACCAGCCGTTTGCCAATGCTATGGTCGAGTCAATAGAACGAAACGCTAGGGACTTCAAAGGCGATCCTAAGGCAATACCAGACTATCCATCGTTGCTAGGCACAATGCGAGTGATCCAGCGCGAGACTGTAGGTTTCCAGTGGTCGGGATTATTCGACTCCGTTGAGAGGACCATCCAAAACAGACTTTCGAAAGCAGATCCACATCCGAAACCTTCAAGAAAAAGGAGACGAAATAAGTCAACCCCTTTAAATCTTGACCGACACAGTATCAACGACCGTGGACTCTCTTTTCCAGTTTTACAAGCGCTGCTTCTAGCCTTCGAGCCTCTGCAACGCTTCCCTGAGGATAGACAGATCTACATCGAATGTGGAACAGGAATCAGCACCCTCGTCGTGTGGTGCAATCATGTTCTCGATCTGAGTGTGAAGGTATGCATTGAAGACCGTGAAGTTACCTTCGGCAAGGAGCCCTTCAATGTGTTAATCAAGGAAATCTTGAGTATGAAATCGACTGTCTCACTCATCGTTCCATTTTCTCAGGATGTGCCCCTTTTCACTTTGAGCAGCAGTGAACGAGATCCCAAGTTTGGCCCTGAGCTACGAGCAAAAATCCTGGGTTTCGGTCAGGCTGCTCTGAAGCAGGTGGACGTCCAACCCCGTGACATTATCCGCGCTAGCTATTCGGTGATTGCTGGAGCACTTGCTTCATGGAATCGAGGCTGTTCATGTACAAGTTTCCTTTGGCGCAAAGATTTACATGAAGATCGTTGTAGACGCACTCCAAGAAGGTTTCCGGGCAAATGCCAAATCATTGAGACTGCTCGAATATTTTTTGGACTACACGAAGTCGATGAAGCGATCTTGAAAGAGGTGGAGTGCACTCAGGCTAAGTCTAAGACACAGAAAGCCTGTGCCCAGCTTGTACCGTTGCTCCTCTCCTTATCAAGGGTTCAACAGCAGGATCTAGCGCAGGGTGCTGATGTGCCATTTTCCATCAAAGTTTATCAGACAAGGTTCAAGGCCGAGACAAGCAGTTCAGGTTTGTTTGACATGGAGTTCCCCAATATCACCGAGTCGTTTGAGATCCTCGCCCATTATCTTCTTGGCCAAAGATACTCAGATAGCTTTATTAAGCAAGCTTTATTGGTAAGCGACTGTGGTTGGAGCATTTTTTTCGACGCAATAGATGCGACTGACCCGTCTGATGTATCAATATGCAATTTACGAATGCTAGCGGGTGCTCCATCAGTGGAAGATGCTTCCAAGGACAGAGTCGTCAAGGATAAAATTCTGGATGGCCCAACGGAACTAAGCTTTTCCTATTCGGACTCTACGGTCTTGAAAGCAGATTGGTTTTCGAATACTAGCTCCGTAAACTTCTTCCCCGGTGTCAGCACAGCGAAGAGGGGTAACTCGTTGATTGGCTTCCGTGATAATGACTCTTTTCTCGCTACTCAATCGTTTACCTGGAAGTTCAAAGGCACAGAGGCGAAGATCCATCTCTTAGGCTTTCGAGAAATGTTGGAGTTATGCAAGGACTTCATGTGGTTATCACCCTGCGCTTGTGATGACAAGATAACCGGACTTGGATCCCTCGAAGCTGGTCAGGTCTTCACCATCAATGGCTCCCATGTTGACAGAATCTTGCCCAAGGCTTTGAAGGATCACGAGGGTTTGAATTCAGAGTATGCAGTCTGTTTGTTCCCCAACACCAGAGAGTCCACAAAAGCCGACGATGCTACATGGATATTCCACATCACGAAGAATCCAGCTGCTCGTTGGTTACAGATGGATGACATGGTCCGGAATACATTGTTTTGGGAGAAGATGGAGCCGCAATTATTTATCAGAGACAACGAGACTTGCATGCGGTGTGCATGTAAATACTTTTCCGAATCTGGTAATCGACACCCACACAGCCTTGTTCTCTTATAGAAGATCAGGGTATTGAGGACGTAAGCGCAAGGGTTTCCAGTAGCAAGCTAGCCACTAAGCTGACGACAAGCGCATAGTCATTACTCCCCACAAAGCTGATCAGTGGCAACTATGGGATGGTGAAGAAAAATTGCTCACAGCGTATATTTATACACAATATGAGAAGCTGCTGCCTGGCAAGAGTCAGCCAGTCGGCCTCCTACTAACTCTACTAGGCCCCCTTCTAGCACGAGGAACCAGAATCTGTATTCTTTTGTTCCGCCCCCTCACCACTCCCTCCAAAACGGCCTTGCTTTTCTTCATGATATCATACGGCAATTATCACACAATATATATGTATACGGATGAGAAAATTGGTGAATAGATACGTAAGTGCCAAGCAGGGGCTGCTAGATTTCCCAAGGGTCTAACTTTTCAACAATAATTGGTATTTCCCTTACAAGGTTTTACCCCCCACCCGAAAGCCTTATATCAGCTACCATGCGCACGTCTCTTGACCTGATCTGTAATTCTCTATCAATCCTCCTACACGCTAAAAATTTCATCAACCACCACTGCCAAATCATAAGCTCAATACGTTTCCTTGACCATTCCTAAAAAGCCTAGCATCATGGCATTCACCACAACTTCAGACTTTATGAAGACTCGATTCTACATTGTCTCAGACACCCACGGAATAGAATTCGAGAGCAAAGACAAATTCTCTCAGCATGCCGATGTAGCAATCCACTGCGGTGACCTCACTGAAGAGTCCAATTTAGAGGAATTCCAAGCCACATTAAGACTCCTTACGGACATCCAAGCACCACTCAAACTAGTCATCGCGGGCAATCATGACTTCACCTTGGATATTCCCGCTTTCAGGGAAAAGGTCGCTAATGCTCGGCCACCTTTAGATCCCGGCCTTGTCAAGAAAATATACGGTGACTACGGACGAGCGCGACAGCTCTTCGAGGATGTGAGATCTGCAGGTATAATCTTTCTTGACGAAGGAAGTCATCGCTTTGCCCTAGAGAATGGCGCAATACTGACTGTATACGCTACTCCCTATACGCCTTCTCTAGGCGATTGGGGCTTCCAATATCCCCCAAATCAAGGATATAACTTCTCCATCCCGAAAGGCGTAGACCTAGTAATCAGCCACGGACCCCCTCGGGGAATCATGGACTACACCGACTCCAAACAGCGCGCCGGCTGTCCCGATCTCTTCAGCGCCATCGCTCGCGCTCGACCACGTATCCACTGCTTCGGACACATCCACGAAGGCTGGGGCGCCAAAATGATCACGTGGCGCGACCAACTCACCGAAAATCCATCGCACTTTACGGATATTGATAACGATGAATCTACGCTCATAGAGAAATTATCAGGGTTTCAATATGCCAGATTCGATACGGTGGAAGATAGAGAGGAGAAGGCGGAGAAGGAACGATATCATCGGCAGAAAGGGTATTATGCCACCACTCACTGCGTGGGAGATGCACATCCTCTCGAACACGGAGCGCAAACGCTGTTTATCAATGCGGCAATTCAAGGCACAGAAGAACGACCTCTGCAGCTGCCATGGCTTGTAGATATCGACCTCCCGAAGGCTCCCTGAATTTTACAATTCGAAGCTTCCACTCTCCCCCCCCTTTCGAAACCTAGAACCAACACCTAACCCCAAGTTATCCAACCAACTAAACCAACTTGAACAATCCAACTAAAGCCACAACCTCGTCGAAACGCCCAAGGACCAAAACCCTTGACAACTTGCGACCCAAGGCCAAAACTTCGCCAAACAAGTATCCAATTTCCGAACCCAAAACCTTCTCCAAGCACGCAAACTCTCCAATGCAAAACGCACAATCTCAACCTCCCAAACCTGCCCCTAGCCACACTATCAGCAACATCCAACCTCTCCCAGCACGGATGGCAGCTAGCTAATGCTCGGATACGTTGACCGTGTCGATGGTACAGGAGCGCGGAGTTCCGGGTGGGCTATTTGTCTGTATAGATACTATAGAATAGGATATAACACGACGGGACGAGGGGATGGATGACTGGAAAATCTCTCTAGCTAGTAGTAGATGTAGCATATGAGATGTGTGAGAATGGTAATGTTTTGGCTGATGGGTCGTGCCATATTGGCCTTTTGTTGCGGAACCCTTTTCTGTTGTCATAGGTGGTTCCTGTCCGTTCTAGAGAAAATAATTGGTGTTTCAATAAAAGTAAGAATACAGTACCTTCGGTTCAAACTACCTAAGCCACCTCCCTATCCGCATTCCGTCGCACCTCCCACGCCTCAGCCTCCCCCCACCGTTCTTGCCTCTTATTTAAATAAACCAGCCTACCCACACTATCCAAAGTATCCCGATGTCGGGCGCCCAAAGTCCTTTCCTGGATCCCCACCAGCCGGAGCCCCAGCTCCTCCGCCTTCCCCCACGCTTCTCGGACCTCGTACGCCGACACCAAGCTAGCCATGCTGGTCAGCGTGTCGGGATGATCGGCTCCCAAGACCCGTTCCCTCGCATCCGTGACCCGTTCTTCCAACCGTTCGGCGTCTTCCCATCGCTCTTGGAAGGTGTACGTTGTTGCCAATTTGGCCATGATACTAAGGGTGTCTGGATGTTCTGCGCCTAGCGCCTTCGTTCTCGAGTCCATGACATGCACTCTTAGTCGTTCGGCCTCTTCGTTTTGCCTCAGCATGCTATGCGCGTATGCCAGACTGGCCATGCTGGTTAGTGTGTCTGGATGCTCCGGACCTAGCACTTTCTTTCTTGTCTCGGTGACCTGAAGTCTCAAGTCCCTTGATTCTTCCCACCGTCCTTGTCTTTCACATACCATAGCTAAATTGGCCATCAGATTGATCGTGTTGACGTTCTGAACACCTAAAACCTTTCTGCTTGTTTCCACGCCTTGTCTTTCCAGCTCTTCGGCTTCTTGCCACCGTTTTTGATCGATGTAAATCTTAGCCAAGTTGTCGATATCAGCCAACATTGTAGGATGATCTATGCCAAGCACTTTCCTTCTCATCGCCATGACTTGCTTCCCCAATCCTTCGGCTTCTTTCCACCGTTGTTGACTCTTGTAAGTGGTTGCTAAAGCAGACATATTGTTCAGAGTCCCAGGAAGTTCCTTGTTCGACGGAACTTTGCTTTCCATCTCCACAATCTGAAATTGTAGCTCCTCAGCTTTCTTCCACTCCCCTTACTTGCTATACGTCTTGGCTAGATTGGCCATGCTCCCCAATGTGAGTGGATGCGCCACACCTGAGCGTTTTTTGTCCCTCTCTAATAAGTAGATCTGTAGTCTCTCGATCTCTTTCAATTGCCCTTGATGACCGTACACATCTGTCAAGAATGTGGCGAAAAACCCTGTTAGAGGACTTTCCAATGCTATCCTCTGGTCAAACTTCAATATTTGGAGCTGCAATTTCTCTGCGTCGGCGCGTCGTCCTTCGCTTCTCATGAGAAAACACAACTGTAGCCGCAATTGCTGAACCAGGGGATGACTTTGCCCAAGCGAGGATCCCAGAGTTCTCAACTCGTTCTCGTATTGAGACTCAGCTTCATGCAGCCGCTGCTCTTGATGGTATTGCCGACCAAAATCAAACACGGGAAGATAACCATCTTTAGAGAGTTTCTTAAGAGTGCTTTTTTCAAAGGTGGAACGATCTGGACTCCCTTTCAAGCGCTTTATCAGATCCTTGAGGGTTTTCGATGATATTTTGTTCTCTTTGAGCACTGATTTGCATTTAGTTTCATCCTTCCTGACACCAAAGCCTATCTCATAACAGAGAGCTAGGTCCAAAGCCTGCAGTTGGCTAATGGTACGTTGTTCGTTCCTTTTTCGCAAGCATTGAATGATATGACAACGCACACCGTAGTGGGCTTTGATAAGCTGGTGTGAAGATAGAGTGAACTGGATACGGTCACTACGTTGCTTATGATGTTGCTGACCCAGTAACTGTTCCGGGTGAAACTTACTTGGAAATCCCCCTGAGGTATAGGTATCTCTTCTCTTAGGTTTGCCAGGCTTAGCGCCCTTATTTCCGGCGGTTAGTATTTCTTCATGATGAACCAAGCACTTGGTCTGACCTGTTTGATGATAAGAGTTCCAATAATTTCGTGAATTCTGCTGTTCGCTCAGTTGGATCCTCCGCAAGCGTTAGCCTAAAAACATTCTGGATTTTCTTTTTCCTGCGATCGTCCAATGCCGTTTCTGCTTCAAGGAATTCGTACGCCTGACCTAAAGGGTCCTTCTGTGGGTCTTCTCGATCTCTCCTGAAGTCGCGGTCTCCATCTTCACTTTTGTTGTAGAAGAAAAGCCACAGACAGAGCATGCCAAAGGAGTAGGCATCCATTCTCCTAGCCTGAACAGGCAGAATCTCTCGATGATGCTGTTCTGGAGCCGTCCAAAGCTCAGAAAAAGGCATGATGATCGTGCCACTATCAGGCATGAAGAGACTCGAGTAGCCAAAGTCTATCACTTTCGCCCTACAATGCCCATCGACCTCAGTATAAATCAAGACGTTATATGGCTTGATATCACCGTGAATGACACCTTTTGCTTTAGTAATAGGCGTACAAGGATTGGGATCTAGAGAGCATACCATGAAGGTGCAAGGTTCTAACCGCGAGACCAACATCATATAGTAAATCAAGTCTGTCCCTGAAATCCAATTCTTTTCCTGGGCCTTCAGTCATGAATCTGAACAAATCACCGCATTCAGTCTTATCAAATACGAGGACTGGCCAAACCTTCTCGCCCCCTGATACAACATCCCAGGCTATGCCTGTGATGCCCGCAATGTTCGGATGGCGTTGGATCGCAGGGTGACCCAATACCGAAATCTCCGCGACAAGTGCTTGCAGATTTCGGATCTCTTCGATCACAGACCGGGGACGCCTTAGACGTTTGAAAGCAAGTGTAAGCCGGACACTGACCAGCTTTTGATATATCTCAGCTGTGCCACCCTTGCCCACGGTGTCCAATTCCGGCTGCCATGTGAAAGGAAGAAAGTCAAGCTTCAGACTTTGGGCAACCCCAAGGAAATCAAGGAAGTCGTACTCTTTGCTTGAAGTCGCGTACGCACTCTGATGAGTCGTCCCAGACGTTGTGTAGGCAATCAGAGCTGAAGTGTTGCCACCGCGGCTGGAAATTGCCGACATCTTGATGGCTTGCTACAGTGAAATGTGCACATCAGGCTCTTTCTATTGAAAATATGTGGAAGATAGACTTCCGCGAAGTTAAATGGACGGCCTTCCATCTAATGCGACGCAACCAGACTCAGTGGCCAACAGCTGTGCTTTCGGTTTTAGGTTTCAAGGACAATTGTCCAAATCGAAGTCTTCTCAGCCTCGTGAGGTTGCTGCATCGAAGTTAATCCGGCGCTCCACGTTGGGGGGCAGTCTCGACACTAATTCTAGATATGTAGCCTTGAGGAACGTCAACCACTCACATGTCTTGGTGGCGTTGATCGGCGATGCCAAAGCTGTCATGACAATCTCCGCTTCTTCAATGTAGCTTTGTACCTTACAACATATCGTCGGGTTTTACAATCCACTTCCATTTTTCTCCTGATTCCAGGTAGCCTCCTATGCTGATACAACATACTGTAGGGATCCAGGCAACAACTCGATTAAAATTATGATAGCGAGGATTATGACGGTTTGGCAAACCATATCAACCAACGTGAATCTCTTAAGCTCCTGTCTCACCGTCCTAACAGCTAGGAGCTTACTAGAGCGAAAATTCCCTGAATAGGCAGATTGATAGTCTGTTGTATGTTTCATACGATCTGTGGTCTTTTCCGTCTGCACGTCCACGCTGCTAACCATCTGAGCAAATGTATCTTCAAGAGAAACGTGCACGAAAGTGTAAGCATTGTCAAGCCTCCTGAAACCACTACATATATCCAAAACTTGGATGAGACGACGATGCGTTCTCCCTTGCTACCATCTCCAGGATCGTTAAGCTCTGTGCGAATGAGATTGGAGCTGAATATGGACTAGCAATTGAGGTATATCGAATTAGCCAGGAATGATGGAACGATTGAGTTGCATATGTACACACCGCTAATAGAGATGCAGGCACATACATCACAGCGGTAAAGCTGAGTGCTTTGAGCATCTTTGAATCACGCTGGCCTTGTTGGGCCAGGTTAGCAAAAGTGGCGTTCTCCTGCCGAATCTCCGTTGTCAGGTGCTGGAGAACTTCCAAGTTACCGCGAATAGCGCAATTTGTTGCTTGTAGCGTCTCATTACCACGGATGTCCAGTATTCGAAAGAGCTAACCAGTACGACAAGTCATCATATCAGAGTTGACTCCCAAGCTTATCAGTGATAACATACCAAATTACTTGTTCCCTTCAATTGTTCGATTACCCGATGAATGTCTCGTCGATGACTATTCATCTGAGCGGAGTAGACCGCAATTTCGGCAAGACTTGACTCACACAAGGTGGTTGCCTTCCATGAAGCGAGCTTGCGGCAATGATCTTCGCAGCCTTTGACTACTTCGAGACCAGATTCGACAAGTAATGACGATCTCAGAAGTGTGTGATGCAGCAGCTGTAACTCTTGACAGTCCACAAAGCTGACTGGATAATCGTGAGGATGTTTGCATCCAACAGTAGAAAAGCAAGCTTTTTCATCCTGACTACCGTCATCTATCGTAAAGAGTATCATTGGGGGACCGTCCAGATGACCTACCAGCTTCAAAAGCTCTGAGTGTAGATACTCAATGTATTCTTGCCAGTTGGAAACCATGGTTGACAAGAGAACCATGTGTGGGATCATGCAATCGGATCTTCCACTTCGACCTTGCCGATAATCACCGTTTAGCACAGACTTGAGTCTCGCCCGTGTGGACTCCGAGGGCTGTAGAATGATCCATCTGGAACGCTTGGTCTCTATAGAGATCTGGTGATACACCGCTGTCTGGCGGACAGACCAGGGATCGCCTCGGTTTCGACCATTCAACTCTACGTATTTCACACTGTAACAGAATTCTGTGGAGCTCAATCAGACCTGGTGATGGCCTATCAAACGGCAATATTCACCATATACGTAATGACTTGGCTGGTTTTCGCCCTCCCTGGACATATTTCCACGACATCCACCCCATTTGTGATGATTGTCTTCCATTTTAGCGCCGAATGCCTGTACCACATCTAGGAAAGGAGCAAAGACACGATGGGATTCCAAAATGGTTTTGAAGGCTTCTTCTGATATGCAGAGTGGGCCCCAAGTGAATTCTGAGGGAATTAGGCTGCTGAATACCTTAGAAGATCCACTTCTGCCAGGACAACATCTATGAAAGTGTCAAGACTGACTAGAACACATCCATAGCGCCGTCTTTGTAAGCCTGGATGGACAGAAGTAAGAGGGTCTGGCTGACAATGGGCGTGATCTTAGGACTTCACCATGAATTCGTCGTTCAACGCTCTGGCACCAGTTATCGAATGGGATTCGACGACTATCAGCGCACATTAAAGACATGCAGAGAGGATTGTGCCGTGGTCAGAAGATCTAACCTCTTTCGGCAGATATGATTCGCAATATCTCCACTGCCACCTCATCTGCAGAAAATAGCCGTGGCGAGCATTGAAGTAAACGACGATAGGAGTCCCGCGGATCAGAAGATGAGATGATGCATTCATAGTCTCGAGAGTCTTTGTTTGCCTGAGCGAAAGAGTTGGACATTTGAGGAGTATTCAATTGTCGAAAGTTGTGGTTTTGGAGGGCGTGTGGATCAAGTATTGCCTTGCTCTCTTCGACACAAGTCAGAATGAGGCGGCACTCGCGAAGATATAGAAGCTACCATTGAATAACGTCATAGTCGTCTGTCTGTTAGAAACTAGCCTCATAACATGAGTGGGCCAATTCCGGTGCAATCTAACATCATCATACTGCGGATGTAGACTGATAGAGTAGCGGCCTAACAGCTTCAAAGGGATGAAGCTGTAGCGTTGTCGCCTCCCCATATTTATCGAATAAGTCGGATACATAGCATGAATCCTCGGGTAACCCCTTGTGATACCTTGCATTCGAGATACTCACCTGCGCCCTGAACCTTTCTCTCTTGTGTTTGTGATGATGAATGAGTTGCCCCACATTCACATCGATTTGTCTACCTCATTAATCCTGTTGCGAGTAAGCAACAGCAGACATCATCTGATTGGTGGCACGGAGTTTCCTCATTCGGAAAGCCTGTTCCGAGTAGTAAGAGGCTTTTCTATAAGCTGTGCCTACTCGTTCTTTATGACTAGTTCTTCCCTCGAAGAAGCAGAAACGCAGTAAGGCTAGTTGGCCCCACCACACCGGCACACAAGGCTGAGTGTGAACAATGCACCTTAGTCGTCGCCTTAGAACTACAGCCTGATAGCCTGCCTCGCTCAAATGCCTTGTTCTCTTCCGCACTCTCCCTTCCCTCGAATTCTCACTGCCGATTTTCTCCTCTTGATGAGGAGTACAGTGCGTTAAGGTCGAAAAGTGGAGACTGAAACTTCGTGCTGTAGGCTCCTAGAACGATTGATCTTCTCGCACACATTGCACTCAGCCTTCTCTAGTCACAAGTTTGAGACCCTGGACTCTTGTGTTTTGTATTCATCATTGGACCCTCATATCCATACCTCAACATGACAAGACAGGCCGTGGAAAATAGATACGTTGTGTCCAAGGACCTCATCAGGTTGCTTCAAAGCCTGTTCGGTGTAGGTAGATGGGAGATTGAGGTATCCGAAATGCGCTCCTCAGGCAGTCATTGATCCTCTGAACTCAGGCAAAATCTTGGCTAAATGCAGTTCACAAGCAGGAACGGAAGACCCATTACGTACTCACACTCCCTCGATTGCTCACAAAGGTCCGCTCAATCTTAGATGAAGTTGCGGCGAATATTGCTAAAACCGCTCAGGAGGAGATTGAATCCATTACATGCCATCCAAATTCTACGCACTAGTGGGGTTGTTAAACCTCCCAAAGTTCCGCAATCTTTTCCCCTTTTTTATAGGCAGCGCCTAAGACCAGGAGGTCACTGCACTCCAAGCTAAACGCAACTTGCAGTCCGTCGTGACAGAGTCGCAGCAAAGGCAAAAGTTGGAACGACGAAATATCTTCAAACGTAATTTGTGTTTTCCGTCTCCTTTAGCTGTCTGCAATGGATCCCATAGATGATCTTCATGTGAAGCTCAACAAGATCCGATGCAGGAATGAAGATCAAAACAGTTATTTTTACCCGCATCAGGCTGTCCGCCAGTTAATCAATCCGAGCGTTGTGCGCAAGACTTTAAAGAGCAAACATATCAAGCCGTATGAGGTCGAAGAAGCTGCCCGTTATTTACTCGAACGCGGTGGGTGTAGAACTTTTGCAATCCTTGTTCTACTCCAACGGCCACATCTATTCCCACAGTTCATCAAGGACGATAGGTTACAGCATGCAGATCTTGATCACAGAATGCCCTACAGCCTAGAGAAGCTGGAGGGATTACTTTCTCCTCCAATATCTTCCGAGTTCTGGGACAAGCAGTGGGAGTTTACTGCCCCTTTTTTCTCGGAGAGCTCATTTGCGCGTGTTCTTCCTGACGAGTTCGTCCTACCGTTCCTCAAGAAGGACACGTTGGTGGGGACCGGAGCCTTGGGGCATGTTTACGAAATTGTTATCGAGCCTTCTTATCTACCAGCCAGTCCGTCATGGCAGGGAAAGGTGGGCACAATCGCGCCTTCGTCTTGATCCTAGAAACGCTAATGAGTTCGAAGATAGTGCGCAAGGAGTTCAAAACCATGTGTGATGCCACTTGCAATCCGCGGCCTGCATTCGAAAAGGAGTTGCATAACCTGTCAATGCTGCGATTAATCAAGCACCCAAATATCGTGGAATTGCTTGCCGCATACACTTTTAAAGGCAAGCACAATCTGATCTTCCGAAAGGCCTGCGATAAGACCCTCAGCTCCTTACTTGAGCATCCACGACCTCAGCAGTTTGCATCATTTGGATCCGTCCTAGACGCTCTGTCTGGTCTGTGTTCTGCACTGGACGCCGTTCATGAGTTCAAGTTCCCTGATTTATCCTTTATTGGATGCCATCACGATTTGAAACCAGACAATGTGTTGATTGACAATGGCTCATTCCTACTTGCAGATTTTGGCCTCTCCTCATTCAAGGATTCAAACGAGGGATCAGACACGTCCTTCAAGCAGGTTCGGGGTGACTACGTCGCCCCCGAGTGCCAGGATTTGGAGGACCTATCGACGGAAAATAGAGTCAGGAGGCCCAGTGATGTCTGGTCCCTCGCCTGTATTATGTTGGAGGTAGTAACCTGGATGGCCTTCGGACCGCATGGAGTTGAGGAATTCGAAGAGAACAGGGCCTTCAAAGTTGACCACTACACACGTCATCGCTTTCACCATGGACTAGGTTCAGAATCGCCTGCAGTGGTTGCACAAATAGATCGACTTGCGCTTCGCTCGGTATCCCGACCAGAGAAAAAGCTAATGAGGCTTATCTGGGACATGCTCGACTTGGATCCCCAGAAACGCCCGTCAGCTGAGGTGGTGAAGGTAAAAATGCAATACATAACGATCGAGTCGATATGCAGGAAGGTCCAAGAAGATCTCCACCTCGTTTTCGAGAAGGGGGTTTCCATACAGGCTTGGATGGCTCTGCAAAAGTTTACCGGGTGGATGCACGTTTGCAAAGTTGATCAGCATGATCGTTCGGAGCAATGGCGTCCCGAACATTATCCAAACTTTCAAACCACCAAAGCTTGTCTCGTTGACATGGAAAACGCAGTGATCACTATACTTCCAGAGTGTCAGCGCTCCAGTGCATACCTGTACGAGCCATTGCACCACTTGAACGACATGCTTTATGCTGCTCTCTCGGTGGATATGCAAAAACAGGCTCAGGCGTATTTCAGACTGCATACGCTCAGTACTGACAACAAGACCCATCTTGAAAATATGGCACAGATGTCATCGTTCCCTACTGGTCAAGCGCACTTTATGGTGTTAGCAAAAGTGAGGCTCCTATGTGATTTAACAGATAATCAGTCCTTAGCTTCTCCAGAGCTCAGGATCAACCCCACTCGATTAAGAAGCGAAGAAATGAACACCAGAGGAGATTCATTCGCCGGGAGAAACTCATGTGGCACACTGCGGACGAAAGAAAATGAGTCCATCAGCGTGATAGTTGAATGCAAACAATACGCACACGGTGCTACCGAGCAGAATCTGGTAGAATTAGTGACTCGCCTATCAAACATCACCAAGCTCCTCAGAGAAGCCAGGGCAGGATTCCGAATACTTCCTTGCATTGGGTTCTACCACAATCCAGGCGAAGACTCTTGTGGTCTTGTTTATGCATTCCCGGCTTGGACCGTAAATGCCCACAAAGTAAAGTTCACTACTTTAAAAGCTGGCCTCGATAAATACTATCGTAAACCTCTTCCTAGACTCGGTCTTGAAAGTCGCTTTCGATTAGCGAATGAATTAGCCGTCTCCATTTTGAAATTCCATGAAGCTGGATGGCTGCAGAAGAACATCTCATCCTTCAATATCGGATTCTTTCATCTCGAGAAGGACCCCTGGGTATGTGCAATGGATAAGCCATACTTTCTCGGCTATTTGAATAGCAGACCAAATCAAGCTTCTGCGTATACGGAATTCGTTGAAGATCCTAGGGAGAGAGATTATCAACATCCAGATTATCTGAAAAGTCGCGGTAAGGTACGATATCAAAGTAGATTCGACTACTATAGCCTCGGCTTGATCCTTCTCGAGATTGGGCGCTTCGAATCTCTCGAGCACATGTCGACAAGGCAGGGTAGCCTAGAACAGCTGCGGCAATACCTTATACGTGAGAAAGTCCCTCGTCTGGGACAAAACATGGGAAATATATATCAGACAGCGGTCACACACTGCCTGAGTGATGAGTTTACAATGCTGTATGAGGGAGAAACTCCTACTACTAATGATAGGGAGCTGCATCTCAAATTTTCGGAGCTGGTGGTGAATCAGCTTGCCAGATGTACGGTCTAATATCTGCGAAAGGAGCTATCTTGCAAGTCGTCAAGGGTGTTGTTGAAAACCCCTTAGGATGTCCTCAGGGACAATGTGCTATTAGACTCCAGAGTAAAAGATGTGCTCTTATAATGTGGCCATTATTGAGGGGAGCAATAACATGATGGATTGATTGATTTGATTAGGGAGACACGTTGTAGTTGTAGACTTTCATATGACTGCCAAGACACTATATGGCTGGTTCAGCCAATTAGAAAACCTGTGGGCAAGAAGAATTCGACTGAGAGGAGCGTCATGTTGTCGTCGTACGAATCCGTGGCTGTGCCAAGAAAGTTCCCCCAATATGCACGCGCTAATACCCCACCGACCGTTCCCAGCCGCAGATCATCGGTATTACCGGCCGCGCTGTTGTGCTAGTAAAATGACCCACTTTGATGGATTGATAACTCCAACATCCTGGCGATTTAGAGGGGCTTCAGGTGCTATCCTGTGCTTACATGAAACTAGTCGGTTTCATTGTGACTATGGTGGTTGGTTGACGACGTAGCCGGCCACCTTTCTACCACTTCGCAAGGTTTTTGGACCACGAATGTACCTTGAAGGCTATCTATTTCAGTCCCCTGCGAAAGAGAGAGCACAAAGCAGTTTGAGCATCACTATCGGACGTCGTGGGTAAGGTTTCTTAGGCCGAGAGACACCATTGGCTTAGGCTCTACCTGGAGGTCCAACAAGGCGCTCACCAATCTCTATTACGTGGTCACCAACGCGCTCACTAATCTCTACCATTTGCTTCTGTATCAACATCGATCGCCCGCTGAAGGCGAGAAATCAATCAAGATGAATGATGATGACCTCATCAACCAGGTATATCGGAAGATCGAGAGGGAAAAGGTCCTCATCAATGCAGCAAACAACATGCGCCAGTCTTCCAACCCACAGGTACAGCAGAGCCTTGATTCCCAGATACGCGAGTCTCGGAAAGGCATCGACTATCTCGAAGAGCGGATGAGGGAGCTACAGATGCGGAGGATGGAGGCTCAGAGCGCCTCTGGAAACAATGGTGGACCAGTCCCGCCAGCACATAGGTCACCTCAGCAGACGAACGCTCGGAACACAAAGCGGCAGGGACAGGGCTCACCAGCGCCTCCACCAAATGACGGAGATTACCGAGATCTGACCAAGGGACCGTATATGAGTGAAAATGATCTGAGTGGTGGTCACGGAATGATGCCTCCACGAGCTCCTTTCGGGCCGCCTGGCCCTGGATCAACTATACCCAAGTCGCGGCCAAACTACACTAAGCTCGGTGAGTACATATAGGATGAACCAGTTTCGGCGGAGGCTTATCGAATTCACTAGATCTTATAAAGTACGACACGACGTTTCTCGGACCTCGAATCCAATTAATGTTGTCTCAATTGGAGTTCAAGCTAAGCGTTGAGAAACAATACAAGGATGGAGTGGAGAAGATGGTCAAGCTATACCAGGACGAGGGGGATCGGAAGAGTAAGGCGGATGCCGAAGCTCGGCGGATAGAGAGCAACCAAAAGATCCAGCTTCTGAAGCAGGCTCTGAAGAGATACGAAGATCTTCATGTGGACATGGAGAGTACGAACGATGCGCCAGATGGTAGGTTCCATGGTGAAAGAACGTCCCAAATAAGACAGACTCTGACCGTGGTGTTCAGATGATAGCTTGAATTCTCCAAACCTACGGAAGCCCTTGACTGGACTTCTCTCCATGACTATACACGCAGTCAAAGACGTGGATCACGCTGCGACAGGACGATTTGCCCGGGGCCCGGAGACCTTCGTGATACTCAAAGTTGAAGATGCTTTTAGGGTGAGAACGAAAGCCACACGGATTGACCGATGGACCGACGAGTTGCATCAAGTCGAAATCGAAAAAGCTAACGAGATTGAGCTAACTGTATATGATAAATCTGGAACTCATCCAACCCCGATAGCCATGCTTTGGATCCGTATATCCGACATCGCAGAAGAGATGAGACGAAAGAAGATCGAGATGGATCTTGGTGGAGGTTGGGCTACAGCAGCCTCGATGGATACTAGAGAAATGCAGAACCGACAAGAATCATCATACTCATCACTGAACCAAGGCTCGTCCATGGGCCGCGAAAACAGGGACTCGAGAGGTTTGTCTGGACCGGCTTTGCCATATGGTACTGCTCCAATGACTTCGAATCCGGGGGAAATCGATGCATGGTTCGCTTTGGAGCCCGTAGGAAGGATTCAATTGACTCTGAGCTTCCAGAAGCAAGTCAAAGATCGACGACCATTCGACATAGGTCTCAATCGTAAAGGTGCTATCCGGCAACGCAAGGAAGAGGTTCACGAGCTGTACGGGCACAAATTCGTGCTTCAGCAATTCTACAATATCATGCGTTGTGCTCTTTGTGAAGACTTCCTTAAGTATTCGGCTGGCATGCAGTGTGCGGACTGCAAGTATACCTGCCACAAAAAGTGCTATTCGAAGGTGGTTACCAAATGTATAAGCAAGTCTAACGCAGAGACGGATCCGGAAGAGGAAAAGCTGAACCACCGCATCCCTCATCGATTCGAACCTTTTTCGAATATGGGCGCCAATTGGTGCTGTCATTGCGGCTACATCCTGCCTCTAGGTCGTAAGAATAGGAAATGTTCAGGTAAATCCCCTCCATCCTGGTATAGAGGAAGATGCTGATACGAATTAAAGAATGCGGCCATAGTGTTCACGCACAATGTGCCCATCTCGTACCTGACTTCTGTGGCATGTCAATGGAAACAGCGAACCATATTCTTACGCTCAGCCGAGAGACCAAAGATAAACAGGGGCTACGTCCTGGTAAACCTACTAATCTCAGCGAAAGAACGTTGAGACCAAGCTCTGGTCGCCCAACACCGCCTCCGCAAGCTCCGTCATACAGGCTACCGCCTAAGCAAGAGGAGATCAGCACCCCAGCTACCGACCCTCGTAGATCGCATGGTCTTGAGGAGCTACAGTATGCCCCACCTGTTGCAGCCCAACAAAACGGAAGACCAAGTGCTGCAGACGCTGCCAAGAAGGCAGTCTATGGAGGTCGGGGCGCCCCACTGGAACAGCGGCCGCAGCAAGCTCCTCGAACTCAGTCTTCTTCCCAGGCGGCCATTGACGCTGCAAGTAGAGTAATGGGTGTCAATGAGAAGAGACAGTCGGCATCAAGGAATCAAACAACGACAGATATTAGCACCGTTGCTGGGGGCTACTCGCCGAGGGAAGATGGCTCCTACTCACCAAGCTCATCTAGTCAGCCTCAGCAGCCCCAGCAGCCGAAATATAATCCAGAAGTATATGCTGGCTATGGGGGATATCCTCAAGCTCCCACCAGTCAAGCAATTCCAACTCAGCAGACTCAGTATGTGGAACCCGCTAGATCACAGCAAAATCTCCCAGTTGCCAAGCAGCAGGCTCTGTCTCAGGAGCCTCCAGCTCAGCAGGGCATGGGCAGGCGGATTGGTTTGGAGCATTTCAACTTCCTTGCTGTCCTTGGTAAAGGTGCTTTTGGAAAGGTCATGCTGGCCGAGACCAAGGCCACTAAGATGCTTTACGCTATCAAAGTGCTGAAGAAGGAGTTCATAATTGAGAAAGATGAAGTCGAGAGCATAAAGTCCGAGAAGAGAGTCTTCTTGGTTGCTAATAAGGAGCGTCACCCGTTCCTGTTGAACCTTCACGCATGCTTCCAGACGGAAACACGTGTGTATTTCGTCATGGAATACATCAGTGGCGGAGACCTCATGTTACACATCCAACGTGGCCAATTTGGAAGCAAAAGAGCACAGTGAGTGTATGTCATGGTCATAGCATGAGCGACACTGATAGGATTTAGGTTCTACGCTGCCGAGGTCTGCCTGGCTTTGAAGTATTTCCATGAGAATGGGGTAATCTATCGAGATCTTAAGCTCGACAACATCATGTTGGGTTTGGATGGTCATATCAAGGTTGCTGACTACGGTCTCTGCAAGGAAGAGATGTGGTATGGATCAACCACGAGTACTTTCTGCGGTACACCAGAATTCATGGCACCAGAGGTGTGTACTAAGCGTGAAGTAGTTTGGTATTCGCTGATGTTCTCTTAGATCCTTCTCGATAAGAAGCATGGACGAGCAGTAGATTGGTGGGCTTTTGGCGTTCTGATCTACCAGATGTTGCTCCAACAATCCCCTTTCCGAGGCGAAGACGAGGATGAAATCTACGACGCCATTCTTGCGGATGAACCGTTGTATCCGATACACATGCCTCGAGATACAGTATCAATCTTACAGAAGCTATTGATGAGAGAGCCTGAGTTACGTCTGGGGTCGGGCCCAACTGATGCTCAAGAGATCATGAGCCATGCTTTCTTTAGGAACATAAATTGGGACGACTTTCGGGACAAGAAAGTACCCCCTCCATTCGTTCCGCAAATCAAGAATCCCACCGATACCAGCAATTTCGATTCCGAGTTTACGAGCGTTACGCCTGTGCTTACTCCTGTACAGTCGGGTGAGTCACAACAGGAAGTGGACGTAAATTTTGACGTTCGTATACTGACAAGCTCCCAGTCTTAACACAAGCGATGCAAGAAGAGTTCCGAGGCTTCTCCTATTCGGCCGATTTTGTCTGAGGACTCTAATGGAGATGTTCGATAGGGACGGGGAATGGTTATGTTATGTTTACGGATGACATAGCAACGAGTGCAGGTGGGTTTCACGAGGTACATGGTTCATGAGAGACGCGGGATGGTGCGCCGATGTGAACAACGATGAGCGGTAGGGGCAACTTGGGAAGTCTAGATTCTGAAATATACCAATGTTCGGTGAGCCAACTTCATTATACCAACGGCTGGCTTCTGCGGAGTATGTCACTTTGAATTACCCATATTAGCCTCATGCTCATGCAATACACTCCTGCAGGGATGCGGGTTTTCATTGACTGTGCGCAGCCTTGCTCGTCATGAAGAAAACGGTGTCTTATTCCAAGAAATTGACTGGTGTAGAAGTTCCGGGTTGGTATGGTCGGTCAACGAAGATTCACCGAACATTTCCATGTTCTGCTACATAACTCTCCACATTCCCACGAGGTGTGAGTGGAGCGTGGAATCTTGCATTCTTCCCATCATTGAATGATTTGATCCCTACATGAAAGAAATTGGCCTTGTCAATTGAGGAGCTCCTTTCATCTCATTGCAGTCGAAAATACCCTTGCCAAGATCCGATCAGCCACTAATCTCTATTAATTCTAGTTCTAGCGCCAACGGACCTCCCGGTAAGGGACGGAATAACGGAATAGATTGCCGTGCTTGCCGCGGTATGACGATGCCTTCGCGAATCAGAATTGAGGAAGATGGAAACTTTGCTGAAAATTCCATTGAAAATTTGAGCGATGATCATATCATCAGATCCGGATCGCTACGCCGTCTGCGTGGGGCCAGCTTCCGAGGCTCGCATTACTATGGCTCCCAGCGTGCTTCCATTGCAGGCGATATATTACCACTCATTAGCAACTCTCAACGACCTGCAAGAACCTCCTTTCCCTCCTTTCCACCACCTCCGCCTTCCACATACCAGCCACAACCTCATCAGCTCATCGCCGTTTGCTTCAATCATATGTCGGGACGGCAGTGCGAGCATTGTCAGCAACTGAACAGGGAATTAGGGGGCATCAATGCGAATGAAAGCAATATGCGAGTAGACCGGAGTCTAGATTCGACGCATACCTTGGGGCATGAGCACGAACACGGGCAACAGCACCTTCAGGAGCCGAGGAGTAGTAGTGGTAGCGAGCCGGAAGAGAAGGAGAAGCCAAATGATGGAGGCGAGAAGGGTGGGAATGACGGACCGCCGGCGCCGGTGGGCATATGGGACAAGAGAATGGGTAAATTGAGGTTGGAAGTGTTGGGATTGTGGGCAAGAACAAGTGAGTCACCGGGACGATTACACCTGTGATGTTGGCCATTTGCTGACCGTTCTCAGCTCTCATCCTCTGCACCTTCATCTTAGCAGTATTGAGCATGTACTGGGGAGTTCTGTTCAATGTTGAGCAGAACCTGTCGTCTTTGAATGTCTTCGTGGTGGACTTTGACGGAACACAAGCGCCATATACTGGTGTCACGCCTTTACTTGGTCCAATGCTTACTCAAATGACGACAAAGATAATATCTTCCGGTCAATCTGGAAATCACTTAGGTTATATAAATATGGACCCAGCTGACTTTGATCACGACCCGATGAAAGTTCGTCAAGCCGTCTTCGACTACAAAGCGTGGGCAGCAATCATTATCAATGCGAATGCCACAGCTCTTCTGCACCAGGCTGTTCAACAAGGGAATGCCAGCTACGACCCCCTTGGCGCATGTCAGCAGGTCTGGGTCGAAGCCCGTGACCAGGATACCCACTATGCCTACATACTTCCCCAACTCAACAACCTGCAAACCGAGATCACCTCCATGTTTGGGCAAATGTGGACAAAGATGGTCTTACAGAATACTTCAATCCCCGTCACGAATCTACAAGCCGCATCTCAGGCCCTATCACCCGCAATCGGTTTCTCAATGTTCAGTCTCCGCCCGTTTGCGCCATCAGTCACCACACCAGCCGTCACCATTGGATTGATCTATCTAATCATCCTCGCCTTCTTCAGCTTCACCTTCTTCCTACCTATATACACCAAACTAATCACGCCGGAAGGCCATCCGACCATAAAATTCTGGAAATTCATCGCCATCCGCTGGTGCGGTACCGTCATGGCCTACTTCTTCATGTCCCTCGCCTACAGTTTCGTCTCCCTAGCCTTCCAAATCCCCTTCGCCAATCCCGCCGCGCCCGACATCATCGTCGCTAGCAACCCCGACGCGTACGGCAAGGGAACCTTCGTGGTGTATTGGATGATCAACTTCATCGGCATGATCGCCCTCGGCCTCGCGTGCGAGAACGTCGCCATGATCATCGGCCAGCCCTGGACGGCGATGTGGCTTATCTTCTGGGTCATCGCGAACGTGTCGACGGCTTTCTACTCGCTCGATCTGGCGCCGAAATGGTACTATTGGGGATATGCGTGGCCGTTGCATAATATCGTCGAGGCGTCGCGGTCGACGCTGTTTGATCTGCATTCGAGGATCGGGTTGAATTTTGGGATCTTGTTCGTGTGGTGTGCGATCAATAGCGCGCTTTTTCCGCTTTGCTGTCTTTTTATGAGGAGGAAGATTATGAAGGGGAAGGAGAAGATGAGGGAGAAGGGGCAGAAGGGGAAGTAGAGGATGGTGAAGAAGATGGCGGAGTCTGAATGGCTATATTCCGAGGTAATCTATTACGATAATAGAGAATTAGAACAACGCTTCATATAAAACACTCTAATAGAGTCTGTCTCCGTCCCACTTGTAGGATCATTATGTCGAAAGGTGAATCAACGTTGTAGCTCACGCTGTACCCAGCGCCAAGATGAGATCTCACGTACCAATGATGAGTATACGATTCATCTGTCTAGTTGATGCAGGTCTATCCTTCCACCCCTCAGCTTCGCCTAGGTTCTATAATACACAACTGCGGGCAAACCTAGAAGACCACCCTTACCCCATCTATACCTTACCACCCTTCCCTCGCCCACTCACCCAATAATCACCTTCTCATCCTCCGGAAATTCATACTGCGGAACCGCCAGGTTCAGCGGTGCGGGCCCCTTCCTCGCTCGGCCCGAGATGTCGTAGTGGGAGCCGTGGCAGGGACAGAACCAGCCGCCGAAATCGCCGGCTTCGCCTATGGGTACGCAGCCGAGATGTGTGCAGACGCCTGTTTCGATGTATTTAGGTTAGAAGATTGGGACATAGGAGGGATAATGTGGTGTAAAGGAAGGGTCGTACCGAGCATGATCAACCATTCCGGTTTCTTGACGCGGTCCGAGTCGGGTTGGGGATCTCGTAGCGATTCCCATTTCGTGTCTTCGGCTTCTTTGATTTCGTCCTGGGTGCGGTGGCGGATGAAGACGGGTTTGCCGCGCCATTTGATGATTACCTGGTCCAAGACCGCTTTTGTCAATTGCTGCGTTTTGGTCGTAGGGATTGGGAAAGGAAAAGGGGGGGGCTTTACGTTTTTGCCTTCTGGAATGGCGGCTAGGTCGATTTCGACCTTGGCTTGTGCGAGGACGTCGGCGGATGCGGCCATGTTGACTAGGAAATCTGTTTTTGTATGTCAGCCATTGATTCTTCTTTGACTACGGAGACTCCATCGAAGCGATTGCTCGTTGTCCTGATGCCTTTCTTCAGTGCTTACCCTGCACTGTAGCCTTCGCCCCGGCCGCCGCCAATAGCCCCATACTACCCACCATGAAATACTGAAAGGTCTTGTTGCTCGTCTCCCCCTTCTTACTCATGTACTTTTTGAAGTCCGGTATATTTGTCGTCGGGTTGTCGTCGGAGCTTCTGAAGGGCGATTCCACTCTTGGCGTCCGGTCGAACTCGCCGGCAGTCCGTTCCACGATGTCGGCTTTGCCTCGTCGTTGTTGGGCGGAGAGGGCTAGGGAGACGCATCGTAGGGGCCGCTGTGCAGAAGCGCGCAACAGCGCACGGGATGAGGTGGTTAGAGGCGCCATTGTGGAGCGGAGTGGAGGGTCGGTGTTCGCGGTGAGTAGCTAGAGTATCGAGGTTGAAATGGATGGTACCAACCCTCGGTAATCTAGATCCACAACGCTAGTGATAGTAGGGTATTTGGATACAAGGATAGCTATTCCAGATTTGGGTTAGTATCTGATGCGGAGGACGGAGTCACAAATCCATGCAATCGAACGCCGAAAGTCCGTCCACTGGATGATAAAGAGCGGTGATACATATGTCTTTCCTTCTCCTGGTACCCTTTTCTCATGCTTTGCTCCCTCTTCCTCCGAAGACGAGTGTGTGTGCTACAACGTTCCCAGCTTATCGCCCGCTCCAACATCAGCCCACGTAATTATAACTATACAATCATGGCCGAAGCACAAGCACCCACTGTCAAAGCCCTGCCGCTCCTCAGTCGCGCAGACAGAGACACTTATGCACGCATAGCTGAGCATATGGACATATTTCACAACAGCTTCCGCCAAACATGGCAAATTCTCTACGACGTCTGTTGTAGTGGTAAACGTCCAGCCAATATGAGCATCAGACAATTTCTGAGCACTGGCTGTGACTTCTGTCATCATCTACATATGCACCATTCGATCGGTTCGTAGCAGTTTATGAAATTGCTGTCTTTGCTTAGCTGAAATGGTTATACGGTAGAGGAGCAGCACATATTCCCCGTACTGGCGCAACGAATGCCAGCTTTTAGGAAGGAATTGGAACTATTGACGCAACATCAAGAAATACATCGAGGGATGGACAAGATGGAGGCGTATCTGGATGATTGTAAGGCTGGTAAGAGGGACCTGCGGATGGAGCAGCTGAAAGAGATTATGGACAGTTTTGGGACTGTGCTCTGGGAGCATCTGTCCGATGAGGTTCGACAACTCTCTCCGGACAATATGCGAAAGTATTGGTCCCTGGAGGAGATGAGAAGACTACCGATTTGAGGTTCATCTATCGAGCCAATGTGAAATGATCCACAGAGAACACTGTCAACAACAGACAGTCTGGATGGGAGACCTCGGTACCTCACAAGGATGGCATACAAGGCAAGGAAGCGCACTTTGCCAATATCATCAAGCATTTCATGACCACGCAGATATGCTTTGATCCTCAGAAGATGTCTTCGGAAAACCAGCATCATGTTGGCCATTATCTGGAACGGGCCCCACAAGATACGACCTCAGTCTTGAATGCACAGAACATGGCCAATCGAGGGAAATCCTAGATCAGCCTATATCTCCAACAAGGTTGCAAGAGCATGAGCCAGCAGACCGTGGATCAATAAGCTAGGCCACGAGAGCCACACTTTGTGTCATTGATGTTGCGTTCGGTCCTAATATCGAGCGAACCTTTACTACCCACCATTACACGGTCGGAGCGATGGGGTCAATGGGGGGTCTGCCATGAGTGGTGAAGAGCAGGAGTTGAACCCATGTGTTCCTCATTATGGCTCCCGGAGTGGATTGATCCAATGAGTCATAATGGACCAGTCTCGGATATGTGGGTAAATGTTTGGAGGTCGAGAAAAGGGGATCTTTTAGTTCAATGATGAAAAGTATGATATGTTGACATACTGGTCTTCTTTTTGCCTAATATACCTCGACTTATTCAATGACAATGGAAAGGTAGCGCACTGATATTTACATTAACGCACTATGTAAGACCGTCTTAATGATGATGGTTGACGATGTTGGCTCCTGGTGAGAGGACCCTGACCGGACCCAACAAGCGTTGGGCGGAGTAGATCGACAACAAGCTCTCGAAGCTATGAAACAGCTTCATCCTTTCCCCATAACATATTCAATGGACCTTTACAAGAAAGGCATTGATCTGGCCACCAATCCCAAACACACGCGATGGCAATCCCCACTCTTACTCCTCGTAGACGCCATCCTCTGTGCCCTTATCATATGGAAAATCCCCTGTAAGCAAGCTTCCACAGCTCCTTCTGCACTATGTACCCATGATTAGCATTTTCAGAAAATAACAAAAGCACGCCACTGACTATTAGGAGTACAGACACCGAGATCGACTGGAAAGCATACATGCAGCAAATCGCGCAATACCGAAGCGGAGAACGAGATTATACACTCATCAAAGGCGACACGGGACCTCTGGTCTACCCGGCAGGTAAATTGGGGATATCTAGGATGATGCACGAGCTGAAGCTAAAAACATTGATAGCGCATGTCTACATTTACAATATCCTATACCGTATCACCAATGAGGGGACCGACATCTTTCGCGCCCAATGTATCTTCATGATTGTCTATCTGGTCGCATTGAGTATGGTCATGAGTTGCTATCGGATGGCAAAGGTATAGAGGGACCTCCTTGTCTTCGATATACGGGTTTGATGTGTGGCATACGCTGATCTCGACGTGCAGGTACCACCCTACATCTTCCCCCTCTTGATCCTCTCCAAACGCCTCCACAGCATTTTCCTCCTGCGCCTTTTCAACGACTGCTTCGCCGTCCTGGCATTGTTCACCACAATTCACTTCTACCAAAGGAAAGTATTCACGATTGGGAGTGTGGCATATTCGTTCGGCGTGGGCACAAAGATGTCGCTGCTGCTGGCAGCTCCTGCCATTGGTATCATACTCATGCAGGTCCTGTCGTTTAAGAGGGCCATGAACGCAATGTTTCTCATGGCTCAGGTGCAGTTTACGCTCGCTGTCCCGTTCCTGAAGAATTTCCGAGGCTACTTGACGAGATCGTTCGAGCTTTCACGGGTGTTTATGTACAAGTGGACGGTCAATTGGAGGTTTGTTGGCGAAGAAAGGTTTCTGTCTCGAGAATTTGCCGTGGCGCTGATTATTGTACATTTGACACTGCTCGCCACATTCTTATGGACACGATGGATTCGCCCTTCAGGGCTTTCCGTGCCCGCCTTGATATCAACCGCATTTAAACCGTTACCAGTTAAAGCGCAACAGCAGATATACCTCGACACAACGCCGTCTTTCATCATGACAGCTATCTTGACCTCCATGGTCATTGGAATGCTCTGTGCAAGAAGCCTTCACTATCAATTTTATGCATACATTGCCTGGTCAACGCCCTTCTTGCTATGGAAGTCCGGTACACATCCGGTCTTGATATACGCCATTTGGGCGGGTCAGGAGTGGGCATGGAATGTGTATCCGAGTACTGAGACAAGCTCAAAGGTGGTGGTAGGATGCTTGGCTGTGCAAGTGATAGGTCTCTGGCAGGGAACCAAGGACGATTTCGTTGATAAGATCGGTCCGGAGCTTTTGAACGAGAGTGGAAACGGGAAGCTTAGTTGAGGGACCCACGAGGCATGAAGCTAATTCCAATGTCGCTTCTCTGGTGCAGATGGGGGACCCTGGAATGATGAAACCAACCAGCTCCATCATACTTCTGGCTCAGATTCTTCTTCTGGTGGCATCTTGCCGACTGTCGAGCCTTCATCCTCGCTGTTCTCGAGATACGAGGGGATCTTGACGAACTGAGGCGGCCTAGAAAACATCAACCGAGGCCTATTTGCAGGAGCTGAACACGGACCAGTATGCCTGCTTCCGCCATTGCCCCTCCTCCCTCACGACATTGACAATCTCTCCACTGAGCTTGTTGTCGCGACCCTCGAACGCAAAAGTATCCACAACCACATATCCACCTCGTTTGATCCAGATCTGGGAGCGAAACCGAGAAGGCAACTCGACCAGCTGCGGTTCTTTCACCGATGGAAGCTCCACCGAATACAAGTTATTCCCTTCAGCTTTCTTCACTCGAGCAATTGCATGTCCCTCATCCAAGACGGTTGGTGGAGCGGAGGTTTCTGCCGCGGTGGCAAGCAGGTTGCGTTTTGGCCGAACCATCTCTGCGTAGTACAACGTGGGGAGTATAATTGCGGCCAGAAAGACCAAGCTGTGCGAAGAATCTGTTTGAAGAAGGTGAGCCGGCCGTGTTTCTTGGCACCTTGGCACTTGCCTGCCTGCTCTGTGTGGATTCCCCCACCAATGTGCCCCTGTCTACCTCATCTGCTTTCAAATCGACTTGAGCAGTAATTAGTCAGCCACTGCTAACGCTGCTGCCAGGCATTCTCTCTACTGTAAGGTCATTTGATCCACCATCCACATGCCATTGAGCAAGCTCAACGTGGAAGCAACAGAAAGTCTTCACCATCTGACTGGATTCATACCGTTCATACCTTGCATCAAACCATTTACTCTGTGCTTCTATAAATTCACAGTCTATGCAAATTCTCTGCCATAGCTCTTCATAATCTAGGACATATACAAGTTCTCGGTGCTGCTGACGATTCGATTGATCTCATCCACCATGACATCTCAGCCATTTGGTGCACTCTTCGATATTGACGAGAGCTCGCATCTTACCGATCCACCAGCGATCCTTCGTAAGGACCCACATGGACTCCCAGACCTACCAACGGCTTATGAGCTGGACCGTCTCAACAGAGCCACCCGTAGCGTTGGCGTCTCGGTCCCTTCAATACTTCCTGAAACTCAAACCCCACGAACACCGAATGAGCTGGAGCAAAGCAGACCACCAAGTCCAGACTACGACGATGCGGACGCCGTACATATATTGCAAAGCTGGAACAACCCTCCTATCAATAGGTACCGGCTTCTATCCGCCTGTCTGATGAATTTCGGCAACGGTACGTGGTGCTGCTGATGATACTACTCCTCCCATATTGTGACCTTGGCACAAGTTGTAGACATGTTGCATGGGCATAAGACCTCTAAATAGGTCTTATGAGTCACATCGTGTTCAGGTGAGGATGAGCTGACTGCGAAATCACCCAGGTCTGAATGACGCTGCTCCTGGCGCTTTGATCCCCTACATGGAAAAGGAATACCGCATCGGCTACGCCATCGTCTCTCTCATTTTTGTCACAAACGCCGTTGGCTTCATCTCTGCCGCTCCCATCGCTCAAGCACTCCAAGCCCGTCTGGGTAGGGCAAAAACACTGGCACTGTCTCTTTCGGTAATGACAGTTGGATACGTGATGATCGTCTCCAGGCCTCCTTTTCCGGTAGTGGTGGTGGCGTTCTTCTTTCTTGGCCTTGGAATCGCGTCAAATCTTGCACCTAACAATGTGTTCTGCGCGAACCTCTCCAACAGCACAATGGCCCTCGGGTTTCTGCACGGTTCTTATGGCATTGGTGGCACAGTCGGTCCCCTCATAGCCACAAGTCTCGTGATCCACGGCAGTGCGTGGAGTACATTCTACTTCATTTCACTCGCTGTTACTCTCTTCAATATTCTTTTCGCATTTTTTTCCTTTCGCAAATACGAAAAGGACACCCCTGCCATCAATCCCCTACAAGCCACGGCCTCAAACCCTAGTCCCTCGACATCACGATCCAAATTACTCAAAGCTGCTCTGAGGAACAAGACTACAATTCTCGGTGCGCTGTTCATTTTCTGTTACCAAGGAGCTGAAGTCTCCATATCTGGATGGGTTATCTCTTTCCTAATCTCCTATCGCCATTCGTCGCCCGCGCATGTTGGATACGTCACGTCTGGATTCTGGGCTGGTATTACTTTAGGCCGTTTCCTGCTCTCGCACCCAGCGCACCGGTTTGGCGAGAAGAAATCAGTCTTCCTGCTCGTTCTTGGAGCAACAGCATTCCAATTACTTGTTTGGCTGGTTCCCAACGTCATCGGCGAGGCAGTCGCTGTCTCCATCGTCGGCCTGTTGCTAGGACCTGTGTACCCATGCGCGATGGCTGTCTTTAGTAAACTAATTCCGAAGCGGCTGCAGATGAGTTCGCTGGCAGCTGTGTCGGCGCTTGGTAGCAGTGGAGGCGCAGTCGCTCCGTTCTTCACAGGTTTGCTGGCTCAACAGGTGGGTACCTGGGTACTGCACCCTATTTGTATTGGCCTCTTTGCTGGGATGGTGGGCTGTTGGATTGGTTTGCCAAGGGTCGTGAAGAGGAGAGATTGATTGAGGATGGATGATTGGATAGACATGTCGTTAAGGTTTCTTGATTCAAACAATTATCGACGCGCCGACCGCTAAAGGACGTCAAATTCGTTAGCTAGCCAGAAGTCATGGATGCGTATCGGACCATCATCACAGGCTGTGAACTGTTTGTCCGCGGTTGTTGTCTGGTACCTAAACCATGTTTCGATGTCGAAGTACAATACGACATTCCTGGGCTTTGCGGAACCAATGGTAGGATTGGGAGTGGTTTTTGAGAACGATTGTCACTCAAGCCATGAGCATTAAAGGCAGGATCAGGCCCAAGGTAAGGGTTGAGAAGAGTCGGCTTCCTCTCCTTGTCGATTGTGGCTAAGACTCAAATGTCTATGTCTTGGTTTCTTCCCAAAGAGACAGAGAAGTGCGACGCGAAATCCGTCATTTCACTTCCGTCTGATCAGTCACTCAGTGCGGGATGAAAATGATCGACATAGAACAGCAATCCTACGAAGAAACCTCGATGCTCATTGGCGGATTTCCCAAAGCTCGACACTTCGCCGCCTCATTCACAGCTATATCAACCAACTACACAAACCAAAATCTTACAGTGATCGCTAACTCATCCATTCTCCGCAAGACTCAAGATCAGAAACAAGCCGAGGAGCCTTCGGCTTAGCCAACGACGAATGGTACTTCCTAAGAACTACAGTCTTGGATAGGTTTTCTATACTCGTATACAGGACTTAGATTTAAGCAGCTCTAGGATATACATAGGATATGGGGTTTACTATAGAGTAGAGTCTACGTCCACCATAGATTATTCGAGCTCAGTCGCGAATTATATGTAAAACTGGGTTTCAAGAGATGATATCTTCCTTCCTGGCGTAAGGCAGCGTGGAAATTGCTATGTAGGAGGCATACTAGACCTAGATACGAAGAGCTGTGGCGTTTTCTCTTACCTTCTGTTAGGAATTCTCTGGCTCAGAGTGCTAGATGAATTGAATGCTTGACCGAACACGGGTTAGGAAGGCCTTGAGAGATCGTAGGAGATAGCAGCTGAGAGGGGACTTTCATTCCGGTTTTCGGAGGTGACTGAGGCATGTGATTTTGGTTTGATTTGGTAATTTGGTGTTTGACGGATGGAAAGAGTGGGGTTTTGGGATTTGGGAGGGGCTGGAAATGGTAGAGGGAGGGGGTCAGGATGAGAGAGGTGTGGGAGAAGGGGCGGCGTGGTTGGTTTAGGACGTAGACTGGGGAGTAAGGAGGGTTTAGGGGTTTAGAGATTGGTGCGAGAGGGGTGTTGGAGAGTCTCGGAGGAATGAATGCAGATCGGGATGGTATGTTAGTTGTTTGGACGTGTGGACGAGGTACGAGGAGTGAATATCGTGTTATGATAAGCAGAGGTAAAGCGTATCTTGTCACATTCATGCTCAGATTTCTTGAGAGCAAGCGGATTGGTGAAGATTGACAACGGCACTCATTAACGACAGCCATGGGCTTCCCTGCTTGTATATTTACTGATTAGATTGGTTGATGTCGATGATGGGGGCTGGGTTTTCGAAAGGTGTTGGTGTATCTTAAGGTAGGATGTGTGAGAAGATCTGGCGGGAATATGGTTATCGGAATTTGTTGCGCTTTTGTTTGAGGGGCTCACGTTGTTGGTGATATGGACAGTTCACTGATGTAAGGGGAATATTGGAACCAACGAGCGCGCTTAATGCCACTTTGATGAGCCCATCATCCTAAAGTTCCACTTTCACATGCCTCCCCATTCAATACAGAAAGTTCTGACAGTCCTCTTACTCTCATCATCTTCATTTCTTCCATCGACCTCTTCCGGCCCACCAATCAGCCACCCTTTCTTAACCCCTGTCCCAAGTCTTCCGCCCCCAACGAGCTCTAGCAGATTAATCTCTTCATCCCAGTCGTAACTCATGGAGAGGAAATGACTGTGGAATCTTAGGGGGTCGCCGGGGTAGACGGCGAATTGACAGCCAAAGCGAATGCCGGGGGACATGAAATAGCCCTTGCTATGGAGATGTGCAAACAAGGCATATGAGGAGGCATCGACTTTTGGGATCATTCGTGGCGGGGTGTCGGAAGGCGGGGTAAGAGGAGGGCAAGAAGTCGTTGATGTGGTGGTCCAAGGAATCAGATTGGAGTCGTCTGGTTTGAGAAGCGAAGGCATTGCGGTGGTTGTACTTTCGCGACCGAACGGTTCGCCGAATAGAGCATCTTCGGAAGCATAGTCTTCGGAAGTATCGTCTACTGTTTTTAAGACGTGGGTCGCATTTGCATGCTTTTCCCCAAGAAGGTCCTCTTGGTCACGGATCTTCTTCAGAGCCTTATGTGTCCGAGTCTGCCTGCTATTTTGGAAAACCTTTGCGATATCCATTCCTTTCTTGTACGCATCCGTCCTTATGGACTCCACTTGATCGGCATTCTTGGATGCCCAATCCCTCTTGTGCCAGTTCAGATCATTTACAACGAATGCCAGACGTTTGTCGACTAATAGACGTGCTTCCTCAGGCTGTAGCTCTAGCGGTAAGCCGAGGAAGACGTTTTGTTGTGGGCTTTGCGAGAGCGTGCCGATGAGCACTCCAAGTATGTTGTGCGCTTGCCGTAGCCATGTGATTGTGTCGATATCATATAGCATATAACGTTCGACATGCGGGGAGACCTGAAAGACTGGGAATGGAAGCGTCGGCTTTGAAGGCGGTCCGGTGGGATTCATGGTCTGTGTGGAGCATGCGCGGTCCAGAGCTTGGTTTCAATTGACCTGTATCTTGGTTCGTTTTAGCCAACCGTCTCTAGGATATTATGTGGTCTACAATTATTGTATGCCAGAAGACAGTCATAAAGCTCAATGAGCATCAGTTTTACATCAAAAGCCCGAAAGGGTTTTCAGTGGATTGACAGATTGTGATATAGGTAATAATCATGCAAGTGGCAGTAAAGGAGGGGATGAGACAGCTTACCGGTATCCAATGCCGTAGTCACCATGTTTGAACCTCTTCACTTCGTGATTGCAAGCACGCCTGCGTGGAGATCAGTCAGGTGGAATCGAAGGTTGCTGGCAGGTGTGCGGGAACCACATTTGTCGGGCTGGATCAAAGTCATGCCGAGACGCTAGCCGCATCGGCGCGACTGCTTGACGCGTTGGCTCCAGGCCTATCAAAAAGTTCGTGGGAGAAAGTTCAACAGTTCTTCAAGCAACTTCACTCACGTAATGGCAGGACTATTTGAGCAACCTAGAAATGCAGGCACACTATTCCTAGGTGGGACCAAAATCAGTGGTGCAGATATCAGAGATCAAAATGGTACCCATCTTTCCAGACCCGTCTGGCATTTGCTAAAACCGTCTCAGTACTTGCGACACAAGCAATCGCCAATGTAGTGAAAAGCTCTTTCGGTCCTTCGGGACTAGACAAGATGATGGTGGACGATATCGGAGTACGTTCGCGGCGGAGCGTCGTTCTGTCCTAATACTGAGGAACTTAGGATGTCACAGTGACCAATGACGGCGCAACAATATTAAGTCTCTTGGACGTAGAACATCCGGCCGGGAAGATACTGGTGGATCTAGCGCAACAACAAGATAAGGAGGTTGGCGACGGAACGACATCAGTGGTCATCATAGCGGCAGAACTCCTACGACGAGCAAATGAACTCATGAAGAATCGAATACATCCTACTACGATCATTACAGGCTACCGTCTCGCCCTCCGTGAAGCGATCAAATACATGAATGAGAATATAAGCACCAAGGTCGAACATCTGGGCCGAGAGTCTCTCATCAATATCGCCAAAACTTCCATGTCCAGTAAGATAATCGGCTCAGATTCGGAATTCTTCTCCAATATGGTGGTCGACGCTATGCAGTCTGTCAAATCAACCAACAATCGCAACGAGACCAAATATCCCGTCAAAGCTGTCAACGTCCTCAAAGCCCACGGCAAGAGCTCACTCGAGTCAACGCTCGTTAAAGGCTATGCCTTGAATTGCACCGTTGCCTCACAAGCCATGAAGACAAGAGTAACGGACGCCAAAATCGCCTGCTTGGATATGAACCTCCAGAAAGAGCGCATGAAATTGGGTGTCAATATCACAATCGACGACCCACAACAGCTCGAGCAAATCCGCCAACGAGAAGCTGGTATGGTCATGGAGCGCGTGGACATGATACTCAAGGCCGGCGCCAACGTCGTGCTCACCACAAAGGGCATTGACGACATGTGCCTCAAGCAATTCATCGAAAAGGGTGCCATGGCCGTTCGACGCTGCAAAAAGGAGGATCTCCGCCGCATAGCCAAAGCAACAGGTGCCACCCTCATCTCATCCCTCTCCGACCTCAACGGCGACGAAAAATTCGAAGCCGCCTCCCTCGGCCACGCGGAAGAAGTCGTCCAAGAGCGCATCTCAGACGACGAATGCATACTCGTCAAAGGCACCAAAGTCCACACCTCCGCCTCCATCATCCTCCGCGGCTCCAACGACTATCAGCTCGATGAAATGGAGCGATCCGTCCACGACTCGCTCTCCGCCGTAAAACGCACGCTGGAAAGCGGCAGCATAGTCCCTGGCGGCGGCGCCGTAGAGACCGCCTTACACATCTATCTGGAAGAATTCGCCGTCACCGTCGGCTCGCGCGAACAGCTCGCCATTGGCGAATTCGCACAATCGCTCCTCATCATCCCCCGCACCCTTGCGGTCAACGCAGCCAAAGACAGCAGTGACTTAGTTGCGCAATTACGATCCTACCACGCCACCTCGCAACGAACGCAGGATGCGCCCCCTCCACCCTCCCCTTCAAAAGGATCAAAGAGCCCCAAGGCGGCGGAGCAAGATAAGGCGAATGCGAAGCGCAAGAATTACAAGAATTACGGTTTAGACCTGCTGAAGGGCAAAGTGGTGGATCAGATCAAGGCGGGGGTTCTGGAGCCGAGTATGAGTAAGGTGAAACAGTTGAAAAGCGCGGTGGAGGCTTGTATCGCCGTGATGAGGATAGATACCCTGATCAAGCTGGACCCGGAACAGAGAGGGGGAGATGATGGGCACGGGCATTGATTCACATATTTTATCACCAGGCTAGAAAATCATATGAAGAATTATTTGCACAGAAGCCGAGGCTTGTGATTCTGTGACCCGGCTGATTCGGATGTTTATGGCCTGTATGTAGCATTTAAGCTGACTACGATGTCCGATTCTGCTGAGGAGCTCCCAGTTTCCGGGCCCGCAACAGTCCTTTGCGATCTCTATTTGGCAAAAGCCTTCGCCTGGCGTAAGCTTCCCTGATCAAGCCTAAAAACCGTTCGCGGTTCCTATCCATGGTAGACATGAGATGTAATAGGGACACTAGGCTCGGGCCATTAGTCCATATCCACACTCCATGTCTGACTTGACGCATGCCAAGTATCCCATGTCCTGGCATGGCATCCGTCTCAAGGGTTTTTACCGAGGTACAGCCGAGACGGATGCCAGCCTTGCCAGGACATGGGATAGGCCCAATGTGTTGTGTCATCTGGTATACCTCTGCAACTTCCACAATATCGTGCCGAAATTAGCAATGCTGTAGGTGGTTAACGTGTCTTGATATTATATCTCCATCTCACCCTTAATAGCTTCGCCCAAATAGACACCACTCCTCCGCTTTATTCGTACAGTTTGGATTCGTGCACTTGGTCTCGCCCTTCACCAGACCCTCTTTCGGCTGATCGAACGGAATGCAGAGACTCTTTGCGCCCATACTTGGCGCCCTCTCGTCTTGAGGGGTATCGTCATCCTCTTTCCTCGCACTGAGCTCTTTGATCTCATCTTCACACTTCTCCGTCAAACAGTGAGGAATCAAGCAGACGTTCTTTGAATTCAGAGCCGGTACGAAATCATCCCAATTAGTAATGTGTTTGGTGTGGCTTCTGAAGCTGTCGTTGGCACGGCTGTAGAGGTCCTTCTGGATATTATCTAGTAGTTCATGGACCCCGGTAGAGAGCTCCGTTATTGGAATGGACCCCTTGCCTTCGTCGCCTTGGATGTCTCGGCGAGCTGTAGTGACCTTGTGCGCTGCTGAATCTCTAGGACCGAATTCAAGGCGCAGTGGCACGCCTCTCATTTCCCAGTCGTTGAACTTCCAGCCTGGTGAATAGCCTTCTCGCATATCGGAAACAACACGAACGTCTGCAGCTTTCAAGATCTCTTCTAGCGCCTTAATTTCCTTGTACAGTCCCGTACGATCCTCATCTGTGGATTTCGCCGTTATCCCGACCGGCACGATAACGACCTGTTTACGAGCAACGCGTGGAGGAATGACGAGGCCTCGGTCATCCCCATGAGTCATCACCATGATACCGATCGTACGAGTAGAGAGACCTGAGAACTTCTATGTCAGCTGAAACGATCTGTTCAGATGAGAGATAATGAGGTTGGAAGGCTACTCACCCCAAGAGTTTTGATAGACATAAAGGGGCGGCTTCTTCTCTCCTTCCCTTGACGCTGGATCCTCCACAGTGATGCCGAACATCTTACTAAAATTTTGCCCCAGACAGTGGCTTGTACCTGCCTGAATGCCTCGTCCCGTCGCTGCAACGTATCCCTCAATGGTTTCTGAAAATTTGGCGCCCGCAAACTTTTCATTCTCGGTCTTGCGACCTCGTATCACAGGTACAGCTAGCAGCTCAGTATACACACTTGCATACCAGTCCAGAATTTGACGAACTTCCTTCGTAGACTCTTCTAATGTAAGGTGGGCTGAGGATTTTGTCCAAGTCAGCAATCCTCTTCATCAGCGATCATGCTCACCTACCAGTGTGCCCTTCTTGCCAGTGAAACTCGCGGGTTCGTAAGAACGGCACGGGGTGCTTGAACTCCCATCGCACAACCGAATTCCACTGATTTAGTTTTAGGGGTAGATCTCGATGGCTTCGTATCCACTTTGCATAGTATGGGTACATGACAGTTTCAGACGTAGGACGGATGGCGACGCGCTTTTCAAGGGGGTTCTTCCCTGCATGTGTCACCCAGGCTACCTCACTAAGGATATATCAGCTATAACATGTCAACAGTTGAAAGCTCGAGGCATACGCAGCAAAGCCTTCGATGTGTGCCTTTTCTTTCTGAAGGACTTCTTCTGACACAAATAAAGGGAACGCGCAGTTTTCGACATCGATGCTCTTTATTTTCCTATTGAAGAACCCCTGAATCTCCTCCCAGATGAAATACGACGCAGGCTTGAGGATGTAGCACTAGGATATTCAGTCTTTTCGTTCCAGACAAACTTGTGAAGACTTACACCAGAGACATCATAATAATCGAGAAAGTCTCCCTTGGTCAGAACTTGTTGGTACCATTCCGAGAAATCTGCATCCTTCGCGACGTCTATACCAATGAGTGCAGCTCCTTCAATCTTCTTTTTTGATTGTGGCTTCTTTGTCGGCTTGTCGCTTGCTTGCTGAGTTTGCTTGCCAGGTTTCGAGCTGCCTTGTTTGGATTGCTTCCCAGATTTCTTACCGCCTTGAGGAGAGTTTCTGCCCGGTGATATGGAGCTGAGTTCAATAACTTCGTCCGATTGATTTCTGACAGACTGATCTTCGACGCGTTCCGTTAATTCGGCGATAGATGGCGTAGTACCAGAGGCTGGCGCTTCCCGCTCCTCAGTCATCGTCAATTAATCTTAATTCAGTGGATACAATGCCGTGATAGATCTATCTAGACTGAAGAGGCAAGGTGACTCAAGGAAAGACTTATGAGTCTATAAAATACGCTGAGGTACCTGAGGGTTCAAACGAGGAGAACAGGGATATGATTTAAGCTTCTCGGGAGGGGGACAGCTCCGAGCTTAGCGGCGTAATCTTCCCCTAAAAAAGTAAACCAATGATCTCCCTTACTGGTGTTTCCCCCAAGGACTGCTCCTTCCTTCAGTAACATCTGTCGCTCGTTAACTTTCTTTTCTTGTGTCTACCTTCTTAGGGGTCGTTTGCTTTTCGCGTCTAGCGGCGACAGCTTTATCAAGCAGAAGAAGAAGCAGTAATTGAGGATCATCAACAGGTTGAGAAGGTTGATAGTCGATCATTTAATCGGGAAAACGCCCCAGTACCAGAAGGAGGAGGAAGGAACGCGGACAATCACAATGAGTTCATGCGCGAATATTCAGAGGCTCGTCTAGCCACTACTGCGCTCAATGATGATGTCGACGTCAACCTCGAGCCGTACCCACCGTCCGAAGGAGAAAAGGCATCTACTGAGCTTCAAATGGGCAGCTCTCCTCACAGTACTGGCACCTGCTGCAACCGCACAAAGCTGCATTTCCCTCAAGGGCTCGACGCAATGTCCGGCGTTCAATGCATCTTCGTTCTCCACCGATTCCACTCTTACTTCGCTATAGTAGGAGCACCCTTGCTATGGCGATCAACCAAGATATCTCAGACACTGACAGCTTGTAGCCCTTTCCTCTCATACGTTTCAAGCACCTCATCATTCGATACCCAGCTGAGCCAATACGTCAACTCGAGCTACGTCCAATACAAGTGAGTCGCTCGATTAGGGGGTTGGATTGCGGTCACTAATCCTTCGGCCAGGTACCAACAGCTGCTGGGTTGCAGCAGCGCCAACTTGACTAATACCACTAACTTCTACGCACGATATACGACTAGTGTAATATGTAATGCTATTATCCAGAACTCCATAAAGCCATGCTCTCTATCCCGCGCGGAGTCGCCTCCTATGTGCGCGGAGTCCTGCGTGAGCATCCATGTTGCAATATTGATGACTTTCGCTGACCACTTTCAAGGCCCAACAAGCAACGAGCGAGGAAGAGATTGCTGTCAACGGCCAGCTCTGCGGCACGCCTCGACCTAGCTATCTCGATCAGATAAGAGCCGACTTCACGAATTGCGCTCTACCCAGCGACTCACTTAGCGGAGCCTGCATCACTGGAGAAGAAAACGAATCTGCAAACTGTGGTTTCTCCACCAATCTGCAAGGACTCTGCGGCTACTGCGCATCGAGCTCTCCGAACGCAACAGACTCTTGCTGTATCGCATCTAGCGTTAACGATCGATGCCCAGGTGTGAAACTACCAACACTAACCTCTATGCCTCCTCTATTTCCTTCATCATCGTCAACATCAAAGTCGGCCCCTACAGCTTCCTCAAGTAGTGCCGTAGCTCCTCACGGTTCTGGACTCTCAGGAGGAGCGATTGCTGGGATTGTGGTCGGATCTGTTGTCGGTGCAGCGTTGTTGTTAGGCTTGCTGCTGTTGTGCTGTTTGCGCTTACGTAGGCGCCGGAAAGGGAGCCAAGATAGTGTTTTCAATCAGCCAACGCCCCAGCGAAAAGGCGGCCCTGTCATGGCGTTTTCACCTCAGGCAGCAACCCAAGAACTTCCCCCTGACTATGGACCACAGCCTGGAGGACGGGTGGCTAGGATGTCGGCACTGGAGGGCAACTCGAGCGATTCGCCATCATATGGTAATGTAGCAGCAGGTGGACTCGCAGGTGGAGGCCATAGGCATCACGGCGACACTTCGGACTCTGATGCTTATTATGGAGAAACCCCAGAATCTCGGACTCGTCTGCCTCCTCGAACGGCGGGCAAGCGAAACGGCTCTCTATCAAGTCAATCGGCTTTGGGAGCATTGGACGATCCTAGTTCACCAAATACCGAGGGCCAGATTTCTTCACCAGAAGGCGTGGCTAGCGGGCAATCAGAGCAGCTTCCGTCCTTCAAGGATTATTACTCGGAAGACGAGATCCATCCTAACGACAAAGTGGCCACCCTGTGGGCTTATCAACCACGGGCTGGCGATGAGTTCGAACTGGAGCGAGGCGACATGCTCAAGGTCGTCGGGATCTGGGATGACGGATGGGCGACGGGCGTGCGGATCAACGAGCGAGCGGAGGATTACGATGGCAAGCACAAAGCCCAAAGAGACAGCGGAGTCTCCCATGGATATGGGAGAGGCGATTCTCCTCCGCCCAGTGGAGAGCTAAAAGCATTTCCCGTAAGTCGAATCTAGGTTGACTCCTGGAGGACTGTCTGACGCGCAGATAGCTTGTTTGTGTTTGCCTGCCCGATTACTGGAAGCAGACGATTGAAGGTGACAGCTCCTCCGACAACGGTGCGAGTGGTCCACCTCAAGGCTTTGGTCTGTGACCCAATCTCCATCTTGCCTGGCTCGTCTCCTCGACCGGTCTGCGCCATGAGCTGATGCTACTGGGATTGGCGTTCCTGGAGTTCCGTCTAGGATGGCGGTACCGCCTTCGGTCTTCATCAGTACCCTTGGCCATGTACAGTCTTTGTTGGAAGTCCGCAACGGAGAAAGGTACAAGTAACTTGCTTGGCTTTCGTCTGGTTCATCTACATCTTACACCCTGTATCCGACTATTTGACATATCGATTATACCCCTGTATGTTTTACGACAGCAAGCAACATATGTAATTCGCGTTGCTCTCTAGCTCACATTCTAGCTTGAGCTGTATTTAATGGAAAGCATAGAAATACAGGTTCGTGACACGGACGGGTTTTGAATGACTGAGGCCCTTCGCTCCAGCTCAAGGTATCGGCTACGGCTACTCTCGGTGTTTTTGCATTGACAACTACAATGCTCTGTTTGCTGACAAGACTAACTTGCAGCTAGTCCTAACTCTGGAGAAGATGAAGTTGGTCGAAGAGAGACTCGTCCGCCGACTTCAAATAAGGTTGTTAGGCCCCGGAGATTGTGGACTTTACGGAGCATGAATTCCGATGTGATCTACGTCCCTGAAACCTTGCGCTGATTTGTAAGAGCGAAGCTGGTCACTAATCACTATATGTTAAGCTCGAGCAAATCCTTCACTTCAGTTCTCACCAAATCACCTGAGTCAATCTTCCAACGACAACGTCGCAATGGATCCAGCGCCACCTCCTAAGTCGGTTCTCGGAAGACACCGTTTGCTTTCTCCATCTGCCGCCGTTAAGGTTAGCCCGCTATGCATTGGAGCTATGAATTTTGGCGACGCATGGTAAGAAACTTCTCTTTCATTAGTCTGTTTCATTCTGCTGTAGAATGTTTAGCACCAAGACGCGGGCTTGAATATACATGTTTGATACGATGCTACTGGGGGAAGCTGCTACGACTTATGTGCTCAACGGTCTCCATCAACGAAATAGAAGTTTTGGGATGGAGTGTCTTGCTTTCATCTAGAAGTACCCAGCTAATAGCCCCTAGGAGCGGCATGCTGGGAGCCATGACTAAGGAATCTGTCTTTCAGCTCTTAGACTTCTTCCACTTCCAAGGCGGTAACTTCATCGACACAGCCAACAATTACCAGAACGAGCAATCGGAGAGCTGGATTGGCGAATGGCTTCAGAGCCACCCCGGTATTCGTGACCAGATGGTCATTGCCACAAAGTACACCACATGCTACACCGGTTATCAAGGCCATGACGGCATCATTCATTCCAGCTTCACCGGCAACGGTTCCAAATCCTTGCATATCTCACTCGCAGCCTCGCTTCGCAAGCTCCAGACTGATTACATAGACATCCTTTACGTGCACTGGTGGGATTTCACGACCTCAATCCCCGAGCTCATGCAGAGTTTGAACACGGTCGTCCAACAAGGCAAGGTCCTCTATCTAGGTATCAGTGACACTCCTGCCTGGATCGTCAGCAAAGCCAACCAGTACGCGCGGGATCACGGCCTCCGGCAATTCGTCGTCTATCAAGGTCGGTGGAGCGCCGCCAACCGCGACTTTGAGCGCGACGTCATCGCCATGTGTGCGGCTGAGGGTATGGGAATCTCGCCGTGGGGGGCGTTGGGTGGAGGGGAATTCAAGACGAAGAAGCAGCGGGAGGAGGCGAAAGGGGAAGGAAGGAATATGGGTGGGCCGAACGAGAACCAGATCAAATTGACCGATACACTGGAGAAGATTGCGGATAGGAAGAGCACGGCCATTACGTCGGTTGCGTTGGCGTATGTTATGCATAAAGCGCCCTATGTCTTCCCCATCGTTGGTGGAAGGAAGATCGAGCATTTGAAGGGTAACATCGACGCGTTGAGCTTGGAGCTTAGCGACGAGGATATGGCGGAGATTGATGGAGCGGTGCCGTTTGATGTCGGCTTTCCATTGAACTTCCTGAGTCAGAAGCCTGGAGGAGCCAAGGGCCCAGCTGACATCTGGCTGACGGACAGTAAGTTTCCTTTCTTATTTCGGTTCTTCACCTTTGTGAGACTATGTCTCTCGAGTCGCTGCTCTAAAAACAAAATGCTAACTCCAAGCTCCTGCAGTGGCTGGACACTTCGATTACGTGGAGGGGAGCAAGCCGATCAAGCCTGTCAAGGAACCTGGGGAGACGAAAACTACTCCGTATGCGAGCAAGAAGTGAAGAACCCTCTTTTTTTGGGGGTAGTCTAGCATTGGGTAAGACATCTGCGTTTATATAAGGTATTCATTGCATACTTACCTAAAAGCATTTCAATCTCGATAATCCCATGTCATGGCGACTTTGCCTCGGGCATTCATTACCCCATGAAACGTATGACTTGCCAAGATACGGTACTTTATGGGATAGAGCTCATTGGCGTTTCGATGCCGTATCGACCCATATAAAACAGAAACCTAGTCTTACCCACCCTCCCCATATCCTCCCCATGTATCCTCCCCACATCCTCCCTACCTCCATCATCATCATCCTACATCTCCAGACTCCTTACCTTACCCTACCCCTACCCCTACCCAACCCCAACCCCAACTCCCACTCTCCCCCTCCAACCCCCAAAAATTCTTCTTTCAGAACACGATTACAGCGATACACTTCTTGAGCGACAGGTTCCACTGCAGGTTAGGTGTTGTTAGAATGGTTTTTTCGAAGGGAGAGGATGTTGAGTATTTTGTTTTGCTGGGCTTGGGTTTTTTATTGTGGCGCGGAGGTAGGGGGTTGGGGGTTGGGGTTGGAGGGTTGGTGTTGGGGTGAGGGGGTAGGGGGTAGGGGGTAGGGGTTGGAGGGTTGGGGCGAGGGGGCGAGGGGTTGAGGAAGTGTTGGTGTTGGGAGGATGGATGGATGAGGTGGTTAGGTGGTTAAGGTAGGTTTGGATGGGAGGATGGGAGGATAGATTTGTGATATTCATGAATTTATGCAGACTTTTCTCGATGCACAGGATTTCCTAATGCCATCGAATTGGATAAGTATGAGTTTACTAACGCTACAGTGGATCTTGAAAGAGCATTATGCACAGTTTCCAGTGTCAACTCCTAGAATTCAAGATCAACCTTCATCTTCCCGCCCTCCGACTCCCCTCTCTGCGCCTCATGATCCCCCTCCACGGGCGGCAGACTGTACGGCTTAATCACAAACCTCTTCCTACTCAACGAAAAAGCCAGATCATCGCCTCCGCCCCCACCACCACCTTTCTCGCTCAATACAGGCAGCCTGTGCACTTTCACCATCCCCTGCGGCTTCTCTTCGGTCTTGCCGGAGCGTGGCGGCTCGACGTCGATGCTGTGCGGGAATGGAGCCAGCTCGAGCACGCCGTCGCACAGGTGCTCGATCCAGCAGACTAGACCTGTGGTGCGGGGGTGGAGGGAGAGGGGGAGGGTGAGCATGGCGGTGAGGCGGGCGGGGTGGGCGCGGAGGAGGGCGCGGAGGGAGTGGAGGAAGGGGAGGAGGTGGATGGGGTCGCATGCATGCGGTGGGTAGAGGGCTGGGGAGAGGATGGTGGCGATTATGAGCCGGTGGATGGTGTGGGGGTTCGTGGTGTGGAGGGCGTTGGTGAGGGAGGTTAGGATCGGGGTGTATGGCGATGCTGAGGGGGCGGAGTTGGGTGGTATGGGGATGGAGTTGATGGTGGAGGGTGTGGGGAGGGTGAGACGTTTGGTTAGGTCGAAGGTGTGGCAGAATGAGGTGGGAATGCGTTCTTCGGGTTGTCCTGGAGCTGGTGCTTTGGGATTGTGGGATGGCGATGGAGGCGCTGTTGGTGTTAGCACGAGTCGTGGAGAGACATACCAGAAGCTCGATTGCATGTCATTTTTCTTATGTACACGGAAATAGATAGACGGCATTGGAGCATTCCCACCTCTTGACCCACTTCCAAATTCCCCCAATTTCTCGTATCTCCACGCAATTTTCATCCTCTCTTTATCCACAGCGACCTCCGCCTCCTTGTCCACTTTATCACCAGCTGTCCCCACGAGGCCAGGTAGCTCCCTTCCCCACTGCTCGCCCACGCCCACGACATGTACCACATGCCCCTGCACTACGCCCTCAGCAGCGTAATACCGAAGCAACGGCCCTGCAAAGTCGGTAGTGCCATTCTCTTCGATGAGGAGGGAGTTCCCTAAAGGAAGGCCAGCGTGGCCGGCGAGGAGCTCATCGAAGCTCTGGGTGCCTGTGGATGTGGTGGGGCGGCCATCGAGAGGGGAGGGGCGGACTCCTGGGATGCTGGCTGTTGGGATATCTTTTGTGGATGATGGCGACTTTGGTTCAGTGGGTGTGCGGGCAGAGGGGCTTGAGAGGCCTACATTGCGTTTTCGAAAGGACATTGAATACTTGTCAACAGCATGAAGCAATTCACAGTACACTAGGATCGATACTTCGCAAATTGGCTATTCTATATCTGGTTAGTATCTGGAAACCGGAGCTAAGATTGGCATATTCTATCTCAACTAATTATTGGCAGAACACAGAGCACTCACATACGTGTTTCTATCTTTGCGTTCGGTCGTTTCAATTGGACCCATTACTAGGCGCATATCAGCTATCGTCGCCTATCACCCATTATGGGTGATGCGAATCTCTTCTCCGACACGTTTCAGATCACAGATATCAATGCACAAAAATATGACCGCGTAGCTCGCCTCACAGGCCATACTGAGGACGGCGCTACATCACTCACTCTAGACATCAATACGGAGCTCTTCCCTTGTGCCGTAAATGATCGCCTACAGATACTTCTTGCTTCTACACTTGCACTTGATGGGTCGAAGGATGACGGGAAGGGGTGGAGGGATATTGGACGAGGGGAGGCAAGCGTGGCGGACGAGTATGACTACGTATGCCATGGGAAATTATACCGCTTTGAGGAGGGCGATGATGAGAACATGTGAGCAAATCTGCAGCAACATAGGGACTGAGGATGCATGGCCTAAAATATGCACAGAAAGGTTTTCATAAGCTTTGGAGGTTTGCTACTCTACATGGAAGGGCCCTACAAAAATCTCACGCCGCTGCGGATCGACTATCTCTATCTTTGCATGAAGAAATAAGGGTCAATGGCAAAGTCTAGTCCTTTAGCGATGCATGACTGGGTTTCGAGAGGAAACCGCTGGCATGATATTCAAGTGGGAGCGCTGCCATTGGGGTATCTATGAAGGATCGTCTGCAACAACTCCGGGCCTAAGAGACAATCATGACGTCGGGAAGGGAAGCTTTCGATGGATTCTCGAAGCAATCTCCAAGTAGTCCGGCTCATTTTCTGCCGTCAAGATGCCATGTCTTATGAAGAAGTCCAAGAGCACCACTGCACAGTTCGGCTTGAATTGCCCGTCCGCTAAGGCATTCTTCACTTCATCCACCGTCCAGAGATGAAAGGCCTCAACCTCGTTGTCTCCAGGCTTCGGCACTACACTAGCGTCGATCTCAATATCGTAGATGTATTGACACTCGGGCTGAATCAGGCCGGTCTCTCCGCCTGCTCTTTCGTCTCTGATATGGACATACGATACGGTCCCACAAGGTTTTGCTTTCGAGCGAACTAACTTTTCAGGAAAGGACGCTTCCTCGGCTGCCTCCCTGATAAGGCACTCGAAGGGCTTCTCACCCGTGCTGACGCCTCCAGCGACGGTATTATCCAGCATTCCGCCGTATGTCTGCTTGCTTTTCGCCCGTCTCGGCACCCAGATCTTCAGGCCTTCTAGTGTATTCAGATATGCAGTCATGTGCACACCATAGGTATTGATACCAAAGAGAGGGCTGGCAGCACGCTCAAGGCTAATGGTCGTTTCCATAGTATCGTTGTGCCCATATATTGGGTATAATTCATTCCGCCAGCCTTTCAAAACGGCACAAAGATCCTTCTGTTTCGCACGTTCTAACGTGTCCCGCATGACCTTCTCTTGCCGGCCCATCTCTGCAATCATTACCCTCCTTCTACCTGAATGGTCCAGGTGCCAAGCTTCATCCCACGGCATCTTCTCCACAACAAAGTGTGGTATTAGTCCGTGAGGTCCCCCACCACCATGAAGATGGAATTCCCAGTATGAAGATAGGAATCGAACATATTTCGTTGGGTCAACCTCGTAGTACGGGAAGCTATGCTGGGTTAGCTTTCTCTGCTGACTTGTGCTTCTTTACCATCTCACTCATCACACTCGTTGACTAGGTCAAGATTGGTCTTCATTATTATTTTGCGACTGATTCTAAAGGTATCTATCAACTGTACAAGGAACAGGATGTAAGATTTATGTAGATGAGAGCAATGACTGGCTCAGACCGCACCTGACAAAGCTCGGCCCGTCGAGGCTACGGCCGCAGCCCCCAACGTCGCGACCTTAATAAGACCTCATCATGCAATGAGAGTTCAACACCCCGTCTGTTATTAATTTCGTAATCCATCAACATACTCTAGAAGTTGATGGCCTCAGCCCCACCCTTCGGCCTCATTCTTCCCTCCAGGCCCGTGCTCGTCAGTGCCACCGTGGTCTCTGCCACGCAGTGTGCCTTTACCTTCCCTTCAGCCCCTACCTTCACCCACATCGTGGTATTCTTATTGCCCGGAACTGTTCTTCCGGTTGATACCTTAGCAGCTGTCTATATACAAACGTCAGGCTCCACCTCCGGATTCAGACTCCTTGGAGCGATAGGAAGCCAAGAGGAGAGCGCAATATTCAAAGTCACGGGCTGTGGTGGGAAGGCGGAAAAAAATGCTGTCAACGGGTCGGACGGTGGGCTCGGGGCGGAAGATGAAATGTTCGACGTGGAAAACCCTACGGCCTTTGATACTATCACAGTCGGGATATCAATCGAGCCGGCTGCGACAATCGCAGCTCAGCTTGAATCCCTCGTAGTCCCAGATGCCTCACCGCCATCCACAGCAATAGTGGTGAGGAGCGGTCAACATGAACGCCCCTCTTCCCTCTCGACGAAGGTTCTGGCACAGCGAATAATCGAGAACGCCTTCAATTTCCTTGCAAGTTTTGCAGGCAAGACTGGTGTGGGGGGACAGGAGGTCGTGCCGTTGAAGAGTTTCCAGGATTGGTGGTCCAAATTTGAACGAAGGGTCGAAAATGACCCTGGATTCCTAGAAAGAGAGACCGATAATTGACGGGATCTATTGCAGTCGTTGGTATAGTCGTCCTCTATCTACACCGGTGATCATTGGAAAATGTAAGCTATATCAACCGACCCGCCGGAGGTTTCGTGACCAATACCTTGCACCAACTTGCCCCACAATCTAGTATTGTGTATGCTCGGCAGTACCACTACAAGGCTTCACAAATGCCAGGTCCATTCTAGCAAGCCTGGAAGCGACTAGGCAGCAAGCTAGGAGGTCCACCATGTTCGACGGCGTGGGTTGCTACAAGCTAAAGAACTGGGATTATACCATAGCACGCTGAAATATCAGGCGTTTCTTGAAGGTCTGACAAGTCTATTTGCATCTACCGAAACGCGGAGAGATCCCACAGCCAAGTCATGCAAGCGCGATCTCAAGCTCAGACATTGGGCCTGAGCGCGCATCTAGGAACATAACAAAAATTTCCGGCAGCGATGTGAACGATTGGGTAGTCATGGTCGACTGTAATATATGGTGTTTCCGCTAACAAGCGTGATTAGGATCGACTCGTTCATTGGAGCTACAGTAGCGCGATAAGAACGAATGTCATTTCTATTAGTGCTCGTCTGCTCGACAAGCCAACAGCCAACCATGGATGACCGGGGGGTCGCTTGTCCCTTGCATGTCTCGAGCCTGTTGGACCTTGCGACATTACCCCAGCCACTATGAGCGACATTCGCAGACTAAGCCTCCGAATAGGAGTGGTGCGAAGTTGGTAGTAGTAGTGAAACGTTGCTTGACGCCATATTGACCTCAAGAAGACAAAGGGCTCGGATGAGATGTTAGTCTTTCCGGCCTACCGAGCTCTAGCCTGCTCCACTCAGCCACGGTGGACATGTGGAGCCGCAAAGGACGAGCCGACACGAGCAAGCAAAACGTTGGACCCCGGAACAGGGGTACGCTTGCTAAAGTGCTAAATCCAGCCTTCCATCATTCTCGTACGAAGCTACACCGACACCTACCAATCGCTTTTTACTTCTTACGTGGTACAACGGTCGTCATCTCCGATGTTTAATTGCACTAGTCCTCAGTATACTGCAATCCTTCAACGCAACTCCCTGTTTTGGACCTCTCATTACACTACTTCAGCCACATTACATCTGTTGTTCATGCAAGCATCTCCGTAAGTGATGATAAGAGATGCATACATTCCGCTTCCATATTCCAATAATCTGCAATTTGAGCGCTTAGTCTTCTCTCTTGTCAAAAATGAGCATCATGCACTACCTGGGACGTCTCATAGCCATTGCTATCAGTTACTCATTGCTTGTAGTCTTCGCCGAGCGGGTTCTCACATTCTTGACGAGTCTCTATATCTCCCGACTTCAGCGCAAGACTAGGCAATTCCATTCAATTGCAACGCCAACAGCCCCGATTGAAAGGATTAGCTCGCTTCATGGCTTCGACTACAGAGTCGCTGAGCCCATCAAGTATCGTCCATTTGAAACTAAACGCCATGTCACAATGGGTAGGTACAAAATGCGTGTGAGATTTTTCGCAACAACTGACACCTCTAACAGGTGTCAAGAAGTCGGCCAAGGAAGACTGGATCAGGATCGACAGAAAATACATGGATCGAATCGTTCTGAGAAAACAACTATTGACGGACTTCCCACGCATCTGTATGGGCAACAGCACTGTTGGTGATCCTGCAATCCGCGAATTGTATGAGGAGATAATGCTGGGTTTGCTACCTCAACGATACCCTTCGATGTTTCGCATAGCTGGTGACACCTTTTCAAACCTGGTCACGGGCTCGACCCATCGCATTTCGACCGCTTTGAAGAACCCTCAGGCTATGCTTCGATTGTTAGGGGAAAACGTCGAGGAGGATTTATATTTCATGGTTCCAGATCCGCAAAGAGAGTTTGTGTTGCAAGGCTTCGTATCTTGTTTTCCGCAAGGCTTCATACCTACATCCAGAGTGGGAATGTCTGTGAGCGAAATTCACGAGCCTGTGCCGGGCTACGAGGGGCGATTGAAGAAGGGCGTCAACAAATGTTTTGAGCGAATGGAGCGTGGCCAGTCAATCGGTCGCCTCAACGTAGGTACACCCATGAGAACTTTGAGAGAAACACAGAGATTGACAGAAATTTAATAGTGGGCTATACAAGTCAACCAGGACACACTCTATCTGCCTTTCGATGGCGCCAACACCTGCAAAGGTGACGATAGCCCATCGAAACCCGCCGATATCGACCCAGAATCTTCGTTCTTGCGTGCAGAACATCATACTCTGACTTGCCTCCCGAGGACCGGCACTATCGTTTTTGCAGTTCGCAGCTATCTTACTCCATTGACCGAGATCAGAGACGAAGGCTCTGGACCTCTTCTTGCCGAAGCCTGCGAAGCCATGCCTGAGAAGTTCGGAATCTACAAGAATCGGCCAAGTTGGGGGTACAAGTTATGCGCGTGGCTGAGGCATGACGACACTGACCCTGGCCAGCTGCGCCATGAGACGCCATCTACGGAGGCATCATGCCCATTCTCAACACAAACTGCCTCGGAAGGCACATGTCCATTCGTGCCGTGAGAGAGAGCGCCCATGATCCGCCAAGGAATGGCTGCATACCCAAGCTTCGAGGACGATATCAATATCATACTGTCCGCAGTCTCTCAGAAGAATCCACACTTTACCGCAGCCTTCGTGTGGTCAAGGTTCCTAATCCAACAAGCTTGAAGCCATGAAGCCTGGTCGACTATGTCATCAAATGGCTGGTCAAGCTAATCCCTCAGGACGCAAGCCACGGATTTCGCCAAGATCTCAATCTGCGCTCGAAATTTTGTTCTGGCTGTACGCCCACAGGTCTGCCAGACCACAACGCTTGACCACCTATGAACGCACATTACGTATGTCCAACTGGAACCAACAATCCTTCCGATTTCAGCCCCCACCCGAGATATGGGCTAAAAGTGGAGTCGGCTTGCATACGCGACTTGCGCAGACGCAGCTACTGCACACGGGGCCGGTTCGGGTACCTGCAGCCGGTCGGCAATCTGACGGCAAGAACGGAAACTCGTTTTCACTCGGCCGAGGTCTAAAGTACGTAAGAAAGGAACGCGCTTTTGACTATAACATCGTAGAGATTCGGATCGAGATCTATTTTTGAGCCTTCTTGCATATCTAGCTACTTGACGTCGTGACGGGGTTGGATTATAGCGTAACGTCATGATGTTGTACTTGTCCTGGCAAGGCATCAATTTCAGGGGTTTCTGCCGAGGTACAGCCGAGACGAGTGCCAAGGTTGCCAGGACATGGGCTCATGGGATATGGGATACAAGGCCGGCTTTGTGAAACACGACAAAAGTTATTAGACTATATGGAAATCGCTCATCGAGCCTTTTATGAAGCAAAATCGGAATTATTGGACATAATTGGATTTTCGAAGAACGTCATATCAACATGCTCGCTCACCGAGCAATCAGTAATGAGAAGTCGAACTTATCAGAGTAGACGTACTTCAAGGCATTCAATTATTTGATAGAGAGAGGTATATCAATCAACTATGGATATAAGGACTCGCTCCCAGAATCCCCCAATGTCGTCGCGAGAGGACCAAGAAGACTACCCTAGCACGTCCAAATCCCCACCACGCCATCCTTCCTCCCCTCCGTCAAATATCCCTCCTTAACCCTCACCTTCTCCACAACCGCAGCAGCATCTGGCCTCTCAAGCCCCGCACCGCAATCCCAATGCCGGCCATCGGTCTTGTCGTAGATCTTCGCCACGTTTTCACCTGCGGCGGTGACGATGCGCCGGGCGTCGAACTGCATCGATGTCACGGGGTTGTCGTAGGCGTAGGCGTCGTGGATGGATCCGGTACGGAGGTCCCATATCTAGAACGCAAGTGTCATTATCATTCTTTGTGGGAGTATATACCAATTGGGGTTGTTGGTTCAATGGATGAGATGAGATGGAGTTCCTTACCCGGATGCTGCGGTCCAAGCTGCCGGTCACGAGGTGCACGTCGTCAAACTGTAGGCATGTGATGGGACCTGTGTGTCCGACGAGGCTGCGATGTACCTGCCCGCTTCGTAGATCCCATAATCTCACCATCCCGTCAGCCGTTCCACATGCGAGCGCGGCGTCGAAGCACTGTAGCGCTCCCACGAAGTCCGCTGACGCATCCGCCGCGCGGCCTGTAGAGCGCCACTGTCCGTCGTTGTTGCTGCCGGGGTTTATGGTTGACGATGCTTGAGCAGCGGCCCATAATACGTCCAGAGTCTGCACGCAGCGGCCTTTCACCAAGTCCCATTGCCGTAGCGTCTTATCTGCGGAGCCAGAGACGAGGGTATCGCCACGAAAGTGGAGCGCAGTTACTTCAGCGACGTGAGCTTCGAGAGAAAAGAGCGGACAGGATTGCATGCTTGAGGATGGCGGGGCTGGTTGAGGTTCAGAGGAGTCTGTAAAGGCGAGACCATCGTCCCCTTCCTCTTCTTCCTTGGTAGAGTTGAGTCTTCCCGGATCAGGAGAGTAATCTGCCTTGTTGAGATCCCAGAGGCGGATGGATGCGTCCATTGAACCGGTGGCTACTATGTTGTCTTCGACCTGCAGACAGCGGACAGAAGCATGATGGCCTTCCAGCAAACCTATACATCGGCCACGGTTTAAATCCCACACCCGTACCGTGTCATCGAGAGCGGATGTTACCATGGTGCCAAAAGGGGCATCAAAGTCAAGAGCGGTGATCATATCGTTGTGGGCTTGGAACTCCTTGATCGAAGAGCCAGGCTCGAAATGCTCATGCCGAATGGGTGTCGATTTCCGGCGGGTGGGTTTCTGCCGTTTGGCTTTTGGAGAGGGCAGCTTTTCGTAGATGGAGGCCGACATGAAAGAGTCTTCTTCTTCTGTGACATCGGGTTCTATATCCACCTCCGTAGGCGGCGTAGCGATATGGTTGAGCGTTGCGGCATCATCCATTTCTTCTAGAAGGTCTTCGAGCTTATTGTCCAGTTCAAGAAGGTCATTGTCCATCTGCACTTCACCCTGTTCAAGGTCGCTTAGTCGATCAAGAACGATCTTGCGCATGCTATTGAGGTTTGATATCTTGTTGTCGATTTCCCGGATCTCGGAAGAGCACATGTTCTTTCGCACACCCATCATCTCCAGTTTGTGGTTGAGACCATGTCGCTCCTTTTTCAGCTTTGCTAGTGGGGTTTCGTCGGTATCATCATCCTCCTCAAGCAGCTTTTGCCCTCTCGAATTATGTCGTCGATGCTGCTTTCTATGCTCACTACCCGCTTCAGGTAAAGTGGCTTGGAATCCTTGGAACAACGAATAAACATTTTCATCTTCTGGTATGTTTGATAGGAGTTCGTCTGGGAGGTAGGTAAGGGCTCGATGCTGAATCTCAGACGTGGATAGCTTGGATCGAATCAATTCGGTAGGTGATGCTTTGGCGTAGGAGAAGACTCTTTGTTGTATCCCTGGCCGACGTAGCTCCTTTTGTAATTCGCTCATGGCATGTTGATAGTGGACGCTGCTGCTAGGGTCGCCTATCAGATGGCTTGCTGTGGTTGTCACCTTCCTACCGAAAGCTTCAATATGCCTTGTCTGTAGGAATCAGAAAAGTCTCAGGCATCAAGAAGTAAGAGCTTACCGTCAGGGCAGTCCCCAGCACGCCGGATTCTTCAGAAGCTGTCCGCCGATGACGCGCTGCTGAGGAGCCATCTTGACCTGCCATCCAAGGAACGACCGGCTAAAGCATTGCCAAGGCGTCAGGATCAGTACACTGGTGTCTTCGGAGCTTAATATGGATATTTCGAGGTGGGGCGTGAAGTCTGGCACACGAGCATTCTTTGATGTGAGCCTGATACCGATCTGTAGGGCTGCAGGTCAATCGTTGGCCTTGGCGTTTTACCATAACTTGGCAGACTTCATTCCATCCAACCTGCTCAAACTGTTCACAGCATGCGAATGCTCTATGCTGTATTGTTCTTCGGATGGTAAGACATGATGCCTTCCGAAAATCCTACACTTCTTCCCACTGTGTCGGTCTCATCGTGGTTGCTCCTTTCTGCCGTGGGACATCCATGTTGATCGTGAAACACACCTTTGAACCCGCTGTAAGTGCCAATCGAAGACAAACTTTAGGATTTGTGCATCCCTGGGCTTTGGTGTCGCCCTGGTCAAGGTGTCATGGATACTGCCATCGATCTGTCAGATGCCTCTAAGGCCTTGGACTTGGCGAATATTCGCTTTCAGTTGATGTGAGGTTTTGCAGTGCTACAAGCCCAGATTGCGAAAACGATGCGTGACTGACTTCAACATCAGTCGCTTAGAGGACACGATCACGTTTCACATGATTGAGCGTGTTCAGTTCCCGTTAAACCCGACTATCTACAAACCAGGTGGAGTCGAGATTCCAGGCAGCTCGCTCAGTCTATTTGACTGGATGCTCAAGGAGCAAGAGCGTCTGCAGTCACTTGTCCGTCGCTATGAGTCACCCGACGAGTACGCTTTTTTCCCAGATGCTGTTCAGAAGCCAATCCTTCAGCCCCTGGATTACCCTACCATTTTACATCCTAATGACGTAGATGTTAATCATGCCATCAAGAAGAAGTACATCGAGGTAGTCTTACCTCGGGTCTGCCGACAGTTTGGGCGAGAGGACCGAGGTGAGAAACAGGAGAACTATGGGTCTACTGCAACCTGCGATGTAATGTGTCTTCAGGCCCTTTCTCGGAGAATTCACTTTGGGAAATTCGTCGCCGAGTCGAAGTTTCAGCAGGAGACTGAGCGCTTTGTCAAGTTGATACGGGATAAAGACCGCACTGGAATTGACGAGGCCATTACTAACGCCAAGGTCGAGAAGAAAGTGTTGGAAAGACTCCGGCTAAAGGCAAGGACGTACGGGACGGATCCTAGCATTGGTGCAGAAAGTGAGGCAAAGATCAATGTCGAAGCAGTGGTAGCGATGTATGAGGTAAGCAACATCATGGCAAATTGTGGCGAATGAGAGCCCATTGAAATCTTGCTGACAGTGCCAGGAAACCGTCATACCATTGACCAAGGTTGTGGAAGTGGAATACCTTATGCAGAGATTGAAGGGAACCGAGTGGGTGTGAAGTCAGGGATGATTCGGCCGAGTAACCTGGGATTTCCTCGATTGCATCGTGAATGGTAATTCAGCTTTGGTTGAAGTAATCCTGAAGCCCTTTGACAGCTGCTTCAAACTTGGCGGCTTCCATCAGGACCACATGTCCCTCGGGCTTAATGCCGAGTTCTTGAAAGGCTCTCTTAGCGTCTGGCCCCCCAACCTCATTCTGATACTCAAAGCTTCCAGCTACTACGGCATATTTCTGCAAGATTTCGTCCTCGGGGTGAAAGTAGAAAATTTCCGAGAGGCCCTTCTTGCCGGCTTTTCTCTGCTTCTTCGATTTGGGCGTATCTTCTTCGTCTAGAGCTGATGCCACCTCTCGATACGTCTTCGAAAAGACAAGGTAATGAGTGAAATCGTACGGTTCTTTCTCCTCGACGGCCCATGAGATTTCTTCCAGTAGCATTTTGTACATTGGCGGCACCACTTCCGAAGGAATATTGACGAGCCTCTCAGTCAACACTAGACCTATGCGAGTTTCACTGTCTGCGTTCATAAGCTGGTTCAGTGGCGCGAGGGCTGCATTGCGTGAGGACTGTGTTTGGAAGTAGTTGCTCAATTGCTGCATGACAGGTTTGTCCTGAAAAAATTAGGTATACCACTGAAGAGAAAATTAGAGTATTTACCTTGTGCTCATGAAAGTTGAGTACCGATAAAAATGCATACGGGTCAGTCTCGTTTCCCTCAACCTTAACGGTAGATCCTAGCAGAGGCTGAGCCAAGATTAAGTCTGTAAGGGCGCTGAGATCGAATAAACGTGCATCGACATCGAACAATTGCCGGAGCAGAGTCTTGATTCCATGGAAATCGTTCTCTGGTTGTGGATCGAACCATTCAAATTCGACATCTAACATGTCTGTGTCCTACCATGAGTTAATTATCAGCTTTTCGATAGGAGAAGGGTAATTTTGGTACGTCTTCGCTGCTGCTTTCCTCGGAGCTACTCTCCAGAGACTCAGGCTCTTGTGCATCTCCATCTTGAATCTCTTTCCGTTTTGCCATTGTGTATGCTTGCGATCCTAGGGCAAAATTTTACCTTCGGAACACTGTGCCATACTCAGCCCTGTGCTATCGATAAGATTACAACCGCGCCAAGGGGTGTGGCGAGTGTCGGCTGTACGTCATCAATTCACGCATTTTCCCATCCGTCAACCACATCACCTTCGTTACTCCTTGGTACCTTCTCCATCAACCTCGGACCCCAAATATGAGCGGACAATCAAGCGTTGGCGGACGTGGAGTCTACGAAGCCGGAGATCAGCGAAATGCTCCAGATTCAGAAGAGAACAATAAAGAGAGATACAAGGAGGGGCAGCCTAACAGCCATTTGGCAAACGACTCCAGTATGTGACTAAACATTGTGCTCAAAACCTGTGTGTGGACTCATTGAGCTAACAATTATATCTATAGAGGATGAGAGGTCCATTGCGAACAAGCTAGCGCGTGAGGAAAAGGTATTCATTCCAAAAAGATTTTGCCTCTGAGCAGGCTAATGGAAACTAGCGCCAAGGCGAGCCCGAACCGATGGGTAAGGAGGAAGCTGAGTATAAAAAGGACCCTACTTTGCCAGTGCGTTGGTCACAATTCTGGAAATCTACATTGTGAGGGTAGCCTGCTGATCAGTTTATTGGATTAGGCCAAAAATCACGGCAATGAGCCGTCGAAGGGCGCAAAGATCGATGCTGAGCTCAAAGCCGACGATGAGGCTGCGATGAAGAAGAAAGGCTCCTACGGCCCTAAGTAATAGTGCTAGCGCGTGGTTGCAATCGAGCACAGACGCCTTAGGGTTAGATATCCGAGATATGATTCCCTCCTCCCACCATAGACACCGAGCAGCATGAACCAACAAGCATGAGTTCGAGAGGACATAATTCAGTGATCCTCGTAAAATGGGTTCCGTGCAAATGATATTGAATTGCAGAGTATTGACGTCCAAAGTGCTGTGCTGAAGGTCCTTTGTCTTTCGTGACTACGAGCAACGTGGGACGTATTCGAGCACATTCAGTCTACTTTCGCTTCAGAAGGGTTAGTATGGAAGAGTCAGTAGCATTGACGGTGGAAGGCTGTCAAACAAGAGATAGGTAATCTGCATGGTGCACTCCTGTACTAAACCATTCTTGGAGGGCAAGAGGGCAAGACCATTGTCCTCCAGCGAATGAATGTCCTACCCGTAGCGCGAATGTCACAATATTGAGGCAGGCAGTTCCGTGATCGATGATAGCTAGCATTATATATTATCACCATATAATGAACACGCGGCCCTAGCGGTAAAGGTGCCGCAAACCCGGGGTCATGATGCAGAAGAAGGCCCCTCCAGATATCATCCTCTGGTGACAGAGAATCGGATCTGAATATGGGACAAACGTTTTCGCTGGCGACGTTGTCGGCGGGCTCTGCTGGGATTGATGTGCCTGAACTGGCGGATCTCACATACGAAAAATCTCTGGGTACCGCCCGATTCATGAAGAGCATCCGAGCAAGAAGTCAGAATGGCCTTGTCGTGGTCAAACTTGTCATGAAGCCATATCCCCAACTAGATCTCGGAGACTACGTGAGAAGAATTCGGAGTGAGTAGGTGAGCTGTGTGACCACTGAAATCGTATCTTTGTTGACCTACCAACAGCGGAACGTGATGCCCTCCGCAATGTACCCAACGCCCTTGGGTACGAACGCATCTTTGAGACGAGTACAAATGGTTACCTGGTCAGGCAGTACTTCTATAGCTCGCTTTACGACCGCATGAGGTAAGCTGGATATCCTTCCCGATCGGCAATATACTGAAAAACTCAGTACACGCCCATTTCTGGAGGATATCGAAAAGAAATGGCTAGCATATCAACTTCTCTGTGCCCTACGAGATTCCCATGCTTGCAACGTCTATCATGGTGACATCAAGACAGAGAACGTCCTCGTTACGTCGTGGAATTGGCTATATCTGACAGACTACTCTTCTTCATTCAAGAAGACTTATCTTCCCGAAGACAATCCTGCGGACTTCTCCTACTATTTCGATACCTCAGGAAGGCGGACATGTTATCTCGCTCCAGAGCGCTTTCTCGGCACAGAAGATAGGGACGATGGTAGGGGTGTCACGTGGGCAATGGATGTATTCAGCGTTGGCTGCGTCATAGCTGAGTTATTCCTCGAGGCGCCCATATTCTCCTTGAGTCAGCTCTACAAGTACAGGAAGGGAGAATACGATCCGCAGTACGGGTATCTCAATAGAATCCAAGATAAAGATGTACGGGAACTGGTCAGCCACATGATACAATTGGAGCCCGAGACAAGATACTCGGCTGAAGAGTACCTCAACTTCTGGCGCCGGAAAGCTTTCCCTGAGTACTTCTACAGTTTCCTGCATCAATACATGGGGCTAATTACCGCCCCTTCGTCTGATCGTGCACCTGTCTTACCTGAGACTGCAAACTTTGGGGAGGCTGATGATCGGATTGACCGGGTCTTCTTTGACTTTGATAAAATATCTTATTTCCTAGGATATGAGAACGACAAGGCTCAGAACAACACAATTCCCGACCTTCAAGAATTTGCCAACGGTATCATCCCTGTTGTGGTGGATATACCAAACAACAGACACAAGGCGACCAGCGTGGGACGACGGCCTGTAGATGATGGCTCTCTGATCTTTCTTACCCTTGTAGTCTCATCGCTAAGGAACACAGCCAGATCAACGGCTAGACTTCGAGCCTGCGACCTGATGCTGGCATTCGCGGAGAGAATTACGGATGAGGCCAAGCTGGATCGGGTACTGCCTTACGTGGTCACGTTATTGAACGATCGCACTGATATCGTCAAAGTCGCTGCAATTCGAACGATGTCACAGCTGTTATCGCTCATTGCTGTTGTGTCACCAGTGAACGCCTACGTCTTTACAGAATACGTTCGTCCTCGGCTGCAACAGTTCATTGCAGGCCCCAGCTCCAAGGCAAGTGCACTAGTTCGATCAACCTATGCACAATGTCTCGCAACTTTGGCGCATACCTCTTCTCGAATATTGGATATGTTGCAGGCACTTCGCGCTGACGGCTTCGTGCCTTCTATCGATCCGGAAGCCGAAGACGGTATCGCTACGAATCTAAACTATCAACACTCCTTCAATGTTGCGAGGCTGGACCTACTAGCGCATTTCGAAAGTCACACAAAGGCGTTGTTGACTGACAACAATTCCTCGGTAAGAAGGGCTTTTCTTGGCTCTGTATCGAGCTTGTGTGTATTTTTTGGGAGCTTGAAGGCCAACGATGTCATCCTCAGTCATCTGAACACGTACCTGAATGACAAGGATTGGATTTTGAAATGCGCATTCTTTGAGACCATAGTTGGAGTTGCAACATTTGTTGGCGGCAAAAACCTCGAAGAGTTCATCCTGCCTTTGATGATTCAGGCTCTGGCCGACACGGAAGAATTCGTTGTCGAAAGGGTCATCTCATCATTTGCAATGATGGCAGAGCTCGGCCTCTTTCAGCGGTCCAAGACGTGGGAGATGGTGGACATTGTTGCACGCTTCATGTTGCATCCCAACATCTGGATTCGAGAAGCAGCTGCACATTTTGTCTCTTCTTCTACACTTTTTCTCTCAACAGCAGATCTCCATTGCATCGTCTCGCCACTGTTACAAACGTACCTCAAATGTCCGATCGTTGATTACTCTGAAGTATGTATCCTTGACGCGCTTAAGCAACATTTGCCACGGCCGATCTTTGAGATGGCTATCATCTGGGCGACGAAGGCTGATACAAGCTTATTCTGGAAGCCTGTTCAACAGCAAAGAACGTTTTCATTTGGCTCTCCCAATCAAACTTTACCCACGATATCGTCTAAGGATCTACGACCAAATGCATTTTCCAAGATAGCGAAAAACAATGAGGATGAGCAATGGATTAAGAGGCTACGCAATATCGGAATGGGCTTGGATGACGACCTCAAGCTTCTAGCTTTGAGAGAATACATCTGGCGCATTGCCCATAAGCAGTTGAGAACAGATTCCGATAGTATACCCTCGCAGCTGAACGGTATCTTACGCCTTAAAGAATTGAATGTCACTCCTCAGACCGTCTTCTTCGATCTGAGCGAGCAGAAGAATACATCTGGGCGTCGAGCCTCAACCGGTGTCATCTCGATTGACAACACAAAGACCAAGCGAATTGCTGCTCTGCATACAATAGCTGATGCCTTACTAGATGCGTCTACCAATATCGACGATCCCCAGTCCCAGAGGAAGATTTCTAATACGAATGCTAGAAGAGAGAGAATTCATAGTGGTTCGCAGACGCAGCCAGCCTCGATAATTTCGAAGAGCCCGTCTTCGAAAACTGCTTCTCCAATGTCTACCTCGCCACGTGGGCTGCGTCCATTGAACCAGATTGGGTCCACTGATGCAGGTGATAATACGGGAAGCGATGGTACTCTCACCCCAACAAATTCTCTTGGCAATGGGCGTGTTGGGGCTATTAAGCATAAGTCCAGTGCCATCAATTTGCTCAATAGAAAAGACATCTCCAAGACTGTAGCAGAGACGAGCACAAGTTCTGCGAACGCCTTCGGAAAGGTTGACGGGCCCTACACCAGAGAGTCATCTGAATTTCCAATCTTAAATGCAAATATCGACGTCAAGAAACAAGATCCGAAAGGCTTAAGCCATGCTGGTCATTCTTATGCCGGTAACGACCCCAGTGTCACGAATCTTTTAGATAATCTTGCATCCGAGAATTATCCACATGATAAATATGATTTTGGACCGACAATCACCCCTGTTGGCGGCAAGGGACTTTTGATCAAGAAAGTTGACGCTCAAGGAGTGGACAAGCCCTGGAGACCGGAGAGGACGCTGATTGCCACTTTCGGAGAACACACAAGCTCAATCAACCGAGTCGTACCATCTCCGGACCATGCATTCTTTATTACGGCCTCTGACGACGGTACTATAAAGGTTTGGGACACCCTGAGGTTAGAGCGAAATCTAGCTCATCGGTCAAGACAAACATACAGCCATGCGGAAGGTGCCAAAGTCAAGTGCATCTGTTTTGTCGAGAATACTCATACATTCATCAGCGGTGCAACCGACGGCAGCATCAAGATCGTAAAGGTCGATTTCTCCTTGGTTGGCGAAGCTACCAAGTATGGAAAGCTTCGTACTTTGCAAGGCTATCAGCTAGAGGAAGGCGAACACGCGATGTGGTTGGACCATTCGAAACTAGAAACAAAATCAATATTGCTGTTGGTAACGAATACTTCTCGAGTGATTGCTTTGGATCTTGGGAACATGGCCGTTCTCTATTCATTCGAGAATCCCGTACACCATGGGACGCCGACGTGCTTTTGCGTTGATCACCAACAAGGCTGGCTGCTTCTTGGGACCTCACATGGTGTACTCGACCTATGGGACCTCCGATTCCGCCTTCGGCTCAAAGCATGGGGCTTAGGTGGTGGCAAACCAATACATCGCTTGGCAAATTATCCACTCCATAAAAGGATTCACCCTGAAGATCAGTGGGTCTGCATAGCCGGTGGCACCGGTCAGGCAGACATCACAATCTGGGACGTGGTTAAGGCCGAGTGTCGGGAGGTGTTCAATACTGGCGAATCACAGAGCAGTGGCAAAGACAGCCTTAAGTTATATGAGCCGTGGAAGGTTGACGATGAAAAACCCGAAGGTATGCTAGGTCGCTTTGCCACAGCTCTTGATCCATCAGCAGGGGGAAACGGGAGTTCTGACAAGGGCATTCGCGCTTTCGCGATCGGCATCGACCCTCAAGAACAAGGAAGAAAAGATATCAAGAAAGGATTCTTTGTCACTGGTGGCGCAGACAGGAAACTTCGGTTGTGGGACGTCGCGCGCCCTGACACCTCGATGGTAATCAGCGGTTTGGACGTTGAAGAGGATCAGCCCAAGTTCACGACTACGCAACCAACGACTTCACTCAAGGTGACCTCGGAGAGAAGCTCGCCACAAGCGCCAACTGTACCTGGTGCTGCTGCTGTACCGAATCCGGGAGGCAAGAAGAGCAGTGTAAAGCAGCCAAGAAGTACGACGATTAGCGCAGCGCAGAAACATCTTTTGAGGACCCACCTGGATATGATTATGGACGTGGCGTTATTAGGAAGCCCAGTCCCAATGACTGTCAGTGTAGATCGAATGGGCTGTATTTACGTATTTCAGTGATGAACCCAAGACGGAAAGGATCGGACTAGCACCGGAAGGATCCAAGGCCTTCACGGATATAAGTACCTTAGGTGGCTTGTGCGGTACAATCTTGGAGCTCTGCGTTTTGTCGCCGACTCAACGAAGGAGTGCTACTTTCACAAGTCGCCTGAACGACTCACAAGGTGCTTGATTTGGCCGTGAGAAGGAGAAGAGAATGAAGCGAAAGGAAGAGATAAAGCTACCGCATACCTCCGTCCGATCATCTCCCCGGCAGCGAATTGCAACATCTGCACGGCAATAAGGGAGGGCTACAAGAGCAAGCCGTACAGTCTTCCATGGTACCCACATAATGCCAGCTGCAGTAACGTCGATGACCGTTTGCTACGGACCACAGCCGTGAAAAGGCTCATCAATGCTAGTAAGGTAACTCTAGACCTGAGATATGCAATTGTCATGATCCCAAGTTAGATTGTTCGGGCTGCCTCGTTTGAATAGATATCGGGCTGAAACTGGCTAGAAGTCCATTTTTCACCATAGGCTGGCTTACAATGGCAACATCCTGGTAGATAGTGACTGCTGGTATTCATCTCAAGTTGGTTTGGTAAGGATGGTCTTGTTCTCCGAAGCACGCGAGTGTACTCGTGTTAACCACAAGTGAGTCCGCTCGCTTAGTAGCTTCGGGAGAAGCCACTAATCACTTAATTCTGAGCTATTCCTCTTGGCGAAGGGCCAAGACGCTAAATCTTAGCCTCGGGAGTCATATGTGGTTGGCACGAGTATTGAAGATTGATCCTAATCAGTACTAGCTCACGGCGCGTCAGCCTTACGGATCACGAAGGCTTTTTCGATATTCTAACTTAGCCAGCACTGTCATGGCAAATCGTTGATTTTACTGCTTGTTACTATACATCCAATATACTTCCCGCACAACCTCTCAATCGATACTGACACGAAGCACAATACGTGACAACGATGCGCCTCACAGTCGACCTCATCAACAATTCCCTCTCTTACCTCAACCCCCTCAAGGAGCGCGAATTAGATCTCAGAGGTGCGTACAGGCTGAAAGGAGCAGATACTACACTTTGAGGCGAGCTCCATTGATATCATAAACGAGAAACGCAGGCCACAAAATTCCCGCCATCGAGAATCTGGGTGTTGCGAAGGTAGATAGGCCAATCCATCCCGCCTTTGATACTCTCATACTGAGACCGGACATGGCTGAGCAGGGGCGCGTAGGACCAAGATGCCATCGACTTTACAGACAACGATATCACCGCGCTCTCCAACTTTCCATTCTCCCCACGGTTACGCACGCTCCTGCTCGCGAGAAATCGGGTCAATAGCCTGCAACCTACGCTCGCCAGTTCGTTACCGAACCTTACTACCTTGATACTCACGTCGAACAATTGCACCGAGCTTGCAGATCTGGAGGTGCTGGCAAAATTCCCGAGATTGACACACCTTTCGTTGCTGGAGAATCCCATTGCGAGGAAAGAGGTTCGAGGTACCCGCGGCTTCTCATATGATGCTGTTGTCCTGACAGAACATCACTGCAGCACTATCGACATTGGATAATATGGCGCTGTCCCACCGTCCGCTTTCTCGATTACCAGAAAGTGAAAGACGTTGAACGCGAAAAAGCCCAAGAGCTCTTCGGCACCGCTGCAGAACCCTCAGCCCTTGCCTCGAAGGTACTATCCCCCCGCTCCCCTCTCGCCCCTCCCCTTCACTCTCAAAAACCACAAACTTCTCCCAACTAACACCTGTCCTCGAAACAGATCCTAGGCATCAAATCCCGCACCTTCGACATCCCCGCCTCCTCCCTCGCCAACGGCGCCGCCAGCACAGGCGACAAATCATACCGCGTCAAGCTCACCGAGAAAGAGAAGAAGAGGGTGGAGGCCTTGATCAGGAATGCGAAAAGCTTGCAGGAGATTGCGAGGCTGGAGAAGGAGTTGAATGAAGGCAGGATACCGGGGGGTGCGGGGGGTGGGGATGAGATGGAGGGATAGGTCGAGGCTGATGAGGGGAGAAGGACAGCAGCGGGGGGTCTGATATGGGTTCTCTGGGTGCGATGGGGACTAATGCGTGCCTGTCTCTGGTATCTACGTGCTCTAGATAGGGCTTCGAACCTGCGGTGGAGTTTCTCGAGAGGTGAAGCTTCTAGGAACTATAGGAGCATCCCAATAAAGACAGGGGACGTCAGTGTAGCTTGGACAATTAAAACAGTTCAGGAGGCATAGAAAAGTGAAAATATGTTCATGTGCCTACTGTAAAATCATGCCACACTGCCTCTGTCCTAGCAAGTATTGAGCCTGAGCAAAAGCCTGTATTTACCGGCAATCTATCTCGCCGTAGTCCTGGTATCTCCTCCGCCCAGTCTTCGTTATCCCGATAGATAGATCCATCTGCCCTCCCACCCTCCTGTCACCAGAGGGAATGCAAAGGTCTTCAGGGTGACGTTTCGTTCATTCAACATCCATCATATCATACCACTCCCATGCTTCGTAGTAAGTAATACAACTCCATTCCCGGCCGCAGCCTCTCCGTGATCGATAGTGCTCAGTAGAAGAGGATATCAGATCATTCGTAAATCGATGGACATGGCTCGTTTGGGTACTAGCGTTTTGTCTGTTGCAGCAGGCTTTCTAGCCATCGAGTAAATCAACGTCGAGCCCAATAGCTTGCATGAACAGATTGACATTTCCACGTCTCTGAGAAGCCAGGTCTGCAGGTAAGGTCTTGCTTTGACGCAGAGTTTCCATGACTCGGTCCCTATGGTTGAATGAATTAGCGAGAAGCTCTCTCTCTTTGGAGAATATACTTACTTGACGCCAAGGACAAGTCTCTGTTGCTGCTCTGGATTGGCTCCACTCCCAGTCGCAGCCAAGAACTGCCAGACATATTGATCCTGTCCAGCACTGACAGAAACGGGGAAGATATCGCCGAGGAGCGGCTCGGCCATATCAAAGAAGTGGTTGTAGACTCCTAGCCATTGCTCCCATGTCTGGTCATTGGTCGCTTCCGTAGCTTTGACGATGGCTGCGCGGCTGAGCAACATTGTCAAGACTTCCAAACCCACTCTAGTCCGAGCGACGGCATGGAGGTTCACTCGATCAACGACTAAGCCCAACAGACCAATTACGACGTTGAGTTGTGCTTCAGTAACATATGAGAAGAGGCTAGGAATTACAGCCTGCAGAAAGAGGTCGACCTGCTCGCGAGCCATGGATGATGCGTTTTGCTGAGGTTGTGCATTCCGAACAACGTCCAGTATATCTAGGTGTACCATGATCATTGTCAAGATTGTTAGACGCTGCTGGTCATCGATATGGTTGAAAATACGAGGGATAGCTTTCTTTCCCTTCGGGTACGAGAGAAACGCAATGAAAGGATGTAGGATCGCAGATTCAGGCATTATAGGCTCTGTGACTTTAAGATCGATCCAAAGCTTTTGATTCAGGTACTGAAAGGTCTGCTGCCAGTCAACGACCGCTTGGTTAGCAGAAGGATCGCTTTCTTCGGTAGGATGTGGTGGTGGGCGACGGTCATGATCTTCCATGTCCATGAGCGTAGAGTAAATGGCTTCGATATTCTTCAGGATTGCCTTGCGATCTGTGGTACTCAATGCGACCTGTGGCGCTTTCTTACTGCCTACACGGCTTGTGACGTCGCTGCTATCATGGCGTTTTATGTTGAGCAATGGCTTCGGTGTCTTGGCGTTACTGAAGGAAATCTTGCCCAAGCTCCCTTCAATGACCAGTTGCTTATTCTTGGGCTTAGCTTTTGCCGCCTCCACAGCTCGCTGAACCTGCTGCTCCATCCGTTGCATGTGGCTATCTCCGCCCCTCTGCCGTCTTCCCATGGGTTGTCGCCCTCCAGTTCGAAAGAGGTACGTTTGTGCAAAGTTGCTCAAAGGTTGCTGCGGATTTTGCCTTGGTCTACTCTCGATTTGATTGTAGACTTGATAGTAAAAGTCCTCAGATAAGGACGCATCAGGATCCTGTTCGTTAACATTGCCTGTGGCGGTCATAAGCTGCTGCAGCTGGATTCGTGTAATGAAATTCTTGTCTTGCGGTGTCATGAGACCATTCCCTTTCGAAAGTAAGAAGATTTTGTGGTTGCGTTTAGCTCGTTTCGCTTCTTCGACGAGATACGCATTTCGCTCCTCCTCTGTCAGGTTCATTATCTGGCTTGGATGGTAGATGATCGGCAACGGTGTTTGGGCGCCATGTTGGCCTGAGATTTGGTGCTTTGGTTGCATCTGGGTAGCCGTCGGTAGCTCTGGTTGACTGGGACCAAGTTGCGCAGACTGTCGATTTGGGTTCTGGAGTATTTGACGGGTTTGTTGGGACGTATGAGCGTCCGGAGCTTGCAGCGGTGGATTTTGCCCACGCTGTAGGATCTGTGGTGCTGCAACAGCCCGAGGAGCTTGAGAGGCTACGCTAGCTCGCGATGGGAGATCGGCTTGTGAGATCTGTGAAGACCTCGACGCATTATGGCTTGACTGCTGGGCGGGCCTTTGCTGAATGCTTATTTGCGTTTGAGGATGCGGTACTGACTCGAACTTCGGATGTTGAGGATACACAAATTGTGTCTGGGGCATTGCGACCTGCTGAGGCGGCAAACCTGCAGCTTGCGACGTCTGCTGTTGCATCTGTGGCATCGCGAGTGGAGGGGGCGCCTGAGATTGTTGCTGTGGTGCCAAATTGACTTTACTGGGCTGAGCTCTCATCGCAGCTTCAACTTCCTCCAAGCTCATCATTTTCTTGGTAGGAGCTCCGCCAGTGCTCCGTTGTTGGGCTTGTGGTGCTTGCCCTTCATCCTTGTTTGCTGGCTTCGAAGGACCTGTACCCCAGATGCTCGCATCAACATGTAAGTCTGGTGGGTATGCAGGGGTTTGGTACGCCTCATAACCTGATCGGAAGGGCTTTGTTGCTTGTTTAGGAGGGCTTGCACGAGCGAGAGGAGTCTTCGAAGGCGGCTGTTGGCGATTGTATCGCACTGCTTCTTCATTGATAGCATCGGTGACTTTGGAGGTGCTACCAAAGAAGTCGAAATCCTTGCCCACTGGCTTCGTAACCTCCTCGCCACCAAAGGTATCATCGTTGAAAACATCATCCGCTTCTACAAGCTGGTCCCCAAGACCATCATAAGTATCGTCAAAGTCGATTCTATTCTTGTAAGTCCTAGGATTCTCTGCGCCGACCGAGATCATACATACGCATCATCATCATTATCATGTCCACCACGATTCTGCGAAATGCTGGCAAAAGGGTCAGGAGCGGCTGAGAATCCCAAGCCTTGCGATGGATGCCTAAAGTCCGTCGCAGTAGGTCTACTGAAGCCGAAAGATGACATTATGTTCTCAGGATCACCTCAGCAGCTCATCACACAGTGGTCAGTGGTTTAAGAGTTGAAGACTATATGCAGGAGAAAGCAAAGATGTCCTTCGATAAGGGTATTCGATGCCAATACGGATAGAGAATATGAACGGCAGAGAGATCATATCTGTAAAGCCGGAAGAGAAGGAAATGAAGGTGTAAATGGTAGACGCCCCGTAAAGAGACGATATCTAACACCAAAAACAACCATTGATGAAGGCCGCTGGAAGTGTCGGAAAAAGGTTGATCCTAGCTGCCGATGGAAATACGATCTACCCCTTGATTAGCGTGAGCTGCGTCCCGCATTCCACAACTCCGTACCTTACCTTAATTGGCATAGGTATTCTATTCCTAAGCATCTCAATGGTCACTGCTAATCTTCACACTTAAGACTTAATCCGTTCTCTTGTTGAACGCATTCTTAGGAGTAGGGTTCGAGGCTCTTTTGTCATCTAGGACTTCGGGGAAACCGATGTGATCGTTGCGCCGTTCTATTTCCAGTCCAGCAATTCCACCTGGCTGAAAGTAAAAGTACGCCTTACAGTGGAAGGTCCTGAGAACCTTCGCCGGCGTGGTCCGCACCGGAACTCTGGTATTGAGTTGATCCCAAAGTCCTCGAGCTTGCTCGAAGAAAACACATCCTTGCCAGAAGGTAAGGAAACAGACAAGATGGCGGCCGGTTCTTCTAGGATCATACGATATGTGTTGTTCGCATTCTTCGTAGGTCGCTTCCTCTACCAATCCAACCCAGCCTCGTGCCTAACCGTCGTTTCAGGGTGTTATGATTCTCTACTTCATATCCTCCTCCTCGATACCGAAGCAGATGCCTAGTACAACAGGCTTCGATAAATGGAAAGGAAAGAAAGAGCCACACACGGGCGGGCTTACTGCTGTGAGTCCGGAATGGCGATCATCGCCCGAGGAAAAGATATTGGCACCTGCACCAGCACCAGGTGTGGCGAGGCCGACGGGGTCGTTGAGCTCTTCCAGCCAGCCAAAAACTTCCCCCGTGAAGATGAACGCGACATTCGTGACACTAGCTCGCAATACGGACTTGTGGGACATCTCTGACTCCATTCGCCAAGTCGAAGATCGATTCAACAGGAATCATCATTATGACTGGGTCTTCCTCAACGACAAGCCTTTTGACGAGACCTTCATAAAGGTCACCACGGCATTAGTGTCTGGTAAAACGAGATATGGCTTAATACCTAAGGAGCACTGGTCATTCCCCGACTTCATTGACCAAGACAAAGCTCGCAAGGTAAGGGAAGATATGGCGGAGCGGAAAATCATCTACGGAGATTCTACAAGCTACAGGCATATGTGCAGATTTGAGTCTGGGTTTTTCTTCCGCCAGCAACTCATGTTGGAGTACGAGTGGTATTGGCGTGTGGAACCAAGTATCAAGCTGTACTGCGATATCAGCTTCGATCCTTTCAGGTTCATGGCTGAGAACAAGAAAAAATACAGCTTCGTACTTAGTCTTTATGAGTATGCGGAAACCATCCCGACGATCTGGAACAGCACGAAAAAGTTCATTCAGGCCCATCCTGAGCATATACCCGAAGGCAACTCTATGGATTGGCTGAGCGATGATGGTGGGGAAACCTACAACCATTGTCATTTCGTAAGCATTAGATGCAGTAAGGATGCACCTGCGATTGCTAACAGGACCCTCTCAGTGGTCCAACTTCGAAGTCGGCAACCTTGAGTGGCTCAGGTCGAAAGCGTACACAGACTTCTTCGAACAGCTGGACCAGGATGGTGGATTCTTCTACGAACGTTGGGGTGATGCGCCTGTCCATTCCATTGCTGCAGGTCTGCTGCTCAAGAAAGAGGAGATTCACTTCTTTGACGACATCGCATATTGGCATGTGCCATTCACCCATTGCCCAACATCGGAACAAAAGCGGTTAGACAACAAATGCCATTGCAATCCCAAGGATAATTTTGACTGGAAAGGCTATTCATGTAGGTTCTTTGCACTTATTTTGTTCTACAACATACAATAGTGCTGATGACCGATAGGTACGACGAAGTTTTTTGATATGAACAAATTGGAAAAGCCAGCAGGCTACCAAGACCAGAAAGACTGAGTTCCTCGATATTATCGATAGAATGAGACGAACTCTTCTGCACGACAAACTTTCACAATGGTTTGAATCGTCAAATGCGAAATTGTCATGGTGGAGCATTCACTTGTGGTATTACTGTACATACGTTCGGCGCTTCCCACGGGTGGCGTTCTGAAACTAAAGCATGGGGCGTAGGGCTCTGGGAGTTGGCGGGATACATGAATGTCCATGTATAAAACAGGACTGGCTCCTTCATGTAACCCCGTGCAGGGACTCAAGTTTCGAAGTCCGTTCATAAAGATGGGTATCAGTACCAGATCTTAATCAACTCTTCACTGACCGCACTCGGCGTCTGCACCCCAGCTTCCGTAACAATTGCCTCAATCAACTCCGGCGGCGTAAAATCCACTCCATCGTCTTTTCTCCTCCCTTCCTCATGCTCTCCCTTTCCCTCACCACCTCCATCATCCGTGCTGAAGTCAAGCGCACCTTGCCCTGTCGGCAAGTCCTCTCTATTCAACGGATAGACTCTGACGAATTTGTGACTCTCAGCCACCACATAAAGTGGTTTCCCCACGCTGCGCATCAATAATCCCATCTGATAAGTGCCCATGCTCGAGATCACTCCTCCATTCTCAACCACGCTCTCTGCACCCACCATCGCAAAAGTGGTAGCCCGTAGCGCCGTCGCGAGCGCCGCAAACGGGAGCACGGCGACCGGAATATCCCTCCGTCTAAGCTCGCTAACCAAATCTGTAGAGTGCGATTTTGGCAGAGGTGCATGTGAGTCTTCAGCGTAGATTACGCGAAACCTGGTGCCCTTATCGGCAGCAGCGTTCAGAACCGCAGCCACGACTCTCGACCGTCCACAGGTAAGCACGGTACTGCCATCCCTGACGAAGTTCACCGCAACGTCTGCTATGCGGCCTCTCGACTCATTCGCACGCTGCACGAACAATCTGCTATTTGCCAAGAGATGTGCGCGTATGGCCCCAAAATCCTCTGACCCTTCAGAGGAGGAGGACCGCTTCCCTCTATCTTTGGCATCTAGCGCCGCTCGTGTTTGAAGAGTAGATATTATGTAGCGCTGGAAGAGATCCGTGCCTGCTGATAGCGCTATGGGATTTGAGACGGAGGCTTTGAGGGTGGCTGTTGCGGAGTCGAGGAGGGAGAGGGTCTCGGATATCGTGGAGGGGGGGGAGGCGGAGAGGAGGGAGATGAGGGATTCGATTGCGGCGACTGGGTGGGTTACGAGGGGATCGGTGGCGAGGAGGCGGTTGTAGTGGGAGACAATGCTGCAGTGTGTGTCAACGGTGCATTGAAGGCGGCCACGACGGCGCGAAGGGGGGAAAAGAACGTACTCGAAGGACTGAGGATCGTTGTGGTGGGCGCTGGATTTCGACAGTGCTTCTGGAGGTGGGGTAGGTATTGAGGAAGGAGCTACCAACGAATTAGTGCTTCGATTCCACGGTAAAGATCCAGGGCGGGCAAACCGGGGGAATCCATTATTCGCTTGCTCTCAATGATAGGCCATGCTCAAAGCTGACTACTTAAGTACTTTGTTGATGAAAGTGCTTGAAGCAGACCGGCGCCACCCGCCTGACAGCGGCTCGCTTAAATCAGGGCTATAACTTCCTTCGACCTAACCCCAACCAGATTTCGCTCAACATATTGGCTATTGCACGAATTCTTATTGTCGTCATGACTGTATTTCAATTGCGTTCGAGGTAATTCTTGAGAGGAAGTCACCATTTTGATTCCGTCGACGGAAAGCCCACTTCACCAATGTATGAGCAATTCCGTCGTCCTCGTGCCATTCATGTACTGTTCCCTTATTGGGACAGCGCAAGCAACCACAAAGTCGGCCATGGGAACCGTAGTCGATGGCATGAGAAGTACGAGCAGATGAGCACAGCGCGATATGATGATCCGAGAGCTCGATTTGGTAGGTGTGTATTCAATGATTCAGGTTTCCGCGCTCCACGGTACTTCCGTCTTCTTGATATCATCATTGACTTCATAAAGGCAGCAAGCCTCTTCATAGAATACCGGTCCTTCCAATTCAATGGATACTCTCTCTGTAATTTTGAATCCGAGTTTTCCATAGAAGGGCACGGCATTGAGGGTACTCTCCAGGTAAGCAGGAATATTATCCTTCACGCATCTGTCAAGACCCCAACGTGTCAAAGACGTGGCTGCACCGCGCCTTTCGTAACAAGGATCCGTTCCAATGAAGGTGAGGCCTGGGTCAAGATGAGCTATGCCCAGCTCGACGACGTTCATTGATATGAGAACACATCGCCCAGATGCAATGGAGAAATCAGGTCAAGGCCAAGAAACAATATCCCATGTCCTCACGAATTTGGCACTCGTCTCGACTGTACCTCGGTAAAAACCCCTGAGACGAGTGCCTTGCCATGATAAGGGATAATATAGATACAGCAAGCGTCACAATTTAGATATGCGGAGGAAGATTTGGTACTTACGGTAAGAGGGCAACTTACCCAAAACCTTTTCTTGAGCTGCTTCGATCTTCTCAGTCCATTCATTGAGAACCTGGAGGTTGGTTCCTTCGGGCCATATCCAGGGTTCTTCTACATACGTATCCATTCCGAAGATAGGCAAACTCCATTTGGCAAAACTAACGATCCGACCCTCATCTCGTACCACAAGTACAGCGATGTTGGGGTCACGTATGTCGTCCGCTGCTTTCTGCGCAATACAGTCCCTTAGCTGGGTGCGGATAGCCGGAGTAGGAAACTGAGCGAGAAGCAAAACATTGGTGCCAAAGGCGGCCATGTGAATGTCGGCAATGCGTTCCGCATCAGCATGCGTTGCGACCGAGAGCTCCAGTGTCATTGTGGTACTGCGTGACGATTGACGTTATTTCCGATAATGATCTCTGTTGTTGCCTGGTTGTGTGGAGACTGGTGAGGCTATACTTTAAGATCTGCCGTCCCGTCAATCGGGCGACTAGCGGCCCGAAGACGGCCTCCTTTAGAGCCGAACTTTGGGCGGCAATCTATAATTAGCAAAGACGCCTTCCCACATTGGATGCGTTAAGAACTTGTGTATTGTGTAGGTAATCTCCAGGGACCAATTGGGCTGAGCTTCGTATATTTCAAATCCCCTAGCCACTCCAGCGTGTCCTCTTTGCCGCTGCTTTCTCCGAACCATCAATGATTCGCGATACTCTCTTCCCCGCGGTTCACCTTACGATGCTGAAAATTCAATTTCATGGGAGGTAGGCAGCGCGGCCTCGTTCTGGGCAGCTTGTATCATTCGCTGCATCTGTTGCACCTGACTATGTCCCTGCTATGGGCTCGCATTCTCATTTTCTATAACAAGCCGCAGATGTATAGAGCATTATCTGGCGAGGCATGTTCTGAATTTGTATAGCACCGGTGTGTCCAGATCATTCACTTCCAATAACCAATAACCCCTCGATGGCTCTTTTGATATCGAATTGTTGTCCCAAAGGCTTGTCACACCCAAACGCTTCTTTACTGTGTGCCATAACACATGGTCAAGATTCGGTACCAGCACAATGCGAGCTTTTTGGCTCGAGGAGCTAATCAACTTCTTCCGTATCATAGCCTTGTCGTCCTTGGAATATTGTTCGAGATCCTTCTCGTAGAAGTTCTGAGTTTTAGTTTACGAAAGCTATGGACTATGCATAATGTCGAATTATATGTAATAATTCAGGGGCAAAGAGGAGCCACCCAAGCTTCGCATAGTAGCTTGAGTATCAAACGCCTCTAATCAATGTGTTTTGACTCAACTTGCTAAGGTCATTACAGGGATTGTGGACGCTAGCCTATCAATAGCCTACATATAGAGCTAGTTCGTCTTAGCTGCATATGCGATGTGCTTGGAGAACTCCAGCGCTAAGTCGGAGGATTATCATCGTCCCTGCCGCGAAACCAGAGGACAATCATTGGCTATTCCATGATTCGGGAATAATGAAATGCGAAACATGGTGCCTGCAGCGACCCCTTCCCTGGATTTTCTGTTTGGGGCCATGCCCTCCTTGATTGCGATGGCTGATTTTCCCCCCAGATTCGGTTGACTTGCTTTGATGTACAGATTGCGATTGCTGGTAGCATTCTTTGAATTTCCTCACTCGACGTCGCTAATATAGACTCGCGATATCATCGTTTCCTTGGACTGAAATCATCGCCGTAATGTCGTGAAAGCATGGATCCAATAACAGCCATAGGGTTGCTAGCCTCGCTGGCCAATCTCATACACGCTAGCAAGTCGCTCTTGGAAATAGTAAAAAGCTTGAAGGATGGTGATAGAGAGCTTCTCGAGCTCTTTGACGATGTTTCCGTTTTCGAAGAAGCTCTAAAGGGCTTTGATCGAGTCTTACGGAGCCGGCAAACGAAGCATAATATATCTACAGCAGTCATCAGCAGAGCGCTCGAAGAAGCTTCCGCCACAATTCAAGAATTGGAAAGCAAGCTCCTTCACATGTCTAAATCCGATGTGTCGGCTGTACGGCGAATGAAATGGGTGCAACATAAATCGAGCTTGAAGAAGCTTCATGAACGGGTGAAAGAACAGAGCATCATGCTGCAAAGCTTCCTTTCGCTAGCCCATGCGTACGTACCTTCTCATATAAAATGATGGCAACACGACTTACTGCATGTACAGTGAGAGTTTTCTCAATGCGTGCAACCAACATCCTTACTTCCTACCAACCCTATCACTTTCGGTAGGTGATGCCGATAGCGATGCTGTCTCTATTCTATCATATACTACAACGCTCGCTTCTGAACCATCGCCGTCTTCCCTTCGACGAGCGTCGGTGGACACCACTCCCTCTTCTGATGGAAGCTTGGGATCGTCACTACGGAATATATCGTTGGGTGCCTCACATGATGCCAGGCCAGCATTAGATGCGGATGGCCCTGCTGTAGGCACCTTGATAATACGCAAAGCATGCCGGTATGACTGCTATTGCAAGTGCCATGAACAAAGCGCAGTACCCAGTAAAGGGTTCTTGGGGCTTGGCGGCTCAAAAATCTACTGCACCGACACAACTTGTCAAGCCGCTACGTCATTTGAAGAACCAGCTATCGCCACAACTAGTTTCATTCGCAAAGCATTGTCGCAGGTGATGTCGTCGAAGACCGTAAAGGTCCGTTATGACTTGAACACCTTTCGGATGGTTTCCGAGGGGTCAGATGCAATGCGTTATGTAAAGCATGGTAATCTAGACAAGCTCAAGGTATGCATGAAGACGGGCGAGGCCACTCTTTGGGATACAGCACCAGACGGATGGTCACTTCTCCATGTGAGCCAAGAATACTTGAAATACTGGAGCAAGCTAACGGCATACCAGACTGCAGCATACAATCGACAGTTACCCATTGTTAAGTACCTTCTAGAGCGTGGCGCCGATACTGAGGTGGCAGATGTGGGATCACGGTATGATCACCCATCGACGTTCATCCGGCCTGTTTAGCTTACATTGATCAAAGGAAGCCGGCCGATCTTGCCATCTTGAAGTCGCTGGCCGATGACGCTACGCCTGTCGAGCGGGAGATAGTGGAAGTGTTTTCACAGAAAGATGACTATATTCGCGATTTTGACTTCACGCCCATTCATGTTGCGGTTCTTGGACTGTATGAAGTGGGAGACAGAGAGCGCCCTAGCCTTGAACGGTAAGGATTCACCTACATTCTCCTACAAGCATATTCCAGCTGCTCTGGATATTCGATAACCCAATGCCTTGGTACCCCTTTAGCTAGGTGTAGTGAAACATACTGACAACGAAAGTAGGCTCATAGAAGTCGTCGACGACTGTAATAATGCTCCACCGGGAACCGACTGGGTCAAATGGAAATCGAGATACCGGACGAGATCTTCCTTGTTTATTGACATCATTGAACTATTCCGAGCTTCAGCATATGAAAAGCCTAAAACTCACAAAGTCATCCACAATCTCATTGACCAAAAAGACAGGAAGTACCATTGGACACCGCTCCACTGGGCAAGTTCCGCTGGAAGATCGGAGCAGATGAGGGTCCTTGTGCGCCACGGAGCGAATCCCTTCCTTCTATCGAACCTAAACGCCAACATCCTCCACGCAGCTGCAGAAGCAAAGACTATCAGCGGTTTAGACAGTGCTCTAGACATCTGGAAACGCTATCCACAGCATCTCAATATCAACCAAGCGAATCGCTGGGCTGAAACTCCTCTACACGTTGCCGCGTGGGGCTCTCTGGATTCTGTAAAGAAACTCCTAGCGGCAGGGGCAGACCGTAATGTCCGGCAAGAGGACAACCAAGTCCCACTCCACTGCGCCGCTCTATCGGACCGCGGAGAAGTAAGAAGAAAGATCGTGACGTTACTTTGCGGAGGAGAAAAGGGCCCGCACGTTGACGCTCAGGATGTCGATGGCCGGCCACCCATGTTTGATTTCTTGGATGATCCCGCATGCATGCAGACCCTAGTCGGCTGCGGCGCTCGCCTGGACCTGTTGGACAATTCGGGCAAGAGTGTGTTCCATCATGCTTGCATACAAGATGAGCCTGATGCCCTGAACACCCTGTTGCGCGCATCGTCGCTGGGCTCTGTAATGGTGACCGTGAAAGACCATGATGGGAATACTGCACTGATACAAGCGCTACGTCATAGCAGTATCGATTGCGCGATGACCCTTCTGCAGCTCGATGATATTGGGGACGTTGTGGGCCAAGACGGGTGGGCTGCGGTTCATCACGCAGCAAACTTGGGCGATTCTGTTGTATTGGAGGCAGTCTTACAGCATCCGAGCTTTGTCAAAGGCGCGAAGACCATTGATGGTAAAACCGCAGAGGTTGTGGCCATGGAGGCCGGACATTGGTGCGGAGAAGTGAAGACTTTGCTGAGGACCCACAACTTAATAACTTGAAGTACGCTGAGACTGTGGCACATACACAAGAACCGCTGGGATCAGCGTGTTGTCTTCACTGTCAAGATGAACGAGCCCAAGGATCAGCGACTTACTCGTGCGATTAGAACACGCCCTCATCGACGAGGGCCTCTACGCAGAATAGGAGAGGTATGTAAGTACTAAAGCCATAGAATGCTTTTGCTTTGCTAATATCAAAGTCTACAGCATAGGCCAGTATAAGCCTAAGCTTGATGAGTCCCATATGTCACGGCTTCGTAATATGGCGAGACAATCTCAGTAGCCGAGAAAGCAATACTGAGAGATAGGAATCTACGAACGTCGAATCCCCGGATCGCCACTATCCATGCGTCCTATAAAGATACCTTAGAACACATAGAATGCGATGATCTGAGCTGAAAGGAAATTTAGCCTCGACGCCGTCGAAGCTGGCACAGGATCTGATGGATATCGATGGGATAGCCCCGGCTCACTGCTACGAATAGGATGAGAAACAGCCTCACCTTTGCGTTCCGAGGAAGACTCTTCGTCAAGCTACAGCTACGGATTGATCGGAGCAGACTGATGGTGAGGACGACTTCTGCTGGATCGTAAGTACAGATGCCGGTCGGTGGATGTAGCCTTCGAATATATTAGAAAAAAGGGGTTAAAAAGGGTTTGGAACTCACATCCTTGAATCCAACCAGCTTGTAGTAAAGAAGCATCAACACACCTCGGTATAGGATATCAAAATTCAAACTCAACCCAGACGTTTCCACGTCCGGTCCCGAGTCCTACCGAGAAATCAATCGAATAAAACTTGATACACACTACCCTGAGCCTCCAATACCAACTGTCAAACTTGTAGCATATGCGTCAATACGTATCCCCAAGATCTTAAGACATAGGTACGCAGACACCCAGCGCTACGTCCAAATTCAGAAGAAGAGAAACAGTTCAAAAGATATTTCCAAATTAGAGGCGTCAAACACATTCCAATATCGCCATGAATACAAGTCAGATACAACCTCTCCATCCATTCCAACCACCCCCAACCCCCCATCTCTACCGCATAATCCACCACCCTCTCTACACGATTCATACTCTACCTCCATAACCCCCCATAACCCCTACCGATCTCTCATCAAAGCATCAAAACCCACTCTGATCGCAAATGAGAGCGCGAAGACCATCGAATTACAGTATCACTCGCGAAGAAAGGGGGTTGATATATGATAGGATAGGTGGCGGGAAGTGGATGGGGCAGATTTTATACCGCGAGATGAGGGGATGATGGGATAGAGTTACTATGGATGGTGCATTATACGATAGCGATATGGTGCGAGGGAAATGTTTCCGAGTAATCATAACTAATTTCGCGAGGAATTTGACGGAGGAAAACGCTATACACAAGTACCGGAGGCAAGGTATTATATCACAGCCTGTCCGTCGGGGAGGATCACGTCGCCGAGTTAGGACAGCACAGACTGGTCGGCAGATCAGAGAGGTTGGTAAGTAGACTTAGTGATCTTATCGCCCTGATGGGATCCATACCTCCACATCAAGCGGCGTTACATTTGCGCTCAGCATGGACCTTGATTATCGGCGCTACGGCCAGCAATGGGATGTCTGCTCTTATGCTGAGAGAAGCCAAATCTTCCAGCGCAATGTTCCCACGAGCGCCCCAGATGATTATGTTTTGCGTGACTATTAGCACGATTAGGTTCCGTCAATAATTTTCTTCCTAGTCATCGCAGACCGCCCGTCGGCTCAACCCTTGCAAGCCCGAGGCCTCTCTCCTTGCAATGATGTTCGTTTCACTTTTCCGCACTCTGTTACGCATCATCGAATTATGAGCCCGCACCGCCAGAGGAAATGAGGTTTCTTTTAGCGAAATCTTGTCAGGGTGACAACTGATTCACCGAGCCTTGAAGAGTTCATTGCGGCCCGGAAGGTTACGTAGGCTGGTGAAGGTATTTTGACCGTGGATCAGGGAGATGACTCGTAAACGCTACGAGGTAGACCACTTCGTCATGGGACTTGGTGTTGCCCATCTTCCTGTATCTCATTAGTATACAACATAGGTTGGCATAAGTATAGTATGCTGATAAACTTATAGGTCCTGTCTCAGTAAAGCTATCTGATCGTATGTTTGGGCTAACCGAGTAGGATCCTGTATCATCCCAATGAAGTCGTCTAGATTCTTGCGTGTCACCACTCCCGGAAAATACCGAACGTTGTGAAGGAGGAGTCGAGTGAGTTCCCGGAATGATGGTCCCAATGGCGCCATTCTTGTCATGGCCAGCGCATCCAAAACTTTGTGCATACAATGAAGTTCATGAGGTTGCATCAAGATTTCCGATAATATATGTAACACGCCAAGGTCGGGCAACGATGACGATAAGTGACTTCCGACATACCAACCAGACATGATATCTACTGGCGTTCGGACTCATCTCAACCTTGTCTGTTCACAGACTGTACCGTCCAATTCCTTTTCCTCAATGGCCGTAGCACATAGTAAAGTTGCAGCAGCCAAAGTATTCTCATTTAAAGATTGAATCAGGCCAACCAGCCAAGCATTTTGAGGCCCCATGTAGAAGACCTTTGAACACCTCCAACAAGTTGCAGTGAATATCTCTCGGTCGTACGTTCCTGGGTTGATTTGTTCGATGATCTCGGTGCCCCGGACGATAACGAGCGCCAAGCACCATACACCCGGTATTACATCTTTTCATCGCTGAAAAGTTTTACGCTGTCGTTGCTGTGGTATCTGATATCCATTGCAAGCTCTCCAGTAGTACATGCCAAGAGTACTGCTGCTGAGTCCCGGACTTTGATGAAGCATCGCCATTCCGACGATAATCGTAGAAGGGTCGAGTAAATATGAGTCTATAGCTTAGTCACCTGCCTACTCGAGTCACTCAACCTTCGAATGGGCATTGCGGAGCCATTGCTAGGATCCATGGAAGCTGACGAGCTCTCAAGCACAGGACTGTCTCCGGAGCCTTGCGTCCTGATCATAGCGACCCTTTGCTGGGATTGCAATTTCGCACTCATCAACCAATGCAACTGCAATCTCATACCTCCAATCGCAGCATTAGTGTGAGCCAAGTCTTCTTTGGCACGCAGTCTATCGTTCATCGCCACCATGCTAGCTTTGGCATCGTTCTCAGATAGTGCAGCGGAAACGCGGCTGACTTCCTCGCGAAGAGATTCATGGAGACATAGGAGATGGTGTGCAGTGGAGTCGAACGGTCCGACATCCGAAGGGTCTGCCCCGGAGAGGGGCGTGTTGATGAGATTGGCGGACGTGCCAAGGGTGTCCTGAATTGCACAGAACGAGGTTTCAAGAATCGAGTTCTTGTGACGAAGTTGCTTAAGAATAACTTCATGGGCTTCGAGACGCTCATTCTGCATTTTGAGGAAAGGCACAAGCTTGGCCAATGGACAGGCTTTGAGATGCTCATCAAGAGGTGGGCGTCGAGCGAAAAAGTCACAGCCATAGGTGGCCGCTGTGCAAGGATGAATGACATCGGGACAGCGGTCGATATGAGGCTCAAGGTCTCGGACGGGGACTTGGCCCTTACAAGCAGGACAAGAGGCCCTACCAACCTCGCATTCGAGCGTGTGATGGCTCTCCAGATCCCTCTTCATAACCAGTTGCTTGCAATCCTCACACTCGACTCGGTGGTGAAGACAGCTTTCACCGTCAGTATCCTTCCGTCTCACTGTCAAGAGGCAATCTTCGGAAGGACAGTCCACCTGAGAGAAAGCGCAATACCTGAGCACATGATCCTCGACACGGCATCTAGGCACTTCCTCGAGACAGCCTTCTTTACTCTGAGGACATTTGACGAGAAGATCGTCCAGGATACGGTCCAAGATCTTTGGTACTGTGGTAGTTGATGAGTGATCTATTCTTGCCCGGCATGAAGGACAGCTTCCTGCATCTCGATCCTGGTGTTTGATAGCTTGGTTTACACAAGACCGGCAGAAGACGTGCTCGCAGTCCAACTTGACGGGCGATACAAATGGGCAATGGCAGATGGCGCACATGAGATTGTGGTCATATGAGCCGACATACTCCAGTGCTCTCAGGTCCACCGAGTCAAAGCGCGGCTGTAGATTCCGATAGGTATCTGGGACATTAATCGAAGTGCGTCTGAAGAAGGCATTGCTTGAAAGGTTCGGATCCGTCGTTGTCGGATACTCAATCGGACTCGCCTCCTCTTGTGATGTTCGTGTTTCGACGTCCATGGCAATTAGTATTTTTGATACAACGCTGGCTGAGACTCATTGGATCACGAATGCATTCGTCCTCTGAAATATCTTGCTTCACGAACGCGGCCCTGATCACAGTTCAGACTTTGGAAGCATCGTACACAGTGCAAATGAGCCTGCTATTACTTCACATAGGATGGCAGCATTTAGAAAGGACCGGCCTGAAATAGTATCCTGTTGAGCCTGTGTGTAAGAACACTTGATAACAATGTACTTACTCGATCGGCAAACATGTCCCTAGCAGCGACACAGTTTGCGGTGCTGTACAACAGCTACTTTATGCAATCTACTTTACTCAATCTTTAGCGCTTTGCGCGCTTGAGCCGCTTTGTGGTGGCCTTGGCACCATCATTCCCAGCTCCATGTAGCCTCCAGCTTCTGGCCACTTCATCATGGCGAGCCCGTCACAGCTCTATCTCCTTGCTGACCACATAAAGCTGTCCCTCCTAGAACGACAGAGAGCCATTTCTCTTAACCTCGAACCCAATTCGCAAGATGGCCACATCTCGCGATCACTGGACTCGATGCGAGAAGGCATCGAGGCCTTAGAACGACAAGAAACTGACTCCGGCGAGGACAGTGATTCACAAACAAGTCGATTACGGCAACAATTCGATGATTTAACATCCCAATTCCGCGGGTTCCCCACGACATCCACCTCCTCAGTCACTCAGCCCAATGATCCAGCACTCTCCGCCGACTTCGCCCGCGCCAAAGATCCACGACCACGGAATCCGTCAACCTCCTCATTCCTCAAGCGTTCCGCCGCCGACTCACCCAACCCCTCAAAATCCGTCCGTTTCACAGATTCCCCTCCTGACCCGGTAGAAGAAGCCAACCGTGCGGCGCTTTTCCCATACCGCGATGAGCCAGAAGCGCCGAACAACCAGTCACAGTTGGATAACCAGCAAATACACGATTATCACAAAGGAGTGTTGCAACAGCAAGACGAGCAATTAGATCGATTGGGACAGAGTATTGGACGGCAGAGGGATTTGAGCATTCAGATTGGGGATGAGTTGGATGATCATGTTCAGATGCTTGATGATGTCGAGGGACATGTGGATCGGCACCAGACGAGGTTAGATGGAGCGAGAAGGCAATTGGGCAATGTGGCGCGGAGGGCGAAGGATAATAAGCAGTTGACCGTCATATTGATACTGGTCATTATCCTGGTGCTCTTGATCATTATATTGAAGAATTAGCGTTGGGTGGGGCAAATCCCTGGGGTGGATGGTGCATATTGTGGGATGGAAATATTCAAGGTCCGCAATGGCGTGGGAGTAGTCCAGCGATAGGCTGTTGGTATTGCTGGTTGCCAGGCGTTGTTCATTGAAGCCAAAGATTTCGCTGCCACTTTTACAGGATGCAACTTTTGTACACTCAAAGAACCAGATCGCCGGTATTGCATAAGTTTGAAGAGATCAGCAGCTCGCAATGTTCAAAGCGATCCAGCCATTACACTGACGGAGATCTCTGGATCGCTTCATCCTCGAGCCAACCTTACTTCTTCGCATGATCATGATCATCCTCCATCGCCTGCGATGTGTTCTTCTGCAAACTATCGATATCTTGCTTCGCATCCGTGATCTCTTCTTCTATCCGCCTTTACCTACAAGTTTCAATCCAGATTAGCTCCCAATCTTCCATGCACTGACCAAAGGCTGTATTTGAGCCTCGCCCTCCAGATAATCAATGACGTTTCACATACCGCAGACTCGGAGTTACTGCTTAGCTCCCCCTTCCAGTGCCCTTTGCCCTCTTTCTGCTTGTCCAATTGATCATTCTTGTGCTTGTCTATGACATCCTTGCGTGCGCCGTCGTCTATACCTCCATCATGGTGTCAGTTCTAGTTCACTGACAACCTCTATCCGACACTGAGAGATATAACGCCATTGATGGACACGTACTATGATCTGACTCGCTGAGAGCTGCTCGGGCGTTGGTGGCATGGAAAGGTCGGGATGTTGTTGGGATTAGGCGGAGAGGCGTAGACCTCGAGCGGAGGATAGTACGTGTGAGGAATGACATGGCTGGACTGACGTCTTAGGAATGCAATTGAGTCGTGAGTCAACTATGAACAGAGAGAGAGTAAACCTCGGCTACAGACGGTACGTCATTAGAAGTGCTTGGCCGTGTCTCCGGAAGCCCAGGTTCTTACTCCTGTCCGTAGCGCTTCATTTGCCAAGCTTTGTCGTTGATTTACACTGCTTTACTTTATCTTTTATTAGAGTTCACTCTCTTATTCACAGATGCCATCAAATCATTGGAACTCCCCAAAGTCTCCATCATCAAATCCAACATCGGCCCCCGCTTTCTCTTGATAAGGTGGCGGATCAAACCCCCTGCTCCTCCTCTTTTCCGCCCTCGCCTCCTGCGCGCTCGGCGGCGGAGCCAAAAGCGGCAGTGGCCCTCCATCACCCTTCTCTCCACTTGAAGGTGGAGCGGGCGGTGGCTTTATCGAGAATAGTGCTGCCTTTTCCCCATCTCCGCTCCCAGCGCCAACTTCTTCACCTTCCGCTTTCCGTCTTACCCTCTTCATGTTACCCAGATCAACCTTGATAGTCTCCCCCTGCTTCAACCCATAGTCCTTTTTGTCAAGCTTAACCGCAGCCTTTCCCTTAGGTTGTGGCTCCAAGCCCAACACCTTCCTAGCCTCCTGCAGCGCGCCCGCGAAATCAATAGCCTCCCCTCTCTCCTCAAATCCCATCCCCAGCACCACTCTCTCCCCCGTCGGTCCCTCTATCCTCACCGCAAAGAAGCGCGAACTGTCCAACACCGGCTCGACTGCCTTAGCATCTCCATACGGCGCTTTGGCAAAGAGTTCACCATTCGACGGATCTTCGAACAGTATGTCGGTGCTCAGGGACTCGCTTTCGTTCTCTTGGGGGATGGCGGTTTCGATGATACGCAAGCGGGCAGTGAATATTTGGCGGGCGCCTGCATTGGGGCCGGTCCAATTTGCTGCGAGGTAGCCTTTGGTGCTCGTTAGCGGAGGGATCTGGTAGATGTGGACATTCGAAGAGATAAAAAGGACGCGTTGTATTGCTTCTGAGGAAGTACAGGTGGAGGTAGGGTGGGCGGGAGATGCCATTGTCGGAAGAGAGAATACCTTAGCTGGAGCAAGACTAAGGTAATCAAGCCATATTCTATGCAATGTGGAGATCTGATAACGATCTTATCTCTTGGCTACGGGGACCTAAGTTGGTTATAGTGCGCGCCAAGGCCGCGCTAGTCCCAACTGAGCAACAGGCTGACATGGTGCTGGAACCACGACACCAACGATGCATTTATTTCTCTCCCCTCAAGCTTGGGTCACTTCGAGGCGTAAACGGTACTCCAATCGCAGGAACGGGCACAGATCCCGGTACCATTGTACCAGCTCAGATGAGCCATTCCCGCAGACGTATTGGTAATCAGCGATTTCTGGATCGAAACACATGTAGAGAGTCAGATGGCTTCTTCATTATCGGACTTGTCACTGTATGGATCTAAAATGCCGGTATGGACTTGGATAGCTGTGTTGGATAGATGATCAGGCCTGAGATTTCACATTTTCATCCTCTGCATAGCCTTGACTTTCTTCACTCTGTCAAATATCGTGCATGCTAAATCCATGATCATATTCCTATGAGACATACAGCTTATGTGTTCACGTTGCCACTTGCAAGAATAGCACGAAAGGTCCACGTAAATGATGGTATCATGTTCACTCCATGCAGATAATCTTTTCTAGCGCTATTTCTCGATCTAAAATTCCATGAAAGGCCCGTGAGACCCAATATGATTGAATAGCTCTTCAAACAATTTCCCTCATACGTTACTAATCCCAGTGATGTGATTTATCACCCATACATTCCGTCATAAGTAAGTACAGGAAAATGTTAACGGATAAATCAAACCCTTATCCGCTATCGTTCACATTCTCATTCCGGACTTTACTTTCCCCATATCGCATGGAATCGAATCAATACCTTTGGAGAGAAAAAACCCTGGCCATCTATCCACTGGGGGGGGGGGAGGGGGAGGGTTTAGGCGGTGTTTGTCGATGCAGATGGTAGAAGTGAGTTTGGACTTGTTGCGAGAGGTTGATTGTATTGTAGTCACCAACCTTTGAGAGGCGTTGGTGGGTTCTGTGGTATACTGGCTTGTGTTGCGGTGGGTGGTGCATCGTGGATGCTTTCCTGTCATTCCCATCTCGTATAGTATATACGCCCTCCAAGCTTTTGCATAAAGCAAGAAAATTGATGGACTCATGCTCTGCTTCGTGATAGGTAGTAACAACCGTGAAGGTGTTATGCTTGAGCATCTGTGGCACGGGCGTGCATATCAAGCAAGGAGTTGGCTCGGTAAGACCACCAAGTTGCCAGGAGTTGGCCTCCCTCACAGGATCTCCGCCATGCCACTGCTTGCGACGTGGCTTTTCACGTTGCTCTACGATATCAATCTCTGGCGCCAGGTCCAAGGTAGGGTAAGATCCAATGAGAAGCCACCCCCCGTGTCCTCGCGGCGCTTACTAACTTTAGCCGAGGTCATGAACAAAGGTGCAGAAACCATTCTCATCCCAATGATCAACAACTACAGATAACAGAATCCACGCAGATTAACATAAGCCCTAGACACGGAGGGCGCTATGAAGGAACAGTATGTTAAACAAAGCCTGAAGCTCTCTGTTACCGTTCCTCATGCACCTACGGTCTACAATCGATCTTGCGGACGCACGACTCTACTTCCTTCCACCTCCTTTTACCAGTGCTTTATCGAACTCGTCTGATATTCATCCATTTCAATCGAACGACAAGGAAGTAACATCACTTCTTTTGAAGATAGAGCTCAACTTAATTGCAAACCAGGAGAAAGGTTCATACATTCGAAAAATTCTTTCGAGGGCAACTGAATGCGGCATGCTTTACAGCGTTATAATGCTTTTCACTTTCTTGTCTTAAAAATGTCTTACCAGGCCTCGCATAATGCCCGAGTATCATAGAAGAACAGACGACTGAGAGTACACGCAGCGCGGACAACCGAACTCGAGTGAATCATAATAGAGCAGGTCCCGTGCTGAAGCGCCGGGGCTATGCTTAATCTTATATCAAAACCGAAGGAAATGTTTGAAACTGATGTCTAGAGCATCGGAACTCACAAGACACCTACCAGCGGCGACTGGACCGCCATCAGAGATCTAACATGGAAATTCAAAGTAGAGGTTGTGCTCACCTGTACGCTGCCGCCACCTTTGGTTGACGCCGCTTAAGCTTTGGTGTCACCTCCTCTTCTTGACGTCTTGCGGGGCTGTCTCCATCTGATGAAGATGAATCTCGGCGATTGTAGCTTCGCTTTCGAATGCTTAATTGGTCGTATGGCGCTTCATTTGGAGAGATTATTTCTACGTGTGTTCCGCTGTTGTACCCATTGCCAGGTTCTGCACCGTTAGTACTAAAAGCATGACCGTTCATTGAGCCAGGCACAGCTAGGGTTGGGCTACCACCCGCTTCGTTAGAAAACGATCGCTGCCATAGAGGTGGTGGGGGTGGTGGTGGAGGTCCATAATCTGGTGAACAGGACAGCGTGTCTATATTTTGAAGACCTCCGTACTGTCGCACCTGACCTGGTCTCGCTCCGTTGGCCTGACTATGTATAGAGCCATTATAACCTCCATTTGTCGCTGTCACTGGCTTCGGTGCTCCAGTAACGCCTAGAGCCGCAAGGACATCCTCTGTAGTCTGTTGGTAGGTCGCTGCTTGCTCGGATATTGCCAGGGGGGCTGCAGTCAGCTGCTCTTCCTTTATCATCATCTGTCCGTTGTTCGGCGTACCTCCAGCTGCGGATGTTGGCGAGGACGCTTGCTCTCCTCTCTTTAAGGCCCTCAGTTTCTCCTTCGCAGCTATTTTGGCTAAAGTCTCCGCCTTTTCAAGTTCAAGCTGTTCAAGGCGGGTACGGGCGTCAAGAGAATCCTTCCTGAGAGCGATGCTACCTTTAGACTCACTCCTTCCCTGCCTGGTAGACTCATCATTGACTTCGCCATTTGTGCGGCGCTCCTTGAGTTGTGCACGGATTTCATCAACAGAAATGATGTTGTCTACATCCGGTCTGTCATAGAACGCAGTATCATCCTTGTGGTCCTTCCAATACTTCGAGACCTGAATGTTCTCACAAAGAATATCTGAGGTTACGTCACGCAGATACTTCGATTGACAACGACCTCCACTTTCGGGTGCTGGAGGCGGAATCGGATACAGAGCGTCTGCAACAATAAAATTGGCTGGCAGGGGCATACCGATGAGGTTGACCGAAGGTGACACTATGGTGTTCGGTAAAAGGGGATTCTTGCCACTTTCTGATAAATCTTTCGGCAGATCAGGTATATCAAGGGAACCTAAATCAAGCTCCTCGTCTTCTTCTGTATCAATTCCCTTCTTTGAGGTGGTTGTCAATGTAGACGGAGACTGATATGAGACCGAAGAGACACTTGCTTGACGCTGATGAGGTGGTAGATCACTTATTGTATTATTAGGCAAATGTGGATGGTAAGGTACAGATGCCTCCATGGATAGCAACGGTTGACCACTTTGTGCTTGCGGAGGCTGTGCTTGGTACATTGCAAGATTCGAGCTGCTATGGAAAGCTTGAGTCTGGGCTTGGCTCGGCTGCTGGTAAGGATTGTTTGGTCCTACGGCATTGTTGAGGGGTACTTCATAAGGCTGTTGGGGATAGGGTGTCCCTGGCTGCTGGTTTTGTTGCTGCTGGCCTTGCGGCTGCCGCTGTTGATAGGCTTGCCATTGCCAATACTGTTGCCATGCTTGATGTTGGGCTTGAGATTGAGCTGATGTTGGAGTAGCCGAGTTGTACTGGACTTGTTCGGGATAATCGCTCTGGTTGTAGGTTGATGGCGGGTACACTTGCGAATTTCCATGTACTTGAGGAATCGCAGGTAGAGGCGACGGTGAGTTTTGGATAACACTGTTGACGCCCGTCTTTGGGCGATTAAGTGGGTTTGAGAATTTGCGATGGTTCAAAGCTCCCCTTCACGGTTGTCAAAATCGAGAAAGAGATAAACATGGATTACAGAAAACCTACGCTGGAAAGGCACGCTTTGGTTCAGGGCAGTCTTGTGCGAAATGATTGGGATTGCCACAGTTGTAGCATGTGTTTGATGTCACGGAAGTGGGTATTTGCGGATTCGTAGGACTAGCTTGTTGCGGGTATGGCTGCTGGTACGCAACAGATTGTGTAGTAATTGGCTGTTGGGGTGGATACTGTTGTGGGCCATACTGTTGGGGCGTATACTGCTGCTGGTATACAATATACCCTTGCTGTTGAGTCTGTGGATGTTGTTGAGGCTGTTGCTGATAAGATTGAGCTTGATGGTACTGTCCAGCTTGAGGGTACTGTCCAGCTTGAGGGTATTGTCCAACCTGAGGGTACTGTTGCCCCTGGACGAATTGTCCCTGTTGCTGATAGGGTTGAGGGTACTGCTGATTTGGTTGCTGATACTGCTGAGACGGAAGTTGAGTGTGCTGAACAGGGTACTGATGTGGTTGTGGGTATTGCGGCTGCTGATACTGCTGAGATGGCTGCTGATATTGCGGAAGCGATTGATGTTGTGGAGGCTGCTGGTACCGTGGAGCCTGTTGATAGTGCTGGGTTTGCTGGCCTGGTGGAGACCATTGAGTATCCATATCTAGCAGATCTTAGGAACTTCCTCATAACACCTTCAAATCCAGAAACCGTGATCTGGCCACGCAGATGCTTATTATGGGATTAGAAAACCCCTAGCTTCAGACGGGCGGTAGTAGTTTGGAGAAGCACAAGGTGTTTTTATGCATAGAAAGGAAACGATGTTCTTTTGTTTGCGGAATAAGTCTCTCAGAAGTCTCTCAGATACCTGATGTGCATGAGGGGCAGGAGGTGAGTTTGCCTAGGCAAAATCTAGCGTCTACAGGAGCATCTGTACCAACAGGTGCTTTGCCTTTGTACTTTAAAAAGGCCCCGTGTCTTATGAAAAGAGCTTCTTGCTGATCGGAATCGTTTAGCAAGTATATGAAATTGAAATCAAGGGTTCGCGTTGTGCATCGAAATGTCTGGATCGCAGAGAGGGAAGTGGAAGGAGCAATCTAAATGTCATATCCATATTAGAAGCTAACTACTTTGGACAGTAGCTCAGAAGGCAATCTCATGGCGGAGAACGACAAGCTCTGGGATACCGCCGTGAAACTGGCGTTGCAGGTCTTGTTGAGAGATAGAGACCCATGATGATTGTGCGACATCTACCACAGCTGCTTACAGCACTGCACCGCCCTAGAAGAGCTCTCCAGCCGCACTCAAGTCCTTGACAGCGTCGCCGCAGACGAAGAGGCAAGTTCAAGCTATGCCGGGATTACCAGGTAAAGAACCGAAGATTAACGAGTGAGAAGCATTATGCTGACCTTGTACTTCAGCAAGTGTTGATTTGGACGAGTGCATATCACGACTCTACAAGAAGGAATTGCTTGCCGATTCCGTCATAGAGGCAATATGCGCCAAAACCAAAGAGCTCCTCATGAAAGAAAGTAATGTTGTACATATAGCAGCGCCGGTCACAGTTGTGGGAGATATACATGGACAGTTCTTCGACATGATAGAGATATTCAAGATTGGAGGATTTTGTCCGGATACGAATTACCTTTTCCTTGGTAAGCCCTCTCGCTCTTTCGCAAACCCTCTGCTTAGGGTCGGAGATTAAAGGCTTGGAAAGATAACAGCTCTCTTAGGCGACTACGTTGACCGCGGTCTCTTCTCGGTCGAGACAATTTCCCTACTCGTCTGCCTTAAGCTCCGGTATCCTCACCGCGTCCATCTCATCCGCGGTAACCATGAGTCCCGCGGTGTTACTCAATCTTACGGCTTCTACACTGAATGCAATCGCAAGTATGGTAATGCCAATGTGTGGCACTACTTCACCGATATGTTCGATTTTCTTACTCTTTCGGTGGTGATCAATAATCAAATCTTCTGCGTGCACGGTGGTTTGAGCCCGAGCATTCACAGCATCGATCAAATCAAGATCATCGACCGCTTCAGGGAGATTCCACACGAGGGCCCGATGGCGGATCTAGTGTGGAGTGATCCGGATCCTGAGAGAGATGAATTCTCGCTTTCGCCGCGCGGAGCTGGATATACTTTTGGAGCGCAGGTCGTCGGAAAATTCTTGACGGTCAACAAAATGACACATATCCTCAGGGCCCATCAGCTGTGTCAGGAGGGATATCAGGTGCTGTATGATGATCGACTGAGTACCGTATGGAGTGCACCTAATTACTGCTATCGATGCGGCAATATGGCAAGCGTGCTAGAGGTCAGCGACACCGGTGAGCGATATTTTAATGTCTTCGATGCGGCGCCGGAAAACGATCAGCATAGAGGGGAACAGCAAAACCAGCCTAATCAGGGGCAGGATGGACAAGGCGTTGTGGTGGAATATTTTTTATGAGATACCAATGCATGGAAGTCGGCGTTCATATAGCATCAGCTTCTGGAAAACATTGGACAGCGTCATCGCATATTGGTCTCTAGGAATTAGAGCAGCTGAAAACGAGAGAAATGTGTACTCCATCACCGCTCTCATCCATTACCACCTCATTTGCCAATGCCGTCATGCACGTTGGGTTGCTTCACATTCTGATGGCGCTTTACTTCCAATCCTTGGTGATATCGAATGCCCATTCGAACTTCAAATAGTCGTGCTTATCGTCATCTTGGAATTTCGAGATCGCTTCATAGTGGCCTCTAGCTATCATACCCGTCGGTGCCTCATCTGGATCGACTGGAACCACAGGTCAGAGAGCAATACTTTAAAAGGCTTACAGGGACACGACCACAACTCACACTTTTTCTCATACACGGGCTTTTCTTGCGTGTTAGGGGCAAAAGAGCCCTGTCCCACACGTTCATCAGCAATACTCTCTCTACCACTTCAAACCATGACAAAGTGAAAGGGAAACTCACAATCATCTCCTGGGCCGTGGCGACGGTGATCCCTTTCCTCTTCGTCTTCTGCAAATACTTCAACCCGCTCAGCACGTCATGCTGCACTACAAAGGTCGCCTTCATGCGGAAATGAGCGCCTTCTTTGATGGTGAAGGGTTTCGACTTGAGGGCTTCGACGGAGCCGGGAGCGGTCAGGTCGATGGTGATGTCCGGTCGACCTTCGACTTCGAGGGCGAGGGATCTGATGACGCAGCGTCGTTGATCTTTGGGGTCGACTGCGATGGGGGGGGAGGAGGAGATGCCGAGGGAGGCTTTCCAGCGGTTGAGGGATTCGTCATTTTGGTCTGTGAAGGTTTGTTAGGTGCGTGGGTATGGAGTACTGATATTCGATGATTCATGTGCAGCAGAGAGAATGTATTAGAGTACTCATTAGATTCAACATTTGGCTGTACGAGTGCGGAAAGAGACATTTAAGGAGCAACCATCAAGTGATATACGAAGGCAAACAGGCGACTACAGGATGACTCTCCTGATACAGAGAGATAAAAGCAATACGATAGACCATATATTGAAGCTGATTACGGCCCCAGTTGTCCCACTTACCAAGCTTTGCGTATTCTTCTACAGTCTTCTTCTCGCCAACCTTGAAGCCTTCGGTTGTCGAGGCCTGGAGATCATCATCCCCTTGGTTAGCCATTCTCTAAAACTATAGGAAATGATGATTTTAGACTAGCTTGCTAAAAGACAGCGGCAAAGGGCATGGAGCACGGAGAGTCAGTCTTCTGTCTGCATCGTGAATTGTCGTGGTGGGGTTCGCTTCACTTTCCACTCGAGGCGAAGCGTTCCGCTGTTCGCATGTGAAATCTGGCAGGATAATTCTACTTTCACACTGTACCATGGGCAACGAGAGTATCAAACATTAAACGGTCGCTATGACCATCGTGATGTGAGCGTGGTCGTTGTGGGATAGTAAGTTTGATCCTGGCCTCCCAGTGATTTGACTGCCAGCCCCCCAGAATTCCGACCACGCTTTTTGCGCCAGCCTCCCCCAGACTCCACCCTAGCTTAGCCCGGCGACTGAACCTGAACCCGGACACGCATCTTTCCGTCTTCATCTTTTTCTCACCATTCATCTATTTCCAGTATCACAGCACTTGCATTACATTGAGGGCGCCTCCGTCGCCGACTTTAGTACCACCAACGCGCGCAACTCAATTGAGAAAACCAGGATTCGTTGCGCTTGGCATCCGTCGAACCTACCGTCGACGTCAGCACCTCGCAATATCTACCAAAGCTCAGAGGAATCGTCGCGATGCCGCAAAAGATCAAAGAACTTGTCAATGGGATCCACGAAAGGCATCTGCCGAGTAGGCGCAATCCTGATATGGAGCACTGTGTTCGTACGTCTACATCCAGCTGTTCCATGACAACGCGAGCGCATCTCTAACGTGAGGACACTTTAGACTCCGAGCTTGTCAAGACGCGACGGCTTGGTCAAACCACACTGGGCGTCAAGCCTGGCTTGGTAGGCACTTCGAATGCGACGAAGCCTGAGAACCTCGGTCCGTTCGATTACGCCCATCTGAGAGCACCGTTGCCCAAGGACCTCGAAGGATCTGAGATACATTCCCATCATCCGCATGCAACTACTCCCAAATTTTACTTCCTCATGGTACGTTCGAAGGGTGAAGAGGATCTAGGGTACATGGATGGCTAACGAATCTGCGCATTCAGAGACGAAGCAGTGACGGCTTTGTGAGCGCAACGGGCATGTTCAAGGCCGCATTCCCATGGGCCAAAGTCGCAGAAGAGAACGGTGAACGCGATTATATCAAAGGTCTTCCGTCCACCGCTCATGATGAGGTGGCTGGGAATGTCTGGGTCAATGAACACCATGGTACGTTCCATCTCCCAATGAAACACTACGCAGCGTTAAAAGAGCAAAGCTATCAGATTAGCGGACGAATATGGAATCACTCCGTGGATCGTAGCTCTCCTGGACGAGACCCCCATATCTCAAACCAACGAAGAGCCGAACATGAAGGGAATCTCTCCTCCGCCCAAATTCAAGTTTACGGCGAATGACAAGCCCTTTCTACCCCCAAACGGTACCTCAGTCCGTGCCTCTACACCTAAAAGGGGAAGGCCGAGAGGAATATCACCTGCCAAGAATGCAAGCCCTGCGAAAGCAAGCAAGAGGGCGCGTCCTTCCAAGAAGGACAAGGACGCCGATATTGCGACGGCTCGAGAAGCGAGTGCAGCGCTACATACCAACCTTGATGATGCTACATCGGTCACTTCAGCACAAACAGAGTCGGTTGATGGCAACAAGGCAACAGTCGAGGTAGTGTCGAATGTCGAAAAGCAAGGTGATACCGAGACAACGACCACGAGCGTCAGGATTGCCATGCCTCAAGATTCAACCGCAATGCCGTTGCCAGAGAGCCCCACTGAAATGATCGAGAGGGCAAAAGAGATGGTAGAGGAGGCTAAGAAACTCGAGGGTGAAAGTAGCGCTTCATCATCCAAGCGAAAGGCGGACCTATTAGACGAGGACTCGGACGAGGAAGGGGACATGGAACAGCAACCGGCAAAGAAAGCGAGGCTGCTACAGCAATCACTGAAGGTAGAGAAGGTGAGGAATCGAGCCATGCTCGGCGTTGCAGTGACGATGGCGCTTGGGTCAGTACATGCAGTGTATGTCTCTTGACGACTGATGCTAACGCAAAGACTAGGGCCGTCATTCCGTTCATTTTGCCAGGGTGAGGACGCGCAGGCTTCCGAGGTCGCCCTTCTTTAATCATAGCCCAGCGAAATTCCATCACAGCTGGACTTGGATCGATCTCAGACTCGGCGTGAATTACGATCTTTCCATGCTTTTTATTTACTTATCATACCCCTATGTTTGTTTTTTCCCCCACAGCCTACCGTGTATCTAGTCGGAAAGGCGTTGTGGAAGTGGGTCTTATGGGAAGGACTGATCTCGACCCGCCGTTCGATTAGAAGCCCCTTAATTCATTCCAAAGACCTACCTACCTTATGTAACGTACTACGTAAAACACCATCTTTTTTACTCCGTAGTCGAGGATGAACCAGAGGGGTTTCGACTCTCGTCACGCGTTTCAAGACGCACGTGACATCCCGGGCGTCTCGGTCCTCCGTACCATCTCCCACTAGTTCTACCCACAGAGCCACAGTCCTAGGAACAACGTCCGCCGCGAACCAAACACCATACACCATACGCCATTCTTACTCTAGGTACGGTACATCAGCCCCCCGTCATTCATCCCAAAGGCCTGCGTGACGATACTTTGGGCGAGGCGCATGCCTTCGGGACATATCGGGTTAACTCTCCCTTTGTCCCCTGGCTTATCAAGTTATCGCCAACCCCCCATCCATGCAGGTTAATGCCGAGCAGCCGACCATCCTTCCACCCTTCTTTCCGCTCATAACCTTCCCCAGCTTCTTTCTCCTCTCATAGCTTTCTTTCAATTGTTGTTCTTTCTGCTTTACGGTGTACGGAGTACATTGTTTCAACACGACCCCTTCACCTCCAACATGAAGTCCTCCGTCATGGCCAGACTGCTCGCTCCGACTCGTCTTTCAAACTTGCACACCAACCCCGCAGCCCGCTCGTTACCCCCCTCAACTCGGCGAACGTTCGCTTCTACACCTTCCAATCTAGCGTCATGGGGATTCGTTGGTCTTGGACGAATGGGTGAGCTTCGCGCCTTCATGTCGCGCATGAAAGCGTCAAATCTCTCGTCCACGACTGCTTCCCCACCTTGAGAAAGAGCCTTACTTACGTATTCGGCTTACCCCCTTCAGGGTACCCAATGGCTCAAAATCTGCGTGCGAATATACCTGCGAGCGATGTACTGGTCGTCTATGACCGGAACACAGAGGCGACCGCCAAATTCGTGCAAGAAATTGGCGCAGGCGTCGAGGTTGCAAACTCGCCAAGAGGGGTTGCAGAAAGATCTGTACGTGCCATTTCAACACCTGTGCTTTTTCAAGATGAAATCTATCGATATCCTATGATGAGCATGTTCCAATCTTCATGATCTAAGTTGGGAGCTTGCTTTCTGCAGCCCTTTCCCTGATATCACATTAACATCAAAGCCAATCCTCTGACCCCATTTCTCCTACAATCTACCGTCCCATCAAGCATCTCGCTCATGTCTTGCGCTCACAAAATTCAGGATGTTGTTATCACAGCGCTACCAGAACCCTCACATGTCAAAAATGTCTTCCATAACATCCTGAATCCACCCCTAGCCCCACCTCGAGACCAGGAGCGTCTCTTCATCGATTGCTCCACCATCGATCCCACATCTTCCCGAGAAGTAGCCAACGCCGTCCACGCCACCGCCCAAGGCCGCTTCGTCGACGCTCCCATGTCTGGCGGCGTCGTGGGAGCCAAAGCCGCAACCCTTACATTCATGCTCGGAGCGAGCACCAGAAGCGGAGATCTGGTGAAAAGAGTGAAGCCGGTGCTGTCGATGATGGGACAAAAAGTGCTACACCTGGGCGGGCAAGGCGCTGGCGTGTCCGGAAAGCTGGCCAACAACTATCTCCTGGCCGTGTCCAACATCGCAACCGCAGAAGCCATGAACCTCGGTCTCCGATGGGGTCTAGACCCCACCACACTCGGCGAACTCATCAACGGCAGCAGCGGCCGATGCTGGAGCAGCGAGGTCAACAATCCCGTCCCCGGTGTCAGTCCCGGCGCACCAGCCGATCACGACTACAAAGGCGGTTTCGGCGTCGAACTGATGAAGAAGGATCTCAAGCTCGCGATGGAGGAGGCGAGGAGGGTGGGGGCGAAGGTGGAGATGGGGGAACGGGCGGGCGATGTCTATGATGATGTGGAGATGACGGAGCCGGGGCGGGATTTCAGCGTTGTCTATAGATGGCTTGGGGGGAAGGCGGCACCGCTGAAGTGAATGTACCAAACCGAGGTAGGGTTCTGCAGGATGGCATATGATGGGGAGAGGAGAATTGAGATGGGCTTGGGTCTTGCGGGTGGTGGTCGGTCTTTTTGCAGATATGAGGGATTAGGACTATCTTTGTCGGGGTCCATCCCAGAAGGTATTGGAAGGTCTGAGGGTATCGGATTTTTTCTTTCCATGCCATGAGGAGAGAGGTGGATATAAGGTAGGTAGGTAGGTAGGGGAATCAAGGTATCAAGATATCACTCTACGATTCCAACAAATGTCAAAAAATATGACATCATTCCTCTTCCATGCCCTAGTACTAGCCTTCCTTCCTTCCTTTCTTCCTATACCTGGAGCCTGTACGGAGTAGAAAATTATGATTGATAGTCGGATCAGTGAGTGAAGAAGATTTCCTATAGCGTTACGTTTGCCTTTTTTTTTTTTCTTGGCTCACTATGCGTTTTTCGGGGATGGATATATGTATGTATGATCGATCCTACGCCTTGCCTTGCCTTGCCTTGGAAAATCAAGGGGAGAGAGAGAGATTGGGAAGTTAGCGTCTAACCAACCTATCACCCTCCGCACCACCTTCACTTTCACTCTCACTCTCACTCTCGCTCTGCTCCTCTTCCTCACTCTCTTCCTCTTCTCCACTTTCACTACCATCCGTCTCTTCTTCTTCCGCGCTACCCTCCTCCTCCTCCTCCTCAGCCAACCACTCATCCAACGTCTTCTCCTTCCCCTTTCCCTTCCCCTTCCCCCCACTAGCCCCCTTCCTCCCATCCACCCCGGCACCCACCCCCTCCCTCTCAACAGCAACAGCAACAGCAACAGCCAACACCCTACCCGCCTCCCCCACCTCCCCACCCTCATCCCTAACCCCAGCATCCACCTCCTCCCCCAGCGCCACCCATTCCGGCAACGCTTCATACGCCTCCACCTCCGTGCCGAGTACCAAACTGCTGGAGCCGAGTACTATCCCTCGTCGGCTTTCGCTCGGGGAGGGGGTGTAGGGGACGGGTTTTGGGGCTAGGAGCATGAGGGAGGCGAGTTGGGTGGAGTGGGGGTTGGCGAGGAGGGCGCGGTAGAGGCGGGCGCGGTCGCGGAGGTCGTAGGAGGTGTCGTAGCGGGTTAGGAGGAGGATGTGGGTCCAGAGGAGGGGGATGGGGTGAGTTGGGGATGGGGATGAGGAGGGGTCTTGGGTGCTGTTGTTTTGTTCGGGTGGGTAGGAGGATGGGCTGGCGGTGGGTGAGGTGGATGACGGGGATGATTGGGTGGGTACGGTGCGGTTGAGGTAGTGGAGGTAGACTTTGGCGGCCAAGAGGACGATTTGGAGCTTTGCTGCTTCGGATTCGGTGGCGAAGTTCTTTGTGAGGATGCGGAGGACGTCGGGGGCTATGTTTTCTTCTTCGGGTAGGCCGGCGGATTCGCCGACGAGCCAGATTATGCTCGCTCTTGCTTGGGGGTTTGTGATTGTGTCGAGGCTTTTGGCTAGACGGATGACGGTGTTGAAGTGGGCCTGAGGGTTTGGTTGGATGAGGTGGCGGATGACGGTTAGAGATTCGGCGACTAGGTTGCCGTCTTGACTGGAGACTTGGGCTAGAAGGAGCCGGAGGCAGCGTTGGGAAGCGGGACTGTCGTTCTGTGCGCAGCGGCCAATGGCTTTTACGCTTTCTTGGACTATGTCAAGATCTGAGGAGCGAGTAAAGTGCTCCAATTCGCTTAGAATGAGCTCCTTCATGTGGCCTTCGCAATGCGGGAATAGGAGGGTCAACATCTCGAACTTGAGTCGTGAAACGTCTGGAGGATCTGTTGACCTTACGAGGAAATGAGTGACATATCTCAGGAATGATTGCGGTCGTACTAGGCAGACGGCAACGATGTTGTACATGGCGATCTGCTGAATGTCCTGCGGGCTCCTTAGCAACGCTATCAATGGTCCGATGGCAGAGTCAATGTATTCGGGGGTGCCAAGGTAAAGAAAACAGCGAGCGGTCGCCACTATAACGGCGGAATTACGGCTTGATAGTAGAGGTTTGCATGCTTTAAGAAACAGTTCCAGGTCTGGGTCCAGCACTCGGACTTCTTCATCGGCGCTTTCCTGCTCATCCTCGCTGCCTTCGTCCTCATAGAAGCTTTTGGTCTTATTCTTTGACGCCCTCTTTGTCCGTATGGGGAAGCATTTCCGTGAGTAATTGGTCAAAAGTCTCAACGTAGCAAGCTGTCCCCATTCATCCATATCTACCAGCTTTCTGACCAAACCTCTGTAATGCTTGTGGATTAGATCGATTCGATCCGGACAGACCTCTGAGAAAGCTATCACAGCTGGCCCTACAACGAAATATTGTTTGTCTCCCAGCAGCGTCGATAAGTACTCTAGAAGCTGAGGTAGTGTGTTCGGATCTAGTCTGTAGCATTTTGGGATTGCCAACGCGGCAGCTTTCCGAACATAGGGACTCATGTCTGCGCACCCTCTTTTGATCGCCAGAGACACGATTTGGCTGATGACTGGTACACGAATGCCCGACATGACTCGTAGAGCCATTGCTCGGACCTGTGGGCTTTGATCTGTAAGAGACTTCTGTATTGTATTGATGGAGAGAAGTGCAAGATCTGGCTCTGATTCCGCATAATGCAACAAATAGATGTAGACAAGCTTCTTGATCTCGATATTTGGACTCGCTACATTTTTCACAACTGCAGAGAAGAAGGGCAGACATGGCTTAGAGCGGTATATCATCTAAAAGGATTTCAATATCAGAAACCCGAAAGGCATCATGTGGCAGAAGACCCTACGCTGACTACCTTTCGCAGGCCTTCTAATATTTCTCTGTCATTGCGGCTATCCAAAAGCTTCTTGACTTGAGTGAAAGACAGATCACGATTTGATGTTCGATTATTGATCGTCCTTCCAGAACCAACAGAATGCGCCGCGTCGAGGGTCAATTCTCGTGCTGGTCATTAAGTCAGCTTCAGTGGATACAAGTTCATGGATGGCGTCCAGACTTGAGTCCAGCATCGACAAGACTCGGGAGAGAGACTCCATGGTAGGAGGACTCTTCTTGGAAAGATCGTAGGACACTATCAGATGGGGAGTCTTGATTCGTAGACTCGGCATTAAGGATGAGATTAAATGAAGACTTGGCGCCAAGCTCGTACAGAGGCCGGTTGTTGTTCTTATCACTTGCATCCGTTGAGGGAGTTCAGAATCTATCGTGGGCTGAATAGCATGGCGGTATTGCAACTTCAAGAAAGTGTCTTCATCTGCAAGGATCAATAAAAAAATGTCTTGTACGTTCGTAATACAGTGCGGATGAGGTCACAACCATCTACTGAAGAATGATGGGAGAATGCACCTCCAAAGGACCTCCGTGGCCTTGCCGGCTATGCTTTGTTCCGACTTCGTGGACTACGTCTTGAAATATCATAGAGCGCCCTCCACATTAGTTATTTGCTCTACTAGAGAAGCTTTCCTCGAAGATCTTCAAGCCTCTGTCAAAAATGCTCAATCCGAAAACCCATCAGCATCTCAAACCACCAATGAAGGCACATCGCAGTATGACATTCTTGTTCCAACAATACATCTCATTACGAACTCTCAAAGCATTCATGTCGTCTTTGTGCCTACCCTGCCACATCTCCGAGCGTTTCTGGCAACCCGTGTGCTGGTTTCGAATTCGGGTCAACCTACTTCTACGACGACATATTCGGGTTCTCAATCCACTCTGCTAGCAACTTGGGGCCTAGCCAGTCTCCACCGCTGTACGGCCGAGCATTCAGCTCAAGGTCTGTCGCGGACGCTGGCTTCAGCTGTGGAGACAGCAGCGCATGGAGGAGATCAATTGGTACTAGCAGAGTCTTCAAGTATGCAGGATGGATCTGGTTTTGAAGTCACGGAAGGGGCATCAAGCGATCCTTGGAAGGAGCAGGTACCCATTTTTAGTGGCAGTGTCAGATTCGGCGGTGATGAGCGGGTCTGGGCTGGAAAGACGATTGAAGTCGCGAGGGTTATCGCAAAATGGTGCCGATTTGTAAGACTGGATCAGAGACTCTGACAGCATGTACGCTCTCGACCGTGGACGGTGTGCATCTAATCCGCAGCTCAGGCCGTCATACTTGCAATATATGGAAGGAGATCGCAACTGTGTGCGTCTCATGCCACCCTTCGCATCACAATAAATTCCTGGCTTTACAGAGCCCATACGCTTTTTTCGACGGCAGACCAGGTCTTTTAATTGTAACTTCAAAACTACTCGTTACAGGATCTTTAGTCCCGATTAGCTCAGTCCTCCCTGATCCGGATGGCAACCTCTCTGGCCAGGTTTCCTGTAAGCGTTGACGAAGGCCTATCCCATGGCCGCAAAATCAAAAGATGATAAGCAGCTTCTTGAAGGTTTCACCGAGTATCATATCTTTCCGAAATACTCAAGGTTTGCCGCCTCTTCGGGAGGTAGGAGCTACCTGGTGTGGCGAGATCAGAATGCTATCTCGGCGAAGTTATCAGAATACTAAAGTATCTAACCCTTTTCAATTCGGTTGGGTGGCCCGGTACCCCGTAACTTCGGTCAAGGGTTGGTGATGACCTTAACGGTCTTGCGCCGCCGAATGTGGATGGCGAGAAACGGGAGCTATACCATAAATTGCATGAAAATGATAAGCTAGCCTTTATAAGCTAATGGTGATGACACTTCAGGTAAGTGCAACGCCACACTATGGAGAATTTTTCTAGCTTTTGACGGTTCTCTCTTCGGAGACTTCCCTCACCATCTAATCTTTTTGATGTCGTGGGAAACAAAGATCAATGAAAAGCTTTTCGTGTGATCCGTGAAGTCCCAAGAGGCTGTGACAAGCGGAAAGGAATCCTTTACTCTCGACGCGATGCTCGTAAGCTATGCATATACCCCAAAGCGATACCTACCCATTATGCGTAAAGACACTACTCCGGAAGCGTTACAGGAGCAAAGGATCATCAATACGGTAACGGTACGCTTTGCTAGACCCAAGGTTTCGTCACTCCACACCTCCAAAGTCCTCTCATATTACACGGCTTGTGACGCACTAGCCGCGAGAGACTCTCAATGTGCTTGAAAGTTTGAAATTTGGGCGGAACCGAGGCCTTCAAAATGTTGAGTGACGCGACTGTCAAATCCGCCATTACGAAACCCGAACCACTTTGTGATACTCTTCTGATCTTTATTTCTTCTTTTCTTCTCTTGTAGTGAGAGACTTTAATTCGGGTTCCCTTTCATAATCATTACACCATGAATACCGATGCGCCCACCTCTTCCTCGACTCCACTCAGGTCGTTGCTGCGACGCCTTCCTCCCACGAGTCGTGGTCATACTGTTGCTGTCATTGGCGAGCTCGTGGGGACGATCTCATTCTTGTTCTTCGCGTTCGCAGGTACCCAGTATGTATTCTCGGAGCCATTGTAGCCCTATACAGACATTTTATGCAACGAGATTTGCTTGTTTCCTGGTCTCATTTTGATTGTTCTATATCAAAGCTGCGGTGTAATTCTGAATCCTATCAATGAATGGCAACGTTGACTCCAAGTCCAATTTCTAGAGTCGCCAACATCTCCTCGAATACAAATACAGGGACGATGGTTGTCACTACCGTCCAGCAGAAGAATCCCTCAGAGCTTTTGTACATAAGCCTTGCATTTGGATTCTCTTTAGCCACGAATGCATGGGTCTTCTTTCGCATCAGTGGAGGATTGTTCAACCCTGCTGTTAGTAACTATCATTCCATTCTGTGAGCACGGTATCTAGATATCATGCTCAGGGTAGTGGTTAACAAGGGATATTCTGACAGGTCACTATCGGGATGGTATTGATCGGTGCTATCACGTGGGTCCGAGGTGTCTTGTTATTCATCACTCAAGTTGTTGGAGGTATCGTCGCAGCATACATTGTTCAGGCACTGTTCCAAGGAGAGCTTGCTGTGAGCACAACGCTCGGCGGAGGTACCACTATCGCGCAAGGAGTGGTCATAGAGATGATCTTGACTGCACAGCTCGTCTTCACCATTTTCATGCTCGCAGCTGAGAAACATACCGGTAATTTCATCGCGCCAGTAGGCATCGGACTCAGTCTGTTCGTTGCCGAGCTTACGGGTCAGTCATTTGGATTTTGTTCCTTCCCTATTATGCACCTCTTCTCTCCGAATGGAAGACCAAAGACGACAAATGCTCATAGAATGCTCGTAGCTGACAACATACAGGAGTATTCTGGACCGGAGGCTCCCTGAACCCTGCTCGCTCGTTCGGCCCTGCAGTAGCGGTCCATGCTTTTAATCGAACTCACTGGATCTACTGGGTCGGACCGATCGCTGGAGCTCTCCTGGCTGTCTTACTGTTCAAGTTGATCAAATCACTGGAATATGAGTCTGCGAATCCTGACCCTGAATATGGCCCGGCGGCGCCGACTGCGCCTCCGGCCAAACTAATGAAAGACCCTCCGAATGGATCGGCGACAGCGAATTGAATATCCCTTGAAAGAGCTTGTAAATGATATAATATTGATCTTCAGATGTGCAAATGTACATGAATTACAGGTATCTACTTTACCAAGTATGACATCCAATGTATGTATACTAAGAAAGCTGTCAAAGAGACAATGCTATGATGAGGCTACCACCTTCGGATAATGCGAGTGCTATCAGGACTCGTAATGTTCTATCGATGCAAAGATATTCACTCCTTGTCGGATGGTTAAAGTACGACAACAAACTGAGCATTATGTCGAAATACCAGGAGTCTAACTATGATGAGCATCCTTTTGGAAATCGGATTGCTCTCGACCGCTACCTCCAGATAGCAAGGGGGTATTCGGCGGTACAAGAGACATTGTCCCGACTAGATGTAACATAAGACATGGATACAATTCAATTTCATGGTGGCCCAAACGCTAGGCCAGCGCTCGCTTGAAGTATGAGAGAACAGTACGAAAGTGGCGCTATATGGATAGCACTGATGCATGTGAAATATAGAGGAAATTTTCACAATCTGTCACTCCGACGGCAACCGATTTTGGTTACGATGTCGCCACAAGGCAAAGCACTTGGCGCCAAGCTCTGGCTTACATCATCACTGATTTTCTCCGCATCACCCAATCGTTCACTGCGCTATTACCCCCATTTTATGTCATTTTGAAGAACTTGCGCAACGCAAATAGACTTGCTCTCGGACTGCTTGGGCGACTGGCCAGCAATGCATCGCGTGATGATGCAGACTCTTTCCGCTCGGCACGGTCTTTCAGGAGACATCTCCTTCAAGATGCAGTATATAACCCTCGGACTGTATGCTGCTTCGCAAATCAACAATTCACCCATTCATAAGAGTATCCTGGCTTGTGACACTTTCCTCAAACTCTTCAGGCATGCCGTCCACGATTAACGACCTTCCTTATGAGACCCTCACTGCAATCCTTGCGGAAGCCGCCAAGCTCAATATCAAGCATGGCCCTCAATTCACCTATGGCCTCAGCCAGGCACCGGAGCCACTACAAGATGTATCAATGCAACGCGTAGTCAGAGGTCAGATATCGCCAGATACTCTGCGTTGGAATGCCACCGAAGCAATCCGCCAGGTCGGTCGGAAATGGCACGATTGGGCTTTGGAGTATGCATTGGAAAGCCTTCAGATTTCGCGGTGGAGAGGTTCCGAAAGGTCAGTACAGCCCCTAAATTTCTGACGACAATCAATACTTACCCATGGTCTCAGATGGATGCAATCACGTACCCTCGACACCACTTCCACCTGCCCCTCAAGCGTTGCTGTCTATCGTGACCCCTACCATTCGCTGAGGAAGACGGTACAGCTCTTCGAAATCAACCCTACACTTGCGAGCTGCGTTCGTAGGATCTGGTTCAACGGATACTATGGAGCAGAGACGAATGCAATGATCTTCAGTGTACTACGAAGATGCAACAATCTCGACTATCTTACTGTCCCTTGGACGGCGTTAAGATATGGAGATGCGGAGGATTGGGCAAGGCTACTGGGGCGCAATGTAAACGGACGAAGCATTACATCGTTGGAGCTTCTTGCTGTGGACCTCACACAGTCCCAGATCTCCAACGCTGTAAATCAAGTTGACAAGAAACCATTGGACTCACCAAGGGTCAATTTAAGCGGTCTCAAACGCTTGAAGATCTTCGGGAATTCCAACTTCATGCCTCTCACAGACGACGACCTAATAGCAATTTCCCAAACAGCGGCTAATCTACGAGAGATTCATATCACGGGTATCGCGACCGTTGGGACTGGCGGTATTGCAGCCCTTGTTGACTCCTCGGATGAGACATTGGAACTCTTGGAGCACTCGCCTCTGACAGCCGATGGCTTCGCGCACCCAGACCCAAATTTACTGCAAGGGCAGAAAGATCACCTCTGCCGCAAGATCCTGAAGTGTCCTCGTCTTCGAACCCTCTCGCTGTCACTACCCTCCTTGTGTGAAGACTTCTTCGCCGACTCCTCGGTGAATTGGGAAGGCGAGATGCAGATTCGCATTGCCGCCGTTTGTGGTCGACATCCATTGTCGCTAAAGACTTCGGACAAAGCACGGAACCAATTATGGCGCATGCTCGATCAAGCCCGCACTTTGATATCTTCACGCGAGAAGGAGGACGTAGAGTTGAACATCGAAATGTTTATCGGGAATTGGATCTTCGAGCCGAGGTCTTTCCTTGTTCACGGTAATCTAAAAATCGGCGAGACAGTTTCCGATGGGCATTGGCCATCCAAGAAAAGACAATCGGGTAAAGGTCCATACGGGCAGACAGGCCTATATGGAAAGGCCGATGGGCCATACGAGTGTATAACAGAGGACATTTTCAGGGCAGGACTCGAGAGATGGTACATCTCCTTTTGAGCAACGTACGAAGGTATCTCAAATACCAAAGCACTTTATACGCATGGCAATCAACTCTATTCAGCTACGAGCTCTATGGATCAAGAAGAAACCAATTGCTGACACTGACATCATACCCACTCTTCCTCCCCTCGCGTTACTACCACATCGTCGGTTCCATCAGCCTCGGCGTTGTTGATGACCTTCCTGCCCTCGTCTATTCGTCGGAAGAAACTCAACAGGCCCCGTACAGTTCCTTTGCCGTCCTTGCTGATATAGACTACTGACACGATCCGGACAGCACGACTATGGCCCCTTGTGGACGAGTATTAGTGGCTGTGGGTTGGGTAACAATGTTCGGACGGTAGAGAGAACCGCGGACGGAGAAGCGAGGAGATGTTCAACGAGGATATACTTATGGGTTTTGAGATTGCATGTGGCGAAGGGATTGGGAATGAGAATGAAGGGGGTTTGTTTGACCAGTCAGAGCCTGCTGGGAAGAAGCTGTAGAGGCGAGGATCGAGACGGGCGCTGTTTTGTTCTGTTGCAAGGGTGCCGGACGATTCCATTTTTCTCATGCTAGAGCTATCGATCGATCTTACTTACTCAATTTGGCTGATCAGCTGGTTATAGGATTAGGACTGGGACTTGCAGCTCTGTTGTTTACAGTCTTCGTCTCGAGAAGGCTTGCATTGTACTGCATGACATGTACCGTATAATAAAATCCTATCGCTTCCTGCAACCGCGGTGGTATCTCATACTTGATTCCATCAAACGCCAGGCGAGCGAGAAAACGCTTCATCCCACCATAGAAATAACGTCTCCGACATTGATCTCTATACAGACAGCACTATACAAACCATCCCTTCCCCTTTTCCAAGAAAAAAAACCTCACATGAGATGCTCAATCTCATTCATATACAGCTTGACATGCGAGTCCATCTTCAAATACTGGTCATGTGCCGAATGTATCTCGTCCTCGATGTTCTCCTTTAGATCCGCCATCTGCAGAAAGCGTGCATGATTAGCAAAGTACGGACTAGTTTTCAGCAGGGGAAGGGAAGGGAAATGCACAGAGGTCGGGTATACAACAAAACGCACCTTCTTTTCCGTCTGCTCGATCCTGACCCGTCGCTTCTCCATCTCCCGTCCCTTATCCGTCCTCTCCTCTGTCAAGCCGCGATGCACACTCCGCAACTCCTCCATCTTCTCCTTCGCCGCCTGCACTTTCTCCTTACTACCATTCCTCACCGCCTCAGTGCGCTCAAGCCACCTCTTCAAATGTCGTTGCAGGACCGCTTCCGTCCTCTCCACCTCCCGCACGTTGTTGCCGCGTTCGGAAAGGGCGTCCCGTCGCTTGGCCGCTTTGAGACTCTCTTCGTCTTCTTTGTGGAGCTCGGTCGAGACTTCGTCGAGGACTTTGGTGCAGGAGACGACGTCGTTGGCGACGACGCCGAAGGTGTCGGTGCTTGTTTGCAGGGCTCGCGTGCGCTTTTCGAGCGAGTCGATTTGGGAGCGGTCCCGGTTGAGGTTGTCTGATAGTTCTGTGAGGTTCGCTTGGAGGGCTGCGGGTGATTGTAACACGTATGGCCGTAGCTTCTCGGACTCTTGTCGCATGCCCAGACATTTCTCTGTTCTCTCCTCAAGTGTGCTTGTGAGCCGAGTTTTCTCGCCCCGAACCCTCTCCAATCGCTCTGCTACTCGCTCTTGGCCTTTCTTCAATTCTAGCAGCCGTTGCTTCAGCTCGTCGTTGCGCTTCGTCTTCTCTTTCACCTGCTGATCCATTGACTTTCGCTCCCTCCTCATCTCGTCAAGCCGTGATTCCATGTCTTGGTTCTCGAGGTAAAGGGTCTCAATTCGCGTCTTGGTAGTCTCGGCTTTGTTGAAGTGCTCATCGATCGTGGCGGTCTGCGACTCGCGAAATCGGACAAAGTTGATTATGTAGGAAAAGATCTTGACGAGGCGATCATGGGTAGGCTTGAGGAGGTCATTGAAGGAGAAATCTTTTATGCCGCACTAGGAATTATCAGCGAAATTTAGCGTCCTAGCGCAGAAGCAGTCTTTTACCTCAACGAGCAGCTTCCTTAGCGAAACGTAGAATCCCATTAGATTCCTCGTATCCGGTGGCACGATCTCCATGTGCTCCCCACATATATCCTCAGCAGCGGCACGCATCGCAGGCTCAACCGTCTCCCTCGTCGCATTCATCAACAGCTCGGCAAACCATTCGAAGACCTTTTGTATCTGCTGTGGTTGCGGCTTTTGTAGGTCCTCAGGAGAGAATTGAACACCAATGTCGCTGATGCATCCTGCGATCTCTTGATCAGGCTAGAGTAGTGAGTCTCGGAATCCGATGCTCATGAGGACTTGTGACATACCAGGCGCATGAAAGCGTCACTGTCATTAGGTTGTTGCTTGCTCTTTCCACCATTGCCTTGCCCTTGGGCGCGAAACTGCTGGCTCATTCTGAATGTATCCATGATATCTGCCAGCTGGAGAATGCGACCGAAGTGCGGGCTAAGAAGCTGTTAAATCTCCAAGGCGTAGCGGGACGTGGTGTTTTTGGTTGATGCTGTTTGGGTGCAACAAGTGTAAACAATGGCGGAAGGCGCTAATTTGGCGTCATGCAAGCAACCCTTCGCTTGATTAGCCAATCTCCCAATCTATTCTAAAGCCGCTTATCGACTTCACAACAGGAGTTGTATTATTCCACACTGCAAGGAATTGACCTTGATGAAGCCATGTATTCTGGCATGAATATTTACACTAATAGGCACCAGATGAGCCGAGAGGTTGCGTAGGTAAGTGAAACCGAGACCTACAGCACGCTTTCGTCTCATTGTCTTACTCTTCGCAGTGTAGTGGTTATCACTCCGGATTTTGATCCGATCGCAAATATTCCGGCAACCCCAGTTCGAATCTGGGCGCGACCTTGCTGAGCCTCTTGACTTTTTTGCGTTTTCTTGTCTCCGTCTCTGCTGCCGTGACAGCCTGGGGCCGGCATGACTCACTTTTGCTACCCTTACTTGCTAGGCATGTTGGCAGTCTCCACTAATGGCCTGGGACGGCAAGCTGAAGCAACCACTTGGCCTATACTAAAGTCTACAACCAAGGATACTTTCACCAGTGCAAGTTTAATTGGAGAACTGCCTGTACTCTTGCACCCGTTGTCGCTGGACTACAATACGTTGACTGAACGAATGTCCGAGGAAGCTTGCCACTTGCTGCGCTGATTTGATAAGGTGTGCAGACAAACACTGCATATCCTATAAGGCGCGACATTGCATGCACCGGAAAGGAGTAATGTCCTAGCAACTATGGCATCCGTCTCGGTTGTACCCAGGCAGAGACTCCTGAAACGGATGCTCGCCAGGACATGGGATGGGCACTGCAGAGCTACGGATCGCCTTGGGGATATAGCCTTTGCCAGAGGACTGCTACTTTAGTGGATCTGTACTTGGGTGCCGCGGGCGTACTGCTGCGTTCCGATCGACGAAGTCGAACCTCGAACACAGCGGAAGTACCGTATCACAGAAGTCCTGTTCACCGTCTTGGAGTATAATTGCACGACCTAAATATTGCGCAGGTTTTGCACTACCTTTTGACACCGTCAAAATGCCTGGGCTCGGATGTCCTGCTAGCAATCGCTCATCATACTGAGACCTCCCTGTTGCGGCACAAACAAAACCGAGCTTTGAAAATTGCTCTTTGACTTTTTATCTCGTACGAAGCGTGAGAATATGGTAGTGTCGACATAGAATTGATATCTTGGTGAAATATTTGGGTAGGTCTTTGTGTGAACATTCAGGATTGTGGTCGAGAAGGGCAGACAAAAGCAAACGGTTTCCCAGATGTCATGACCTACAGATATGTTGTATGACAAGCGCCATCAAAGTCATATAGTAAGATTCGGTCTGTACTATTGGAGAGTAGTCGGGTAAAGGGAGTCACCAGCTGGTTCACATCTGTATAGAAGTCCCTAGCATGCGACTTCGTGCCCAGCATGTCGCCCACTGCATAGCTGATTGACCCTTTCCAACGGTGCTAGCATGCATCGTCCTGCAGAAGCAGGGAAATGGGGTGGAGGACTCATGAAGAGATTAAACCTCGGAACCAATGTCCTTGGCGTGGGTGTAATAAGCAGATTTAGGAGCACAAATGCGAGCTGCAAGAGTTTCAGAACATTCAGATATGCGCCATCAAAGATTGAGATAATCGTGCATGTCGAAAGCCGGGGTTGTGGTGATCGGGTAGCTTGGTATCCAATCAGCGATTAGGCTTGAGGATAAGCAACAATGGCCAAGATTGGCAGTCAGCACGGCAATCTGAATCTGACAGGCTGACAGCAGCGATTACCCCGGTTGCTTGGATGAGGAGAAAGGTATTTGGCGCATGCAGCAGAGTTTCGACCATAACTTCTTGTTGTATTCTATTGATATTAACCCCACCACTAGATCCCATTTTGACGCTCATGGACCGCTGTATCAGTCCTGCTGATCTCGGCTCCGAGTGTCAAGAAAGTCGCGAGTGCGACGCTAAGCATATTCGTGATTGCGGTTCGTCTCCATTGGGAGTAGTCTTGATTGGCTCGTGAACGGCTCGTATTGCCTTTTATATGGTTTGGGTATGCATTGGATTTCCCCCTATGTTGGAGCTGCACAAAGGTACCTTACCTTACTGAAAAGACTACATCAAGCTACTCTGTAAGCTGATACAGTAATGAAGGGAAGCTGATGATACGTCCAAGCAGTTGCGAGACCAAATCTTGGGAAATAGGCGTACGGGAGGCTGCATGGGGATGCTACAAGCACCCCAGTCTCATCCTTTGTTTTGCTGCAAATCTTCTCACTGCAGCACATCAGCGATGCGCGCAAAAATTGGGGTAGAGTCTCCACAATTCTTGCTCGATAACGCCCCGAACGCACTTTAACATATTGAATTAGGCTAAACAACGTACTGGGATATCCCGCCTGATGAACTGCAGATAGCTAGCTGGGATTATCATTTGGCTGGGATTCTTAGCCTTAGTGGCCCGCCCACAATGGCTCCTTCGGTAGCGCCCATTTAGCGCTCTCTCCACCAAGCGGACAACGCTTGGAAATCTGGACGCTGTATATTGAATAGCTGCTTCCCTCCCACTTTCCCTCCGCCATATCATACCTGTGTCTCTCGTCCGCATTCGGTACACCATTACCAAGTACCTTCTCTCCGTTGATCAGGACCCGTCATGTACTGAGCATCTCCTAGTCTAGCGGCCGATACCGCCTGGTTTAATAGCCAAGTGTGGAGATATTGTTATATCAACGGGACTGATATAGCTACTCTGCACACCTTTCACCGCGACCTTAAACCGTCACACCACGATCGGCAATCGCCGTTAAACAACTATCAGCGAACACAATGTCTTCCTCAGGTCAAGGTGCACCGGGCGACAAAAAGGATGAACCCCGAGGATTGAAGAAATTCATGAGGAGAGCCAGTCTCGTCCTGAGACCCAAATCCAAGAGACAATCCATATCTGACGCCTCTGCCTTCGCCCCAACGCAGAGGTCTGGCCCCATTGGCGAGTCAAGCACGACCGCACCTACCAGGTAAGTGAGGGTCCGCTCCAATTGATCAACTCCTCTTTCGATGCCATGCTCAAACGGTCACAGCCCTCCTATCGCAACATCATCGCCAACAAGGGCTGGCTCCATGCCAGCTCTCTCGGTCCCCGCGCAGATAACGCAGGTCATCAAGGACAACAAGCCCGCCCCTACGCCCATCATACGCATGAATCCCAAGGAGGCCAGCGCGAGCCAAGAGCAGAAAGCAAAGGCCATGTTCGCCAAATATGGTCTCACCCTCGAACCCGGCGAATGGACCACATCCGTCACGGCAGGCACACCACGCGTGGAACGGCAGGTCCGCCTGAGGATCCATCGTACGTGCCATCGATGCGATACCACCTTTGGTTCGGAGAAGCTCTGCAGAAACTGCGATCATACCCGATGCAAAAAGTGCCCTGGCCATCCGAAGTCCAAAGCCGCAAAGGGAAAGGGGATTGCGGCTGGATTCATCGCTGTTGATGCTAGTCATACGAGCAACGACGGGGCCTCGACAATGCCTCACCGTTCGTCCGGCAAGGAAGTGACAAGAAAGAAACCTACGCAGCGCGTGCGCCGTACCTGCCACGAGTGTCAAACGCTCTTCGTCGGCAAAGCCATCCAGTGCGAAAACTGCAAGCACAAACGCTGTGCGAAATGTCCGCGCGATCCGTAAGTGTTTATTCCGACTGAAGCCCGTCAAACATCTCTACATTTCTACTGACTGACCGACTGACACTCGTGCCAGACCCAAGACGTCAAAGTATCCCGACGGCTACCCGGGTGATACGGTGGAAGAGGATGTCTTAGGACAGGGACGGGGAGAGGGAGCAGGAGAGGGGAAATCGACAAGAGCAGAGGGTGACAGCAATCCGCCACCGCAGGGCATGCGGCCGCAGGATCCAGATGCTGTGAAAGCCATGGAAGAGCGGATCAAGAACTTGGATATTGCCCCGCAGGCATCCGCTGCCTGAGTTTGGGGACGGGGATGGGGATGGGTGATCACTGACGAGAAGGACGTTTCTACGACTTTGCGATTCCGCTTTCAAGCTCTAGGTAATGATGTGTAACGAACAAAGCTATATTTTACGGCGACACGCCCAGGGAAAGTAGTGACTAATATGATAAAACGATTCTACTCACACCTCTTGATCCCAACGTCCCCCTTTTCCCTTGCCAAACGAATCTATTGGACAACAACAACAACAACAGCAAGCTACCCATATCATTCATTCATGAACCCATCCCAATATCCCCCTCGCCCACGTCAGAAAAAAAAGGAAAAAAAGACATAAGCTCCACCATTGAACCGAGCGCCAATAGGAATCGAACCCATTTCTCTTATTCTACGAACTATTAACCGCGAACAACGCCCGCATACTCCTACTCCTACTCCTAGTAACCGCCAACCCCCCCCAGTCGCCAATAGGTAGCTCGTACAATACCTTACCTTATGGATGATTTACCCCCTAGGATAAAGAGCTTCGGTGACTGCCCCCAATTAGACGAATACCGCGCATCAAATCAAATCAAACAAAAACATACTTTCCCCAGATCCACCATGATTGAGTTTCTCGGTATCCGGCACCTCGCCTCGGATGATGCCCTAGGTCGCCTCAGCCTCAGCCTCTTCTGGCCCGCTAGGCTTCCAGGGATGGGGAAAGTGTATTCGGATCCTGGGAAGTGGCATCACGGCGTAGGTACGGAGTAGGGGGGTATGGAGATTGGGTTTTGGCTTTAGCTTTGATCTGGACCGTGGGCGTATTCTGGGGGGAGTACGTCATATGTTGGCGACGGCTAACCCGTTGGGGCTCAACGGCTAGCTGAATTGGCCTTCCCAGGTTGAATTAAGGAGCTATCGCCAGGTGTGACTTATTTGATGAATGACAAGGTAATGTACGCTACCGAGCGGGTCTAGGTTCGACCATGGGAGGTATTTGTGGATTCCGATTGTGGCTTCAGAGGGGCGGTTCGGGTGTCGGGCCGTGGGGAAGGAGGGCGGGCGGTTGGGACGGTTGGGGATGGGCAGGGGATGGGCAGGGGATGGGATGGGATGGGATGGTAGGCGAATGGATGTGTTGGTGGAATTTGGGGGCGGAGGGCGTTGGATTAGTGCGTTGTGACGGGACGGGATGGAAGGGGGAGTTGATGGAATGAGATGACGGGGTTGTGTCCATGTCTCCTGGAGTGGGGTGTTTGGTGATGGGAGGTGTAAAGTAGGAGTGGTTGTTGTCATGGTTGTTAATGTTGGTAGATGCGTATTCGCAAGAGGGACACATGCGCATGAGTGCATGATTGCCGGGTTGATTGACTCTTGTTGTTGGTTCGTACACAGATAATGGACGGGCCGAGTTCCGAGATCCGAGATGCTGTGGCTCGGTAGGTAGCGTCGTAGCCCCTATCCTGTTCCCTGTTCACGCGACATCGGGTCTGGACAAAGCAGGCCTGAACTCGCTAAACTGGGTTGGTGATAAGTACGAAGTATTGGAGTGTGGATTGTTGCGTTGGCGTTGCAGCCTTCATCCGATGTGACTGGCTAGCCAAGAAGTGTAAAATGGCCAGAACGTTCTGAAGGAATTGGACCTTACTAGTAGACTCTAGTAGACATTATATCTATCTAGCACCGACCCGTTCTTTGGTCATTCAAATTCGCCGTTGAGGTTATCTCTGAGCTCCATAGTGTACTTGGGACTGCCGAGACACGGACTAACCGTTCACGCTGTCGAACTTCGGTTTCACATAGATGAACGGGCTGAGCACATCCACAGCACTGATGCTAACATCGTATCGCGCTGGAATATTAGCGGTACCAAATCTTCATATCCGAATTTTGAATCTCGGTCCCTGTCTTTGGCCGTGGTCTCGATATATTATTGAACCTCATGTTCTTGGAGCCTAGGTATGTTTCGTAATGAGCTCACCAATAACTTAACTAGACTGGCTAGGGCTCGGGCGACTTTGGAACACCGAAAGAACATTCTTATTAGACGAAACCTCGATTTTGGTGAAAGCTGCATTATTAAAACATTCGCTGATAGTCAATCAGCCTGTCTTAGGCCAAGAGTCTACCAGCACGCACATAGTCAGCATTGGAACTCATCGACATCAGACCGGATGGTGCGGGTCAAACATCGGTGATATGGGGAGAAAGCAGCATATCGAGCAGAGGAGATCTCCTTCGTGTCTATGGCTCTGTGCATGGCTTCGGGATCACCATCTTCTCCCTCAGCCCTTGGCGAAGGATTGTATTCATGAGCGTGCCTATGTTCATTCTCAGTCCCTGTTGAGAATGAAGGGTAGTTGAGATGATGCTGCAAGATTGTAAGCTCTGAATGCATCGAGTGAATCCAGTTGGGCATAGTGGTAAGAGGCTAGAAGACTGGAGCGCTTTTCTGGTAAGCTTTGACCTGAGCTTGATAGCCGTTGTTATTCATGCACAAGGCTCAACTGCGTTGATGTGTGGAATGCAAGGAGGGGCAGATCTGAATTGCGAATGGAGGTTTCGGAACGTACGTCCGACTTGTAAGATAGCCTTGTGCTTGACCGTTTATATTACCTGGGAATTGTTTTACCACCTCTATTCGTCAGCTCTTTTCATTTGCAGCCTTTACGGTTACGCTGCATAGGTCGCAAGTCGTCATGATTGAGAGCGCCAGCCTCGCCGCTAAGTGAGAGTGATTCTGCTCATGATCATTCCAGAGTCATCAGATTGCATGATGGGTGCCTAAGGTAAGGTATATGGAAGCGAATAGGGCTGAGCGGGGATTTGGTGGGGCTGCTAGCGCCAGGTAGTTGGGTAGGTCAATCTTCAACCATCAACGAGAAGGATACGGCTAGCCCCGAGGCTGATTGTCAGCCTTGGAGTGGGACTGGTGCCTGTTATGGCTCTGATACAAAGTCCTGACCGTTCCTCCAGCACGAAGTATGCTCTCCATGTTGATATCATCAACGGAGCAATCTTCCCCCCTCTTATCCTTCTCCCGAGCAAGACGCACTGGGCTCCAGCAACGAGACTGATCCGAACCCTCATCGTTCCGCCAGCTAGTGAGGAAGGCTGACAGCAATCCTCCATTAAGCATGCTTCATTGCCCGTACCCGACTTGTGAATATCACAAACCAGGGCATGAGTTCTCGCACGATTGGAACTTGAGCGACCATCTGATAAAGGTGCACGACGGTGTTTTGCGTCAACCCAACGAAAAGGGACATGTATCCGAACAGGCTGTCTCAGACAGCTATCCGACTGATGATATTGAATTTTTCGACAATCGCCCGAGACGCGAGCCTGAGATGGCCAAAATTCGTCCCCGCTACGACTGGGACGCTGAACAATCTACACAGAAGAGGGGATCCAAGATGGCCTGTGATGATAGTAAGGTTACCGTTGATGAGAGCTATTTGAGGGACATGGAGGGCATGATTAGGGACCTTCAGCGCCGCGTCAACGTATGCGAACGTCCCAATCTTGACTATCCTGTCAGTCCGTTCAATTATTCCCGTCGTGGCTCTATCGACTCCACTGCCGAGTCCGACCAGGACGTTCCTCCTATGAGACCTTTCCAACGACGCCAATCCAGTGTCGATATCATAGTCGGTGCTCCACGATTCAACGCACCTCAACCCCCGCCACTTAAGAACCGGGCGTTGAACCCTTCAGTGAGAGTACTAGCAGACGGCCCCAGACAGGAGATCATGCGTTGGAAACACTGTCCCAATTCTTTTGGACAGCCAAAGTGGCTCGTAGATAACGACTCCGCAATGCCTGATAACCTTGATGACCACAATGACAAGCCCGTCTTAACTATCATTCGAGAATTTGACCGCAACAATCAGTTCTGGCGTCGAAAATTACATATCGCTTCACCGACCATCATCGGTCTTCTGGAAGACCTATCGCGATACGACCTTGATGTGAATTCGCGCGACAGACAGAAGCAAGGCGAATTGCACCTCACGGAGCCTCTCATGGTCTTGTTCCATAGCCACAAGGCGCTTCGAGACAAAGGGGCGAGTATCCCTCGACAGATTGGGGATCATGTCCAGCTTATGTGCGACTTTATGCGAAATGAATTTGGTGATGTGACTGCGAAGCTTGACGATCTCGAGTCAGCGAAGCCATCAGGGCTCATCACTTATCCAGATTTGTGGCTACTATACGCTCCTGGCACTATCGTGTACAGCCTGGAGAATGGCGAATACGAAGCGTTCGTCGTCCACTCGATTCGTGGGATGGAAAAGCGACAGCCAAGCCACCACCACTTCAGTCATTCTAGGCTTGACCTCACTTGCTGGTCTATCAATTACGACGGTGAGGTATACGGGCGTGTGTGGTCCGTCCACACCATCTCGCCTTTCCATGGTAGTTTCGAGATATGCTCGCTCGACCTTGTGCCAGAGAAATTCCTCCCGAATGCTAGCGAAACCAAAGCTGAGCTCATCAGCCGTGGCAAGCATTTCTGGCAACTCCAGGGGCAAAAATTCAGACAGTATACAGGGGAGCTGTGGTCGCAACATAATGGTGATGAGCCAGAGCGCGTTATGGGTACGTGAGCTCTATTTCATCTCTCACTCACTCATTCTAGGGTAAAGATCGTGAATCCGAAGCAAAGATCCGGGTGTACTCCCCATACAAGTGTCAACGATGTCCAAGGTTTGCCAAGGCAATGCTGACTCTCTACTTGCACAGTTGATCATCTGACTTACCAACGGCGTCATAATTGGCCAATTATCATCGACAAGAAGCAAGGACCATCCGATGCTAAAAGCAAGAATTGGCAAGACAATCGCTCCAGAAAGTCACGAGGGCTCATTAGAGTCGGTCCACCTCCTTTTCCTGAGGCGCCACCTTTGCACCTAGAATACAGTCCGGAGAGGCACAATGATCGTCACGATCGCTATGCCGAACGATACATGCGCTACAGCACAGGCGGTCCTGCTCGTCAGGTGGACTCTGAATTCACCAAGTACGATTTGCTCAAGCCTGATTCCACGCCTGACGAGTTGACGTTGCTGCTTTGCCCCCAACATGTGCACGGCTACTGCCTGCGAAACAAAGTCTGGAAGGAACTGAATGTCACTCTGTTGCAACCTGTCGCGTTCCGTAAGAATGCATGGGATCGCCTTGTCCTCAATGCAGAGTACAAGGATATCATCCAGGCCGTATTGTCTTCATATGTGGACAAAACGGCCAGGCTTGATGACCTTGTAGCTGGCAAGGGCGCTGGGCTGGTGGCGCTCCTTCATGGCGACCCTGGGAGTGGCAAGACCTTGACAGCCGAATGCGTTGCCGACAGCTTCGAAAAACCTCTTTATCAGGTGACCTGTGGTGATATTGGCACAGATCCTGAACAACTAGAGGAGCGCCTAGAAGGAATCTTCGATTATGCAGTGACCTGGGGTGCCGTTCTCCTGTTGGACGAAGCCGATATCTTTTTGCAAGATCGTGACTTTGCAAATCTCGAGCGTAACGCTCTCGTGTCGATCTTCCTGCGTACTCTCGAATACTTCAATGGCGTTCTCTTCCTCACAACGAACCGCGTCGGCACTTTCGATCAAGCTTTCCAGTCACGAGTTCACGTCACACTCGGCCTTCCCTCGCTTGACCGGCAGCGTCGCACCTCGGTGTGGGCCATCTTCCTCCAGGATTTAGCTACCAAGGGTGCCATCACTGATGCTCACTACAACATCCTGACTAAAATGGTGACTCAGGAATGGAGCAAGGAAAAGCTCAATGGGCGCCAGATCAGGAACGCTGTCAGGACCGCTCTGGTGTTGGCGGAGAAGAAGGGCAAGATGGTGGGCAAGGAGGAATTCGAGACGGTACTGAAGATCGGCAGGGAGTTCGAGGGCTATATGGGGATGTTGGGAAAGGGAGAGGTGAATGCGGGACTGGAAGGCTTTCAGGAAGTCTAGCGTCAGGTTTAGTCTTATGATTGCAGTGATGAAGGAACGGCCTCTTAACAGCTTTTTTCACCGTCTTTTGATGATTGGCATGTCATGGGATTTTGTTGGAAAATATCAATCCCCTTCTCGTCTTCCATCCACTCACAAATTCTTATTGCCCAATATACGATAATTCAAGTCAGCATACCCTATACTCATCAGATCCACCTGCCTTTCGGTGCACAATCATACATAGCTCAACGTTTTCCAAACCCGTGGATCCAAGCCAAGCCAAGCAAGAAAAAAACCTTGTCTGAGGCTACGTCTATTGATTTCCTCCTCGGCTACTATCTTTCTGATCTAATAGCAATTCTATCACTGAAATATAGACTTCCGACGCGGAAACGCGACTGCACGAACAACACCAACTCAGCATTAGGATCGCCCCCGTTCTTGCGCCATGTCGATGATCCGGATTTCTGTGTTGCGTTGATACCTAAGGTACTTTCGATGCTCTCCTCTCCTCTCCTTTACAAGCGCGATCAGGCAGTGCTTGCAAATCTGGAAATCCGGCAAGTATCCTGGGGAGAAGGATCCGTTCTCCATGTGAAAGTGAAGACGAAGACGATATGTAGGCAGTCTTACTTGTTTTATGGAGGATGAGAAGATGGAGATGGAGAAGGAATGAATAGGGGGAGGGGGATGCAGTGAGACCTCGATGCAAGATCTTGAGCTATGTACAACATGAAGGAATTACAATATTTAGAATATCTAGACTATGATGCGGATAGATAAGAAATTGTCTTCAGGAGAAGCAGACGTGATGATATTAGGTACTGAAGGACACTGGTTTACTTGAGTACCTCAGCGAAGTAAGATAACTATGAAAAACGATACATGAACACCGACCGACCGATCACACAAAGCCATAGAACTAGCGCATAAAGGTTCCAAGCCAGTTCATACGTATATTAAACACTTCTGTACCTCATTTCCTATTGCCTCACTCACCATAAACAATCTCCCCAAAGAAGAAAAAAGTGCCCTTTCCATATTCTAGAATACCATAGACGAAACAAGACCGATCCCCCAACCTCACTAAAATCGCCCAATCCACACATCTACATCTACATCTACATCTACATCTACCTTACAAGAGAGTCCCAATCCGATTCGCACCAAGAAAATAAGATCTAACCGTCCGCATGCATCCTGCACTCTATCAGCACTGTTCTGACCGTCTTTGTGAGTATATTGATAAGAACCATCACCTATGCTTCATCTCGTGACCCCTATCGCCGCACCTATTCTTTGCATCCAGGTACGTTACCCCCCCCCCGCTGGTCTCCCTTCGACGATTTCCTGCCCCCTTTCCCCCTCCCTTTGTCCCCATCCCCCTCCCCATCCCATCCCATCCCACCACACAACACACAACACACAACAGCCCCACCCGCATAGCCCTCAACCCACGCCACGTCCCCCACGCATCATTCCCGCCAGCCACTTATCCAGAACCCCACACCGAGTCCAACGGGGCATGATCGAGACGTGATATAGAGCTGAATGAATCGTTGATTGGTCAGTATCGGTAGAGACGGGTATGGAAGGTAAGGTATGGTAAGGTAAGGTGGCTGTGGGATGGGATGGGATTTTCATGAATGATGGGTGGATGGCTAGGATATTTGGGGATTGGTGGAGGTTGTGGATGGAGGGGGGTGGAGGGAGGGTGGTGAATGGATGGTGGTAAGAGTGAGGGTTTTAACATACTCTGAGTATGTTGAAGTGGTATTTGGTATTTAGTATCTTCAAACGCGGTAGGATGTCAGGGTAGTGGGGACACTGAGTGAGTAGGGCCTTTTTGTCGTGGGGTCTGACGAGGAGCATGGGTAGATCAGGAATAAGATATAGTTGCAGTAAGAAACGACGTCTTAAGGAATCGCTGAACGCCTTGAAGCAGAACATGCGTTCAGGGAATAGAAGAGGGGCTACCTGTTGCCCTCCAGGCCAAACACGCCCACAAAGCCAGTAAATGCCCCTTCCCCGGCGATGAGCCGCAAGAATGATAAACGATCCGTAGTCCCAACTCCCTTCCCCAGACGACACGAAGCAAGAATAGCCAGAGATGGCTCCACATCTTCAAACCTCTTATCTTCTGATTTCTTTTGGTATATCCATGCAAAGCTTTCCCATCCTCTCGACAAACCCCGGACTTTCTCTTCCCAACGATACAGCTCCCTCACATCATAATGCACTTTCCTCCGCAGCAACCTGGGCTGCTCTCGGCTTTCTCGTTCTGCAGTCCTGGACCTAGGCCGCCACTGCCACTGCCGGGCGAGTACGCTGACATTTCCTTGTTATATCTTCTGATCTCCCGGACAATGTTGTAGAAGGCGTTATCGACGTTGATGCGTGACTTGGCAGAGGTCTCAATAAAGGCGCAGCCGAATTGTCGGGCTAAATTTTCTCCTTCTGTAGTCGGCAAATATATTAGCCAGAATTCTCTAAGCCACCGAATTTCCCGAACGCAAGAGTGGGTGGAGTCAAATAGCAGTGCTTTCACACATACCTTGCCTTGATACTTCTCGCTCTGAATCTAGATCGCACTTGTTGCCCACTATAATGATGGGAAAGTAGTCTTTGTCTTTGACCCTCAATATTTGTTGTTGGAACGTCAGAATTTCCTCGAAACTCTGTCGTGATGTGATTGAATAGACGAGCAGGAATCCTTCGCCCGTACGCATGTATTGCTCCCGCATCGCGGAATACTCCTCCTGTCCAGCTGTATCCAGTACATCGAGTAACGCCACCTCGTCATCTATAACGCACTGCTTTCGGTAAGAATCTGAGAGCAGGGTGAGCATGGGGTGTTCGTTAAAAGGAGCAGTCAGGGGACGACACCTTCTATCGTAGGGTCATATTCGTCGACGAAGTGGCTTTGTATCAGTTGAATAGTCAGACATGACTTTCCAACACCTCCTCCACCAACAACGACGAGCTTATACTCCCTCAGGAACTGCAGTGGGGGCGTATTAGACCGCATAACTAGACTGAATGACAGGTTCCGAGAAGGGAAAGAAGGGACATACTTTATTAGACATGGCGCCTGTGGAAGCTTAGACGCTCAGTGGTATAGCCGTATGTGGAAGTAAACGTGGTCAGCGCGTGGCTCTTAGACGAATTGGCGTATCGGATTTGTCGGTTCTTCGCCTTGTATGCGGACGACGACAAAGCACGAGGGAGCTTGGAGGCTTCAGGGATGATGGAGAGGATCGCTTGTATCGCCAAAGGGTATCTGCGCGAAGGCGGGAGCTGGGAGAGCTCGGTGCGGTTTCGTGATAGACTTGCGAGGAGATGTCCTTCTACTTGCGATCGAGTGTAGGCGGAGGTGTGGAGGTTCGATGTGCGGTTCAGCGAGTGTGGCGGAGTGTCTTGAGGGGATGGACGGCTGACGAAGACGACTTTGGGTATTGATGAGAGATATTGAGGCAAGGATTGTGATGGCTTCGCTACCACAAGGAGTCTATCTCAGTGAAAGTTTCTCTTCCCGAAGCTCCTCGTGGCATTTGCAGCAAAGGAGCATGCGAAGGAAGTGACAGGGGGGGAGGTCAGTCTAGGGCCGACGGCATCCCTCTCTAGCCCTGAACCAAGTACACCAAAGTTACGACCGCAAGAGCTCAAAGGCCGGAGAAAAGATTGTTTGGGAATCGGCCGCTGTCTGCTGTTAGTCCCGGCGCAAGTCTCTGATCTGATTCGATAGGTAATATCCCAGCAATCGGGTTTGCTCTCGGAGTGGTGGGTTTCACTGCACCTGCTCGTCTCTATCTAGCCTGAGGTCTTTGATAATGTAAGCTTACCGCTCGTTGCTTGTCGTGTCTATATCTGAAAGAAACGGTTGATGAAGAGAGAGGTGAAGTGCTCAAGTATGAACGATTGAGCAAAGCGATGTGGCAAGGGGTAACAACCGGGCTGTCGGTAATCGTGTAAGGTAGCATCCAAGGCACACACACTGTAGTATCTATTTGCGGTGCCTGATTATGTCTACATACGAAGCTTGGACGTTTGGGTTTTGGGCTCTGACGGTATGAGTAGTGTACCACTCCCAGGATCCAAGCAAGATACACGTGCCCAACGTCCATCGCAACTCAGCAGTCTCCTAACCACGCCGCTGTATGACTCAAACGCTGCAGACTGGGACTATGAGTCGGGCTAGGTGATAGACACATCTGCATCAATCAGGGTAATATATCGGACAGTTTAAAAGCTGTCAAAATTTGATCACATTGTTTTAAGTGGCAGATGTGATTGTTGTTACATCGGTTAGAACCTCCAATGTATGAGATCCGTGCGGTTGGGAGCCGTGTAATGAAACAAGGGTGGAATCCTACCAACTTGGCTGTCTTTCCCTTCCATAGCTCCTCGGAGGTTCCTCAATTCTCATCAGGATCGTCGCTTTCATCCATCTCGTCCTCCTTATCAACCTTCTTTCCCTTTATATTCTTCTCAACTTCTTCGATTAAGCTGTCCAGATAGGCCTTGTCTTTTCCAACCAGCGTGACAGAGTTTCTCTGCCGTCCCCACCGGGGATAGCTTCCTACCTTGACACCGTGTGGCTCGACTTTAGCTGCCAGCTCTGTCAGGTATCCTGCTACAGCACTTTCCGCCATAGGAGTGGAGAACAGGAATCTGTACACGCCCTCGCCCTCAGGATCTGTCAGCCGGGGGATCAATCCTGGCTTGAGCCCTTCCAGTAATTTCTCAAACAACCTCGGTACTCCAGGTAGTATATGCACGTTCCCATTCACAACGCTGATAGGCACCCAAAGACTTTCGTCGACAAAGAGTACCTGATCGCCATCATCTCTCGAAGTATCGATTGGCAGCCTTATCATCCGTTTCTTCGCCTCTAGTGCAGCTGAGGGCACATCGTACGAAAAATTCGGCTGTGATGGATGCGGTTTGGAGAGGGTCTTCATCCGCTGCAGGGCACCTTCATGCTCTACGAGGCTTAAATCAAAGGCTTTTGCTATTGATTGGTAGGTAATGTCATCGTGCCTGCCGGTACCCTAGATAAGCTTCTCCGTCAATGGAAGAGCACGATCTACCACGCTTACGTTGGCCCAATCCCTCCACTGTTGCCTGTCAGCGTGATCCTCAGCCCATCTACTGCATGTTATCTTGCCTCGTAACCACGAAGTCGTAATTGTCGCTCATTCGCCTTGCTGCCTCGACGATCTCGCCTTCATCATCGCCAATGACCTCGATTCGCTTAAGGTTCATGCCCAGCTTGAAGCAGAATTTGGCGAGGTATGCAGAGTTCGTATCCACAGTCTGGACCGTAATTGTTCAGCTAGGACTGTGCCTTGCTGCGAGCCTTTCAGCTGAGCGCACCTTGCCCCCCAGGACCTCATCCCCAATGATTATGCATCCCGCCGTATGTGTCATGCGCTTGCTCTTCTCCCCTGCCGACATTACTGATGTCATGATGTTTCCACCCAGTAAGGAACGCGAGGTTGATACCGAGCTCTGGACGTAGCTCTCAAGTGGTCGCGAGAGGTGGCGACTTACTTGACTGAGTCTAGCGAACATGAAGGAAGTATGGAATATCTGGATTGGAAAGGAGAGGTGAATGCGAGCATGTAAGATGGATGTGCAGGACTATTCTAGACGCTCTTGGCGGCGAAAGTTTATTGGGAAACTTCAGGCGAGGGTTGTGGAGAACCAGTAGATGTTGAAACCATCCCCTCGGTCTCATCCCAATCTATCAATATCCTCGATTTACAGTCTCGAGATGGTACGAATCTGAGCTCTACTAAATCCCGACTCTTGTGCTGATATTGCTAGTCTTCTGAGTCTCGATTGTATACATTCTCTGATGACACCAAAGCGAAGCTGCGCAAATTCAGGCTGGGTACATCAAGAGCGAAGGATCCTCAGGCGGTAATATGTACGTTTTAGATTGCTCCAATATTCTGTATGCATGTCACTCCGCCTGAAAGTGGAGGAAACTATACTAATTCGGACCTGCGGGCAGATCAGATCGACAAGCAAAACCTTGAGATTTCTCAAGCCGACGATGAAACGTATACTAGCATGCAGGATCTAGGCGACGAGCTGCCCGGCCATTCGCCCCGATTTGTGCTGCTCAGTTACCCGATGACTCTGGTAAGTGTTTGAGGAATTGGATTGTTGCTCAATCGCTGACAATACTGGTAGGCCTCTGGACGTCTTTCAGTACCATATGTACTGCTCTACTATCTACCTGTCACCTGCAATGCAGAGCTGAGAATGTTATACGCTGGGGCCAAAGAATTGATGAGAAATACAGCTGAAGCTGGGAGAGTCATCGAGTTGGCCGATGCGGAAGATTTAGAGACACTCGAGGAGAAGCTCGGTGGCGAATCATAACGATCGCGCAATATCACCTTGACTGCGTGAGTCACATGACGGTCCTAATCTAGATGGCCATGGCTGAGGGCCGTTCCTCAAGCGCTTCACCCGTACGGAACGTCAGATTTGACCAGCAGTTATGATCTTTTATGCATGACAGTGGCAGCTGCCTAAGGCCGTTGTCAGGGATTATTCAATCACATTGGAGCGTTCTCGCCAATCAGGCGCGAAAGGCGTCAGATGTCGCAAATATTAGGATGGATGGCAGGAGGCTTACTTGGTGATTGGGAAAGATCAAGGTGTCAGCTATGACAACATTTTCCCTCCTCCCAGCCGCGAAAACGACCACCTCTGCAATGTCATCTGGAGTCAGAGGTTCGCAACCACTGGGAACCCATTAGTCTACACGACTATTTCTGTTAGGATACCTACGCATAGACTGCATCTGCCTTGGCCTTGTCGCCACGAAATCGTACAACAGAGAACTCCTTGGGCATGGTAAGCAGAAGTCAAGCGTGTGTCGAAAGGTACCCACAGTCTCAACCTGTCCAGGGTCCTGGAGCCTTAGGTCAGCATCACTTTCCTAATACCTAAGCTTAAACCATGAATTGAGTTCGGGAACATAATTGCAAGTGATCCGCTTCAACAGAGATGATCACGTTTATTCTGGAAGCATCGTGGGAGGAGCGGTTTCGATACCCACGTACCACTTCAATCACTCTTATCCTTGTAGCAACCAGTTCCCTTCGCATAGCATCTGTAAAGGTCCGGACAGCGGCCTTTGTTGCGCAATATATTGACCCGCCAGGATAGCCCTCTCTCCCAGCAATACTACCAATATTAATGATGTCTCCTTTGCCGCCATCGCCGCGCTTCTTGAATATTGGTATTACTGCTTGGGTCATGTTAATCAAGCCAGTCACATTTGTCGAAAACATCACATCGATGTCCTCGGCAGCGATGTCTGGGGCTTTGTCTGTGCCCTTGACAAGACCACTGGATCCAAGGTGGGTTAGAAAATGGCCACTTGAACAGGATCATACAGTGGTTCATACGCGTTGTTCACCAGAACGTCAATGTCTCTGAACTCTGTGGGTAGCGAATCAATGAAATTCTTCACTTCGTTGGGATCGCTAACATCCAGCTTCACTGGCAAGACCTTTACACCATCACCAACCTCCTTCTTGATGTCCTCCGCTAGTTGCTTCAGGGTGTCAAAACGTCGGGCACTCAGGACAAGTTTGAGACTCTTCGGAGAGGTCCTTGCGAACTCCATTGCTGAATTGCATCTTAGTCTCGTAATCGCCGAAGGTCGACTCTGGATCAAGACCTGTGCTTCTCCCAATACCAGATGAAGCCCCTGTAATGACAACAGTCTTGCCCTCAAGGCGCTTTGCCATTGCGGATGTCATTGTTCGTTTTGCTGTCTGTAAAACGAACAGAGTTTCGGAGACGATTTGCGAGCCGAGGCTTGTCCTCTTCACAAATCTGGGCAATACGAGTATACTCCTCCAAACCGGCGTAGGAAGCATGTAGGATCTTCTCAATGATGTGCTTTCGAAAAGGCATCCAATTTCGGAATGATGAATCACGTATGGAAAGTCGTCGGTGATCTTATTGGACAGATCGGCAATCGCGCCAACGAGGTCGCTTATTCTAACTGACTTTGGACGACTACCTTACTTTACCCAGATGAGTATTTTAGGAATATCTCTCCAATGGGCGAGTATTCATCCTATCTTGGCCTGTCCTCCCCTTTCTCGACATGATGGTATGCATCTGTACTCAACGACTAGTTCTTGACGAAGATTCTTCCAGTTGGAGAGGTTGAAGAAAGACAATGTCTTCTCCGCTGGGATCATGAGCTCAGAAAGCGGGGTTCGTAGTCAAGTGTTTCATCCGGCATTGAATCTTGACCTAGTACAGCTTGTAGCGGTCCGTCTCCTGATTCTTTGGGCGGCGGATAATTGGCGCCCTATTGCTAGCATTAATTCACAGGACACACCGTGTGGTATTACCAGTGACAATCAGCATATCCGAAGGATACCAAGTACACAAGTGGGAACATCGTCCATCTAATTACCTCTGGTGGCTGCCATTTGAGCTCGACGCTCCAGTAGAGGTTGCAAAACAGGAAGTCTCAAGAGACCCCAAAACCTGAAGTTTAGATTAGTTGACACAAAGACTCGAGGAGATCCAGTTTGAGTGATTTGAGATCTCTACTCCGCTATTTCTTTGATGTCCACATCTATTGGCTGAAAGCCAGCGTACACTCTTCGTTTCCGCAAAATGACAACGTTTCCTCCTCAATCTCCGTTCTAGCTTACCCTTACATTGCAGTATCAGAGGGCTGGGAAATTAGATCACCTTACATTGTGTAAGACGATTGCGTACCAGTGTTTTCTCATACTTGTAGCCACATTCTTTCAGCAATTACGGTGATGTTTGTATATATCAAATATATACAAACATAAAATCAATCTACTTTCACAGCTTCTGCATGAACCTTGTATACACGCCATGCAATGAAGTGTGCCTCCTCTTCTCTTTGCGGAAAATAGAATGATGTATCTGCCACATGGGTTACCCAGCGCACACTGTGTTAAACTCTTCCTACTCAACATGAGCTCAGTCTAGCCAGGAACACATGGACTTTGTAATCGGGTGGGGTGGATAGGAAAAGTGTCGAAGATGGAAGCTAGGTCCAAGGGTCTTGTTTTGGTCAGCCTAGATGACAGAGGATGTTAACACTCCTCGAGGTCGGTCACATGTCCCATCCCCTTGTCAACCACGATGACACTCTCGAGCTTTGACATTCATGCTCCCATTCTCTAGGAAGTTCTCAAACATCAACTTCGATCATCATTCAACTCCACATCATCCTTGAATTGCAAACCCATCCAAGGCTTCCGACTGCTACCGAAGTCAAGCCTCGACGTCCAAGCATACACATTGCTTCAGCGATAGACAACACACAACGCTCAAGATTCTCAGCTTGTGTGAGGCCCAAAAACAATTATTCGTTGTTCTGCAACCTTGGCTCTTCTCACTTGCATATTCACCTCAAACAACATCATTATCCAATACAGGTTTCCCACTTTCCTCACAATTACCCTAATAGAGCATTCCTATTGTCATGTCTTCAACGTGGGATCCGCTTTTGGAGTCGGCACTTCGTGACCTTGTAAGTCTGTAAAAGTCTGTATCCAACGGTATGATTAATAACACACGCTACTATTTAGGCCATAAACCAAGGTATCTCCATTGCACCACAGTCACGGTGCATAATCACAGAGGGGCCAGTGGTGAGCGTCCCTTACATCATGTTGAGAGTTGATAGTTGCTAACCATCATAGATCGCTACTTTTCAAGATGGCTCAGAGCTCGACACCACACACTATCTTGTTAATGCTGTCCTGTGTAATCAGTCTATCCAGACGTGTGACGAGACAGCCTTCCTCCTTCCTTCGATACTGCCGCGGGAGTGCTTGGCGAATTATTCGGTCAACCTTGACACTAAAACAGGTGTCTTGCACGTAGCGAGCCGTTTTCGCTATGTGACTCTCAAGGATCTGTTCCTGCTTCGGAAGGCGATATCACCACATGACTCAACACCCTTTGTTGAATTCTCCAATGGCGAAGTATCGGCTGTGGCACAAAGTGCTGGTGGTCCTACCAACAAGAAGAACTTCTTGCAAGATGCTTTTCTGGCACAACAGTCAACAGACAGCTACAAGGCCCAACAGAAGTGCTTTAAATCACTTTCGGACAACATAGCGGAGGATACTGTATCCACTAAAGCTCGCAAGTCTGGCACTGAGAAGGGCGCTGAGCTTAGGATCGATGTATTGGCATTGATGCACCAAGATCCACTCGACTCTACACCCCAAAGCATATCTCCGTCGTCCGAAAGCTGCATTGGGACGCCTTTAACGCCTGCAACGAGCGCAACTTCATCAAACTTCCTTTTACCGCCCCATTCACCAAGCTCTGAGGTACCTGATAGACAATCCGTGTGCACAGGAGAGATTCATTTCCTGGCCGGGGATATCACCTATCTAAAGACGAGCCAACTCTTTCGATTAGCAGTTCAAGACCTGCCTTCTTTTGATGTTGATACGAAAAACGTCTCATTCTGCTGTGAAGGTCTCGATCTCGTCCAGTCAAAATATCACGATATATTCAACGAGCCGCTAGCTTCCCTCGACCTAGCGTCTTCTGAGTTCAAGAGAATTGCTCATGCGATCGAGAGTAAGTTTGCATTTGCATCACTAGACAGCCCAGATGTGGAGATTGCCCTAGATGAGAGCTCGGGTGAGCTATATTTGCAATCAGTACCATTCAGAAACTCAAGCCAGTCGAGGTTCACCATGATCGACATTGATGCCATGTTCGAGGACGAGGACGATGTTGATATGCCGCCGGTACATCCAATTGTCGAGTTGCCAGCTACTGCTCCAATACATACCTGTATGACACTCGAACAATCCAAGGCGTCGACCAGCCTTGGCCTGCGTCATGCCCTACCCGAGAGTACTGTAGAGGTCCTAGAAACAGTCAATGCAAATTACCGGGAGATCTGGCTAGAGCGTCTCGAGGAGCTGACTGGTACCCTGGAGAAGGACGAAACCAAGTACTGCGAGGCTATATACGATGAAGGCTTGCAAGATCAGGCAGTGGCGCAGTTCGAGTCTGACAATTTCAGGATATCAAAGGAGATCATCGACCTCCTCCAGCCATTCATTGTTACATTTCTGCAGGTCTGGTGTGAAGGCCCAGGCGGTAATTCAAATAAGTCCTACGGACGCTGGATACCTGGATTAGACGAGCCTGAGGTGAGTGACATCACCGTGAAGCTGGTTGAATGGCAGCAGTTCGTCAACTCCTCGAAGAAAACCCAATCGGTGCAGCTGCGGCCAGATACTGTGGTCCTACAGGAGGCGTCGTCGCCTTCCGATTGGTATCTTCAGGCTCTTGGTGGAGACGGACAATATCGTGAGCATCGACGAGTGGAGGTCGAAGGATCAGACGACGACGAGAACGGATCTGGCGAGGAACCCGTTCATCATATCAACTTTAATGGCAACAATGTATACCAGCGATCCAGTACGCCGCCCGAGGTGTCATTCTGGGCGGCTTCGACCACCTACGACAAGGTCCTTGTCCAGAGACCTTTTCTGTCACTGAAAGATAAGAATTTCAGCCTTAAGCCTTTGCCGGCGGTGCATGTCACGAGGGTCCTGGCCGCCCAAGCCTTCAAGTGGGTTGATCCAACCATATATACCGGAGACGACATCTGCGCCTTGTGGGAGAAGAAGGGTTCTGCCATGCGAAACGCTGCCACGAGTGATGTCAACGTAGTCTATCAACAAGTAGGCACTTGGAATCTGGACGAGGTCACCGAGGACGACTTTACTCCAAGAAATGCCCCCAGCGATCTCGCCTACGAGTACGGCGCGAACGGAAATTATCCATTTCTCCAATTGCCCTATCACGTATACGATGATTCGGATGAGCATTGTATGGTAGAGCTCAATGTGGGGAAGCAGCCTAAGCATCATTTCCATACATATGCGACGCAGATCCCGTCGCCTACATCGCTGCTCCAGTATGAACTGGGTACCGAATTGGCGAAGAAGGCAGGGCTCCTAGAAGCTAGAATGGAGAAGAGGACTCCATGTCGAAGACCCCTCAAGTGCATGAAGATTGTTGAAGAAGAGGCGTCAATTATCGAGGAAGACGCAGGAGATGATGATGAAGCGGGTGTATTGACGACAACGGGGGATATTCAAAATGAGTCTGACCATATTCGAGGGGCTTACAATTCCGCAGAATCTAACGAGAAGTTCGAAGAGGAAGCTTCAGACGACGCTGAAGAAGAGGCTGTTCGTTTGATGGAAAACGCATCAGACGTATCAACAGATGTGGAAGAGGGATTTGATTTCGATCGAGAGCCTATCGACTTCGTGGAGTCAACTGGTAATGTCGAGGGACAGAAATCGATCATGGGAGAAGAGCCAATGGTTCACGCAGAGGATGACTGGTCAGCGGCAGCGGATGACATTGACGTTGCGCCTGACCTCGATCAAGAGCCTCAGGTCTTACTCGAACCTTCGTGTGACGAGAGTACCGTGCACACCCTTGAGGATGGTAGATATTTATCTCCATCGAAGATGATCCCTTCTCAAATAGATCAACTCCGCACCCCATCCCAGAGCCCGTCGAAGGCTGACGATCATGGTTCTTGGGAGCTCGACGAAGCCGGAAATTTCATATCTCCTAGCAAGTCTGAGTCTAGCATAGGCTGCCTGGAAGAGCATGCACATGATGTGGAAGAGATACTGGATCTGCTTGAAGACCAGGCCATCTCATTGTCCGGGGAATTGGCAACATCGCCACTCGAATCCGCTTTGAACGTCGTACATTACCCGTTACTACAGCTAATCGGCAAGTCTTGGGACAGTGACGATGTCTTTGGGCTGTCAGCGGTGCAGAACAAGGTCAATGTTAATGCAGAAGACGGCCCGCAAGTATCTCGATCAAAGAATCGTGATTCAGGTTCCTCAGCAGACCCAGACGTTGACGCAGAAATCAAAGAAACATATGCTGCAATCGCTGAAACGAGGTCTCAGCGACTACGATCACGCGTACTGAGGGAAGCTTGGGACGGCGACAATTATTCATCGGGCGTGAAGAAAGAGAAGGAATCCTCCGATGGCGATCATGGGATCGATAATGATTACACAACAATGTCCGAGCGTCTTGACCGCGTCTCGCATTCAACGCGAGATACTCTGTCTCGATCTCCTAAGGGCACAACCTCTCGGTGCTTTGAACTGGAAGTAGATCTCACGACTCGTTCGTCGGAGTGCAAGGAGACCAAGCGAGAAGAGTGCTCGAATCCCCAGGAGCACCCCAAGGCAGCATTCCTGGCTCAATTTAAAGATAAAGATCCTGCTAAGAAATCCAATAAGAGCTTCTTGTCAATTATCGAGGAAGGGGAAATAATCATACCTTTCACCAATCTTGGGGATCTGGCCTTAGGTCCCGAGTACCCCAACCTAGTCGTTGCAGATTGTGCGCCACCGGACTACAACGATCCATTAATCGACGATTTACTGGGCGTACCCGATCTTGACGCAGAGTGTGTAAGCGCCTCTACCAACGAGGTCATCACTGAAGACATTGGACCTGCAGTCTTGTTCCCATTGGAAGATGGGGGGAGTTTTGAAGACACCGCATCAAACACAGATACCAGAACAGGAGAGTACAATGCATTTACGAGCAGACCGCGAAATACGACATCCATTCTTTCGCCGATCCATGCAGGAGGTACAGAGGATGAATCCTCGCCCATCAAAGCACGGAGGTCAATTGCAAAGGGGAAAGGCCGACTATACCCACTTGCAACAGAAACGTTTCGCGACTTCCTTACTGCCCAGCCCTCAAGCACCCAGCCAGACCCGATCAACGAAGAATCTGAAGTCATCCCATTGACAAATGTCCCTCAACAAGAAAAACAACAACCCTCCATACGGGCAGAACACCACATATCAACACAAGACCACCCCCTTCCCCCAAAAGCCACCCTATCAATACAAACCGACTGCGAAATCCCCACCAAACACCACGAAATCACCCAAACCTCAAGCGAAGAATCCAGCCCCTCCACCTCCGAACCTCACTCCCTTACCTCATCCCAGCAACTCACCGCCCAAACCTCGCCCTCATCGCTCCACAGCGAGGAATTACAATTCCCAGAAAACCACAACTCACCTCGAAAACTCATCATCGACGAAACATCACCGACATATCAACCCCTCGTCCAGTGCTGGAAACATATATCCGTCGCCGTCAATACTCTTCCTATAAGGAAAACAAATACTGAAATCTCGGCATGCACTACATATCCTAAGCAACGGACGAAGACAGGAGAAACGCAACGTATCCCATCACCCAAATCGGAAATCCCACCCGCTGCTGAGAAATTGTCAAAGGCCGTAAGATCTCCTAATCTGTCGAGAGTTTCCGGCTCTGGTCCGAGCTATGCTCAAGTCGCTATTGCGGCGGCTCAAGCTGCGATCGAAGTGGCGTGGTGGGTGGTGTGGAAGTGTTTGTGGTGAGGTCATGTTTCGGTATAGAGTAACGGCTAGAATAGAGAGAGGATCAATGATTGATGAATGGAATGGATGGAATCGGTTGGGTGATGGATAAGGTATCTATCTACTCTGGATATATATATAGTGTTAGATTTTTAATTTTCATAGGCGATGCGGAAATACCCCTTGCTGCGAATTATGCGACCTAGAATATGTATATATATCGCGCCGTCCGTCGCGATGGAATATCTACACCAGCGCGGCGAGCTTAGGTATTCTGTGGGAGAATGGAGAGGATTAAATGGAAACCATTCAGACCACGCTCTTCAGATCAAAAACATGTAGCCTTAGGAATCGCTCATCTAACCAAGCCTTACCCCTCCTCCCCTTCCCCTTCCCCTCCTTAAAAACCCCAAAAATCCATCCATCCATCCATTCCTATATACAAACCTCCGCAAAGTACAACATATATGTTAACCTATGCATAGGAAATAGGTTTAGGTTGTTTGTGGGGGGATGGGGATGGCGATGGGGATGGGTGGAAAGGAGGAAAGGGGGGTGGGCATGGGTATGGAGGGGATAAGCGGGGGGGGATGGGAATAGAGGGGAAAGCAGGGGGGATGGGGATGGAGTGGATAAGTGGGGGGAATGGGGAAGGAGTTAGAGATATGCAGTTTTTGAGGATAGGGAAACGGTATAATGACACGTTCTTATCCATTCAAAGGACGCGCAATATGGGAGGGTGTAGAACTGGAAACATGTTAACCAACAGCGTGCGAGAAATGAAAAGCTGCGTTCTTGTGCTCGTTTAGGGGAAACCAGAAGTATTCTAAAAAGTGACAGAAGTCTATACCATCAGCCATCACCGTTCATGCAGCATGCCATCGTCCATCTATCTCACACACACACCTCCATCCTCACATCACACCATCCTCCCCCCTGCCCAATCACTTCAACTCCTTCTCCACCAACGCCAGCAACGCCTTTTGATTCGCCCCCACGACCTCCCCCACCTTCTCCCCGTCCCGAAAGACGACAAAGGTCGGCATGGCCCGCACGCCCAGCTCCTGCGCCACGTCCGGCACCTCGTCCACGTCGAGCTTGTAGAAGCGCGCGGTCGGGTTGGCGTTGGACATCTTGACGATCTCGGGGGCGATGACTTTGCAGGGGCCGCACCAGGTGGCCATGCAGTCGAGGACCATGAGGCCCGGGGCGGAGAGGGCGGTGTCGAAGTCGGATTTGCTGTTGGGGGGAGGGGGACGTTAGTTGGATGATGGTGGATGGAGGGGGAGGGGAGGGATGGGGTTTGAGGGTGGGCTTACCTGGTGAGGTTGTGGACGCCCCTTTCTGTGGAAGTCATCTTTGCTGCTGTGGTCTGGAAGGATTTGATCTGTGTCTTGTTCGTGAATGGTCCGAAGGGTGGTGGTCTCGATGTGATTGATGATCGACTGAGTTGATTGAAGGCTGTCGTTGCAAGTCTGGAGTTTCTGACGAGGAACGCCAGAGTGAAGGAGAAGGAGCAGAGATATATAGGCGGTGTGTGAGTATGAGGGAGATGATGCTGGATGATTAGGCAATGAATGATTTGGAAGGAAGGAAGGATGGAGAAGTGAGATGGTGAATTTGAGAAAGGCTTGGAGGGCTTAGACGATGACGCAAGGCGGGTATTCTATTCTATGCTTGATAATGCGCAGTGCGGGGCGGGGCGATGCAGGGCGATTTGGAATTGTGAGAATGATTACATACTTAGTACACCGCGATCTTACTCCTTCAGCTCACATACCTAATGACAAAAAGTCGATAATCCAATTATATTCCCGAGGTGAGCTGATTGTAGTTCTATTGATCAGTCATGTTCGAGATTAGAATAGAATACGCTTTCAGCATTCCCCGTCGGTCTTGGGAATTATCAGATGTTTAAAGTACCGTATTCTACAGTGTAATAGCCGCACCCCCATGTACCTCAGATCAGCATCCCCTCATATGATGTCAACTGATAATGATAATGCGAGCAGCCGACATGGAAAGATCTAAGGTTCTGGTAGCAGCTGCAACGGCTATTCTAATCGCTTTGCCGAGCCCAAGCGATCGGTAGAGATATCCGAGCCTTGACATTTCTAAGATCTGTTTCACTCCAGTACGGTACGGTACGCTGCTTTTAGCTTGTTGTACCACTAAGCACGATCATACAACGCAGGGATCCATGCAGACCCTAGCATCTCTGCCTTGTAGGTGAAGTGTCCAATATATGACATATAGCGGTGTATAAATATCATTCGGCTGGCTTCCTTGCGTGCTTGCCCACTGATTTGGAATATATGGGCCATGTGGAATTGCGCATGAAGTACAGCAAAGGTTGATGTCCGGGTATCGCAGAAGACAACTTGGAAGGTAGCACTTGACCAGAAAATCTATACAGTAAGACGAGAAACTGAGCAAGTCACCGGAGAAGTCCTGCTAGAACGCCTTCATCCGATTCATTATGATTATAGATACACATAAGAATGCCTGTAGGGAGGTATGGATACCCCTGCTCGCACATCTTGGTATTTGAGCACTGAAAAAGCGAGTGATTTATTCGTTTAGGCCTGTAGAAGCCATGGTCATGTGAGACCAGCGTGGAGGCAATCCCAAAAATCTGAACATGTTCGGACATTCGGCCGCTTCCAGTAAATAGACGATAGTGCTATCACCTAAGATCCTACGTCGAAATTCCTTCGTCCAGGTTGTTCTTCCATAGAATGACAATTCCATGATGGTGGGCCAGAGTATGCCAGCACGACAAATCCTTGCACGGCTTGTTGCTTGCGTACGAATGTGGAAGAGTGCAGACCTCGGCGTCCTCCTGAAATAACACAATGGGGTATAAGTAACGAGCGAAGCCATTATTTGTCATACAAACTCAGATGTACAACATTGCAATATACGAAACATTCGCACCGACTTCGACAACGCTCCCGGGTTGGTCTCAGTCCACATCACTATCTTTTGTCTCTGGCAACCTCGGCGATGGATGACCGGAGTAGGCCAACGGACTCCGCTCTCCAGACGCTCCAGATGATGTGCTGAATCTCTTGATCTCTCCGGAGGATCGAGGAGGCAAGTTGAGGAGCCTGGCGCTACCGGCGCTAATGTGCCGTGCATGTCCCTTGCCAACGTCCACGCTTGTTGCTCGCTGGATTTGAGGATATGAAAGATCCGGGCTGACGGGTGAGTCTCCCGAAGGCGATGACTCTGCAGATTCTTCCGCTTGGAAATCATTGAGAAGGCCCTCTCGTGACTTGATCCTGGGTCCAGGCCCGTGACGGACAATGGTGGGATGCTTTCCCACAGTCCCATGCCAAGTCCCTGCTTCTCGAGCGTCAAGACCGAATGGGGCAGGCTGGAAGGATGACTCATCGTCGCTGTCGCTGCCGATTCGAGCAGCAGCACCCATGTACGGACGCTTTCGTTCGGGAACCCCAGGCTTCTCCTCCGGAGCAGGGGTGAGGCTACCCATATATCGTTGTTCCTCCGGTGTGCATGGGAGATCTTCCTCGGATTGCCCGGCCTCTTGTAAGCGTTGCTGTAACGAGCCTGCACTTTCTCGGTGAAATTGCTGTAGTGATGATCGCTTTGCGGGCTTACCGGTCAGCCAAGAGCCCTCAGAGTCAACAGATGCAAGAGACTGAGCAAGGGCTGCACTTGATGGCATGTCTGGCGAATAGGGGCGGTCACGTTGGGATGAGCCTCGGCTCAGAGCTATCTTTTCACGAAAGGCTGGGTGAATATTAGACAGAGGAGTTTGATATCCGGCACCGTCTGTCCCCCGGGAGCCGGGAACATCTGGAAGCGCTTCCGGAGACTGCATTCGAGAGTCAGGCGGCGACAGTGGTAATTCGGGAAGATCTTCCTTGAATCTCGATTGAGTACGTATGGGAGTCCCTGACCTTGCTCCTGGTATCCTCATGAAGGCTGATGGAGGCATTTGACGATCCTGCAGTTGACGTTCTTGCATCTGTCGTGCCACTGATTCTCGCGAGGTATTGGAAAATTCCGAAGGAGTCACTCGTCCTCGGTCAGAGGAGTTCCTCTTAGGCCGTGTATCGCTTCGTCTGAAAATGGACTTCCAGTTATTTGAGAAGCGATTGCTGATGTCTGAATCCCGCCAATAATCCGGGTCAATGATCTCAGGAATATCAGGTGTACTGGTGGACGCGAGCTCCGAAAATTGTAATGGGTTGGATGGCTCCTGGACGTGATGTGTAGGGAAGGTGGGTGGTGACATGCTGGCGGAGGACAATAGCGCTGTCTTGGCGGTCTCGAGTATGGGTACGTCTTGTTCTTGTCCGTCTGGCTCAGGCGTTGGAATCTCGAGATGTGACCTTGAGGCTCCGGCGACCGGATCATAAAATGGATTGGACGACGGCAGGTGCTCCCTCGATGCATCCTTGAGCCAAGATTCGGGTGTCTTGATAGTTTGTTCTCTCGTTGGCTCTCGCAGAGTGTCCGTTAGTTCGGGCGCAGCTGAGCCAATTCCAAGGCCGATATCCTCATCATCCATAGTCTCTTCTTGGGCAACGTCCTCCTTCGCTGCTTGATTTACGAACCCCTCACGTTCTCTCTGCTTGTCCGATTTCCTCTGTAGCTTCCGTTCCAATTTCTCCTGTTCTGACCTCCTCTTTTTGTCCATGCGCCGCTTGTCACGTTCCATGAGCTCCTTGATCGTGCCTGCATCCATATCATCCGCCAAGTCATCGATCCGTCCCCTGGACTGCTTATCTTCTTCGGGTATCATTGGCTGCTTGTCCTTCTTTGTTGAAGCTCTCGAGGGTCCCTGGCTACCAGATGCAGATCGAGGATTCTCAGCGTATCGGATTGTGGGTCGTGGTGATAACGCATCGAATACACTGACCTTGAAGGCATGCTGCTCCGATGTGACCGACATTTGGGAATGCATTGACGCGGGTATAGGCAGCGAGACGTCTGAAAGGGGTCGGTCAAGGCTTTTGTTCAAGCCACCGGGAATCTTCTTGTTATCTCGAGCAAGCATACCAGGACTATGAGTCGTCGGACGTTTTGGTATGGGTCTGGAAGAGCTCATGGCCCTGATCTCTTGCTCCCGAACTTGATCATCAGCCTTCCTTTTACTAGACTTGCGCCTCATGATCCATTGATCATTGGCGCTCCGCTTGGCCTGGAGGGTTGGGGGTTGCTTGATAACAGTAAATTTCTCCGGCTGTAAACTAGATGCCGACATCGGATCTTGAAAATAGTAGGCAGGCACGTCGCTCCGTTTCTGAGGAGCAATGACCGCTTGATTTGACTGGGTGCTGCCGGATTTTTCGTTGAGATCATCCTGTCTGTGCGATTGAGGGATAGTGGGAACAGCAGGTACGGTGTCGACCTTTTCCGACTTTCTAGTCCTTGAGCGATCGGCCTTGGTGAGCTTGCCCTGTGAGCCACGTCTTCGCTTTTGACTGCCATTTTGACTTGATCCTCGGCCAAGTGTTGGGATACTTCTGGCACTCGAGTCGTGAACGGGCTCCTTCCGGGCGTTATCTGGCGACAACGCCCTTGAAGTGGCCATTGTTTGCTGGCCTGATGTATTTGACTTCTTAGACTTGCGGCCAAAAGGCCAAATTGCCATTTCGTCGTCAGAGCCCTTGAGTAGATCCTCTCCTCCACTGACCCGCCGCCTTTTGCGGAAGCATAGGAGGGCCGACAGCTTGACAGGATTGCGACGGGTATCCTGCGAATCAAGTCGCGTTGATAAAGTAGATGTTTCAAGTCACCATTATGATGACATATCCCTGCAGGTAATCTCAACGTTGGGGCCCTTGTATCGATGGCTGACGGTTTGGCTGAAAGTTATGTCACAATCGGGGAAGGGTGCGACCGCAAGAGGCTTCTAATTGCGATCTTAGGTTAGAACTATTCTAAGCGGACGCGTCGAAGGACGGAGCGGAATGATGAGATTCAATTCGGTATAGAATAAAGGAATGACGATGTTGAGGAGGGAAACAGTATCAAGATTCCAAGCTGGCTGTCAACTGATCAACCGGCTGGTTTTGGGATCTGATGACATTTCTCTTCGATGGGTGGATGGGTGGATGGACAGGCGGCGGGAAGGATGGAGCTCGCTTCCACCAATGAAGCAGCTCTCAGCCTCTCAGTGGCTTGCCCTCCTTAGAACGCCACTTATCTTTACTTCCCTTAGCCTGATATCCAGACGGGAGACAGTAGCCCCTGAACACCCTTCATCGACATCTCGAATTTCCCATCTGGATGATCTGGGTACCGGTGTTGCACAAACTTTGTCGAAGCAGATCTATGGGTTTTCTGCCGGCTCAAGGCAAGCACCTTTATTGGTTGCTCACTTTGGTGGGAATCCGGGGTGCATCTCCCCCCCCACCCGAAAGCCTGTTTGTACAGCACCAAGAGCGAATCTCGTGTTTCACATAGACATGCATCAATATTAAGTATTCTATATCTGGTGGTCCCTACATGATACACTATTGCCTATAATAAGCGTCAAGAATCTGGTCGGGCCAGTAGAGTCCAATACATGGGGATCCCACGGTCGGAAGCTGCAATGCCATCTTAGTTGTCAATATCCTCCTAGCCGCCAATCGTCTTGATAGCCATTCTCCCAAATGAGCAAACATGTTCCACTGGCTAGAGGAACGAGTGATTATGCGGTGATGGATCTGACTACATGCTCGCTTCACTGTCTAAAAGGATCTCTTATACAGTAGGCAGGGTGTTTCTAGCTACGGATGGTAGCAAACTCTATGCCACAAATGTCTTCTTTCCAACGACGCTTTCCATGATCATATTCCAGACGCCTTCGCTAAATTCGTTGGTAAAATCATTGCTGGATTGGAGCACTTCCTAGACCAACAATGTTTGCCTTTTGCTCCCGTTAGCCCTCAAGCGTTGATGCTGTCATGCTGTATAATTCCATTCCGACGATGCCCACCGAAACCCGCAACTCCTCGCTCATATGCTTCCCGTCGCTATGCTGCCCCAGGGTCAATTCCAATGTTCGAAGGTATCTGAAGGAGCGCTGTGTCCATCGTATAGTAAGGTAATAATTCATGTCGAGAGTAAGAGTAAAGTGGTGTTCTCAGGTTATTGTTGTCAAATGGCTGTGCAAATGATGATATTTAATGGTGAGGGAAATGAACCTTCGGAGCCGCTCGATTAGTGGGCGATAGATGGATGAGTCCTCGACTCGAGATCAGATCCTGAGAACCTTGATCCCTACATCAATGACCGGAGGACTTTGATTGGACTTCTTGTGCTTTGTACTCGTGGGAGAGAGACTGGCCCGACGAGCGGCTTCCTCAGTCTTTCCAACCTTTTCTGCCTTCACAGCTTGCTCGACATTGACTCTGTCTCGCTCGTTACATGAATCCAAATGCCTCTCAGCTTTAGCGATCAGTCTATGCCGTGGGCCAAGCTTGTCGTTATCGGCATCAAGATCACCAGCATTCGACTGCCCACTAGAAAGGGGAGACATGCATCGGACCCTGTCGCTGGGCTTCTTGGGTTGTGAAAGTTTGATGCGGATCGTGGGACCAGGGACTTTGCTGGTTGCAGAAGAATCGGATACTGAAGTGCTGACGGATGTGGTCTCGGAGTCCTTGTAGGTAGAATCATTTTGCCAATCCTCTTCTTCGGTTTCGTCCGGATCATATGCCTCATCGTCCTCGAATTTCCCAAGGGCCACCGATAACTGCCTTGTGTTAGGGGACAGCGGGTGAGCGTCGTCAACATTGACGGTGAGCTGTTTGTTAGATGTGCCCATGCGAAACGGGTGAGGTCGACTCGAACGGCGATCCGCCTTCTTCTTCGGTTTTTGCTCTACTTCTTCATCGCTATCCACTTCACGTTCTATGCTTGAACTTCGACTGCTGCTCGATGATGATGCAGGCATGAGACTCGAGACTGCATGATGTATGTTGCCTTTGTATACCTGTAAGGCTTCCGAGATCATTTCGCGGCTTGTGCTGTAGGGAAGTGACCGCTGTATTGTCTCGACCATCCACGACTGCGCATATAATTGGTTGGCCAATCCATCCTTCAATGAGGCCTCGGTCTCCGTAGATGCGGGAACGAAGATGACATTGGGAAGGCCGGTGTGTGGTCCTGATACATTTCGAATGGAAGAGAAGTGCTCCCAAGCCTATCAAACATGTCAGTTGAGGTCCTCTCCGTAGTGCAATGTATGTCTCACATGGTGTACGATGTAGACGGTCCGAGCAACCCCTTCAGGATCGCTCTGGCATTTGCAGTAGAAGAATCCGCTCATCTGCTCGGAGTATATACACACGTCGACCTTGTATACGTTTGAAAAGGCCACGATTTCCAAATTATCTCCGTATGCACCCCCTTGGGCCATTGTCTTCAAATATTGCTGAAAAGTTAACTCGACTTCCTGGGACGTAGGACCTTTTGTGCCCAGAGACTTCGCCAGTGCACCTGGATTCTTCCGTTTCGGGATTCTATTGCTTCGGCGAGTTCCACCGCCAGGATGAACGACAATGAAGGATTTGAAGTGTTCTGCGTTTGCACGCATGTATTCGATGGTGGCAGCACGAAACTTGACGTGTTGGGATTGATCACCGAACATCTGATCCGAGAGAGCGTTGAATAGACAATTACCTGAACTTAATGTCAGTAATTGCTGTTTTCTGGGTCTGGTTGGGAAAATGGGCAGCACGGGCGAATTCGTACCGTTTCCGGTCGTGTCAACTGCGTAGAGATTCATAGCCTTGAGTTCCGGAAAATCATGCTTACGGCCCATGATAGGCAATACAAGAGAGCAAGAGAATATGCGGATAACGGTGAGAGCAGAATGCGGTAGCAGAGTGCAAAAGCCAATGGTCAGGGTGAGTCGTGTGAGCGTACGTGGTAGGAAATCAAGTACTGGATAGAGTTGCAGTGTACATTAGAAAACCAGAAGGCTGCTGCGAAGCAAATTTATTGTGGCTTTCATCAAAAATCAGGAGGTTGGTGTTTTACTCGACCGATAGAGTAAGGCCACAGAATCTGGGGAAACGGTGGCCCCAAATTCACTTCACTTCAATCAGTGTGTGAATGTGAGGCAGCCTTAAGTATGAAAGGAGTGACGAAGTGAGACGCTTCGGGCCGGCTTTAGGGTTGTCTTAGAATACTTTAGGGCTTGTGGGGCTCAGTCTGGCCAATACCTTATTCAACGAGCTAACAGGAGATACCTGCCAGAACAGTTTACATATCAAATTCATCCATCTGCACAAAATAGCAAGCACACTTATAAGCCGAGTGCATCTACTATTAGGCTTCTGAAGAATTGGTCAGCTGTGCGCAAAAGCTGTATCATACCTTAGTCAGGCAGAAGGCTTGAAGACTTTGTCACCCGCGCGCTTTTGAACTTCAAAACAGCCATTCACTTCCTTGGCTATTGAGTCATATTGCTTCTTATTGCCCGATCAATATCCCACCGCAGCAATAACCCGATGGCAGGGAAACGCGTTGTTGTGGTCGGGTGAGGAACAATAGCTCACCGGGCTCTTCCTCCATCATCACAGCTACACTGACACCCGGACCATCACAGTGCCGGGGTCGCAGGACTCACGACGGCCCTCCTGCTCTCCGAAGATGCACTCTATGATATTACTGTTGTCGCAAAGCACATGCCTGGTGATTTTGACATAGAATATGCCTCGTGGGTATTTCTATATCCTGCTCTATAGTGCTACCACTTCTCCATGCTGTCCGCCATCCTCTCGCTATTTGTTCCAGATCTTGAGGGCTTGGAACAGGAATACTGACCGGAGGATATTGTTAGACCTTGGGCTGGCGCCAACTATCTTCCGTCAGTGGAAATGACAATTTCCCCGCACAATGCTTGAGTGGAAGCAAGGTCTAAAGACAATGCAACACTGATTGGATGCCAGAGCTTCCCTTCCAGGCACCGAAGCCGCGAATTGGGACAGGAATACATGGCCGAGGCTTGAAAAACTTGCCAGACTCCACCCTGAGTCTGGCGTGCACTTCCAAGGTCATGGCCACGACATCCTTGCTCGACAGCTTGGATATTAACACATGACATCGTAGAAGCCGTGCTCTACAACCGTGCCCAAGACCTGTATGGGGGTAAAGCTACTGCATTGGCAGCATCTACCGTCTCTGATCCATGGTTCAAAGAACTTGTGCCGAATGTGAGTGAGGGGCTGTATCATCGAAGGCATGTCTCTTATTCTTCGATCAGTTCAGAACAATATCTAAGGATCAATTACCTCCTGGATGTAGGTTAAGTCCTCCAACCAGACCTGTGTCAATGTGACTGTAATGGGGGTCAAGAAATCTGGTCAATAGCAAGCTTTTGTGTTTTACGCATGTCCAGTGCTTTGATCGCATCCAATGAGAAGGGGAAGCTGACTCCGTAACCACACAGATGACAATGGGAATACTTTCACCTCAGTTTGTATTAACACTGCAGTATACCTACCGTGGTTGACTTCTCGCTGTCTCGAAGCCGGAGTGAAGTTCAAGCGCGCTATATTTGGCCATATCTCTGAGGTGTCTCAAGCCCACCATTCTGGGAAAAAAGCCCACCTAGTGGTGAATTGCACAGGACTGGCAGCCCGTACACTTGGCGGCGTCGAAGACAAAAGCATGATCCCCGCTCGTGGGCAGACAGTTTTGGTTCGGAATGAAGCTGAAGCAATGTATGCCAGCTCTGGATGCGATGATGGTGAAGAAGAGGTGTGCTACTTGATGCAGCGAGCTGCTGGTAAGCCATCGATCAAAATTCTCGCTTGGATAGGCTCACCTGACATGCTTTTAAGGTGGAGGAACTCTCTTAGGGGGCTGCTACCAAAAGGGTAATTGGGACTCACAAGTCGATCCCAATCTAGCGACCAGAATCATGAAGCGATGTATCGATATTTGCCCATCGTTGACAGGCGGAAAGGGTATTGAGCATCTTAGCATTATCCGGCATGGCGTCGGCCTCCGGCCCGTCCGTCTTGGGGGAACACGCCTGGAGAAAGAGAGGATCAACGACGTATGGATTATTCACAACTACGGCCATGGAGGTTACGGGTATCAGTCTTCTTATGGATGCTCGCAGGTCGTTGCAAAGCTTGTAGAAGAGGCATTGGCCCCTCGAGCGAATTTGTGAAGGCGTCATACAGTGCCCGCTCCAACCACTTCCCATTATTTGCTCAGCATGATCAACAATAGGGTGACAGGTAATTGAGGAGGAATCACCTGCAAGGCCATGAAGATAGGACTTCTCGTCGCGCACTTTCTGCCGAGGTCGTTGTAAGCTCGTACATCGGCAGACTAACAACACGCGGGGCTTGGATTTTGGAAGTATGACCCATCCTAAAGGTATGTCATGTTGGATCAATACGCTGCGTCATTCCTTCCCGTTCGTGGGTTGTTAGTATGATGGAGATCAATATTCGTAAATGAACATTCTTCTCTTGCGTCCGTTTACCATTTCCATCGCACTGAATTCTGCGTCCAAATTCCTGCAGATATAGTGACGTAGGATGGCCCTTGTTCACGCATACTGCCGCTGCACAAGGTGACTCAAATCAAGATGCCTCAATCACCGTCGCAGATGCCAAGTCACCAAACCCAACGGTTATCTCTTCGGCGCCCAATTCCAATCTTGTAGGCTAACGTCGGCCGGCGTTAACTAATACACAAAATTGCCTCAAATTACAGCTGTGATCAGGAAGTCTTCAGTGTCGTCGCCTGAAAATATAAAACCTATACAAGTCAACAAAGAAACGGTACTAAGCTCCAGAAGACTTTGGCAGATATGGCTCCAGAAGGCGTTACCTTCCTCACGGAGGCATCAAGTCCGGGCAAGGATCCTGAGCCCATTCGCGACAGTAGGCTACAACGTTTCGAATGAAGCTGCAGAATTGTATTTAAGGATTACGACAGGGATCCAGATCAGAGAAAATGCTCTGTTCAAAGAAACCGGGGACAGTATGCCAAAGTTCGAGGTGGTGGCTGCTGCTGTTCCTTCGGCGTATTAGTATTATGTGGGCTTTATACACAGCTCCGAGAGTGGGTTACGGGGGAAATTGGTCTAATGACGAAGGGTTCTGGGGCGAAGGGTTTCGAGCTCAGGATTCGGACACTGGAGGAGATTCATGAGGGATATCGGACGAGGAAAGGCTACAGGTACGTGTTGTCGGAGGCTTCGTTTTCGCCCGCACCGCTTAGAATATCATATCTCTGGAGCATCTGAACTGCCTACACATGCGTCGCGTCAAACAAGGACTTTCCGGGCGGGATCTCTTATTGGTAAGAATGGCTTCACTGCATTAGAAATGTTCAGAGATCAACATGTAATGTAGAATGACACAAGACCTTCGGTTGACAGAAAGCAGTCAACAGAGGAACATACATCCAGACTGCATTGACGTACTTGTCGGCGGCCGTAGAATAGACAGCCACTGACAGGCTTGGCGCCAGTCTCAGAGTTGTGCTCCAAGGCTCCCTCTTCAACCTCCCAATCGCAAGCATCCAACACTCAGATTCTTGGGACTACACGCAGGACCCTACCTTTCCACTCTTGAATGCCTGAGCACCTTTCGACTAGTCTCGTCTCTTGAACCTCTCCTTCTTCTTCAGCATGGACCTCTCCAACATATTGTACGTTCCCAGCCCTGCTCAAGGTGCGATTTGGGCGCGCAAACGCTTTGCGCAATGACGGACATCGCCTCTGCGCGACAGACGCTGACCTTGGATACTTTTACGCAGTCGGTTGGTCAACCTCGCGGTTGGGGGTTTGATGATGGTAGGGGGAATCGGCCAGTTTTTCCCAATTGGCTTGTAAGCTGCTACAATGATCCCACTGCTGTACTAGGCAAGGAATTGTGCTGACTTTCGCGATAGCCAGAGTGTCATCGTTGGATGCTACGTTATCATATTCGGCGCCGGTCAGTCTGCCTCGGCCATCAGTTGTAGGCTGGACTAATATCCGCATACTAGCAACGCTTCTGCTCGAGTTTCAAATCCCCTCATATATGTCAAGATGGGCGCCATTCCTATTCAGCTTCCTTGGACGAGGCATTTGTGAGTTTCGCCCAATCGGAAATGTACCTAGGAGAATGCTCTGACCCAGAGCGCTTAGTCTACATATTCGTTGGATCCATACTACTCCAGAAACATGCCTTGCGGATTGTTCCAGGTGCCGCTGTTGCGATTATCGGACTCGGCTATTGTGTCCTCGAATATATACCATCAATTGAGCCGCCACAAAATATGAGAGACGCCAATGCTGAGTGGGGAGCCGAGCAAGTATGAGACTATGTGGTGATCACTAGATACGTGGAGATACCAGGAGGGACATATTCGCTTGCGTGGAGCGTCCTGTGCCCTCGGGCGACCTGGACCATATGTGTATCAAATGGAAGCTCATTCGGAGGGTAAAGAAAAGTGATCTAGCTCCTGGCTGGGAGTGGTGGAAAGATCAGACACTGTACCATAGTCTTGATTAATGCTTTGTGTAAGGCTGTTGCTTTCTTATCGATACCCTGGTCCTCACGGAATCACAAGGACACGATATTGGTTGTGGACAGTATGTGTCTCTGAAAGCACATAGCAAAGGCCTGGCGTGCTCCTTTCTTGGAGACAGGAGTTTAAGCCTTTGAGGTTGAGGGCGGAAGGACCAACGGTTGCCGTGACACATAGTATGATCAGATAATCAATCCTACTATGAGCAACGCGCCCTAGAATACTGGGTAAGCCTCAGGGGCGACGACCAATGAGATGCCGGATAGATAGCAAACTCATAGCTTTGTCATGCGACATCCCCGACCTACATGGGCATCGGTCCCGCTGAATGGTCCGTCGCGAATGAGGAAAGAGCATCCGGGGTGCACAATCGTCCTGCTTCTCGAACTCGATTTCGGAGCTTTGGGACTAGAACTACCTGATTTTCCATACACTGTCAGCTCCTTTGCGCATCCGGTATCATTTGAGTAGTGCTATCGGCAAGTACATCGATCTTGTAGCCCGAACAGCTCTTGCAGTCGCCAACCTTGATATCCGGCGTGATTGCTAGATCTGTCGACCCAGGCTGATCCCATTCAGTCGGCCTGCGAAGCTATCATAGAAGGTACGAGACACTCGGTGCGATACTCCGGGCCGTTCTTGGAGGTACTGGCAAAGCATCTATGTTTATCGGATCCCGCTTTTCGTCTACCACCCTCGGCGCAATGCTTTAAGACCTGGTTTCAAATCCTCTTCGAACCCCGAATCAAGCGTGTCAAACCTTCAGATCAATCCCAAGACCCGATCATGCAATAGCTCGGGTGGCACTGTCGCAAGAGCAGGAGATGGCTTCGCAGGAACTATTACAACAATCTCATAATCTACCGGATTTCGAAGGTGCACAATCGTTACTGCAGCATTCTCGGGGCGGGCGTGAGGTCATTAGGGACGGTATACCCATCGCTACAGATCATTTCGCTACCAATTCCACAAGCTCCAACGAAGATCAGAGGCCAGGAGACTACAAAGCACTTGGGCAAGGCGACAACCAAGACAGCTGGCAGGATCGTCAAGCTGATGCACAGGAAGCTTCAGTGAACAACTCGCCTGCTCTAGGACAAGCCTGCAGGTGAGCATCAACAGCGTGCCTCGCAGTATAAGCATACCGGCCGACAGGAGCACTGACATTGCGTATAGCAACTGCGGCACTACACAGACCCCCCTTTGGCGGCGGTCGCCAAACGGGTCAACTATTTGCAACGCCTGCGGCCTATATCACAAGGCACGGAATATCTCGCGACCAACTAACCTCAAAAGACCGCCCTCCCAGCCTGTATCTGCGCACGGCTCGGACGTGGACGCCCAGGAGCCTCGACGGAGCCTTTCCCCATTGGCTAGTGAAGGGTCAGCCCAGCATAGCAAGTCCACCTATGTATCCGCGGGCCAAATACCAACCGGCTCCTGTCCTGGTGGGGGCCATTGCAATGGCACTGGAGGTGCGGATGGCTGCAACGGCTGCCCAGCATTCAATAATCGAGTGGCGAAAACAACGCAGGTCGCCGTTATGTTGACACCTCCTGCTGTGGTAAGCAACGAGCAATACGAGGGCGAGGAGGGTTATGCTGCGCAAACATCGCCTGATGATGTGAGCCCGAGACCTTTGGCTACCCAAGACTCGCTCAACAGCAATCAAAACACTACTAGCCTCGTCCTCTCTTGCCAGAACTGTGGTACGACGATCACGCCTTTGTGGCGCCGAGACGAGAGCGGCAGAACCATCTGTAATGCCTGTGGTTCGTACAACTAAGCGGGTCTCCGGCCAAGCACCTTGGCTGACAGATATGTAGGCCTTTATCACAAGCTCCATGGCGTGCATCGACCTGTCGCCATGAAGAAGTCCGTGATCAAGCGAAGAAAGAGAGTAGTTCCAGCAACTAACGAACAGGACACAAATGCTTCTCAATTCTCGACCCTCCCAATATCACCCTCGCCCACTCCACAGCATGTAGACGCTCCCGAAGGTCGAAGCAAGCAACGTTTCTCAGCAAGTATTGACGTCGGCGGCCCTCTTGACCTCCGTCCAAACCCAGGCCATCTCGACAGCCCCGAAGTCCGTAACAGGAAAAGGATCGACTCCAGTATGGACCCAAACAGCCCGTCTAATCTTGCGCTTCGTCATCATGATCGTCAGTTGGAAGTCCCAGATCAAGGCGACCCACCTCCTATAGGCGTTGATTTCACAGGTTACCAGTTGGATCAGCGTCAAGATCAGGGGCGGCAGCCGTCGAGTCATCCACAACATCTCCCCTCACTATCTAGCATACAAGATACAGCAAATCAGATTTCGGATCCACTCTCTTACTCTAGGCTAAGCCCTCTGCCAGGCTCTTCATCCAGGAAACGAAGTTACGACAAAGCCGAGCGCGATAATCCTTCGCCATCTACTGCACATAATTCAGGCGCCAAGCGTCTGAGCTCCATCTCGTCATTGTTGAACCACCCTCAATCCACCCCCGAAGACTTGCCAATCGACCCGAACCTGTCTAGCATTGGCCAACATCAGCTGCCCTTGCATCGACACTCCCACCCCGAATCTCAACCGCAAAGGTATCAGCTACCGCTCCCAACACCAGATAGCAGAGGGCCTCGGCAAAGTACGAGCAGCGATCCGGGTGGATGGGAGCTGAGGGAACGGCGAGCGAGGTTGAGAAGGGAAGCGGATCACATAAGAGAGCTGTTGAGATTGAAAGAGAAGGAGTTGGAGGAACTGGATGAACTCGGTTGACTGCATTGGATGGATGGATTTATCATTGGGTAGATATATGGGCACTGTATTCGGAGATACCAGCATTGGCATAGATTGGACAACATGTCGTGCAAGATAGCGAGGGAGGTGAACATGCATTTTTTTCGAAGTACAAAGGCCCCTTGCTACTATCATATGCTTCGACGCCATTCTTTGATAATCTTACAGACAGTTTGTAGCTCGCGTCTTGATTCTAACCCCTCATGCTGCCGACTTTGGCTTCTTGGTCCCGTACTTTGACCTCGCTCTGATCCGATTTCCAACGCCGCCCTGAATGAACAATGTATTAGCTTGGACGAATCTTCTTTCTTACCTCTGGTTGCTGTAGGGATAGATAGATAGGATGGGGTAGGTTTACCAGATCCATGGCCCCTCTCACGAGGTGATACCGTACGCCTGGACAATCCTGACTTCTTCCTCCTCTGACGAGAACGACGCTGTGTTGCTGTGCGTTGTGTCCTATATTGTTGTACACAGGACGAGTTAGCATAATTCTCCTGCCTCCCCTTCTTCTTCTTCATCTTCATATCCTTCTCGCAGCCCTCTCCCCATCCCCATCCCCCATCCCTCCAAACCCAAACAAGAGAAGAGAAAACCCAAAAACAACAAACAAACCTTCACCACCGATATAACACGTCACCGCCCGTCCACTACTCAGCCTCACCTTCGCCACCTTCCTTTCCGCCGAGTTCGGCTTCTTGGGCTTCATGATCGACACCTTGAGGCAGACGGCTTTCATGTGCGGTCTGTTGACGAGGGCGGGGGAGACGGGGTGGCGGGCGCGTTGGGGCTGGCGCGGGTGGCGGAGGATTTGCATTAGGGTTGCGTGGGGGGAGGGGGTGGTTGTGAAGGGGCGGGTTGAGGAGAGGGGGTGGTGAGAGGGGTGGTGGGTGTGGGTGAGGAGGGGGGCGGTGGTGGAGGTGGGTATGGGACGGAAGAGGGAGGGGAGGTGGAGGCGGGGGGTGAGGCGGAGGAGGGGGGGAGGTGGCATTGTTTTTGGAGGTAGGTTGGTGATTGTTGGGTTGGTCGTGGAGAGAAGAGACTACGCTTGCGGACAACCACGTGATCAGATTGACGCTAGCAGAGTCGCTGCCAAGGCGCCGACCTCGTGCGACCTCATGCTCCTTTCAAACAGCCAACAGCAACGAAACTTCGATGCTTTGTTTTAAGGACAGACTGCGTGTTATGGCTGTGTCTAGTAGCTAGCCTAGTTCGCATGAAGTACTCTGTCTATCGGTCTATCTGTCTAATGGCTCTCTCTAATGTCTACGCAGCGCACGTGCCTGTGCTCAATGCACCAATTGTCTTATTCCCGACCTTTCTGAGCTCCCTCTTTAGCAATCTCCTCCACTGTTGTCTTTCCCTCGCTATTTTATGTGTGTCAGGAAGTGTAGACTGCAAGCTGCTGCGCGGAGTAATGCTTACAAGATATGTTTGGTCGTCGCAAGGATTGACTGCCAATTTTCGAAGACTGTGAACGGTATGCCTTCCCGCTCGCAGTACGTAATGAGGTCTGCAATAAATACATCAGTTTCCGACATCGACCGTTGCTTTCTATGCTTACCGTTGCCCTTCTTTGCGAATAACAAGTCTGTTTCACGTGCTGCAGACAGATCCGAAACACCATCGCCAGCGTAGAAGAAAGTTGGCTGTGGCTCATTCGGCCTCTCCTTGAAATGCTTTGCATATGGCCGAATGGTCAAGGATTTGTCATGGCCGAAGTCGCTATCGTCATGGAATTGTATCTCCCAACCTCCCTCCTCGTCCTTTTTCTTTGAGCCTCGATCGATACACTCATTGCTCACGATTTCGATATCATTGGCCTCTGGTCTACGAACGTTTCCGAGTCAGCAATACTTATCAAGACATCGGATAGAGCTAGGAAATATCGCTACTATCTAAGAATGACCCACTAGAGGGACTGCCCCCCTCCAGAAGAAGACGATCATCCAGACGTTAGGTAATAAAGTGGCCCGAGGCAAGGGAGCAAAGGAAGGCTTTTCCAAAACAAAAAATTACAGTCAAGACCATTTAAGCAATGAAGTATGCAGGGTTCTATCATGCATGTCATGCAATTCAGAGGGACAAAGGCAGAGATGTACCTTACCCAACAAGATGTACCAGTAGCGCTTGGATAATGTCTGTCATGCCGGATGAAAGGACAATGACTGGGACATCATTCTCTCGAGACCATTGATAGAAGTCTTTGAAGTATGGATCGAGCTTGACGTTTTGAAGGAGGAGCTTGATGCATTCGGGGAAAGGGGTTTTGACACTATCCATCATATCCCTAAACGAGTCCCTGCGATACTGATTAGGTACCCACAGCTTGCTACTCATTTTGGTTTCTGCGTTCATACCGGAAAGTTACTTTCTCCGCCAGCACATCGGCATTGGCCTGCTTGCGCAGTTTCACGCCGAACCCAAGGTTGTCTGTCTGCGACGATAAGCGGGGGTTACCTGGCATTGTTCAAATGGCTGTCACCAGCCAATCATTGCCTATCGAGAATGGTGAGCAAATGTCAATTGACCAAGGTGAGGGCCACACACTGTCCTGTAAGGTAATTGTGCCTGTCCGGTCATCAGTCTCTCCATGCTGCCAGAGCGGGACCAAGATCCATACCATCGAAATCGGTGAAGAAGATGCATTTTGGCATCGCCTTCAGCGTCTCTGGGTAAGGCATCTTGATACCTGCTTCCACTTTTCGGCGATCTTGGAAGGGATAAGGGGGTAAGCAACGCCTGTATTTGCACGGAATTTTCAATCAAGTCTACAATATAGAGAGCTTTTTCAAGCCTGGGGGTGGGGCACTCTGATTTTGTGCCAATATGCTCGCGCGTAGAATAAGAATCAGAACGCCAAGGAATAGACCTACTCGTGCAAACCACAACCCAGATCCTGATCAGTGGCTTTCTATTCGCGAGATATGGTCCAACTCTAAATGGCTAGTCGCACGGAGGAAAGGTCTCCGTGCTCCGGGGCTAAGCTCTAGGGTACTCTGGGGCCCCAGTTCATGCTCAGATAATTCGGTAACCTGAGGATAGACTTTGGGATAGGAATTGGTCAGCCTTCAGCGCTATAAGTTTATAAGCAAAAGTAGTGTATTAAAGTCTTTAGTCGTGGAGATAATAAGCGTGGACCATATCTAGGTAGGTGTGGCCAGAACCGGGTGAACCCGTGTAGCCAAGAACGCTTCCACCCCACTCCACTCAGCTGTTAGTTCTATTGCTAATCCATGACACTATCAACATGTCGAGCTTGTCCCATATCCACCAAGCCCACAGCAACTATCTGGGCTTGGACAGCGTGCGCCCGGCACAATGTCCTTCAACGCGCTACCAAACGAGCTGATCTATCAGATATCCCAGCGTGTACTGCCAGACGACCTTGAGAGCTATGGACGTACCAGTCATAGGGTTGAGAACATTGCTGCACCTTTCGTACAGGAGCATAGACAACTCCGAGCCCAATATACTAAGGTGTCCCTTAGCCATGTTGGTGCGGCAGAAATGTTCTATGACATGTGTGCTAGACCGTGGATTAGCCTCTACCCTCGATACTTGGAGATCAAAGCGAATAAAAATTGGAGATCTTTGGAGAGTCCGCGGACCAAAGAAAAGGTGGCGCAGGTGGAGGTGATAACATTAAAGCGGAGTCAGGTCGAGGAGGAAGATATCAGGGATCTAATTCAGAGGACCAGGCTCATCCCGGAGCATGAAATGCGCCACTGGATCGAGGAAATCGGTCGTGGAGACGAAGACTATCTTTTCGCTTTCATGCTTGCATGTCTACCCAATGTCGAAAGACTCATCGTTCGGCTGGACCACACGAGATTGGAGCAACTCAAAGACATGGTGCGGGCTATCAAGCGATTACCTAGACCTCGGTACCAACCGAAAGCCCTTTCGAGGCTGACCGACGCAAGAGTGCTGGAACGAGAAGGATCTGACTCGTGCGATCTCGAGCTCTTCCCGTTGCTCGCATCCCTACCTGGTATACGAGTCCTTCATGGACGCAACCTCGTTGGCATGTACCGGGAATGCTACCGAGATGGCTGGCTGGAATATCCTGGGGCTAGCTCATCCATCACACACATTTCTCTTGAGACTTGCGGCATGTCTGTAGAAGGCCTTGAAAAGCTCTGCGATAGTATCACAGGTCTACGAAGCTTCAAGTATGTTGCACATCGCGCTGGATGGGGACTACATCGCATCAGTGATTTGCTAAAAAGCGCACATCCTACGTTAGAGGAGCTTGTGCTGTCCACTGGCTCTGGCGATAGTCGATTCATAGGTCCACTGCGGAAATTCACAGCGCTCAAACACGTCACAGTGGACACCGGCATGTTGATCCAACGAGGGAAGATGCAAAGAGCCGTCGATGTGCTTCCTGCATCTATCGAGACTGCAACACTGACTGGGAACAATCTAACCACGGTTTTCCAGGAGCACTTCTTGGGCGACCTGTATCGCCCATCGTTTCATTACCCCCACTTGCGTCGCCTCAGTGTAGATGACAGTTGGGGCAAACGCGATATCGGCAAAGATCGTCTCAAGTTTCAGAAAGAATTTCATAAGCAGTCATCGCCGTCGTGGATGCTTCGATATAAGTAGCCTCCTGTCTCCAGTGCCACAGAGTGGCTACTGCGGACTCCAAATTGTATGCTGAACTATATATTCCTCTTAATTTCGATCTATAACGGTGCTGGTTCAATGGTGGATCTTGTATCTTCTCCTCTGGGTACAGTAATATTTCGAACGGGGCCAATCCTCTTCTACACTCTCTTAACGATGAAAGGACTTTGAATAGGCAAGATCGGATTTCGCTTGATCGATGTTCGTTCCCTTCACATTAGATCTGCATTTGATTGCACATCAATAGCTACAGCATTGCCGGCAGGTCAACACTATTTTATCAGATTCGAATTTTGCTACCGACTTGCCGCCTCATGAAGTCATATGTTGCAGCCACGTCTCGGTCCCAATAACGCTACATACGCATTAGCTGCTGGTATGTCCCCCATGTGCTACATCTCCATTGAACGCTCGAAATTCCAAAACTCAAGGCGTTCAACAGGATGGGGAACAACGTATCGACACTATTGTTATTTCCGATGAGCTGAAATTTTAAGATTGTAGATGCCTTACCGATACCAAACAGTCATTCGAAGCGAAGTCGTGAATCATGGTCAGGGTAGAACTTCAAGATTCGCCGCCCTTCCCGGGCCTACAAAGGCCGTACACATTCCCTTCGGATGAACTTACGCATTCAGGTCCAAAACTTTTGCTGGTGTGAATGAATCTTGCCCACAATGCGACTTATCACTGAGTCAATCACAGATACCACTGCTGTATACCTTATACTCTTGAGGCCCCCTTCCTTCCTTTATAATTCAATCTTTGCAGCGCAACGTGAAATTAAAAGGACTTTAGTGGGGATCTATAAACACAGTTCCTAACCTTTTCTCATTATCAGCGACGTTCGCAGGGTGGCGCAAGCGTTTGCGGAGTAGTAACGACAATTTATCAAGGTCATCTTTGGTTGGCACGTTGGATGCTACGTACTTTTGGTATCAGAAAATTACAATAGGACTAGGTCGAGCGGCTATACCCATGTTGCAACACCATAGCTTTTATTCTCTTCATACTGTGAATACAATCCAACGTCATTCCGACCATCCATTCCAGTCCCTGACAGTTGGCGTTGAACAGATTGGAGCTCTTGAGAGATGGGTACGGTGACTAAGGTCTCTGCATCGGCACTTTCTCATCTGCGGTGGACGCGCGCCAGGGGTATAAGTGTTGCCATTAGGTCAAGGTACGATCTTCGTGGCGTTGCTGCGATGGGGAGACGCAAATAGCGTCGTGCTGTTGAGAGGAGAGTCAATACTGAATAATATTATAAGACTAGTATTTGAGTAGCTTAGAAAATATATGTCAAAATAAGACCATGATCCTCAGTGGGCAACAGGTGGAATGGCCTAGTGGCAAGCTTGCTGCATCATCCGGAAACGGTTGAGCGAAGATGTCACTTCCCATTCCGGTGTTGAGATCGATTCGGTTCGACCCCCGTTGGGTTCCTTCTCGGTAACGTTAGGTTATTAAATTTCCCAGAAAAGAGTTGCGGATATCTCTAGATCAACTGTTGTGTCAGTGTGACCACTTTACCCTGTAGAGTCGGTCATTCGATCCTGAGGTTCGCAACTCTTTTTTGGGGTTTTTTTGGCAGGGAAGTGCCACGGTAGACTAGCAAAGCTTGCCACACCGATACATGTCTGCAGCGGCGTATTGGCAACGCTTCGGCATTTTGCTGTATAGCGATGATTGGCGAACATATTGCTGTATATCGCTAGTAAAGTTGCATGTCGTGGACTCGGTAGGTTACATGTTTCGAAAATTAACTGGAGACTGTTGAAAACGCGGTTGAGTAATATTGATATCTTTACGCATCATCTTCCTTGCAGATAAATACACAGTCATGACCAAGGCCATCTATGAAGGTCAGCCTTGGTGCCGCTCAAATGTCGTGGATCCATATCGCCTTACCAAGGGCACAGCAGTAGCGAAATACCTTGGGTTGATACCCGTAAGCGTAGCCATGTTATAATGATCAGAACTTACCACTTCAAGGGTGGATTCGAGTGCATCTCCGACACGTTCATCCCAAAAATTCCGGCCAGGAAAGTTAGTGGTAGAAAGATAAAAGTTATCCAGCTCAGTCGCCATAAGCTGGTGTTGAGCTCGAGAGATTGGCGTGCGTCACGAATTGCGATTGACTTGTACATCTGTAAAGACAAGAGATTAATCCGAGGTCAGACAGCCAGCGTGTTGAGAATTTACCAGATCTACCATCTGAGCGACAGGCTTCCTCAATGACTCCTCAACCTCGCTGCTCAGCCTCGCGAATTCCTTACGATTCTGACGTAGCCAGTCTGGTTCCATCGTATTGGGGCCGGTGATATCGATTAGTTCATGCTGTACATTTTCAAGTAAAAGGACGTGAAGTTTAAGCAGTCTTTCCGCTTGTTGCAGCCTCTTAGATGCTCCCCACAACAATGGCGAATATTTGTCGTCAGCTGGCTGACTATAAATTCGTTCTTCAAGAGCGGCAACGTAATTGAGCCAGGAGAGTATGTAGTCACTCCACTTCGCAGAGACAGCGTCGAATATATGCCTAACAGCGGCAATCAAGACCGGATTACCGACCAAAGGATTTTCAACGTCAGCGTTATACATCAGACTTTGCCAAGGTATTAATCCATCCAAAAGCTCCTCACTGATCAGACTTTTGCGCATCGAATCGAGAATGACTATAGTGTTCTCATCGAGGCCTAGATCTGGGTCTGGAAGATTGTGAGGTTTGAGTGTACCTTTCCTGAGCTGGATATATATCGAGAGTCTCTGCTCACACATTTCTGGTAATGACAACACGTCGTCTCGCTGAAGATCACCTTTTCCTTGTAGGACATCCCGCTCAAGGTCTGGAGTTCTTTTGGGCAGGCGAAGAACGGGGTACTCCATGCCAAAGGCAGTGCGGATGCCGGTGCCGGTACCGGTCCGCTCAGGTCTCCAAAAAACAGTCTGCATCGGGTAGAGGTCACCAACATACTCTTCAAGCAAGTGGTGCTGCCTTTTGTTTTGGAAAGGCTGACTTGGCCCAATTGCCCAGGCGCGGAAATTGTTTCTGTGCCCATTGAATGACATATGAAAGGCTTGGCCGAGGGACAAGAATGCTTCTCGGTCATCTTGAATGTGACTTTTCAGCTCAGCAATCTTCTCCTAGGAGTTGGCGATGACTCGCTTACAATATTCTTAGATTCGATGTGCCTTGTTGAGGCATAAACTGTCCGCATGAGTTTTGACCAACAGATTTAATTGACGCTTTACGAACCTTACGCAATGCATCTTCCATGGCCTTTGTTAGCGAAGATGAGTTTCTACTTGGTTGTTCATCATTTTCATCCACAGCGTACCCGGGGACTTCTATCATGGAGTACTCGGGATTGTCCCAACTTTGGCGAATACTTTCGGCGGTGACTAGCATATGGTAAGTGATTGAGATCATACTGCACTTGCACTTGAAACACTAGCACAACCTCCTGTTACTTTATCCGTATTGCCATATTCAGCTACTACCACTTTCCTCGTCCGGATGGCAATGGGGTCCTCGTTGCGATGATCTTGAATCCATTCAGAAGTCTCCCTATTTTGTAAGGGTTTTCCGAAAATGATTGATTTCCACTGAAGCAGGTTTAAACAACGAAGGGGTAGCTTCCGCCCAGAGGTAGCTTCAGCTTGCGGTATTGACGACTTCTCTTCATCAATTTGTGCCACCGGCTCTTCAGTGCTAGGGTTTACGGCCGCCGACTGATGAGTAGCAGGGACGCCGTCCTGGGTCTCTGTAGACGAAAACAACTGGCCATATATCCTTGGAGTATCCGCTCGAACTGATGTTTTCGCGGATGGTAAGGGTAGACGCTGTTGATTTAGTCTGCCATCATTCCCATCAAAGTGATATTGCCGGTACCTATTTCCAAGTGTCCGGAACGGGTTGTAGAAGATGGCAATGGGGCTTATGGGGTCCATACTGGACAATGGGTTTTGCTGCCGGCTTTTATCCTTGCATATGGATCTTCAAGGGACGAAGGGCCTAGGACACTATCGGTCGCTAGGCTATGTCTTGGATAAGATCAACCTCCAGCGCAGCCCAGGAGTATTCCTCAGCCGACAGCTGTTGACCATCTCCCGTATTTCGAGAACAGCACCATATGGCATAGAGGCTGAGTTGGAGATGGCAGGTTGCGGGATTTCAGTAGATATCCAGGGGCCCCCACCCCGCTGTTGGACGGCAAATCCCGCACCTACCTACAAAGCATGGTGAAGTTCTGTTGCCAAATCGTCAGCTGCTGCTAGACTTCGTCGATGCAAGCACACCGTAGAGTAGGATCGGGCTTGACAATTGACCAACGAGGTCGGCTTTGCTGGAATTCTGTTGGGTACTATGTTATAAAATCACGCCACAACGTAACGAGTTCTGAATTTTGAATGGATGTTAGATTGAAGCGAAAACGTTTATCTATTGGTTGTAGCCTACATCACATCGCTATGTGCGCAAGGCCGACTTCTGGTTCCATGTGACTATCAGGCCATGGGCTTGCCAGCCTTCTGATCCTCTTTCAACTTATCCAGAAGCTCCTTGGGCGGGCCCTGTCGGTACCCTTGTGGGTTGTTCTTTGTCCATCTCCACAGATCCTCGCATGCATCATACAGCGTCCTTTCAGCCTTCCACTTCAACTCGGTATTCGCCTTTTTAGGGTTCGCTGTAAGGTCTAGCACATCGCCGGCTCTCCGACCAACGACTTCGTATGGTAGTTTCTTACCCACAGCATCGCTGAACGCCTTGATCATCTCGAACACAGTGCTGCCTTTTCCAGTGCCCAGATTCCAGGCTTGCACGCCGGGGTGGTGCTCGCGTAGATAATCGAGGGCAACCAAATGGCCTTTTGCGAGGTCGAGGACGTGGAGGTAGTCGCGAATGGCGGTGCCATCCTTGGAAGAGTAGTCTGCAATGACTTCTGTAAGCATACATTTTTTATATACGCTTCCATAGTAAGGGTTTGGGGCCTCACCATCTCCAAATACCAGCAATTTGTCCCTCTTCCCAATTGCTACTTGCGCGAGCAGAGGAAGCAAGTTGTATGGTACACCTAGAGGGTCCTCTCCCATTAATCCACTCGGGTGACTCCCTGCAGGATTGAAGTACCGCAGCAGTGCTCCATTCCAGTGTTCCCCACTCTTGCCTTGCTTTGTAAGGTTATTACGTTGAGCTTCGACGTGGTCAGTGATCAAAGACTCAACGGCGGCTTTTGTACGGCCATACGGATTTGTAGGTCCTATGGGACAGCTCTCTGGAATGGGAATCATGTTTTCGAAACGGGTAGCATCTCCATAGACGGTGGCAGAGGAGGAGAAGACGATGTTGGAGACATTGTTGCGGGTCATGGAGGACAGTAGGCAAATAGTGCCATACACGTTTGTCCGCCAATATTCTAAGGGAATCTCAGCAGACTCGCCTACAGCCTTGGGACTGTTAGCACAGATCTGGAATCCCCGCTATTTACGATGCTGGTCTGGGGAAAAATTCAGTGAATATGGTGCATGTGCACCTTTCAGCCTACCTTCAAAGCGGCGAAATGTATAACACTGTCAATGTCTGGATGCGCCTTGAAGACCTTGTCAAAGTCCTCCTCTTTCCTGATGTCAATGTCGAAGTATTCAGGCCGCTTGCCGCAGATGAGCTCGATGCGATTGATCACTTCTTTCGAAGCGTTGTACAGATTATCCACGATCACGACCTTGTAGTCGGCCGTCAACAGCGCAAGAGCGGTAAATGAGCCAACGTAGCCGCATCCTCTGACAGCCAGTCAGTAGCGCATTTTGCAAAAGAAGATGTAGCTGGAAGAAATACTTACCCCGTGATGAGAACCGAGCCTATAGTCATTGTTGCAGTAATATCTGAAGCTCAATTGGATGTCGTGGTGACTACCCGACAGCTGATGGTCTTTCTCGGTGCGCTCTCCGGCGTTCCGACACTCAGGTACCTTATCTCACTAGTGTAAGATCTAGTCAGTCTTAGGACTACTTTAGTTTTCTCTGCAAGGAATCCTTACCCCACCCCATACGCCGATCAAGATCCGAGGTCTATTTCCGCTATCCTGGCATGGTAGACCCAATGTCGTCCTTCCGTTCGTTTACATAATCACATGGGACCGATAGCTATCTGATACCAATGATGGAATTCCTCCATGGGTGTCTTTCATCTCTACAGGAAAGACCTCTGAATCACTCATAATGACCTCCTAACCATCCATTCTCCGCAAACACATCGTTGAAAACAAAACGATGGCCTCCACCACCGAGCTACCAAAGACAATGAAGGGCATCCTCATCGAAAAGACAGGCGGAACAGAAGTCCTACAATACCAGACCGATCTCCCAGTCCCAACCCCCAAAGAAGGCGAAGTCCTCATCAAGAACGACTTCATCGGCATCAACTACATCGACACCTACTTCCGCACCGGCCTCTATCCATCGCCCAAGCCAGAGATCCTCGGCAAAGAAGCCGCCGGTCGCATAGTCTCCCTCGGTCCTTCGGTCACGGACTTCAAGCCCGGCGATCGCGTCGTATGGATGGGATCTGCAGGATATGCCGAATATACCGCCGCGTCGGCCGCCAAAACAATCAAAATCCCCTCCTCCATCTCCTCCTCTGATGCCTGCGCGGCTATACTGCAAGGACTCACGGCAATCACGCTCGTGGAAGAAGCGTATACAGTGCAAAAGGGCGACTGGATCTTAGTCACCGCTGCATCTGGTGGTGTGGGATGTTGGCTGTGTCAGATCTTGAAGGCGAAAGGCGCACATACGATTGCAACAGTGGGAAGTGAGGGCAAGGTCGGGGTAGCAAAGGAGAATGGAGCGGATGTTGTTCTTGTCGAGGGGCCGAACGTGGTGGAAGAAAAGGTGCTGGAGTGTACGAATGGGAAAGGAGTTAGTGCAGTTTTTGACGGCGTGGGGAAGAGCACTTTCGATCGTAGTCTGAGTGTCCTCGCAAGGAAGGGCACTTTGGCAAGCTTCGGGAATGCTAGCGGGGCAGTCGAGCCCTTTGCTATTTCGTAAGTACCCTCTGATATTTAACCCAGAAATCGATACAGAATGCTAACCGCATACAGGAGGTTGACGCTGAAGAATGCAAAGGTCCTTAGGCCAACGCTCTTCAACTACATTGCCACGCGGGAGGAGTTCGAAACATATACAGAGAGGTTGTGGAAATTCATGACTGAATCAGGCTTCAAAACGTGCATTCATAATATATACCCTTTAAAGGATGTCGCAAAGGCACATACTGTGAGTCCAGGAATGGTCCCTTAACCCTTATTGGCTAACGGAAGTGACAGGATCTTGAGGGCCGGAAAACTATGGGCAAATTGCTCATGGTCCCTTAGCCGGAGAATCTAAAGCAAGCACAACCCAACATTGAAGCTGATCACTCGCCAATCTTCGTCTTATCCTCAACTTGTTCCTTCATCGCCTACTGCGGCTCAGTCGTGCGCTTGACATCGAAGATCTCCTGGACGACTGCATCGGAATTCCCAGCGACCTGCGTCAGCTCTACTCCCACTTTCCGTACTTCAACTCCGAAACCTTCTTCTGTCATGTCCTCCGCCTTCTCTTTACTTTGTTGGATCTCGGCTCCATCCTTAGCCATTTCCTCAAATTCATCGTCATATCCAGCGGCAACGATGTTTGTGTTGACCTTGTAATCCTCGGCTTCAGCGCCAGTAGCCGTTACTGCTATGCCGTTCTCTGTGGGAGCCTCTGTGGGATCCTCTTCGTGGTGTACGCTCGTCTTTTGTCCCTTTTCTTCACCATTCTTGAGCCCTTCCTCCTCGTCTCCACTTTCGGCACTACCGCCCAGCATGTTCTTCTTTCTCATGGGTAGCCACACCTTCTCTATTTCCTTCCAGTCCGACATCAGTTCATTGGGGATCATCTTATAAAAGGAGCAGTGTACACCCTGAAAAGCGTCAAAGTAAGTAAGTCCGAAGCTTGTCTCCCTGACCGTTGCTTCGAATTTCATGCCCACGGCGCATTTCTCTAGGATCTCTTCCTCGACCCAGAATTCGTAAGTCTTCGATGCTGGTGGATTGGCGTTGAGATAAGTCTCCTCCTCTTCGGTGAGGTCTTCTTCCGGGGCGTGTGGGCTGAACCAGGTCTTGGCCTTCATCTTGCCTATAGCTTTTAGACCTGCGCACTGCGGTTGTCCATATAGCTTCAGGACAGTTTCGTTGGCGAAAATGATCTCGGTGACTTCGAATCCAACATCCTTGACACTTGTGACCTTACAAGTCCGCTCGCCCAGTTGCTGCCGGTACTTGGGGAACATCTCGTCGCTTGCGTTTGCGGCAAGACCGAACTTGAAGACGTTGCGGGCTCGTTCTGGGCTGACGCCTGCGTTGCATTCTGTTTCCACTTCTCCCATCCAAGCCCGATCAGTGGAGTACATCCCTTGATACGATCCGCCGAAGATCTCGGAGCAGGCCATGTTGAACTCGCCAGGCAAGAGAGATGATAAGATTGTGATGTTCCACTGTGTGAATTCGTAGTCAGCATTGCCTATTGTATAAAACCATGTCAGAGAACATGAGGTGCCGAAGTAATTGTTTTGCCGTAGAGAGAGAGCACATGTCCCAGAATTTGTTTCATGCTACACCCTATCAGAAACAAACGCACTGACAAACACATACGATTTCATTGGCGGCCATGTCACAGAGAGTACGTGCGGCGTTGATTTGGTCGATATACTCGGGACAGACATCGTGATGTAAAAGGTAATTGAAGAAGTTGCGTAATATCCCGACAAGGTACTTGACCTTGTCTTCGCTGGGGAGATTATATCGATCAGCGAGTCTTCCAGATCTGTGGTCGTCAGTATCTTTCTTCATTGAGATAGAGCTTGCTGACAGAAAAGATGCGAGGCATCCCTCAAAGTCCACAACATGTGTGGAGTCGAAGGCATCCACTTTGTTAGGGTCCACATAATGGGTCGCGGCCAACTCTGCAATCTCTGCGGCGCTCCTCGTGCTCAGAGTTTCTGCATCAAGACCTCCAAACATTTTCGGCCCTGTGCAGATTTTATGTTAGTATCCATCACTCAATGTGATGAGTTGAACAACACGGAATGTCATATCATGGAGATCTTGGTCAAGTCTGGGCCACTGATCTGAAGTGCGTTCTCGGCCACATGAACCACCAGGGAGGTAATAACTTCAACAATCACATACCTCCTTTCACACCTCCGTGCACGAGATATCTGTCGAATACCGTAGTACCCTCAGCATCGAATTTTCGCTTGGCAACGAAGCGCTGGATAGCTTGCTCAATCCGCCTACACATATATCAATTAGGAGTCTATCAATCGGATTGCATTAGTATAATCCTACTGAGTAAATCGATACGATCTGTAGTAGAGCTTAGCGAGGTCTCAAGGATATGGTCAAATTAGTATTCGACTTACGGGTCATAGATCTTCTTTTCTTCCTTATGCTCGGCTGGTGTAAGTGGAGCGTCGACGTAGTATTCTTCAAACCCGGTTGGTGCGTTCTGTGAATGCACGACGGGGTCAGTCATGGACTTCACGAATCACGACTGAATTGAAGACTTACCAACCCTCGCTTGCTCTTTGGCTTGGACTTCTTCTTTTTCTTTTTACCAACTCCCATCTCCATAGGGATGTTGCCATTCTCCGGCTCGTCGTCAAGCTCGTCCGCATCCTTTTCGGCATTTGATATTTCAGTCGTGAGATCAATATCACATGCTGCCTCTTTGGCTGGCTCTGTAATCGTGACCGTCTTAACATCTTTGGCAGCGCTAGGCTCCGTCACATTAGCAACATTTTCCATGGAGGAGGCTCCGCTTGTGGTCGCAACAGGGTTGGGGTCGATCGCGTTCATCGCTGGTAACTCCATGCCATCTGGGCTGATACGATCTTCCTCGTTAGCCATGACGGTCGATCTGAGGGATCAATATACCAGGTAGGCTCGAGATGGCTGTAGCCGGTTCTAAAAAGATATGAGATATTGAGCGACGATGAGGGACCACGAAAGACAAGAGTTAAGACCCTTCAAATAGTAGACGATGAGATACAAAGTGAAGTCATTCAACACCTTCTCACGATGATGGTTTCCGAGGCCTCCGCCAAATTCACTGTGGTTCGTATTCAAGGCACCACACTATGTGCATCCCTCAATGTACGCATGTGCCTGATACTAGAGATCGGGAAAAGCGACGATGTTGGGTTTTTTGACGGTGACAAAAGTCAGGGTTTGATCGATGTTTGCTAGAATATGCGAGACCTATCGCGTATCCTACTCGTTTTCGACCACAGAATTCCATGTCAACACTATGCAGCATCCTTTCGAGACTTGCTTGCAGGTGAGAAGTAACAGCACGCGCAGGGGAATTAATCTCCTTCTCCCCACAATCTTCTAACCCAGGCGCACCATTGGCCAGTGGGATTGTCGCCCATTGAGGTTAGCAATGCTGCACTTATGGCGATCATGACACTAGACTGTATACAGCGGCCAGATATCGATAGATCTACCTTAGAATACCCGCTAGCTCCCGCCCAACTTTCCTGAAACTTCCCGATTTCTCGGCGTTTCGGATTGCTTCGTCAAATCCTGGGAGGGTTTGCCGAAAAGTGAGGCTACCAGAAGTACATACGTGGCCAGGAGTCGGCCACCCAAAGATACTCATGGCTTTCAAGAGTCTTGGGAACCGTGCTCATTCTACAATGCTTCATATCATGTAATTGATCACTACGTCTCCTCTTCTGAAGATGGCGGCGAGCAAATCCTTCCGGAAGTCCCAGCTAATAGCTTTCAACAATGTCGCTGCTGGCCAGTAAGTATTGAAATTGTTCCATAATTGGGCTGCACGTTTACTAACAGATGGGCTTCAGTGATGGTGTGCTGTCAAGCCCTTCGGGTGAAATTGTTGTCAAGCCTTGCAAGCAATCCGAGATCGATTTCTACGAGTCTACCTCCGCCCATCGTGACTTCCTTCCCCATATCCCTACCTTTCTAGGCAAAATTACACTTGGGGCAGACAGTGCTATAGCTCAGGCAAACGAAGCGACTGTCTTGCCGAGTGAGACAGCTACCGAGCTTCCGCCAGGGTCCGGAAATGGCAGCACAACGGTCATTGCAAACAACTGGGCACCTTCGAATGGTGAGAAGATACAGACAGATCTGGCTATCGTGCTGGGGAATGTTGCACATGGCTACAAGAAACCCAACATTCTGGATGTCAAACTTGGCGCAAGGCTGTGGGCTGACGACGCTCCGATGGAAAAGAGAGTGAAGTTGGACAAAGTCGCGGGAGAAACCACGAGCAAGCCTCTCGGCTTTCGCATTGCTGGTATGAAGACCTACCATGCGGACCCGAACAATGACAAAGAAGGAGTGACGTCTGATGGGTATAAGCTATACGACAAGATGTACGGCCGCAGCTTCACTGCTCAGAATGTAGACGAAGGCTTTGGAGATTATTTCCTGCTGGCCACGGAAGCCAGGGCAACAGGCCCGATCAGAAAAGTAATCAGAAGGTTCATCAGCGACCTCGAAGCAATGCAAGCCGTCATCGAGAACCAAGAAAGCAGGATGTACTCCGCGAGTCTCCTCTTCGTGTACGAAGGCGAACCACAATCTCTCAGCCAGGCCTTTACGCTCGAGGCAGACGTCATCAATGATCTCCAGCACAAGACAGCACATGCCAATGGAATCACGAATAGGAACCGCACGGAAGCTACCGACGATAACAAAACTGTCGATGACGACGAAGACTCAGCAGAAGGTATCAGCCTTCCAGCCATTCAGAGCGTAAAGCTCATCGACTTCGCCCACGCCGAATGGACCCTTGGTCAAGGTCCAGATACCAATCTTTTACATGGCATCAGGAATGTCATCAAGATACTGAACGAGCTCGTCTGAGCAATGTGGAACGCTGTGTATGATACCCATAGTTGTTGAAACGTGTAAAAGGTTTTGAAACAAACGATCACTTACAAGCGAGGTTTCTGATACAGTTTTCTCCCAAATTGTTGGAAAAGCAAGGCTGTTGGATCTGGTGGAGGATCAACATTTGTAAATACCAAGTCTCTTGATCGAACCACAAACCTATACAATATCCACGCGATGCTCTAATGCTCGTTATCCGTTCCATCATGCCGCATAACTTCAAGACGCAAATTCATCACCTCATCAATGTAACCTCCTCAACCCTTCCACCAATTCCCTCACCCCCTCCGCCCCACCCATCGCCTTCCCCACCTCTCCAAGTCCCCGCACAATCTCATCCTGCTGATCAGCCGGAAGAGTCAAGAAGCCCTCAATCAATTCACCATCCACGAATCGATACGGCTCATCGGCCTCCCTAACCTGATTCTTGAACGCGCGATACGTATTGAAAGGAACATCACCCAAGCTCTCCACCAATGGTGCCAGACCGGCTTGCAAACGCATGAGGAAGTCGCGATGAGAAGGCGCGATGAGCCCGAAGAGATAAATGCTCCCTTCCACCGTACCCATGAACGCTTTCGGGGTGACGGGCGCAGGGTTCTTGGCGTCGATTTCGACTTCGAAAGACCGGATGCGATTGACCATCTCCCCCAATCGCATTTCGCTCTCGACTTCCAACCTCCGCCTATCGTCCGCAGTCACCCCGGCCGCGTTCTGCTTCAACACCATCAGATTGCCTTCGGCGTCGGCTTCTAGCCACGTGCCTTCGCCGACATGAGCGACGGCCGTGCCCCATACCGTTTGAAAGTGGCGGGCGGTTTCTGCTAACGTGGGGTCAACACCACCTTGACCGGGCGTGTAGGTGCAAATGGAAACGGATTTCATCAGGTCGGCTATTGCAATTTGAGACGTTGGCGCGTGGATTGAAAGGTCGATGGGGGCGGTCGAGGTGCGGTAAGTGGTGAGCTTGCGGAGGTGGGAATTTTCGAGAGCATAGACGACGACCTGTGAGGTGCATTAGCTGATGCGTATATAGCGATGGATACACAAGAATAAAAGATTTACCGTCTTGACCAGCGCTGCGACAATGTTGCCGGCTATTACGCCTAATGCTCGACAGGCGCCTTTCACAGGTAATTCGGTTATGACTTTGAGTTTGCGTTCGGAGGTGACAGCAAAGACAATGATCCTCCCGCGTATCGAGTCGTCTTGGTCATCATCCAGGTACGCCGTGCCAACAATGAAACGTTCAACTAGCTCGCCCGAGTCTTCACGAACGTCTGCTCTGATGACGCTTTCGACAAGCTCCTCCTCATTCAGTGCATGGGTATCCAATTCCTTGAAAAGGACCTCATCTGCCAGCTTGAAATGGCTCTTGACAACTTCTCGGCTGCGACATAATGACCGATGTATGGTGCCAATGCCAAAGGCTTTAAGTTTTGTAGAGTATGCTATTCTCCGCACCGTCTCGCCTACTTGCAGTGTTTGAACATGCGTAGTGCGCTCCGTATCGACAACCGCAATTCTAATTTCGTCCTGAGTAGCTATGGCTATAGCGCCAGGGTATGCTTCGGAGTCAAATGAGCAGACACTAGATGCATTTTCAGCAGTGACTGCAGAGTATACTATACGATCCTCTGAGCCATAGATCAAGCTCGGATGGTCACATGTAGCGAAGACGTTGATAAGACCATCAGCTCTCGGCAGTGCCTTGAAGGTTGCTTGCTGAGTGCCGAGGACCATAACCTTCTTCGAGGAGAGTGCAGAAGTTGCGAGATCGAGCGCGAAAGTTATAACTTCGCCATTAGCCATCGCGATGAATAATGTAGGCGATTGACCGAACAAGACTGGGGCGAGTAGTATAGAGCGAGGGATTGAAACTGCGTCATCACTGACAATAACCTTTTGCAGAGTCTCTAGGGTGTCAATGTTGAGAATCAATACTGCTGCGCTCTGCCAAAACCCTGCTATACATATGGCTGAAGGGAGTTGAGGAACGTGAATGCAAGCAATCTGGCCCTCTTCTGCGAATTGTCGTCTTGCCTTGACTTCGAGGTTCCTCGTAACGTCTAAAGAAACGGCCTCAAGGCCTCCGATTGATAATGCAAGGCTATAATTGTTCGCTGATGCGGCCGTGATTGCTTGCTCGATAGATGGCAACCATTCCGAGAGAACCATACCATTCTCCGAATCGATACAACGAACAGATGAGCCTGTGATTTGAATAAGTCGACCGTTGGGAAGGTTAGCTGCAAGAAGAGTTGCTTCGGATAAAGAGAAACTTTTGTAGTCAGCGCTCTCGTCCACTTCTCCGTCTGCTCGAAATATAAACACTCTAGTCTCGCCAATGAAAGACGCCACCAGAGTGTCCACCGTATCACCAGCACTACTTGACTTTAGAGAAAAGAGGTCAGTGGCATGATCCATCTTGCCTAGCGAGCCATGATCTTCCAACCCAACACCACTTCGGACACTTCGAAGACTCCCATCTTGAAAAGCGCCTGAGCCAGTCACTATCCTTGCCTGCCCTGAAGAATACTCATTCGTCTGACCTTCGCCAGCACGATTTCCCATGTCCATGATGGTGAAGTCCAAAATAGGGGCGATGTTCGAGATTGTCTGTACTATCTCGACGCCCTGCTCCTGAATTCTCAAGACCTGGGAATCTCCTTGATGAGAGCCCACAAACATGTAGCCGTCGTTAAGATAGACCAACACCGAAGCCCGGGATGTCACCCCGATCGAATCGAGCTTCCAGCCTGTCACCTCATCTTCATTTTCAAGTAAGAGCATTAACAGGTACAATTTGCCAACATCATCTGCTATTAACCACCGCTGCCTATCAATCTGTGTCCACGCCACGAATTGAGTCGCAACTTCTAAAGGATTGCTCAAGACGTCCCCATTAACATCATCATAATAGGTTATAGAGGTTTCCGCAAGCACAAGTAAACCATCTTGGCAATTGTCAGTGTACATTTCAGCTCAGGAACGGGGAGGTTTACACGCTGGTGCCGGCACAGGTATGAGATGGCTAGCTCCTAACTCTATATCCTCGCGCATCCCAATCACATTGTCAAGGTCCGCGCTACCAGGTTCGCCGCTACCGCCAGCAGCATAATCCAGTTGCCGTACGCTCAGACATACTCTCTGTTGACTATCCTCATAGAGTAGGGCAATCCTCAGCCGTTCGCCATCTCCTGTCTGTGGATATAGAAACGCTGCAGACCGGATAAAGAGATCCGAAATCCTTGCGGGCACAGGGTCGCCGAGAAACCCCGAATCACTAACGGATTTCTTCTTGATTCGTTGTGATATTGGTATGATAGTGACAATGCCATCGAACAGGAGGAGTGCCATAAACCGTCTTGTAGGGTCAATTAGACATCGATCGTCCGTTTGAGAATCTCTTGATGTCTTGTCTGCTTGGTCCTGGTAAGTCTTTTCTGTCCGAAGCCGCCGTTTATGTGAGTCCCACGAGACCGTGAAGTACATATATCGATCTGTCCCAACGAAGAGGTGATCAAGGTCTGAATGAGGAGGACGTAGTCTCTCCAGCATTGTGACCTTGCCGTAGAGGCTTCGAGTATAAGATAGAAGCAGTCCATCTGGCGTTTGACTGTAGATCTCGAGTGTATTGGCCTTGGCCAAGACCAGGCATTCTTCCTCGGGGGCCAGGAGACTGAGCTTCAATGCGTGTCTCACGCTGGTAGGTCGATGTATAGGAGCTAGGTAGGCCATGCTCCCTGAAAGCCAAGCAGATTGTAGCGCTGATATCTAGGTGCTGATCAGTAGCAAACCATGTACAAGTTACACGTTGTGACACGCACAACGCGCTGAAAGATAATGATATAAGATATTCAAGCAAATCGGGCTGCATGAACGCGGAATGCTCCCGCACATCTAAAATGCGTTCAACTTTGGACCGCCAAAAATTTCGCTACGGAGGCCATAGCCCCTCAAATGCCACGGCGGAAGAAGAGCACAGTTCCTGAAGTCCAGCAGGACACAGAAGTCAGTGTCGCCGATGGACTGGACTCGACCGCTGCCCCTGATGATCAACAAGACCGTATCTCCAGCGTAGGGCAAGGTGAAGTCTACGCAAAATGGGCCAAGCTGGGCTACTACGACCACCATCCAAACCATAATCCTGCAAACGCCTCCGAAATCCAGGTCAAGGCCATGCTTCAAGGCCATGAGAAGTTGAACCCAATTTTGAAAGAATACAAACTACTCCTCAATCAATCCAAAAAGCGCACATTGTTATTACAGTATCCCAATCGCGACTTTGGCCAGGAATATCGTGCTGCAACAGGTCAAAAGCCTCTCGAGCTACGGATCAAGCCAAAATGTGGCCTCGTGGAGCTGGATATCCCAATGAATATTCACTCCAACTTCGACAAAGAAAAAGGTATTGAGTATGGGGAAGCTTTGCGCAGTAGCCAGCTTCTACAGCAGGGTGGCTCATATGGTCTTGGTGGTGGATTTGGAGTTGGACCACGGGCTGTCAAAGATGATCGAAGAGAGTTCCCACATGATGGGCCGCCACCCGAAAAGCTCTTAGAGAAATTCAATGATTCTAACAATAAGGGTTACGTGATGAACAAAATCACTTTGGGAGGCAGAATTGTCCCCTTCAAGGACGGCGATCCTATATACATGTCTGCAACCTTTCGAGGAGGTTAGCGTCGCTGCTGCAATCTTGACGAATGGACCTTGAAGTAATTGTTCGCAGATATGTGCACGTGGACCAAACTCGATGCGATGGTCCAACTTCGTCCTCAATTCGGCCATATCGATGCATTTCACGCATCCGACAAGTCTGTGTACCGCCAGGAGCGTGCCTTGGAAGAGAGAGCCATCACTAAGTTCGATCTTAACGAAGCTCAAGCTGTCAACATGGCCGTCAAATCGGCAGAGAGCAACGATGACTCGGACATGTATGGAGGAATGAGTGAGACGGCTAAGCTCCTCAAGGCGATGAGAGATGAGCCTTGGCAGCGTCTGGCATGGATCGACCAAGACGTAAGCGCCACTGTCTTACCAAAGTTAAGCGTCCTACTGATCCCTGACAGGAGGATGAGTCATATCACATCTACGATGAGAATCTCATCTATCAAGATCCAGAGGATGCACGTCAACTTGTTTCCGAAATGACCAATGAGCAGTATTTAGATGCCATCAGCTGCCCTCGTCACGATCTGGCCAAACAAGGCGAAAAGGTCTTGGCAGGGGATGAAGCGTCATCTGCAGGGTCCCAGGCTGGTCTACGTGGTGTAGAAGATTTAGACCTTGATGACACTGGAGATGAAGAAGCCGAGAATGACGAGCTTTTGCCTCCGGGCGTAATCTCGCCTGACTGGCGACAATACGGACGAGTTGAGATGATATGTAGGACTATCTGCATAAGGCGAGAAAAGGACCGAGCATTGTGCGAAACCCTCCTGAAACAGAAATTACAAGACAGAGCGGAATTTTGTTTTCTTCTCCCACGTGACCCACACCACTTGTACTACAAGTGGCGCCTCGCTGAGAACAGAGCTGGGAGAGGATACCCGCCGGAAGAGGATACCGATAGTTCGAGGCTCGACCTCGACAAACAGACGCAAAAGTAAGGCGCAGTGGACAATGCATGCACAGCGATTAGTGGAATGAATGGAATGTTATTACGATACCCAATATAGCCTGGCTTTATCAGCCAAACTCGTAGGAATGAAAGGATTGCAATCATAAGTAATGTTAGTAGCAATGAGCGAGTCATGTGTGGTCTGATATCTTCCTGTGTACTCTAAAGTGGCGAACTCGTAAAGATACCTTGTCAGATTGGACAGAATTCAGGGACAATGATGAGGTGCCTGATGCTACAAGCTCAAGTCTCCTCGAGCGAAAATCTAGAACTCCTCAGGGTGGTATGACTGGCCTACTGGAGAGCCAGAAGTACAAATGTTGGCCTATCCCTGGGATCAACGTATAGGATACCTAAAGTAAAGTACGTACGGAGTAGGAGTTCGGACGTTTGCAGAGAGAGATCTGTACCTTAAGCGATCGAAGCGCCGGGACGCCTAGGACTAGCACCGATGAGCTGGATCTCTTGGCAACACAGGCTAAGTAGATTCTGTCCAATATGTCAATTCCAGGGCTTCAACTGTCTGCACCTGTGGATACGAATGTTATACCAGCAGTGCATGAGCTCCAGGAGGGAACCGAATGGCGCTTCGAGGTGACCTTTGGCACCAAGGTAGAAGTCAAAGTAGGAAATTTCCCCATTCTCCATCATATAATACTGTATTGCAACCCCATCATCGCTGAGACTCGATTCTGTAGCTCCTCTCTGGTAGCGCAGAACTATTCGGCACGGAGCTCGCACAGAAGCAGCCTTATACATTTACGGGCACTAAAGCAGCCATATACACTTGGCATGGCTGTCGCATTGAGGTCGTTGGTGACTGCCAAGTCGAATACATTGCGGAAGAGACCCCCATGACTAGCTATGCGAATTTACACTTTGCTCTTGAACGACTGCGAGGCGAGGCTTTCACACACGCGAAGGATGGACCAAGAGTATTGGTGCTTGGCCCAGAGAACGCAGGGAAAACAAGCCTGGTCAAATTGCTCACAGCATACGCCACGAGGTCCGGCCGCCAGCCCATCGCCGTCAATCTTGATACTAAGGAAAGTATGTTAAGCATACCGGGAAGTCTCTCGGCGGCGACGCTTTCTTCAATAATCGATGTGGAGGGAGGCTGGGGTAGCAGCCCGACGAATGGGCCAATGCCAGTGCCTGCGAAGTTACCACTAGTCTATTACTTAGGTTTGGCCAACCCGGAAGATAGAACGTCTGTCTACAAACCCATCATTACAAGACTTGCTTTGTCTGTGATGAACAGATTGCAGGATGATAAGGAAGCGAGAGGGACAGGCTGCGTTATTGACACGCCGGGAGTCATCAGTCAAGGCAAAGGGAGCTACGAGGTAGCCAATCACGTGATCTCCGAGTTCTCTGGTAAGTTTCTGGGACCATGCAACAATTTACAAGATGTCGCTCATTATCTATTCAGTTAGCGTGGTCGTTGTTCTCGGTTCGGAACGGCTTTATAGTGACATGCTTCGCAAATGCAATGGACTGAAAACAGCAACAGGCGAGACGATAACAGTAATCAAATTGGACAAATCAGGCGGCTGTGTTGACCGAGATGAAGCCTACCTGGATCAATTCCGACAAGCCCAGATTCGAGAATATTTCTTAGGGGACGCCAAGAGCATTCTGAGTCCTCACACTCAGCAGATTGACTTCAATTTCATGAACATTTACAGATTGACAGAATGTGAGTCAGAGATATCGTCGATGACCTGAGTGCACAACTAAAACTGCTTCAGCATCTGCACTTCTCACATCGTTGCTGCCAGGAGATGCCATCGAAGAAAGCCTGACGCCTGCCATTTTCGACCAGGTTCAACCTTCGCTTCAGATGCAGAATTCCATCATGGCTATTGTCCATGCAGAACCGGGCGATCCTCAGGAAAGTATCCGCGATGCGACGGTCATGGGCTTTATATACGTGGCTGAGGTGGATGAGAAGAAGAGGAAGCTCAAGATTCTAGTTCCACTGAGCGGAAGATTGCCCAACAAGGCTGTGGTATGGGGTTCATGGCCAGAAGGAGTTGGAGACCTTGTTGGGCATTAATAGAAGTATGCGGCGTTGATTCAATAGTTTTCACAGAGCGAGGCATTCAGACCGGCTGGTTGGGAGTGTGTTTAGATATCAGTATTCCTCAAATCAGGCCACACCTACGATTCATCTTACATCGCTTATGCTAGAATAACACCTAAGCGCCTCTCAAGCCTGCTTCGTTATCAGAGAGCGTTGCGTTCTGTCAATGGCTATCCCACCCCATTTCAGATGAGACAACAAGGACATGGATCTTGAACACCAGCAACGTCCAGTGCCCTCGTGCTGATAACGGTCAGTGTCACTATTGAGGTCGTTCACCTCATCGACTTTTTCTTTAGGCTCTATAGCCGTATCTACGTGTACTTCTCCATTCCTCGTATGTCATCGAAGCTTACAGCGCAGGCAGATACTCAGACCTCATATATATTCTCAAGCTTTGAACCACCGGAGCGAGTCAGCAGTCCTTGACTGGTTTTGTGCTAATTCGTTGTCAATTCCAAGCGTAAGAGCAATCTGCTCTTCCCAGTGGTCTGAAAGGCGATGGGTGGGGACCGCTTGACAGTTCGAGAAAACTGCAATCCACGAACTGCAAATATCTGGATCCAAGAAAGTTTTGCGAGCGTTCTGGATTCAGCGTGCCGTCCCGCGGGTGGATACAATGACTTTTCGGACACATCGGAACTTCGAAACTTGTTTTTGGAAGACCGAAACTCAACGATGTGAATATGAACAGTTGATTTTAACGTAAGTCTCAACGATTAATCTGAATACCTACTTAATATTTGCGTATCAGGCAAATATGTACACTAATTTGCATACGCTGATGCATTTAGTACGTCTGACGTACGTTTAGTCGCCATGTGTGCTACTGAAGGATGTCACAGGCTTCTATGGTATCATACCTATAAAGAACCAACGTAATTGATCTATATACTTCCTTCCACAAACCCTCGTAACGACGATGGAGTTATTTGGTGGATATATAAGGGGGGTAAATCCGTCTCTATTTACCTCGTTTATGATTCTTTTGATTCTCCACCTGATCCCCTGTAATCTGTAAGCGAAGAACGGCGTATACTTATATCAGTTATCAAGGTTAATAAGGTCTCATCCTCATTTATCTTCTTTAGTCACGTTAGATCTTGACATTAGGAAATTTTCGTCCTTATTATGTATATTCGATGAACCGGAAGTATTCTCGTCAAGCACGTCTTCGCCTCTATCCTTAATCTCATCATTTAGGCTATCATCGTCGGGGGTAGTGACCTTCTCTATTGCTTTGCCCTTGCCTTTGCCTTTGCTGGAATGGGAAGACTTAGCCTTAGAGGTAGCAGGCTTCTTCTTTAGTGAAGCCGATAGCTTTCTATCCGTCTTCTCCTTCTTTGTTCTACCAGAATTTCATGCTTGCATTGTGCTTGCTCCAGAGCCATGTGCGTTTCTGAAATACCTACCATGGGATCCGGCTGCTGTGGAAACTGGTCGTCTATGCTAGGAAATTCACAGATTAGGTATACCTCTTTTATACCTCTTTTATACCTCTTTTATACCTTAACAACCTGCCATATGGTTCGTTTTTATTATATCAGCTATTGGCTCCATGATATCGCTTACCGTCTGACATTGATAGAGACTATCCTCGAAGCGAGTCGGCACGTTTTCTCGGCGAGGTGCGTGGTGGAATTGATAGGAAAAGAATATGTGATCTAGCTATTATGAGCCGTCTGTAATACAGACGTCTACATGGCTAGATACATAACTAAATTACTGTTGCAAACAGTCATGAAACAGAAAGACACATAATCATGTCATCAAGCTAACATGCACGAGACTGCACATGACTAGGCGGAAACACGCTGACACGTTGTAACCTGAACGACCTGTAAGCAAAAAATGGGCTATACCTGCATAAGATATAAGATTGCTGAAAGCAAATGTTCATATCCATGAAGTTGATTTTCAGTTTTCGATTTTCCAAAAACAAATTTCAAAGTTCCGGTCCGGAATGTCGTTGTATTCACCCGTCCCGGCTGAATTCGCTGTACTCGAGCACTCGGTTGACGGTTTTTTGAATTTCGATCCGAACATCAAATTACAAGAAACCGTGACACCGATATGGAATTATCTCTTGACAACAAACCGATCTTCATGCCGGCTTTGGCCGTTGAAGAACTGCGAACATTGCTGGAAGAGCAGATCAGAGCCAAAAGTACGGATGTTAAAAAGCTTCAATTACTTCCAAGAGCTTGTTTGCCTAAGGCTTGCATCTTCACGAGCAGCACCATCTGTGGCGAAGGGGCTGAAGACGGTGTCCATTCACTTAGCGCCATGTCGATAATGCGACTTAATAGGAGTCAAACAGTCTGAGTATACAGCCTGTCAACCATGAGCTGCTGTATCTGTGATACTTCGCAAATATCTTGAGGCTCCGCCCAATCCTTCGCATGAAGAATGCATCGATGTCCATCACGACATATGGCGTAACCCTTTGCATGTGCACAGAGTAGTCACTGTGGCCATCCAAGGCTGGCTTCTGAAATAAGAGACACGCGAACCTGCGGCAGCAAGGAATAGGAAGTTACTGTCCACATGCTGAAGCGATCCTCCGCCACAATCCTGGCAAACGCGACGGTTGGGTCTGACATCTAAGAGCGTTGTTTCTGTTGAAGACGACCGCGTATCTGAGGTGGCAGGCCAGATCCGAAGCGTCGAAATCAGGTGCAGAAGCTCCCAAGGTCGAGAAGAGTCGAAATTTAATTCGTATAGATTCTCTACCCCTCTCTTTGATTTTGCCCTTGAGTTCATCCATGATCTCAAAAGCCTCAGTGAGGTCTATATTCCTTGTCTTATGCTATCATATGTCATCGCATCGCCAAAAGAGTGCTATGACCATCACATTGTGTGATAGTCAGAGAAAGAGGACGCAGGGTGAAGAGCAATGGTATTTTTTTCGATAAGGGGAGATGATCTGAGATATTTCTGTATTGAAATCCCTCAGGTTGAAGATGTTGGTCTATGCACAAAGTGTCCGCCTGTAATTCTAACCTCTGACACGCGGTACTATCCTGCCTCCGTGCTTTCATGATGTAGACTCGGACTTCGACCCTGTGAAACAGATGCCGTGAGACTTGTCTCAAGTTAATAAGTTAGATTGGACACCCTTTAAGACTTCTCTGGAGTGTTCAGGGCTCTATATAGGTTGATGCGTTATAAGTATCTATGGACTGCTATCGAAAATCACTTCTCTTTTGATTATCCAGTACCTGATTCTGGTTGATAGTTTTAGCGCTTCGAGGCCTGTCGCAAGTATGAAGACTCTCGCAATATCATAAAAGCGTACCATTTCTATACTGATGCATATCTCATAAGAAAAAATGTTGGTTCAATTGCAGCCTTCCGGTCGCATCCCACGAACGGGTACCGAGCATAACATCTTGGCCCCACTGATTCCTTGTACGAAAGCAGTGAATCATGTCTGCACCTTGTGATCTCCTTTTATGGCTTGCTCATAGGACGGTGGAACACCCCCCTCCGCGGAGCTCTCTCCTCGCTGTTCTTCTGGCACCGCTGCTCCTTGTGTGGTTCCATAATCTCTTTGCGACTGTTGTGGTGGGTGCTGCCCCTGAGGGAGCGCTTGTTGCCTCGAAGCCTCTATGCTTGGCTGGTGACTGACGTGATAGTACGCGACTCGTCCGTTTTCCCCTTGATCGTTGGGTATAGTTTCGTACTCGTAGTTGCTAGGCTCAGGATAGAGGGAAATGATATACCATGCATGGATTACGCCAGGCACGTATCCCAGCGTGCACAGGAGGATGTTAATCAGTGAGTCGGCGGTGCAGATGCCTGATTTGATCCATACTGTGAAGGAATCAGTTGAACGATTTGATGAACATTGGTTGAAGCTGGGTACCTGCGATTGGAGGGAAGAGGATTGCGAGGAGCCCAAGGAAAACATCGCTCGTGCACATTGTGTTGACTATAGGTGTCTCTAGGCGGACTCTCGGATGACGCAGTAGGTATTTCGAACCTGTGCGGATGGTGTAGGGATGAGAGACAGCGTATAGCATGCTACTGCCTAGTTCTAAGGTATCACGGTATCTGAAACGCCAAGGGAGGCGAAGCCAGTTACGTAATCTGGTCTTGGCAGTCTAGCAAGCGCGGTCCCGAAGTCGCGATTCCTTTGTTCAACACAACGTTTGTACGCAACCGGGCAGACTTGCACGTTTCAAGGCTGACTAGCTATCCGTATCTCTATAAGTACTCCGATAATAGTATCAAAAGATCCTAAATGCCTAATCTTGCAAGATCGAGCGATATCGCCGCCGCGAAGAGCACTCACCTCGATCGATTGCTGAGCGCAAGTACTCGTTCGAAGAGTAAAAGTAGTCTACTACAACGGAAGAACTGTATTCCACGGTGACGACAACACAAATATTCAGGTTTCCACTTGGGTTGCGAATCGGCCAATTGGAGCTGGCTGGGTGGACAATAGCTGGATTCAACAATAGGCGAAGAAGGAGTGAATAGCATCACAAACCCAAATAGGCTACAAGACCAACCACCTCTTTTGAGAAACCAGCCACCGTATTTGCAAACAGCGCCAAGTCGCCTTCTATTTCTTGTGAGCTTTCCTTTGAACACCATCCATCAAACCTTTCCACATCTTCAACATCTTCCACAGCTGCTTACATTTACTCTACCTTCATCTAGCTTCTGGCAAGCTTCAATTCTGCACTAGCAATCCTAATTCTCAGCTTCTGGCAAGCTCTCGATTTGACACCTTTCAACATCGCTTCTGGCAAGCTCTCACTGAATTTGCTTCTTTATCACCCAATCTACCCATTAATTCTACACACCATCACAAATCATACACAACACCTCTGTATCAATTCCATCACCGCAAAGATGTCTACTACCTCCGGGACTAGTCGTGTCCTCCGCTCAGGCTCCAGAGCTAGCTCAGATGGAGGAGCTGGCCCCCCCACTGCAGCTCCCTACTTGACTGCATCTACTCGCTCGAATCGAGGCCGCGGCTCGCGTCGCGCTGCGTCCCCAGCTGTAGCAGCCAATCTTCCAGACGACGGGGTGCCAGAGCTAAACCCAGCATTCAATCGTGCGTACGGCACCGCGGGAAAACCAGCAACTGTACAGCATCAATCCGCAAATTTGGGCATGGACCAAGCTGTGGAAGGTATCAATAAGGCAGTCTTCGGTGCTGAGGTGTCCAACAATGCCATTCATGGCAGTGCAAGTCAACTCGCGGCTGTCGACGAGGAAGATGAGTCTAGCGCAGCTGACCCTGGACGAGTGTCTGGTTCGTTCTCCGCCAGATTCGCCCAGCCTGCCACTGGTCAAGAGTCGATCAGTAATTGGGCAGTTCGACTTCCCCAACCTGGCCCTGGAAATCGGTTCATGTTCTCGCGAGGCGTGCGCGATGGTCGCGGGGGTCTTGACCTTGGCCAAGAGGAGGGCAAATGGAGTGCCATATTCGATACGCTCAAGCTTCCTTTCCTGACGTTGGCCATTCTTGGGCTCTGCGCTGTCCTCCTGATCAGCATGACTCCTTTCTCTTTGCTAAAGAACTTCGGTATCAGCTCAGCATCAAGTGGTACAAATCACAATATCACGAACATGGACTACAGCATCTTTCGACATCGCTTGGACCGAGTCGAGCAGCGTCTGTATGATATCCAACGCCACGTCGTGACATCCGCAAACCATGCCCCCACTCAGCATCGGATTAACTGGTTCACGCCAGGATTTGGAGCCTGGATCGACATTGAGCTTTCGTCTCCAACAGCTGCCATCTGTGATCCGACTTGGAAACCATGGCCATTCAGCAGCTTTTTCAAGCAATCTTGTCCTATTCTACCTTTATCGCCACCCCAAAAGATGGCTCTTCAGACCTGGGATGACCCCATGCAAGACCGCTGGTGCGCGCCTCGCTCTGGCGGCAAGCTACAGCTCGCCATCGAGATCGAGCGAAACATATTGCCAACGGAGTTCGTGGTCGAGTACATGGCAAAGGCTGCCAGCCCCACAGGATATATGAATTCTGCGCCAAGGGAGGTAGAGCTGTGGGTTCGCATCGAAGATGATGAGGTTCGAGCCAAGGTCAGCGCTGCCATTGATGGTCTCTATCCTGATCTATGGCACGACGCAAACCTGCAAGGTAGAGTGCTTCATGTACCGCGAGACCTTGGAATGGAGTACGTCCCGGTTGGCCGATGGGAGTACAACATTTGGCAGGATGAGAGTGCCCAGGCCTTCAAGATACCTGGCCCGCTACTTAATTACAACTTCAGTTCAGATAAGTTCGCCATCCGCGTCAATTCTAACTGGGGCAATGTGGAGTTCACCTGCATCAACCAACTGCGCATGTACGGGTCTGACAAGTCTGGCATCATGGATGAGCTGGAGGATGATCCTTTCAGACTGGTCTGATAACGTGGCTTTGTGAAGGAAGTCAGGAGTGCTGGCGATTGTATGCTTGCGTTGGTATTGAGATGTACCCGTGCATGGGTGGGTAGCACGAGCGAATGTTGGCATCAGATACCCCTGTCTTCTTTTCACTCGTGGCGAGCATTGTTACGAGATACGAGGTTACTAGTTGCGTCTTGATAGTCGGAGGTCCACCATATCGGCAACACCTCTACATAGATATATCACCGAGACCATTACAACGCGTTCATGGTCCACCATACAGATGAATTCATTGTCTCCTGTTCCTGCGCTCACTTCAACCTCCCATTGGGAATTTGCCAAGATTCTGCTCGCTGATGTAATGACGATCAGGAAGATAGTGATCACCTCAGGCTAAAATCAGATCTCGATGTCCTCGTGTCAACCATAGGTGATTCCGCTCGCTTATCTGGTAGTGGCGGAAGAAGCCACCACCGCAGTCATTCAAATCATGATCTGGTCTTCCTTGGCGGAAGGCCAAGACGCCAAACCCTTAGAAGTACCTAGCCTCGCGACCTATATGTGGATGGCACGAGTACGAACATCACAGCCTCTAGCCGGGTGACACCGCCAGGCTCGAGGCTTACACCTAAGTATCAATCTTGTGGAAAGTAAGGTACATTATGTTGGAATTCAGACCGGGTCAACCTCGGTAGTCACTAATCAGGACTAGTCAGGGGGCCTTGGCAGACTAATAGAGATTTCTCGTGATGGTTATTCCATTCTATATAGCTACATCCATCCATTAGTTATCATAATACTATTGCACTACACCCAAATCACGTGCAGATGACTCATTGACATCATACATTTCAACAGGTTATGAGCCCGGGTTCTGCGTAACCTGGGAACCGC